>BNJV01003148.1_pt1 | contig 1095717 bp, 1193 predicted proteins | sample 8540591 | NCBI WGS metagenome assembly BNJV01 (sample SAMD00202457, study PRJDB9452) | human saliva metagenome | host: Homo sapiens | reverse complement strand
TGTTATCAGCATGAAATCAGCGCGTATGTGGGACACTAAATAGCAGTGAATGCTGACCCGGTCAAGAAAGGAAGGCTCATGGCATACGAGTCTCGCGAAGAAATTGACAACAAATATAAGTGGGACCTGTCCTCAATGTTCCCTAGTGATGAGGCATTTGAGGCTGGGACTCGAGGAGCTCAAGGCTTACTGCCCAAAGCTGCTTGCGTTCAAGGGCAAGATTTCCACCTCTGCTCAGGCTCTTCTGGAGTATCTGCAGCTTGAGGACCAGATGAACCTTCTGCTCTACAAGATTATCAACTACGCAGAGCGCAAGAGCGACGAGGATACTCGTGTTGCTAAGTATCAGGCATACGTTGCAAACGCTACCAGCGCATATACTCAGGTCGGCGAGGCAACTTCTTGGTTTGCTGCAGAGCTTCTCGCTATTCCAGCAGAATCTGTCGAGAAGTTCTATGCAGAGGTTCCAGCTCTTGAGTTTCTATCGTCGTAAGCTCAACAAGATCTTGAACCAGCGTGAGCACACCCTTTCTGCTGAGGAAGAAGCTCTTTTGGCACGCGCTGAAGAGCTTGCTGTTCAGCCAACCAACATCTTCTCCATGTTTGATGACGCGGACCTTACCTTCGATGACGCAGTTGACTCTGAGGGCAAGACCCATAAGCTGACCAGCGGTTCATTTGTTCCTCTGCTGATGGATGCTGACCGCGTCCTGCGCGAGTCTGCATTCAAGCAGCTTTACAGCCGCTTTGGCGAGTTCCGTAACACCTCCGCTGCAATTCTGACCAGCCAGGTTAAGAACCTGCAGTTTTTCTCGTCATCTAGAAAATATGCAAGCTCCCTTGAGGCCGCTCTTGCAGAGAACGAGATTCCTGTTGAGGTTTACAACAACCTGATTGACGCTGTTCACCAGAACTTCCCAGCGTTCTACAAGTACGTTGACCTGCGCAAGCGTGTCATGGGCTTGGACGAGCTGCACTTCTGGGACGTCTACACTCCTCTTGTTGACGACGTTGACATGAAGTTCACCTACGAGGAGGCTTGCGACCTTATTGTTAAGGCGCTGGCACCTATGGGCGAGGAGTACGTCAGCCTGGTCAAGAAGGGTCTGGAGAGCCGTTGGGTTGACGTGTACGAGACTCCGGGCAAGCGCTCCGGTGCTTATTCCGCAGGTGGTAAGGGCATGAACCCCTGTCATGCTTCTCAACTTTCCAGGGCGGTCTTGACGACGTTTACACCCTTATCCACGAGATGGGCCACTCCCTTCACACGTATTTCTCGTCCCATAATCAGGAGATTACCTACTCTGACTACTCAATCTTTGTTGCAGAGGTTGCATCCACCTGCAACGAGGCGCTGCTCTCACACTACCTGCTTGAGCACGAGACTGATCCCTGCGCGTCACGCGTACATCCTCAACCACTTCCTCGAGGGTTTCCGTGGCACCATCTATCGCCAGTGCATGTTTGCCGAGTTTGAGCGCGATATCAGCCAGATGAATGCTGATGGCGTGGCTCTGAACGCCGAGGTTCTCTCCGAGCGCTACGGCAAGCTCTGCGCCGAGTACTTTGGACCTGGCATTGAGCTGGACGAAGAGATCAAGCTGGAGTGGTCGCGCATTCCTCACTTCTACTACAACTTCTACGTCTATCAGTACTGCATTGGTTTCTCGGCAGCTATTGCCCTGTCTCAGCGCATCCTTTCTGAGGGCGAGCCTGCGGTCAAGGACTACATTGGCTACCTGTCCGGCGGTTGCTCCAAGACTCCAATCGAGTTGCTCCGCGGCGCTGGCGTTGACATGGCCACTCCAGACCCCGTTAACGCTGCGCTCAAGTACTTTGGCGAGCTTGTCGACCAGCTTGAGCAGGGAGCTCAACTAGGCGCGAGTTAGGCGTACAGCAAAGGAGGATTTATGCAGGCACGATTTTGTTCATCGCTGCACCCATGTTTTGGATAACGAGAAAACTGTCGAGTTCTACAAGAAGGCTCTGGGATTCCGTGTTGATCGCGTTAAGGGACCAGAGGATGGCTCTTGGACCAACACGTTTTTGGTAAACGATTGGTCTCCATTTTGAGCTGGAGCTCACCTGGAACCGCGGTTGGGTAGACCCTTACGATAATGGTGGAAAAGACACTCACATTGCGTTCCGCGTTGACGATTTTGATGCGTTCCACGCACTTCACGAGGAGATGGGCTGTATTGTTAAAGAGAACCCAAAGATGGGTCTCTACTTTATCGCAGACCCTGATGGCTGCTGGATTGAGATTCTGCCAGAGAAGTAAACATGACTGATTACGGTTTGCTTGCAAAACAGATTGTCTCGCTTGCCGAGGTTGATGCTCATTGGCTGCCGGTGTTGTCCAACGCCGCTGCTCTTCTGTGGGACGCTCTCGACGACATCAACTGGGTGGGGTTCTACCTGGTAGATCCTGCCACGGTGTCGGGAGCGGAGCCGGATGCGGGTTCGGAGCTGGGCGCGGAGCTGGACGTAGCCCCGGGCGTGGAGCTGGACGCGGCCCCGAGCGACCACAAGCCGTGCACTTCCGAGCTGCGCCTGGGACCGTTTCAGGGCAAAGTTGCTTGCGTGCGCATTCCGTTTGGTCGGGGAGTGTGCGGTACGGCGGCGGAAACAAAGACAAGTCAGCTGGTAGAGGACGTGCATCAGTTCCCGGGACATATTGCATGCGACTCTGCATCAAACTCTGAGGTGGTCGTTCCTATCGTCAAGGATAACCAGGTAGTTGGCGTGCTGGATATTGATAGTCCGAGCGTGGCAAGGTTCACCCAGGAAGATCTCACCGGTCTTGAGCAGGTGGTAAAAGCGCTTGAGAGCTGTGCGAATTTCTCGGATTTCTGTTAAATACGACTACAGAGCTAACGTTTGGGTACACAAATCATGTACGGGCAGATTTGCTCGTGCATGATTTTTATTTACACAGCATTCGCGGAGAGGTCTGCTTATGAAGAAAATTGTATTTATCATCGGTTCTGGCCGAAAGAACTCGTTTAATAAGACGTTGAGTCAGGTTGCGGCAAAGGCACTCGAAGGCAAGGCGGAGATTGAGGTTGTTGACGTTTTGGACGTCCCTCTGCTCAACCAGGACGAGGAATTCCCAGCTCCTGAAGGTGTCCAAAAAGTCAGGGACGCGGTTATGGCCGCCGATGGCGTATGGCTCTTTACTCCGGAGTACAACTACAGCATTCCTGGCACCGTTAAGAACATCTTGGACTGGCTGAGCCGTCCGCTCACCTCCGATTACGAGAAGAAGTCCGAGACCGCCATTGCTGGCAAGGTTGTTACTGCAAGCGGCGTCGGCGGCAGAAAACAAGACTGCAGGATCGCTCGCCGTGGTTAAAGCAGCAGTTCCTGGCTCTGCGCACTAAGCCAGTTGAGCCGCTCAATGGCTTCTCGCTTCCTGTTACTGCTTGGACTGAGGGAACTTGGGAGCCAGAACCCGAGGTTCACGAGGCAATTGCTCGGCAAGCAGAGGATTTTCTCGCCGCACTGTAAGGTGCGCGCCCGGCGAACGCACCTGCAAGCTCGTGACCGCAATGCGTGCCTGATTTCTGCAAAGAATCTGTAAATTCTGCCTGAAAACGTTAAAGAAACTGTGGATTTGCCTGATTTTCGACAAAGAATCGGTGGCTCAAATACAGATTCTTTGCACTTTTCAGGCTCGCGGCGCGCCCGACTGCTGTACACTGCCGAAAACCTCGTGCAGCGTGCGCGCACGTTCGCACAAAAAGAGCCCGGATGCCGCGCAATAGCATCCGGGCTTTGGTGTGTCTAGACGGAGGAGAGGGCCGTTACTAGACAAGATGTGTATCGTACCTTGTTCGTGTACTGCGTTTATTCCCGCTTCGCAGCTTGTTTACACGAGCTTTTACTTGCCAACAAACTGCGAAATGGTCTTGTACAGATCACTTGCCTGGAAGTCCTTGATAACCTTAGAGTCTTTCCTCTGGTCGCAGACCTCAAGCAATGCCTTCAGGGAAGCCTTATCGGGGTCAGTCTGATAATCTGCCTCGGCCTGAATGAGCTTGTACTTGGCAATGACCATGTCCATGAGCTTGGCGTTGTTGCCCTCGGCGTTTGCGTCGTCAAGGCCATCAAATGCCAGCGTAGAAACAACTCCATAGCCGCCGGTCAGGAAGTGGTTGCCCACAAAGTCGTTAGGATTGACCTTGTTGTCAATGACAGGCGAGTTCTTGGTGTTGGTGAGCAGCACCAAGCTGGTATTGTTGTAGACGTCGATGACGGTAAGCGTGCCGGTCCAGCCGGTGTGGCCAACGGTTGCTAGCGTTTGCAATTGGCGAGAAGGCCCACTGGTAGCCAATGTGACCCTTACGCCTCCAGCCCAAACCGTAGGTGACGCTGGTGTCCTTTGGCTTGATGAACTGGTCGTGAACGTCCTCGCTGAAAGAGCATGGTGTTGCCGTAGCCACCACGGTTCATAACGGTCTGGACAAGAACAGCCAGGTCAGAAGCATTGGCAAACAGACCAGCGTGACCAGAGATACCACCCATGGCGTAGTAGGCCTTCTCGTCATGGACGGTACCCTGAATGGTGTCGGTACGCATGTTGTCAAAAGTAATCAGGCCGTCACGAGTGTTACCGTTAAGCTCGGTAGCTGCAATTCCATCAGCCTGGAAGCCGTTCTCCAGAGGGTTGAACGTGACGTTCTTGAGTCCCAGTGGCTCGTAGAGAGCTTTCCTTAACGTACTGGTCAAGGCGCTTTATTGGTGATCTTCTCGATGATAAAACCAAGCAGCATGTAGTCTACGTCGGAATAGGCAGTCTTGGTGCCTGGGACGTACTGCAGAGGGTCTCGATGATCTTCTGCAGAATCTCGTCACGATTCTGAGAGTACAGCTTCTGGTTTGCGTTTGGCTGTGGATCTTCAGGCTTCTCTGGGTTGTAGTTGCGGTTGTGGTACTGAGGATCTGGTGGGAATCCAGCCTGGTGCTCAAGAATCTCACGAACGGTAAGCTCGTTCTTGCCCAGGATCTTATCGCCCTCCTGGTCCTTGAAGTCTGGAATGTACTCCTGAACCTTCTTGGAGACGTCCAGTTGACCGTCGGTGACCAGCTTCTCAATTGCCAGGTTAGTGGCATACATCTTTGTGTTAGAGGCCAGGTCGTAGAGGGTGTTGTCGTCAACAGCCTTGCCGTCTTTGATGCGAGAGCCGTCCTTGTTGTAAGAATTGACGTTGCCGTAGTTGGTCTTCTTGATAATCTTTGCCGTACCTGGTAACTACCAGCTGGGCAGAGGTGAAGCCGTTGGCAATCTCTGCGTTGATAATCTGGTCAATCAGCTTGAAGTTGTCGTTGTCAGCGTAATCCTTGGTGCCGTCAATAAGGGTTGGGTAGCCAATCTTGACCTCAAAGGTTGCCTGAGTCTCTTTAACGGTGCTGACCTGCAGGCGGTTATCGCCGTTGACGGTTACGTCAGAGATGTCAATCTGGTTCCAGGAAGAGCCGTCAAGCTTGTCGGTTGGAACCTGGTGACCGTTTACAAAGAGCGCAAAAGCTCTGAGGCTCGGAGCTCTTTACATAGACGGTGCCCTGACCAGCAAAGCAAACAAAGCTGTTGAGCTGGTTGGTAACAAGAGAGTCGTCAAAGGCCTCGTTGTCGTTGAGAACAGGGAAGACCTTCTCGTACTGGAAGGTTCCGTCTACAGAGTCAACCTTCTTTGCGGTTCCCTTAGCAGCAGTTGCGCCACCCTTTGTCTGGCAGGCGGTAAGGCCAAGACCTGCTAGAGCGGCTAGACCAAGAGCACTTCTGCTCAGAAATTGCCTTCTGGTCTGTCCGGCAGGGGAGCCTGTGTTAGATGAGTGCTCAGAGTGAGCGTTTTGATTCTGGTGCAAATCTTCGTTGGTGCGCATATTGTCTCCTTCGGTTTTGCCTTAGGTGAAACACCTGCTATCTCAATTGGCTGAGATAATTTGCGCTTATGATGACGTGCGTTTCATCAAAATTGCAGCTAGTTTGCCCAAGATGAAATAATGGGTACGTTAACGTACTGCGAGTGGTATCAAAAAAGCTGTCAATGGTATCTAAATTTGAATTTTTTAGGCAAATAGTGAAATAGTTTTATCAGCTTATATATGGTCAAATGTCTAATCAATAGTAAAAGTTTTTATGAAGTGATAGTAAATTTCCTAAAATAAGGCTTAGTTTTTGCGACAATTGTCACCACATTACGCTGGGAAAAATATGAGTAGTCGCGCATGCAACGCACGTGGGATGCGCTTGCACTTGCGCACGCAATACTACCGTTTACGGCACTGCCTACTTTACAGATGAAATATTTTTGACAACATGAAACAATATAGTCAAACGTTTTAGTCAACCGGAGGTGATTGTGTGAGGGGCGTCCGTCTACGTTTGGAAGAATATCGCAAGAATGCCAGTTCAGCAGAACGCGATATTGTTGACTATATTTTGTCAGATCCAGAGGCGGCAGTTGGTCAGTCAATCCATAAACTAGCAGCTCAAACGTATACGTCTGCGTCAACGGTTGTCAGGCTTTGCAAGAAGCTTGGCTGCGGTGGCTATAAAGAGTTCCAGCAGGCGCTCATTTATGAGCTGGCAGTAAGCAACAAAAGCAACGATATTGCTGTTGGCGGTGTTATTGCAGGTGACACTACTGATGTGATCATCGAAAGTTACCGCAAAGAACATTTCTTCACTGGAGCTTACCAGACAATTACTTGATGCTCAGGTTGTTGACTCAGTAGTTTCACTTATGATGCAGGCTCATTCCATCTGCCTCTTTGGCATGGGAGCTTCGCTTCTGGTTGCAAGAGACCTGCAGCTCAAACTCATGCGCCTCAACATCAACTGCAATTTAAGCGACGATTACCACTCTCAGATGCTCTACGCCAAAAACATGGGACGAGAAGATCTTGCAATTGTCATCAGCTACTCTGGCCTTACGCGCGAAGCCATTGAGTGTGCGTGGATTGCAAAAGCAAACGGCGCCAAGGTGGTTTCCATTACCCGCGGTGGTATTGACTCGGAATTGATTCACCGCTCCGACTACGTTTTGGGCGTTGCAGAGACTGAGCACATCATGAGAAGCGGCGCCATGTCTTCAAGAATTGCTCAGCTCAACGTTGTAGATGCGCTCTTTGCAGCCTATGTAAATAGAAATTACGAGAAGAGCGTTAAGCGTTTCTCGACAAACTATATTGGCAAGCTTGAGTCAGCTGATCGCATTGCAACGCTTTCTTCTGACGAGGATTTGCCTGATACAACAAACGACGTTATTGCGTAAAAATCACAACACAGAAGGTGGAAACGTGATTGATTTAACAAAACTTGTCACCGAAACAAGAAACCCCAACACCATGGACCTGGATCAGATGACCCCGCTTGAGCTGGTCAGCGTTATGAACCAGGAAGACCTCAACGTGGTAGCTGGTGTCAAAGAGGTTCTTCCACAGGTGGCACAGGCAATCGAGTGGGCAGTTTCCTCGCTAGAAGCTGGAGGCAGAATCGTCTATTTTGGCGCTGGAACCTCAGGCCGTCTGGGTGTTTTGGATGCGGTTGAGTGCCCACCTACCTTTGGCGTTTCTCCGGACGTGGTTGTTGGTCTTATCGCCGGGGGCGATAAGGCCTTTGTACGTGCAGTTGAAGGCGCGGAAGATTCTCTTGAGCTTTGCGAAGACGAGTTTAAGAAGATTGGCCTGAACAAGAACGACATTGCTATTGGAATTGCAGCTAGTGGTCGCACTCCTTACGTTATTGGCGGCCTGCGCTATGCTCGTTCTTTGGGCTGCAAGACTGTTGCTATTGCCTGCAATAAGGGCTCTGAGGTGGGCAAAGAGGCAGACCTTGCTATTGAACCATCAAGTGGTCCAGAGGTTTTGACGGGATCTACACGCCTTAAGTCCGGCACTGCTCAGAAGATGATTCTGAACATGATATCAACTGGTTCTATGGTTGGTGTGGGCAAGGCATATCAGAATCTTATGGTTGACGTGCAGCAGACCAACAAAAAGCTGGTTGTTCGTGCACAGAACATCACCATGGCAGCAACAGGTTGCACTCGTGAAGAGGCAGCTCAGGCTCTTAAGCAGGCTGATGGTAACGCAAAACTTGCGATTGTTATGCTGCTGACTCAGATGCCTGTTGAAGAGGCAAAAGCCAAGCTTAATGCCGCCCATGGTCATGTCAGAGGTGCACTGTAGTATCCACTGTAGTAACAAATGACACACGCGTGAGCATTTTGTTTCAGTTGTATCGGTCAGTGGTATCAGCATGACGTGCAAGTGTTTGGTAAGTTTTGAAAAACGCTCAGTTTACCTGCAGTAACAGGGTGTTCAAATTAGGTCAAAACATGAAACAATGAACCACAGGTATGGATTCTTGTACCGATAAGTTCATTTTTTATGTATTCTTGATAAGTATTTGTTGCAACATCGCAACGAGAGAAAGAAGGAAAGTATGGATTACACCAAGCTTTCAGAACAGATTCTTGCTGCCGTCGGTGGCAAAGAAATGTTCAGAGCAACATGGTCTGCATGACCAGGCTCCGCATTAAGACCGCAGATCCTGCAAAGGTTGACTCCGAGGCCATCAAGGCTATCGACGGTGTCATGGGTCTGGTCGAGGATGCAGAGTACCTTGAGGTTGTTCTTGGTCCTGGCGTTGTCAACAAGGTTATTGTTGAGTTCTCCAAGCTTACCGGCGTTGCTGCTGGTGACGCATCTGAGGACGACGTTGTCTCCGCAGCTAAGGACAACAAGGCAGCTCAGAAGGCTAAGTACGAGAACAAGCCTGTTCAGCGCTTCCTCAAGAAGATTGCTAACATCTTTGTTCCACTGCTTCCTGGCATCATTTCTGCAGGTCTGATCAACGGTATTATCAACGTTATCAACTTCTCCACTGGTAAGGCTTTTGCTAACGAGTGGTGGTTCGCAGCTATCTGGACCATGGGTTGGGCACTTTTCGCTTACCTGCCAATTCTCGCTGGCGAGAATGCTGCCAAGGAGTTTGGCGGTTCTCGCGTTCTTGGTGCTATGGCTGGTGCACTTTCCATTGCTAACGCTGGTATGCCTCTTCTTGCTTCCAAGACTGTTGATGGCGTTGCAACTCGTCTGGTTCACCTTCCATTCAGCCTTCCAACTGTTGCTTTCAAGGAGGGCGCATTTATCGTCGCTTCCTCTGACCTGTTCAACGCAGCAGCAGGCGGCATGATTGGTGCAATCATCTGCGCAATCTTCTTCGCATTCCTGGAGAAGAACCTGCACAAGGTTATGCCAAGCGTTCTTGACACCTTCCTGACTCCACTTTGCACCGTTATTCTCGGTGTTATTGGTTCTGTCCTGATTCTTCAGCCTGCAGGCGCATGGCTCACCCAGGCAATCTTCTTTGTCCTTCAGTTCTTCTATGACAAGCTTGGCGTCTTTGGTGCTTACCTGCTTGGTTCTACCTTCCTGCCACTGGTTTCCGTTGGTCTTCACCAGGCACTTACTCCAATCCACGTTATGCTTAACAACCCAGAGGGCCCAACTCAGGGCATCAACTACCTGCTTCCTCTGCTGATGATGGCAGGTGGCGGCCAGGTTGGTGCTGGTCTTGCAATCCTCTTCAAGACCAAGAACAAGCGCGTCAAGAAGTACCTGACCGAGTCCATCCCAGTTGGTATGCTCGGCATCGGCGAGCCTCTTATGTACGCAGTTACCCTGCCTCTTGGTAAGCCGTTCATCACCGCATGCCTTGGCTCCGGTATTGGCTCCGTAGTTGCTTACCTCTTCCACCTTGGTACCGTTTCCCAGGGCGTCTCCGGCCTCTTTGGTCTGCTGATTGTCCAGCCTGGTAACCAGGTCTTCTACCTGCTTGCAATGCTTCTTGCTTACGCTGCAGGCTTTGCACTTACTTGGTTCTTCGGCGTTGACGAGGATCGTATCAACGACGTCTTCGGCGAGTAAAACCACACGTTTTAGAAACGTTCATCCCTCTTCTTAGGTATCCTAGGAAGAGGGATTTTTCTTCTCGCCGGACTTCACGATCGGCTGACCAACCGGCTCCCCATCGATCTTCTCGCCCGGCATCTTGACTGGCTGACCAACTGGCGAGAAACCCCGTCTTTTAGAAAGCGTTTGCAATTGCTTGGAGGATTTATGCGCACCGGAATTTCACTGTATTTTGCCAGTGGATATGAGGCTAATGCTGAGGTTGTGGCAAAAGCACAGGCAGCCGGATGCCACTACGCCTTTACGTCTTTACAGATTCCCGAGGAAGAGGGGATTGATTATCGCACTGAGGCTCGTCGACTTTTGGAGCTCTGCAAAAAGGCTGAGATCAACCTCATTGCCGATGTTTCTCCTGCGACTCTTTCCAAACTTGGCATTCAGAAGTTTGACGAACTTGCAGAGCTTGGCATTACGTACGTGCGTCTTGACTTTGGATTTGACGCGGCAGAGACCGTTGAGCTTTCTCGCAAGTTCCACGTGGTCTTTAATGCTTCGACCATCACTAAGGATGACATTTCCGCGTGGAGAGCAGCTGGCGCTGATTTTACCCGTTTTGCCGCCTGCCACAATTACTATCCCAAGAGCTATACGGGCCTTTCGCTTGAGCGCGTAGCGCAGATTAATGCACGCCTTTCGGCGCTTGGATTCCAGATTTTCTCGTTTGTTCCTGGCGAGGTTTTTCGCGGACCTCTCTACGAGGGATTGCCAACTGTCGAGGAACATCGTGGGCTTTCTGGTGATGCGCTTATTCAGGCAATGCTTGCGCTTTACGACGCAGACTCTGACGTGGTGCTTATTGGCGACCCAGATGTTACTGAGGCTGCGTGGAAACGCATTGGTCAGCTTGAGCGGAATTGTATTGAGTTAAAAGCCGAGTTAAAACCTGATTTTGAGTATCTGTATGACCGCTTGCAGACCGATCGGCCTGATTCCAGCTCGTACATTATCCGTTCGCAGGAGTCCAGACTCTGGAAAGACGCTCCGGTGTACGACGCGAAGCCTTCTACCTGGGAGACTGTTGCTACTGGCGCCATCTTGGTAAGCAGCAAGGCATATGGCCGTTATGCGGGCGAGCTTTCGATTGCTCGAGGTCTTCTGGAGCTTGATGCTCGCGACAACGTTGCAGGAACTATCTGCGAAGAAGATCGCGCTTTCTTACCGTACATTCACTCTGGTCGCGGCTTTAGATTTATCCGCAGGTAACCAGCGGTTTTCTTGCTAGTTAAGCTGATTACGTGAGCGCGCCATACACGTCGTAGTTACGCGACGTGTTTGGTGCGCCAAAATGCGCGAGGCGTACTGGGCGGGCGAGGCTTACAGGGCGCTCAAAAACGTACGAAGGTACCTTGCATGCATAAAGACCGCCTAATATGCACGAAAACTAATAAAGAAATTGATATGTCATTCAGAGGGTGCTGTTTTGGGTAAAAAACCCGTTTAGTTGGGGATAATTTTTTAGTTTTGTCATTTTGGCATTCACGTTTGAGCAGTTCAGAAATAATGTGAATGCGCACAAAAAATTCGTCTAATTAAAACTGCTGGTAAAACGATTGCATAGAAGTGTGCCAATCCTGTATACCCCAACTAAACGCATTTTTTACCACTTCGCACTGAAATGGGCCATTTATGAATCAGAATAAGTTTCTTCGCGCCACAAAAGACCAGTTGGCGACAAAATGGTGTGCGATCAAGCTATGTGTGACCGAGTTTCGCGCGGGCAATAAGTTTCCTGCTCAGCAAAAACTTCTCCGCTCGTTAAAGAATTCTCTGCTAAACAAACTGCCTCCCATTTCCAAAGAGTCGGGAAATAGGAGGCAGCTCAAAAGTTAATGTAGTAGTGCTTTACAGCTTGACGATAACATCCTCGGCTGACTGGCGACGCTTCTGGACAGGATCCATGTCACGATAGCCCAGGCTAAGCATGCAGGAAATGCCAAAGTCGTTGTACTGGCCGCCATCGAGAAGACCCTCTTCTTCCAAAATCTTATCGACAGCCTCGCGGTTAAAGCCCTCGATTGGGCAGCTATCGACACCAATCATAGCGGCCATGGTAAGCATGTTTGAAAGCGCAATGTAGGTCTGCTTGCAAGCCCAGTCAAAGGTTGCGCGCTCGCTGCCTATCAGGTCAAACATGTTCTCCTGGAAGTTCTTGAAAGCAGCTGCATAGGTTGGCTCAAAGTCTGCAGGAAGCTGCTTGATGTCATGCATCATGTGCTTGACGTAAGCAGACTCTGCGTTGACGTTCTTACGAGCAAGAAGAATAACCAGGTAGTGAGCACCGTTAAGGGATGCACGAGCACCATAACATGGCTCGTAAAGTTTCTCTTTAAGGCGAAGTGACTGCTCAGAGGCCTGATCCTCTCGCAGATTAACAACCAGGAAGCGCCAAGGCTCCAGACCGTAAGAGCTTGGTGCCAGGCGAGCAGCCTCGAGAATTGCGTCAAGGTCCTCGTCAGAGACGTTCTTGGTAGGGTCGTACTTTTTGGTTGCAAGCCTCCACTGGTAGGACGAGAGAACTTTGTTTGCAACGTGTTGTGCGGAACAGGCCATACGTGGTCCTTTCTTGTTGGTGGTGCGGCGGTGAAGCTGAAGGTACGCTGTTGGACGGCTGTGAGCTGTGAGCTGGGAGGCGCGGTGAACTGAGGTGTTGCTCGGAGAACGCGCTACACGGAGAGCGTGCTACTCGGAGAGGGCGTTACTCAGAAACGATAAAGCGACCAGGTTGTCCCAGCTCCCACGTTCCCTTGAGGTCGGCGGCAAGCTCAAAGTGCAGCTTGGAAATACCCAGGTCGTAGTCTTGGACAAGGTGGCGCTGGTTAGGCATAGACGCGCTTACCACGCCATCTGTCAGGTCAAATACAACTGGAAGCTTGTTGATGGCGGTTGGACATGCCAAAACCGCATTAATGCCGCGGTTAAACCACTCGGGCATCTTTTCTGGTTCGGTTGGCTGGCCGTTAGCGGTCATAATCTGCGCAGGCTTCTTGGTACGCAGGCGAATTGCGGTACGAATGCCCTCCTGCTTAAGCGGAATCTTCTCTGGAGCGTATCCGATTGAGATAATAATGCCCAGCTTAAGGCCGTTGTACTCGTCGCGAGCCAGGGTCTTCCAGTCCATGGTCTCGGCAATCCAGCATGAGCCAATGCCCAACTGAGTGGCGAGAAGAACGAACTTCTCGCCATAGTAACCGATGAGCTCACGGGCAATTGCGTCTTCACAATAACCTGCTACGTAGTGGTAAATGGGGCCGACAATAGACTTGTTCTTCATGTGGACGGAGGTGCCGTCCTCGAGGTGAGGACCTTCGATGGTAAGGATTGCGGGGTGATCGGGTGCAACCTCTGCCATCTGGGCATTTGCGACGTCAATGGCTTCCTGGAACTGAGAAAGTTTCTCTTGCTCAATAGGCTTTGGTCGTACGCGCGCAGAGATATGCGCTGGTCCATAGCTTCTTTTACGTCCATCGTGGTCCTTCCTAGAGCAAGGTTAAAGCAGCGAGCCAAATCGCTTGACGTAGAGGCTCTTAATTATGGTGATAAGAACCATATACCCGCTCATGAGTGCAGTTAGCCATCCAAAGAATGATAAAGGTAGTGCAACAAGACTCAAGGGCTGGGCGAACACCGGCAGATATGGAAGAGCGCTGACCACAATGATTCCCGCGGTGGTTAGAGCAAGCAGCGAAGCCGATGGCATGCTCTGAATAAACGGAATCTTATTGGTTCTGAGCGCGTGGAGAACAAAGGTCTGGGTCCACATGGATTCGATGAACCAACCTGTTTGGAAAGACAGAATAAAGAGTGCCTGAGCTGCGGTATTTCCGGCTGCGGTAAGTTCTGCCCAGGTTCCTCCAGCAAGTGCAGGGGATACCACAAAGAACATAAGCGCAAAGGTCAGTACATCAAAGATTGAACTGATAGGTCCAATCCAAAGCATAAAGTTTGTAATCGAATGAGCGTCCCAAGAGCGAGGGCTTGAAAGGAACGAATCGTCAACGTTGTCCCACGGAATCGCGATGCAGGTAACGGTATATGCCAGTCCCAACAGGAGCAGTTGGAGGGCGCTCATAGGCAAGAACGGTAGGAAGAAGCTGGCCACCAAAACGGACAGCACGTTACCAAAGTTGGAGCTTGCGGTTGCCTTGATGTACTTGATGGTGTTGCCGTAGGTTCTGCGACCCTCTTCAACACCGTGCTCAAGTACCAGCAGGTCCTTCTGTAGCAAGATGATGTCTGCGGACTCTTTTGCCACGTCAACGGCAGTATCGACGGAGATTCCTACGTCGGAAGAGCGCATGGCGGCAGCGTCGTTAATGCCGTCGCCCATGAAGCCGACCACGTGGTTGTTGGATCTGAGCGCGGAGACAACGCGAGCTTTTTGCATAGGGGAAAGCTTTGCAAAGAGCTGGGTCTTCTCGACACGCTCTTTGAGCTGCTCGTCGTTGAGATTCTCTACGTCGCTTCCAAGTAAGAGCTCGTCAACGTGGATGCCCACCTTCTTGCAGACGGCGGCAGCGACGCCCTCGTTGTCACCGGTGAGTACCTTGACCTGCACGCCTCTCTGGTTGAGCTTGGCGATTGCCTCGCAAGCGCTCTCTTTTGGCGGATCCAAGAAGGCCAGGTAGCCAATAAGCACCATGTCGCGCTCATCGTCTACGCCAAACTCGCCGACGCCGCGAGGGTCGCTCTTCTGAGCAACACCAACCACGCGCATACCCTCCTGATTGAGCTGGTAGACGCGGTCCATGACGCTCTTACGCTGGGCGGGAGTCAGCGGCTTAATCTCGGAGTCCAGGTCAACAAAGGAGCAGGCGTTGAGAACTTCCTCGACGGCGCCCTTGGTGATCATCTGTGTCTTGTCAGTTTTTGTGTTTCGCACCACAACACTCATGCGGCGGCGCTCAAAGTCAAATGGGACCTCGTCGATTTTCTCGTACTCAATGCTCAGCAGGTTGGTGGGCAGCTCGTCGTTTGAAGTCTTGATGATTGCGTTGTCAATAAGGTTGCGAAGTCCCGTCTGAAAGTAGCTGTTCAGATACGCGTGACGGAGCACGCGAGGATCCTCTTCGCCCAGAATGTTGAGGTGGCGCTCAAGCACAACCTCGTCTGCGGTGATGGTGCCGGTTTTGTCAGTACACAGGATGTCCATGGCGCCCAGGTTTTGGATTGCGGCCGGATTCTTAACAATAACGTCCTGCTTAGCCATTTGCGTTCCACCGCGAGAAAGGCAAGTGGTCACAATAACAGGCAGCATCTGAGGGGTGATGCCAACGGCAACAGAGACGCTGAAGAGCAGCGCGTCAAACCAGTCACCCTTGAGGAATCCGTTTGCAAAGAACACGATGGGGCACATAATCAGCATGAACGAGACAAGCACCTTGGAGACGGACTTGAGACCCTCATCAAAGCTGGTCTCGCCAGCAGGTTGCTGGAGCAGCTCAGACATAGTGCCCACGTAGGATTTGTTGCCGGTTGCAACTACCACTACCGTTGCGCTTCCTGACTGAACCGTAGTGCCCGCGAACAGCAGATTTGTGCACTCAGAGAGCGAGAGGGGGGATAGCGCGTTCCGTCCGCACGACGGCGAGCGTGTACTACACCAGCGGTTTTCTCGACAGGCTCTGATTCTCCGGTGAGCGCGGTTTCGTTGACAAAGAGGTCCTTGGCGTCCAGAACGCGGCAGTCTGCAGGAATCATGTCTCCCGAGGCAAGACGGATAATGTCGCCAATAACTACCTGTTCAAAGGGGATTTCTTCTCCCAGCGCGGAAGCAAGTTTGGGCTCTTCAGGAGCTTCGGGCTCGTCGGCGGCGTCTTCGGCATCGTCGGCGGTGTCATCTGCGGCGTATTCATCCTCGAAGTCCACGGCGGCATTTACAGTGGCATCTGCGGAGTCATCCGATCCCTGGTCTACGCTCTGCTCGACGACCTGGTCAACGCCCGTGTCATCAAAGTCGATGGGACGACGGATAACTCTTGTGGTTGAGGTCACCATTTTTGAGAGCGCGGCCGCCGCCGAGGCTCCCTTGGAGCTCTGGACAAAGTCGATAATGCCGGAGATAAGCACCATTGCGGTAATGATGACGACGGTTGATGGGTCCTTCTCGCCATCTGCGGCAAGAGCTACGTTAGTGACGTAAGAAATGCCAGCAAGGGCAATCAAAATGAAGGTGAAGGGGCTTGCAAAGCTCTTGAGCAAGCGGATGATAAAGGGCTCTTCAGCGGCGCTGGTAATAACGTTTGGGCCGTCGAGGTCGTATTTTGCCTGCGCAATGTCAATGGCAAGGCCGTCCGGGGTGGTATGGAACTTTCTACAGACGCTCTTTACCGAGTGAGTTGCGGCAAAGGTCAATGACTGTCCAAGCTCTCCTGAGGCGGTCTGGGCTGTCTTTGTTTGAGCTGTCTTTGTTTGGGTTGTGCGCTTCATGATTGCCATGTGCACCTCCGATGATTAGTGGAAACAAATGACTAACTGGTTGGTGTATGACGCAAACTGAAAGCGTTCTGTTATGTGTGGGACTTGAAACCGGACGATTCAAAACCGGGCACATAGATTCATATATCTACAGGATTGCTCTATAAACCTGCAAATTTATATCCCTATAGGCTTGCGGTGCAGTAAAAATTAAAACTTTGAATAAGAGGCTTCTTTATATCCGTCACACATAAATGAACAGGGTCAGCATCTGCTGTCAGACGTAAGCTGCTACTTCGACTAGGCATATAAAGCACCTCCTTATATTGGAGTTCTGCAAGGGACGTCCAGTAAAGCGTGGCATCTTGCGATGGACGGACGTCACGTCTATTCAGACATCTCTAAGAGTAGTTGGGTTGACGACTTTGGTCAACCTATTACTATATATCTTATAAATAACGTGTTTAATCTGCGTATTTATTTGCCGCGATATGGCGAGAAACCCTGTCGAGCAGCACCGCAGAAAAGAAACGACAAGCAGGACTACAAAACGCCGTACACTGCACTCTTGCTAAGAAGGAGCATCTCATGGGCAAAGTGATTGTATTTGGAAGCCTGAACATGGACGTCTCCATCGAGGCAGACAAGATGCCTCAGCAGGGTGAGACCATCGGCGGCAAAAACCTTGTTACCAGCCCAGGTGGAAAGGGCGCTAATCAAGCTGTTGCTGCAGCTTTAATGGGCGCGGACGTTTACATGATTGGCGCGGTTGGCGCTGACTCGTTTGGACAAGATCTCAAGCAGTCGCTTATTGGCTACGGAGTCAATGCAGAGCAGGTAGATGAGTTGTCTGGAGTCTCCACTGGTGTTGCTGTAATCGTGCGCGTTGGCGGCGATAACCGTATTATTTTGGACCACGGAGCTAATCACGCACGCACAGCTGATAACGTAAAAGCAGTGCTTGATTGCATTGCGAAACCAGGCGACGTGTTCTTGACTCAGTTTGAGTGCGAGTTGTCGACCACGTTTGAGCTCATCAGATATGCACACGAGCTGGGACTCTATACGATGGTGAACCCATCGCCATCGGCTACTATGACTACCGGTCTTCTCGCCAGTGTGGACGTGCTTTGCCTGAACGAGATTGAGTTTGCGGACCTGTTTGGCGAGGGCAAGATAAGCCCGCTGGCAGATCCCGAGGCTGCAGTGCAGAAGGTGCTTGCAAGTGGCGTGACAACTGCGGTGTTGACGCTGGGTTCCAAGGGCTCAATCGCTGCCGACGCACACGGTATCTACCAGCAGGAATGTTATCGAGTGGAGACCGTGGACACTACCTGCGCGGGCGACACGTTTATGGGTACACTCGCTGCGTTCCAGGCATCGGGGCAGCTAGAGGGTCACGATATCAAGCAGGCACTTGATGTGGCTGCAAAGGCTGCGGCGCTTGCCACCACTAAGGTTGGCGCCCAGCAATCAATTCCAACGTATCAGCAGGTAGTTGAGTTTTAGGTTAAAATTACCGTGATTGTTGTTTCATAACTCGCAGCCCACACGCAGCAAACGGCTCAAGCCAAGCCCAAACGCAGCTCAAACACGTTCTACGCATAGCTCAAACACAGCATACACGCAGCTCAAACGTACAAAGGAGACTTATGACAACGCTTTCAACTAAGACTCGCGTCATCATCGACACCGATCCTGGCATCGACGACGCCATTGCGCTGGGTTTTGCCCTGGCCGCAAAGGCGCTGGATATCAAGCTTATTACTACCGTCAGCGGAAATGTTGGCATCGAAAACGTCACCAACAATGCCCTCAAGCTGCTCAAATTCTGGAACCAGCACGTGCCTGTTGCGCGAGGTGCTGCCGAGCCGCTGCTCAGAAAGCCTATGGACGCAAGCGACGTTCACGGCGCTTCGGGCATGAGAGGCTACGAGTTCGACGGCATTCAGCCAGACTGCCTTCTTGAAGAAACCGCACTTGAGGCACAGCGTCGCGTCATTATGGAAGGCGCTTCCGCTGGCGAGAAAACCACGCTGGTAACGCTTGGCCCTCTGACCAATATTGCGCTGCTGCTGAAAGCATACCCGCAGGTCAAGGAGAATATCGAGCGCATTGTTATGATGGGTGGCGCTCTGACCCGCGGAAACCTTGGCGTCATGTCCGAGTTCAACGTGGGCGTTGACCCCGAGGCGGCAAAGATTGTTTTTGCATCCGGCGTTCACGTGGCCATGGTTGGCCTTGAGGTGGGCGACGCTGCTCGCGTGATGCCCGAAGACATCAAGAACATCCAGAACTCCGGCAAGAGTGGAGACATGCTGGTCAAGCTGCTGCTCAACTATCGCGTCCACTACCAGGAGGAGGGCTTCAGCATGTACGATCCAACGGCCGTGGCCTACCTGCTGGCGCCCCAGATGTTTGAGACCAAAGATGTGTTTGTGGACGTCGAATGCGCGGGCGCTCTGACAAGCGGCTGCACCGTTGTTGACCTGGCCGGATACCTTGGCGAGAAACCCAACGCAACTGTATGCGTGGGAGTTGACCAAAAGGCATTCCGTACTTGGTTTGTTCACCAGATCCAAAAGTGTAACGTCCTCGACGGCTCCGCTTCTGCAGTTGAAGGCGTGCTGCTAGACTAGCTTGTTGCACCAACTTGCTGCTGGACTAAGGCTCTGCTAGGGCAGTGCGCCGCTGGACCAACGTGGCGCCGGGGCAGGGTGCTGCAAAAACTCACAAGAAAAGCCTCTTCTCGCCATCGAGAAGAGGCTCTGTTGTGCGTAAAAGTGCTGGTAAATTGATCTTCTCGTCAAACTCCACGCCGAGTTTTAAAGCTCTTTGTAGACAGGGAACCACTTGAGGGCGTCAACTGCCTCTTTTGCATCGGCGATTGGCTCGCGGTTCAAGCCTGCTTGATTGCTTCCTCTGCAACGCCGACGGCAATACGCTCGGAGAACTCGGTAATCTTGGAGACTGGAGGAAGAATTGCAGCTCCAGGCTTTGTGGTGTCGACGATTCCGCCAAGCGAGTGGGCTGCCAGCGAAATCATCTGGTCTGTGAGTAGGCGAGCCTTTGATGCAAGAACACCTAGGCCAAGACCAGGGTAGATCAGAGCGTTGTTGGCCTGGCCAATCTGGTAGGTTACACCGTTCAGCTCCACGTCATCGGATGGAACGCCGCAGGCCACAAGTGCGCGACCATCAGTCCAGGTAAGCAGGTCCTGGGCGGTTGCCTCCGCAAGCTTAGTTGGGTTGGACAGAGGGAAGACCATGGGGCGCTCACAATGAGCTGCCATTTCGCGAATAATCTCTTCAGTGAAGGCACCGTGAACGGTAGAGGTTCCAACCATGATTGTTGGGTGAACCGTCTTTACAACGGCCGCTAGGTTAGTGAGCTCATCAGCGTTTGCAAACTCAGAGCGCTTGCGAGCAAAGGCTTCTGCTGTGGAGTGAGGTTGTCCATGTCGTCAAAGAGCAGGCCCTGGCGATCTACCAGGTAGAAGCGCTTGCGAGCCTCTTCGCGATCCATTCCCTGGTCCACAAACTCCTGCAGCACACGCTCAGCAATACCGCAACCAGCGGTTCCCGCGCCAAAGCAGAGATATACCTGGTCGACGAGTTTCTCGCCAGAAATGTTGAGGCCACCGAGGATGCCAGCGAGGGTAACGATGCCGGTACCCTCGACGTCGTCGTTGAAGACAGGGTAGGTGTTCTTGTAGCGGTCCAGGATTGCAGCGGCATGAGAGCGGCCGAAGTCTTCGAAGTGCAGGTAGAGGTTAGGGAAGAGCTTCTCAACGGTGGTCACAAAGTTGTCAATGAAGGCGTTGTAGCGGTCCTCGTCGACACGCTTGTGGCGCTCGCCCAGGTACAGTGGGTCATCAAGCAACTCCTGGCGGTTGGTACCGGCGTCGATAACAACAGGCATGATGCGGTTTGGATCAACGCCAGCTGCGGCGGTGTAGACCATGAGCTTACCGACGGAAATCTCAACGCCGTTAGTGCCCCAGTCACCGATGCCCAAAATGGCTTCTGCATCAGTAACAACAATCAGGTCAATGTCTCTACCAGCAGCTGCGTTCTTCAGCGAGGTCTCAAGGTCCTCAGGACGATCGGCGGAGAGGAAGCATGCGTACTGCGAGTCAACGTAGCGCTGGGAGTACTGCTCAATGTCAGGTGCGATGGTTGGATCGTAGACGATAGGCATGAACTCTTCGACATGTTTTGAGAACAGATTGTAGAACAGTGTGCGGTTCTCGGAGAAAAGCCTCATCAGGTAGTGACGCTTAGTCTCGAGGTCAGGGTACTGCTGGAAGAGCACGTATGCCTGCTCAGCCTGTTCCTCGATAGTCTGGATGTTAGGAGGAAGAAGGCCTACCAGGCCATATTTCTGGCGCTCCTCCTGCGTAAAAGCGGTTCCTTTGTTCAAAAATGGATCGTTCAGTAGTTCAAAACCCGTCTTCATAGCAACTCCCAAATGCATTGTATTCCCAGGCACATTGACTGATGCGTAGCGCGTTTAAGCGTGCGGCATTAATGGCGCCCTCGTAGCTTGTCAGAAATAACAATAATCATTTCACGTTATGTTTTCTTGGGAAATTGAGGAATTTATTTATCGGCAAAGGCAAAAGCGATTGAAATTGCGTAGCAAAGCTGCACCAGGTAGTACAAATTACGAGTCAAAACTTCACCGGGGCTATACAAATTATAGCCAACTGCGGTTTTGTTGTGTGCTCGGGGTGCAAGTGGTAAAAAATGCGTTTAGTTGGGGTATGCAGCGGCGATTAGTTTTTATGCAAGTCATCTATCTGCGATTTTATGACTGACTAAAATAACAAAATCTGGACACTTTTTGCCACCTGCGCAAACGCAAGTCAGAAAATTTCGTGATTGCAATTTGACTTCCAACTAAACGGATATTTTACCCAAAAAGAAGAGTCTGATTTAGTCAGGTCAAATTTTTGATACAAAAATCCGTATAAAGAAGGTTGATTATGCAGCTTTTGAACAGGTGGTCGAATGTTGTATAGGTGACTGGTCAACAGATTGCTGAGGGCGCCAATTTCTTTGCAGTTCGCTGTTATTTCACTACAACGGCGCCTTCGGGTAGCGCAATATCCGCATCGGTTGCAATTAGAAGATTATTACCTGGTGTTTTAGGAGTATCGGGCCACTCGGGCACATACGCGACATGCGCAAACTCCTGCGCAAACACGCCTGCAACCTGCGAAAGTAGCGCAGATCCACGGCCTTCTAGCGGACAGCGAACATCGGCCAGATATACCCCGCCAGGCGCAAGCTTTTCTTTGACTGTTTGTGCGCCGTTCGGAGTTCCCAGGGGTCCAAGTGATTTGTGACCAGCAAACACCTCGTTTACCAGCACGTCAATGCTGCTAGCATCTGCATCCTGCAGAACTTTCCACGCATCGTCTTCGACAACGCGCAACTCACTTGAAGCCACAGCCAGCGCTTCGTCCAAAAAGAAGTGCTCGCGCGCAAGCGAGACAATCTTCGGATCAATCTCAATCGCCTCAACGGTAGCTCCGTGCATGTGCGTGGCCAGGTACTTTGGCAGCGAGAAACCTCCTCCGCCCAGGATCACAACGCGACCTTGCGGGGCCACCTGCTGGATAAGCTGCGCCATCATGCGGTGATAGTGAATGCAAAGTTCAAAGCGCAGCTCAGACGCAATGTAGCTCACGGACTGGAAGGTGCCATTAACGTTGAGCAGCCTAATGGGCGTACCGTTGGCGTCCTCTGAGTCAAAAATCATCGTGAGGCCAAATTTGGTACGCGTCACAAAAACGCCTCGAGCGCGTAGAATTAACAGAAATAGCTGGTAAATGCCAATAACGGCAAGCCCCGCTACGGTCGACCAGATAAAAAATGTCCAAAAATCATGTAAGACCATGTTAATTCCTTGTTAGTAAGGTTTCCCTCGGTTATACTAGCCGATACGGCGTTTTTTCTGAACGCTTTTACAGGAAAAGATTTTCTGGGGGTTTATATGATTTTAGGACTTGGTATTCCTGAGCTTCTGATTATTGTTTGCGTTGTTATGGTCATCTTTGGACCTAAGAACCTTCCAAAGCTCGGCAAGGCTGTCGGCGAGACCGTCAAGAGCGTTCGTGAGGGCATGGAGTCTGAGACCAAGGAAGAAGCCAAGGAGCCAGAGGCTGAGCTCGTTGAGGACGAAGAGTCCAAAAAGGCTGAGTAACCCCATCTCACGCGTATAGACCGACTGACCCATCAACAGAAAGAACACGATGGACACTACTAAAGAGATTGTACTTACCCCAGAAGGCCGTCAGAAGCTTGTCGATGAGCTGGCTTATCGTGAGGGCGAGAAGCACGACGAGATTGTTGAGCGCATCAAAGAGGCTCGTGGTTTTGGCGACCTTTCTGAGAACTCCGAGTATGACGCAGCAAAAGAAGAGCAGTCTCACAACGAGTCCCGCATCAACGAGATTCGCCAGATTCTCTCCGTCGCAAAGGTTGTCGAGGGCGGCAGCAAGCGCAACGTTACCGTTGCAATTGGTACAACCGTCGAGCTTGCTGATGCAAAGGTAAGACAACTAAGTATGTAATTGTTGGTACTACTGAGACTAACTCCCTTGAGCACAAGATCTCTAACGAGTCCCCAGCTGGCGAGGCTCTTATTGGTCATAAGAAGGGCGACGAGGTTGAGTTCACCACGCCAAACGGCAAGGTGAAGAAGTACACCATTACCTCTATTACTCGCTAGACTGGCACAAAAGATTTTGGTCGCCCCGTGTCCGTCTGGCGCGGGGCGTTTTTACGTGGAGGATACATGTCCGAAGTAGAGAACAACATCGCTGGTAGCTCGGCCGCCGCTGACGCAACCGCCGCCGAGAACGTCGACGCAACCGAGGTCACCCCAGAGGCTTCCATCAACGACGAGCGCGCCCAGCGCAAAGCCCGTCGCCAGGCACTCATCGACACCGGCGTTGACCCATACCCAATCAAGTCCACCGTCACCGCTCACGTCGCTGAGCTGGAGGAGCGCTACGCTGACCTCGAAGACGGCCAGACTGGTGAGGAAGTCTATTCCGTGGCCGGCCGCGTCCGCGCCATCCGCAACCAGGGCAAGATCGCGTTTGTCGTGGTAGAGGACTATACCGGCCAGATTCAGCTCTTCTGTCGCATCAACAACCTTGACGAGAAGAACTGGGAGCTCCTGGGTCTTCTCGACCTTGGTGACATTATCGGCGCAACCGGTGCTATCATGCGCACGCGCCGCGGCCAGCTTTCCCTGGCAGTCACCTCGCTGGAGGTCCTCTCCAAGTCGCTGCGTCCTCTGCCAGAGAAGTTCCACGGCCTCACCGACCGCGAGGTCCGTTATCGCCAGCGCTACGTTGACCTCATTATGAACCCCGAGGTCCGCGACGTGTTCCGCAAGCGCTCCCAGATCATCTCCATCATCCGCCAGTTCATGGAGGCAGACGGTTACATGGAGGTTGAGACCCCTGTTCTCCAGGAGATTCTTGGCGGCGCAAACGCAAAGCCGTTCATTACGCACTATAACGCTTTGAACACCGAGAACTACCTGCGCATTGCAACCGAGCTCCCGCTGAAGCGCCTGCTTGTCGGCGGACTTGAGCGCGTCTACGAGCTTGGTCGCCAGTTCAGAAACGAGGGCACCGACCTCACGCACAACCCAGAGTTCACTTCCATGGAGGCATACGCCGCCTACTCTGACCTGGCCGGCATGCGCGAGCTTTCCCAGAATCTATTCCAGGAGATTGCCCGCAAAGGCCTGCGGCTGCGAGGAGGGCCACGAGGTCATCACTTACCAGGGCACCGAGGTTGACTTGTCCGGCAACTGGCGCGTTGCGTCCCTGGCAGAGATTGCGTCCGAGGTCACCGGCGAGGAGCTCTCCATCGACACCCCTGTCGAGAAACTCCGCGCAGTTCTGGACCGCTACGAGATTGAGTGGAATCCAGAGTGGCAGGCCGGCAAGCTGCTGTTTGAGATCTACGACGAGCTTGGCGAGAAGAGCATCGTAAACCCAACCTTTGTCTGTGATTATCCTGCAGAGGTTTCTCCGCTTACCAAGCGCAAGGCAGACGACCCTCGCCTGACCGACCGCTTTGAGCTCATTATCTGCGGCGCCGAGTACGCAAACGCATACTCCGAGCTCAACGACCCTGTTGACCAGGAGGAGCGCTTTGCCGCTCAGATGGAGGCCAAGCGCCAGGGCGACGAAGAGGCCATGGAGTACGATTACGACTTCATCCGCGCACTTGAGTACGGCATGCCACCAGCAGGCGGCATCGGCTACGGCATTGACCGCATGATGATGCTCTTCTGTGATCAGCCTTCCATCCGCGACGTCCTTCTCTTCCCACAGCTCAAGCCTGAGAAACGCTAAGAGCTTGGAAGCTTAGCTGCCTAGGCGCAGCGCACAAACGTATCAGCCCGGTATTTGCTTGTTGCAGGTACCGGGCTTTTTGTGTGCGTCGGTGCCATGGAGTTCGCTGCGGCGGCGCTGCGGAGTGTGCGGCAGCGTGATCTTCTCGGCAGCACGGGTTTCTCGCCTGGCGTTTGTGTGGTTCGTACGGAGGAGAAAAATCCAACGCGAGTCGTATGTTTGCAGAGCCCTCTGTTGGGTATAAATCAGAAATATATAGAGAGTTTTGAGAGGTTTCAGCACATGTTTGATAAATTCACTGACAGAGCGCGTAAAGTCATGAGCTTGGCTCAGGACGAGGCTCGCGGTCTTGGCCAGATGTATGTCGGTACCGAGCACCTGCTACTTGCTCTCATCAAAGAGGGGGAGGGCATTGCTGCTCAGGCTTTGGCTAAGCTAGAGGTCTCGTATGACGAGGCTCTGGCAACCGTAAAAGAGCTCACCACGGGCGCAGGAGATCCTATTCCTGGCGGCCACATTCCGTTTACTCCGCGCGCAAAACGCGTGCTTGAGGACGCGTACAGAGAAACCATGACCCACGGTCAAAGCTATATTGCAACTGAGCACCTGCTTTTGGGTATTGTGTCCGAGGGCAATGGTCGCGCTATGGATGCCCTGCGTACCATGGGTGTTTCGGGTGATGCGGTAAGAAACGCGGTTGATGAGCTGGTTGCCCAGACTCCAGATGATGCACCTGCTGGTCCTCGTATGGCAGAGCCTCGCATTGAGGGCGGCATCTTTGGCATGCCTGTAGGCGCTGGTCAGATGCGTCCTAACGCAAACGACGATGCTTCCATGCTGGAACAGTTTGGCCGCAATCTTACTAAGCTTGCCGCAGATAAAAAACTTGACCCCGTTATTGGTCGTGACCGCGAGATTGAGCGTGTCATGCAGGTTCTTGCACGTCGACAGAAGAACAACCCACTTATCCTGGGAGATCCCGGCGTTGGTAAGACTGCCATTGTTGAGGGCTTGGCTCAGCTCATTGCTTCTGGCAACGTTCCTGACATCCTGCGCGGTAAGCAGGTTTGGACGCTTGATCTGGCAAGTCTGGTAGCAGGATCCAAGTATCGCGGTGAGTTTGAGGACCGCATGAAGAAGGTTGTTGCTGAGCTGGAGAAATCCAAGAATGACATCCTCTTCATCGACGAGATTCATACCGTTATTGGCGCCGGTTCCGCAGAGGGTTCCATCGATGCTGCGTCCATCTTGAAGCCACCGCTGTCTCGTGGAGAAATTCAGGTTATTGGCGCAACTACGGCAGAAGAGTACCGTAAACATGTCGAGAAGGACGCTGCATTTGAGAGGCGTTTCCAGCCAGTCAACATCGGCGAGCCAAACAACGACGACACCATTTCTATCATCCACGGTCTTCAGGACCGCTATGAGAAGCACCACCACGTCCACTACACCGAGGCTGCCATCAAGGCTGCTGTTGCGCTTTCTAGTCGCTACATCCAGGACCGTTTCTTGCCAGACAAGGCCATTGACGTCCTCGATGAGGCTGGTGCTCGCGCACGTATCCACAAGATGAGCCTTCCACCAGAGATTGCCCAGGTAGACGCAGATCTTCTCCGCGTTCGTACCCAGAAGTCCGAGGCAGCAAGCGCTCAGGAGTTTGAGCAGGCAGCTCGTCTGCGTGACCAGGAGAAATCTTTGGTAGCAGAGAGGGACCGCTTGGAGACTGAGTGGCGCGAGCAGCTAGACAAGAATATTGTCACCGTTGACGAGGATGACATTGCAAAGGTTGTCTCTGGCATTACCGGTGTTCCTGTTTCCAACCTCACCGAGACTGAGGCTTCAAGGCTGCTTCGTACAGAAGACATTCTTCACCAGCGCGTTGTTGGTCAGGACGAGGCTGTTGTTAAGGTTGCAAAGGCAATCCGCAGAAAGCCGCAGTCCTCTCAAGGATCCTAAGCGTCCTGGTGGTTCTTTCATTTTCCTGGGCCCTTCCGGTGTAGGTAAGACTGAGCTTGCAAAAGCCCTGGCAGAGTTCCTGTTTGGCTCCGAAGATGCCCTGCTTTCTTACGACATGTCCGAGTACATGGAGCGTCATACCGTAGCTAAGCTGGTTGGTGCTCCTCCAGGATACGTGGGCTACGATGAGGGCGGAGAGCTCACCAAGGCTGTACGCCGTCGTCCATACTCTGTCTTGCTCTTTGATGAGATTGAGAAGGCACATCCAGACGTCTTCAACATCTTGCTGCAGATTCTGGACGAGGGCCGCTTGACTGACGGTCAAGGCCGTCACGTGGACTTCTCCAACACGGTTGTCATCATGACCTCCAACATTGGCGCTCGCGAGATTGCCCGCACCAACACTATGGGCTTCTCGTCAGAGGGTTCTAAGGGTCTCTCCGACAAAGAGATTACCAGCCGCGTTATGTCCGAGCTCAAGCGTGGATTCCGCCCAGAGTTCTTGAACCGTGTGGACGAGATTGTTGTCTTCAAGTCGCTCTCTACCGAGCAGCTTCGTGGCATTGTTGACCTCATGGTTCTTGAGCTGCGCGATCGCCTGATTGCCAACGGCATGTCCATTGAGCTCACCGAGGCCGCAAAGGACCTGATTGCCAAAGACGGAACTGATCCTGTCTACGGCGCTCGTCCACTGCGCCGAACCATTCAGTCGATGATTGAAGACCCACTGTCTGAGGAGCTTCTCTCTGGTCAGTGGACCGCAGGCGACATTGTTGCTGTTGATGTTGACGCTGAGGGCAAGAAGCTTGTGTTCACCAAGACCACGGGCGTCATCCCTGAGCCTCGCAAGAAAGAGACAATGGCGCAGCTTGACCAGATGGATGTCAGCATGGGACCATCCTCGCTGCCACAGGGTAGTGCAGGCGGTTCGTCCGACCTGATGTCCTCCGCCGAGTAAGACACTCCGACCCGAGGTTCTGCCTCGGGTCTTTTTGTATCGCAGCTAAAACGCACAGTTCTCTTGTCGAGAAACCCGTCGAGCAGGCCCTACCCAGTCGCCCGTCGAGAAACTCGTCTTCTCCAAACCGTCACTACACGCGCCGGCAACAAAACCGTATACTTGAAATGTTGAAACAAATTGAACTATAAACGTACCAGAATGCAAAACGCAGCCTGTAAGCTGCAAGTAATTGAGGGAGAGCCATGGAGCCAACGCAACTTGATCCAAGCGCAACAGAAAACGAGGACCGCATTGCCACAGCTCTAAAGATGACTGCCCCTGGTACAGCGCTTCGCGTTGCACTGGACATGATTATTGCGGGTCGTCTTGGTGCCCTCATTTGTGTGGGAGATACAGAAAACGTCCTTGCTGTGGGCGGAGATGGTTTCAAACTTGATGTTTCCTTCACGGCAAACCGACTGTTTGAGCTCTGCAAAATGGATGGCGCCGTGGTAGTGGACAAAGACCTCACCAGAATTCTGCGCGCCAACTCCCACCTCAATCCTGATGCAACGCTTCCAACTGCAGAAACAGGTACTCGTCACCGTACTGCCGCTCGCATGAGCTTGCTCACCAGAGCAATTGTGATCGCTGTGTCTTCTCGCCGTTCGTTGATTACCGTCTACGTTGATGGCCACGTTATTCCGCTGAAGTCGGTACCAGCTATTATGTCTACCGTCAACCAGCTTTCGGTTGCTATGCAAAATACGCGCCAGCAGCTTGATCGCGCGCTTTTACGCCTGACAGCGCTTGAGCTTGATAACTACGTCACATTGGGCGATGTAGCAGGCATTTTCTACCTGTTCGAGGTTCTTTTGAGCGCCGCCGATCAGCTTGACTCCTGCCTTTTGGAGCTGGGTAGCGAGGGCAAAACCACCGCTATGCAGCGTGAGGAATATCTGGGCGGCATCGACGAGGCCTATAACCTGATGATTCGCGACTACGCCGTTGACTCTTCCGCTGAGGAGGCGCGCGCTATCCGCCGCCGCTTCCATGAGACAGCCAACACCGAGCTCCGTTCCGCAGAGAGTGTCGGCCAGATTCTTGGCTACTCCGATGGCCGCGGAGAAGATGCGTCCATGGAGCCTCTGGGCCTGCGCACGCTTTCCCGCGTTCATGTGGTCAACGATGAGATTGCGGCCAGAATTGTTGACGCCTACGATAACCTGCAGCAGCTGCTTCACGTTGCAGAAACGATACGTCCAGCCTCAAATCTCTGGGTGTCGAGAACCCCGGTGCACTTGCTAACAGTCTCCGCAGAATGTGGGGTAAGTCAGAATAATGGCTGCAAGCAGCACTTGCGCAAAGGTCGTGTCAAAGCCACGTCCTTCTCGCCTTTCTACACATGGAGCAAAAGCCGATACCGTTGCCGTCATTGTGGCCGGCGGCATTGGCGAGCGCTTTGGATATCCTGACGGCAAGCAGTTTATTTCTGTCTGCGGTCTTCCGCTGATGAGCTGGTCAATCCTTGCGTTTGATCACGCACCAAGCGTGGCTCACATTGTGATTGCATGCTCTGACGAGAAACGCGCTGCAGTTCAAGAGGGTGTTTTGGGCAAGCTTGTACTCCACAAACCCGTTCACTTTGCAACGTCTGGTGCTACCAGGCAGGAATCGGTTTACAACGCGCTCCAGGTAGTGCCCGCCGGATATGATTTTGTTTCTGTTCATGATGCGGTTCGTCCGCTCATTGAGGTAGAGACCATTGAGCAGGTTATTGGTACAGTTCGCAAGTCGCCTAAGATTGCGGGAGCAATTTTGGCTCACCGCGCAACTGATACGCTGAAGCGCGTAGATGGTGCAACCATTGTAGATACGCCTGACCGCTCAACGTTCTGGGCTGCTCAGACCCCTCAGGTGTTCAAGACGCGTACGATTCTTGAAGCCCACGAAGTAGCTCGCCAGGAAGGCTACCAGGGAACTGATGACTCGTCGTTAGTTGAGCGACTTGGTCTTACGGTGCTGTGTGTTGAGTCACAACGAGAAAACGTGAAGGTCACGTACCCATCTGACCTTGCAATTGTTGAGGCTACGCTCAGCCGTCGCCTGGTAGAAGGCGCAACCGGAAGTGGGGCTGTAGAGTGAGTATACCAGAGCTTAAAATTGGCCACGGATACGATGTTCATCGCCTGGTGGAGGGCAGAGATCTTATCTTAGGCGGTATCAAAATTGAGCACACCAAAGGTCTTCTCGGCCACTCCGATGCTGACGTTTTGGCTCATGCGCTCATGGATGCCCTGTTAGGAGCCATGCGTGCTGGCGACATTGGCCAGCTTTTCCCAGATACAGACCCTGCTTATGAGGGTGCTGATTCTATGGTGCTTCTGTCCCATGTTATGCAGCTTGTTCGCGATAAGGGCTTTGAGCTTCTGGACTGTGATTGCACCGTTGCGGCTCAAGCACCTAAGCTGCTTCCTCATCGCGACGCTATGAGAAACCGCATGGCGGAGGTCATGGGCGTTATGTCAGATAAAGTTGGCGTAAAAGCAACCACCACCGAAGGCCTTGCTTCGTGGGCACTCAAGAAGGTATTGCTGCCTGGGCGGTTGTGCTGCTGGGACGTAGCGCGCAATAAATTACAGCTCAACGATATGATCGGCTGCCTCCACCACTTTAGGGTCATGAGATATGAGCAGTATTATGTGGTCTTGTTTGACCTTCTTTAGAAGATTAAGCAGGACATCAACACTTTTTTGATCTAATGCAGAAGTGGGCTCGTCAAGCAACATAACACTAGGCTTCATAAGCATCATGCGGATAATTGCAATCTTTTGCTTTTCTCCACCAGAGATAGCAGAGCTTCGATCACCCAGGCGTACGTCAAGATTTTGATCGTCACCAAGCAGCAATTTTTCCAAATTGAATAGCTTGATATAGCTGATTATCTCTTCATCTGTTGGTTGGTTTTTGCACAGCAGTGTCAGATTATTTCTTACCGTATCGTCAACAATGCTTGGCTCTTGCTCGGTAAATCCAAGCGTATTTTTTCGAAGTTCATACTGATTAATTTGAGCTAGCAAGTCCTCATTTATAGCAATACTGCCTGTTAGGTGAGAAGACCACTCTCCGTTAATGAGCTTCAGAAATGTTGATTTGCCTGTACCGTTTCCACCGGTAATGGCGTATATATTTCCTTTTGCAAAACTACAAGACAAGTTGTCCATCAGTACTTTATTTGTATGTGGATAAGAGAAAGACACATTTGTGCAGGTAATTTGATTGACATCGTCTGATGGAATGATGTTTCCAACGGATTCTTGAGGTATATCTAGAATCTGCTCAATTCGATTAAGGCTTACCGTAATGCTCTGATAAGCCATACCAAATTCCATAAGAAGCGTAATAGAACCTAAGAGCGATACAAATAGCTTGAAATAGTTGCAATATAGCCAGGCTGCAGTGCTCCAAGGAAAATTTGATATGCACAGGTAATAAAGACAATGGCTTGGAATACGGCAATCACAGCATTGTTTAATTCTTGTACTCCAAACTCAAGCTTGTACTGCTCATGAATGGCACTACGAAGCTTCTGATTGACGGCATAGTGCTGATTAAAGAAACGCTCAAAGAGGGAATGACGCCTGATGAAATCTACGTCTGTGAATTGGGAGAGCTCAATAGATCCATACTGAGACCTCAGCTCTTTAGATTCTTTGTATCTTTTATAGGCCGAAGCTTGGATTTGCTTATAGATAATAAAACTCACCAATAACAGAACAGCTGTTACAAGAGCGGTTAATGGGTTCAAATATAAGATAATTGCAAGCGTGCCTAAGACGGAGACCGTAGTTGTTGCAAAGCTCACGCATTGTGTAAGTATAAACATTGAAACGTCATTAGCGTCGTTATTTACTGTCTGGCGGTAATGTCCAGAATCATATGACGAGAAAAACGATGAATCAGCGTGTTGAATCTTGTCAATCAGCTGTCGCTCAATGGTAAACGCGGAGTCAATTTGCAATTGACAATAGCGTGTTTTAGCAAGATAGGAACAGCCGGCAATAAGGATTCCTAGTGCGGCAACCATGGCGCAATAGAAAAGTATTTCACTCCAAGTTGTTCCTGAAATAAAAAGATTAATTACAAATCCAACAAGAAGAGGTTGGATCACCATAAGCGCAGTGACAAAGAATGACAGAAAGAGAAAAATCGCAAGACTGCCCTTATCCAGAATGGTAGATATACAGTAACGGATAATGTTAAAAAACTTACTCATTCGAATCACCTCTATCATTATTTAATGCGTATGAGATTAGTTTTAACTTTTTATCGAGATTATAAAGACTTGTACAACAACCAAGTTGACCTGTCTGGTTAAATTGATTTGGACAACCACCATTACACATAGGAAGGACCTTACAATTAATGCATCTTTCCTTATATGGATTATATAAAAGCCATTTACAGTGGTTGTGATTTAGTTGTATTGAATCAAATATTGTTCCGATTTTTTCAGTTGTATCTCCTATTAAGTCCCAGCATTTATAAAGGTCACCGGAAGGATCAATTACATAGGAATTGTATGAAATTGCTCCACAAATTTGCCTTCGATGCAAAAGATTATCTATAACATTAAATCCTTCTTGCATTGCTTTTTTATAGAAAATGTATTCCTCTTCTGCAAATTGAGGAGATGAAAAACACATCCCCAAATCATTATTTTTCTCATTGTAATTTGTTACCGGTGCTAAGCTTATAGAAACGTTGTCTCTTAGACCAGACTTTTTAAGGTCTTCCAGGAGTTCATCAGCATGCTCAATATTAGTCTTATCAGCATTAATTCTGATTGTAATGTCCAGTAAGTCAGCGCAAGACCGGACGTTGTTAAGGATGCGGTCAAAAGTTGGTACACCAGTTTTAGGGATTCGGCGTGAATCATGGTCGTTTCTTGAGCCATCGATTGTGACCTGAGCGTAGTTTATTCCAAGTTCAGTAAGTTGATAAGCAACTTGCCTATTTAATAGATATCCATTTGTGACGATTGAGCTGGCAACAAGCAATAGTTGTTGTCAATCAATTTGTTAGTTATTGTAGTGATTTTTTTCTAATTCAAGAAGTGGTTCTCCACCATACCAAACGATTTGAAGTGATTTTTAAATTAGGAAAATTCGCCTCAATGAAGTGTGGTATTTGATCAATTGTGTTATTCGACATTGATGTTTGATTATCAATGTTTTCATAGCAGTAGGGACATCTAAAATTACAATGTGTGGTAGGTGCAATCGTCAATGTTAAATTATCTGTTGTATATCGAGCGATTTGTGACGAGCAATGAAGAGCTTTTGCTTCGTCGACAGAACTATCTACTAGGATTCCACCTGAAATTAAATCCTCTAATGTTTCATCGGATAATGAATTAAGCAAAGTTGGAATTTGCTCGAAACCCTTTTCTATTTTAAAGTATCTTTCTAAAGTTTCCTCAACTTCTAGTAATCCACCAGTGAATGAATTATAAATGTATAGATTATTTTCATTTTCAAAGACAGTATTATATTGTGAGAATTTAATATCATTATAGCTGCTTAACATATCTGTTCACCTACAGTTCAAACTGCTGGAGAGACATTCTCTCCAGCAGCAATTAAGTTAGACGTTGTGCCTTGCGCCACAAATATCAATACGAATTCCACAGTAACCTAATGTTGTGACTTGTTTTGTTGGTTTAACAATCCATTTCATTGTTCTCTCCTTATAAAGTAGAAATATATGTGTTAGCTAACACGTTTTGAATAATGTAGGAGGTTTTATAGATAAAGAAAACCTCTATATCGGTAAGCGGTTGATAATAAAATACATTAATTTTTTAATAAATGTATTTTAACTGCGAATTCTTATTCAGTTTGTATGAGTATTAATTTAAAGAAATTATTTTCACCGAAGTTTTTTTATTTCTGAAACATTCGTTTTGTAAAAATTAACTTTGATTGTGTGCTAAAAAAATGCTAGCCAATAATTTTAATAAAATTTTATAAACCGTTTATACTTACACCAATACACAATGGTTGCGAGGAGTATGCATGCTTGTCTATAACACTCAGACGCATAAAAAAGAAGAGTTCAAGCCAATCGACGAGGGTAAAATCCGCATGTATGTGTGCGGTCCCACGGTCTACGATCAGATTCACATCGGAAACGCCCGTACCTTCCTCTCGTTTGACGTTATTCGCCGCTATCTGATGCACAAGGGTTATGAGGTCACCTTTGCTCAGAACTTGACTGACGTTGACGACAAGATTATTCAGCGTGCCATTGAGCAGGGAAGGACTGCTCAAGAGGTTTCTGAAGAGTTTTCTCAGGCGTTTATCGAGCAGATGCATCGCTTCAATATTTTAGATCCGGATATTCGCCCTCGCGCAACGCACGAGATTGAAGCCATGCTTCAGATGATTCAATCTTTGATTGAACAGGGTCACGCATACGCGGTGCCTTCGGGCGACGTGTACTTCTCGGTTCGTTCTGACCATGGTTATGGTGTGCTTTCTGGTCGCGATCTTGATCAGCTTCGCGCAGGTGAGCGCGTTGAGGTTAATGACGAGAAACGCGATCCATTTGACTTTGCACTCTGGAAGGCTGCTAAGCCTGGTGAGCCTAGCTGGCCAAGCCCTTGGGGAGAAGGTCGTCCAGGTTGGCACAGTGAGTGCTGCGCAATGATTCATCGCTACCTGGGCACTCCAATTGACATTCACGGCGGTGGCTCTGACCTGGTATTCCCTCATCATGAGAACGAGACTGCGCAGGCATCCTGCGCCTGGCACGCTCCTCTCGCCAATTATTGGATGCACACCGGAATGCTTCGCGTTGATGGCGAGAAGATGTCCAAGTCTTTGGGCAACTTCTACACACTCAAGGAAGTTTTGGACAAGTACCCTGCAGATGCAGTAAGACTTTTGATGCTTCAAACGCACTATCGCGCACCACTTGATTTCTCGTTTGAGCGCCTTGAGGGCACTGTTGGTACGCTTGAGCGCATGAAGACCTGCGTTGCAAATCTCCGCTGGGCTTTCAAGCAGTCTTCTGCTCAGCACGAACTTTCCGACGCTGATAGCACGCTTGCTGAGGCTATTAACACAGCTCAGAGCGAGTTTGACGCTCAGATGGATGATGATTTCAATACCGCAGGAGCACTCGCTGCTATCTTTGCTCTGGTAACTGCTGCAAATACGTATCTTGCAGAGGTTGGTCAGAACGTTGGCGCAAGTCCTGTTCTCCGTGCAGCAGATATGTTGTGCGAGCTCACGGGAGCTTTGGGAATTGATTTGACTCAGGCGGCCTCTACCTCTGATTTACCAGAGGAGCTTGTGGCGCTTGCTGCTCAGGTAGCAGGCTATGAGGGCGCGTCAGCTGACGAGGCTGCAGAGGCTTTGCTTGCTGCTCGTCAGGAGGCTCGTTCCCAGAAAAACTGGGCAGTTGCTGATCAAATTAGAGACGGCATTGCCGAGCTTGGACTTTTGATTGAAGATACCGCCGCTGGCGCTCGACTTAAGCGTAAGGCAGACTAACTATGGCAAGAAATCAGCGTTCTACCTCTAAAAACACTCGTTCCGAGGGCGCTGCAGGCCGCGGTGGCTCCACTGGTCGCAGTGGCGCTGCAGGTCGCGGCGGGGCTGCAGGTCGCGGCGGCGTAGGTCGCGGCTCTAAGAAGGCTGCCGACTGGGGCGGTTATTTCGGCGCCAAGAATGGCCAGGGCTCAAAGGGCAGTCGCTCCGCACAAGGCACACGTGCAGCTCAGGGCACTCGCGGACAGAAAGGTGCTGGTGGACAGCGAGGTGCCGGCGCTGGACGTCCCGGTAACAAGAAGCCTGCAACCGATCTTATCGAGGGTCGTCGCGCAGTAGCAGAGGCGCTGACCGTTGGTATTCCTTTGAAGAATGCTCTGGTACAAGCCGCAAGCGGTCAGAAGGACCAAGAGATTGAGGCGCTTGCACGTCAGCTTGAGCAGGAGGGTATTCCTGTCGAGCGTGTCGCAAAAGCCCGTGCTTGACTCGCTTTCAAGCCACGGCGCTCACCAGGGCGTTATTGTCCGTACACAGCCTTTTTGCTTACGCTGACCTCTCTGAAATCATTCAGCGCGCCGGTTCTGAAAACTCGTTAGTTGTGGTCTTGGACCACGTAACTGACGAGGGAAACTTTGGTGCAATTGTAAGAAGTGCCGAGGTAGTTGGCGCAGCCGGCGTTGTTATTGCAAACGCTCGTGCCGCCCGAGTTGGCGTTGGAGCATACAAGACTTCTGCAGGAGCTGTGCTTCACCTGCCAATCGCTCAGGTTTCTAATCTGCCGCGCGCTCTTGAAGAGCTTAAAGCCGCAGGTTTTTGGACATGTGGCTCTACCGAGCACGCCACTCAGTCCGTGTGGGAGGCTCCTATGGGAGGTCGCCTTGCACTTGTCATGGGCTCTGAAGGTTCAGGAATTTCTCGCCTTATGCTCGAGAAGTGCGATTTTACGTGCAAGCTTCCTCAGTTTGGCCAGGTAGAGTCCCTGAACGTTGCTCAGGCAACAACGGTCATGTGCTACGAGTGGCTCCGCAGGACTCAGGAAGCGTAAGCCCAGGAAGCCCAGGAAGCCCAGGAAGCCCAGGAAGCCCAGGAAGCGTAAGAAGTCCAGGAAGCCCAGGAAGCCCAGGAAGCCCAGGAAGCGTAAGGTATGGCTCAGAAAAAATCGCTGCTTGTAGTCGATGGCTATAACGTCATGTTGGCAACTCCTCGCTATGAGGCGTTGCTGGATGACCGTGGCTCTTCTACGCAAGAAACCGCAGCTGAGAGAGCCTATCACCTCAATACCGATCCGTTTTACCGCGCCCGTTTGGCGCTCATTTCTGACGTTGCCACGTTTGCGCAGGGCACCTACGAGGCCGTTATTGTGTTCGACGGAAAGGGAAATGTAAACGACGAGCGCCCGGAGCGCACCCACGCTGGCGTGCAGCTGGTTTTTTCCGAGACTGGGGAGTCCGCGGATAGCGTCATCGAGCGCCTGGTCACGGACGCGCGAGAGGCTGGTCGCAAGGTATTTCTGGTCACGTCGGACAGGGACATTCGCGCTACGGCCGGCTTTGGCCCCGGCGAGGTCACGCGCATTGCCAGCGCATCACTGGTCCACGAGATTTCCCAAGCAGATAACGTTGTCGAAGAGATGCGTCGCGATCAGGTCAGTACGCGCATGACGCTTGAAAACCGCATTTCTCCAGAACAGCGCGAGAAACTCTGGAAGTTGCTAGGCAGATAGGTGACCAGGTCAGCGTCTTACGTACGCGATGTGCCAACGTGCTCGACCGCACCAATACGTCCAGCGCGCCTGGGCGCAATCAGCGCGCCTGATTTCTGCAAAGAATCTGTAAATTCTGCCTAAAAACATCAAAGAATCTGTGGATTTGCCTGATTTTGTCAAAGAATCGGTGGCTCAAATACAGATTCTTTGCACTTTTCAGGCGGGTCTTTCGTGACGTAGCTTTAGATCTGGGTGTGGTGTCATGGACGCTTTCATGGAGCCTGATTTTCTCGCCATATCTGAGTGATCTGCCGGAAAAGCACGTCATATCTGAGCGATTTGCCGGTTTTTCTCGTCAAGTCTGAGCTGTTTTACACAGACATGATGCGGTTTTCAGGCTGGCCAAACTTGATGGACAGTGCATTTGCACCAAGCTAGCTCCTGTAGAAGGGAAGTGCTCCTACATGCTGCATCGACCAGTTTGTGGAGAAAAATTTCTCGAAAATTGAGACTAGACCAAAGTCAGAAAAGTCTATAGAATATCCTCTGCACTTGATGCCGCTATAGCTCAGCTGGTAGAGCAACTGACTTGTAATCAGTAGGTCCCGGGTTCGAAGCCTGGTGGCGGCACCATTTGAATTTTCAGCCAGGCATTGCCTGGCTTTTTTCGTGCGAATTTTAGGGCATTCGCGACGTATCGCATATGGCTCCTATAGACAACCGTAAAAGCCCGTATGCGTCTGGCCAGAAACCCACTTGGAGTTGTGACGAGAAAATCGGTGGAGTTGTGGCAAGAAACCCGCTTGAAGTTGTGGCCAGAAAACCGCATGGAATAGTGTCGAGAAAATCGCTTGGAATTGTGGAAAATATTTGATAAGATACGCCCGGTTGGGTGGATTACGTTGACAAGATTTTTATTCAATCGTAATATTTTCCCGCTTGAGAGGTAATTGGAAGATCAACTAGACTTCCTGCGTACGTTAAACTGCAAGGTAAACAGCGTACACAATTGCTTCTAGAGTGCTTGAAAACGGCATTCGGGGATATGGCACAGCGGCAACTGCGGCGGACTGTAAATCCGCTCCTTATTGGTTCCTTGGTTCGAGTCCAAGTATCCCCACCACGCCCGTGTAGCTCAGTAGGTAGAGCACTTCGTTGGTAACGAAGAGGTCACCGGTTCAAATCCGGTCGCGGGCTCCATTTTTCAAGCGGCATTTATGCCGGCGTAGCTCAGCTGGTTAGAGCACACGGCTCATACCCGTGACGTCACTGGTTCGAATCCAGTCGCCGGTACCAGACTCTTTACGGCGTACATGTCCTAGACATTTGCGCCGTTGAGTATAAACAGACGTTTTTTCACCACGGTCTAGCCCGAGGGTTAGTTCCAGAAGGAGGATTGGCAATGGCCAAGGAAAAGTTTGACCGCACAAAGCCACACGTAAACATCGGTACCATTGGTCACGTCGACCACGGTAAGACTACCCTTACCGCAGCAATCACCAAGGTTCTCTCTGAGACCGAGGCTGCAAGGCAGACTATACCGCCTTCGAGAACATCGATAAGGCTCCAGAGGAGCGTCAGCGTGGTATTACCATTTCCGTTGCTCACGTTGAGTACGAGACTTGGGAGCGCCATTACGCTCACGTCGACTGCCCTGGCCACGCAGACTACATCAAGAACATGATTTCTGGTGCAGCTCAGATGGACGGCGCAATCCTCGTTATTGCTGCAACCGACGGTCCTATGGCTCAGACTCGTGAGCACATCCTTCTCGCACGTCAGGTCGGCGTTCCTTACATCGTCGTCTTCCTGAACAAGTGCGACATGGTCGACGATGACGAGCTCATCGACCTCGTCGAGATGGAGACCCGTGACCTTCTCTCCGAGTACGACTTCCCAGGCGATGACCTTCCAATCATCCGTGGTTCCGCTCTCGGCGCTCTTAACGGCGAGGAGAAGTGGGTTGAGTCCATTCGTGAGCTCATGCACACCGTTGACTCCTACATCCCAACACCAGCTCGTGACAACGAGAAGCCATTCCTGATGGCAATCGAGGACGTCATGACCATTTCTGGTCGTGGTACCGTTGCTACCGGCCGTGTTGAGCGTGGTGAGCTCAAGCTCAACGATCCAGTCGAGATCGTTGGTATTAAGCCAACTCAGAACTCTGTTGCTACCGGCATTGAGATGTTCCGTAAGACCATGGACTTCTGCGAGGCTGGCGACAACGTTGGTATTCTTCTTCGTGGTGTTAAGCGCGAGGACATCGAGCGCGGTCAGGTTCTCTGCAAGCCTGGTACCGTTACTCCACACAAGAAGTTCACCGGTGAGGTTTACGTTCTTACTAAGGAAGAGGGCGGCCGTCACACCCCATTCTTCTCTGGTTACCGTCCACAGTTCTACTTCCGTACAACTGACGTAACCGGCGACATCTACGAGCTCACCGATGCAAACGGTGGCAAGGTAGAGATGGCTATGCCTGGTGACCACATCACCGTTGGCTGCGAGCTCATTCACCCAATCGCTCTTGAGCAGGGTCTGAAGTTCGCTATCCGCGAGGGTGGCCACACCGTCGGCGATGGCCGTGTTTCCACCGTCATCGAGTAACTTCTTTAAAAGTTGCTAACTTGCCCGGCGTGCTCTTTTGCGCGCCGGGTTTTTTGTCGAGAAAAAATATGTGAACGCCTAGAGTAATTAGAGAAAAGTATTGACATCTCTGGGTAGTGGGTGCTAACCTAAGCAACCGCGTCACATTTCGAGAATACATCTCGTGACCGTGTTCAGGAGGATCAATGCGTACACTCGTTACTCTCGCCTGCACTGAGTGCAAGCGTCGTAATTACACTACGGACAAGAATAAGTCCAACAACCCAGATCGTATGGAGTTGAAGAAGTACTGCCCATGGTGCCACAAGCACACGGTACATCGCGAGACCCGCTAGGCTAGGTGGGTTCGTTCTAGGCCAGTAGCTCCAATGGTAGAGCGGCGGTCTCCAAACCGTTTGTTGAGGGTTCGAGTCCTTCCTGGCCTGCCAGATAACTTCACCGGCCTTCCCATAAGGGTTGGCCGGTTTGTATGTAGGTATAACATCCAAGGGAGCGTAGGATGGCAAATAAGGAGCGCAATAAGAGGAGCGCACGTAAGGCTCGCGCAGAAGAGCGCGCCCAGCGTGAGGCCCTTCAGGCTGAAGCTACTCCTGAAGCTTCTGCTAAGGCCACTAAAGCTGAGGCAAAGAAGCAGGAGAAGTCCATTCAGCGTAACGCTAACCCTGGCTTCTTTGGCCGCCTGGGTGCTTATTTTGCGGGCGTTCGTACAGAAATGCACCGCGTTGTGTGGCCTTCAAGCTCTGAGCTTGCTGGTTTCTCTGTAGCCGTAATTGCAACAATCATTTTCTTTGGCTTGGTAACTTGGCTGGTTGATACTGGCATTGTTGCTGGTCTCGTCGCCTTTACTGGACTGAGGGGATAATCAATGGCTAAGCGCTGGTATGTAGTTCACACCTATTCAGGTTATGAGAACAAGGTAAAGACAGACCTTGAGCACCGTATTGAGACCTATGGCCTTGAGCGTGCTGTTGTTGATATTCAGATTCCTACCGAGGAAGTCACTGAGGTCAAGGACGGCGGTAAGCGCGAGACCAAGAGTCTAAGGTTTTCCCAGGTTATGTTCTTGTTCGCATGGAGCTGGATGACAATACCTGGGCTGTTGTTCGTAACACTCCAGGCGTAACTGGTTTTGTTGGCATTGACGGCAAGCCAGTTCCTCTGCGTCGCGATGAGTTCGATAAGATTATGCGTCGTGGCGGCATGAAGACGGGTAGCCCTGTACCTAAGCGTACAGCAACCAATATTGAGGTCGGTCAGGCAATTCACGTTCTTTCTGGTCCTCTCGCTGACTTCGACGGAACTGTTTCTGAGGTCAACGCAGAGTCCGGCAAGATCAAGGTAATGCTCACCATCTTTGGTCGCGAGACTCCGGTTGAGCTCACCATGGATCAGATTTCCCTGATAGACTAGTAACTAACGGCTTATCCCGCACTTCTCGTCCCTTGTGGATTGCTTCTCGGGAGTGCGCGAGAATAGACTCACAAGAATTCAAACAGGAGGCTTAACATGCCCGCAAAGAAGGTTGTTAACTTTATTAAGCTGCAGATTCCTGCAGGCCAGGCAAACCCAGCTCCTCCAGTAGGACCAGCTCTGGGTGCTGCACAGGTCAACATTATGCAGTTCTGCCAGGCATTCAACGCTGCAACTCAGGACAAGGCTGGCGACATCATCCCAGTCGAGATTTCTGTTTACGAGGATCGCTCCTTTGACTTCGTAACCAAGACTCCTCCAGCAGCTCAGCTCATCAAGAAGGAGCTTCACCTCAAGGGTGGCTCCGGTGTTCCTCAGCGCGATAAGGTTGGCCAGCTCTCCCAGGAGCAGCTCACCAAGATCGCTGAGATCAAGATGCCTGACCTCAACGCAAACGACATTGAGGCTGCAAAGAAGATCGTCGCTGGTACCGCTCGTTCTATGGGTGTAACCATCGCCGAGTAGTGTTTACTCCCGTCAGCCATATGTGTGGCTGGCGGTTGTTTTTGTCAGAGCATCCGACGTTAGTGCACGTAGTTGGGTTTCTCGCCAAGAGGGCGTAACTATGGACGGAAGATGCAGGAGTGGGAGGGCAGACGCCCGCTGACCACAGGAGGTACATAATGCCTAAGCACGGAAAGAACTACAAGAATGCAGTTGCCAAGGTAGACGGTGCAAACCTCTACAGCCCAAAAGAGGCAGTAACCCTTTCTAAGGAGCTTGCAACTGCTAAGTTTGACGAGACCATTGAGGTAGCAATTCGCCTTGGTGTCGATACTCGTAAGGCTGACCAGAACGTTCGCGGTTCTATCTCTCTGCCTCACGGCACTGGTAAGTCCGTTCGCGTTGCAGTCTTCGCAGAGGGCGAGAAGGCCCGCGAGGCTGAGCAGCTGGCGCTGACATCGTCGGTGGCGACGAGCTCATCGCAGAGGTCGAGAAGGGCATGCTTGACTTTGACGCAGCTATCGCAACCCCTCAGATGATGGGTAAGGTTGGTCGTCTTGGTCGCGTTCTTGGTCCTCGTGGTCTTATGCCTAACCCTAAGCTTGGTACCGTTACCATGGATGTTGCAAAGATGGTTAACGAGCTCAAGGCTGGTCGTGTTGAGTATCGTGCAGACCGTTTTGGTATCTGCCACGTTGCAATCGGCAAGGCTTCTTTTGAGGTCCAGCAGCTTGTTGAGAACTATGGCGCACTTCTCTCTGAGATTATTCGCGTCAAGCCATCCAGCGCTAAGGGTAAGTACGTCAAGACCGTTGCTATTTCCTCTACTATGGGCCCTGGCATCAAGGTTGATCCAACCAAGGTTCGTAACCTCATGGAGGACTAAGCTTTACGCTTAGAAGTACCTAGCACGCTTAATCCGGTATCTGCTTGCAGGTACCGGATTTTTCTTGCAGCGTGCATGCGGTGTAGACGTGGACTCGGCTTGCAACGCGCGTGCGGTTTGAAACGCGTGGTCAGCATAGGCGGTCTGCGACTAAGGTTCGATTGTGCCGCGTTTGAGTTGGGGCCGCAGCTTAGCCGCCCTGCTCGTCAAATTTTTGTGAAGAGAAAGAAATTGTGCACTCAACCTTGACTTGGATAGTTTTTTGCTGCACAATATCCAACGCAAGACAGATGTCTTGTAGTTGCACGTTCGCTGCCAAAGACAGCCGGCGCCTTGAATCCAAGGCTTAATGGGAATTCCCGCCTGCCGAGGTGGTCTTGAGATTAGTACATCCAGACCCCGCTTTGGTTGCCAAAGTGGGGTCTTTTCATGTGAGGGCCGCACCTGTTGGCGCTCGTGCCTGAGACATGATAAAGGAGGTGTACTACATGCCAGCTCAGTCTAAACTTGATTTGCTCGAGAAGGTTTCCGCTTCTCTCGACAACTCCAAGGGCCTGTTTGTTATCGACTATCGTGGTCTCTCCGTAAAGGAGACTCAGGAGCTTCGCCGCGCACTTACCGCAGCAGGCGCTCACATGAAGGTCTATAAGAACAACATCGTCAAGATTGCTCTTAAGAACGCTGGTATGCCAGAGATTGACGAGATGCTCGCCGGTACCTGCGCATACGTTTTCTATGAGAATGATCCTGTCGAGGCCGCTAAGGTCATCAAGGATCAGGCCAAGAAGCTCAAGAAAGTTGAGTTCATTGGTGGTATCGCTGATGGTCAGGCACTTACCGCTGACGAGGCAAAGGCTTACGCAGACCTTCCTTCTCGCGAGGAGCTCATTGCAAAGCTTGTCTTCGTTGTTGCAAGCCCACTTACCGGTATTGCACAGGTTTGCGCTGGTCCAGCTCGTGGACTCGCAACCGCTCTTTCTGCAGTCGCAGATCAGAAGAACGCTGCATAAGCAACGTTTTGTTGTACCCGCGCATTGGCGCAAACCGCGTGAGAGTGTAGAAGCACTTAAACGCACACATACAAGCCGGGCTTTTGCCCAGATGCAGTACAAAGGCTGCATCGTTTAAAAAGGAGAATTGACATGGCTGTCACTAAAGATGAGATCATTGAGGCCCTTAAAGAGATGCCAGCACTCGAGCTTTCTGAGCTCGTTCACGAGCTTGAGGACGTCTTCGGCGTTTCCGCTGCTGCTCCTGTAGCTGTTGCAGCTGCTCCTGCAGCTGGTGGCGCTGCTGAGGAGGCAGAGGAGAAGACCAACTTTGACGTTGTCCTCGAGGGCTTTCGGCGACAACAAGATCGGCGTCATCAAGGTTGTCCGTGCTCTTACCAACCTTGGCCTCAAGGAGGCAAAGGAGGTCGTCGAGGGTGCTCCTAAGGCTGTCCTCGAGGGCGCTAAGAAGGAGGACGCTGAGGCTGCTAAGGCTCAGCTCGAGGAGGCTGGCGCTACCGTCACCCTTAAGTAAGTCCATCCTACATAGCTTACTGGAGAGGTCAGACTTCGGTCTGGCCTCTTTTTTGTTTGCCTGGCGAGAAACCTGCGCGGTCGGGGCGCATGGAGCTTGGATGCGTTTGCAGCAGCCTGAAAAGTGCATCAAGCATGGCGCTTTTGCAGCAGCCTGAAAAGTGCATCAAGCTGGGACGCATTTGCTGCAGCCTGAAAAGTACATCAAGTCTGAGTGATTTGCCGGATTTTCTCGCCATGTCTGAGCGATTTGCCTGTTTTTCTCGCCTTGTCTGAGTACTTTTGCTCAGACTTGGTGTTCATTTCAGGCTCATAAATCCTGCGTGATTGCTCTGGCTTACTGCGTGACATGCCCTAGTTTTTCTCGCGCCTGATTTCTACAAAGAATCTGTAACTTTTGCCTAAAATTGCAAAAGAATCTGTGGATTTGCCTGATTTTGCAAAAGAATCGGTGGCGCAAATACAGATTCTTTGCACTTTTCAGGCGCACCCAGCAAAAAGTCGGCGCGTGTGGCGAGAAACCCGTGCGCTCGGGGCGCATCCGGTGAGCATGGAGCGCCATGCGAAGCGACGTGGCGGGGGAGCGCCGCTCACCGAAAGCTATTTCTGTCTCCGTGGACCTTCTCCACAAAATCTTCACAACTAGAAAAGACGAGTTAGTCAAGGATTTACCTGCAACATAACGTTTGTGCAGTTGAAAAACATAAACGCGATAATATAGTCAAAACGTCTTAAAAAATCAAGTGTTTTTCTGTTGACGCGCATTAAATCTTGACTAAATTACTAGGTTGCGACAATTGCCACCTTCCACCCTTTTGAAGGAGGACAACCTGGTGTCTACCGCTAAAAAGACTTCCCTCACCACGCCTCAGGCGCATACTGGACGCAGGACGTTCAGTAAGATTCCCGCAGCTATGGAGCTGCCAAATCTGATTTCTGTACAGAAGGAATCATTTGAGCGCTTTATGGGAGAGGGCCTTGCAGAGTCCTTCGCTGAGTTCTCTCCAATTGAGAACAGCGCTGGAACCATGCAGGTCACCTTTGGTGACCATCAGTTCGGCGACCCTGCCAATTCAATGGCTGAGTGTCGTGCAAAAGACATTTCATATCAAGCACCTCTTTTTGTTGACGTCCGTTTTGTCAACAAAGAGACTGGTGAGATGAAGGAGCAGCTTGTCTTCATGGGTGATTTCCCACTGATGACTGAGCGCGGTACCTTCATCATCAACGGTTCTGAGCGCGTTGTGGTTTCACAGCTCGTTCGTTCACCTGGCGTGTACTTCTCGTCAGAGATGGACAACGGTGTCTTGGTCCACAAGTCTCAGTTCATTCCTGCACGTGGTGCATGGCTTGAGTTTGAGGTTGATAAGCGCGGCCACCTGGTCGTCTCCATTGACCGCAAGCGTCGCCAGAGCGCTACCGTCTTCCTCCGTGCACTTGGCATTGCTGTTACCGATGACGAGATTCTCTCGCTCCTTGGTGATTCCGATGTTGTTCGCAACACACTTGAGCGTGACGTTGCAACCACACGTGAGGATGCTCTTATCGAGATTTATCGTCGTCAGCGTCCAGGCGAGCCACCAACTGTTGACTCTGCCCGTTCTCTGCTTGACGGCCTCTTCTTCAACGAGCAGCGCTATGACCTTGCTCGCGTTGGTCGTTACAAGATCAACAAGAAGCTTGAGGAAGAGATTCCTGCAGATGTTCGTGTCCTTACCAAAGAGGACATTGTCGCAGCTCTTCAGTACCTTCTTGCAGTGCATGCAGGTGATGAGTCTAAGCACCTTGATGACATTGACCACTTTGGCAACCGCCGCGTTCGTACCGTAGGCGAGCTGGTCCAGAACCAGTTCCGCATTGGTATGAGCCGCATGGAGCGCGTTGTTCGTGAGCGTATGGCATCTCAGGACGCAGACGACATCACTCCACAGTCTTTGATCAACATCCGTCCAATTGTTGCTGCAATCAAGGAGTTCTTCGGTTCTTCTCAGCTTTCGCAGTTCATGGACCAGGCAAACCCACTTGCTGGTTTGACTCACAAGCGTCGTCTTTCTGCTCTGGGCCCTGGCGGTCTTGCAGGACACAAGTCCGGCTCCAGCCGTCGTACCAACGTTCCTACCGCAGTCCGCGACGTTCATAATTCGCACTACTCCCGTATGTGCCCAATCGAGACTCCTGAGGGACCAAACATTGGTCTTATCGGCTCCTTGGCGCTGTACGCTCACGTAAATGAGTACGGCTTTATCGAGCTCCTTATCGTAAGGTTACAGGCGGTGTTGTCTCTGACGACATTGTCTGGATGACTGCAGATGAGGAGGAGAATCACATTATTGCTCCTGCTAACACCCCAATTGACCCTAAGTCTAAGAAGTTTGTTGAGGTTGATGCAGACGGCAAGATTGTTGATGCAGACCGCGTTATTGCACGTACCCGCGACTTCGACGGTTCCTTCGGTGCACCTGCACAGGTTCCTGTTGAGGACGTTGACTACATGGACGTTTCTCCACGTCAGCTTCTCTCCGTCGCAGCTAACCTCATTCCATTCCTTGAGCACGACGATGCAAAGCGTACCCTCATGGGTGCAAACATGCAGCGTCAGGCAGTGCCTCTGATTCAGTCCCACGCTCCATTTGTTGGAACTGGTATGGAGGGCCGCGCAGCTCAGGACTCTGGTGAGCTTATTTGCGCAGAGTTTGCCGGCGAGGTCACCGAGGTTGATGCAGCTCACGTTGTCATCTACTCCGATGAGCACGGTTCTCAGCGCTACGATCTTCCTAAGTACGAGCGCTCCAACCAGTCCACTTGCATCAACCATCGTCCAATCGTCACTGTTGGACAGCAGGTCGAGAAAGGCCAGCCAATCGCAGACGGTCCATCTGTTGACCACTCTGAGCTGGCACTTGGTGCAAACCTTACCGTTGCTTACATGCCATGGGAAGGCTACAACTACGAGGACGGTATTATCGTCTCCGAGCGTGTTGTTCAGGAAGACCTTCTGACTTCTGTTAACATTTCCCGTCACGAGATTGATGCTCGTGACACCAAGCTTGGTGCTGAGGAGATTACCCGCGAGATTCCAAACCTTGGTGAGGACATGCTCGCAAACCTCGACGATGACGGTATCATCCGCATCGGCGCTGAGGTTGGCCCTGGCGATATTCTGGTTGGTAAGGTCACTCCTAAGGGTGAGACTGCTCTGACCGCAGAAGAGCGCCTGCTTCGCGCAATCTTCGGTGCTAAGGCACACGATGTTCGCGATACTTCCCTTAAGATGCCACACGGCTCCTATGGCCGCGTTGTTGACGTTGTCCGCTTCAGCCGTGAGGCTGGAGACGACCTGCCTCCAGGAGTAAACGACCTGGTCCGCGTCTTTGTTGCTCAGCGCAGAAAGATCCAGCAGGGCGATAAGATCGCTGGTCGTCACGGTAACAAGGGTGTTATTTGTAAGGTTCTCCCAGTTGAGGACATGCCTTACATGGCAGATGGTACCCCAGTAGACGTTATTCTCGACCCACTGGGCGTTCCTTCCCGTATGAACGTTGGTCAGCTGCTTGAGTGCCACCTTGGTTGGGGCGCTGCACACGGTTGGGATGACGATGACGCAGATTCTAAGCGTTACGTTGAGGGCCCAATTCCTGTTGCAACACCACTCTTTGACGGTGCTACTGATGAGTCCGTTGCAGAGATTGTTCGCCGCACCAACATCAACATGATCAACAAGGCTCTCAAGGAGTACGGCGAGGACATGCGTGAGGAGTTTGTTCCACAGCTCAACGAGCGTGGTAAGACTACCCTCTACGATGGTCGTACTGGCGAGGCATTCAAGAGCCCAATTACCGTTGGTGTTTCTTACATTCTGAAAGCTCGGCCACATGGTTGACGATAAGATCCACGCACGTTCAACTGGTCCTTACTCTCTTGTTACCCAGCAGCCTCTGGGTGGTAAGGCACAGTTCGGCGGTCAGCGCTTTGGTGAGATGGAGGTTTGGGCACTGTATGCATACGGTGCTGCTAACGTCCTCCAGGAGATCCTCACCGTTAAGTCTGACGATACCAACGGCCGTGTTAAGACCTACGAGTCCATTGTTAAGGGCGAGAACATTCCTACTGCAGGAATTCCTGAGTCCTTCAAGGTTCTGGTCAAAGAGATTCGCTCCCTGGCACTTGACATTGAGCCAATCTCCTATCGTAAGCGTGCAAATACCGCAAAGGTCACAGATCCTGAGGAGAAGAACGCTGTTGAGATCCTCAACGACCTTGGCTTCACTGAGGTAACCGCTTCCGACCTGTCCCAAGACGCTGAGGGTGCATCCGCACTTGTAGGCGACGCGACCACCGATAAGGAGTAGCGACTGTGGCAGATTTCGATTCCACTGAATTTGACGCTATTAAAATTTCTCTAGCGTCTGCTGATGATATCCGCGGTTGGTCCTATGGCGAGGTAAAGAAGCCTGAGACCATCAACTACCGTACCCTTAAGCCAGAAAAGGACGGTCTTTCTGCGAGAAGATCTTTGGACCTGTAAGGGACTGGGAGTGCGCCTGCGGTAAGTACAAAGGCATTCGCTTCAAGGGCATTACCTGCGAGCGCTGCGGTGTTGAAGTAACCACCGCAAAGGTTCGTCGTGACCGCATGGGTCACATCGAGCTTGCTGCTCCTGTAAGCCACATTTGGTACTTCAAGAGCCCAACCAGCTTCCCTCTGGCACGTCTTCTTGATATCAAGAGCAAGGACCTCGAGAAAGTCCTCTACTTTGCATCTTACGTAATCACCAGTGTTGACACTGAGGCACGTGAGGCTGACGTAGACGATCTTCGTGAGGAGCTTGCAGCAGACCTCGAAGAGCTTGACGCAGAGCGTGACGATCAGATCGCACGTCTTCGCGAGCAGGGCCAGCCACAGGATGACGAGTTTGGCGATTTTGAGCCTCTTTCTGAGGACGAGATTCGTGCAGGCATCGCTGATCTTGAGGAAGAGTACGAGGAAGAGAAGACACTTCGTCGTGAGGCTTTCGAGAAGTTCATGCAGCTTGAGACCAGAGAGCTCATCTCCGATGAGGGTCTGTTCTCCGAGCTTAAGCGCTACTATGGCATCTACTTCAAGGGTGGCATGGGCGCAGAGGCAGTCCGCGACCTTCTTTCCAACATTGACCTTGAGAAAGAGGCCAAGGAGCTCCGCGCTATTATCGCCAATGAGGATGCTCAGAAGCAGAAGCGCGAGAAGGCCATTAAGCGCCTTGAGATTGTTGACGCTTTCCTCAAGGGTGGTAACGATCCAGCTAACATGATCCTTGACGTTGTACCAGTTATTCCACCTGATCTTCGTCCTATGGTTCAGCTTGATGGCGGCCGTTTTGCAGCTTCCGACTTAAACGATTTGTATCGTCGTGTTATTAACCGTAACAATCGTCTTAAGCGCCTGCTTGACCTTGAGGCACCTTCTATCATTGTTAACAACGAGAAGCGCATGCTTCAGGAGTCCGTTGACGCTCTGTTTGACAACGGTCGCCGTGGCCGTCCTGTTACCGGCCGTGGTGGACGTCCTCTGAAGTCTCTTGCTGAGGCTCTTAAGGGTAAGCAGGGTCGCTTCCGTCAGAACCTTCTGGGTAAGCGTGTTGACTACTCTGGCCGTTCCGTCATTGTTGTTGACCCACACCTGAAGCTGCACCAGTGCGGTCTTCCATCCGCTATGGCACTTGAGCTCTTCAAGCCATTTGTCATGCGTCGTTTGGTTGAGCTCCGCAAGGTTGAAACATTAAGGGCGCAAAGCGCGCTATTGACCGTGGTACTCCAGTTGTTTGGGACGTTCTGGATGAGGTCATTCAGGACCGCCTCGTTCTTCTCAACCGCGCACCTACCCTTCACCGTCTGTCCATTCAGGCATTTGAGCCAGTTCTTATCGAGGGTAAGGCAATTCACCTGCACCCACTGGTCTGCGCACCATTCAACGCAGACTTCGACGGCGACCAGATGTCTGTCCACGTGCCACTTTCTACTCAGGCACAGACAGAGGCTCGCATTCTGATGCTCTCCAGCAACAACCTCAGAAGCCCTGCTTCTGGTAAGGTTCTGACCGTTCCTTCTCAGGATATGGTCTTTGGTGTCTACTACCTCACTTCCGAGAAGACCGGTGAAGACGCTAAGACTCTTACCTTTGCAAGCTTTGAGGATGCTCTTCTGGCTATTGAGGCCAATCGTGACCTTGATATCCAGGCAAAGGTTGTTGTCCGCGTAAGCTCCAAGGATGCAAACGTTGCTGATAGCGATCGCGCTATCTTCCGCGTTATGACCGGCCGCGGTCAGTATGAGGACCTGGACGTTACTGAGGGTACTAAGCGTTTTGAGACCACTGTTGGTCGCATTATCTTCAACCGTCAGTGCCTGCCAGAGGATTACCCATACATCAACTACAAGATGGTTAAGTCCGACATTGGCATTCTGGTCAATGATTGCTGCGACCGTTACCCAATGGCTGATGTTGAGCCAATTCTGGACAACATCAAGAAGACTGGTTTCCACTACGCAACTCTTGCTGGTCTGACCGTTTCCGTTTGGGACGCTGTCATTCCTCCACACAAGCCACAGCTGCTTCAGGAGGCACAGGACCGCGTTGACCAGATCAACGAGTACTACGAGGACGCTTCCTTTCCGAGCGAGAGCGTCACGTTGAGGTTGTTAACGCATGGACCGAGTGCACCGATCTTCTCGGCTCTGAGATGCTTACAGGCTTTGCAGAGAACAACCCAATTTACATGATGGCTGACTCTGGAGCTCGTGGTTCTAAGACACAGCTTCGCCAGCTTGCTGGTATGCGAGGCCTGATGGCGGATATGTCCGGTGAAACCATCGACCTTCCAATTAAGGCAAACTTCCGCGAGGGTCTTGAGCCTCTTGAGTACTTCATTTCTACCTACGGCGCTCGTAAGGGTCTGGTAGATACCGCATCCCACACCTCCGACTCTGGTTACCTGACTCGTCGACTCGTCGACGTTGCACAGGACGTCATTGTCCGCGAGGAGGACTGTGGCACTGATGAGGCAGTTACCTATCCTCTGATTAAGCCTGGTCAGACTTCTGTTGATACTGACCTGATTGGCCGCTGCACCCTTGAGGATGTCTGCGATCCAAACACTGGTGAGGTTCTTATCCCTGCTGGTGGCTATGTTGAGTCCAAGCAGGATCTTGAGCGTCTTGTTGAGCACGGCCTTGCTAAGGTTCAGCTCCGCGCGCTTCTGACCTGTAAGTCTAAGTACGGCGTCTGCCAGAAGTGCTACGGCTGGGATCTTTCCACCCGTCGTCCTGTCAACATTGGTACTGCAGTTGGTATTATCGCAGCTCAGTCCATTGGTGAGCCTGGTACTCAGTTGACCATGCGTACCATTCACTCCGGTGGTGTTGCAGGCGCAGACGATATTACGCAGGGTCTTCCTACCGTTGCTCGTATGTTCGACGTCGTCGGCAACGTCAACGAGAAGATTCTTGGTCGCGAGGCTGACCTGGCTCCTGTTTCTGGTGTTCTTCACATTACCCCAGAGACCACCGAGTACCTGCTGCGTATTGTTGATGCAGACGATGCTTCCCGTGTCATCGAGGAGTGGCGTGTACCTGCATCTGTCCGCTTCATGCCTGGCATTGAGGATGGCGTTGTTGTCCGTGCTGGTGACCAGATTACCCGCGGCTTCGTCAACTTCCGTATGCTCCGTCGACTCACTGACATTGAGTCCACTATGCACACCTTCGTTGAGTCTGTTAAGGACGTCTATACCTCCCAGGGTGTAGAACTCAACGATAAGCACATCGAGGTTATCGCACGTCAGATGCTTCGTCGTGTCCAGGTTACCAACCCAGGTGACTCTTCGTACCTGCTTGGTCAGTATGTGGACCGCTATGTCTTTGCAGAGACTGTCCAGAACATTGCCCTTGCTGGTGGTACTCCACCAGAGGCAGAGCCAGCAATCCTTGGTACTCTGAAGGTTGCAAGCTCTATCGATTCTTGGCTCTCCAGTGCATCGTTCATCCGTACTGCAGGCGTTCTTACCTCTGCAGCTATCGAGGGCGACGTTGACCACCTGCTTGACCTCAAGTCCAACGTTATTGTTGGTAAGCAGATTCCTGCAGGTACTGGTCTCTCCGCATACAGCGATGTTGAGCTTACCTACCACGGCACCAAGATTGATGGCCCAACTTCTTCTCTTGCTAAGTCTCTTCCAGACTGGGCACCAGCAGAGCTTAAGGACATCGAGGAGCAGCTTCCTAAGCAGCTTGACTGGGTCAACGAGGATTACAACGGTGGCGTTTACTCCAAGAATGGCCGTACGCTTTCAAGCGAGGATGCAAGCTGTACCTCTTCGACGATCTTGGCGTGTCACAGCGTTGGACCAACAAGTTCAGCGAGGTTGGCATTGAGACCGTAGGCGATCTTATCGGTAAGACCGAGGAAGACCTGCTTCGCATCGATGGTATTGGTGCAAAGGCAATCGAGGAGCTCCGCGATGGCCTTGAGGCTCGTAACCTCCTCTACATTCTTGAGCCAGAAGAGGATGAGGCAGATTCTGAGGATCTTTCTCAGCTGCTCAACATGGTCTTCTCGCCAGAAGGCGATGGCGGCTTGATGCTGGGCTCTGCAGCTCCATCCACTCACTCTGATTACACCGAGACACTCATCGGTTCTTCTTCCGACGAGGTTAGCCCTGATGTAATCAACGAGGACCTTGGTTCTCTGGATGACCTTCTCAATCAGGTTGTCCGCATGGATGCTGAGGCAGACGGCGAAGACGAGTAAGTAATCTCGCCTGATACATCAAACTTTTTCGGATATTGACTCCGATACAGAAGAGGACTTCAGCCGTTAGCTGGAGTCCTCTTTTAGTTGCGCTTACAGAAGCGAGTATCGGTATATACTAATCTTTTATGAATTACGTTTGGTAAGTCATTTATTTTGCGGCTCTTAAAGGATAGGAATAGCAAATGGATAGTCACTCCCACGATTCTGAACAGTGCGAGCACACTCACTCTACGTGCGATTATGTTTCTGATCAGAAACTGAACGAATATCTGGTAAACGATGACATTATCTACGATGCAACTCAGATTTTTGATGCACTGTCTGACTTCACTCGATTCCAGATTTTGGGTGCTTTAGTAAATGGCGAGAAAAGCGTAACAGAGCTGCAGGAAATGCTTTCGGTATCTCAGTCAGCAACCTCTCACCAGTTGCGTCTTTTGCGCGACCGCGGTCTTGTCAATGCAAAAAGAGATGGCAGAAAAGTTATTTACTCACTTGCAGATGAGCACGTCACAACGCTGATCCGCGTTGGCCTTGCACATGCAGCTCATCTGTTGGGTCACTAGGGGATACCTGAGTTATTTATTGCTTTTTTGGGGATTCTTTCAGGCACACCGGGTTTCTCGCCAAATGTGGTCGGTAAAGAAGCTACAAAGCGATTTTGTCTCATCGTGTAATTTCTATGAAGTATAGATACGCCCGGCACAGTGGCTTGTTGACATGTGGCTTTCATCAGCGTAAAGTACTTCCCTGCGTAATTCCAAGGGGACAGTGCTGTGTCACCTTTCGAATATGTAAAACTGCAGGTAGATAGGTATAAGAAGGAGAAGATCTTGCCTACTATTAACCAGCTCGTACGTAAGGGCCGCGTGAGCGTCAAGTCAAAGTCTAAGAACGCCGCTCTTCAGCACAACCCACAGAAGCGTGGTGTTTGCACTCGCGTTTTCACCACTACGCCAAAGAAGCCTAACTCAGCACTCCGTAAGGTTGCTCGTGTTCGTCTTGTTAATGGCATTGAGGTAACCGCTTACATTCCTGGTGAGGGCCACAACCTCCAGGAGCACTCCATTGTTCTGGTTCGTGGCGGCCGTGTCCGTGACCTTCCTGGTGTTCGTTACAAGGTTGTTCGCGGTGCATTCGACTGCGCAGCAGTTCAGAATCGTGCTCAGGGCCGTTCCCGTTACGGCACTAAGCGTGCTAAGTAATCACGTCCACTACTCGAACTAGTTCTTAGAGATTAATATGCCGCGTCGCGCAGCAGCAGTACGTCGTGAGGTTATGCCTGACGCCGTCTACAACAATCGTCTGGTAACCCAGCTCATTAACAAGGTCCTTCTCGACGGCAAGAAAGCAACCGCAGAGCGCATTGTCTACGGTGCATTTGACATCGTCGCAGAGAAGACTGGCGAGGATGCCCTCACTGTCTTCAAGAAGGCTATGGATAACATTCGCCCAACACTTGAGGTTAAGCCTAAGCGTGTTGGTGGCGCTACTTACCAGGTCCCAATGGAGGTCAACTCCCGTCGTGCAACTACTCTTGCTATCCGCTGGATGGTCACTTTCAGCCGTAGCCGTAAAGAGAAGACCATGGCAGAGCGTCTTGCAAACGAGATCATCGACGCAACTAACGGCGTAGGTGCATCCGTCAAGCGCCGCGAGGACCTGTACAAGATGGCTGAGGCCAACCGCGCCTTCTCCCACTACCGCTTCTAGTCGGAATTCAGGAGTAGCAAACAAATGGCTAAGACTAAGTACAATCTTAAAGACCTCCGCAACATCGGCATCATGGCTCACATCGATGCTGGTAAGACAACCACTACGGAGCGTATTCTTTACTACACCGGTAAGACCCACAAGATTGGTGAGGTCCACGACGGTGCAGCAACCATGGACTGGATGGTTCAGGAGCAGGAGCGCGGCGTAACCATTACTTCCGCAGCTACCACTTGCTTCTGGAAAGACCACGTCATCCAGATTATCGATACCCCAGGTCACGTTGACTTTACCGCTGAGGTTGAGCGTTCTCTTCGTGTTCTGGACGGCGCAGTTGCAGTCTTCGACGCAGTTGCAGGCGTTCAGCCACAGTCCGAGACCGTTTGGCGTCAGGCAACCAAGTACGGCGTACCTCGTATTGCATTCATCAACAAGTTTGACCGCGTAGGCGCAGACTTCTTCCGTGCAATCCAGACCATGCGTGACCGCCTTGGCGCAAACGCAATTGCAGCTCAGGTCCCAATGGGCGCTGAGTCCAACTTCTGGGGTCTTATCGACCTTGTCACCAACACTGCATGGGACTTCAAAGAGGATGCTAAGGGCATGATTTACCCTGAGCCACTTGATGAGATTCCTGCAGAGTTTGCAGAGATTGCAGCTGAGAAGCGTGAAGAGCTTCTTGAGGCAGCTTCTGACTTCTCTGAGGAGCTCATGATGGCTGTTCTCGAGGGTGAAGAGGTTGACATTGAGACCCTTAAGGGTGCTCTTCGTGCTGGCGTTCTTGCTGGTCAGATTAACCCTGTCTTTGTTGGTTCCGCTTACAAGAACAAGGGTATTCAGGAGCTTCTGGACGCAGTCATCGACTTCCTTCCAAGCCCTCTGGATGTTCCAGAGATTGATGGTGTCACTCCTAAGGGTGACGAGGCTGTCCGTCACGCAGACGTTAAGGAGCCATTCTCCGCTCTTGCATTCAAGATCATGACTGACCCTTATGTTGGTAAGCTTACCTACATTCGTGTTTACTCTGGTCAGGCTGAGGCAGGTTCTTACGTCTACAATTCCGTCAAGGACAACCGTGAGCGCTTTGGTCGCATCCTCGAGATGAACGCAAACGACCGTGTTGACCGTGAAGAGTGCTCCGCAGGCGACATCGTTGCATGCGTTGGTCTAAAGAACACCACTACTGGTGACACCCTTTGTGACGAGAAGAACCCAATCATCCTTGAGTCCATCAGCTTCGCAGATCCTGTTATTGACGTTGCTGTTGAGCCTAAGACCAAGGCTGAGCAGGAGAAGATGTCCATCGGCCTTTCTAAGCTGGCTGAAGAGGACCCAACCTTCCAGGTTCACACTGATCACGAGACCGGCCAGACCATCATTGCTGGTATGGGCGAGCTTCACCTTGAGATTATTGTTGACCGTCTCCGTCGTGAGTTTAAGGTTGACTGCAATGTTGGTAAGCCACAGGTTGCTTACCGTGAGACTGCTGGTAAGGCAGTAAGCCACGCTGAGGGCAAGTTTGTCCGTCAGTCCGGTGGTAAGGGTCAGTATGGCCACGCAGTCATCGACCTTGAGCCACAGGAAGAGGGCAAGGGTTACGAGTTTGTCAACGCTATCGTCGGTGGTGTTATTCCTAAGGAGTACATCCCATCTATCGATAAGGGCATTCGTGAGGCTCTTGAGAACGGTGTCATTGCTGGTTACCCAGTAGTCGACATTAAGGTCACCCTTGTTGACGGTTCTTACCACGAGGTCGACTCTTCTGAGGCAGCATTCAAGATTGCTGGTTCTATGGCAATTAAGGATGCTCTCAAGAAGTCCAACCCAGTCCTTCTCGAGCCTGTTGAGTCTGTTGAGGTTGAGACACCTGAGCAGTACATGGGCGACGTTATGGGCAACCTTTCTTCCCGTCGTGGCAAGATTGAGGGTATGGACGATCGTATGGACGCCAAGGTCATCCGCGCTAAGGTGCCTCTTGGTGAGATGTTCGGTTACGCAACCGACCTTCGTTCCCAGACCCAGGGCCGCGCGAGCTACACCATGCAGTTCGATTCTTACGAGCCCGTTCCTAACGCTGTACGCGAAGAGATTGTCGCCAAAAACGGCGGCTCTGCATCCTAAGTAAACGACCACGAGCTCTAGCTCATTTATGGAGGTACCCAAAGTGTCAAGCCAGAAGATCAGGATTCGCCTCAAGGGCTATGATCACGAGGTCATTGATCAGTCCGCTAAGCTGATTGTTGACACCGCACAGAAGACAGGTGCGCGTGTTTCCGGTCCTATCCCTCTGCCAACCGAGCGCAACCTTTACACCGTTATCCGCTCACCACACAAGGATAAGGATTCCCGTGATCAGTTTGAGATGCGCACTCACAAGCGTCTCATCGATATTCTCGACCCAAGCGCTTCTACCGTTGATTCGCTTATGCGTCTCGACCTTCCAGCTGGTGTCGATATCGAGATCAAGCTCTAAGCATACGGCTTAATCCAACTTGCAAACCCTCCTGCGCATCTCCGCGCGGGAGGGTTTTTGTGTGAGTGGCGTTGAACTACGTGCGGAGACCGTGCGAACACGGGTCGCAAGCGATTTCAACCCGGCATCCATTTCGTGTGGATAACGGGTTTCTTGTGCGCATATGCTGGAAGTGGACGGGTTTCTCGCCAGGTGGGCGGCGCGAGCCTGACGTGCGCCTGATTTCTTCAAAGAATCTGTAACTTTTGCCTAAATACATCAAAGAATCTGTGGATTTGCCTGATTTTGTTAAAGAATCGGTGACGCAAATACAGATTCTTTGTACTTTTCAGGCAGACTTTTCTAGACGTAACTCACATCTGCACTTGGCGAGAAACCCGTAGAATTAGAAAGCGAATACTCGCACAAAGCGCAGGAGAAAAAGATGAAACATATCCAGCAGAATGCAAGTAGACAGCTAAACACCGGCTGCTCGGTAAACGCTCACCCAAATTACTCCCACATGACAAAAATCCTCTTTGTGTGTCACGGAAATATCTGCAGGTCAACGATGGCGCAGTACGTTATGCAGGACCTTGTCGAGAAAAATGGTCTCGCAGACTCGTTTGTCATCGACTCAGTAGCAACCTCCACAGAGGAGATTGGCAATCCTGTTGACCCTCGTACGAGACGCAAGCTTCAGCAAGAGGGGATTCGTTGCGGCGATCATCGTGCGAGGCAGATGACGCGCGCAGATTACGAGAACTTTGATTACCTCATTGGCATGGACCACAATAACCTGCGCAACATGATGCGCATACTAAAGGATGATTCGCTTGGAAAGGTTTCGCTGCTCCTTGACTGGACAGAGAAGCCTCGTGACATTGCGGACCCATGGTACTCAGGCAATTTTGATCTGACGTATGAGGATGTCACTGAGGGTTGCGAAGTATTGCTCAAGAAACTTTTGGCAAGGTAATTTCGGCAGCCTGATTTTCGCGAAGTTATTTCCGCGGTTTGTTCCGACAAAATTTTTTGAAAAAACTTTTCAAAATTTTCCGGGTTTCTCGCCAATGGATACGCCCGGGTCAGCGGTTTGACCTCGCAAAATAGGTGAGAAGAAAGATCTCGCAGCTAGAAGGTATCAAACGGTCTTCACAAAGCGTTCATCTTTTAGAGATTTTAGGCTTGTTTCTTGTCAAAAATGAGTGTAAGTAGACGGGCTGCTCAAACAGGACAATTATGTCTAAAGGCAGTATGTACAGGACGTGGTCCGCTGGGGAAGAGTACCCGATGTGCTCTCAAGGTCCCATGACCACCGAAGGTTAGGAAAGAGCATGGTTAATACCATCCTCGGCCGCAAGCTGGGCATGACCCAGGTATGGGACGAGAACGACAACGTCGTTCCTGTTACCGTCGTTCTTGCTGGCCCCTGCACCGTTTCACAGGTAAAGACTGTTGAGACGGACGGCTACAATGCCGTACAGATTGGCTTCGGCGACATCTCCGAGAAGCATGTCAACAAGCCAATGGCTGGTCACTTCAAGGCACAGGGCGTCGAGCCAATGCGTTACCTCCGCGAGGTCCGCGTTGAGGATGCTTCTGAGCACAAGACCGGCGATGTTGTCACAGTTGCTGACTTCTCTGAGGTCACCGCTGTTGACGTAACAGGCACTTCTAAGGGTAAGGGTTTCCAGGGTACCGTTAAGCGCTGGAACTTCTCTCGCGGTCCAATGACTCACGGTTCTCGTAACCAGCGTCGTCCAGGTTCCATTGGTCAGTGCGCATACCCTGCACGCGTTCGTAAGGGCCTTCACATGTATGGTCACATGGGCGCAGAGCGCGTTACGGTCAAGAACCTTAAGCTTGTCCGCGTTGATGCTGAGCAGAACCTCATGCTTATCAAGGGTGCTGTTCCTGGCGGCAAGAATGCCCTCGTCCAGGTCCGCATGGCCTAAGGGCCTTTAGGCAAACACTTAGGCTAACAAGGAGACAACATGTCCAAGTATGAGATTAAGAACGTAGAGGGAAAGAAGGTCGGCGACGCCGAGCTCTCCTCTGACGTCTATGGCATTGAGCCAAACATCCCTGTTGTGCACCAGGTTGTAGTCTGCCAGGACGCATCCGCACGTCAGGGTACCCACTCTACAAAGAACCGTCACGAGGTATCCGGCGGTGGCGTTAAGCCTTACCGTCAGAAGGGTACTGGTCGTGCTCGCCAGGGTTCTATTCGTGCTGGTCAGTGGACTGGTGGTGGCGTCATCTTTGGACCTACCCCTCGTTCCCACGCACGTCGTATTAACAACAAGATGGTCAAGCTTGCTATGAGGTCCGTCCTCTCCGGCAAGGTTGCAGATTCCGAGCTTGTCCTCGTTGACTCTCTCGAGTTTGCTCAGCCTTCCACCAAGCAGGCAAAGGCTGCACTTCAGAACCTCGGTATTGAGGGTAAGCGCGTTACCGTTATCGTCCCAGACGACGACGTCAACACTTACCTCTCTTTCCGCAACCTTCCTAAGGTTTCAATCTTCGGCGTTTCTGAGGTTACTACTCGTTTCCTGATCGACAACGGCGCACTTGTTATGTCCGCTGATGTCGCTAAGCAGCTTGGGGAGGTGCTCGCATAATGAACTCTCCTTATGAGGTCATCATTCGTCCTATCGTTTCAGAGCGTGCTTTTGATCTGATGGAGCAGGGCAAGTACACTTTTGAGGTTGCTCGTAACGCAGGTAAAGAAGAGATTGCTGCAGCTGTAGAGAAGCTCTTCTCTGTACACGTCACCAAGGTAAACACACTTTCTGTTAAGCCAAAGAACAAGCGTGTACGTTATCAGCAGGCAGGCAAGACCCGTCAGTGGAAGAAGGCTATTGTTACCCTCGCTGCTGGTGAGACTATCGAGATCTTCGGTAATAACTCTGCTGAGTAAGGTTTTTCTCCCGTGCCTCTTTTGAGGTACGGGTTCGTATGCCGCGCATAGTAGATACGCGCGGTACCGTGGTAATCCGGTGTTAGCTCGACTTTCCCTTAAGCGGGCTAGCCAACGGAGAAGAAAGGGATACTGTTTATGGCAGTTAGCATCTAAAGCCAACAAGCGCAGGCAGGCGCTTCCAGACAATCTCAGACTTTGCTGAGATTACAACTGATAAGCCCGAGAAGTCCCTTCTCGAGCCTCTGCCAAAGAAGGCTGGCCGCAACAACAATGGCCGCATCACTACCCGTCACCAGGGTGGTGGCCACAAGCGCCAGTACCGTCGTATCGACTTCAAGCGTCGCAAGGATGACATCCCAGCTAAGGTCGCTACTGTTGAGTACGATCCTAACCGTTCCGCTCGTATTGCTCTTCTGCACTATGCAGACGGCGCAAAGGCATACATTCTTTGCCCAGAGGGCCTGAGCGTCGGTGACACCGTTCTTTCTGGTACCAAGGACATCGATATCAAGCCTGGTAACTGCACCACTCTTGAGCAGATTCCAGTAGGTACTCTTGTTCACGCAGTTGAGTTCCAGCCTGGCAAGGGTGCTGCAATGGCACGTGCTGCTGGTACTTCCGTCCAGCTCATGGGTAAGGACAACGGCTATGCAGTTCTGCGTATGCCTTCCTCCGAGCTCCGTCGTGTTCTTCTGACCTGCCGTGCAACCATCGGTGAGGTTGGTAACGCAGAGCACTCCAACATTGTTGTTGGTAAGGCTGGTCGTTCCCGTTGGGCAGGCGTCCGTCCTACCGTCCGTGGTACTGTCATGAACCCTGTTGACCACCCACACGGTGGTGGTGAAGGTAAGAACCACACTTCTGGTCGTCCTTCCGTCACCCCATGGGGTAAGCCAACCAAGGGTTATAAGACCCGCGACCCGAAGAAGGCTTCTAACCGCCTGATCATTCGCCGTCGTAAGTCCAAGTAAGACACGAGTAGGAGTAGATAAATGAGCAGAAGTCTCAAAAAAGGCCCCTTTGTGGAGACTCGCCTCCTTGCGCGTGTCGCTGCAATGAACGAGGCTGGCAAGAAGGACGTTATCAAGACTTGGTCACGTTCCTCAACCATCTTCCCTGAGATGGTCGGTCACACCATCGCTGTTCACGATGGTCGTAAGCATGTACCTGTGTACGTCACCGAGTCCATGGTTGGTCACAAGTTGGGCGAGTTCTCCCCATCCCGTACCTTCCGCGGTCACAAGGCCAAATAGGGGGAGTGTAGTAAATGGCTAAGAACACCGATTCTATTGAGGTTCGCGCAACAGCTAAGTATGTTCGCGTTGCTCCTCGTAAGGCTCGCGCAGTTGTCGCGCTTGTCCGCGGTAAGTCTGTCGAGAAGGCCCTTGAGGTTCTTCAGTTCTCGACTCGCGCTGCCGCTACTGATGTTGCTAAGGTTCTGCGCTCTGCAGTTGCTAACGCTGAGAACAACAATGGTCTCCGCGCTAACAACCTGGTAGTCAAGACCGCTTTTGTTGACGAAGGCCCAACGCTTAAGCGTATTCGTCCTCGTGCAAAGGGTTCGGCTTCCCGCATTAACAAGCGCATGAGCCACATTACCGTTGTCGTTGCACCTCGAAAGGAGGCGTAGGAATGGGTCAGAAAGTACAGCCTACAGGCTTCCGTCTTGGTGTAACCGAGAGCTGGCGTTCTCGTTGGTACGCCGATAAGGACTACGCCGAGCAGCTCGGCAACGATCTTGCTATCCGCAAGTATCTTGAGAAGCGCCTTGAGAAGGCAGCCGTTGCTCGTATTGATATCGAGCGCGCTGGCGATAAGGTCAAGGTAACTATTTCTCCGCACGTCCTGGTATTGTCATTGGCAAGAAGGGTGCAGAGATTGACGGCCTCCGTGCAGATCTTGAGCGTGTTGCTAAGGTCGGCAAGGGTCAGGTCAACGTTGATGTCGTCGAGGTTAAGCGTCCTGAGCTTGACGCAAACCTCGTTGCTCAGTCCATCGCAGAGCAGCTCGAGCAGCGTGTCGCTTTCCGTCGCGCTATGCGTAAGGCTGTTCAGTCCGCTCGCAAGGCTGGCGCAAAGGGTATTCGTATCCAGTGCTCTGGTCGTCTGAACGGCGCTGAGATGGGCCGTCGTGAGTGGTACCGTGAGGGTCGCGTGCCTCTGCACACCCTTCGTGCTGCAATCGGCTATGGTACCGCTACAGGTCGCACCACCATGGGCGCTGTTGGTATCAAGGTTTGGATTTATTACGGCGAGAAGATGCCTGGACAGCCAACACCTAACCCAGCTCTTGAGGGCTCCGCTCGTCCTCGTCGTGCTCGCAATGAGAGGAGGGGCCGTTAATGCTTGCTCCAAAGCGTGTATTGCACCGTAAGGTACAGCGCGGTTCCATGAAGGGCCAGGCAAAGGGTAATACCCAGTTGCATTTTGGTTCCTGGGGCATCCGTGCAGAGGAGGCTCACTGGATTACTAACCGCCAGATTGAGGCTGCTCGTATTGCTCTCACCCGTGAGATGAAGCGTGGCGGTAAGGTTTGGATTACTATCTTCCCAGATAAGCCAATCACCAAGAAGCCTGCAGAGACTCGCATGGGTTCCGGTAAGGGTAACCCAGAAGAGTGGGTAGCAGTTGTTAGCCTGGTCGTATCATGTTTGAGATTGATGGCGTACCAGAGGAAGTTGCTCGTGAGGCTCTCCGTCTTGCTCAGCACAAGCTTCCAATTAAGACCAAGATTGTCTCCAAGGCCGATCAGGACGGTGAGAACTAATGAAGTACACCGAAATCAAGGCTATGAGCGATGCAGACCTCGCTAAGAAACTCGAGGAAGGCCGCGCAGAGCTCTTTAATCTTCGTTTCCAGATGGCAACTAGCCAGCTGGATAACACCGCTCGTGTCAAGGCTGTTAAGCGCGACATTGCTCGCGTTCAGACCGAGATGCGCACCCGTCAAATTGCTGCGGAAGCATCCGCAGAGCAGAACTAGATCGCAGGAGATAAGTTATGGCAGAGACCGAAAGCAGAAATGCGCGTAAGGTTCGTACCGGACTCGTCGTCTCCATCTCTGGCGAGAAGACGATTACGGTAGAGATTACTTACCGTAAGCACCACCCTAAGTATGGCAAGATGATGACCATCGGCAAGAAGCTTCACGTTCACGATGAGAACAACGAGGCTGGTCTGGGCGATACCGTCCGCGTCATGGAGACTCGTCCTCTTTCCAAGACCAAGCGTTGGCGTCTCGCAGAGATCGTTGAGCGCGCTAAGTAATTAGCACCTAGGAAACAGCTTTTAGCTCAACCTAGTTTTGTATCTATCATTATTTCTCACGTGCGCAAATACGCGCACCTCTGAGAAATTAGGTTCCGGAGGAACGTCACATGATTCAGATGGAGACCATTCTCAACGTCGCTGACAACAGCGGCGCAAGGCGCGTAAAGTGCGTCAAGGTCCTTGGTGGCTCCAAGCGTCGTTACGCCGGCCTTGCCGACGTCATCATTGGCGCTGTCCAGGAGGCTACTCCAGGTGGTTCGGTGAAGAAGGGCGACATTGTTCGCTGCGTCATCGTTCGTACCGCTAAGGACACCCGTCGCAAGGACGGTAGCTACATCCGCTTTGACCAGAACGCATGCGTTCTTGTTAACAAAGAGGGTGAGCCCAAGGGTACTCGTATCTTTGGACCAGTCGCTCGCGAGCTGCGCGACCACAAGTACATGAAGATTGTCTCACTTGCACCTGAGACCCTTTAAGGAGGAACGACATGCCTAAGATGAAGATCAAGAAGGGCGACAAGGTCGAGGTCCTCACTGGTAAGGACAAGGGTAAGCGCGGCGAGGTACTTCGCGTATATCCAGAGAAGAACAAGGTTGTCGTTGAGGGCGTTGCAATTGCAAAGCGCCATGTCAAGCCAAACGCAGCTAACCAGCAGGGTGGCATCGTTGAGGCAGAGGCAGCAATCGACGCTTCCAATGTTGCTCTTATCGACCCTAAGACCGACAAGCCAACCCGTGTTGGCTACCTGATCAAGGAGGACGGCACCAAGGTCCGCGTCTCCAAGAAGTCAGGCGCTGAGCTCTAAGTTACCCGTGTTTCTCGCTTTGTAAGAAACATCTAAGAGCTACTTCAAACCCCGTTATCGTCAGATAGCGGGGTTTTCTTTTGGGCGAGAAGTACGGTTCGTGTGGAAGTCGTGTGATGACACGAAAAAATATCAGCTAGCTTGAAATTCTCGCCCCTTTTTTGCTCAATAAGGTCTAATATTGTTCATTGCGTCTTTCTATGGGACACGTATGTCTCGAGGACGCAGATGGCTCCTAGTTCGCCAAACTAGGAGGTGCGAGGCGATCCCCGCACTTAAAACCCCAAGAGTTAAGGAGAAACCATGGCAGACGAGAAGTACACACCTCGCCTTAAAGAGCTTTACTACGCATCTGTGCGTGATGCTCTGAAGGAGAAATTTGGTTACACCAACGTTAACCAGATTCCTAAGTTTGAGAAGATCGTTGTCAACATGGGTGTTGGCGAGGCAGCTACAGACGCTAAGGCAATTGACGGCGCTGTAAACGACCTCCGTACCATCACTGGTCAGCAGCCACTTGTTACACACGCTCGCAAGTCTATCGCAACCTTTAAGCTTCGCCAGGGTATGCCAATCGGCGCTAAAGTTACCCTTCGTGGCGATCGTATGTGGGAGTTCCTGGATCGTCTGATTGCAGTTGCAATTCCTCGTATTCGCGACTTCCGTGGTATCTCTGCTAAGAGCTTCGACGGCCGTGGTAACTTCTCCATGGGCGTAACCGAGCAGCTCATCTTCCCAGAGATTGACTTTGACAAGATGGACCACACCCGCGGTATGGACATCACCATTGTCACCACTGCTAAGACCAATGAGGAGGGCAAGGCACTTCTCGACGCCTTCCACTTCCCATTCAAGCAGGACTAACTTTTACCTGCGCTTTAAGTTAAGCGCATTCCTGTTGGCATCTTCGATGCCGGGTGACATAGTCACCAGCACTATTGTTTGAAGTCATCTTGGCGTTCGCCAAGTTGCATTTTGAAGGAGGATTTGTGGCTAAGACTTCGATGATCGTCAAAGCCTCGCGTGAGCCGAAGTACTCTACGCGCACACAGAACCGTTGCCAGCGTTGTGGACGTCCCCACTCCGTTTACCGCAAGTTTGGTCTGTGCCGTGTGTGCTTCCGTGAGCTAGCGAGCAAGGGCGAGCTTCCTGGTGTCCGCAAGGCAAGCTGGTAGGACTCAGGGCTCTGGCGTCAAGGCATCTGCGCCACGGGTGTAGATGAACCAGACACGCAGTTTCATCATTAACGAAGGAGAAGGATCAAATGAAAATTACCGATCCCATTTCAGACATGCTGACGCGTATTCGTAACGCAAACTCAGCTGGCAAGGATTCCGTATCCATGCCATCGAGCAAGGTGCTCGTTGAGATTGCTCGCGTCATCACCGAAGAGGGCTATGTCGAGGGTTACACCGTTGAGGATACTAAGCCTCAGAAGACTCTTCACATCACCCTTAAGTATGGTAAGAAGCGCGCTAAGGTTATCCGCGGCATCCGTCGCATTTCCAAGCCTGGTCTGCGCATTTACTCCACCGCTGAGAAGCTTCCACGCGTTCTTGGTGGTCTTGGTACTGCAGTGGTTTCCACTTCTAAGGGCATGATGTGCGACCGCGACGCTCGTAAGAACGGCGTTGGCGGCGAGGTCATCGCTTACGTTTGGTAAATCTGACAGGAATGAAAGGAGACAGCCGTGTCTCGTATTGGTAAGAAGCCTGTCCAGATTCCTGCTGGAGTCACTGTGACAGTTGATAACACCACCGTTACCGTTAAGGGTTCTAAGGGCGAGCTGACTCGTACTTTCTCTGAGCTGGTTGCTATCGCTCAGGAGGGCGAGGAGATTCTTGTTACTCGCGTTGACGAGTCCACTGAGTCCAATGCTCAGCAGGGTCTTGTCCGTACCCTTATTCACAACATGGTTGTTGGTGTCTCTGAGGGCTTCGAGAAGAAGCTCGAGCTCACCGGCGTTGGTTACCGTGTAGCACTTAAGGGCAAGGATCTTGACCTTTCCCTTGGTTATTCTCACCCAGTTCTCTATGTTGCACCTGAGGGCATTAGCTTTGAGGTACCTGATAACACTCACCTTACTGTTAAGGGTATTTCTAAGGAGAAGGTCGGCCAGGTTGCAGCTGAGATTCGTATGAAGCGTCCACCAGAGCCTTACAAGGGCAAGGGCATTCACTACGAAGGTGAGCACATCCGCAGGAAGCTCGGTAAGGCTGCTAAGTAAAGCAACCCTACTTTTAGGCTAAAAGACCATCACCCCGTTAGGTGATGGCATGTCTCTAAGGAGAAGGAATGAACAAGCAGCAGGCGAAAAAGGCGGGTCTTGAACGCCGCAAGCGCCGCGTACGTGCCAAGGTCTTTGGTACACCTGAGCGTCCGCGTCTTGCAGTTCACCGCACAAACGCAAACATTTATGCACAGCTTATTGACGACGCTTCTGGAAGAACTCTCTGCTCTGCCTCTACGCTTGACCCAGAGTTCCGTTCTACTGGCAAGGTTGGCTCCAACAAGGAGGCAGCTGAGTTCGTAGGTGAGCTTATCGGTAAGCGCGCTGCCGAGAAGAACGTCACTGAGGTCACTTTTGACCGTGGTGGCCGTCTCTATCACGGCCGCGTCAAGGCTTTGGCAGATGGCGCCCGCAACGCGGGCCTGAAGTTCTAGGAGGATTCAATGGCACGTGATCGTAAGCGCCAGCAGGATACGGATCTTCAGGAGCGCGTCGTTTATATTCACCGCGTTTCCAAGACCGTTAAGGGTGGCCGCCGTATGTCACTCGTTGCTCTGGTAGTCGTTGGCGACGGTAAGGGTAACGTTGGTATTGGCCAGGGTCGTTCCGCTGAGGTACCTCTGGCAATTCAGAAGGGCGTCGAGGACGCAAAGAGGAACATGTTCAAGGTCCCACTGACCGAGACTGGTTCCGTACCACACGCAGTCACTGGTCACTACGGTGCAGGCTCTGTTCTTATTAAGCCTGCATTCGAGGGTACTGGTGTTATTGCTGGTGGTCCTATTCGTCCACTCTTCGAGCTTGCAGGTATCACCAATGTACTTTCTAAGTCCCTTGGTACCGACAACGCTCTGAACATGATTAAGGCAGCAGCTGAGGGTCTGAAGGAGCTTTCCAGCCCAGAAGAAGCAGCTGAGCGTCGTGGCCTAACCGTCGGCGATATGTTCGTCGGAAAGGAGAACTAACGATGGCTAAGAACCTTAGCATCAAGCTTGTCCGTGGCGCCGTTGCAGGCGTCAAGAAGGACCAGACTGCTACGGTGAAGGCCCTCGGCCTCCACAAGATCGGCGATACCGTCGAGCAGCCTGACAACCCAAGCATTCGTGGAATGATCTTCAAGGTTAAGCACCTTGTCGAGGTTGAAGAGAACTAGAGGTAGTAATAATGCAGCTCAATGATCTTCGCCCCGCAGTGGGTTCGCGCAAAAATCGTAAGCGCGTAGGTCGCGGTAATTCTTCAGGCAATGGTACTTTTGCCGGCCGCGGTATGAATGGTCAGCTCTCCCGCTCTGGTGGCGGTAAGGGCGCTGGCTTCGAGGGTGGACAGCAGCCACTGGCTATGCGTCTTCCTAAGCTTCCTGGTTTCACTAACCACAACCGTGTTGAGTACGCTCCAGTCAACGTTGCTCGTCTGAATGCACTCTTTGCAGACGGCGAGACCGTAGACGCAGAGGCTCTGGTTGCTAAGGGAGTTATCAAGTACAACTTCATCCCAGTCAAGGTTCTGGGTGATGGCGAGCTTTCTAAGAAGCTCACTGTTAAGGTCGACAAGGTTTCCGCCTCCGCAAAGGCTAAGATCGAGGCGGCCGGTGGAAAGGTTGAGGCCGAGTAGTGAGTAAAGGAATCGCCAACGCATTTCGTGTTCCGGAACTAAGGGGAAAGATTCTCCTTACGGTACTGATTCTTCTTCTGTACCGTTTTGGTGCGTATCTTCCTGTGCCCGGTGCTCCATTCCAGCAGATGCTTTCTGTTTATCAGAATGGTCTTTCTAAGAATGGCGCAATGGCCGTGCTTAACCTATTTTCGGGTGGCGCTCTTTCTCGCATGTCTGTTTTCAGTCTGGGCATCATGCCTTACATTACGGCTCAGATCATCTTCCAGATGATGCAGTCCGTTATTCCATCTCTTGGCGAGCTTGCTAAAGATGGTGAGAGCGGCCAGCGTAAGATTACGCAGTACACGCGTTATCTTACGGTTGGCCTAGCTCTGCTCAATGCAGTTGGTTACCTGTTCTTGTTTAAGAGCTATGGTGTATCTTTTGCATCTATGGAGGGCGTGCCTGAGGCACTTGAAAACTTCCTGGTAGTCTTTACTATGCTAGTTGGTGCCATCATTATTATGTGGCTCGGTGAGGTTATCACTCAGCAGGGTGTTGGCAACGGAATGAGTCTTATCATCTTTGCAAACATCATGGCTGGACTTCCCAACAGCCCTTATTTCTTCAGTAGCTACTCGTGGAAACATTGTTCTTACTGTTGTTACTGTTGTGGTTATGCTCGCTATTATTCCGCTCATTGTTTACATTGAGCGTGGTCAGCGTCGTATTCCTATCAACTATGCCAAGCGCGTTGTTGGTCGTCGTATGATGGGTGGTCAGTCAACTTACCTTCCAATTAAGGTAAACACTGCAGGCGTTGTACCAATCATCTTTGCATCTGCAATCCTGTACCTTCCTGCTCAGGTTGCTGTGTTCTTCCCAGGAGTAGAGTGGATTCAAAATCTTGCTACTTCACTTTCTTCTGGATGGGTTAACTGGGTTCTCTCAGTTATGTTCATTGTCTTCTTTGCATACTTCTACACCTCAATGGTGTTCAATCCAGAGGAGACAGCAGACCAGCTTAAGAAGCAGGGTGGCTTTATTCCTGGTGTTCGTCCAGGTACTGCTACTTCAACGTATATCAAGACTGTTATTGACAGAGTCACCCTCCCCGGTGCTATCTTTATGGCAGTTCTTGCAATCGTCCCAACCATTATTTTCTGGTTCACAGGCGATTCGTTGATACAGGCGTTTGGTGGAACTTCCGTCCTCATCATGGTCGGTGTTGCAATGGATACACTCTCTTCCATTGAGTCCCACCTTAAGATGCACAACTATGAGGGCTTCTTTAAGTAGTTCTTAATACGTAGCATAAAGGGGCCTGGAAACAGGCCCCTTTTATTATTTGAAAGGAAGGCGAAGCATGAACATTGTTCTTCTCGGCGCACCTGGCGCTGGCAAGGGTACACAGGCTCAGAAGCTCGTTGCAGAGTATGGACTTGCTCACATCTCAACCGGTGACCTTCTTCGTGCTGCTGTTAAGCTCAGTCTGAGCTTGGCGTTAAGGCTAAAGAGTATATGGATGCTGGTCAACTTGTTCCAGATCAGCTTGTAATTGACCTGGTAAAAGAGCGCCTTTCCGCAGACGATGCAAAGGCTGGTTTTATTCTTGATGGCTTCCCACGCAACACCGCTCAGGCAGTAACCCTTGATTCTGAGCTTCAGAATATGGGTCTCAAGCTTGATGCAGCTCTGCTTGTTGCTGTTGAGCCAGAGGTTATTGTTGAGCGTCTTTCTTCTCGCCGTACGTGCAAAGAGTGTGGTTATACTGCACCTGCTGGTACAGAGACTTGTCCAAATTGCTCTGGTGAGATGTATCAGCGTGATGACGATAAGCCAGAGACAATTCGTAAGCGTCTTGATGTATACGAGAACCAGACTTCTCCTTTGATTGAGTACTACAAGGGTCATGGAATTCTGAAGGAGGTCAACGGAGATCGTCCTGTTGACGAGGTATTCGCCGACGTAAAGACACTCCTCGCACTATGATTACGATAAAAACACCTGAACAAATCGAGGCAATGAAGGTGTCGGGCGCCCTTTCTAAGGCAGCTCTTCGTCGTGCTGGATCCATGATTAGACCTGGTGTTTCAACGCTCGAGATTGACCGCGCTGTTGAAGCTTTTATTAGACTTCATGGCGGAACCCCAACCTTTAAGGGCTACGGTGGATTCCCTGGATCTGTTTGCTCTTCTATTAACGAGCAGATTGTTCACGGTATTCCATCAGCTAACGTCATTTTGCAAGATGGCGATATTCTGACCATTGACACGGGTGCTACCGTTAACGGTTGGGCAGGAGATAACGCTTGGACGTTCTACTGCGGAACAGTTGACGAGAAAACCCAGGCACTTTGTGAGGTTACCCGCGATTGTCTTAGGGCAGGTATTGCAGCTGCTGTTCCTGGAGCTCGCCTTGGCGACGTTGGCCATGCAGTTCAGAAGCTTGCTGAGGATAATGGCTATGGCGTTATTCGTGATTTTGTTGGTCATGGTATTGGCCGCAATCTTCACGAAGATCCCGAGGTCAGAAACTATGGTCGTGCAGGCAACGGCATTGTTCTTCGTGAGGGAATGGTAATTGCAATTGAGCCTATGATTGCTATGGGTACCTACGATTGCACCGTTCTTGAAAATGGTTGGACCGTTGTTACAGATGATGGTCTGCCATCAGCACATTATGAGAACACGGTTGCTATTACTGCCGATGGTCCCGTTATCGTTTCAGAAGATGAAGTTGGTCCATGGTGCGAGATGCAAGGCGGTCTTGAGTAACACATACATTGTTCTTCTCGCTATCTAATTGTGTTGAAAAAATAAGTGATAGACGAGTGGCACATTTTTATGTATTATTGATAACCGCTGTCGATGTGTCGAGAGGATGAAAGTTGGCTAAACAAGACGCGATTGAGCTTGAAGGCAAGGTACTAGAACCCCTGCCAAACGCTATGTTTAACGTTGAGTTAGAGAACGGCAAGACCATCCTTTGCACCATCTCAGGTAAGATTCGAATGAATTACATTCGAATTCTCCCTGGTGATAAGGTTGTAGTAGAGATTTCTCCTTACGATCTTACCAGGGGTCGCATTACCTACCGTTATAAGTAAGTAATGCAAAAGTCTTGTGCCATGCATGAGGCTATCTGTGTCTTTGCGCACGTTGCAAGGGCATATGTACGTAAGTACAGTCGGTATTTCACGCCAGCGGCTGGGCGAGTATATAGTTCGTATCAGCAGAACCGAAAGGAAGACACATGAAGGTACGTCCTTCGGTAAAGAAGATGTGCGACAAGTGCAAAGTCATCCGTCGCCACGGTAAGGTTTACGTGATTTGCGAGAACCCGCGCCACAAGCAGCGTCAGGGCTAAGGAAGGAGCACCAAGTTGGCCCGTATTAACGGCGTCGACCTGCCACGCGATAAGCGTGTTGAGGTCGGACTCACCTATCTTTACGGCATTGGTCAGACTCGTGCAACCAAGATTTGCAACGAGACTGGTATCGATGTAAATACTCGCGTCAAGGACCTCACAGAGGAAGAAGTCACCAAGATTCGTGACTTTATTGACGCAAATTACACCACCGAGGGCGATCTTCGCCGCGAGGTGCGTCAAAATGTTGCCCGCCTGATGGAGATTGGCTGCTACCGCGGCCTCCGTCACCGCAAGGGCCTCCCTGTCCACGGTCAGCGTACCCACACTAACGCTCGTACTCGTAAGGGTAAAGAAGCGTCAGGTGGGCGGCAAGAAGAAGTAGGCGAGGAGTAGCTAATGGCACAGAAAAAGAACGCTCGCACTACACGCGTCCGCCGCTCCGAGCGTAAAAACATTGCAGTGGGCCAGGCCCACATCAAGAGCACATTCAATAACACGATTGTCTCTATTTCCGATCCCCAGGGTAATGTAATTTCCTGGCAGTCCGGTGGTACCGTCGGCTTCAAGGGCTCTCGTAAGTCCACTCCTTTTGCTGCACAGCTTGCAGCAGAGGCAGCAGCAAAGGCAGCAATGGAGCACGGTCTCCACAAGGTAGCTGTTTTTGTTAAGGGCCCAGGCTCTGGTCGCGAGACCGCAATCCGTTCCCTTCAGGCAGCAGGCCTCGAGGTTTCGGGTATTCAGGATAAGACACCTATTGCACACAACGGCTGCCGTCCTAAAAAGCGCCGTCGCAACTAGCACGAAAGGACAAGCAAATGGCAATTGATAGGACCCCGGTCCTTAAAGATGTCGTCAGCTTGGCATCGATCCCGTTGTGATGGGGATCAATAAGACTTCTAACCGTGAGCCACGTCGCCGTCGTCGCCAGGAGAGCGAGTACGGTATGCAGCTCCGTGAGAAGCAGAAGGCTAAGTTCATTTACGGCGTCCTTGAGAACCAGTTCCACGGTTACTATGAGATGGCTAAGAAGAACCCAGGCATTACTGGTGACAACCTGATGAGCATCCTTGAGACTCGTCTTGACAACGTCATCTTCCGCCTTGGCTTTGCTCGTACACGTAAAGAGGCTCGTCAGACTGTCCGTCACGGTCACATCACCGTTAACGGTCAGCGCGTTGACATTCCTTCTTATCGCGTAAAGAGCGGCGATGTTATCGCTGTTGCTTCCAAGGCAAAGGATCTTCTTCCAATCAAGGAAGCTCTTATTTCCTCCGAGCACATGGCAGTTCCTGCATGGCTTGAGGTTGACATTGAGAAGCTGCAGGGCACTGTTCTTCAGCTTCCAACCCGCGATCAGATCGACCTTGAGATTGACGCACAGCTGATCGTCGAGCTCTACTCCAAGTAAGCCCGACCCGTTTTGGAGGTAGCAATGTCCGAATTTATCCGACCAAACGTGTCGGTAGATGAAATCGGCGCAAACGTCGCTCGTGTGAGCGTAGAGCCGCTTGAGCGTGGCTATGGTGACACGCTTGGCAACTCCCTCCGCCGCGTACTGCTTTCCTCTCTTGAGGGAGCTGCGGTTGAGGCCATCCAGATTGATGGCGTTCAGCATGAGTTCACTACGGTTGAAGGCGTCTATGAGGACGTTACTGACATCGTTCTGAACGTTAAGGGCCTAGTTTTCCGCAACACCAACAACTCTGATGAGGCTGAGGCTTCCATCTCTGTTGATGGTCCTTGCAAAGTCTCTGGTGCTGATCTTGATGTTCCTATGGGCTACGAGCTGGTTAACCCAGCTCAGCACATTTGCACCCTTGCTGAGGGAGCTCATCTTTCCATGAGACTTCGTCTTGGTAATGGTCGCGGTTATGTTTCCGGTGAGGATAACGAGCGTGAGAGCGATCCAATTGGGATTCATTCACGTTGACTCGATCTTCTCGCCAGTTCGCCGCTGCGCTAAGGCTGTTGAGCCTTGCCGTGTTGGCCGTCACACCGACTATGATCGTCTGGTGCTTGAGGTTGAGACCAATGGTGCAATCAGCCCTCGCGAGGCTGTCGTTGAGGCTGCAAACATCATTAACCAGCACATGAGCGCATTCATGGGACTTACTGATTTTGACGAGACTCAGGAAGAGGCTTCGATTTTTGCTAAGGCAGACGTCGAGGACGATTCCGAGCTTGAGAAGCAGGTTGAGGATTTGGACCTTTCCGTCCGTTCTTACAACTGCCTCAAGCGTGCAGGAATTCACTCTGTCCGTCAGCTCGTTGATTTCTCTGAGAACGATCTTCTCAACATCAGAAACTTTGGTGTTAAGTCTATTGAAGAAGTCAAGGAAAAGCTCGAGAGCATGGGCCTGTCCCTTAAGGCTTAGTCGCGCCTTGTCACGCATAGGAGAATGTAAATTATGAGGCACAATAAGAAGAGGGGCATGAAGCTTGGTACTGATGCTAGCCACACCAAGGCCATCAAGAAGAGCCTGATCCAAGCCCTTTTCACTAACGATCGTATTAAGACTCTTGACGTCCGCGCTAAGGCAGTTCGCGGCGAGGTCGACAAGGTCATCACTTGGGCAAAGCGCGGCGACCTTCACGCTCGTCGTCTTGCTATGGCCAAGGTTGGTAACGCAGAGCTTGTCCGTGAGGTATTTGACAAGGCTGCTCAGGGTATGTGGGCTGACCGCAACGGCGGTTACACTCGTATCATGAAGCTTGGTCCTCGTAAGGGCGACGCTTCTGAGGTTGTTATCCTTGAGCTTGTTACCGAGCCAGTTCAGCCAAAGGCTTCTAACAAGAAGGCTAAGGCTACTAAGGTTGCTCCTGCTCCTGTAAAGGAAGAGGAGACCGAGGCTCCAGCAGAGGAGACCGAGCAGACCGAAGAGGCTGCAGAGTAACTTCTGTCAAAGTGAATCTAAAGAGGTCCTGGCTTTTTGCTGGGACCTCTTTTTCAAATGAAGGAGGGTTGTCATGATTGAGTTCAAAAACGTATCTTTCGTATACAGTACGTCAGCTGCTACACAATCCATGACTGACTCTTCTTCTGAAGATGCCATAGGAGCCACAGAGAGCCAATCTCCGCACCCAATGGCACTAACCCTTGATAACGTTTCATTTACCCTAAAGCCGGGCTCTAGAACGGTTGTGCTTGGCCACAATGGTTCAGGTAAGTCAACGCTTGCAAATCTTTGTAATGCATCACTTTTTTTTCTCTATCCGGAGAGGTTTTTAGTAGACGGCAATTCAGTGACCGTAGTGCCGTCTACTCAGATTTCTTCCGTTGTGGGAATGGTTCGTCAAGATCCAACAGCGCAGCTTGTTTGTGCTACTGTCTTTGATGAAGTTGCCTTTGGCCCTGCTAATCTTGGTTTGCCAAAAGAAGAGATAGTTTCTCGCGTTACTCAAACACTGGAGCTTTGTGGCATTGCCGATTTGATTGATGCGCCTACCCATACGCTTTCTGGAGGCCAACAGCAGCTTGTTTCTATTGCAGCAACGCTTTCAGTGCATCCACGTTATCTGGTGCTTGATGAGGCATTTGCGCAGCTTGATACTCGATTCAGAAATCACCTTTCTAACCTGGTAAACACTCTTGTTACAAACGGAATGGGTATGCTTGAGATTTCTCATTCGTTTGAGTCTCTTCCCGGGGCTGACCAGGTACTTGTTTTGGAGAAAGGCCAGCTCGTTTGGTCGGGAACTCCCACAGAGTTCCTCTTGGATGCAAATGCAATCGCAAACGCTGGTTTTGATGATGCACTCACAGCAACAGCGCATATAGCTGCACAGGCTGGCTATAAGTTTGATGTGCCTTTTAACGCATCAGAGTTTGTTGCGTTTCTTGTTCAGAACAACCTTGCGTTTGATGCTTTGGATACCCTTGTGTATCAGCGTGCCCTTGAGGTGGTGCGAGCAAACAACTATGACGGAATTCAAGCTCTTGGCGAGGAACACGAGCTGGTAGTTTGTGGCGTTTCTCATGCGTTTGATAAGCCCGTTCTGTATGACGTAACTATTTCCTCTACGGGAGAGCTTGTTGTTATGGTAGGCGCTTCTGGCTCTGGAAAAACAACCTGCGCCCGCATAGCTGCTGGCCTCATAGAGGCTGATACCGGGCACGCAACAATTGATGCGCGACTGGTGTGCCCTGGAGATGTCGGCATGTGTTTTCAGCGCCCCCAGGATCAACTCTTTGCCCAAAGTGTTGCTGAAGATATCGCGTTTGGTCCAACTAACAAGGGTTTCTCGCCAGATGATGTTGAGGCGCTTGTCACGTATGCGGCAGCACGTGTGGGGCTTGATCAGCAGTCATGGATGCGTCTCCGCTAACGCTTTCTGGTGGCCAGGCTCGTCGCGCAGCGCTTGCAGGAACGCTGGCCTGCGCAACGTACGCGGTGGTGTTTGATGAGGCAACGTCTGGACTTGATGGCGAGGCGCGCTCGCAGGTGCTGCATCTTGCTCGCGAGCTGGCAAACGAGGGCAAAGCGGTTCTTGCAATCACCCATGATGTAAGCGAATGGCTTCCTTTTGCTGACAGAGTAGTGTTTCTCGAGAAGGGCTGTGTTGTTGCAGACGTCAACGTGCAAGAAGCACAGACAACCCCAGAGATATACGAGGCTGCGCAGCTTGATTGCCCACTGTTTGTAAGCGTATTGCATGAGCTTTTGGAGGCCTGCTATGTCTAAGTGCCCCTGTGCTCTGCTTAAGCACTTCTCGCTTGCTTCATTGACAGCGCAGACAAAAATCGTTGCCACTTTTGTGGGTATTGTTGCTCTCTTCTCAGTACAACAGCCACTTGCCTTTGCGGTGTTCGCCTTGATTTGCGTGAGCCTTTTGTGGAGTGCTCGTGTAAGCTTGCCAGAGTTTTTGCGCGTAGCAAAGCCTGCAGCGTTCATTCTTCTTATATCATTTGTTGCCAATACGCTGGTGTTTATTGGACATCCCGATATCATTTTCTCCGGATCAGTTGGTCTTTCTGTGGCGGGGTTTACAGAAGTACCGTAGCTATTGCCCGCGTGTTGCTTGCCTTGGCACTGGTTTTATCAGTAGCGTCAACAACTACACCTACGCAGCTTGCTGATGGCTTTTCTGTACTGTTGCTGCCGCTGCGTCTTATTCGTGTTGACGTTGATGGTTTGAGCATTGTGCTCTCAATTGCCCTGAGGGCAATTCCGCTTACCTTAGAAGAACTCGACAGAATTAGAGCTGCTCAGAGGGCACGTGGATTCAATTTTGAATCGGGCGGTATTGTTGAGCGCATTAAAAAGTGGTTTACGCTTTTGGTACCGCTGACCGTCTCGCTCTTTCAGCGCGCAGATCAGATGGCGCAAACAATGACAGATCGCTGTCTTGGTGCAGCAAAACGTACGCGTATCTCCGCAAAAATGCAGCTTGTTGACTGGGTAGTGTTGCTGCTGTGGGTTGCACTGTGCTTTGGTCTTACAACGCTGTAGTGATCTTGCATTGCTGAACAACCTTGCATTGCTGTAGCGGTCTTGTGTCCAGCAGCTGCAATGAGTGCGTCAACTTTGAGCCTACGATACAATCACTCTAGTGGGCACAAGTCATTTCAGGGAGCTTCATGAACTCAGAAACATCACAAAATATTGCATCAAATTGCAGTTTTGATGCATGCGAGGAGTCTTCGGCTGAGCCTTCAGCTCCTGAGACTCTCGCTGAAGCTCCTTCTGAGCCTGAAGCTACGCTTGTTATCCAGCTGGGCTACCGCGGCGCTGCATTCTGCGGCTTTGCCGAGCAGCCCACCCAGCGCACCGTTGCAGAGATCTTCGCCGCGCGCTTCAGACCGTTTTGCGCAGAGAGGTCGAGCTCACCTGCGCGGGCAGAACCGACGCCGGCGTGCACGCCCAGGCCCAGTACGTGAGCCTGCCTGTGTACGGCGCTGAGCTGGCACTATCTGGCGAGAAACTCGTCCGATCGCTCACCGCTCTGACCGACGATGACATCTCTATCCGACAACTCTTCCGCACCCCACAGGGTTTCTCGGCACGCTTTGATGCCCAGGCTCGCTCGTATCGCTATCGCATTTGTGCAGGTAGCGCTCGTCCCGTGCTGGGCTGGGACCACGTGTGGTGGTACAACGGTCACTTGGACGCAGAGCTTATGGACAAGGCGGCGCAGGCGCTGGTGGGAGAGCACGATTTCAAGAGCTTCTGCAAGGCAATTTCTGCCGAGGGCAAGCCAACGCATCGTTTTGTGGAGCGCCTTACCGTTGAAGAAATTGAAGAGGCTGGCGAGAAACTCATTGCAGTTGATATTACGGGTAACGCCTTCTTGCATAACATGGTGCGCACGATTGTGGGCACACTGGTTGAGATTGGCCGAGGTCACAGGCCTGTTGAGTGGATTGACGAGGTTCTAGCTGCTCAGAATAGAATTGCTGCTGGCAGTTGTGCACCTGCTCAGGGCCTCACGTTTGTAAGCGTTCGCTATCCAGAGGGTGTTTTGCAACCCTGGTAGCGCTTTCGGTTCCTTGATTGCGTCGTAGTATCTGTGTGCCAATCCAGCTTCATCGGTCTTCTCGCGCCGTTCACGAAGACTTTTCTACCACTTGTATTGTGTGCGGTGGTTTCCTTCGCAAAGAAATAGCATCATAGAAGAGAGCGTCTTTTTAGGAGCTCTTGCAGAACTGATGAACAGTGAGGCAGGGAGCCAGTATGTTTAGGAAAAGAGAAAGATTTGAGCGCAGCGATGTTCCGCGTGAGAATCCCTATACCAACGTGATTGGCCTTGCTGTTGTTGCCATTGTTGCTGTTCTTGTAGGCATTGTTGTTGTAACTCTTTGGGATCGCGCGCAGCTTGAGTCTCACTTGGGAGATCATGGGCTTAACAAGGCTGTAAAGAGCCAAAGTGTTTCAGGCAATCCGGATGGCACTACACAATCTGATGATGACTTTCTTACCTATGCCGTTATCAGCACAAATTCGCTTAAGGCAGGGGGATTCGACTCTTCAGTCTGTACGGCTTTTGGTCATTGATCGCACGCAGGGAACCGGCCATATAGTGTCTATTCCTACTGATGTGTATGCAGAAGTAGACTCAAACGCTAAAACACTGGCAGATATTTACAAAGATGACGGTCAGAGCGCTTTTGTTAGCGCACTTGCTTCTGTCACCAACATCAAGATTACGCACGTTATCATTGCCACAGATGATGTGTGGGAGAAAATCTCGGCACTTTCTGGTTCGGGCGCTCGTTCACTGGTAAGCAATGCTTCTAGTTTGTTGTCTTCAATGATTACCGATATGAATCCCAATCAGCTTCTTGAGCTTGTAGAGATTGTGCAGCCAATTGGCGTGTCTAATCTTGAGCATGATGAAGCTCCTGTTGTTGAAGGTTCAAGTGGCACTACCGTTGACCCTACGGCCTTAGGAAAGCTTGTTGGCATGCTCGTATAGACGTTATGGGCGTTGTGTGTAGCGCCGCTCCTACAAAACAGGTCAGATGTCCACATAACAGCAGTTAAACACGATATGTGGAGAGATTTTGATAGAATAAAAATGTCTTTTTAATTCACTTTTTATGGGTAAACTGGTATCTAAAATTTAGGACCAGTTTGGGGGATGTGGAATGCACGAGCGCTCATACAATCCACATATGATTTCGGTTCTCATGGCCGCTGATAATGATGCTGATGCTATTAGAACGGTAATTAGGCAACTTCAAGAGCAGACATACCCTCATTGGAGCTCATCATCGTTGACAACAGTTCCGATCCCCAGATTGCTCGCATGTTAGATAACCTTGCCAATCAAGAGCCTCGTTTAGATGTCTTGTGCCAATCGGGCATTAGCCATTTTGTTGCACTTGAGATTGCTCAGGGTCGTGCTCGCGGAGCCTATACGCTTACCACTGAGCCTTCTTATAGGTTTAATTCCCACGTTTTACAGGAGCTTTATTCTGCAGCTACCGCTTTGGGTCCTGTTGGTTCACCTAAAGCAGCAGATATTGTTATTGCGCACATGAAAACCGCCAATGCGCCTATGGAATGCAAAAAAGCTTTTGGTGCAAAAGCCTCTACATTGTTGCAGGTATTTGAGGAATCGCAGCTTCCTTATTTGACGTCTATGAGCGGAAAGCTGTGCTCAACACGTATTCTGACCGAGATTAAGCATGAGCCAGAAACTGATGGCGAGTGCAATTTTGTTGGCTATTGCTTTGAGATTGCAAAACATGTTACGTACGCCCCAAAAGCAATTTTTGTTGATGTACCAGTGGAATCTTCCAAGGAAGAAAAAACCATTGCTGCTTCTATGGACAAGCTTACTCAGGAGCGTCAGGCGCTCATGGCCCTTGCCAAACATCTTGGCTTTGCAAACTCCAAAAAAGTTCAAAAGTTGATTAGTCGCTACCTAATCAGCAAACTTCTTAAAAGCATGTATCCTATATTCAACGAAGAATCCCAGCTCAGCCATGAGGAAAAAGAAAACTTTATTGTCAAGATTCTTTCTAGTCCTGTAGCGCACCTTATTGTCACTGAAGCAACTTCTCCGCGACTGGTAGCTCATGCCTTGCTTGGTGCTATTTTGTCTACTACAACACGAGCTCGTTATGCCTATGTACGTAGAGCCGTATGGTATGCACGTTTTATGCGCATTCCACTTGTATAAACTGCAGTGACACATAAGCAGCATCAAATTTAAGTGTGTGATTCTAGAGTAGCCTGGCGATTTGTGTTTAGATCAAGCCTCTAGAACCAAATCTTAACGCCTGTCCATGAGCGCTTTAAACGTCTGTGCTATGCCGTCATTTTTGACACGGAAAAAAATCCCTCTTTGGCTAGATATGCATAGCGTGCAAACTTGTTATCTTTTTGGCAGAGCAATACCTCTCACCTGCGCAAAGAAAGCTTTTCCAGAGCCTGAGATTGCTGGGTTTTCAAACACGCGCTTTGCGTCCATGCGCTCAAAGCTCTTGGCGAGAAGATCGTGCACTTCTGAGTCAGTCTCACCTGCAGCATCATGTTCTTCTCGCCAGGTAAGCGCGTCTTTTGTAAGCAGCGCGTAGTTGATGCCGCGTAGCGTGAGCGCGTTGAGTACCACGTCTGAGGTAATGTTGCGCTCGTCCACAACATCCATCATGTCGTTCCAGCGCTCAAGTGGGATTTTAGGCTGACGCTGCGCAAAGGTAGCGGCTTCTGCATAGCCATTCTCGCGATAGTTGTAGAGCGCAGAGTCTGCGTACACTATGCGAGCTCCGCAGCAATGCGAGGCAATGAGGAAGGGATTGTCCACCCAGCCTGCACCTGGGACTTCTTTGAAGTTGATGTGGTTTTGGGTCAAGAATTCCTTGCGATAGAGCGCCGTCCAAATGGCAGGATGGTGCAGCAGAAGCTGTGCCATTTGATCAATTGGACAAGGCTGCTGCTTGGGTTTGACGCGGCCCTTATATGCGCAGGGAACTCTGTACTCGGCAGCGCCGGCAGCAGCTCTAAACTGCGACTTTGCTCCTGCTCGACCATTTTTCTGATTGCCAAATACGCGCCAATAGGCAGAGCGGGCAATATCTACCTTGTCTTCTCCGCCGTTTGCCTGGATAAGATCAACAAGCTCTTGAACCATGGTTGGCTCAAGGTAATCGTCAGGCTCAACAATACCCACCCATGAGCCGTGAGCTGCGGCAATGCCACGATTGCACGTTGCTCCGTAACCCTCATTTTCTTTGTCGATGATGACAATGCGACCATCACGGGCAGCGTATGCTTCCAAAAGAGCTAGAGACGAGTCAGTTGAGCCATCGTTGAGGCAGATAATCTCCAGGTTTGTGTAGCTCTGTGATTGAATACTTGCCAGGCATTGCTCCAGATAGTCTGCAACGTTGTATATGGGCACAACAAGAGAAACCAAAGGTTGGTGGTTTTGAGCGTGACTCATCTAAACTCCTTTTGATTGCTGCTTTATACTATATAGGCATCAACTCACTCACGAAGTCACATTTTGAGGAAATATGAAGCGCACCGCCCTTGTCATAGTCACCTTTAAACGCCAGGAATTGCTTTCCAACCTGCTCAATTCCATTACGCAGCTCACGCAGGCTCCATGGCGCATCATTGTTGTGGACAACGAAACTCCTCTGAGACAGCCTCTCTTGTGTCGGAGTTTTCGGAGAAGGTCAAAACCACGTGGGGAGAAACCACTGATGATCCCGACGCTCATGGTGGCACTAATCGCGTGTGTTACGTCCCTATGGAGCAAAACACTGGAGGCTCCGGCGGCTTCTCTGAGGGTGTGCGCGTAGGTTATGAGCTGGGTGCCGAGTGGTTCTGGGTTATGGACGATGACGTAGCTGTGCTGCCTGATGGTCTTGATAAGCTTGACGCATGGTCAGATAAGGCTGAGGTTATCCAAGGTCAGCGCTACGACTTTGATGGTGGTCCTTTCTTCTGGCAGTATCGCTTTAGCACCGCCCTAGGCATCTACAATCCGCTGGCAAAGGCTGGCTTTGACGGTGTGCCTTATCGCGAGTGCAATGTGATGTGCTTTGAGGGCGCCTGCTTTAAGCGCTCTGTAGTGCAGAAGATTGGCTTACCTGACGCGCGCTTCTTTATCTATTGGGATGACGCCTTATATGGCTATTTGGCCAGCAAGGTAACGCAGCCTATTTTGATTCCAGACTTTGTTCTTTCAAGATGTCGAGAAGTTCCTGGTCAGAGTATTGGTTCTGTGCGTCAGCTTAATTCAACCTCTGATATGACGCGCTATTACATCACACGTAACCGCGGCTATATTGCCCGTTACTTCCAGGTTCACGGTGATTACAACCCTGTGCTCTTTGGTGTTGGTACCGCTCTGACCTTTGCAAAAGAGATTATTCGACTCATTTTGGTAGACAGAGCGCACTTCTCGTCTGGCCTTTCTCGCCTTATAAAGGGCTGGAAGGATGCACGCCTTATCTATAAAGACGCAACCTGGCGCCCACAGCCTCCACTAGACTAGCCATCAAAGCCGGCATTTTGTGTCGGCTTTTTAGTCCCCAAATGCTCAACACAAGTGAGCACTGAGGGACGAATTGTGGCGCATTTGTGAAAGGCGACGAATGCCTACTTACAAAAAATCGAATTATTTTATGACCATTAATAAATTTTGTAATTAGCGAAGTTTCTAGCTAATTTTCTACCTGCAGAGATATTGGCTGCCGCAACGTGTCAATACATAATTTTGTATTCGTGTGGAAATTTCACAATATATTGTTATAGTTCTCGAACCCAAACACTATAACTTGTGGCATAGTAGTTTCCATCACACAAGCGGGTTCCCAACTACTTCGCTTAGGCAAAAGCTTAGAAACCGCAGTGATAATCCAATTAAACACGCATGAAAGCGTTGCTTTCACCAACGTTTGTTCAAGGAGTTTGCACATGAAGATTATCAAGCGCAATGGCTCAGAGGTCACCTTCGAGGTTGAGAAGATTGTTAACGCAATCGCTAAGGCTAACGCAGAGGTCCCTGAGGATCAGCGCCTGACTGAGCGTGAGATTCAGTTTGCTTCTCTCAACGTTACCGATGAGTGCGAGAAGGCTGGACACACCGTCACCGTCGAGGAGGTCCAGGACCTTGTCGAGGATCAGCTCATGGCTCTTGACCGCTTTGAGGTTGCTCGTAAGTACATCATTTACCGCTACATCCAGAACCAGAAGCGTCACAAGAACACCACCGATGACAAGATTCTGTCTCTGATTGAGTGCAACAACGAGGAAGTCAAGCAGGAGAACTCCAACAAGAACCCTACCGTTGTTTCTGTTCAGCGTGACTACATGGCTGGTGAGGTTTCTAAGGACCTCGTTCAGCGTGAGCTTCTTCCAGAGGACATTGTTGCTGCTCACAACGAGGGTCTCATCCACTTCCACGATTCCGATTACTTTGCACAGCACATGCACAACTGTGACCTCATCAACCTTGATGACATGCTGCAGAACGGCACTGTTATCTCCGGTACTCTGATTGAGCGCCCACACAGCTTCTCCACTGCATGCAACATTGCAACTCAGATTATTGCTCAGGTAGCATCCTGCCAGTACGGTGGTCAGTCCATCTCCTTGGCTCACCTTGCTCCTTTTGTTGATGTTTCTCGTAAGAAAATCCGCAAGACCGTTATGGAGGAGATGAACTCCGTCGGTGTTGAGCTCTCTGCTGAGCAGCTCAATGAGATGGTTGAGAAGCGCCTTCGTGATGAGGTTTCTCGTGGCGTTCAGACCATTCAGTACCAGGTTGTCACTTTGATGACCACCAACGGCCAGGCTCCTTTCATTACTGTCTTCATGTACCTCAACGAGGCAAAGAATGAGCAGGAGAAGGAGGACCTTGCACTCATCATTGAGGAGATGCTCCGTCAGCGTTACCAGGGCGTAAAGAACGAGGAGGGTGTCTGGATCACTCCTGCATTCCCTAAGCTCATCTACGTTCTTGAAGAGGACAACGTTTACGAGGATTCCAAGTACTACTACCTCACTCAGATGGCTGCAAAGTGCACCGCTCGCCGCCTTGTTCCAGACTACATCTCTGAGAAGAAGATGAAGGAGTACAAGCTTTCTAAGGGCGAGAAGGAAGGCGAGGGCGATACCTTCACTTGCATGGGCTGCCGTTCCTTCCTGACACCAGACCGTTCTGGTAATGGCTTCAACAACGTTGCTCGCGCAAAGAACTATGAGCCAAACAAGCCTAAGTACTATGGCCGCTTCAACCAGGGTGTTGTAACTATCAACCTTCCTGACGTTGCTCTTTCTGCTGGTCGCGATATGGATAAGTTCTGGAAGATCTTTGATGAGCGTCTTGAGCTTGCCACCGCGCACTTCGTGCTCGCCACGATCGCTTGAAGGGCACCCTGTCTGATGCTGCTCCTATTCTTTGGCAGTACGGCGCACTTGCTCGTCTGGACAAGGGCGAGGTTATCGATCCACTGCTCTACGGCGGATACTCCACCATTTCCCTTGGTTATGCAGGTCTGTACGAGTGCGTTAAGGCTATGACTGGTCACAGCCACACTGACAAAGAGGCAACTCCATTTGCACTCCAGGTTATGCAGCACATGAACGATAAGTGCACCGAGTGGAAGGAAGCAGAGGATATCGATTACTCCCTCTACGGAACTCCTCTTGAGTCCACCACCTACAAGTTTGCTAAGGCACTTCAGCGTCGCTTTGGTGTTATCCCAGGCATTACCGACAAGGGCTACATCACCAACAGCTACCACGTCCACGTTGCAGAAGAGATTGACGCATTCCAGAAGCTCCAGTTTGAGTCTGAGTTCCAGCGTCTTTCCCCAGGTGGAGCAATCTCTTACGTTGAGGTTCCTAACATGCAGGACAACATCGAGGCTGTTCTCAGCGTCATGCAGTTCATCTATGACCACATCATGTATGCAGAGCTCAACACCAAGTCTGACTTCTGCCAGGAGTGCGGTTATGACGGTGAGATTCAGATTGTCGAGGAGGACGGTAAGCTGGTTTGGGAGTGCCCACACTGCGGCAACCGTGACCAGACCAAGATGAATGTTGCTCGTCGTACCTGCGGCTACATTGGTACTCAGTTCTGGAACCAGGGCCGTACCCAGGAGATTAAGGACCGCGTCCTTCACCTCTAAGATTTATGTACTAGACAAACGAGCAGAAGAGCGCCTTGGCCCTTCTGCTCGTTTTTATTATCTCTATCAGGTAACATCCAAAATATGTGGAAGTTACCCATCAAAGGTTATGTATGAACTATTCAAATATTAAGTTTTCAGATATTGCAAATGGTGTTGGCGTAAGAACAACTCTGTTTGTTTCGGGCTGCCGTCTGCACTGTGAAGGCTGCTTTAATTACGAGGCGTGGGACTTCAAGAGCGGCGGAGAGTTTACTCCAGAAGTTGAGCAAGAGATTATTGACTCTCTTGCACCTGTCTATATCAACGGTCTTTCCATCCTTGGTGGAGAGCCTTTTGAGCCAGAAAACCAAGAAGGTCTTGTTGAGTTTGTCGAGAAGGTCAGAGCTACCTACCCACAAAAGAGCATTTGGATGTATTCAGGACACACCTGGGATCAGCTGACCGAGGGAAAGTGGCACACAGAGTACACTGACCGCATTCTGTCTTGTATTGATGTACTGGTGGACGGTCCATGGGTTCAGAGTCTCCACGATATTACCTTACGTTTTAGAGGCTCCTCCAACCAGCGTCTTATTGATGTTCCTAAAACGCTTGCTTCAGGAGAGATTACACTTTGGTCCGATGGGCCTATGATGAGCTCTCGTGAGATGTAAGAGCTCCAAAACGCAAAAAAGCCCGCGTATGCAGGCTTTTTGTTTAGGGTCGTGTTGTATAGAGAGCTTTAGTTTTCTGAAGAAGTTTGGGGTTCCGCGGGTTTCTCGCCAAGCTCACTGATAAAGATTGCCACAAAGATAACAATGAAGCCCAGGAAAATCGTAGGGGTAATAACTTCGGCAAGGAAGATAACGCCAAAAACTGCTGCAAAAATACTGTCCAGGGAGATAATTAGTGAGGCCTGAACAGGAGCAACTGACTTCTGTGCACGGTTCTGTAAAACACCGGTTAGAGCGGTTGCAATAAGAGTGATGTAGGCGAGAGCAACCCAGGCATTTGTGGGCAGTGCCGCAAAATTGGGAACCGTTTCAAAGCAAAGCGCGTAGGCAAGGCAGGGAAGGGCGCTCACACCAAGCTGCACCACCGTAAGCGTGATGATGTCGTATTTGTGAGCAAGCTCGGCAATAAGGACAAAGTCAAAGGCAAAAATAATAGCTGAGAGCAATGTCATCTGCTCGCCCAAGCCAAACGAGAACGAAAAATCAGTGCCCAGTGAGATAAGACCAATACCAGCTACGCATAAAAAAGCTGCAAAAATACTGGTTCCATGAGGTTTTTTCTTTGCGATAAGCCAGTTTACAAACGGAATCATCGCGCAATAAATTGATGCAATAAAAGGCGGCTTTACCTGCAGTGGTATAAGCAAGAGCTCCATTTTGGAAGAGATATCCTAAACCGTTAAGAACGCCTAAAAAGCACGCCGTATTTGATATGTGTGGTATCCAAGTGCTCTTTGAGATTTTTTTCTAAAGATAATGGCAACAATACCTACAGCAAAAGACAAAACGTAAGGTCATAAGCCAAGCTGCCGAGATGTAACTAATTGCATCTTTGATAACGACAAATGACCCGCCCCAGATAAGTGCGCAGACAAGAAGAGCAAACTTCCATACAAGCGCAGAAGAAGTATCTAGTGTGAGTCTGGAAGAGTTTCTAGTAGAAAGATCTGATAATGCCACGCGCTATCCATTCCCGTCGAAGATAAAAGTTAAGGTATAGGTAGTGTTCTGAGAAAAATCAAACGCGTGCAAGTATACGTGATTTTGCACTTGAAGGGCCCCACAAGCAGCATAAAAATGAGATTAGAAGTATACTCACATCTGAAAGAAAAATAAGTGTGTGCGATTGTTTTATGCAAGAAGATATTTCAAGGAGACTTGTATGTCCAACTACGTTTTGACCTGTTGTTCTACGGCCGATGTAAGTGAGAAGTACCTTCAGTCACGTGATGTGAAATACGTATATTTCAACTACGAGCTTGACGGTATTCAGTGCAAGGATGACTTTGGTCGCACTAATGCACCAGCTGATCTCTATAAAAAGATGCTTGCAGGTGCTGAGTGCCGCACTTCACAGGTATCAATTGGTGAGTACATGGCCTTTTGGCGTCCTTTCCTGGAGGAGGGCAAAGACGTTCTTCATGTTTCGTTGAGCTCAGGCGTTTCTGGAACATACGAGTCTGCTTGCCAGGCAAAGGTAGAGATTGAGCAGGAGTTCCCTGACAGAAAGATTGAGGTTGTTGACTCTCTGCAGGCATCTTCTGGTTATGGTCTCTTGGTAGATGGTCTTGCCGATAAACGCGATGAAGGCCTGTCTTTTGACGAGGCAGTTGCATGGGCTAAAGAAGCACGTCATCGTGTGTATGGCTGGTTCTTCTCTACAGATTTGACCTTCTTTGTTCGCGGCGGTCGCATTTCTAAGACAGCTGGCCTGCTTGGCGGCATGCTTAACATTTGTCCTGTTATGGATGTCGAGGCCGACGGCTCTTTGGCTGTTAAAGAGAAGGCACGTGGCAAAAAGAAGGCAACTGCTCGCGTTGTTGAGATTATGACTCAAACCGCTGAGCAGGGAAATGCTTACGCGCGTAAGGTGTTTATCTCTAACTCCGAGTGCGCTTCTGATGCTCAGGCTGTTAAAGAGCTTATTAAAGAGAAGCTTCCTCAGACAGGCGATATCAACATCTTTACTATTGGTGCAACAATTGGCGTTCATACTGGTCCTGGAACTGTTGCAACGTTCTGGTGGGGAGAAGAGCCTCGCGCTTAAGATGTTGCTCGAGTAGGTAAGAAAGGTCTTTAGTTATGGTTAATTTTGAGTACGTTGTACCTACTCAGGTGGTTTTTGGAAAAGATACTCAGCTTCGTGCGGCAGAGCTTGTCTCTGCTCACGGAGGTAGCAAGGTGCTAGTGCATTTTGGTGGCAATCATGTGGTAAAGAGCGGCTTGCTTGACCAGATTCACCAGCTTTTAAGCGATGCTGAAATTACGTATGTTGATTGTGGTGGAGTTGTTCCTAACCCTCGTTTAGAGCTTGCAGAAGAAGCTGTAGAGCTGGGTAAACGCGAGGGTGTTGACTTCATTTGGCTATCGGTGGCGGATCTGTCATGGATTCTGCTAAGGCAATTGCATACGGCTTAGCCAATGATGTTTCTCTTGAAGACCTCTATTTGCATAAGGTTAGTGTTTCAAAGGCAGTTCCTCTTGGCGTCATTTCTACTATCGCAGGAACTGGCTCTGAGACCTCAGATTCTTCTGTCATGAACATTACGCTGGCCGATGGACGTGTGCTTAAACGTTCTTATCATCATCAGAGTGGTCGTCCTTGCTTTGCCATCATGAATCCAGAGCTCACTTACTCTGTGAGCGCTTATCAGACGGCATCAACAGGCGCAGATATCATGATGCACACTATGGAGCGCTACTTTACGCTCGAGAAGGACGTGGCACTCACCGACGAGCTTGCCGAGGGACTCCTGCGTACCGTAAAAGAAGCTGTTCTGGTTGCCGTCAAAGAGCCAGAGAACTACGCTGCACGAGCAGATTTGCTCTGGGCCTCGTCGCTTTCTCACTGCGGACTTACTGGAACTGGTCGCGTAAGCGATTTTGCTTCTCATGCAATCGAGCATGAGCTGAGCGCAAAAGTATGACGTAGCTCACGGTGCTGGTCTTACGGCTATTTGGGCAAGTTGGGCCAAAGTACGTTATGAGCCAAGATCCAGAGCGCTTTTGCGCAGTTTGCGGTTAACGTTTTTGGAGTTCAAAACAACTTCCACAACCCAACCGCTACAGGACTTGCAGGAATCGAAGTGTGGAATCAGTGGTGTCATGCAATTGGTATGCCAACCTCCCTTGCCGAGCTTGGAGTAGACCCTTCGGAAGAGGACATTCTCCAGATGGCAGAAGGCACTATTGACGCTCGCGGTGGAGACCATGCGGGTAACTTTATGCAACTTAAAACAGCAGATGTTCAACAGATTCTGAGGATGGCTCTAAAGTAAAGTTTTTCAAGGCAAATTTTGTTTCATTGCGGGTATTATTACTACATACGAAGTTACTGAGCCACAAAGCTCAAACATACGGAAGGAAGATTCATGAGCGGTTTTGTTAAGGCAGACAATGTTTTTGTAAACCAGAACGCAGCGAGCCGTAATGATGTCCTGCGTTTTATTGCCGATAAATCATTGGAAGCTGGCGTAACTGACGATGCAGACGCTGTTTACAATGCTTTTTTGGCTCGTGAGGAAATGGGCGAGACCGGCATGACTGACGGCTTTGCAGTTCCTCACGCAAAAGACGCGGCTATCAAGGACGCAGCTGTCTTTGTCTTCAAGAACAGCACCCCTCTTGAGTGGCCTTCTTTTGACGAGAAGCCCGTTGATGTTGCTATTGCACTGCTTGTCCCAGATGGAGAGGCTGGCACCACTCACATCAAGCTTCTTTCTAAGACCGCTGTTCTTCTGATGAGAGATGAGTTTAAGTCTCTGCTTCGTGGCTCTAATGATCAGGAAGCTATCGCTCAGGCTATTAACGAGGGCATTAACGAGGAGTAGGGTTTCTCGCCAGGCTATAGGGGGCTTGACGGGTACTTTCTGTAACAGTTTAACTGGGTAAAATTTTGGACACTCAAGCACAAACTTGAGTGTCCTTTTTTGTGTAAAAAGGCGTACACTTGTACTAGTTTTAGTCGAGAAGGGAGTCAGATGTTTACACCATGTACTGACAAGCGCGTTGCTGTCTTTTTTGCTGATGGTTGTGAAGAGATTGAGGGACTGAGCGTTGTTGACGTCCTGTATCGTGCAGGTATTCCCTGTGACAAAGTGTCTATATCTGATTCTTTGAGCGTGACTTCTTCTCACCAGGTTACTTTTTTAACAGACAAGCTGCTCAGTCAGGTCTCGTTTGATGATTACAGCATGTTGGTGCTTCCTGGCGGTCTTCCCGGAACCACTAATCTTGAGGCTTGTGAGCCACTTATGCAGGCAGTTGATGCGTTTGCAGCAGATGGACGTGCACTTGCCGCAATTTGTGCAGCTCCTTCTATTTATGCAAAGCGCGGATTGCTTACGGGTAAGAAGGCCACTTCCAACCCAGGTTTCCAGCATTTTCTCTCAGAGAATGGCGCCAATCTTTCGCAAGATGCGGTTTGTGTTGATGGTTCTTTCATTACCAGCCAAGGTGCAGGAACCGCTCTTAAGTTTGGCCTAGAGATTGTCCGTTATCTTGTAGGTAATGACGTGGCAGAAAAAGTTTCTCAAGGTATTGTGCTTATCTAAGCCATGACACCTTCTCAAAAACAGTACCTGGTTATTGACCTAAAGAGTTTCTACGCATCGGTTGAGTGTGTTGAGCGAGGCCTTGATCCCATGAAGGCTAAGCTTGTTGTGGCAGATCTTACCAGGACAGAAAAGACAATCTGTTTGGCGGTTTCACCGGCGCTTCGTGCGTTGGGTGTTCCTGGGCGTTGTCGCGTTTTTGAGATTCCCAAAAACCTTACTTACGAGGTAGCACCTCCTCGCATGGCTTTGTATGTGGAGCGTTCTGCAGACGTTTATTCGGTGTACCTCAAATACATTGCCCCAGAAGACATCCACGTTTACTCCATTGACGAGGCATTTATTGATGTAACACCGTACTTATCGCTTTACGGATGCACAGCAAGAGAGCTAGGCGAGAAGATCCGTGCAGACGTAGCAAAAACCACTGGTATCCCTGCTACTTGTGGTTTGGGCCCCAATTTGTACTTGGCAAAAATTGCGCTTGATATTACGGCAAAGCACAGCCCAAATTTCTTTGGTGAGCTTGATGAAGAGTCGTACAAACTTAAACTTTGGAACCATAAACCTTTGACTGATTTTTGGCATATTGGTGCAGGTATTCAAAAGCGTCTTGCGGCAATGAATATTCACACCATGGGGCAGCTTGCCATGGCTCCTACAGAACCTCTATATAAAGAATTTGGCGTTGATGCAGAAATTCTTATTGATCATGCGTGGGGCATTGAACCAACTACCATTGCAGATATTAAGTCCTATAAGTCTCAAAGCCATTCAGTTTCAACAGCACAGGTCTTTGATCACAACAGAGATACAGAAGGTGCGCGTCTTATCTTTAAAGAGATGGTTGAAGCGTTGACGCTTGAGCTTGTAACGCAAAAGCTGGTCTGCTCTTCTATTGGTATCTATATTGGCTACTCGGCAACAGAGAGCCAGATGGAAGAGCTGAGGCAAACAGGGGATTATAGAAGCTGGAGAAGACATATTCCCTCCAGTAGTGGCACTAAGAAGCTCTCTTACCCTACTAACTCTAGAGATGAACTTATGGCAGAGGTTTGTCTTTCTTTGACGAACGAGTAATACCTTCAGAAAGCGTGCATCGTGTTGGCCTTACCTTTGGAAACACTCAAGAAGAAACGGGATCGGGTATTCAGACGACGCTTTTCCAGGACAATACCGTTTTAGAGAAAGAGCGCCAGCGCCAAGACACTATCAACGCCATAAAGAAGAAGTTTGGAAAGAACTCTTTGCTCAAAGCTATGGACCTACTTCCCGAAGCAACTGCTCGACAGAGAAATGCTCAGATTGGAGGACACCGTAGTGGAGAAGAAACCAATGAAGCCTAGACAGGGTTTCTCGCCAGCGGAAGATGGTGCAAAAGAGGAGGTGTTTGCATCGCAGATGCACTATGGACATCCTCGCATGTCACGAGCAAACAGGGCAAAAATATTCATGCCCTTTGATGCATTGAAGGGTTTAAGAGAAGCTTTAGCAGAAAGAGAACAAGAAGCTCAAGAGCACATAAAAGACTTTTATGACTTACCGCACTGGTCATAGGTTTATACGATAAAATAGACAGGTCGTATAAAGAAATCGAGGAGGTTTCATGAACCCCAAAGCAAAAATTGCCATCCCAGCAATTGTGGCTCTCATTTTTATTGTCATTGATTTTGTTGCACCTGTTCAGTATCTCAGCTATTTCCACACCGTATTTAACTTTGCAACTCGTCAGACAAGCCCTATCTCTCTGATGCTTGCACGTATTACCTACATTATTTTCCTGTGCTACCTTTTTGCTGCGGTTTCAGGTCTTCTGAGGGGCTTCCGTCCTCGTCTTAGGTGGGGTCTCTCCATTCTCTCTGTAGTTGGTTTAACTTCCGCACTTACAGAGCTCTCTGTGATGATTTCTATCAGCCAGGCAGTGAACTTCACCACCCTTATTCTTAACGTCATGATTGTTACCTTCCTGCTCTTTACCGCTCTTCTTGCGCTTCTCATTTGGGTTCGTGCTAAGAAAGAGTTTGACCAGCGTCAGGCTGATCTTGAGGAGGAAGAGGTTGTTGTTGCTCCAATGCCTCTTGCTACTGAGGGCGCAGAGGTTGCTCCTGTAGTTCCTGTAACTGCAGAGGCTACAGCAGCACCTGCTTCAGAAGCAACTGTCACAACTGTCGCACCTGAGGCACCAGCAACTCCAGCAGCACCTGAGGCACCAGCAGCGCCTGAGGCACCACAGGAGTAGCTGCTCACGCATACCTCCTCTTGTTCAGGAGAATTTTTCTCATAGGAGAAACGTATGTCTTTTGTTGAATTTAAAGAGGTAACAAAGACGTATACCATGGGCTCAGTCAAGGTAAACGCTGTCCATGACATGAACTTCTCCATAGAAGAGGGAGAGCTTTGCGTAATTGTAGGCCCATCAGGTGCCGGTAAAACAACTGTCTTAAATATGCTCGGAGGTATGGATACCTGTACCTCCGGGTCTATTTATTTAGATGGAAAAGAAATTGGCGGTCTTTCAGAAAGAAAGAACGCTTTACCGCCGTCATGATATTGGCTTTGTTTTCCAGTTTTACAATCTAGTTCCTAATCTCACCGCAAAAGAGAACGTTGAGCTTGCATCTCAGATTTGCCTTGACCCCATGCAGCCAGAAGATGCGCTACGCGCTGTTGGTCTTGAGCACCGTATGGATAACTTCCCAGCTCAACTCTCTGGTGGAGAACAGCAGCGCGTTTCTATTGCGCGTGCTCTGGCAAAAAACCCACGCCTTTTGCTTTGCGATGAGCCAACGGGTGCGCTGGATTATAAAACAGGAAAGCAAATTCTTAAGCTCTTGCAGGATATGTGCAAGAAGCAGCATAAGACCGTGGCTATTGTCACGCATAACTTTGCATTCACTCAAATTGCCGATAGGGTTATCCACGTTAAAGAAGGCCAGGCTCAATCGGTAGAAATTAATAAGCACCCAGCTGACGCGCTTACTGTCGAGTGGTAGTTATGCCACACGCTCTTTTTACCGAGATTACTCGGACCATCAAAGAGTCTCTCGCCAGATTTCTTGCAATTGCAGGAATTGTTGCTTTAGGCTGCGGCTTCTTTGCAGGCCTCAAAATGGCCAGCCCTGACATGCAAGAAGCGGCTCATACGTTTTACGAAAACCAGCACCTCTATGACCTTCGCGTCATCTCAACGCTTGGATTAAGCGAGAAGGACGTTTCCGCCCTGGCGTCAGTTGAGGGTGTTGAAGCGGTTATGCCTTCTCGTACGGTAGACATTATGGCTACACTGACGTCGTCGCAATCTACTGCTCGTGTGAGTTCTTTTAGACCCGGTGAGCTTAACCAGCCAATAGTGGTTGAAGGAAGACTTCCTCAAGGACCTTACGAGTGCGTGATGAGCGCAGATCCCAAGAAACGTGCTGATATCAGTCTTGGTCAACAGATTGAGCTACCAGATACTTCAAACGGCGTTCATTTAAAGGGCGGCTCGTACACGGTTGTTGGTTTTGTAAATGCGCCAACGTATCCGTATGTCAGCAATTTTGGTACTACATCGTTAGGCAATGGCATTGTGCAGCAATTTGTGTATGTCACTGAAGATGCTTTTGCAGATGATGACCCTTATACCGAAGTGTATGTGACAGTTCAGGGTGCTACCAGGTATAAGAGCGGCTCATCGGCGTATCAGAGCGCTGTTGATAGCGTTGCAGAACGCATTACACAGATGAATCCGTCGCTTGCTGCTCTTCGTTTGCAAGAGCTCAAAGATGACGCTCAAACTCAGGTTGATGAGGCTCGTCAAAAGCTGGAGCAATCAAGACAAGAGGCCGCGGATAAACTAGGGGATGCTCAGAAGAAGCTTGATGATGCGGAGGCACAAATTTCCGCTCAGCAGCAAAAGCTGGATGATGGTCAGCGTCAATATGATGCGGGACGTCAGCAGCTTACAGCTTCTCGCTACAGTGCTGAGCGGCAATTTGCACAAGCGGAAGCTCAGATTACTGCCTCAGAGGCTCAAATAGCTCAGGGTACAGCTGAGCTCAGTGCAGGAGAGGCTCAGTATCAAGCTGGCCTTGCTGCTTTCAATGCAGGACAAGCAACGTTTACGCAGCAAAAGAGCGCGTTTGAATCGGGTAGAGATGCGTATCTTGCGGGGCTTGCTGCGCAAGGCATCACCGCTTCGAGTCTTGAAGAAGCGCGGCAACAGCTCAGTGCTTTAGGTCTGCCAACTACGCAAGTAGACGTCCTTCTCGCCGCACAAGCACAGATTACGGCTGCAGAGACAGAATTGGCTACCCAGCAGCAGACTCTTGCGGCTGCGAGGGAAGAGCTTGATCAGCGCACAGCTCAACTACATGAGGCAGAGTCACAAGTGGCTCAGGCGCGTCGGGATTTGAGTGAGGCGAGAAGTGCTACTGCAGATCAGTTAGCTGCGGCTCAAGAAAAACTTGCTGCGTCACTTAGTCGCCTGAGCGCAGGGCAAACAGCCCTCCAAAGTGCAGAAGCTCAGACTAATGAGGGAAGACAGAGTCTTGAGGAGCAGCGCACTGAGGTTGAGAAACAACTTGCTGACGGTCAGAAAGAGCTTGATGAAGCTCAGAAGAAGATTGATGAGCTTAAAGAGCCTGATGTGTATGTACTTGATCGCACAAAAGAAATTGGTGTTGCAGCTTATCAAGCAGACTCTGAGCGTATCAATGATATTGCTAATGTATTCCCGCTGATGTTTTTCTTGGTTGCAGCTCTGGTTTCACTTACCAGTATGACGCGTATGGTTTCTGAAGAGCGTACGCTTATTGGTGTTCATAAGGCGCTTGGTTATTCAACTGCTCAGATTGCGGCAAAGTACCTGTTATATGCCTTGCTCGCCTCACTTTTGGGTGCCGTTATTGGCATAGCATGTTTAAGTCAAGTGTTGCCAGGCGTTATTATCTCTGCATACGGGTCAATTTATACCATCCCAAATGGGGGAGCTCCTTATCCTATTCAGCTTGATAGTGCGCTCCTCTCTGGACTTTCCGGTATAGGCATCACGCTTCTTTCAACTATGGCTGCTGTTTTATCCTCATTGAAAGAAGAACCATCTAGCCTCATGCTTCCAAAAGCTCCAAAAGCGGGCTCAAAGATTTTGCTTGAGCGCGTTGAGCCTCTATGGTCCAGATTGTCTTTCTCGTGGAAAGTTACAATCAGAAACCTTGTCCGCTATAAGCGACGCTTGATTATGACGCTGGTAGGAATTGCTGGATGTACTGCGCTTTTATTGGTGGCTTTTGGTCTTAGAGATTCCATTAGCGACATCATTGATAACCAATGGCCAGCTATTTCGCATTATGACTACATAGTGGGAATGACTTCTGATGTTTCTGAGGAAGAAGCAAATCAGATTAATGCAGAGCTTAATCAGGTGGGCGCTACAAATATCCGCCGCATAACCAGAGAAAACGTTCTTCTTGAGTCTTCTACACAAAAGGCAGGCTCACTGACAAGAACAACTATTATGACCAGTGATTCTCTTCAAGACCTCACGGGTTTAGCTACCCTGCGCAATCGTCTTTCTGGTCAAACAATAGAGCTTGGAGAAGATTCGGTTGTAATTACAGAAAAGCTTGCAAAACGGCTTGGGGTAGGCGTGGGAGATACTATTCAGGTCTATGCTCAAGACAGAATCGGAAACGCTTCTGGCGAGCCAAGTACGCTTACTGTTACAGGAGTTGCCGAGAATTACGTTGGGTCGTATCTGTATCTGGGACCTTCAGCATGGCATTCTCTAGGTATTCAAGATCAAGCAGCGGACGGCTGGTATGCAACGCTTCCCGAAGATCAAGCAACGAGAGATGCATTTGGAGAAAAGCTTATTAACCAGACAGGAGTTGCAACTGTTGATGACGTCAATGAAGCTATCCGCACCTATAGAGAATCACTTGCCGTAGTTAACCGTGTTGTAGCTATTCTTATTGTGGCTGCAGCTCTGCTGGCATTTATCGTTCTGTATAACCTCACTAATATCAATATTGAAGAGCGCATTAGAGAGATTGCCAGCCTCAAAGTACTTGGATTTACGCGACACGAGGTTGATGCTTACGTCTTTAGAGAAATTGCATTATTAGCCGTCTTTGGAGCGTTTTTTGGACTTGTTCTAGGAACATACCTTGAGGGATTTGTAGTTCAAACTGCCGAGATTGACCTTGTTATGTTTGGTCGAGCTATCCATGCACCAAGTTATTGGTTTGCCTTTGGACTTACGCTTGTCTTCTCGCTGTTGGTATATGTTGCCATGCGACCTAAGCTCAAAAATATTGATATGGTTGAGAGCCTGAAGAGCGTCGAGTAGGCATCTTTTGCCCGCCCAAGAGAAGCATATTTTAGATAAGATAGAAGATAGTTGAGATTGCTTATTTATAAGGAGTTGGTATGCCTAAGGTTTCTTTTGTAATTCCTGCATACAACATCGAATCATACATTGGGCGTTGTATTCAAAGTGTAAAGAATCAGACGTTTGGTGATTTTGAAGCAATTATTGTTGATGACGCCTCAACAGATTCCACTCCAGAGAAAATCGTAGAAGCAGTAGGGGATGACTCAAGGTTCAAGGTTATTACTCACCCGACTAACCAGGGCCTTCATCTTGCACGTAAAACTGCTGCAGCTCATACAAAAGGTGAGTGGGTCTTTTGCCTAGACGGTGATGATGAGGTTACTCCTGATTTTCTTGAGCAGGTAGTTGCTCGTATTGATCAGAACCCTGTTGATATTCTCCACCTTGGCATTACTGTTATTCCAGAAAATGGCGTTGACCCAACTGATGCAAAGTCATTTGAGAGCTACATTAACCAACAATCAGACTTTACTCAGGGTGACGATATCCTTCGCATTATTTATGATGAAGGCTATGGACAGAAGCTTGATTGGCGAGCTACACAACGCTTGTATCGTGGAGAACTTTTCCGCTCTGCCTTTGCAGAGATGACTTCGGAGCGCCTGGTAAGAGCAGAAGATGCCTATGAGGTATTTATCCTGGCAGATAAGGCTCAGACCGCTGATGGCTTTGAGTCTTGCAGAGGCTTTTTGTACCACTATGGTATTGGCGTAACTGGCGCTTCTCGTATTTCTTTAGATAAATTTGGAGAGTTCTGCTATCAGTTCTTGGACAACATTGACCAGGTAGAACTTTATATTGGCAAATCAGATAACATTGCGCATCTCAACTCCTTTAAGGGAATGAAGCACAGACTGTTGGAGCTTCTGAGTGCTGAGTGGAGATTCCGTCTTGCTCCTGAAGATCAAGAGGCAGCTCTTGAGCCGTTTGCCATTCTTTTTGGACCATCAGCAGCTGCTCGAGAGCTCTATCGCTTTGTAAGAGATGAGGCATACGAGGCCATTGCCACTGGTACTGAGCTTCCAGAAGACAGCGATGCATATCGCTTTAGAAAGTATGCAAAGAAGTATGCAGATCTGATGAATCAGGATGAGGGACTGTCGTTTGATAGGGCAGTTCGCATGAAACAGATTGCCGATGAGCACATGGAGTATCTAGAGAGAAAGCACATGGTAAAGATGTTTGAGCAGCAGCCTATTCGCATTCTGATTACTTCTCATAAAGATGTTGATGTTCCCGCAAGTAATTACCTTCAGCCTATCCAGGTAGGACCAGGCCAGAAGACCAATCGCTTTACGTATATGCTCCATGATGATGAGGGCGATAACATTACCGAGAAAAACCCCATGTACTGTGAGATGACTACACAGTATTGGGCATGGAAGAACATCACCAATGCTCGCTATGTTGGCTTTGGTCATTATCGTCGCTACTTCAACTTTACCGATACGGTTTATCCAGAAAATCCGTTTGGTGAGGTTATGGATGACTTCATTGATGAGGATGCTATCAAGAAATATGGTCTTGATGATCAGACCATCGCTCAATGCATTGAGGGCTATGACCTCATTACCACTGGGGTAAAGGATATTAGCAAATTCCCTGGAAGCGCTAATACACCTCTTGAGCAGTACCATTCCGCTCCGCTACTCCATCCAAAGGATATGGATACTATGGCTGCACTTATTGTTGAGCGTCATCCAGAGTATGCAGAGGACGTAACCGCTTTTCTCAACGGTCATCAGCAGTGCTTCTGCAACATGTATATCATGCGTAAAGAGCTCTTTGATCGCTATGCAGCATGGGTGTTCCCACTTGTTGACGAGTGGACTGCCCGTACTGATATGTCTACCTATAGCAAAGAGGCCCTAAGAACCCCAGGTCATCTGACTGAGCGCCTCTTTAATATCTGGCGTATGCATATGCTGCGTACAGAGGGCAAAAACTGGAAGGTAAAAGAGCTGCAATGCATTCACTTTACTAATCCAGAGCCTCGTCAGAAGTTTATTCCTCTCTTTGAAGAGAAGCCTGAGATTGCAAGCCAGAACGTTGTTCCTGTTGTTTTTGCAGCAGACAACAACTATGTTCCAATTCTTACCTGCGCTATGGGCTCAATGCTTGAAAACGCCGATCCTAACCGTTTCTACGATGTTGTTGTCCTTAACACCAATATTGGCGGATCAAAGCAGGAGCTGGTTAAGGAAGCACTTCTCGCATTATAAGAATGCTCGTATTACGTTCTATAACGTGTGGCGCATGGTCAAAGACTACAAGCTAGACACTAATAACGCTCATATTAGTGTTGAAACGTACTTCCGCTTCTTGGCTCAAGACATTCTTTCTGCTTACGATAAGGTTGTCTATCTTGACTCTGACCTTGTGGTTAACGGTAATGTCGCAGAACTGTATGACGTAAGAATGGGCAATAATCTTATTGCGGCAACGCTTGATATTGACTATCTGGCAAACCTTAACATTCGCGGCGGAGACCGCATGAAGTACAGTCTTGACGTGCTTAATCTTAAGAATCCTTATGCTTACTTCCAGGCGGGAGTTATGGTCTTCAATACCGCTGAGCTGCGCCGTTATCACACTGTTCCGGAGTGGTTACGTATTGCAACCAATCCGATCTTTATCTACAACGATCAAGATATTTGAATAGCGAGTGCCAGGGTCGTGTTGTCTATCTACCAGCTGACTGGAACGTTACGCATAATATCTTTGGTCGTGCCGAGAAACTCTATCCAATGGCACCAAACAGCGTTTTTGATGATTATCAAGCAGCCCGCCGCTCACCAAAGATTGTTCACTTTGCCGGTGCTATTAAGCCTTGGCAGAACGCCAGCTGCGACATGGCTTCCTATTTCTGGAAGTACGCGCGTAATACCCCGTTCTATGAGGTCATTATTCAGGACATGGTGCCAGGCGCCAGAAATGATGCAGATGTCACGGAGTTCCACGAGCGTGCGCTTTCTGATGCAAGCCCTCTGCGCAAGATTATTGACCCCATTGCACCATATGGCAGCGCAAGCGAGAAGCCCTTAAGGCCCTTGGTAGAACCTTAAGAGGACGCAAATAAATACCTGGTAGGTGCAAGATTTCTTGCACCTACGTTTTTATGTTTGGAGTTGTAATGGCAGCACTTTCGCCAAAAGATATTGCTCGTGCGGCAGAGCTCAATAGAATCTTGAACCATGCGGCATATGCCTACTATGCCCTTGATAATCCAGAGCTTACTGACGCTGAGTTTGACCGCCTTCTTATTGAGCTTCAGCAGCTTGAAGCAGCATATCCAGAGCTTATTACTGAGGATAGCTATACCCAGCGCGTAGGTGGTTACGTTTCTGAGCAGTTTGAGCCTGTCCAGCATGCTGCTCGTATGTATTCCATGGACGATGCCATGAACTTAGAAGAGCTGGATGCATGGCTTTCCAGAACTGATGAGGCTCTTGGCGCGTCACCTACAAACCCTGTGGCATATACCTGCGAGCTTAAGATTGACGGCTTAGGTGTTGCGCTCACGTATCGTGACGGACAATTTGTACGCGCTGCTACACGAGGTGACGGTAGCACGGGAGAAAACGTTACGGCAAACGTTTTGACTATCTCTGACGTTCCACGAGAACTTGCACTAGCTGGACTTGAGCAGGTTGAAAATAGGGGTCTTAACCAGAGCATTGAGGTGCGTGGTGAGGTCTATATGCCAAAGCATTCCTTTATTCGTTTGAATGAAGATGCGGATGCTGCAGGTAAACAGCCTTTTGCTAACCCAAGAAATGCGGCCGCTGGATCTTTGCGTCAGAAGGATCCAAAGATTACCGCTCATCGAGACCTCGAGACCTTTATCTACGCAGTGGCCGATGAGGGTCCTCTTGACGTTCACAGTCAGTGGGAGTTCTTAAACTGGCTTCGTAGCTGCGGCTTTAATGTTAATCCTCATGCTCGTCGTTGCTTGAGCGCTCAGGAAGTTCACGATTTTTGTGCGCAAGCTCTTGAGCAGCGAGGAGACCTTAACTACGACATTGATGGCGTGGTGGTAAAGGTTGACTCTTTTGCCAGCCAGGAAGCTCTAGGATTTACTTCTCGCGCTCCTCGTTGGGCTATTGCATTTAAGTTCCCACCAGAGGAAAAGCAGACCGTTTTGCGAGAAATTCGTATTCAGGTTGGTCGTACGGGCGTGCTTACTCCTGTTGCTGAGTTTGATCCCGTTACTGTTGCGGGTTCTACCATTGCGCGCGCAACCCTCCACAACCTTGATGAGATTCGTCGTAAAACTGTGCGCGAGGGCGACACCATCATTGTCCACAAGGCAGGAGATGTTATTCCAGAGGTCGTTGGACCAGTTTTGAGTCTTCGACCTGCAGATGCTGTTGAGTTCCAGATGCCAACTACCTGTCCAAGTTGTGGCAGCCCTGTTATTCAGGAAGAAGGAGAAGTGGCCTTCCGCTGCGTCTCTATTGATTGTCCTGCTCAGGCAGTTGAGCGCCTGATTCACTGGGGCAGCCGTAAGGCCATGGACATTGACGGCCTTGGTGACGAGCTTATTAATCGTATGGTTGAAGAGGGCGTCCTCTCTGACGTAGCCGACTTCTACGACAAACTCACTGAAGAAACGCTGGCAAGCATGCCTACAGGTCGTGTTTACGATACTGATACTGCAGATCACCTTTCTGGCGATAGTATTCCTGTGGGTCACACTATTGCTAAGAAGGTTATGGCAAAGGTTGAGGAATCAAAGACGCGAGGTCTTGGACGCGCGCTCTTTGGTATTGGCATGAGGCACGTTGGTGCTAACGTCGCAGAGCTGCTTGCTCAGGAGTTTGGCTCTATCCAGGCTCTTGCTACAGCACCTGTCGAGAAGATCGCTGAAATCCCAAGCATTGGTCCTAAGATTGCAGAATCTGTACACGAGTTCTTCTCGATACCAGAAAATGTTGCCGTTATTGAGCGTCTTCGTCAGGCAGGTGTAGTGCTTGAAGAAGAGAAGTCAGAAAATGAGCTTCCTCAGACTCTTGCTGGGCTTACGTTTGTTTTAACGGGAACTCTTGAACACTTCACACGTGATGAGGCTGGTGCCCAGCTCAAAGCTATGGGAGCAAAGGTTTCCGGCTCTGTATCTAAAAAGACTAGCTTTGTAGTAGCAGGAGAAGCCGCGGGGTCTAAGCTTACTAAGGCTGAGAGCTTGGGTGTTCCTGTACTTGATGAGGCTGCACTTCAGCAAATTCTTGAAACAGGACAGGTACCTGCATAAATGTGCATGTTCAGTAACAAAGTGGTGATTTATAATGCCTTGTTACTATCAGTAAAAAGGAGGCGACAAAATGAAACTTATAAAAAACAAGTATGTTTCTCTTGGAATGATGTTTGATTTTAGCAATCATCCTGAGTGTGGCATCAAACGTTAATGATCTATTTGTTGGTATGCTCTATGGCATATCCCTAGGAATATTGATTTTAGGATTGCTTTCTACTCAAAATAGTTTGCGTTTATGCAATCGATAATCTATCCAAAAGGAAAAGCTATGGCAGATAAAAACATTTTGGTTCTTTGTTATTCTCGCTGCACTACGTGTAAGAGAGCCCTCAAATGGCTTGATGATCATGGTGTTTCTTATACACTGCGCGATATTAAAGAAGAAAATCCAACTGCAGAAGAGCTTGCTGAGTGGCACAAACTGAGCGGTCTTTCTATCAGAAAGTTCTTCAACACTTCAGGTATGGTATATCGCGATAATAACATCAAGGAGCAGCTTGATGCAGGTATGAGCGATAGTGACGCCTATAATTTGCTTGCTACCACGGGTATGCTGGTCAAGCGCCCCTTGGTTGTTGCAGGCAATACTATTCTTCTTGGATTTAAAGAGCCTGCATGGGAAGAAGCACTTCTGTAAAATCGCCCTCTACAGCATGCATCAGTTTGCAGATAAGCGTTAGTAAAAAAGCGGCTATTCAAGTAGCCGCTTTTCTCTTACGTGTTTGAATGCTCAACGCATTTGTATTTTGCCGCGAGTTAGTCCTCGTCATCAACCATTTCTACAACGGGTTTGCCCATGTAATTGATACCGTCGACCAGTTCTTCCAAGGTGATTCTTTGACCTAAGATAGTTGCCTGAACAAGCTCTTTGTAGAACTCACGAGCTTCATCCATAAGATCAAGAATACTTTCAGTCTTAATTTCTCCTGTGTAAGGCTCTTTCCAAGGAAGACGCTTGAGATTAGCGGTAGGGAAGTCCTCAGTCATAACAATACGGTGAGCCATTGCGGCAACGTACGAATTGTTTGAAGGACGCATGAACTTCTCGGTCTTGTATAAAACGTCAGGAAGCTTGGTAGTGTATTTAGGATCAGTGCGCTCTACCGTGTGGTAAATGCGAGCGTAGTCCTGGAGGGCTTTCTCGTACTCACCAACGCCAACATTAAGGTCAAAGACCTGAAGCGCTACTTGCGAGAAAAGCGCGCCACCAACGTGTTTGGTGGATTCAATGGCTTCAAGCACCTCAGCTGGTGGAAACGTCTCAACGGTAGTGTGGCGCATGTGCCAAAGAAGATATGAATCCAAATCCGTTTCGATAATAGGATGGAGCTCTCTGTAGGCATTTTTGAGAGATGGTTCCGCCTCAATCAGCGCATCTTGCTGGGAATACACAAACGGATGGACAATCCTATCTAGTGCGTAGTGTGCTAAGAGGCCAAGTGCAAACGCACGACCAGCTGGCATGTCGCTCTGCGGGAGGCGAGAAACCCCATCGCGAATGGATAAAAACGCGTCAACAATATGACCCGCATGCATACGACGATGTAGTCTATTGCAGGCAAGCGAGTGGTTTGGCCAGGCAAGATGACGTGCTAGGAAGGGATCAGGACCCTGGTTTCCAAGCAGGAATGCATTGACCTCTGCATCAGTTGCAACAAGTTCTTGCGGTAAATCATGAACCACCTCTGCGCCAAACAGATAGTGAGTTATTAAAGCAGGCATAAGACTCCTCGTAGTTTTTCAATATAAGAGTAGCCTAAAACAGCTTACAGGCGTTAAAATTTCTCCTTCGTGTTACAAGATTTAATGATACCTGGGAACTGACACATGGGTCTACTTGAAATTTTAATGCTGGGTGTGGCGCTTGCAACAGATGCGTTCTCTGTCACTATCTCTAACACCTTTGCCTTTGATGACCACAGGTTTTCTCGCCTTATGCGTATGCCTCTTTTCTTTGGTCTCTTTCAGTTTGGTATGCCTCTTGCCGGTTATTTTGTTGGTGGCATTGCAGCAGAGTTGATTGAGAAGTACGCAGGTATTGTCTCGTTGGTTATTCTTGGCTTCATTGGTTCAAACATGCTGTACAGCGGCTATAAGGCGCTCAAAGAAGACGCTTCTGAAGAAGATGAGGAAGAAGCTCAGCAAAGTGCTACGACGCTCTCTTATGGAAAGCTGCTCTTTCAAGCTGTTGCTACAGCAATCGACGCATTTGCTGTTGGGGTAAGTTTTAGGGCACATAGTGTAGACATTTTGGTTGCCTCGGCGCTCTTTGGCATTATTACCGCAATTCTCTGCACCATTGCTCTGTTCATTGGCAAAAAACTTGGTTCTCTTCTGGGCGACCGTGCCGAGATGGTGGGCGGTATAGTACTTATCCTGATTGGACTAAAAGCCTTTTTTGGATAAAATCTGTTTGACCAGACGGATTATGTAGCAGGTAAGGAGGTAGTGTGAAGTTTATCCCAGATTGTCTGCGCCAGAAGATGCATAAAACTTTTGGACCAAAAGACCCTGACGAGAAGATCACTCCACCAACTGCCACTTCTGTTACAAGAACCTCATTTATTATCCTGGCTGTCTCGGCGGTTGCTGCACCTGTAATAGCTACGGTAGCAAACGTTTTGAGTCCAGGAATTTCTTATGTTCAGCAGGAGCTTCTTCCTCCACAGCTTAATTCAAAAGTTCCAGGCTATGCTCGAGCGCTTATTCAACTTGCGCAACGAGAGGGCTCCCTCAATCTTTTATGTACTTCCAAAGAAGCGGTAAAGCCCCTGGTAGAAACATATTCAAGAATGTTTTCTATGCCTATTACGGTGGGTGAGGCAACGGAGGAAGAAATTCAGGAGTTTATTCAGCAAACATATACTTCTGGTAAGAGTTCGGAGTCTGAAACTTCTGATATCAAATCTGGTACTGATTGGGGTTTTGAGAAACCCGATGTCATTTTCTTGGCAAGCGAAGCTCTTATGCAAAATTTTGAGACTTCCGCATATTGTCAACCGTTTGAAGTTTCTTCAACAGAACAGTACGTGCGCCCTGAGTTTTTTGACACCACTGGACACTGGTATGCCTACGCTGCAGATCCATTGGTTTTACTGGTAAATCAAGAACGCCTTAATGAGAAAAAGATTTTGCGTCCTCACGAATGGACCGATCTTCTTACAGATGGCCTGCGTGGAAGGTATGTTATTCCTGACCCCGCACTTACGTATACGGGTAAGAAGTTTGAATCACTCTTTTTAGGACAGTATGGTCTTGATAAAGGCGCTCAAATTATCCAAAGTTTGTTTGAAAATGTTGACGCATTTCTGAGAGTACCCATCAAGCTATTAGAGACACAGGATTTGGCAAGTACAGGGCTTGTGTTTGTCCGCTGAGCGCTGCTTATAGGGCAATTACTAAAGACGATTTTGATAATCTTTCGGTTATTCTGCCAGGAACTTCTTATTTCTCTACGATAAGATCATTTGTATGTCAGGGGTCAAAACATACGTATTCAGCGTATTTATGGCAGGAATTTATCACCAAACGAGATTCTGCTGAACACATGGGAGAAATGGACTCGTTCTTCTCGCCAGTTATTGAGGGAACACCAACGCCTTGGTATGCAGATCGTCTGAATTTGACAGCAGTAAGTGAATCAATGCAGATAGCTCCTGCTCCAACCGATACAGAAGGCAATCTCATCAAGCTTGAAGACGTCCACGCTACCTACAGTAAGTTGGTCAACGCATAGCTCTTTCTAAACGTTAAGCATTTGGACACCAAAAAACGGCCCAGGTAAACTGAGCCGTTTTGCTTTAAAGAGGGAGTGGCGAGAAGACCGGTTTTCTCGCCAAGAAGCTCTGATGAAGAACTAGACGTAGAAGAGCATCTTGTTGTAGCTAGGAACTGGCCACCAGTCATGTCCGCAGATGAGCTCCATGGAGTCAACGGCGCTACGCAGGCGGGCCATAGCAGGAAGAACCTCATTACAGTAGTATTCGCACTGCTCCTGAGGTTGATCTTTCATCTGGTGAGCTGTGGTGTTGATCTCATCAAGACTGTTGGTAGCTGCGTAAATCTCGTCAATACCTGCGGTGAGTTTCTCGACAATCTCTGTCTCTGCTGCACTCTTAATGCCAATAGCCTGTTTAGCAGCAACTGAAGAGGCAACATCACTTGAGTAGGTAAAGAGGGCAGGCAGGTACATGTGACGCGTCATATACAGCATGGTACGAGCCTCGATGTTAAGAACCTTGGTGTACTGCTCAGCCTTTGCAATGTAGCGAGCCTGTGCTTCTGCCTGAGAAAGAACGCCGTAGCGCTCAAAGAGCTCAATGTTTTCTGGAGCAACCATTGCAGGGAGTGCCTCAGGAGTGGTGCGGAGGTTTGGAAGACCGCGCTCCTCGGCAAGTTTCTCCCAATCGCCTGAGTAGCCATTGCCCTCAAAGAGGATGCGCTCGTGAGCCTTAAAGGTGTCAATAACCCAGCTCAAAGCCTCCTTAGTGAAGTTCTCCCCAGAAACGTTTTCAAGGTCATTTGCAAAGCGATCGCACTGCTCGGCAACAATGGTGTTCAAAATAACATTAGGGTCAGAAAGATTCTGCTGGCTGCCACACATGCGGAACTCAAACTTGTTACCAGTAAACGCAAAGGGGCTGGTACGGTTTCTGTCCGTATTATCCCTAAGAACTGCAGGAAGTGTTGGTACGCCCAGATCCATACGAGTGCGCTTTGCACCGTGGACATCGGAGCCAGTAATAAGATCATCAACAATTACAGAAAGCGCAGCGCCTAAGAAGACGGAAACAATTGCAGGTGGAGCCTCATTTGCGCCAAGGCGATGATCGTTTCCAGCGGATGCAACAGACATGCGCAAAAGGTCTGCATGTGAGTCAACAGCGGCGACAAGGCATGCAAGGAAGACCAAAGAAGCGAAGGTTCTCGCCAGGTTTATCACCAGGCTCAAGTAGGTTCTCATTGTCTGCAGAAAGCGACCAGTTGTCGTGCTTACCAGAGCCATTGACGTACTCAAAGGGCTTCTCGTGCTCAAGGCAGGCAAGGCCGTGATGCGTTGCAAGAAGCTTGAGCTTCTCCATGGTCAGGAGGTTGTTGTCAATAGCGAGTGCACCCTGCTCAAAGACAGGTGCAAGCTCATGCTGGCAAGGAGCAACCTCATTGTGCTTGGTTTTTGCAGGGATGCCCAGCTTCCAGAGCTCGTCATCAAGCTCCTTCATAAAGTTGTTGACGGTTGGACGAATGGCGCCAAAGTAGTGCTCGTCAAGCTCCTGACCCTTGCTTGGTTCGCAACCAAAGAGGGTACGACCACACAGAATAAGATCAGGACGCTGCTCAAAATCTTCCTCTTTGATAAGGAAGTACTCCTGCTCTGGACCAATGTTTGTAACAACGCGAGAAGGCTCTTGTCCAAAGAGCGCAAGCACGCGTTTAGCCTGCTTTTCAAGGGCAACCTGAGAGCGAAGCAGAGGAGTGCGCTTATCCAGAGCTTCTCCGGTGTATGAAATAAATGCTGTTGGAATGCAGAGGACTTCATCTTTGATGAAAGTTGGGCTTGCAGGATCCCAAACCGTGTAACCGCGAGCCTCAAAAGTGGCACGCAGACCGCCAGAAGGGAAGCTTGATGCGTCAGGTTCTCCCTGTACCAGCTCTTTTTCCCGAGAAGGACATTAAAAATAGTGCCGTTTCCCTGAGGAGTCATAAAGCTGTCGTGCTTCTCGGAAGTAATGCCTGTGAGAGGCTGGAACCAGTGGGTGAAGTGAGTGGCACCCTTTTCTAGCGCCCACTCTTTCATGGCATGCGCAACCTCGTTTGCAATGTCGAGGTCAAGCGGCTTGCCGTCCTGGATGACACTACGAAGTTTCTTGTACGTTGGCCTTGGCAGGCGTTCTTGCATGTCTGCGTCGGTAAAGAGAAGTGAGCCAAATTCTTGAGAAACTTTGTCGTGAGCCACAGCCCCTCCTTGTGGGTAAATGCTGGCAGTTAGTCTGTTTTCTCGCGTGCTGAGCACGTTATGTTGGTTGTTATTTTCGCACGTTTGTCAGAGTCAGAGTGGCGAGGATACGAACAGAAACATAACGATTACAAAAATTTTTTCTACTGCTCAAATGAGACGTGGGCTTTGTTTCCGTGGGCTCTGGCGTGCTTAAGCGGAGGAAGTCTTAGTACAATAGAAGCACACAAACTAAGAGGAGCAGGTATGTCTGATACTACTATGCCAGTTGATACTACAGATCAAACGATGCTGCGTCACCTGAAGAAGTTGCAGGTAAACCACGTAGAACTATTGCTGTTATTGACGGAAACTCGCTCATGCACCGAGCATTCCATGCAATCCGTCAGCCAATGGCAGCTCCAGATGGTACGCCAACGGGAGCGCTCTTTGGCTTCTTCAACATGTTTATCAAGCTTGTTGAGTCCTTCTCGCCAGACGGTGTCATTTGTGCCTTTGATAAGGGCAAGCCACAGGTTCGCATTGATATGTTGCCTCAGTACAAGGCTCAGCGTCCTCCTATGGATCCTGCTTTGCACGCACAGTTTCCCATAGTCAAGGAGCTGCTCAAGACTTTGGATGTTCCTGTCTGCCAGCTTGAAGGCTGGGAGGGCGACGACATCTTGGGTACCCTTGCCCGCCGCGGTGAGGCAGAGGGCTATCAGATGCTGCTCTTCACGGGTGACCGCGATATGTATCAGCTCTCCACAGAAAACGTCAAGATTGTCTCTACGCGCAAGGGCGTCTCTGACGTCTCAATTATGACCCCAGAGACTGTGGCAGATCTCTATGCAGGTATTACGCCTGAGCTTGTTCCAGATTTCTATGGTCTTAAGGGAGATTCTTCCGACAACATTCCGGGTGTTCCCGGAATTGGCCCCAAGAAAGCCGCTGCGCTGATTGTGGAGTATGGCTCGCTTGACCAGGTCATTGCCCACGCTGACGAGGTCAAGGGCAAGGTGGGAGAAAACCTTCGCGCCCACATTGATGACGCGCTGCTTTCCCGCAAGGTTGCTACTATTCGCACTGATGCGCCGCTTGATATCAACCTGGACGACGCTCAGTTCCCAACATTTGATCCAAATGACGTGGTCAAGGCTTTCTCTGCTTTGGGCTTTACCGGTATGACCTCAAGGCTTGCTCGCATGGCCGGTGGCTCTGCCGCTGGCGCAGTCGCACAAACCGCCTCTGCTACACCTGCACTTCCTATTCCATCAGTGTTTTTGCAGGCAGGAGATGCATCTGCTGCGCTCACTGCTGCAATTGAGAACCAGGAGTGGATTGGCGTTGCTGAGGATTCAGCTGCGGACGCTGGAGCCCTCTTTAGCCTTTCTCGCACGCTTTGGGTGTCTACAGAAAAGGCGCTCCTCAAATTTGAAGGAGAAAATGCCACCGCAGCACTTTTGCGTATTTTGCGAGAAGCCCGTATTGCTGCAGACGATGTTAAGGCGTTGCTGCACGAAGTAAGTCCTGTTGATTCGTCCGAGCCACAGAAGATGGATATTGAAACCATTGATTCTGACCGTCTCTTTGATACGGGTGTTGCCGCGTATCTACTTGAGTCTGATCGTTCAAGTTTTGATATTAATGGCTTGGTTGAGCTGTACTTTGGCTCTGAGCTTCCTGAGCCTACAGACGATATTCCTGCAGCAGCATTAAGGGCAGTAGCTGCTAAAGCCCTTGTTCCTGTACTGACTAAAAAGCTTGAAGACGATGGCTCATATGAGCTGTTTGCTGCGCTTGAAATGCAGCTTCTACCGGTCCTTGCCGCAATGGAGCGTCGTGGTCTCTACGTTGATCCTCAAGAGCTTGCTAAGCAGTCTTTGGAGCTGGGTGAAGATATTGCGCAGCGTGTGGCAAGTATTCACCAGACAGCAGGCGAGGATTTAACTTGGATTCTCCAAGCCAGCTTTCTCATATCTTGTTTGACGTGCTTAAACTTCCAACCTATGGCCTCAAAAAGACGCGCACCGGGTTTTACTCCACCAACGCAAAGGTTCTAGGAGACCTGGCGCAGGAGTACCAGATTGTTGCTGATGTTCTTGAGTATCGTGAGCGTGCCAAGATCAAATCAACTTATCTCGATGCGCTTCCTGCGCTTATTCGTGGCGATAAGCGCATCCACACCACATTCAATCAGACCGTTGCTGCAACAGGAAGGCTTTCCAGCTCTGATCCAAACCTGCAGAACATTCCTACCCGCTCTGAGCTGGGACATCGTGTCCGTACTGCCTTTACCGTTCCCGAGGGCAGCGTTTTTCTCGCCTGCGACTACTCCCAGATTGAGCTGCGCTTGCTGGCACATCTTTCAGCTGACGAGCACCTGGTAGCAGCATTTAACTCTGGTGCCGATTTCCACGCCGCAACTGCCGCACGCGTCTTTGGCGTGCCTGTTGAAGAGGTCACGCCAGCACTTCGCAGCCGTGCTAAGGCAGTTAACTTTGGCATTGTCTATGGTCAGCAAGCCTTTGGTCTGGCAACGTCTCTGAAGATTTCCCGCAAGGAAGCGCAGGAGATGATTGACCGCTACTTTGACGCATATCCTGGCGTTCGAGCATACCTCGACGATTCCGTCCGCACTGCTCACGAGTGTGGTTACGCGGTTACCATGTACGGCCGCAAGCGCCACATTAGAGAGTTCAACCAGTCAAATCGCCAGCTCATTGCCTTTGGCGAGCGTACTGCTATGAATCACCCTATGCAGGAAGTGCTGCAGACATTATCAAAATTGCAATGATTAATGTCGAGAAACGCCTGCGTGATGAGGGTCTTGCGTCAAAGCTGATTCTTCAGATTCACGACGAACTTGACTTGGAAGTTCCAGAGTCAGAGATTGAGACAGTCTCTGCGTTGGTAAAAGAGACCATGGAAGACGTTGTTACCCTGCGTGTTCCTTTGATCGCCGATGTCAGCTATGGTTCCAATTGGGCTGAGGCAAAGTAGGCGCGTAAGCAACACGTTCTAGAGGAGATTTGGTATGGAGGCTGCGACCTCATATATGCACGTCACGGTCTATACAGATGGTGCGTCTCGAGGAAACCCTGGTCCTGGTGGCTATGGAGCAGTGCTTCTGTATACCGACCCTTCTGGCCAGCAGCATACAAAAGAGTTCAGCCAGGGTTATAAAACCACTACAAATAACCGTATGGAGCTCCTCGGTGTCATTGTTGCACTTGAGGCCCTTAAGCGTCCTTGTCAGGTAGAGCTCTATTCCGATTCCAAATACGTGGTTGACGCGTTTAATCAAAAATGGGTTTCGGGATGGATTAGAAAAGGCTGGAAGACCTCATCTAAAGAGCCTGTCAAAAACGTAGACCTTTGGAAGCGTTTGCTTTCCGCCATGGAAGACCATGAGGTGAGCTTCAAGTGGGTTAAGGGCCACGCAGGTCATCCGCTTAACGAGCGCTGCGATCAGCTGGCAACTGAGGCGGCAGACGGCTCCAATCTCCTTGACGACCAAGGCTTCTTCGCTGACCAGCCATTGCTGTAACCCCAGACGCGTAGGGCGAGAAGACCTTCTCGCCACACATATTCTCTACAAGAGAACAGCCGCCTGAGTGGGCGGCTGTTCTTAGTTGCATGAGGCGATTAACTGTTAGTAACCGAATACGGCATAACCAACAAGGCCTGGTCCGGTGTGGACAAGAAGGTCCGAGCCAGCCTCGACATACCTAAAGTCGGTGACATTAGGTATTGCCTCTTTAATCATGCTTCCATTTCGGAGTAAATGATATTAGGCGCGGAGCAGCAAATTCCCACATGGACGCGGTCAAATTGCTGAGCAAAGGCTGCTCCTAGAGCAATCTGTCCTGCAAGAGACTTCTGCCAACCGCGAGTCTTCTTGGCAATGGTGTATTTGCCATTCTCATCGCAGGTAAGAACAGGTTTGATGTTCAACATGGAACCAATGCGATAAATTGCCTCAGAAATGCGGCCACCCTTACGTAGATACTCAAGGCTTGGAACGGAGAAGTATACGCGTGTGTTCAGAGAAGCCTGATCAAGTTTGGCGCCAATCTCCTCAAGAGAAAGGCCCTGCTCAATAAGACGTTGAGCCTCAATAACAATAAGACCGGAAGCAATACCAATGTTTTTGGTATCAACAACATAAATAGGGAAGTCTGTAATGGACTCTGCAATCATGCGAGCAGTATCGCAGGTAGCAGAGAGTCCAGAGGAGATAGCAACGTAAACAGCACCCTCGTACCCTGCTGCTTTTGCATCATCAAAGGCAGCTTTAATTCCTTCAGGAGAAGGAAGTGAAGTCTTAGGAACTTCTTCTTCAAAGCGGGCAACAAGCTCTGCTGGCGTAATGGTAATACCAGACTCATAGGAAGAGCCATCAGAATAGTTAATGCGAAGTGGGGTGATACGAATATTGTGTTCAGCAACAAAATCAGGTGGGACATTAGTTCCTGAGTCTGTGATGATGGCAATTCGCTTAGTGTCCATTATCCGCTCCAAATATATACGTGCTACAAGTAGCCAAACGTTGACTTTCTATTACCCACATTTTACATAGAGATATACCCCGTTTTCTTGAGATATGACAAGTTGCCCTCAACGGTAGGTAGACGGTACACTAGGTATATACATCGAGAAAAACTTGCATAGCTAACGATTAATACCATTTAGATAAAGAGAGAACGGTAGATAATGTCTAGTATTTATAGAGAGCCCGCTGTAGTAAGAAGAATTAGCCAGCGCTCTTCTCTAAAGAGAATTACCTCTAACAGCACTATTGCAGCAGCAGTCATGGTGCTTGCGGCTCTTATTGCACTTGTAGTTGCCAACTCACCTGCTCATGAGGTGGTTCGAGAAATTCTTGAAGTCCAAATGAGTTTCTCGCTTGGAATGATTCATGCACATATGGCTCTAGAAACCTTTGTGAATGATTTCCTTATGGCAATCTTCTTCTTGCTGGTAGGTATTGAGCTTAAGTATGAGGTAACTGTTGGCCAGCTTAGAAAGCCAAGACAGGCAATGCTTCCTATGCTTGCTGCTGTCGGTGGCGTTGCGGTTCCTGCCATCATTTATTTGGCGCTCAATGCAAGTACTGCTCCTCATGGATGGGCAACACCAATTGCAACCGATATTGCCTTTGCGTTGGGTGTCATGTCGCTGTTGGGCAACAGAATTAGTCCGCAAACCAAGGTCTTTTTCCAAACACTTGCAATTGCTGATGATATTCTGGCTATTGTGGTCATTGCGCTTTTCTATGGTCACACGCCAGATATTGCCTGGTTAGCAGCTTCTCTTGGTGTTCTTGTTATTTTGTGGGGAATGAATCGCTTAAAGATTTATTCTTCCGGTCCTTATTTGCTTGTTGGTTTGGTTCTCTGGGTCTGCATGTACCACTCGGGAATTCATGCAACCCTTGCAGGTGTCCTTCTTGCTTTCTTCTTGCCATCTCACTCTGATGTTCGCTTGAGCAAGCTGGGAAGCTGGCTTTCCAGACGTGCTCGTGAGCTTGACGATCACTACGATGACGAGCATCACGTTTTGGGTCAGCATGACTTTACACGTGGTGCTAACTCTATTGAGCAGGTCATGCACCACGTAACTCCACCGCTTCAGCGTGTTGAGCACTATATTTCTGTCTTTGTAAACTTTGTTGTTCTGCCCATCTTTGCGTTTGTTAATGCGCAGATTACGCTGGTAGGAGCAGATTTCGTTGCTCTACTAAGCAGCACTATTGCACATGGTGTTTTCTTTGGTGCTGTCCTGGGTAAGCCACTGGGAATTATTTTTGTAACGCTGTTGCTGGTCAAATGTAAGATTTGCAAGCTTCCTGCAAAAGTTGACTGGATTCAGATTACTGCCGTAGGTCTTATGGGCGGCCTTGGCTTTACCATGTCAATTCTTATCTCTAATCTTGCATTCCCCGATGCAGGAGAGATTCTTGCAGCTAAGGTAGCTGTTCTCGCCGCATCGTTTGCTTCTGCAATCTTAGGCCTACTCTTTGTACACCTCGCAGAGTTCTATAAGCACCAAAGGCAGAACAATATAAAGGAAGATTAAGACTACTCGACCGTGCCGTAGGTAAAGCCCCAACCGTGCGCCGTAACAATTGAGTTAATCTGATCGCAGAGGCGAGCGCGGACATAGGTGCCCGACGGAATCAGCTCAATGACTTCTTGCAAATCTTCATCAAGATCATCTACTTCAGCTTGAATCAGCACGTCAACCTTAGTGACTGTGCCTGAAGGTTTGCGCTTATAAAGATTGTCAACAAGGTGCTGGAGCTCGCCATATGCCTCCGAGCGCATGCCAGGCTGTGTAGAATTTGCCATGATTCTCCTTGTCGCGTTGATTTTCAAATCACCTATACTTTGTATCACGCAGAGACCGAAAAGGGGGAGTGTCATGTTTGAGCTAGTTTCTCGCGAGCTGTTCCAGCCAAAATCAACCTCTGAGCAAAACGCTTATCAGAAGATGAGCGACGCTGAGCTTAACCAGGCTCTTGAGCTTATTGGACAAGAAGCTCGTGCACTTGGCGAGAAAAACCTCAAGCTTGATATGGCTCGCGGAAAGCCAAGCCCTGCGCAGACGGCGCTGTCTAAGCCTATGCTTGATGAGCTGAACTCCACTTCTGACCTGACTGACGGCGGTTCTTTTGCAGACAACTACGGAGACCCTTGGGGTCTTCCTTCTGCGCGCGCCTTCGCTGCAGAGCTCACAGGTGTACCTGCTGATCAGGTTATTGTAAATGGCTCTTCTAGCCTTAACCTTATGCACGACATCATTTCTCATGCCGTAACTCACGGTCTTTCTGGTCAGCCTTCTTGGGCAGAGCAGATGGCGGCTGCAAAGGCTCAGGGCACTACGCTCAAGTTCCTGTGCCCTGCTCCAGGCTATGACCGCCATTTTGCTATTACACAGCATTACGGACTTGAAACGTTGCCGTACCTATGACTGAAGATGGTCCAAATATGGACGTGGTCAAGGAGCTTGTTGAGAACGACAGCTCTGTTAAGGGAATTTGGTGTGTACCACGTTTTGCCAACCCAACTGGCATTACCTATTCAGATGAGGTTGTTCGTGCGTTTGCAAACCTCAAACCCGCAGCTCCTGACTTTAGAATCTTCTGGGATAACGCCTATGCAATTCATGCCTTTGTACCAAAATCTGAGGCTCCTCAGCTCTTAAATATCTTTGATGTACTTTCAGAGGTTGCTGCAGGTGGCGCTCAAAAGAACCTGGTAATTGCTTTTGCCTCAACGGCAAAGGTAACCTTCCCAAGCTCGGGCATGGCCTGGGTTGCTGCAAGTCCTGCAGACAGTAAAGAAATCCAGAGCGCTTTCAAGGTTGCTCGAGTTTCTCCCGAGAAAATCTCGCAGCTGGCACATGTGCGTTTCCTCAAAGATGCTCAAGGTATTGAAGCCCATATGCAAAAGCATGCCGCGATGCTTCGACCACGTTTTGAACTGGTTGAACGCAAATTGCAGGAGGGTCTGGGAGATTTAGGTGTTGCAACCTGGTCTCATCCTAAGGGTGGCTATTTTGTCTCGTTTGATGGTCCCGTTGGCTCTGCACGCGCAATTGTTTCTCGCGCCAATGAGCTGGGCGTTACCATGACACCTGCAGGAGCTACATGGCCAGCCGGTAAAGATCCTTTTGATACTAATATCAGAATTGCTCCAAGTTACCCAACGTTGGAAGAGCTTGATGCAGCACTTGATGTCTTTATTGTTGCTGTTAAACAGGTAAGTGCTCGACTTGCAAAGGTTGATCGTGGTCAGAGCGTCTGGGGATAGCTTGTGTAACTTTGGTATTTACTTTGAAAGTAGGCCCATTCTGCCGTATCTTGATAAGTTATGTTTAGAAAAAGCGATTGGATGTTGAATGCCAACTAATACTTCAAAGCCAGAACTTACACCAGAACAGAAGGCAGAAAAAGAGCTGGTTGCCATGGCAAACCAGACAGCAAAAAAGAAGGCAAAGGACCGCAAGCCCGATGAGGCTCCTAAAAAGCCAGGTCCTTCTACAGGCATGAAGATTGCTATTGGCGTATTCTCGCTCTTTATTGCTATATCTATGATGTTGCCTTCTCTTGCCAGCATTTTCTCTAACTCGCAAAAGCAGCATCAGACTCAGCAGAACTCTCCTGAGGCTATTAACCAGGTCTATCAGAAACAGGCAGAAGAAAAAGAGTCTGCCATTCAGTCCAACCCAGATAATCTACCAGCACATCTTGATTTGGCTCGTACCTATTTAGGTTGGGGAATGGCGCTTAAGAGTTCTTCTCAAGATGATTCTGTTCAGAAGCAGTCTTTGCAGCTGATTAACAAAGCAATTGCCGAGTACGATACGTATCTTGCTTCAAATGATTCTGATGAAGTCCGTGTTGATAGGCCATTGCGCAGTTCTACGCAGGAGACCAAACAGGTGCTGTTGAGGCACTTAAGGCAGTAACGGATCGCTCTCCAGACTATGCTAACGGTTGGCTTAATTTGGGAATGATGTATCGTGTTACTGATCAAGTAGATCTTGCAAAAGAGGCACTGCAGAAGGCAATTGAAAAGGATTCCGATAATAGCGCCGGTGTGAGGGATAATGCACAGAAAGTTCTTGATGCATTAAACGGAAACACCTCTACCTCTTCAAATAACACCAAGTAAGGAGGAGTTATGGCACTAGAGATAAGCTCTGAAATTACAGATACAAAGACCATTATTCGCATTGAGGGCGAGGTAGACGTATCAAACGCCTCCGAGCTTCGTGATGCTTTGGATACTGCGCTCGCCGATGGAGCAAAAGAAGTTGAAGCTGATTTTGCTGAGGTAGCTTATATTGATTCGACGGGCATTGGCGTTTTAGTGGGCGCTGCACATCGAGCACAAGAGAGCGGTTCTGTGCTTGTTGTTGCAAACCCTCAGAAAAACGTGGAGCGTGTCTTTACGCTTCTTGGGGTTGATAAAGACCTTAACGTTCGCAAGTAGGTTTAGTAACTTGCAAGCTCTTTGATGTAACCGTTCAAAGAGCTTGTTTATGTTTGTTCCAGAAAGGTATCGCTTGTGTTTGGCATTGGAGAAACAGAGCTCGTACTAATTCTGCTCTTTGCATTCTTAGTATTTGGTCCTGATAAATTACCTGGTATGGGCCGCACGCTTGGCCGTGCTCTCAGACAGTTCCAGAACGCTCAAGAAGGCTTTAATAAAGTTGTCCGTGCAGACTTACTTGATCCTGCAGCGGATGCACTTCACGAGAAACCCAAGCGCTCCGAGCAGCTCAAAAATGCTGCATCTGATGCTGACCGCGAGGATACAGATCACCAGGAGACCTTTGCTGAGCGTCGTGCTCGTCTCAAGGAAGAGCGTGAGGCAGCTGAGAAGGCTGCTGCTGAGGCAGCTGAACAGAGCAAGCAGGCTGAGCAGACCCAGGAGGCCGAGCAGACAGAGGCCGCTTCTGCTGACGAGGCTCCTGCAACTGCACCACAAGCCACCTCTTCTGTTGCTTTCTCCGATGATTCCACAGAGGTAACTGAGCACGTGGCACCTCAGGCAGCAGAAGAAACTCCTGCTGCCGCTCCATCTGCAAAAGACCTCTATAACCTTGGATCTGCACGTTCTTCTCGCTCCATAGCAGAAGACAAGAAAGAAGAAGTTGCTGGAGAGGAGGGAGAAAGCCAGGACGCATAAGTCCAGCTTTCGCGTGTAATGCCTATTACTCCAGCTCGTATGCCACTTTTTGATCACCTGGGAGAACTCCGTCGTCGTGTGACCATTGTGGTGGTATCGCTTTTTGTTACCGCAATCATTATTTATTTTGCTACACCTGCACTGATTGAGATTTTGATTGACCCTATTAGGGAGTTTTTGACCGACGGTAAGCTTACGGTTATCTCGGTTCTTGGCGGCTTTAGTATCAGGTTTAAGGTGGCTTTCTTCTTCTCGGTGATTATCTGCACACCTATTATCATCTGGGAGATTATGGCTTTCTTCTTGCCTGCGCTTAACGCTAAAGAGCGCAAGTGGGTTGTTCCTACCGTGGCAGCCATGATTACCTTGTTCTTCTTGGGTATGCTGTTCTGCTACTTTATTATTTGAACACTGCAATTGGTTGGATGATTGGTCAGTCGCAGGAGTTTGCAGGAACCATTAATGAGGCAAGCGATTATCTCAACATTATTATGATGTTTGAGATTGGCTTTGGCGTTGCATTCCAGCTTCCACTAGTTATTTTCTACCTGGCTATTCTTCACCTTGTTCCTTACAAGGATATGCGTGAGCAGTGGCGCTATGTCTATGTTGGCCTGATGATTCTTTCTGCAGTAGTTACTCCTGACGCATCACCTGTCACCATGATTTTGATGTTTGCAGCTCTTATCCTGCTGTACGAAGTTGCTCTGGCCGTTGCTCGCTACGTCATTATTGCCCGTGATGGCAAAGCTGCTCTTAAGTGGAGTCGCGAGGACTATGAGCAGCATGAGCTAGACAAAATCTAATAGTTTCATTTTTACTTTGGAGAGTGTTGTTCTTTGATTCTAGTTGTTACCGAGAAAAACGACGCAGCGCAGCAGATTGCTCGCCTTCTGTCTGAATCGGGTAAGCCTGAGGCAGACAAGGTATACAACACTCCTGTTTATCGTTTTAGACGTGGCGGAGAAGATCATGTTGCCATTGGTCTTCGCGGCCATATTCTGCAGCCCGATTTTCCTTTAGCTCTCAAGTTTGACAAGGAAGAGGGCTGGTACGGAGAAACTGCAGAAGGGGAGCATCTTCCTGCAGACGTTCCAGATGGTCTTGAGCGTCCTCCTTACAAGGTTAAGCGCAAGCCTTTTATGGCAGACGGCGTTGACCTTAAGGGTTGGAAAATCCCTAGCTTGCCCTATTTGATTTGGGCCCCTGTAGATAAACAACCTGCAGAAAAAGAGATTATTCGAGCACTCAAGAATCTTGCTAAGAAGGCAGAGTCAGTCATCATCGGCACAGACTTTGACCGTGAAGGTGAGCTTATTGGTTCTGATGCGCTTGCTCAGGTTCTCTCTGTTAATCCTAACCTGGCAGTGTTCCGTGCACGCTATTCTGCCTTTACCAAGACAGAGATTGAGACCGCCTTCAATAACCTGGTAGACCTTGATTACAACCTGGCTGCCGCAGGCGAGTCCAGACAGTATATCGACCTCATTTGGGGTGCTGTACTAACCCGTTATCTGACCACCGCACGTTTTGGCGGTTTGGGTAATACGCGCTCTGCTGGTCGTGTTCAGACTCCTACGCTGGCACTTGTTGTTGAACGCGAGCGTGAGCGCCTGGCATTTAAGCCAGAAGATTATTGGGTCATTTCTGGCGTTGCTGCCCCTGAAGATGATGCGGAAGCAACCTTTAAGATGGTTCACCAGACCGCAAGATTCTGGGATCAGGCAGAAGCAGATGCAGCTTACGCAGTTGTTAAGGATCAAACGCAGGCAACGGTTGTCGAGATTGAGTCTCGTAGCAGAAAGCAGCAGCCACCAGCTCCATTTAACACTACGTCGCTGCAGGCGGCTGCAGCTGCAGAGGGTATCTCGCCAGCTAGAACTATGCGTTTGGCAGAGTCTCTGTACATGGACGGCTTGATTTCATATCCACGTGTTGATAACACGGTCTATCCAAGTTCTCTTGACTTGAAGGATTGTGTTCGTACGCTGTCTGCGGTTCCTCAGTATGCTCCTACCTGCAAAAAGCTCTTGGGTCAGCCAAAGCTGCATGCCACTCGCGGCAAGCAGGAGTCTACCGACCACCCACCAATTTATCCAACAGCGGCTGCAAATCCAGATGCTTTGCAGCCCGCAGCTTGGAAGCTCTATAACCTGATTGCTCGAAGGTTCCTTGCAACCCTTATGGGTCCAGCTACTATGAGTGGCACTAAGATTACGCTTGATGTTGCAGGTCAGCCCTTTGTTGCAAATGGAACGGTCTTGGCCGAGCCAGGCTTTAGAGAGATTTATCCCTTTGGCCTTAAGAAAGACGATCAGATTCCTGATGTCGGCGAGGGAGAGATTGTCTCCATTAAGTCTTTGTCGCTTGATGCAAAGCAGACAGAGCCACCTGCTCGCTATAGCCAGGGCAAGCTTATTCAAGAGATGGAGAAGCGCGGTCTGGGTACAAAATCTACGCGTGCCTCCATTATTGATACGCTCTACCAGCGTAAATACCTTAAGAATGATCCTGTTGAGCCAAGTCAGCTTGGCATGGCAATTGTTGATGCGCTTTCGCAGTTTGCGCCACACATTACCTCGCCTGACATGACAGCAGAGCTTGAGTCCGATATGACAAGCGTTGCTGAGGGCAAAGATACGCGTGATGGTGTTGTAACTCACTCAAGAGCTTTGCTTGCAGGCATGATTGATACGCTTATTGACCACAAAGAAGACTTGTCTGAGGCCATTGCTGATGCGGTCACTGCTGACGCAAAGGTGGGAACCTGCCCTAAGTGCGGCAAAGATTTGGTTGCTAAGAGCTCTCTGAAGACTCGTGGAAGCTTTGTTGGCTGCATGGGTTGGCCAGACTGCGATGTCACCTATCCACTGCCTCAGGGACGCGTTGAGCCGCTTGAGGGAGAGGCTGGCGTCTGCCCAGAGTGTGGTGCCCCTCGCGTAAAGGTTCAGCCGTTTAGACAGCGCGCGTATGAGACTTGCATTAATCCAGCTTGTCCTACAAACGCAGAGCCAGATCTTATTGTGGGTGAGTGTCCAACCTGCAAGGCCAATGGGAAGCACGGGGACCTGGTGGCCCACAAGTCAGAGCGTACGGGCAAGCGTTTTATTCGCTGCACCAACTACGAGGAGTGCGAGACCAGCTATCCTCTGCCTGCTCGTGGAAAGCTCGAGAAGACCGATGAGGTCTGCCCAGATTGTGGCGCTCCTATGGTGGTTGTTACTACCCAGAGGGGTCCTTGGAAGCTCTGTCCAAACTACGATTGCCCTGGTAAAGAAAAGAAAACTGCCTCGCGTAGAGGCGCTCGTAAGAGTACTAAGAGCACCAAATCCACCAAGGCAGCAAAAAAGTAAACGTATGACGGTGCATCGAGAGGTGCACCGTTTTCGGAAGAACGAGCGTCCCTCTCCAACGCCCGCTCCATACGTATTTTTACCCATTTTTGAGCACCTTTCATGTGGAAATGCGCAAAACCTTTAGAATATTCATGGCGAGAAACACAATCTGCCTGTATCGTGAGATAGTTAAGAGGGAGGGAAGCATGAACAAAGACGCACGTACATCTCAAGGCTTGTTTATCACGCTTGAAGGCGTTGATGGCTGTGGCAAGTCAACACAAGCTTCTCTTCTGCGAGAAGACCTTGAAGCTCTTGGCTTTGATGTGGTCTTTGTTCGTGAGCCTGGCGGCACTGCTATTTCTGAGCAGATTAGAGGCGTGGTGCTTAATCCAGAAAACGGCATGATGTGCGATGAGTGTGAGCTCTTACTCTATGAAGCAAGTCGTGCCCAGCTGGTAGGAGAGGTTATCCGACCAGCTCTAGCTGCGGGCAAAGTTGTCTTGTGTGATCGCTTCTATGACTCCACCTTTGCCTATCAAGCAGCTGGTCGCGGTCTTGATACAGACCTCGTTCATCGTGCAAATCGCTTGGGAAGCTGTGGGGTTTCTCCTGATAGAACTCTTGTTTTTATGCTCGAGCCAACAGTTGCTCATGCGCGTGCTACGCAAAATGATGCCGATAGGCTAGAAGCAGAAGGCGTTGCCTTCCAGGAGCGTGTTTTTGCTGGTTATAAGCAGCTTCTGCAAGATGAGCCAGAGCGCGTAAAAGCTGTTGATGCAGATGGCAGTATTGACGAGGTACGCGCGCGTACTCGTCAGCTGTTAGCTGATCTTATTCCTGGTATTTGTGAGCTTGGTGAGTGACGCGTTTATGACTCAAGAGAGCACACATACTACTCAAAACACCTATCCACTTCCTCAGGCACTTACCCGTCTTCAGGATCAACCTCAAGTTCAAAATCTGCTTGCGCGTGCACTGCATGAGCATAAGCTTGCTCATGCCTATCTGTTTGTAGGTGCTCCTGGTTCTGGTAAAGGCCTTGCGGCCAAGGCTTTAGCGCAGTGTGTGCTCTGTGCTCAAGGTGGCGACGCTGCCTGTGACGACTGCATTCGTATTTCTCGCGGTACCCACCCTGACGTGCACGTACTTACTCCGGCCTCCGCAAATGGCTATCTTATTGAACAGATTCGTCAGCTTATTGCAGACGTTAGTCTGGCGCCTATGCGTTCAACTCATAAGATTTACGTGATTGACCGCGCCGATTTGCTCAGAGAAAACTCAGCAAATGCGCTGCTCAAAACTATTGAGGAGCCACCTGCAGACACCATCTTTATTCTGTCTGCACGTTCTTCTTCTGCGGTGCTTCCCACCATTGTTTCTCGTTGTCAGGTAGTTGCGTTTAGAACACTCACTGACGCTGCTGCTAAAGCCGCTATTATGCGAGAGATTTCCGCCACAGAGCAGGAAGCTCGTATTGCGCTTGCAGCAACAGGAACCCCTGGTAGAGCTGTGGAGTTTTTGCAGTCTTCTACGCGCAAAAACATTCGCAGACAGCTCATTGATGTTTGGCAACCTGCTCAGAAATGACTCGTGGGATGTACTCACTTCCGCAAAAGAGCTGATAGAAGCTGCAAAAATTCCTCTTGGTGACGTAAGACGTGCCCAAGAAGAGGCGCTTGCTCAAAATGAAGACTTTCTCACCAGCGCTGCGTTAAAGCAGGTCGAGGCGGCAAATAAGCGAGAACTCACAGCGCGCGAGCGTTCGGGTATCATAGAAATGTTGGCAATTCTGGAATCGCTTCTTCGCGACGTACTGTTATGTTGCGAAGCGGTTGATGAAGAGATAGTAAATACGGATGCAGCAGGCATTATTGACCGTGTGGCATCTCAAACTCATACCCAGGGTGTTTTGGGGGCTCTTGCTGCGGTGCAAGAGGCTCAATACAACCTGGACCGCTCTGTTTCTCCCCAGCTAACCCTTGAGGTTATGCTGCTGCATATCAAGGAGGCACTTACATGCCCACCGTTGTCCCGGTGAAATTTGAATACGTCGCGCGCGACCTTTGGTTTGATCCAAAGGAATCCGGCGTTCTTGAAGGTGACCACGTTATCTGTCAGACCGAGCGCGGTCTAGAGATTGGTCTTGCTGTAGCTGATCCTCGTGAGATTTCTCAGGAGGAGTTTGAGTACAAGACAAACAAAGCCGAGCTCAAAGACGTTGTTCGTGTAGCAACTGAAGAGGATCTATCTCGCGCAGAAGAGCTTGCCGCTAAGGGCGAGGCTGCGCTTCCTGTATTCAGGAAGTTTGCTGTTCAAGAAGAACTTGAGATGAAGCCTATTGGCGTCGAATACCTTTTTGATGGCGAGAAGGTCGTGTGTTACTTCTCGGCTGATGATCGCGTGGACTTTAGGCAGCTTGTGCGTGAGCTTTCTCATGAGCTTCACGAGCGCATTGATATGCGTCAGATTGGCGTCAGAGAAGAAGCAGCGGTTATTGGCGGTTATGGTCACTGCGGACAAGAACTCTGCTGTAGAAGGTTTGGCCTTTCTTTTGAGCCAGTTTCTATTCGCATGGCAAAAGAGCAGGATTTGCCTCTGAACTCCACCAAGATTTCCGGTGCTTGTGGTCGCTTAATGTGCTGCTTGCGCTATGAGTTTGAAGCGTATCGTGACTTTAAAAACCGTGCTCCAAAGCGCAACGCTGTTATTGAGACTCCTTTGGGCATGGCAAAAATTGTTGAGTACAACACACCAAAGAAGAGATTGCTCTTCGCCTTGAGAGTGGCAAGGTAGTTCGCATTCCTCTTGCTGATATGGATGCCTCTCCTGCAGCACAGCAGAAGTCGGAAGACCTGGGTTGTTCTTGCAGGCCAGACAGCGTTTCTCGCGCTGCTCTTGAGCGTCTTGAATCCGTTGAGGTTCAGATGGCTCTGGCAGAGCTTGATAGAGCAAACGGCCTCATTGTTGATGAAGAGCCAGAGATTAATCCAGACCTCTTTGTTACTGAGGCTCCAAGGCGCAAGCGTGAGCGCTCTGAGCAGAGCTCTGCAAATAGGCAAGAAAACGCTAAGAATTCTGGTGCAAGAAATGCCCGAGAAGAGCAGGGCGCTCAAAGTTCTTCTCGCACCCGTCGTGTAAGAACTTCAAAGAATGCTCAGGTCAACCCTGGTTCCAGTACTTTTGATGCTGCAACAGATACGCTGCGTCGTACCCGCCGCCGTCATCACGCAACAGAAGAGGGCACTGCACATACTCAGGCTCCTCAGAAGAATGAGCAGGGTACAGCTCCTGCACAGAAGCAGCCTCAGGGTAAGCGTTTTAGAAGGACAGATGCTCCTCAGGCACTACAGAAAGCTGATGAGGCACAGGCTCCAGTCCGTGCAAAGAGGACTCGTCGTCCAGGTGATAGGGCAGGTTTGAAGGCTCAGAGTGCTTCACAGAGCGCTCCACAGAATGCTTCTGGTTCTAATGGTGCGCCTACCGCTGCATCTAGAGACACTCAGCCACAAAACGCTGCACGTCGTAGACATAGAAGAGCTGGACGCGATGATCGCGGTCGCGGCTCGAAGGACAACGAGTAATGTATACGCTTAAGACTGAATATGCCTTTGACTCAGCGCATTTTCTTACCAACTACTACGGCAAGTGTGAGAATCTGCATGGCCATCGCTGGCATGTGACTGCCTGCATTTCAACTGCAGAGCTTGGTGAGTCTGGTACAGAAAAAGATATGGTTATGGACTTTGGTGTCTTTAAGCGCAAGGTCCGCGCGCTATGTGATTCCCTTGATCATACGTTTTTGATTGAGGAGGGTTCTCTTTCTGAAAAGACGCTGACCTGTCTTAAAGAAGAGGGTTTCTCGCTCACTATTTTGCCGTTCAGAACAACAGCAGAAAATCTGGCTAAGTATCTGTTTGAGCAACTTGAAGCGGACGGCTTACCTGTATCTTCTGTTGAGGTTGATGAGACACCTAACAATTGCGCCATTTATTCAAAAAATATGAAGTAACCTGTAGTTTTTTGAAGCTCATGTGAGCAACATAACCTCGATGGGTATACTCTACGTATGTAGAGGTTTTATCTTTTGGCGAGGTGGAATTTCATGGCTCACGGAGCATTGCGGGGTGTCAATTTAACCGGTTGGCTTACGCTTGAACCGTGGGTAACTCCTGAGCCGTTTGCACGCACAGGGTGCGTTGATGAGGCTCAGCTCATTAAAGCGCTGGGCGTTGAGGACTACCACGATCTTGTTAAAGCGCATCGTTCTTCATTTATTCAGAGTTCTGACTTTGTCAGCATTGCCGCACGTGGTTTTAATGCGGTAAGAATTTCTGTGCCTTGGTACGTTTTTGATGAAGAAGCTGCTGGTACACCGTATGTAAGCTGCATTACTGAGCTTGATAGGGCTCTTGAATGGGCAGAAGAGCTTGGTCTACACGTTATTTTTGTACTAGCAGTAAATCCAGGCCTGCCTGATGGCTTAAATGACCAGCCAGGTGGTGCTCCACGCACCAGAATTTCTGGGGAGAAGTCCCTTTCTATTCTGCATAAGCTTGCCCTTCACTATGCTCACCGCAGTGGTTTTTATGGCATTGAGGTGGCCGATGAGGTTAAGCCTCGTGTGCGCAAGGGCTTTAAGCTCACAGATGGTATTCCTGGTCACTCGCTTAGAAACTATTATCGCCGTGCTTATGAGACCATTAGATCTGTGGCAGGAGAAGAGCCTGTGGTCATTCTTCCAGATGGTGGCTGGCCTCAGGGATTTAGGCGTTTTATGAGCCAGCAGGCCTATCAAAACGTTTGGCTTGATGCACACCTTGATAAACCCTGCGAGGGAATTGATTGCTCAGGTCCTCGTGGCGTTCAGCAGCTGATTGATAAAAACGAAGCGTATTTGAAGACGTCTGCCTCTGGTGGTCTGCCAGTCATGGTGGGCAAGTGGTCTGCATCACTGCCAAGCATTGATGGCGCTATGACGGCAGAGGGAAGAATTGCGCTTGAGCGCATTTACACTTCCGGCCAGCTCAAAGTGTACAATACGTGTCCTGCATGGTTCTTCCAGACCTGGAAGACCTCCGCATTTTTGGCTGCATGGGACGCACGCGTTGCGCTTGCAACGTTTGAGAGGGGAATGCTCGAGTAATGACAGAATCTACTCTTTTAGCAGGTAAACTGTCTATTGTGGGCACGCCTATTGGTAACCTTTCGGATGCGTCACCGCGCGTTAAAGAAACGCTTGCAGCAGCGGATGCCATTTTATGTGAGGACACACGCGTGACCTCAAAGCTCCTCTCGGCATTTGACATTCATGTGCCACTGCAGCGCTGTGATCAAAATATTATTGAGTCGCAAATTGAGCCAACGCTTGAGAGGCTTCGTGTGGGTCAGCATGTTGCGTTTGTGTCAGATGCCGGTATGCCAGGCATCTCTGACCCGGGTCAGCATTTGGTTGATGCGGCGCTTTCAGAAGGCCTTGCTACGGAGGTTATTCCGGGTCCTTCTGCGGTAACCTGTGCGCTTGTTGCATCAGGTCTGGCAAGTGATCATTTCTTCTTTGAAGGATTCTTGCCCAGAAAGCATGGACAGATTGTTCAGCGCTTACAGCAGCTTGCATCAATTCCTGGCGCTATTGTGCTGTATGAGTCTCCGTTTAGGGTGCTCGCAACGGTTGAGGCCATAGCCGAGGTGTTTCCAACCAGGCAGGTGGCTCTTGTCAGAGAGCTTACTAAGCTGCACGAAGAAGTAGTGCGCGACGTGGCTCCTTGCCTTGTTGAGACACTTGCTGCAAAAGAGAACCTTAAAGGCGAGTGTGTTTTGGTCATTGCAGCTCCCACGGATGAAGAGCTTGTCGCAACATCATCGCAGGCAGAAGGAGAATCTCAGCTCTCGCTTGAAGATGCAATAGAGGCTGGTCTTGCTGCTGGTACGAGAAAATCAGCTCTGGCCAAGGAGCTTGCTCAGAAGTTTGGTATTGCGCGTGACGAGGCATACCAGGCAATTCTTGCTTACGAGGCATAATCACCATACCAACACAGCGCGCCCGGCATTTGCTCTATACTGGATAAGTTATTGCAACTTACACAAAGGGAGTCATTATGCCCGAGGCCAAGCCGTCATACTTTATTACCACCCCAATTTATTACGTCAACGCAAAGCCACACCTGGGAACTGCGTACTGCACCCTGCTTTGCGATATCCAGGCTCGCTTTAGACGCGCTGCTGGTTACGATGTATTTTTCCTCACCGGTATGGACGAGCATGGCGAGAAGGTCGCTCTTGCTGCAGCTGATCACGGTTTATCTCCACAAGCATGGTGTGACTCGCAGGTTCCTTTCTTCAAGGGACTCTATGAAGAGCTGAATATCTCATATGACGATTTCATCCGTACTACCGATGAGCGTCACGTAAAAGCAGTCCAGTATCTGTGGGAGCGCATGCGTGAGGCTGGCTTCATCTATAAGGGATCTTACGATGGATGGTATTGCATCCACGAGGAGACCTTCTTCACCGAGACTCAGGTAGAGAAGGCAGATGAAGAGGCTGGTTGCAAGGGTGCACACCTCTGCCCAGATTGCCATCGTGAGCTTGAGCGTGTCTCTGAAGAGTCTTGGTTCTTCAAGCTCTCTGCATTCCAGGATAAACTGCTTGAGCTCTATGCTCAGCACCCAAATTTCATTGAGCCAGACTTCCGTGCAAACGAGGTTCGCAGCTTTGTTGAGTCTGGTCTTCAGGATATTTCTGTATCTCGTACCAGCTTTGACTGGGGTGTTCCAGTTCCTTTTGATGAGTCTCACGTAACCTACGTCTGGTTTGACGCTCTTCTCAACTACTACACCGCTGTTGGTTACGGTGATGACACCCCAGAGGCTGCTGCCATGAGAAAGCGTTTCTGGCCAGCTCAGATGCACGTTGTTGGTAAGGACATCATTCGCTTCCACTGCGTCATTTGGCCTGCAATGCTTATGGCTCTTGGTGAGGCTGTGCCTGAGCACATTTTTGCTCACGGCTTCTTGAATGTCCGTAACTCTGAGACCGGCGTTGTTGAGAAGATGAGTAAATCTCGCGGAAACGCCATTGCACTAAGGACGTTTTGGATTTGCTGGGTGTTGAGGGTTACCGTTACTACTTTATGACCGACGTCACTCCTGGTGAGGACTCCGGCATTTCCTTCGAGCGCATGGAGCAGGTCTATAACGCTGACCTGGCAAATAGCTGGGGTAACTTGGTTTCTCGCGCCCTTAATATGAGCGATAAGTACTTTGAGGGAGTCACTCCAACCTTTGATGGTTCTACTGTTCCTGCAGATCATCCGCTGCGCAAGCTGGCCGAGGGTATCTATGACCGCTATGCGGCATGCATGGAGAAGATGGACTACGTGGGTGCTAAGAACATCATCATGGAGCTTGTCCATGCAGCTAACCACTACATTGAGGACGCTGCTCCTTGGACGGTGGCAAAAGATCCAGAGCGCGCATCAGAGCTTGCAGAGATTATCTATACGCTGCTTGAGTCTATTCGTATTTGCGCACATCTCTTTATGCCATTTATGCCTACGACGTCTGCTGAGGTTCTGCACCGTATGAGCCTTGATGAGGCTGAGATTACCTCTACCGATACCCGTAGCGAGTGCGTATGGGGTAAGCTTCAGGGCGGCCTGGCTGTCTCTAAGGGAGACGCTCTGTTCCCACGTCTTGCAAGCAAGTAATCGTGTCGGAGCACGCATCGCATCAGACATCGTGGCTTGCTAATCAGCGGGCCACTAAAGAAACACTGGAACGTTTTGGCCTTGCCACCAAATACAGGCTGGGTCAAAACTTCTTGGTACAAGACCATGTTATCGAGAAGATCGTTCAGCTTGCAGAGGTTCAGCCTACTGATGTGATTGTCGAGGTTGGACCCGGTTTGGGTACCCTTACGGTGGCCTTGCTCGACAACGCCCGTGCGGTTTGCTCGCTTGAAGCAGATTCTGAGCTTGAGCAAGTCTTGGAGGTAACCTGCAAAGAGCCGCATCCAGACTCGTTTGCGCTGGTTATGGGAGACGCTCTGGCAATTACGCCGCAGAAGCTTGCTGAGGCTTACAGTACGCTTCCGACCGTTGCTCAGAGCGCAGCACCGAACTCCCCGATGCCAACTAAGTTTGTATCTAATCTGCCGTATCAGGTGGCGGCTACGCTGATTCTTAAGTTTTTCCAGGAGCTTCCTTCGCTTGAGCGAGCGGTGGTCATGGTGCAGGCTGAGGTGGCCGACAGAATTGCCGCCAAGCCTTCTACCAAGGCATATGGCGCTTATACCGCAAAGCTGTCTTTATTTGCGCAGGTTACTGGCAGATTTGAAGTGGGTCCTGGCAACTTTATGCCTCCGCCACGCGTCAATTCTGCCGTGGTTCGCCTTGATCGCACCCAGGCGAGAAACCCGCTGACCTCCAAACTTCTTTCTGAGGAAGAGCTCTTGCATACCATGAGGGTTATTGACGCTGCCTTTGCACAGCGTAGAAAGACCATTCGTAATTCAATGAGTGCTTCTGGTTTTGATAAAGACAAGCTAGATCAGGCGTTTCTCGCCACAGGAATTGCGCCTACGGCGCGTGCAGAAGTTTTGACTAGCCAAGACTTTATTTGTCTTGCAGCTGCTTTGGAGCCTTTGAGTGAGTAAGAAAAAGCATCATCTATCAGCAGAAGAAGTGGAAGCACTTTCTTTCTGACGGTCATTTATTCCATGATATTTACGGTACGCCTCGCCCAGCGCCGCGTGTTTTGGCGCCTGTTGCCGATACCCATGGTCATTTGGGCAGCCTCCACGAGCACAGCGCTGCAGAGTCTCTTGCACGAGCAGCAGCATCGGGCGTTCGCATGCTTATTGTTCCCGTAGATATTGCTACGGAGTTTCCTCGTAAGTGGGTAGATACCAGCGCTTTTATTGTATGGTTTGAGGATACTTTAAACCAGGCTCGCGCTGCTTATACAAAGCTGGCTGAGGCAAATCTCTGCGTACCCTGCGATTTACCTGCAGAGTATTTGTTTGAGCACACATATTTTGTAGTTGGCGCACATCCTTATAGCGCACCAGACTACAACCAAGAAGCTGAACAGCGCTTGTTTGAGTTGCTTGAGTATCCTCTTTGTGTTGGCGTGGGAGAGATTGGCCTTGATTTTGGACCGTACTGCGAGGTTTCAGAAGAGGTCCAGCGCCAAGTATTTGAGCGCCAGCTCTCCATTGCACACGAGCATAATCAACGCGTTGAATTACACCTACGTGATGGTGCTGATGATACACATGCTCATGATTTGGCGCTTGAAATTTTGAACCGTATGGGAGTGCCTAAGGCTGGCTGTGACCTGCATTGCTACACCGATGGTCCTGAGATCATGAAGCCCTTTGCAGATCTTGGTTGCTTCGTGGCCTTTGGTGGCGCAGCAACCTTTAAGCGCTCAGATGATATTCGAGCTGCAATGATTTCCTGCCCAGAGGCACAACTGCTCTCAGAGACTGATTTCCCCTACATGGCACCAGAGCCTTTACGTGGAGGGGAGTGTACGCCAGCGATGGTGGTGCACACGGTTGAGCGCTTGGCTGAGCTTCGTTGGCAGCGACTTGATATCCCCAAAGAGAAGACGTATACCATACTGTGGGAAAACGCCCAGCGCTTTGTAGGACTTGCATAGCACAGCAGGAGGTGAGCACATATGACAAAAATCCTGGTAGTAGAGGATGACCATCAGATTCAGCAAGAGTTGGTGCTCCTGCTACAAAGAAACGGCTTTGAGGCCCAGGCTCTCACGTCTTTTGAGTCTGTACCTCAACAGATTATTGCCGCTCATCCAGACCTGGTTTTGTTGGACCTTAACCTTCCTGGCATTGACGGACAACAGATTTGTCGAGAAGTACGACAGCTCTCAAACGTTCCCATCATTGTAGTTACCAGCAGAAACACAGACCTTGATGAGCTTATGGTGCTCTCGTTAGGAGCGGACGATTTTATCGCCAAGCCCTATAACACCCAGATTTTGCTTATGCACATAACCTCGGTTTTGAGGCGTGCAAATAGCGATGTCACAACAGGAACAAAGCTTTCACATGCAGGTGTGACGCTTGATTCTTCTTCCTGCAAAGTTTCTGCAAATCAGAAGAGCGTCGAGCTGACCAAAAACGAGCTCAGAATACTTTCACTTTTGATGCAAAACGCGGGAACGGTTGTTTCTCGCCAGCGTATTCAAGAAGAACTGTGGCAGTCGGACGAGTTTGTTGATGACAATACGTTGACGGTAAACATTAGCCACCTCAGAAATACTCTTGCAAGCATTGGCGTTGAGGACTTTGTCATGACACGCCGCGGGCTTGGCTACGTTATTGAGTAGGCTGCTATGTCGTTTCTCAAGTATCTAAAAAATCGAACTATTTTCTTTCTTGCGCTTATAGCTAGCAGCACGTTGATTGGCTTTATGCTTAAAGGTGTTGGACTTAACGTGTTTGCTATTGCCTACTGTATTCTGGTTTTATGGGTAGTGGGAACAGCTGCACTATTAGCCGATTATTTTCATCGTCGTTGGTTTTACCAGCAGCTTGCTGAGAATTTAGCAGCAACTGATAAAGAGAGCTATCTGGTTCCTACCATGCTGGATACGCCTTCAACGCTGGAAGAACGGCTTTTTAAAGACGCACTTTCAAGCATGTCAAAGTCTATGATGGACCAGCTTGCTGATGAGCATATGCGATCAAAGGAATATCGAGAGTACATTGAGATGTGGGTGCATGAGATTAAGACTCCCATCGCCGCAGCTCATTTGGTTGCTCAAAATAATCCATCGCTGCCTATGGATGACGTGCAAACACAGCTCACTAAGATTGAATCGCTGGTAGAACAGGCGCTCTTTTATGCTCGCAGTGCATCCGTAGATCGAGATTTTTCTATCAGAGACGTCAATTTGCAGTCTATTGTCAAAGACGCCCTTAAAAATAATGCACGTGTCTTCATTGACGCTGGCGTTTCTCCGCATTTTGATGACTTGGCTCACGTGGTAAAGGCTGACCCAAAGTGGCTTGAGTTTATTTTGCGACAGCTTCTGATTAACGCTGCAAAGTATTCAAATCCAGAGCTTGCACCTGGCGAGAAAAACGTTTGGATTTCTGCCTCTGTCTCAGAGCCACGTGAAGGAACTACTTCAACTACTCTCTTCATTAAAGATAATGGCATCGGTATTCCTGAAGAGGATCTTTCTCGTATTTTTGATAAGGGATTTACCGGCCAAAATGGACGCAAGTACGCCAAATCTACCGGTATGGGTCTCTATCTCTGCTATGAGCTCTGTAAAAAGATGGGCCTTAAGCTGGCTGTGAGCAGTACAATTGGTAAAGGTTCAACCTTTTCCATTACGTTCAACCAGTCTTTTACGGATTTATAGTAGAAGCTCCCACAGTTCATCTGTTTGAGGATCGCTTCCTACTGGGAAGGTATGCTGACTAAAACGCTTGAATCCCCAATGTGAATAAAATGCCTTAGCAGGCTCATTGTGTTCCCAAACACCCAGCCACACGCGCTTCTTACCCTTCTCTTTTGCCAGATCAAGGGCAAATTTCATGAGCTTTGATCCAAGGTGCAGGCCTTTGTAGTGCGGAAGAATATAGAGGCGCTCAATTTCAAGTGAGTCATCGCGCTGACCCTCAGTCTGCTCATAACGCGTATTGAGCTTAAGGTAGCCAGCTACTTGACCTTTTACCTCAACAAAAATAGAAATATGAGTGTTTAGCAGCAAGCTCACGGGCAAGCTTTTCTGTGTTGTAGAGAGAGTCAATGCAACTTGCTAAATCATCTGCTGTGTTTGAGTCAATAAAGGTATCTACAAATGTCTCTACGCTAAGCTTCTGCAGCGCACGTAAATCAGCTACTTCAAGTGGTCTAATTGAAACGTGAGCATCATCAATGCTGATTGTATTTCTCGTCTGACGATATGCATCAAGGTCAAGAGAGAGCACATGGTGGAGGACGTCAAAGTGATCAAGTACCTTAGAAGATACCTGCGTAAATCCAGCGCGCTCGTAGAAGGGCTGAGCTTTGAGTTGCGACTCAACAAACACCTTGGAAGCACTACTTTCTTGTGCCAGGTAATCAAGGGTATCGTGCAGTAGTTTTGAACCAATACCAGCGCCTTTGTTGCTAACACATACGCGACCAATAAGAGGGGAGTTGTATGACTGTCCCACATCAATGATGCGCAAATATGCAGCTACCGAGTCAGTATCCTGATAAAAGATATGGGTAGAAACTTGATCAACGTTATCAAGATCGTTGTACATAATCTGCTGATCAACAATGAACGTTTCTGCTCTTAGAGAAAGAATTTGATATAACTCTTTAGCGGTAAGCTGCCCAAATCTTTTAATTACTAACTTCATAGCATGCCCCTCCCGTATGCTTGATAGTGATATTTTGACACATCAAAGTGAGAAAAGCGTAAGGTTTCCGTAAGGTCAATCGATGGCAACGTAAACGGTAGTGACGGAGTATATATCTCAAGATTTACTCGCTCCCAATGAAAGGACGCAACATGGCAGCTACTCAAGTAACTCCAACTCAGCCAACTGTTGTGGCTGGACAATCTTCAGCACTTACCCCTCACACTGTTTTGGTTTGCCAAAACCTCGAGAAGTACTATGGAACTCGCGGAAATATCACAAAGGCACTGGACGGCATTAATCTTTCTGTAGCTCGCGGTGAGTTTATCGCTATCATGGGTCCTTCTGGTTCTGGCAAAACGACACTTTTGAACTGCATCTCTACCATTGACCAGGCATCTGCAGGCCACATCTTTATTGATGACCAAGAGCTTTCCAGCCTGCGTGGAGCAGAGCTTTCTGCCTTTAGACGCGACCGCTTAGGCTTCATTTCCAGGACGCAAACTTGCTTGACAGCCTTACTGCTCGTGAGAATATCGCGCTCTCACTAACCATTGGTCACGTCCGCGCTCAGGAAGTCTTGGAGCGCGTAGAAAATGTTGCCAAGCTGCTTCAGATTTCTGAGGTGCTTGACAAGTTCCCTTACGAGATGTCCGGTGGCCAGCGTCAACGCGTTGCTGCAGCTCGAGCAATTGTCACTAATCCTTCGCTGGTCCTTGCAGACGAGCCAACCGGCGCACTTGACTCAAAGAACGCCCGCACACTTCTTGAGAGCTTTGAGAACCTCAACCGTAATGGCGCAACTATTGCCATGGTTACTCACGATTCATATGCAGCTTCTTACGCTCATCGCGTCATTTTCATTAAAGATGGTCGCATCTTTAACGAGATAGTTCGTGGCGAGAAACCCCGTAAGCAGTTCTTTGACCAGATCATGGACGTCGTTTCATTCCTGGGAGGAGAGGGTGCTGATGTACAGTAAAATCGCGCTTGGTAACGTCAAGAAATCACTGCGCGATTTCAGCATTTACTTTCTGACATTGGCAGTAGGCGTTGCACTGTTTTATTCCTTCAATTCAATCACTCAGCAGTCCATGGTGTTGGATCTTTCTGAAGACCAGAGACGCATTGTTCAGCTCTTAAGTAATACCATCTCTGGAGTAAGCGTTTTTCTCGCCGTTATTATGGGATTTCTTGTTGTCTACGCTAATCAATTTCTGATTCGCCGTAGAAAAAAAGAATTTGGTATGTACCAGATACTGGGTATGACCAAGAGAAATGTCTCTAAGATTATGAGTATTGAGACACTGCTTGTTGGTTTTCTCGCCCTGGTAGTTGGACTTGTTGCAGGTATTTATCTCTCAATTTATGATGTTTGCAACGGCCCACATGTTCAACACGACTCTTGATTCATTTAAATTTGTGTTTTCGCAAACTGCACTGATTCAAACGGTTATTTACTTTGTAGTTATGTTTGTGGTTGCGCTGATTTTTAACGTCACCACGGTGTCCCGCTACAAGCTTATTGACCTTCTTAACGCAGACAAAGTAACTCAGACCGTTAAGGTAAGGAATCTTACTGTCTCAGTGCTGCTCTTCCTGGCCTCTCTTGGAATCATTGCTTATTCCTATACTCTGCTTCAGCACAATGGTTTAAAACAGATAGATGACGAGTTTGCCATGGCTACTGCTTTGGTATCTGTGGGCACAGCACTCTTTTTCTTCTCAATCTCTGGTTTTTTGCTCAGATTTATGCAGATGCAGAAGGGCTTCTACTACAAGGGTCTTCACTCATTTATCCTGCGTCAGTTCAATGCCCGCGTTAATACTGCTTGGGTTTCCATCTCTTTAGTCTGCGCTATGCTCTTTGTGGCAGTCTGTGGACTTGGTACGGGTTTCTCGCTTGTTGACTCTATGAATGCCAGCTTCTCTAAGCTCAAAACGTACGATGTTTCTGTGGCAATTAATCCAGGCTCAGAGCGCAGTTATACCCCTGGTCCAGCAGATTCGTACGACTACCTTGCTGTAGTGCAGAAGCTAGATCCAGAGTGGGACAAAACTATCAAAAACGCCTTCCAGGTAGATACGTACTACGCTCAAAGTGATCCAACAACGCCTAGTTTTACGTATGGCTCTATTGATGCTGTAACAGGCAAGCGCTTTAGTGATTACTTTACCGGCTATAGTGGCCAGGAAGATCCTGCGCAGAAAAACGTAACTTTGATGCGAGCTTCTCAGTACAACAAACTGCGCGTTGCATCTGGGCTTGAGCCTGTTGACTTTGGTACTGACGGCTATATGGTTTGGACGCTAGATACTAATCTCACAAATACTGGCAGGATTCTCTTGCAAACAATCCCGAGCTCACCATTGAGGGCCACAAGCTTCATGCTGTTGGCGGAACGCTCGACATTGCGCAGACACAAGGCGGTCCTGCACTTATGCCAGCAGCTGGAATTGTGGTTGTTGCTGATCAAAGTTTCCCTTCAAGCACTGTTTTGACCAACTCTTATATCTTAGGCAACTATCAAACCCCAGGCGATGCTTCTGAAACGCAGTTCCAGGGTCAAGTTAAGCAGTACTTTGGTGATGGCGCCGTAACTGGTAGCGATTCCGATCCTTATTCTTTAATGCTTGTGGTCACCGCTTCCGAGTACATTCAATCGACTGCTGGATTCTCTGGTATTGTGACGTATCTGGCGCTGTACATTGGTTTGGTACTTTTTATTGCTTGTGCTGCTATCCTGGCACTTCAGCAGCTCTCCGAGGCATCGGATAACGCTCGCGCCTATCAAGTTCTTGCAGAACTTGGTGCCGAGAAGGGCCTTGCAAGTCGCGCGCTCTTTGTTCAGATTGGCGTGTACTTCCTGTTCCCGCTGCTTATGGCAGCTGCGCACGCAACATGCGCAATGTCTATTATGGTTTCTGTCATCAAGTCGATTGGCAACTTTGATGTAGCTAGCAGCATTGGTGGAGTAGTTGCAGTAGTAACTGCTTTGTATGGTGGATACTTCCTGGTTACCTATTTTGCTGCACGTTCAATCATCTTCAGGGGTGCTAAGAGAATGCAGTAAATTGTATCTTCGTGTTGTAAATTCGTGAAAGAAGGACGGATGTTCCTCTGTGGGGCATTCGTCCTTCTCGCTTAGGTAAAATGGAAATGTTATGTCAGATGGTATCTGTGCAGAGCACATACTCAAGGAGGCATCATGGGTCTTTGGTCAAAGGTTAAAAATGTGTTTGTTCCTTCTAATGGAACAGAGCAACCTCAAAAGGCTACATTTGCTACCAGGGAAGACACTATCTATGCACCAGTTTCTGGTGTCCTGGTAAGCGTACAAGAGGTTCACGATGAGGTAATCTCAAGCGGTCTCTTTGGCCAGGGCTATGGTATTTTGCCTGTTGGTCTTGACTGTGTATATGCTCCTTGCAATGCTCGCGTTACTGCAACTAACGTAACCAATCACTCAATTGGCCTTACCACTGATACTGGTATTGAGATTTGATTCACATTGGTGTTGGTACCATCGAGATGAATGGTAAGGGTTTTACCCGTTACGTTCACGCCAACGATGAGGTCAAGGCCGGTACTCCACTGATTTCATTTGATGCTGCTGCTATTGAAGAAGCAGGATATGAGAACGTTGTAGTTGTTACCGTTGTTAATGCAGATCAGTATGAGCGCATTGATTTGATTGGTGAGTCCGGAACGCTGATTGGTGGTCGTCCACTGGTTAAGATTGGCGATCCTCTGATGTGCGTCAAGCACTAGGGTTTCTCGCCAGCAAAACATCTGCAATAAACGAGGTTTTACATGCTTAGAGTTACTAAGGCAATTCTTCACGTCTTTGATTTGAGACGGGAACTAAATACTTCTCTCAATCTACCTTGGATTTAGAGGATCGTCAGACAAAGTCATACGTACAGCGTAGACTGCGTAAAATTACGGCAAATCCAGAGTCTAGGCACGGAGAGTTTGCTCCTACCAGCAATTTTGCTGGAGGTCTTCAGGAGTATGCTCACGGAGACGTTGAGTTTGTAGAGTTTTCTCATCAGATTGCTCAGTGGTTCTGGGAAGAGCTTCGTCGCGCAGATGACGTTGAGCAATGCGATCTTCTTGTGGCGGACTACATTGATACCGATGCTGGTCAGGCGCTTGCTAGTGCTGCTGCAGACGATGAGGACGCTCAGGCTGAGGCATTTGAGGGCGAGGGAAGACGTCTTTTTGCCATCGTACTTCTTCCGCGCAAGCAGGCCTTTATTCATGACGTCAATGGTTCTGTAAATGAGATTTTGCGCCAAGATGCAACACTGCCTTCTCCTACGCAAAAAGTTGATTCGTATGCAGTCATTGATTTAGACACAGGTGCCATTGATTTCCATGACCATGACCGTTCTGTAGCAGGAGAGGGAAAGTTCATCATCCCAGAGCTTTTCCTTGAGTGCACGTCAGAGGCATCAAGCCATGAGGTTATTGGCGAGGTAACCGTTATTGTCCAAGACTTGGCTGAAGAGTATGGTCTTGAGCCTGCTGTTGAGGTGTCTCGTGCTAAGGCCGCCGTTGCAGAAGCAGCAGAGGTAGAAGAGGTAGTAGACCCTATTAAGGTCGGTAAGCGTATCTTTGAGGAGCGTCCTGAGATTCAGGAAAAGTACGAGGCTCAGGTGGCAAGCAGAGAGCTCCCCGAAGAAGTTCCTGTTAAACGCGGTGTTGCTAACAGAATTGCAAAGAATCATAAAATCCGCACCGATACGGGAATTGAGATTTCATTCCCTTCAAACCTAACGGATCGTCCAGGTTACCTAGAATTTTCTCACGAGTCTGATGGCAGGATTACCATTTCAATAAAAAATGTTGCACATATTGAAAACCGCTAAATCCTACCGTTGACCTCACAATTTAGAGCTAAAACTCCCCGAAATTCGTTTCGGAGAGTTTGTAAATTACGTATCTTTTTGAATATCATCGTGTAACTCGGGTAGAATAGTCTCTCAAAGGTCACACCGTACTACTAAACGTTCTAGGAGACCCTTATGAGTTTAAAGAAACAGCAAAGCACCACCATTGAGGAGCAGAGCGCTGCTCTTTTCAATCGTCGTGATGCCCTTAAGATTTTTGCCGGCATGGGCATTGCTGCCGCTGCCGTTACTGCATCCCTAATCAACACCCGTCCTGCTTTTGGTGTTACCCAGGCTCAGATTGATGCTGCTCGTAGCGATTACGATGCTGCTCAGAAGCTGCTCGATGAGATTTCTAATGAAGTCTCCAACATGCAGGCAAGCCTCAATGACACTAACTCTCAGATTGGCGCTATTTCTGATCAGATTGCAGATAAGCAGAATCAGATTGATGCTAAGCAGAAAGAGATTTCTGAAAAGGAAGCTCAGATTGCCGAGAAGAGAAAAGAACTTGGCGCTCGTATGTCCAGCAACTACAAGGCTGGCCCAGCTGGTGCTTTGGAGATGATTCTTTCTTCTGCAAGCTTTGAGGAGCTCACTTCTAACATTTACTACCTCGACAAGATTTCTGAGTCCGATCAGAAGATGATTGAGGAAGTTAAGAACCTGAAGGCCGCTCTTGAGTCTGATAAGGCTGCTCTTCAGTCCGAGAAGACCGAGCTAGAGAATAAGAAGGCTGAACTTGAGAATCTCCGTGCTTCTCAGGAGTCTCAGCTTAATGATATTTCTGCTCGTCAGGCGGACGCTGCAAACGTTGTTGCAAATCTTGATGACAACGTCAAAGAGCTTATCGCTCAGCGTGATTCTGAGCTTCTTGCCGCTCAGCAGAGGCAGAGCGTGTTGCCGCTCAGCGTGCTGCCGCGTCAAGCAACAGCGATGGCGGTAGTAGCTACTATGGTGGCGGTGGCGGAGGAGGAACCTCTTCTGCTGGTTCTGGTTCTGCTGCTGCAGTTGTTAATGCTGCAGGCTATACCGGATCTACCGGTGCTGGCTTCTGTGCTGCTTGGGTTTCTAATGTCTTCTCAAACGCAGGTGTTGGCACCTTCTATGGCAACGCTTGTGATATGTACTATTCCTGGTGCTACTCTACTGATCAGAGCGCTATTGAGCCTGGCATGATTATTGCTGTTCCAACCCTTGGTGGTTCTGCTGCAGCTCTGATTTACGGCCACGTTGGCATTTACATTGGTGGCGGCATGGTCAGGCACTGCCTCTCTGGTATTGTAAGAAGCCAGAGCTTGAGTTCTTGGATTTCTCAGCTTGGTGCTTTGAGTACTCCAAGGTGGGGCTGGCTTGGCGGCGTTGTCCTAAGCTAAGGTATTGGCCCCTCATAACTTGTAATGTAAAAGAGCTTGGTTGCATGCAACCAAGCTCTTTTTGATGTCTCTTTGACGCAAAAAAGCAGGGTAAAAACCTTGAAAAGCTTGAGAAAATTCTTGAGAAGCTTGTATGTAGAGAAGAACTTCCAAAATTTCACTACGTACGGCACATGATGATGCTTTCTCAATGCACCTTAAGGCGTCAGCCATGGTAATGTACTGGGTTGAAACCTTGTGCGAATGGTCTCGCCGTGGAGGTGCCAAAGCAGACCGTGCACTCTTACAGACAGTTGCTGGAGAGACGGATGCGGCAATTGCCACTGTGACGAAAAGTTATAAGTGACAATAGAGTTGTAGCCATGAAGTTTAAGAGCGTATGATACGCCATCCAGCAGCTTCCCGGCGCATCTCGATAAAGCGCCGGTAGATACCAGCCTCCTTCATTAGCTCATTATGTGTACCACGCTGAACGATGCGCCCGCCGTCGATCACAAGGATCTGGTCAGCATCGCGCACCGTGTTCAGGCGATGTGCAATGGTAACAAGGGTCTTTCCTCGTGTCAGTTCCGTTACTGCCTGCATAAGCAGGTGCTCGTTTTCCGGGTCGACCGAGCTCGTAGCCTCGTCAAGGATGACGATCGGCGCATCCTTCATGATGGCGCGTGCAATGGATACTCTCTGGCGCTCTCCACCGGAAAGGTTTGCCCCACCTTCCTCAAGCACCGTGTCGTAGCCGTCAGGAAGTTCCATAATGAAATCATGGCAGCGTGCGCGTTTTGCTGCGGCGATGACCTCTTCGCGCGGTGCATCGGGGCGACCAAAGCGAATGTTATTCTCGACGGTGTCATTGAACAGGTATACGCTCTGGAACACCATCGATATGTTTGCAAGCAGGCTTTCCGCCGTTCCCTCGCGGACATCAATGCCGCCGATGGTAACGTGACCCTTATCGACATCCCAAAAGCGCGCAAGCAGATTCACCAGCGTCGTTTTACCCGAGCCGCTCGGGCCGACAAGTGCGCAGGTTGAGCCTTCGGGAATAAAGCGTTACTCCGTCTATGACACGACGACCGTCTCCGTAGCCGAATGAGACATCTTCCATGGCCAGGGCAAATCCGTCGGGTGAGAGCGTCTCATCCGTAAGGTCTTGCTTTGGCACTGAACATACCTCGTCAATGCGGTTAAGCTCTCCTTCGATCTTCTTGGTGAGAAACGCACTGTTGTTCGCGCTGATAAGCTCTCCGTAGATCATAAAAGCGGCAACCAGCAGCGTGAGCGCCCATGAGAGAGACAGAGCGCCTGTCAGATATAGTGCGCATGCGGCGAGAAGAACTCCGCAGCTTGCAAGGTTGAACACGAGCGCATAGAGCTTGAGGATACCTTGTGCCGCCTGCTCTTGATCGTAATCTGCCTGGCGTTTCCGCTCAAAGGATGCCTTTGCTGCGGCAAGTGCGTCATCGGGTGTCGCGAATGCCCGCAATACAGCCATGCCGCAGACGTATTCGATCACCTTGTCAGTCATTTCCTCCTGTGCGGCAGTGACCTCCCGTGTGACGGCGGTCGAGCGTCTTCTCAGCCAATCCAAAACAATAAGGCCTACGGCAATGCCGACAAAGGTAATGAAGGCAACCGGTGGCGCTTGAAACAGGAAGAACAGACTCATGATCACTGCCATGGCTACGCCGCCCGAGAGTCCCGTGAGACAGATGGTCATGAACTCTTCGAGTTGGTGCACCGTGGTAGTGAGTGTGGTGGTTATCGCCGAGAGACGCTGCTCTGAGAAGTAGCCCATGGGAGCGCCTTTTAAGCGGTCGCCCACCCGTAGCCGCAGATCACGGAAGATGTGGAACCCCTCGGCGTCCATCTGTATGTCCACGAGATATTGGAAGGCAAACTGACCCGCTACGCTGATGGCGAGGATCCCTAAACATTGTAGGGCAACTCCTGCGCTCAGGTGACTTCGCATCTCAAGGGCCCACCATACCGCTATGAGCATTCCGGACATGAAGAACGCTTTAATGACATTACAGACCATGCCTGCCATGAGGCTGCGGCGTGATGCCGGTGAGAAGCTTCCGGCCAAGTCAAGGATGCGTTTCATTATTGCAAACATGAGGGTTCCTCTTCTGCGTTGACGGTAGAGCTCATATGTTCTTTCCACATGCGAGCATACAAAGGACAGGTTTTCAGCAATTCACCGTGACGTCCGCGCGCAACGATGCGTCCGCCGTCCATGACGAGGATCTGGTCGGCGCCTGTGATCGTTGATAGGCGGTGGGCGATAGTAACAAGTGTTTTTCCTGCTACAAGCTTGCTCAAGGCTCGCTCTACCAGAGCTTCGTTTTCAGGATCGGCATAGGCAGTGGCCTCATCAAGAATGACGATGGAAGCATCTTTTAAGATGGCGCGGGCAATGGTGATGCGTTGGCGCTCGCCGCCGGAAAGCCTTGCACCTGCCTCACCGGCAGGAGTGCGATACCCTTGAGGAAGCCGGCTGATGAACTCATGAGCGCCGGCTGCACGTGCAGCAGTCTCGACCTCTTCATCGGTTGCATCCGGCATGCCCATGCGGATGTTGTCGGCGATGGTCCTATCAAACAAAAACGTGTCCTGTGCCACATACGAGACGTGCTCCATAAGCTGCTCGAAGGGAATGTCTCGCACATCGGTACCGCCGAATGAAATGCATCCGGAACGTACATCCCAGAAACCGGCCATAAGCTTAGCTACCGTTGATTTGCCCGATCCGCTGGGTCCTACGATAGCCGTGATCTGCCCCGGCTCCGTCTTAAAGTTGATATCGTGCAACACCTCCGTACCCTCATGATAAGAAAAAGAGACGTTCTCAAAAGTGAATGACTTGCCGTCAAGCATTACGCGCTCACTTGGCCGTGAGAGCTCAGGCTCTCCTAAAAAGTCCCAGACTACGTTCAGGCAGGTATCCATACGTGAAATTTGGCCTGCCGCCTGGGAGAACTTGAGTATTCCTCCGATGAATCCCAATGGGATGGTGATGCACACCATGAAGGCAGGTAATGTGATCCGTCCGACCGAAAGCAGCCAAACGCCGAGCGGTAGCGAGAAGAGCAGCGTACAGGGGACGATAGCCCGTATCGCCGCCATCCATATCCAGCTTTGGTGAAACCATGCAAGCGTGGAGTCGTGATATTCGGCTACCGCCTCGGAAACGAGCCGTATGAGGATGCGGTGCGTCCGAACGCTTTGATCACCTGGATACCGTTGACATACTCTACCAGCGTTGAGTTCATCCGCTGTTCGCTCGCAATATAGCGGGCCATTTTGGGCTTATAGTCCCGCATCATGCCAAGATAGAAGAGCAGGCATAAGGGGATCGTGGCAATCCCGGCAAGTCCCATACGCCAGTTGATGGCGAATACGATGATCATTGCCAAAAGCGGCGCAAATACCGTGCTTGGAAGCTCGGGCATGAAGTGCGCAATGGCGTCCTCAAGTTGGTTCACGTTGTCTACGAACCGGTTCTTGAACGTGCCCGTCGGCGTGTCGACGATGGTCCCCATGGGCACACGAGCCATCTTCTCTGCCATCTGCTCACGCATGGTGCGTAGAGCCTTGAAGGCGATCCCGTGGCTGATCATGGAAGAGCGCCAGGTGAACAGGAACTTTGCAATCTGGGCCGCTGCTGCTGCGGCTGATAGGAGAGCAGCTGACTCAAGCGTGAGCGTCCCTTCCGCCAATCCCGCGGCAAGTAAGGCAACGACAATATAAGGAACCATGCCTGCCGCCTCGCCTATGCATGCTAGAAGAAGCGAGAAGAGCATTCGATTCCTGTCGGGCCGCATAAAATAGAAAAGCTTTGAAAATGCACTGGGACGTGCCGTCCGGTCTTTTGGCGTAATGTGACTCATGGAGACATCAACCTCTTTTCTGCAATGACAAGTCAACGATGTAATCGCCTGCCAGTTGCGCCAACAGTTCGTCGTGCGTTATAACCACAACTGCTTTTTTTCTCGGATGCAAGTTTGCGGCACCAATGCACCACCTCGTGCATCCCGTGTCCGTCAAGTCCGCTTGTGGGCTCGTCAAGTACAATAAGCTCGGCATCTGAGCAGTATGCCGTTGCAAGTATGACGCGCTGCTTCTGCCCGCCGGAAAGACTGGCCGGATGTCGGTCGGCCAAATCCGTCAGACCAAAAGCTGTCAGTGCCTCCCAGGCGCGTGCCTTGAGTGCATCATCCACCTGTCGGCCAAGCACCACTTCGTCCGCTACGCTGCCGGCATACAGCTGATAGTCAACGTCCTGCATGACAAAGTAGCTGAGGAGGCGGCGTTCTTTACGGGAAAGATGTTTCCCGTTTCTGGCGACGATGCCTCTCTGCTCTCGAGCGGCTCCTACAAGGACTTTTGCGAGCGTAGTTTTGCCTGTTCCGTTTTCACCACATATGACCGTTACGGATCCGAATGGAAATTCAGCGGTAATGCCCTTGATTCCGCGTTTTGTTGAAGGGTATAGATAGGTCACATCTGTCATGTGCCAACCGTCCGCATCCTTTGCGGGATAGGATTTGATTTCAGAGTCGGATTTCATGTCGGGGTGTCGAAGCCCAAACTTTGCCGTTTCGTGTTCGGAAAGAGACGTGAACTTCTCGACATCCCACCGAGCGGCTATGCGTCCTTCCTGAAGATATACAAACTCATCGGCTACAGGCAAAAATTGATGGAGTCTATGCTCGGAGATGATCAGTGCCACGCCGTTTCTTTTAAGCTCTCCGAGGATCTTGATAAGCGACTGAGACCCCTCTGCATCCAAATTTGAAGTGGGTTCGTCAAGTATCAGGATCTGCGGACGGTTGGCTATTGCAGCCGCAAGAGCGACGCGCTGTTTTTGTCCGCTTGAGAGCTCGGTGAGCTTCTCGGCAAGAAGTCGGCTGACACCGCTGAGTGTTGCCGCCTCTTGGACAAACTTGATCGTATCTGAGGGATCAGTACCCAGATTTTCCAGGGAAAATGCAATTTCGTCGCCTACCGTCCCCATGAAGAATTGACTTCTCGGATCTTGTGTGACTACGCCTATGCTTTTCGTGCGATTGCGCGGGGACAGATCAAACACGTCCGTTCCGTGTACAAGGACCACTCCGCTCTTCTCGCCGGGAAAGAAGGTTCCTGCGAGGCCGTCGATCAGGCGCAGAACCGTTGATTTTCCGCTGCCGGAGCGTCCGCAGAGCACGGTGCATGAGCCTGCCGGGATGTTGAGGCAGATATCCTGTACACAGCTTTCCGTAGATTCGTATCTGCCGGCTGATACCTCACTATCAGCTGATGTTTCATCTGAAAGCTCAGACTCGTCGAGGTAGTAAAACGAAACGTTCTTCAAAGCGACGGTTTCCGTACCTCTCACAAAACCGCCTCCAACGCATATATGCCGGCGACGGCTGCAGTTACAACAAGAGCGCACATTGCGTCGCGCAAGGTGAATCCCACGTGATATACCGACGTTCGTCCTGTACCTATCCCAATCCCTCGCAGTTCGGCCGATGCGGCGAGTTCGTTTGAGAGTCTCAGCGAGCGCATGACAAGCGGCGTGTAAAAGCATTCGTATGCGAGTGCGGGGTGTCTCACAATACCCAGTAAGCTGGGGAAGATGCCCCGCATGCGGATTCCGCGAAGTATTGAGCGCATCTCAAACGGAAGGATCGAGGCAAATCTGAATATCATGCAGATCCCAACGAGGAATTTTTGCGGGAGATGCCACCGGTCGAGTGCGCACATGATCGCCGAAGGAGAAAGCGAGAAGAACGCGCAGCCGGTCGTAAACGGGGGAATCATGTGCAGCATGCTTACAAAAAGAACTCCGTACAGCCCTGGGAGGGGAAGAAAGCTCAGGCCGCATATGACTGTGAAGCTCACACAGGTCCTTGTCGCACTTCTCGTCCGTCCGTTTGCGGCGAGATAAGCTGTAGCGAATGCCTGTAAAAGCACCGTCTCAAGGAGGTTCACTATCAGCATGGATACGATCCCCACAAGAAAGAACGACAACAGATGTGTTCTTGGATCAAGGCCGAGAAGACCGCACTTGATGTCCGTCTCTTCCATGTCGTTCATGCGATTTTCGCTTTACGGACGTGTTTTTTCAAGAATTTTGATCCAATAAGGCCGCCAACGATCGTTCCCGCTGCAAACAAAGCCATCATCAGAAGGATCCAGGGGAGTTCGGTATATTGGGCGATCATCGCGGTAACGTCGGCGGCATTGTAGTAGGTTTCCAACTGTTTCATGTAGGCTTCTCTGAACAGTACATACGGTATGATTCCATAAAAACCAAACGTCACCCAATAGACGATATAGCCGCCGATGACGCGTTTGATATCGTGATAAGAATCTTTACCCCACATAACCAGCTCGCCTATGACTGCGCCCACAATAGCGACCGGTGCACAGTAGGGTCCGCCCATGAAGGTGTAGAGGACACCAAATATGAGGATCGATCCGGAAAGTACGCCACGTTTGCCGATGCGATCGGCCATGACGAGATAGAACGGTGTTGCCAGTAACGGAAACAGCCATGATCCGACGAAGAACGTATTTTGTGGTGCCAACAGCATGTCTTCGACTACTTTTGCCACCGTGATAAGTATCATGATGATGAGATTGAATATTACAAATGTAAGGACGTCGCGCATGACCCACCTGGTATTTTTGGAGCTTTCAACTTCTGCTTTCATAGATGATCCTCCTTACTGTCGACTCTTTATATCGATGCACATCGATCGATTCGCCGATCAATTGTTAGCTATAGGAAACTCTGCTTTATAATGGATAAACAGCATGTTCCTGACAACTGCATTGATGAGATGCGTCCCTATACGGAATGAGAAGGCCTGATCAAGGAAGAAGCCTGGGAACCGGACGAGCGGAAAGGAAGGAAGATGAAAAGTATTGAGACAGATCTTTACCGTGGGGCGTTTCAGGGATGGGATCTCAAGCCTTTGAAGGAAGTTCGTGGTTATGGCCCTGAAGGCGTCCTACACACCTTTGAAAATGAGCTGGGATCCGGTGAGTACTGGGCGTACTTTCGCGGAAGTCTTTTTGCCGTGAATGCATTCAGGATGAACTTTGCAAAAAGCGGGATCATGCGGTACCGCTGTACCGAGCACATCTGCCTGGGATGCTACGATGATGTCAAGGGTATGGTGCAACGTCAGGGTGCGCCGCTCGCTCCGGGGGCCATCATGGTATATCTTGGGGGTGAGAATGAAGAATATGAGATGCGATTCTCAAAAGGGGCCGTAGCAAGGGCTTCGTCTATCACTATTTCTCCCGACTACTATCGGGATTATCTACAAAGCAGGTTTGGGGATATCAGAGATGTCCGGGAAGCCTTTATCAAAGTTGACGGAAAACATGATCTTCCCGAACTTGTCGATCTGCTCCGCAAGGCACGTGCGTATCAGGGCAAGGGAATTGCCGCGGTGCTGTTCTATGAGGGCGTGATTGCAGAGGCTGTCGCTCTTGTTATGGAATACGCTACCCGAGAAGATGGAAGCGAAGAACATAAGGCTCTGTCTCAGGATGATACACGCGCTATCTGCCATATCAGTGCCTACATTGCCGACAACCTGAGTGGAGACCTCTCCTGTGCACGGCTTGCCTCAGAGCTGTACATCGGGCAAACCAAGCTGAAAAGGCTGTTCAAAACCGCGACGGGGCTTTCACCTTCTGCGTATGTCATACGGGAACGAATGGAAGAGGCTGTTCGGCTGCTCAAGGAAACCGATCTTCCGATTGCAAGCGTCGGTAAGGCGGTCGGTTACCGCAAACCGGGTGCGTTCACGGAAGCATTTCGAAGGAACAAGGGCTTCTCGCCGGTGGACTTTAGAAAGAGCAATGGTGTTCAGTGAACCCTCACTGCGGTTAATCCTTCGAAAATCATCAATGTAATGGCTCGAAAAACATAGTTGAGTTAGCTCGAAAATCATAAATGGAAATCCTCGAAAATCATAAATGAAGAGTTGAATTTGTGCTATCATCAGGCATTACAATAGTTCTTACGAGGAAGGGGGTCTTATGAGATATTCAAAGTTTAAGCCGGAAACATACATTCCTCGTATTATTGATTCACAGGTGCAGGTCCTTCTGGATACCTTTGGTGGTATAGAACTTTGTGGTCCTCGTTGGTCGGGGAAATCCTGGACGGCACAGTCATTTGGCGAGAGTGTGACACGTGTGGATGAATCCGAACAGATCTATATGGATGATCCACAGCTTGCTCTTGTTGGTGATACCCCTCATGTTATTGACGAGTGGCAAGATATACCTGCTATATGGAATATTGTACGTCATAGGATTGATGATAGTGCAAATAAGCCGGGACAGTTTATTTTGACAGGCTCCTCCACTCCTCCCGAGGATGAAAAAAGACATAGTGGAGCAGGACGCATTGCACGGTTGCGTATGCATACTATGAGTCTTGCAGAGACTGGAGATTCTACGGGAGCAGTATCTCTTTTGGGACTCTTTGAAGATTCCTTCCAGCCGGCGCAATCTCATATTGATCTCACCGATTTAGCCAATATTGTATGCCGCGGTGGGTGGCCGGCTCTTCAAACAAAAAAATTGGCGGATCCAAGGGCCGTTACCGATGAGTATCTTAATGCACTTTTTGATGTAAGCATGCCTCGCGCGGGGAAAAGTCCACTTCTGTCCCGCCGCATAGCTGCATCTCTTGCACGAAATGTAGCAACGAGTGCAACGCTGGGTACCGTGAGAGATGATATTGCTGCCTTTGACAATATAGCTCCGGTGGATGGGACCATATCATCATACCTTGAAGAGTTTAGACGCAACTATTTTATTGAGGAGCTCTCGGGCTGGGATGCGCCAATCAGGTCAAAGTCAAGGCTGCGCACGAAATCAAAACGATATTTCTGCGATACGTCTCTCGTGGCCAGTTTATTAGGTGTCGACTCTTCACGCTTACTTAAAGACGGACAGCTTTTTGGTTTATTGATTGAGTCACTCTGCATTCATGATTTGTCCGTTTACGTTTCCGCTTTGCCTAAGTCGTATGGGGGATCTTTACGATATTATGCGGACGCCGATGGGCTTGAGGTTGACGCCATTATTGAATTGACGGATGGTCGATGGGCAGCCATTGAAATCAAGATGGGGGAATCAAAAGTGGAAGATGCGGCTGCGAATCTCATAAGAGTTGCGAGAAAGGTGGCTGCTAATCCTGCAGCAAGAAATCCTAAGCCTAGCTTTATGGCTGTGCTGCTCGGTAAAGGGACGATGGCGCGTAGACGGCGCTCGGATGGGATATATGTTATTCCGATCGATACCTTGGGGGCATAAGAGCTTGTGGGGAGGAATATTCGAGTAAAGTGCATTTAAACTCCAACTTCTCCCTCTTACGTGTGTCCTTCAACTGATTCTAAATAAAGCTGTCTTGTATATAATGAAATTCATACAGCACTTGCTTAACCCTCCTATACAGGATACGAATCGGAGAAGATGTGGCACTCTTTGGAAAATCAGTTTCTAAAAAAACTGGCCGATAAGGGCTTTTCAGTCTTGAATTCTCAAAGCAAGTGCAACGTTTGGTGATGGTAGACTTCCCAAGGGCACTTCCAACCCAGACGCTTACGTGGTCTCAGATTGAGCTCATTATATACTGCCTCAATCTCTTTATCGCTAATCGATGAGAGGTCTGTGCCTTTTGGGAAATACTCCCTGATGAGACCGTTGGTATTTTCATTGGTACCTCTTTGCCAGGGATGATGTGGAAGACAGAAGTAGATACTTACCCCAATAGCTTCTTGAAGTTCTGCTGCTCGAGCAAACTCAGATCCACGATCAAGCGTTATGGTTTTTACTACCTCACCTCTCAAAGCTTGCTGTATAGCTACATTGACATCGGCACTAGACCCTGATGCAGCTTTGCCACCAACAAGGTAGCCGCTCATACGGTCAACTTGTGTGACCAGGCGTGGACCTTTAGCTTTACCGATGACGGTATCTCTCCCCAGTCTCCAATACGTTGGCGATCTGCAACCTCTTTTGGTCTTTCGACAAGTTCATGGGTTATCCGTATTTTTCCTCTGCGCTCTATGAGGTGTTTTGTATGTCATCGTTTACCTCGGTGTCTAAGTCTTCTACGTACAGACTGTACACCTGGAAGTTCACAGTCTAGTTTTCCTGAGTGTATGGCTCTATATATAGTGCTACAGCTGACAGGAGCGTAGGAAAGTTCTAAGTGTAGTCTGCCTGCAATCTGCTTAGGTGAGAAGTGGCGACTACAGATAAGAAAGACAATACGTGCACGAAGGCTTGGATTATCGAGTAGGGTGCGTTTCTTGCAAGCCTGGCGTCGAACATCGGTTTTTCTCTGGGCAGTCGAGGCTCTGTAACAAAGATGCGCCACTCCAATGATTGTCCAACCGTTTCTTTTAATCTCCCGTGAAATACTTGATTTGTTTCGTCCGAGCTTACGAGCAATCTGGCTTATACTTTCATGATTTTTCCACCAGACCATAATGTCTTCGCGCTCTTCAATGCTAAGATGGCTATAGTGACCCATGGAAATCCTTTCAATGAACGTTGTCGTAAGCGCCATTGTAGACCCATGGGTCACTACCTTGTCTTTTGTTGTTGCACTTACAATGAGAATTCAAGTCTGTTTGTTAAGAATTTCTCCAACTTTAGAATCAAGTGCCATCATATGCCCCTTTCAAACGCAAATATTTTGGCGAGAAGTACTTGTATGCGCTCGCCATCCGTTGTATACGATACCCACGCCATACTGATTTAGACAGCACACCGCAGAGTTTCATATAAGAGTGCTGCCGCCTAAGCTGTATATACTCCAGTCACATAACAGCACGTAAACCGTGACGCAAGCTCTCTAATCGCGCGTAAGTTTGCGGTGAAGGCGGTGCGGACTTGCGGCTTCAGGCCCAAGGCGTTTCTCGCGATCAGCCTGGTACGATGCAAAGTTGCCTTCAAACCAATGCCAGTGCCCGGGATTTTCGTCCGTGCCCTCCCACGCCAAGATATGTGTGGCAATGCGATCCAAAAACCAACGGTCGTGACTGGTAACTACCGAGCATCCCGGGAAACGCTCAAGAGCCGCTTCCAAGCTTTCCAAGGTTTCGATATCAAGGTCATTGGTAGGCTCATCCAAAAGCAGCAAATTTCCCCCCTGCTTGAGCGTAAGAGCCAAGTTCAGACGGTTCCTCTCGCCCCCGGAAAGTACACCGGCGCGCTTTTGCTGATCGGAACCTTTGAAACCAAAACTTGCCACATAGGCGCGGCTGGGGATTTCCGTATCCCCCACCTTGATAAAGTCATTACCGTCGGAAACCACTTCCCATAAGGTCTTATTTGGATCAATGCCAGAGCGCAGCTGGTCAACATAGGACAGCTTGACGGATTCACCTACTTCAAGTGCACCGGAATCAAGAGGCTCCTGCCCCACGATCATCTTAAAGAGCGTTGACTTTCCCACGCCGTTAGGGCCAATGACACCGACGATACCATTGCGCGGTAAGCTAAAGGAAAGATCGTCGATAAGCACATGATCGCCAAACGCCTTATGTAAATGACTAGCGTCCAGGACTTTTTGTCCCAAGCGTGGCCCCACAGGAATCTGAATTTCAGTGAAATCAAGCTTCTTCGACGCACGGGCCTCTGCTTCCATCTGCTCGTAGCGATCAAGTCGTGCACGGTTCTTTGCTTGGCGGGCTTTTGGGGAGACGAGCGGACCCAATCCAACTCTGCCCGCATTTTCTTGGCACGTTTGGCATCTTGCTGATTTTGTGCTTCAAGTCGTGCGGCCTTATTCTCCAGATACGTTGAATAATTGCCCTCATAGGGATAGAGCTGCCCACGATCAACTTCGCAAATCCATTCCGCAACATCATCAAGGAAGTAGCGATCATGCGTTACAGCCATAACGGCACCGGGATAATCGTGGAGGAATTTTTTTCAAGCCAGAGCACGGACTCTGCGTCCAAATGATTTGTTGGCTCATCCAAAAGCAGCAAGTCAGGAGCCTCAAGCAACAGGCGACACAGCGCCACACGGCGACGCTCGCCACCGGAAAGATGTGCCACTGGGGCGTCCGAATCCGGACACTGTAGTGCATCCATCGCCTGCGAAAGCCGACTGTCCAAGTCCCAACCGTCGGCGGTATCAATCTCTGTCTGCAACTGCCCCATCTCTACCATCAGGGCATCAAAGTCCGCATCAGGGCTAGACATTTCTTCGCCTATTGCGTTAAAACGGGCAATCTGAGAAAGAAGCTCGCCAAACGCCTGCTCAATATTTTCCTTGACGGTCTTATCTTCATCAAGCGGAGGCTCCTGCTGAAGAAGTCCCACCGTAAAGCCCGGTGTCAAACGGGCTTCTCCATTGGGAAAGCGTCTCAAGACCGGCAATGACTTTAAGGAGTGTAGACTTACCCATACCGTTAGGGCCGACAACACCAATCTTTGCCCCAGGATATACACCGACGGTGACATCATCGAGGATGACTTTATCTCCGACTGCTTTACGTGCTTGGTACATTTGATAAACAAACTCTGCCATGGTATATTTCCTTTGATCTGACCATACCATCGACACTGCAACAGACGTGTCGAGAAGAACATACATGGTAGGCACGCGGACGCATTTCTCGTTTTATTATCGCATGAAGGAGCAAAAGAGGGAAAACAGGTTGACATAACCATATGGCACAGAGTCTTTGCAATATGGACGTTATACATATCTCACGAATTAATCGAAGAAGAAGAACTATCATTTTTATAGTCATTTTGAGGCATACGGAATGTCTCAACTGAAAGGAGTGGGAAATGGCACGTATCTTTATTAGTCCAAGCAAGTACATTCAAGGTCCGGGGGAGCTTGCCAAGCTGGGAGAATATACTCAAGCCTACGGAAAGAGCGCACTTGTCATCATCACGGCCGGTGGACTTAAGCGCTCCGGCGATGTGATTTCAAAGAGTTTTGAGGATGCAAAAGTTGAACTTCATTATGACAATTTTAATGGAGAGTGCTCACAGGCTGAGATTGACCGCCTTGTGCAGGTGCTTGATGCCTGTGGCGCCGAAGTGGTAGTCGGTGTCGGTGGCGGTAAAATCTTTGATACCGCAAAAGCCGTGGCCGCTACAAAAGATCTTCCTGTCATTATCGTGCCAACCATTGCAGCCACGGACGCACCATGCTCTGCCCTTTCTGTCATTTACACTGACGAAGGTCAATTCAAAGAGTATCAATTCTTTAAGCAAAATCCTAACCTGGTACTTATGGACACCGAGGTAATTGCCAAGAGCCCCGTTCGCTTGACCGTCTCTGGCATGGGCGATGCACTTGCCACATTTTTTGAAGCTCGCGCATGCCAGCGCTCCGATGCAGGTACATGCGCTGGCGGCAAAGTTACCAATGCCGCAATGGCTTTGGCAACACTTTGCTATGAGACCCTTATGGACGAAGGCGTTAAAGCTAAGCTTGCACTTGAAGCAGGTGCTTGTACGGAAGCTGTCGAGAAGATCATCGAGGCAAATACGCTGCTTTCCGGCCTTGGCTTTGAATCAGCAGGTCTCGCAGGTGCCCACGCCATTCACAACGGCCTGACTGCCATGAGCGAAACGCATGCCATGTACCATGGAGAAAAGGTTGCCTTCGGCACGATTACACAGCTCGTTCTTGAGAATGCTGATGAGCTCTACGATGTTCTTGATTTCTGCGTTGAGATTGGATTGCCCGTTACCTTCAAGCAGCTTGGCGTAACGGATGTTACCTATGAGCGCGTACTTGAAGTGGCTACGCTTGCATGCGCTGAAAATGACACGCTTCATAACATGCCGTTTGAAGTCACACCCGAGAAGGTTGCAAATGCTCTCTTGGCCGCCGATGCATATGGTCGCGCAGCTTTAGGTGCATAACCATCAAAAATTAAGATTCTCGTAAGGATATCCTTACCGCACGTACCATTGGCAGAAGGGGCCACAAAACCTCTTCTGCCACACTTGGTAAATACCGAAACTTCTTAAATTGAATATAAAAAAGAAGCGAAAGCAATGGCTCAAACAGATTCGTAAGCAGTCATACAACTGATATAAACAGCACATGACAAACTCACCATAACGTCATTAACTCTTAATCTATTCTTAAGAAAACGACACTCCGAGCGAACTATACTATTTAGAAGAGCAGCCAGAAATGCAATACACAAGGAGGTTTGTCATGGGGATGTTACTTCTGCTTTTTTATTTTCCCGTCATATTCGTTGCGGCCATTTTTGGCTATACGATCGAATCCCTCGAGGCTTTAGTTAATTCTTGGGCCTTTCCTATCGCTATCTTGATTTTTATTGCGTGGGTTATCGTGGCAATCAGTCTTATACGCACACTTATTTGGTGGCTCAAGGACAGAAAGAACCACGTGATAACGAAGAAGCGTTTTTACCTTCCGGCCACATTTACCGTTATCGCCCTTGCGCTAACATTTTTTGACATATGGCTTGCGATTAATGTTGTTTCGGGAGTGCACATCAAACCCTAATGAAGCGATGTTGGTCAAAATTTCCGTATAAAAGACCTTACTGCACGTTCAGCCGCAGTCGAAACGTCTTCCGGTGTCCTTTTCATGCATTCTTCTAACGAAAGACCCGCTGGTGCTGACGCAAAAACTTGTTGAATACCGACCTCATGTACTTTGGAGATATCCTCTGTATGTGATCCCACAACGGCATACGTTGGAATACCTTGCAGCGCCGCACGTCGTGCAACCCCTACCGGCGCTTTTCCATACGCCGTTTGGTTGTCCATACGACCTTCTCCGGTAATTACCAAGTTGACACCTTGTAGTTGCTCGTCAAAGTGAACGGCATCGAGAAGAGCCTGAATACCCGACATCGCCGCAGCACCGCAAAATGAAAGAAGTCCAAAACCAAGTCCACCTGCCGCACCGGCTCTGGTTGACAATGCATGATTATCTTTTGTAGCAGCCGATACCGTGTGAGCGTAGTGCCGCATCCGGTCGTCATACTCACGCAGACGCGAGAAAAGAAGTCCTTTCTGTGGTCCAAAGGTATAAATGGCACCGTGTTTTCCAGAAAGCGGGTTATTGACATCGCTCAGGGCAATAATTTCAGTATCATACACGCGCCTATCAAAGTGGCTCATATCAACATGAGCAATATACGGCAGACCTTCTAGACCTCGAATAACCTGTTTTCCCGACGTATCTAAAAACAGCGCACCGAGAGCCTCAGCCATCCCGCATCCGCCATCAGAAGTAGCGCTTCCACCAAGGCCAACATATATTCGATGGACACCAAGGTCTAGAGCCGCTCGAAGTAATTGCCCCACTCCATACGTTGAAGCTCGTCTCGCATCCTCATCAGTACAGCTCGAAAACCTTATGCCCGCAGCTTCTGCCGTCTCAACCACGGCGCACCCATTGGGAAGCATGCCAGCCGAGCAACAATAGGGCGTCCAAAGGGATCTTCTACCTGCACTGATTTAACCTTGCCACCACATCCAGAGACAAACGCATCAACGGTTCCTTCACCTCCATCGGCGATAAGAACTTTCTTTATCTGCGCATGAGGCAATGCACGGAGCACACCAGCCTCAAGATACTTCTCTATGGCTTTCACTTGATGCCGAGCCCTTAAATGAATCCGCTGCGAGAAGAACGGAGAACTCTGTTCTGGAAGAACTTTCAGCCGGAGATTTCATCGCAAAAGACATCCTTTATGACCTTGAATTCTCAAAGCAAGTGCAACGTTTGGTGATGGTAGACTTCCCAAGGGCACTTCCAACCCAGACGCTTACGTGGTCTCAGATTGAGCTCATTATATACTGCCTCAATCTCTTTATCGCTAATCGATGAGAGGTCTGTGCCTTTTGGGAAATACTCCCTGATGAGACCGTTGGTATTTTCATTGGTACCTCTTTGCCAGGGATGATGTGGAAGACAGAAGTAGATACTTACCCCAATAGCTTCTTGAAGTTCTGCTGCTCGAGCAAACTCAGATCCACGATCAAGCGTTATGGTTTTTACTACCTCACCTCTCAAAGCTTGCTGTATAGCTACATTGACATCGGCACTAGACCCTGATGCAGCTTTGCCACCAACAAGGTAGCCGCTCATACGGTCAACTTGTGTGACCAGGCGTGGACCTTTAGCTTTACCGATGACGGTATCTCTCCCCAGTCTCCAATACGTTGGCGATCTGCAACCTCTTTTGGTCTTTCGACAAGTTCATGGGTTATCCGTATTTTTCCTCTGCGCTCTATGAGGTGTTTTGTATGTCATCGTTTACCTCGGTGTCTAAGTCTTCTACGTACAGACTGTACACCTGGAAGTTCACAGTCTAGTTTTCCTGAGTGTATGGCTCTATATATAGTGCTACAGCTGACAGGAGCGTAGGAAAGTTCTAAGTGTAGTCTGCCTGCAATCTGCTTAGGTGAGAAGTGGCGACTACAGATAAGAAAGACAATACGTGCACGAAGGCTTGGATTATCGAGTAGGGTGCGTTTCTTGCAAGCCTGGCGTCGAACATCGGTTTTTCTCTGGGCAGTCGAGGCTCTGTAACAAAGATGCGCCACTCCAATGATTGTCCAACCGTTTCTTTTAATCTCCCGTGAAATACTTGATTTGTTTCGTCCGAGCTTACGAGCAATCTGGCTTATACTTTCATGATTTTTCCACCAGACCATAATGTCTTCGCGCTCTTCAATGCTAAGATGGCTATAGTGACCCATGGAAATCCTTTCAATGAACGTTGTCGTAAGCGCCATTGTAGACCCATGGGTCACTACCTTCTATTTTGTTGTTGCACTAGCAATGAGAATTCAAGCCGGAAAAAAGAAGGACGTAGATGCCAGAAGCATCTACGCCCTTCTCGCCCAATAAAGGGGGGAGTGGATTACTCTTCAACCTCAAGAAGCTCAATGTTAAAGTTAAGGTCTTTACCAGCCATTGGATGGTTGGTGTCAAAGACAATGGTGGTGCCATCGTTTGAGACTACTGTTGCCATAACAGGATATCCTTCAGGGGTGCCTAGAGTGACCTGCTGACCTGCAACAAGACTCTCCGATCCAGGAAGTTGAGCTACAGGAACAGGCTGTACTGCCTCCTCATGGCGCTCACCATAAGCTTCAGCTGCTGGAATATGGATATCAACAATCTGTCCGATGGTCATATCTTTGACAGCCTTGTCAAAACCAGGAATCATCTGACCAGCCATACAGGTGAATGCTAGCGGCTCATTACGATCGCGGGAAGAGTCAAACTTAGTTCCATCATCAAGAGTGCCTACGTAGTGGACTTTTACCTTTTTACCTTCGTTACTCATAAAACTCCAATCGTTAAAAACATATCTTTGGCATTTTACCCAAGAGTGATGTAAATCAACCTTTGAATGATAAAGGTATAAAATACTTTACATTCAGTTTGAAAGGTTTGTAATGGAAAGCTCGTTTAGCTCCTCATAATTTTATTGGTGTATTTGACTCGGGCGTTGGTGGCATGAGTGTGCTTAAACACCTTGTTGCCCAAATGCCTCACGAGGAATTTCATTATTTTGGCGATTCTGCATTTGCTCCTTATGGCACTAAACCAAAAGCGCAGATTGCCCAGCGCTCTGCGGCTATTGCTAAAAAGTTTATCGATGAGGGTGCTAAAGCGCTGGTTATAGCTTGTAATACTGCTACAGCTGCTGCTGCAGACGAGCTGAGGGCAACCTATCCTCATGTACCTATTGTGGGTGTTGAGCCAGCTCTGAAGCCTGCAGTAACTGCATATCCCCATGGAACAGTGGTTGTTCTGGCTACAAAAGCAACGCTCTCTTTGCAGAAGTACCACAACCTTGAGTCGCGCCTGCATCCTTCTGCAAAGGTTATCTCTATTCCAGGAGAAGGCCTGGTGGAGCTTATTGAATCTGGTCAGGCTGATTCAGAACAGATGCATAAACGACTGACCGAGCTTTTGGGAAATTATACTGGCCAGGTAGATGCCGTGGTTCTTGGGTGTACCCATTATCCCTTTATCAAGAAGCAAATCAGCTCTGTTTTAGGAGACGTAGAATTTTTTGACGGTGGGGCAGGCGCCGCTCATCAGCTTAAGCGTTTGCTTGGACAGGCAAACTTGCTTGCTTCTGCAGATGCCGCTGCTGACAAGAACACTAGCGCCGTAGAGCCTGATATTTTATTCTCATCAAGCATAGATACTCCTGAAGAATTGAAGTTCTACCAGGAGTTCTTCTCGCAAGATATGTAAACGTGGCTGGGTAAGCGTATTACTTAAGCTTAGTCTCAAGCCACTTTTTGAGCACTACTGCGTTGTTGTACGTAGTATCTTTGTCCGAGAAAAGCAGTGTCACGGTAGATTGATCAAGCTTTTTAAGCTGTTCGACAAAGGCATCTGCGTCAGGATTGCTGTCAAGTTCAGCTGTATAGGTAGACACAAAGCTATCAAAGCGTTCTGGATCGTGGTTGAATGCTTTTCTGCACTCAGTAGTAGGAGCAATGGTTTTAGCCCATTCATCAGCGTGTAGGTTCTCTTTTTTGATACCACGAGGCCACAGTCTATCAACGAGTACGCGATACCCATCGTCAGCTTCTGGTGCGTCGTAAGTTCTCTTAAGTTTGATATTCATTTTTGCTCCCTTCAGCTCATGTACGTTATACCGCAAAATATCTATTCGGTTACAAACTATTTAATAGGACTAGGTATTCATATCCGCATGTTTATGATGAAGTTCATTCTTTAAAACCCACGGAGAAAGGAAAGCCATGGCAAACTCAGTGGAGAAGAAAGACATCGATTGGACAGCGCTTGGCTTCGCATATACGCAGTGTGACTACAGCTATGTTGCCCACTACAAAGACGGTGCTTGGGATGAGGGCGGACTTACCACCGACCACAGCATTACGCTGTCTGAATGCGCAAACATCTTCCATTATTGCCAGGAAGTTTTTGAGGGTTTAAAAGCTTACACCACAGTTTCTGGCGATATTGTCTGCTTCCGTCCTAACCTCAATGCTCAGCGTATGGTTGACTCTGCATCCCGCCTTGTCATGCCACCATTTCCTGAGGATAGATTTGTCGGTGCTGTTAAAGAGGTTGTTTCTGCAAACGCAGCATGGGTTCCACCATTTGGTACGGGCGCTACGCTGTATGTTCGTCCATTTATGATCGGTACCGGAAATACTGTTGGTGTTAAGCCATCTCCTACCTATGAGTTCCGCATTATGGTCACTCCAGTTGGAGCTTATTACTCCAACGGCGTTGCTCCTGTTGCACTGACCGTTTCTCCTTATGACCGCGCTGCTCCTCATGGAACCGGTAACATCAAGGCTGGCCTCAACTACGCCATGTCTCTGTACCCAACCACCTGGGCACATGAGCAGGGCTTTGCAGACAGCATGTATCTTGACTCTGGCTCTCGTACCTATGTTGAGGAGTCCAGTGGCGCAAACTTCCTCTTTGTTGATAAAGAGGGAACCCTGGTTATTCCACAGTCTTACACAGATTCCATTTTGCCTTCTATTACCCGTCGCTCTCTGGCAACGGTTGCTAAAGACCTGCTTGGTATGAAGGTTATTGAGCGTCCTGTCCGCTTTAACGAGCTTGACCAGTTTGTTGAGTGCGGTATGTGCGGTACTGCTGCTGTTATTTCTCCTGTTGGCAAAGTTGTTGACGGCCAGAAAGAGATTGTTTTTGGCGCTGGTATGGAGGCTGTTGGACCAATTATGTCTAAGCTCCGCAACACGTTGACCAGCATTCAGTCTGGCGAGATTGAGGCTCCAGAGGCAGACTGGATTTGCAAGATTTGCTAAGGCTTGCGTTTTCAACAACGCTTTGCTTTTAACGCAAAGGCGAGAAGATCAATCGATCTTCTCGCCTGATTTTTATCTGTAAAAGCAGGATACGTGCGACGGCTATGCCTTGACGCTTATGCCTTGTGGGAAGAACCCAGGTTATCCATGTGGCTTGCAACAATCTGAGTGATTGCTTCCATACCAGGAACGGAAGGCTTCTTTGGATCAAAGTTGCCAGGGTTTTCTGACATGTATTTCATGAAGGCTGCGGTAAAGACCTGGCGGAGCTCGGTTGCGTAGTTAACCTTGCAAATACCATTCTGAATTGCCTCTGCTACCTGGTCATCTGGAACGCCCGAGGTGCCGTGAAGAACCAGAGGAATATCAAGGCGCTGACGGATAGCCTTGAGGACACCCTGCTCAATGTGAGGTGTACCGTGGTAGACGCCGTGAGCGGTACCAACGCCAACTGCGAGAGAAGTGCAGTTAGTGCGAGCGACAAACTCCTCAGCTTGGTCTGGATCAGTGTAGGGGTTCTCGCCCTCAACAGCTGGGCCGTCGTCCTCTTTGCCGCCAACTTTGCCAAGCTCAGCCTCAACAGGAAGGTTGATAGGACCAGCAAACTTGGTTACGGATGCGGTAAGTGCAATGTTGTCCTCAAATGGAACGTGAGAGCCGTCAATCATGACGGAGGTGTAACCGGCACGAGCTGCCTGGATGCAGCGGTCAAAGCCGTCACCGTGATCTAGGTGAAGAGCAACAGGAACAGTTGCCTCTTCAGCAGCACAACGAACCATGGCAGCAAAGTAATCAAGGCTTGCGTACTTGATGGTGCCAGGAGTGGTCTGAAGAATAACAGGGGAGCGGCGCTCTTCTGCTGCCCTAACAACAGCCATTACAAACTCAAGGTTCTCAACGTTAAAGGCGCCAACAGCATAATGGCCAGCCTGTGCGTCAAGAAGCATCTGCTTAGTAGTAACGAACATCTATTGCTCCTTTCGCCCCAAAGGGCTCTTTGATTGACTGAAAAAATTGTAACGTTTCTCTTACTCTGTTACGTAAGTTTTCTAGAAATAGTTTGTCTTTGTAACCTTTGGCGAGAAACCGTCTTGCTGCATATTATTCAGCAATCTTTTTGATTGTGACCTGCTTCTGAATCTTAGTTGCAACATCTTGATCAAAGCGACCGGTACCTGCAGATAAACAACTTGCGGTAGCACATGAAAGCGCAAAGGTAAGACACTCTGAAGTTGGTTTTTGCTGAGCAAGTGCAACAGCAAATGAGCCAACAAGGGTATCTCCTGCACCAACAGGATTGATAGCTTCAATTTTTGGAGGATTTGCTCTAAAGGTTCCTTCATCAGAAACCATGAGCGCACCTTTTGCACCAAGCGAGACAACTACAATTTTAATGCCGCGTTTGTGCAGCTCCTGAGCTGCCTTTATGACCTCGTCTTCTGTAGTTACTTCTCTTCCTAGAAGTTGACCGATTTCATCGGTGTTTGGTTTGATCATGGTAGGAAGGGCATCAATACAGGAGGTGAGCAGTGCACCGGATGCGTCTACAATGCAAGGCACGCCCGCAGCCATGGTCTCTTCTATAAGTTCTTTGTAATTTTCGGCAGAAATGCCCTTGGGAACACTGCCATTAAAGGTAACAACTTCGGCTTCGTTGGTAAGCTGGACAAGTTTTGCCTTGAAAGCAAGGAATTCTTCAGGAAGTACAGGCTGTCCAGGCTCTAAGAATTCAGTTGATTGCCCGTTTGGCTCCAGGATATTAATGCATGAGCGAGTTTCTTGCTCAGTATAAATAAAATCACTAGTAATACCATCTTTATGAGCCAGCTCAACAAGGTATCTTCCGTTATTACCGCCAACAAATCCTGTGGCACAAACGGGGTAGTTAAGGGTGGTAATGGCTCGTGAGGCGTTAAGACCCTTGCCGCCCGCGCTGTTATCTACTACCGAGACTCTGTGTACCGTTCCATCTACAACAGGAGAGTCCAGGTAGTACGCTTTATCAATGGATGCATTGAGTGTTACGGTAACAATCACGCATATCACCTCGTCTAAAAGACAGTGCACACAAAGTGCTCAGAGGAAAGCAGGGGCGAGAAACACTATGGAACAGCGCCACTGCAAATGAAATTGAGTTGAATCTATTTAACCAAAGCGCCATCAAGAAACTATTCTTTAGATGTTCTAAAAAAAGATACCAGTACATAATTTCTTAATACCAATTTTATTTTCTCGCCGTATTTGAGCAGGATTTAGGGTTGTTTACTACATTTATTACGTATAAAGGTGCGTTATAAGAACTTCTCATTTTTCAAGGATAGCTCTAAATTTTTTAGTGCATCGTCACAATTTATCCATATATCTACCTGCGAAAATAACAACGTGTGTACCGTTTACGGTAAAAATAGTACCGTTAAGCCGTCGATTGTTAACGTACACATCTCAAGATGCTCACTAGACTATACTTATGTTAGGTTGTTATCTGGTATCTACCACTTAGAGAGAAACTTCAACACCCCTAGTTTTCCGCGTAGCTCCCCAGATAGTTTCCAACTCTTCGAAAGGAGTTTGACATGGTAGGTTGCGTTTTAACTGGTCATGGAACTTTTGCAAACGGTCTTGCTGATGCTTTAAAGATGATTGCTGGTGAGCAAGAAGCTTTTGTTCCCGTTCCTTTTATTGAAGCCGGTGCTGCAACATACCCAGAAACTCTTTCTGCAACAATTTCCGATCTTCTTGACACTACTGACGGTGTGCTGGTTTTCTGCGATCTGCTTGGCGGAACACCTTTTAATCAGGCAATGATTATTGCTCAGAGTTATTCAAACGTAGAAGTTGTTACCGGCACAAACCTTCCTATGCTTCTTGAAACACTTGGTAGCCGCATGGCAGATACCTCTCTTGAAGAGCTGGTTGATACTGCTGTTTTAGCTGGTAGCCAGGGAGTTGTTCATAAGCGTCTTGAGCTTGAGGTTGAGCCAGAAGATGACATCTTCGGAGACGATGGTATTTAAGTAGCGTTTTGTTGTTGAGTTAAGGAGATGCACATGGCAAATCTAGCAGAGAACATTCTTGCTTCATCCATTGTTCTTCTCGCGTTCTTGGTAATTTTGGGCCTTGTTTATTCCTTCTTTGTTTGGAGAGCCTCTTCTAAAAAGGCGGGAACAACTTCAGAGTTTCTGAAGAATCTTCATGCAGGTCAGAAAGTTAAGACTAATAGCGGAATGTATGGCGTAGTTAAAAACGTCAAAAAAGAAACAGTAGATGTTGAGTTTGCTCCAAATGTGGTCATCACGTTGGATCGTTGGGCGTTAATCAGCGTTTCCAATAATAAATAAATTTGCAGTAAAACACGCAGCGCAAGTTGCGAGTAGTGCGATGAAAATCGCAGATAGCACGCACAAGTGTGCGCGTAAAGAGAGGAGAACTTGTTATGGGAGAACCAAATATCAAGCTTGCTCGAATCGATAATCGTTTGATTCATGGTCAGGTTGCTACTCAGTGGAACGGCACCCTTGGAACTAACCTCATCCTTGTTGCTAATGATGAGGTTGCAGGAAATAAGATGCGCCAGGGCCTCATGGATATGGCTGCTCCAAGTGGCGTTGCAACCAGGTACTTTACGCTCAGAAGACTATTGAGGTAATTCATAAGGCTTCTGCAAGCCAGCACATTTTCTTAGTTGCCGAGAATCCAGAGGATGTCCTCACTCTGGTCAAGGGCGGTGTTCCAATCAAAAAAGTGAACATCGGCAATATGCACATGGCTGAGGGAAAGCGACAGGTCGCCACAAGTGTGGCGGTAGACGATAAGGACGTCGCTGCCTTCCGTGAGCTTCAGGAATTGGGGGTGACTCTAGAGATTAGGCGTGTTCCTACGACCCCGGTCGAGGATATCTCAAAGCTATTCGAGTAAGTTTTGCGCGCAACTTCCTGGTAGAGATTACAAAAAGTTGCAATGGTGCAACGTTTCTAGCAGGTTGGCAAAGGTATTCGGATAGTCTGCCGATCATCGTCATCGGTAGTTATGGTGTGTTTGAAAGGAGGAGTTAAGATGGATGTTAGCCCTATTCAGGTGTTATTAATTTTCATCGTTGCGTTTATCGCTGGCATCGATCAGTTTAGTTTCCTCGAGTCTCTTTACCAGCCAATCGTAACTGGTTTTTGGTTGGTTTGATTCTTGGTGACGTTCAGACTGGTCTCATTGTTGGTGGTACTTATCAGCTTATGACCATCGGCAACATGCCTGTTGGTGGTGCACAGCCACCTAATGCTGTTATCGGCGGCATTATGTCTGCAGTCTTTGCAATCACTACTAAGCTTGAGCCAATGGCTGCTGTAGCTGCAGCAATTCCATTCTCCCTGCTTGGCCAGTATGCAGTAACCATCATCTTTACCATTATGTCCCCCGTAATGGCAACTGCTGATGCATACGCCGAGAAGGCTGATCCTAAGGGAATTGCTCGTATCAACTATGGTGCAATGGCTGCTCTTGGTCTCTTCTTTGGTGTCATTGTTACCCTGTTCTTCCTGGGTGGCGCTGCATTTGGAACTCAGATCACCACGGCAATTCCAAAGTGGCTCATGAATGCACTGTCCGTCGCTGGTGGCATGATGCGCTTCGTCGGCTTTGCAATCCTGCTGAAGGTTATGGTTTCTCGCGAGCTTTGGGGCTTCTTCCTCATGGGCTTTGCAGCTGCAATCGTATTTATCAGCATTCCTGAGCTCTCTGGTCCAGCACTTCTGCTTCTTGCTCTCATTGGCTTTGGTATCGCATTCTGGGATTACCAGCTCCAGACCAAGATGAAGAATGCTGCTCCTGCTGTTGTTGCTGGAGGTGACTTCGAAGATGGCATTTAATATTCCTGATACCTATCAAAACACCACTCCTGCTGAGCCACTTGATCAGAAGACGCTCAACAAGATGGTATGGCGCTCCCTGTTCCTGCAGGCTTCCTTCAACTACGAGAGAATGCAGGCAGCTGGTTGGCTCTACGGTATCCTTCCTGGTCTTGAGAAGATTCACGGCGACAACAAGGATGACCTTGCTGCTTCCATGAGTCACAACCTTGAGTTCTACAATACCCACCCATTCTTGGTCACTTTTGTTATGGGTATTGTTCTCTCCCTTGAGCAGAACAAGCTGGATATCCCAACCATTCGTGCAGTCCGCGTTTCTGCAATGGGTCCTCTGGGCGGCATTGGTGACGCACTGTTCTGGTTCACCCTTGTTCCAATTACTGCTGGTATTACCTCTAACATGGCAATCTCCGGCAATGTCTTTGCACCATTCTTGTTCCTTATCATCTTTAACATCGCGCAGTTTGCTGTACGTTATTGGCTGATGAATCTTTCTTACAAGATGGGTACTGACGCAATTACTCTGCTTACCGAGAACGCAAAAGAGTTCACTCGTGCTGCTTCTATCCTGGGTGTCTTTGTTGTTGGCTGCCTGGTTGTCTGCTATGGCGGAACCAAGCTTGGCGCTGGCGCAAACATCCCTAACGGTGAGACACACAGCGTTGTTCTTTCTCAGGTAACTCTTTCTGATGAGCAGCTTGCTTCTGGTCAGTATGACAAGGCTCTCTTTGCTAAGGGTTCCTATGCTGACTACAAAAAGGACCCTGAGTCCGTTATGTTCATCGGCGGCAAGACTGCTGACGGCAAGGACGGCACTACTGCTATTGCTCCAGTCGGCAACGGTGTTAACCTGGTAACTGTTGGCGAGGAAGTTACTTCTCCTGTCTCCATTGACATCCAGAAGATCCTCGACGGCGTTTGCCCAAAGCTTATCCCACTGGCGCTTACCCTTTGCCTGTACTATCTCATGGCAAAGCGTAACTGGACTCCCAATCATGTGCATCTGCCTGCTTCTGGTAATTGCACTCCTTGGTTCTGGCTTTGGCGTTCTCCCATATATTTGGGGTTAAGTAAGTGCGACGGGTGTCCACTTAGTGGGCACCCGTCTTTATAGGAGAGTTTTGATGACAGCGTTTATGGGAAGACAGCCTCTCTACGAGCAGTTAGCAAATATACTGCGCTATCGTATTGAAAACGAGATGGATCCAAACGATCCACTTCCTTCTGAGCGAGAGCTCTCCGATTCTTATGGTCTTTCTCGCACTACGGTAAGACTGGCCTTGCAAGAGCTTGAACACATGGGACTCATTTACCGTCAACGTGGTCGGGGTACCTTTGTTGCAGACGTTTCTGAACGCGCAACAGACCTTATGGGCGGCTATAGCTTTACTGACCAGCAGCGTCAGTTGGGCCGCGTTCCAAAGACAACTATTCTGGAGTTTGACACTATTGAGGCTAATAAGTTCTTAGCCCAGCATATGCACGTTATTCTTGGCGAGAAACTCTTCCGCATCAAACGTTTAAGAAGTGCCGATGACGTGCCTATGATGCTGGAAGTAACGTATCTTCCAGTTTCACAGTTTTTCTCGCTCACTGCCCATGATGTTGAGCAAAAATCTCTCTACCAAAATTTTGAAGAAGACTACAACATAAAGATTGGCGTAGCAGAAGAGGAGTTCAAGGCTTCAATTGCTCGCTCAGATGACGCCACTTTATTGCAAATTTCTGAAGGTTCGCCTGTTTTGAGTCTCACACGCACCACGTACAATGACAGAAATATCATTGTTGAGTTCACACTAAGCGTGGCTCGTGCGGATCAGTTTAGATACAAAATTGTACATACACGCAGTTAAATAACTGTGAGAAGGGATATCAATGTTTAAGAAGAGCCAAGAAGAGCTAAAGGCATTAGGCGCTCATATTACAACTGCCGAGATTAAGCAGCAGCCTGAGCTCTGGGAATCTACCTTTGGCATTTATCAGGAGAACCTTTCTGCAATTAAAGAGTTTGTCGAGCGTGCTCTCAATCTCGGTGAGGGTCGTCGTACCCGCGTGGTCTTTACGGGTGCAGGTACCTCGGCATATGTAGGCGATACCATTACTCCGTATCTTCGTTCTCATGGCGAGAAGGGCTCTTTTGAGTTTGCGTCCGTTGCAACTACTGATATTGTTTCTGATCCTTATGGCAGTCTTGATCCAGATGATCCAACGGTCTTGGTTTCTTTTGCGCGCTCTGGTAATAGTCCAGAGAGTCTTGCTGCAGTAAATATTGCTCGCAAGATTGTTAAAAATCTTTTGCTTATCAATATTACCTGCGCTCCTGAAGGAAAACTTGCCGTTGAATCCGCAGGTAAAGACGATACATTGCTACTTCTTATTCCTGGTGCAAATGACCAGGGCTTTGCTATGACCGGCTCTTATAGCTGTATGACACTTCTTGCAACTCTTGTATTTGATAGTGCTGATGACTCACAGAAGAAGGCTTGGATTTCTGATGCTGCTGAGCTGGGTAGGCAGGTAATTGAGCGCGAGGAAGAGATTGCTGAGTGGCTTAAGAGCGATTTCAACCGCATTACCTATCTGGGTTCTGGTCCTTTTGTGGGTCTTGCTCATGAGGCTCAGCTTAAGATTTTGGAGCTTGCAGCTGGTATTAATGCAACGTCATGGGATTCCTCGATGGGATATCGTCACGGACCAAAGTCGTTTGTCGACGAGCACACCCTGGTGTTTGATTTTGTTTCCAATAACCCTTATACGCGTCAATATGATCTGGATATTCTTGACGAGATTAAGGGAGACCAGATTGCTGCTCTGACCATTGGTATTGAGCAAGAGGGGGCAACAAACTTTACGGGAAGAACGTTTAGTCTTCCAGTATTTACAGAGCCTCTACCAGCACCTTATTTGGCTCTGCCTTTGTAATGGTCGCTCAAGTGGTGGCACTCTTGAACTCAGTTCGTGTCAATAACAAACCGGACACACCTTCTCCAACTGGTCAGGTTAATCGAGTGGTTAAGGGTGTTACAATTCACTCACTATAGGAATTACTAAGAAGGACGTGCCTATGGCGCGTCCTTTTGAGAATGATTGAGGTACGTATGAGTACATTTGCAGTTAAGCAGATAAGTTCTTTTTGCCAGGAGCAACTTCTGGTCCAGGATATTTGCTCGTAGAAGACGGTGTATTTGGTCATTTCACTAAAGAGAAGCCAGACTGCGAGATTATTGACCGCACTGGTTCTTGGGTGGCACCTGGCCTTGTTGATACCCATATCCATGGCTTCCTGGACCACGATATTATGGACTGCGATCCTGATGGCGTTATTGAGATTGCCCAGGGTTTGCTCTCTAACGGTGTAACTTCTTGGCTTCCAACAACACTAACCGCAAGTGTTGAGCAAACTGGCGATGCTTGTGAGTCCGTTGCTGATGCAGCAGAGGGAATTGCGGCAAACGGCATTGATGCTGCTCGCATCCAGGGCATCTTCCTAGAGGGACCTTTCTTTACCGAGAAACACAAGGGTGCCCAGAATCCTGCGTACTTCCTTGATCCAGATGTAGAGGTCTTTGATGAGTGGCAGGAGCGTGCCGACGGCTGGATTGCCAAGATTGCTATTGCTCCAGAGCGCGATGGCGCTCCAGAGTTCTGTGCAGAGATGGCAGACCGCGGTGTTCATGTTGCACTTGGTCACTCCGATGCAACGTATGAGGAAGCTCTTGCCTGCGTAAACGCTGGTGCAGACATCTTTGTTCATACCTATAACGGCATGAGCGGTCTTCACCACCGTGAGCCAGGTATGGTTGGCGCTGCAATGACCACCCACGGTACCTATGCAGAGGCTATTTGCGACGGCCATCACCTTAATCCTATTGCTGTTCGCGCTCTGGTAAATGCAAAGGGATATGACCATACCGTTCTTATTACAGACTGCATGCGTGCAGGTGGTATGCCTAATGGACAGTACAAACTAGGCGATTTCCCTGTTGTTGTTGAAGGTGGAACTGCTCGTCTGATGGATGAGTCTCACAGCCTTGCAGGTTCAATCCTTCGTCTGTTTGAAGGCGTGAAGAACGTCTTTGACTGGGGTATTGTTTCTGCTGAAGAAGCGGTTCGTATGGCTTCAGAAAACCCAGCTCGCTCTTGTGGAATTGATGATGTTTGTGGCTTCATCCGTCCTGGATATGATGCTGACTTTATTGTTGTTACAAAAGATCTTCAGCTTGAAGAGACGTTCCTTGGAGGAAAGAGCGTTTACAAGGCTTAAGCAGCAGATTTTGAGTAATGCAAACTAAAGGAAGCCTATGGAGTTCTATTCCCATAATTATTTAATTCACCATGCGACAGTATTTGACTGGACTCAGCTTGTTCTATTTGGCCTTGTTGCACTTCTGATGATCTTCTCGCTTGTGCATTACATGCGCGATAGAAAGAATTCTAAGTATCGTGAGCTGGCGCTTATTGCGCTGTTCTCATTAATCTTTCTTGGACTTCTACAGCTTGATCGTGTGCTAGAGGTTAATCAGGCAAGTAAGCACTATGAGTCAATTGTTTCCTCACAAGAAAGCTTCGCTCGACGTCTTGAGGTTGATTTTGACCACGTGTACGTTGCCTTTGATAGCCAGGGAAATCCCTCGTATCTTGAGGTTGACGGTAAGTATTATCACGTTTTGAAAAATACCGAGAATGACTATGTCATTGAACAGATCAATCTCATTGGTAATGACATTAAGCATGTTGAGGAGTAGATCGATGAACTTTTATTTAGAAGTTGCCATTAAATTGTGCATCGGTCTTTTCTCGCTTGTTCTGGCAATTAACGTCAGCGGAAAAGGAAACCTAGCACCAACTGCAGCAATTGACCAGGTTCAAAACTTTGTACTTGGCGGCATTGTTGGCGGCATGATCTACAACAGTTCAATTACCATTTTGCAGTTCACCCTTGTCCTGCTTATTTGGCTCATTATTGTTATGGTTCTCAAATGGTTGAGAACAAACAATATGCTGGTCAAGCAGTTGATTGATGGACGTCCTGTTATTGTTATTGATAAGGGCAAGCTGCTTGTAGACAACTGTAGGTCTATGGGTCTCACTGCCTACGATGTGTCGCTGAAGCTTCGCCAGGCAGGAGTGAATTATATCTCAGACGTTAAGCGTGCCATTCTTGAGCAAAATGGACAGTTGATTATTGTTAAAAAAGGAGAAGAGAACGTTAGATTCCCGCTTATTACTGACGGACAAGTTCAGACAAATATTCTTGAGACGCTGGACCTGGAAGAGAATTGGCTTGAAAGAGAACTTGAGCATCAAGGTTATAAGTCTGCTTCAGAGGTTTATTTGGGTGAGTATAATAGTGGAAATTTGATTATTACTCCGTATGCGGAGAAAGATCAGTAAGTTAGCAAGAAATAAAATAGTTAACCTGTTTGTTCCAATTCCGTTTACGGAAAAGATAAAATATATATCGTTGACCTGAATTGGAATATGTATACTAAGGCTAACTTTTAGAAAGCGGACTGTCGGAAGACAGCCCGCTTTCGTGCTAAAGGGGAAGCATGAATGCATGTTCAGATGATGAGAAGTGAGTAGAAAGGCAAAGAAGTGAGGAGAAACATGGGTTTCTCGCCATGTTTTTATGCTTGGTAGCGAGGAAAAACGCACGATTTTGTTTGAAGAATTTGGCACTATACCGTATTGGTTTTTATAGTTTTGGGAGATGTAACATGAATTTGAATCCAACCGTTTCTCGTCGTAGCGCACTTGTAGCTTCCGCTTTTGGCGTGAGTGCTATTCTTGCTGGCTGCAAGCCTGAGGCTCAAAAGCAAGAAGGAGCTTCTGATAATAAAGACCAGAAGAAGCTCAACATTGTTGCAAGTTTTTATCCTATGTACGATTTTGCAAAGCGCATTGCTGGCGATCATGCTGAGGTAACATGCCTCGTTCCAGCAGGTACTGAGCCACATGATTGGGAGCCATCCAGCAAGGATATGAAGACTATCCAGGAAGCAGACTTCTTGATTTACAACGGTGCTGGTATGGAGCACTGGGTCAAGGACGTACTTGATGGACTTGGTTCTGGCACAAACTTACAGCAGTTGAGACCAGCAAAGACGTTAAACTTCTTGAGCTTGAAGAGGACGATGATCACGATCATGAGGAGAAGAAAGACGACCATGATCACGATCACGATCATGGCGGAACTGACCCTCACGTTTGGCTGAGCCCTCTGAATGCAAAGATTCAGATGAAGAATATTTGTGATGCGCTTTCCGAGAAGGACTCTGAGCACAAGTCAGAGTATGCTGCCAATCTTGATAAGGCAAACGCAGACTTTGATACGCTTGATAGTGAGTTCCACAAGGGTCTGGATTCACTACCTAACAAGACCATTGTTGTTTCTCACCAGGCATTTGGTTATCTATGTGAGGCATATGGTCTTACACAGATGCCAATCGAGGGTGTTGAGGCAGATGCAGAGCCAAATGCTCAAGAAATGAAAGAGATTACTGAGTTCGTAAAAGAGCATAATGTAAAGGTTATTTTTACGGAGGAACTGGTAAGTCCTAAGGTTGCTCAAGCAATTGCTGAGGCAACAGGCGCTCGTGTTGAAGAGCTTAACCCACTTGAGGGACTTACTGATGACGAGCTCAAGGCGGGCGAGGATTACCTCTCTGTTATGCGCGAGAACCTCAAGGCTCTTGAGGGCGCTCTCGCATAGTGTGTTGCCAGCTTAGGCTGGATGTTTGGAGGACGTGTTGCAGGAAAGTCAGATAGCCGTTTCGCTTCAAGACGTGAGTTTTTCTTACAAGAAGACGCGTGTCTTAAGCGATGTAAATTTAGACGTTCATCAAGGTGAGATTTGTGCGCTTATTGGTGATAACGGAGCTGGTAAATCTACGCTCTCTCGTATTGTGGTGGGTGAGCTTGAGCCAACTAGCGGTAAGTCACTTCTTTTTGGAACGTCCTCGACTCGGTTTAAAGACTGGGAGCGTGTAGGCTATGTCCCACAGCTGCCTTCAGAATCGGTTAATCGCTTTCCTGCAAGCGTCGTCGAGCTAGTAGATGCAAGTCAGTATGCTCGTGCCAAAAAGGTAAAGATGAGCGCAAAAGAGCGTCGCGAGCGCACGCTTGAGGCACTTGACCTTGTAGGTATGACTGACTTTTCCACGCGTATTATTAGGGAACTCTCTGGAGGACAGCTCCAGAGAGTTCGCCTTGCCTGCGCGCTGGTAGGAAACCCATCACTACTTATCCTGGACGAGCCTACAACTGGTCTTGATAAAGAGAGTCGCAATCATTTCTATAGCCTAGTGCGAGAAGCCCATGCAGCTCGAGATCTTGCGGTACTTATTGTTACGCATGATCTTGCAGCTCTTGATGCGCTGGCTTGTCGAGTTGTTGAAGTTGCTGACCACAAAGCTACAGAAATTGCAGGTAGGGGTCACGGTCATGATCACTGTGCAGTTCATGGAGCTCACTGTGACCTTGACTCTCATCATGTCCACGACCACAATCGCGGAAAATTAGATGATTTTGCTTTAACGGAGTCCCTTGGTCCTGCGTCCGACGTTGTTCAAGATGCCCAAGACTCGTACGAGAGGAGGGCATAAATGTTTGAATACGTATTTATGCAGCGAGGAATTCTTGTGGGAATTCTTCTGGGAGCAATTATTCCGCTGGTAGGCGTTACGGTTGTATTGAAGCGCCTTTCTATGATTGGCGACGCTCTCTCACATACCTCTCTTGCAGGTGTTGCAGGAGGCATGATTGCGGGCATTAATCCTGTTGCCGGAGCAATTGCCGCTTGTTTGGGTGGTGCTCTTTGTGTTGAGGGAGTACGTCGCCACTTTAAAGATCAGTCAGAGCTTGCAGTTGCTATTGTTATGGCAGCAGGCATTGGTCTAGCAGGTGTTTTGTCAGGTTTTGTTCCCAATTCATCAAGCTTCAACAGCTTTATGTTTGGCTCTATTCTGACGGTAAGCGAGCAAGAAGTTCAGATGATTGTGGTCATTAGCGTACTTGCAGTCGCATTCTGCTTCTTCCTTAGAAAAGAACTTTTCTTGATGTCTTTTGATGAGCGTCATGCCCGTTGTGTTGGTGTACCCGTAAGTCTAATCAACTTTGGTTTTGTCATCGCAGTAGCTTTAGTAGTTGCTGTTGCAGCAAGAACAGTTGGTTCACTTATTGTGTCGTCCATGATGGTGGTGCCCGTTGCCTGTGCTTTGCAGATTTCCCGCAGCTGGAAGCAATGTTGTTTGTATGCGAGCACGGTGGGTATGCTGACCTCACTTGGTGGACTTGTTGTCTCCTATGAGCTTGGCCTTAAACCTGGAGGAACCATCGTTCTTCTCGCGGTTGTTACGCTTTTGTTTATCTTTCTGGTAAAAAGGGTTGTGCTGCTGCTCAAAACTCGCACAGTGTGATACTCTGAACAAAGTGCGTTGACGGAGAGGTCTGCCGGAGCACGTTGTGAACAGAGAGGGTGTTCGTGGTTGAGAAACACCTGCACAGCGCTGGTAGAGTTCACTCCCGAGCTACAACTTGAACGGCGTCATTGCTTAGTAGGGAAGTCGTCCGCCTAACGAAACTAGGCTTTTAAGTGGATTGCACAGAGAGAAAACTGTGCAATCAACCGAGGTGGTACCGCGGAAATTTTCCGTCCTTGGGCATATGCTCAGGGACGGTTTCTATTGAAAGGGTAATTACATGGGAATGTCTGAGGAACTCTCGGCAATTCGCGAGCAAGTACTTGAAGGAATTGCTAAGGCAACAAACCTTGAAGCACTTGAGAAGGTGCGCGTTGCATCAATGGGTAAAAAGGGCTCTCTTACGGCAATTATGCGTATGATGGGTCAGGTTCCCGCAGATCAGCGCCCTCAAATGGGTCAGCTTGCAAATACCGTTCGTGCTAACGTTGAGACCGCTATTCGCGAGCGTCAGCTTGCTTTAAAGCGAGAAGCCCTTGAAGCACAGCTTAATGCTGAGGCAACTGATATTACCCTTCCAGGTCGTCGTCTGAGCCCTGGTACTCAGCACCTCATTGAGCAGGTACGTGAGGAGATGGAAGACATCTTTATCAGCATGGGCTACACCATTGAGACAGGCCCTTATGTTGAGACCACCTACTACAACTTTACAGCTCTGAATGCTCCTGAGGATCATCCAAGCCGTTCTGGTAAGGATACGTTCTACGTAGTGGATAATGCACCAGAAGGAAAGGAATCGCACGTACTGGGCGAGTCTGACGTGCTTCTTCGTACACAGACTTCTGGCGTTCAGGTACACACCATGGAGACAAAAGAGCCTCCTATTTACATGATTTGCCCTGGTACGGTATTTCGTCCTGACACCGCAGATGCCAACCACCTGCCTCAATTTACGCAGATGGAAGGCCTTGTTGTTGATGAGGGAATCACCTTTGGTGATCTCAAAGGTACCCTTGATCACTTTACTCGTGAGATTTTTGGTAAGGACCGCGCTACCCGCTATCGTCCTCACTTCTTCCCATTCACCGAGCCAAGCTGCGAGGTAGACGTTTCTTGTGGTGTTTGCCACGGTGAGGGCTGCCGTTTCTGCAAGAACACGGGCTGGCTTGAGATTCTTGGTTGCGGCATGGTTGACCCTAATGTCTTCAAGTACTGCGGTATTGATTCCGAGAAGTACACAGGCTTTGCCTTTGGCATTGGTGTTGAGCGTGTTGCAGCGCTTCGTTATGACCTTCCTGACCTGCGCATGCTCATCTCTGGTGACCAGAGAGTTCTGCGTCAGTTCTAATCATCGGCGTCTTACTAGAAAGGCAATCACATGCGTGTATCTTATGAATGGCTGAAGACGCTCGTTGATCTTCCTCAGGATCCAAAAGACCTTGAGCGCGAGTTTGTGCGCACTGGTACTGAGGTTGAGGCCATAGAGCGTGTTGGCGCTAACCTTGACTATGTTGTTACTGCTCAGGTTGTAAGCAAAGAGCCTCATCCTGATTCTGATCACATGTACGTCACCCTAGTTGACGTGGGCAACAACAATGTGGATAAGGACGGAAATCCTGTTCCTCTACAGATTGTTTGTGGCGCCCAGAACTTTAATCAGGGAGACCACATTGTTACCGCAATGATTGGTGCAGTACTTCCTGGAGACTTTAAGATTAAAAAGTCCAAGCTGCGTGGCGTTGAGTCTTGCGGCATGAACTGCTCTTCTCGCGAGCTGGGTCTTGGCGATGACCAGAGCGGCATTATGATTCTTCCTGAGGATGCTCCAATTGGTATGCCGCTTACGGATTACCTGGGCATGTCTGACGTTGTTCTTGATTGTGAGATTACCCCTAACCGTCCTGACTGCCTCTCTATGACAGGTATGGCTGTTGAGGTTTCCGCAATGTATGACATCGATACCCACATTGAGCTTCCAAGTGTTGCCTCTGAGTCTGGTGCAGATGCATCTGAGCAGGTAGATGTTACTATTGCTGACCCTGAGCTCTGCTCAAGGTACACCGCTCGCGTGGTTCGCAACGTCAAGATTGGCCCAAGCCCTGAGTGGCTGGCTCGCCGCGTTACGGCTTGTGGTGGTCGCTCTATTAACAACGTTGTTGATGTTACTAACTACGTTATGTACCTGACTGGCCAGCCTCTGCACGCCTTTGACCTTGGAAAACTTACCAAGGAAGATGGCAAGTATCACATTGTGGTTCGCGCCGCAGAAGACGGTGAGCACATTGTGACGCTTGACGGAGAAGACCGTGAGCTCACGTCTGATATGACGGTCATCACAGATAACGGTAAGACTCCTATTGCACTTGCTGGTGTTATGGGTGGTCTTGACTCTGAGATTACCGAGAATACCGTTGATGTCCTTTTGGAATCCGCTGTTTTTGATAATGGCCACATTAGCCGTACCAGCAGAAACCTTGATTTGATGAGCGAGGCTTCTATTCGCTACGAGCGTCTTGTGGATCCAAACGGCTGCGCATCTGTTGCAGATATTGCAGCAGCTCTCTTTGAGGAGTGCTGTGGTGCCGAGGTTTGCCCTGGTATTGTTGATGTATATCCAAAGGTAAAAGAGGCAGTAACTATTACGCTTCGCCCAGAGCGCGTCTGCGCCCTTGCAGGTGCTCAAATTCCAGAAGAGTTTATGGTTTCTCGCCTTACGCGCCTTGGCTGCAAGGTTGCTCCAGCAGACAACGGAGAGCTGAGCGTTATTGCTCCTACAAACCGCCCAGATCTTACGCGTGAGGTTGACCTTATTGAGGAGATTGTTCGCCTGTGGGGTGAAGGTGATATTGAGGCTACGCTTCCTGCTGCTAGAAACCATGCAGGCGGTTTGACCTCAGATCAGCGTCAGATTAGAAAGATTGGCCGCACGCTGCGCTCCCTTGGCCTCAACGAGACAAAGTCATATTTGTTTGCAAGTCCAGATGACCTCTCTAAGCTTGGTATGAGCGAAGAGGGAAGAGGTGTCCCAGTAAAGGTTATGAGCCCACTTGTTGCTGACCAGTCTGAGATGCGCCGCTCCATTGTTCCAGGTCTTCTGCGCTCTATTGCATACAACCTTGCTCATGGTGTCTCTAATATTGCCATGTATGAGCTGGGCCGCGTACTCTTTGGACATAAGGATAAGAGCCAGCCAGATGAGCCAAGCTATGTCTGTGGCGTATTGGTTGGTCGTCCAGCAGATGATGCTTGGAACGCCAAGTATCCAGCTTACGATTTCTTTGATGCCAAGGGTATTGTTGAGGGTCTGCTTGAGGCACTTCGCATCCCTAAGGTTCGTTTCCGTGTAGCTGAGCCAGAGCAATACGGTTGGCTGCAGCCTGGTCGCGCTGCTGAGATTCTTGCAGGTAGCGAGACAATCGGTTGGGTTGGAAACATTCATCCTTTGTCGCTCCAGAACTTTGACATTGAGGTTCCAGTCATTGCCTTTGAGATTTCTGTTGCGTCGCTTTTGCGTCTTTCTCAGAAAGACCTTCCTATTGTTGAGCCTCCAACCTATCCAGGCATCTCCATTGACCTGGCAATTGTTGTTGACGAGAGCGTTACTGCTGAGCAGCTGGTTCAGCGTTTGAAGTCTGCTGGTGGCAAGCTTCTCTGCGACATCAGACTCTTTGACGTGTACCGCGATGCCCTGCGTGTTGGTGAAGGCAAGAAGTCCATGGCCTTCTCGCTCACGTATCGTGCAGACGACAGAACGCTTACTTCAGAAGAGGTCGAGAAGACCCACACAAAGCTTGTGGAGAAGGTTCTTCGTTCTACCGGCGGAGAAATTCGCGGATAAGCAGGTAATTGTAGTGCCAAGTTGGAACGTACATATTGCTCATGCTGACCGGCTCCTTGAGAAAGGAGCCGGTTGCTTGGGTGTAGATATTCACTACCCTGATGCATTTCTGCTTGGAAACGTTGCTCCTGATGTGCACATTGGCTTTATGGTTCCAGACTATTCTCACAAGGTGAGGTACGGTCGAAGCCATCAGTCATACCCAGGAAGTTTGCCTATTCCAAGTTATAAGCGGTATCAGCGTAATTTTATGGGTGGCCTTAACCCAGCCGAGTATCTACTACAGACTGACTTCATCCAGCCAAATGTGAGTTATTGCTCAGCTGAGCAGCGCAGCTTAGTAGATCAGCGCCAGCTCAGAGAGCTTATCGTGGGCATTTGGTGCCACCTTGTTTGCGACCATGTGTATAACACTCATACACGGGCATTTTTGCGTGCTCATCATATTCCGACAGGAGAAGATGCACGTATTCGTAAGCAAGCAGATTTTGATGTTTACGGGCGCTCGCTTGATATGAATCGTCTGCCAGAAACATCTGATGAGCTCTTTGCAGTTGCCGCGGCTCATCCACAGTATGGGTTTACACATTCAGATGTTGAGCAAACACTTCAGGTCATACAGCGTATTGCAGAGGAGAATCGCCAGAATAGTGTGAGCTGCCCGCAGTATCAAATGCTTGATACAGAGTTTTTCTCGTCAGCCTATAAAGAGGCAGAGGAAACGCTCGTTCAAGGATTTATGCTGCAAAAACATAACTAGTTCAGGTAAAGTTATATTCTCGCTTTTCTGAGATAGGTTTTGGAGGACGCTATGGAAAAGATGGAATCTCGCGGAACATTTACGGAGTATCTGCCTTCATACACCATTGGTGTTGATGCTTATAAGTCGGTACTGCACATTGTTAAGCGCTTTGGCAAAAATGCCGTAGTCATTGGTGGACCAACTGCAATGGAGAAGGCACGTCCAAAGCTTGAGGCTGCACTTGCGGGTTATGAGGTTTCTATCTCTTCTTGGATTTCTTACGGCACTAACTCTACGCACGCAAATGCCAAGAGAATTGCAGCAATGCCTGAGGTTATTGCTGCTGATATGCTCTTCCTTGTTGGCGGCGGTCGCGCAATTGATGAGGGTAAAGAGATTGCAACTATTCTGGACAAACCATACTTTACCTTCCCAACGCTTGCTTCTAACTGCGCTCCTGTAACAAGAATTGCTGTTTCTATAAAGAGGATGGTTCTGCAGATACGTACTTCATTCCTGCTGAGCTTCCTGTTCATACCTTTATTGATACGCAGATTATTGCAGAGAGCCCTGATGAGTACTTCTGGGCAGGAATTGGCGACGCCTTCTCTAAGGGTCCTGAGGTTGAACTTTCTTCCAGAGAAGTTGAGCTGCTCCACAGCCCTCTTATGGGACGAGCTCTTGCCGCTGGTGCCTGCATTGAGCCTCTGTTTGATAATGCAGAGCAGGCACTGGCAGATAAGCGCGCCGGCGTTGTCTCTGAGGCGTTTGAGAACGTTGTTCTGAACATCATTGTGACTGCTGGTATTGTGTCTAATATGACCACCAATCTTGGTGCTGAGCGTGGTGCGTATTACTTCAATTCCTCAACCGCTCATGCCTTCTACAATGCCTTTACTGCTCTGGGCGAGCGTGGCGAGAAACACCTTCATGGTGAGGTTGTTTCCTTTGGTACCTGCGTCCTTTATGCCTTTGACGGCAACCTTAAAGCACTTGAGGAGCAGGTGGCGCTTAATAGAAAGCTTGGTCTCCCAACCACCTTGGCCAATCTGGACATTACTTCAGAATCTGTTGACGCTGATTTGGACATCATTGTTGAGCGAGCTCAGAAGACCAACGAGTGGGGTCGCGCTCCTTATGGATTTACACCTGATCGCTTCCGCCAGGCAATTCTTGATACCGATGCATACGGTAGGGCAGTTGCTTCTGGCGAGAAGGACCAAGAGACAGCAGCTCTTGATGTAATTGCTGCACATGCTCCTTCAGCTGAGACGGCTGTACCACGCAAGATGTAGTTGCAAGTAACCTGAAGAATCACTTTAGGAAGAGGACTTGTAGGAGCCAGCTTTCTTAAGTCGCTTCACGGTTATATAAAAAGTTTATGTATCAAATGGCAGTTTATTTGGATAAGCTGCCATTTCTTTTAGTTGCAATTTTTATTCACTATAATTAACAAAATTTAGCACAAAACAAAAAAATAACGTGTACGGTCGTTTTTTTATCGGTGAAAGACATATTGAGTGTTTGTTACCGTGTTTTTACCTTGTAATGGTTTATCTTAGTAACTATCAACTACGAGTCTTTATGGATAACAAATCTATAAAATGCGTAGATTTCATAGATTAGCGCGGGGGTGAGCATGGCAGAGTTAAATGCATCGTTAGTAGTGAGTGACCAGGATGCATACTTGTTTGCGCAAGGTAAATGGTTCCAGAGCCACAAGAAATTAGGTGCACACCCTGCGGTTCAAGAAGATGGAGTTGAAGGTTATCATTTTGCGGTTTGGGCCCCCAATGCAGCCTCTGTCTCTGTTGTTGGAGACTTTAATAATTGGGATGATACCGTCAACGTTCTTTCTCGCTCAAAACATGGCGGAATCTGGGAAGGTTTTATTCCAGGAATCACCTCGGAAGTATTGTATAAATTTCTGATTGTATCCGCTTCTGGACAGAAGATTTTTAAGGCTGACCCCTATGGTACCTATGCGGAGGTCAGACCACATACGGCATCTATTACGTTTGACCCAGATGTGTACGTTTGGGAAGACGAAGCATGGATGAAGAGACGTGCATCGCTTAAGTTCCTGCATAGTCCTCTTAACATCTTTGAAGTTCATCTTGGGAGCTGGAAGCAGCATACTGACCTGACTGCCCAAGAGGAAGATTCTGCTGATACAGAGAATGTAGAGCAGGCCGAAGAACCCAAGGATTATTTTGACACCAACGTAGATGCCTTCTACACCTATGATGACCTCTCAGAAGAGCTGGTAGCCTACGTTAAAGATATGGGCTACACCCACATTGAGCTTCTCCCTGTTATGGAGCATCCTTTTGATGGATCTTGGGGTTATCAGGTAACGGGTTATTTTGCTCCCACCTCAAGGTATGGCAATCCTGCCCAGTTCAAACACTTTATTGACTGCTGCCATCAGGCTGGTATTGGCGTCATTTTAGACTGGGTCCCAGGAGGCTTCTGCAAAGATGCTCATGGTCTTGCAGAGTTTGATGGCACTAAGCTCTTTGAAGAAAAAGAGCATCCTAACTGGGGAACTCTTAAGTTTGATCTTACTCGTGGTGAGGTTAGAAGCTTCCTTGTTTCTAACCTGCTTATGTGGCTGAAGGACTATCACGCTGATGGCATTCGTGTTGACGGTGTCAGTAGCATGCTGTATTTGAATTTTGGTATCGACGATCCTTCCCAGAAGCGCTTTAACCATAAGGGCACAGAGGAAGATTTGGATGCAAGTGCTTTCTTGCGTCTCTGCAACGAGACTGCTCAAAAAGAACATCCCGATATTTTGATGATTGCAGAAGAGTCCACAGCATGGCCGCTGGTTACCTATCCTCCCGAGGTTGGGGGACTTGGCTTTAACCTTAAGTGGGACATGGGCTGGATGAATGATACGCTGCACTATTGTCAGACTGATTTCCCTTATAGACCAGGTAACCACCGTCTTCTGACCTTCTCCAGCATGTATCAGTTCAATGAGAATTTGTGCTGCCACTCAGCCATGATGAGGTTGTTCATGGTAAGTGCAGTCTTATTCAGCGCATGCCGGGGGATTGGTGGAGACAGTTTGCTGGCATGAGGGCTTTGGCACTTCATCAGATGACTCATCCAGGCGCTAAGCTCAACTTTATGGGCAACGAGATTGCGCAGTTTATTGAATGGCGCTACTACGAGGGTATTGAGTATTACTTGACTGAGGAGTATCCAACTCACGCTCATCAGCAGGCATTTATTAAGGCTCTTAATCATTTCTATAAGAATCATCCAGGACTTTGGCAGTACGCCTACGACAACCGTGGATTTGATTGGATTGACGCAGACAATAATGAACAATCAATCATCTCGTTTGTTCGTCACGGAAGAAAGCCTTCCGAGGACCTGGTTATTCTCATCAATTTTGACGTTGCAACCCATCAGAACTTCCGTTTAGGCATGCCTTCTGCAGGTGTGTGGAAAGAAGTGTTTAATTCCGACGCAAAAGAGTTTGGCGGTTCGGGTATTGTGAATACTAAGAAACTTTCCACAAAACCAGTGGCATGGAATGGAAGAGATTATTCGGTAGAGCTGTCTGTTCCTCCGCTTGGTGGCATTGTTTTAGCGTTTGAGAAAGAACTTCCAAAGAGGGGGAAGCATGGCCGTAAATAACGGACAAAACATTTTTACCGATAAACAAGACTTTGAAGAGCAGTATCGCGATAAGTTCATCAAGATTCTTGGTAAATACTATGGAGAATGCACTGATCAGGAGCGCTATAACGTTCTTGCCCACCTCATTGCAGAAAAGGCGCGAGAAATTCAGTCAACCTCCTATATTCATGCTGACAAGCAGGTCTATTACTTCTCTCTTGAGTTCCTTCTAGGACCACTACTTGAGAATTATCTACTCAATCTTGGTATCACCGACGTTGTTGCAGAGGGCCTTAAAGAAATGGGTACTTCGCTTCAGGAGCTTGCTGCTCAGGAGGTAGACCCTGGCCTTGGCAATGGTGGTCTGGGTAGACTTGCCGCTTGTTTCCTTGATTCCATGGCGCACGAGGGCATGGCTGGCTTTGGTAACGGTATGAGATACCGTTATGGTCTCTTCCGCCAGGAGATTAAGGATGGACGCCAGGTAGAGCGTACCGATAACTGGCTGGCAAATGGATATCCATGGGAAGTCAGAAAAGACGATTCTAGCGTACTGGTGCGCTTTGGTGGCACAGTTGTAAGGCATGAGGACGAGAATGGCAATTTCTGGTTCTCGCAAGAGGGTGGCCAGGTAGTAAGGGCTGTTCCATACGATGTGCCTATTGTTGGCTATGGCGCAAAGACCGTAAATAAGCTGCGTCTTTGGTCTGCAGAGCCAGCAGAGGAAGACTTTGATCTTGATGCTTTTAACGCCGGCGATTATGCCCGTGCTAATAAGTTCCGCTCTGACGTTGAGGCAATTTCAACCATTCTGTATCCAAATGACTCTGGTGAGCACGGACGCATTCTTCGCTTAAAGCAGGAGTATTTGTTTGTTTCCGCTGGTCTTCAGACCATTCTTCGTGCTTATAAGGATAAGTACGGCGAGGATTGGGAACACTTTGCAGATCACGTCTGTATCCACACTAACGATACGCACCCAGCAATGTGCGGACCAGAGCTTATGCGTCTGCTTGTCGATGACCATGGCGTTGACTTTAACGAGGCATTTGATATCGCGAGAAACGCAATCTCTTATACCAACCACACCGTTATGCCTGAGGCTCTTGAGAAGTGGCCTATCAACACCTTCCGTGAGCTGCTTCCTCGCCTGTATATGTTTATTGATGAGTTGATCGTCGCTATAAGGAGCAGCTGCTTGCTGACTCTAACGGCAACACCGAACTTCTCGCTTCAACAGCTGTGTTGTGGGATAACACCGTTCGTATGGCTAACCTCTCTATTCTGTTTAGCCACTCGGTCAATGGTGTCTCTGACTTGCACACAAACATTTTGAAGCAGAGTGTTTTGAAGGATTTCTACAAGCTTCGTCCAGAAATCTTTAATAACAAGACTAACGGCATCTGCCACCGTCGCTTCTTGGCACAGGCAAATACCGCTTACGCAAAGCTTATTACTGAGGCTATTGGTACCGGCTGGCTTGATGATGCCAATGAGCTTCAGAAGCTTTCTGCTTTTGAGAACAATGCTGAGTTCTTGGACAAGATGGACGCTGCAAAGAGAGAAGAAAAAGAGCGTCTTGCTGCATACGTCAAGAAGACAACTGGTGTTGAGATGGATACCAATACCATCTTTGATACGCAGGTAAAACGCTTCCATGCATATAAGCGTCAGCTGCTTAATGTCTTTAAGATTTTGTATCTCTACAACCGCATGCTTGATGATCCAAGCTATAAGCCGGCTCCAACAACCTTTATTTTCTCGGGCAAGGCTGCTCAGAGCTATACCTTTGCAAAGGAAGTCATTCGACTTATTCACTCCGTTGCAGACGTGGTTAACAACGACGAGCGCATTGAGGGTCGTCTGAAGATTGTCTTTATTCCAAACTTTGCTGTTTCAAATGCACAGCTTATCTATGCTGCATCTGATATTTCAGAGCAGATTTCGGTTGCTGGTGCAGAGGCTTCTGGTACCTCAAACATGAAGCTTATGATGAATGCGGCTCTGACCCTTGGTACATATGACGGTTCAAATATTGAGATCTCTGAGCTTGCAGGACCAGAGAACATCAAGATTTTTGGTCTTCGTGCAGACGAGGTCCAGCAGGTATATGCTTCCGGCACCTACTTTGCACAAAACCTGCTTAACCAGAACCCAACGCTGGCTCGCATTGTAAATATGCTTACCGATGGTTCGTTGAGCCGACTCTCTGGCAACTTTGAGTCAATTCACGATTATCTGCTGATTAACAATGATCCTGACCTGGTGCTTATTGACTTTGACGCCTACGTGAAGGCATGGGAAGAGCTTACTCAGTCTTATGCAGATCGTCGTAGCTGGAATGCTCGTGCACTTCACAATACCGCAAACTCTGGTTTCTTCTCGGCTGATAGAACTATCAGGGAGTACATGGAAGATATTTGGCACGTGTAAGGATCTGCGTTTAGGTTCAATCGTCGTAGGGCGTTGAGAATATAGACCTCTGTTGGGGAGAGAGGAGATTTGGATATGAGCAAAAGGGAATGTCTTGCAATGCTACTTGCAGGAGGACAGGGAAGCCGTTTAGGTGCTTTGACCTCAAAAGTAGCTAAACCTGCTGTCTCGTTTGGTGGCAAGTTCCGCATTATTGACTTTGCATTATCCAACTGCGCAAATTCAGGAATTTCTACGGTAGGTGTTTTGACACAGTACCGTCCGTATTTGCTTCACTCTTACGTGGGATCAGGTAGTGCTTGGGACCTTGATGAGCGCGGTGGTGGAATTTCTATTCTTCCTCCATTTGCTACTCAGTCTGGTGGTGCATGGTATGCGGGAACCGCAGATGCCGTCACCCAGAATATTGGCTACATTGAGCAGAACAACCCTGATTACGTACTAATTCTCTCTGGCGATCAGCTTTACCGTATGGACTACGGCGAGATGCTCGCCTGCCATAAGAAGAACAACGCAGACCTCACCATTGCTGTTATGCCTGTTCCTTGGGAAGAGGCCTCTCGCTTTCGGCATCATGTCCATTGATGATGAGGATAGGATCACTAAGTTTTCCGAGAAACCCAAAGAGCCAGAGTCCAACCTGGCGTCCATGGGAATCTATATCTTTAGCACAGACCTGCTTCTTGAGACCTTGCGTGAGGATGCAAAGAACCCTGAATCTTCTCATGACTTTGGCGGCGATATTATTCCGACGTTGCTTGATGATAACAAACGTCTTTTTGCCTATCGCTTTGAGGGCTTCTGGCGTGATGTAGGTACCATTGCAAGCTATCATGAGACCAGCATGGATCTGCTTGGCTCTGAGCCTAAGTTTGACATCTTCTCGGACAAGTTCCCTATTTTGTCTAATGCTTCCACCCGTCCACCAGCGTATATTGGCGCTTTCGGTGAGGTAGATGACTGTCTGGTAAGCAACGGTTGCCAGGTCTTTGGTTATTCTCGCCATTCAATTTTGTCTACTGATGCCGTTATTGGTGAGGGAGCTCGCGTTATTGACTCCGTGCTTCTTCCCGGCGCAGAAGTTAAACCTGGTGCGGTGGTTATTCGCGCAATTCTTGGCGAGAACGCTGTGGTCGAGAAGAACGTCCATATTGGCAGCTCTGATTTGAACAAGGAGATTGCTGTTGTTGGAAATGATGTAGTGGTTGAAAGAGGTGAGCACTAATGAAAAGGGTAATTGGACTTATTACCTGCAATTATGCTTCTACTAATATGGAAATCGCCACCGATGTACGCCCAATTGCATCTATGCCTTTTTTGGGAAGATATCGCCTGGTAGATTTTCCTCTTTCAAATATGGTCAATTCTGACATTAGTACCGTTGGCGTAATCATGCCCTTTAACTATCGCTCACTTATTGATCACCTTGGCTCTGGTAAAGATTGGAACTTGGACCGCAAAAGCGGAGGCTTGTTTATCCTGCCAGGATCCGCTTTTGGTACCTCTCACACAGGCGCTCGTTTCCTGCTCAGAGATCTGATTTCCAACAAGCCATATCTTGAGAGAACTGACGCAGAGTATGTTCTGCTGTCCACTTCAAACTTTGTTTTTAACTCTGATCTTACCGAGCTGCTTGATCAGCATCTTGAGTCTGATGCAGACATCACTATGATGACCTACACCACTCGTTATAACGATAGGGACGTTGTTGGTGTTGAGCTTGACGGTGATCGTGTGGTTAAAACGCACAATGGTGTCCAGCGCGGAGACGAGGCTTCTCTCGACTGCTTTATTATCAAGCGTGACCTGCTCATTGACATGCTTGATTGGTATAGAGCTACCGATTACCTTGACCTCTTTGAGGCGCTTCATGCTGACTACAATCGTGTTAAGGTCCGTACCTTCCACTTTGAGGGCCATGTAGCATCTATCTTCTCAAAGAACTCTTATTATCGGGCCAACATGGAGCTTTTGAACCCCATGCCGGCAAATGAGCTCTTTACTCCAGAGCGTTCCATCAAGACAAAGGCTCACGATACTGCTCCTGCAAAATTTGAGATTGGCTCAAAGGTAAGTAACTCTACTATTTCTGCAGGTTGCCGTATTCGTGGAACGGTTACTGGTTCCATCCTTGGCCGTAACGTCATTATTGAGCGCGGTGCTATCGTTCGTGATTCCATTGTGATGGAAGGCTGCATTGTTAAGGAAGGCTCTGTAGTCGAGCACGCTATTGTAGACCGCTCTAACGTTATTCCTGCGGGTACTGAGCTTCGTGGTACCAGTGAAGAAATTCTTATTCAGCGTAAAAACAATAAGAGGGTGGCGTAATAATGTCCCAAGTCTCCAAGCGTCGCAAACTTCGCGTTGTCTATGCAACTTCAGAGGTAGCGCCTTTTTCCAAGTCGGGTGGTCTTGGAGATGTTTCGGGCTCATTGCCACAAGCACTTAAAAAAGTAGGAGCAAGAGTGGCGGTTATCTCGCCACTCTACAGCTCTATTAAGCCCGAGTGGAAACAAAAGATGAAGAAGGTCTACGAGCTGCAGGTGCCTCTTTCGTGGCGCTTTGAGTATTGTGGGCTGTGGCATCTGGTTCATGAAGGCGTTGATTTTTACTTTGTAGATAACGAGTCTTACTTTGCTCGTGATGGTCTCTATGGCTACTTCGATGATGGAGAGCGCTATGCGTTCTTCTCCAAGGCTCTGTGTGAGCTGATTGCACACGTCCCAGAGCTCTCCTGCGACGTTCTGCACTGCAATGACTGGCAAACGGCACTAGCACCCGTATTTGCGTGAGCAGTATCAGGGCGTCCCTGAGGTCCACAACGTTAAAACGGTCTTCTCCATTCATAACGTCAAGTTCCAAGGCCAGTTTACTGACAAGATGCTCAGTGACGTACTTGGCCTTGCTGATATTCCTGCTGCAGTAGATCAACTGAGGTGTGACGCAAGCTCCATCAACTTTATGAAGGGTGCGCTTTGCTACTCTGATTATCTGCTCACCGTTAGCCCAACGTATGCCCGTGAGCTGCAGACAGAGCACTTCGGAGAGGGAATGGATGATATCTTCCGTCGCCGTCAAAGTGTACTGCGCGGCATCCTGAATGGTATTGATATTGGTGCGTGGTCACCTGCAAGTGATTCTTATATTCCACAGAACTTCTCGGCACGTCATATGGAAGGTAAGGCTGAGTGTAAGCGTCAATTGCAAGAGGAGCTGGGTCTTGAGGTAAATCCAGATGTACCTCTTGCGGTAATGGTTACGCGCTTGACCAACCAGAAGGGTTTGGGCCTGATTCGCTATGCGATGGACCGTCTTATTTGTGCAGGTATTGAGGTTGCTGTTCTAGGAACTGGTGACGCTGAACAAGAAGATGCTATGCGCTTCTTTGATGGGCACTATGGTAACCGCATGGCAGCACGTATTGAGTTTGATATTGCGCTTTCTCACCGCATGTATGCAGGTGCAGATATGTTCTTGATGCCTTCAGAGTTTGAGCCTTGCGGCCTTTCTCAGATGATTTCTATGCGTTATGGCACGCTTCCTGTAGTTCGCGAGACGGGCGGCCTGGCAGATTCTGTAAAACCGTATAACCAGTTTACGGGCGAAGGAACCGGTTTTAGTTTTGCTAATCAAACGCAGATGAAATGGCAGATATTATTCTGTACGCCGCCGATGTTTATAGAAACGATAAACAAGCGTGGGCAAATCTTGTAAAACAGGCGATGACAGAGGACTTTAGTTGGCATAACGCTGCAAATGAATATCTTGACGTGTATCATTTACTACACCCTGAGATTATCAGGTATGTACGTCGTCGAGATTGGTAAGAATGCAGGCTTTTCACAACACCTCAAACATTGTTTGTAGGGATCCAAAAGGCGCGGTAGAACTAGGTACTTCAGCAACAATCAGAATATTTACTTGGGACGATGATGTTCAATCAGTAACGCTTCGTCTCTGGCAAGAGTATGGACCTGAATCGTCTCCAGAGGCCGAAGCTCTGTCTGGCGAGAAACGCGTTGTGATGCAAAAGAGTGATTTTGCTGGCGCGCTTCCGACTGGTGTACCTGACTATGCGCAGTGCTTTGAGGCAATTGTTAAACCAGCTGCTACGGGCCTTATTTGGTATCGTTTTGAGCTTCAGGCTTCTGACGGAGCAGTTTGGTCATATGGTGCTCAAGAAAATAGATGCACCGGTGTTGGTAGCTTTGCCTATGGCGAGCCTCCTTCATTTCAGATTACTTGCTATGAGCCTCGTGGTAGCTTCGCAGGTGTAGAGGATCCTAGCTGGTACAAAGGGGGAGTTGTCTACCAGATTTTCCCTGACAGGTTTGCACGAGATGCAAACTGGCACGAACGTACCAAGCAAGCGCTTGCCGTTCCAAGAAATGGGGTTTCTCACCAGCTGGTTGAAGACTGGGAAAAGACTCCTGAGTATCAGCGCGATGCCAACGGCCGCGTGACTGAGTGGGATTTCTACGGCGGTTCTTTGGCTGGTATTGAAGAGAAGCTCCCGTATTTGGAAAACCTTGGAATAACTGCGCTTTATTTGAATCCAATCTATGCTGCTTCTAGTAATCATCGCTATGATATTGCGGATTATTTGGAAGTAGATCCCGTTTTGGGCACCGTAGAGGATTTTGAACACCTCTGCGTTAAAGCTGCTGAGCATGGCATTTCTATTATTTTGGATGGCGTTTTTAATCACTGTGGTGCTGATTCAAAATACTTTAATAAATTCTCTAACTACTCTGAACCAGGAGCAGTTCAGCAGGCTGGCTCGCCCTATGATGAGTGGTTTACGTTCCGTGAGGATGGAACGTATGAGAGCTGGTGGGGTGTAGACGCACTTCCAACTATTGTCTCCGATAACCCCGATTATCAGGAGTTTATTTGTGGCAAGGATGGCGTTATTAGAACGTGGCTGCGTCGTGGTGCCCGCGGTTGGCGCTTAGATGTTGCGGATGAGATTTCTGATTCGTTTATACAGAAGATTCGTGCGGCTGCACTTGCAGAGCGTAGCGACGCAGTTATTATCGGAGAGGTCTGGGAGGACGCAAGCAATAAGCGTGCGTACGGAAACTCAGACAGTATCTGGAAGGCTCTGAGCTCGACGGACCTATGAATTATCCTCTGCGCAAGTCTATACTTTCATTTTTGATGAATGAGGCTGGTGCTGAGTCAACTGCTTTAGCTCTTGAGGAGCTGTGGGAAAACTATCCTCACGAGGCGTTTTATTCTTGCCTGAATGTATTTGGAACACATGACAAAGAGCGCTTGATTAACGTAGTTGCAGGAGCTCCTACCCCTGATTCTCTTTCTGCTGATGAGCAGGTAACGTACAGACTTTCTGCTGATCAGCGCGGTCTTTCTAAGGCTCGTATGTGGCAGACGGCTGTGCTACAGATGACACTTCCTGGTGTTCCATCAATCTACTACGGCGATGAGATGGGCGTTGAGGGATTTGTTGACCCAACAAATCGCGCAACTATGCCATGGCCAGGAAGTAGTCCGCGCGTAGACCTGGATTACTTACATATGTATCGCAATGCTATTGCGCTCAGAAAGACGCTTCCTCTGCTGGTAGACGGCTCGTTTGAACCGTTTGTTCCAGAGTGTGGTTCAGATGATGTTTTAGCTTTTTGGCGTAAGCCTGTTCAAAAAGGTGGCCAGCAAGAGCAGCAGAACAAAGACGCTTCTGGCATTTGTGTTCTGGTGAATAAGAGCCGCTCAGATGCTAAGACGGTATATGTTTCTGTACCTCAAAATATGCAGGTTATTGACGTTATTAGTGGACAAGCGGTGCCTGTCAAGGACGGCAAGGCAGAGGTCTTTTTGTGGCAGCTTGGATGCACGGTCTTAAACGTGCAGCCAGCTCAAAGGTTACAAAAGCCTCTTGAGCCAGGTATGGGAGTGCTTGCTCACATTACGTCTCTGCCTTCTAATGAGGACTCCGCAATTACGCCAGGCCAGAAGCTTGGTGTTATCGGCTGCGAGACTTCCGAGTTCATCGATTTTCTCGCTAAATCTGGGCAGAAGTATTGGCAGATTTTACCTGTCAGCCCAACCGATGAATACGGCTCTCCTTACGCGGGAATTTCCGCCTTGCAGGAAACATCAACTTGCTTGATCAGGCTACGATGAAGAAAGTCATTTCTGAGTGCGATGGCCCTCAGAGCAAGCGAGCTGCTGAGTACCAGGCATTTCTGGCGAGAAACTCGTATTGGCTTGATTCGTATGCGGCGTTCCGTGCAATCAAAGACCTTCTTGGTGAGGGAGTGTGGCAGGAGTGGCCAAAGCAGTATCGCAGCTGGTCACAAGAGCTACTTGAGCGTCCCGAGCTTACTCAGGCAATTGAACTTCATCAAAAGCGTCAATTTGCCTTTGACGTTATTTGGGGTCAGACGTTAGCAGAGGCTCGCGCTAAAGGAATTCAGATTATTGGCGACATGCCCATGTTTGTTTCGGAAGATTCCGCTGATGTTTGGGCGCATCCGGAGCTTTTTGCTCTAGATGATACGGGCCATACAGAGCTCCAAGCTGGCGCTCCTGCTGACGCGTTTTCTCAAGATGGCCAGCTGTGGGGTAATCCAACGTACAACTGGCAAGCTCATAAAGACGAAGGATATCGTTGGTGGATTGAACGTTTCCGCAGGTCTTTCTATTTGTATGACTATACAAGGCTGGATCACTTTATTGGCTTCACTTCTTACTATGCCATTGAACAGGGAAAGACTGCTGCCGAGGGTTCATTTAAGTTTGGCCCTGGCTATGAGTTGTTTGAGGTCGCTTATAAGCAGCTTGGTTCACTGCCTTTTATTGCGGAGGATTTGGGAGCGGTTACTCCTGCGGTCCGTGCACTGCTTTCTCAGACGGGATTTCCGGGCATGAGCGTCATTCAGTTTGCTGATGGAGACTGTAGAAATTCTTTTGTGCCAGCTCAGGAGTCTATTGTGTACAGCGGCACGCATGATACGCAAACGCTCATGGGTTTTGTAGAAACTCGCTTTACAGGTGGTCAGGCAACTGATGAATCGCAGCAGATTTTTGATCACCTTATGGAGCAAGTAGCTGGTGCGTCCAGTGCAGTAGTTATTCTGCCACTTCAGGATGTTTTAGGCCTTTCCGACGATGCTCGTATGAACATTCCTGGTAAGGCTGAAGGTAATTGGTCTTGGCAGGTCAAAAAGGACATGCTCACGCCAGAGGTTGTTCAAAAAGCTGCAGAGGTTCGTTGAACTGCACCAGAGTAAGCTCGACGCTTAGCGTACCTTTTTTGTTACAACAAAAAAGTCCTTCTCGATGAACTGCCTCCCATTTATTGGACACGAGAAATAGGAGGCAATTCAAAACACACCTATGACAGATAATCTGTCAAAAAGACGTATACATTACGCTGAAAATACCTCAAACGTGCAGATTATCTTCATTAGGTGTGTTCCGTAGATACTAAATTTATCTATAGTTAAATTTCTTATATAAGTCTATTCATGTTTAAGAATATTAGATGAAGTTTATGCATAGAGATGCATATCAAGCAGTATGACCTCTAGCTGCCTGGCTATCTTGATTAAGAACATGTCGATTCTTCAGCAGAACCTACCAAAGCTGCGCTATTTTGTGCGCCAGGCCTAAAAGCCGACGTTAACACGCTGCAGAATCATAATCACCTGCATATGAACTGCCTCCCATTTCTTATCTTCAAGAAATGGGAGGCAGTTCACGACTGGCGAGAAGGACCTTTTACTTTTGGATGTGCCTTTGGGTTCACTAGGACATCTCTCGAAGTAAAACAATGGTAAAACGTGTGCCTACACCCTCACGAGAGAGCACCTCAATAGAGCCGTCATGGTTATCGACAATCCATTTAGCAATGGATAGTCCAAGTCCTGAACCCTCGTTACTTTCAATGCGAGCGTTGTCGGCTCTCCAGAATCTCTCAAAGATATGAGCAGCTGCTGCCTCAGACATGCCCATGCCTTCATCTTCAACTGAAACCTGAACGGTATTCTCGTCGCACGAGACATTAAAAGAGATAGTAGTTTGAGCGGCCGAATATCGAGCAGCGTTTTGAACGATAATGCGGATGGACTGTTTAATCATGGCGGCATCGGCAAGTACCTGATAGCGATTGTCCGTCAGCGCACTCTGATCAAACTTGAGGGTATAGCGATGGCTGGAATCAATCATCTCTGACTCTTCACAGACCTCAGATGTAATCCGTGCAAGGTTAAACTGGGTCTTGGTAAGGGTGTTTCTTCCGGCATCACCGCGTGCTAAAAAGAGAAGCTGCTCAACTAAGTCATGCATGTGCTCACTCTCTGATTTGAGGGCGGCAATAGACTCATCAAGTACGGCCTCGTCTGTTTTGCCCCAGCGATCCAGCATGTCAGTATAACCTCGGATAACAGCTATAGGAGTGCGAAGCTCGTGGCTGGCATCATTAACAAAGCGCATCTGTTGTAATTTTGCTTCTTGCATGCGTTGAAGTAGTTTATTCAAGGCAATCTCAATACTTGCCAGGTCTTGGTCACCCGTTTGAATCTTTGGCGCATTGATATTGGCTTCTTCAATCGCCTGTTCAAGACTCTTGATTTTCTCGCCTTTTACCAGGGTTTCGTTTGTTATGGAATCAGTGGAAAGTGCATCAACGTTCATAAGTTGGTCGGCTTTAAGTGCAAGTGTATTGAGGGGCTGAAGAGCTCTTCTGACACGACGCATATCACCGAAGAATGACAACAGATCAATGATTTCCCAGATAAGAATTGCAATGTACATGGGCCAGAAACGAGCTAAGTCTACGCCCAAATCAAATATTTTGGCGCCAAAAGTGGGGCCATGAACAATGTATTTTAGGCTTGAGAGTCCGTGTAAAAAAGTGAAACCAGTAAAAGAAATGGAGTGAGACTCGGTAGGAAAAAATCCGAGGTAAAAAGTGCCCTGTGGAACACGCTGGTTATACATATAAATAAAGACGAGTGCAATATTCACCAGTAAAAAGAGATCAAAGCCGACGTAATTCATCAACTTACGCCACCAAAATCCCCAGGTAATTACTCCAGCTGTCGACGAATCAGAGGGAGTAAAGAAAGGCTTTTTATGCTCTTGTATAGTGGAACGATTATGCTTCTCTGATGACATATCCGACTCCACGAACAGTAGTAATTAGCTTGATGTTATAGCGGTCGTCAATTTTTGCACGTAGATGAGCTATGTGAACGTCTACGTTGTTAGTTTCTCCGGCAAACTCATATCCCAGGGCTTCTGATGCAATACGCTCTCGGCTCATTACAACACCAGCATGCTCCATGAGCATACGAAGTACTTCAAATTCTTTAGTTGTCAGTTCAATCGAATTATTATTGACACAGACTTCTCTACGATCAACATCAAGTGCAACACCCTTAATTGTAAAGGTGCTTGTAGCAGCTGTTTGAGGAATTGTCGGGGAGTTTAAACTGTCTGCCTCATGATGCTTAAGGGCCACTCGAATGCGGGCGAGAAGTTCCTCTATCGCAAAAGGTTTGGTGAGGTAGTCATCTGCACCCGCATCGAGACCAGCTACTTTATCCATAACCGAATCACGAGCAGTAAGCATGATAGTTGGCGTGTTTTTCTCGCGACGAATCCTTCTGAGAACTTCTAGACCATTAAGCTGGGGGAGAAGTACATCAAGCAAGATAAGGTCGTAGTCATTTGACAGTGCTTTCAGCTCCGGTTCTTCCGTCAAGAGCTTTGTCTACCTCATAGCCCTCATGTTTAAGTTCGAGTTCTATAAAGCGTGCAATTTTTTCTTCATCTTCAACGATAAGAACCTTAATCATTTTCTCGCCTAAATATCGAAGTTTTCTATTTTAGGTTTGGAACCAATTTCATTTTATTTTTTGTCGATGACGTCTTTTTTATGGATCCCGCTGCATCTGCAGCTTTATCCATAGCTTCATTTACATCAACAACAATAGGATAAGCTCCCTGAATGTGATAACGCATCTCAAAGAACAAGCCAATGATAAGCAGCCAGAATGTAGCACCCCAGAGGAATAGACCAACAATTGGAATAATTACTGGCATGGCCATGAACTGTTCGCCACGACGAGTAACAATGAATTTTGTTTCAACGCTTTATGGAACAGCTCTTTGCACTTTTCCCAAAGAGAAGACATGTTCTCTGAGAAATCAGACTTCTTGCTTGATTCCTGGTAGGCAATTTGAGCTGCTTCCATTTCTGGAGAAACGTCTGACTGTGCAGCTGACTCAGTAGTATAGTTTGCAGTCTGCTTAGTGGACTTGCCCTGCTTCTCGAGCCAAATAATTGCATCAAGAACATTATCATCACAAGCGTCAAGTGCTGCCTTTGCGTCCTCGTAGCTTACGCCGCACTTCTCGCGAATTACCTCAACCTTTTCTAGCTTTTCCATGATCAACTTCCTTTCGAGATGTTAAAGACGCCTCTCGTCTTCGTGATACATGGTCTCTTATAAAGATTAACCAATTATTGAGGTTAGATTAAGCTTTCATAAGTATTTTAATGGGATTGTTTACATGTCTCAATTACAGGCAGCGCGTTTACCACTTACCGATTACTTATAAAACTAGCTTGTTTTAGCTATTCAGCAGTTTGAAACTAGTAAATAGTTATATATAGCTAACTTATGGCAGTTGAAGCCTTGCTTTCTCTGTCAAAGCCAGCCTGAATAACAGACAGTACATGTGAGTTTGTGGCAGGAGGCGGTATGGGCATGACAAAGCGTCAAAAACAAAGTGTTCAAGCTACTGAGTCCAACCAAAATACAAAACAGGATTTACAGCAATCTGAAATAAATCCTGTGACCGTGCTGCTTGAGTGGTCAGATAGAAAAGGCATGTATGCGCTCTCTGTCATTCTTGCCATTATTGGTGTTTTTGGCGGCATGGTGCCCTATGTTGCTGCGGGTAACATGGTAGTTGGCATCTTTAATGGAATCAAAGAATGGCCGTTTTACCTGCATTGGGGACTTATAGCAGGTCTCAGCTACTTGATAAAGATTATCTTCCACCACCTTTCAACTATCGTTTCTCATAAGGCAACGTTTGCAACAATTGCAAACATGCGCACCCGAGTGGCAAAGAAGCTAACAACTATCCCCATGGGATATGTGCTTGATACGCCTTCCGGCTCTCTCAAACGCTTGTTAGTCGAGAAGATCGATAGTATTGAAACCACACTTGCCCATGCAGTTCCTGAATTAACTTCAAACCTTACGGCTGCTTTTGCGGTTTTTGTGTACCTCATTGTTTTAGACTGGCGACTTGCTCTTGCTGCTCTACTCACTATTATTGTGGGACTTGCCTGTTTATCAGGCATGATGAAAGACTATGAGTATTGGTATCAAAATACTATCGTAACTGGTAAAGAGATGAATAATGCTTCAGTTGAGTATGTGTCAGGAATTGAGGTAATTAAGGCTTTTGGCCAGTCCGCTAGCTCTTACGAGAAGTTCTCAAAAGCTGTTTATGCCTCTGCCCATGCTTTTATTGATTGGATGAGCCACTGCCAAATCTGGCAGGATGCCATGCTATCAATTGCTCCTGCAACGTTAGTAACGGTATTGCCTCTGGGATGCTTGCTTGTGCTTCAGGGAACTCTTTCTCCTTCTACTTTTGTTATGTGTGCCGTGCTTTCTTTAGGTATTTCAGCCGCTCTTTGAAGCGATGAGCTTTATGGATTCTCTTGCACAGGTAGGTTCTGTTGTCAAAGAAATTTCTGAGGTTTTGAATTACCCAGATCAGATGAGAGCCACGGCTCCCTGCACACTTGAAGGGACTGAAATTAAGTTAAGCGATGTTCGTTTCTCGTACGGAAGCAATGAAGTAATCCATGGGATTACTTTAGATATTGAGCCAGGACAAGTTACGGCACTTGTTGGTCCAAGCGGATCAGGTAAGTCTACTGTTGCACGGCTTATCGCAGGTTTCTGGGATCCAAATGAAGGGTCTGTTTCTATTGGAGGACAAGATATTCGTTCCTGCACTGCAACTCAACTCGCAGACCTTGTAGCTTACGTTGATCAAGATAGTTACCTTTTTGACGAGACCATTATGGAAAACATCAGGATGGGCAAAAAAGACGCTACTGATGAAGAGGTCATTGCTTGTGCAAAAGCTTCTGGATGCCACAACTTTATCCAATCGCTTCCTCATGGTTATCAAACGGTTGTAGGAGGCTCGGGAGGTCACCTTTCTGGTGGCGAGCGTCAGCGCGTAGCAATTGCTCGAGCTATGCTCAAAAATGCACCTATTATCATGCTCGATGAAGCAACAGCCTACGCAGATCCAGAATCAGAAGCAGAGGTTGAATCTGCAGTTGCAAAGCTGGTGGCTGGTAAAACGTTGGTGGTTATTGCGCACCGTCTTTCAACCGTACAAAATGCCGACAAAATTGTTGTCGTTAATGATGGCTCCATTGAAGCTGAGGGTACTCACGAGCAGCTTATGGAGACATGTCCGCTTTATGCAACCATGTATCGCGCTCATATCGGCGCACTTGATGAGGCTTAAGGAGGGGAGTAGCAATGTTATCTGTCTTAAAAATGTACTTTCAGTTTGGAAGTTCTTATCGCCAGAAACTCCATAAGGGCCTGTTTTTTACCGTTCTTGGCTGCCTCTTTGAAGGTGTACAAATAACGGCGCTTTGGATTGTTTTTACTGCTCTTACTACGGATACACTCTCAACTCAGACGATAGTTTCTGCGCTGGGAGTTATGCTTCTAAGCATTATAGGAGCGTTCATTTGCGCTCATTTTAAGAGTGAGAATTTCTGTGATGCTAATTTTAGTATGGCTGGTACCAAGCGCGCGGAAATAGGAGACACACTGCGCCGCCTTCCTATGGGTTATTTTAACGAGAATAGCCTGGGAGAAGTAACAGCTGTTATGACCAATCAACTTGATGTAATGCAAAGTCTTGGTGGCCTACTGTATATGATGGTTGTTGGAGGATTAGCTTTAACCGCAATTATTGTTGCGTTCTTGTTTGTGTTTTGTTGGCAACTAGGACTTATAACTGCGGCTACATTTGTTCTTTCTGCATTACTATGGAGCTGCTCCAGGCCTACGTGCGCAATGTATCAGATAAGTATGTAGCTGCTAATACCACCTTAATCAGCTCTGTTCTTGAATATGTCCGCGGCATCAGTGTAGTAAGGGCGTTTTCTCTTATTGATGATGCTGAAGGAATATATGCCAAGGCAGTTGACGATTGTCGTGTTCAAGCGCTTAACCTCGAGCTTAAGGCGCTTCATTTCTCAGTTTTGCAAATGGTCATCTCCAAGGCTACCAGTATTATCATGTGCCTGGTATCAGTTGGTTTATGGCTCTCTGGAACACTTGATACAGCTGCTTGTTTAACCGTAGTAGTGATGTCATTTATGCTGTTTAGTCGTCTAGAATCTGCTGGTCGTTTCTCAACTATTCTGCGCAATCTTGAAATTGCAATGGAGCAAACAAACGCTATTCTCGCCACCCCCGCAATGGAGGAGGGAGAGGGTCTTGAGAAGGCGACATCTTGCGACATTGAACTTTCTCATGTTTCGTTTGGCTACGATGACAGGCAAATTCTTGAAGATGTGAGCCTCTCGATTCCTGCAGGTACTTCTTGTGCCATTGTAGGTCCAAGCGGATCAGGCAAGACAACGCTTGTCCGTTTGATTGAACGCTTCTGGGATGTGAATACAGGCCAGGTTACGCTTGGTGGACGCGATGTACGTGACTATAAGGTTGACGCTCTGCTCCAAAATTTCTCTACTGTTTTCCAGGGAGTTTTCCTGTTTGATGACACTATCGAGAACAACATCAAGTTTGGCAATCCTGACGCAACTCATGAGCAAGTAGTTGACGCGGCTCGGCGTGCTTGCTGCGAAGAGTTTATCCAGGCATTACCTGAGGGATACGAAACACGCTTAGGAGAAGGTGGATCAATGCTTTCTGGTGGCGAGCGCCAGCGTCTTTCTATTGCGCGCGCTATCTTAAAAGATGCGCCGATTGTGGTGCTTGATGAGGCAACGGCTAATGTTGATCCAGAAAACGAGCTTGAACTTCAGCGTGCAATAGCAGAGCTCACCAAGTCTAAGACCGTTATTATGATTGCCCATCGCCTAAAGACGGTGCGTAAAGCAAATCAGATACTTGTCCTGGATAAGGGCCGTATTGTGCAAAGAGGCACTCACGAATCACTGATGGCAGAAGGCGGCATCTACGCTGATTTTGTTAACATGCGCGAGAAAACCGTCGGCTGGAAAATTGCCTAACTACTGGCAAGACGTTAAATATCCCACGTAGAAAATATGCACCCAAGCTTGTGCTTGGGTGCATATAACGTTAAAGCTGAAATGCGGTTTACTGAACCTGGCAGATCATAGCAACATTAGTTGAAGTGGTGTAGTCACCAAGACGTGGGCTGGTATGAGGATCACCAGCAGTCAGAACAACAATATCGCCAGTCTCTACAACGCCAACCTCTTTTGCAACGTTCAAAGCGTTGTACATGGTGTTAGAAAGTGTACCCTGCTCAGAGGTCTTGAATGCATAGACGCCCCAATAGAAGCAAGTGCGACGAACTGCCTCATCGGATGGAGACATTGCATACAGAGGACGCTTTGGACGGAAGTTAGAAACAAGGCGAGCGGTACGGCCAGAGTGTGTTGGGCAGATGATGCACTTTGCGTCAACACGGATTGCCATATCAACTGCAGCAAAGCCAGTAGCGCCGTTGACGTTCTTAAGGCCCTCACGCTGATGATAGACATCCTTGACTGGCAGGTACTTCTCGGTCTCCTTGCAGATGGAAGCCATAGTCTTTACTGCCTCAACAGGGTACTTACCAGCTGCAGACTCACCAGAAAGCATGACGCAGTCAGTGCCGTCGTAGATTGCGTTAGCAACGTCGGTAACCTCTGCACGGGTTGGACGAGGGTTGCGAATCATAGAATCAAGCATCTGGGTTGCGGTGATGACAGGCTTGTAAGCATCGTTGCACTTCTTGATGACAGTCTTCTGGATGTGAGGAACCTCAGCTGCAGGAACCTCAACGCCAAGGTCACCACGGGCAACCATGATGCCGTTAGAAGCTGCAAGAATCTCGTCAAAGTTCTTTACGCCAAGAGCAGACTCAATCTTAGGGAAGATCTGTACGTTAGGAGTGCCCATCTCACGACAGATGTTACGAATCTCCTCAACTGCAGCGCCATCACGGATGAAGGAAGCAGCAATTGCGTCAATACCAAGCTCGCAACCAAACATGATGTCTGCGCGGTCCTGCTCAGTGACGGAAGGAAGACCAATGTTGACGTTAGGAACGTTTACGCCCTTCTTCTCGCCAAGCTCACCACCGTTGATGATCTTGCAGTGCATGTCGGTGCCCTCAACGTGATCAACCTCAAGACCAATGAGGCCGTCATCAATAAGGATGATAGAGCCCTTCTTGACCTCTTTTGGAAGATTCTTGTAGTCAAGCGAGAAGCGCTGAGCATTACCAATGACATCATCATCGGTGGTTACGATGACGGACTCACCGGTAGTAAGGGTGACCTTCTTGCCATCCTCGAGAAGACCGGTGCGAACCTCAGGACCCTTTGTATCAAGCATGATAGCAATAGGAATACCAAGCTCATCAGAGATAGAACGAACGCGACCAATCATAGTGCGGTGATACTCATGGCTACCGTGCGAGAAGTTGAAGCGTGCGACGTTCATGCCAGCAAGAATGAGCTCACGAAGGACCTCATCACTTTCTGTAGCAGGACCCATAGTACAAACAATCTTGGTCTTTTTGCGAGCCATATCTCTCCTTTTCATAGGAATTGAAATCACATTCAGATATCAATAGTAACCGTTTTTGAAGCGATTGTTTCTCTGGCGCTTAGCAAACCACACTTTTATCAACGTAGTCAGTGCCCTCAGCAAAAGCAGTTGCGTTATCAAGCGTAACCTGAGCAATTTGCGAGAGAGCCTCATGAGTAAAGAATGCCTGGTGACTTGTCATGACTACGTTAGGGAAGGAGCAAAGGGTAGAAGTAACTGAGTCAAAGACCTCTGCACCGCGATCCTTATAGACGTTTGGATTTTCTTCTTCATAAACGTCAAGGCCACAAGCACCAATCTTGCCAGAAAGAATGCCACGAATTAGAGCCTTGGTGTCAATAAGTCCACCGCGACCAGTATTAACGAGGATGACACCATCTTTCATCTTTCCGATGGTCTTATCGTTAATCATGTGATAGCTCTCGTCATTCAAGAAAGCGTGAAGTGAAATAAAGTCCGAACGCTCCCAGAGCTCATCGTAGCTGACATATTCATCAACAACGTGCTCGTCATTAACAAGGCTCATGTTTGGATAGAGATCTGCGCCAAGGACGTGCATGCCAAAGCCTTTGCAGATACGGCAAAGTGCTGCGCCAATACGACCAGTTCCAACAATTCCAGCAGTTTTACCGTGAAGTGTATCGCCAACAAGGCCAACAAGCGAGAAGTTATTCTCGCGAATTCTGATGTAGCCACGGTGAATACGACGGTTAGCGGCAAGTGCAAGACCCATTGCGTGCTCCGCAATTGCCTCAGGGGAGTAAGCAGGTACGCGTGTAACCGTAATGCCAAGGTCTTTAGCAGCGTTAACGTCAACAGCATCAAAGCCAGCGCAGCGCATAAGCAGAAGCTTAACGTCAAAGCCTGCAAGAATCTCAAGGGTCAGAATTGAGGCGTCTGCGTTAACAAAAGCACAGACAGCGTCATAACCCTTGGCAAAGCCTGCGGTCATAGGCGTAAGGTTTGACTCAATGTAGTCGATTGAGATGTCTGGATACTTTGGAAGCTCAAGGTTGAAAGAATCCTTGTCATAACTTTGAGCACCATAAAACAGGATTTTCATAGCTGCCTCCTTGCCAAAACTAACGTTTGGCTTATGTTGTTATGTTCTGCGCTTATTGTACCCCTTGGATAACAATTATTTGCCACATAACAGGAGTTTTAAGAAATATTTATGAGGTTTGAAAAAAGGGAGAATACGGTAAAATGATAGGGCATTGTAAGGTCCTATGATAGGACGTTGTAAGGTCCTGACACGGCAACCTTGGTGAGCCCTTGCCCCTCTCCTGGGGAATTATGATCGGGCATCAATCTGTCAGGTAGAAACCCAGGAGGAACTTTGAAAGAGTATCTTTCAAGTGCGGCTGATGTTATCAGTGCGCAAAAACTGATGCTGAAGTTGGTCTGTCTGATGCAGAAGCAGCTTCGCGTCTTGAGGCTCATGGTCTCAATAAGCTTAAAGAGGCTCCAAAAGAATCAATTATTAAAAGATTCTTTGCGCAGATGGCAGATCCTATGGTCATCATGCTTCTTGTTGCCGCTGCTATTTCTGCTGCTGAAGGTATTTATACCGGAGAAGGCGGAGTTGCAGACGTCGTAATTATTCTGTTTGTTGTTGTTATTAATTCTGTTCTTGGTGTTGTCCAGGAGGGCAAAGCTGAAGAGGCTCTTGCTGCTCTGCAAGAGATGAGTGCAGCTCAGAGCAAGGTTATCAGAGACGGTCGTCTTGAGATTGTTGCCTCAACCGAGCTTGTGGTGGGCGATATCATCCTGCTTGAGGCAGGTGACTCCGTCCCAGCTGATTGCCGCATTCTTGAGAGTGCTTCTATGAAGGTAGAGGAGTCTGCGCTCACGGGCGAATCAGTTCCTGTCGAGAAACACGCTGAGACCCTCAGTCTTGCTGAAGGCACTGATGACATTCCTTTGGGCGACCGAAAGAATATGTGCTACTCCGGATCTATTGTGGTCTATGGACGCGGTCGTGCAGTTGTTGTTGCAACAGGCATGGACACTGAGATGGGCAAGATTGCGGACGCAATTTCCCAGGCAGAAGAGGGACAGACTCCACTTCAGATTGCGCTTGATAAGCTTTCACACACACTTACCATTCTTGTTGTTGTCATCTCACTGCTTGTTTTTGCAACAGGCTTTATTAAGCACGGTGTTGAGATGCTCGGCAACTTTGACCTTATATTGAGCACTTTTATGGTTGCAGTATCTCTTGCAGTAGCTGCAATTCCAGAGGGTCTTGTTGCTGTTGTTACCATCGTTCTTTCTATGGGCGTTACCAGAATGAGCGAGCGCCACGCAATTGTCCGCCGTCTTACTGCAGTTGAGACCCTTGGTTGTACTCAGGTTATCTGTTCTGATAAGACTGGTACTCTGACCCAAAACAAGATGACTGTTGTTCGTCATGAGACAGAAAATCTTGATGCACATGTACGTACTATGGCACTGTGTTCAGACGCCACCTGGGATGATGCGGAACAGGTGGCAAAGGGTGAGCCAACCGAGGCTGCTCTTGTTGCAGATGCTGCAAAACTTGGATACACCACAAGTGATTTAGCTTCTTCTCGCCCTCGTATTGGTGAGGCACCCTTTGATTCTTCTCGTAAGATGATGTCTGTTGTGGTGCGTACCCGCTCTGGCAAGGTTGTACAGCACACCAAGGGTGCGCCTGATGAGGTACTTGCTCGCTGCACCAAGATTATGACAAGCGATGGCATTATTGACCTCACAGATGAGGCTCGCTCTGAGATTTTGGCTCAGAACAAGTCCATGGCTGACCAGGCACTTCGCGTTATAGCATCTGCTCGTCGCGATTGGGGGACAGAAGCTCCTTTGAGCTATGACCCGGCTAACCTTGAGCACGACATGGTCTTTGTTGGACTTTCCGGCATGATTGACCCAGTTCGTCCTGAGGTTAAGGGCGCTGTTGCAGAGGCGCATAGCGCTGGTATGCGTACCGTTATGATTACGGGCGACCATATTGATACAGCCGTTGCTATTGCAATTGAGCTGGGCATTATTACTGATCGCTCCCAGGCAATCACCGGCGCACAGCTTGATAAGATTTCTGACGAAGAGTTTGAGCAGCGTATTGAGACAATTGGCGTTTATGCACGTGTTCAGCCTGAGCACAAGGTCCGCATTGTTGATACCTGGCGCAAGAAGGGCATGGTTACGGCCATGACAGGTGACGGCGTTAATGATGCTCCTTCCATTAAACGCGCTGATATTGGTATTGGTATGGGCATTACTGGTACCGATGTTACTAAGGGCGTTGCAGATATGGTTCTGGCTGACGATAACTTTGCCACCATCATTAGCGCGTGTGAAGAGGGAAGACGCATCTACGACAACATTCGTAAGTGTATCCAGTTCCTCTTGAGCTCCAACCTTGCAGAGGTTATTTCCGTCTTTATTGCATCCCTGGTTGGCTTTACTATTCTTCAGCCTACCCACCTTCTGTGGATTAACCTGATTACCGACTCTCTGCCTGCGCTTGCTATGGCTACCGAGAAGGCTGAACCAGGCATTATGAAGCGCAAGCCTCGCAATCCCAAGGATGGAATCTTTGCGGGTGGCGTTGGCTTTGACTGCCTTGTTCAGGGCTCTATCATTGCTCTTCTCACCCTTGCCAGCTATTTTATTGGCCACTACTTTGAGTATGGAACCTTTGATATCTCACAGGTTATTACTAACCCAGAGGCTGGCGTTGAGGGTATGACCATGGCGTTCTTGACGCTTTCTATGGTTGAGATGTTCCACTCCTTCAATATGCGTTCTCTGCGTGGTTCCATCTTCAAGCTAACCAGCCAAAACATTGGCTGTGGGGTTCCTTTGTTATGTCTTTGATTCTCACCTTTGTGGTAATTGAGACACCACTTTCTCAGGCATTTGGCTTTGCTGAGATTGGCTTTGAAGAGTACGCCATGGCAATGCTTTTAGCTGCATCGATTATTCCTCTGATGGAGCTTTATAAGGCTGTTATGCGTTCTGTTCAAAAGAACAAGGCATAAGGTAGAGGAGTACTCTTGTCCGCTAAGCGTACAAAAAGTTCCAAAAAACTAGGAGCCGGCAGGACTCAAGGGTCTCTGCCGGCCCTTTCTTCATTGCTGGACGTTCCAGCGTTTGAGCAGCTGACTCCATCGTCGGATCAGATGCAAGCTTATACAGACGTCGTATCTGAGCTTGAAGCTCAAGGGGTTTCTCGCCAGACGATGACTATGGCCTGCGTTGTCCGCTTGGATAGGGGATTTCCTGCGGTTGTGTCAGAGCAGGGAGTGTTTCGCGCCGAGTTTGCCGCGCGCGTGACCAAGGGCCAGAACTCCACGGTGGCCGTTGGTGACTGGGTATGCGCGCGCATTTCGGATTCGCACGATATGGGCATCATCGAGGCGATTCTGCCGCGAGAGACCGACATTGCTCGCTGGAAGGGCGGAGCTCGTGGCCAAAAGCAGACTCTGGCCGCAAACGTTGATCTGGTTCTTGTGGTACAGGCCTTGGATGGCGAGGCTGTCTCGGTAGATCGCATTGTGCGCTCGGCGGTTATCTCTAAAGATTGCGGAGCTGCCTGCGCTGTGGTGCTTACTAAGTCAGATGTAGCGGGTCCGGACCTTTTGGCACAAGAGATTTCTTCTATTACCGCAGCTCTTGGCTCTACGGTAAAGATTGTTGCAACGGCTTCAAAACTTGAGGGCGAGAAAACCGATGCGCTTGCAGATCTTGCCCAGACTGCTCAAAAGTTTGGGGCTGCGTGGGGAATCGATGCTGTTCGTAGCCTTGTTCCTTACGGCTCCGTAGCCATTGTGCTTGGTGAATCGGGTGCTGGTAAATCTACGCTTCTGAATGCACTTTTGGGACATGAGGCACTTGAAACAGGAGAAGTTCGTGAGTCCGATAAGGCGGGACGTCATACAACGGTTGCTCGCCGTATGGTAGCGCTTCCTGACGCTGGCGTTATTGTGGACGAACCTGGACTTAGAAGTTTGCCTATTGTGGGCCATGAGAGGGGATTGCAGAAGATATTCCCTCATATCTCTGAAGCAGCGCAAACATGTAAGTTTAGGGATTGCACCCATACTCACGAGCCAGGATGTAGCGTTCAAGACGCCCTTCATGAGGGGCAGATTACAGAACCCCAGTTAAAGGCTTATTTATCTCTTGCAAAAGAAATGCGAGAAAGTCAGCAATCGCTTGACCCTGATGTTGTGCTTTAGGTTTTAACAGCATAAATCCTCTAAGCACCCTGGCTTGACTAGGGTGCTTTTTTGTCAAACTAGCTGGAAACATGCTATATTGAGACTGACGAGGGTTGGTCCCGCCCAGCTAATTGGGGAGGGTCAACCCTCGTTCCATAAGTCAGTGAAATCACTCAAAAAATAAATCATTACAATCTCTGGAAAAATGTAGCGGCTATGATGTTTTTAAAAATTTTTTTATATCAAATAAGATAAAAAAATTTAAATTACCTATTTTTTTCCTTGCGTCGCTACAGCCTGTGGATACATTACTTTGTGTCAGATTTGCGTCAGCTATCTGACATATTTGTGCAGGTAAATCTTTTGTTTTTGCTCCCCCTCTCTCAACCCGAGCGCACAATCGGTATATCTCAAATGGAGGGAGGAAAAAAAGTGACTAAGAAAAACAAGAATTTTTGATTTCTGTGTTGAGTGCACTTCTCGCTAGTTTTTGTTTCTTTGCATATGTGCAAAGTGTCCGTGCAGATGCAGAGAAATCACGAGCAGAAGCAATACAAAAATACGGCGGAGAACTTACTTCAATTTTGGTGGCCACTAAACAAATAGAACCTGGAGAAACTCTTTCATCTTCTAATACTCAGTTAAAAAGCTGGATTTCTGATTTGATTCCAGAGGGTGCAATTACTAATCCAGAAAGTGTTATGGGCCAAACGGTTTCGTCTGTTATTGGAGTTGGTATGCCTGTTGTTTCTCTTCATCTGCGATCTGTTGCCTCTCAGATTTCTATTCCAGAAAATCTTGTTGGTCTCACTATTTCTCATGGCGAGAAGTACGGATTAGCTGAGAGACTTAGCGCTGGTACAAAGCTTGCAGCATATGAGGTCACCGATTCTCTTATTACCTGTATTGCCTCGGATATTGCGGTATTGTCAGATGATACCGAGGGTACTCTTTACACCTCTTCTTCTGTAACGCTTGGATTAACTCCTGAACAGGTTCCTGCTGTGCTTTCTGCATATGCTCGAGGAACACTCCGCTTTACTCTTCCGGGGTCAAAGATTAATGCTCAGGACTTACTACACAACAATTCTTACGTTGAAGAAGAAAACCCAAAAGATTTATCTGACACGACAAATCAATCAAGCCCATCATCTGCAAGTGAAGATGTGCAGCCAGAGAACCCTGTTTCTCCAACAGCCGACCAAAACAGCAACAGTGCGTCGCAAGCAGATTCGTCTACTAATCCAGGAGGTGAAGCGTGATGTTAGAAAAGTGGATCTCATACGTAGGTCTTGACGCACGCGTCGAGATTGGAGCCATTCTTACGTACTTAGGTATCAGTAATAGGTGTGAGTTTACAGATTCGGCAGCATCTCTTAGATCAATTGTTGCTCGTTCAACTCCTCAGGATTATTCAGTCTTAATTGGTAATACCGGCTCCGATGTTTCGGATATAAATCTTGCAGCTGCGATTGTTAAAGACGGAAATGCACGTTGCGTGGTGTTGGTAAGGTCTGGGGCTTCTGGATCACTTCGTTCTAGAGCAGCTAAAGCAGGAGTTGATTTAGTTATTGACCCTATGGAATTGGGGGATCTGGTAAAGGTTGGAAGAGGATATCAATCGTATGGGGCTGACAGGCTTTCTCAGCCTTTACCAGAAGCTTCAGATTATGTTGCCAGTATCCAAGAGTTAAATACCTATCTACAATCCCTTATTCCTCTTGATAAGACTCTAAAAGCTCCAATCCTTACGTTCACTTCAGGAAGAGGGGGAGTGGGAAAGACTACGCTTGTTTCCTCAATGGCGCTACTTGCTTCTTCTTGGGGTTTAAAAGTTGCATTGGTTGATCTTGATCTGTCTTATGGAAACGCGTTTGAGAAACTTGGAATTAGGCAGCCAAAAGACTTCTCTGATCTTGTTGCTGATGTACCTTCAGAAAAAGAGAGCCTTCTAGAAAAAGCAACCTGTGTCCATAAAAATTTGTATCTTTTTGGCCCTTGTGTAAAACCTGAAATGGCAGAGCTTCTATTTCCTTGCGTGAGTCATTTTCTTCAAGCTGTTTCTGGTTTGGTTGATTTGGTACTTGTAGACACTACGACGGCATCAACAGATTGCTATGCTCAGGCAGCACAATGCGCAGATAGGCTGGTTATTGTTTCGGAGAACCCTCTAACGTGCATTAACTCTTTGGCAAAAGTAAGTGGACTTGCAGTGCGTCTTGGAGTGGCAAGAACTCGCATTATTCGACTTGAAAACAAAGCAAATCCAAAGGTTAAACAGGACTTTTCTATTGGAAAGGCAGAGATTGGTCTTGAAGCAGCAAAGATGTTTAGGATTTTTGAAGGCGGACCAGGGTTTCAGGAGCTTATTCAGCAAGGAAAGCTTTCTGTGTTGTTACAAGAGGAAACTTCATTTGCGCAGTCGGTTTCTTTTGTTCTTGCGCATTTCCTTAACGAACTGGGCATTCTTCCACGGCTGCGAGAGGCTCAGATTGCCCTGCAAGTAGCTCCTGAGAAAAAGACATTTAGCTTATTCAATAGGAGGAAGGAGGTGGGTTAATGCTTGTCTTTGAACGCGTTGCTAAGCAAATTGAGGCTCAAGATGAGAATGACTCACTACTCCAAAAAGAAGTATTTCAGAAGGCTAGAAAGAAGTTAAAAGAAAAACTTGTTTCTCGATTAGGACTTTCTACGGTTTCTTCTCTTATAACAGGCAGTGATATCGATCGCGTAAGAGACGAACTAAGAGTTACCTGTGAAGCAATTGTTAATGAAGAGAAGGACGAGCTCTTTAGCTCAGTTGACTATGAGGAAACAATCGAACAGGTAATCAATGAAGTATGTGGTCTTGGTCCAATTCAGCCACTACTGAATGATAAAGATGTTACGGAAATCATGATTAATGGCTGCAACAATTTGTTTTACGAGAAAAACGGCGAGCTATTTGAATCAAAAACAGTCTTTGACTCTGAAGAGCAGATTTTGATTGTTATGGATCGTATCTTATCTCCATTAGGAAGAAGGCTGGATAGGGTAAGTCCTATTGTTGACGCACGACTTGAGAATGGAGACCGTGTCAATGCAGTTGCAAGCCCTGTTGCAGTGAACGGCACTTCAGTAACTATCCGAAGATTCACTGGAAAAATTACTTCTTTGGACCGGTTAGTGGAAATGAAATCGCTGCCTCAATGGCTTGCAAGATTTTTGTCTTGGGCTGTGAAGTGCAGACAGGGAATCGCGGTTGTTGGAGGAACAGGATCCGGTAAGACTACGCTTTTAAATGCACTTTCATGTGAAATTTCAAAGTCAGAAAGAATTGTCACTATTGAGGATTCAGCGGAGCTTAAGTTCGATTCGCATCCAAATGTTGTCAGGCTAGAGGCTCGGCCCGCCTCAATAGAAGGAACAGGAGAAATAACCATTAGATCATTGGTGAGAAACGCGCTCCGAATGAGGCCAGATCGCATTGTAGTAGGAGAGGTAAGAGGTGAAGAGTGCATTGATATGCTGCAGGCTATGAATACAGGTCACGACGGTTCTTTAACTACATTGCATGCCGGAACCGCTCAAGAGGCAATATTGCGCCTAGTGTTGATGGCTCGTTTTGGAATGGACTTACCTGCAGAAATCATAGAAAAGCAGATTGCCACTGCACTTGATCTGATAGTTATGTCTCAAAGATTTCCTGATGGAAAACGATATGTGACCAGCGTTTCAGAAATCTCCTTGTCTTCGTCAGGATCAATTGAAGTGCAAGAGGTGGTGTCGTTTGACGCGCAGAAAAGAAGTTGGCTTTTTGTAAAAACCCCTTCTTTTATCAATCGTGCAATACAAGAAGGAATACTCAATAAAAAGGAGGTTACTTCATGGATGTCTTTACTTCCTCAATCACAGGAGGTGTTTTTGGAGTAATTATTTATTTTCTTGTATGCAACGGTGAGGAAAAAACTGTTTCTCAAATAAATGCACGAGTAACAGGTTATGTAGTTCAGTTTTTTCAATTTGCACGCAATAGCACTTTTGTCCAGCGCTTGTTCAAATGGGAACCTTTTTCTTATACATCAATGCAGCTACGTAATCGTTTTCTTTACAAATATGGGATTACCTTAGTCACTGATGCTTTCGTACTGTTTTTTATTAGTGGCATAGCTGGATCCATCTTGCTTGGTGTTCTATTTGAGTCTGCAATAGGTACGCTTTGCGGTGTTTTCTCGTTATTTCTCGTTCCTTATTTTCTATATGAACATGCCAAGCATCAATCTGCTTTAGAAATCGCCCATATGATGCCTTCGATTTTTAGAACAATCGCCGTTGCTCTTGGATCAGGTCTCACACTTTCACAATCTATTGAATATGTCAGTAAACACACAGAAGGTGTCGTATCAGAAAATTTTTATATTGCTGACATGCAAATCAAGTGCGGTTTTCCTATCGAAGAAGCTATTGAGGACTTGGCAGAAAGGTTGGATGCTCCAGGTGTTAATTTGCTGGCTAGCGCCTTAGTAATTTCACATAGAACAGGGTCTCCGCTTAAGAGTCTTTTACAGAAAACTGCCGAGTTAGTTGAATTACAAGAGAAGAATCAAAGGCTCATAGCAACAAAGACTGCTCAAGTTAGATTATCTGCTCGAATTGTATGTCTTCTCCCAGTTGTTTTATTGATTGTCTTGTCGCTTCTATCGCCGGACTTTCAAAAGGGTTTATTTACGCCATCGGGCGTTATATGCACATTAATTGCAATGGTCATGGATTGCGTTGCTCTTTTGATTATTCGAAGCATTATGAAAGGAGTAATGAAGTGATGGATTTACTATGCTCCGTATTATTTGCAACATGCATAGGTATTCTAGCCCTAGTTGTTCCCGTCAATTTGAATCATTTTGATGTCCATAGCTATTATCAGCAAATTATAAGAGGCATAAAAAGTCACAAGAGAATGAGCCTCCGGGCAAAGTCTGAGTTTACAAGAAAATCATGCCTACGTGAGATGCCAGAAATGATTGACATTTTGATTCTTGGGTTGTCATCAGGGCTATCTTTTGATTCAGCGCTTGATCTGTATTGTTTGCGAGAATCTGGAGAGTTATCAAAAGAGCTTTCAAATGCTCATATGACTTGGAAGCTTGGTGCTACTACTCGCGAAGAAGCACTAAATCATATGGCGGCAAAAGTAGGAGTTCCATCGCTTAAAAGCTTTGCGACTGTTGTGAATGAAGCACTTACTTTTGGAACTCCTCTTGCAGAAATATTAGATAGACAAGCTTCAGTTCTTCGCGATGAGCAGCGATCGCTGTTAGAAACGGAAATCGAAAAGATTCCAATTAAAATGCTCATCCCTCTAGGTACGCTGATTGTTCCAGCAATGTTACTTGCAATTTTAGGTCCCTTGCTTGGACCTGCATTTTCTTCTTAAGAGAAAGGAAAGCCGATGATGTTCTTCTATCAATTTTTTAGGTATCTACAAGGCTTAAAAGAGGATGAATCTGGACAGGGAACTACAGAGTATGCAATTTTAGTTGGCGTACTTGTAGTTATTGCGATTGTCGCAATCATTGCTTTTAAAGGTAAAATTTCTGAGCTTTGGGAAGCAATTACATCGGGAATTAATTCTCTATGAGCAGAAAGAGTACTGCTGCTTATTCTGTGTTCATTATTGTCACTGTATGTTTGCTATTTGCTGCACTTTTCGTATTACCAAGAAAACAGGATCATTCATCAAGTACGAGCTCAGACTATGTGCAGACTCATGAAAATAGAGACGACAAAAAAGCCAATGAACAGCCAATCTCTTATGCAGCAGCAGAAGATTTGTTTAAACAGAATTCCGTGCAAAGAGATAGTAAAGAAACTATTCAAAACGAAGCTCAGAGTATTTTAGAGGGCTATCAGCAAAGAGCTGATTGCGTGCTTGTTTATTCCGGATATTTAGACATAGCCGGCAATGTATGGGGCTGTTTAGTTAATGGTGGAAATTGGTCAGAACTTGTGACTGTTTCTGATCAAGGAGAGATAAGGAGGGTCTCAACATGTCACATATCCACTCAAGATGCGAAGAATCTATTAGAGCAATCAAACTAGGTGTTAAGAATACACAAGGACAAGCAACGCTTGAATATGCTCTAGTTTTATTTTCGTGCTTAATTGTCATTACGTCTCTTGGTGTGATATATCACTTTGTGCAAAATGGAGCAGTTGTTCAACTGGCTACTCAAGCTGCTTCACATACTATGCATGACTCTCTTTTAGATTTAGCCAAAGATGTTCTCTCGTTTTAAACAGAATGCTGGTCAAGCGTCAGTAGAAGCAGCACTTTTATTTCCCGTTATTCTGATGATTATTGCATTGCTTGTAGAACCTGTTTGCATTCTCTATACAAAGACAGTTATGGATGGAGCCTGTGCAGAAGGATTAAGAGTAGCAACAACGTCTTCTGACACTGAGTTAATAGAGTCCTATATCAAACGCAGACTTAAGGCTATACCAGAGATACCTCTATTTCATAAGGGTGGAGATGAGGACTGGAATATCTCTATTGATAAAAAAGAAAACGATGTCTTGATTGAAATTACGGGTCATGTGGCAGCGATGCCGCCAATAGGCTGGTGTTTATTCCTTGCAGGTCAGACGGATAACCAAGGGATTGTCTTGCATTCAAGTTTATCTGCTAGTACGTATCCAGATTGGATTGAGGGTTCTTATGCGGATTGGATTGCCTTTTGGAAAGGATAAACATAAGAGAATAAAGCTTGGACTTTCCATGTTTATAGACGATAAAGGCGGTATTACGTCAATCGCTTTGCAAGTGCGCTTTTAGTATGTCTAGCTCTTGTATTTGCGCTGGTATCAGTTGCATGGGTCTCATCGAGGGCATACAAAACTCAGTCAATAGCAGATGCGGCTTCTATGGCAGGAGAAAATGTCGTGGCTAAATACACAACTATTGCGCAGGTAATTGATGCAAGCATTTTGAGTCTTGGGTTATCAGGATTGTTATGTGTTGGAGCCGGATTGGTTGCTTCATGTGTTCCAGGTTTAGCTTCAGCGGGTTCTAAATTGTGTGATGCAGGTTTTAAGACACTTGAAGCGCGTAAAAAATTTGCTACTTCAGCTTGTGAAGGCTTAGAGGAAACTGAAAAAATGCTTCCAGTTTTTGCAGCAATGGCGGCGAGCTCTTGTATACAAAAGAACTCTACTGATGCGGGTAACTTCGTGGGATCAGCTCTTTTATTTCCCGCTCAGTCACAATCTGATTTTGGACATTTAAATAGCGACGTTTCGTCAGATGAATTAAAAGAACAGAGCGAGCTATTACAGCAGATAGCAAAACAGATTGAAGAGTTACAAAGTAAAGCAGAGACATCTAAAAAGAGGGCGTGGGAGGCAGACTGCGGTGGAGGTCCTTATTCTATGCGTGAAAGAGCAGAGCATCTCGCTGGTCTTTCTGGGGATATAAATCCATCTATCCCGTCGCCAACTTCTTGGACGTTCGGTATCGCTTTAAAGCGAGCTAGAGCATATTACAGAGCTCGATATGATCAAGAAATTGTCAATGGAAGCACTGCAGAAGAATTACGTGATTCTGCTATACGAAAAGCGTTTTACAACTTTGCGTTTACGGAACTTTCTAAAGGATTTTATAAAGAAACAGCTGATGGTGAGGTTGAAATGAATTTGCCTCGATTACCACATAATTTAGAAGAGACAAAGAAAACAGACCTGTATCTAAAGCCTATTTGGCCTTGCACCTATGAAAATGGCGAGAAAACCATTCATGCTCATAGGTCTTGTCCAGGAGCAACAGGAGAAACGCGGGATTTGCATCGCTACAAGATTTAGATTCTGGAGCGGTTCATGAGTGTCAACATTGTCATTTTACGAGCAGCGATGTGGGAAGAGTGGCTTCTGCTTCGACAAATATTGATAACGGGTTTGAGTATTACTGGAAAATCGTAGTCGAAGAGTCTGAAGTTTATGAATCATCACGTCAGCAAATAAAAGATTTGCGAAAAAAGTTGTCTGAAGCTGCAGATAAATCAACTGGAATATTTCAAAAAGCACTTGATGCCCTAAAGGTTGCTAGGCCCAGATTATGTCCTCCAGGAGCTTGGGGATGTATTTCATTTGTGAGAAGAGGAGGTTCATCTCCAGAATTTCAAGGAAGTTTAGGAACACTTGAGCAGTCAGTTTTTCTCCCAGAAGGATATGCAATATCCGGAGCAACGCTTGCTCCAGACAGCTCTTCTACAAACAACGTTCTTTCAAGCTTTTTTGATCAGGTTGAAAGGAGGGGAGGGTTTATTGGACAGACCATAGATAAGGTAATAAGCTTGTGGGGATCTCTTTTAATCTCATATGGGGATGGTGTAACTTCTTGGTCTTCTAAGCTGTCGGAATTTCTTGATAACGTTGACGGAATAACAGGTGGAAGTTTCGGCTCCAAATTACAGAGTGCTTTGAAACAAATAGTTATTGACGCTGGATTAGAGCCAAGTGATTTAAGACAAATGAAGCCTGTTCTTGTTAATACAGAAAGTGTTTTGAAACAAGCTGGCTTTGAGAAAGAATCAACGATTCGTGAACTAGTTCAGAAAATACCTAATACATCAGATCCAATTGCTTTAGCTCGTTCACTTGGTGCGTTTTCTCTCCAGTATTTGCCTGACAAAATCACAATTGCAAAGCTGACCATTCCTGTCATTGATATTGAGATTCCTTTAGAAATTGATGTTAAGAAAGTTTTTGGTGGCATATGAGAAAAATGAAATTTCTTTGTTGCCAAAAAGGGCAAATGTTTGTTGAGACTGCATTGGTACTTCCGGTTGTATTAGTGGTTGCTCTAATTGCAATCAATTTATTTAAGTTTGCAGATATGTGCTCAAAGTTTGATCGTGTTGCGGCAGATCAAATCATTGCTCATGGAATTTCTTCCAGTCATTCCACGGATGGAGGAACGCTAGAAAACTTAACTCAGAAAATAAAAACTGCTCTTAAATGTGATGACAATTGCGACATTGTCGTCTCCATGGAGGGAGAAAAGGAGGGGATTGGGAATATGGTCTCTGTTTCCTAAATATCAAGCAACTCTAAAGTACAGACCTTGGCCACATACTGTGCGTCTCCCCTTAGTGTCATTAGAGTCTCCTCTGTACCTCACCCATACAACTTCAATTGTTGTTAGTCCCTATAAGTCGGGAGTTGTGATTTGAAAATGAATGTACAGGTTTCGATAGAAGAAGTCCCTAATTCAGAGCAAATTTTTGAATTGTTACAAGGAGGCTTCGAAAAGTTCGTCGGTCTTTTGGGTACCGAGATAACAGCTCCTCCAGTCTTACTTCTAAGGTGCTCTTCAGTTCATACTTTTGGAATGACGTATCCGATTGATATCGCATTTGCAGACGATCACGGAGAAATTTTAAAAATTCGGAGACGAGTACAGCCTAAACAAATCCATAGCTGCGCGGGAGCCTATTGCACATTTGAGAGACCATCACTTGATGATTTTCCATGGTTTGAGGTGGGTCAGAAAGTGCTCATTCAAGAAATAAGTACCGAGGAAAGCAACGTTGAAAGAAGGAGTCGCTATGGCTATAGAAAACTACTCCGTAAAAATTTGCCCCAGATGCGGAGAAAAGCTGTTCCAGGACATGAGAATTTGTTACGGGTGCCTTCTCGACTTCAGCGGTCCAAGCTCGCTTGTATGCAATCTCGAAAGTATCAAGAAATAAAAGAATTGCCAATCTTCCTTTTATAGAAACTGACGAGTATTTGCTTTCTGAGGAAGTAGGAGAGGAGTGGGATAAAGGCCTGCCACCTGCTTTGTTTGAACTGGATAACTCATATTCACCAGCAGATTAAACAGTACGTGGTATCCTTTAATAAGAGTTGCGAAAGTAACATAAAGGAGTTTCCATGTATAAAGTCTCGCTTTGCTCTTCTAAAAAGAGCCAGGTTGTAAGGATTGCGCTTTGCGTAATGCTATTAGCTGTCGCGTTTCTAATTACGCCTGCAAAAGCATTTGCGCGCGACCTTTCAATAGATACGGTAAATATTGATGCGACGGTTCAAAAAGACGGAACGTTGCATGTCGTAGAAACTCGTACATTCTATTTCAATGGTAGTTTTCATGGTGTCTATTGGAATCTTCCAATTGGAAAGAATAAATACAATGGGCAGAACGTTGAAGTAAACATTACTTCGGTTACGGTTCAAGATAGGCAAGGAACGCGTCAGATTTATAGCAAAGATTCTAGTGGCAATAGCTCCAGCTCAGATGAGTATTATGTTCCAACTCAATCAAACAACATGTTGAACTTAAAGATTTATTCAGCGCATGATGATGAGTCAGCACATATCACTATCGAGTATGACATTACTAATGTTGTAACAAACTGGTCGGATACTGCGGAGCTGTACTGGAAGTTTGTATCTGATGGCTGGGATTCCGAGTCTCGTAATGTAACAGCCACTATTCACCTTCCTGTTCCTTCAGGACAATCTATTGTTGCTGGTGATACTGTTCGCGCTTGGGGACATGGTCCACTGGACGCAAATGTAGAAATTACCAATAATGCAGTCGTCTACAAAGTTCCTGGCGTAGGAACTGATGAGTTTGCGGAAGCTCGCATTACATTCCCAACCGATTGGGTTTCTGGGCTAGCTCCTATTCAGCAGAATAAGCTGAGTAGCATCTTGTCTGAGGAACAAGCGTGGGCGGATGAAGCAAATCACAAGCGTGAGATTGCAAACTCAGGTAGCTCTTATTCTTTATGCGCCATTAGTACTTGCAGCTATCACCGTTGTAGCAGCAATCTTGCTGCGTATTAAATACAAAAAGGTTATGACCCCTCAGTTTAATGACCTTTACTACAGAGATGTTCCATCTGATGATCACCCGGCAGTTCTTTCTATGCTTTATAACGGTGAGCTAATCAAGGGAGACGCTCTGACAGCAACCCTTATGCACCTTTCTGATTCAAAGTACATTAGCTTGAATAAGACGGTTAGTACAAACTTCCTTGGTATGGAGAAGTCTGATTATTGTCTTACAAAGGTTCAAGACCTTTCAGAAAGTCAGAAGCCTTTCTACCCTGGCAGTTCACTGTCAAATAAGATTGATATCATGGCAATGAGGCTAATCTTTGATAAGGCCGGAGAATCTGGAGCGGTAAACACCACTGTTACCATGAAACAAATTGGTAAGTATGCTTCATCACATCCGGAAGATTTTAATAAGGCATATGAGTCTTGGGAGAGCCCTATCAAGCTTAGCTATGCTGCTAAGTATGGAACAAATAAGATTCCATTCCACGGTAAGGGAATTCTTGGTGCTCTGATTGCTGTTGATGTTCTTGTTGCAGCTGCTGCATTCTTCATGGGTGTTATGGCTGATGTTTCATTTGCCAATCTACTACTACATCTGTTCATTCTTGTCATTGCCGGTCTTGTTGCACTTGTAAACATTGGCTCGTTTGATTTGATGAACAGAGAGGGTGTTGAGACGCTTGCTAAGACTCGTGCGCTAAGAAAGTGGCTTACTGAGTTCACCAATCTACATGAAGCAATCCCTACTGACGTCATTCTTTGGAATAGGCTTCTGGTTATGGCAGTTGCGCTTGGTGTTGCGGATAAGGTTATCGAGCAGCTGAAAGTTGCAATGCCAGAGATGCTCAAAGATCCTCAGTTTATGCCTGTTTATAGCTGGTATTACTATGGAAATGGCATGCGAACCAATGCAATTGAGAGCGTAACCAAGAGTGTTACAGCTGCTCATTCTGTCTCCACGGCAGCGCTCGCTTCTTCTAATTCAAGTTCTGGCGGCGGTTTTGGTGGTGGCTTCTCCGGAGGCGGCGGAGGCGGCTTCGGCGGCGGAGGCGGCGGTGGTGGCTTCTAATGCCATAAACGCTTCAATAAACACCACAGGAAGCTACGTTTAAAGGTTTTATTCTCCCCGTGAACTTGTCGGGGAGAATTTCTTTTTTAAGAAAATATGCGATTTTGGCATATTTGAGTTGATAGTTTTACGCTGCACTTATGGAGCAGATATCTAACAGATTAGTGGGCCAGTGCCTTCGCGATTTGCGAAAGAAGCAACGTCTTACTCAAGAGGCGGTTGCTGAGCACCTTGCTGGAGATCAAGCATTCATATCAAAGGTTGAATCAGGCGAGCGTGGCGTTAAGCTCGGAGAAGTCTTTTCTTTTGCTGAAGCTTTAGGTATTGATGCCTTCGAACTCATCGAAGCTTTGCGTACGTATCGATAGTTTAGTTCAATTTTTTAATGCAAGAACCCTGTGAAAGACGTGCTTCTTAAAAGAGGTACCTCTTTTTCTGTTTGCCACGTCAACATCAAAAGATAAAAGAAAACGGCCCAGAGAATAATCTCTGAGCCGATTCAAAGTCGTGGTGGCGGGGAAGGGAATCGAACCCCTGACACGGGGATTTTCAGTCCCCTGCTCTACCAACTGAGCTACCCAGCCATTGGTGCTTCGAAAAGCTTATTTACTATAACAGACTCAAGCGCTTCGTCAAGCGGGCAATTTATACAATCCAGAAATTTTTTCCGCCAGTGAGGTCAAATTCAACAGCCATACCCTTTTATTGCAAAAAACTGCCTCAATTTGCTCCTTTGTTTTCTCGAGCTCTTGACCGTCGATTTTCTCACGCTCATCGGTTTTCTCGCCAGAGGGGAGTTCTATCCAGAGAGTTTGCTTACCACATGTGTCACGCAGGTGGATTTTGCTCAAAAGGCCCTGCTGAGCAAGCCTTTCATTGAGATGAATGAGGTCAAAGAAGTTGACAACTTTTGGCATGCTAACTCGTTTCTCTAAACGCTTGCTCTTAAGCATACACGTTTGCAAATTGGTACAATAGATGACTAGCTTGAACTAGGTCAGCGGTCGTTGCTGCCTCCACTGAATAAACTATTCGAGGGGAAATTATGGCCTTTACGAGAAAAGAATTCTTGTCCCTTTCTGCTTTAGGAGCTGCAGGTACCTTGGCTGCATGTACTCCACAGGCAAGGACGTCTGAGGATACGAATCAGCCTGCATCTAACGTGGACCTTGAAGAGTTCAAGTCACTTAAGCTGGACATGACCCAGTGGAGTTATGACGAGGATAACGACTGCTACTATCAGTTGGGCATTCAGTACTGCACTAAGCCTGCAAGCAAGTCGGTAAATACTCTCTCGGTTTTTGTACCTGGTAAGTATTTCTCGGGAAAGAAGAATGGCTCTACGTACGAGTGCGAAGTAAGCGAGAAAGCCGTTGTAGGCAGCTTCACCGCACGTACCGCGCCAATTGTCATGCCTATTAACACAGCAACGCTGTTCCCTCAGAGCGCTCCTACAAGTTACTCATACGAGGGTCTTGCGCCGTACCTTGAGGCTGGTTGTGTGTACGTATACGCAGGTTTCCGCGGCAGAAGTGCTGGTTACGATTCAACTACAGGCTCGGACGAGCTTTACGCAGGTGGATCGCCTTGGCCGGCAGTAGACCTCAAGGCTGCTATCAGGTACTTGCGCTACAACCATGAGCTGCTTCCTTGCAATACATCAAAGATTTTTGTGTTTGGCTTTGCGGCCGGCGGTGGTCTCAGCGCAGTGCTAGGCACCTCGGGAGATTCTCCACTGTATACGCCATACCTTAAGGCGGTTGGCGCTGCTACACATAGCGAGAAGGGCGAGCAGCTTTCAGACTCTATTTACGGCAGCGCTTCATGGTGTCCTGCGACATCGTACGACCTTGCAGACGCAGCGTATGAATGGTCAGCTGGTCAGTATGCAGACGCAACAGACTCCCGTGCTGAAGGTGTTTGGACCCAGCCTCTCTCACAAGATCTTGCTGGCGCATATGCTTCTTTTGTCAACAACATGGATCTTCTCGACAGCAATGACAGCAAGGTTGGTCTTGATGAGACTAACTCTGGCGTCTATACCGCTGGATCATATGCAGACCTTCTTCTCAACGAGCTTAAGACCTCTGCAAATAACTTTGTTAAGGACAACGCATTCCCTTACACCTCTACGCCTCAGCGCCTGGAAGAGCCTACGTTTCCAGGTGATCCAAATCTGGCAACAGTTCGTGGTACAGACAACGCAACTCCTGCTACACAGCAGGTTCAATCTACTATTTACGATACTGCCGAGCACTATTTGGCTCTCTGAACTCTGAGTCTATTTGGGTTGTATATAACCTTCGCCGTCAGAGCGTTGAACTTGAGAACTTGAGGGGTTTCTCGCGCGCTCTGAGAGGTGCTTCACTTCCTGTTGGAGCTTTTGATGCCCCTGATAGAAGCACTCGTGCAAATCAGCTATTTGGCGTTGGCGAGCAAAGTACCTTGCATTTTGATGAGCAGACAGCTGACCTCATTAAAAAGAACCTTGATACGTATATGAAGCTTACTGATTGGAAGTCAAGCTACGCCAATGACTGGTCCTCTGATTTGAATAAGGCTGACACGCTAGAGAATGACATCCCAACTCGTGTTGATATGTTTAATCCTCTGTACTTTACCAGCGCATCTTACAAGGGTTATCAGACAGCTTCCGTTGCTCCTTATTGGCGTATTAATGAGGGTGCCCAGAATACCGATACCTCAATCTGCACTTCCTTCAACTTGGGCTTGTCTTTAAAGCATTTCTCGGGCGTGAGCGGTGTTGATTACACGCTTGTTTGGGATAAGGGTCACGTTCTTGCCGAGAGAACAGGCAATGCAACCGCCAATCTGGTGTCTTGGATTGTCTCAAGCGCATCCGCTTAAAGGGGAGGACATAGCGTGTTTCAAACAAAGAATCGCCGACTGTATGGTGTTATTGTCATCGTTGTGCTTGCGGTAGGAGCAATATTCTTCTCTCTTTTTAGAGGTGCTGATAAATCTCAGTCTCAGGCAAGTTCGCAATCGCAGCAGTCGCAGTCGCAGCAGACACAACAAACGCAACAGACGCAGCAAACGCAGTCTCAGAGCTCACAAAACAAGGGCTACATTGATTCTGTAGCAGCGGATGACCCGTATGCAAAGGGCATTCACCATGTTCGTATTGTGGTGAAGGATTACGGCACTATCGAGGCAACTCTTAACGCAAACGTTGCGCCTATTACGGTTTCCAATTTTGCGCATCTTGCCGAGTCAGGCTTCTATAATGGCCTTACGTTCCATCGCATTATTGACGGCTTCATGATTCAAGGTGGAGATCCTAAGGGCAATGGCTCGGGTGGATCCGAGAATAAAATCAAGGGCGAGTTTACCAAAAACGGTGTCGAGAATAACATCTCACATACACGTGGAACTATTTCCATGGCGCGCGCTCAAGATCCTAACTCGGCAAGTTCACAGTTCTTTATCATGCAGGCAGACAACTCAACTCTGAATGGAAATTACGCTGCATTTGGCACGGTAACAAGTGGAATGGACGTTGTTGACGCAATTTGTAAAGGCGTTAAACCCACCGATTCAAACGGAACAATTCCTGCTTCAGAGCAGCCAGTCATTGAGTCCATCACGATGATTGATTAGATTTCTTATATAAAAATTTTTGTTATAGTTATCGAATGACCTGCAACGTTTTATAAAGTTGCAGGTCATTAGCGTATAACGAGCTTCTCATGATATACTATTGTTATCCGAGAGGAGTGGTGTTATGCGAGCTGTTGGAGAGTTTTGCGTTCACCCGGGTCAGGGCGTATGTCTTGTTGAAAATGTAGTTTCGGAGCCTACTCCGGCCTACATTTTGTCTCCTATTGGACAAAAACACCCTGTTCAGATTGTATTTCCTCTTGATCAAGAGTTCAGACTTCGTGATCTTATGACGCACGATGAGGCAACGAATCTTGTTGATACCTATCCTCAAATTGAGCTCATTACGTTCCATATTCATAATGCATCGCTTGAAGAATCGCACTTTAGGCGCGCGATTAGAGAAGGTTCTTGTAAAGACTCCTTTAGTATTGCTAAAACGTTTAGGGCTCGCATTGATAACGCACGCTCACTCAATAAGAAACCACCCGTTTCTCACGAGAGAATATTTAAGATGGCTAGCAATCGTGGTTTGTACGAGCTTATTACGGCGCTAAATTGTACCGTTGAAGAGATTCAAAAGGTCTTTAGCTCACGCTATGGCGTAGAAATTGGAAAGGCATAGAGTACAATTAACCCATCCGTTCAAGAGATGGGAAATTATGACTTCAGAAACATCTGCAAATCGTGCTGTTGTTACTGTTTTGGGCAGCGATGCTCCAGGAATTGTTGCAGCAATTTCTACCACTTTGGCCGAGTCAAATGCCAACATCTTAGATATCGCCCAGACTATTTTGTCTGGTATTTTTACCATGACAATGTTGATCGAACTTCAGGATGCTGAGTCTTTCTTGAGTCTCAAAGAGCGTCTTGATACCGTCTCAGAAAAGCTTGGTGTACAGGTAAACATGCAGCGTGAAGAGGTCTTCACGTTTATGTATCGTCCTTAAAGAGGTAGTGTTTTGTCAGAGCTTTCAACAGAAGAACTCATTGCTCAGAAGCAGTCTTGGCTCAATCAAGATGCATCAAATCTGAAAGTAGAAATCGTCTTCTCCGATATGGATGAAACATTTCTCCATACCGATAAATCTCTTGATGATAACAACATGGCTATGCTGGACCGCCTGGCTGAGTTAGGTATACCTTTTGTGCCTTGTTCCGGACGTGCGTTTAACGTGCTGCCAAAAGAAGTTGTGAACCATCCTGCTTCTAAGTACGTGGTGTCTTGCGATGGCGCCATTATTAGAGACCTTTCTACCCAGACGGTACTGCACGAGTCTACTGTTACCAAGGAGCAGGCGCTTGAGTTGTATCAAAAGCTTAAAGACCTTCCTGTCACTTTTGATATTTTTGCAGACGGTGGTGTTTATCTGGAGCGCTCAAGGCACAATCTTATCTCTCAGTTGGATATTCCCGCAGATCATGCAGCATTTATGCAACGCTCGCGTACGCCCTTTGACCAAAGCGTCGAGGAGTTTATTGACAGCGTAACTACCATTGAGCGACTTGGCTCCTACTGGTCAGTTGCAGAAGGCGAGAAGTACCAGGCACTTGTAGCAGATGCTGTTGCCTCGGTAAAAGGACTCAGTGGCACGGCTTCCATGAGTATGGGAATGGAGATCTTGGCCGACGGCACCTCAAAGGGAGCCGCACTTCAATGGCTGTGCAACTACCTTGGTCTCTCCACAGAGAATGCTGCTGCCTTTGGTGACTCGCTCAATGATGTTGCAATGCTTTCTGCAGCTGGAATGGGTACGGCAGTTGCTAACGCTCGTCGTGAGGATTTTGAGGCTGCAACCTATATCACCTTGACTAACGATGAGGCGGGTTTCTCGCGATTCCTTACGTGGGTGCTGGGAGAGTAACATCTCAGAGTTTTGCTCAAGACATGACATATCGTGTAAAGAAAAAGCCGGCAGATACCATCTGTCGGCTTTTGTTGTAACTAGTAGAAAGTACGAGGCACTAGGCTAGTGATTACTGTCCTGCTGCTCTTCAAAGACGTCTTCATCGGCCGCTTCCTCATCAAGCTTAAGAGGACGGAAGCTAGCGGTATCGCCACCAACATAGTCTGCCACGGTAGCTGCGTTTTCAACGCGCTCTTTGTGCAGTGCCTCTGCAAAGATATCCTCATCTTCCTCAATCTCTGCAATACGCTCTTTCATAGGAGCCTCAACAAGTGGCATGGAGCTTGTCTGGGCTGCGTCATCGAGCATGATGCGGATGAGCTTCTGCTCACGCTTAACCTTGGAGAACAGAGGAACGTACTCAAAGACAATATTGGAGTTCTCAAGACCATACCAACGAGCAGGAGATCCGCAGATGCGACGAATAAAGTACTTGAGCTCAAGGCAACGAGCGTCAAACCGTTGATGTCAGTCTCTGGAGCTAGTACCTTACGTAGCAGACAGAATCTAAAGTCACCAATCTCGGAGTGCTCCTTGTAAATGGAATACTTGTGATTCTGTGGCGCAAGCTGATTGTTCTTAATCAGGTCACCAACAATCTGATACAGATAGGTGTTAATACGCTGGTTTACCCTAAAGCCAAGACGCAGAGTGATCTTGAACAGGAAGTCTGTACCAAAGTCATTGACGATAAACTCACGGGTATTTGGATCGTCTGTCAGCGAGATGTTAATAAAGTAGTAGGGCCTTAGCACGCTTTGGACGCTTATCCAAGATGGAATAGAGGATGTCTCGATCCAGCTTGTCAAATGAAGAGTCATTGGTCAGGAAGACCAGGTTATCAGCGAGAGTTGAATAGTCCGCATCGTGGCTCAAGCTACGGAGCTGGTCAATGTATTTATCTACGGGGAGATAAACGCTCTGCGTTCTCTCAACAGCGGTACCGCGACGCCAGACAAACATGACAACAAAAATTGCGGTAGCCATAAGAACGGTAAAGTAGCCGCCGTGGAAGAACTTGGTAAGGCTTGAGAAGAAGAACATAGCCTCGATAGCACCAAAGAAAAGAATGAATGGAATGGCCGCCCATAGGCGCTTTCTGATAACAGCCAGGTAGGTGTAGAGCAGGATTGAGGTCATGAGCATGGTAACGGTAATTGCAAGACCGTACGCTGCTTCCATGTGCTCAGAGCTCTGGAAGAGAAGTACAACGCCAATGCAGCCAACCCACATGATGTTGTTTACAAGTGGAATGTAAATCTGGCCCTTTGTTGTGGAGGGGTAGTTAATCTTAATGTGAGGCATAAGATCAAGTTTAATTGCCTCAGAGACAATGGAGTAAGAGCCAGTAATCAGTGCCTGAGAGGCAATAATTGCAGCAAGCGCAGAGAGAATAACGGCAAATGGTCTAAGCTGACCAGGAAGCATTTCAAAGAAAGGATTGAGGTCTTTGATAGTATTTAGCACGGTGTTATTGTGGTTGGTAATGAGCCATGCGCCTTGTCCAAGATAGTTCAGAATCAAGCAGACCTTAACAAAAGGCCAGCTTACGTAAATGTTGCTCTTGCCAACGTGGCCCATGTCAGAATAAAGTGCTTCTGCACCAGTGGTACAAAGGAAGACACTACCTAAAACCATGAGACCAGCTGCATTGAGCTTGCCATCAAAGAGAAACAGAATGCCGCGGACTGGGTTAAGAGCTCGAACAACGCTAATGTCAGCAAACATGTTCATAACACCCATGGCACCCAAGAACAAGAACCAAAGCGTCATGACAGGGCCAAAGGCCTTACCAATGGTAGAAGTACCTGCCTTCTGTAAGGCAAAGAGGGTGCAGAGGATGATGATGGTAATCATGACAACAATGTGCTGATTATCACCAATGATAGCATGAGCTGCAGGAATAGTACGCAAACCCTCAATAGCGGTGGTTACTGTAACAGCTGGGGTCAAAATACCGTCAGCAAGAAGAGCTGCGCCACCAATCATGGCAGGAATAATCAGCCATTTGGCGCACTTTTTAACCAAACTGTAGAGCGCAAAGATTCCGCCCTCATTGTGGTTGTCTGCCTTCATTGCAACCATGACGTATTTAACGGTTGTAATGAGTGTCAGCGTCCAGATAATGAGGGACAGAGCACCCAAAACAACATCGGTGCTCATGGTAAGAAGACCACCGTTACCAGCAATAATTGCCTTCATGGTGTACATTGGAGAAGTGCCAATGTCACCGTAGACGATGCCAAGGGTAACAAGTACCATGCCGGCACTTAGAGGAATGCCAGTTGATTTCTTGGCTTTGATTCTTAGAGAAAAAGCGCATGAAATGCAGCTTTACTTGTATTCATCTATTAATCCTCTCAACAGATGATTAGTACAGTTCGTCATCATATGTTAGTCCATATACCTAGTTATAACTAGACGAATGTACAAACGTACTTATTTTTGCCTGCAAGCGGAAAAAAATTTACTCATTTTCCCGCGGTTTTCTCGAGATTTTATATGCATGGTGAATCTTCTGATTTCTTGAGAAGTCCTCCGGAATAGTTTCACTTGTTATGTCTTCAATTTCGACGCCAGCTCGCTGGATTTTCTCGACATCTGGTTTGAACGTACGCAGGTTGCACGAGAAGATGGCTACGCCGCCGCGAGTCAGAAGGCGAGAAATGCCAACGATAAGCTCAGCGTGATCTCTCTGGACATCAAACGAGCTTTGCCTCATGCGCGATGAGTTAGAGAAGGTGGGGACGTCGCAGAAGATGACGTTCCAGCGGTTTTTGGTGTGACGCATCTCGGTAATCCAAGACAGGACGTCTGCCTGGACAAACTCGTGCTCCTCTCCGTCAAAACCGTTGCGCTTCATGTTGCGCTTGGCCCACTCAAGCGAAGGCTTGGAGAGGTCAACGGTTGTGGAGTGAAGTGCACCACCATCTGCTGCGTAGCAGGTAGCGGTACCTGTATAGGCAAAGAGATTGAGGAAGCTCTTAGCAGGTCCGGCGCTTTTCATGAGCTCGCGAATCTCTGCGCGCGTATCGCGGTGGTCTAGGAAGATTCCACAGTCCAGTCTGGATGCAAAGTTGACCTCAAAGAGTAGGCCGCCCTCATCGATGAGCAGCATTTCTTTTCTGGAGTTGTCGGCTGCGCTGCCCTCGTCAGAGTACTGAGAGCCACCCTTTGCACGCGTTCTTGTTCGTAGATTTACGTTTGAGCTAGGTACGCCTAGAATGCGAGGAGCCAAAGCTAGGACGTCTAGGAGGCGGCGTTTTGCGAGGTCTGGATCAATCTCTTTAGATGCAGCGTACTCAGAGATTTGCAGCCAGGTAGTTGGCTTTGTGGCACCCTTGTAGATGTCAATGCTGACGGCGTAATCGGGCAGGTCAGCGTCGTATACGCGGTAGCACGAGACGTCGTTTTTACGAGCCCACTTAGCGCGTTGCTTGGCCACCTTAGCAAGGCGTGCGGCAAATTGATCGGATGCAGGAACCAGTACGCTTACCGGCTGATTGTTAACCATGACAGTGGGACCTGCAGGAACCGAGGTTGACTCAGAGTTGCTTGCTGGTGCATCAGACGCACCGGCTTCGACTTCTTCAGCGATTGCGGCAGGGTAGGAGCGCATGGTGGCAATGGAGTTGCCCACGTAGACAGAAAGTGTCTGCGATGGAGTTGCTCTGAGTACCGTATCGGTATTTGTATCGCTGGTAAGAAGTGTGCTTGCCTGCCCCGCAAAAAGTCCAAGCGTGGAGTAAGCAGAGCCCTGAAGTGTAGGCTCTTCTTTGGTCCACGAGAGATCGGCAACAATGCCCGTGAAGTGCTCTGCATGTTTTAGCAGCTCAGAAGCTGCCAAGAACTGCACGTCAGCCTTGAGACCGCCTGCACGAAGCGTATAGAGCACAGCCTCTTTGGCCTTTGGGCGAGGGTCCGCTGCATAGAGTGTGACCTGGCGCTCTTGGCCCTTCTCGGCACGTTCATCGGCCTCGGCCAGCAAATCTTGCCAGGCATCGTCGTCGTGGCCAGCCCAACCCGTCATGCCCCAGCGAGCGCGCAGAATGCCCGGCGCCACGTCCAGCGCCATGCCTGCTGCCTCCTGTGTAAGCGCGCCTGCTCCCGGGAACAGCAGCGCCGGCAGCGGCGCGTCTGGCGAGAAACCCGGTGCACTCGCAGCAGTTTGCGCCTGCAGGTACAGAAGGGCAGCGGCGTAGTCTAGCCTGAGCGGCGCAAACTCACGTGCCGGCCCTCGACCGCCAGTCAGACTGCGCTTAAAGAGCGCTTCACCAGCAAGGTCAATGCCAACTGTGGCGCGGTTGCGTGAGACGCGCACGACAATAGTTACGTCAGGTGCAAGCGTGTTGACCATAGGACGGCTTCCGCGCTTTGCTGCAAGTCGGTCTACAATTGCGTCTTTTGTTCTGACAGCAATGAAGTTGGTGTTTCTGAGCTGGTCATTTGTGCCGTGGGCGCTCACTGCAATGGTGGCATGTGGACCAATATGGTCTTCCCAAGCAATGTGGGAGAGGTCTTCGTAGAGAGCGTCTGAAGTGGCAGCGCCAACGCGATCAAGCACCAAAACGACGCGAGACGCAAGACGAGACCATAAACAGACGCGGTAAGCATCGGCAAGTGAGCCGTAAAACGCAACCTGTCCGCCAAGAGGGCGCACCTTTTTGATGCGCAGGCCGTCTAGCTCCTGTGCAAGAAGCTTCTCAAAGCCTTTAGGACACGTTGCAAAGAACTCAAGTTCTTGAGACATCGGGACACCTTTCGCCCGTAGGAATTGAATACATACTGACGTAACATTTTCCCATGTTTTTCTCGCTAAATGGTTGGGGAGAAGAAAAATACATCAAGAACCCTCGGAGTGCGTGCTCCCTTGAGCTGCCTCTCGGCTGAGCGTCCGCAGTTTGCGTCATCGTCCACTCACCGAAGACCGGACAGTTCATACATAATGTCCCAAATCATCTGTTATTTTTCGCTTAAAATACGCGTAGTATCTTTTATAAGGAAATACAGAGAGCTGTTTGAGGTTTGGGAGTCATTATGGATGCAAAAGTTATGGAAGCATTTGAGTCCTGGCGTGCAAACGTCACCGAAGAAGACCTGGTAGAAGAGCTCGGTGAGCTTGCTAAACCAGAAGCAGAAGATAAGCTCTACGACGCATTTTATCGCTCGCTTGCGTTTGGTACCGCTGGTCTTCGCGGCACGATTGGCGTTGGCACTAATCGCATGAACGTCTACGTTGTTGCTCAGGCAACCCAGGGTCTTGCGGATTATCTCAACGCCCACTACCAGAATCCAACGGTGGCTCTTGCAAGGGATTCTCGCCTTAAGGGTGAGGATTTCCAGAAGGTCGCAGCCGGTGTTTTGGCAGCTAATGGCATCCGCGTGTACGTCTATCCACGTATCGAGCCTGTTCCAACACTCTCGTTTGCTGTTCGCTATCTCAAGACTTCCGCAGGTATCGTGCTTACCGCAAGTCACAACCCTGCGCCTTACAACGGCTACAAGGTATACAACGATAACGGTGGCCAGATTACCGATGAGGCTGCGGCAGAGATCTCTGCAAATATCGCGCGCGTCAATCCTTTTGACGTCAAGCCTATGGACTTTGAAGAGGGCTTGGAGAAGGGCCTGATTGTCTGGACGCCAGAAGAGGTTTTGGACAACTTCATCGAGGCTATCAAGCGCGTTTCTATTCCAGGATTTAAGGCTGCCGACGGCTACAAGGTTGTGTACACGCCGCTTAACGGTACAGGTATGGAGTGCGTCACGCGCATTCTTAAAGAGATTGGCGTCAATGACGTCGATGTTGTTCCAGAGCAGGCAAAGCCAGACGGAAACTTCCCAACGTGTTCCTATCCAAATCCAGAGTTTCGTGAGGCGCTTGAGCTGGGCCTTAAACTTGCTGACAAGGTAAAGCCAAACCTTTTGGTTGCAACTGACCCTGACGCAGATCGTATGGGCACCGCAATCCCTCACAACGGCGATTACGTGCTGCTTTCCGGTAACGAGATGGGCGTTCTGCTTATGGATTGGCTTCTTACCATGGCAGAAGAGCGTGGCGAGAAACCCCAGGATAAGGTAGCCGTTTCTACCATCGTATCTTCTGCTATGCCTGACGTCCTGGCACGTGCTCGCGGCTTTGAGATGCGCCGCGTCCTTACGGGCTTCAAGTACATTGGCGACCAAATTGACCAGCTCAAGGATGCCGGCGAGGAGGATCGCTTCCTCATGGGCTTTGAGGAGTCCTATGGCTACCTTGTTGGTACCCATGCTCGCGATAAGGACGCTATTGTTGCAACCATGCTTTGCGTAGAGATGGCTTCTTGGTATGCTGCCCGCAACATGGACCTCTACGAGGCAATGGATGCCCTGTACCAGCGCTACGGCTACTACCTCAATGGCGTTGTTAATGCAGCGTACCCAGGTGCCGAGGGAGCCGCAAAGATGGCTGAGATCATGAGTGGTCTGCGTAAGAATCCACTGGAAATGGTTGGCAATTACAAGGTTGTTGGCGTAACAGACTATGCTGAGTGCGCTGAGATGCCTCGCGTTTCTGGTCTGCAGAAAGAGGCTCCTCAGACCCTGCCGGCTTCCAATGTTATTGAATACAGGCTTGAGGGTGACAACAAGGTTATCTTCCGTCCATCAGGCACTGAGCCTAAGGTCAAAGCCTATCTCTTTGCCAACGGCGCTACCCGTGAAGAAGCCGAGGCACGTATTGCAGAGCTTGGCGAAGCTGCACAGCAGGTGCTTTCATAGTCCGCTTCTTCTAAAACGACTTTCTCCGCACAATCTTTTGGCGAGAAACCCGTCCTGCCCAGCATTCACCTTTTGTGGATGCTGGGTTTTTACGTGTTCTCTACAAGGGCATCTAGCTGCACAAAAAGTCCCGCACTCTGAAGTGCGGGACTTTTTTTGCAATGTCTCTCAATCGACGGTTTCAGTCATCGAGCAGGCGCTTTGTCGCTTAGTAACTTTGCTACTCAGCAGCCTTTACTGTCACGGTGTAGAGAGCGTTTGCAGCGCTGGCAATAGTCTCTGCGGCCCATGGACGTGAGCTCACCTCAGGAGATAGAGGGTCGTGAACGTTTACGGTGCCGTCATCGTTCTTGCTGGTTACCAAAAATCCAGTGATCACCATCCGGGCTCAGCTTATTGCCCTTAACCTCAACAAGCAGGAAGGTTTCAGCGTCTAGAAGCGTGGTGATATTGTCGGCAGAAATGTTGTAGCTATCAGCGGTAAGACCAAGGTTTGCTAAGTTCTTCTCGAGAAATGATCTGTTCATTCCAGAATCTGTGTCCGCTGCCTTAGCGGTTTCAACGGCGCCCGCAATGTCAGCTGGAGTCCAGTTGTTCTTTCCCGTAAGACCCATGTATGCCATGGAGAGCGCAGTTGGACCAGAGCCCTTGGTGGCAATTACAGAGCCGGCATATGAGACGCCGCCCCATCTAGAATCCCAGGTATAGAGCTGCGGTGCTGTGCCTTTGGTGAGTGAATCATCATAGGTCTTGGCCTTGCCGTCAGAATCAGGGTAGTTTGCAACAAAATCAATTGCCTCAGGGTGGGCGAGTGCTAGCTCAATAAGGCTCTTATCGCTATATCTATCAGCGTGTTCTGCAATCCACGCAAGATTCTTGTCCTGATCAAGCTTGGCTGCAAGCGCTTTGGTCAGCTCTTCTGAAGTTCCCACAGCAACACGAGAATCAACGGAGTTGACTTCTACCTCTGGACTAGATTCTTTAGCGCAACCGCGGACGCAGCTTGACACAATAAAGACCAGCAAAAGCGCCGCTATAACAGCCAGTCCAATAACAATGTAGGTTCTTGTACGAGAATCAATGCGATGCAGCAGAGACTGTCTCTTAAAGAGAATAGCCTGTGAGCCAAGGGTATTTCTTTTGCGACGTCTTGCTTGCCTATCAGAAAAACCGCCATCGCGAGGAGGACGGCCATTTTGTGGAGGGCGACGACGCATTGCAGAGTCTCCGTGGGAGCCTTCTCTTCTATCTGGTGAATCATTCAGGGGCATGGTGGCCTCCAAGCCGTAAAAATAGTTTCACTCATGATGAATCATACGGCGAGAAGTGCATAAATACTTTTAGAAAACGGTGAATGCAATATTCCGACCGACGAGCGGGTAATTTACACCGTTTAGCGGTTTGGCATGCGCATAAGGGTTGATTAAGTATATTCTTTTACTCACTATCATTTGTTTTCAAAAGTGAGTGAGCCGCATAAAGAAAGAAGGCGTCGTGAAGCATAGAAATGCTCGACAGGACGTGATTCGTGAGCTTGTTCGCAGCGAGTCCATCCGCACGCAGCGCGATCTTGTTGACATGCTTAAAGATCGTGGTTTTGCCTGTACTCAAGCAACCGTTTCTCGTGATACAGCAGAAATGGATTTGCAAAAGCTCCCCGAGGGCGCCTATGTGCTTTCTGAAGATATGCATTTGCAGAAAATGCTCTCTGAGTTTGTGGTTGGGGCTACGGCAGCAGAGAATCTTATCGTGATTCGATGCCATCCAGGCACTGCATCAGCTGTTGCGTTTGCCCTTGACGACGTTGAGCTTGACCATGTCGTAGGTACCGTTGCTGGCGACGATACCGTTTTGGTGATTGTGGATAAAACTGCGCATGCTGCAGACGTGGTACGCATCATTACGCAGCTTGGCAACGTATACAACATCTTCTAAACATAAAGCCTTTGGCGAGAAACCCGTCAAAGTACAAGTCTTACAAAAAAAGGAGTCTGCATAGTGCAGACTCCTTTTTGCTGTAGATAAACCAGAGGTTTATGGAGTACCTGTTCCTGTTCCAGTACCTGTTCCAGTACCTGTTCCGGTACCCGTGCCAGTGCCCGTACCGGTACCTGGTGTGGCTGGAGTAGTAGGAGTAGTAGGAGTAGTGGTTGAATCGTCCTCTTCCTCTTCCTCCTCTTCCTCTTCCTCTTCCTCTTCGTCGTCATCTTTCTTTTCTTGCTTGGCATTAGCAGAGCCACCAACAAACTTCCAGTAGCTATCAGGCTTGTAAGAGATAGTTTCAGTAGTTTTAGGGAACTCAGCGCGAGCAACGCCAGAGAGAGCTGCGTTCATGTAGTACGCCCATACGTACTGTGCAGTAACAAAGGTAGAAGACTCTCCACCGCCGATAATAACAGGGTCACGACTATCTGGATATCCACACCAAGCTACGGTTGCAAGCTGTGGGGTATAGGCGCAGAACCAAAGGTCCTCGGAGTTATCGGAAGTACCCGTCTTACCTGCAACTGGTTGGTTGAAGGTCTTCAGGTTGTAGGCATAGCGACCAGTACCAGAGGTAAGAACGCCGCTCAGAACATCGGTAGCAGCTGCAGCAACAGCAGGACTAATTGCCTGAACTGGGTTGTCCTTGTGCTCGTAGATAACGTTGCCATTACGGTCTTCAATGCGCGTAATTGCAACAGCATCACGACGAACACCGCCTGCAGCAAGGGTTGCAAATGCGGTGCACTGCTCAATAGGGGTTACGCCCTGAGAACCAAGAGTGGTAGACAGGTATGGCTGTAGCTGAGTGCGAATACCCATGGCATAGCACGTCTGAAGGATCTTATCGATACCAATAGCTTCAGCAACCTGTGCGTAAACAGTGTTGGAAGAGTAAACCGTACCTTGACGCAGGGTAATTGCACCGTAGCTGTAGTTACCAGCGTTTCTGACCAACCAGGTTGGCGTAATTTGCATAGGGGAGTTGCCGTTAAGAACAATCTCTGGGTTCATACCCTCAGAAAGGGCTGCTACCAGCGTATACATCTTAAAACTGGAGCCCATCTGACGGTTACTACTGGTTGCGATATTGTACTGACTCTTTGAGTAGTCCTGTCCACCAACCATTGCTTTAATGTAGCCAGTTTGAGGATCAATAGAAACCAAAGCAGCGCCCAGACGAGGGTTGCCAAGCTCAGCAATACGCCTTGTAGCAGCCTCATCAGCATCTTTCTGAAGGTCAGGATCAAGCGTAGTGTAAACGCGCAATCCACCCTGAAGAATGGTATCGCTATCAAAGTCTTCCTGAAGCAGGCTACGAATGTAGTCAGTCCAGTAGGGGAACTGGCCAATGTTGTCGGTCAAAGTACCAGGGTTAAGTACTAAGTCCTCTGCAACAGCTTCATCGTACTGCTCCTGTGTAATATCTCCCGCGCGAAGCATGCGCTCAAGAACGGTATTACGCCTTTCTCTTGCTGCCTCTGGATTAACAGTTGGGTCATAGGCAGAAGGAGCATTTGGAAGGCCAGCAAGCGTTGCAGCCTCAGCAAGAGTCAAATCACTTGCATGCTTGTTAAAGTAGATAATACTTGCAGCTTCAATACCGTAAGCACCATTACCGTAGTAAATGGTGTTGAGGTACATATTAAGAATCTGGTCCTTAGTAAACTTTCTCCATCTGAATAGAGATGTAAGCCTCGCGGACCTTACGCTTCAAAGAGCGCTCAAACTGCTCGTTAGAAAGAACAGTGTTACGAACAAGCTGCTGCGTAATAGTGGAAGCACCTTCGCCGCCACCAAACAGCGAGCCAACAGATGCGCGGACAATACCCCAGGGGTCAATACCGCTGTGGGAATAGAAGCGCTTATCCTCAGTATCAATGGTGCCCTGAATAACATAAGGAGAAATCTGATCCAAGGTAACTGAGCGGCGCTGCTGCAGATAGAAGTCAGCAATGTCGTTACCCTTGGAGTCATAAACGCGGGTAGGCTCTGCTACCAGGTAGGCATCAGCAGAGTTGTAATCTGGCAGGTCCTCGAGCCATGAAGAAACAGCTGCACCCAAAGAAAGAGCAAGTGCAAGCGCGAGAAGAGCCATAAAGCCAAAGAATCCGGCAATGCCAAAACCTACGGCATGTGTGTTTGCGTGTTTACGTGCACGACGGGTTCTAATACCCATTGAGCCTCCTTGTCATAGCTCTCACTATTATAGTCTGATATTTATGTTTCAGTGAATAAAGAGTTACAACTCTGTTGTATTCTGATAGATAACATTTTGAATTGATACTATTTGAAGCAGTAACTATATGGTTTAACAGGCTTGCGTTGAGAGGATACAGAGTGCTTTCAGTAGAAGAACAGCTCCGTGTTATTACTTCAGGAACTATGCAGATTGTTCCTTTGGATGGTCTAAAAGAAAAACTCAAGAAGGGTACCCCTCTTAATATTAAGCTTGGCGTTGATCCAACAAGTCCTGATTTGCATCTGGGACACGCAGTTCCTTTGCGCAAGATGCGTCAGTTCCAAGACCTTGGCCATAATGTCACCTTGATTATTGGTAGCGGCACCGCGCTGATCGGAGACCCTTCCGGACGCGATTCTACCCGTCCTTCTCTCACTGCAGAGCAGGTGGATGCAAACGCAGAGACCTATGTTAACCAGGCTATGAAGATTCTTGATCCAGAAAGAACCACTGTTGTTCATAACGGTGACTGGATTAAGCCTATGAATCTTGAGACCATGCTTGGCCTTATGAGCAAGTTCACCATTGCTCGTATTCTTGAGCGAGAAGACTTCTCTAATCGCTATCATAATCAGCAGCCAATTGCGCTTCACGAGTTCATTTATCCAGTTCTTCAGGCATACGATTCTGTTGTTATCAAGGCAGATGTAGAGATGGGCGGAAACGACCAGATTTCAACCTGCTTGCTGGTCGCGATCTTATGCGTGATATGGACATGGAGCCTCAGATTGCGCTTACTATGCCTTTGCTTGTAGGTACTGACGGCACTAAGAAGATGAGTAAGTCTTACGGCAACTACATTGGACTGACTGACGAGCCAAACGATATGTTTGGTAAGGTCATGTCTATTACTGACGAGATTATTCCAATGTACTATCGTCTCTGCTCTACGCTCTCTATTGATGAGCTTGATGCAATCGATAAGAGCTTTGAGGATGGTACTGCTGATCCTTACCAGCTCAAGCGTGCTCTTGGTAGAAATATTGTTGACCTCTACCATGGTGAGGGAGAAGGCCTTAAGGCTCAGGCAGCTTTTGATGCTCAGTTCAAGAACAATGAAGTTCCTGACGATGTCAAAGAGTTTTCAATTTCCCTTGAAGCAGATGAAGATGGTCTCATCTACCTACCAAAGATTTTGGTTGAAGTAGAGATTGCTTCAAGTAACGGTGAGCTCGTCGTCTTATTGACGGCGGCGGTATTAAGATTAATCAGCAACCTCTTCCAGCAAAGACCTATAAGGTTGAGCCAGCAGTTCTTGAGGGAGCTCTTCTCCAGGCAGGCAAGAAGCGTTGGGCTAAGCTTATCTAGTCGGTAATGGCCACCAAATAAGGAAACTGACACATGTGGAGACAGTTTGCTCTAGCCGTAGTAGTTGTACTGGTTCTTTGTTATGTACCGGGATATCTTTTTTCTCGCGCTCTTGGTACTAAACGAATGACATCCCTTGTGGTAGCTCCGCTTATTTCGGTCTGCCTCATTGGCTTTTCTGGAATTGCCATCTACCCTCTGGGTCTAAGAGGTGTAACGCCGCTTTTGGGAGGCGTTGGTCTTTTTATTCTGATTGCTGCTGGACTTGCGTATCTTATTCAGAAAATCAGACCTACCCAGGAAAATCAATCTCATGCAAACCTTGCCGAGAAGGAATCTCTAAACGGAGTTTTTCTCTTAGTAACTGCTGTTATCTCTACTGCAATATTCTTTGTTATTTTCCATAAGGCAATTAGAAACCCCTCATGGTTCTTGCAGTCCGCTGATAACTACGCGCACCTTGCATACATTACAAGAAGTGTTCAGTCGGGCATTTATTCCATGCTGCATGCTGCCTTTTATACAGGAGCAAGGCCAGAGTTTCAGACTCCCTTCTTTGATGAAGGCTTCTATCCAACTCTTTTTCATTCTTTTGCGGCTGTCACTGCGGCAATTACAGGCCTTAATGAAGTACTTACAGAAAATGTAGTTTGGTTTGTTTTTGTCGCGGTTATATATCCAGTGGGCGTTTGTGCTTTGCTTCAAACAATAGGAAAGAAAAACCTCGTTGCCAGCGTTCTAACCTCATTTGTAGTTTTTGCGCAGCTGGCATTTCCTCTTCGAATGGTTACGGTTCATGCAGTCTTTCCTAATGTAGCTGGCTTTTGTCTTGTCCCCACTGTTGTAGCAGTCTTTATATTGTCTTTTAACGAGAAGACATCCTGCAAAGAAGTATGCACATCAACTCATAGTGTTCAAAAATTTTCAGTAAATGTTCATACACTTTGTCTATGTTTTATGGGGATTATTGCACTTGCATTGGTTCATCCTAGTGCAGATTTTTTGTGGGCTATTTTTGTTTTACCATTTGTTCTTTGCAACTTGCTTCCAAGTTTTGTGCAGTATTTGAGTAAGAAGTTTGAATTAACAAAACCAAAAAGAATCATTCTATTGATCTGTTTAGAGTGCGTAATTCTTGGCTTCGCTATTGGTATGTGGAATATCGTGCTTAATTCAAGTTTTATGGCACCGACAGTCAATTTCCTCTGGGAAATTTATGTTGACCCAATTAAGTCAATTATCACCGTATTGAACTTTGGCTTGCTCATGAACATGCCACAAATTCTCTTTGCGGTTGCGTTCTGGATTGGATTTGTTAGCTGCATTTTGAACAAGAATTATCGTTGGCTCACTCTGGCATTTCTCATGACTGCCGTCATTTATGTGGCTAGTCTTTCTGATGTGCTTCCTATTAAGAGGTTTTTCTCGGGATTTTGGTATACCGATCCAGAGAGGACTGCTGCAATGGTAGCAATAGCTGCAGTTCCTGTTGCAATTATTGGCATGGAAACCGCCATTACGCTTGTATTTGACTTCATTAAATACGTTATTAAGACGGTCAAAGAAAAAGGCAATAAAGGCGAGAAAAACAACTCAGAGAATTCTGCTTGCACCATTTCTGCAAGCGGAGATCAGGCAACCTGTAAGCCCTGCATGTTTATTAAAAACTCCGGCATTCTCGTGTGCATTATTGCTGTGTTGTGGGGTTGTGCACTCCTAAGTCCTTGGGATTTAGCAAGCCTGCCTAGGCGAGAGCGTAGTGAGCTTCGCTGGGGAATCATTTGGCTTAATGAGGTCTTTGAGCCTCGTGAGCATACAACTTATAAGGCAAGTGAGGATGAGTTTGTAAAAAAAGCTCTCCAGATTGTTGGTAATGACCTGGTAGTTAATAATCCTTACGATGGCTCGCTTGTTCTGAACTCACTTTATGGCATGAACATTTTTTACCGTGCAAAGGTAGAATCGGAAGAATTGCCACAAAGTGCGATTATTCGTACAAAGCTTAACGAGGTAGCTACTAATCCAGAGGTTCAGCAGGCGGTCCGAGAAACTGGAGCAAGATATGTCCTGTTGCTCGACTTGGAAAATCCAGCTTTGTTAGGAAATCAAAGCTATTTCTTCTCAGGCCTACAAATCACCGATAAAGATCCTGGATTTGAGCTTGTTCTTCGAGAAGGTCCTTACAGACTATATAGAATTACGGCCGTTGAGTAGGACTTTGGTAAGCTTACGTATGAGCGTTATTCTAAGTACCATTGCGCGAGAAACCCGATTGATGAGGAGTGGATTGTGAAAGGCATTATTCTTGCAGGAGGTAGCGGTACCAGGCTTTATCCGCTGACAACCGTTACGTCTAAACAACTCCTGCCTGTCTATGACAAGCCAATGATTTACTATCCTCTGTCTACGCTTATGCTGGCGGGGATTAGAGACATTCTTGTTATCTCTACTCCTCGTGACCTTCCAAATTTCGAGAAACTCTTGGGTGACGGTTCTGATTTTGGCATCTCTATCTGCTATGCTGAACAGCCTTCACCTGATGGATTGGCTCAGGCATTTGTTATTGGTAAAGAGTTTATTGGTGATGACGCTGCAGCTCTGATTCTTGGAGACAACATCTTCTTTGGAAACGGTCTTTCAGGACTTGTCAGAAAAGCTGCCCAACAGGCACAAACTGCTGGTCGAGCTACCGTTTTCGGTTACCACGTGGATGATCCAGAGCGTTTTGGTGTTGTTGAGTTTGATAAGAACTACAACGCTATTTCAATTGAAGAAAAGCCAGCTCATCCAAAATCTAACTATGCCGTAACCGGTCTCTATTTCTATGATCAGCGTGTTACTGAGCTGGTAAAGCAAGTTCAGCCAAGTGCTCGTGGCGAGTACGAGATTACTGATCTTAATCGTCTGTATCTTGAGGATGGCACGCTTGACGTCGTCACACTTGGCCGCGGTTTTGCATGGCTTGACACAGGAACTATGGAGTCTCTTTGAGGCATCAACCTTTGTCCGTACCGTTGAAACAGCTCAGGGCCTGCCGGTAAGCGTTCCAGAAGAGATTGCTTTTGAGAATGGCTGGATTGATAGCTCAAAACTCATTGAATGTGCAGAACGCTACGGTAAATCTACGTATGGCGAGCACCTCAAGAGCGTTGCAGAAGGACGTATCCTTCCTTCTGGAAAGGGAGAGTAGTATGCACGTTCTTATTACCGGTGCGCATGGCCAGTTAGGCAACGAGCTCAAATGTCTTTTTGAGTCCGGTGTCTCTGAGATTGGCCCAATTCCAGAGGTTTTTGTTGAACCAGATGTTGATTATACCGACGCAGACGAGCTTGACATCACTAGCGCTGAGGCAGTTAATACATGGTTTGACCAGCATGAACGCTATAACGTTGTTATTAACTGTGCTGCCGCAACAAATGTAGATGGTTGCGAGAGCAATTTTGAGATGGCTTTTGCGGTAAATGCGCTCGGCCCTATGAATCTTGCACGAGCTTGCAACTCTACACAAACAAAGCTTGTTCAGGTATCCACTGATTATGTCTTTAGCGGTAAGGAAAGCTCTCCTCGCACGGAACAAGATGCTCCTTGTCCTGTTTCTGCTTATGGTCGATCCAAATTAGCAGGAGAGGGACTTGCGCTGGCTGCAAATGCTCAAACGTTTGTGGTTAGAACGGCTTGGCTTTATGGTTATGTTGGCAAAAATTTTGTGGCAACCATGCGCACCCTTGGTGCAAAGTATCCAGAGATTAGTGTTGTTGATGATCAAGTAGGTAATCCTACCAGCGCAAATGATTTGGCACACACAATCTTGTGCATTGCGGCTACTGAGAACTATGGCATCTACCACGCAACCAATGAGGGAACGTGCTCGTGGGCTGATTTTGCCGAAGCTATTATGGCTGGCAGTAATCTTGATTGTAAGGTTGCTAGAGTAACTTCTGCTCAGTGGAAAGAGATGCACCCAGAAAGCGCTTCTCGCCCCGCATATTCATCTTTGGTAAATGGGCATCTTGAGAGTACCATTGGAAATTGTATGAGGCCTTGGCAAGAGGCTCTTGCAACATATCTTTCGAAGGTAGAAAGAGGTTAGTGTGAAAACCTATTTAGTCACTGGTGGAGCTGGATTTATTGGTTCAAACTTCATCCACTACATGCTTAGAAGAAATCAGGACATTCATATTTGAACGTGGACGCCCTGACCTATGCTGGCAACCTTGAGAATCTTTCGGAATATGATCAAGACCCTCGCTACACCTTTGCCCACGTAGACATTAGGGATAAAGAGGCTCTTACGCAGTTGTTTGAGACCTATCATCCTGATTACGTTGTTAACTTTGCAGCAGAGAGTCACGTAGACCGTTCTATTGAAGATCCAGGTGCCTTTGCTGACACTAACGTTATGGGTACTGTCGCTCTTCTGAGTGTTGCAGAGTCTTTCTGGAATGATGGCCAGGGCTCCTACGGAGACCACAGATATCTGCAGGTTTCTACTGATGAAGTCTACGGCTCGTTGCCACTTGATGATCCAGAGGCGTTCTTCCGTGAGACTACACCACTGAGCCCTCATAGCCCTTACTCTGCATCTAAGGCTTCTGCAGATATGTTTGTAAAGGCCTGGCATGATACATACGGATTCCCAGCAGTAATTACCCGTTGCTCTAACAATTACGGCCCCTATCAGTTCCCTGAGAAGCTCATTCCTTTAATGATCGAGAATTGCTTGGAACACAAGGCTCTTCCAGTTTATGGTGACGGACTCAATGTTCGTGACTGGCTCTATGTTGATGACCACTGCAAGGCAATTGCTATGGTTCTTGAGGGTGGCAAGCTGGGCGAGGTTTATAACGTTGGCGGTCATAACGAGCGCAACAACCTTTACATTGTTAAGCGCATTATCAGTGAAGTTGCAAGAATCACTGGTGACACTCAGATTACTGAGGATCTAATCTCTTACGTTACTGACCGCAAGGGTCATGATCGTCGTTACGGTATTGCACCTGATAAGATTAAAGAAGAGCTTGGCTGGTATCCAGAAACTCCATTTGAAGAGGGCATTGTTACCACTATCAACTGGTATCTAGAGAACCGCGAGTGGGTTAAGAATGTAGTTTCCGGTGATTATCAGGATTACTACAAGAAGATGTATGAAGGTCGATAATGCGCACATACGATACAGAAACGCTTAAGCATCTCCAGCAAGTTGAGCTGATGATTTTAAAGGACTTCGTAGACACGTGTGAAGCCAACAACATCCGCTATTTTGGTTTTGGCGGCACCGCGATTGGCGCTCTTCGTCATAAGGGATTTATTCCTTGGGACGACGATATTGATGTTTGTCTTCCTGCAGAAGACTTCAACAAACTCTTAGATATCTATGATAAAGAGTGGTCAGAAAAGTATTCAATCATGAATACTGAGAGGGACATCAACTATCCATTCCCAACCACGCGCATTATGCTCAAAGGAACACAGTTCTGCGAAGAAGCACTTGCGCCACTTCCTCTTGACCTTGGTATTTTCCTAGATGTCTATTGCTTTGATAATGTTTCGGATGACGAGAAGGAATATCAGAAGCAGGCATTTGATGCGTGGTTCTGGTCACATATGCGCATCCTCGTTGACGTTCCTCGCCCTGTTATTTTGGCCGACGGCATCAAAGGAAAGCTCTTAAAGGCAGCAGTTACTATGGGTAGGGGAGTTTGCAAACTGCTGCATCTCTCTACTCAGAAAATGTATGAGCGTGAGCAGGAAGCCCGCAACCGCTTTGCTCACGTTAAGACAAAAAGAATTGCCTACCTGCACGATACTGATAGGTTTGTAAATACCTATCCAGTTGATGAGGTTTTTCCTGTCGATAAGCTTGATTTTGATGGAATTCAAGTAGCGTTCCCTAATCAAAATGATAAATTCCTTAGGATGCTTTACGGCGATTACATGCAAATGCCACCAGTTGAGAAGCGTAAAAACCACTATCCAGCGCGTTTGGATTTTGGTCCTTACTAGGGTCTTCTCGTTTGTAAAGCAATACATAAAAGGTAAAACGGCATCTCTGATGCCGTTTTTTGTTAAATCGGCAGTCCTTGGCAATCCTCTGAAGGTAATATGTTCAAAATATGTTTACACTTGTACAAATTTGAACATAGGAGTATTATGACTGAAGTAAATTGGTATGGAAGTTTAGTTCGCAGTTAATTGGTCTTCATTTGGAGGAACCGTGGCACTAACAAATAACGTGTTTTCTGTATTAAAAACCATTGCTCTTTCTGACGAGAAGCTCAATCAGAGGCAGCTTGCAGAAGAGACTGAGCTTTCTTTGGGATCAGTTAATTCAGCAGTTAAAACGTTGGAGGACCAGGGACTCATTGATGACAGTCTTATTACTTCAAAGGGTCTTGAAGCTCTGAAACCTTATGAGGTTAAGAATGCCATTATCATGGCAGCTGGTCTGTCTTCTCGCTTTGCACCTATTTCATATGAGAAGCCAAAGGGCGTCCTGAAGGTTCGTGGAGAAGTTCTGATCGAACGTCAGATTCATCAGTTGCTTGAAGCTGGCATTACTGACATCACTGTTGTTGTGGGTTATAAGAAGGAGTACTTCTTCTATCTGCAGGAGAAGTATGGCGTCAAGATTGTTGTTAACCCAGATTATTCAACAAGAAATAACAACTCTACGCTTTGGTATGTAAAAGATCAGCTTGATAATACGTATATCTGCTCGTCAGATGACTACTTTACTCAGAACCCCTTTGAGCACTATGTCTATGAGGCCTATTACTCAGCAACGTATGTTGCAGGAGAGACTGACGAGTGGTGTCTTAAAGAAGGTCGCGGCGGTCGTATTACCGGCGTAGAAATTGGCGGTTCAAATTCTTGGATTATGCTGGGTCACGTTTATTTTGACAGGCAATTCTCAAAGAAGTTTGTAGACATTCTTGAGGCTGTCTACGACAAGCCAGAAACCGTTGATATGCTCTGGGAAGAGATTTACGTCCGTCATATCAAAGAGCTTTCCATGACCATTAGAAAGTATCCTGACGGTGTTATTTACGAGTTTGATTCCCTTGATGAGCTTCGTCAGTTTGACCCAGCATTTATTGAGAACATCGACTCAGAGATTTTTGACAACATTGTCTCGGTTCTTCATTGCCAGAAGAAGGATATCCACGGTTTCTATCCTCTAAAACAGGGACTTACCAATTTATCTGCTCACTTTATTGTGGGATATGGTGATGATGCTCAGGAGTATGTCTACAGGCATCCAGGTGTTGGTACCGAGAAACTCGTTGATCGTGCAGCTGAAGAGGCTGGTCTTCGACTTGCTCGTGAGCTGGGCCTAGACAACACCTTTATTTACGAGGACCAAAAAGAGGGTTGGAAGATTTCCAAGTTTGTGAAAAACGCTCAGAATCTTGATCCTCATAACCCTGAGCAGCTCAAGCGCGCAATGGAGATGGGTTATAAACTGCATCATAGCGGCGCGTCACTTGATCGTTCTTTTGACTTTGTCAACGAGGGTCTTAATTACGAGAAACTCCTGCTTGAAGAGGGTCCTATTGAGATTCCTGGCTACTACGAGCTTCGCGAGAAGGTCCTGCGCTTGAAGAAGTTTGCAGACGCAGATCAGTATCCAATTGTTATTTCACACAATGATTTCTTCTATCTGAATTTCTTGATTGATGAGGCTGGTACCTACAGCCTTATTGACTGGGAATATGCAGGTATGTCAGATGAGGCAAATGACTTTGGTACCTTCACAGTTTGCTGTGAGCTTACTGATGATGAGGCTAATGCTGCTATTGATTACTACTTTGGAAAAGAGGCAACGTTTGAGCAGCGCAGACACTTCTGGAGCTATGTAGTCTTTGCTGGTTGGTGCTGGTATCTCTGGTCTCTGGTTAAGGAAGCAGAGGGCGAGAACGTAGGCGAGTGGTTCTTCATTTACTATCGCTACGCTGCAAACAATATTGATCGTGTTCTTTCTTGGTACGAAGACGCTCAGAACTAAGAGCAAAAGGAGAAACTATGTATTACGGTCTTTTAAGCGGTATTCTTTGGGCGGTTGATACCGTTATTCTTGGCGTTGCTCTTGGTATGAGTCCTTATGTTGATTCAGCTCAGGCGTCATTTGTCAGCGCATTCATGCACGATTTCTTTGCCGCTGCAGTTCTTTTAGTCATGATGGCTCAGAAAGGCAGACTTAAAGACACCCTTGAGGCAGCAAAAACAAAGAGTGGCCGTGTAGTTATGCTTGGCGCACTTCTGGGTGGACCAATTGGTATGAGTGGCTACCTAGCTGCTATTAACACCATTGGACCTGGTTACACCGCTGCAATTTCAGCTTTTTATCCAGCCGTCGGCTCGCTTTTAGCATGGCTTTTGCTCAAAGAAAAGATGAACTTAAAGCAGATTATTGCCCTTATCGTTGCTCTTGTTGGCGTCATGGTTATTGGTCTCTCAACAGCAGCAGGCGAGGGTAACGGAAATGTTCTTGTGGGTATCTTGGGCGTTGCTGCTTGTGTCTTTGGCTGGGGATCTGAGGCGGTTATTTTGGCTTGGGGTATGCAAGACGATGCTGTTGATAATGAGACTGCTCTTCAGATTAGGGAAACCACCTCAGCATTTGCATACGGTCTTCTCATCTTGCCATTGGCTGGTTCCGTTGATTTTGCTGCACAGGTTGCACTCACTCCTGCAAATGGCGTTGTCTTTATTGCAGCACTTGCTGGTACTGCCTCGTATCTCTTCTACTACAAGGCAATTGACGCCATTGGCGCTTCTCGCGGTATGGCACTGAACATTTCTTACTCTGCATGGTCGGTAATTTTTGCAGCTCTTGCAGGTATTATCCTGCCAGCAATTATGCCTGAAGCAATTCCATCTCCATTGGTTGTAATTTGCTGCATTGTCATTATTGTGGGAACGGTTCTTTCTGCAACTCCAGATTGGAGTGAGCTGCTCAAGAGAGATTAGTTTGTTTCTGCAATTCTAGATGTCTTAAAAAACGAGTCATTCTGTGGTAAGAATGACTCGTTTTTGTTTATCTAAAGCTTTTAGCTCTGTGTTTGTGAGCTATTTATCGGAGACTAATCTCCAGTTATTTCCTGTCAAACTCCAGGTAGTAAAGTCGGTTGCATCGCCATTGATGACAAACTCTCTGAGTTCTGCATCGCGGTTATTCTCGGTAATAGTTTCAATGTAGTAACGAGGACGATTCTCTCCCTCATAAGACTCATCAAGAGGAGTGGTGTACCTGGAGAGCATCTGAGAATCTGCGCCCATATCTTTGAGCGTTTGAGCCAAGATATCGTAGTGCCAGACAGGAGCATCTGAAATCTGCATTGGTTGTTCGGCTTCTTCTGCGCTTTGGCCAGCAGGTTTATAGAAGATTGCTGGAGCAGATGTCTCTGTAATATCGTTTGGTGTTAGATACCAGCGACCATGGTCAGCAGTCACAATAATAGAGGTGTTTCGTAGAGGCCAAGACGCTTAAGCTCTGCAATATAAGCATCTACGATTTTCCAAGCACCTCTCGTCTGTTCAATTTCATTCTCTTCGCTTGGATCTTTGGGGCGCTCAAGGTTTCTATTTAGGATGAAAGGACCATGGGATCCCATAAGATGGATAAAGCGGAAGCTTCCTGTATCGTTTTCATCATGAACAGACAGGCCATAGTGCTGGAGTTCCTGATAATACTTAAGGTCATCTTCGTTATAGCGCTGAGAAGACATATCAACCTCGTCGTACGTAAATTTTCTCATCATACGCATGTTGAGGTCCTCGGTGTAATACCAGAATCGAGGCTTAAACACCCAAGGCATATCTCTACAGAACGCTGTCTTGTAGAGGATGCGAAGTGCGCTAAGAACATTAAGCTGGTTTTCTGAACCGCGACCACGAAGCTCGTGATAGTTGATAGTGCGGTTGTGCATGTAGTCGGTATAAATTGAGTTGAAGTTATCGGTATACAAGCCAACGGAGTAACCAAGTTTATTGATGTCATCTAGATAATGGCTGTTGTCCGCCCAACCATTAACAAAGTCTCCAAATGATTGACCGGGTTGTAGGCGATTTTCAAAGACAAGAGAAGGAATTCCGTATCGTGTAGGAATCATTGATCCAACAGAGTTCCTGTACCAGGTAAAGCCTGTCATATGGGCGAATGTCTCGGGATACTCGTTATAGATTTGCTGTACAAAGGCTGTATCAGTGGTATCCAAAACAAAGACCACAACGTTCTTTTTGGAAGAGACGTTAAAGAGTCCATCTCTTGTGGCATAGATTTGCTGAGATTCTCTTGTGTTTACGTCGGTAAAAGCAGCTACAGCTGGTCCCCATAAACTTGCAACGCCCACTGCCTGGACAATGATAAGAGCTGTTGCGGTTACCAAAAGACCCGTTCTAAGCTGCCTTGCTTTAAGGAGCGAGAAGATCACTGCAGCTGCAATAATTGCCAGCCAAATGATGCCAGAGACAATCATCTGATTGGTAAAGTTGGACCAAATGACCTCATGACCATCAGCAAGTGGCATGCCACCGTTCAAGAACACTGCCTGAACATATGACGCCACACCGACGGCGCCTACAAATGCAACTGCAACGTTAAATACGCGTTTGCGAAGTAATGAAAGCACTGCAGTAGAAATAAGCGTTAGTAAAAGACCAGCTAAAAATACAGGACCTGCTACGTCATTAAGACTAAACGATAAATCCTTTGCATTGCTGGCTACCAGCTCAAGTGGGGCTACAACCAAGATAGTAAAGACCGTGAAGAATGAAATAAGAAATGCAACGCCAATGCGGCCCTTAGGCTTGAGGGTGCCCTCTTTTTGTTCTTTAAGGCGAATGGCTTCTGCTGCGAGGATTTCTTTCATCTGAGCGTTTGCAGCTTCTGCACCTTTGACGTCAACCTTATGTACTTTGCCTTCGACAATCTTGTTTGCGTTCTCGTCAATCTTAAGCAGACGGAAGAGCACCTTGCGAGAGCGTCTGAACGCAACACCAAGCACTGCAGAGAGCGCAACTACAACTGCTGCCAGCGCCTGGATGGTGTAGGTCATGACGGATGGGTCAACGTACGCCTGAGCTGTTGCTGGCAGAAGTGCCCACCAGGTCAGAGTTAACACAAGTGTGTAGAGTGCCCCGTGAATAATGAGTAGTTTTTATTGGCTGACGATGTGGTCATAGTCGAAGAAGTCCCTTGTTTAAGTGGAATAAATTTAAACAAGCTTATTTTATGTTTTCGCAAAAGCTCGTAACTAGATTGCGATAATGTGTATAAGTTGTTGACATACTCTATCATCACTAGCCGTTACTCTTCTGGCCACTCTTATAAGCCAGGTTGATAAGCTTAGCCACGGGAGTTGGCCAGAACTTCTTGAGCATCTCAAGGTCTTCTTTTTCACGACGGTTATCGTGAATAAGGTGGCTAGTTTCAGAGTCTTCATGAATGCGATGGAGCATTAGTATACGGGTGTCGTACAAGAAATCACCCTCACGCTTACTAATTGCTTCCCATGCTTCCCAATCTAGGTTAGAGCCAAATCCAGCCTTGAAAACGGGAGCCTCAAGGTTGGGCAGCACCAACGTAGTGCTTGGACAGCAAATGGCACAACCTAGTTCAAGTGCACGACGTTTAGCCCATGACTTGCCTGCATTTTCTGGCTTTGAGAGCGAGTATAAGAGACGACGCTTTACCTTAAGCAGGCGATTCTCAAGAACCTCCTCGCCATCACGCAGCTCACCGTAATTGGTGAAATAAATCAGCGGGCGAGAAGAGCTATTCACGCGGTCAAGCATATACTCTGCATAGTTGGGTTTATAGAGGTCATCTTGATGAGCGATGGTAACCAGAGGAGTTGTGCAAACGCTGACGGCAAAGTTCCAGTCGCCGGCAATACCTCCTGGACCAGGATTGACGTACATAGGAATGTCGCACTTCTCGCAAAGAGATTGAATGAGTTCATTTGGTGTTGAAGTAGCCAAAAGAATATTCGTAGACAGTGTTTGCTCCTTGAGCGAGAGAATGCATTCTTCTAGATAGGGACTCTCGCCATAAGCGCAGACAGCAAACGTGTGATCCTGAGGTGTATACATTGCTACATCCAATCGATTAGCTCCGATGTCTAGTATTATAAGAATGTTATCGGACGATGGCGAATGGGAGCCTTTGTGGAGTCTGACGGATATAAGACATACGAGAACCCCGATGAGCTAAGAAAGATCCAGATTCTTTCTACGCTTTGATGGATGAGCTTGACCGCGTCTGCACGGAGCTTGGCATTTCGTACCAGGCGTACGGTGGAACAGCCATTGGCGCTGTGAGACACAAAGGCTTTATTCCTTGGGATGATGACGTAGATATCTCGATGTTCCGCGAGGATTATGAGATTTTTTTGGAGAAAGCACCTGCGCTTCTTCGACCAGATTTTTGCATTCAAAACGGCAGGACGAACAATTACTTTCCTGCAGTAAATACAAACCTTTCTTTAAAGGGAACAGTGTGTGTTCCTGATGAGTTTATGACCTGCCCCTTTACGTACGCTATTTCTATTGGCATTTTTCCCTTTGATAAGATTCCTGCAGATTCTAAGAAGCTTGCCAAGATTAAGCGCCAGACATGGTTCTGGGGTCGTCTGAACTTCCTGCTGGTTACTCCAACTCCGCGCGTACCGCTGACTGGCTGGAAAAAGAAAGTTGCTCTTGCAGGATGCTTTGTCATTCATCACGCCTTGAAGCTTTTTAGGGTTTCATCTGCGTACATTCAACGTAAGTGGGATGAGGCAGCACGTACTGCAGAGGGCGAGAAAACCACTCATTACGCAAGCTTTGTTGAACCTGATCCAGAGAACTGGTCAATGGACAAAGAAGACGTTTTTCCAATGGTGCGTGTTCCTTTTGAGGACATTACTACTACGCTTCCTAAGGAGTATGACAAGCTTCTTACCAGGGGATATGGGGATTACATGCAGCTTCCTCCAGAGAAGGATCGTAAAAACCATCATCCTGGTGCGCTTGATTTTGGTAAATGGAAAGATGTAGACGTTACCAAAGGAAGCCGTCAGGCATTTGAAGACTTTGGTCAGAAAAGCTAACTATGACTATTGATACTTCTGCGGAACAGCTTAAGAAAAACTACTTCTGGAATACGCTTGGTTCTTTAATGAACGCCGCCTCAACAGTGCTTATGTTGATGGTGGTCACACGTACCATGGGAGCTGCTGCCGGTGGTGTTTTCTCGCTTGCCTATGCTGTGGCTCAGCAGCTGATGGTCATTGGTCACTTTGAGATTAGAACGTACCAGGTTACCGATACAGAAGAAGTATTCTCGTTTGGTGTGTACCTTGCTGCACGAATTATCACAACCGTTTTGATGATTGCGGGAATTGCTATTTTTACCTTGCAGTCTCAGGGGTTGAGTTACGAGGGAGTGCTGTATGCTCTTATTGCATCGCTGCGCTTATTTGACGTTGTAGAAGATGTATTTCACGGCATGTTCCAGCAGCATGGTCGCTTAGATATTGCGGGAAGAGCGTTCTTTTACCGTGTACTTGCAACCGTTGTTGGCTTTGCAACAGGCGTGCTTCTTACAAAGAATCTACTTATTTCCGCAGTTATTTCTTTTATTGCATCATTAGTGGTTATGGTTGCGCTTGTGATTCCTCCCACTAAGAAGATGGCATCGCTTAAGCCTACGTTTGACTTTACGCAAATTACAAAGCTGCTGGTTACTACTGCTCCGTTGTTTGCTGGTTCATTTTTGCTGACGTACGTTGTTGGTGCACCTCGTTATGCGTTGGGAGGTCTGAGTGATCAAGCACTTCTTACCTTCTTTACCGCTCTTGCTATGCCCGCTATGGTTATCAACCTTTTAAGCAACTTTGTCTTTAAGCCGCTACTAACGCAGATGGCTGAGTATTGGAATAACCAGCAAGATAAGCAGTTTGTTGGATTGATTCTTAAAAGGCTTTGCGGTAGTTGCCTTGGCAACAGCACTTTCTATGGCGCTGGCTTGGCCGCTAGGAGCTCCTGTGCTTGACCTTCTCTACGGCCTTGATTTTGAGCCGTATAAACTAGAGTTGCTTATACTGCTTTTTTTGGCGGTTTGCTTAATGCGCTCACAGTTATTTTGTACTATGCCGTAGTAACCATGCGTAAGCAGGTTGCGGTGTTTGTCAGCTATGCTGCAGGTGCAGGTTTTGCTGCGCTTACCGGAGTGTGGTTTGTAGGCAGCTTTGGCATTATGGGAGCGTGCATGCTTTATGATGCTTCGCTTGCAATTCTTGCTCTGGTATTTGGAATCTTCTGCTTCTTGGGATTTAAAGACCAAAAGAAAAAAAGTCCGCTGCATAGGCGGACTTTTTAAATAAAAGCGCAGGTAGATGAGCATGCTGCCAGGGGACCGACGCGTCGTTTACACGCGAGTGCGCTGGTTAAGATCAGTTACAAAATCAAGGTTATTCTCGTCACGTGCGTCTTTGTCACGCAGGGCAAGCTCAGTTGAAAGCTGCTCAACCTTATAGGTGAGCTTGGAGATTGCACAGGACTGATGAAAAATCCTGATAAGCATCAGCACAATAACCAGCATCAGGACAAAGTTTGCAGGGCTCATAAAGCCAAAAAGCCCGGCAAAGAAATACGCAAGCTGGGGGATAAGCGCAAACAAAACAAGGATTCCTGCAGAAACAACCCAATATACAGAGTCGGAGATACGAATCTTTGATTTACGGACGCTATTGATGACAATGCCCATGGCAAAAAGAGCACCAATAAGCAGCAGAATTCTGAGAACTAAAGTCATGGTGCCACCTTATCTAAACCACTGGAAGAGCAAAAGCGAGAGGCACGTGCGAGCCATATACATAATTGAGTTATAGAAGCTCAAGTAGGACTCACCACCTTGACGCTCACGCATTTCAGTTTCAATCTCGACAACCTTAGCTCCTCGACGCATCAGCAACGAGATAGTGTCTGGCTCGGGGGAGAAGTCAAAGGAGCGCGCATACGTCTCAATAAGACCACGATCGTACATACGCATGCCTGAGGTAGGGTCAGTAATGGTTTGACCAGTGCTTGTCTTAATAAGCCAAGAAATCAGCTTGGAGCCAATCTCTCGAGGAGAGTTTCCGCGAGCCTTGGTCACAAAGCGAGAAGCAATGACGATATTTGCTCCCTCGTTTACCATTGCTTGAGCCATAGGAGCAATGTACTCAGGCCTGTGCTGACCATCGGAGTCAAACTGCACCACAGCGTCATAACCATGTTCTTTGGCGTAGCGCATACCAGCCCTAAAGCCTGCAGAAAGGCCTCCGTTAACAGGCAAATTGAGGTAGTTAAATCCACGCTCTTTACAGATATCCAGCGTGCGGTCAGCGGAGCCGTCGTTGATTATGACGTAATCAATCTGAGGGGCTACCTGGCACAACTCTGTAATAGTTGAAGCAATGCAGGCTTCTTCGTTGTAAGCGGGAACGACTGCAAGAATTCTCACGAGCATCCTTTGAATTGCAAATTACACGTTAACTGCATGAATATCATAGCTCAAAAGCCGAATTAAACTTGACTCGTATATAGTAGATTACCTAAAGAAATCGAAAGGTGCATGCTATGGAGTTTCCAAAAGAGCTTAAAAACCCTATTCAGTCAGGTAATTTCACGTTTTATGACACCTCGATTGAAGGTGTAAAGGTTGTGGACGTAAAGCTGTACGGTGATACTCGTGGTGGCTTTATGGAGACCTATCGTGAAGAGAACTTTGTTGCAGGCGGTATTGATGCTTCTTTTGTACAGGATAATCAGTCCTCATCCGTTCAGGGCGTGCTCCGCGGTCTTCACTTCCAGATTGAGCATCCACAGGCAAAGCTTGTGCGCGTAATCTCTGGCACTGTCTTTGACGTTGCCGTTGACCTGCGAGAGGGAAGTCCAACTTGGGGTCAGTGGGAAGGTGTTGTCCTGACCGCTGAGAACCGCAGGCAGTTCTTTGTTCCTCGCGGCTTTGCCCACGGCTTTTTGGTCCTCTCAGAGACCGCTGAGTTTTGCTACAAGTGTGATGACATCTATCATCCAGGTGATGAGGGTGGCATCATGTGAACGATCCAGAGCTTGGCATTGAGTGGCCAGCATTTCTTGGCGAGAAGACCTTAGATCCAGTAAAGGTTATTCTTTCCGACAAAGATAAGATTCATCCAGCACTTTCTTCACTTAAGAAGTAACAAGCGCTGAAGGCAAGTTAGGTACTATGAACGAACGTAATCGTCGTGAGCGAGAATCCACAGCTCACGAGCTAAATCGCATGAATGAGGCAGAGTGGACAGAGGAAGCTTCTGACAAGGAGCTCTCAACTCAGCCACTCCCTCGTGCAACACAGATGGAACTTCTCGCCCCAGCGGGAGGCCCTGCACCTTTTACCGCGGCTCTTGCCGGCGGTGCCGATGCTATTTACTGCGGCTTGGGCAACAACTTCAATGCTCGCCGTGGTGCGGACAACTTTGATGACGAGTCGTTTGCACGTGCGTGCAGACAGGCTCATCTAGCTGGCGCTCGCGTGTACGTCACCGTTAACGTTGTTGTTAAATGGGACGAGATGCAGCGCGTTTTACGCCTGATTCGCCGTGCATGGGTTCTTGGTGCTGATGCTTTTATCATTCAGGACTGGGGTCTTATGGCTCAGGTAAGAAAGACCTGGCCAGAGATTGAGTGTCACGTTTCAACGCAGGCAAACATCCACGATACGCGTGGTGTTGCAGCCTGTAAAAAGCTTGGCGTAGGCCGCGTGACGCTGTCCAGAGAGCTTACGAAAGAAGAAATTTCTACCATTTCCAAGCTTGGCGTTGAGCTGGAATGTTTTGGTCACGGAGCCCTGTGTTTCTGCTATTCGGGCATCTGTCACATGTCATCTATGCGCGGAGATCGCTCTGCTAACCGTGGAGCCTGTGCTCAGCCGTGTCGCCTGCCGTATGAGTTGCTCAATTCTAAGCACGAAGTTGTTTCGATGGGCGGCATTGATAGACTGCTCTGTCCCAAGGATTACTGCACTATTGATGACGTGCCTGACATGATTGAGGCGGGCGTAGGCTCACTTAAGATTGAGGGCCGCATGAAGGCACCTGAGTACGTGTACTCGGTAGTGTCTTCGTATCGTCAAGCAATTGATGCTGCCGAGAAGGGCGTGGACAACCAGGCTGATGTGGCACGCCGCCACCGCTTACTTAAACGCTCGTTTAACCGTGGCCTGACTAACGCTTACCTGCATGGTACCGCTGGCAACGAGATGATGAGCTATGAGCGCTCCAACAACCGCGGTGAGATTGTTGGTGAGGTCACCGGCGGACGTCCACTTGAGGATGCTCTTGAGCGCAAGAGTGGCCTCAATGGCGGCCGTGTGAAGCTGCGCCGCTACAAGCAGGCAGATGTTGACCTTATTGCACACGCGCCTATTGGCAAGAACGACTTGCTTGAAATTAGCCGTTAGATGAGCCTGACAAGTTCTTGACCGCTCTTTGTCCTGTGGACGTTGAGCCTGGTCAGACAGTTACCGTGCGCGCTTCTCGCGTTATGCAGACCGGATCTACAGTACGCATTATTCGCTCTGAAGCGGCGCGCGTAGCTGCTGAGCAGATCTCTTCACTGGAATATCCTCGTAAACGAGCTGTTGACGTGGCTATTATTGCCCGCATTGGCCAGCCCTTTACTGTGGCCCTTACTACCGCAGACGGTGCGGCAAGCGCATCTGCCGAGGGCTTTGTGGTGGAGGAGGCACGCACCAAGGCGGTAACCTCTGACGAGCTTATTGAGCACGTTGGCCGCATGGGAACCTCGCCGTTTGAGGCCGTAAGCTTTGACGTCCAGATGGACAATACGTGCGGCATGAGCTTTAGTGCTGTCCACAAGGTCCGCGCTGCGGCATGTGAGCAGCTCGAGGCTGCGCTTCTTGAGGAGTACCAGAACCGCGAGCAGAAGATTACTCCGCTTTCCCGTCTTGCCTATCAAAAGGAGCGAGAAGCTCAGGACAAAGAGAAGCTTTTTGCCTTTGATGAAACGGCTGCAAAGACAAATGCACCGCAGGCAGAGGTCTGTGTTCTAGTTGAGACTCCCGAGCAGGCACGTGTTGCGCTCAAGGCGGGAGCAAATCGTCTATATGCAACAGGCGATGCGCTCGCAGAGATTTCGTGGCCAGAGGATCTTCTCGCCAAGGTGACCCCATGGCTTGATGAGGTATGTCGCGAGATTGACCATAAGCGCCTGGACCCCTACGTTGCAGCAGGTAAGCCGATTGCCGTGGGAAACATCTCCGAGCTGGCGCTGGCCGTTGAGCGCGGAGCCATCCCTGAGGTGCGCGAGTGCATTCCAGTCCACAACGATTACGCCTTACAGGCACTTGCCGACATGGGCGCAGAAGGCGTCTGGCTCAACTCCGAGCTTACTCTCCAAGAGATCTGTCATATGTCGAGAAACGCCTCGATTCCTGTGGGTTATATGGTCAGCGGCCGTATTCGTACCATGACCACTGAGCACTGCATTTTGATGTCTACGGGCAAGTGTATCCACGATTGCGATGCCTGTAAGCTGCGCCTTGAGGAGCATACGCTTAGAGGTATTGATAACGATTACATGCCCGTAAGGACTGACAGACATGGTCGCTCCAAGATTTGGAGCCCCAAGCTCTTTGACGGTGTGCCAGAGATGGCCGAGATGCTTTCTGCTGGTGTGAAGCGTTTTATGGTGGACGCAACGCTTCTGAGTACGGAGCAGACAAGAGAGGCTACCTCTCGCGTAGCTGCAGCGATTGCGGCGACAGCGTCGGGTGCATCATTGCCTACCCGTCTCAAAGATGCTTCAGTTGGACATCTTTTCTCGCCAATTGGATAGTGCAGAAATAAGTTTGGAATTTTGGGTAGGATACCCTTGTTGTAAGTTATGGGCGCATCCGCGCTTGAAGAGTTTGAATAGGAGCAAACATGGCCATTAATCGTGACCTTTTGAATGCAACCCTTGATGTTATTCGTCAGAGCCTTCAGACCGATGGCGGCGACGTTGAGCTTATTGATGTAAGCGATGACGGCACTGTAACGCTTGAGATGACTGGTTCTTGCGCTGGCTGCCCAATGTCTGCATATGATATGTCTGAGGGTATTGAGCGCATCCTGATTGAGCACGTTCCTGGTGTAAAGCGCGTTCAGCCTGCAATGCTGTAAGTTATCGCTCGGCGTCAAAAAGTGAACGTTTGGCGCTTATCGGTTGTTAGCTACATGCGCATAAACGTGTTTTTTATGCAGAGAAGTTGTGGTGAACCATAATTGACCTGCGTAATTACAAAATTTATATATCACGTCCCGCACATTATTGTGTAGGGCGTGATATTTTATATAAATGGATAACTAGTTTTTCTGACCATACATTTGTATGACGTAAGAAAGGTGGACGTTGTGGTTCTTTCTGATTGCGACATTAAAGCCGAGATTGCTGCTGGTCGTATCGTTATTGAGCCTCTGTGTGAGCAGAATGTGCAGCCTGCATCGGTTGACGTATGTCTTGGCTCAAACTTTAGAATCTTCCGCAATTCTACGCACACCTCAATTGATCCACTTGTAGCTCAAGAGGGTCTTACTGAGTCAATTGATGTTCCTGAGGGAGAAGTTTTTGTTCTTCATCCTGGTCAGTTTGCGCTTGGTACTACGCTTGAGCGCATTGCTATTCCTGACGATATCCTTGGCAAACTTGAAGGTAAGTCCACCTTGGGTCGCTTAGGTCTTATGATTCACTCAACTGCAGGTTATGTTGATCCAGGTTGGGACGGAGAGCTCACATTGGAGCTTTCTAATGTTGCTAACCTTCCAATCATTTTGCATCCTGGCATGAGGATTGGTCAGCTTTCCTTTGAGCGTATGAGCTCTCCTGTTGAGCGTCCTTATGGCTGCAAAGATCTTGGCAGCCATTATCAGGGTCAGCGCGGAGCAACTCCTTCGCATGTTCTTTCAAAGTAGTTTTAGTAAGTAGGACGTATTGTGTGGCTTGATGCTTTCTATCATTCATTAAACCCAGTAGCACTTTCTCTGGGTCCGCTATCTATCAGGTGGTATGGTCTGGCATATCTGGTGGGCTTTGTGCTTGCTGGCGTAGTTATGTATAGAACTGCTCAGCGCTGGAAACTTAACGTTACCCTTGATGACGTGCTTAATTTGATGGTAGGCATCTCGTTTGGCGTTATTGTTGGCGCCCGTCTGTTCTACGTTATTTTCTACGGCGCTGGTTATTACGTGGCTCATCCACTTGATGCATTTGCCTTAAGTCAAGGTGGTATGAGCTTCCACGGTGGCCTTGTAGGAGCTATTATTGGCGGCTCTATTGTCTGCAAGGCATCGGGTCTTTCTATCCCCACCATCTGTGACCTGGGAGTTATTGGTGCACCTCTTGGTCTTTTCTTTGGACGTTGCGCAAACTTCATTAACGGTGAGCTTTGGGGAAAGCCAACAGATCTGCCTTGGGGAGTTATGTTTGAGACAGGGAGGAGCGATTTATCGTCATCCTTCTCAGCTCTATGAAGCACTTCTCGAGGGCCTTGTGATGTTTGTCATTTTGTACGTCCTTTCTAGGAAGTATCCTCCTCGTCCACAAGGAACGTTCATTGGAACGTTTTTGATGCTCTATGGCATTTTTAGGTTTGTCGTGGAATTTGTCCGTGTTCCTGACGAGCAGCTTGGCTATCTCTTTGGCAGCTTTATTACCATGGGACAGTTACTCAGTCTGCCTTTAGTTGTACTTGGAATAGTGGTGCTTGTTATGGCAAGAAGGCTAAACTCACCACAAGTTGGAAGGAATTAGAAGCATGTTTAAAAAGGCGCTCAATAGCCTTTTCTCCATACTTTTAGTGCTTGCGCTCTTACCAGCTCCTGCATTCGCAGAAGCAGCGGGGGAGTTGACCACTACTGCTACTGCAACCTCCTCAGCAGAGAATGTTCTTACTGCTCAGGACAACGCTTCTGGTACGGAAGCTGCTTCTGGTACGGTAGAAGCTACAACTGGTGCAACCACAACCTCTGAAGAGACAGGCCCTGGCGTTGCAGCAACCACAAATGAGACTGGCTATCCACACAAAACGCTGGACCAGGCAGTAGAAACTCTGACTAATTCCTTCTATAAGCCAAAACCTCGCTATGGTGTAGATACTAACCTCAACACAATGGTTGCAGAAGAACTGCGTCGCATTGGTGCTGGAGAGGTTAACGTTAGAGTGGCATCTGTTCAGATGTCTTCGACAGCCTCATATGCTCACGCAGGCATTTCTACTGATTTTGCGACTAATGGTTCTATTGAGTACTTCTGGATGGATGCGGCCGGTTTTACTAACCAGAGAAGCACTCTCATCCTCCGTCAGGCAAAAGTTACCTTTGAACTTTCCAAGGATGGAAAGACCGTCCAATATACCTGCAATGTTTTAATTCCTTGGGATGAGGCAAAATCTCAGGCACAGCTTGCTGACGTATCTCAAAATCTTTCGCCATCATATGCTGCAGGACAAAATGAGTCTTCGGTAACTTCAGACTTTACCCTTCCACATAAGCTTGTTTCTGCTGATGGGAGCCAGCTTTCATGGTCTAAGGTTACTTGGACCAGCTCAGATACATCTACTGTTCGTATTGATGGTTATGGTACTGAGCCTTATAAGGCAACAGTTACTCGCGGTATTCGTGACAAGCAGGTAACGCTGACTGCAAACGTTTCTTTGAGCAGCTCAGACGCTCCTCAGACAAACTATCAGAAAAACCTTTACCATAACGGTTCCAGGGGATCCTTCGGCTATTACCGATGCACAGAATAATCTGTTGAGGCGCATTAACAGGCGTTTCTCGGCATCAAGTATTAAAGGTGTGTATACCAATCACTCCATTAATGCTCAGGCGGTTACAGACGACCTGCAGATGCCTACACCAAAGAACTTTGGCTTGGACGGAAAGCGCTATCAGTTTACGTACACTTCCTCCAATGCTGCTATTACGTTCAATGGCTATAGAGGAACGGTGTACCAGCCTCTGCCTTCTGCTTCCGCGCAGCAGGTAGACATCACTCTGACCGTTACCGATAAAGAAAAATCCTGAGGTATCAGTCTCTAAGACTCTTACGGTTACGGTAAGTCCACTTAATCAGGCTGACATTGATGCAGAGCTTGCTTTGATGAATGAGTCTAAGGCTCATTTCTGGGATGCACTTGCTACTCCTTCTGGTCAGCAGAATAAGAAGGATAGCGTTTCTGAGTCTCTGGCCACGCCAAACAAGTTCTATCGTGCTGCTGACGGCTCTTTGACCTGGTCTTATGATGTTAACAATACCGATAAGACCGCAAGTGGTATTGTGCCTTCAGAGTTCCCAACATACGATCCCATGGGTCCTGCTGATCAGGCGCGCACGTACAGTTCTTCTCAGCCAACAATCATTCAGAACGAGAATCTTGTTCTCGCACAGACTCCTGAGTACAACACGTCTGTTACGGTTTCGGCACTTCTTTCAAGTGCACGCTATTCTCGCTATGCAAGCTTGTATCCAGATAATGAGCAGTTCCAGGCCCTTACTAATCAGAAGGTCTCTGCCACCTTTACCGTGGCAGGCGAGAAGGGCGCTCGACCTGTAGAGGAAGACCCAGATCCAAGTCAGCTTGTTTCCGTCACTCTTTCTGTAGTAGGTCTTGATAAAGACGGTAAGCCTCAGCACTGGGCTCCTACGCAGACTATTGAGGTTCGTAAGGGTACCACTGCTGACAAGGTAACGTATGACTACCTGAAGAATAATGGCCTTACCTACGATGCAGCAGGCGGTTATTTGTCTTCTATTACGTCGCCTTCACAGGGACTTACGCTTGCAACAGCGCAGGTAGATGGCGCCTATAAATGGTGGCAGTTCTTTGTAAACGGTCAGCTTTCGGACAAGATGGCAAACAACGTTACCTTGGACGAAAACACTACCATTACCTGGACATATGGTGGTCAGGATAGCTCCATTCCAACTCCTCAAAATGAGTTGGTCATCAATCCATTTGCTGAGCACCCTAACTACGAGGCATCTTGGAGCGGTTTTGGTAGCGGAAACAGTTCCACTACTACGCAGAGCACCCCCATTAATTCTGCAGCTCTTCGTTGGAGTGTGACCGAAGGAACTCAGAATACACCTGGATTTGTTTCTGATCAGGTCATTGTTCATGATACGGTCTATTACGTAAGCGGTTCTACTCTCAAAGCAGTTGACGCTGCAACAGGTAACCTTATTGCCGAGGCACAAATTGGCTCCAAGGTTTCGTACTTTGCACGTCCTCTGTACATTAATGGCATGATTGTTGTTGCTACCGATGATGGATGTCTTACCGCATTCTCGGCAACAACTATGGAGTGCATCTGGAAGACAGAGCCGCTGGATACCACCAATGCGCTGCAATCTGTTTCTAGCCTGACGGTTAATAATGGCACCATCTTGGCTGAGTTTACTAAGATGAGCGGATTTGACGCAGCTGGTGGCTACATGGTTGCTGTTGACGCTACAACTGGTGCGCTTCGCTGGAAGCAGAATGCACAGCCTGCAAATATTCCTGGAGCAACCTCTGGTCAGCCTTCAGGTTATTACTGGTCTGGCGCAGCGGCTTCTGGCTCTGACTTTATGATTGGCGACGAGTCCTCCTCTGTCAGACTTATCAGCGGTACAACCGGCGCCATTGAGGCCGAGCTTAACCTTGGCTCGCCAATTCGCGCAGGTATTGTTCCTGTCTCTGTTGATCAAAACGGTAATGGAACCTATCTTGCCGTAACCAGAAATGACGGTACGCTGCACCTGATTAGAAGAAACGGTTCTTCTCTTGTTGAAGAGAAGCAAGTCAAATTTGCAGCAGAATCTACCTCTACACCAACTATCAGCGGTTCTAATGTCTTTGTTAACGGTGTCGATGCTGAGGGTTACGGAACTATCTCTGTGATTTCTCTTGACACCTTTACGGTGACTGACCAGGCTCGTGCTGGCAAGGGTAAGTCTCAGAGCACCCCTCTTGTTTCTGTTCAGCAAAACGGTACCTACGCCTACTTCACGGTAAACGGTCTACCTGGTGGCGTATGGGTATACAAGTTGGGCACCAGCCGAGCAGCTCAGATTTACACTCCAGATAAGAATCATCAGAACTACACCACGTCGTCGGTCATTGCAGATTTTGAGGGCAATCTTTACTACACCAACGACTCCGGCACGCTTTTCTCGCTTATTAATCAGAAACCTTCTGGCGAGAATACCCAGCCATCTGGAGACATTTTTAGCAGGACAGATTCCACAGCTACAAACGTGCCAGCTCAAGATCCTTCATCTCCAGCTGCGCATGAAACTTCCTCGACCACCGCTGCGAGTGCTGGTGAGGAGGTTACAAAGGCTCCATCTGAGAACAAGACTGCAGATAACAACTCTGACGAGAAGCAGCTTCCGCCTACTGAATACTCAAATAAGCAAGCTGCTGCCCCACAGCAGGTGTCCTCTGCGCCTACCATTCCACTTCTGAGTGTCTTTGGTTTCTTTGCTTCTGGCGCAGTTCTTGCAGTGTTCGTAGTGTTGCTTAAGAAAGAAACTGCTGCAATTCACCATGTTTCCAATGGCCGAGGCCAGGTGAGATAGTGGTTAAGCTCACAAGAGAATCCAAACAGGTTCTCTATTTGGCAGCATCAATAGTATCTTTTTTGTTCATGCTTTTCTTTGCATGGACATTGATTCAGTATTTCTTTGTGCCCGCTTCAAGCACTTCTGCTCAAGAAGCTCCTACCGCACAAGGTCAGACGGCAGCAGGTGCTTCTGGCACGCAAACAGACTCTCAGACTGCGCAGTCGCAAGGGAGCTCTAGTTCAGACGTTCAATCAAATGCTGATGCGTCTAAACGCAGGATTCTTCTAATCAGAAAACGTCGGAGCCTTCTAACTCTGGTAACTCAACAAACGCTGTAGCTGCTCCCCGTAAAGAGAATAGTGCGCTTTCTGTAAGTGTTACGGTTGACGGCTCTGCAGCCAAAGGGTCTTCATTTACTGTCAACCTCCAGGTGCAAGAGGGTACGTCAGTCTATGACGCGTTGCTTGCAAGTGGAGCCGGGGTAAATGCCCGCAGCACATCGTTTGGCATGTATGTTGCAGCGATTAATGGACTTGCAGAGCGCGACCATGGTCCGCAGAGCGGCTGGGTGTACTCCGTTAACGGAGTCCAGCCTAACTACACGTCAGACGCATATGTTCTGCACGACGGCGATTCGGTTGTTTGGACATACGTTAACGCGGTGAACTAATGAATCTCGCGCGCACAAGCTTTTCTCGCCTTCATCCACTTGCTACGGTTGTACTGTTTGGATGTGAGGTAGCACTTGCCGCATTTTCTTTTCAACCTCTCTGTGCACTGATTGCTTTTCTAGGAGCGCAGCTTTGTACAATTCAGTTGTTTGACACCAAACATGCTGTTAAACAGCTTGTTTGGTATGCTCCAATTATTATATTGATGGCAGTAATCAATCCGTTTTTTTCGGCATCTGGCTCTACCGTTTTGTATTCTTTGGGCACACGCAACTGTACGCAGAAAGTCTGGTGTACGGAGTTACCTCAGGTTTGGTGCTTGTAAGTACTTTGAGCTGGCTTGAGTGCCTGTTTGCAGTAGTATCACCGCTCGAGATGTTGCAGCGATCAAGCGTACGCTTTCCAGGATTACAGCTGGTCTTGAGCCTTTCTGTGCAGCTTATGCCTCAGTTGCTTTCTGATCTTACCGTGGCGCAACAAATTCAGTCGGCAAACACCGCAGCTCAAACGTGTGATTCTGCAACGCAGGTGCCTCGGCAAAGCCGTTTTCCAGGTCAACACCGTTTTTTGAGCGCGAGAAAAACAATTGTGCAGACAGCCAGCACAATTAACGCAGTGTGTATGAGCGCGTTAGAGAAGTCGATACGTACGTTTCAGTCTATTGTGTCTCGAGGCTGGGGAATGACAGTACGCAGAAGCAGATGGAATACCCAGGTGCTTGATGCCTACGACACCCTGGCTCTGTTGTCGTTTGCTCTCTTAGGCGTCGTAGCAGCAACTTCTTTGTATATGCTTGTCCAAGCTTGGCAGTTTTACCCTACTATGCCAGAGTTCCAAGTGAGCTTTTGGTATCTGGGCGTAGTGCTGTTTACCGTTTTACCAGCAATTTTTGTGCGTATTGATACTGTTTTATGGGAGCAGTCTGTATGAGTGAGTACCCTTCCTACCAGCAGAATTTATCTACGTCTTTAACTAGGGAAGAAGTAATTCTTGCTATTCAGAATCTCTCGTTTGCCTATGCTCTAGCTCCAAACAGCAAGGTCATAGAGGATTTTTCCTGCAAAGTTTATGCAGGTCAGATTAGCCTTTTACTTGGACCAACTGGTTCAGGCAAGTCAACTATCTTGAGCCTCATTAAGCCCGAGATTGCGCCCCAAGGTAAACAAGACGGTTCAATTATCGTTTGTGGACAAGAGGTTTCTACAATGACGCAGGCACAGTCTGTGGATACCATTGCTTTTGTGCCACAAGCTGCCTCGCGTGCACTGGTGTGCGAGACGCCTCTTAAAGAACTTGCTTTTGGCCTGGAAAAATCGAGGTGTTTCTGAGAAAGAGATGCGCCGCCGTATTTTTGAAACGGTCAGCTTCTTTGGCATGGAGCCGCTTTTGCATAAACGTAACTGCGAGCTTTCCGGGGGAGAACAGCAGCTAGTGGCTCTTGCTGCAGCGCTTGTCATGCGTCCAAAGCTGCTCTTGCTGGATGAGCCAACCTCGCAGCTGGACCCGTTTGCGCAGAAGAGTTTCACCGCGCTCCTAGAGCGAGTGGCGCGCGAGCTCAACGTTGCCGTGCTTGTTGCCACCCACGACGTTGCCGCGTTTGAGCACCTCGCTGACGCGTGCGTCTGCCTCGACGGCGAGAAGCCCGATGCGCTCCAAGCAGACAGCTCTTCTCGCCAGGCGCTCTGTCCTCGCAGCTCCGCGCCAAACCAAGCATCCGCCGTGGCTGACAACTCGCCTGTGCTCGAGTTCAGCGCCGTGACGTTTGCGTATCCACAGAGTGAGCAGCTGGTGCTCAGCAAGTGCTCGCTTGAGGTCACGGGGCGAGAAATTCGTGCGCTTGTAGGCGGTAACGGCTCAGGTAAGTCAACGCTGCTAAAGCTTGCAGCGGGTGTTCTCCGTCCAAGGCGCGGACATATCTACAACCAGCTCCAGCAATCCCAAGGATACATTCCACAAGATCCCGAGCTGCTCTTTACCTGTCAAAGTGTGGGCGAGGAGCTTGCTCAGTGGCAGCAGAGTGGCGCCTATTCTGACCAGGATGTTCAGGAGCTTCTGGAAGCTTCGGGACTTCTTGCGCGAACAACATATCAGAAGCTTATGTCTTCTCATCCATACGATTTGTCTGGTGGACAGCAACAACTCTTAGCCCTCGTAAAAGTGCTGCTTACAAAAGCGCGTCTGCTTATTCTTGATGAGCCAACAAAAAGGCCTGGATGCCCCAACCAAAGATGCTGTTGTCAATTTGCTTTCTCGCGCACAGTCAGAAGGTGCAACCATAGTAATAGCAACGCACGACATGCAGTTGATATCGCGCGTTGCTGATAACGTTTCTCTAGTTTTTGATGGTCAGATTTCTCTGACAGAGCCAACTTCAGAGTTCTTTGAGAACTCTTGGGTATGGTCGGCGGAGTAGGTAGCTAGAACCTTAAGAACGGCTCCTCATCCTGGCCAAGCTCCTCAAGAAGCTCATCGTCAAGATCGTTGATGTCGCCAAACTCCTCGTGTTCACGCTCCTCTTCATCTTCCTCATAATCGTGAGAATGCTCATTTAAGCCGTACGCATTTGCCGTTTCATCATCAAGATCAAGCGTTGGAAGGGCACTGGTAATGCTGCAAAGGCCAACTCCTGCAGGCATAATCTTTTGCCACTGGGCAATCAGAGGAGTGGTAGGAACTTCTCCCAACTCAACAATGGAATCCAAGAAAATCTCTTTTGCACCATCAAGCAGGTCAGATGTCTTTGCAACCTCAATAAGGTGCTCCGAGAAAAGCTCAAGCGCATGATCTGTGGAGTCTGCCTCAACAATGCAAGGCATAAGGCAGTAGTTGTCAGTAGAATCAAGCTCGTCGTTATAGCTAAAGTTTCCCAGATAGATCATGAGACCTCCTTGTTGTAGTTTCAAATCATCTTATGCCAAAATAAGACAGACCTTCTCGATATTTTTATTTTGACGGTAAGCGTGAGGTTCTCGTGGATAATCGGTACACGTTATCAATTCTTCTAGAGGTTGTAGCACTCTTTGCTACTCCTATTATCCTTGCTGTTGAAATGATATATTTTCCCGATTTTACTGCGGTATCTTCAATTATTTTAGCAATCATTTCAGTTGCATTATTTATGTTAAGTTTTGAGACCCAAAAGCCTTCAGTTTCCAAATTGGTACCCACGGCCGTCTTTAGTGCCTTGGGAGCCGCGGGAAGAATTGCCTTTGCGCCACTCGCGTACGTAAAGCCTGTTTCCGCAGTTGCTATCTTCGCGGGAGCGTTTCTTGGCAGGCATGCGGGCTTTTTGGTAGGTGCCTTATCTGCGCTTCTTTCAAACGTTTTCTTTGGTCAGGGCTCGTGGACACCATGGCAGATGTATGCGTGGGGGCTTGTTGGCTATCTGGGGGGCCTTCTTGCAACTTTTACCTCAGCTCGCTCTGCATCTTCTAAACGCCCATCCGTCCACCAAGGCGAGAAACCCCACAAACTTCCACCTTTCTTGCTTATGATCTGGGCATTTATATCCGGGCCATTCTTTTGGCCTTGTAATGAACGTGTACTTTGTTATTGGATTTGTACATCCTTTAACACTTGAATCCGCTCTTCTCGCGTTTGCGGCTTCAATTCCGCTTGATCTAACGCACGGCGTAGCAACGCTTGTTTTCTTGATTTTGTTATGGCTTCCATGGCAAACATCCGTTAGCCGAATCCTCACAAAATACAATCTCACTGGTAGGAGCTTTAGATAAGCCATCTTTTTCCGTTTACCTAAAATACCTTCCATTTTGCGACCTTTGATCTAGACTGTATTCACTGTCAGCCCCCAGATTTGGGGGTAAAAATGCAACCTACATCTATCCTTACTGCAACGGCAAACTCAACACTTGAGCTGCTTGCTCCTACACGCTGTGTTGTGTGCGAGAAACCCGGCCAGCTCCTCTGCGATGAGTGTCGGGCAAAGCTGCCATGGATTTCTCAGCAGTGGGCATGTCCTAATTGCGGCGCTCCATACGGGAAGCTTGTTTGTTCAGAGTGTGCAGATAAAAAGAAACGACCTGTTCAGTGGGAGAGTAGAGCGGTCATTTGTGCCATGGGATTTAAGGGCCCTCCTGCACGGTTGATCTTGACGCTTAAGGATGGACACGAGCTTCGACTGGCACCGGTAATTGCTGCAGCTATGTTGTGCGCGCTTGAAGAAGCCTCAGCATGGAAAGCTCGTGACGGTACCTCTCGCTTTGATAGTTCAAAAATTGATGGCGTTTCCTTTATTCCAGCAACTGCAGAAGCGTACGCGCGCAGAGGCTTTGATCATATGGAACTTGTAGCTCAATCGTTTTGCCAGCTTACAGGTCTGCCTTTGTACGACGTGCTTATACGTCCTCATGCAAAGGACCAAAGAACACTCTCATCCGCTCAAAGGCAAATAAATTTGAAAGGAAGTATCGCTTGTACTGTGCCGGTTAATCAATCAAATATTTTACTTTTAGATGATGTTGTAACTACGGGAGCTTCAATTAGAGAAGCCACTAGAGTACTTTGTGCCGCAGGCGTGCATTCTGTAACCGTAGGCGCATTAGCTCGCGTATGGTGAGTTACCTATGGTTGCAAACGGCTATACTTGAAAAGTCTTTTCAGGTCTGTGGTTGCGAAGTTCTCCGTGAGCTTTTAGTCCATGACAGACGAGGTCAAAGGGATCCACGTAAGTTTGCGTGTGCGCACGTAAACGATCATGGCTCGTCCTAGAAGTAAGACATACCGCCTGTTATATCAAAGAGACAAAGGGTCTCGCAGGCGAGAGAACTACTAGTGGAGCTGCTGCGGCAGCAAAGCAAACGTTCCAGTATGCGAGTGTGGGGTCAAATACCAGGTCAGCTGAAAAGACGCCTGAATAGAAGAAGGAGTTCTGATGACGCGCGGTAAAAGTTCTCTTAAGGTGTTACTTCTTATAGCACTTGCTGTTGTTTTAACAGGATGCTCCATTGGTCCTATCAACATTAATCTGGATAAATGGTTCCACGTCAAGTCAGTGCAAGAGGCAATCCAAGAGAAGCGAGAAACCCGTCAGCAGAAGATTCCTGATTCTGCATTGCATACGGCTGGAACTCTTACGGTTGGTTTGCGCACACAGTCAGTGACCGCTCCTATGATTGTGGCCTCGGAAGGCGGAACGCTGCAAGGAATTGACGTTGAAGTGGCCTCTGCGATTGCAGATCAGTTGGGCGTAGACGTTAAGTTTGTGTCAGTAAATGGTCCGGTCGATGGTTTGCAAGCAGGCTGCGATATTGTCATGGATGTTAGAAGCGGTGAGGATTCAACAAGTACGTTGATTTCTGGTTATGCTGAGTCTGCAACAGCTCTTTTCCATAAGGGTTCAGAAACAGACATTACTGCTGATAGTTTGAGTGGAAAGTCCGTTGGCGTTCAAACGGGCTCTTTGTCCGAGAGAGCAATGGGTCAGGTGCTCACCGGTATGTCTGTACAGGGCTTTTCTAACTTAAATGATGCTTTTGAAGCACTTGAAAATGGCTCCATTGATTATGTGGCCTGCGATGCGTATGCCGGTGCCTATCTAGCAGCAAATAAAGATATTTCTATGGTTGGTGTTGTTGATGTTCCTACTACGATTGGCATTTCTGTAGCAACAAGCAATAAGACGCTTGCTACGCAAATCCAACAAGCTCTTTCGGCTATCCAAGCTAATGGAGTAGAGGGAGTCATCAGAAATAAATGGGTTGGCACCTTGCCACACCTCTCAACTACCAACAAGATTTCTGGTCTTGTAGAAGTTTCTACACAATCTACCAGTGCTGATTCAGCTACATCTTCCTCTGAGCAAAATTAATTGCACATAAAGAGAAATAGTCTCTAACCGTTTACCGCTCAATTCAACTTTTTATGGAATGATTGACCGACAAATGGGTATTGTTGTTATACAGACATCAGATAGAAGATGTCTCGTGTATCCGATAGGAGGCTCCCATGGTGGACATCAAGATTTCGGGACGCAAGGTAAGTATTTCTGAGGCTTTGCGCACACACGTAGACCAGAAGATCGGTGATGCTCTTAAAGTATTTGACATCACTCCTATGTCTTGCGATGTAGTTCTCAGAGTAGACAAAAACCCTTCAAATCCAGATAGAAAGACAGCTGAGGTTACGGTATTTGTTCGTAACAATGTTGTTCGTGTCACTGCTAGCTCTGATGATATGTATGTGGCTATTGATGAAGCAGCAGAAAAAGTCTCCAGACAGCTACGCAAGTACAAGACAAAGTTGTTGAGCGCCGTCATCATGTAAAGTCTGAGCGCGGAGTTGCTCTTACACAAGAAGATCTTGCCAATCTCATTGAGATTCCAGCTGAAGACCTTGATGACCAGCTTGTTCGCGAGAAATACATTGATCTTGAGCCAATGACAGAAGAGGAGGCGCTTGTCCAAACTGACCTTCTCGGCCATGATTTTTATGTCTTTGTTAATTCTTCCACTGGTTTGACTAATGTCATTTACCATCGTAAAAATGGTGGATACGGAATTATCAAACCTAAGATTGAGGAACCAGATGTTCAATAAAAAAGATAAGGCCGAAGAAGAAATCAGCGAGGTTGCCTTTGAAGACCTTGAGCCTACTGAGCTTTCAGCTGCATATCATAAGCCCAGTAACGTTCGAATCATCATGGACTCCTGCGCAGACTTTGCTCCAGGAATTGCTGAACAGTTAGGTGTTGATATCATCCAGTTCCCTTATGTGGGACCAGATGGAGAGCACTATGATGACGGCTGGAAGAGCATCAGTGCACATGAGTTCTTTGAGGGCATGCGCAAAGATAAAAAGCTGCGCTACACCACCTCTGCAATTACTCCTGGTCATTACCTCGAGGTCTTTGAGCGTGCTGCAAAGCAGGGCACTCCAACGGTATATCTTTGCTTTACCTCTGCGCTTTCTTCATCCTACTATGCAGCTGAGCAAGCAGCAGATATGGTAAGAGAGAAATACCCAGACTTTGAGATTTACGTAGTCGACAATGGTGCACCTTCGTCCGCAGCTCAGCTTTTGGGTCTTGAGCAGTACATCAGGCCAATAAGGGTCTCTCGGCAAAAGAGATTGCCGAGTGGGCAGCAGATGCGCGTAACTATATTCATGGCTACTTAACACTTGAGACCTTGGATGCTCTTGCTGCGGGCGGTCGCATTCCTGCTGCTGCAGCAAATATTGGTGGCAAGCTTGATGTAAAGCCAGAGCTTACCTATGACTCAACAGGAGCCCTTACCGTCAAGACAGTGTGCAGAGGCCGTAAGAAGGCACTCAAGTCTCTTATCCAGGACTTTAGAGATAGCTATTCTCATGACACCTCGCTTCCTGTTGGCATTATTTCTGCAGACGCACAGAAGGACGCCAATTGGCTTGAGGCTCAGATTCGTAAAGAGAAGGGCTGCGAGGGACTTACCATTATTCATAGCCAGGTAGGACCAGTCATTGGTGCTCACGTTGGCCCAGGCATGGTAGCTATTGTCTTCTGGGGCACTGATCGCCGCGAGAAGCTTTCGCTTTCTGACCGAATTGCTAACAGGGTTCGTAAATCTAATTAACGGGTACAAGGTATGGGGTCGCTCTTTGGAGCGGCCCCAGTTTGTATATTTATTTCAGTCTGAAAGGACTCATACATGGCACTGAGCAAGAATGCAAAGGTTGCTTTTATTGGAACAGGCATTATGGGCGCTCCTATTGCGGAGCACCTTATTTCTGCTGGCTATGATGTTACTGTTTACAACAGAACACCAGAGAAAGCGCATAAGCTTGTCTCGTTGGGCGCTCACGCTGCAGAGAGTGTGAAAGATGCTGCAAAAGACGCTGACGTTGTCTTTACCATGGTTGGTTATCCAACTGATGTTGAAGATGTTTACTTGGCAACAGATGGTCTTATCCGCGTTGCTAAGAAGGGCGCATACTTTATTGATCTGACCACTTCTTCATCTCAGCTTGCTCGTGATATTCACGATGCTGCTGAGGTTGAGGGAAAGCATGCATTTGACTGTCCAGTTACGGGCGGCCAGAAGGGTGCTCAGGACGGTACTCTCACGCTGATTGTCGGCGCAACTGAGAACGACGTTGAGCCAGTACGCGCTCTTCTCGAGACCTTCTCTGCAAAGATTTCTGCATGGGTGGTGCTGGTAAAGGACAGACCGCAAAGCTTTGTAACCAGGTATCTCTTGCATCATGCATGATTGGCTATGCAGACGCAATGGCCTTGGCAGAGCAGGGTGGACTTGACGTTGAGCAGATGCTTGAGGTTGTTGCTAGTGGCATGGGTTCTTCTCGCGCACTTAAAGAGCTTGCTCCTAAGTCGCTTGAGGGAGACTTCCAACCAGGATTTTTGGCTGAGCACTTCCGCAAGGATATTGCGCTTGCGCTTGCTCAGTCTGAGGACCTTGAGATTACGCTTCCTGGTGCAGAGACCGCCTTTACCCTGTATGACATGCTTTGCCAGATTGGTGGCGCTCGCAAGGGTACTCAGGCAATCTCACTGCTTTACGCTGATGAGGCTACGAGCACTGCAGCTGGTCTTGACTGGTCGCTTCTTGAGAGCCAGGAAGATGAGGGTGAGCACGAGTGCTGCTGTGGTCACGACCATGAAGATGGTGATCACGAGTGTGAGTGCCATGGTCACGGACATCATCATGAGCATGAAGGTCACGAGCACGGTCATGACGGCCACTGCTGCCACTAAGTGCTAGCCGCAAAGGAACCCCGATTATGAGTGATATTTCTACTCCTCAGAGCTCTATTGCGGTTTTCATCGATTATGAAAATTTGGCACTAGGAACAGGCAAAAGAAAGAGAAACGGTCATCAAGAGCCAGGCCATCTTCCAGAGATGAAGCTCATTATGGAGAGGCTTGTTGATAAGGGACGCATTACTGCCAAGCGTGCATACTGCGATTGGCAGCGCTTCCCAAATGCTATTACACCCCTGCATGAGCTTGGTATTGAGCTCATTGAGATTCCAGATAGGGCTTATACCGGCAAGAATTCTGCCGATATTAGACTTGCGGTAGACGCTGTTGAGATGTGTCTTACTAAAGACCACATTGACACCTTTGCTGTGCTTTCTGGTGACTCGGACTTCTCGCCACTTGTGGCAAAGCTTAAAGAGGCTGGTAAAACAGTCATTGGCGTTGGTATGAAGGAGTCTACCAGCTCGCTTCTTGCTGAAGTTTGTGACGAGTTTATCTTCTACGAGGATATTTTGAGTTCTGGCAGAATTCCAGACTTTAAAGAGAAGGTACCTGTCGAGAAACACGACTGCTATCAGCTCTTATTTGAGACCATCGAGTCTTTGGAGCGCGAAAGCGAGACATTTATTTATGCGTCTCGTTTAAAAGAGACTATGCGAAGGAAGCGTCCACAGTTTGCTGAGGCAACTTATGGATATCGTTCGTTTACTTCTCTTTTACGTGAAGCATCGAGCCTTGGATTTATTAAAATTCATGAGGATCAAAAAAGCGGCACCGTTGTCGTAGACGGATTTAGAGAATAAAGGGTGTTTTAGAGAGGATTTAGGTTTCATGGCAGAAAAGAAAGAAACTGCTCAGAAGCCAAAAAAGGCTTCAACTAAGGCAACCGCAAAAGCGGGCTCTACAAAGGCGCCAAAAGAAGAAAAGCAACCTGCTAAGAAAGCTACTAAAAAGCCAACTATGGCACAGATGAAAAAGTGAATGCGCTGGTCATTGCTTTGTCTGATGCTAGTAGACGCGCTCGTCAAGATGCGTCTCATGAGCTTGCGGAGCTGGCCCATGTTTCTCCTCTTGCCTTTGAAGAGCACATTGATTCTCTTATTGATGCACTGTATAGGCCAGAAGCACAGACTCGTTGGGAAGTGCTTGATGCGCTTGCCAATCTGAGTGAGCATTTTGGTGATCAGGTCTTTAAGGCATTTGATGCTGCTGAGGCTTCTCTGTTTGACGATGACTCAGCAACAGTGCGTCTCGCAGCATTTTTGTTCCTCTGTCAGTATGGAGCAACTTCTGCAAAGCATTCTGACGAGGCATGGCCACTTCTGGATGAGGCGGTTCAGTGCTATCACGGAGATGCTGAGTACCATGATATGCTCCAGGGTCTTCTCGCCTTAGCACACGGAACTATTTCTAAGGATGTTAAGAAGGCATTGTCTCAGCGCATGAAGTTTGATGCAGAAAATGCCACTGGATACATCAAACAGTATTCGGAAGAGATTGTTGCAGCTACCAAATAGTTTGTTTTGCATGTAAACGACTGTGTGCAAACGGGGGAGTTTACTGGTTGTATGTTTTATGCATGCTAATAAGAGTAAACTACAGGTTTGTATTATGTACGCATAGTTGCATTAAGCGATGAAAGGCAAGGATATGCCATCTATTGATGTAAAAAAGAACTCAAAGATCTTTATCGGAGTAGGCGCAGTTGTATTGTTTGCTCTTGGTATTGTCATCGGTCGCTTCCTTCTGGGCGGTGGCGGAGCTACTGGTTCTTTGAACGGTCGCACCACACTTTCTGAGGGTGAGCTCAACACTCCTATTGCTTCTTATACCTACAACGGTCAGACCAAAGAAGTAACTGCTCGTGAGGTTATTGAGAACACTTCCGGTCTTGACGCAGCAAAGCAGTCTGACGGCACCTATGCTGTTCCAGCAGCCGATAAGATCATTGGCTATGTTCGCAATGCTCTTGTTGTTGCTGAGGCTCAGAGCAAGGGTATTACCGTCACTGATGACGAGGTCAACAATTACATGCAGACCAACTTCAAGACTACTGATGTTAGCCAGGTTGCTTCTGCATACAAGCTCTCTGAAGATGTTGCAAAGAAGCTCATCCATGATGCTGTCATCATGAAGAAGTATCGTGATAGCGTTCTGACTACAACGCTTCCAGATGCTCCACAGGCACCAACTGCACCTGAGGACGGCAACTCTGAGACTACAAGCCAGGAGTACGCTCAGTACATCATTGGTCTTGCTGGCGATGAGTGGGACGCTAAGAACAACACTTGGGCTTCCCAGGATGGCGATTACTACAAGCAGCTCTCTGCTTACTCAATCTCCAACGATTCCGCCTCTTATGCAGCTGCCCAGACCGCTTATCAGGTTGCAATGAGCAAGTACTCTGCTGTTGCAAGCAAGGCATCTCAGGAGTGGTCACAGAAGATCAACGAGATTCTTGGTAAGGCATCTATTGCTGTTTACTCTCTTGCTCTCTAGGATTTGAAAAGCAATGAAAGTTGCTATTAGCGCTTGTTTACTTGGCCTCCCCGTCAGATATGACGGAGGGGCCAGCCTGTTTCTGCAGTACAAAGATTGGCTCAAAAAGTAAACGTTACCAAGATCTGCCCCGAGACTTCCTCGGGCCTTCCTGTGCCTCGTCCGCCCGCGGAACAGCGAGAAGGACGTGTTTGGCTCAAGGATGGCTCGGATGTTACAGAAGATTTTGAACGTGGATCTAAGATTGCTCTTAGTGCTGTTACGTCTTCTGACATCACGCTCGCCGTTTTGAAGGCAAAGAGCCCGTCTTGTGGCGTGCATGAGATTTATGATGGTACGTACTCAGGAAAGCTTGTTTCTGGCGAGGGAACACTCACTCGTCACCTCTTAGAGGAGGGGATTTGCGTGGTTACCGAGAAAACCATTGAGAATGTAAGCCCATCTGTTGAGCATCCGGTTGCTCTTATTTTGGGAACCGGACTTGGCCACCTTGCTGATTTGGTAAAGCCAGTTCGTCGTATTGATTATCGTGACATTCCAGGTTTCCCTGTTGACGCTTCTCCTATGGCTGGCCACAGCTTTGAGGCAACTATTGGTACTATCGACGGCGTGCCTGTAGTTGTTTATCCTGGTCGCGTACATCTCTATCAGGGTTATTCTGCAGCTGAGGTAACCTCTCTTGTTCAGCATGCCCATCACCTGGGCTGCAAAGACATTATTTTTGCAGGTGCAACAGGTGCTGTTTCTGGAAACGCAAAGACTGGCCTTGGCGTTATTACTGATCAGATTAACCTCACGGGAACCAATCCGCTTGCAGAGTGGGCGGGACTTCGTGATGTTGAAACCCCATTTGTTGATATGAATGACGCTTTCTCGCCTTATCTAAGAACGCTTGCACGTGGCGTAGCAGATGACCTTAAGATTGAGCTCAGCGAGGGTGTTTTTGCTGGTCTTTTGGGACCAAACTTTGAGACTCCAGCAGAGGTTGCTATGCTTCGTAGCTTTGGCGTCTCATACGTTGGTGTTTCCACAGCTCTTGAGGTTATTATGGCCCGAGCACTTGATATGAACGTGTTAGCTTTGACGCTTGCAGCAAACCCAGCTGGAGCTCACGGAACCACGCATAAGAGTGTTCAAGAGGCATCCGAGAAGTACGCAGATGATCTTGAGCGCCTTGTTCGTGGTGTTCTCGGGCTTCTTTAATATTCTTGCTTGAATTAAAGAGGTCTTGCCCGTATAGTTGTTAGCGCGCTTTTGCACGCCAGCATAGCTCAGTTGGTAGAGCACCGCTCTCGTAAAGCGGGGGTCATCAGTTCGATCCTGGTTGCTGGCACCATCAACTATTAATAGCCGCCTTGTGCGGCTATTTTTATTCCACGAGTGTCTATTTATTGCTTCTGTTAAGCAGTTTTCATTACGTACGAGTAAACTAGCGCTATACGATAGTTTGTACAAAATTAGTAAAGTTGTGGCTGATTGGATAATTATGACTTTTCCTGAACCTCCGTACTTCTTAAGTAATCGCGATTGGTATACAACGCCAGAAGATGAAGGTATCGATGATTTCTTTTTTGAAGATGGTCGTGGATATCACATTAAAGATGATGCTCCAGAAGAAGCAAAAAAGAGTTATGAAGAATTATATGACATGCTAGATATCGATTTTTCTAGAGTTTTCTCCGACTTAGCCTCTACAACCAAAACATGTGAAACAACTACGCTATGGTGGGTATAGACAAAGTAGTAGTAATTACTAACAAAAGGAGTTTTTATGGCTACTCAGAATCTTGAGCTTTTCTATAAGCCAACCTGCCCATACTGCCACAAGGTTATGTCCTTCATGGAGCAGAACAACATTGAGCTTCCTATGCATGACATTGTTGCTGATGACGCAGCTCGCGAGCGCCTCATTGAGGTTGGCGGCAAGCGTCAGGTTCCATGTCTGTTCATTGACGGCAAGGCAATGTATGAGTCCGGCGACATCATTAACTACCTCTCCGAGGTCTTCCATGTTTCTGGTTCAAACGATGATTCAGACGACGGTTCTTCAGCAGCTGCTTGCACTATCGGCGGCGCTTGTTCCTTCTAAGTTCATTGTCGAGAAACCCTTCTAGCAGACGGGTTTCTCGCTATATGCATTAAAATCCCTCTGTTCCAATGTATGGAGCAGAGGGATTTTGCGTTAGAAAACGGGGTAGTTTATGGCTCTTCAGTCTTGACCACGTTGGTTAGCTCTTTAGGCGTGCTACAGCGTATTCGCTAATGAGCAGCAAGAAGAGGATGAGGATAGAGGAGAAGCTACCAATAACTGCGCCGTTAAGACCAGTAAAGCTGACCATCATCCAGATAATAGGGATGGATACAACAAATGAAATGAGGTATGCGCGCGTAACTGCCTTTTGAGCTCGCATGATGGTGATGAGCTGGTACAAAAAGTCGATCGCAGCACAAAGGCCGCCGGTGGCTACCATAATGCGTGCGAGTCCGCGATACTGCTCAAAATCAACGCCGTACAAGAAACTGTTAAGAGGGATGCCAATAAACTCAACAAATGCTGCAGTACCTGCGGTGACTACCGCGATGGCTCCAAACAGGGCAAGTACCATTACGCCAAAGCGCTTCTTGCTAGCAGGATTGTGGATAGAGGTTTCTAGCAGACTGGCAAGCTTAAAGAGCTGTGGCCTGTAGATGAGCGTAGAGATCATCAAAATAGTGTGAGCTGGGAAATAAAGTGCGTTGAAGTACAGCTGATTGCTGTAAGAAAGCGTGCCTTCCATGGCAAATTTTGGCAGCGAGTCAATAAGGTTGTAGAGGAAAAGTGCTAAAAAGAGAGGCCAGCACTGTACAAAGATATCTTTAATGTTTGCAAGTTTGATGCGCACGCTTTTATCGGTCTCAAGAATAGCTAGGGGAGCAGAAACAAATACCAGAGTGATAAGGGCACAAATACCCATGCTCCAGCTTGCCCAAACAAGATTTCTGGTAACAAACAACACAACAGTAAAGAGAATAAAACTGGCACTACACCTAAGAGCCTGGCTGAGTCCTGCGAGGTAGAGTTTGTCTTTTTGCTGAAGACGACCTTCGTAGACATCAGCCATACCGTCAACCGCCCTAAAGAGCAAAGCTCCCGTGCAGATAGAAAACATGGGCTCGGTGTATCCTTTAAAGAAGCACCAAATAAGACCTGCTAGTACCATGACAACAACGGTAGCTGCGCGTTGAATCTGGTAATCAGAAAAACTACGTTGTTCAGCTATGTCGGAAACTTGATACGTGCGAACACCGTATTGGGCAATAAATAACAAAAGCGTTGCCACAACAAAAGCCATGGAGAAAAGTCCTGCTTGTTCAATGCCAACAAGCTGGGAGCAAACAACAGTTAAAAGCGGGAAAAGTGCACCCCAGGCACCTTGTCCAAGTGCATTGAAGAGATAATCCTGGGACGTTTGATGTGCCAAGTATTGCTCGTCTTGATTAGCAATATCGCCAGAGACCACGGCAGAGAGAAGCCTGGTCCACCATGTAACCACAATGCCAGGTTGACCCCCGTTTGCGCGCGAGTCATCAAGCTCATAGCGAGGTGTGCGAAGACGCTCTACCTGCTTATGTACGGAAGAATTGTTGTACGCAGTACGACTTTTCTTGAATGGATTGAGCATGTAAAACCTAAAATCTTCTTTAACGTGGCCAGAAACTTTGATATATCAATTTTTATTTGTTATATCGATTGTAGTCCACGATGTACATTAGGTAACAGATTGACAAACAATCGTGCGAAGATTGTTACAAAAGGGTATGGTAGATAGTACGTATTCTGAGTCATGTGGGAAAGGATGAGCATGGCAGGCAATCCTCAAGATTCAAATCTAGAGTCCAGCAATGCTTCTTTTGACGAGAAACCCATCGATGGTGCAACAACTCCTGAAGTAGCTCAGTCGCTTCTTGAACGACGCGGGAATGAGATTGCTGCTGCTCGTACCCTTATTCAAGCGCTTAAAGCGCCAGCTCCTCTGCGTGATAACCTTACCTTCTTTTTGCGTTTGGTAAGAAAAGTGCTTGCTGAGTACAATCCAGATCTTCTTACTAGTTTTGACACGTTGTTGGTTGAGGCAATTAAAGCCGGACCAGATGATTTGTCTACAACTCGCGCACCTTTGCTGCTTGAGGCAATCAATGCGGTACTCAAAGTAGATTCAGAGAAGGAATCGCTTAATGCTTTTCTGCGTTTTGCTTCTACCATTGACAGCCTAAGCATGGAAGACTCCGTGCTTCTCATGCGCGCATTTGTAACTTTCTTCCACTTAGCAAATCTTTGTGAAGAGAATTATCGCGTTACCAGCCTGCGCTCTCGTGAGGCTTCTGTTGATCCATCTTCTGCAGAAGACCCCATCAATGAGATAACCGTTGCATATAGACAGCTTATTGACGAGTGCGGTGAAGAAGAGGCAAAAGCACGTCTTAATCGTCTTGAGTTCCACCCCGTCTTTACCGCGCATCCAACTGAGGCTCGTCGTAAAAACGTTGAGCGCCGAATCCGTACCATCTCAGAGCTTCTTGATGAGCGTCAGAGGCTTGGTGGTCCTGCTCGTGTGGAAAACGAGCGTCGCATGCTGCAAGAGATTGACGGCCTATTCCGTACGTCTCCTATCGGTCATAAAAAGCCAACTCCTTTGGAGGAGGCAGATACTGTCCTCAACATTTTTGACACCACTCTTTTTGAGATGGTTCCTTCGGTATATCGCCGCTTTGATAACTGGGTGCTGGGAGAAAACGCTGGTTGTGTGTCGCCTGTCTGCCCACCATTTTTCCGTCCAGGTAGCTGGATTGGCTCCGACCGCGACGGTAACCCTAATGTTACTGCTCTGGTTTCTCGCCAAGTTGCCGAGAAGTACCGTGTACACGTACTGCAGGCACTGGCTCGGGCTACCAAGGAAGTCAGTCGAGGCTTGACGCTTGATGGTATTTCTACTCCAGCTTCGCCTGCGCTTGTCAATCTTTGGGCACAGCAGGTAGAAATGAGCCAGGCCCTGACCTCTGGGGCTATTGATAAGGCTGGATCTGAGCTGCATCGCGCGGCTATGCGCGTTATTTCTGGTCGACTCAGTGCCACCATTGAGCGCAATGCTGATCTTATGTATCAAAACGCCGAAGAGTTTATTGCTGACCTGCGCGTTATTCAAGACTCCCTGGCCCAGGCAGGAGCGTATCGTATTGCCTACGGTCCTGTTCAGAAGCTTATTTGGCAGGCCCAGACCTTTGCTTCCACCTGGTAGAGATGGAGTTCCGTCAGCACTCTTTGGTGCACAAGCGTGCACTTGCTGATCTTGAGGCGCATCCATCAACTGCTGAGAAACCCGCCAGGCTTGATGCTATGACGCAAGAAGTGCTGGATACCTTCCGCTCCATTGGTTCAATTCAAAAGAAGAACGGTATCAACGCTGCTCGCCGCTATATTATTTCGTTCACACAGTCCGCTCAGGATGTTGAGAATGTCTACAAACTTGCACGTCTTGCGTTTGCAAATGAAGAGGATGTTCCTGTTCTAGACGTTATTCCGCTTTTTGAGCAGATTGAAGACCTTGAGAATGCTGTTGCCACACTTGACCAGGTAATTCAACTTCCTGAGGTGCAGGCACGTCTTGCTCAGACAGACCGCAAGCTTGAGGTTATGTTGGGCTATTCTGATTCCTCTAAGGATGAAGGACCAACTACGGCAACGCTGGTACTGCATAAGACTCAGGCTGCTTTGGCAGAGTGGGCAGAGAAGAACTCTATTGACCTTATCTTGATGCATGGTCGCGGCGGCGCTGTTGGTCGTGGTGGTGGTCCTGCAAACCGTGCTGTTTTGTCTCAGCCTAAGGGATCAGTAAACGGTCGCTTTAAACTTACCGAGCAGGGAGAAGTTATCTTTGCTCGTTATGGAGATCCAACACTTGCTCGCCGTCACGTAGAGTCTGTTGCAGGAGCAACACTGCTTCAGATGGCCCCTTCTATTGAGCAGAAGAATACTCAGACAGACGTGAAGTTTGCCTCACTCGCTTCTGAGCTTGATAAGGCCTCCAAGCAGCGCTTCTTGGAGCTCATTCACTCCGATGGCTTTGCTGAGTGGTTCTCGGTTGTTACTCCTCTGACAGAGATTGGTCTTCTTCCCATTGGTTCAAGACCTGCAAACGTGGCCTGGGCGCCAAGTCTCTTGATGACTTGCGTGCAATTCCATGGATTTTCTCCTGGTCACAGGCTCGTATCAACCTGGCTGCTTGGTACGGACTGGGCAGTGCCTGCGAGGCAGTAGGGGATATCGAACGCCTCCGTGAGGCATACAGAGAGTGGCCGCTGTTCACTACGTTTATCGACAACATTGAGATGTCAATCTCCAAAATTGATGCTCGTATTGCAAGACTTTATCTGGCTCTGGGTGATCGCTCTGAACTTTCAGAGATGGTTCTTTCCGAGATGGCTCTCACACGTAAGTGGGTGCTGGATATTACGGGAAATAAGTGGCCGTTGGAGAACCGTCGTGTGCTTGGTCCTGTTATCCGCCTGCGTCTGCCATTTGTTAATATTCTCTCGGTTACGCAGGTGCATGCCCTATCTGAGCTTCGTATAAGGGATGACATGCTTACTCCAGAGGAACGTGCAAACATTACGTATTTGATTTTGTGCACCGTGTCTGGTGTTGCCGCAGGTCTGCAGAATACGGGCTGATGTCACACAGCTTGCCGTAAGCTTGAGCAAACAAACGTTTATGTTTACGTAAAACTAGGATTACCTGAAATAAAGTTGCAATATTTACAAGGCGAGAAAACACTGGTAGACAGAGTTTCTCGCCTTATTTTTACTTTAATTATTAAATGAAAGTTGAATTACCTTAACTTTTAGTTGATACTAATGAAGTAAAAGTTCGAAAGAGCAAACTTAGTTTGCCTACGTTATTTGGGGGGATGCATGGATACAGAAAAGACCTCACAGGGTCCTGCGAATTCTGGTCCAGTTCTTCCTCTTGCCATGCTTGGTGAGGGAGAGACTGCGCTGATTGTAACGGTTAAGGGTGCTTCTGATCTTCGCCAGCACCTCTCAACACTTGGTTTTGTTGAGGGCGCCGAGGTAAAGGTTATTTCACGAGTCAACGGCGACGTTATTGTTAGCGTTAAGGGTGCACGACTTGGACTGAACCGTCAGATGTCGTCGCACATCATGGTTTCTCCGCTCTAAACACTTTGTTGTATTGCGCTGCTGGTAAAACCCGCGGCTTTTAATACGTGTTTCGATGAAAGGAAGGTTATGGCAACTCTGAAAGAAGTTAAGGTGGGGGAGAGTTGCACGGTTGCTGCGCTAAAGGGTGTAGGCGCCGTGAAACGTCGCATCATGGACATGGGCCTTACTAAGGGCACTGAGGTTTACGTCAAGAAAGTAGCACCACTGGGAGACCCAATTGAGCTCACAGTTCGTGGCTACGAGCTTTCTATCCGCAAGGATGAAGCTGCAAGCATTGAAGTAGTAGACGTTCACAAGGTAGAGGAAGCCTAATGGCACAAAGACTATTATTGGTCTTGCAGGTAACCCAAACTGCGGTAAGACCACCCTATTCAATGAGCTTACGGGCTCAAATGGCTACGTCGGCAACTGGCCAGGCGTTACTGTTGAGAAGAAGCAGGCAAATTGGCGTGCCGATAAGGACGTCACCTTTGTCGACCTTCCTGGTATTTACTCTCTGTCTCCTTATTCACCTGAGGAGCAGGTATCTCGTGACTACCTCATTAATGAGCGCCCAGACGCCATTATTGACCTTCTCGATGTTACCAACCTGGAGCGTAACCTCTATCTGACTACTCAGATTCTTGAGGCTGGTCGCCCAGTTATCCTTGGTCTTAACATGGTTGACCTGCTCAAGGAGTCCGGTGACGTCATTGATACCAAGGAGCTTTCCAAGCAGCTTGGTGTTGAGGTTATTGAGGTTTCTGCACTTCGCAACAAGAACATTGACACTCTGGTAAAGACTGCAATTAAGGCCGGCCAGGAGGGAACTCCTGCAGAGGGTGTTAAGTGCTTTACCCCAGAGGTTGAAGAGGCTCTTGGCAAGATTGCAACTGCAATCGAGGGCCTTGCTCCTGCAACTCTATCTCGTTGGTATTCCATTAAGGTCTTTGAGCGCGATGCAAATGCAATTGCTCCTCTTAACCTTTCTGCCGAGAAGACCGCTGAGCTTGAGAAGATCATTGCTGCAGTTGAGCAGTCTCGCGATGACGATGCTGAGTCCATCATCACTTCTGACCGTTATGAGTGGATCGCTGGCGTCATGGCAGCTTGTGTCAAGAAGGCTCCAAAGAAGCTGACCACTTCCGAGAAGATTGACCGCGTTGTTACTAACCGTATCCTCGGTCTTCCAATCTTCGTTATCATCATGGCTCTTGTGTACTTCATCTCCATCTCTACTGTTGGTACGGGAGCTACTGACTGGGTCAACGACAACCTGTTTGACAAGGGTTTCCACTTCATGGGTATCGGCGACGCCGAGTACAATGAGGCAAAAGATGAGTTTGACTCTCATCACTATGGTGACCAGATCGACGCTTATCTCAACGCAGCTGACGAGGCTGGTATTGATACCACTGAGGTTCGTGCTGCAATCGAAGCTAAACAGTGGGATTCTGACGCTATCACCAGCTTTGAGGCAGAGACTGCCAAGAAGAACGTTGTTGCTCTGAGCGCACCAGTTCATGACGAGGATGGCAACTTCGTTGATACTGACGACAATCCTCTTAAGCTTGACGCTGACGGCAAACCAATTCTTGCTGAGGGTCAGGAACTCCAGACTCTTGGTGGCGTAACTGCCGCTGGCTTTTAAGACTGCTGTTGAAGGCGCTGCTACTGAGCCAGATGCTTCTCAGTACGGCATGTATGTCCCAGGTATTCCTACTCTTGCTCGCGGTGCTCTTGCAGGGTGCTGGCGCAAGCCCCGTTGTCACTAGCCTTGTAGTTGACGGTATTATCGGCGGCGTTGGCTCTGTCCTTGGCTTTATCCCACAGATGCTTGTTCTGTTTGTCATGCTGTGCTTCCTTGAGGACTGCGGTTACATGAGCCGTGTTGCCTTTGTTATGGACCGCGTGTTCCGTCGCTTTGGCCTGTCCGGCAAGTCCTTCATTCCACTTCTGATTTCTTCTGGCTGTGGTGTTCCTGGCGTTCTTTCTACTCGTACCATTGAGAACGAGAAGGACCGCCGTATGACTGCAATGCTCACCACCATGATTCCTTGCTCCGCAAAGCAGCCAATCATTGCTTTGGTTATGGGTGTTCTTATTGGTGGCTCTTCTGCTTGGTGGGTTGCTCCTGCTTTCTACTTCCTTGGCGTTGCAATGATTGTTATTTCTGCAGTCATGCTGAAGAAGACTAAGGCATTTGAGGGCGAGCCTGCACCATTTGTTATGGAGCTTCCTGATTACCACATGCCTTCTATCAAGTCTTGGGCAATGCACGTTTGGGAGCGTATCTCTGCATACATCCTCAAGGCTGGTACCATCATCTTCGCAGCAGCTATTGGTATCTGGGTTCTTTCCAACTTTGGTTGGGCAACCTGGGATGGTGCAAACGGCGTCTTTGGTTACCTTCCAGGCATTGAGGGCGCTCCTGAGAATGTCATGGACTTCTCCCTGCTTGCAGCTGTTGGTGGTTTCATCGGCGTTATCTTTGCTCCTCTTGGATTTGCAAACTGGCAGGCAACTGCAGCTTCCATCTCTGCTCTGATCGCAAAAGAGAACCTTGTCTCTACCTTTGGTGTTCTTTACGGTCTTGGTGATGCAAGCGAGAAGTCCGTTACTATGTGGTCTGCTTCGCTGGTATGTTCACCGATGCTGGTGGCATTCTTCACGTTGGTGCAATGTGCGCATTTGTTGCATTCAATATGCTTGACGCACCTTGCTTTGCTGCAGTAGGTTCTATTCGTCGACAAATGAACGACTCTAAGTGGTTCTGGTTTGCTATTGGCTATCAGTGCGTATTTGCATGGATTGTTGGCCTGATGATCAATCAGTTCTGGGAGTTCTTTGTCCTTGGTTCCTTTGGTGTGTGGACTGTTATTGCCTTCATCTTCTTGGCGGCAATTCTCTTCCAGCTCTTCCGTCCAGCTCCAAAGTGGGATAAGAAGGACGATAAGATTCTTACCAGCCTTAATGAAGTAGCAAAAGCATAAAGTACTGCTAACTGATATGCTAACCTAATCTCCCGCATCAATTCGGTGCGGGAGATTTTTCATTACTGGTATCTTGGTCTTTCTTACTGTTTTTAGATAAAAATCCATAGACATGTAAACTTAGTCTAACTTTTTGTAGAGTTTACGAAATTAGATAAAAAAACTGAAAAGATTCTTGTAAGTTTACCTCGGTTAACTTACTATGTTTTTTAAGCAATTTACTTGCTTGCTTTTTTCAGGTTCCCGTAGCTCGGAGAAAGACCCTCTCCCTTTCTTGCGAGCGTAGAACACGAGCCGCTGACTCTGGGTGTCAGCGGCTCGCCCCTTTTTAAGATGTATTTACTTGCTTTTAGTGCAAGTCTCTGTCTTCTTCATGTTCAGAAAGATCGCTTGTATCACGGTCCAAAAGAACCGAGACGTTCATGTCAGGGTAGGCTGCTTCTACTTCATGAATAATATCGTGAACAATTTGTTTGCCGTCATAACCAAACTCAATGACTGCATCAAAGGCCATAAATTGATTTTCAATGTCAGCAATAAAACCATGAACTTGAAGAACACCTTCATGAGCTAAAGCCATTTCAGTTACTTCAGTACGCATCTTTACAATGCGATTATCGGTGGTGTTTCTCGCATAAATACCAATAGCAGCAATGATTATTTTGCCTGATGTCTGTTTGTAAATCTCTGTACTCAGACGCCTAGTCATCGTATCAATCTCAATAGCTGAAGTGGTATCAAGAACCTCAGTATGGAATGAGCCTACAAATCTGTCTGGGCCGTAGTTGTGGATAATAAGATCGTAAACACCCTCAGCGTCTGGGTCTTCTTTCACAATGTCATAAATGAGTGTTGAAAGAGCTGCATCGGGACGCATGCCAATAATTTCTTTAATGGAGCCCTGCAACAGCTCAATTGAAGCTTTAATGATAAACACAGAGATAATAACGCCTACATATGCCTCAAGGCTAATTTTTGTAAAGATAAAGATAAGCGCAGCTGTTAAAACAGAAGTGGAGAGTGTAGCGTCAAAAAGTGCATCTGAACCCGATGCAATAAGGGTGTCGGAGTTTACGCGATTACCTACAGAGCGGACGTAGTGACCCAAAATAATCTTTACGAGCACAGCTACTGCAATGATGACTAAAGATAGGGGACTATAGTCTGGAGTAACAGGATCCATGATGCCTTGGATGGATTTGATAAATGAAGAAATGCCTGCATACATAATAATTGCGGCAATTATCGTTGTGGTGATGTATTCGATGCGTCCGTGTCCAAAGGGGTGCTCGCGATCAGCTTTTTGTTAGAGAGTTTTGTTCCCACAATGGTAATGATTGATGAGATTGCATCGGAAAGATTGTTCACTGCATCAAGAGTAACAGCAATTGAGTTAGACAAAATGCCTACGACAGCCTTAAATACCGCAAGGGCAACATTAGCTGCAATGCCAATGGCGCTAATGCGTATAATGGCGGTTTCACGTTCAGAAGAGGTTATAGTTACCTGTGATTGGGTCATAGTAAATCTAGCTTTCTGTAACGTTAGAGAGAACTTTTAAAAGCAATCGTTTAAGTTCAGCGCCCTCTTCGGGCGAGAGATTAACGCATGAGCCAATCTGATGTGGGACTATTTGCATTTCTCGCCTAAGGTCTTTGCCTTTTTGGGTAAGAGAAACAATCAGCTGACGTCCGTCTTTACCTGTTTTTTGACGCAGGACAAAACCTTTTTCTTCAAGCTTTTTGAGAAGTGGGGTCAAAGTACCTGAATCAAGAAATAAAAGCTCACCTAAGGTTTTGACATCCAAGGATTCATGTTCCCAAAGCGCCATCATGGCAATGTATTGTGTATACGTCATATTAAAGGGCTTAAGCAGCGGCGTATACCTTCGCACCACTTCTTTTGAGGCACTGTAGAGCGGGAAGCAGAGCTGGTTTTTGAGGAGAAGCTCGGGGATATCGGGGGAGTTGTCGAGTGTAGAAGTGCCGCTAGCAAAAGTGCTAGCGGCCGCAACGGACTGTATTTCTTTTTGAGAAGAACTCATGAGTAAATCGGTCCTCTCGCCTTACGCAAGTAGGCTTTTAATTGCAGACTCAACTTCTGCCATATCGGTGGTTGGCTCAAAGCGTGCAACAACGTTTCCCTGACGGTCTACAAGGAATTTAGTGAAGTTCCACATGATATAAGCCTTGTCACCAAACTTCTTGTTGTTTGCCTTTGCAAATTTATCTAGCGCAAGGGCTTTGATGCCCTTACCAAAGCCTTGGAAGGGGAAAGCTGTTGCAAGACGCACAAAGAGAGGATTTGCAGTCTCTCCGTTGACGTCGCCCTTCTTGAACTGTGGAAAATCGGTGCCAAATTTCATAGTGCAGAACTGGTGAATCTCTTCATCGGACTCTGGGGCTTGGTCTGCAAACTGATTGCAAGGGAAGTCTAAAATCTCAAAGCCTTGATCTTTATAAGCAGCGTAAATGCGCTCAAGATCCTCATACTGTGGGGTAAAACCACAGCCAGTTGCAGTATTAACAATAAGAAGAACCTTACCGTCAAATGAGGAGAGGGAAGTAAGAGATCCGTCACGCTCTTCTACGGAGAGGTCATAGATGTTGGTGTTGGCCATGATGTTCCTTTCAACGAGCCGCGGATTGTCCGAAGCATTGGATGGTTTTGTGTATTGGGTAGTGTACCCCGTTTAGATTAGCTTAACACAAATAAATTGTGTACAATTTAAATTTCATAGTAAGAGCACAGAGGAGGTGTTATGTTTCATTAATTTGTTAATCCAAATGAACATGATATCAAATATTTAAGTAACGCCTTAGAGCAGCTTCTTCACAAAATTTATATGTACACCATGGCTAACCATAGGAAACGTTTTCGCAGGTAAGAAATTACTTGTGTACAATTGTTTCATTAGGATAACCAATTAGTAATGATTTTCACTTGTTTTCTCGTCAAAAAACCCGTATCTTCAATATGTCATTAACCGATTAATTTGCAAAAAGCAGATGGGGGATTTTTATGAAACTGAACAATTGGTGTCTCGCAGCCGGTGGCGCTGCACTTGCTGGCGTTGTTGCTGGTCTTGCTTCTAACGGCACTCTTCACAAGGCAGCTGTCAAGGCAACTGCCTATGGTCTTCGCGTAACTGACCGCGTTTCCGCAGAGACTCAGAACGTTGTTGACGAGGCTAACGACGTTGTCGCTGAGGCTCGCCGTGAGTCCAAGATCGACGCTGCAGTTCGCGCTCGCCTTGCTGAGCTCGAGGAGGGTATCCGCGCTGAGTTACCAAGCAGGTCGACGCAGAGGGCGCACAGGCATAATTCATGCGCTTCACAATTACTAATGAAATCTCAGGTCGCATTCGTGCAAAATGCGACCTGGGTCATATTGATGAGGCTGAAGCCCGTGGTATTTCCTACGAGCTGATGCGTGTTGACGGAGTTCGTCACGCAGAAGTTCACATGGCAAACGGCTCTCTCTTGCTAAGGTTTGATCCTCTTAAAAGAGGTCAGGTACTTGCAGCTGTTGGAGCTTTTTGACGTCTTGAACTTGCCACGAGAAGAAGAGGCAGGGCCTTGAAGACTTCTGCAGCTCAATTGAGATGGCTCTTGAGAACAATCGTTTCCAGATGGAGGTTGTGACCACATTCGCACGCCGCTGGATTATGCGTTCTTTGCCACTGCCTGCAGTTGCTAACTACGCATACGTTATTCTCCGCGCCATTCCATTTTGTTGTGGAAGGCGTTAAGCGCCTGTTTAAGAAAAGAGCTAACCGTTGAGGTTTTGGACGCAACTGCTATCACCACTTCAATTCTAAGAAATGAGTGGGCAGATGCATCTACGGTCATGTTCCTGCTTGAGTTGTCTGCTGCTATGGAGAACCACGTGGCAAGCCGAGCACGTCTTGCACTTCGTGATGGCCTAATCACTCGTTCTGAGAACGTTTGGGCTCGTATTGACGGCAAGGACGTTATGATTGCCCTCTCTGAGGTTGAGAAAGGCATGATTTTGCACCAGCGTGCTGGTGGTGTTCTTCCTGTTGACGGCAAAGTTGTTGAAGGTATCGGCCAGATGAACGAGGCTGCCATGACAGGTGAGTCTCGCCTTGTTACCAAAGAGCCTGGTTCAACCGTTTATGCTGGCACTGCTCTTGAAGACGGTGACCTTATGGTAAGCGTCACTGCTCCTCCAGGAATGTCTCGTATCGACAACATTGTTGATATGGTTGAGCAGTCTGCTGAGCTTAAGGCTGGCGCACAGTCTAAGGCAGAGCGTCTTTCTGATGCACTGGTTCCTTACAGCTTCCTTGCCTTCTTTGGTATTTGGGGAATCACCCGAAACATCACTAAGGCTATGACCGTTCTTATGGTTGACTATTCCTGCGCCATTAAGCTTTCCACTCCTGTTGCAGTGGGTAGCGCAATGGATGAGGCAGCCAAGTTTGGCATGACGGTTAAAGGCGGAAAATACCTCGAGAAGATCGCTGCAGCAGATCTTATCGTCTTTGATAAGACCGGTACGCTGACAAAGGCAGTTCCACATGTTGAGTGTATTGTCAGCTTCTGTGATCGCACCGAGGACCAGCTTCTGCGTCTTGCTGCATGTATTGAGGAACACTTCCCACACAGCATGGCTCGCGCAATTGTGAACGAGGCAAAGGTACGTGGCCTCAAGCACAAGGACGAGTTCCACGCAGAGGTTAAGTATGTTGTTGCTCACGGTATTCGTACCAAGGTTAACAACAAAGAGGTCTGCATTGGTTCTGCTCACTTCATTTTTGATGACGAGAAGACCCCAATGCCTGAGGGAATTCAGGACGACCTTGCACAGATTGCTCCAACCTCGTCCATTATCTTTATGTCCGAGGATTCAAAACTTATTGCAGCAATTTGTATTACCGATCCTGTAAGGGAAGATGCAGCAGCAACTATTACGCAGCTCCGTGCTCTTGGTGTTAAGCGTATGGTTATGCTGACCGGCGACTCAGAAAACGTTGCAGCAAGTGTTGCTAACAAGCTTGGTCTTGATGACTATGTAGCACAGATTCTCCCAGAGGATAAGTGTGAGTATGTTAAGAAGTTCCAGCAGGAGGGCTACACCGTTGCAATGGTAGGCGATGGTATTAACGATTCACCTGCACTAGCCGTATCTGATGTTTCACTGGCTCTGTCTGATGCAACTGATATTGCTCGCGCAGTTGCGGATATTTCGATTAAGAATGATTCGCTTGAATCGCTGGTAATCATGCGTCTTTTGGGCCAGCAGGTAATGAAGAGGATTCACGCCGACTATCGTACGATTGTTGCGCTGAACAGCTCTTTCATTGCTGCAGGCGTTGCAGGTCTTATTACCGTAAGTACTGCTGCATATATGCACAATCTTCTGACACTTATGGTAACGCTTGCAAACACAAGGTCACTGCTTACCACTGCAGCTCATAACCCTAATGTTCCTTCTGAGGTAAAGATGCTCTTGACTGAAGGACAGATTGCTTAGAACGCACTTGTGCGTCAACTAAGTATTTTTTTAGATCGCGTTAGAGCTCTCGTTTCTTATTCGTAAGAGGCGGGAGCTTTTTTTCTGCTTGAATTGTCAAAAAGTAAAAAAATATTTTGAGTTTTCTCTTGCATTTAGTTAGCTAAGGCTTACACTTTAAATAGTTAGAAGAGGTTAACTTGTTAAGGTTTTTATATAACAGGAGCTAGTTCTAACAAAATTGCTTTATCAGCCCGGAACCTTTCCCCTCTCCAAGGGTCCGGAATCCAGGCGCCGTCGGCTCCCTTTTAGTCGACGGCGCATTTTTAAGAAGGGAACAAGTACGGTATGGATTGTCTTACTTCTTTTGAGAATTCATCGCTCCTAGACGTTCCTTCTCCCTATACCTATTCCGCTGATAAAAAGCCTGCTTTCAATGAGGGTGGGAGAGCGTATACTCCTGAGCTCTGTCACGATTTTGCAACAACATTTGTTCGCTGTGCTGCTGGTGTTATTGCTCACGTTAAGCCGGCTGCGCTCTTTTCATTTGCTTCTCATAAGTCTTGTAGCTCTTGTGCAAGCCTCGTCTGCACTGATCCAACGTTGAGGTCATTTCTATGTAACGCTACTCACGAGCTTTCACTGTTTGGGGTCACACTCCTTGCTACCTCTGCTATTTCTGGCGGAAAGGTGACGTTTGTTGCCTATAGACCTGAGCTTGTTGGGGATATTCTCGCCAAATCAGAGCACTGTGAGTTTCTGGCTGCCTTTGGCCATTCCACTGAGTCAGTGCAGGCGTTGATGAAGAGCATGCGTTCAAGAATTTTTGCTTTTCACGCAAGAAAAGCCGCGTTTCCGCACGAGATTGGCCTGGTACTGGGCTATCCGCTTGCTGATGTTCAGGGCTTTATGAATGGACAGTCTGAGCTTTTTACTGGTGCTTGGAAAGTCTATGACAACACGGAAGAAACTCACCTTCGTCTCGAGAGACTTAAAGATGCAGAAGACCAGTGTAAGCATCGTTTTTATCAAGGGGAATCTTTAGCGCAGATTCTCTCATCGTATGGCAATACCAAGAAACGCCAGGTTGCATAAGGGGTGTGCTTGGATTTCTTGTTGAGGTATTGAAAGTAATGTGTAGTTTTCCAGGGGGAACCTGGACACAGAAGGAGGAAATGTATGAGTAAAGTAGCAGTTGTGTATTGGTCCATGACGGGCAATACTGAGGCAATGGCAAAAGAGCTTGCAAGTGCTGCAGACACCGAGGCTATTGAGTCTTCTGAGTTCTCTGCAGATATGTGCGATCAGTACGATGCATTTGCTTTTGGTTGCCCTGCTATGGGTGATGAGGAGCTTGATCCTGATTTTGAGGAGCTCTTCAACGATTGCGCTGGCAAGCTTGGTCAGAGCCAACCGCTCTCTTTGGTTCTTACGACTGGGGAACCGGCGACTGGATGGAGACTTGGAAGCAGAATGCTGAAGCAGAGGGTGTCAACGTTGTTGAGACTTTTATCTGCAACCTTGAGCCAGATGACGATGCTCTTGAGGCTCTTCGTGGCCTTGGTGCAAAGCTTTCTGCTTAAGCTTCATTAAAATTTTTACTGTTGCTGTTAAATTTTGCGAGAAAAAACATCATTTTTTTGAATAATCTAGAAAATGATGGGTACTAAAACAGCAACAGAAGGGAAGTTTGTATGTCACCAATTAATATCATTGTTATTCTTGCTGTTGTAGCGCTTTGCGGTTTTGCGGTTTATCGTGTTTACGGAATTGCTGCAGGTAAAAAAGGCTGCTGCTCTGATGAAGGAACAGGTGTTACTACCTGTAACACAGAGCAGGTTTCTGCTGCAGATGGTCCAGAAGACAAAGATGAATCTCATTACCCTTATGTTCAAACATTTGAGATTGGTGGTATGACTTGCCAGAACTGCGTCAATCATGTGACTCGAGCTCTCGATAGTATTGAGGGAACATGGGCGCAGGTTACTCTAGCTGGTGGTCAGGCACGTATCCTCAGCAAAAATCCGATTGATGTCGATGCGTACCGAGCTGCCGTAGAGAAAGAAGGCTACCGTCTTCGTGCGTAAGCACAACAAGATCTTCTCGCAAGAAACAAACTTTGAAGAAATTTTGTAAAACTTGCGTAATAGCTGTGCAAAGTAGCGCTCTTTGGCTTGTTTAATCAGCCGAAGAGCGCTATCCTATTGCCCGTATGGCGTCAAGCTATGCACTGTATCTGTTGGCCCCCGAGAGCATGTAAGTTTCCGAGTAGAGAAGCCCACGTATTGGCACTCTGGCAGCAACCATGTTGACCGGGGCCCCGTTTTGGAAGGGGTCCACCTTTGAGTGAGATTCAGAACTCGTCCATCTTCTCTTTGGATGAAATTTCCGATGAGGAAATGAACAGCCTGATCGACGGCACTGTCACTGATTTTGATGAGGGAGATCTTGTCAACGGCACCGTCGTCAAGATTGAGCGCGATGAGGTCCTCGTAGACATTGGCTACAAGTCTGAGGGCGTTATTCCTGCTCGTGAGCTTTCTATTCGTAAAGACGTTAACCCTGCAGAGGTCATCTCCCCTGGGTGAGGACGTCGAGGCTCTTGTTCTCCAGAAAGAGGACAAAGAGGGCCGTCTGGTTCTTTCCAAGAAGCGTGCTGAGTACGAGCGTGCTTGGAAGGCAGTTGAGGATAAGTTCAACGCTGGTGAGACCGTTGAGGGCGAGGTTATCGAGGTTGTTAAGGGCGGCCTGATTCTTGACATTGGCCTCCGTGGCTTCCTGCCTGCATCCCTTGTTGACCTCCGTCGTGTCAAGGATCTTGGTGCATTCATGGGCACTCGTATTGAGGCTCGTGTTATCGAGATGGATCGCAACCGCAACAACGTTGTTCTTTCTCGCCGTATTGTTCTTGAGGAGGCTCGTAAGGCAGAGCGTCAGGACATCCTGGGCAAGCTCCAGGTTGGCATGAAGCTCAAGGGTACTGTTTCCTCCATCGTTGAGTTTGGTGCATTTGTTGACCTTGGCGGCATTGACGGCCTGGTTCACATTTCCGAGCTTTCTTGGAACCACGTTAACCACCCATCTGAGGTTGTTAAGGTTGGCCAGGAGGTTGAGGTTCAGGTTCTCGACGTTGACCTTAACCGTGAGCGTATCTCCCTTGGTCTTAAGCAGACTTCCGAGGATCCATGGCGTGTACTTGTTTCCAAGTACCCAGTTGACGCTATCATCGAGGGCACTGTCACCAAGCTTGTTACCTTCGGTGCATTTGTTGACCTTGGCAACGGCGTTGAGGGCCTCGTCCACATCTCCGAGATGGCTAAGCAGCACGTTACTGCTCCATCTCAGGTCTGCAAGGTTGGCGACGTTGTACAGGTAAAGGTCATGGAGATTGATCTTGACCGTCGTCGCATCTCCCTGTCTATGAAGGCAGCTGCAGAGACCCTTGGCATTGACATTGAGGTCACTCCACTTCCAGAGGAGGAGCGTGCAGCAGCAGAGGCAGCAGCAGCTGAGGCTGAGGCTGATCTTGAGGCTCACCTTGTTGAGTCTGAGGCTAACGCACAGGCAACCGAAGAGGCTGCAGAGTAGAGCACTTTGCGCATCTAGAGATTTGTCAAGAGACGTCATCGAAAGATGACGTCTCTTTTTATGTAAAGTAACAAATATCTCCATTCCTTCAACAGGGTGTTAATGCGAAAATATAACGCTAAGTTTTTATTCTGAGGAGGAATACGCCTATGACATCAAAGATGCAGGGCCGCAGTTTTCTTGCTGTTATGTTTGCATTTGGCAGCTTTAATCTTTATGCCAAATATTGCATACGCTGCAAGTAACAATTCGTTCTATAACGGCACTACTACTAACGTGTCTCCATCTGTGAGTGCAGACGGCCTTATTGAGCGTTCTATTTACTTTACAGATGCTTCTGGTCAGACATCTAACTACGCTTATAAGGATAATGACACCACTCAGATGAACCGCTCCATTGTAGATATTGATAAGTATCAGAATCTGCAGGCAGTGGTAAAGATTACCAACATCTCTTCATCTCCAGTTTCTGTAAACGAGGTTATGCAGCTGCCACTTACTTACTATGTCAGCTCAAGCCCTAATCCTGATTTGCGTGCAACTGGATTTACCTTCTCATCAACTAATACAGCAACTGCAATTAACCTGAACATTAGTGGACTGAACGGTGGTTCTGGCTCTCAGCCTGCAGCTAATGCTTATGCTGCATACCAGGCAGCTGGTCAGGACAATGCTGAGATGCGTTCCATTTCTATTTCTGGTACCCTGGCTGCTGGTGAAACCATTACACTTACCGTTCCTCTGACACTTACCAATGGCTCTACTCTCAATCTGTACGGTACCAACTATGTGGGTCTTACCCAGTATCTGCTTGATCACAGAACCTCTTACGGAAACCCTCGTGTTTCAGTCAGGTTTGCAAGGCAGGTTTTGGAAGAGGGAACAAACAATTCCATTCTTAGCAGCAATAAGAAATATCTGGGCGTAATTATTAGGCCTGACGGTAGCTATTACGCTATCCCACAGGACGAGTGGAATTACATGCCAACTATTTCTGCAAGTGATATTCACGTTGACAATATCCTGTATGAAGATCGCCACAGCGCAACGGAGAACGATGCTCTGTATACCGGCGGTGCGTACTACATTGATTTGACCAACATTAAGAATGCCATGAGGGATTATGGCTATTCAGTTCATACTGGAAATTCCAATAGGGGACTGTACCTCAATCTTCCTGGCTGGCAGCTTGCTGTTGATAATGACCTTACTGATGATGTGTATCAGGAGTATTCGTACACTTCTCTTTCTAGCGGCAACCTTGTCATCAATGCTTCTGAGAACTCAACTGATGAGCTTGATCTTAACAATGGCGTTATTACTCCTCTTTATACAGAGCTTAGGCAGGTAGTCACGGCACACGACAGCACTATTACCGCTAACCAGGATTCCTGGACTATTCTTGATAACCTTGATGCTATGGTTGATCACAGCGCTGGTCAGGTTACCCCTGCTGCTGGTTCTGCTGACGCTCGCGTTAAGGTTGTTGATCAGAGCGGTACAGTTGTACTTGATACAGCAACAATGGATGCAGCAACTGTTGCTCAGAAGGCAGAAGAGATTTCTAAGACTTCAGGTGCATACTCCGTCACCTATTACTATTACTTCAATGGTAATGCTGCAGCTGCAGGCAATGACTACGAGGCAGCAAAGACGGTTACCCTAACTGTTGAGTCTGATACTCCAACTCCAACACCAACTCCAGCTCCAGAAGAGCCTTCCAATCCTGCTTCTCCTGTAAAAGAGAAGAAGACAAAGAAGAAGAAAGCACAGCTTCCTAATACGGGAGAAGAGCTTCTGGTAATGCCTCTTATGGTTATGGGTGGAGCTGCTTTGACAGCCGCTGAACTTATGAAGCGTAAGCACTAAGACAGAGAGTGCTCTCGTTACATGCATTTGTATTGGCAGGTATCTCTTTGGTACCTGCCAATATTTTTATGGATAAAATGGACAACTGTCCAAAAATGCTTAGTCAATTTTTATGTTTCAATATAGGTAATTCCTATATGGTTAGACAAAAAGTGCAGGTAAATAGATTTTGCTGTTATCGTCGCAATTTAATGTTTCATGTCTATTTCATCCTAGGTATATATAGGTAAATGCTGGTAATTGTTTTGTATAGTTATCTGACCCCAGCAGGGTTGTCTTATAAATCGTTTTAATAAGAAAGAAGGGTTAACATGCTGGAGAACTCACTAAGCCGTCGTAATTTTTGAAGGCATCAGGTATGGTAGCGGCTGGTGGTGGCGCATCTATGATGCTGGCTGGCTGCAATCCTTCCTCCACTGATACTCCTCAGGCATCTGATAAGAAGAAGATTCTTCGCTACGGTTCTGCAAATTCTAAGCAGGGCCTTGATATGCAGCGTGCAAACAACTCACAGTCCGCATGTGTTGCAGACTCTGTTTGCGAGTCTTTGCTTCGTTGGACTGAGGATAATGAGCTTGTCACATGTCTGCTTAAAGAGATTCCAACCTTTGAGTCTGACGGTCTTACTCTTAAGTGCGAGCTCAAAGAGGGCATTAAGTTCCACGACGGTACTACTTTGACCGCAAAGGATGTTAAGTACACCTTTGAGCGTATGTTTAAGCCAGAAACTAAGGCTCTCTCCACCAGCTTCTTTGACAAGATTAAGGGTGCTCCAGAGATGCTTGCCGGTAAGGCAACTGAGCTTGAGGGCCTGACTGTTCAGGATGATACTCACTTCACCTTTACGCTTTCCGAGCCTTACATTGTCTTTGTAAGCGTTCTTGGAATCTCCTATGCTTGCATCTTCCCAGAGAAGGCTTGTGAGGCTGCTGGTGCTGATTGGGGTACCGGTACTAACCTCATCGGTACTGGTAAGTACAAGATTAAGAGCAACGATGACACTACTGAGGTAGTTCTCGAGCGCTTTGATGACTATCACGATGGCAAGCCTGCACTGGATGAGATTCGTATTCACTACTACGATGACACCAACACTCAGCTGCTTGCATTCAAGAACAACGACATCGATTTCTGCGATCTTCCATCCTCTCTGTATCAGCAGTATTCAAGCGATGCTGACGTCAAGGATCTTATCACTGCATATCAGACCCTTGGTGTTAACTTCATCAACCTTAACCTCAAAGAGGGTCTGGGTCTGACTGACCCTAAGGTTCGTCAGGCACTTTCTCTGGCAATCAACCGTCAGGAGCTTGTTGATAACATTGCTTCTGGTAACGGTACCGTTGCAAGTGGCTGGCTCGCACCAGCAACCCCTGGTTACGACAAGAGCGCACCTGCATTTGAATACGATCCTGAGAAGGCTAAGTCTCTGCTTGCTGAGGCTGGTGCATCTGACCTTAAGCTTTCTGCAAAGGTTAGAAAGTCTTACGAAAAACTCCTTGTTGCTGTTCAGGAGTACTGGAGCAAGGTTGGCGTTACCCTTGATGTTCAGGTAGAGGACAACGCAGTCTGGAATACTGACTGGGCTGCTGGCAACCTCCAGATTACTACCCTTGCTTGGTATCCACTGTTTGCCGATGGTGACCAGCACCTGTACACCTACTTCTACAGCACCAACGCTGCAAAGAAGTCTTCCTTCTACAACAATCCAGAGTTTGACAAGCTCCTTGTTGAGGGTCGCTCTGAGTCTAACAAGGATAAGAGAACAGAGGATTACAAGGACGCAGATAACCTACTGACTCGTACAGACTTTGCTACACTTCCTCTGTATTGGCCAAAGAACTCCTTTGTCGCTAAGAAGTACGTCAAGAACGCTAAGGTTGGAAACTTGATTTATCACTTCTTTGATGTCGATATTGATACATCTAATTCCGATTACACCGTTCCAGAGGACTAAGTAGCAAACTTGCTATAAACTTTAAAGCGGCATCTAAGATTCTTGGATGCCGCTTCATTTTCTTGAGGGGAGAGGAGCTCAGGAGTGAGATCGTTTCTAATCAAACGAATCCTTCAAGCAGTGAGCGTTGTAGTTTGTATTTCTGCTTTAACGTTTTTTGTCTTGAATATTGTCCCAGGTGACCCAGTACGAGTCATGATGGGCGATATGGCTGATGAGGCTACTGTTCAACAGGTCCGTCACACCATGGGTCTTGATAAGCCAATTCCAGAGCAGTACGCAAACTGGTTTGTAAAAATGCTTGGTGGAGATTTTGGAACTTCTTACACTCAGAAGCGACCTGTCATTGCACTTCTAACTAAGGCTTTGGGAGTTACGCTACGTTTAGCAGTGTTTGCGTATCTTTTTGCCATAGTATTTGGTCTTTTGATGGGTATTCTCGCCGCAGTAAACCATGGAAAATGGCTTGATAGAACACTTATGTCAGCTGCAATCTTTGGTATTTCTGCTCCATCGTTTTGGGTGGCACTTGTACTGCAGATTATTTTTGCTATGACGCTTAAGTGGTTCCCGTTGTCTGGTGTTAAAACGCCATCCGCGTACGTTCTTCCTGTTATTGCGCTGGGCTCTCGTTACGCAGCAAGTATTGCCCGCGTTACCAGGACCAGCATGCTGGACGTATTAAATCAGGACTACATTAGAACCGCTGAAGCTAAGGGCTTAAAGCGCTCCGCTATTGTTTTGAAGCACGCGCTCAGAAATGCTCTGATTCCAATCATTACCATTGCTGGATCTCAGCTGGGAGACATTCTTACTGGTTCCATCATCATTGAGCAGATTTTTAATATGAACGGTATGGGTAAGTTGCTTATTGATGCAATTAATGCTCGTGACCTGCCGCTGATTCAGGGTAGTGTCATGTATGTGGCAATTATCTGCGTTGTGATTTATTTGCTTGTTGATATTTTGTACGCGGTAGTTGATCCACGCATTCGTCTTGGAGAGGAGGCATCAGAGTAATGGCTTTGTTTACAAGTGATAAAAATAGCGAGAAGGTCCAAAAGACTGAAGCTGTACTTGAGGATGCCGCCAAGGCTCAAGAAGAGGAACAGGCTACCACGGGAAAAGTTCGTGCTCAGAGCTACTGGCAGGTTAGCTGGAACATTTTTAAGAGGAACAAACTGGGCATGATCTGCTTAGGCATTGTTTTGGCCCTTGCGATTATTGCAATTCTTGCTCCTGTGATTGCTCCTTACAGCTACAAGGATCAAAACCTTGCAATTATGAATCAGAATCCAACGTTTGCACATCTGCTTGGCACCGATGAGTACGGCAGAGATATCCTTTCTCGTATCATCTATGGCTGCCAGATTTCTCTGTCTGTTGGTATTATTTCGCAGGCTATTGCTCTCTTTATTGGCTTTGTTGCGGGAGTTGCAGCCGGATATTATGGCCGTTGGGTTGATGCAGTTGTTTCCTTTATCATTCAGGTTTTCTCCAGCTTCCCATTCTTGCTTTTTGCAATTTTGATTATGTTTGTTATGGGCCCAGGTCTTATTAACCTCTATATTGCACTGGGTCTTCTGATGTGGACAACTACGGCAAGGCTGATTCGAGGCGACGTCATGCGCCTGAAGAATTCTGAATACATTCAGTCTTGTATTTTGTCTGGTGGTAACAGCTTCCGCATCATCATGAAGCATTTGCTTCCTAACTGCATTTCTACGCTGATTGTTGTTTCTACCCTGGGTATTCCAAGTGCAATTCTTTCTGAGGCAACGCTTTCGTTCTTGGGATTGGGCGTTCAGCCACCTGATGCAAGCTGGGGTCAAATGATTGCAGCTTCTCAGCCATTCCTTGCATCACAGCCTCTCTACAGTATTGCTCCAGGTATTGTCATCATCATTACGGTTATGTCTTTTAACTTGCTTGGCGATGCACTTCGTGACGCCCTTGATCCAAAGATGCGTTCTTAGAAAGGAGGTTACGTTTATGGCAGAAATACAGATGCAACATTTGAGCACGTTATCGAGGGTCCAAATGGACAGTCTGTGCAATTTTGCAGCCTTGAGGAGCGCAAACTTGCACAAGAAACCGCTCAAAAGGAGCGAGAAGAGCAGTGCAAGAAGAACGTCCTTCTCGACGTTAATCATCTTGATGTTACGCTTTTCACCGAAGATGGCGCACTTCCTGCAGTAAGTGACCTCTCGTTTATTATGCGTAAAGGCGAGACTCTTGCGGTAGTAGGAGAGTCTGGCTGCGGTAAGTCCATGACGGCATTGTCAGTCATGGGATTGCTGCCTACACCTCCTGCGCAGATTACCGGCGGAGAAATTATTTTTGAGGGAACTGATTTAACGCAGCTTCCTCGTGGTGGCATGCGTGACTTCCGCGGTAATCGCATTGGTATGATCTTCCAGGAGCCTATGACCTCCTTAAATCCTGTTATGAAATCTGGTCTTCAGATTCGTGAAGGCATCCTTGTTCATAATCCCAACATGAGCAAACAGGAGGCAGATCAGAAGGCCCTTGATATGATTAAGCTGGTGGGTATTCCTGCACCAGAGAAGGTCTTCTCGTCATATCCACATGAGCTTTCTGGTGGCATGCGCCAGCGTGTCATGATTGCTATGGCACTAGCTTGCCAGCCATCACTGCTTATCTGCGACGAGCCAACAACCGCTCTTGACGTAACGGTTCAGGCACAGATTCTGCAGATTATCGATCGCATGAAGCAAGATTTGGGCACCGCTGTCATGTTGATTACACACGACATGGGTGTTGTTTCCGAGATGGCTGACTGGGTTCTTGTCATGTACGCTGGTCATCGCGTTGAGTATGCGCAGTCTGCAGAGCTCTTTACTAACCCTCTGCACCCTTATGCTCAGGGCTTGATTGCGTCCATTCCATCGTTTGACGAGCGCACCAAGGAACTCTATGCAATTCCTGGTAGCGTTCCTATGCTTTCGCATATGCCTTCTGGCTGCCCATTCCATCCACGTTGTCCGTTTGCTAAGGACATTTGTAAGAATCGTCGTCCTAGCTTGACTGCTGTTGGTGAAGACAATTGCCATACTGTCAGCTGTTGGAAATACACTGATGAGTGGGGTGAGTAGTCATGGCAGAAGAGAAGAACACAGACGTCAAAGACCTTTCTGGCGAGAAAACCATCTTGTCCGTAAAGAACCTGGTTAAGCGATTCCCCATAAAAAACGGCGTTTTTGGTCGTTCTAACGCTTCCGTTCATGCTGTTGAGGACGTTTCTTTTGAGCTCAGGCGCAAAGAGACCTTGGCCATTGTTGGCGAGTCTGGCTGCGGAAAGTCTACTACTGGTAAGTGCGTGCTGCGCCTTACCGAGCCAACCTCTGGTACGGTTGAGCTTGATGGGGAAGATTTCACCTCACTTAAGGGAGAAGACCTTAAGCGTGCTCGTCAGAAGATGAAGCTTATCTTCCAGGATCCTTACAGCTCACTGAACCCTCGTATGACGGTCATGGATATCATTGGCGAGCCTATTGATATTGCAGGCACCTATAAGACAAAGGCAGAGCGTGATGCTCGCATTGAAGAGGTTATGGAGGAAGTTGGCCTTAACCTTGAGTTCAAGTACCGTTACCCTCATGAGTTCTCGGGCGGTCAGCGCCAGCGTATTGGTATTGCTCGCGCTATTGTGCTTGAGCCAGAGATTGTTGTCTGCGATGAGCCCGTTTCTGCTTTGGACGTTTCTGTTCAGGCCAAGGTAATCAACTTGCTTGAAGAGCTTCAGAAGGATCACGGTCTGGCCTATATCTTTATCAGCCATGACCTCTCTGTTGTCCGCCACATTGCAGATACTGTTATGGTCATGTATCTGGGTCACCAGATGGAGTTTGCTACTAAAGACGCCCTCTTTGAGCGCCCACTGCACCCATATACTCAGGCACTTTTGGACGTTATTCCTCGTATTCGCCACGAGCGTATCCAGGAAAAGCGCATTCTTCAAGGTGACGTTCCAAGTCCTGCAAATCCACCTTCAGGTTGCGTATTCCACACGCGTTGCCCTAAGGCAATGAAGGTTTGCTCCGAGCGCATTCCTGATCGCATCGAGGCTGAGCCAGGTCATTTCTGCGCCTGCCACCTGTACGACACATCGCTCTCTGATGCCGACCGTACACCTCAGGTTGCACACGCTATTGAGGCGGCTCAGAAGGCCGTAGAAGAAGCGCGCCTTGAGGAGAAGATTTCCGAGTAGCGCATCTTATTGTCGTGTCTTAAAACGGCATACAAACACAAAAAAGGCGAGAAGACCAATTGATCTTCTCGCCTTCAGTTTTGTATGGAGGAAGCCTTACTTCTTCTTAACCTTATCGAAGTGAGGGTTAACCAGAACGCTGAGGCCGGTAAACTCTGCTTCAAGACGTAAGGCATCTGTGGCCAGTCGATAGGTAGGCATGCGTAGTCTGTGTGAGTCATGAGGCTATCTGCCTGACGGGTGAGCTCAAGTACCTTGTCGTTGTTGTTAACGGTAAGCCGAGCCTGGTCAACCAGGTTGTCAAACTCGGTGCTGTTGTAGAAGGAAGACTTCTTTGCGGCGCGGTCAGAGCGGAAGTAGGAGCCCATGTGCTCAACACCCTGGAAGGAGAGGGTAGACCAGGTAACAAGAGTGACTTCAAGGTCACCGTTAGTACGTGCGTCGCTCCAAACACCAGAGTCAATAACGCTTACGTTACAGGTAACACCAATCTTTGACCAAGCATCCTGAAGGGCAACCATGAGGTTCTGATCCTGGCTTCTGACCTGTGCGTTAAGAGTGAGGTTAGAAACACCAGCCTCTGCAAGAAGCTGCTTTGCCTTGTCTACGTTGTACTCAAACTCTGGAGCGGACTCGTTGTAGCCGGTCTCAGAAGATGGGATAAATGACTTAGCAGGCTTTGCAACACCAGAAAGAATGGTGCTACAAATGGTGTCTCTATCAATTGCCATAGAGAGAGCCTGACGAACGCGAACATCTTTGAGGTTCTCGCTCTTAAGGTTCAAGTTTACAAACTGCGTGGATGCAGGAGTGTAGTTGACAATCTCTTTGGAAATAGACTCATCATTTTGGTACTGCTGAATAAGAGATTGAGAAATAAAGACCAGGTCAACATCATTGTTCTTGTAGTTAAGAATACGGGTGTTAGCGTCGTCAATGTAGACAAATCTGAGCTCATCCAGACCAGGCTTGCCCTCATGGTAGTCAGCAAATCCCTCAAGAACAACTTCTGTGGTGCTGTCATTAGAGACAAGCTTGTAAGCACCGGTACCAATGAAGTTGGTCTCAGTGCCCCAAGCCTCACCGGCTTCTTTGCAAGCCTTCTCTGGGTAGATAACAGCGTAGAACTGAGCCATGATTGCATTAAAGGTTGAATAAGGCTGTGTCAGCTTAATATCAAAGTGACGATCATCCTTAATAACAACACCAGAAAGCTCTTCTGTTGTGCCGGCAATGATGTCTTTAGCGCCCTCAATGTACGCATACGAGTCAATTGAGGTTGCCTTGGTAGCAGGCAAGAACATACGTGTTAGGGTGTATTTAATGTCAGAGGACTTAAGGGTTTCTCCATTGTGGAATTTGATGCCATCCTTAAGCTCATATGAGTAGGTAAGGCCATCATCAGAGACGGTAGGAAGGCCAGTTACCAGGTTTGGCTCAATTTCTTTTGTGTCTGGGTTAAGCACCAGCAAGGATTCTGCAACTGCCTCAGATACGCCAACAGAGCCAGAGGTCTTCTGAGTGTCAAAGGTTACCTTTGGATTATTTACACCAAAGCGCAAAACTTTTTTATCACTGTCTCCGCCAGTTGAACCGCCACAAGCAGAAAGTAGTGAAGCAGAACCGGCAGCAACGGCAGCCGCCAAAGATCCACGTAAGAATGTTTTACGGGAAAGATTAGTAAATACGTGCTCTTTCATAGGGCGCCTTCCGTTTGTATCTTCAAAACATGAAGTTTAAATGTGAGAACTGGCTTCTTAATACCCAAATTAATTGTATGCAATACAGAAAAATGTTTCATGAGTGAAAAAACATTGTGAAGGAAGAGTTGTCAGGGTGGCATGAAGAACGTAAAAGCGATAAAGTCATAGACTCATTAAGGGTATACCTTTAACGTGAGTTTGGATAAAAGTACTAATTGATAAGAGGGTTTTGTGGTTATTCCAGATATCGTAAAAGATGCATTCAATGATGTTCCAGATCTTCCTGCTTCTGAGCGTCCTCTTATCTGTGTGACTCCTCGCTGGATGCCTGAAGAAAATTTTTCTGATTCTGCTTCTGTCGGACAGATCCAATTTGACGCCATCCTTGCAGCTGGCGGCATTCCTATCATGGTGCCTTTGACTGATGACCCAGAGATTATTGCTCAGTTTGTTGAGATGTGTGACGGCTTCTGCCTTACCGGTGGTCATGATGTTGATCCGCGCAATTGGGGAGAAGAACCACGTGATCTTAATCGTCTGTGTCCTATAAGAGACAGGCTTGAGTTTGAGCTGGTAAAGCAGGTACTTGCTGCTGATAAACCTTTACTTGCTATTTGCCGTGGCCTTCAGCTTTTAAACGTTGTGCTGGGCGGTACGCTTGTACAAGATTTGCACACCCTTGAACCAACAGAAAATCATGCATTCTGGACTCATTCGGCAAATTTGTATCATCCTGCTCATGCTGTTCATGTTCAAAAAGATTCTTTGCTGTACAACGCTCTGGGTAAGGTTGAAGACATTCAAGCAAACTCGTATCACGATGAGGCCCTGAAAAAGGTTTCCGCTGAGCTTAATGTAGTTGCGTATGCTTCAGACGGCATTATTGAAGGAGCCGAGGTCAAGGGCAAGACGTTTGCTCTAGGTGTGCAGTGGCATCCAGAGTATGGTTGGCAATACAGCAAAGCTGACTGTGAACTTTGGAAATCCTTTGTTACAGCTTCACGAGCCTCACGGTCTTCTCGTTAATACATTGATACTCTAAACTGCGTTAACTATTTGGTTAGCGCAGTTTTTTGTAAGGGAGTTTTATGAGTGACGTTCTAGATAGATTTATTGCGTATTGTAAGGTTTCTTCTCAGTCTAATCCGCTGACGGCAGATACGATTCCTTCAACTGAGTCTCAGCACCAGATGGCTGAGGTTGTTGCAGCTGACCTTCGCGAACTTGGCGCAGAAAATGTAGTTGTTGATGAGCACGCCTACGTTGTTGCTCACTGGCCTGCAAGCAAGGGGTTGGAGGACCTTCCAACTCTTGGTTTCTGCTGCCATATTGATACGGCTTGGCAGTCTTGGGGTAACCCCGTCCACCCTCAGGTTGTTACGTATAAGGGCGGCAAGCTGGCAGTTGGTTCTGATCGTGAGGGTAGAGAGGTCTACATTAGCCCGGAGACAAATCCTCAGCTTGAGCACATGGTTGGTTGGCAGCTTGTTACCACTGATGGCACGTCGCTGCTTGGCGGCGATGACAAAGCTGGCATTGCCATGCTGGTCAGCTTGCTTGCTCGCTACAAAGAGCATCCAGAGCTTAAGCACCCACGTATTGCGCTTGCGTTTGTTCCTGATGAGGAGATTGGCCACGGCGCAGCTCTTCTGGACCTTGACGCTTTTGGTGCTGCGTATGGTTACACCATTGACGGGGGTCCCTTTGGCGAGTTCTGCTACGAGACCTTCAATGCTGCTGAGGTGTTTGTGCGTGCTCACGGACTTTCGGTTCACACAGGCACCGCAAAAGGCCAGATGATCAATGCATCCGAGGCAATTATGCGCTTCCACGAGCTGCTTCCACCTGCGGAACGTCCTGAGTTCACCGAGGGCTATGATGCTTCTTCTATCTGGAGCGCGTCAACGGTGATTGCGAGTCTGCTCGCGCTGATTACATTATTCGAGACCATGACCAGGCAAAGGTTGAGCGCCGTAAGCAGTTGATGGTTGATGCTGCAGCGTATGTAAACAAGCAGATTGGCTCTGAGGTACTTTCCGTTGAGATTCACGACCAGTATCACAATCTTGCTGATATTGTTTTAAAGCCTGAGTATGCGCACTTAATCGAGAATGCACGCACTGCATACGAGAAGGTCGGCGTAGAGATGACCTGCATTCCAATGCGTGGCGGCACCGACGGATCTCAGCTTTCCTTTAGAGGATTCCCTTGCGCTAATCTTTCTGCCTGCTACTACAATGCTCACGGTGTCAGAGAGTTTGTTCCTGTCCCCGAGCTTGAGGGTATGGTTGACATGCTTGAGCACCTGGTAGAGCTTTACACCCATCCACAAAACTAGGAGATAGTCATGACTCATTTTGAAACTGATACACAGTATTTGATTGATACTACAAAGAAGCTTGTTGAGTGCGATAGCCCTGTTGGCTACTATGAGCGCATTCACGAGCTACTTCGTGAGCTTGTTGCTGAGGCAGGCTATGAGCTTTCAAATTGACAATAAGGCTACTGCATACGTCCTGGTAGAAGGCAAGGATACCAGCAAGACTGTGGGCGTTAATGCTCACCTTGACACCATTGGCCTGATTGTTCGCGGCTTCAATTCAGACGGCACACTGCGCGTTCGCCAGCTGGGCGGCATCAACTACCACAGCATTGAGGGCGAGACCTGCCATGTTGTCTGCAGAGATGGCTCCGTTGTTGATGGTCAGGTAATCTGCAACCACCACTCCGTTCACGTCTTTGAAGATGCTAGAACTATGGAGCGCAACGAGGACAACATGTCCATCTCGCTTATCGCTGATGTTTCTTCTGCTGAAGAGGCTCGTGCGCTGGGCGTCTCAGAGGGTGCAGTTATTGCCATTGATCCTCACTTTGAGATGTATGACAACGGCTATATGGTTTCTCGCTTTATCGACGATAAGGCTTGTGTTGCCGCACAGCTTCATACACTCCGTTGGCTGGCGCAATCTGGCGAGAAACCCCTCTATAACACCTTGTTTGCATTCCCAATGTACGAGGAGATTGGTCACGGCGGCGCATTCTTGCCTGTTGAGGTGGATGAGTACGTATCGCTGGACATTACCCTTATTGGCCCTGACTACAATTCAAACGAGCACCACGTAGGCATCATTGTTTCTGATATTCGCTCGCCTTACGATTGGGAAGTTTCCAACAAACTTATTGCGTGTGCGCAGGAGGTTGTTGAGCCAGAAAGTGGAACCAGCAGGTTGCCTTCCACTTCTCAACTGATGCTAACGCTGCATATTTCTCCGGCAACGATCTTAAGAGCGGCGCATTTGGCCCAGCATGCCTCAACACTCACGGTCGTGAGCGTTGCCACATCGATGCAATTATCGGCACCGAGAACCTGTGCCGTGCGTACGTCCTTGGATATGGCGAGAAGAACTAGTTTTTCTCGCCATGGGCACGTTTTGCCTACATGGATGTATCAAAGAGTTTGTAAGATATGCTGTATATCGTGTGAATTTTGCCGTAGACGTGATAAGGTAGCCTTAGTTAACTTTTCGAGTCAGGAGTGATTCATGGATAGACGTTCGTTTCTTAAGCTTGCAGGTCTTATTCCAGCTGCTGCACTTTTCGGCTGTTCTGGAACAGGTCAAGAGAAGCCTCAAGAAAATGCTTCAGAAGAGAAAAAAAAGTCTGAGCCTGTTGCCGTAAGAGTTGCAACACTTAAAGGGCCTACCGCCATGGGCTTAGTTAAGTTTATGAGTGAGGTTGAAGCGCAAAATATCACGGACAACAACTATTCCTTTGAGATCTTGGATGCTCCTGATCAGGTAGTTGCCAAGGTTGCTCAGGGTGATGTGGACGTTGCATCTATTCCTGCAAACCTTGCAGCTACACTCTTTAACAAGACTAAGGGTGCATACAAGGTAGCTTGTCTTAATGTACTCAATGTTCTCTACATTGTTGAGACAGGTAACGCTATCTCTAAGCTTGCTGACCTCAAGGGAAAGACACTCTACGCCTCTGGTAAAGGTGCTGTTCCTGAGTACGCCTTATCCTATCTGTTAAGCAAAAAAGGTATGACGCTTGGCGAGGATGTCCAGGTTGAGTGGAAGAGTGAGCACACCGAGTGTGTTGCTGCTCTAGCTCAAGATCCAGAGGGAATTGCGCTGCTCCCACAGCCTTTTGTTACGGTGGCACAAAGCAAGAACAGCCAGATTCGCATTGCAATCGACCTTGGCGCTGAATGGGAGGCTGTCAATCCTCAGAGCAAGCTGATTGCTGGCGTAACTATTATTTCTTCAAAGCTCATCTCAGATTCTCCAGATGCGGTAACAGCCCTGCTTTCTCACTACAAAGACTCTGTTGCATTTGCGGTTGATCATCCAGATGAGGCTGCTACGCTTGTAGGCAAATACGGCATTGTTCCAGAGCCTATTGCCAAGGTTGCGCTGCCTAAGTGTAATATTACGTATATTGATGGCGCAGATATGAAGAGCGCACTTTCAAGTTACTTAGGCATTCTGGCTGAGGCTAATTCTCAGGCAGTAGGCGGACAGGTTCCTGGAGACGATTTCTACTTTGGCGCATAACCCGCACATAAAAGATAGTATTTCTGCCCGAGGTGGCGCCAAGAAAGGCGCTGCCTCGGCAGATTTTTCTGTCGAGAAAAACGATCAGGCCCAAAGCGCAGGTCAGACCCAAGGTGCGGGCCGCGTGCAAGGCAAACCGACTGCGCGCAAAGTTGCTTCTAGCTGGGGAGCACGTTTAGGCGCACTGGTATTTTGGCTTGTCGTGTGGCAGATAGCTGCGGTTGTCATCAATCAGGATATTGTTTTAACTTCACCTATTCAGACCATTCAGACGCTTTTCTCGCTAGCTCAACTACGCGAGTTTTGGGTTTCTATTGGTCTTTCTCTTTTGCGTATTTTTGCTGGTGGAGCACTTGCTTTTACCGTTGGCTCCTTGCTGGCGTTTTTTTGAGCTTTTAAGTACAAGCTGATCAAGATTCTTTTTGAGCCGCTTATTTCTACAATCAAATCAATTCCCGTAGCATCCTTTGTCATCTTGCTACTTATCTGGGTTCGCACGCCCTACCTCTCAATTTCAATTTCATTTTTGATGGCACTTCCCATCATCTACATTGCAGTACTTGAAGGGCTCCTCAGCACTGACCAGCAGCTTATTGAGATGGCTGATGTATACCAAATTCACGGTTGGCAACGCATTAAGGCGATTTATTTGTCACAGCTTATGCCTTCGCTTAAGACCGCAACCTCACTTGCTATGGGATTTTGCTGGAAGTCGGGAATTGCTGCCGAAGTCATTGGCCTTCCCGCATTCTCCATTGGCGAGCACCTCTATAACGCTAAAGTGTATTTGGATACGCCAGCCCTTTTTGCGTGGACGCTTGTGGTTATTGTGATGAGCGCGCTTGGCGAGAAGATCGTGATGCGGTTAGTTTCATGGGCTGCTGCAAGGCTAGAAAAGAGCTGCTCATGAGTATGAATACAACAAATTGTGCCTATGCAACCGAGCAGTTGCTTGAGGTAAAAAACATCACTAAATCGTTTGGTAATACGGTTGTGCTTGATGATTTTTCCTACAAGTTTGAGAGGGGAGTGTACGTACTCTCTGAGCCCTCTGGAGCAGGTAAAACAACACTTCTTCGTATTCTTTGCGGTCTTGAAGTGGCTGATTCAGGCACAGTGCTTAAATCGCCTGACGCTAAAACGGTCATGATGTTTCAGGAAGATAGACTGCTAGAAAACTTGAGCGTTATGGCAAATATCATGCTTGCTATACAGTTGCACTCAAAGGAGCAAAAACAAAGTGCTCGAGAGCGTATTAAAGAGGCGCTTTGTGGGGTAGACTTGAAGGAACAGAAAACAAGCCTGTTTCTGAGCTTTCCGGTGGTCAAAAGAGACGCGTTGCTCTTTTACGTACACTCTTTGCAGATGCAGACATCTTGCTCTTTGATGAGCCGCTCAAGGGATTAGACGAAGCGCTTAAGCAGCAGGTTATTGCCTTTGTCAAACCGTTTATTGAATCAAAAGTTGTAATTTGGGTAACTCATACTCCTGAAGAAGTAAAACTGCTAGGCTCTTATACAGCACTGCAGTTATAGGAGTGAACTACATGTACAAGGTAATTCTCGCCGGCGGAATGGCGTCTGGTAAATCAACTGTTTCTAAAATGTTTGAAGCAGCAGGTGGTCTGCGCTTTGACCTTGATGAGGTTTCTCGTAGACTTCTGAGACCTGGATGCGAGTGTACGTATCGTGTGGCAGAGGCTTTTGGTAACGATTTGTTGGATCCCGTTACTCATGAGATTAATAGACGAGAGCTTGGTCGTAGGGCTTTTGCCACTAGAGAATCTGCTGAGCTCTTAGAAGAGCTTGAGATGCCTTTTATCAGGGAATATATGCGTCAATTCCTTACAAAAGAGGCTCCTTCTGCAGATGCTCAGTTCTGCTTTGTAGAGGTTCCGCTGCTTGACCGCGTTGAAGACTTGCTTGAGTTGGTTGATGAAGTTGTTGTTGTTGTAGCGCCTTTGGAACTGAGAGCAGAACGCGCTGAACAGCGAGGATCTTCTCGCCAAGAGTTTGAGCAGCGTATAGCGCATCAGCCTTCCGATACGTATTTGCGTAATCAGGCGGATACAGTGTTTGTAAACTCTGAAGGCCTCGATGATCTTAAGGCGCAGGTAGAACTTTGGTTAAACGCTCGGTTTAACCAGCATTCAGAGCAATAAGTTATAGCTTACGTGCGCGGCCTCTAGAAGGGTGTCCTCAGTGAACTCTCTACCTTGGCAGCTGCATCATCAAAGGTAATTTCAAGGCAGTTCTTGAGCATGTTTTGGCCAACACAATAAATGCCATCGTTAACACATGCGCTGCCAATAGCAACTGCCTTGTTAAACACAGCTTTCTGATCAAAGACAGGAACACCATTTTGCTTAAGGAACGAGAAGACCTCTTGAGGAGTATCTAGTTTCTTAACAGAAGCATCTGCCTTAAGAAGGTCTTCAAGCTCTTCTTTTGCAGGTTGAGCAACACTGCCACCGATAATTATTGCCATTTGATAGCAAGCTGCACAAAGATCAGAGCGTCCTAGCTTCCACTCCATATAGGCCAAGCGATAGTACACCAGAGCAACATCTGAGCTAGAGAAAATGTGTGCGATAAGGTCTTTGAGCAGCTTTGCAGCCTCAAAAACTTTTGACTGATCTTCTAATGTTCTTACCAATAGCAGCGTTGCATCAATTCCCAAAGGAGAAATTCTATGGGCTTCTTGTGCATAGCGTTCTGCTTTTTCTGGCTGTTCAAGCAGGTTGTAGGCGCGAGCCATTCTTGCTAAAGACATAAAATAGGTGTCTGGAATAAGTACCAGTTTTCTTGGCTCATTGGGGAATGCAAGGTTATAAGCTACGCGCTCTGAGAGAGAATCAAAATATCTGTAGATAGAATCAGAGTCATCCAGATACAGACCCATATCAAGGGTTGGTGAAACCTGAGACTCAAGCTCTGTAAGCACCTTTTCTAGAGCGTCTGCATCTGGCTCTCCGTCCATGATGTTATTTATGGATTGAAGCGTTTTTTGCAAAGGCGAACCAAAGAGGAATTTCTCGGCCATAGACCTTCTGTCCGAGAAATCTATAGTGCCCTCAACCAGGCCATGGATGACTCTATCAAAGCCTTCAATGGCATAAATATCAGAAGTTGAAGCTTTTGCTTCTTCAAACTTTCCAACCGCATCTGCGGTAGAGGCATCTTTTGGGATGTTGTTGAGAGTGGTGTTCCAAAGCCTAATGCGATGAGATGCCTCAGAATAGCCAAGGTCACTTACCTTTTGGGCTCCACAAACAGCAGTAACTGCTGGCGAGCAGGGGCGATCAGAAAGGTCTGGCATTTCAAAGAAGCTACGAGGAGAAACCCACTCGTCCGTTTGCTTCATAAAAGGCTCAACCTCGCTAAACCAACCTTCAGAGTCAAAAGAAACTCTGAGCGCTGGATCTTGTGGGAAGCTGTTGCCGTCAATTTGAGTGTTTGCTGCAGTAGGCAAGAGGCGTGCGAGCGCAGCCTCGTTTAAGTCCATAGATAGGACAATACGCTCTTCTCCGCGCAAGCTGCCATTGATGCAGACGCGAGAGATTTTGCAGCTCTGAAGTGCCATACGAGCCACGCAAAGAGAAGTACGCAGCGCGTAAGCGCGCGCCGCTGCAATTTGCTCTGCCTTTTCTGCGGATAAGAAACTAAAGCAGCGAGGACGAGCTACAAAGAACTCGAATAACAAAATATCAAGTTGTGGATTGTAAGAGAAGTTGTATACCATCCTAAAAGGGAATGGCGTGTTCTCAACATAGTTGGCAAACCAAAGACGCTTCATCCAGTCTGAGCTGCCATCAGCGTTACTGCTAAAAGGAGCAACTTGCTCAGAAAGAGAAGCTGACTTGGGCATGAGACTTGCTACCTGCGAGAGGGTAGTACGAACAAGCTGAAGATCTGTCTCAGAAGCATGTGTATTCTTTAGGACTTCAACATCTTGTGAAATGTTGAGGATTGCTTCTGTTGCAATAAAAGCATCGTACTCTTCTGGTGCGCACTCCAGCGTGTTAGCGTTGAACCACCAGCGACCGGTTCTATCAAGCTTATGGACGTCACCTTTGGGCAGATTGGTATTCTCGAGATTTTTAGAGCGCATCAGCATCTCTTGAAGGCCAGCCTCTGCAATCTGGTTGTTTGCAACGAGGTCTTTAAGAGCGGCAATGACATTATTTGAGCGCAGCAAAATCTTCTCTAGGGTAGAACCCTGAGGTTGCTTTGAAGCTTTATTTAGCGAGAAAGATCTGAGACGCCCAAGGTATCTCCTTTATCTGATGTAACTTATTTATTTAAATGCTAGTTTAACGCATATAGGTAATGTATTTATTACCCGTCACACTTTGAAACTATACTGCAATTTATAAATAGTATAGAACAGGTGTTTCAGTTTTGAGAAGTGGGGTATACTACTTTCACAAGAAAAGGAGAATCTCATGGATGCATCTCATGCTGAAGATCAACATAAAGAATATATAGGTGCTGAACTGCGCCGATTTGGTCGTGAAGCAGGAGAAGAGAAGCTTCAGGTAGTATCTCCTTTTGAACCCGCAGGTGATCAGCCACAGGCAATAGAAAAGCTTGCCCAAGGAATTGAAGACGGGCTCAGGTACCAGACGCTCTTAGGTGTTACGGGTTCGGGTAAGACCTTCTCTATGGCTAAAACTATCGAGAAGCTCAACCGCCCCACGCTTATTATGGAGCCCAATAAAACACTAGCTGCACAGGTTGCTTCAGAGATGAAGGAGCTCTTTCCTAACAACGCTGTTGTGTACTTTGTCTCGTACTATGACTACTACCAGCCAGAGGCATATGTTCCGCAGTCTGATACGTACATAGAAAAAGATGCTTCCATCAACGAAGAGGTAGAGAAGCTCCGTCACCAGGCAACTTCATCGCTTCTATCTAGACGAGATGTCATTGTAGTTGCATCTGTATCGTGTATATATGGTATTGGCAGCCCTCAAGATTATGCAGGTCTTGCACCTAATGTAGATAAATCCGTTCCTCTTGAGCGCGATGATTTTATTAAAGATCTTATTGATGTCCAGTACGATAGAAATGATTACGATCTACAGCGCGGTATGTTTAGGGTTCGTGGAGACGTTGTTGATGTGTTCCCGCCGTATGCAGAAAATCCGCTGCGTATTGAGTTCTTTGGTGATGAAGTAGAAAGTATTTCAGAGGTTAGCAATGTAACGGGGGAAGTGCTTAGAGAGTTTGATGCTATTCCAATTTGGCCAGCATCTCACTACGTTACTGAGCGTCCAAAGATTACCCATGCTCTTACAACCATCTCGGAAGAGATGGAAGCTCGTGTTAAAGAGCTTAAAGAAAACGATAAATTGCTAGAAGCTCAGCGTCTTGCTCAGAGGACAAACTATGATCTAGAGATGCTTGAGACTATGGGTTATTGCAATGGTATTGAGAACTACTCGCGCCATTTAGATGGGCGTGCTCCCGGTGAGCCTCCCTATACGCTCATTGATTATTTCCCTAAAGATATGATTTGCATCATTGATGAGTCACACGTTACTGTTCCTCAAATTAGAGGTATGTATGAGGGCGATAGGTCTCGTAAGGTTACGCTGGTAGATCACGGATTTAGACTTCCTTCTGCACTTGATAACAGGCCGCTCAGATTTGACGAATTTGAGGGGCGTATTCCACAGTTTATTTACGTCTCTGCAACTCCTGGAGACTACGAAGAGACGGTTGCCCAGCAACAGGTTGAGCAGATTATTCGTCCAACTGGCCTCCTCGATCCAAAGATTGATGTCAGACCAGTAAGGGGTCAGATTGATGATCTTATTTCAGAGGTCAAAGAGAGAGTAGCAAAAAAAGAGCGCGTTCTTGTTACCACGCTTACTAAAAGAATGGCAGAAGATCTTACAGATCACCTGTTAGATGAGGGTATTAAAGTCAACTATATGCACTCGGATACTGCTACGCTTGACCGTGTAGAAATCATTAGAGATTTACGCCAGGGAAAGATTGACGTGCTTGTTGGAATTAACCTTTTGCGAGAAGGACTTGATATTCCAGAGGTTTCTCTTGTAGCTATTCTTGATGCAGATAAAGAGGGCTTCTTAAGAAACAGAAGGTCTCTTATTCAGACTATGGGTAGAGCCGCAAGAAACGCTTCTGGCCAGGTCATTATGTATGCCGATAAAATCACTGATTCTATGCGCATTGCTATAGATGAGACAAAAAGGCGCCGAGAAATTCAGGAAGCGTTTAACAAAGAGCACGGTATTGTACCTAAGACCGTTAAGAAATCCATTACGGATATTGCAGGCTTTATTGCTGAAGCTTCAGAAAACGTTGATAAGCGTAAGCGCAAAAATGGAGAGTTCTATACCGCTTCTGATGACGAAGATTCGCTTGAAGAACAGCAAGAATCAATTCTTGAGATGCCTGCAGAATTGCTTGCTGAAGAGCTTCAAAATCTTCCGCGCGCAGAGGTTGAGGCTATGCTTTCTGGTATGGAAGCAGAGATGGCAGAAGCTTCTGCGTCAATGGATTATGAACATGCAGCAGAGCTCAGAGATCAGATTGTAGCCATTAGAAGCCAGCTTGAAGGCACCACCTCAGATGATGTTATCAAGAGGCTTAAAACAGGAGCTAGAAAGGGTAGTGCTCACGCAACTCGCAGACGTTATAGAGGCAAGCACTAAGCGTTGTTGTAGTGCTCTACTACAAGCTCAGCTATTCTAATGCCATCTGCAGCAGCACTCATAATGCCGCCCGCATAGCCAGCTCCTTCACCTACAGGCCATATTCCTGGTGTGTTAATGCTTTGTCCTGTTTCATCACGGGTAATTCTTACAGGAGAGCTCGATCTTGTTTCAACTCCCGTAAGCACAGCATCGGGATGAGCAAAACCATGAAGCTTTTTGTCCATAATTGGAAGGGCTTCTCGCAAGGTTTGTAGGATGTAGGGAGGCAGACAGTCTTCAAGTGAGGTCCAGGTAATACCACGTGGATACGTCGGTTTTACCGAACGCGGTCCAGTAGAAGCTTTCTTGTGTAGGAAGTCATCAACCAGCTGAGCAGGAGCAACATAAGAGCCGCCGCCTGCTTTGAAGGCCGCCTGCTCGCAAGAGCGTTGCAGCTCAATGCCAGCAAGTACGTCGTCTCCTGGTAGATCTTCTGGATAGACGTTAGCTAACAGGCCGGAGTTGGCATTTTTTTGCCCTGCGCGGTCAGACAAGCTCATGCCGTTTGTAGACTACGCCGTCCTTCTCGCTAGCTGCAGATACAACATAGCCACCAGGACACATGCAGAATGAGAAAGCACTCCTACCAGAGGGAAGATGAACAGAAAGCTTGTAAGGGGCCGCTCCAAGTACGGGATTGGTTGCCTCGGGACCGTACAACGATTTATTGATTTGAGACTGAAGATGCTCAATTCGCACACCCATAGCAAAGGTTTTTCTCTCCATAGAAATACCTTTGTCTTTGAGCATTACATACGTGTCTCTACTTGAGTGACCAGTCGCAAGAATCATTGTGCGAGTCTTTATGGTTTCAGTTTGAGTTGAGCCGTCTGGATTGGCCTTCTCAACCTGAATTGCAGAAAGAGAGCCATCTGAGGCTCGCTTTAGGGAAGCGAGTTTTGTCCTAAATGAAACGGTTCCACCCGCCTCTTCAATCATTGTGACAATGTTGGTCACAACAGCGGGAAGAACATCACTTCCTACATGGGGTTTTGCATCCCATAAAATGTTTTTCTGCGCACCTGCTTTTACAAAAGTCTCAAGAATAAAGCGGTGAGAAGCACTTTTGGTACCCGTGTTGAGCTTGCCGTCAGAGAATGTACCAGCACCACCAAGACCAAATTGGATGTTGCTCTCAAGATCTAGCTGACCTGTTTGGTTATGATGCTCTACCGCTGCAGTTCTTCGCGCTGCATCATCTCCGCGCTCAATAAGCAGGGGATTAAGACCGGCCTTAGCAAGCGTAAGCGCACAGAACAAGCCTGCACATCCTGCTCCTACAACAACGGGACGATTCTCTGAGGGAGCAGGTTGCTTCGCTTTGGGAAGTGTAAAAGCATTTGCCTCAGCAAGTTTGATATGCTTTGCCGCAGGTTTGCCTTGAATCTTGTTAAGGAGTTTTTGTTCCGCAGCAGTCCCACCTTTAAGGTGTACGTGGTAGGTGAGGATAAGAACAATATCGTTTCTTTTACGTGCATCAATTGAGCGTTTATGCAGCTCATATGAGGTAACCTCATCCGCAGAGACTCGGAGAGCGTGAAGCAGCGTGTCAAAGCCCACCTTTGATTCTTTAGCAGGATGCTTACGAAGAGGAGCAACATGAACTTTAATGTTTGATACTTCCAGCATGTTAGTTGTCCTCTTTCAAAGATTCGCAATTCTGTCCAGCGCTTTTTTTGCGGCAGCCAGACCGGCAACCATACCGCTCTTCCACGCCCACGAGAGGTTAAATCCTCCACATTGAGCATCAATATCAAGAGCTTCTCCTGCGATAAACAGATCTGGAATACTGCGTGCCTCAAGTGTGTCTGTACTCACTTGCTCAACGGAAATACCGCCAACACAGACCTGTGGGACAACTTTGGCAGATGTACCTGTTACGGTAAATGCTATTTTGTGAGCCTTGGTAATAGTGTTCTCTACTGAGTCATGAGCACCTAGATAAGCAGCAATTTGTGGGTCAAGAAGACCGTCGGTGGTGTGAGCTTCTAAAGCTGCTGAAGCCTCTTCTTCTGTAAGCTGGGGGAGAAGGTCAATTTCAAGCACATCACCTGGAAGAGCGGTGCGGGACAAGTTGAAAAAAATCATGATGCCCGAGAGTCCAAATGGTCTAAAGAGCAGCTCGCCCGGTTCCTGTTTAAGAACATTGCCATCTCTCAAAAGAGCTGCATGCGCACGGACACGTTTACCATCCAGGCTTGCAGGAGGCTCAGGGGTGCAGGTGAGCGCGCAGAGTCCAGGTCGTAGTGAAGTGGTCTGCAAGTTAAGGCTCTCTGCAATTTCTGTGGTTGTGAGCCCACCAGTGGCTAGAACTACCGATGATGCGTGAACCTTGTGGGTTTTCTCGCCACCAAAACATTCTTGAAAGGTAACAGTGAAGCCATTGTGATGGGGTTTTACCGAAGTGACTTCTCGTCCAGGGCAAATTGAACACCGGCTTTTTGGGCACGTCTGAGCAAGAGTGATTGGATGGAGCTTGCTTGCCTGGTAAGCGGGTACATTCTGCCCTCGTCTTCAGTTGCCCACGCAAGACCGCTGGACCTAAAGAAAGAGAGAATGTCTGCAAGGAAGGTGTCCTTATCCCTGCAAACAGCCTGGACAAACTCTGGATGAGAGAAATTCTCAAAGCTCAAATCAGCATTGGTAAAGTTACAGCGACCTCCGCCTGTTGCCAGGATAGTTCTGCCACTCTCTAGTGCTTTTTCAAAGACGACAACGCGCTTGTTGGCACCAAGAGCCTCAGCAGCAGTGATGGCAGCGCAGAGTCCTGCTGCGCCACCTCCGAGCACAGCTACATCAATGTTGTCTGGCACCAGAAATGCCTGAGCTTGCTTAATACGCTGAGCCTGTGCTGCTTGTCGTTCTTTAATGCGCGTTGATTGAGCCATAGTAAGAACTACCTTTTGTGTTGTGTAAGTACCAGCTTCTAGGGCTTACAGATCAAGAACGCTTTGTGTAGCGTCAGGAACAAGACCTTCAGGAAGCTCGGTACTAAAGGTTCCTTTATCGGCAATCTGCGCAAAGGTTGCATCCATAGGAAGCTGTCCCAAAGGCTTGAGGTTAAATGCTGCTGCGGTCTCGGCAAGCTTTGATGGACCGTAAGGCTCAATGCGCTCATCGCAGTGAGGACAGGTGATGTATGCCATATTCTCAATCAAACCAAGCACAGGTACATGCATCATTTCTGCCATGCGAACTGCCTTGCCCACAACCATCTGGACCAGATCTTGTGGAGAAGAAACAATTACAACGCCCTCAACAGGAAGGGACTGGAATACGGTCAGCGCAACATCGCCTGTTCCTGGAGGCATGTCGATGAGTAGGTAATCAAGGTCACCCCAGTTGCACTGGCTGTAGAACTGTTGGATGGCGCCAGCAACAACAGGGCCTCTCCAGAGAACAGGATCGGTCTCGTTTTGAAGCACCAGGTTAGCGCTCATAATCTTGATACCGTTTGCGTCCTCGATAGGAATAAGCTGCTCTTCAACGCCGTAAGAGCGCTCATCAGAGATGCCAAACATACGAGGAATTGAAGGTCCGGTAATATCGCCGTCAAGAATACCAACACGTTTACCTGCGCGAGCAAGGTTAGTTGCAAGGATGCCGGTGACAAAAGGACTTACCAACACCGCCTTTGCCAGAAACAACGCCAATAACGTGCTTAACGCTTGAGTGCTGATTGAGTTCAAAGCCGGCAGGTGGCTGTGGCTCTTTCTTTTTGCCGTGAAGTGCGGCGTCAATTTCTTTACGAAGCGCCTCGTGATCAATATCTACGTCTGCCATGTCTCTCCTTATGTAGCAGTTGTATGCAGTAACTACTTAATTCTACCCATAGAAGTTTATGGCAAACGAGATAGCTATAATCTTTTCGGCGCACTTTAGCTGAACGTAGGAGGTTCACATGATTTTCTCGTCAATTAAAGAATTTATCTGAGAATGACTTTGGTCAGAAATATATGGCCTGTGCTGCGAAGTTTCTAGCAACCCACAATCTGGATGAGCTGCCTTTTGGGCAAAACAGAAATTGATGGAGATAACGTTTTTGTGAACGTCATGGAGTTTGAGCCCGCTCTTCCTGGCGAGAAGGACTATGAGGCTCATAAGATTTACGCTGATATTCATGTGGTTATTTCTGGCTCCGAAAGCATCGCTGTTGCCCCTCTTGAGCAGTGTGTTCTTAAGGGTGAATTTAATTTTGATGCTGATTTTGGTGCTTACACCAATCCTGGAGAAGAGACATGGGTTACCTTGCACGCTGGTGATTTTCTAGTGACACCTCCATCTGATGCTCACAAACCAGGCTGTACGCTGGAGAAATCTGGCTCAAAGCTCAAAAAAAGGCTGTGATGAAGGTTCGTATTAAATAGGGAAGCGCGCTTGCCGTGTTTTGGCGGCACTATCTTGGGTATACTAGAACATCAGTACGCACAAATCACATCTGTGTACTGATGTTGTTTTCTGTTGTTTGGCAGTAGGCGCATAAAAGAAATGCGCATGTCAAACTGGTTATGTGAGGAACTATGGCTTCAAGCAAAATTGCTATCCGTGGTGCACGAGAGCACAACCTGCAAGATATTGACATTGATATCCCTCGTGATCAGCTGGTAGTTATTACAGGACTTTCTGGTTCGGGCAAGTCAAGCCTTGCCTTTGACACCATTTACGCAGAGGGACAGCGCCGCTACGTTGAGTCCTTGTCCAGCTATGCCCGTCAGTTCTTGGGACAGATGGATAAGCCAGACCTTGACTCTATTGACGGTCTTTCTCCGGCTGTATCTATTGACCAGAAGACAACTTCTAGAAATCCTCGCTCTACCGTAGGTACTGTTACAGAAATCTATGATTATCTGCGTCTTTTGTACGCTCGTATGGGTACTCCTCACTGCCCTGAGTGTGGACGTGTTATTGAGCGCCAGACAACAGATCAGGTTGCCGATAAAATTCTTGAGGCTGGCCAGGGACGCAGAGCCTATGTTCTAGCTCCTGTTGTTTTGGGCCGCAAGGGCGAATACGTCAAGCTTTTTGAGGACCTGCGCAAAGAAGGATTTTCTCGCGTTCGTGTTGACGGCGTAGTCCGTGAACTTGATGAAGAAATCACGCTGGGTAAAACACTTAAGCACGATATTGAGGTGGTTGTCGACCGTATTGTCATCCGCCCCGATTCTTTGGGTCGTATTGTTGAGGGCGTTGAGCAGGCAACCAAACTTGCGCAGGGTAAGTAGGCATATTGCTCCTGGCCGATAAATCCAATCCAGAGACTATGCCAGAAGAACTCCTGCAGTATTCACTGGCGCTTGCTTGTCCTATTCACGGTCACTCCATGGATGATCTGCAGCCTCGTGATTTCTCGTTCAATGCCCCTTACGGTGCCTGCCCTGACTGTGATGGTCTAGGAACTCGTAAAATTATTGATGCTGCAGCACTCATTGCAGATCCAAAGCTGTCTGTTTCCGAAGGCGTTTTTGGAAGTCTCTTTGGCCATTCAAACTACTATCCTCAGATTTTGTCTGCAGTCTGCAAACATTTTGACGTGTCTGATACAACGCCTTGGAACAAGCTACCAAAGAAGGTACAAGACGCCCTTCTCGGTGGCCTTGGTTCAACTAAGATTCGCGTTGACTACAAAACGCGAGACGGCCGCAATACACACTGGTTTACTACGTTCTCTGGTGTCAGAAAGATTCTTTTTGACAAGTACCAAGAGACCACGTCAGAAAATATGAAGACGCATCTTGAGAAGTACATTCGAGAGATGCCCTGTACAACCTGCCATGGAGCTCGCTTAAAGCCAGAAATTCTTTCCGTTACCGTTGGCGAGAAAAACATCTGGGAGGTCTGTGAACTCTCCTGTAAGGAGTCTCTAGAGTTCTTTAAGCAGCTGACTATTACTGACCGTCAGAAGGTTATTGCAGGTCCTATTGTCAAAGAGATTGTGGCAAGGCTGCAATTCTTGGTAAACGTTGGCTTGGACTACCTCACGCTTTCTCGCGCAGCAGCATCGCTTTCTGGTGGAGAAGCCCAGCGTATTCGCTTGGCAACTCAGATCGGTGCTGGCCTTATGGGCGTCCTTTACATTTTGGACGAGCCTTCTATTGGCCTCCATCAAAGAGACAACAACCGTCTTATCGAGACGCTTAAGCAGCTTAGAGACCGTGGTAATACCGTACTTGTTGTCGAGCACGATGAAGATACCATTCGCGCAGCTGACTACGTTATTGACATGGGTCCAGGCGCTGGTGAGCTTGGTGGTCACGTTGTTGCTGCGGGAACTCCAGAAGAGATCATTAAGAACCCTGATTCCATCACAGGCGCGTACCTTACAGGAAAGAAGCAGATTAGACTTCCAGAGACTCGCCGTAAGCCCGGTCGTGGAAAGATCAAGATTACAGGAGCTAGCGCTAACAACCTTAAAAACGTTTCTGCCGCTATTGAGCTGGGCACGTTGACGGTAGTCACAGGCGTTTCTGGTTCTGGTAAGTCTTCTTTGGTTACCGATACCCTTGCACCCGCGCTTACCAATGCAGTTCAGCACTCAAAACGTGTGGTAGGAGAGTATAAAAAGCTTGAAGGCGTCGATCTTATCGATAAGGTCATTGATATTGACCAGAGTCCTATTGGAAGAACACCTCGTTCTAATCCAGCAACCTATATTGGCCTTTGGGATGACCTGCGCGCGCTTGTACGCTTCAGTCCCAGAGTCTCGTGCTCGTGGTTACTCAGCTGGTCGTTTCTCGTTTAACGTCCAGGGAGGCCGCTGCGAGGCTTGTAAGGGCGACGGCCAGATCAAGATTGAGATGAACTTCTTGCCTGACGTCTACGTTCCTTGCGAGGTCTGCCACGGTAAGCGTTACAACCGCGAGACGCTCGAGATTCTCTACCACGGCAAGTCCGTCTCTGACGTGCTTGATATGACTGTTCATGAGGCACTAGCGTTTTTTGCAAACATTCCTCGTATTAAGAACAAGCTGCAGACTCTCCACGATGTAGGCCTTGGCTACATTCACCTTGGCCAGCCTGCAACTACGCTTTCTGGTGGCGAGGCGCAGCGCGTTAAGCTTGCAAAAGAGCTCCACCGTCAGCAGACTGGTAAAACTCTTTATATTCTGGACGAGCCAACAACTGGCCTTCATTTTGAGGATGTCAGACAGCTTATTGTTGTTCTTGAGCGTCTTGTTGATGCGGGTAACACCGTTCTTGTTATTGAGCACAACCTGGATGTCATTAAGATGGCTGACCGTATTATTGATATGGGTCCAGAGGGTGGCGACGGCGGAGGAACGGTAGTTGTTTCCGGTACGCCAGAAAAGGTTGCGACAACTCCAGAAAGTCATACCGGCAAGTTCCTCAAAGAGATTCTAGACCGTGATAATGCACGTCTAGCTGCAGAGAAAAAAGCTCAGAAGAAGCGCGCATAACATGGCGAGAAAAACGGTAAAGGTTCAAAAGACAAATGCCATGAGGGAGCTTGATGCTGCCGGCATTGCTTACGAGTTTCAATCTTACGAGGTAGACGAAGACGTTCCTTCTGGAGAGCTGGGTACTCATATTGCAGAGATGCTTGGAGAAGATCCAGACGCTGCTTTCAAAACGCTCGTCTGCGTTTCTTCAAGTGGAGAGCATGTGGTGTGCTGTATTCCTGTAGACCAAGAGCTTGATCTTAAAAAGGCTGCAACAGCGTCCGGCCAAAAGAACCTTTCCATGTTGCCTGTTAAAGAGCTTGAGGGTTTAACAGGGTTATATTCGTGGTGGCTGCACTCCCGTTGGTATGAAAAAAAGCAGTTTCCCACTATAATTGACGAGACCGCTCAGCTTTTTTTGAGCTCATCCATATCTCTGGTGGAAAACGTGGACTCAGTTTAACGCTTTCTCCAGAAGATTTGAGCTTCATTTGTATCGGCTACGTTTGCAGATATTGTTCGCGAGGTGCACTAGTGGCATATCAGCCCAAACATATGCGACTTTCAGCAGAGTCTTCTGATGGAACCTTATCTGAAGAAACTCTGAGCAAGGCTCTTGATCAGACCTTTCGATGAGCCTCCTGTAGTGGACACCATTGTTGTTCCAGAGACGTTTCATCAACCAATTGAGGATGAAGTCTTTGAGCAGATTGTAAGTCAGAAACTCGAAGAGGTCGCTGCTGAAGAGGGATAACTCTGAGGCAGATAACAGCTCTGTGTCAGACGGCAACTTCGACGCAGGTAATTCTTATAGTGAAGAGGCTTCTTCTGATGAAGAAGATGCGTCTAAGCAAAAAGACTTAAGTCGTTCTACCTCTATGATGAGCATACTTGTTCTGATTAGCCGTATTACGGGCTTTTTAAGAACCTGGGCCCAAGCATTTGCTATGGGTGCTACCGTTCTTGCAAGCTGCTATTCCATTGCAAACACCCTTCCTGACCAGCTCTATGAGCTTGTTGGTGCGGGAATGCTCACCACGGCTTTTTTGCCGGTATATCTTTCTATTAAGAAGAAGGTTGGACAGGATGAGGCAAATGCCTATACCTCTAACTTGCTTTCCATTGTTGTTGTCGCAACCGGACTTGTTGCTGTTCTAGGCTTCTTCTTTGCCGCAGAGGTGGTGTATACACAGTCCTTCTCGGCAGGTGCTGATTTTGACCCAACGCTGGCAGTGTACTTCTTTAGGTTCTTTGTCATCGAGGTTATGCTGTATTGTTTCTCCACCATTTTCTCTGGTGTTTTGAATGCAGAAAGAGACTACCTCTGGCCAGCGGCGGCACCTATTTTCAATAACTTTGTGACTACAGCATCGTTCTTTGCGTATGCTTTCTTGGTTAACACTAATCCTGAGCTAGGTCTACTTATTCTTGCACTGGGAAATCCTCTGGGCGTTCTGATTCAGGTTCTGATTCAGGTACCGTCACTCAAGCGCAAGGGGATTAAGCTCTCGTGGAGAATTAACCTCAAAGACCCCGCGCTTAAAGAGACGCTTAAGATTGGTGCACCTGCTCTGATCGTTGTGGTTGCCACGTTTGTAACTATGTCGGTTCAGACAAGTTCGCAGCTCAGCGTTTCCGCGTCTGGCGCATCCATTGCGGCGTACGCTCGCCTTTGGTATACGCTGCCATATTCTATTTTGACGGTACCTATTACCACAGCCCTTTTTACCGAGCTGTCTGATAGCTGGGCAAAAGAGAATATGTATCAGTTCAAGAAAGACTTTAAGCACGGTATTAACCAGATTCTTTTCTTTACCGTACCGTTCACGATGTACCTCATGATCTTCTCGATGCCTCTTGTTTCTATTATTGGAGCAAGCAAGTTCACTGAAGATCAGCTGCTGTTAACCCAGCAATTCTTGATTGGTCAGTCGCTTGCCTTGCCTCTGTATGGCATTGGTATGTACCTGCAAAAAGTCTGTTCTGCTATGCGTCGCATGACGCTTTATGCGGTTTCAGCAACGCTCGGATCTGTTGTACAGGTTTTGGTGCTGTTGGTGGGTACTTCTCACTTTGGCATGATGTTTGTAGCAACTACCTCGGCCATCTTCTACGTGGTTATTGACACCATTATGTTGATTAGTCTGCGTAAGCACCTTGGTCAGATCGGGCTCAAATCAATGGTGTTTGCGTTTGTCCGTTCAATTCTTTTTGGCCTGGCAGGATCAGCGGCAGCACTTCTTATTATGGTGGGTCTGCGTGCTGGTATTGGCGTACCAGATGGACGAGCACTTTACGGCGTGCTGTATTGCATCTTTGCAGGTATCCCAGCTGTTTTGGTTACCTATGGCTTGGCAATCCTCTTCAAATCACCAGAGTCCACCATGCTTCGTGCACTGGTTTCTCGCGTAAGGTCATAGCATGGCCAGAAGCGGCGCAAAAAACGGCAAATATAACTCTCAGAACAATCTTGACCCCAACTACGTGCCTTCGGGGGCGCCAGGACTTGCGCCGTCGTTTTCTTCTGAGCCCTCAGATGACCTGGTGTCCATTAGAGAGCAGGTTGATCAGGTTCCCACTGATCCAGGTTGTTACCTCTGGAAAGATGGTTCCGGCAAGGTTATCTATGTAGGCAAAGCTAAAAACCTGCGTGCTCGCATGAGGCAGTACGTTACGCTTCAAGATGACCGTGCCAAGATTCCTCTGATGATGCAGGTTGTACGTAGTTTTGACTACATTGTGGTAGAAAACGAGCACGAAGCGCTGGTGTTGGAGCGCAATCTTATTGCTCAGTATCGCCCGTACTTCAACGTAGACTTTAAAGACGATAAGAGTTATCCCTACATTGCCATTACCGAGTCGGATACCTTCCCAGCAATTAAATACACGCGCGAGAAAGCACAAGAAGGGGACGCGTTATTTTGGTCCCTACACTGATTCCTACGCTGCGCGCCAGACTATCGAGACGCTCAGAAAAGTAGTACCTATCTGCTCCGCTACGTGCGTTGAGTGGAAGCGTGCTAAGCGCCTGCTAGAAAAAGATCCTGACGGCGCAGCTGTTGCCAACCTGCTGCTTGCAAAGAAAGGGCGTCCCTGTTTTGACTACCACGTAGGCAAAGGTCCTGGCGTGTGCGTAGGCGCTATTGACACCGTTTCCTACGCAAAGAATGTTAGGCAGGTAGAGAACTTCCTCCGCGGAAATCGCTCTGAGATTGTCTCTGAGCTCAAAGATCAGATGCAAGAAGCCGCTGCTGACCTGGATTTTGAGAAGGCAGCTAGGCTCAAGTCCCGTCTGACTTCACTTTCTGATCTCGATGACCGCCAGCAAGTCACGTTTCCTACCTCGGTCAAACATTGACCTCATTGGCATTTATCGAGAAGAAACCATCTCCGCTGCCTGCGTGTTTGTTGTGCGAGAAGGCCGTACCATCCGCTCGGTTGAGTTTATCCTGGACAAAGGCTTGGACGTTTCCGAGGAAGAGCTGGTTTCAGGCTTCCTAAAGCGCTACTACGACGAAACCGCTGACATTCCCGCAGAGGTTAACCTGCCCATCGATCTTCTCGACGCAGAGGTTTTGTCCGAGTGGCTGACGCAAAAACGAGGCCACAACTGCGTGCTTCACCACCCACAACGTGGCGAGAAGTTCCGTCTTCTTCAGATGGCTTCCGCTAACGCTCGTCATGCACTGATGCGCCACATGATTCGCACGGGCTATGCTGACGACCGCACTAACCAGGCACTTCTTCAGCTTGAAAGCGCACTTGCGCTTGACGCGCCGCCACTGCGCATTGAGTGCTTTGATATCTCTACGCTTCACGGCAACTTTTACCGTTGCCTCGATGGTGGTCTTTACTAACGGAAAGGCTGATAAAGAGCCAGTATCGCCGCTTTAAGATCCGCGCTGAGCTTGATGAAGCAAACGACTTTGTCTCAATGACAGAGGTCCTGGGCAGAAGGTATAGCCCGGAACGCATGGCAGATGAGCGCTTTGGCTCACGACCTGATTTGCTGGTGGTTGATGGCGGCAAACCTCAGCTGACCGCCGCAATTAATCAGCTTAATGAGCTGGGGTTGGATATTCCCGTCTGTGGCCTTGCTAAGTCTGATGAGGAAGTCTTTGTACCTTGGGACGACACACCAATTGTGTTGCCTACGGGGTCAGCTTCTCTGTATCTCATCAAGCAAGTCCGTGATGAGTCTCACCGTTTTGCAATTACGTTCCATCGTGAGCTTAGAGATAAGGCAATGACCGTCTCTATTCTGGACGAAATCCCTGGTGTAGGACCTAAACGCAAAAAAGATATCATGCGCCATTTTGGCTCTTTTAAGCGCTTAAAGGCTGCAAGTGTTGAGGACATCTCTCAGGTAAAAGGTGTTTCTGTGAACTTAGCAGAAACTATTTATGAAGAACTCAAAGCTTGGGAAGAATCTTCAACGAGCTGTACATGAGAAGGTAGATGCAAGGGGAGGAACTCATGAGTAAAACAGCAGACGAGAAGATCTTGGCACTCGTGAATCCAGAATACATTAAGCGTATTCCGTTCTTTGTTCGTGGTCACGCAACGGGAAAGTCTTGTGAGTATATTGCTCAGGAGTATCCAGAGCTTTACGCTGCATTTGAGGATGAACCCAGTGCTCAACAAGTTGAAGAGATGGCAAAGATTATCAACGAGCTCTTTGAGCAAAGGATGAAGAAGCACAATCTCTAAAAACCAAATCAAACAATTGAGTTATTTGTAATAAGAATGGCAGCTATGAAGTGTTGTTATGCCATTCTTATTTTTTCATTCAACGCTGAAATATAGCCATTGGCCGACAGATTAGCTGTTAAAGCATACTCGAACAGAATATTATTAGAGCTACCTAGTTATTACTTTTACTTCAGTTGCTACAAGCAGTTCTAATGAGGTGACAGCAGATGAAGCGTAGAAAAAGGTTTGTAAAAGATCTGTCATTATTAGTAGTTCTTGTTGTTTGTGGTTTGCTAATAAATAATTGGTTTTTTAAGCTGAATACTATGAGGCTGCCAGAATTAAAAAAAGCAGGCAGCTCAGTATGTTGTGCAACAATATGAGAATAAGAGAAATGGTCTTAAGTCTGATTTTGGATCCGCAGAAAATATTGACTTAGAGACCGCTACTATCTCTGGGCCATTTTTAGGAGTCAGTCAGGCTAACCAACTTTTATTGAATATAGATTTATATTGGGTAATAAGCTCTCAAGAAAAGGTTGTTGGAACAGTTGAGCAAGATTTAGGGCTATTTGCCATTGGGTCTTATTTTGGAACTCCAAAAATGTGGATTCAAACAAGGAACGCTGGACTGCTACAAGAAATGCATAATAGAAATTATAGATGCCTAGTTAGAAATTTTTGTGGCGTAGGGTTAAGTGGATGGCCGCCACCTTATCTAGCTGATGGCTATTTAGGACGTTATAGCCCAGCAGATGGAAATTTTGACATTGAAAAAAATGACGAACAAGTATCAGAGATAATCGAATCTCATTTAGGGGAAGAACATCTAGATTTTATGGCGAACCCTGAGCGTGTTGTAGATTTAGTTAAGTAATTTTGCGGAGTTTTTGCTGTTCTAAGACAAGAGTCAGTTCATTTTGGACTGACTCTTGTTTAATCTTCACAACATATCCGTAATTTCTAAAGGCAAACGGTAGTAAATCATCGGTAAACGGTAGTTGACAATGATTACTATTTATGTAGTTAGTTAAATAATTTTATATATTATACAAGGTAAAATAATAGTAAAGCCCGCTAACTGCGGGCCTTCTTAGCTGCTATTAAGATTTATATGCAGTAAATAATACAACAAAACACGTTTTCATATTTTGAGCAGCCAATGAGCGAGAAATTAATACCGTTGGGCGAACTGTCTTCAGAGTAAATATTTTTTCTTCATATAGTTATGTAGATGTAAGCCACACAAGTGGCATTGGTGCCACGTTGTGGCAAGGAGAGTTTTTAGAAAGAGGCAGAAATGAGCGAGTTTATTAACCGTCCACTTTCGCGTCGCGGCTTCCTTGGCGGAGCAACTGTAGCAGCTGGCCTTGGCCTCACCGCTTGCGGTGGCGGACAGCAGAAGGCAGCTGAGGCTCCATCTGGAAAGGAAGGCGGCGGCACAATTACTGCTGGTACCGCTTATTCAACCCAGAACTATGATCCATCTACTACTTCATCAGCACTTGCTCTTGGTGTTAACTGGCAGGTAGTTGAGGGCCTCTACGGTCTTAACTTCCATGACTACTCAACATTCAATGAGCTTGCTACTGCTGATCCTAAGAAGGTAGACGATAACACCTTTGAGATTACCATCCGTGACGGCGCAAAGTTCTCTGATGGTAACGAGGTAAAGGCAGATGACGTTGTTGAGTCCTTTCAACCGTTCTTCTGCAAAGGGTAGCGTTTACGTTCCAATGCTTGCTCCAATTGCTTCCGTAGAGAAGAAGGATGACAAGACTGTCACCGTTAAGACCACTATTGCTAACTTCTCCCTCCTCAAGGAGCGTCTGTCCATTGTTCGCGTTGTTCCAGCAAGCAGCTCTCAGGATGAGATGAAGAAGCAGCCAGTTGGTTCTGGTCCATGGCAGTTTGAGTCCATCTCTGACAACACTCTTGACCTTGTTCCTAACAAAAACTACAACGGTGCAACTCCTGCTAAGGACGATAAGCTCCACTATGACGTCCTTAAGGATCCAACTGCTCGTCTGACCGCTCAGCAGGACGGAACCACCCTTGCTATGGAAATGGTTCCTGCAGATGCTGTAGAACAGCTCAAGGGCGCAGGCTGCACCGTTGACGCTGTTCAGGGTTTTGGTGTCCGCTTTTGCAATGTTCAACCTTGGCAAGGCTCCTTGGGACAACGTTAAGGTTCGCCAGGCATGCCTCTATGCACTTGATACAGACAAGATGCTTGCAAACGCATTCTCTGGTCAGGCTGAGGTTGCCACCAGCTACCTTCCTTCTTCCTTTGCTAACTATCACAAGGCATCCACTGTCTATGCACACGATGTTGATAAGGCTAAAGAAGCTCATTTCTGAGTCTGGTATCACTCCTGGTGATGTCGTTCTTCGCACCACCGATAACGAGCAGGTTAAATCCATGGCAACTCAGGTCAAGAACGACCTCGACGCACTTGGCTTTAACGTAAGCATCGTTTCCGATACTTCTCCAGCAACCTATGCTGCAATTGACGCAGCTGACGGCTCTTGGGACATCCTGCTTGCCCCTGGCGATCCTTCCTGCTTCGGTGCAGACGTCGACCTGCTGCTCAACTGGTGGTATGGCGATAATGTCTGGATGACCAAGCGTTGCCCATGGAAGGAGTCTGCTGAGTGGAATAAGCTTCACGAGCTCATGAGCAAGGCTCTTGGCCAGTCTGGCGCTGATCAGCAGTCCACTTGGAACGAGTGCTTCGATATCATCGCTGAGAACGTACCTCTGTACCCAGTTCTCTTTGCTAAGACCTTCACCGCTTCCTGGAGCGAGAAGCCAAACAGCAACGGCGTTGCTCTCAAGGGCTTCAAGGGTATCGGAACCACCGGTCTGTCCTTCATTGATGTCAACACAGTTACTGCTAGCTAATTTGTTGCCATCACGCGCTTAGCATCTCATACATTGGGGCCCGAGCGTTTTACCTATAACGCTCGGGCTCTTGTGCGCAAAATTTAGTCCTGAGATGCACAAAGTCTCATCAAATTTTATTTGTACGGTTTGTTTTAAAGAGAGAGGGGGAGATAGTGAACAACCTATTACGTCTTATCGGACGCCGTCTTATTGCGCTGCCGATTATGGCTCTAGGCGTCACCTTTCTCGTATTCTTCCTAATGTCTTTCTCGCATGTTGATCCTGCATACAATGCCTTGGGAGAGTCTGCTTCTGAAGAAGCTATCCAGCAGTATCACATTGAGAATGGCCTTGATGACCCATGGCCTGTGAGATATGTACGCTATATCGGTGATGTTGCTCATGGAAACTTGGGTACCTACGGCACTTCTCACTATTCAGTTGCTGAAAGAATTTCAAAGGCTCTGCCAGTAACTATGCAGTTGACCTTTATGGGTCTCTTTATTGGCGCAATAGTTTCGTTTACGTTGGGCGTTATTGCGGCTCTCTATAGAGATCAATGGCCCGATCAAATCATCCGCGTATTCTCAATTGCCGGTCTTGCAACGCCATCATTCTGGTTGGCAGTTCTTTTGATTCTGGTCTTTGCGTCTACGCTTAAGCTGCTACCAGCCTCTGGAGCACTACCAGATCCTACGGTAAATCTTGGCGGCTACTTTGCTCGTATGATTATGCCGGCATTTGCACTTGCGGTTCCAATGTCTGGTCAGATGACCCGTATTGTTCGTACCGCAATGGTCGAGGAGCTGGATAAGGACTACGTCCGCACTGCTCGCGGTGCTGGTATTCCAGAGAGAATCGTCATCGCAAGAAACGTACTGCGCAACGCTCTTATTACCCCTGTAACCACACTTGGTCTGAAGATTGGTTACCTCATGGGTGGTGCCGTTGTTATTGAGGTTATTTTTAACCTTCCTGGCATGGGTACCGCTATTCTTGAGGGCATCCAGGGTAACGAGGCAATGCTTGTTCAGGGCGTTGTTGTTGTCGTTGCACTGTCCTTCATCATCATCAACATTGTTGTTGATATGTTGTACATCTTGATTAACCCACGCATTAGGACGGTGTAGTGCGATGGTACAAATTAGAAAAAAACAAGTCGAGAAGCTCGAAGAAGCTGCAGCAAAGGGTTCAACCTTTGGTGGCTTTAAGAAGATGAAGACGAGCTTCCAAGATTGCTCTTGTCATTCTTGTCTTTGTTGTTCTTGCTTCTGTCTTTGCAAACTTTATTGCTCCACATAACCCACTTGAGATTTTTAACGCTCGTCAGGCTCCAGGCAATGGATTCATTTTTGGTACTGACGATAAGGGCCGCGATATTCTTTCTCGTATGCTTTATGGTGGTCAGTATTCACTGGTCATTGGTTTTGGCGCTACGGGTATGGCACTGCTGTGTGGCTCAATTATTGGTGCAATTGCAGCTGTTTCTAGAAAGGCTGTCTCTGAGGTCATCATGCGTGTGCTCGACATCATCATGTCGTTCCCAGGTATTGCTCTTGCTGCAGTCTTTGTTTCTATTCTTGGTAACAGCGTTCCTTCAATCATCTTTGCTATTGGCTTTATGTACACGCCACAGATTGCTCGTATTGTTCGTGCAAACATCGTAAGCGAGTACGGCGAAGATTACGTAAGGGCAACCATTGTTTCTGGTGCTCGTGCACCATGGATTCTGTGGAAGCATGTTCTTCGTAACTGCATTGCTCCCATCATGGTCTTTACCGTTACGCTTGTTGCAGACGCAATCATCTTTGAGGCATCCCTGACCTTCATTGGTGCAGGTATTGCAGAGCCAACTCCAACATGGGGTAATATCCTGGCTGATGCTCGTGCTGGCGTTCTTGCTGGCCGTTGGTGGCAGGCATTCTTCCCAGGCCTGGCTATTATGATGACCTGCCTGGCACTGAATATCCTCTCTGAGGGTCTTACTGACGCTATGGCAGCAGCACCTGGCGCTCCTGTTGATACAGAGAACTCTGACTCCAGGCGTGCAGATGACATCCTTGCATCTGATCCAGTTCGTGCGTACGCAGAGCAGGCAGAGTCCCTGGAGCGCAGGCTCAACGCACTTAAAGAAGTTGAGCTTTCCAGAACTGATAGGCGTAAGCCAGACTTTGATGTAAAGCCACTGCTTAGCGTTAAGAATCTTTGCATCAGCTTTGAGTCTCACGGAGACGTTAAGGTTGTTGACCACGTAAGCTTTGATGTTCGCCCTGGTCAGTGCATGGCACTGGTTGGAGAGTCTGGCTGTGGCAAGTCTATTACTACCAAGGTTATCATGGGTCTGACTGATCCAAAAGAGACCATTACTGGTGAGGTTCTCTACAAAGACCAAGACCTCTTGAAGCTTTCCAAAGAAGAGCACCGTAAGTTGCTTGGACACGAGCTTGCAATGGTCTATCAGGACGCTTTGTCTTCCTTGAACCCTTCTATGCTTATTTCTTCTCAGATGAAGCAGCTTACTAGCAGGGGAGGCACCCGTTCTGCAGAGGAGCTTCTGGAGCTTGTAGGCCTGGATCCAAAGCGTACGCTTGAGTCTTATCCACATGAGCTTTCTGGTGGTCAGCGTCAGCGTGTTCTGATTGCTATGGCTCTTACCCGCGATCCTTCTCTGGTTATCTGCGACGAGCCAACAACCGCTCTGGACGTTACTGTTCAGAAGCAGGTCATCAAGCTTTTAAATGACCTCCAGCGTCGCCTTGGCTTCGCAATGATCTTTGTAAGCCACGACCTTGCACTTGTTGCAGAGGTTGCTTCTGAGATTACCGTTATGTACGCCGGCCAGGTTATTGAGCAGGCAGCTACTACTGAGCTTCTGACCAATCCTGTTCACGAGTACACCCGCGGTCTTCTCGGCTCTGTTCTTTCCATTGAGGAAGGTGCACAGGACGGTACTAGGCTCACCAGGTACCAGGTTCTGTTCCTTCTCCAGAAGACTTCCCAACAGGCGATAGGGTTTGCTCCTCGTTCAAGCCATCCAGACCTGGGTCTTGAGGTACATCCTGTTATTAAGGAGATTCCTGGTAAGCATCATCGTTTCTCCGAGCTGCCTGATGAGTATCTGAAGGAGCATGGTCTTGTGCCTTACCTTGAGCGTTCTCAAAAGGAGGTGAGGTAAATGGCTACAACAACTGAAGAGCAGCCAATTATCTTCCTCGATGATATTTCGGTTACGTTTAAAGACGCGTACGGGCTCAATCTTTAAGCCTAATAAGGTCCACGCAGTACAGAATGTTTCTCTCAAGCTTATGCCTGGCGAGACCATTGGTATTGTTGGTGAGTCTGGCTGCGGAAAGTCCACTACCGCAAATGTCATGTGTGGTCTTCAGTCTCCAACGTCTGGTCATGTGTACTTCAAGGGAATGGATGTTACCAAGCGTACTCCAGAGCTCAGGAAAGCAGATTGGCCGCGTTGTCTCCGTTGTCTTCCAGGACCCAGCAACTGCTCTTAACCCTCGCATGATTGTTAAAGATCAGCTCATGGATCCGCTACTGGTGCACAAGGTAGGAACAGAAGCAGGAGCGAGAAGCCCGTATCAATGAGCTGGTTGGCTGGTTGGACTTCCACATTCAGCACTTCGTGCCCTTCCTGGTCAGCTCTCTGGTGGTCAGCGTCAGCGTGTTGCCATTGCACGTGCGCTTTCTCTGAATCCATCGGCAATCATTGCTGACGAGCCTACTTCCGCACTGGACGTTTCTGTTCGTGCACAGATTTTGAACCTGCTTACAGACCTCAAGTCTGAGCTGGGTCTCTCGATGATCTTTTATTTCGCACGATATCCAGACTGTCCGCTATGTTTCTGACCGCATCATTGTTATGAATCACGGCCAGATTATGGAAGATGGTCCTGCTAAGCAGGTCTTTGAGCATCCAACAGATCCTTACACTAAGACGCTTTTGGGTGCTGCGCCATCTTTGCTTCATCCTAAACTGGGTGAGTAGCGCTTACGTTTTTGTTTGACCAGAGCGCAGCTTAGGCTGCGCTCTTTTAGCTTGTTAGGTGGATCAATGCACCAAGAAACGCTTGAGCTTGCAGAATTGAAGGCAGCTCATGCTTTGACGCCTTATCCTTCGGATTTTGAGGCGTTTTGGAAGGCACGTATGGAGGAAGCGGATAACGCTTCTCTCAGCTGGCAGATTGTACCTTCAACAGAAGTCACGTCATCTGCTTTAGCTCACTTTTTTGATTTGACGTTTGTGGGAATTGATGGCGCGGAAGTTTACGCAAAGTATCTGCGCCCACAGACTGCCTCGGGCGTACAAACTCCGCTTGTTCTACAGTTCCATGGTTATCCAGGGGCTTCTCGCAGTTGGTTTGAGCAGAGTTCATTTCTAGGCTTGGGCTGCTCACTGATTGCGCTTGATAACCCTGGGCAGGGTGGCCGCAGTTTGGACGGAAGCTCATATAAGAGCACTACCGTTTCTGGTCATTTGGTGCTTGGACTGGACGGACCAGTAGAGGATCTTTACTTTGTGCACCTGTATCAGAACATTCGCTTGCTCTGCAGGATTGTTCGCCAGCTTGAAGGCATCGATACAGACCATATTTTTGTGAACGGCGCATCGCAGGGCGGCGGCATTGGTCTTGCTACCTGTGCACTTAATCCAGACCTTATTAATAGAGCAGCAATTCTTTATCCCTTCCTTACCGATTTTAGGTGCGTATGGGAGCTTAATGCTGACGAGGTTGCCTACGAGGGAATTCGTTATTATTCCCGCTGGTTTGATGCAGACGGTTCTCGCGTTGATGAGGTCTTTGCAAAGCTTGCCTACATTGATTCAGCCAATTTTGCACGTCTGGTTACCTGTCCTGTGCTTTTTGGTACCGGACTTGATGATCCAGTTGTTCCGCCAGAGGCTCAGTTTGCTGCCTACAATGCTCTGACCTGCCCAAAGAGACATTTGTTGTATCCCGGCTATGCGCATGAAGAGATTGGTGATTTTGACGATAAGATCATCGATTTCTTCTGCTCAGAAAATGGAGAGCAAGCTCTTAAAGAGTTGGACTCCTCATTTACTGCTCAAGCAGAATGCGAGGTGGGAGCATGAGGGGTTTAACACAAAGACTTGAAGATGCTTGTTCTTATCGCGGTGCTGGCTTAGACCATCAAACTTTGAATCATTTTGGGAGCCATCTGTAGCGTTTGCACAAAATGCACAGGTAGAGAGTGTTATTGAGCTTCCGTCCGCTACCCAGACCGCAACGTTTAAGCGCATTACATTTGCCTCAACTGACCAGACGCAGCTGAGTGCTCGCGTCGTTCTCCCAGCGAGTTCGTTGGCGGCAGAGCTACCAGCGGTGGTGCTCTTCTCCGATCTTGGTCGGGGAGTGCGCAGCTGGCTGCATCTATTGCGCTTCTCGGCGCTTGGTCTGCCTGTCGTGGCTCTGGAGGCTCGTCCATGCGAACCCCAGCTCAAAGACGCTTGGAGGGGAGCGCTTACCGCAAAGGAGCTTGCCCACGCGCTCATCAACCCAGATGACGCTGCATCCTCTACGCTCAAGCAGCTCATCGATGACGCGCTGGTAGCTGCCTCGGTTGCCTCGCGCTTCCTGGGACGCACAACCGTCACCTGGGGAGAAGGTCTAGGCGGCTCGCAGGCTTTGTTTGCGGCGGCACTTCTGCCCAAGGAAGTGAGCGCTACCATGGCGCTGAACCCGTTCTTTGCCGACAACGCAACAACCCTGCGCGCACATGTCGGGTGCGGAGACACCCCGCAGTCAGATGCAGCTATCGACGCGGTCGGTTTTCTCGACAGTGCGTGCGCGGCCGAGCTTGTGCGTGTACCTGCGCTTATTGGCACGGCCCTGCTGGACCAGAGCGCGCCAACTGAGGGAACGTTTGCGCTGTACAATCGCCTGCCGGGGCAGAAAGAGATGCGTGTGTATCCCAAGTTTGGGCACGAGCGCATCAATCAATTTGAGAACGAGCAAATCAACTATCTCTGCGAGGTTATATCAGGGCTTTGTCATAACTAAGCGGACTATAATTACGTAGGTTCTTTGAAGTTGCTTTTGATCAATGCTTTGGTCGGCTTCTTCAGTACATTGTTGTATGAAACCAGTTGGATTTTCCAACGTGTGAAAGGATAAAGCATGTCCAGTAACGTACCATTTAGCGGTGTTGTTCCACCAGTTGTAACCCCAGATACCCCAGACCATCAGCTTGATGTTGTGTCGTTTGAGCGCTCCATTAATCGCCTCATTGAGGCTGGCGTAGACGGCTTATTCTTCCTCGGCTCTTCTGGCGAGGTTGTTTTTGCAACTGATGAGCGTCGCGATCAGATTGTGCGCGAGGCTGTTCGCATTGTTGACCACCGCGTTCCGGTCCTTGTGGGCATCATTGATACCGAGACCGAGCGCGTCCTGGAGCATGGTCGTCGCGCCCTCGCACTGGGTGCAGATGCTCTTGTAGCAACCGCTCCTTTCTACGCACTTGGTGGCCCAGCTGATATTGAGGAGCATTTCCGCATCCTTCACCAGGAGCTGGACGCACCTCTGTTTGCATACGATATTCCTGTCTGCGTTCACACTAAGCTTCCTTGGAAGATGCTTGCTCGCCTGGGTGCAGAGGGCGTTCTTGCAGGCGTTAAAGACTCTTCTGGCGATGACGTTTCCTTCAGGTATCTTGTTCAGGAGAACGAGAAGAACGGTCATCCTCTGACTCTGCTGACTGGTCACGAGATTGTTGTTGACGGCGCCCTTCTCTCTGGTGCAGACGGTTCTGTTCCTGGTCTTGCTAATGTTGAGCCAGAGGGCTACGTCCGCATGTGGAAGGCAGCTCAGGAAGGTAACTGGGCAGAGGTCAAGCGTGAGCAGGACCGACTTAACGAGATCTCCCACATCTTTGATGTCACTTCAGGCGTTCAGGGCTATGGCGCTGGCGTTGGTGCATTCAAGTGCGCACTTAACCTCATGGGTATCTTTGATTCTGACCAGATGCCTCGTCCTGTTAAGCCACTTGATGGCCAGAACCGTGAGGCAATCAAGCAGGTTCTTGTTGCAAACGGCCTTCTCTAAACAAGAGGGGACACCATGGACTCTAAGTTTGTTTCTCCAACACATGTTTGCGCCGTTGATATTGGCGGCACAAAAATCGCCTGTGGCATAGTCACTCTTAACGGCACCGACGCCCCAAACGTTCAGTCCGTAAAGAAGGTTCCTACCAATGCAAAAGAGGGTGGCAAGCAGGTTCTTGCCACCGTTCTGCAGGCAATTAGAGAGGCTCTTGCTCGCGCAGAAGAGCTGGGCCTTACCATCTCTGGCGTGGGTATTTCTTCTGCTGGTGTTGTTGACCCTCGCACCGGAGACATCACCTACGCAAACGAGCTTATGCCAGGCTGGGGCGGAACCGCTCTTGGCTCAGCAGTTACCAGCGAGTTTGGCCTTCCGTGCAGCGTTCTCAATGACGTTCACGCCCATGCCCTGGGTGAGGCTCGTCATGGTGCTGGCCACGGTAAAGATAGCGTTTTAACCGTAGCGGTTGGCACGGGCATTGGTGGTGCCTTTGTGAACCACGGCATTTTGATGCTGGGTGCTCATGACGAGGCTGGCCACATTGGTCACGTTGCAACTCCAGCGGCAGCCGGTGTTGACTGCCCTTGTGGTGGAACTTCTCACCTTGAGCCTGTTTCCGCAGGTCCTGGTATTATCCGCGAGTACGTCCGCCTTGGAGGTTCCGACACGCTTAAAGATGGCTCCGCTCTTGATGGCGCAGAGATTGACCGCAGAGCTCTTGCTGGCGAGAAGATCGCTCAGGCTGCAGAGGAGCGCTCGGGTCGTGCGCTTGGTGAGGTTTTGGGCAGTATGTGCAACATGCTTGACCCTTCCGTCATCATTCTGTCTGGCTCCGTTGCAGAGTGCGGCAAGTACTGGCACGAGGCGCTTGAAGCTGCATTTAAGCTGCAGGCAATGCCTCCCGTTCAGGCAACGCCTATTGTGAAGGGAACCCTTGGCGGAGAAGCCCCTCTTATTGGAGCTGCAGAAAACCTTGTTCTGCCTGGCTATTTAGAGACGCGTCTTTAGGCAAGAAGCGTCAAGTCACAAAAAAGCTTGCTGACTTGGCTTGCTAATCCAGCACGCCGCAAAGACACATACCTTTAACGTACGTACATTCTGGTAAGGAGAATACCGTGGCACACTCAGAGCTTGTTGAGTCACTTAAAGGAAAACTCATCGTTAGCGTCCAGGCGTATCCTGGTGAGCCTATGAGGCATCCAGAGACCATGGCTCAGATTGCCCGCGCTTGTGAGCTTGGTGGCGCCGCAGCTATTAGGTGCCAGGGCTTGTCTGATATCTCTGCCATTAAGGGTAGGGTTGAAATTCCTGTTATTGGCCTTTGGAAAGAGGGTCATGAAGGCGTCTACATTACTCCTACGCTTCGTCATGCGCGCGCTTGTATTCACGCAGGTGCAGACGTTGTTGCTTTGGATGCAACAGACCGCCCAAGGCCAGATGGTAGAACCTTTGAAGAGACCGTTGCAACACTTCGTTCAGAGTCTGACGTGCTGATTATGGCTGACTGCATGACTATGGATGATATCCGTCGCGCTGTTGCCGCTGGTTGTGACCTTGTTTCAACTACGCTTTCTCACAATAAGGCTGCTATTGATACAACGCTTGATGACGGCCCTGACATTGCCCTTCTCAACCAGGCAACCACCGAGTTCCCAGGTATTGCCATTATTTGTGAGGGTCATGTCCATACGCCACAAGACGCAAGAGACGCTCTTGACGCAGGCGCTTGGGCAGTTGTTTCAGGTACTGCCATTACGCATCCAACTTCAATTACCTCTTGGTTTGCTGCAGCACTTGAGGATTAACGCTTGGAGCGGTAAGGTTTTCTCGTCACGTATTTAAGGAGCGCCTGTGAAGAAAAACGATCCTACACCTTCAGTTATTCCCGACATTGTCATTATTACGGGTATGTCTGGATCGGGTCGCACGCAGGCGCTTCATGTGTTTGAGGACATGGGTTATTTCTGTATTGATAACCTGCCACCAGCTCTTATTTTGCAGCTTTCTAACCTTGTGGGCATTAACACGGGCGTTGGTCGCCATTTGGCCGTTACCTGTGATTTGCGCTCGCAGGGTCTTTTTGATGACATCTCTGAAGCGCTGAAGTCACTTGCAGATCACGAGCTCACGTACAAGATTGTCTACCTGGACTCTTCAGACGAAGTGCTTATGCGTCGCTATAGCGAGAATCGCCGTCGTCATCCTCTGGCGCAGGAGGGAGAAAATCTCTCATCTGCAATTTCTAGGGAGCGCTCACAGCTACAGGACATAAAAGCACTGGCAGATGTGGTCCTAGACACCTCATCTATGCGCACAAATACGCTCAAGAGTCGCCTTCGTCGCGCATTTTCAGAGCTTGCTGAACAGCAGCTTATGGATGTCAGCGTGTTTTCCTTTGGCTTCAAAAACGGTTGCCCGTTGAGGCTGACCTTATGATTGACGTGCGCTTCCTGCCCAATCCTTACTATGATCCAGAACTCAGGCCACTTACGGGTCTTGATGAGCCAGTAGCTCAGTTTGTTCTTACGCATGGCACTACTAAGAAATTCCTTAAGTCTTGGTTTGAGCTGCTTGATGTAGTTATGCCTGGCTATGTGCAGGAGGGCAAGAGCTTGCTCTCTATTGCAATAGGTTGCACGGGCGGACAACATAGAAGTGTTGCAATCGCACGCGCTACTGCAGAGCACCTTACCAGCCAGGGATATCGCGTAACGCTGTTCCATCGCGATCTTGATGCGGCCAAGAAAGAAGTCTCAGCAGGCTGAGTAGAAGTTAGTCTGCCATGTCCTATACAGCGCTAGTAAAAAATGAGCTGGTCAGCGTACCAGAAATTCAGACGGATTGTGAATTAGCCCAGCTTTCTGCGCTTATTCGTGTTTCTGGAACGTTGTCGATGCACGGCCCTGGTAAATTTGCCGTTCGCATTGTTACCGAGACAGGTACGGTTGCCCGTACCGTTATTAGTTCTTCTCGCCGTTTGTTTGATCTGGGTACTTCCGTTGAGTACCGCCGCTCTATCATGCATAAAAAACGCAACTATTTGCTTGAGATTTCTAACCAGGATTCGCTTGCAGAAGCGCTTTCCGCTCTTGGCATTTATATACCGGGAGAAGGCCTGGTAAGTGGCATTCCTAAAAGTGTTATCCGCACCAAGCAGGCGCAACGAGCCTTTTTGCGTGGAGCGTTTATGGCGGGTGGATTTTTGGCTGATCCCTTAAAAAGATTTTTCACCCTAGAGATTGCTGTCTCGGGAGAAAGATTTGCCACTGAGCTGGTAAAACTTATGGGATCCATTGGCGTTAAGGCGCGCCTTAATCATCGTAATCGCCACACCAACGCTCTGATGCGTACCAGAGAAATTTATGCCGTTTACCTTAAGAGCTCTGACGACATCATCAAGTTTTTGCGAGAGATTGGTGCGCCCACTATGGCGCGCGCTATTGCGTTTACGCGTGTGCAAAAGCATTATCGCAACAACGTCAACCGAGTTGTCAACGCAGAGATGGCAAATCAAACACGCTCTTCAAATGCAGCGGCAGACCAGTTGGCGCTTATAGAAAAGGCCGAGAAACTCATTGGACTCAGAGCTCTGCCGCCAGCGGTCAGAGATTTTTGTCTTGCACGAAAAGATAACCCTGAGTTGTCATTATCAGCACTGGGGGAGTCGTTTGTACCACCCGTATCCAAGTCCGCTATGTATCACCGATTGCTTCGTTTGGAAAAAATCGTTCAGGATTTAGAAAAAGATGCATAAGTTATCGGTGAGTGCGGTAAAATACACGGTGTACGGTTTAAATGTTAATGAATCCGGAGAATGGCTCTGGGTCACCGAAAGGAGCATTACGTATGGCAGTAAAGGTTGCTATTAACGGTTTTGGCCGCATTGGTCGCCTTGCATTTAGGCAGATGTTTGGTCACGAGGGTTCCGAGATTGTTGCAATCAACGACCTTACTTCTCCAGAGATGCTTGCATATCTTCTGAAGTATGACTCTACTCAGGGCAACTATTCCCGCGATCACAAGGTAGAGGCAACTGACCACTCCATCATCGTTGACGGTCACGAGATTGTTATTTACAAGGAGGCAGACGCTAACAACCTGCCTTGGGCGATCTCAACGTTGACGTTGTTCTTGAGTGCACCGGTTTCTACACTTCTAAGGACAAGGCACAGGCTCACATCAACGCTGGTGCTAAGAAGGTTGTCATTTCTGCTCCAGCAGGCAATGACCTCCCAACCATCGTCTTCAACGTTAACCACGAGACCCTCACTGCAGATGACAACATCATCTCCGCAGCTTCCTGCACCACCAACTGCCTTGCTCCTATGGCAAAGGGTCCTCAACGACTTCGCAACTATCAAGTCCGGTATCATGACCACCATTCACGCATACACTGGTGACCAGATGATCCTCGACGGCCCACAGCGCAAGGGTAACTTCCGTCGTTCCCGTGCTGGTGCAGAGAACATCGTTCCTAACTCCACTGGTGCTGCTAAGGCTATTGGCCTTGTTCTTCCTGAGCTCAACGGCAAGCTTATTGGTGCTGCTCAGCGCGTTCCTACGCCAACTGGCTCCCTCACCAACCTCTATGCTGTTGTTGACAAGAAGGTCACCGTTGACGAGGTCAACGCTGCAATGAAGGCATATGCAGAGACCATCCCAGAGACCTTTGGCTACAACGAGGATGACATTGTTTCCCGCGACATCGTCGGCGAGACCCACGGTTCCATCTTCGACGCAACTCAGACCATGTGCTCTGACCTTGGCGATGGCACCACTCTTGTTCAGGTCACCTCTTGGTACGACAACGAGAACTCCTACACTTCTCAGATGGTTCGTACCATCAAGTACTTCGAGAAGTTCGTTGCTTAAGTTCTAGTTACATAGACGCCTTAGGCGCGGTCGCAGCATCTGCCGCGATCGCGCCTTCTTTTGTTGGAAACGTATTTAAAGGAGTGACATGGCTTTTACAAAGAAGACTGTCCGCGATGCAGATGTTGATGGTAAGCGCGTACTTATGCGCGTTGACTTCAACGTGCCTCTGAAGGACGGCGTTGTTACTGACGACACCCGCGTTCGCGCTGCACTTCCAACCATCCAGTATCTTCTCGACCACAACGCAAAGGTCATCCTGATGAGCCACCTTGGTCGTCCAGATGGCACCGGCTTCCAGCCAGAGCTTTCCCTGCGCCCAGCTGCAGAGAAGCTTGCTGAGCTTCTTGGCCGCGAGGTTAAGTTTGTTGAGGACACGTATGGCGAGAAGGCCCGTGAGGCTGTAGACGCACTCAAGGACGGTGAGGTTCTTGTTCTTGAGAACGTCCGTTTTGACAAGCGTGAGAAGAAGAACGATCCAGAGATTGCAAAGACCCTTGCATCTTATGGTGACGTCTTTGTTCTTGATGCATTTGGTACCGCTCACCGTGCACAGGGTTCTGTTGTGGGACCAGCAGCTTACCTTCCTGCATACGCTGGCTTCCTGCTTGAGAAAGAGGTTGACACTCTTACCTCTATCTTCTCTAACCCAGAGCGCCCACTTGTAGCTATCGTTGGTGGCTCCAAGGTTTCTTCTAAGATTGGTGTTCTTGATCACCTTATCGACTCCGCTGATACCCTCATCATTGGTGGCGGTATGGCATACACCTTCTTCCTGGCTAAGGGTTATACCGTTGGTACTTCTCTTCAGGAGCCAGACTGGATTGAGCGCGCAGGCGAGATGCTCAAGAAGGCTGAGGAGAAGGGCGTTAAGATTCTGCTTCCTGTTGACAACGTTGTTACCGATCACTTTGGTGAGGACGCTGTTGGTGAGGTAGTTCCTTCCGATCAGATTCCTGCAGACCGCATGGGTATGGACATTGGTCCTAAGACCGTTGAGCTTTACTCTGAGGCTATCAAGGGCGCAAAGACCGTCTTCTGGAATGGTCCTATGGGCGTCTTTGAGTTTGATCAGTTTGCAAAGGGCACCGAGGCTGTTGCTCGTGCTGTTGCAGATGCTGATTGCACTTCCATTATCGGCGGCGGCGATTCCGTTGCAGCAGTTAACAAGTTCCACCTTGCTGACAAGATGAGCTGGATTTCCACTGGCGGCGGTGCTTCCATGGAGCTCGTTGAGGGTAAGGCACTTCCAGGAGTGGAGGCGCTTCTCGATGCGTAATCGTATGATCGCAGGTAACTGGAAGATGAATGAGACTTTCGCTGAGGGCGTTGAGCTTGCTCAGGGAATTGTCGATCAGCTTGCTTCCGGTACCGGAAACGTTGATGTTGTTATTGCTCCACCTCTTGTAGACCTTAAGGGCGTCTCTGAGGTTCTTACCCAGGCCGACTCTTCTGTTGCTCTCTCTGCACAGAATGTGTACTGGGAGGAGTCTGGTGCCTTTACTGGTGAGACCTCTCCAGCGATGCTGACTTCTGTTGGTGCAACTTACTGCATCATTGGTCATTCCGAGCGTCGTGGCTACTTTGGCGAGACTGACGAGGACATTAACCGCAAGGCAAAGGCACTGATGGCTCATGACATCGTTCCTATTTCTTGCTGCGGTGAGCCTCTTGAGGTTCGTAACGCCGGCACTCACGTTCAGTTTGTTGTTGACCAGATTAAGGCAGATACCAAGGGTCTAGAGATTACCGATCCTTCCAAGTACGTTATTGCTTACGAGCCAATCTGGGCAATTGGTACTGGTATGACCGCAACTGCTGATGACGCACAGGAAGTCTGCGGTGCAATCCGTAAGACCCTGGTAGAGATCTTTGGCGCAGAAATTGCAGACGGTATCCGTATTCTTTACGGTGGTTCTGCTAAGCCAGAGAACGTTGGCGGCTTCCTCGAGAAAGAGGACGTCGACGGCGCACTTGTTGGTGGTGCATCTCTCAAGGCCGATTCCTTCGTTGCAATGGTTAAGAGCGCAATGAACTAAACTCTGACAAAGCTCCTTACCACCGGTTAAGCGCTTGGTCTATCTGTTAAGTTCTTGTTTGTTTTGCAACTTGGCACACGTCATTCCCAAAGGGGAGTGGCGTGTGCTATTCTTTTCTGTTGTACGTGAAAATAACTAGGGCTGGATTTTCTCGCCAGCAAGAGGGGGAACCTCGTGGGCGTTCTGAATACAATTCTTTTAGTGCTGTTTGTACTTTCTGGCATTTTGACGGTGCTGCTTGTTTTGGCACACTCCGGAAAGGGTCACCGGCGTTTCTGACATGATTGCTGCATCTATGTATAACGCAAGCGCTGGTTCAGGCATTATGGAGAAGAACCTTGATCGCCTTACCGTCATCACTACAACCATCTTCTTGGTCTGTGCTATTGTGATGGCTTTGACGTTCCCTGTTGGCGCTATTGGCTAAGTAGTCGCTTGCATATTTGAATTACCTGCCGAGAAACCCGAGTTTCTCGGCATTTTTTATTCGTAGCCTGCGGAGCATGTGAAAATTTGCTGTTAGGAATACCAGCAAAAAAAGCCGTGTGCGGCAGATAGAAGTTATCTGTTACTTCTTAACAGAATTTTCAATAACGTTTCTCATATGTAAACAAATTTGATTGTGACCTGTACGCTGGAGTCAAACAGTCATTATATGTGGATACGTTTTACTGGGATTGGTATGCATAATCTTGCTTATCTAAGAGATATTTTTTGGGTTAAGCAGCTTATCCATGGTAAAATTGCACTTTGCTGTGTATTCACGGCATGTTTGTTGTAGGAATGCTAGGTTGCCATACCGAGAAAACCTCGCTTATCGGGTGGATAAGCGCAAGGCGGTGAGGAGAGTCAATGGCACGGTTTGTTTGGTACGTTACAAAGAGGATTTTGAGCTACATTGTGATGATTTTTGTTGCAACTTCGCTCACATTCTTCCTCGCATCATCATTTATGAACCCACGCTCCAACTTTGAGCAGCGTACTCCACGTCCTCCACAGGAGTCTATTGAGGAAAACCTGTATAGGACTAATCTGAACGATAAGACTCCAGTTATTGAACGTTATCAGGTTTGGGTTACTAATCTATTTACCAAGTTTGACCTTGGTATGACCCCAACAGGCGATAATGTTAACCGTGAGATGAGCTCCAAGTTTATGGCTTCCATTGAGCTCATGACTCCAGCAACTATTTTGTCAGTTGTTATTGGTGTTAGCCTGGGCGTTTATACCGCCCAACGTCAGTATCAGTGGCAGGACCGCTTTTTAAGTGGTGTTGCTTCGGTTCTGCTAGTTATTCCCAACTGTTGTTATGGCAATCTTGATTGTTTTTGCAGCAATCGAGATTAACGCACGTGCCGGTTCTCGTATTTTCTACGTTACCGATCTTTCCAGTGGAGATACCGGAAACTTTCTTCACTTGGCTCATTGACTTCCTACAGCACATTATTCTTCCAACCATTGTTCTTACTATCGTAAGCTCCGTTGGTTACCACCTCTCTCAGCGTACCTACCTACTTGACGAGATGCACGCAGATTATGTCCGTACTGCTCGCGCAAAGGGACTCACTCGTAAGAAGGCAATTCGTAAGCACGCTCTTCGCGTCTCTTTGATTCCAACCGCTGTTTCAGTTGCTTTCTCTCTTGCAGGTATCTTCACAGGTGCTGTTATGACCGAGAAGGTCTTTGCAATTCACGGTCTTGGTGAGTACTTCATTAACTGTATTAACAACAACAATATTCACGGTGCAGTTGCAGTTGCAGCATTCTCTGGCGCAATGACTCTTGTTGGCGCTCTTCTGGCTGACCTCTTTGCTGCTGCTCTTGATCCACGAATTAAGATGAGCTAAGGAGGCGGACATGTCTAAAGAAGAGCTTCAGAACAAAGACGAGAAAAACGTCTCCATTGATGCAGGTCTTACTAACGCTGAGCGTGAGCTTCAGGCAGATGCTAAGTCTGACAATAAAGAAGTTAAAAGAATTAGCTATGCTGGCCTGATTGCAAGGCGTTTCTTCCGCCAGCGTTCTGCAGTAATCGGTTTGATTATTCTTGGAATTATGGTTCTCATTGCAGTTTTTGGACCATATGCCACTCCGTTTAATTACACAGATGCTGACTTTACTGCAATTAACATGGCTCCTAATGCAAAGCATTGGTTTGGTACTGATGGTGCTGGTATTGACTTTGTATGCCTGCGTTGTCCACGGCCTTGGTCGTTCGTTGACCATTGGTATTAGCTACGCAATCTTGACTACTATCATCTCTGCAATTATTGGTACTGCCATTGCCTATGTCCGTGGCATTCCAGAGAAGATTGGTATGTGGCTTCTTGATATGCTCATGGTCATCCCTAGCTTCTTGCTGGTTGCTATGATTGTTCGTGCAGCAGGTGGTGAGTCTGGTTGGCTCATGCTTATCTTTGGTCTGACTGCTTTTGGTTGGATTGGCCGCGCGCGTACTATCCGCACCATGGCTCTGTCTTTGCGTGAGAGAGATTACGTCAAGGCTGCTAAGTATATGGGTGTTCCACCATTTACCATCATTGTTCGTCACCTTATTCCAAACCTTGGTTCAATTCTTATTATTGACTTTGGTCTTGGCTGTTATTGGTGGCGTTAACTCTGAGACTGCATTCAGCTTCTTGGGTCTTGGTATCAAAGCACCAGATACTTCTCTTGGTTATCTTCTGAGTGCTGGTTCTTCTGCAATGCTTACTACTCCATGGATGATTCTGATTCCATCGGCATTTCTGATTGTTGTTTGTGTTGGCCTGCAGCTCATCGGCGATGGCCTTCGCGATGCCTTTGACCCTTATTCACGCGCTGCTGGTAGCGTCAAAGATCAGGAAGAGGATTCTTCCAAGGATGACGCTCAGCTTGGCGATCTTGAGGGTAGCATCGTTTCTGAAGAAACTACGGAGCGTGCATAATGTCTGACACTACTACTACTTCAACAAAGCAGGGAAGTGTAGAGATGGACGATGTCCTTCGCTACGAGCTGCTTGAATCAAACGGTCCAAAGGGTGCTCCAACAGGAGATCCAGTTCTTTCTGTTCGTAACCTTAAGGTTTCCTTTAATACTGAGGCTGGTCGTGTAGACGCAGTTCGCGGTGTTAACTTTGACCTTTGGGGCGGCCGTACTCTTGGTATCGTAGGTGAGTCTGGTTCTGGTAAATCAGTAACCGCTCTGTCTCTTATTGGTCTTCTTGATGACAACGCTCATGTTACCGGCTCTATTAAGCTTGGTGACGAGGAGCTCATTGGTAAGACCGATGAAGAAATGTCAGAGCTTCGTGGTACTAAGATTTCTATGATTTTCCAGGATCCACTGTCTGCTTTGACCCCAATGTTCTCTATTGGAGATCAGCTTGCAGAGGCTCTGCTTACCCACAATCCTCATATGAGTAGGGCAGACGTTCGTAAGCGTTGTATTGAGCTTCTCTCCATTGTTGGTATTACTGATCCAGAGAATCGTCTGGATTCTTTCCCACATGAGTTCTCTGGTGGTATGCGCCAGCGTGTTGTTATTGCAATTGCAATTGCAAACAATCCTGACATCATCATTGCAGACGAGCCAACCACCGCTCTTGACGTAACTATTCAGGCTCAGATTCTTGACGTCTTGAAGGTTGCACAGAAAGAGACGGGCGCAGCAGTTGTTCTGATTACTCACGACCTTGGTGTTGTTGCAGGTACCGCTGATGACATTATGGTTATGTATGCAGGTCGTGGCGTAGAGCGCGCAAGTGTTGATACGCTTTTTGCTGAGCCTCGCCATCCTTATACCATGGGCCTTCTGGGTGCTGTTCCAAAACCTCACCTTCAGGCAGAGCATAGGCTTGTTCCTATTAAGGGCAATCCACCATCACTTGCTGCTATTCCAACTGGTTGTCCATTTAACCCACGTTGTCCTATGGCTACCGAGGAATGCTCCAAGAAAGAGCCAGTGCTGCTTCCTGCAAATGCTGCCGAGGGTCACTTGGCATCTTGCCATCACCTTCAGGAGATTTGCGAGAAGAACCTCACTTACGCTGAGGTGTATCCAGACTTTGAGCCAATCCTTCCAAAGTGGGTCGATGTCCCTCGTAATGAGCGTCCTGTTGTACTCAAGGTTGAGAATCTTACCAAGACATTCCCTGTTCAGGGTAAGGGCTTTATTAGACGCAGCAAGGGCACTATGACTGCAGTTGACCGTGCAAGCTTTGAGATCCATGAGGGAGAAACCCTTGCGCTTGTTGGTGAGTCTGGTTCTGGTAAATCAACAACTCTGATGCAGATTATGGATTTGCTGAAGCCTGAGGATGGTCGTATTACGGTCCTTGGTAAAGATGTTGCTGAGCTTAAGAATGCTGCACAGCGTAGAGAACTGCGTAAAGATCTTCAGGTTATCTTCCAGGATCCAATGAGTTCTCTGGACCCACGTATGCCTGTCTATGACGTTTTGGCTGAGCCACTCCAGGCCCAGGGTTGGAACAAAGAGGATATTAATACTCGTATTGGCGAGCTCATGCGTCTGGTTGGCATCAACCCAGACTATGTTGACCGCTTCCCATCTCAGTTCTCTGGTGGTCAGCGTCAGCGTATTGCTATTGCTCGTGCTCTTGCAACAAGTCCAAAGATTCTTCTCTTGGATGAGCCAATTGCATCTCTGGACGTTTCCATTCAGGCAGGTATTATTAACCTCCTTGAGGATCTTCAGGTTCAGTTGAAGATTTCTTATCTCTTTGTTGCTCACGATCTTGCTGTTATTCGTCATATTTCTGACACGGTTGCTGTTATGCACCTGGGCAAGATTGTTGAGTACGGTGAGACTGAAGACGTCTTTACTAACCCACAAGATCCTTACACTAAGGCGCTTCTCTCGGCTATTCCAATTCCTGATCCAAAGATTGAGCGTACCCGTGAGCGCATGATTTATCAGGATGGTAAGCTGGTTCCTGCTACTCACATCTCTAACGAGTAACAAAGATTCAATAAATTTTCTGAAAACCCGCACTTAAAACTAGGTGCGGGTTTTCTTTGTTACAAATAGTGAACGAGGTTGTTACGGGAATGTTTCTGCTATGGAGTATTTTCAGGCAATTTCGTATAGTTAAGTGAATATCTGTAGGCCTTTAACGAAATGGGTGATCATATGGCTGACAGTTTTTCCCGTCGTTCGTTCTTTGCTCTGACTGGTATCACCGCCGCAGGCCTTGGCCTTGCTGGTTGTGCTCCATCAAATCCTCAGGGCGGCACTACCACCACTGGTACTGAGCCACAGGACGGCTCTCCTGCAAACACTCCTCTGGATCAGCTTCCACTTCCAGAGAAGGGCAAGACGTACAACAATCCTAAGTCTCGTGATGAGGTTAAGGATGGCGGTACTCTGACCCAGCCAATCAACGAGATTGGTCCACAGTGGAATTACTACCAACTTGCTGGTAATACCTCTTACATGAACATCCTTCACGGTCTTATCAACCCTCGTGACCTGTTCCTTAACAATGCTGATGGTGATAAGTTTGAGCCAAACAAGGATTACATCAAGGACTTCAAGGTAGAGGAGAAGGACGGCAAGCAGGTTGCTACCCTTACCTTCACTGATCAGGCTACCTTCAACGATGGTACCGCTATTGATTGGACCGCAATTCAGACCGCATTCATCACTATGTGTGGTCAGAATAAAAAGTTTGCGGTTTCTTCAACTGATGGTTATGACAAGTATGAGTCTGTTGAGCAGGGTGATACTGCTAAGACCGCTGTTATTACCATGAAGGAGGCAGTCTATCCAATCGAGAGCATCTTGAGCTATGCTCTGCACCCAAAGCTTCAGGATCCAGACTTCTTCAACAATGGTTACAATAATGAGCCACACAACGAGCTTGGTTCTGGTCCTTATATTGTTGATTCTTTCGATGACTCTGCTGTAACCTTCAAGCCAAATCCAAAGTGGTGGGGTGACGCTCCTAAGCTTGATACCCTTGTCTACAAGCAGATGGATACCCAGGCTTCCATTAACGCATTCAAGAACGAAGAGACTGATACTACTGGTACTTCCGTCGCAGGTTCTGCTGAGCTTCTTTCTAACTTCTCCGGTCTTGGTGATAAGGCTCAGATTCGCCGTGGTCTTGGTATGTCTATTGCTGTTATCGAGCTTAACTCTACTCGCGGTGCTCTTCAGGATGTTGCAGTTCGTAAGGCATTCTGCCAGGTCGTTGACCCTGCAACTATCGTTTCCATCGTCTTCCAGGGTGTTAACTGGAAAGAGGATGCACCAGGTTCTATGCTTTGGCCTTACTGGGCAGCTGGCTATGACAACAACCTCCCAGACGATATCAAGAACCTCAAGTCTGTTGACGAGCGCAAGGCTGCTGCAAAGAAGACCCTTGAGGACGCAGGCTACAAGCTTAAACGGCGATTACTACGAGAAGGACGGTCAGCAGGTAACCTTTAGTTACACTCTGTTTGGCGACGGTACTACTGTTAAGAACCGTGCTGCTGCAATCCAGAAGATGTGCAAGGACGCAGGCATTAATCTTACCCTTGATTCTCACCCATCTTCTGAGTTCTCTGATGTTCTTACCTCTGGTTCTTGGGATGTCTGCCTCTTTGGTTGGGTTGGCTCTTCAACTTCTTACAACAACGGTGGTCAGCTCTATGGTTCTGAGTCTGGATCCAACTTTGGTCAGCAGGGCTCCGCAGAGACCGATGAGATGTTTGCAAAGGTTGTCTCTACCAAGGACTTTGATGAGCGCATGAAGCTCATGAATGAGGCTGAGAAGAAGATGATGCAGACTTACGCATATCTTCCTGTCTACACTGGTCCAGACTGCTACGTTGTTAAGAAGGGTCTTGCTAACTTTGGTCCTTCACTCTTCCAGAGCACACCAGCAACCATTGTTGGTTGGCAGAAGTAAGCAAGGGACAAGGCGATCTTCTCGCAAAGTTCTTTTGAGAAAAGTTTTTATTTTTCTCAGTAAAGTTGCTTGAAGATGTGTTAGTATATCCCTCGCTGCAAAGCAAGTCGGAGTGGCGGAATTGGCAGACGCGCTAGCTTGAGGTGCTAGTGACCTACTAACGGTTGTGCGGGTTCAAGTCCCGCCTCCGACACCACGGAATTTCGGCGGATCTCTTCGGAGGTCCGCCTTTTTCGTATACTTAGACTATGTGATTTGTTTTTCCTTGTTGGTAAGGAGTGACTGTGGCAGATAACAAGCTGAGTGTAAGGCGTGTTGAGGGAGTTGTCGACGGAACCGTTGCCGCAACTCTGTCTCAGTTGCTGCGCCTGACCAGCGATGCAGTCATTGTTTTTAATATGGAGGGCATGGTTCTTCTCGCCAATGAGGAGGCCGAAAGCCTCTTTGCTAAGGAAGACGGCACCATTGCCGGCCTGGATGTTCGCTTTTTGTTCACGCCGGCAAACCAAGAAAACTTGCAGAAGCCGTTTTCTGTAGAGTCGTTGCCGTTTGCGATTGATGGCTCCACTTCCATGGTGGCCGCTCCTGCGCAAGATGGCACGTCGCAGGTTTTGAGCGTACGCGCAGATTATGTTGGTGCGCCTACACAAGCTATTGTTTTGACAGCGTCTAAGCTTCGTGACATGGCTAGCCCTATGCACGATGATGAACGAATGGTGTTGGACCTTCGCCGAGCCAATAAGAGGCTCTCAGGAGCGCTTCAGATTGTTTTGGACACGCTTGACTCGGAAGATATGGGTCAGCTTATTGAGCGCGTGTTAGAAGAGCTCTCAGAGACTGTCGAGGCTGATGGTGCGCTTATCTATCTTGCTGAGCAAGACGGGTATCACCTTCATGGTGCAACGGAGTCTTTGAGAAGTGCGTCATTGGATAGAATTCCTCGCTACTTTGCATTTAACAGCTCTCTGGAGCGTTTGACGTTTTATTCCGAGCACGCACTTCGCTTGCATACCATGCCTTTGAACTCTAGCGCGCTCAAGCAGGGAAGAGTTAAAAAGCGCAACCTTGTTAACGAAGAAACTCGTGAGGTCATAACCGTTGACGCAAGTCATTTGCCTCCGTTTACCAGCTTTCTTGTGGTTCCTGTGTGGTTTGGTGGCCACATTGTTGCTCTGATTGAGGTGGGCTGGGAGCGTAAGCGTGCGCTTTTTGGTTGAAGACGCAAGACTTCTGGACTCCATTGCAAATTACCTCTCGGTGCAGCTTGTAGGCGCGTTGTCGGCCATGAGAACGCAGCGTAGAGACACGCTTCGCGAGGCATTAGCTCGCGTGCGCCAAGGATTGCTTCATAGCGCTGCAGATGGCGAGAAAATCTCTGGTGAGCGATTACAGCAGGTTATGAGGTCGGTGGGCACCGATCTGAATGCACAGGTTTTCTCGGTAGATTGTTGTGAGGTCACAGGCAACATTACGCTCCATGCGCTTGGTGCTGAGCAAGCGTTTGGCGACGCTCAGGACGGTGTGCAAGACAGCGCGCAGGCTGCAGCGGAGGCCGGTCGGCGCGCAGGCTGCGGCGGAGGCCGGTGGCCGGCGGCAACCAGATTGCGCTTCCATCGACGGTTGAGGGGCTCAAGACAGGAGAGGGCGAGGCGTCAGTCAAAGAGGTTGAGCTTGAATCTGAGCTGAGTCGCGCGCTTGCTGCACAAGGCCTTCCCTGCAAGGGAGCTGTGCTTTTCTTGGGCAAGTTTGCTGGCGAGCAGCATACCTGGCTTTTCTTGCGAGAAGAAAACGCGGAACCTCTGAGTGACATTGAGCTTGATTTCTTGGACCGCGTGATGCTTCTGGTGCATTCTCTGGCAGTTGGCGCCGAAGAGAGCCAGCAAAATAAGCATATCTCCCAGGCGCTGCAGTCGGGCATGAAAAAAATGACCTGCAGAAGGTAGAAGGTATTTCTGCCGAGGGAATTTATTCGTCCGCAACCGCCGACGCGTTTGTTGGTGGCGATTTTTACAGCATGATTAAGCTGCCAGGACGCCGTGCGTGCATCATTATGGGTGACGTTTCTGGTAAGGGTATTGAGGCGGCATCTATCTCGTCCGCAGTTAAAACGGCACTTTCTGCCTATGCGTGGGAGGGAAGAACTCCCGCACGCATGGTGGCAACGCTGAATGAGTTCCTGCTGGGCTTCTCGAGGGTAGAGACATTTGCAACGCTCTTTGTTGGCATTGTTGACCTTACAACTTCATCGCTGACCTACTGCTCCGCTGGTCATCCACCTGCGATTTTGGTGTCTGCTCAATCGGGCGACGCTGAGCTTTTGGATGTTCAGTCGGGCGTTGTTGGCGCGTTTCACGACATGGAGTACAAAAACGGTACGATTCGCTTACATGAGGGCGATATCCTGCTGCTTTACACCGATGGAACCACAGAGGCTCGCAGTCCCGAAGGTGCGTTCTTTGGCGAAACTGGCCTGCGCGACATGATTATGAACGAGGTTCCTCGTGGCTTTGACGGCCTGCTCAATAGGTTCTTGAGCACGCTTGATCGCTATACCGGCCGAAGGCTTGACGACGACGTTGCCATGGTTGCCCTGCGCTTTGACGAGCTTGGCGGCGTCGATTCTCGCGCGCTCGGCGGCACTGACTCTGGCGAGAAGAGCAACTAGACGATTTTTCTCGCCAAGGAAACGATTTTCTCGCCAAGGAGACGATTTTCTCGTCAAAAAATGCAGATATCTGAAATTCTTGTTGCTGCACGGGAACAAGAAACGTATGTATACGCAGCCAAACATAGCAGTTGTTTCAGTCAATACTGACCTTGACGTGAGGGGAGTCCCGCGCGTGAAGGCTCAGATTGAGCAGCTGATTAACAGTGGTTGCAGAAGAATTGTGCTGAACATGTCGGAGGTTTCGTACATTGATTCCTGCGGCATGGGCTTTATCGTGTGCGCTGTTCGACGCATGAAGACGCTCGGCGGTCTTATGAGCTTGACCAACGTGCAACCGACGGCGTTTAAGGCCTTGGTGCGCATGGGTCTTATCGATTTCATGCCTATAAGTACCTGCGCCGCAAAGTCGCGCGTGACTCCGCTTGCACCGGGCACACATCCATCGTTTCAGACAACGTTTAGAGTTGATCCCAACAAAATGTGCGATGCACGCTCAAGGGCCATCGCGCTGCTGAAGACGCTGCCGTTTACCTCGGATCAAAAGTTTGACATTGAACTTGCAGTTGGCGAGGCTATTGGCAACGCCGTTGATCACGCGTGCGAGAAGGGCGTATTGACCACGGTCTCCGCGTATCCAGACAGAGTGGTCATTGACGTCTCGGATTGCGGCGGCGGTTTTAGCATCTCCGACGAGGAAGAGCCTCCCGAGACCGGCCAGTTTGCCGAGCGTGGACGCGGCGTTAAGCTGATGCGCCTGCTTATGGACGCAGTGTCTATCCAGGAGAAACCTTCCGGCAACGGTACCATTGTCCGTCTGGTTAAGATGATGCGCTAGGTCGTGCGGGGTGCGTACGCAGGTTGCGTACGCAGGTTGCGAGCGATTTCAACCCGGTATCCATTTCGTGTGGATGCCGGGTTTCTTGTGCGAAAGCGCTGCTAGTGGACGGGTTTCTCGCCAGGCGGGCGGCGTGAGCTGAGTGTGAGCCTGCTGCAAGCCTGATTTCTGCAAAGAATCTGTAACTTCTGCCTAAAAATGTAAAAGAATCGGTGGATTTGCCTGATTTTGTCAAAGAATCGGTACCTCAAATACAGATTCTTTGCACTTTTCAGGCGGACTTTTTCTAGACGTAGCGCGATTTCGAAGTTGGTTTTATGGACGCTCTCATGGAGCCTGATTTTCTCGCCAAGTCTGAACGATTTGCCGGAAAAGCGCGCCAAGTCTGAGCTATTTGCCGGTTTTTCTCGCCATGTCTGAGTAAATTTACTCAGACATGGTGGGGCTTTCAGGCTCGCAAAATTTGGAGACAACACCCTAGTTAGAACGTGCCTGATTTCTGCAAAGAATCTGTAAATTTTGCCTGAAAAACGTTAAAGATACTGTGGATTTGCCTGATTTTGTCAAAGAATCGGTGTCTCAAATACAGATTCTTTGTACTTTTCAGGCACGCAATCCAGAACTCCAGCAAGCACGGTCGCGCGCGACAAAAAGAAACCCCAGCCGAAGCTGGGGTTGTCAATTCACTGGAGGCGAGACCCGGATTCGAACCGGGGATAAAGGCTTTGCAGGCCTCTGCCTTACCACTTGGCCATCTCGCCATATGAAAAAGGCCGAAACGAATCCGGCCGAAAAATCATGGAGCGGGCTACGGGGTTCGAACCCGCGACCTCAACCTTGGCAAGGTTGCGCGCTACCAACTGCGCTAAGCCCGCGAACGCGAGGAATAATATACGCAAGTTCACGGCTGAGCGCAAGTGTAAATTTCAAAATCGTCAAACTTTTTTAGAAAAGTCACGAATCCCGACTTGCCTAAGAGGTGGATTTTTCTTGCAAAACTTGTAAATAAGAGCAGGTAGATTGCCAAGTGTGATTGCTTGCCGTATCATAGAACAAGAACTTTTTGAATGAGGTTGTATGTTCTTTATTGTCGCGTCGCTCATAGCTCTTTTGACGCTTGCGTATCTTGTCGCAAGCGGTTTTGTTCGCGTGGTGCGCTATTTTTGGGGCTGGCTCTCGTCTGGCGAGAAGATCGATGGGCTTGCAGGCGATGCTCCTGGCGTTGCATCGACGCACCTGACGGCGCCCGGTGTCGCATCGACATCGTGTCACCTGCCCCAGCCGCTCCGTTCTCCAAGCCAAAAACCAACGCAAGCTGAGCTCTCGGCGTATTTGGACACGATGCATCTTGGCTGGTACCAGGTGGTCATCCTCTTCATAGTGGGCTGCATGGCCGGTCTTCTTATTGAAGAGATTTGGATGCTCATTACCGCTGGCCTGACCGAGAGCAGGGTTGGCCTCATCTGGGGACCATTCTCTCCGCTTTACGGAACCGGCGCCGTGTTTCTGACTGTTATTTGCTATCAGCTGCACAAGCATCATGCCAATAATCTGGTCATTTTCCTGGTTTCGGTTGTTGTTGGTGGCACGCTGGAGCAACTTACCGGCTGGGGAATGCAAGAGATTTTCCACTCGGAATCGTGGACGTACGCCCACCTTCCGGACGCCATCACACAGTGGGTGGCCTGGCGATTCTTGGGATTTTGGGGCATTTTGGGTCTGATTTGGTGTCGGGTTATTATGCCTCGTGCGCTCTACAAGATAGGTGAGCCAACATCAAAAAGGCAAGCAATTTTTGTTACCCTGCTTATGGTGTATCTTGTCGCCGACATTTCAATGACGGTGGCATGCCTAGGTAGAAAGGCTCAGCGAGACGCTGGCGTTCCTCCATCAAATGCGTTTGAGATATGGGTAGATACTCATTATGACGACAGCTTTGTATCTACTCGTTTCCAGAACATGACCTTTACACCGCCAGACTCGGCTGACAAGTCGTAGCTTGTGTGTCCACACAAGGCCGCACGCACGTAAGCCCGCAAGACCGCGAGAAACCCAAAGGATTTGTAATGCACATGCCTTCTGCAAAACCAGAACATCCAACAGGCAACGTGTACCTGGACTTTGCCGCAGCGACACCTATGGATCCACGTGTAGTTGATGCAATGATTCCGTACTTCACCGAGAAGTTCTATAACCCATCGGCACCATATGCGCTGTCTCGCCAGGTTCGTGACGAGGTGGAACGTGCACGTGCTGTCTTGGCGCACGCCATCGGCGCTCGTCCAGGAAACGTGGTGCTCACGGCAGGTGCTACAGAGGCCAACAACCTGGCGTTTGCTACGGTCTCTGAAGATGCGCACGTCATCGTTGATGCTATTGAGCACGAGAGCGTCCTTGCGTGTGCAGGGATTTTCTCGCACAAGACTCTACGCGTAGAGGCAGACGGTCGTGTGAATCCAGAGCACGTAGCAAAAGCGCTCAAGCCAGAGACTGAGTTGGTTTCCATTGAGCTTGCAAACGGGGAGATTGGCACCATTCAGCCTGTTCGAGAGATTTCGCAGGTGCTTGCCAAGGAGCGCTCACGCAGGCTTGCAGCGGGGGAGACTCGTCCGCTGCATTTGCACGTAGACGCCTCTCAGGCTGCGGCATACTTGAGTGTGAACGTGTCGTCTTTGGGCGTGGATATGTTGACGCTTTCCGCAGCAAAGCTTTCCGGTCCAAAGCAGGTGGGTCTCTTGTGGGCCTCCGATGATGTGCGCTTAAGGCCGCTGGTGCTCGGCGGCGGACAAGAAGGCGGTGTCCGCTCGGGCACGGAGAACGTTGCGGGCGTCATTGGCTTTGCGTGTGCTTTAGCGCTTGCTGATGAGACTCGCACTGACGAGGCAAAACGGGTTTCTCGCCTCAGAGATCAGCTACAGGAGCTGCTTTGCGCAGAGTTCCCGCAGATGATTGTCTCGGGGCCAAAGAACGCCAAGCTGAGACTTCCTAACTTTGCTACACGTTTCTTTCCCGGGACTTGAAGCTCGCCGTCTGGTTATTTTGCTTGAGCGCCTGGGCGTGTCGGTGGGAACGGGCTCTGCCTGCGCCGCATCAAAGATGCAAATATCTCACGTGCTTGAGGCAATTGGAGCACCGCGAGAAGTAGCTGCGGGAAGCCTCAGGTTAACGCTTGGAAGAACTACCACAGAAGACGACATCTTGTACGCAGCTTGGGCAATCGCTGAGGCTGTCAAGCAGGAGTCTGCTCGCGTAGGAGTGACATGGGAGAACTAGTTTACCTTGGCATGAGTGGCGGCGTTGATTCGGCGCTGTCCGCGGCCTTGCTTCTTGAGGCGGGCTACAACGTCAAGGCTATCTATATGCGTAACTGGTCAAAGGACTTGCCAGGCTTTAAGTGCCCTTGGGCAGATGACCTGGCTGATGCTGAACGCGTGTGTGTAACGCTGGGCATTGATTTGGACGTGTGGGACTGTGAGACCGAGTACAAGGCCACCGTTGTGGATTACCTGCTTGATGCCTATGAGCACGGCCGTACGCCTAATCCAGACGTTATGTGCAACCAGACGGTCAAGTTTGGCACCTTTGCAGAACGTGCTTTTGCAGAGGGTGCTGATTTTGTTGCAACGGGTCACTATGCACAGAACGTCCCGGGCACCAAAAAACTTTTGCGTGCCGCAGATGCTCACAAGGATCAGACCTATTTCCTATGGCGTGTACCAGGTCATTTGTTTGAACGCACGCTTTTTCCTATTGGACACATTGCCACCAAGGCAGAGGTTAGGGCTCTGTGTGCAGAGCGAGGTCTGGGCATAGAAACTAAGCCAGACTCCGACGGCATTTGTTTTATTGGCCCCGTTGGCTTGCGCACGTTTTTGCTGGACACTTTTCAGAAAAAGCAGGGCGACGTCATTGAGTGGGAGACAGGCAAGGTTCTTGGCACCCATGACGGAGCATTCCTCTTTACCGTTGGCCAAAGAAAAGGCCTGAACATCGGTGGAGGCCCTGCTCGCTATGTAGTAGCAACTGACACGCTTAAGAATGTGGTCTACGTTACCTCTGACCTCAACTGTCCTGCGCTTTGGACTCGTCGCATGGAGCTCTCGGACATGCACTGGATTTCTGGAGAACCTGCAGCTAACGGTAGGTATGTGGTCAGAACTCGTCACACAGGCGCGCTGGTTCCCGTAACGTTTACGCTCACAGATAATCAATGTGGATTTATTGAATTTGATCAGCCGGTAAAAACTGTTGCAGCAGGTCAATCGGCGGTTTTGTACGATGGCCAGGAAGTTTGTGGCGGTGGCATTATTGAGGCCGACAAGGGTATACTTGAGCGGTTCATGTAAAATGAAAAGCAGGTAGGTGGCGAGAAACCCTTTGAGGTTGCATCGTTTGCCTGCAAAGAGTGTTGTTTCTGTACACGTATTGTGATCCAGAGTCCAAGGAGGTGCCCATGGATCGCCCAGATGGCGCGTCTGAAACCGAGCACCCCTCATCTACACCGAAGGTAACGGTGAAGATTGGATCCACAACCGTTAAGGGTGTTTCAACCAAAAAGCCTAAGATTAGTGTTGCTCCAACTTCTTCATCTGAGCAGATAGAAGATGCAAAAGAGAGCTTTGGTCAAGTTAGAAAGAGCATTCTCTTCCTCTTTGCGGTTGTAATACTGTACGCACTCTATATCGTTTTCTCTGGTCAGTTTGATGAGTTTGTTGTTGCTCTAGCAGACGTAGATACAGGTTGGCTCATTGCTGGTGCTCTTTGCTACTTTGTCTACTATTTCCTGGGTATTCTCGCCTACGTAATTTCAGTTATTACAGACCCCGAGAGTCCTGTTGGTGTCCGTGACCTGATGAGCGTTGAGGCGTCGGGCATCTTCTTCATGAACCTTACGCCAAACGGTGCAGGAGCTGCTCCTGCTCAGATTTATCGCCTCACTCGTGCAGGAATTTCCGTTGGTCAGGCAGGAGCTTTGCAGTTCACCCGCTTTGTTATGTACGAGGCGGGCGAGGGCATCTTTGCAGCTCTGATGCTTATCTTTAGGGCCAATTATTTCTACGAGCAATTTGGCGATGTAACCGTTATTGGCGTTATTTTGTTTGGCGCAAAGATAGTGATGGTTGCAGTTATCTTGGCCATTTGTCTGCTTCCTAAAATGGTTAAGACCGTGGGCAACTGGGGCTTAAGGCTGCTTTCACGTCTTCGTATCGTAAAGCAGTACGACCACTGGCATGGCATCATTAACACGCAGGTAGATGAGTTTTCTAACGGCTTTAAGACTGCTGCAAAGAACATTCCAGAGATGTGCGTTGTTCTGCTGGTTACCTTGGTCCAGCTTGGCTGCCTCTATGCACTTCCATACTTTGTTCTGCGTGCACTCGGCCAACCCGCAGACCTTCTGACCTGCCTTGCATCTGGTTCAATGCTTGAGCTCTTGACCTCGGCCATTCCACTTCCTGGTGGCACTGGTGGCGCTGAGGGTGGCTTTGCCTTCCTGTTTGGCCATATGTTTGGCGAGGAAATTGCCGCAGGCTTTTGTACTTTGGCGCGCTATTGAGTATCTGCTTCCAACTCTGGCTGCAAGCATGCTCTTTGGGTCTCAGATCTCATGATCACGAGCCTATCTATCACAAGTGGAATCGTTTCCGTCAGCGTTTCTCCGCCTTTGTAAATGGCGAGAAACGCGCTGTTGCTTCTACATCGTCCCCGTCCAGATACATCTGGGCATTCAAATTAAGGTTAAGCGTAAGAAGTAGGGAAGAAATAGGGAAGAAGAGCCAGAATGTGGCTTGATACGTATCTTTGCTCTATTGGACCGCTGCGTGTGCAGTACTTGTAAAAGAAAGCATCCTTATGCGTAAACCACCAAATCCTATTTTGATTATTCTGGCACCTATTCTTATTGCCGTTGCCGTTGGTCTTGTCTATGATCTGCAGAATTTCTTACAGGACATTCCGGAAGTACGTGACAATCCAATGCTTTTAGCAGGCGTGGCTGTGTTTATACCAATGCTTGTGGCTTTGGTCAAGGACACGTTTGACGCGCACGGACTCTAGGCGAAGGTTATTTTTGTTGAGTTGGCTTTGAGAAAAAGAACAGGTATATTCCAAAGCCAAGTTTAATTGCCGCATCAATATAGGCAGTTACTGTCAGTGGGATATCTGGAAAAATATATCCTGCAGCAATATTGACGGCGCAGAGTATGGCCAAATAGATCATCGATTTTCCGTGTACAAAGTAATAGAGAAAAAAGTGCAATGCCGTGGCCATTAATGCGCCCAACCAAATAAATCTCCAGTTTTCAGTTGCAAAAAATGGACCACCTAATAAAAACATCAAAATGAATAAGAAAATTACAGCGTACAAAGACATTTTGTTTTGGAACTTACTTGAAGGACCATCAGAAAACTTATTGAGAACTTTCTTATTTGTATTTATAGATAAGAAGGCAGCAACATATCCAAAGCTAAATACGGACATATTGATAATCTGCTTTCCGCCTATTACGGTAGCTGCAAAAAAAATGAGAGCTACCACAATTAACCAGAGACCACATGATTTCTTATAATTAAAGCTTAGCTTCTCGTCTTTGTTATATTCCAGAAAGTTCATAAGTTTCTCCCTCAATCGAACGACTTGCCATAATACTTCTGACCGCATGCTTTTACAATTCAGTTGCCTATCTTTTAATATTATTGAGGTTCAGAAGACGTACAGGTTTAAAAGCAGTCATTCATTTCAAAGCCTGTCAGTATTTACATAGCCATCAATGTTACGACGAACCGATCTTTTGCAAATTTCTAAAAAAAGTTGAGTTTGACGGTTGCAAGAGGGGCGGGTTTCTCGTAATATATCCCTTGCTGCATCCCCAGCAGCAAACATATTCGGGCGTTTAGCTCAGGGGGACGAGCGCTTCCCTGACACGGAAGAGGTCATAAGTTCAAATCTTATAACGCCCACCAACTGTTCACAGGTCAGAGTAATCTGGCCTGTTTCTTTTTGTGGATATAAATAGTAATCATTATTGTTATTGACAAAAGAGTTAAAGAGAGTAAACTTCTAACTAGCACGTTTTACAAATTGTTTTACTTACAGAAAGGAACTGACTATGTCTCTTATTGGTAAGCAAATTGGTGATTTTAAGGTAAACGCATTCCACAACGGTGACATCACCGAGGTAAGCAAGGAGTCCACACTGGGTAAGTGGAGCCTGTTCTTCTTCTATCCAGCTGACTTTACCTTTGTTTGCCCAACTGAGCTTGAGGATCTTGCTAACAACTATGACAAGTTCCAGGCTGCTGGCGCAGAGGTCTACTCTGTCTCTTGCGACACTGAGTTTGTCCACAAGGCATGGCACGAGGAGTCCGAGCGTATCTCTAAGGTAACCTACCCAATGCTCGCAGACCCAGCTCACGTTCTTGCAAGGAACTTTGAGGTTCTTATTGAGGACGCTGGCCTTGCTGAGCGTGGTGCCTTCATCGTTGACCCAGAGGGTGTCATTCAGGTTGAGCTTGTTACCGCTGGTGGTATTGGTCGTAACGCTGAGGAGCTTCTCCGCCTTCTCCAGGCTGCACAGTTTGTTGCAGAGCACGGCGACCAGGTCTGCCCAGCTAAGTGGCAGCCAGGTGCTGAGACCCTGAAGCCAAGCCTTGACCTTGTTGGTCAGCTCTAAGATCTAGGGAGCTTACAATGACCGACGTCAAAGACCTCTACGACGCGGTGATTATCGGCGGTGGGCCTGCAGGGCTCACCGCCGCCCTCTATCTGGCCCGTGCTCGCTACCGTGTTCTGGTTGTCGAGAAGGACCATTTTGGCGGACAGATCACTATCACTAATGAGGTCGTTAATTATCCGGGAGTTTTCTCTACCAGCGGCTCCGAGCTTTCAGAAACCATGCGCAAGCAGGCTGAAGCCTTTGGTGCAGAGTTTTTGCTGGCAGAAGTCACTGATCTGGACATGTCTGGAGACGTTAAGGTAGTTCGTACCACCAAAGGCGAGCGTCCCTGCCTCTCCGTTCTTCTCGCCACTGGCGCTCATCCACGCCATATTGGCTTTGTGGGAGAAGAGGACTACCAGGGCCACGGCGTTGCCTATTGCGCAACGTGCGACGGCGAGTTCTTTACCGGCAAGGAAGTCTTTGTCATTGGCGGAGGCTTTGCAGCTGCGGAAGAAAGCGTGTTTTTGACCAAGTACGCAAAGCACGTCACAGTTCTTGTGCGCGAGGAAGCGTTTACCTGCGCCCCTGCATCGTCTGAGGCTGCTCGCACAAATCCAAACATTACGGTTCTCTACAACACGCAGGTTGAATCCGTTGCCGGAGATTCTGCGCTCAGGTCTATTACGTATAAGAACCTCAAGACGGGCGAGAAGACCACCTTTGCGCCAGAAGATGGCGATTCAATTGGTGTCTTTGTCTTCGCGGGCTATGCGCCAGAGACTGACCTGGTAAAGGAGCTGGCACAGACTGATGATTACGGTTATCTGATTACCAACGAGCACCAGGAAACAACCTGTGAAGGTCTCTTTGGCGCAGGTGATGTATGTCAGAAGCCACTACGTCAGGTTGCAACGGCTATTGGTCAGGCGGCAACCACCGCTACCGAGATGGAGCGCTACATCAAGCGCGCTCAGGAGAAAACCGGCCTGGTTCCGCAGATGAACGTTACGCGCATCTCGTCTAAGAAGGAAGCTCCTGAGGCTCCAGCAGCCAAGACTACCACTGATTCCGGAGAGCTCTTCACTGACGACATGAAGGCGCAGCTCAACGCTGTCTTTGAGCGCATGGCACGTCCGCTTGTGCTCCAGTTGGAGCTTGATCAGAGACCTGTTTCTGAGGAGCTTGTTGCGTACATGGAAGAACTCTCTTCTATGACCGATAAGCTGAGCGTTCAGACGGTTTCAGACACGGGCGAGAAGAACCTTCCCGTTGTTCGTGTTTGCGCAGAAGATGGCACACCAACAGGTCTTGCGTTCCACGGTGTTCCTGGCGGCCATGAGTTTACTTCATTTGTGCTGGGACTCTACAACGCTGCTGGACCTGGTCAGCCTATCAGTGACGAGGATAAGGCATCTATTGCCGCTATTGAGTCAAAGACGCATCTTCAGGTCCTGGTGGGACTCTCTTGCACCATGTGCCCAGATGTTGTTGTGGCTGCTCAGCGCATCGCTGCAGACAATCCCTCAGGTTACCTGCGATGTCTACGACATCAACCACTTCAAGGAACTTAAAGACACTTACGACGTCATGAGCGTTCCTTGCTTGGTTATCAACGACGGTCAGAAGGTTGACTTCGGCAAGAAGAACCTCTCTCAGATTTTGTCGCTGATTCCTTAAGATCCATTCGCGTCAAGGAGAGGGAGACGCTCATGAATATGCCGAGAAGATTAACGGTCTTCTCGGCATTTTTTTCGACGTATGAAGAAAGCGTATGAAGCCTGTTTAGACATGCAAGGTCATGTCACCTTTTACAGAGCTTTTTTTGCTGGTAGAGACCTGCATCGGTAAAAGCCTTGAGCGCGATAGTAAGCGCGCGTTCCAATTGAGCTGATAACGTTAAGGCTGGTATAACCCGCCTCAGCTGCGATAGAGGAGGCTTTGGCAAGAAGCTTTTGGCCCAAGCCTTGGTGTTGAGCAGACATTCCTTCCGAGCCCAGCGAGAGCGCCTGTCCGTACACGTGGAGCTCTCTGATCATGGCTTGACCTGGCTGTACCAGCAGTTCATCGGCAGAAACATCACATGCGCCAGAGGTCAGCTTGTCCCAGTGGGGAAGTGAAAGCCTACAGAAACCTGCGATTTTATTGTCAGCAGTTACCCACTGCAGGAAGTGCTCATCGCTGACTGCAGTGGTGTAGGTAAAGTCTTGAAGGGTAAGTTCCGCGGCGCGTACCTGCTGCTGGTTAATCTCTCTAAAGCGAATCTCCTGCACGCGACGCGCAACGTCTTTAGCAGCAAGCTCTTGCTCTACCATCTGGCGGAGGTTGGTGTGTTTGTTTCCCACCAGAATGTCGGTGGCGCTAATGTCTCTAATCATGCGAGAAATGCGCACGTATGGAGGCGTGTTGAGCACGTCTTGAACAAGTACGTCTACCAGCTCATCTTTGTCGTATGGTTGCCACGTGCCTTCACGATACTTCTGCACCAGCTGTGTTCCTGATACCAGTGCACAGGGGTAGAGCTTAATCTCATCAGGGAGAAATCCTGGATCTGTAACAAACGTTTTGAAGTCCTGTTTATCTGCTTCAGGCGTTGCCCCAAGAAGATTAACCATTAGGTGAGAATGGATTTTAAATCCGTACAAACGGATGAGCGAGAAAGCTCGCTTAATCTGTGCGGCCGACATCTGGCGTTTGTTTGCATCAAGGATCTCTTGACGTGTGCTCTGAATGCCAATTTGAATTTTGGTGCACCCAAGCTGCCTAAACATGCGCAGGTTATCTGGCGTGATGGTATCGGGCCTGGTCTCAATTACAAGACCAACCACACGTGCAGCAGCTGTCTCATTAATGCGTTGCTGTTCTACCAGTTCATCATACGTGCTCTGCATCTGAGACCATGCGCTTTGGTGAGGCTGGCTGGTGTCGTAGAGCTTATGAAAAGCCTGGTTATACGTGGCAGTATCATCAAAGACTGCCGCTTGCTGTTTGGCAACAAAGGAAGAGAGAGAGCCTCTTCAGAGTTTTGCAAGCCAAATGAGGTGTACCAATCAAGGCGCTCCTGAATGTAGCTAGGAGAGTTGGGCCACTCATTGAGCGCACGGAAGAGTTCTTTGATAAACCAGTACTGATAGCCCTCTGGATAGTCGCACCAGGTACCACCAAGTACAATGAGCTCTACTTTGTCGGTTGAGTGGCCCATCTGATGAAGCGCCTGAAGACGAGCAGCAACTTGTACGTATGGATCAAAAAAAGTAAGTTCAGCGCGCTGACAAGCAGGCTCATTAGCAAGGTAGCTTTTAGGCATACGCAGATCACAGGGACAATAGATGCAATTGCTTGAACAGGTATGAGGTCTCGTGATAACCGTAATGGTTGCCACGCCAGAGGCGGTGCGACGAGGCTTCATCCGCACGGAGCGAATAAATCTTTCTTCCAGCTCAGGCGTCACGTTCCACGATTGCCAGAGCTCATCGTTTTTCTGCTTGACCTGCAAAAAATAGGGGAGAATTGCTCGCTTAGGAATGAGTTTCTCGCGCTCTGTACTGCGGGCGCTCGAGTCAATTCCGCTGTTGTGCGAGTTGATGAGCATCTCAAGCTGATGCGTATCAAGAGCTCCTTGCGAGCCATCTCTGAGCTGCTGCAATATGTCTAAAATGAGTTCATCCATACAAACAGTATAGGCAATAAGGCGAGCTTCTGGCCGTTAGGAGTAAAACGGTGACGTAAAATCTCTGTATGGATACTTCTTCTCACATAACAAACGCTCAATCTATCAGCGCATCTACCGCTGAGCGGCTAACCTGTATTACCTCCGAGTTTTATGCTCAGCAGGCTCAGAGTTTCTCGGCCACACGACAGATGCCCTGGCAGGGGTGGCAGCAGTGCCTAGATGCTATACCTCAGCTTTTAGCTGGCGAGAAACTCTCTGTACTTGATATTGGTTGCGGAAACCTACGCTTTGCTCGCTTTCTTTGCGATGAGGCGGGGATTGTTCCGGCAACGTATTTTGCTGTAGATAATTGCAAGTCACTTGTGGAGAGTGGGAATGCAGACACTCATGTCTCTGAGCTGGCATTTATTGAGCTAGATGTGATTAAGAGCCTACTAGACAACACCCTTTCTTCACGTTTGACTGTTCCGGCCTGTGATTTAGTAGTTGCGTTTGGATTTTTGCATCACGTACCAGGCGAAGAGAAGAGGCTTCAGCTTCTGCGTACGTTGTTAGAGAAAGCCAAACCTGGCGGCTATGTGTGCGTTTCTTTCTGGCAGTTTATGAACAGCCAAAAACTTTCTGCTAAAGCTCAAGAAACTACTGTTCAGGGGCTGCGTGCGCTGGGCATAGATGCCTCAGAACTTGAGGAGCATGACTATCTGATTGGCTGGCAAGATAAGGCAAATACCTGGCGCTATTGTCATCACTTCTCGCAAGAGGAACTTGATGAACTTCTTTCAAGTCTTGGTTCAGACGTGCATGTTTGTGCGCAGATTAGCGCAGATGGCAAAGACAACAATCTGAATCGGTATGTGATTTTTGCAACGCGTATAGCTGCTCACGAGAATATCTCGGTAAAATGCCCTCGTACAAGAAAATCCCCCGCACAGAAATTGAACTGCCTCCCATTTCTTGGACACGAGAAATTGGAGTCAGTTCAAAACACACCTATGACAGATAATCTGTCAAAAAGACGTATACATTACGCTGAAAATACCTCAAACGTGCAGATTATCTTCATTTGATGTGTAATATGGCCGCAATTGTGCAGAATATCTGTCATAGGTGTGTTCCTTAGAAGCGGAATTTACCTATAGTTAGATTTTTTTATATTTCTCTATTCATTTTTCAAGCATATTAAGTGAAGTTTATGCATAGAGATGCATATCAAGTAGTACGACCGCCTAGCTGCCTAGCTATCTTGATTAGGAACATGTCGATTCTTCGGCAGAACCTACCAAAGCTGCGCTATTTTGTGGGCCAGGTCTAAAAGCCGACGCTAACACGCTGCAGAATCAAAATCCCCCGCGCAGAAAGTGCACGGGGGATTTGCATTCAGTAGGCAAAGTGGACGTATAAGCCGGGTTCTGTCGCGGACAACCATTTATCTACTACCAGCATTGCTGCTGGTCTCTAGCGCGCAACCCGAGCGCAGTGCGGGCCACACCATAGCGCTCCTATTTGCGTTTGCTCCGGATGGGGTTTACCAAGCCACGCTGTTGCCAGCATGCTGGTAGTCTCTTACACTACCGTTTCAGCTTTTCTCTTTACGCGAATGCGCAGGTGAGAGTCTTCTTTTCTGCGGCACTTTCCGTCGGGTCACCCCGCCTGGCCGTTAGCCAGCATCCTGCCCTGTGGAGCCCGGACTTTCCTCATAGCACCCTTCCACTTAGCTGGACGGGCACTCCGCGGTTGTCTGGTCCACTTTGCATGGGCGATTGTATCACGTTCATAAGGCTAGAAGCTCCGAAGTCAAACAATCTCCAAGTAAATGAGATGTTGCGAGGGCACGCCCTTCTCGCCACGTGCTGGGTGGCGAGAAGGGCGTGATTTGGTACGTCGTGTTCATGAAAAGCAACAGTTGCCTCTTTGAATGCTGCTATGATGGATAGGCTTAAATACGAAAGGACTACCATGGGACTCTTTGATCTTTTCAAGAAATCTTCCAAGGCAGCTGCGCCAGAAGCTCTTACTGTTTCTGATTACACTGCTAAAACAATTTATGCGCCAGCCAGTGGAAAAGTTGTTGCTCTAGAAAATGTTCCCGATCCTGTTTTTGCAGGTGGCATGCTTGGACAGGGTCTGGGTATTTGGCCCTCTGAGGGTGTTGTGTATGCGCCAGTTTCGGGCATTATTACCGCAACTACTCCAACCGTTCACGCATTTGGAATCACTGCCGATTCTGGCGAAGAGGTTTTGATTCACGTAGGCGTTGATACCGTTGAGATGAAGGGTGACGGCTTTACCGCCCTTGTCGAGCAAGATCAGCGTGTTGAGGTTGGTCAGCCACTGATGACCTTTGACCTGGATAAGGTTAAGGACGCGGGCCATCCTGAGGTAGTCATTCTTGCTATCACTAACTCTAGTGAGTACAGCAACGTAGAAGTTCTTGCCTCTGCAGACCAGCTGGTTTCTGCTGGCGAGAAGGTCTGTGTGCTCGCATAACTGCGGTGCTGCAGTTGCTCCATGTCTGACACATCCTACAAGACACTCAAGCTGGACTTTGTTGCGGAAGGTCTTTTTGAAGACAGAAAAAGCCGCTTCATAGCCCAGCTTTGTCATGTAGAGACAGAGACAGAAGCGCAAGAGTTTCTCGCCAGGGTCAGAGCGAAGCACTACAACGCTCGTCATAACGTGCCTGCGTGGATTTTGGAGGACGGCACAGAGCGTGCCTCTGACGACGGAGAGCCTTCCAGAACGGCGGGAATGCCGGTGCTGGAGGTATTGCGCGGAGCGGGACTTAAGAACGTCTGCTGCGTTGTCACGCGCTACTTTGGCGGAACGCTTCTAGGGCCTGGTGGACTTGTTCGTGCGTATACTGCAGCAACTCAAGAGGCTTTGGCTGCTGCTGAGGAAGCGCTTGCTGTTCAGGAAATGCTGCAGGTTGTGAGGGTGGAGTTGTCGGCCCCGTATAACCTGTATGAGCAGATTCAGCGCCTGGTCTCAGACACTGGTGGTAAGGTTATAACGGCAGAGTTTGGAGCGGACGTTTCTCGCCATAGACTTTAGGTGCGGAGAAGAAGCGGCGTTTACGGATGCGCTGACAGAACTCAGCGCCGGAAAGATTACAGCCGAGGTCTCCGCGGCACGCTTTGATCTGTTTTAGTAAAAGGCCGGCACAGAAATTTCTGTACCGGCCTTGGGTGCTTTTATGTCCGTGTTTAGAATGCTACGGTTAAGCGTACCTTACTTGCGGTTACGACCGCCAAGGGAGTAGCCAAGGTTCTCCCAGAAATCAATCTGGACATCTTCGCCCTCGTCCCAAACCTTAAGCAGATCCTTTGGAACGTACTGACGACGAACATCAGCCTCGCCGCCGTAGAGGCGGAACCAGTCTGCGCTCATGATAAGGTAGCCGTCCTTACCGGAGTCCTTACCCCAGCTGTTCTCAATGCGCCACTGCTTAGCCTTACCGTCCTTATCAAGCTCAACGCCCTGGAAGGTCATTGCGTGGGTAAGAGAAGTCTCATAGTTCTCAATCATTGAGGCGCGATCCATGTCAAAATCAACGCCAAAGAGGCCGTTGTAATCCATGGTGTCGGTTGAAAGGACGTAGTTGAAGTCCTCGTTGTGGCGAGGGAACTCCTGCATAACGTCGCAGGCCATGCAGACAGATTGCCGTCCTTCAAAGAAGCAATGGTAGCTGCCTCAAGAACCTCTGGTTCAACGTTTAAGAAGCGAGTCTTAATGCCACCTAAAACGGTATCGATGAAGGTTGGGTGATACACCTTGCCGTAAGGATACTTCTTGCTTGGAACAGAGATGAGCTGGACATAGCCACGAGGATCAACGCCACAATAGCGCTCAGCAAACTCAAGAGGAGTAATACCAAAGTCGCGAAGAATCTGGGTGCCCTCCTCGTCCTTCTCGCCGTCCTTCTTGTCCTTGTTGTCAGAAGCCTTACTTGGCTCAACAGGGGAGAGCTTTGCCTTATCTACCTGTGCGTTTTTGCCAACCTTGCACTCAAAATCAAAGGTCAGAGGTGGCTCGCCAAGGCAGATGGAAAGGATCTGGTGGAAGCCCTTGAGCTGCTCCTGCTTAAGCGCACGAAGCTCGTCCAGAGACTTGCCAGCTGTGTATGCTGCGCGAAGCTCGCCAGCACTCTTCCTGAACAGGCGGTCAATGCGCTCGTCCATCTGGGTGGAGTTCTTGGAGCAAGCAGTCTCTGGCATGGCATCCTTAGGAACCAGGCCGTACTTCTCAACCAAGCTCATGGCAAATGAGTAGTAGCCGCCGTCGCCAATGCCCTCAGTCAGAAGTGTGTGGACAACACGAGAATCGGTTGGCTGGTCAGCGGTCTGAATGATGTACTCAAGTGCGGAGTTAGCCTTCTCAAGTTTGTCGTAGAACATGCCATATGCCTGGCTGAACTCAAAGGTATCAACGTCAAGCTTCTTGATTGCCTCCTGGCGAAGTACGTTGAAAGAAGAGAACATCCAGCAGCGACCACTCTGACGCTGGTTGGTGACGTCGCCCGTCTTGGCAACAGCAACACCGTAGGTGTCAGCGTAGGTGCGCATGGTGGTGATGTCGCGAGCAGCTGCGGAAACGCCCATAGAGGTTACGGAGTTGCGGGCAACGCGGTTAGCGCGGTCTGCGCTAAAAGCAGCAGTTTCCTCGTTTGCCCACTGTGGATTTACGGTCTGATCAGCCATTACGGCTCCTTTTGTTAGTAGCGTTTAGAAAAACCTGGCGAGAAGACCGATCTTCTCGCCAGATGGTTTGTACCTTAGCGAAGTGTTGCAAGAGAGCCCATTGGGTCCCATGGCTCGAGGACAGTTGCTTCCTCGGTCTCAAAGGTCTTGAGCTGCTCAGGAGTGAGATACTTCTTGTCAACAACAATCTGGTAGACGTACTCGTCAAACCAAGGGATCGGAGATGGTGTCAAAGCCATCGCGGCCGTGGTCTTTACCCCAGCTGTTCTCAACCTTCCAGAGGGTGGTGTTGCCCTCGGCATCAAAGTTAACACCCTCAAGAACCATAGCGTGAGTCATGAGAGACTCGCCGTAGTCAAGGCGCTCAGCACGGTCAAGAGCACCTTCAACTGGGAAGCCAAAGAGTCCATCAACGTCGAGCGCGCGGGTATCCATGATGCCCTCTTCACGAAGGTAAGACTGGGCAACATCGCAACCAAACCAGACTGGTAGGTTGTCCTTGAGCTGAGCTACAGCGAGGCGCTTGAGCTCGGGAATCTCAAGGTTGAGGTAACGAACGCCGCCACCCTCAACAACGTTGCCCAAGCGGGAAACGGTGTAGGTGTGGTTGAAAGGCTTGTCAGCAGTAGGAGCAGAGATGATTGAGATGTAATCATCAAGGTTCATGTCAACAGTCTCAGCGAAGAACTCCTGAGGGGTAAAAGTGCCGGAAAGAACGAGGTTATCGTCCTTATCGCGCAGGCGGGCCTCAAGGACACAGGAGGCTGACCCAGGCAGGTTACTAGCAGGGTATAGACGTCCTCCATCATCTCTTTCTTCATCTCGCGCAAAGACTCAAGGGACTCACCAGCTGTTGCAGTCTCACGAAGACGCTTTGCAGCACTACGAAGATAACGGGTGAGGTATGCGTCCATCTCGTGGGTGTTGCAAGAGTTAGCAGTCTCTGGCATAGCGCTCTTTGGCACAACGCCGTACTTTTTAACAAGGCTCTTGAACATATCCCACTGGCCACCATCACCGATTGGGTCGGTAAGCAGGAAGGATACAAGACGGCCATTCAGAGGCTCATCAAGGGTATCTAGAATGTTCTCAAGGAACCAGTTGGACTTCTCCATCTTGTCCCAGAACAGCGGATATGCCTGAGAAAGCTCAAAAGTGGAGAGGTTGTACTTCTTGATGATGCGATATCTAAACGTATTGAGGGAAGCAAACATCCAGCAACGACCAGAACGCTTCTGATTGGTGCGGTCACCCTGCTTTACCTCAACATCAAAGGTAAGAGGATTAAGGGCAACACCTTCTGGTACACGAGCTGCTTTTCTAACACCAGCGCTGGTAGCAGCATTCTTAGCTACTGTGTGAGCGCGGTCGGACTCAAAGTTCTTCTGAGCCGCTGTAATGTCGTCAAAGGAAATGCTTTTCATCTGATCCATGTGATCTCCTTAACTGGAATAGGTAATACAAAAACTATATTCCCAATTAAGGTGTCCCTAGTCTAAGAGTTACCAGTTTGAAACTTTTATTTTGAGAAATTTTTGAACGGATGGCCTACGCCAACTAAGAGAGATTTTGCGATGTTATGAAATTGGCGAGAAAATATTTTCATCCAATTTACCAGCGTCAATAGAAGTATTAGCACATAGAACATATGTTTGTATTAGTAGTTATTGTCCGGCGAATCGGCTACACTATACAAAGAAATTAAGAGCCCTTGGTAAAAGAACAAATTTTGAAGCACAAAGAGAAGAGCGTAGAAAAAGATGGCATTTGTTCACCTCCACAACCACTCAGATTTTTCCATTCTTGATGGAGCTAGCCGTGTCCCAGACATGGTTAGTAAAGCTGTAGAGTTTGGTATGCCAGCACTTGCTCTTACTGATCATGGGTATCTCTTTGGAATTCCAGATTTTGACCTTGCATGCCGCAAGTACAATGAGGCGCTTAAAGACTTTGGCCAGTGGTGCCATGATGTGGAATGTTTTGAAAAGGGCTGGGATCTAGAAGAGCCTCCTGCAGATGATCCCAATGCTGGTGAGCATGATAAGGTTCATGCTCAGTGGGCTTCTGACGTTCAAATTTGGAATCAAACACATGATATTAAGGCAGTAAAAGCCAATAAACCATCCCCACTTATTAAGCCAATTTGGCTGTGAAGCTTATTTCATTCTTGATGATTGTATTGAGAAGGGCACTAAGCAGGTACGTTATCACCTTATCCTGCTTGCTAAAAATGAGACCGGCTATGTCAATCTGATGAAGATGATGTCAGAGGCGGGCTCAAAAGATATGTTCTATTACAAGCCACGCACTACGCTTGAGATGCTCAAGCGTTATCACGAGGGAATTATCTGCACTTCAGCTTGTGTTTCTGGCATCATTCCCCGTATGTTGTTTGAAGGTCGTCCAGAAGAAGCAGAGCGTTGGGCAAAAATCTATCAAGATATCTTTGGAGATGATTTCTACCTAGAGATTCAAGACCACGGTTTGTCTGATCCAAGCTGGGGCGGCTATACCGATAGAACCCTTGCTGAGCGTATTGTAAAGATGGGTCATGACCTTGGTATTAAGGTAGTTGCTACCAACGATAACCACTATCTCACTAAAGAGGATGCAAGCGTTCAAGATATTGCTTCCTGCATTGGTTCAGGCGCTCGCGTTGATGATGAGAACCGCAAGCGCATGACAGGCAGCGAGTTCTACCTTAAGAGTGAGCAAGAAATGCGCCAGATTTTCTCGTGGTGTCCAGAAGCTATCGAGAACACCATTGAGGTTGCAAATAAGTGCAACTATGAGCTGGACTGGACTCACATGTATCTGCCAAAGTTCCCAGACTTGGCAGAGGGAGAGACCTCAGAGGAGCGCTTTAGAAAAGAGTGTGAGCTTGGTCTTGCAAGACGTTATGGAGATGATTGGCAAAACGTTGTCATCAACGAGATTAACGTTAAAGACCGTTTTGAGTATGAATATGACATCATCTGCAAAAAGGGCTTTGCAGATTACTTCTTGATTGTTCAGGAGTATGTCCGCTGGGCAAAAGAGAATGGTATTGGCGTAGGGCCGGGTCGTGGTTCTGCAGCAGGCGCTATTGTTGCATACGCTATGGATATTACCTCGTTTGACCCTCTTGAGAATGGCCTCATGTTTGAGAGGTTCTTGTCTCCACAGCGTTCAGAGATGCCAGATATTGATATGGACTTCGACGATGAGCGTCGTCTTGAGGTTGTTGAGCACGTCCGTCAGATTTATGGATCTGATCGTGTTTCTCACGTTATTACGTATTCAACCATCAAGGCTAAACAGGCAATAAATGACGCGTGCCGCGTTCTGGGTTACCCCCGTTTATATGGGACAGCGTCTGTCTAAGATGATTCCTGGTGACCCTAACGCTCACCTCAAATTTGTTCTTCATAAGGCTCAAGAAGGACAAAAAGGCGCTGATCAGTATTCCGCTGATTTTGAAGATGCGTACGAGAATGACCCTGATGCTAGAAGAATCATTGATGCAGCTCTGTCTATTGAGGGCTTGCATCGTGGTGAGGGTGTGCATGCTTGTGCGGTCTTGATTGCTCCTACGCCTGTAAATGACCACGTTCCTACCAAGGTAGATACCAAGGGCGGCGTAGAAATTACGCAGTACGAGGGCCACTCTGTCGCAGACATGGGCCTTCTTAAGATGGACTTCTTGGGACTAAGAACTCTAACGGTTATTTCTCGTGCAATCAAAAACGTGAAGGATAACTACGGTATTGATATCGATGTAGATAACATTCCGTTTACTGATCCAGAAATTTATAGACTTCTTAGAGAAGGTCGAACTGCTGGTGTTTTCCAGGTTGAGTCTGCAGGTATGACTGCAACCATTAAGGGCATGAGACCAACAGAGTATAAGCACATCGTCGCACTTATCGCTCTTTATCGTCCTGGTCCTCTTAACGCAGGTATGGTTACCAGCTATATCAACCGTATGAACGGTAGAGAAGAAGTCAAAGACTACGATCCACGTCTTCACGACATCTTGGAAGAAACCTACGGAACCATGGTCTACCAAGAGCAGGTTATGCAGATTTCTATGAAGATGTCTGGTTTTACCGCAGGCGAGTCTGACAAGGTCAGAAAAGCAGTAGCAAAAAAGAAGATCAAACTCATGCAGGAGGTTGTCCAGCACTGGGATGACGGTACTGATGAGACCATGGAGGCTCACTGGAAACGGCGCAGTTCGTAATGGATTTGATCGTTCGGTTGCAGAAAGCATTTGGGACGATGTTCTTGAGTTTGCATCTTATGCATTCAACAAGTCTCACTCTGCTGGTTATGCAATTCTTGTTATGCAGACCGCATGGATTAAAGCGCATTATCCACATGAGTTTATGGCAGCAGTTCTTACCTCGTACATGGGCAAGACAGATAAGATTGTTCACTACGTAAGCGCTTGCCGTCATGAGGGCATTAAGATTCTTCCGCCAGATATTAACGAGTCCGGTAAAGACTTTACGGCTACTAAAGAGGGTATTCGTTTTGGCTTTGCAGGAATTCGTGGCGTAGGAGCTGGTGTTGGTGAAGCTATTATGCTTGAGCGTCAAAAGGGCGGCCCTTTTGCCAACATTCACGATTTTGTCGATCGTGTTGATGCAAGCCAGGCAAAGCGCAACGTTGTTGAAGCTCTTATCAAGGCAGGAGCTTTTGACTCAACAGGCTATACCCGTATGCAGATGATGAGTTTTGTGGATAAGAACAACCCACAAAACATTATCGATGCTGCTACTAAGCGTCAAAAAGATAAGGCTGTTGGTCAGTTCTCTATGTTTGATATGTTTGCAGAAGTAGAGGGTTCTGGCTTTAGTGATAGTGTCCCAGAGCCAGATGGTGTTGAGTGGGATAGGCGATTCAAGCTTACTAAAGAGTACGAGGTCTTAGGCATTTATGTCTCTGATCATCCACTTCGTCCATACGAGTACGCCCTTGCTAAGAGCAGAGATTATGCCCTTGCAGAAATTGAAGAAAATGTAGAGGTTCAGCTTCCTAACGGTGCTATGTCTCAGCAGTTCAAAGTTCCAGAAGGTAAACCTATTCGCTTTGCGGGCATGGTTACTAATGTTATGAAGCGCACTACTAAAAACGGCGACCCAATGGCAATTGTTACGCTTGAAGACATGGAGGGTAGCGTCACTATTGTCATGTTCCCTAAGCTCTACAAGAAGGCTGCAAGACTTCTTGCTGGAGATGTTGACCCAGAGACTGGTGAGAGCCAGAGCGACATCTTCATTTCTGTTCTTGGAAAGCTTGAGCGCTCTGATAGAGGAGACCAGGTTATTGCTCAAGAAGTTAATCCTATTGAGCTTAACAGTGCTAACAACACACCAAAGACACTCGTTATTCATATGCCTGCTTCTCAACTTCAAAGACAGGCTATCGAGACACTTGGACAGATCTTCTCGCGCTATCCCGGCATGGACTGTATTGAGATTAGGGTAGAAACAGACATGGGCGATGTTATGCGCATGGAAATTCCTACCAGGATTGATGGACGTAGCATGGTTCTTTTGACCGAGCTTAAAGATTTTATTGGTCAAAGCGGATACGCACAGATTGTTTAGATTTTTGTCGATTCTAAATTTGCAGGTTACTATTAAGTAATAACTGTTACTATTTAAGTAGCACTTACTAAGAAAATTCTGACATCTTCGGATGTCGTGAGAGGAGAAAAAATGATCGACGCAAAGTTTTATCGTAACAAGGAGACAGGCGCTGTTGTTTACGGTGTCGCAGGCAACGTAGAGGCAGCAGATCTTGAGCTTCTCCAGGCTGGCGTTACTGACGGTGCAGCTGAGAAGCACGTTCCATTTGTTACTCGCGAGGGCAACACCGTTACCGTCCGTGTTGGTGAGGTTGCTCATCCAATGCTCGAAGAGCACTACATTGAGTTCATTGCTCTTGTTTCTGAGAACGGCGCTCAGTTTGCACAGCTTAAACCTGGCCAGGAGCCAGTTGCTACCTTCACTCTTGAAGAGGGTGTTGAGGCAGAGGCTTATGAGTATTGCAACCTTCATGGTCTTTGGAAGGCTTCTCTCTAAGTCTATTGACTCAACAATAAGCACTAGCTTATTAAGGTCAAACGGAGCTGCTACCTGCAGCTCCGTTTTTTTTACTACACCTGTTTGTTTTTGGGTAAAAACAAATTAAGCACTTTATGATAGGAATGGTATGCGCATAGCAGTTGCACAAATGAATACTCAGGCCGGAGACTTCGAGTTTACCGCTCAGACCATGCTGGAATATGCTCAGAGAGCTCAACAGCAAGGTGCTGAGCTAGTCATTTATCCTGCGCCAACTCTTACAGGGCTGCTAAGCGTGCCAGAGGCTGACATAGAAGGACTTTTTGCAGACCTTTCGGAGATTATCAATTCGCTTTCAGAAAAGCTTCCAATTGCGGCCCTTATTCCTGTTGTAACAGAGTTTGATGGAAGTGCAGCTAGCGAGGCCCTTCTCGTTAGAAACGGAGCCGTAACCCCGCTGAAATTGACTGCCCAGATAGCGCATATGAGCGCTCTTGCTCGTTCTGCTAGCTCTGCACAAACATCTGGCGAGAATACCTTTGAGCTCGCAAAATTTGAAGCAGGCGGCCTTACGTTTGGTGTTGCTTTTACCTACGACGATCTTGACGCGTGGCAAGATGTTGACGACTCGTTAGATGCTGTCATTTACTTGCCGTATTTTGGCTTTGCTGTTGATGATTCGTCGTCCGCCATGGGCATGGCGGTGGCAGAAAGCCGCTATCTGGGAGATGTCGAGGAGTTTGATAGCTGGCTTATCGCTGCAAACGCTGTTGGCGCCTATGGTAACCAGGTGTTTTGTGGTTCAAGCTTCTTCTTGTCTCCTTCAGGAGATTTAGTCAAACAAGCAGCGTCTTTCTCAGAAGACATGGTTGTCTGCGAGGTTGACCAAGATACTATTGAAAACTTTGATAGAGAAGATACTGCGGGTGTCTATAACAGCGCGCTTACTACCTGGGGTGTATTAGCTACAGGAGTGCGAGACTACACGGTAAAGTCGGGCTTTGACGGCGTGTTTATTGCAGTTGACGGTTCGCTCAATTCTCTTGTCACCGTTGCGCTTGCCTCAGACGCTTTAGGTCCTATGCGCGTCCACGTACTGTTGCTTCCAAACAAAGATTCTCGAGAAACAAGTGCTGCAGAGTTGCTTACCGCAAGACTTCGGGTTAATAAAGTTGCTGTGAATAGCACGGTTTTCTCGACATTGACCGATACAAAATTGGTGAGTGCATACGGCTATGCATACGCTGACCAGCACAATTATTTAACGCTTGAGACTGCCGATAAAACCATTCTTGCGCTCAAGGGAACAGAGATTTCTAGTGCGCATTCTCTGTGGCCTCTTGGTGATATGTATCATGCAGACATTGTTGACCTTGCTAGGGTAAGAAATACCTTCTCACCAGCTATTGACCATGCAGTTCTCGAGAATATCTCTGAGGTTGTAACTGATGGGCTAGAAAATGCCGCGCCAACGCCTCAAGAACGCATCGAGTTTGTTGATTATGTGCTTACCAGCTATCTTGAGTGGAATAAAAGCATTTCTGCCATTGTGGAAGAAATGGGAAAGGTTGACGAGGTCAAAGCAATTATTTCTAGGCTTCACGCTCGCCAAAAAGACCGCAGAAACACCACTGAGGTTCTGGAAATGTCTTCAAAAAGCCTCACAAATGCCCAAATTCCACACGCATCAGTCTGGCAAGACAAAATTAGAGATACAAAGGCTTCCGAATCTGACCTGGTAGAGTCCTTGCGAAATTCTTTGCGAGAAATTCAAGGAGCTTCTATGCATCTACCTGAGTTGTCAGTTGATCCAACAGAGGCTCAGGAGGGCTTTAAGGATATGCTGGAGCTTTTAAAAGAGCTGGCACAAGAATCTGATGCACAAATTGGCATGGTTGACCCCAAAATGTGGAGAGGCCCTTTCTCAGAAAATTAGTTGCATCGTTTGCGCATACTCTGTGATAATATAGAACGAACGTTCTATATTAGGAGGTGCAATGGTAATTCTTGGAATAGACCCTGGTCTTGCTCACACTGGATGGGGAATTGTAGAGACAAGGGGTTCTGAATGCCGTGCACGCGCCTATGGATGCATAACTACAACCGCAGATGAACCAATAGATATGCGCTTGGGAAGAATCTATAACCAGATTGTTGAGGTTATAGATAAGTTTTCACCAGAAGCTCTTTCTATTGAGAGCATTTACTTTGGACAAAACGTTAAATCTGCTATTCCTACTGCACATGCTCGCGGTGCTGCTATTGTCGCTTGTTCTAAAGCAGGTCTTACGGTTGGAGAATATACTCCAATGCAGATAAAGCAAGCTGTTGTTGGTACAGGAGCTGCTGATAAACAGCAGGTTATGTATATGGTTCAAACATATTGTGCTTGGACCATCAGCCTCATCCAGATCACGCGGCTGACGCTTTAGCTGCTGCAGTTTGTCACGCTAATCTTGTAAGAACCACCTCGCTTGGAAAGGGAAGAATACAACTATGATTGTCCAGCTTACGGGCACACTTGTATCCGTTACTCCTTCAGTTGCTGTTCTCGACGTTAATGGCGTTGGGTATGAGCTGGGTATATCAGCTTCAACAGCTGCTTCGCTTCCACAAGCGGGTGAAGCAGGCGTTACCGTTTTAACTCGTATGGTGGTCAGAGAAGATTCAATGGAACTCTTTGGTTTTGCTTCGCGAGAAGAGCGTGCGCTCTTTGATCGCTTGCGTGCAATTTCTGGAGTAGGTCCAAAACTGGCTCTTTCTGTGCTTTCTACGTTTACACCACAGCAACTTGCGGTAATTGTTGCTACTAATGATGGAAATCGTCTTAAGAGCGTTTCTGGCCTTGGTAAAAAGAAGGCAGAGCGCTTAGTAATTGAACTTTCTGATGTGTTTGCAAAAGATGCAGAGCTTAAGCAGCTTGTTGGTCTTACGTCTCCTGCAGACTTTACTGCTATTCCAAAACCTGCTGTAACCTCTGTAGAATCAGAGGCTATTGAGGCTCTTCTTGGAATGGGCTTTACTTCTCAGGAAGCAACTCTTGCTCTTGAGGGCTATGAAGAGGCTGGTGCTATTACAATTGAAGCTGCTATTGGTTATGCACTAAGGCGTTTGGGAAGTGGTAATTAATGTGGGAAGCAGATGCAGATAACCTATTTGAGTCGTCGTCTACTCCAGCTCCATTTCCAGGACACACTTCTCAGCGTGTAGTTTCTAGTGGGCTTCAGGCAGAAGACCTGGAGCAAGATAGAAACTTGCGACCAAAAACTCTTGATGAGTATCTTGGTCAGGAGCGTGTTAAATCAAATCTCCGTGTTCTTATTGAGGCAGCAAAAAGTCGTAATGAGCCGCTTGATCACGTTATTTTTTCTGGCCCTCCAGGCCTTGGCAAAACAACGCTTGCAGGTGTTTTAGCGGGAGAAATGGGCTCAAAACTTCATACAACCTCTGGCCCCGCAATTGAGCGAGCAGGAGATTTAGCAGCAATTCTCACCAATCTTGAAGAGGGAGATATCCTCTTTGTTGATGAGATTCACAGGCTTAATCACCAGGTTGAAGAAATTTTGTATCCAGCAATGGAAGATTTCTTCTTAGATATTGTTATTGGCAAAGGTCCTGCGGCAAGGTCAATCAGGCTTGATATTCCACGCTTTACTCTTGTGGCTGCAACAACAAGAACCGGACTTCTAACTGGTCCTTTGCGCGATCGTTTTGGTATTTCTTATCGTCTTGATTACTATACTGTTCCTGAGCTTCAGACTATTGTTATGCGCTCGGCAAACATCCTTGATGTAGAAGTTGATGAGCAGGGAGCTGCTGAAATTGCTTCTCGATCAAGAGGCACACCACGCTTGGCAAATCGTCTGTTAAAACGCGTACGAGATTACGCACAAGTTAAAGCTGAAGGTACTATTACCTGGCAGGTAGCCTCAGAGGCGCTTTCATTCTTTGAGATTGATGAGCTTGGTCTAGATGTAATGGACGTGCGTGTTTTACGTGCGCTTTGTGAGACGTTTAGAGGTCGTCCGGTTGGTCTCACAACCATTGCAAGCGTAGTCTCAGAGGATCCATCTACACTTGAAGATGTTTATGAGCCATATCTTTTGCAGCAAGGACTTATTATTAGAACACCTCAAGGTAGACAGGCAACGCATGCTGCATTTGATCACTTACGTATTCCTGTTCCTACTAACTAGTAGATTGGAACAAAATGCTTCAACGAGATTACATTTTGGAAGTAATCGATGACTTTACTTCAACGGTCACAGCAGGTTTGGGAAATGCTTTAGAGACTCAAACTGAAGAGTCACTCGATGGGGTAGAGGCAGCTGTTGCAGAGCTCATTGATTTGAGCCCAGAGACTGCTCTTGCGCTTTCGCCAGACTCTCTTGTAACCATGATGTTGCTCTCCGGCGTAGCTGATTCAGTTGCAGAGTATGTGGTGTATGCACTCGATAGGCTCTCTCACGTTTATGAGCAACTAGGAGACGGGGATAAGGCTGGTCTCAGAAGACAGCAGGCAGTAGCGGTTGCACAGTCCTTCTCGGTAGATCAAAACGCTACTCCAGAGCAATTTAAGGATTTTGAAGCAAAGTATTTTGCGTAACCTCATTTTATAAGCTAACAAATAAACCCCAGCTCAATATGAGTTGGGGTTTATTGCTATAGAGCTTCATGTTTATTTGGATTACCAAATAACAATCTTAGTTCCATAAGGAATGTTGTCATAAACCCACTTAGCATTCTCTGTTGCAAGACGTACGCAACCGTGGGAACCGTTGTATCCAAGCCTACCATCACGGACGGTATAACCGTCGGAGTTATAGAGAATGGAGTGAATAAGATACTCACCAGAAATGGTCGTGTAATACCAGCATCTAAAGCCAGAGCCAAAGTAGAGGCCCTTGTTTCCTACGGTAAATTGACCATGAGGGGTCCACATACCTGGTGCTCCTGTGGTGCACTGCCATTCGTACCAAACAACCCAGTTGCCGTGTGAGCCCCTGTATACAGCAAAGCGATTACCAGTAGTATCAATCTGGATGAGCCAGTTAGTAGCGCTATAGTAGTTCTGTGCATAACGATACATATCAGGGTAGTAGCAAGGCTGTTCCTCCATGGCGCCATCAGCAGCTGACCAATACAGTTTTCCACCCCAGGTTACATAACCAGTTTGCATGGAACCATTATTACTGAGATAGTAGTCCTTGCCGTTATCTTTAATCCATCCGGTTTTCATCTTGCCGTCAGAATCAAGGAAGTACCAACTGCCCTTTGAATTAATCCAACCAGTTTGTTTTTCTCCATTGGAATTAAAATAGTACCAAGTTCCATGAATATTAAGCCATCCATCTGCTGGTGCACCATTAGAAAGATAGTAAAAATCTTTATTGTTTTCTTTTATCCAACCTGTCTTAATTTTATGGTCAGAGCCAACATTAATGGTCAATCCTGGAAGATGTACCGTTCCTGTTGGCTGTGAACCGTCATCTGTAGAGAAGACCCCTTCGGGAGAAATGAATCCAGTCAGTACTCCGTCTGGCCCTGCCCAACGTTTTACACCATTTGAAAGAGTAACCCATTCATTTTTGCTAGACCATAGCTTTTATCAAAGTAGTAATTCTTTCCATCAATTGAATGCTCTCCAACGTATGCGGCATGGTCAATTGAAGATGGATTGAAGTACCAGGTCTTATTGCCAGGAGTAGTAAACCATCCAGAGACAAGAGAGCCGTCAGATTGAGCCCAGGAAAAATTTCCGTCTGGTAGGGACACCCAATTACTTGAAGTCATACCAGCATTTTCATCAACGTAATATGAACCGCTAGGAAGTTGGAAAAGTCCAGTTTTCATGCGATGGATTGAGTCTTCTGGATCAAAGTAAAACCATTTACCATTTGGGAAATGTTTCCAACCTGAATAGAATGAGCCATAAGTATCTACCCAAGACCATGAACCATCATCATTGTGAGTCCAACTATTTCTAAGGATTCCATAGTTTTCATCGAAATGATAATATGTGCCGTCAATTTCGACATTGCCAATAAGCGCTGGATGCTGTGGAACAGATGGATCAAAGTACCAAGTTCTACCATTTGGTGTGTTAAACCAACCAGAGGCAAGAGCGCCATTTTTTTGAGCCCAAGCCCACTCACGAGTTGGTAGTTGAATCCAACTGTTAGAAATCATACCTGCATATTCATCAATGTAATATGAGGTACCAGAAACCTGAATTGTTCCAATTAACATACGATGACGAGGTTCTTCTGGATCAAAATAGAACCACTTGCCGTTAGGCATATGCTTCCATCCAGAATAGTAAGTACCATCTTCAGTTGCCCATGACCAAGAACTTGCTGAACGATATACCCATCCATTTGTTACAAGTCCGTCTGTTGAATCAAAGTAGTAAAACTTACCATCAATTTCAGTTTCACCGAAGATTGCCTTATGCAGCGGGTCAGCAGGATCAAAATACCAAGTTTTACCATTAGGCGTTGTATACCAACCTTTGACTGCATTACCACTAGCATCTACATAGTGCCAGCCAGAATCATCTTTAATCCACTGGCTTGTGACAAGTGTTCCATCTTCTTTGTAATAGTGGAATTGGCCGTTTTCTTGTCTCCATCCAGAAGACTGAGGGGTTGGCGAAGTATTCTCTGTTGGAACAGCAGGTGTCTGGTCTGTTGTTGGAGTTGTTGTTGGCGCTGCAGGTGAGTCAGGCTGAGAGTTTTCAGCTGCTGCAGGAGAAGTATTTTCAGCTGCTGCAGTAGTTTCAGTTGTTACAACAGGAGCATTTACTGCTGAGGTATCAGCGGTCTCTGCAAAAGCGGGAACAGCATGAAAGCTACAAAGCAGAGCTGCGCTTAGCGAAGCTACTGCAATAAGCTTTTGTGTAGAAGGTCTGTAGGGAAAACGCATCTTTTTCTCCATTGTCATATCCTTTTTTGAAGGGATAACTTTCTATATAAATAATAGTTTGATATGTCTGTTATTGTTCTCGTAAATTAATCCTATACAAATTCTCTATCTTCTATGAAAAAATGCTCAACTAATGAGATAAAAATCGTTTAATAGCAGACATATCCATAAATAAATGCTGGAAAACAGCTTGATTACCTGTGGCTCTTCCGGTAGATGGTGTAAAAACCTCCATGAGTGGTTTCTCGCCACATAAGTTGTTGATTAAGGTTATTATATTCCACGTGGCGAAACGTCACGGTATCGCGCTCCACAGGCGCAGTTTTGCCCTGCGGGGCTAAGAAAGAAAGGCACGAAATGGCTCAGGGTACTGTAAAGTGGTTTAATCCAGACAAGGGTTACGGTTTCATCTCTCGTGAGGATGGCGACGATCTGTTCGTACACTTCTCCGAGATTCAGATGGACGGATTCAAGACTCTCGATGAGGGTCAGCCTGTCGAGTTTGAGATTACCACCGGCCAGAACGGTAAGCTCCAGGCTTCTAGCGTCCACAAGATCTAGTACTTGCGAACACTACCATCAAAAGGAGACCTTCGGGTCTCCTTTTTTGTTACATCGCTATTTTTACAGTTGCAGTTACCAAGAGCTTTAATACCAATGCTTGATGGTAAAGTTAGCAAGTTCAGAGAGTTTCTCGATATCTTGATGCTCATCATCACAATTAACAGCACAGGTGATAAGGCCAACAGAATTTCCTGTTTGAAGAGCTAGCGGGATGTCTTCAAATAGTATTGTTTTCTCGGCTGGAGCATTAAGGCGTTTAAGCACCTCAAGATACAGATGAGGTTCATCTTTTGCAGATCCAACATCTGCTGCAAACACCTGAGTATCAAACAGAGTGGATAGATGTAAACGAGGCTCAAGAAGAGCAAGAAGCTCTGGCTCGTTGACAGTTGCTAATGCAGTAGGGATGCCTTTTTCTTGTAACTTGCCAATAAAATCAACAACACCAGGTCGAAGCTGCACGGAGTTTACAAAGAAGCTTTTACTGAGTTCTTTCCACTCGGCGACAATCTTTTCTGGATCTTCCTTTAGCCCATAGGTGGCAATTGCCCATTCGGCTCCCCTTTCAAATCCAAGAGGGGGAGAGAATCTTGCCAATTTCTGGAGTGTAAGGGATTCCTCGCGACTCAAAAAACTCCTGGTCAACAAGCTTCCAAATATGGTGCGTGTGAGCAATAGTGCCATCAAAATCAAAGATTGCTGCTTCAAAATCTGTTGCAAGAATATCTTCTAGTGTCGAGAAAATCACAGAGTTCCAATCAAGTTGCGGTGAGCTTGTGTTTTTTATTGTTGACGTGCCAGTCTAGTGTAAACTTTTAGCAAGTATGAAGAGGAGTAAACCAATACTTTTCGGAGGACCGCATGAAACGCAGCTTATTTAATACTCGCGGTAAATTGCTTGCTGTTTTGTTCTTTATTGTCGCAGCATTGTTTGCAACAACAGTTCAAAACGCATATGCAACTACCTACACAACTATGGATGCCCAAGGAAACATTATCCAGAGTGAATCACTAAAAGATGCCGTAGCACTTGCTCGTGCAACTGGCAGACCTATTGCGCTTGACCCAGGTCACAGTGATGGCCTTGAAGGCAGAGATCCAGGTGCTACCTACTTTGGACTCAAAGAGGGAGATCTGGCTTGGGCAACTGCCATGTACGCCAAGAAGTATCTGGAAATGGGGTGTACAGGTTGTTGTTGTTCGTGGAGAACACGAGGATCCATCGATCAAGACGCGCGTACAGCGTGCTGTTGATGCAAACGCTTGTGCCATCATCTCGCTTCACTACAATGCCGGCCCTGCATCTGCAACTGGCTCAGAGGTACTTGTTCCTCATAAGGTAAGCTACAACTATGACCTTTATCTCTCCGGTCAAATTTTTGCCGGTAAGGTTAACTATTACCTCAGAAATAAAGTTGGTATTGTTACCCGCGGTGACGGTGCAACAGAACGTGGCTACAACGACCAATACGGAACAGACTATTACGAGAACGGCGACGAGTCTGATTATTACGGTATTGTCCGCTATGCTCGTCAAAAGGGAATTCTTGGCGTAATTATTGAGCATCAATTCATCTCTAATCCAGCACATGCCGCTGAGTTTAAAGACCTTGGCGATAATTCCAAGGTTGACTACATTGGCTGGGCAGATGCATGGGCAATTTGGGAAATGTACAGCTCTGATACCTGGTGGAGCATGAGTAGTGTTTCCGCTGTCCAACAGGGTAATGATGTAATTCTTAAACCAGTTCTTACTGGTGTAGTTACGGGTGCGACGTTTACCTATAGTTATGTTGGTCCAGATGGATCAAAGGTGACTGTTGCATCTAATACATCTGATACGTCAGCAACATTTTCTCTTCCAACAAGTGGTCGATATACCTTGTATATCACTACAAAATCTTCTGATGGACAAGAAATTACTCGTCAGATGCAATTTGATGCTACAGTAAAAGAGCAGCCTGGCTGGCGTAAAGTAGCTGATGGCTGGAAGTATGCTGATACTCAGGGAACTCCTTATGTCAGCTGTTGGTTGCAAGACAGTGATGGATGGCATTATTTTGATGCTAGGGGAATTGCTGTTTCTGGCTGGTTTACTACGCCAAATGGTAAGGTTTGGTACTTGACGCAGCTGCACCTCATAACGCTGCCGCTCTTGGCCAGAGGACCATTTCAGGTAAGTCTTATTACTTTGATGAAGTAAATGGCCTTGTAAAGAATAATTGGATTCACTGGCCTGACGATTCTTGGTCATGGGTAACAGAAGACGGCTCATTGCAAGCCGGTTGGAAACGTATGCCTAACGGTAAATGGTTCTACTTTGATAGTAATAACAACTATCGCGCCACCTTTGGCTTAATGTCCGATGGCTATCAGAAATACTATATTGATGTTGATCATGGTCTTATTTCTGGCGGCTGGATTAGCCTTGCTGATGGCAATTGGGCATGGGCAAATTCAGATGGCTCTCTTTATGTTGGCTGGAAGCATATGCCCAATGGTAAGTGGTTCTACTTTGATGAGAATGCAACTTACCCACTTATGAAGACCGGCATTTTTGCTACTTCTAGTGGCTCGTATTATGTTGATGTAAACAATGGTATGACCTCTAATGGTTGGGTTGCCTTGTCTAACAATATTTGGGCATGGGCTCAATCAAGTGGCGCCTTAGCCTCTGGTTGGTTTAATACTCCAAATGGCAAGACCTGGTACTTTGATCCAACCACTACTGAGCACGGTGCCCTCTTTGGCCTGCAATCAATCAATGGCTCATATTATTATTTTGACGAGAATAATGGCCTGCTCCGCAACCAAGACGTTACGCTTCCAGATGGTCGTGTTGTACACGCAGATACATATGGTGTTCTTAACATTAAGCCTACTGATACCAATAACGGTAGAGGTGGAAACGTTGACAGCAATAACGGTGGAGATAATAGAGACGCTAACAACACGCCTGCTGATAACGATTCTCCAATTGAGCCAACTCGCGGTAATTTCTCTGATCGCACCAGCGTTCTTGGAGCACCTCTTGTCACTAAAGAGGATCTTCAGCGAGATTTCATCAAGCGCGTAGGTTCTGCTTATCCAGCCGTCTATGCCGAGAAGGGCGCTGCAACAGGGACCGATTTTGTAAACCAGCTATGGCAGGCTGCAATTGACGAGGGAGTTCGTCCAGAGCTCCTCTATGCGCAGGTCATGATTGAGACAGGTAACCTTCGCTTTGGTGGCGATGTCCTTCCTGAGCAGTGCAACTTTGGTGGTATGGGTGCAACAGGAAATGGTGAGCGTGGACTCTCGTTTGATACCGTTCTTAAGGGACTCCGCGCGCAGGCCTTGCACCTTCGTGCATACGCAGGTTATGAGCCACTGACCGTTGATCCAAGCAAAGCTCAAGAGGTTGACAAGCGCTACGGAGCATGGATTCTTGCTAAGAAAGCCAACATTATTCGTAAGCTTGCTGGTACGTGGGCAATGGATAAGAACTATGCTGTAAAGCTTGTTCGCGTAATGAATGAGCTGTAAAAGCCACAGCACATTGTGCAAAAGGAGTTCCGAGAAATCGGAACTCCTTTTTTATGCCAATTCTTTGTGAGTTTGAGTTGAGTTGAGTTATTTATCTATCAGGCTCTCCTTCAATGGAGTTGAGCATGTCAAAATAGACGTCGTCTTTCGTCATAATTCCTAGGTTCATCATGAAGTTCTTGGCCACACTAAAAAGCTCTGCATCAAGCGAGGCTCTCGTACCATCCAAGAAAATAGTAGAGACTTCATCTGTCGGAGCAACAGGAATTTGATTTTCTATGAGCGTGGCGTAAATCTCATCATCGTTCATATCTTCGCAGCTAAACTCAGGCTCTGTTTGCGCAAGAATAGCCGTCTCGGTACCAATAATAAACGTAGCACCTGGTAAGAACTTCAAGGCAAACTGATAACAGGCTTGGGCGGCTTTCAGATGCCTGAGTCTCCATTGGAAGAACGCCATGCGGTAATAACCAAATCCGATACTTTCTGGGTCATGGGCAAGCAGCAGAAGCTTCTTGAGTTCATCTGCTGCAGCTGTAATATCTAGCGACTCCTCAAGACAGTGGGAGAGGTGTAGCCTTGCACTCATGCTAAGAGGAGCAATTTCAACAGATCTTCTCGCGTGCTGAAGAGCGCTTTGAGTTTGTCCCTGGAGCGTCTGAGCAATAGACACCAAAAGGTGTGCCTCAAAGTAAGACATAGGAGCTAGACGAGTGTTTCTCAGGATTAGAGAGAATTCTGTTGTAGAGCACGCGATCGACGTAGTTCATAAAGACGCGCCACTGAGTGGTGGTTGTATCTGTGTAGGTGTTATTTCCATCAACGGAGTCCAGCGCTTCACATAGGAGCAGTTCTGCGTCTTGATAGTTTTTCTCGCCAATAAGACGCTGGGCCTTGGTAACCGCCAAGGAAAGAACGCCTCCGTCAACAAACTCTTCTGAAATAGCCTCAAAGTCATCTTCTGCAAGCGTGCCCTTAATAAAGCGAGAAACCACGCGTTCTCCCGCTGCTCGCACCGTAGGATCGGTAGAGTTTGCGGTATACGACAAGATAGTACGGACGTTTTCTTCTGTAGAAGAAGAGAGGTTGCGCAAAATTTTGGTGATAATTTCTTCTCGCGCCTGACCTTCATCAATAGAAAGCCCCGACACTTCATCGGTGCCTAGTGCGTGAGCTGCGACGCTATCAAGGCGTTTTTGAGACGATTCAACAAAATCGTATCTACTGGGTGGGCAGAATATCTCATTGTCTAAGGTAAAGAGCGGCTGTACTGCATGAAGAATGCCATCTGCCTCGTCAATTTGAGCGTTCCAGAGCTTATACACAGAAAGCGGATTAGTCTCTTCTGTAATGTTTGTATCTTCAAATTGCTTTCGAGTAATGTGGAACGAGAAAAGACAGGCATGCAGCTTGTTTGTATTGCATATGCCAGAGAGCCATACCTCGTTAATCCTCTTCGAGCTTCTAAAAGCACTTGCGGTGATGAGCATACCAAGGTGTAAGTTGTAAGCGGTTGCCGCACGACTGAGGTCATCAAAGGTTGCTTCTTTGATATTCCCATCTGCACAAAGAAAGCTTCTTGGAAATTGCTCAGGAAGGGCTAGATGCACTCTAAAGGCAGCAATACCCTTGTGTACGTTGGTCCTAAACTCAGTGACAAGACGCTGAGATAGACGCAGGCTTTCAATGTGTAGAGAGATGGCTTTGCGGACAACCCACTCACCATCCTCTTGGGTGCTTTGAGTGGTGGCGCAGCGGGGGCGAGATTGCTTCATCATGGTAGAAACAATCTTTTGCTCAAAAGCAAGCAAGTCAAGCTCAGATGCCATATTTGCATCAAGAAAGTATCGCTCTGCAAAGAGGGCAGTGTTCAGTGCGCTTTCAATAGTAAGAAGCTGAATCTTCTGCTCATAGGAAAGTGCTTTTTGATTAACACGCAGATAAAAGAGGCCATTGGTGCGTAGGCGTACCACACGACAGGGGATAGTACTATCTTGCGCGTCAAGAACGCCTGCATCTTTTAGTCTCTGAGCTAAATGCAGTTCAAAATCACTTGGCGGGATGGCAACAGATCCACCTTTTCGGTGAGAATCTTTCTCACGCAAAAATGCTGTAGTTACAAAATGTTTAAGCACTTCAAGAGGGGTGGTGGACTCTGTAAGCGTAAGAGAAAGAGCTTCAATATTGAGCTTTGTATGCCAACCAGTCTGATCAATAGAACCAACATGTTGATTATTTTGAGCAGCGTCTAAAGACTCATCAGGCAGAACGTCTGTATTGACGAGAGACGGATAGAGTTTTCCAAGCCTGTTTCTTCCAGGTTGCTTAGCTTCTGGATTATTTTCCTGACGAGTCATCATACACCTCCCAGGTTAGCATAGTGATTCATCTATAGTTAACTATATACCTTAGCTGGTGTGCGACATTTCAGCTGTCAATAGTTAATTCGGCAGGCGAGAAGAAAATGCCATTGACTGGTTAGTTTTGCGTCATCAACGGTATACTCACATACGTAGATGATTGGATTGACATGGCAATAATGCAAAATGTAACTGATACAAATAAAGCGCTGGTAACATCTGAGGTGGTTTCAGATCTGCAGCATCGCTCGCTTATTATTTTTGATTTTGATGGAACTATGGCAGACACATTGCCCACCATTGTTTCTACAGCAAAGATGGCAATGACAGACTGTGGTCATACAGACTTTATAGAATCAGATCTTAAAAAGCTTGTAGGACCACCGTTTCCTTATGGGTTTGAACTGGTCTTTGGTTTAAGCCACCAGGACGCTGTTGCGGTTACTAAGCGTTACCGTGAGCTCTATGTAACTACAGGAAAATGGCCTCTCTTTGAGGGTATGAGAGACCTCATCGATGACCTTCATGCCGCCGGTAAAAAGGTTGCGGTAGCAAGCTCAAAGAATCAGCCCATGCTAGAGATGGGCCTTAGGGACAACAACCTTATTGGTGTTCTTGATACCTATGCTGGAAGAATAGATGAGGCAGCAACTGATAAAATCACTGCTATTGCTCACGTTATGCGCCAGCTTGGCTTTGATGCTTCTGAAAGCGTCATGATTGGCGACCGTCGTTTTGATATGGAAGCAGCATTCCCAAATAAGATTCCGTGTATTGGCGTTTTGTATGGAAAAACTACCAACAAACAGGAGCTTATTGATGCGGGAGCGGTTGCAATTGTAGACACGGTAGAAGATCTACATCACGTTCTTCTCGCCTAAGAATCGTTACATACACAAAAAACGCCTTGCCACCAAGATGACAAGGCGTTTTGCGTTTTACGTGTCAGACGTTACTCAAGCTCAAAGGCTCCTGTGTAGAGCTGGTAGTACGTTCCTCGCTTGGCGAGAAGTTCGTCGTGCGTTCCGCGCTCAATAATGCGACCGTGGTCAAGAACGACAATAACATCTGCGTTTCTAACCGTAGAGAGACGGTGGGCAATAACAAAGGTGGTGCGATCGTACATCAGAGCGTCCATGCCACGCTGGACAATTGCCTCAGTACGTGTGTCGATGCTGGAGGTGGCCTCGTCCAGAATCATGACTGGTGGATCTGCAACTGCAGCACGAGCAATGGAGATGAGCTGGCGCTGTCCCTGGGAGAGTGCGCTGCCGTTGTCCTTGAGCATGGTGTGGTAGCCGTCAGGAAGACGTCTGATGAAGTCATCAGCACCAGCAAGCTTTGCAGCCTTTACGCAGTCCTCATCAGTAGCGTCAAGACGACCGTAGCGAATGTTGTCCAAAACGGTACCCGTGAAGAGGTTAACGTCCTGAAGAACAATACCAAGAGCACGGCGGAGAGAGCTCTTCTTAATCTTGTTGATGTTGATGCCGTCGTAGCGAATCTTGCCGTCTTCGATGTCATAGAAGCGGTTAAGCAGGTTAGTGATGGTTGTTTTACCCGCACCTGTTGCACCAACAAAGGCAACTTTCTGACCAGGTTTTGCATAAAGAGAAATGTCATGCAGTACGGTGTGGCCTGGCTCGTATCCAAAGTCAACATCAAAGAGACGAACGTCACCCTTGATTGGAGTGTAGGTAACGGTACCATCGCTGTGTGGATACTTCCAAGCCCAGCAGCCTGTACGATACTCGGCTTCCTGTACCTGTCCATCAATTGTTTCTGAGCTAACCAGGGTAACGTAGCCTTCATCAGTTTCTGTAGGTTCATCAAGCATCTCAAAGACACGATTAGCTCCAGCAACGCCCATAACAACGGAGTTAATCTGGCCAGAAATCTGGTTAATCTGAGTGGAGAACTGACGTGTCATGTTGAGGAAGGGAACGGCCACTGCGATAGTAAAGGGCAGTCCAGAAATAGAAATGTTCTGAACATTCAACGCAATAAATACACCCGAAACAATAGCAACAATAACGTACATGATGTTGCCCATGTTGTTCAGAATTGGCATGAGCGTATTGGCATAGAGGTTTGCATTTCTGGAAACAACCATGAGCTCGTCATTAATCTTGTCAAACGATTCAATGGTTTCTGGCTCATGACTAAAGACCTTGACGACCTTCTCGCCATTCATGATCTCCTGGATGTGGCCCTCAACGTCTGCCGTGGTTTTCTGGGTCTTAACGAAGTTCTTTGCCGACTTGCCACCAAGATTTTTAGTAGCAAGAGCCATCAAAGAGGCGCCAAACAAAATGACCAAAGCCATCAAAGCGCTGTAGTAGAACATGATAAAGATGACTGAAATAATGACCACAGAGGTAAAGAGGAGCTGTGGAAGGCTCATACCAATCATCTGGCGCATAGCGTCAATATCGTTGGTGTAATAACTCATGATGTCGCCATTAAGGTGCGTGTCAAAGTACCTAATAGGCAAGTCCTGCATGTGCGAGAACATCTTTGAACGCCATTTTTGCAGTGCGCCCTGGGTAACAATAGCCATACCCTGGGTAGAGACGATGTTTGCAAGAAGTCCAAGGACATAGAAGGTGGCGAGAAGGGCCACGTTCTGGAAGACAAGACCTTCTGCAGAGCTCCAGTCACCGGAATCAATATAGTTGGAGATAATGGAGAGGATGCGCTCAAGGAAGACGCTTGGAAGCGACTGCATGATTGCCTGAACAACAGTAGCAAGAAGCGCCACAGGGAGAAGAACAGGGTAGAACTCCCAGAGCATTTTAATAGTACGGGTAAGAATTTTTCCCACGGGAAGTTTTGGTCTTTTACCGTTTGTTTCTGTTGCCTTACTCATGAGAAGTCACCTCACCTTCCTGGGACTGGTTTTCATCAACACTTTGTTTGTTCTGCGAGAAGTACACCTCGCGGTAGATTGGATTATCTTTCAGGAGCTCTTCATGTGTACCAATGGCGTTAATCCGGCCATTATCCAGAACAATGATCTTGTCAGACTCTTCAATACTGGATGTACGTTGAGCAATGATGATCTTAGTGGTATCGGGCAGATAATCTTTGAGGCCCGCACGAATCAAAGAATCAGTCTTTGTATCAACAGCGCTGGTAGAGTCATCAAGAATGAGTACTTTTGGGCGTCTTAGCAGTGCGCGTGCAATACAGAGACGCTGCTTTTGGCCACCAGAAACGTTATTGCCGCCCTGCTCAATATGAGTTTCATATTTATCAGGGAAGCTTGAACAAAGCTGTCTGCCTGTGCAAGGCGCGCTGCTTCAAGAATCTCTTCATCAGTAGCATCAGGATTGCCCCAGAGAAGGTTCTCTTTAATAGTGCCGCTAAAGAGCACGTTCTTCTGAAGAACCATAGCAACAGCGCCACGAAGGGTGTCGATGTCATAATCTCTGACATCATGACCGCCAACAGAAACACTACCGCTAGTTACGTCATAAAGGCGAGGAATAAGCTGTACCAGAGTAGACTTAGCAGAGCCGGTACCGCCGATGATGCCAATGACCTCTCCAGATTTGATATGAAGGTTTACATCAGATAGGGCTTCTCGACCTTCTGGTCCAGAGTAGGAGAATCCAACGTTTTCAAAATCAATGGAGCCGTCAGCAACTTCAGTCAGAGGATTTTCTGGGCTGTTAATGGTGGAGGTCGCAAGCAGCACCTCGCAGATACGGCGGGCACCTTCTTCTGCGATGATGATCATGGCAAAGACAAAGGAAAGCATCATAAGCGACATGAGCATCATAAAGCCATAGGTGATAAGGGAAGAGAGCTGACCAACACCAAAGGCGGTTCCTTGAGAAGAAACAATAAGGTATGAGCCAAAGTAAAGAATCAAAACAAACAGCACGTAAATAGTAAAGTTCATGAATGGTGAGTTAAGAGCTATGAGCCTCTCGGCTGAAGTGAAGTCTTTACGCAACTCCTCTGAAGCGTTATCAAATTTCTGACGTTCAAAGTCTTCATTGACAAATGACTTAACAACGCGAATACCAGCAAGGTTTTCTTCTGCAGACTCGTTAAGTGCGTCGTACTTCTTAAAGATCTTTTTAAAGATAGGGATAACTCTAGAAATAATAAGATAGAGACCAAATCCCAGAAGCGGCATGATAGCAACAAAAATAATTGCAAGCCAGCCACCCATGATAAAGCCAGCAATAAATGCAGCAATAAACATGAATGGCGCGCGAACCGCCATACGGATAAGCATCATAAATGCCATCTGTACGTTTGAAATGTCAGTGGTCAAACGCGTTACCAGAGAAGATGACGAGAAAGCATCAATAGTGGTAAACGAGAATTTCTGAATATTTCGGAACATATCACGACGAAGGTTGCGGGCAAATCCTGTAGATGCCTTAGCAACTGAGATGCCAGAGAGTGCTCCAAACAGCAGTGACAACATTGCCATAGCAGCAAGAATGAGGCCCGACTGAAGAATGGCGTTGAGATCAGCGCCAGCTCGAAGGGTATCAATAAGAGCTGCTGTTCTAAAGGGGATGAGAATCTCTAAGATGGTTTCTACCATAACAAAGACAGGTGTGAGAATAGCGTCTCTCTTAAACTCACCAATACTCTTTGAAAGGATCTGAGCAATCTCTCTAAAAGAAAGATTATTTACATCAACAATGCCAGTCAACGATGAAGGGATCAGGGCTTTATCGGCTTCAGTTGATTCAACCATGTCTTCAAGTGTTTCAGTTGAGGCTACTTCTTCTGGCATGTCGTTTCTCCTTTCTCATCTCTGCTAATTGTGTTCCAATGCTCAACTAAACGATCTAAATATGCGCAAAATGTAACTTTTTCTTCATCTGAAAGAACGGACAAAGCCTGCGCTTCAAATGATGCAATAGATTCTTGAGCTTCTTGCGCCTGTTTACGCCCCTCTTTTGTCAGTGAAAGAAGCGTTTGCCTGCGATCTTTATCTACACGAGTGCGTTCAACAAGACCTTTGCTTCAAGTTTGCTCACCATTTCTGAAAGCGATGCAGACGTGTTCTTTGTCTTGGCGAGAAGATCTTTTTGTGTCATATCTCCATCACGATACAGTGCAGTCAAAATAAATTGTTGACCGCCACGGCATCCGCGTGTGATGTAAAGATAATGGCCCAAGTGGCCAAGATTGCGAATAATGCGCATCTCTTGAGTAGGTGAGGTAGGTGCTTGATGCATGAGTACCTCCCATAACAGAAATAATTCTTGTTAGGTATTATACTCAAAATTTTTGAGATAGCAAGGTACCTAACAATCAAGTACCGAAGTTTTATTTTCTTGAAATAAAAGCAGGTAAATTGTTTGAAGTTCCAACACTGTTTTTAAAGGTAGGCAAAATTTGCAAAAATTCTTCGCACTACTGCATAAGGAGACACCTTAGGAACATTGTGAGGGCAACCTGGAATAAAGAGGAGTCGTGCGGTTGGAATTGCCTCAGCGATACGACGAGTTTCCTCTGGATAAATCTCGTCGTACTCACCAGCCATGACAACAACAGGAACAGAGATATGTCCCAGGGTTGCAGGATCAATATGTGGATTGTCTACCATGAGCTCAAGATGCTCTGCAATACGAGCGGCTTCTGCAGGTGAAGGAACAGGGTAGCCGTCTTCTAGAACGGCGCCTTCCCAGCCTTCAGCCGCCCAACGTTTATTACCCTGGATACTTTCATAGAGCCAAGTCATATCACCTAGCGTATCAGGCTCAAGATTTGCGCCAATAGACACGAGAGAGGCAACAATATCTGAATAATCGCGTGCTAAAAGAAGACCTAGGATGGCGCCATCAGAAAAGCCCACAATATGAGCAGATGTAACGCCAAGCTGCTTCAGGACAACGTATGCATCTTCTGCCATCTGCTCGTAGGTAAAGGCCGCTGTTCCTCGGGTACTTTGTCCCTGATCTCTGGAGTCTATACCTATTGCGTTGTAGCCACGTTTGCATACTTCATCAATGATGGTTCCAAAGATACCGTGTTCCTCGCCGTTTCCATGGAGAAAAACAATAGGAGTAGCAACTGTATCGTCGGTAACAGACTTCAAATAAGCCGCAGTTGAAGCAAGGTCTTCACAGGGTTTCTCGCCAGCAGAGGTGTGGGGAGTGTAGACAAACGTTGCAATCTCCGCACCGTCATCAAGGCAACACCTGAAGATGGCTCTTCAGGTGTGCTGTTGGCTTGTTATAGGGTTTTGGACGATAGACGGGTGGAAACTCGACCACGTGTGCTCCTAGCTGCGTGTTTTAGTTCTTCTGGCTTGGATGTGCTTTGAAGAAGTCAAAGCGAGGAGGAAGCTCTTCAAGCTGGTGCTCTTCCGCGCTCTGACCAAGCTTTGCTGCAAGCTCCTTTGGACCCATAAAGGCGTTCTCCCAGGAGAAGAACTCCTCATGTGGGAAGTTGAGGGCATCTGCGATGCGCTCGCAGCCTTCTGGAACAGCTGGGTGCATGAGCAGCGTGATGGTCTTAAGTGCATAGAATGCGTCTGCAAGTGCCTGGTCGTAAGCCTCGTCACTGCCCTGAGCAGCCTTGGAAGCCTCGCCCCAACGCTTGTTTTCTGCGCGAGCGTACTCGTCAACAGCGGCAAGTGCGGAATGCGCGTCAAAGCCGTATGCAAGCTGCTCGTACTTAAGCAGAACCTCTTGAGCAGCATCAATGACTTCCTGGTGAGGCTCGCTAACAGGGAGGTGACCGCCACAAGCATTAGCTGCACCATACAGGCAGCTACGAGCCATGCGGTTAAAGATGTTAGTGAGAAACGCTGACTCCTTGAGCGCTGGATCAACAACGCGAGGATCATCCTTTACCAGAAGATCTGGCTCGCCGTCTTTGCCCTTCCTGGAAACGGAGGTGTCAAAGCCTTTGGCGAGAAAGACACGGCGCGCTGATCAAGGCCAAGCGAGAGCCAGTGAGCGCGGAGCTGCTCTGGAGTGTAGAACTCAAGGAGCTCTTCAGCCATTGGAGGCTTGATAGCACCAGAGCTGGAAGCCTTCTTGTTCATAAAGAGAATGTGGTAGTTAGCAACTGGAGTATCGGTGATGAGACCCCAATCAAGTGCATCCCACAGCGGGTTCTGGACAATGCAGTAGAAGAAGATGTTGTCTTGACCAATGAACTGGTAGACAGCAGCATCGTCACTGCACCACCAATCGCGCCACTCGTCAGAAGAGTAGCGAGAACCACCGTTGCTAGCGTCTTCAGAAAGAGCAGCACGTGTGAAGGTGATAGGAGCCCAAAGGGACTCAGTCCAAACCCAGATGGTAAGGTCTTTGAGATCTTCAATGTCTGGAGACTTAAGGCCCCAAGAAATATTGCCCGTCATGCGGTAAGGCAGGAGAGTCTTGCTTGTTCTAAAGCGAATTCCAGCCTCTTTGAGTTTCTCGCGAGCTTCATCTCTATCTTGCCAGTTTTCAAAAACAACAGAGAAGGAAGAAGCGTTACCTTCTGGCTCAATGACACTATGAGCTGGGAGGGAAGAGGCAACGCCGTCAAAGTCTTGGCGGTAGGAATTTTGTATGTAGATAATAGGCTCGGTCAGAGTCTCTTGAACGGTAGAGGTAACAACTGAGCGAATCTGTGGGTTGTTCTTCCACTTTTCTACAAGGTTGTTTAGGAAGTCTTTGTATTGTGGCAAGTCAAAGTACCAGCTTGGTGCAGGGCGAAGCTCTGGTGTGGTGCCGGTGAGCTGTGAAACAGGAGCAATGAGCTCTTCTGGGTTGAACTGATGGCCCAGGTCGCATTCTTCTGCATAAGCTTTTTCTGACTTACAACCCTTGATAGGGCAGCGTCCATTGACCTGACGGCCATTAAGGAACGTTTGAGCCTCGGTATCATAGAACTGCTTGGTTGAGAGCTTGGAGAGCTTGCCGCGCTCATAAAGGCGGTGCATGATGCTGTCTGCCATCTCTTCGTGAATCTTTGCAGCTGGCTCTAGCGCGGAACCACCGTAGAAATCAAGAGAGATGTTATACGCGTTAAGAGCGCTTTTCTGCAGGTTGTGGTTCTGATTGACGTAATCGAGGATGGTACCCTCGTAGCCCTCTTCTTCAACCTTTTTGCGATAGCCCTCTGCAATAGGAGAGCCATAGCAGTCAGTTCCCGAGATAAACAGGACGTTTTTCTGGCCAATGCGATCTCTTAAGAAACGAGCAAAGAAATCTGCTGGGACAAAGACGCCCGCAATGTGTCCAAAGTGGAGATTTTTATTACCGTAGGGCATACCACCGGTAATGACAGCGCGCTTAGGAAATGAGGGCGCATGTTCATGTCGTAGCTTTCGGCCATGGATACCTCGCAGTTGGAATTAGTAGATTACGCAAATTATCTTCTTATTCTAATCTTTTTTGATTCACTACACGAATAGATTCAGAAGTCGATACTATAGTGAGTAGAAATTATGTAAGGAGAGTTTGTGGGAAGAAAAAAGCCAAAGACAAGCCTTGAGTTTGTCCTAAAGGATCCACCAAAGTCTGTGGTGACGCCCTTCCTTGTGGCTGACCTTGCGCTTTTACTCATGTTTGTGTGTCATATTCCGCTGATGGTTATGGGAGAGCTTCCGCCAAACGATATTCTTCCAGCCGTGTTAGGTCTTCTTGGAAGCATGTTGGCAGGCGGCTTAATCCTTGTGTGGATTACCCGCGTCAATAAGCGTGATTTTAGGTCTTTGGGTCTTCGAGTAAGCTCCTGGCCAGGGTTTATGCGTGGAGTTACCTTTGGCTTCTTGATGGTACTGTTTACCTTTGGCTCCATCATGCTTATTGAAGGCTTTGATTTTAACTTCAACGCCTCCTATAACATTTTTGCTGCCCTCTTTTTACTTGTGGCAACACTTATTGAGTCCGCAGCAGAAGAAATCTTGTTTAGAGGCTACCTACAAACTGGCGTTGCAGCTAAGAGCTCTTTTCCTGTAGCGCTTGTGCTTCAGGCAGTGCTCTTTACTGCGACGTATGGACTAACGCCTAATATCTCTGTTGCCGCAGCAATCTCAGTCTTTTTGATGGGCATCCTGTATGGCCTGGTTTTTTGGCTTACCGATAACCTGCTTATGACCATTGCTATGCACTTTATCTGGAACTTTGTGACTGGCCCTATTCTGGGCATCTCGGTTACTACCACGCTTCTTCCTACCACGCTTTTAACGGCGTATCCTGCAGCATCTGAGTTTATCTCGGGTGGCGCCTACGGTATTGAAGCAAGTGTTGTTACCATTTTTGTATGTCTTGCTGCCTGCGCTATAGTAGGTTGGAAATGTTATAAGGCACAAGGCGAGAAAAACTAATGGCTTCACACATGTTTCAGTCAATTGAGACTCTTTCAGTAGAGCCAGGAACACCGCTGCTGCTTCATGCATGCTGCGGACCATGCTCGCTTGAACCTTTAAAGCATCTGAGAGAAGAGGGCTTTGAGCCAACCATCTGCTGGACTAATCCTAATATTCAGCCTGTTGAGGAGCATGACAGGCGCCTCCAAACCTTACTGACGTGGGCTCAAGAAGAAGCTCATGTTGAGGTGATTGTGGCAGGAGATCCGCGAGAGCAGTGGGAGCGAGCTGTGGCCCCTCAGGGATTTGAGCGAGACCGCCGCTGCCGTGCTTGTTATGCAATCCGCCTGGCAGAGAGCTGTCGTGTGGCGGCTGAGCGCGGGTTTGAATACGTTTCTACTACACTGGCTGTCTCGCCCTATCAGCTCTTTGATGCCTGCGAGGATGAGCTGGTGTCAATCGCACATGCTCATGGGCTGACGCCTGTGTGGAGAGATTTCCGTCCGTATTATCCCGAGGCTACAAAAGAGTCTCGTGAGCTTGGTATGTACCGACAAAATTATTGCGGCTGTAGGTATTCTGCGGCCGAGGCTCAGATAGAGCGTCATGAAGCTCGTGACGCAAGAAAGGCAGCACGTCATGCGAACTGACGATTTTGATTATAACCTTCCAGAAGAGCGTATTGCCCAAGCGCCTGCTGAGCCAAGAGACTCTTGCAGGCTGTTGGTGTTACATAGAGAAGATGGTCGCTTAGAGCATAAGCACTTCACCGATATTGTGGAGTATCTTGAGCCAGGTGATTTGGTTGTAGTTAACCAGACGCGCGTTATGCCGGCACGTCTTGTAGGCAAAAAGCAACATACGGGCGGCGTGTCAGAAACACTGCTTTTAAAACGCCGAGAAGACATTGACGCCTTGGGCGGTGTATGGGAGTGTCTGGTAAATCCTGGTAAGCGTCTAAAGCCTGGCGCAGTAATTGAATACCGTGCAGGCGGCTTGCATGCTCCTGACTCAGCTCCTGTTGTGTTGACGGGCACCATTGTGGACTTTGTTGACGACAACAGGGGAGGTCGCCTGGTACGCTTTGAAAGCCCAGGGAGACCGTACTCTTGATGAGGCTATTCATGAGGCAGGTCACGTTCCACTGCCTCCGTATATTACGCAGTACGAGGGAGATCCAGAGAAGTACCAGACGGTCTACGCTATGCAGGACGAGCATTCTGCTGCAGCTCCTACCGCTGGCCTTCACTTTACTCCTGAGCTAATTGAAACTATCAAAGCAAAGGGAGTCCAGTGGGCATCAGTTGAGCTTGAGGTGGGTATTGATACCTTCAGGTTGGTAACAGAGGATGATCCTACTAAGCACGTCATTCATACCGAACGCTATCACGTAGCCCCAGAAGTTGTTGAGGCAGTTAAGGCCACTAAAGCTGCTGGTCATAAGGTTATTGCCATTGGTACTACCAGTGTTCGTTCGCTTGAAAGTGCTTGGGATAATCAGATTCCTGCAGCTGAGCCTCCTGTTGTTGCCCGTCGCTTTGAGGAGGCAGAAGACTCTGCTGCAGTGACTCATAAAGGTGATATGGTTGCCCGAGAAAAACGCAACCACCAACCTCTATTTGATGCCAGGCTCTACGTTCCACGTGGTAGACACCATGGTGACCAACTTCCACGTTCCACGTTCAACTTTGATGATGCTGGTTTCTGCGTTTGCAACGCGCGAGCAGATTATGAACGCCTATCAAAGTGCTATTGACGAGAAGTACCGCTTCTTGTCATTTGGTGATGCCATGATCATCATTTAGCGTGCTTGGTGACGTGAGCATGGTCTAGTGAATATGACACTCACGTTCAACTTGAGAGTTTAAATGTAAAAAAGTGCCCACAGTATTGTGGGCACTTTTTCATACGGTTTCTTATTTGGAGTAATGGCGGTATTACCAGTTAAAAATCAGCCATACAAGGGACGCAAGAATCGCTATCATGCCAAGAACAACAATGATGAAGCCAATGCGCTGACCACGAGTTGTTTCTCGAAGGATTTTCTCGCCAGTAATAAGCTCTTTAAGTGTGAGCTGCTTGGTATTGATGTTAATTACCTGCTCGGCAACAGACTCTCTGAGCTGCTCAGTAATTTCTGGTGTTGCATGAATTTCTTTAGCGTCATCAATGACTGACTGTGCTTCATCATGTTTATCTGCTGCTTCGTTAAAGAGTTCCTTGGCTGTCTTAATTTTCTCTTCAAGATCCTCTATATCTTTGCTCAGAATCCTCTGACGAGCATTAGCTTCAGCTACTACGGCGTCATATTCTTGCTGTTTCTGCTCATAATCTTTGCGAGCCGCATCAATAGAAGACTCTGAGGACTCCAACGATTTGCCCTGGGTCCAGTAATGCGTTTGTGCCATCTCAAGTGAAGACTGGAAAGAGTTCTGTAGTTCCTCAACTTGCTTTTGGGCCTGCTCTGCACGAGCAAGCTCTGACTTAAGGTCTTCCTCAATACGAACAATTGCATCGTGGTTAGCAGCAGGGTCTGCCTTAAGACCAGCAAGTTCTTCTCTCAGAGAAAGCTGTCTTGCCTGGGAGTTTTCCAGTGCTTTATTTGCAGACGCTACAGCAGCATCGCGTTTCTCGGTAACTTCTTTAAGCTGAGTCTCAGCGTTTTTAACACCACGCTGCGCCTCAGAGATTGTTTTTGAGATATCATCCAGCCTGCCTTTTGCCGTGGCAGCAACTTCTTTGTAAGGCTTAATCTTTGCTTCGTCGTCAACTTTTTGCTGTTCAAGCTTCTGAATAAGCTGGTTTTTCTTAACCGTGAGAAGATCTACTTGCGTAGATTGATCACTCATGACCTGAGCGGTCTCTGCAAAAATTTTCTCTTGCTCAGCAATTATTTGATCAAACGAGCTTTGCACGTAGTCTCTGTGCTCTAAGTCTTGTTTGTCTTTAGCAAGACGCTCCTGCATCTGTTTGAGCTCTTGCTTTGCAGAATTTGTCTCTTTAGCGGCGTTGTGGACTTCTTTGGTAGCCTGAAAACCTTCTGCAACAGCGGTTGTGGCGCTTTCAAACGCACTGCTAACGCCTTTTGCTACAACCTGAGTAGTGTCTTTGGCAATCTTTTGAATGTCCTGGGACTTGCTGACTTCAGGTGTGTTCTCAGACTCATTCTGTTCATCAGAAGTTACTGCTTGAGTATCTATTGTGTCCAATTCCTCAGTTTTTGAGTTTTGGATATCGTTTTCAGCCATGGTGAACCTCCTACAAGAGTTCCGACTTTTTATTTTTACCCTGTTTTTGAGCAAATCATAGTCTAATTTGGTTCTTTCTGGAAATAAGATTGGATATAATACGTTATGTTTTGTTACGATAGTAACGATTAATCGAGAATAACTCTCGAGTAGATTTTTGGTTTCCGGAAGGGGAGTCCACTTATGGTTTCAAAGCAGACTACTATCATCAATGCAACTGGTCTTCACGCTCGTCCAGCATCCGTCTTTGTTTCTGAGGCAAAGAAGTTTGAGAGCAACGTCACCATCAAGAATGTTGACAAGGACTCCGCTCCAGTTAACGCTAAGTCCATCATGATGATTCTTGCTGCTGGCCTTGGTACTGGCACCAAGATTGAGATTGCATGCGACGGCGCTGACGAGCAGGCAGCTCTTGACGCTCTTGTTGCTCTTGTTGACAGCGGCTTCGGCGAGTAAGCTAACGGCTTACATACTGTGCATGTTAAGCCCGGCTTTTGCCGGGCTTTTTTCAAAGAGAGGTTAGTATGACATTTGTTGCAACATGGCTTGTAACTACTGTTGCTACGTTGGTGGCCTGCACCTTAATTCCAGGTCTAACTATTGTGGGAGGCTCGTGGGCAGGTCCTATTCTGTTCTCATTAGTACTCGCAGCAGTCAATACGGGCATTAAGCCTGTTGTTAAGCTACTCTCATTGCCTATTAATGTGCTAACCCTAGGTATTTTCTCGCTCTTTATTAATGCCTTTATGCTTGAGCTTTCAAGTTTTATTTCTAGGAATTTGCTGCATGCGGGCGTTGCTATTGATTCTTTAGGCACCGCTATCCTGGGATCAATAGTTATCTCAATTGTCTCTTCAATTGTGATTAGCCTTACTGGTCTAAAGAAGGAGAACCTTTCCTAAGTTCCTTTTGGGCTTTATCAAGCTTGGCAAAACTATCCGAGATAGCAGAGGTAATCTGAGAGATCTGCGATGACTCAGTAATGTTTTCAATCAAAGATGTTGCGGATGCATTGACAAGCGAACTAAGGAGGTCAAAGAAGACTTCTTTGGTTTGCTTTCTGTTTTAGTGAGTGCTGCAACAACAGGCTGTAAGTTTGCGGGCGAGCTAATAATGTCGCTGAAATAGACTGCTCCGCCTGCCGAGAGAGCGTCAAAGAGCTCATTAGTAAAGTGCTCACGATCAGAGAGCGGGAGTTCTTTATACCAGTTGCTAAACGCCTCGTTAATCTTTTTACATTCCAGCTGGAAATCATCAGCAAATTCAAAGGTATTGCGCATGACCTGCCATGAAACACCGTCGTGAGCCATCATACCTGTCTCGGAGCTTTTTACGATGAGCTTTGGAACAGCAGGATCATCAAAAATCATGCCAACTACACTAAACTCAGGCAAAATTCTGATGTATTTATCTCCAAGCACCTTATGGGCTGTGGTGGGAAGAATTTCTGGACACATGTTAGGACCGTCGTTACTCCAGACGCGATCAATTGTGCCAAGCAGCTCGTCAGGGCAGACTGTTGCTGCGTATGCCGCAAGATTGCCACCCTTAGAGTGACCGCCAACCATAACGTTTGCGCAGGTAGTGCTATTGCCTGCTGCAAGGTGTTCTCGAATACGTTTCTCAAGGTATAGTGCTGCTGATTTATCAGCGGATGTAACCTGGAAGCTGAGGTTGAGGTTTTCTCGCCAGCCAACGAGCGTGCCGTCAGTTCCTCTAAAAGAAACAAACATCTGTCCCGTAGGCAGATAGGCGGTAAACGCTGCAAACTGCAGGCTTTTCTCGACATTAATGCGGTCTACATAGCGACCAAGTTCAATGTTGGCAAAGCGGGGAGCGTTAACCAGTGCCTCAAGGAAGGTTCCATCAACGCGAGAAAATCCCGTGATAAGAGATGGGTCATCTTTAAGCTTTCCAGCATTTTGGCGCAGGCATCACCAAGCTGAACGCGTTTCTCGCTACGCTCAGAAGGCACGACGCCGCCAAATCCCAGATAGGAAAGGATTGAGAGAATCAGGTTATCGACGTTGTTAAAAGGGTCATTCTCAAACGTCAGATCGCCGCGCCAGTGTAGATAGTCAACGACATTTGCCATGATGCCTCTTTCCTGCTGGTACTTTTCGTATACTAAGCATAGATGAAGATTGATTGATTTGGGGAGAAGCCCGTGGAAAAAGCTACAGTTTCTTCAAAAGCAATTGCTACCAAGAAGCGCTTTGTTTTTGCAGATGTTCTTACCATTTTGGCAGGTATTGCTGTTGTTATGCTGCATACCTCGCTTAACGTTTTTTCTCTTGCACACACTAAAACGTGGGCCTTCTCTTTATCTTTGCAAGCTGCGTTTATTTACGCGGTACCCATCTTTTTTATGCTGAGTGGTATGAATCTGCTTGGGTATAGAAGCAAATACTCCACAAAGACATTCTTTATGAAGCGTGCAAGAAAGACGCTGATGGCGCTTATTTTTGGCAGCGCAGTGGTGTATCTGATGTACGTGCTTTTTCCTACAAAGTTTTGGGGTGCCGAAGAGGTTGCCGCAAGTGCTGGTGTTGTTGATTTTGTAAAGCGCCTTCTAACCAATAACGTTAACAGCACTCTTTGGTTCATCTATACCATTTTGTATCTATATCTTTTGACGCCTGTGCTTTCTTTGGTAGTTCAAAAGAAAGAAACCCTGCTCTATGTTATGGCACTTACGCTCTTTGTGAGCTTTGGTTTGCCTCTTCTTGAGTTTCTTGGTGTTCGTGGTGTTTACTTTGATCAGCTGTTTAGATGGGCCGCCTTTAACAGTGATGGCCTTTTCTACTATCTACTGGGATATTACGTTAAGACGTATTACGACGAGCTTCCAAAATTTACTAAAAACAATCTTGTGCTTGCTGTAATTTTCTTGCTTTCATCTGCGGCTATGTTTGGCTGGGGACTTATTGCTAACAACTTTGGAACCCCATTGACTCCAGAAATGACGTATCAGAGCTATCCCATTACTATTAGAAACTTCCTCTGCTTAGCACAGGCCGCATCTTTGTTCTTGTTTGTGCTGAACCTTGAGCCAACGCTGCAGGAGCTTTCCGATGGTGCCAAGAAATGCATCGGCACGGTATCTGCTGGTGTTTTAGGAGTCTATCTGTTCCAGATTCCTGTCATTAACTTCTTGGGACTAAGACTTGGTCGATTCCCGTACAGCTTGCTTGGTAACGCTTTTGTACGAGGCATCTTTGTCTTTGTAGTCACAATTGTTGTAGTTATGACGTTCCAGTGGCTGATGGGACAGGTCAAACAGAAACTTTCTGCTAAATAGGCGTTCTATTTCATCAGAGAAATTGAGTTGATATTAGAAATAATTTTAGTATCAGATAAAATATGGTTTATATAAACTGAAGGAGTACAGAGATGAGCTCTTTTACGTTTTTTAAACATAAAGATTTTTCTAATAACGCGTCCGAGAATGTAATAAAAACGTCACATCTTAGCACGTTCAATCCCACTAGAATACTGGGCTTTTGTTTGCTTAGTTTAATCTTTGAATTTCCTTTTCCTGTGATTTTAATTTCTAGTGATGATGTTTATTGCAATGTGCCATTGGTGTCGTTTGTGATGTGCATTTTTGTTGCTTGTGTCTTTGATAAGGCTTATCGCATTCTTAATGACGGGACAGTTCAAAGGATAATTAAAAGTCTATGTTTGTGCCTTGTTATTTGGTTGTTCTCGGTTCTATTTATTTACTGTATAGCGTACATAGATTTGGGTTTAGGTGGAAAAATTGTCAATACAGGTATAGGTCTTTTCGTATTTATCTGCCTTAGTCGGATTGTGATTCGTTAATTAATAGACCTGCATAAAAATTTGAACTGCCTCCCATTTCTTATGTCCAAGAAATGGGAGGCAGTTCATATGCGGGTGATTATGATTCTGCAGCGTGTTAGCGTCGGCTTTTAGGCCTGGCCCACAAAATAGCGCAGCTTTGGTAGGTTCTGCCGAAGAATCGACATGTTCCTAATCAAGATAGCTAGGCAGCTAGGCGGTCGTACTACCTGATATGCATATCTGTGCATAAACTTCATCTAATATGCTTAAACATGAATAGACAAATATAAGGAATTTAACTATCAATAAATTCTGTATCTACGGAACACACCTAAGTCGGATATTCTGCTCAGATGCGGGCATTTTACACACCTAATGAAGATAATCTGCACGTTTTAGCTATTTTCAGCGTCATGTATACGTCTTTTTGACAGATTATCTAACTTAGGTGTGTTTTGAACTGACTCCAATTTCTCGTGTCCAAGAAATGGGAGGCAGTTCAATTATGCAGGTCTATTTTGAAGGTTTTTGACTAGCGAGCAGTGACTAGCGTAAGCGTTGCTTCTCCAGAAGCATTTACTGTGCTTACGACAACGTCAATGACGCTTGGTAGATTGCTTGCAATTTCTACAATTTGAGACACACTGACTTCTTCAGAGAGCTTTCCGCTTGCTCGCTGCTCAAAGAGGGCGCCTGCCAGTACGCCACGCATATGTTTTGCATTATGCGACACAACGCTACGTTTTCCCGTACGAGGATCTTCTCGCTGTACAACAACTTGCAGCAGCTCACAAGGGTGTTTTTGCCGATGGCGTCCACATCTTTCTGTATTCTCCCGAGCGACAATCCACAACTATTTGATCCTTCAGAGCGGCGTTTAACAGGGGATTAAGTTGCTTTTTCCAGTAAGTTGCAACGGTACCAACGGTGGGCAACTTGATTGAGGCAGAAAGTCTATAGTTGGGGAGAAGATCATGCGGTCTTACAACACCCCAAAGGCCAGAGAAAATCATGATTTCCGAGTTGAGAATATCTGCTGGTAATGTGACTGTTTTCTGTGTGTTTTCTAACGTGACGTTTTTAAGTGTCTGGTTGAATTTTGCAGCCTCAAAAAGCACACCGGTATAAAGGTTGAGCGCGGTTGTGGTTGGAGCTTCATAGACGTCCAGATTGTCGGCTATGTCTCCGACGGTGTTCGGACCAATTTTAAGCACCTGAGCTGCATCTGCATGAGAACAGACCTGTTGTAGATCTTTGATAAGTTCTTCTCGACAGGTGCTTAGCTCGGAGCCAAACAAAAGTGATGAGAGATCAAGAGAAGGCCCAGAGGTGGGAACGGTTTTTCCTGATGATGGCGGAAGCAAAATAATCATGAAAATCCTTTTGATGCGGGATTTTTAGTTGTTGTTTAGTTTGATTCTAATTTATGTCCGGTGTGCGTGGTAACTTAAGAAGTAAGAAAAATCGGAGAGGTGACGTATGGGCTTGCTTCTGTACAAACAACAAACAGGTGCTTTCTTATCAAACTCTGTTAAAGAGCGGCTAGAGGCTTCGCTTGAGAGATGGGGCTCTGCTCAGCTTATTGTTCCTTCTCCCGATGCAGTGTTGTTAGTTAAGAGGCAGCTTGGCGCCATCCAAGAGCTCTCTGTTGGAGTGAATGTTTCAACTTTTGATGAGTGGGTGCGCGATCAATGGAAGTTGTATGGAAACTCTGATCGTCTGCTTTCAACTACGCTTCGCAAGGTATTTTTCCAGCAGGTTTTAGATGGAATGCCTGCTGATGAGCTGGGTTCTTTGAACGCTGGCAAGGGTACGGTGGAGCTTCTCTCTAAGCTTGCTCCAGAGTATCTTACAGAACTTGATCAGATTATGAACTATGGTCAACTTTCTGCTGGTCAGATGAGTGCTTGTAAGGTGTTAGAGCGCTACAAGATGCTGCTTGAAGAAAAGTCGTACGTCGAGGTGTGTCAGTGTCTGGATTACCTGCTGCAGTCCATTCCAGCGCAAGGAGCTGCACTGGTTTTCTCGCGAGTTGAAGATCTTTCGGAGGCGCGTCTTAAGTTTGTGCGCAAGCTGTCGCAGAAGCGTGAGGTGTCGTTTTCTCTCTACGTGCCCGAAGGACCTGCAGGTTATGCGGCAGAGCAGCAGCTGGAGTTGGTCGGCGGCCCGGGATGCGATTGTCGTGTGAATGCGGAGCCGGCGCCAGCCTCAAAAAGTCAGGAGCTCAACGATCTTCTCGCCAGGGTGTTTAGGGCCACGGAGGGCAATGAGGTTACGCCAAGCGGTGCGGTAACGTTTCTGTCGCCGCTGGGCCAGCTTGCCGAGGCTGAGTCTATTAGCAGGTATATCTCTCAGTGCGTAGAGTCTGGTAGCAAGAGCTTTGTGGTATACACCTCAAATCCGCAAAAGGTTTGGGACGCGCTTTCGCAGAAGCTAGCGGCTAAGGGGATTGCCGCTCACTACAAGCGTTCGGTGCGCATTCAGGACTCGCTTGCAGGACGTGCGTTTGCCAGCTTGATTGATGCGTACGTCACGCTCAATGAACGTGCAGAGCTCGAGAAAAACATTGATTACCAGGCCTCTGAGCACCAGATGGGTGATATGTCGTGGTGGCCTCCACGCACGCTCACGGACTATTTGATTTCTCCTATTTCAGGCATAGGTGTTGAGCGCGCATGGATGCTGGATAAGAGTTGGCGTGGCAACAGAACGCTATATGCCACCAGAGTGCTTGAGACGCTTTCTAAGGCAGCTATGAGCTCGCGCCTGTGTGCAGAGACCATCAAGAGTCTTGAGCTGGGCAGAATTGGTTCAGCTGCTCAGCGCATAATCGAATATCTTTCTGCAGAAACATCCGATGAGCAGCCAGAGTCCGCTCAGTCTAAAGAGACACTTCTTCAAAATCAAGAGTCGCTTAAGGTAATGAGCAAGATTGTTTCTTCTGCACAGGAGCTTCATGAGGCAGGATTAAAGCTCACTCCTCAGACACTCAAATCATTTATTGACCTCTGCAAAGATCAGGCGGTCATGATGCCTGTTTCTAATGGTATTGAGTCTGATATTCAGGTGTTGATTGCTCCTGTAATCCAAGCTCATTCTTTTGAGCCACATATGTTTGATACCGTCATTTTCCAGGGTATGGATACGCTGAATTTTGGTGTTAAAGCATCCGACGGTGCACTGCAGGAGTTTATTCGCCATGCGAGTAAAACGCCTAAAGTGTCAGAGTTTGCACGGTATCAAAGAGATTTCTATGCGGCACTTATAACCGCTTCTACCAGCGTTGCATTTGAGAAGGTTGAACAAAAAGATGTCTTTAACGCAGTAGCTCTCAGTGAGGTTAAAGCATGCTATCCCAAAGACTATGCAAAGAAGACAGGGGTTGCACGCGGAGAAGAAGAGGTGCTGGTAAACCTGTTACCTCAAGCTGCTGATCCAGAACGTGTTGCTGAACTCCCAACAATCGAATCTGGTGAGATTGACCCTAAACTCAAAAACATTGTGGTACTTCCACGTCATTTGACGAGGGAGACCCTTGAACAGGAATTACAGGGTCTTATAGAGGTCTCGCGAGAAGGGCTACCGCTTCTTTCCGCTTCTCAGATTGAAACGTATCTTGAGTGTCCCTACAAATGGTTCACGCAACGTCGAATCAAGATTTCCCAGGTAGACACTGAGTTTGCTCCAATGCAGATGGGTACCTTTATCCATCGTGTTTTGGAGCTAACACACGCAACACTTTTAGCTGAAGCACTTGGTTGTGATGTGGCTGATCTTGATTCAGTGGTTGAATCTGCACTTTTGCAAGACATTCCTGGCTCTAGGATTACATCTGATAACCTAGATCATGCAAAACAGGTGCTAGATACCTGTTTTTCTCAGGTGTGGGATGAGCAGTTCAACAACATTAACCGAGCATCTTTAAATGAGCTTATTCCGCATAGCATTCAAGAAAGAAAACAGGTTGAGAATATACGAGAAAATCTCAAGAATCTTCTCGAGTTTGAAGCTTTGCACTTTATTGGCTATCAGCCCAGATTTTTTGAGCTTCGTTTTGGTAGAGAAGAAAACGTTGTTGAGTATGCAGGAGCTCAATTTACAGGCTCGATTGACCGCGTAGATGTAAACGCTCATGGTCAGGCACTTATTATTGACTATAAACATAAGGGCACAAATGATCTGAAAGCTTATTCAGCAAAGTTAAGTCTGGACAGTGAGCTCTCAAAAGAGATTCTGCCAAGGCATGTACAGTCTGCAATATATGCTCAGATTATGAGGAAGCAGCTCACCAAGTATAAGCTTGAGCCAGTTGCTGCAATTTATCTGGGCACCAAAGAGCAAAAGGATAAGCCTTCATTTGCTCTTGCAGGCATGGCAACGGAAGCGGCAACAGGACATATTTGGAACATACATCCGGAAGATAAAAAGCTCAGGGACCAGGCAGTTATGGTTGTGTCTCAAAACTCAGCGGAGTTTGTAGACTACTTGGACGCTTGGGAGAGTTTAATTGCTCAGAAGGTTCAAGCCATGCTTTCTGGAGATGTCCGAGCCAATCCTTGCGATAAGGATGCATGTAAGTATTGTCCAGTAAAACTGTGCGACAAGAGGAGGTAAGCTACTATGGCTGATACACGTTATACGCCCGGTCAAGAGAAGACCATCAAGACGCTTGATAAGCCTCTTTTTGTTGCAGCAGGTGCTGGTTCAGGAAACTTTTACGCTTACACAGAGAATTGTGTGGGCTTTAAAGGAAGGCTCAGGAGCTGACGGAAAGCCGTACCTGAGTAGTCTTGACCAGGCATTGATTATTACGTTTACCAATGCTGCAGCTACAGAAATTAAGGAGCGCGTTAGGGAAGCTCTAGAAAAAGAAGGTCTGCATAGCGCTGCGTTGCAGGTTGATGATGCGTGGATTAGTACTATCCACGGTATGTGCAGCAGAATTTTAAAGATTCATGCACTTGATTTGGGCCTTGATCCTGAGTTCGAAATCATTAACGACATGACCAGAAATCAGCTGGTCAATATATCTATTGAAGAAGTACTCAGAGAGCTTTCTCAAGATGAAAGCTATGCTGAGTTTCTCTCAACCTATGCAGGGAACAGAGATGCGCTGAAATCTCATATTGAAACGCTGATTTCGTACGCTCAGTCATCTCCTGTAGGAATGGATGCTATTTCGTTTGTAGGGGATAGCTCTGACCTGGAAGTTCTAAAAGCGGAGCTTGAGAGTCTCTGCGGTGCACTTGAAGCGCTCAAGGGAGCAATCGCTGCCACAAAACCAGATGAAGCGGAGCAGCTACGAAGTGTTCAATCTGAACTTTCAAGTAAATTGCAGCAACACTTGGTTCTCTCGCTCACTGATTTTGACCAGGCGTTTTGGGATACGTTGCAAAAAGCACTCAAGATCGGTCGTTCCTCAAAAGAAATAAAAATTGTAAAAGATGAAGCTGCGTACCAGCTTAAAGTTTGTAGCTCTTTATTTGGGCTTATTCAGGACACGTCTGAGGGTCAGTGTCTGAAAGATGTTACAGAGCAGGTCTACAAGCTCTTTAAACAGAAGAAACTTGCTGTTGGTGGTCTTGATAACGATGATCTTTTACATCTAACGGCAAAGGTGTTCGAAGAGCATCCAGAGATTGCAGCTGTTTACACGGATAAATTCAAGCTTGTAATGGTTGATGAGTTCCAAGATACGGACCAACAACAAGTGCAGATGATTAAGAGTCTCTCAGGTAAAGATGCTCAATATCTCACAACAGTTGGCGATGCACAGCAATCAATCTATCGATTCCGCGGTGCCGACGTTGATGTGTTCTTTAGACGTCAAGCAGAGGTTTCAGAAGATTTGCAACCCCGTCTTGTAGATAATTTCCGCAGCCACAATGAGATTTGCGATTTGTTGCAAAGGTCTGTAGCGCTGAGGGCATGATTGCTAACTTTATGGATCTGTCCGCCGGGCGAGAAGAGCCTAAAACTCCGTTTATTGCTCATTCGCCACGCGTGTATTTTGAAGTCACAAAATTTGAAAAGTCAGGAAACTCTAAGCCTGGTGATGATGTTTCCAGAAAACAGCTTGTTGCTTATCAGCTTGCAGACAGAATCAACACGCTTATGCAGGATGAGAATATCCAAGCAAAAGATATTGCAATTTTGATGAAATCAGTTAAAGATGCACAGCCTTATATTGAGGCACTTCGTACCTTTGGAATTGAAAGCGTGGTTTCTGGAGCATCAACGTTTGGCGAGCAGCCTGAGGTTGAACTGATTGGCAGCCTTTTACAGTCACTCGCAAATATGTATGACTCGTACGAGGGACTATTTCCTGTACTCTCGAGCGAGATTTTTAGTCTTGATGCGTCTGATTTGCTTCTCCTGGGTACAAATTTTGGAGAAAATGGTCAGAAGATTATCAATAGAGATATTGCAGAGTCAGTGGTAAATGACACATTTAATCCACCTTTTGAGATAAGTCCAAAGCTTAAAAATGCTTTAGAGGTGTTGGGTAATGCTCGTAGCTCACTTTCAAACAAGAGAGTTTCAGACGTAATTAAAAAGGTAGTTTTTGATGCCGGATGGATTTCTCGCCTTCAAAAGATGGGAAATGAGGGACAGTCAAAGATTGCAAATATCTTTGCAGCTCTCGAGCAGATTGATAGTCTGCAAACAGAGCTAAGCGTTGGCGTTGCTTCTGTTGCAAGAGCATTTAGTCAGTGGTGTAGCACTGCCAAGGAATCTCCAAAAGTGCTTCATTGCAGCACTCAAAATGCAGTTACCTTTATGACTATTCATGCTTCTAAGGGATTGGAATTTCCTGTTGTTGCTGTTGTAGGAGCTGTATCTGGCCCTAAGGCAGGCGCTGGTGGTGAACCATTTCTGCATGCTAGAAAAGACGATTCATATCAGATTGCATTCTCAAGCAGTTCTAAAAACTTAATGAATTGTATGACGGCTGTCACGATGTTCCTACAAGTCTTGATGAGTGTAAGAACCTTCTTGAGTGGAGAATGTTCCTAGAAACACAAGAGAATGAGTTTGAAGAGCAGGAACAGAATCGCCGTCTGTATGTTGCTTTGACGCGAGCTCGCGAAGCAGTAATTCTGACTTCAACCATCGATCTAACTAAAGAGGGAATTAGTCCTCGTTATACACGCAAGATTACAGATGCCTTGTTTGAAGAGCCGCCACTTTCTGCTGGAGAGCATCAGTTTGAATATGGCGGAGATCTTGCTGGTTGTATGCGTGTGGTTCAGGGTTCGGGTAAGAAAGATGAGCCGATTCATGTTGAAGGTTTAGAGTTGGTTGAACCTTTTGGTGGTAAGCCTAAACCTTCTGATAGCAACCCAAGTGAAGAGAAAAACCCTCAAGCTAAAGAAACGTTTGACCTCTATGAGAAGGTTCAGCTGAGCATTGCACCAGAAGCTACGTATGACCAGCGAGAAGGTTTCTTTAGTTATTCTTCCGCTCACCAACAAATGGCAGAGAACTTTAAGGGCGAGAATAACAAGGCGCTTGAGGAAGAGTGCCAGGCACAAAGCCTGGAATATGATGCAAATAACCCTCAACCAGTAACTGAGACTTCTACGGTTTTGGCTGGTTCATTAGCTGATGATGGAGTAGATCCAACCAGCCTTGGTTCAGCCTTCCATGAGCTGGCTCAGATTATGGTTGAGACTCAGGCTAAGGTTGATGAACAAACTATTGATAGATTGTGCTTGAAGAATAGTGTTCCTCAGCGCGCGGTATCACGAGTTAAACAAGCACTTGAGTTGTGGGGCAACTCAGAGATAAGACAGGAAGCTCTTGCTCACGATGTGGTTATTGCGGAGTCTCCTTTTACCCTGCAGGTTAATTCTGAATATGGGAACTATGTAGAAGGAGCCATCGATCTTCTCGCCTATAATAAGGGAAGTAAAGATGCGCTGGTAGTTGACTATAAAACGGGCGATAAGGGCCTCAGTGCCGCTCAGATTTACGAGCATCATCAAATGCAGGCAAACTTCTACGCCTACGTTTTGATGCAACGTGGATTTACTAAGGTTGAGTGTGCATTTGTTTGTGTTGAGGTCGAAGAAGCTGGTCAGCCACACGTTGCTCGTTACACATTTGATGCAAACCATCAACCACGGCTTTAAGGAGGCAAGAACGTGCCTTTTGCACATGTTGTTTTAGACATACCAACTCGTGCTCTCTCCGGCACGTTTGACTACTCCATTCCAGAATCTTTGGAAGAGACTGCGGTTGTGGGAACAACGGTCTTGGTGCCGTTTTCTCACAGGCAGGTTGTTGGCTACGTTGTGGGCGTCTCAGACCGTGTTTCTTCAGGTTTGGATGTTTCGCGCGTTCTTCCGATAACACAAGTCCTAGCAGATTCAGCGTTTGATGAGCAATCTGCGCAGGTAGCAGAATGGATGAGCAAAGAATATGCCTGCAGTTATGCAGACGCCTTGCATCCGTTCTTAGCGCCTGGCCAAAAAGTTAAAGTCACTAGAAAAGATGCGGATTCTCCCTGGCAGCTTGTTTGCGAGAAGTCCGGTCCTGTTGATGAGCGCTGGGCTGAGCTGACAGAAAAGGCGGCTGACTTTACGCCTTCGGCAAATGCTAGCAAGCAACGTTCGGTGCTTGAGGCCCTGGCGCAAGGCGCTATGAGGTTATCCGAACTCTCAGCTACCATTCCAGGAGCTCGTAGTGCGGTTACTGCGTTGCAGAAAAAGGCATTGTTGAGGTTCGTACTCAGCGACAAATTCGCGGAAGTCAGGAGGGTCTGGGAACCACGCTTTCAAGTGGCGTAGCTCCTCGTCCTCAGCAACTTACTGAAGGCCAAGAGTCTGCTCTTGCTGCAATTGCAGCTGCACAAGCTGCTGCTCAGGGCGATGTTGTGCTGATTGATGGCGTAACGGGCTCAGGTAAAACCGAGGTATATCTCTCTGCTATTGAGAAGACTTTAGCGGCGGGCAAGGGTGCTGTAGTACTTGTGCCAGAAATTTCTCTTACTGCGCAAACAGTTGGCCGATTCCGCTCACGTTTTGGTGAGCAGGTGGCCGTTCTCCACTCAAAGCTTTCATTCGGTGAGCGTTTTGACCAGTGGGATTTGATTAGGCAGGGTAGGGCTCGCGTGGTAGTAGGCGCACGTTCTGCCTTGTTTGCGCCCATCCAAAACCCAGGACTTTACATCATTGACGAGGAACACGAAGCTTCGTACAAACAGGATTCGCTTCCGCGCTATCACGCAAGAGAAGTTGCTGCTCAGATGGCTCGCCTGCGCGGGGCCGCGCTGGTACTTGGCTCTGCAACACCATCGCTTGAAAGCCTCTATCGAACAGCTCAAGGAAGCTGGCGTGATACTAACTGGACACGCGTTGCCATGACCGAGAGGCCTGGCGTGGCGGTGCTCCCGCAGGTCCAGGTAGTTGATATGGCTTCCCAGTTCAAAAACGGAGGCAGATCGGTCTTCTCGGCAGCTCTTGCTCTTGCACTGCAAGAAACAACAGAGTGTGGCGAGAAAAGCGTTCTACTCCTTAATCGTCGCGGATTTGCAAACTTTTTGATGTGTCGCGAGTGTGGTTGTGTGCCCGAGTGTCCGCATTGCTCGACGTCTCTCACGTACCATGAGCGCACGCATTCTCTGGTTTGCCACAGTTGTGGTAGGCAATGGTCCCAGCACGCGTATCCCAATCCTTCCAGCAAATGTCCAAACTGCGGAAGTCGTTACATGGGGGCTTATGGCGTGGGAACGCAGCGTGTAGAAGACGAGCTCAAAGTTGCTGCTTGGTAGCGATGCACCAATTATTCGTATGGACGCTGATACTACGGCTAAAAAGGGCGAGCACCAGCGACTCCTTGAGCTTTTTGATGCAACTCCTGGAGCGGTGCTCATTGGAACGCAGATGATTGCAAAGGGACTGGATTTCCCAGACGTAACCTTGGTTGGCGTTATTAACGCTGATACGATGCTTAAGCTGCCAGATTTTAGAGCAGCTGAGAGAACTTTTGACTTGCTTGAGCAGGTTGCAGGCCGTGCAGGCAGGGGAGAAAAGCCTGGTAAGGTCATCATCCAGTCGTACTGGTCAACACATCCTGCTATTGCTTCTGTTGTGACCCATGACAGGCGTCCGTTTCTTGACACAGAGCTTAAAGAAAGAAGAGAAGGAGCTTACCCGCCCTTCTCGCGCTTGTCTAACGTGCTTTTCTGGGGCGCTTCAGAAAAAGAAGTTCGTCGCGTAGCGGATCAGATGGCGGAGGCGCTGCATGCAAAGTTAGATGCACAATCTGGATGGGAGATTTTGGGTCCTGCTGATTGTGTAAAAGCAAAGGTAAAAGATAAGTACCGCAGACACATTTTAGTAAAATCTCCCGTAGATGCTCAGGTGGGAGAAATTCTTTCTCAGTGTGCTGCTTCACTTGATAAAAGAGTGGGTATCAACATGACATTAGATGTTGATGCTTACGACATGATGTAAGGATAGTTATGAGCTCTGAAGCTGATGATATGGTGCTTTGGCCAGACCCTCGTCTGAGCCAAAAGTGTGAAGAAATTGACGATATTAACGACGATGTCCGTAAGATGGCCGAGCATATGCTTAAGGTTATGTACGCCACCGACGGCGTTGGTCTTGCTGGCCCTCAGGTTGGCTACATGAAGCGCATGGTAGTTATCGATGTTGATTACCCTAACGGCCAAGAGAACCCTTTTGTGCTCATTAATCCAGAGATTAAAGTTGCAGATGGTGAGCCTCGTGTATATGAAGAGGGTTGCCTTTCGTTCCCAGGCATTACCGTTCCTGTTACGCGTCCAAGCCACGTTGTCGTTCATGCATATAACCTTGATGGTGATCTGATGCGCTATGAAGCAGAAGGAGACCTTCTCGCCGTTTGTTTGCAGCATGAGATTGACCACATCAACGGCGTAACCATGCCAGATCATCTGGGACCAGGTGCTCGTATGGAGACGCTGCAGGAGTACAAAGAGGCACTGGCTTCTGGCGCTCGTCCTGGTCAGACAGACTATTAGGAGTTGACATGCGCGTAGTCTTTATGGGAACTCCAGACTTTGCTGTTCCATCGCTTAAAAACTTGCCCATGATCACCAGGTAGCTTTGGTTATTACAAGGCCAGATGCCGTTCGTGGTCGTGGTAAGGCGCTTGAGCCGTCTCCTGTAAAAGAATGCGCACAAGAACTTGGTTTGCCTGTTCTTGAGGCAAATCGCATGACTCCAGAAGTAATTTCTGCCATGCGTGAGGTACAACCAGAAGCGCTCTGCGTGGTTGCTTTTGGCTGCATTTTGCCTGATGAGGTAATCTCTCTCGCGCCTTACGGTGCTTTGAACGTTCACGCATCACTGCTGCCTCGCTGGCGAGGAGCTGCTCCAATTCAGCGCGCCATCCTCGCGGGTGATGCTGTTGCTGGCGTTTCTATCATGAAAATTGCTCATGAACTTGATGCAGGAGATTGGTGCAAGCAAGCATCGTGTGAGGTTGGCTCCAAAAATACTGAACAACTCACTAACGCTCTGGCACAGCTAGGTGCTGATGCTCTGTCACAGGCTCTTTTTGAACTCAAGGGAGGTTCTCTTGAGTGGCAGTCACAAGATGAGCGAGAAGTAACGTTTGCTCCTAAAGTTACTAAGCAAGAAATGAAGCTTGCTCCAGAAGATTCAGCCCAGGTAAACGCCCTGAGGGTTCAGGCTTCCTCTGATACCGCTCCAGCTCGTGTATCTGTTGGAGGCAGGTCTCTTCGCGCTTTGTCCGCTCAACTGGCACCAAGTGAAGTTTCTGTTGCTCAAGGTCAGGTTGCAGTTCAAGATCATAGGTTGTTCCTTGGCTGTGCTGAAGGTGTCCTTGAGCTTCTTGAGGTGCGTCCAGATGGCAAGCGCTCTATGGATGCAAAATCATTTGCCGCAGGACTTCAGAAGTCCCAGATGTCCTGGCAGATGCTTCACTAATGGCCACCTTAACTCCTGCTCGAAGAGTAGCCTATCAAGCATTTTTTGAGTGCAGACGTAACAATCTACGTATTCGTGATTATTTAAGGGAGTCAAAAGACTTCTCGGAACTTTCTGTACAAGACAAAGCTTTTGCTACTCGTCTTGCGCTGGGAGTAACGCTTACCAAAGGTAAGCTTGATGAAGCTTTAAAGAATCATCTTAAGTCAGGTATTCACCTAGAACCAAAGGTACAGGACGCTCTTCGTATAGCTGTATTTGAGGTTTTATATTTAGAGACAAGACGCGACGCCGCCATCAGCCAAGGTGTTGAGCTAGTAAAGTCTATCTCAAAACGATCTTCCGGCCTTGCAAACGCGGTGCTCAGAAAAAAATTTCTGAAGATGAAGCTCAGCTGACGCGTGCAAAGAACCCAAAAAAACACCTTCAGAGCTTTCGTGGGCGTCAGGCATTCCTGAGTGGATTTGCTTGGAGATTATCGAATCGCTTGGAGAATCTGCTGCTCAAAAGCTTATTCTTAATTTAAAGAACCCTGCTCCTGTGTATGTTTTACAGAGAAACGTATCAGAACAACAATTGCAGAATAGTTCTTTAGAGCTACAGCAAACAGTTCTTCCAGATGTATATGAGGTAAAAAATCCCGCGCAACTTAACGTTGATGCGTATGTGAAGAAAGTCCAGCTCGTTCCTGCAGATTTAGCTTCTCAGCTTGTGGCACTTCTCGCGGCATCGTATGTAGACCAAAATATGCTTGAGGTTGGACAGGGTAGAGGAACCAAATCTTTGTTGCTCTCTCACGCGTTTGAGGTGCTTGAAAAAGAGAATCACCACATTACTGCTGTTGAGCTTGTAAAGGGAAAGTCTCACGTTTCAAAAAGAAGATTGAAGACTGCCGGACTTTCAGATCAGGTTACATCACTCACGTTTGATGCCACACAGCTTGCATTACCAGAGGTTCCAGAGGAGCTTAATCAGAGCTTTGACGTGGTGTTTATTGATGCTCCATGCTCTGGTTTGGGTACGCTTCGTCGTCACCCAGAGATTGCATGGAACCTGTCACCAGAAAGTCTGTATGACGGAGGAGAGCTTACTGTCTTACAGACCAAACTCTTGCAAAGCTGTAGCAGTCGTGTAGAGGTGAGCGGCTTTTTAGTCTATGCAACGTGCTCACTCTCAAATTCAGAAAATCAGCAGGTTGTAGATGATTTTCTTGCAAGTCCAGAAGGCTCTCAGTTTGAGGTGCAAAGCCTTTTTGAGTGTCCTACGCGTGCACGTTTAACACCAGAAGCGCAAGAGTTTCTCGACACGTGCATTACACCAGAGGGATTTTTGCAGACGGCTTTTGCTTCCGCCGATTGTGATGCCCACTTTATGGCGGTGCTCAAACGCAAATAAAAAGCTCTTGTTGTGTTGTCCAACAAGAGCTTCATACGTGACGTTTAAAGAGCGACTTCAGGCTCAAAGCGCAGGATTACTTACCTTTGCTATCGGTGTTGTAAAAACCGCTGCCCTTAAAGACAATGGTTGAGGTGTTGTAAACGCGCTCAGTCTCGTGTCCGCATTTTGGGCACTGAGGAGCTTCAATCTTCAGGCTCATTGGGCGCTCAATCTCAAAGGTATTGTCGCAGTGTGTGCAGTGATAGCTATAACGTGCCATGCATCCTCCATGAAAACAATTTATAAACGTGAGATACTTTACCCTACTTAGAGTAGATATTTCACGATTGCAACTAATAAGTTTGTTTACGGAGGCATTATGCAGGTGACCGGTGCAATTTTTGATTGCGATGGAACTCTTGTTGATTCAATGCGCGTTTGGCATAACGTTTTTGGCGCTGTTCTTCCTAAATATGGCAAGACTATTGATTCGGATATTTTTGACCGCGTAGAGGCTGTTTCCCTCATTGGTGGATGTCAGATTTGCGTTGATGAGCTGGATTTGCCTATTACAGCGGAGGCTTTGTATGAAGAGTTCTGCGCGTACGTAACTGATCAGTACCAACATCATGTTTCAATCATTCCCGGTGCAAAGGAGTTCTTACAGGAACTCTACGATGCAGGCATTCCTCTGGCCGTTGCTTCGTCAACTCCCGCGAGAGAAGTTCGTGCAGCTCTGGCAGCTCAAGGTATTGAGCACCTCTTCAAAACAGTGGTCTCAACAGAAGATGTTGGGGGAGTGGACAAGGTTGAGCCCGATGTTTACCTTGAGGCTCTTCGCCGTCTTGGCACCGATAAGGCAACTACCTGGGTCTTCGAGGATGCTCCGTTTGGCGCTCAGACGGCTCAAAATGCAGGCTTTCCTGTGGTAGCGCTCTACAACGACCACGACGGCCGCGACCCCGTTTTTATGCGCGAGCACTCTAACATCTTTGCCCATACCTATGGCGAGCTGTCGCTTCTGCGTCTTCGTGATTACGAGCGCCCTCTAGCTGCTGCTCCTTCTGGCGAGAAACCCCTTGAGGTCCTTGTTGTGGGCGGATCCCCAGAGGCGGTTTCGCACACGACGCTCTCTTCCTGCGCCCAGAGCGCTGACTACCTGATAGCGGTCGACCATGGTGCAGACGCCTGTCACGCTGCCGGCGTGATTCCACAACTTGCGCTTGGAGACTTTGACTCGGCTACACCAGAAACTCTGGCCTGGCTTAAAGAGCAGCAGGTACCTTGCATGAAGTTTAATGCGGACAAGTACGATACCGACCTGGCTCTTGCTCTAAAGTCCGCCGAGTACGAGGCAATTCGTAGAAATAGCAAGCTCTCTCTCACGGTTGTCTCCACATCTGGTGGACACCTTGATCACCAGCTTGTAGTGCTCGGTCTTCTCGCCACGTGGGCAAAGACGGGCAAGGCGGCGGTTCGAGTTGTCGAGAATGACTTTGAGATGCGTTTTTTTAGCTGCGGGCCAAGTTGATTCGTGGCAGCTGAGCGCAACTGATGCGGGTAAAAAGATTTCTCTTGTAGCTCTGTCAGAGGAGTGCGAGGTTTCTGAGACTGGCATGAGGTGGAACCTTAATCACGAGAAATTCACACTGCTTGGAGACGATGGCATTTCAAATATCGTTGAATCCGACGATGCTTGGGTAAGGTGCGAGAAGGGCTGTCTTTTGGTGCAGCTTTGGAACTAGGGCGTTCTTCGGGTTGCATTGGGGCTGCGTTTGCATAACAAAGCCCCAGCAAATCCTCCAGCAAAGTTTGGTCAAGTAACGCATGGCGCTTGTGTCAGATAATCAAGATAAGAAAAAAGGTCGCCGTAGCGACCTTTTTAAATTTGAGGTAAGACGAGCTTGAGTTGCTTAGTTGCGAGCAATCTTGCCGGACTTGAGGCAACGGGAGCAAACATTCATCTTCTTGCGCTGGCCATCGACAACGACAGTAACACGCTGGATGTTTGGCTTAAAGGTGCGGGCCACAGTACGGTGAGAGTGGGAGATGGAGCGACCGGCAACGGCGTGCTTACCGCAGAAATCACAGACCTTCGACATGAGTAAGACCTCCATAGGATAGGCGCCCTCTGCGCCTAAAATTTCCAAATAGCCGAATAAATATAGCACAATATATTGTGCTGTCAAAGCATGAATATAACATTCACAATTAGATAGCTTTTTGACCGCTTTTGAATGTTTTTCATTTATTACACCAAGATTAAATAACAAGAAAAAGATTTGTCAATTGCAAGGTTATCAACTTGTATATATAAGCCGCTTTAATAATAAATGTGTCCTGCGGTATACTAAATAACAATGACTAACCCTGGTTCTTGCGAGAGGAGTTATGTAATGACTACCGCTGTTCCTGGAACACTAAGAGTTTCTAATGATTGCCTTGCTGACCTGGCGGGCTATGCAGCTATGGAATGTTATGGCGTTGTTGGCATGGCAGAGATTGATGAGGCAGCAGGTGTTGCTCGTCTTCTTCCAACATACCGACTTCGTAAGGGTATTGATGTGACCCCAACTCCTAAGGGAGTTCAGGTTGACCTTCACATTGTTGTTGAGCAGGGCGTTAACATGGCGTCTGTTGTCGACAATCTTGAGAGCTCCGTAAAGTTTTTGCTTAAGCAAATTGCAGAGCTTTCATGTGTTGATGTAACTGTACATATCGAGGCCATGCGTAATTCTCGCTAAGCTTTTTGCTTCAAATGAGTAGGAACTGAGGTCTAACGTGATTTCAAATGTCATTCGTACATGCTTCCCTGTAGCAGCCCTTGCTGTTGCAGATAAAGCAGAAGAGATCAACAAGCTCAACGTTTTTCCTGTACCAGATGGAGACACCGGCACTAACATGTCTCTTACCCTGGGCACCGTTGTTCGTGAGGTTCAAGATCTTCCTCAAGATGCAAGCATGCAGGATATTGCAAAGGCAATTACTCACGGTTCTCTGATGGGTGCTCGTGGTAACTCTGGTGTTATTACGTCTCAGATTCTTCGCGGTATTGCTGAGGGTCTGTGTGACGTTAAGAACCCTGAGGCAGTAACCCCAAAGGACATTGCCCACGCATTCCGTCGCGGTAAAGAGGTTGCTTTTAAGGCTGTTAGAAAGCCGGTTGAAGGCACTATTCTTACCGTTTTGAAGGACGTCTCTGCTAAGGCAGATTCCCTTGAGAAGTCTCAGCTCACCCCAGTTGAGGTTTTGGACGCTCTGGTTGTTGAGGCATATGAGTCTGTTGCCCGCACTCCTGAGCTTCTTCCTGTCCTCAAAGAGAACGGTGTTGTCGATTCCGGTGCATTTGGTTTTGCAACCTTCCTTGAGGGCTTTGTAAACGCTGTTACCGGCAAGACAGAAACAACTGACTTCCAGACCACCGTTTCTGTTTCTGATGCCAAGGCTGCTACCAGCGCAAAGGTTGAGATTGAACTCAACGATGACTGGGAGGGTTCTGAGTACCGTTACTGCAATGAGTTCCTCTTCAAGGCAGATAGCCCAGACTTTGACGAGGAAGCAGCTCTGAACTTCCTGGCAACTATGGGTGATTGTGAGCTTCTTGTTGGCGCAAACCCAGACTATAAGATTCACGTTCACTCAAATACTCCTAACAAGGTTCTTGAGTACATGCTTCAGTACGGCCAGATCTTTGAGGTCTTCATTCACAACATGGACCTTGAGGCTAAGGAGCGTACCGAGAAGATCGCTGAAGATAAGAAGGCTGCAGCCGCACCTAGAAAAGAGCTTGGCTTTGTTGCAGTAACTGCTGGTTCTGGCGCTGAATCAATCTTGAAGTCTCTTGGTGTTGACGTTGTTGTTTCTGGTGGCCAAACCATGAACCCTTCAACCGCAGATATTCTTGCTGCAATTGAAGAGGCCAATGCAGACCAGGTTATTGTTATGCCAAATAACTCCAACATTCGTATGGCAGCAGAGGCTGCTGCAAGCGCATGTGAGGATGTTAAGGTTGCTGTTATTCCAACTAAGTCAGTTCTTCAGGCATTTGCTGCAATGTTTGTTGTTGCAGATGGCGTTCCATTTGAAGAGCTGGTAGAAGAGATGACTGACGCCATCTCTGGCGTTCGTTATGGTGAGGTTACTACCGCAGTCCGCGATTCTTCCGCAGCTGACGGCACTCCTATCCACGATGGCGATGTTATGGGTATTCAGGGCGGCTCCATTGATGTTGTCGGCTCTGATGTCATGAAGGTCACGCTTGACCTTATCGCTAAGATGCAAGAGGAGGAAGAGGGCGACAACCTCACCATTCTTGCAGGTGAGGACTTCTCTGACGAGCAGCTCGATCTTCTCGCCAGCAGAGTTGAGGACGCCTATCCAGACCTTGAGGTTGACGCTCAGCGCGGCGAGCAGCCACTCTATCCAGTCATCTTCTCTATTGAGTAGGAAATGTCTGAGTCCAAGGTAAGCATCGCTCCCGCATCGGAGCGAGTAGCACATACCTGCTCGCTTGTTGATAGCGTGACCAGGTTAAGGTATGTCAATGCAAATCGTGCCGAGGCGCTTGAGCGTCTCGGCATTCTGCGTGTTCGAGACCTTTTGCTCAATGTGCCTCATCGCTACCTCGATTTTTCCCATCGAGTGCAGATTGCTTTTGCGCAGATAGGCGAGGACGCTACTATTACCGGCCGCGTTGCTTCGGTAAAGACAAAACGCCCACGCCCCAAGATGGTCATTGTAGAGATTGAGGTTGTGGATGATACAGGCGTGCTTACAGCCTCGTTCTTTAGGCAGCCTTGGATAGCTGAGCAAATCCACGTTGATGATGAGGTGGCGCTGAGTGGCAAGGTTCTCTTTGCCTACGGTTACCGCCAGATGAAGTCACCGTTTTACGAGGTGCTTAGTACGGCAAAGTCTGACTCAAACGATGAAGCACGCTCCAAAGAGACACCTTCAAAAGCTGCAATTCTTCCTGTTCACCCAGCTACCGAGGGTGTGAGTCCTGCATGGATGCGTCGCATTATGTCAGCGGCTTTGGCGGACACGAGAAGCGTATGTGATTGGCTGCCCTCAGAGCTTGTCTCCAAGCACCGCCTTATGTCACTCTCATCGGCGCTTCGTGAGGTCCATTTTCCAACAAGCTTGGACGCAGCTGAGCAGGCGCGCCGTCGTCTTGCTTTTGATGAGCTTCTTAGCTTACAGCTTGCCCTTCTGGCCAGAAGAAACTTGGAGCTTGCAGGCCATAAGCCTTTTGAGCACGTTATAGATGGACCTAAAGTTAAGGCTCTGGTTGAAGCATTGCCTTTTGCCCTAACTGACGAGCAGAACCACGCTGCTCAAGAGATTCTTTCTGACATGGCTTCACCGCGTATCATGAATCGTTTGCTTTTGGGCGACGTTGGTACTGGTAAAACAGCCGTTGCCGCCGTTGCCTTGGCTGCGGCAGCTGATTCTTCAGCTCAGACTGCCGTGATGGCTCCTACCTCGGTTCTTGCCCAGCAGTACGCTCAAAAGATTGGTCCCTTGCTTTCACGTGCTGGAATTACCTGGGCACTTATCACGGGTTCTACCTCAGAAGAGGAGAGGCAGCAGATTGAGCTCTGCCTAGCTGACGGCTCTTTGTCCGTTGTCTTTGGCACCACTGCGCTTCTTTCTGACCGTGTAGTATTTAAGCAGCTCACTCTTGCTGTTGTTGACGAACAGCATCGTTTTGGCGTTGATCAAAGAACGGCGCTTCGCAAAAAGGGGCAGGGCGTAGATCTTCTCGCCATGAGTGCAACACCTATCCCACGCACGTTGGCACTCTCTTTGTACGGAGATGTTGATACGTCTCGCATTACCAAGAGGCCAAAGGCGGGAGCAGGCGTTACGACCAAGCTGTGCGTCCCAGAAAATCTTGACCAAGCATACGCCGCCATTTCCGAAGCTGTTCAGGCTGGTCACCAGGCATATTTGGTTTGTCCGTTGATTGACCCAAGCGATTCTGAAGAAGAGCTTGAAGATGTTCCTGAGGCCGCTCGTACAAATGGCAAGCTCTACAGCGCCACCCGTGTATATGAGGAGCTCTCAAAGACCGTTTTCAAGAATTTTACCTGCGATCTTTTGACCGGCAGATTGCCTGAGACACAAAAAGATCAGGTTATGGAAAAGTTTCGCGCAAATAAGACGCAGATTTGGTCTCCACAACCGTCATTGAGGTTGGTGTTGACGTTCCTAACGCTACGGTCATGATTGTCTTTAATGCTGACCGTTTTGGTTTGGCAACGCTGCACCAGCTCAGAGGTCGTGTTGGTCGAGGAGACTTCCCAGGAACCGTTTATCTTGCCAGTAACGCCAAGCGAGGCTCTACCGCAAGAAAGCGCTTGGCCGCCCTTGAGCAAACCTCTGACGGTGCGCGCTTGGCAGAGCTTGACCTAGAGCTTAGACACGAGGGAGAGACCCTGGGATACCGTCAGTCGGGCGGTACCACGCTCAAGATCTCTGATCTTTATGCAGATGCAGATTTAATTGAGGCGGCTCACATGGACGCCCTGGCAATTACTGCTCAAGACCCAAATCTTACCAGCGACGCCTATGCCACGCTGGGAATTGAGGCAAAAGATCGCTTTGGCATCTACTTTGAAGAGCTTGGATATAAGTAATAACCTGCAGGTAAATTGCAGTACAAGATAGGTTTGGTGGCGAGAAACCCATGAGAATTGTTGGCGGAAAATGGAAAGGTCGTGCAATTGAGGCCCCTGATGGCAAGGGGACTACGCGACCAACCACTGATCGTACGCGCGAGGCTATTGCAAGCTCCATCTTGGCTTCTCGCGGTCTTGACCTCAGCGAGTCTAGAGTGCTTGACGCTTTTGCAGGCTCGGGTGCCATGGGCTTTGAGCTGCTTTCTAGAGGAGCGTTGTACGCTACTTTTGTTGATAAAGACAGAAAGACGTGTGAGCGCATTAAGCGTACGGCTAAGTCACTTGGTGTAGCCACCTCTGAGATGAGTGTTATCTGTGGTGATACTGCGCGTCTTGCTGAGTCATCTCAGCTATTTGGAGCTCCTTTTGACGTGGTATTTTTGGACCCGCCTTATGCCGTTGAAGCTGAAGTAGTATCCAAGCTGCTCAGAGATTTAATCCAGCAGGGAAGTCTGACAGAAGATGCTGTGGTAGTGTACGAACATAGCCACAAATCAGATTCAGTTTCTCTTGACAACTTTGAGCTTTCTAAGAGTAAGCGTTATGGTATTGCTCAAGTTGATTTACTTGTTCGTTGTGAGGGATAGGAGATACGTTGAACAGCATCACTCACGTAGTTGTACCAGGTACTTTTGATCCCGTCACAAACGGACACCTTGATGTAATCAGACGAGCTTCTCGCCTTTTTGAAAACGTAACGGTAGCCGTTGCAGCTTCCAAGCGAAAGCATGGCACAGGAACTACCTTTTCTCTTGAAGAGCGCGTACAGATGCTTAAAGATGCTCTTGTAGATGAAGGTCTTGTGGACGTTTCTGTAGAGCCTATGGAAGGTCTTCTGGTTGATTTCTGCAACGCTCGTGGAGCAGGAGGCGTGGTCAAAGGCCTGAGGGCTATGACAGACTTTGAGTATGAGCTTCAGCAAGCAGATCTTAACTCTCATATGGCTCCTGAGCTGGAGAGTATCTTTGTTATGTCCAGCCCAGAGTACGGCTACATTTCTTCTTCAATTGTTAGAGAAATCTCGGCCATGGGCGCAGACGTATCATTTTTGGTACCAAAGAACGTCATTAAAAAGCTTGAAGCTCTGCATAATTGCGGTAATTAAGTATATTTGCCCTGCATTTTCATTATATTCTGCTAACATTCTTAAAAAGGTGTTTATGCGTCGTGGTCATGTGGGCTATAAGTGCATATAACACGGCTTATGTATTGGACTGAAAGGAGCCCTGGATGCAGCCAGGCGAGGAAATTGAGAGCCTTGTATCTGAGATTGAGCAGATCGTAACTGAGGCTAAGTCACCTTTTATGGATGGCGGTAACAAGAAGATTATTGATGCCCAGGACTTCTACGAGCTGCTTGACGAGATTCGTCGTGTCTTCCCAGAAGAGTTTGCAACCGCTCGTCGCATCATCAAGGAAGAGGATGAGACCCTTGAGCGCGCACGTGCTCAGGCAGAGTCCATCATTGCTGACGCACAGCAGCAGGCTATGATTCTTGCTGGTGACCAGGAGGTTGTCCGCCTTGCCCAGCAGCAGGCAGACGCCATTCGTGACCAGGCAGAGCAGTACGAGCGTGATACTCGCTACAATGCTGAGGAGTACGCAGATACCGTTCTTGCTCACCTTGAGGAGAACCTCAAGAGCCTGACAAATTCTGTCTCTCGTGTTCGTCAGACACTTGATGAAAACTCTGGTCCTCGTAACACCAGCAATAACGTTGCCTGGTAATTCCAATGCAACCAGTTCTTTATGCACTAGATGATCGTCTTGCAAATGCAGGCGATACTGTTTCTTATGCAGGCCATCTTAATGAAGACTCGTATGAGCTAGGGGAGCATGAATTTTCTCTCCCTATGGGAATTGATTTTGATCTAGTGCTTACCAACGCGGGTGAGGGCATTTTGGTTACCGGAATGCTTCGTGCTGACGCAGTTGGTACGTGTGACCGCTGTCTTGAGGACGCACATCTCTCTTTAAACGCAGAGGTAGATGAGTATTATCTCTTTGAAGAGCCTGTAATTGCTGCAGACGATGAAGATGAAGCAGATTACGTTTTAGTAAATGCTGATAAAACCATCGATCTTGCAGAGGCTCTTTTGCCTTCGCTTGTTATGGAGACGCCTTATGTTGTACTGTGCAAGTCCGACTGCAAGGGACTTTGCCCAGTATGCGGTTGCAATCTGAACGAAGAAGATTGCGGTCATGCAGCTCAGATTGAGCAGAAGCAAGAAGAAGAAAAACTTGCTTCAAACCCGTTTGCGGCTCTTAAAAATCTTGTGATTGAGTCGGATTCGGAAGAGTAAAATAAAATTTCTTCTCCTAAATGGTGAAGAAATGCTGTATCTACGTACAAAATGTGTCAGTACGTGGTATAGTATCCAACGCATTATGTGAATGGGTCGCGCCCTCATGTGTTTTAGGGGCGCTAGCAAGAGCAAAAGAGGTTTAAGATGGCAGTACCTAAACAAAAGAAGGGCCGCGGCGCAACCCACACCCGTCGTTCGGCAAACAGCAAGCTTAACGCAGCAGCTCGCTCTGTATGCCCACAGTGCGGCGCTCCAAAGCTTCCTCACCACGTATGCCCTAATTGTGGCTTCTACAAGGACCGTGAGGTTGTTGTTACTGAGTAACACTCATACATCGTATGGCCAAGAAGGCCGGTTCTTTAGGGGCCGGCCTTCTTTTTTATAGCACTAAGGAGTTAACATGCCCGTTATTTGTGTAGACGTTATGGGATCTGACCAAAGTCCTGAGGTTGTTCTTGAGGGAGTTCGTATGGCTCTTGAGAAGGACCAAGAGCTAGAGGTTCTTCTCGCCGGAGCTGATGAGTTTGTTACTCCTTTTGCAAACAAGCACAATCGTGCAAAGGCTTTGGTAACTACTGAAGTTATTGCGATGAGCGAGCATCCTGCTAATGCGGTTAGACAGAAAAAAGACGCCAGCATTGTAAGGGCTGCTCAGGCAGTTAAGGCAGGAGAGGCTGATGGCCTTTTCTCAGCAGGCTCCACAGGAGCAGTGCTTACCGCTGCTACCTTTGGAATTGGTCGCATTAAAGGCGTAAAGCGCCCAGCGCTCACCTTGATTCTTCCTGGACTTGGTGGTCACAAAACAGTCTTTTTGGACACTGGCGCCAACGCTGATGTGCGTCCAGATGTTTTGGTGCAATTTGCGCAAATGGGCAAGGCTTTTGCCAATGCTTCGCTTGGAATTGAAAACCCAACCATAGGTCTTCTCTGCAATGGCTCTGAAGAGACCAAGGGTTCTGAGCTTGCTCTCTCATATCATGCAGCTCTTGCAGAGGCTCCTATTAATTTTGGTGGAAACGCTGAAGGAACTGATATTTTAGGAAGCCGTTTTGACGTCATTGTGACAGACGGCTTTACCGGAAATGTAGCTTTGAAATCTATTGAGAGCACGGGCAAATTTATTATGTCTAGCCTCAAAGATGCAATTAATTCTTCCAAGAAGGCTGCGTTTGGCGCACTTCTTTTGAAAGACGCTCTTAAGGCTACGGCAGCAGAGCTTTCGGGAGATTCTGTTGGTGGCGCTTTCTTGCTGGGCGTCTCGGCTCCTGTACTTAAAGGACATGGTGCTACCAGCTCCTCTGCAGTGTGCGCAGGAACACTCTCTGCAGCCAATGCAGTACGCGCCAACCTAATTGAGAAAATCTCTTCTTCAATTCAGCTGTAGTAAAAGCGCCTGTAGCATAAAACTTTTTATAAGGTATGGTGGAGCCCATGGACAATTCTGTGGGCTTTACTTTTTTTAAGATTGTTTGTTTCAGCTTTAGTAATGTCATCATACAGATGCCCATCACGGGGTAAAATTAAGAGCGTCATTGTTGTGTGCAAGGAGGATGTATGGATCGCACAGAAACACTTGAAAAGGTAATTGACGTTGTCAGAGAGACTCTTGACCTTGACGATTCCGTTGAGCTCACAGAGGGCACCTCATTTAAGGACCTTGGTGCAGACTCATTTGATCTTTTGCAACTTGTTACAGACCTTGAGCAAGAGTTTGATATGACTTTTGATGCAGAGAACATCGATGAGATTGCTACCGTTGGAGACGCAGTAGACGCTATTCTTGCTGCTTAAGTAGGTTTTATACGTGAAATTACACGAACGAGTAGCTGCTGCAGAAGCTATTTGCGGTCACACATTTACCAATAAAGAACTAATTGAGGCTGCCCTCACACACCCTTCGGCGGTGGAGGGCAAGCCTGTTTCTGCTTCGTATGAGCGCCTGGAGTTCTTGGGTGACTCAATTCTTGGTGCCATTATTGCAACAGAGTTGTTTGAGCGCTATCCAGATATGGACGAAGGCCAGCTTACTAGGCTAAAAATCTCTCTGGTATCTGGTCATACACTCTCTATTGTCTCTGATACTTTAGGAATTTCTCCCTTAATTGTTATGGGAATTTCCGAGAAGGGCACGGGAAAGCGTGGCATGAAGTCTGCTTTGGAGAATGTTTACGAGTCCATTGTTGGCGCGCTCTACCTTGATGCGGGCTTTGATCCAACACACGAGTTTGTTATTCGTACGCTTGGACCTCATATTTCTCCAGCGCTGGCAGTTCGTTCGGTAAGCCCTAAATCTCGTTTGCAGGAAGCGGTACAAGCTAAAGGTAAGGCTACCCCAGAGTACAAGCTTATTGGCGAGAGCGGCCCTGCTCATACGCCAACGTTTACCGCTGTGGTATTTGTCGACGGCCTTAAGGTGGGTCGTGGACAGGGACCATCAAAGAAAGCTGCAGAGTCAGAAGCCGCTCAAGACGCGTTGGTACGTCTTGGTGTGGATGACGCTCCGCTTGATGCTGATGCAGAAATGCACCTAAGGTAGAAAGGTACCCTGTACCCGTGTATCTAAAATCGCTGACACTTAAGGGTTTTAAGTCATTCGCTGATAAAACTCAGATGGTTTTTGACCCCGGTCTTACCGTTGTCGTTGGTCCTAACGGCTCGGGTAAGTCCAATGTCTCTGACGCAATTCTTTGGGTATTGGGCGAGCAGAGCGCAAAGATGCTCCGTGGCCAGCCATGGAAGACGTTATCTTCTCTGGCTCGTCAGCAAGGGGAGCGGTGGGTGTTGCTGAGGTAACACTGGTCTTGGACAACTCCGACCACACCATTCCTATTGATTTCTCTGAAATTGGCATCACTAGGCGTATGTATCGCTCTGGAGAGTCTGAGTACCTGATTAACGGTGCTCCTTCAAGACTCATGGACATCCAGGACATCTTGCATGACTCTGGCCTGGGCAAAGATACCCACTCCATTATTTCCCAGGGCAAGCTTGATTCCATCTTGTCTAGCCGTCCTGAGCAGCGTCGTGAGCTTATTGAAGAAGCGGCAGACATCTCTAAGCATCGTCGCCGCAAAGAGCGTGCGGAGCGCAAAATCTCTTCCATGGATGAGAATCTCACGCGAGCCAAAGTGGTTTCTCGCGAGATTGCCCGCCAGCTTAAGCCGCTTGAGAGGCAGGTAGATAAGGCTTCTCGCGCAAAAGATCTATCCTCCCAGCTCAAGGATTTGACCGTACAGCTTGCAGTGGATGACCTTCGTCAGCTGCAGTTTACGCATGGCAAATTGGAGGCTCGCGCTAAAGAGGCGGAGGCTGCCATTGAGCTTGCGCAGTATCGCGCAGGCGAGAAAAACCGTGAGCTTGAAAAACTTCAGTCGCTTCTTGAGCAAAAGGGTCTTTTTGTTGGAGACCTGGGCGAGCAGCGTCGTCGCATGCAAGAGATTCTTGGTCGTATGGGCTCTGACATGCGTCTTTTGGAAGAGAAGGGCAAGAACATGGTTTCTCGCCTTTCTGATACGCGCATGCAGCTTTCTGTGATGGATAAGCAGAAGGCAGACGCGGCAAAAGAGAATGAAGAGCTTTCTGGTCAGCTGGCAACAATTCGTGCAAAGGTTGCAGATTTGACTGAGAGCGTGAATGCTCTGCAAGAGGCGGCTAACCAGGCAATTGCCGAGCGTCGTGCTCTGGATGTAAAGATTTCTGATTGCACTGCGTCAGAGCGTAGTGCGCGCAATACCGCTGATAAAGAGACGCTTGCGTATGTAAAGCTTGAAGAGCAGATTGCTCATGCGCAGGTAGAAGACAAGATGTTTGAGTCCAGGTTGTCTCAGATTATCGAGGCCCTTGAGATCGCTCAAGCTGCCCTGGAAGATAGTGGCGCTAAAGAAGCAGAGCTTACCGCAGCTCTTGAGACGGCTCGTCAGGAGTCCGAGGCTTTTGTCGCTGAGATTTCTGAGCGCGCTTCTGCACTTGAGGCGGCTCGTGAGGCAGAGCGCACTGCTCGCCAGGAGCTCTCAAGCAGTGAAGCTACACTTGAGGCGCTTCGTGCGCTTGATGTTGAGGTTCAAAAGGGAAGTCCTCTGGCAGAAAAGCTTGTCTCTGATACGGCAACCGCTTCTCTCGTTTCAGGCAGGCTTGCCGATTACCTTGAGGTTCAGCCAGAGTTTGAAGCTCTTGTTGAGCAACTTTTGGGAGAAGACCTTTCCGCGCTTGTTGTAGATAAGCAGCACAACGTTCATGCGCTCTTTGAGCGCGTTCAGGCGCTTTCTGAGGACGGTAAGGCCACGCTGGTTGCTCTTTCTGACGCAGCTCCAGCTCTTGCTGCTCCAGCACATACGACGTCTCTGCTTGAGCACGTCTCTGCTCAGAAGGGTGCCGAAGCCCTTGTACAGGCGCTCTTTGGTCACGTTTTTGTTGCTCAGAGCCTTGATGATGCCTACGCTGCTCGCAAAGATGAGCCTCGCGGGCTTTATGTGCTTCCTGACGGCACACTGCTCTATCCAGATGGTCGTTTGGTCCTGGGGCACGCATCTCAGGCTGAGGACGGCTCTCTTGAGCGTAAACGCCGCATTCGTGAGCTCGAGGGCGCTCTTCCTTCCCTCAAACGCCATCTTGAGGCTGCTCGCTCTGCAGTTACCAACTGCGAGAATGAGCTGGCTTCAGTTCGCGAGAAAAGCGCGCAGTCCAAGGGCGAGGTTGCTCGCCTCAACGGTGAGCTTACGTCCATCGCTGCTGAAAGAGGCCGTCTTGAGGGACAGGTTGCTTCTTCTCAGGCTGAGCTGAAGCAGGTTAGCGCTTCTCGAGAGCAGGCAAAAGAGCGTGCTCAAGAGGCTCGCGCACACATTGATGAGCACAAGCGTGCCGCAGAAGAGGCTAAGGCCCGCATGGAGTCGCTTGCGTCTGAGCTCAAAGAGCTGCAGGACCAGCATGAGATGCCATTCGCGCGCAGGGCAGGGCCAACCGAGAGCTTTCGGATGCAAAGACGGACCTCACTGTTGCAAAAGAGCGCGCAACGAGTATGGCTTCTCGCCAGGCAGAGCTTGAGCGGCGTCTGTCTCAGCTGGATGAGCAGCTTGCTGCAGCTAAGCAGGCAACGCACGCGCTTGAGGTGATTAGGCTGCGCGTTGACCCGCTGTACAAGCGCTATGACGCTCTGCACCAGAAGGCGCTTGAGTGGGCTTCCAGGCTCAAGGATCGCGCGTCGTTGGCGGAGGCAGACTCCGAGACGCTGCGAGAGACCATCTCTGAGGCAAAAGACGCAGCCTCTGAAGCTGCGCTTGCGGTAGAAAAAGAGAAAGACGCGGCTAACCAGATTAGCGTTGAGATTGGTAAGCTTTGAGGTCCAGGTTCAAAAACGCAATCGAGGCCATTCTTGCCACAGGCGCTTCGCTGGACGAGGCTTTGACGCTTCCTGAGCCAGAAGACAGAGAGCAGGCAGAGCGCCTTGCTGCGTCGCTCAAGAGCCAGCTTGAGGCGTTGGGTCCCGTCAATGCTGTTGCCATGGATGAGTACGAGCGCCTCAAAGAGCGTGCCGACTACATTAACGAGCAGGTAGCTGACTTAGAGGCCGCACGAACTTCTCTGAAGAAGATCATCTCGGCCATTGATCGCAAGATGCGTAGCCGCTTCCTTGTTGTCTTTGACCGCGTAAACCAGAACTTTTCCGAGATCTTCTCCATGCTGTTCCCTGGCGGCCATGCCCACATTGAGCTTACCGACCCAGACCATCTCTCCGAGACGGGCATTGAGATTGTGGCTCAGCCGCGCGGTAAGCGCATTACCAAGATGATGCTCATGTCAGGTGGCGAGAAGAGCCTCACCGCCCTGGCATTGCTCTTTGCTGTGTATAGGACGCGTACTGTTCCGTTCTATGTCTTTGATGAGGTTGAGGCTGCGCTCGACGACGCCAACCTCTCCAAGCTGCTTGACGCCATTGAGCAGCTCAAGGAGACAACACAGCTGATTGTCATTTCTCACCAGAGGCGCACTATGGAGCAGGCAGACGTACTGTATGGCGTATCCATGCAGGCAGATGGTGTCAGCCACGTTGTCTCTCAGAGGCTTGATAAGACAACCGGAAAGGTAGTTGATATCTAATGGGCTTTATGGACAATCTTCGCCGCGGTCTTGAGCGTTCCCGGGAGACCTTAAGCGAAATCTTTTATATGGGCGGAGAGGTCACCGAAGACTTTTGGGATGACCTCGAGGACACACTGGTTATGGGAGACATGGGTGCTGAGGTGGCTATGCGTGTCACCGACGACCTGCGTGAGCGTGCGGCGCGAGAAAATCTTATGCGCTCCGACCAGCTACGCCGTGCCCTTGTAGAGCGCCTTACGGCAGAATTTCCTGTTGCAGAAAGAGATCCTTTTACAGATACGCCTTCTATTGTCTTATTTGTAGGCATTAATGGCGCTGGTAAAACCACTACTGTTGGAAAGATTGCTGGTCGTGCACACGCCAATGGCGTCAAGACCTTGATTGGTGGCGCCGATACCTTCCGTGCTGCTGCAATTGAGCAGCTACAGGTATGGGGAGAGCGCTCTGGTATTGAGGTAGTAACCAGAGAGCGTGGCGCTGACCCTGCAAGCGTTTGCTTTGAGGTTGTCGAGACTGCAGAAAAACAAGGCACTGAGCTGGTGCTTATTGATACCGCTGGACGCCTTCACACCTCATCTGATCTGATGCGCGAGCTTGCTAAGGTTGTCTCGGTTACCAGAAAGCGCGCAGGAGATATTCCTGTTAGCGTTGTCTTGGTTATTGATGCAACTACCGGTCAAAATGGCCTTAACCAGGCAAAAGAGTTCAATGATGCACTGTCTTTGGACGGTCTTATTGTTACAAAGCTTGACGGTACCGCAAAGGGAGGAATTGCTCTGGCAATTTCTAACCAGCTTAACCTGCCTATTTATCGTATTGGTGTGGGCGAGTCAATTGATGATCTTCAGACGTTTGATGCTCGTTCGTTCTGTGAAGCACTTGTTGGTGAGGGAGTTCAGTAATGTTTAACAGCCTGCAAGATAGACTGCAAAATACATTTTCCGCTCTGCGCGGAAAGGGCCGTCTCACTGAGGACGATATCAATTCAGCAATGCGAGAAATTCGCATGGCTCTTCTCGAGGCCGACGTTAACTACAAGGTAGTTAAAGAATTTGTTGGCCGCTGCAAAGAGCAGTGCATGACCGCTGACGTCCTGGATTCTCTGTCTCCAGCCCAAACGTTGTCCGCATTGTTTTGGATGAGTTGACAGCGCTGCTTGGCTCAACCGAGTCCAAGCTTACGCTGGCACAGAATCGCATTCCAAATGTCATCATGCTTGTTGGTCTTCAGGGCTCTGGTAAGACAACCGCAGCTGCAAAGCTTGCTTACCTGCTAAAGTCCCAGGGAAAGAATCCTCTGCTTGCCGCCTGCGACGTTCACCGTCCCGCAGCAGCAGATCAGCTTGAAACACTTGGTTCAGAGATTGGCGTGCCAGTCTATCGCGGTGATGGCAAAGACGCAGTTGCTATTGCGTCTCAGGCTATCCAGGAAGCTGTTGACCACCTCAACGACCTGGTAATTGTCGATACCGCTGGCCGTCTTCAAATTGACGAAGAAATGATGGAAGAGGCCGTTGCTATCAAGCGTGCCGTCAAGCCAGACCAGATTCTTATGGTTGTCGACGCCATGACCGGCCAGGATATCGTCAATGTTGTCAGCACCTTCGCCGAGCGCGTAGACTTTGACGGTGTCATCATGTCCAAGCTTGATGGCGACGCTCGTGGCGGTGGTGCCCTCTCCGTACGTGAGGTTACCGGCAAGCCTATCAAGTTTGTTTCTATGGGCGAGAAACCCGATTCACTTGAGGTTTTCCACCCAGACCGTATGGCCAAGCGCATTCTTGGCATGGGCGACGTTATCTCTATTGTTGAGAAGGCCCAGCAGGCAGCAGACGAGAAGCAGGTTGAAGATGCCGAGCGTATGTTGCGTGAAGGCTTTACTATGGATGATCTGCTTAATCAGATGAACCAAATTCGTAAGATGGGCGGTCTTGCAAAGCTTATTGGCGCTCTACCCGGTGGTGACCGCATGATGGCCCAGCAGGGTGGTGTGGATGATAGCTCTATGGGAAAGATTGAAGCTATCATTCATTCCATGACTAAAGAAGAGCGTGCACGTCCAAAGATTATTAATGGTCAGCGCCGTCGTCGCATTTCTATGGGATCTGGTCGTAGCGTTCAGGAAGTTAATCAACTTATTCGCCAGTGGGGAGAGATGAATAAGATGATGGGCAAGATGAAGGCTATGACTCAGGGCGGCAATACAAAGAAAGGTCGTCGTGCCATGGAGTCTATGATGAAGAATATGGGCTTTGGCGGAGGTCAAATGCCACGTTTTTAGGCATTACCAATAAATATTTTTATATAAGAAATACTTTGGTCTGATTACTATCCCTACTGCTTTTTGTTACACATGGTAAACTTTCTCAAAAAGCAGTAGGGAGTAATTATGTCAATTAAGCGTATTACCTTTGTTGTATTAGGTTGTGTAAGTTTGGCGCTTGCCGTAATTGGCGTAGTGCTTCCTATTTTGCCCACTGTTCCATTTTTAGCGCTCGCAGCATTTTGCTTTGCAAAATCATCTGACCGGCTTAATAATTGGCTTATTAACACGAAGTTTTATCAAAATAACCTTGCTGATTTTAAAGCTGGAAAAGGGATGACTGTTAAGACTAAAGTGCGCATCCTTGCCACAGTAACTTTGGTCATGGCTGTAGGTCTGATTGCCATGCTTATGAAAGGTGTTATTGTTGGCAGTATTATTCTTAGTGTTGTTTGGTTAGGCCACATTTACTATTTTGGTTTTAAAGTTAAAACGCTTGAAGAGTAAACAATTGTTACAAAAGCTTTTAGTTAGTTTCATTATTATTCGGTAATGATGAGGTGACTGAAGATGCAGCGTAAAAGAAAAGTAGTTTTGTTTACTCTTGGGATAATGCTCATTGCCGTTGTATTCATATGTAGTTGGTTTAGACCCGAAGCGGTTAGGGAGCGAAACCTTGATTTTTTAAAACATGAAGCTGCGGAATTTATACGGGAGCAATCAGCTGATAATATTTTCTCATATGAAAAGTTTGAGTCTGGAGAATATAGGACTTATACCTGCAATATAAACGATGTGTATATATCTGGTCCAATTTTATCAGTTGTAGAGAAAAACAATGAATTATTAGACGGTGGCATTTCGTGGGTTGTAAGTGTTAATGGAGAAATCATTGGAACAATCGAGCAAGATGCCGCTTTATATTCAGTTTCTCTCTCATCACAAGATTTTGATCAATATATTCTTTATGGGACTGCTTATATTCTACAAGCTATAAGCAGTCGCAAATTACCTGCCGTCTCCTACTATGAATACAATACAGAAGGTGGAGGAACCTTTCTGTCTGATAATATACTTGCGACATTTAATTACGTCACAGGAGAATATGGTTTTGTTAAAGCAGCCAGCAAATTTCCTTCTGCCAGTTCATTGATCACTTCTCGCTTAGGTTCAGAGTATCTTGATTTTATGGCAAACAAAGAGCGTGTTGTAGATCTTTTGTAAGACATAAAAAACGCGCGCTTCAGAATTATTTTCTAAAGCGCGCGTAAATATATTTTCTAAGAAAAACCTAGTAGTGGATGATAATTGGATCTCCATCTTTGGCGATATCAAAGAGTTTTTGAGCGTTTTCATAGCTTAGGTTGATGCAGCCATGACTACCGCCTGTTCTGTAGATGTTTCCACCAAACGCACTTCTCCATGGAGCGTTGTGAAAACCAACTTCCTGACCTTTTACACCCAACCAGAAGTCAACGTGTGCATCCCAACCTGGTTTGCCATTCTCGTCATTTGGACCAAGAAGACGAGCGTTTCTAATGTGGCTGGTAATATACCAGACTCCTTCTGGAGTGTTGTGATGTCCGTCTGGGATACCCGTTACTACATCGGCTTCCCAAAGAATGGTTCCATCATCACCATAAAGAACAGCATGCTGAGTGGTAAGGTCAACGTCAATATAACGACCGCCCCAGTCCTGCTCGCCCTGCTTAGTAAATTTATCGGCCGACTGTTTTGTAGGCAGCTCAATCTTTGTTGCCTGACCAGCGGATAGACCGTCAGAGATAGCTTTTACAGCAGCGTCATTATCAATAACCCAGCCGTATGCACCAGCAGCCTTTGTAGTGAATTCTTTTCCATCCCAACGCTTATATGTTCTTGAAGTTCCGCGAGTATCTACTGCAGGAGCAAGTGTCTCGTTGACCCATTTAGTAATAGCGTCTGTATCAAATGAAATAGAGAGATTCTCATCAAACTTAATCCAGCTAGCAATGGTGTCTTGATCAAGCTGATATGCAACAGAGTCACCCAACATCAAATCAACCGCAGAGGCAACGTAGGAATTAGCAGTCTTCAGGGCAGCATCAAGATCTTCTGCGCTCATAAGGCTTTCTTGACCAAGCTGAACGGTAGTGCTCAGATTATCAAAAGCAGTCTGCAAGTCTTTATGGACACCTTCAAGAGAAAGCCTTGTAGCAATAGCATCGTCAGCAAAAACAAACTTTTTAGCCGAGCTATCGTAGGTAATTCCATTGTTCTCTAGAGTGTGAGCAGATTCTTTTGCCTGCTCAATTCTTTGATTAAAGAGAGCGTCTACCTTGCTTGTATCGTATGAAGCGGTTGCATGTGGGCTCAGGGACCTGCTGCGAGTAAGCTCCAGTGGCCACATCCAAGGATTCTGCTGGCTAATAGCATCACGAGCATATCCAGCTGCGTCGTACGTTAAATCAATGTCAGATGCCTTGATGGTTAAATCTACGCCGTTTCCAGAGACTTGGACGGAATAGTTTGAGGCTTCATTTGCTCTAGAAGCCTGCAAATCTGAAGCTGGTTTTAAGGAGTAGTCCTTACCATAAATGCTGGTTTGAGGCATAAAGAAGAAGTTAAAGAAGATTGCTCCACCCACATACACAAGGGCGAGAATACCAACGAGCGCGGCAGGTATTTCCCACCACTGATGTTTCTTGTGGTTAACAGGAGCTTCTTCTTTTTCTCCAAGCTCTGCGCTATCAAGGGGAGCAATGACAGTTAGATCATCTGCTTGCTCTTCTGGGGACTCTGTAGCTTGTGAAGAATCATTGAGCTGATTGGCTTTTATCTGTTCTTCATTAAGAGCAACGTACATATCAGTATCGCCAAGACTTGGAACTGAATCCTTAAGGGAAGGTGTCTTCTCTGTAGCTTCTTCTGTGGAAAGAGGTTGTAAGTTAGCGGTGTGAGAAGCGGAGCTTTTTGCAAAGTGCTTAGCCAAGGAGCACTCCTTATAAAAACGAAGTTACATAGCAAAAATCAGTGTGTTTTGACAAACAGACTTTCTGTAAATGAGTCAAAGACACATTCATTTAGTGTAGTGCATATTCACCACATATTTTATGGAACTTACGTGGAATTATTTTCTATAGGAGATGAACAAAACTGGAGTAATATATACGACATTTAGAAATAATTATTTTTCAATTGCAGGGGGAGCAATAGCGTATGTCATCAACTAGAGTAAATAGTACTACGCAAAATATTAGATGTGTTTGTACTGCTCTTGCCGTACTTCTTTTATGCATTTCAGCTTTTCCTAAAATTGCTGTAGCTACTGCTTCAACCAGCCAATCAAATTCTCATTCTGCTAATCAGTTGTTACTGCATACTGATGTCAAATCATATGAGCTTCTTCCTTCTGATTTTGCTTCGCTTGTTGGCAATGATTCAACATCGTTTGATACTCTTGAGCCAGTTAAGCCTTATGAGGCAGTTAACACTGATTCTCATCCAAACTATAGCAAGGTAAGCGATTTTGTTTATTTAGATAGAGATCAGTTTGACTTGTCGCTTTTCTCGCCAGATGGTTCTCTGAGATATACAACAGATGATGCAGCTGTAGATGCATACATTCAGACTCATCCGGAGCTTGCTGGTGTGACTGATCGTAGAATTTTGCTTCCGGTGTTTGAATTTGATTCAGATAATGATATTCAGACTCACAGAGACAGAGTTAATTCTTACATTGCTAATGGTCAGCTGGCACAAGGGTCGGTTGGTCAAGATAATACCGCTGTTATTGATACCAGTTTGCCTATGGGTCAGTATAAGCTGGAAAAAACGCTTTCGTATGATCAAGAGCATGGCTTCTATTACATCTATACCATGCACGTGGGTATATCTGATATTGATCGTAATCTCACAACGTTTGTTGATAGCAACGGAAATAAGACTGAAAAGCAAGGTCTATTCCAGGCTCCAGAGGTAGTAGGTAATGACATTCTTGACCATAAAGAAGTGGATTCTTATACGATTTCTGCTGGTTATGATGGTGATGGTAATGTTGCGCGTCCAACTACGTATGTGACGCATATTACGTATTACTACACTCTCGCGCACACCGCATATGTCTCTGATACTGGAACTACCTTAAAACCTATTGACGCTGGTCTTCAGAATGCTCCTGCTACCATCTCTTCTTACAACTATGATCACACGGTTGACGCAGGTACAAGGCGAGTATTGGATATTGATGCCGTAACAGCTCGTCTTATGACTGAGATCCAATCGCAAGATATTACACAGCTTTCCTGTTAGTGCCGCTACGCACAATGGCGATATTGTTATCAGTAGGACTCCTGGATATGATACCTACGATGTTCAGTTGTTTGAGAATGGTCAATTTACTATCGATATGACTTATATGCCAGATGGCACACCTCGTGTCGTTGATGCCGACGGCAATGCTATTTATTTCTCTAATCACTTTAAGGATGTTGTTTATTCTTCATATCAAGATGACACCTTGCCTGTTGGTCAGTATCGAATTGAATATCTGCTTACCCCAACATCTGCAGATCCAGATAACTTTGATTCGTACCAGCATTTAAAAGTCAATCTTGTTATTGGCACAAGTGATACTTCTCAGCCAGCCATTACTGCAAATTGGACTCACGTATACGTGAAGCAGCCTGAGACTACGCCAGAAACACCTGAGACACACACTCCTGAGGAGCCTCAGCAAGCTCAGAAGAAGTCACAGCTTCCTGATACTGCAGATTATTCTCAGGTTGCGCTTCAGGGCACACTTGTCTGTTCCTCTGTCTCGCTGGTTTCTCTGAGCTTCTTCCTCAAGAGAAAGCTGCTACAGAAGTAATCTAGGAATACATGACGTTACTCTTGCCTCAAGAGTGAGAGAATACTGTCTATCAAGAGGCGAGAGGTACGTTATTTATGGCAACACATCCAGTTATTCACATAGATTCATCTGACGACAGCCGCCTTGATGTGTATGCTCGATTGACTGATAACCAGCTTCGTAATCGTCTTGACCCAACTCGCGGCGTCATGATTTGTGAGTCACATTTTGTGATTGAGACTGCGCTTGCTGCAGGCTGCAAGCCGCTTTCATTTCTTGCAAATACTTCTCATACAGATAATATTTTGCAAATTGTCGAGAAGTTCCACCCTTTGACAGATGACGTTCCTATTTTCATTCTTCCAGATGAGCAGCTTACACAGCTTATTGGCTACAAGATGAATAGAGGAGTGCTCTGTGCCATGAGGAGACCTCAAGGTGCATCGCTAGAAGAGATTCTAAGCACGTCAAAGCATATTGCCGTACTAGAAGATTTAGTAGACGTTAACAACGTTGGCGCTGTCTTTAGGTCAGCTGCGGCCCTCAATGTAGATGCTGTTATCTTGACTGCTAAGTGCGCCGACAACCTCTCAAGGCGTGTCCTGCGCGTTTCTATGGGAACGGTTCTTAATGTGCCTTGGACTCGTTTGGATGAAGAGATAACTTCACTGGACCTTATTGAAAAGCTTAAAGCTCATTCTTTTACTACGTGTGCACTTGCACTCACAGATTCTGCAGTACCTCTTAATAAAGAGCTGGTAAAAGGTAAAAAAGCTGCACTATTCTTTGGTAGTGAAGGCTATGGTCTTGATAAGAAAACCATTGAGGCTTGTGACATTATCACCATCATTCCCATGTCTCATCAGGTGGACTCGCTTAATGTTGCTGCGTCATCTGCCGTGGCATTTTGGGAACTTTTTGCTCGATAACTTGAGCAGGAAACCTTTACATACGGCACAAAAAACGGCCACCTACGAGAGTGAACTGCCTCCCATTTCTTGGACACGAGAAATAGGAGTCAGTTCAAAACACACCAAAATCGGATAATCTGTCAAAAAGACGTATACATGACGCTGAAAATACCTTAATCATGCAGATTATCGTCATTAGATGTGTAAAATGCCCTCATCTGAGCAGATTATCCGACTTAGGTGTGTTCCTTAGGTGCGGAATTTACCTATAGTTAAATCTTTTATATGACGCTATTCATTTTCTAGCATATTAGGTTAAGTTTATGCATAGAGATGAATATCGGGTAGTACGACCGCCTAGCTGCCTAGCTATCTTGATTAGGAACACGTCGATTCTTTAGCAGAACCTACTAAAGCTGCGCTATTTTGTGCGCCAGGCCTAAAAGCCTGCGCTAACACGCTGCAGAATCATAATCACCTGCATATGAACTGCCTCCCATTTCTTATGTCCAAGAAATGGGAGGCAGTTCAGAATAGGCGGCCGTTTCACTTTGTTGATAAGAGAATTACTCTGCTGAAGAGGTAGAGGAACCTTCCTCATTGGTGCTCTCAACTACTGGTGCAAAGGTATTCTCACGTTTAAGGATGTTCATGAACTCCTCGCCGGTGATAGTTTCCTTCTTCTGCAGGTAGTGAGCAATCTCATGCAGCTTAAAGCGGTTCTCTTTAAGCGTCTGAAGTGCACGCTGATGGCCCTCTTCAACAATACGCCTAACCTCAGCATCAATCTCTTCAGCTGTTGCTTCAGAGCAGGTGAGGGAAGAGCCACCACCAAGATAACGGCTTTGCTGCTGGCTGAGGGTAACCATGCCAAGTTTGTCAGACATGCCGTACTGCGTGACCATAGCGCGAGCAATAGCTGTTGCACGCTCAATATCGTTGGAAGCGCCATTGGTCATCTCGCCAAAGATAAGTTCTTCAGCTGCGCGTCCACCACAGAGTACAGCAATCTCATCCATTGCCTGGCTCTTGCTCATCAGATAACGCTCGTCATCCTCAACTTGCATGGTAAAGCCAAGAGCTCCGCCAGTACGAGGAACAATGGTGATCTTGGTAACAGGAGCATCGTTTTTCTGGATGGCACCAACAATTGCATGGCCGGTCTCGTGATAAGCCACAACGTCCTTCTCGTGCTCAGAAAGAACAGTGTTCTTCTTCTTTGCGCCGGCAATAACAACGTCAACGGACTCAGCAAGGTCTTCGGTGGTAACACGACGGCGACCAAAGCGAACAGCACGAAGAGCTGCCTCGTTGATGATGTTTGCAAGGTCTGCACCGGATGCGCCTGGTGTGGACTTAGCAATAATAGAGAGGTCAACGCCTGGCTCCATCTTTACATCATTGGCGTGAATCTGAAGAACTGCCTCACGACCCTTAAGGTCTGGAAGCTCAACAGGAATACGGCGGTCAAAACGGCCAGGACGCAGAAGTGCCTTGTCCAAGGTCTCAGGGCGGTTGGTTGCTGCAAGAACAACAATGCCCTTGTGGTTATCAAAGCCGTCCATCTCAGAGAGCAGCTGGTTTAAGGTTTGCTCACGCTCATCGTTGGAGTTGAGAGAAGCATCACGGCGCTTACCAACCGCATCAATCTCGTCAATAAAGATGATGCAAGGAGCCTTTTCATTTGCTTGCTTGAAGAGGTCACGGACTTTTGCAGCACCGCGTCCAACAAACATTTCAACAAACTCAGAGCCAGCAATCTGGAAGAAAGGAACACCAGCCTCACCAGCAACTGCCTTAGCGATGAGGGTCTTACCAGTACCTGGAGGGCCTACAAGCAAGGCGCCACGAGGGCAGCGAGCACCAATCTCTTTGTACTTATCAGGAGTCTTAAGGAAGCTAACAATCTCTTGCATAGACTCTTTAGCTTCTTCTTGGCCGGCAACGTCTTTAAACGTAATGCCTGTATCTTCTCCCTTAATTTCTTAGCGCTTGAGCGACCAAGATTGCCGCCAAGACCTCCAAAGCCACCACCAAAGTTCATGGAAGGACCATCATCACCCATGGCTCGTTTAAGGGAGCGGTTAATAAAGTAGCCAATACCCAAGAAGAGAACTAGAGGGATGCCATATTGGATAAGGGCATAGAGCAGCATGTTTGTAGAGTTGTCAGGAATAGAAGCCGAGAAATCAACTTTGTGGTCTCTGAGCGTCTGAACCAGCGTTGAATCATTAGGGAACTGCGTAGTCTCAAAGACCTTCTCGGAATCTCCAGAGCCTGTTGTAAACCTAATGTTTCTGTTGCCAGTATTAAGGTCTACCTTGGTGACTTCATTGTTGTCAATCTTGTTAAGGAACTCACTGTACGAAACAGTTTGTACCTGTTGGCGCAAAAGTCCTGGTAGTAATGTGTTGCTAAGCAGGAGATATACAAAGATGGCTACTGCAATATAGAGTAGCATCGACATAGATCTACGGTGCTTGTTATTGTTATCTGCCATACACGTCCCTTTACCTGTTTGGCTCAAATGTGATATGAGCTCACTTAGATATTAGATTTGTTGTACCCACTCTTCTTTTTTTATTTCTATAAAAATTTAAAATTTGAATTCCGTGTAATTTGTTAAAAAAACGATTTACGCGTACGTATTACTTAGTTCAATGAGTACAAGACGTGGTAGTATTACTAGCACAAGCTGTGATGAGGACAGTAGCTGGGTAGCGCAAATCTCAAGCGAGCGGAGTTGGTGGAAGTCCGCATTTGCGTCCGTGTGAACATCACCTCGGAGCTGCAGTTCAAACGTACAAGTATTTTGTACTAGTAGATGCTGCCGGAAATGGTCGCCGTGACAGGCCAGCCGAGTAAACGGACATATCCGTCGCTGGGTGGTTACAACGAAGTGTATTGTGGCGCTTCGTCCCAGCTGTGAGGGACGGGCGCTTTATTTGTGCCCAGAAAGGTTGTGCTTGATGGCAAACGAGTACAAAAAGACCACCAACCTGCCAAATACAGGCTTTCCTATGCGCGCATCACTTGCGCAGAATGAGCCTCAGCGTTTGGCTGATTGGGACCAAAACAATGTTTATGAGCTTCTGATGAAGAAGAATGAGGGACATGACAAGTTTGTCCTTCATGACGGACCTCCTTATGCAAATGGTCCAATTCACCTGGGTCACGCACAGAATAAGATTTCTAAGGACATCATCAACCGCTATAAGGCTATGCAGGGCTTCCAGACCCCTTATGTTCCTGGTTGGGACTGCCATGGTCAGCCAATCGAGCACAAGGTTGAGCAGATGCTTGGCACTGAAAGTTCAACCAGCTGTCTACCGAGAAGATCCGTGAGCTCTGCCGCAAGATGGCAGTTGAGCAGGTAGATACCCAGCGTCAGGGCTTTAAGCGCCTTGGTGTGTTGGGTGAGTGGGACAATCCTTATCTCACCTATGTCAATGATTACGACGCTACAGACGTTGAGATTTTCAAGGCCATCTATGATAAGGGTTCTGTGTATAGAGGCACCAAGCCTGTTCACTGGTGCACTCATGACCACACTGCTCTTTCTGAGGCAGAGATTGAGTATCACGATGTCACCTCAACTGCTATTTGTGCGCTTTGAGCTAACCACAGTTCCAGAGGGTCTTGAGGCTTATGCAGGTAAGACCTGGGTAGACATTTGGACTACTACTCCTTGGACTATGCCAGCAGACGAGGCAGTTATTCTGCACCCAGAAGCTAACTACGTTGCTCTTGAGCTTCCTGATGGACACGTAGAGATTGTTGCTGAGGCTCTTGCAGAGAAGGCTGCTGCAAAGTTTGGTTATACCGATTGGAAGCTGGCTCAGGATGCAGAGGGCAACACCTGGAAGAAGACTGGTGTTGAGCTTGCTGGTAATGAGTACAAGCAGCCAATCTTTGGTGATCTTGGCAACACCGGTAAGTTTATTTACGCAGAGTACGTCACACTTGACGATGGTACTGGTGTTGTTCACTCCGCACCTGGCCACGGTGTAGACGACTACAACGCTGGTGTTCGTTTTGATATTCCACAGACTATGCCTGTTGATGATGACGGTCACTTCTTCAAGGGCGACGGCCAAGGTACTGGAGGCCCCTTCTCTGGTATGGAGGTCAATGAGGCTAACCCTGTCATTGTCCAGTGGCTCAAAGACCGTGGTACGCTCATTCTTGCAGAAGAGATTACCCACAGCTATCCACACTGCTGGCGTTGTAAAGAGCCTGTTATCTTCCGCGCAACAAGCCAGTGGTTTGTCTCTATGGATAAGACTGGCCTTCGCAAGCAGGCAGCAGAGGAGCTTACAAAGGTTAAGTTCTATCCCGCAAATGCTGTTAAGCGTATTGGCTCCATGGTTGAAGGCCGTCCTGACTGGTGTATTTCCAGGCAGCGCAACTGGGGTGTTCCAATCCCTGCTTTCACCTGCGAGGATTGTGGCGAGACTGTCATTAATGACCAGACGCTTGACGCAGTTATCAAGCTTTTCCGCGAGAAGGGCTCTGATGCTTGGTTTACCGACGACCCTAAGACCTATTTAGGCGACGCTTGCGTCTGTCCTAAGTGTGGTGGCCACAATCTCAAGGCTAACAAGGACATTCTGGACGTTTGGTGGGATTCTGGCGTTTCTCACACGGCTGTTTGTAAGCACCGTCCAAACCTCAAGTTCCCAGCTGATATGTATCTTGAGGGTTCCGACCAGCACCGCGGTTGGTTATGAGTTCTCTTATGACTTCTGTTGGTGCTTACGGCGTTGCTCCTTACAAGTCTGTTGTTTCTCAGGGCTTTACGCTTGATGGTCAGGGACGCAAGATGAGTAAGTCTCTGGGCAACGTCATTGATCCAAACGCCGTGTGCGCTGAGCGCGGTGCAGACGTCCTGCGTCTTTGGGTTGCTTCCGTTGATACTTCAACTGACGTTCCTTGCGATGACGCCATTCTTTCGCAGGTAGGCGACGCATATCGTAGGTTCAGAAACACCCTGCGCTTCCTTCTTGGCGAGCTTGAGGGTCAGTTTGACCCTGCAACTGATGCGGTTGCTGTAGCAGACCTTGAAGAGTACGACCGTCTTGTTCTTGCCCGTATGTGCGAGGTTCATGCTGCAGTCACCGAGGCTTACGAGGGATATCGCTTCAACAATGTCTTCCGTACCCTCTACGATTACATCATTGAGCTTTCCAACGGTTATTTGAACGCGACTAAGGACCGTATGTACTGCGATGCTGCAGATTCTGCAACACGCCGTAGCGCTCAGACCGTCTGGGCAGAGATTCTTTCCATGCTTGTTCATGATCTGCAGCCAATTCTGGTCTACACCACTGATGAGGCTATGCAGTTCCTGCCAGAGTCTATGCGTGACGGTCAGAAGTACGCCGCTCTTCTCGACTGGTATAAGGCTCCTATGACCACCGAAGAGTACACCTCACTGCTTCCTGCATATCAGGTGCTGGTTGATGCTCGTGCTGCCTACACCAAGGCATACGAGACTGCTCTTGAGGCTGGCGTAGTTACCGAGAAGACCACCCAGGCTACACGTGCCGAAGTTACGCTTACCGCTGAGCAGGCTGCATCTATTTCTCACGCTGGTCTTGACTTTGCTGAGGCATTTGTCTGCTCTGAGGTTACTGTTTCCGAGGGCTCTGAGCTGAGCGTAAGCGTCTATCCTGCAAACGGCGAGCGCTGTGACCGTTGCTGGAACTATCGCGAGCTTGGCGAGGATCACCTCTGCCACCGCTGCCACGACGTTGTTGCGTAAATGAACACCGACCAGCAGAAACATACAACTCACACGCTAGTGACCCGCCTTGCAGTTCTCTGCGGGGCGGGCACTGTTGCCTGCGCGCTTGACCAGGTAACCAAGCTCTGGGTACGAACCTCAATTCCAGAGGGAACTGCAATACCGTTTATCCCTGGTCTTATGGAGCTCTTCCACGTAAGCAACACTGGAGCAGCATTTTCTGTGGGCTCTGGAAACGCTCTCTTTTTTTGTAGCTCTTACTGCTGTGGTTATTGCCGCTCTTGTGGGCTTTGTAGTTCGCGAGAAGAACCTCCCGTTGCCACTTATTGCACTTTTGGGAGGCGTTGTAGGTGGTGGAATTGGTAACGCTATTGACCGTGTTTTGTATGGTCAGGTTACTGATTTCTTTGCTACAACGTTTATTAATTTTGCCGTGTTTAATGTGGCAGACATTTTCGTGACCTGCGGCATCCTTATTGCTTTTGTGTACTGGATGGTCTGGGACAAAAAGCAACAGCAGGGTAGTGGCAATGAATGAGCGTATCGTTGACATACTAGTTGGACCAGAAGGGGACGGCGTCAGATTAGATGCGTTTCTTTCTGCCCAAGATACACTTCCTTCAAGAAGTGCCTGCGCAAAGCTGGTGGAAGAGGGAAGAGTAACCATCAACGCTACGCTGGCTACGTCTAAGTCAGAAAAACTTATGTTGGGCGATAGGCTTCTGGTATCGCTTCCAGACGCAGAACCTCAAACAGGACTTTTGCGCCCAAATCCAGATATTCCGCTTGATATCCGTTTGAAGATCAGTACCTCATAGTGCTCTCAAAGCAGATTGGCCTAGTATGTCATCCATCTCCTGGCCATGTTGATGACACTCTGGCAAACGCCCTGGTGGCTCACTGTGGCTACGAGCACCTAGGAATGCTTCAGGGAGAAGAACGTCCCGGTATTGTGCATCGCCTTGATATGGACACATCTGGTCTTATGCTGGCAGCAAAATCAGACGAGGCGCAAAAAGCTCTTCAGGACCTCATTAGGCTGCGCGTGCTTGACCGTCGCTACATTGTGCTGGTACAAGGCTATGTTGCCCACGATTCTGGCACTATCGAAACGGGTATTGCTCGCTCAACGCGAGACCGCCTCAAAATGACTGTATCAGATGCTCCTGGCGCACGAGAAGCCATTACCACCTTCAGAACGCTTGAGCGCTTTGAAGCAGGAAGAAAAGGCGAGGGCTACTCGCTTCTTGAGTGCCATCTTTACACAGGCCGCACGCACCAGATTAGAGTTCACATGCGCCACATTGGTCATCCAGTTGTCGGCGATCAACTCTACGGTAAAAAAGATATGAGTCTTAACCTTGGCCTTAACAGGCAATTTCTACACTCCTGGCACGTTCAGTTTGAGCACCCTTTTACGGGCGAGAATATCGTGGTAGCAGATACGCTGCCAGAAGACCTGCAAGAAGCCCTTATTTCTCAGAGCGCTATGTCTATGGGAAGGACTTCTGTAGGAGATGAGATTTGTCCTCAATTGTTCAAAGCTTAATTTCACGTTCAGGTCTATTTCGGCTAAACTAATACCTTAGTAAGTTTTACTTTTTGTTGTAGGTGCAGCTTGAGTTTTGGCTGTTGATATGAGCTTAGGGATGTTATATGCCATTGCAATTTAACAGACTCGGTATCACACCAATTGTTGTTTTTAACTTTATCATCTGGCTTTTCTTTACACTCGCATACTTTTATCAGATTGTGTACATTCTTCGTGTCTTAGTTAAAGGCGAGGTAAAACTTCCAGAGGCAAAAAAGCAGCACCGCTATGCCTTCTTTATTGCTGCCCACAATGAAGAGCCAGTTATTGGCAACCTTGTCAGGTCCATTCTTTCTCAGGATTATCCTCGAGAGCTGATGGATGTCTTTGTTGTTGCAGATGCTTGTACCGATAAAACAGCTGAAGAGGCGAGAAAAGCTGGAGCAATTACATGGGAGCGTAATGACCTTGCTCGTAAAGGTAAGAGCTGGGTTATGGATTACGGCTTTGATCGCATCCTTAATGAGTACGGCGACAAATACGAGGCATTCATTATTATGGACGCCGATAACCTGGTTTCTCCAAGCTACTTAAAAATTATGAATCAGGCTTTTGATGCAGGATATCTTGTCTGTACCAGCTACAGAAACTCAAAGAATTTTGATTCCAGCTGGGTAAGCTCTGCATATGCAACCTGGTTTATGCGCGAGGCAAAGTTCTTGAACAATGCCCGTATGATGATGGGTACTAGCTGCGCTGTTTCTGGTTCTGGCTGGATGGTTTCTTCTCGCATTATTAAAGGCATGCATGGATGGGATTTCCACACCCTTACCGAGGATATTCAATTCTCCACCTTCTGCAGTGCTCACAATATTCAAATTGGTTATGCACCAGCAGAATTCTTTGATGAACAGCCTTTGACCTTCAAGGCATCGTGGACACAACGTATGCGTTGGACAAAAGGCTTCTACCAGGTGTTCTTCTCGTACGGCTTTGATCTTATTAAGGGTATTTTTAAGGGTCAGTTTGCTTCATACGATATGCTCATGACCATTGCGCCAGGCATGATTTTGACACTGCTTTCAGCCTTTATTAATGGTACTTACATGCTAGTTGGCTATTTGAGCCACGGCTTCGTTGCTACTGACGCAGAGATTGCTATGAGTGTGGGATCTTTGGTCATGACGGTCTTCTCGATGTATGTGGTCTTCTTTATTCTGGCGCTTATTACCACCATCTCGGAGTACAAGCATTTCCATGTAAAGAAGAAATGGCGTATTTTTTTACCAATCTCTTTACGTTCCCTATTTTTTTATGATGACGTATATTCCAATTACCGTTGCAGCTTTGTTTAAAAAAAGGTTGAGTGGGTTCCTACAAAAACATGACATTGCTGTTAACTTTGAGGATGTTATTGCTTCAAGTGGGAGTTCAAATTAAATAATTAACTCCACTGGTGGTACAATGCCAAAACACGTTGAGCATGACCGGTAGGTCAGGAGGGAGCCAAAAACAATGGCAAAGTTCTTCGAAGGCGAATCACACACATTTTCTGAGTACCTTTTGGTTCCTGGCTATTCATCAGCTGAGAATATCCCTGCAAATGTTTCTTTGAAGACTCCTCTTGTTAAGTTTAAACGTGGCGAGAAAAGCGCAATTGAGCTCAACATTCCTATGGTATCTGCAGTAATGCAGTCAGTTTCTGGTCCTCGTTTGGCAATTGCTTTGGCCCAGCAGGGCGGCATTGCCTTTATTTATGGCTCTCAGTCCGCTGAGGATGAGGCTCAGATGGTTCGCGAGGTTAAGAGCTACAAGGCAGGCTTTGTTGTCTCCGATTCAACTCTTACTCCAGAAATGACCCTTGGTGAGGTGCTTGACCTTAAAGAGAAGACTGGTCACTCCACCATGCCTGTCACTGATGACGGCACTTCTCGCGGTAAGCTCGTAGGTATTGTTACCTCTCGTGATTATCGTCCTTCTCGCGATGATCGCTCTAAGCTTGTTTCTGAGTTTATGACCCCAGCTGATAGCTTATTACCGCAGCTGAGGATACGACCCTTAAAGAGGCAAATGACATTATCTGGGACAACAAGCTCAACACCCTTCCTGTTGTCGATAAGAACGGCCACCTGGTTAGCCTCGTATTCCGCAAGGATTATGATTCCCACAAGTCTGCTCCAGATGAGCTTCTTGATGACTCTAAGCGTTACATGGTTGGCGCTGGTATTAATACTCGTGACTATGAAACTCGTGTTCCTCTGCTTGTTGAGGCAGGCGCTGACGTTTTGTGCATCGACTCTTCTGAGGGTTACTCCGAGTGGCAGAAGCGCACGCTTGAGTGGGTTCGTGCGACCTACGGTGATTCCGTCAAGATTGGCGCAGGTAACGTTGTAGACGCTGAGGGCTTCCGCTTCCTGGCAGAGGCTGGCGCTGACTTTATCAAGATTGGTATCGGCGGCGGTTCTATCTGCATTACTCGTGAGCAGAAGGGTATTGGCCGCGGTCAGGCTACCTCTGTTATTGATGTTGCTCGCGCTCGTGATCAGTACTTTGAGGAGACTGGCGTCTATATTCCAATCTGCTCTGACGGCGGAATTGTCTACGATTACCACATGACCCTTGCTCTTGCTATGGGCTCTGACTTTATGATGCTTGGTCGCTACTTTGCTCGTTTTGATGAGAGCCCATCAGATCGCGTTATTGTTAACGGCTCTTACATGAAGGAGTACTGGGGCGAAGGCTCTGCTCGTGCTCGTAACTGGCAGCGCTATGACCTTGGTGGCAACAAGCGCGGTCTTTCCTTTGTTGAGGGCGTTGACTCGTACGTTCCATACGCAGGTCCTCTGAAGGACGGCGTTGAGGCTTCGCTTCTGAAGGTCAAGTCCACCATGTGCAACTGCGGCGCTCTTGACATCCCTGAGCTCCGCGATAAGGCAAAGATTACACTTGTCTCTTCAACTTCAATTGTTGAGGGTGGCGCACACGACGTCTTGCTGAAAGACTCAAACCAGCAGGTCAGTTACAATTTCCGTTCGTAGCTCACAGGATTTATGGACTACTGGCGTCACCAAGTATTTTGCTTGGTGACGCATCGCTATAAGAAAGGGGAACTCGTGGAAAACGAGGAAGTACAGAACGTAACCGATACAGGTGATTTTCCTGCCTACGACGCTGAGGCCATTGAAACTAAGTGGCAGCGCGTCTGGGAAGAGCAGAATCTTTACAAGACAGAAGAGGACAGCTCAAGGCCTAAAAATACGTTCTAGAGATGTTCCCTTATCCTTCGGGCGATCTTCACATGGGTCATGCTCGTAACTACACCATTGGCGATGCTATGGCCCGTCAGGCTCGCATGCGTGGCTTTGATGTCTTGCATCCAATGGGCTTTGACGCCTTTGGTCTTCCTGCAGAAAACGCTGCTATTAAGCACAATACTCAGCCTTCTGTGTGGACCCATAAGAATATTGACCAGGCTGTAAAAACCATGTTTCGCATGGGCTTTGCCTACGATAAAGACCGCATGTTTAACACCTGCGACCCTGAGTACTACAAGTGGGGACAGTGGATCTTCCTTAAGATGCTCGAGAAGGGCCTGGTATATCGTGCAACAAGCCTGTTAACTGGTGCCCTAACGATAAGACCGTTCTTGCAAACGAGCAGGTAGTTAACGGTAAATGCTGGCGTTGTGGCGCAGTTCCAGAGAAGCGCGAGCTCTCCCAGTGGTACCTGCGCATCACTGATTACGCTCAGGAGCTCCTCGATGACCTTGATCAGCTTGAGGGATGGCCAGAGCGTGTTCGCGCTATGCAGGCAAACTGGATTGGCCGCTCCGAGGGTGCAGAGATTGACTTCACCTTGACAGATACTGATGGTGTCACACCAACTGATACCAAGATGACTGTCTTCACCACTCGTGCGGATACCATTTACGGCTGTACCTTCATGCTGCTTCCACCAGAGTCTAAGCTTGCAGCTGAGCTGGTAGGGGATTCAGAGTATAAGGCTGCTTTTGACGCTCTTCATGAGGAAGCCGTAAAGGTTTCTTCCATTGACCGCCAGGGCACAGATCGCGAGAAACACGGTGTATTCACCGGCCGTTACGCAATTAACCCTGTCACCGGACAGACCGTACCAATTTGGGTTGCTGACTACGTCCTTCTCGACTATGGTACTGGCGCCGTTATGGGTGTTCCATCAGGTGATAAGCGCGACTTTGACTTTGCTAAGAAGTATGACCTGCCTATTGTTCCTATCATTTGCGAAGAGGGAACTGACATTTACGAGGAGCTCAAGGGAGTTTCCGAGTACAAGGTAACTTCTGTTGACTGGGACGGACCAATGGATACCGTTGGTATTCTTGTCCAGTCCGGTCCTTTTACCGGTCTTCGTGGCGGTAAACATTCCGAGGCAGAAGAGGCTGTTGTTGCTTATCTGACTGAGCACAACGTTGGTCGTAGAACTGTCCAGTTCCGTCTTCGTGACTGGCTCATTTCCCCAGGCAACGCTATTGGGGCAATCCAATTCCTATGATTCACTGCGATTGCTGCGGTGACGTTCCTGTTCCTTATGATCAGCTTCCTGTCATGCTTCCAGATAATCTTGATCTGGCAGCAGGAGACACTCTTGCTGAGTGCAAGGAGTTTGTAGAGACCACCTGTCCTCAGTGCGGAAAGCCTGCAAAGCGCATCACTGATACCATGGATACCTTTACTTGTTCCAGCTGGTACTATCTGCGCTACTGCGATCCACACAACACCGAGCTTCCTTTCTCCAAAGAGTCTGTGGACCGATGGATGCCGGTAGATAACTACATTGGCGGCATCGAACACGCAATTCTGCACCTTCTGTATTCTCGCTTCTTTACTAAGGTCCTCCGTGACCTGGGCATGATTGACATTGACGAGCCATTTAAGAACCTGATGACTCAGGGCATGGTCAAGGATGAGCACGGCGACACCATGTCAAAGTCAAAGGGTAACGTGGTACCTCCAAGCTCCGTCATTGAGCCTTACGGTGCAGATACTATGCGCCTTGCCATTCTCTTTGTTGCTCCACCAGAGAAGGATTTGACTGGGACGAGAAGGTCGTTGCAGGTGCAAACCGCTTTATCAAGCGCGCCTGGCGTGTGGTATGGGAACTCTCTCGTAATGCTGATGCTTCTGTCGTACTCGACCACACCACCTTGGACCCTCAGTCACTTGAGCTCAACCGCGTCCTCAACGCTATGGGAATCCGCTGTACCTCTGAGTTTGATAAGGGTCAGTTCAACACTGCTATTTCTGCAGTCATGGAGCTGGTTAACGCAGCAAGTGCCTATATCAACGAGGTTCCTGCAGAGTCTAGAGATGCAGCACTTTGCTACAAGGTTGCTAATGACGTTGTAGCTATGCTGGCTCCAATCATTCCTCACTGGGCAGAGGAGCTCAGCCATGAGGCTCTGGGCAAGAACACTCCTGTCTATCATCAGCCTTGGCCTGAGTTTGATCCTGAACAGGCAAAGAGCAATACCGTAGAGATTGCTGTTCAGCTCAAGGGTAAGGTCCGCGCTCGTATTGAGGTTTCTGCCGATGCTTCTGAGGAAGAACTCACTGCGGTCGCAACTGAGGCTATTGCCGATCAGCTTGAGGGCAAAGAGATTAGAAAAGTTATTGTAGTTAAGGGACGACTTGTGAATATCGTTGCCTAACAGCAAAAACACTTGACGAGAAGCCCTTTATCTCGTAAGATATCTCTAAACGTAGTTGTTATTAGTTGGAAGTGGGGTTGAGTTTTGACCCCGCTTCCTTTCTGTATGTAGATGAGGAGGTCAAATGCAAAACGAAGGTGCAACACAGAAAATCTTGTCCGCACTAGAGCAGGCTGCACTCAATCACCACATTGATATTGTTGATGTTGAGATTGTTGGTTCTTCCAAGAATCCTGTGGTCAGAGTAAGAATTGACCATGACGATGAGAAGGCAGAGACCATTTCTCTTGATGAAGTTGCTCAAGAAACATCATGGATCTCAGAAACCATAGATGAGCTTGATCCATTCCCAGCATCATTTACCTTGGAGGTTTCTTCTCCAGGAATGGCTCGTCCGCTTCGCCGCGCAAAGACTTTGAGCGCTTTGCAGGAGAAGAGATTCAGCTTCAGACTACCGCCACAGAGGGACGCCGTAAATTTACCGGCAAACTCTTGGGCATTGAGGGTACAACCATCTCAATCCAGACAGAAGATGAGGTCTGTACTGTTGATTTGTCTGAGTTAAAGAAGTGCGTTATTAAACCAGTTTTTGATTTCTCGGCCTCAGCCAAGAAGTAGATAGAGAGGATTATTCATGGCATCTGAAATGATGGAAGCTTTGATGTTGCTTTGCCAGGAGAAGCACATCGATGAGTTGTATCTTCTGGACCGTTTGGAGCAGTCTCTGGCAAAGAGCTATGCTGACGTCCTCCATCTTGATTTTGGCGCTCGCGTCACCATTGATAGGGCAACTGGCCGTGTCTACGTCTATGAGCTTGTTCCTAAGGGTGAGCCAGACGAGGAGACTGGTGAGTACACAGAGTTTGATGAGGTGGACGTAACTCCTCCAGACACCAGCCGTATTGCTGCTCAGCATGCTAAGGCAGAGATTAAGACGCTTGTTCGCAACGCTGCTCGTGCCCAGATTTATGATGAGTTCCGCGGTCGTATTGGTGACATCATCACTGGTACTGTTCTTCAGTCCACTCCTGATTTCACCATCATTAAGATTCGTGAAGGCGTTGAGGCAGAGCTTCCACACTTTGACCAGCGTCGTTTCCCTGATGAGCGCGATGAGCGTCCAGCAGGCGAGCGTTACCTTCACAACCAGCGCATCAAGGCAATTATCGTTGACGTCCGCGATCCTAATGCAACTCAGCCAGCAGTTCGTGGTGAGCGTCAGCGTCCACCAATTGTTGTTTCTCGTACTCATCCAGATCTTATCCGTCGCCTCTTTGAGCTTGAGGTTCCAGAGGTTTATGACGGTGTTGTAAGCATTCGCTCCATTGCTCGTGAGGCCGGCGTCCGTTCTAAGATTGCTGTTTCTTCCGTTGATGAGCGCCTTGATCCAGTTGGTGCTTGCGTTGGTCCTAAGGGCAGCCGTGTTCGCACCGTAGTTTCTGAGCTTCGTGGAGAGCGCGTTGACGTTGTGCCTTGGTTTGACGATGCTGCACGTTGCGTTGCATCCGCGCTTTCACCTGCACGTGTTTCTCGCGTTATTGTTGATGGCGCTACGGGACACGCAACCGTTATTGTTCCTGATGATCAGCTGTCTTTGGCAATTGGTAAAGAGGGCCAGAATGCTCGCCTTGCTGCTCGCCTAACTGGTCTTCACATTGACATCAAGAACGAGTCCCTTGCTGCAAGCATTTTGAACAACCTTCCTGAGGTTGTTGAAGAGACTGTTGACGAGGAAGAGATTGCTCATCGTTGCAAGTATGTGAGCCCTAACGGAACTCCTTGCCGCAATATGGCAAGACCTGGTTCTGATTTCTGCGGCATTCATGATGACATGGAGAATGCAGAGATTTCTTCCGATCCAGACTCACTGATCTAGGCAACTACCTGTAACTATCCCGTCAACCGGAAGGTTTTCATATATGGCAAAAATGCGTGTACATGACCTTGCCAAAGAATATGGTATGCAGAGCAAGGAATTGCTCGAGCACCTTGCGGACATGAAGATTCCTGCAAAGTCTGCTTCTTCTACGCTTGAAGATGCATATATTTCTATTGTTCGTAAGAAACTCCAGCCTATTATGGAGGCTCGTGCCGCTGAAATCGCAGCTCAGAAGGCTGCCGAGGAAGAGGCTGCTGCCAAAGAGGCTAAGGCTGCTGCAGAGGCAGCAGAGGCTGAGCGTCTTGCTGCAGAGGCAAGGCGTGAAGCTGAGCGTGCTGAAGAAGAGAAGAAGCGCGCTAAAGAAGAGGCTGCTCGTAAGAAAGAAGAGGAGCGCCGCCGCGCTGAGGAAGAGAAGAAGCGTCTTGAGGCTGAAGAGGCTGAGCGTAATCGCGTAAAGGATACGGCTCCTAAGACTGCTCCTTCCTTCAATAACCTGCTTGACCAGATTGCACAGCAGGAAGAGGTCTTGAAGCAGCAGGCAGCAGAGTCCGCTGCTCAGAAGAAGGCCGAGAAGGGACCAAGAAACCACGCTCGCGCTAATGCAAGCGAGGCAAGTGGCGCTCCTTCTCGTCATAACTTCAAATGAGCGTGATGACGCTTCCATGTCTGATGAGCGTCCAAATGGCAAGCGCAAGAAGAACCGTCGTGGCGGAGATGACGGAGAAGACCGTTATAGCCGTATGGCGCGTGAGGCTGAGGCTTACAACAGAAGCCGCGTTTGGATGAGGCTCGCGTTGCTATTGAAGAGGCAAGCCGTGAATCCACTGGTCGCCGTAAAAAGCGTAAAGAGCGTCGTCAGAAGCAGGCTGCTGAGGCTGCTATGGAGCAGCGTATTGAAGAAGCACTTGCAAACGACCAGGATATTTCCCAGCTTGATACCGTAAAGGTTCCTCAGGGCTCTACTGTCTCTGAGCTTGCAGAGCTCCTTGGCGTTTCTGCAAATGACATCATTAAGCGTCTGTTCCTGCTTGGCAACCCTCTGACACTTACCGAGACCATGTCTGATGAGCTTATTGAGATTGTTGCTGATGACCTTGGTCGCCAGATTAAGATCATGTCCAAGGAAGAGGAGAATTCCTTCACCTTCTACGATGATCCTAAGGACTTGAAGCCACGTCCTCCAGTAGTTACCGTTATGGGTCACGTTGACCACGGTAAGACATCACTTCTGGACGCAATCCGTCACACTGGCGTTGCAGCTGGCGAGGCCGGCGGTATTACTCAGGCAATCGGTGCTTCTCAGGTCACCATTAACGGCCGTGAGATTACCTTCATCGATACCCCAGGTCACGAGACCTTTACCGCTATGCGTGCTCGTGGTGCAAAAGTTACCGATATTGTCATTCTGATTGTTGCGGCAGACGACGGCGTTATGCCTCAGACCATTGAGTCTATTAACCACGCAAAGGCCGCTGGCGTTCCAATTGTTGTTGCAGTTAACAAGATTGATAAGCCAGGCGCAGATCCTACCCGCGTTCGTCAGGAGCTCACCGAGTATGGTGTTATTCCTGAGGAGTGGGGCGGACAGAACATGTTTGTTGACATCTCCGCAAAGCAGAATTTAGGCATCGACGATCTTCTCGAGACCATTCTTTTGCAGGCAGATGTCCTTGAGCTGAAGGCAAACCCAGACACCTTTGCTTCTGGTAACGTTCTTGAGGCTAAACTTGACCGTGGTCGCGGTTCTGTTGCTACTGTTTTGGTTACACGCGGTACACTCCACATCGGCGATGCTCTTGTTGCTGGTATGGCCTTTGGTCGCGTCCGCGCAATGCTTGATCCTAAGGGCAACGCAGTCACTACCGCAGGTCCTTCTGACGCAGTTGAGATTCTTGGTCTGCAGACCGTTCCTGGTGCAGGCGATGAGTTCCGCGTCTTCCAGGAGGAGCGCGACGCTCGTGAGCTTGCTGACCAGCGTGCTCTTAAGGCTCGTATTGAAGAGCAGAACCGTGTTAAGCACGTTACCCTTGAGAACCTCTTTGACACCATGGCTGACCGTGACGTCAAGGAACTCAACCTTATCATCAAGGCTGATGTTCAGGGCTCCATCGAGGCTCTCCAGGACTCCCTAGACAAGATGGACCAGTCCGAGGTTCGTATCAGCACCATTCACTCTGCTGTTGGTGGAATCACCGAGACCGACGTTGTTCTCGCTGATGCATCCAACGCAATCATCATTGGCTTTGGTGTCCGTCCTGATGCAAAGGCCAAGCTTGCTGCAGAGCGCGTAGGCGTTGAGATTAGAACGTATAGCGTCATCTACAAGGCAATCGAAGAGATTGACGCAGCTCGTATTGGTATGCTTAAGCCAACTGAGCAGGAAGTCCAGACCGGCGTTGCTGAGGTCCGCGATACCTTCAAGGTTCCTAAGGTTGGTATAGCTGCAGGCTGCATGATTTCTGAAGGTGAGATTTCCCGCGACGATAACATCCGCCTCATTCGTGACGGCTTTGTTGTCTACGACGGAAAGATTGCATCGCTCAGGCGCTTCAAAGACGACGTTAAGAGCGTTAAATCCGGCTATGAATGCGGTATTGGCCTTGAGAACTTCCAGGACATCAAGCCTGGCGACCAGCTTGAGGGCTATCGCATTGAGCAGGTGGCTCGTACCGAGTAAGAAGGGACAGCATGAAACAGAATCAGTTTTCTCGTCGTACTAATGAGATTGCTCGAGAAAAGCTCAGCTGGATCCTTTTGTTTGAAATTTCCGACCCTGATCTCCAGCTTGTGACCGTCACAAGCTGCGAGGTCTCGGTTGATAAGTCCTTTATGCGCGCATATGTAAGCTGTGAGCCTGATCGTTACGAGAAGGTCCTTGCAGCTCTCAAGCGTGCAAAGGGTAGGATTCGCTCGCTTTTGGGTCATGCGTTGAACTGGCGCGTAACTCCTGAGCTTGATTTTAAGATTGATACCACTACCGATGAGGCTGAGCGCATTGCTCAGGCGCTTGAGGTAGTTCCACCAACTCTTGGTGTCGAGAAAGACGAGTTTGGATATCCTCTAGCTTCTGATGAAGAGAATTCTGACGAGGAGGCGTAAGTAAGTGACGTCACTGAATACAAAAGTCAGTCGTCCAGAGTTTGACGAGGTTATAGCTCTAATTGAGCAGGCCTCGTCAATCGTTGTTTGCGCACATACTTCTCCTGATGGAGATGCTATTGGCTCTGGATTAGCACTTTCTTCCATTATTCAGAGAAGATGGCCTAGCAAAACTGTCACTAATCTTTTGGCAGATGCTGATGGGGAAGTACCACGTATTTACAAGTTTCTTGATGGTACCGAGAGCTTTGTCCCTGCAAATAAGTACGAGGGTACTCCAGACCTTTTTATCTGCGTAGACCTTTCTACTGCAGGACGTTTGGCTGATGCAGAAGCGCTGATGGAGCGCTCCAAGACGGTAGCAGTGCTTGACCATCACCCATACAACAACGTGTATTGGAATGCAGGACTTGTCCGTCCTGATGCAGCGGCAACCGGTGTCATTATCACCGAGTTTGCCTGTCATTTGGGCGCAGAGCTTGTTCCCTCAGAGGCGCAATGCCTTATGTGCGCCCTGGTAACTGATACTGGTCGTTTCCAGTACCAAAACGCTGACGGCGAGGCTTTTGAGGTTGCAAGTTTGCTGGTAGAAGCAGAGCTTCTCCATCTCAGATTGCACTTCATGTCTATCAGAGTGACCGTTTGGCTTACCTTCACCTTGCCGCAAAGGTTATGGGCCGCATCCGCACTTTTGGTGAGGGTCGTGTTGCCTACAGCTATGTCACTACGGCAGATCTTTCTGCATCAGGCGTTCCTCTTGCCGAGATGGATGGCCTGGTAGACATTGTGCGTTGCGTTGAGGGAACAGAAATTGCCCTCTTCCTCAAAGAGGTTGACGGCGGAAAAGTTCGTGGCAACCTGCGCTCCAAGTCCAAACTTGATATTTCCGGCGTAGCTCGGCAAATGGGTGGCGGCGGACACACTGCCGCTGCAGGCTTTACCGCTGAAGGCACCATTGACGACGTATTTACTCAGATAGTCCCTCTGCTTATTGATCTTCTCGCGCTTGACAAGGAGTCATAGGTGAAGCGAGGAGCAAGTGGAATTAACGCACTTATTGCAGTTGACAAGCCGCTTGGCTTAACCAGCCATGACGTGGTTTCTCGCGTTCGCCGTGCATTTGGCGAGAAACGCGTGGGACACGCAGGCACCTTGGATCCCTAATGCAAGCGGCGTGCTGGTAGTGGGTATTGGCCTTGCCACAAAGCTGTTGGGTCTTCTGACGCTTGACCGCAAGGGGTATGTAGCCGACATTTCGTTTGGAGCTCGCACCTCAACCGATGATGCAGACGGTGAGATTGTGGCCACGGCACCTGTCTCAGCGGAGTTGCGTGAGGAAGCGTTTGCTCGCGCTGCATGTGCAAAGTTGGTGGGCACCATAAATCAGCTGCCACCAGCGGTATCCGCAATCTCTGTTGATGGCAAACGTGCCTATCAACTTGTTCGTGAAGGCAAAATGCCAGAACTAACAGCACGTAGAGTTGCTATTTACGACGCTACGCTTTTAGCGGTGCCAGCGCCTTCTGCTGAGGATGACTCACTGGTGTGGACGGTTGCTTTTGATGTTTCTAAAGGCACCTATATCAGAAGTATTGCTCGAGACCTGGGTCAATCTCTTGGCACAGAGGCTCATATTAGTGGACTAAGAAGGACATTCTCTGGTCCCATTACGCTTGGTAGCTGCGCTTTATTAGAAGAGCTTGAACAAAGCCCAGCTCAAGTGCTTGAAGCAAATGCCTTAATCCAACTGAGGTTCTTGGTTATCCGGTGCACAGGCTGACTGGAGCAGAATACAAATGTGTTGAAGTTGGAAAGCGTTTTGGTATTCCAGAAGATCTTTCTGAGGTTGCTCATAACTCGCTGGTCAGCCTTGTGTGGAATGATGCTCTTGTGGGAATTTGGACAAGGCAGGGCTCCTGTCTAGTCTGCCAGACCAACTTCTCTCAAGGTATTTGTGTAAGTAAGGACGCACGTGAACAAGGTAGAACGCATAAGAGAATCCGTTTTGTATGGAAGTCATCTGCCGGCTCCGCTTGAGCTTGGTGACGCTGACTTCTATACATTGCGTTCTGACTGCTACAGGCAGCCTTGCGTGTGCGTACTTGGTGTCTTTGACGGTCTTCATGAGGGCCACCAGGGGCTTCTCGCCAGCGCAAAGAAAGATGCTGAGACTCGCAATGTGCCACTTGTTGCTGTGACATTTCTGCCCGATCCTGTTGAGGTGCTGTTTGATGGCTCTCCTCGACGTTTGCTCTCGGGAGAAGACAGACTTCGCGCGCTTGCCGCGTGGGGAGTGGATGGCATTCTGGTGCATCACTTTACCCGCGAGTTTGCGGCATTGAGTGCTACGCAATACGTTGAGGGTAAGTTGCTTCCAAGCGTCTCGGCCGTGTCCGTTCATGTGGGTTCTGACTTTGGTTTGGGCGCACAAGGAGCTGAAGGAAGCGCGTTGCTTACCTCGCTCGGGCATAAGCATGGCTTTGAAGTTCACGCCCATGAGCTCTTTTGTTCGGGTGGACAGAAAATCTCTGCTACTTGTATTAGGGGCTTGCTTGAGCAGGGCAAAGTTGAGGATGCAGCAAGCCTGCTGGGCCGCTGGCACTTTTTAAGCGGTGTGGTCAAGCATGGTCGTGGCCAGGGCACCGGCTTTGGTTTTCCTACGGCAAACGTCGCGCTTGACCTGCATGATTGCATTCCTCAAGACGGCGTGTATGCGTGCTATGTGGTCCATGGATCAACAGCTTGGCCTGCTGCGGTTAATGTGGGAAAAGCTCCGTCATTTGAGTCTCAAACAGGGCCTTTGCTTGAGGCTAATCTTCTAGGTTTTAGCGGTAATTTATATGATTCAGAGGTTCAGACGGTATTTGTGAAGAGACTGAGGGAATCTAAAAAATTTGATTCGCTGGAAGACCTCAAGCAAGCCGTTCGTGGAAATATAGATTGGGTAGCCCAGAATCTGGGTACGACTTCATATAACTTAGAAAGTGGGGAGGTGGAAGATGATAACTGATGAAGATAAAGAGCGTGTAAGACAGGCAACGGACTTTTGTCACGCTTGTGTCAGAGACAGTTGAGCTTAAACCTCGAGGTCAGGACTATTGGGGATGTTGTCCCTTCCACCAAGAAAAAAGCCCCTCATTTAAGATAAACCCTTCCACGGGTCTTTGGCACTGCTTTGGCGCTTGCTCCGAAGGCGGAGACGTCTTCAGCTATGTCATGAAGCGAGAAAACCTGGATTTTCCCTGATGCCATTAGATATCTTGCTGATAAAGCAGGCATTACGCTTTCTGAAGAGGCTCATGTTTCTAAGGGCCCCCGCAAGAATCGCTTAATTGAGTGCCTTACCGAGGCCGAGAATTACTTCCACTCCATGCTTATGCGTGGAAGGGGAGAAGGTCCTGAGGCGGCGCGTGCATATCTTTCTGGTCGTGGATTTGGAGCAGCTGTCTGTAAGCGCTGGAAACTGGGATATGCGCCTGGCAGAGGCGCGCTTGTGGCGCACTTGCGCAAATGTGGCTTTACCACACAAGAGATGATTGCTGCCAACCTTGCCGTTGAGCGTAATGGTCGAATTAGCGATTGGTTCTATGATCGCGTGATGTTTCCTATTCATGATGAGCAGGGAAGAACTATTGCTTTTGGCGGTCGAATTACTAAAAAGTTAGAAAACGCTCCTAAGTACCTTAATACCAGGGACACTTCTGTCTTTAATAAAGGTAAACACCTCTTTGCCTACGATGTTGCAAAAGAGACCATTGCTGCCCAGTCCGAGGCCATTATTTGCGAGGGCTACACTGACGTTATTGCCATGCATGAGGCTGGTTTTACCAACACTGTGGCAGCTCTAGGTACTGCATTTACGTCTGAGCACGTAAAACTCATCGATCGCCAGCGTTCACGCAAAATCATTTGCATGTTTGATGGTGATGCTGCAGGTCAACATGCTGCTGCTCGTGCCATTAAATTTATCGATAAAACAACCGCTGCTTTTCTCTGTGTTGTTTTACCAAATAATCAGGACCCTATGGAGTTTCTCGCCGAATCAGGTGCAGATAAGCTACGTCCTATCTTAGATGCAGCTCGCCCGCTTATGGACTTTGTCTTTGATGCCACAACAGCTCAGTTTGACTTATCTGTACCCGGTGGTCGAGTTAAAGCGCTTGAGGCTTTAGCGTCTCTGTTGGCCCCGCTCAAGACATCGGTGCTGCTGAGCGAGTATGCACTTCGTGTGTCCGATTTGCTTCATATTGATGTCGAGGAAGCAAAGCGCGCAATTAAGGCCGCGCCTATTCAAGATGACGCGGCAGATTCGCGCACTTCAAAGATGGCGCGCAAACAGCCTCAGAAGAATGCCCACACCCCTTCGTATAATTCTGCTCCTAAAACTCCAGCTTATGTCGAGGGTCCTTCATACGATGATGTTCCACCGTATGACGAGGTGTCTCCGTATGATGACCCATCATCGTATAGCATTTCTGCTGATACGTATGAGCCACGAGGCTCACAGGGTCTCTCCGCAGAAGATCGCAGGCAGGTTAACTCAGAGCTTGAGCTCTTAAGTGCTATGGCAACAAACTTGTCTTTAGTGCGAGAGTATCAAGACCGTATTGCAGACTTTGTCTGGGCCGATGCTCGCCATCAAACCATGGCATGGGCCATGCTTGCTACTCCAGAGGGCGCTACGCCAGCGCAGGTTGTTGCTGCGGCTGCGGCTGTTGAGCCCAATGCGGCAGCTATTCTTTCTTCTGGTCGCGTGATATCTGAGGGCAACTCCGATACACGTCGCTCGCTTGAGTTTATTGTGGACACGGTTGACTACTACTCGGTACAGCGTAAATTGCGAGAAATTCGATCAAATCTGCGCTCCAGTTCTTATGCAGGGGAGTCTTCAAGCGGAACACTTGCTGAAGAGCAACTTGCTGCTGCGCAGGAGCTTCAGACACGAGCGCTTGAGCTAGGCAAGAGGCTTACTTCGGGGCAGTAGAAAATACTCATTTTATGGGGATGCTACTCATCTGATTTTTTATAAATTAAAATGAGTAGTTTGATTAGGTAGAGAAACTTTTGGGTATAAAGATTTGCGCTAATCTATCGAAAGGATATTTGTGGCTGCAAAAAAGGCAAATGAAGAGGTCAAACTCTCAGATGAGCTTACTAAAATTGTTGATGATCTGGTAAGTTCTTCAAAGTCTAACGGTAGTATCAGCGAAGACGATATTCAGGTTGCCATTCGTGACGTTGACGTTAACGATGATGAGCTTTCTGATCTGTACGATTCGCTGCGCGTTAAAGGTGTAGAGATTACTACCGCATCTGAAGCAACCGTTTCTTTCGCCATTGAAGATGACGCCGTAGAGGATGATTTTTCATCCGATGATGACTTGGATGATTCATCTGATTTTGAAGATGAAGATGATGAAGATTTTGATGCCGTAAATGAGGCACGTGAGGTCAAAGAGGCTCTCCGCTCCGTTTCTAAGGCAAAAGTCTCTAAGCCAAAACGTTCTTCTCGCGCTCGTGCTCGTCGCTCAGATACCACCACGGTTATGCTTACCGGCGATCCTGTCCGCATGTATCTTAAAGAGATTGGTAAGGTAGACCTGCTTACTGCATCAGAAGAGGTTCACCTTGCTATGAAGATTGAGGCAGGTACTGCGGCTTCCCAGAAGCTGGAGGACTTTGAGGATGGCCTCATCGAGCTCAACCGTGCAGAGCAGCGCCGCCTCATGCGTATTGAGTCCGTAGGACTTGACGCTAAGCAGCAGCTTATCTCTGCAAACCTTCGTCTTGTCGTCTCAATTGCTAAGCGCTATGTTGGCCGTGGCATGCTGTTCCTCGATCTTATCCAGGAAGGTAACCTGGGCCTTATTCGTGCTGTCGAGAAGTTCGACTACACCAAGGGCTTTAAGTTCTCAACATATGCTACGTGGTGGATTCGTCAGGCAATTACCCGTGCTATTGCGGACCAGGCTCGTACCATTCGTATTCCTGTTCACATGGTAGAGACCATCAATAAGCTTATCCGTGTTCAGCGTCAGCTTCTGCAAGATCTTGGTAGAGATCCTTCTCCAGAAGAGATTGGCGCAGAAATGGGTATGTCTCCTGATCGCGTCCGCGAGATTCAGAAGATTAGCCAGGAGCCTGTCTCTCTTGAGACGCCTATTGGCGAAGAAGAAGATTCCCAGCTTGGAGACTTTATTGAGGACTCTTCAGCTGTTGCTCCACCAGATGCAGCTTCTGATTCAATGCTTCGTGAGCAGCTTGAGCAGGTTCTTGACGGCCTTGCTGATCGTGAGCGAAAGGTTATTAAGTTCCGCTTTGGTCTTGAGGACGGTCATCCTCGTACCCTTGAAGAGGTAGGCAAGGAGTTTGGCGTTACGCGTGAGCGTATTCGTCAGATTGAGTCCAAGACCTTGGCAAAGCTTCGTCATCCTTCTAGGTCCGGCCGTCTTAAGGACTATATGGAGGAGTAGCTTTTTGGTTTAGTTGTGTGGGAGATTGTGCAAGAAGAATTTGAATAAATTTTTTCTAAAAAATGCTTGCATGGTTTGGAATGTCTCTCTATACTTAAACACCGCTGAGAAGCACACTTATTCCCCGATGGCGCAGCGGTAGCGCAGCTGACTGTTAATCAGCGTGTCGCAGGTTCAAATCCTGCTCGGGGAGCCAGAATTTTCAAGACCAGGCAATGCCTGGTCTTTTTTTGTAAAAGTGCTGTCCTGCTTTTCTCGTATTAGCAGCAGATTTTTTATTGACAGATTTGAAGAGGACGATTTTCTCGATAATTCGGTCATTTGACCGCTTTTTCTTTATTTATCCTCAAAAACTTCAAAATTGATACCGTAAAAGGTACAAAACATAACGCTTACGGTATTTCTACAACCGTTGAGCGACATCTCACAGAGAGCTGTGATGAGATTTGTTAACGTACTCATTAAGGTCAGTGTTATGCAAAAGGCATAACAAATGAGAAAGGTCACTACTATGGATGTGTCTCGTCGCAGTTTTCTAAAGTTCTGTGGTCTAGGCGTTCTTAGCGTTGGTGGATCTAGCGTTCTTGCAGCTTGCGCTCCTAGCGAGAAAAAAGAGGAAGGCGCTAAAGGTGCAAAGGTAGAGAACAAGGATAAGCCTGTTGTCTTCTTCAACCGTCAGCCTTCTAACAGCTCAACCGGTGAGCTTGATACCAACACCCTTAACTTCAACAAGGACACCTATTACGTTGGCTTTGATGCAGTTCAGGGCGCAGAGCTCCAGGGCCAGATGGTTCTTGATTACATCAAGGCTCACGCAGCTGAGCTTGATCGTAACAAAGATGGCATCATTGGTTACGTTCTTGCAATTGGTGACATCGGTCACAACGACTCTATCGCTCGTACTCGTGGTGTCCGTAAGGCACTTGGTACTGGCGTTGAGAAGGACGGCAAGATTATTTCTGATCCAGTAGGTACCAACACTGACGGCTCCGCTTCTGTTGTTCAGGACGGCAAGCTTGAGGTTGGCGGCAAGTCCTACACCATCCGTGAGCTTGCTTCTCAGGAGATGAAGAACACCGCTGGTGCAACATGGGATGCTGCAACCGCTGGTAACGCAATTGCTGCTTGGTCTTCTTCCTTCGGCGATCAGATTGATGTTGTTGTTTCCAACAACGATGGTATGGGTATGTCCATCTTCAACGCATGGTCAAAGGCTCAGAAGGTCCCAACCTTTGGTTACGACGCTAACTCTGACGCAGTTGCAGCTATTGCTGACGGCTATGCAGGCACCATTTCCCAGCACCCAGATGTCCAGGCTTACCTGACACTCCGTCTGCTCCGCAACGCTCTTGACGGTGTTGACATCAACACCGGCATTGAGACTGCAGACGAAGCTGGCGACAAGATTGACTCCAAGGACTACAAGTATGTTGCAGATCAGCGTTCTTACTACGCTCTCAACCTTGCAGTTACCGCTGAGAACTACAAGGACAACCTTGACGCAACCACTCCTTACAAGGATGCTTCTGCTCAGCTGAGCGCAGACAAGCACCCAGAGAAGAAGGTTTGGCTCAACACCTACAACTCTGGCGACAACTTCCTTGGTTCAACTTATGTACCACTGCTCAAGAAGTATGCTCCACTGCTCAACCTCAACGTTGAGTACATCGCAGGCGATGGCCAGACTGAGTCCAACATTACCAACCGTCTTGGCAACCCTGACGAGTACGATGCATTTGCATTCAACATGGTTAAGACCGACAACGGTTCTTCCTATACCCAGCTGCTTAAGTAATTAAGTAGTCGATAGCACGAACAATACCGGAGGGGAGACACCTGCTCTCCTCCGGTGTTCTCGCGAATAAGCGCAATAACTTAGCGAGATAAGGGGTGATTACATGGCAGATACAGAAAACGATATCGTTCTAACTATTGATGGAATGAGCAAGTCCTTTGGACGCAACCGTGTTCTGGATCATATTTCAATGAACGTACGCCGTGGAACCGTTATGGGTCTTATGGGAGAGAACGGCGCAGGCAAATCTACCATGATGAAGTGCCTGTTTGGTACGTATCAAAAAGATGAAGGCAAGATATTTCTTGACGGCAAAGAGGTTAATTTCTCCGGACCAAAAGACGCACTTGAGAATGGTGTCGCTATGGTTCACCAGGAGCTCAACCAGTGCCTCGATAGAAATGTTGTAGATAACTTGTTCCTTGGTCGCTATCCCGTTAATGCAATGGGAGTTGTCGACGAGGGACGCATGAAAAAGAAGCTAATGAGCTCTTCAGGCGTCTTGGTATGACTGTGGATCTGACACAGCCTATGAAGAACATGTCAGTATCTCAGCGTCAGATGTGCGAGATTGCAAAAGCAATTTCTTACAACGCTAAGATTATTGTTCTTGATGAGCCTACTTCTTCGCTTATGACTCAAGAGGTCGAGAAACTCTTTGAGATGATTCATATGCTCAAAGAGCAGGGAATTTCTTTGGTCTATATCTCTCACAAGATGGATGAGATTTTTGAGATTTGCGACGACATTTCAGTTCTTCGTGACGGTAAGCTTGTTATGACCAAGCGCTCTAATGAGACCAACATGAACGAACTTATCTCTGCAATGGTTGGCCGCTCACTTGAGAATCGCTTCCCAGATGTCACTAACACACCTGGTAAGACGTATCTTTCTATTCAGCACCTTTCAACTAAATATGAACCATACCTTCAGGACGTCACCTTTGATGTAAAGAAGGGTGAGATCTTTGGTCTGTATGGTCTTGTCGGCGCTGGTAGAACTGAGCTTCTGGAAACAATCTTTGGTGTAAGAACCAGAGCTGCCGGTCGTGTCTACGTCAACGAGCACCTTATGAACTTCTCGACAGCTGCAGAGGCAATGGATCATGGTTTTGCCATGATTACCGAGGAGCGTAAAGCAAACGGCCTATTCCTTAAGGGCGATTTGACGTTTAACACAACCATTGCAAACTTGAACCAGTACAAGTCTGGTCCAATCCTTTCTGATCCTAAGATGACTAAGGCTACCGTCAACGAGCTCAAGGTTATGAACACCAAGGCTCAGGGTCCATCAGATTTGATTTCAAGTCTTTCTGGCGGCAACCAGCAGAAGGTCATTTTTGGTAAGTGGCTCGAGCGCTATCCTCAGGTTTTTCTGATGGACGAGCCTACTCGTGGTATTGATGTTGGTGCTAAATATGAGATCTACCAGCTCATTATTGATATGGCTAAGAGCGGTACCACTATTATCGTAGTCTCTTCGGAGATGCCAGAGATTTTGGGAATTACCAACCGTATTGGCGTTATGTCCAACGGCAGGCTCTCGGGCATCGTAAATACCAACGAGACAAATCAAGAAGAACTCCTGCGCCTCAGCGCAAAGTACCTGTAGGAGAGGATGATACAAATGCCAAAAACAGGTGGATCTGTTCTGACGGCCGAGCAGGAAAAAGAGCTGCTAAAGCCTATTGATCAGAAGATTGGTTCCATTCAGGCTCAGATTGATGAGCTTCGCGCAAATGGTACCAACAAAGTAATTTCAACACTGAGCGCTATTGAGTCAACAAAGCGCGATAAGTCTATCTCTGCTGAAGAGCGTAATACGCTTATTGAGGGCTACAAGGCTGAGCTGGAGCTTGCAAAGAAGGTTGAGTCCGAGAACAGCGCTCAGGTTTCCAAGCTTATTGCAGAGGCTGAAGCGTATCTCAAGGAGCACTACAAGAGCGAGTATCTTGAGCCAGTTAAGGCAAGCTGTGTCGTAGAGAAGGAGCAGGCTAAGCAGAATTACGCTGCTGCTCTTGAGCGCCTCAAGAAAGAGCACGAAGAGGCAGTCAGCAAGACTTCTGATGCTCAGGAAATCAAGGACGAGAAGTACGTCTATAAGAACCGTCAGTTCGACGCTAAGGTCAACTATCAGAAGGATCTTCAGCGCATCAAAGATCGCGCTCACAATGCGTTTAGTCATGAGTATCACCTCATCGACCTTCTCAGGATGTCTAAGTTCACTCCACTGGAATCTCAGGCTCAGAAGTGGGAGAACTACAAGTACACCTTCAACACCCGTTCATTCTTGCTTCAGAACGGCCTGTACATTGTTATTCTCCTGGTATTCATTGCCCTTTGTATCATTACCCCAGCAGTCAAGGGCACTCAGCTCCTGACATACTCCAACGTCATCAACATTCTTCAGCAGGCATCGCCTCGAATGTTCTTGGCTCTTGGTGTAGCTGGATTGATTCTGCTTACCGGTACTGACCTGTCTATTGGTCGTATGGTTGGTATGGGCATGACCGCTTCAACCATCATCATGCACCAGGGCATCAATACTGGCCAGGTCTTTGGTATCACTTTTGATTTTACTGGTGTTCCAATTCCTGTCAGAATCATCATGGCTCTGGTTACCTGTATTGTCCTGTGCACGTGCTTTACCAGTATTGCTGGCTTCTTTACCGCTAAGTTTAAGATGCACCCATTCATCTCGACCATGGCTAACATGCTTATCATCTTTGGTATTGTTACCTATGCTACAAAGGGTGTTTCATTCGGCGCTATTGAGCCATCCATTCCAGACATGGTTATTCCACGAATTGGTAAATTCCCATCCATCATTTTGTGGGCAATCGCAGCTATCGCTATTGTTTGGTTCATCTGGAACAAGACTACCTTTGGTAAGAACCTTTATGCTGTAGGTGGAAATCCTGAGGCAGCAGCTGTTTCTGGTATTTCAGTCTTTAGAGTTATGGTTGGCGCTTTTGTTATGGCTGGTATCCTCTACGGATTTGGTTCATGGCTCGAGTGCATGCGTATGGTCGGCTCTGGTTCCGCAGCTTACGGCCAGGGTTGGGACATGGACGCAATCGCAGCCTGCGTTGTTGGTGGCGTCTCGTTCACCGGTGGTATTGGTAAGATCTCCGGTGTTACCGTGGGTGTTCTTATCTTCACCGCACTGACTTACGCACTGACTATTCTTGGTATCGATACCAACCTGCAGTTTGTCTTCTCGGGCGTTATTATCCTGACCGCAGTTACCCTTGACTGCTTGAAGTACGTTCAGAAGAAGTAGCCAGCGCTCCCGCACCGCGCACCGCAAGTGCGGAAACGCAGCGGCGCCGAATGCCACAAGTGCGGAAACGCAGCGCAAGTGCGGAAAGCGTGCTATTACGTGCAAGTTTCGAGGCGTCTACTCACGTAGACGCCTCTTTTTTGGCGAAAGACAGCGCTTGCACGTTAAGGAAAAGTGGCTTTACGGGAAAATTACAAAGCAGCTGGTAAAATAAGGTATCTCTTCGGACATATGTCCTTTTACAAATTTCGCACCACACCTATGTCGGATAATCTGCAATTTTTGTCCCTGAGAGCACATCTATGGCTGATATTCTGCAGTTTCAGAGAAATAACACACCTATGTCGGAAAATATGTTAACTATTAACAGAATATCCGACATAGGTGTGGTCAGGCCTCTCAAAGCCTTCAGAATATCCGACATAGGTGTGTTCGAAGCGTTAATCGAAGCTCGCTACCAACAGAATATCTGACTTTGCTGTGCTTGAGCGTTGTTTAACTGTCGTGGGCTGACGGTTTGGCGGTAAAAAACAAGAGAGCCGATTTTCTCGGCCCTCTTGCTGGGTGATTTATGCGATTGTGAGATACGTTATTGCTCGTGGAACATCATGAGCTGCGCGCGAACCAGCGGGCATCAGCGACTACAGAGACTACAGAGACTACAGAGACTACAGAGACTCCAGGAAGCGATGCTGTGCTGCTCGTCCTTCTTCGTCCCACTTGAAAACGCCGGCATCCTCTAAAACGTGCGAGAAGACAATGCCAACCTCGTCATAGATGTACTTTTTGAGCTGCTCAGACGAGAGAGAAGAGATGTCCTTCTTCGAAGCGGCATCCTTACTAGAACCGTCGCCCTGTTCAAGCAGCTTGGCGTAGATCTGGCGAGCCCAATCAGCGTGGGAGATGGTGGTGGAGTCCGTAGTCAGCTGTCCATAGACTGCGTTAGCTTTCTTGTCATTTGCCAGACACTGTTCCATAACCGACTGCACCTTGTTAAGCTCTGGCACAAGGCGAGGAGGAAGTACAGCAAGGCCCATAACCTCGATGAGGCCGATATTCTCTTTCTTGATGTGGTGATACTCGGCATGAGGATGGAAGATGCCAAGCGGATGCTTTTCGCTGGTAATGTTGCAGCGCAATGCAAGAAAGACCTCGTAGGTGCCATCTTCTAGCTTGCGGACAACAGGGGTAACCGTGTTGTGGAGCTCGCCATCAGTTTGCGCGTAAACAGAGACGGATTCGTCGGTATAGGAGCGCCATGCAGTGATGATAAACTCCGCAGCCTTGAGTGCTTCTTCTCGACTGGTGGAGGAGAGGCAGAGGACAGAGAGCGGCCACTTAAGAATTGCGCCCGCTACCTCGGGGAACTGCTTGAGTTCAAACTCTTCCGCAACTTCCGCGCGCATCATAGGGAACTCGTAACGTCCGCCCTGATAGTGATCGTGCGAGAGGATCGATCCACCCACAATAGGCAGGTCGGCATTAGAGCCAATAAAGTAGTGGGGGAATCTGTCCACAAAGTCAAAGAGATTGACGAGCGCCTCGTGATCAATGTGCATAGGAATGTGATCCGAGTTCATGGCAATGCAGTGCTCGTTAAAGTACGCGTATGGACTGTACTGGAATCCCCAACGATGCTGATTGAGTTCAATGGGGATGATGCGCAGGTTCTGTCTGGCAGGATGAGCGCCTGCACCAGACGAAGCGCCGCGTCCAGAGTAGCCCTCATTATCCAGACAGAGTTGGCATGCGGGGTACTTCTCGCCAGAAGTGTTTTGAGCTGTTTTAGCTGCTGCAATCTCACGAGGATCTTTTTCTGGCTTGGAGAGGTTGATGGTGATCTCAAGATCTCCCCAGGTAGTTGGTGTAGTCCAGGTGATGTTTCTAGCAATGGCGCTTCTTCTGACGTAGCCAGCATCACAGCAGAGTGTGTAGAACCAGTCAGTTGCAGCGCGAGGTCCCTCAGAAGCGTACAACTCGTTGAAATGGCGTGCGACCTCGGAAGGCTTTGGCAGCAGAAGACCCATAACGCGCATAGCAAAAGAGTCCTCGCCACTCTGGGTGTTCTCGACAAGTCCATGAGAAACAGCTAGACGAGCAAGCTCGGCCAGCGTCTGATCAAGATTAAACGACGTCAGGTCAATCTTCTCCCAAGACTTAATGGGAGCCGGACCCTCGTACGAGAGCATATCCAGCAGAGCGTTATAACACCAGGTCAGATCATCAGTTTGAATAAGTCCGCGCTCGCATGCATATGCAACAAGCTGCTGAATGCAGAGCGCGCTTTCGTTATCTGCTACAGCCATTGTGCACAAGCTCCCTGGTCAGAGATAGCGTAGTGGCGGCAAGCGCCTTCGCCAAACCACTGGTTCATCTGTGCGATAAAGGTCTCGACAAGGGCGAGAGGAACAAAGCACTGGATAGAGCCGCCAAAACCGCCGCCGTGAATACGAACAGCGCCAGAACCTTTTAAGATGCTCTCAGCCAAGCCAAGGGCAAGCATAGCCGGCTGATATGAGCCAGAAGTGGAAACGTTCTGCAGGTACATACCAGAACTTGCGCCAGAAGCGTTGGTGAGTGCAATAAAGGACTCAATATCAGAGTTCTGAAGATCTGCCCATCTCTTGTCTACCAGGTCATTCTCGTACCAGTAGTGAATAGCGCGGAGAAGAGCTCGGTCTCCAAGATCTTCTCGCAGCTCATTGACGCGGGCTTGGAAGTCTTCAACGGGAACCTCAGAGAGGCGAGTCTTGCCAAAGGCCGCGGCAACTTTCTGCATCTCAACAGGAACAGCGGCATACTCATCAGTAAAAGCAACGTGATCACAACCAACGTCAACAAGGCAGAGAGCATAGCCGTAATCCTCAAAGTTGAGGTCAAGCTTTTCTGCCTTGGGCTCTGCGGGATCTTCAAAGTTCATGAAGGCAAGGCCGCCAAGGCAAACAGCGAGCTGATCCATAAGACCGCACGGCTTACCAAAGTAAACGTTTTCTGTGTTCTGGCTCATTTGGGCAAGTTTTACAGCAGAAATATCGCTGCCACCTTCCCAGAGAGCTTCCATTGCACGGCCTGCTGCAGCCTCAAACGCAGCAGAGGAAGAAAGTCCGCCGCCACCAGGAACATTGCTTACTACCGCCATGTCAAAGCCGGATGGCTCAAACCAAGTTTGACCAGGTTTGCTGCCATACCACGAACAATAGCCTTAGTGCTCAGATACTCAGCTTCGGAGGGCTCAAGGTTTGTGTAGTCAACCTCAAAAGGATCATATCCAACACTGGCTACACGAATAACGCCCAGGTTGTTAGGGGCACAAATGGCATCAATAGCAACGTCTAGGGCACCAGCGATGACATGACCGCCCTCGTGGTCAGTATGGTTTCCTGCAATCTCGGAGCGACCAGGCGCATGTACCGCAAGATAGCGGTCAGCTTTTCCAAACATTTGCTCAAAGTGCTCTTTTGCGCGATTGAGCTGAGCTGTGGTTTTCTCGTCAAACGTGTGAGCCATGGTGTTCCTTTCCCTGTGATGCTTGTGAAGCTACGTGAACCTTAAAAGAATCGATAAACAATCTGTGAGCTGTATGGCTGCTCAGGCGTGCATGTGGGCTGAGGCCACTCTGCATGGTGAGCACAATCTGGATAAAACTCGCTCTCAAATGCAAAACCAGCTTGGGGCTTGTAAATAGCGCCGTCTTTTGCACGTGCCTCATCAATCCAGTTGCCGGTATAAAGATGAGCACCTGGAGCGGTAATTTGAATCTCAAGCGAGCGTCCGCTTTCTGATGTGGCGAGAAGGGCAGGGCGCAACTGACCGTTTTCATAGTTGTTAATGGCAAAGCAGTGATCATAGCCATGAGCAATGTTGAGCTGCTTGTTTTCTACACCAAGATCTTTACCAATGGTCTTAGGCGTGCGGAAATCAAAGGGAGTTCCTGCAACAGCATCGATGGTTCCTGCGGAAACCGAGTCTTCTCGTAGAGGCAGATACGAATCTGCATGAATGGTCAGACTATGACCGCAGACATCTCCAGAATCATGACCATTAAGGTTGAAGTAGACGTGGTTAGTCATGTTTATGAATGTTGCGGCATCGGTTGTGCAGGTATACGTAAGATTTACCGTTGACTGCGCGCCCTCTTCAACAAGCTTATAGGTTGCGGTAATGTGGCGGTTTCCTGGTAGTCCATATTCTCCATCTACCAGGTTAATGCTGAAGGTTACCGTATTATGCGCTTCATCAATTTCTGCCTGCCAAATGCGCTTATGGATACCAGCAACTAAATCAGTGTGCAGGTTATTTTGATTGTCTGGACCGTTGTTTTTAGGAAGGTGATAGACAACTCCATTAAGCGGGATTTCTGCTTTATCTGCTCGATTAGCAGAAGGTCCAATGGATGCGCCAAAGCAGGCGGGGTTATCTAAATACAAGTCAAACAAGCCATAGCCAAGAACGACATCTGCTTGCGTGCCATAGATATCTGGTACAGAAATGCCAAGAATGGTTGCACCAAAATTGCTCAATTTAACTGCTGAATGAGCGCCGCGAATAGTATAGGTAAGCGCAGCAGGGGAGTTAACAAAACTATCAAAAGGTCGAACATCAATCATCGGATACCTCCGAGATACCACTCATAGTGCATTACCCTTACTATGTTAACGTACTCATAACGAACTAACAGGAAATTATTAAGTTTTCAGTCAGTGGTATTTTTGCGGGGGCAAACGGTTAGAGCGCAGGTCAAAAGTCCTTCTCGCCGAACGGTTCTTTTTTTACCGTGAGCGTTTAATTTGCTGATAAATATGCAATTTTATCGCGTTATGTCAATCTGCCTGTTAGTATGAGTACGTAAACAAGCAGATAATCGGAGGAATTCGTGACTCGCTCGTATAGTTCTAGCTCAAATAAGCGCTCTGTTTCAATGGCTGATGTTGCGCAAGTTGCTGGTGTTTCTCAGCAGACCGTTTCTCGTGTTGCTAATGGCGCCCAGAACGTCAGCAAGGCCACGCGAGAAAAAGTCCAGGCAGCAATGGAGTCTATGGGCTTTAGGCCAAGCTTTGCAGGTAGATCGTTGAGATCTGGCTCGTATCAATCGGTGGGACTTTGCTTGTACGACATTCGCGAGTTTGGTAACTTAGCCACGCTTGATGGTATTGTTTCTGCAGCTCGTGAGCATGAATATGCAATTACAATGATTGAGAAAGGCTCCGACGACGGCCTCTGCCTGCAGGACATTTCTTATCGTATGTCAAATCTTCCCGTTGACGGCATGATTATTAGCATGAGCCTTATGGCATCAGATTTTGAATCATTTGTGCCGCAGCCAGGCCTTGGAACAGTCCTTCTTACCATGCACGAGCATCCCTATTGCACAACTGTTGACTCTGATCAGTATGGTTGCTCAAAGCTTGTTATCGACCACCTCTATGAGCTCGGTCACCGCAAAATCCGTTTTGTAGCAGGCCCTTCATACTCCATTGACTCGCAATTTCGCGAGAAGGGCTGGCGAGATGCCATGTCTGAGTATGGCCTGGAAATTGTTGAGCCACTTGCTGGTGACTGGACTGCTAACAGCGGCTATGAAATTGGTAAAAAACTGCGAGAAAACCGTAATTTTACTGCGGTGTATGCGGCAAATGACCAGATGGCGCTTGGTGTCATTGCAGCGTTTGAAGAGGTAGGGCTCAGCGTGCCAGATGATGTCAGCATTGTTGGTGTCGACGACTCTCTTGAAGACTATCTGCCAAACTTCTCGCTGACCACCGTTCGCTTTAACCTGCTAGAGCGTGGGCGCGTCGCTCTTGAGCATGCAATTCGCGCATCTGAGCCAGGGTATGAGCCTGAGGCAATTAGAATTGCTCCAAAGCTTATTGTTCGTACCACCACAGCAGCACCACAGAAGTAGAGAAGTCTCTTAAAAAGTCGGGTTTCTCGCCATAATCAGCTATACTGTTCAGGCAATAGTTGATTAGAGGAGTTGTATGTCTGAGTCACCAAATAAAGAACTAGGCTGGTCAGTTCAGGTTTCTTTGGATACGCACGAGATTCGTGCAGGAGAGACTGTAACTGCTACTCCTAAGATTATTGGTGCAGATCCTGAGGGCTTCAAATTTCATTATGTATGGAGCTTGAATGACCGCTGGGATGAGGGCTTCTGGGATACCACGGAGCACCAGTTTGGCGACTCAATTCCTAATACTTCGTGGACGTACACCTTTCCAGAGCCTGGTCGTTATCATCTCTACATTGATGCATTTGATACACACAACAATCCTCAAACAGTTACCGCTTGGGTAGTTGTTGCTGGTGAAGACGATTTTATGCGTCCACCACTTCCTTCTGAAGACGCAGAGACGGTTGTTGCGGTAAACGGCGTTTCAGAGATCTTTAATATTGCTTCAGAGCAGTTCAACTCGCTGAAAGAGTACTTTATTGCTTTTGCACGCGGCGAGGTTGCTTTCAAAGAGTTCAAGGCTCTTGATGACATCTCGTTTGAGGTCAAACGCGGCGAGGCTTTTGGCCTGGTGGGCACAAATGGCTCCGGCAAGTCCACCATGCTCAAAATCATTGCTGGCGTACTTGAGCCCTCTAAGGGAACGTGCGAGGTCAAAGGTACTATTGCGCCTCTTATTGAGCTGGGTGCTGGCTTTGACATGGAGCTGACCGCTAAAGAGAATATCTACCTTAACGGTGCTCTTCTTGGTTACAAGAAAGAGTTTATTGATTCGCACTTTGACCAGATTGTGGAGTTTGCTGAGCTTGAGGGCTTTATGGACATGCCGCTCAAGAATTACTCGTCTGGTATGGTGGCACGTATTGCTTTTGCAATTGCTACGGTCACAGAGCCTGACCTGCTCATTGTTGACGAGACGCTCTCGGTTGGAGACTTCCTCTTCCAGCAAAAGTGCGAGAACCGCATTAAAGAGCTCGTTGCTTCTAATAATGTTACGGTCCTTCTGGTTTCTCACTCTATTGACCTGGTCCAACGCATTTGTGACCGCGCCATTTGGATTGAGAAGGGTAAGCAGCGCATGCTTGGTCCTGTAGACGAAGTTTGTGAAGCTTACGAGCACCTCAAGAGATAATTAAAATTCCTAACCAAAAGTTAGGCTCTGTACGAGTACAATATGTGTGTCTTTAAATGTGGTACGAGATACCCGTAAGGCTCATAGTCATAGTTTTGCCTTTTGGATACCTTGTGCCTGGTCAGGTGAGGTATCTTTTTTATTGGAGGCGCTATGGCTCAAGAAGGTTCGCACTCTCTCATTGTGGACGAGCAGTCCCTTGACCGCATTCTTACGCGTATTGCTCACGAAATTGTCGAGAATAACGATTCAATTGAAAACGTTGCTTTGGTGGGCATTATTCGCCGTGGAGAGGTTTTGGCTTCTCGTCTTGCAGAAAAGATTTTGAGTTTTACCGGATTTAAGCCAAAAGTTGGGTCACTTGATATCAGTTTTTATCGCGATGATTTTAGAAGAAACACCGCACCGGTTCTCCACGCAACTAATATCGATTTTGATATTACAGGTACAAGCGTTGTGCTGGTAGACGATGTTCTTCAGACAGGAAGAACTATCAGAGCAGCACTTGATGCGCTCATCGACTATGGTCGTCCTGAGCGCGTTCAGCTAGCAGTTGTTGTTGATCGTGGTCATCGCGAGCTTCCTATTAGACCTGACTATGTGGGAAAGAATGTTCCTTCTTCAAAGAGCCAGGTAGTCAGCTTAAATGTTAAAGAAATTGATGGTCAGGACTGCGTCTTGCTGTATGAAGCTGACTTTTCTGACCCCTTTATTGAGGGAGGAAACTAATGCTTTCAGTTAAACATTTGATTGATACAAACAGCCTGACGCGTGACGATATCCAGCAGATTCTTGATACAGCTCAGTCGTTTGAAGCTGTAAATAACAGAGACATTAAAAAGGTGCCGGCACTTCGCGGTCGCACTATCGTAAACCTGTTTTTGGAGCCTTCCACCAGGACTCGCTCCTCATTTGAGCTTGCCGAGAAACGCCTCTCTGCAGACGCTTTGAACATGGGAGGTTCAACCTCGTCTGTTGTTAAGGGAGAGTCACTGGCAGATACCATCCAGACTATCGATGCTATGAACGTTGATATGTTTATCTGCCGCGCAAGACTTGCAGGTACGCCACAAAAGATTACCGAGCACACTGATGCGGTTGTCATTAACGCTGGCGACGGTAAGCATCAGCACCCAACGCAGGCAATGCTTGACCTCTATACCATTCGCAAGAACTTTGGACACTTAGACGGCCTTAAAGTTGCTATTGTTGGCGACCTTTCTCATAGCCGCGTTGTTGGCTCTTTGGTGCCAGCACTTAAGACTATGGGTGCAGAGGTTGTTCTAGTTGGACCTCCAACATTCCACGTAGATGATCCAAGCTGGTTTGGCTGCTATCAGACCTCACACTTTGATGAGTCATTGGTGATGTTGACGTCGTGTACATGCTTCGTGTTCAGCTGGAGCGTATGGAGGGAGCTCCTATTCCTTCTCGCCGTGAGTACAACAGGCTGTGGGGTCTTGACGAGCGCCGCAGCAAGTTGATGAAGCCTGAGGCAATCATCTGCCACCCAGGTCCTATGAACCGTGGCATGGAAATTAACAGCGAGGTGGCCGATTGCGCTCGCTCTCGTATTCTTGACCAGGTCAATGCAGGCGTTTTGACGCGCATGGCCGCAATGTATTTGCTTCTGGGAGGAGACTCTGATGGCATTTCTGCTTAAGGGCGCGCGTGTTGTAGACCCGCAGCTTAATCTTGATGCGGTACTGGACGTTCGTATTGAGGGAGAAACTATTGCTGAAGTTGCGGCAACCGTTGCACCTCAAGAGGGCGATACTGTTATTGATGCAAAAGGCAAGGTGCTGACTCCTGGCCTCGTTGATATGCATGTCCACTTTAGAGATCCTGGTTTTGAGTACAAGGAGACCATTGAGACGGGCTCTAGAGCTGCGGTTCATGGTGGCTTTACTGACGTTGCTACTATGCCAAACACCAATCCTGTTACCGATAACGGGCCTGCTGTTCGCTTCCAGATTGATCGTGGCAATGAGGTTGGTTTGATTCATGTTCGTCCTATGGGTGCTTTGACCAAGGGTTCTAAGGGTCAAGAGCTTGCTGAGATTGGCAATATGGTTGACGAAGGTGCATCGGCGTTCTCTGACGATGGCCATGGTGTACAAAGCGCTGGTATGATGCGCACCGTTATGGAGTACGTTTCTCAGTTTGATCGCGTTGTTGCTGCTCACTGTGAGATTGAGTCCATCAGTGCTGGTGGTGTTGTTAACGAGGGCCGCGCAAGTACGCGCCTTGGCATGTTTGGCTGGCCGGCACTTGGCGAGGAGCTGGAGATTTCCAGAGACATTGATCTTTGCCGCCTTACTGGTTGTCCTCTGCACATCTGCCACATTTCAACGGGCAGGGGAGCAGAGCTGGTACGCGCAGCCAAAAAGGAGGGTCTGCCTGTTACTGCTGAGGTTTGCCCTCACCACCTCTTCCTGTCTGAGGACGACATCACTGATACGTATAACACCAACCTTAAGATGAATCCACCGCTCAGAACTGCTGAGGATGCGCTTGCTCTTCAGGCTGCAGTCGCAGACGGTACGGTTGATTGTATTGTTACCGACCATGCACCTCATGCAGCTCACGAGAAGGACTGTGAGTGGGAAATCTCTTACTTTGGCTGCATTGGCCTTGAGACCTCGCTGCCTTTGATGATCACTAATATGGTGCGCACCAATAAGCTTTCTTACACTGGTCTTGTTCGCGCAATGGCCGTTAATCCTCGCCGTATTCTGCGTCTAGCGCCTGTTAAGATTGCTGCAGGCTACAAGGCTGACCTGACCCTTTTTGACCCAGAAAAGAAGGTTCAGATTACGACAGAGTATTTTGAGAGCAAGTCCAAGAACTCCGCCTTCATTGGCGCTGAGCTCTATGGTGTTGCAACAGATGTGTTTGTTGATGGCAAGCGAGTTCTTGCCAATGAAGTAGTTGTTCCTGGAGGGGAAAAGTAATGCCACTACGTGGAAATGTACAGGTATTTGACTTTACGGTTCTGAGTAATACTCAGGTTGCTCAGAATCTGTATAGAGCCCAGCTCAAGGTGCCAGGTCTTTGTAAATCCTTGGAGCCTGGACAGTTTGTAAACGTCAATGTGCCAGGCGATAAGCGCCACATTCTTCGCATCCCACTGTCCTTCTCGCTTGCTGATAAAGCAACCGATACGCTCGAGCTTATCTACGCAACGGTAGGTGAGGGCACGCGCAGGCTTTCTCAGATGAAGCCTGGTGATGCCAGTGACATGACGGCTCCATGTGGTCGTCCTTGGCGTCTCAACGCCTCTAGCAAGAGAAGCGTCCTGGTAGCAGGAGGTGTGGGCATCACACCAATTATTGCAGCGGCTCGTAAGCTTACCGAGCTAGGTGTTGAGTTTGACGCGGTCATTGGCGCACAAACTGCCGAGAAACTCTTTGGAGAAGAAGATCTTCTCGCCTTGGGCGCACAGAACGTGTATGTCACAACGGATGACGGTTCTAAGGGTACCAAGGGCTTTGTAACAGCAGCTTTGGAGGAACCTTTGAGCCAAGGTGTTTGGGACGCTGTGTATACCTGCGGTCCAGAGCCTATGATGAGAAGCGTGGCCAAGCTTGCAATTGCCAACAACGTTGCCTGTCAGGTTTCTATGGAGCGTATGATGAGCTGCGCCTTTGGCGCATGCAACACCTGCAATGTCCCACTTGCTAAGGGCGGCTATGCGTCTGCTTGCATGGTTGGACCTGTCTTTGAGGCAAAGGAGATCGCATGGTAGATCAGGTAAACATGGCCGTCAATCTTGGCGGTATCCAGATGAAAAATCCTATCAATACTGCTGCGGGTACCTTTGGCTACGGTTGGCAGTTTGAGGGTTTCTACGATGTTTCTCTGCTTGGCGCCATCACTATGAAGGGTGTTGCTCGCGTTCCTTGGGAAGGAAACCCAGCTCCTCGTATGTGTGAGCTCAACGGCGGCATGATGAACAGCGTTGGCCTTGCCAATCCTGGTGTGGACGATTTTATCGCCCACACTGATGACTACATGAAAGATCTTGAAGGCCGTGGTACGCGCGTCATCATGCAGATGGCGGCACACTCCGTTCAGGAGATGATTGATGTTGTCGAGCGCCTTGAAGAGCTTAATCCACACATCTCAGCTATTGAGCTTAACGTGAGTTGTCCAAATCTCGAGAAGGGCGGTAAGCCCCTCGGTGGTACTCCAGAGCAGGCTACAGAGATTATGAAGGCAGTTCGTCCTCTGACAAAGCTGCCTATTCTGGTTAAGATGGCCCCCGTCAACGTTGCCGAGATTGGTAAGGCTTTTGAGGCTGAAGGCGCAGATGGTCTAACGCTCATCAACTCCATCCCTGGTATGTCAATTAATGTTCACACCAGAAAGAGCAGGCTCTCTAAGCCAACTGGCGGTCTGAGTGGTCCTCTCTGTCATAACGCTGCTGTTCGCATGGTCTGGGAGTGCGCAAGTGCGGTCTCCATTCCTATCTGTGGCGTTGGTGGCGTAGAAACGGGCGAGGATGCTGCAGAGTTTATCCTTGCGGGCGCTACGGCTGTCTCGGTGGGTTCTGCAAACCTTTACGACCCAATGTGTGCTCCACGTATTCTGAACGAGCTTACTGACTGGGCAAAGTCTCAGGGAGTATCTGACATCCACGAGTTGATTGGAGCTGTTGAATGCTAACAGACGAGCAGGCACGCGACGCCGTTATTGTTGCGCTTGATTGCACAAGAGAAAGAGCTCTGGAGCTCACCGATCTTCTCGCCGGCCATGCACGCTGGGTTAAGGTTGGCATGACGCTCTTTTATCGCTACGGACCCTCGATGGTGGACGAGATGCACACACGTGCTTCAAGGTGTTCTTGGACCTCAAGGTGCATGACATTCCATTCCAGGTTAAGGGCGCTGTCCACTCTGCATCGCTTTCTGGCGCAGACATTCTTTCTATTCACGGCCTGGGAACCGCTCAGATGATTTCTGCTGGTCGTGAGGGTTCAGAAGAGGCTGCCGTAGAGCGTGGCGTTGATGAGTCCGGCCGTACCAAGCTAGTGGCTATTTCTGTCCTCACCAGTATGGACGAGGATGCGCTCCATTCTATTGGTGTTGATGGTTCCATTAAGGACGAGGTTGCTCGTTTGGCTTCTCTTTCTTACAGCGCTGGTGCTGACGGAATTGTCTGCTCGCCTCAGGAAGCACAGGAAATGAGAGAGCTTTTAGGACCAAATGCACTCATTGTGACCCCAGGAGTACGTCCAGAGGGTGCCGAGAAGGCGATCAAGTCAGAATCTCCACACCTTCTGCAGCAATTAAGGCCGGAGCAAGCAAATTGGTAGTTGGTAGGCCAATTACCTGCGCAAACGATCCAGTTGAAGCATTTGAAGCCATCATTTCTGAGCTTAAAAATTAGCAAAAGTTTTTTTGGAATTATGGTGAACAGGTGGTTTTTGATGCGTAAATATTAAAAAACCCCTTGTAAATAACGTGTTATGTGGCAAACTATTTTGCTGAAGTGCAAAAGGCACATTAAATTGAGTTTCGTATATGACGTACGAAAACGATGTTTGGAGGAACAATGGCTCTACCTACACTTACCGATGAGCAGCGCAAGGCAGCACTTGAGAAGGCAGCTCAGGCTCGTCACGCTCGCGCAGAGCTTCGCGAGAAGGTTAAGACTGGTAAGGTCTCCCTTAAAGAGGTCCTTGATTCTACCGATCCTATTGCTGAGCGTATGAAGGTTTCCGCTCTTATCGAGTCCCTTCCTGGCTATGGCAAGGCAAAGGCAGCAAAGATTATGGACGAGCTCGGAATTTCCGCAACTCGCCGCGTTAAGGGCCTTGGCGCTCGTCAGCGTGAGCAGCTCCTCGAGGCACTGACCAAGTAGTGGCTCGTTCAGCCAAACTTTTTGTAGTATCTGGACCGTCAGGTGTAGGGAAAAAGGAACGCTTGTCTCTCTGTTGAGGGACAAGCGCCCAAACCTAGGCCTGACGGTTTCGGCTACTACACGCTCTCCACGACCAGGAGAAGTCGATGGAGTTGCGTATCATTTTCTCTCCGATGAAGAATTTAAAAAGCGCGTTGATGCTGGTGAATTCCTTGAGTGGGCTCATGTTCATGGTCATTGCTATGGCACGCTCAAATCCGAGGTTGATCGCCTGATTTCTGCAGGTCAGTCTGTTGTTCTAGAGATTGACGTTCAGGGTGGACTTATGGTCCACAAACAATACCCCAACGCCATTCTCGTCTTTATTAAACCACCTTCATTTGAAGAGCTTGAACAGCGTCTTAGAGGTCGCGGTACAGAAGACGAGAAGACCATTTTTACGAGACTTTCTAATGCGTCACGTGAAATGGAGTATGCAAACGACTATACTGTTTGCATTGTGAACGACAACCTTGAGACTGCTCTCAGCAAGCTCGAGGAAGTTTTTGATGACTATGAATCAGACGGAGGTCAGCTTTAATGTCTGTTATTAAGCCTGAGATTGACAGCCTGCTTCAGAGGACTGAGCAGAATCCATTCTTGCTTTGCTCTCTTGCTTCTAAGCGTGCTTGCGATATTAACAATATGCTTCACGGTCAGCACCTGCGTGTAACCGCTGTTCAGGATTTTGATGACATTACTACTGTTGCAAGTGGTAAAGATTCTGTCTCTATTGCTATGAAAGAGATTAACGACGGTACCCTTGGCTTTGTTAAAGAGTCTTTTGACGAGGCAATTAAGGGCGAGAACACCATCGTTTACTAAGAGTTATGACTGAAAGAGTATGTCTGGTTCACTACCACGAAATTGGTTTAAAGGGTAAGAACCGATCCACTTTTGAAAATCAGTTGGTAACAAATTTGCGACGAGCCCTCCGACACTTTCCAGTGGCGGGGGTTTCTCGCATTTCTGGCTACCTTCTTGTAGAAACCACTGATAAACAAGCAACTGAAGAGCTGCAACATGCCGTGGCTCAGGTTCCTGGTGTTGCTCGCGCTTCTTTGGCGTATCGCTGTGGCTTAGATGAGCAGGAGTTTTGTAACGCCGCCGTGAAGGCGCTGGGGGAGTCCGGTGACTTTACTACGTTCAAAGTGCATGCTCGCCGTTCCTCAACGGTCTATCCAAAGCATTCCATTGAGATTAACCAGCTTGTAGGCGCAGTACTTTGTGAGAACTTCCCTGATAAAAAAGTTCAGATGCATAATCCAGACATGACGGTCTATGTGCATGTTGTTCAGGGCAACGTATATGTTTACGCCGCATCTATTCACGGCGTTGGCGGTCTTCCTGTTGGCACTGCTGGCAAAGTAGTATCGCTTCTTTCAAGCGGTATTGATTCTCCTGTTGCGACATGGATGGTTGGTCGCAGAGGTGCTACGGTTATTCCAGTTCACTTCTCTGGCCGCCCTATGACTTCCGATACCAGCGAATATCTGTGTCAGGATATTATTGAGGCACTTGAGCCTGCTGGTCTTATTGGCAGAATGTATGTTGTGCCTTTTGGCGAGCATCAGCGTGAGATTTCTCTTGCTGTTCCACAGGCTCTTCGTGTCATTATGTATCGTCGCGTGATGTACATCATTGCGCAGAAGATTGCAGAGCTTGAGGGCGCTAAAGCGCTGGTAACTGGCGAGTCACTTGGCCAAGTTGCTTCTCAGACGCTGGATAATATTGCTGCTGTCAACGAGGCGGTTACCATACCTGTTTTGAGGCCTCTGATTGGCTCTGACAAGCAAGAAATCATCCGCCGTGCCCAAGACATCAATACATTTGATATCTCAACGCAGACGGCTCCTGATTGCTGCACATTGTTTATGCCTCGCAGACCCGAGACTCACGCAAGAATGCGAGAAGTGCTTGAGGCATGGAATTCTTTTGATCATGAAGCCATGATTGATGACCTTATGCAGCATATTGAGTACATTGACTTTAGTCAGTGTCCTTCATATAAGCCACCAAAAACACTTGCTGCTCGTCATAAAGAGCTTGCTCCTGCAGAGTTTATTACTGACTAGAATATTTCTGCAGTTCAAAGGCTTTGATGGCTTTGCATAGATGCATTTTTAGAATCCGTCCTGTAAAAGGGCGGATTTTTTTATTTGAGTGGATTGATAATCTTATTTAGGACAATTTTGTTCTTGTTGGTTTGTGTAACATATCTGGCAATTGTTGATAACTGTGTCAGATTACCAGCAGTTTTAGGACAAAGCTATTAGATGAATCTTTAAAAGTAGCGCTTCTCATTAACCTAATAGTTGAATATAAATCTGAGGTGATTGTATGGCTCAGATTTCAAATAACCGCACTCAAATAATTAATAAATTGATGAGAAGGTTTAATCTATCTCAGCAACAACTCATAGCGGTTGCCGCTGTGGTTGTACTAGCTATTGTGTCAGCAGTTGTATTAATTGGAATAATTTCTGCTGGAACATCGGAGTCTTTTGATAGATCACATAATCAAGCAGACTCTACGCAAGGAGTGACTGTTGCAGAAAATCCACAACATACGGAAGAAGATAATGCTACAGATCAGCCAGGAGCTGATCATAAGATTAAAGAAGCCTCTCCTCAAATGATGGTTCATGTTGATGGAGCTGTTAAGTCGCCAGGACTTTACGCTCTACAAATGGCAAACCCACGCGTGAATGATGCTATTCAAATAGCAGGAGGTTTAACTGAAGAGGCAAACAGTCAAGGGATTAATCTAGCATCTCCTGTTGAAGATGGTCAAAAAATATATATTCCTAAAAAGGGAGAAGAGCCGCCACCAGAGATTCCACAGCCAGAGCAAAATAAAGCCACAAGCAATAAGCCAACAAATACGAAGAGAGATAAAAAGACGGTTGTAGATATTAATCGAGCAACTGTAGAAGAATTAACTAAGCTTCAAGGTGTGGGAGAAGGGCTGGCTCAGCGAATTGTTGCAGACAGACAAAAGAACGGTCCTTTTAAAACAACTGAAGATCTGATGCGTGTTTCTGGAATTGGCCAGAAAAAGTTTAATCAGCTCAAGGACAATATTCGTGTCTAAGGTGATAGAACAACCCACTAGGCCTTTTATTCCGTATAGCCTTTGTGTCTTGCTATTTGTTTGCGTATGGCTGCATGTTTTTATCGCAAGAAACGTAATGCTTGATACTATTTTGCTTCAGATTTTAGGAAGCTGCATGGCGGCAGCCTTAGGACTTTGGTACGTAAAGTACGCGCATACCAGCCTTATGACTGTTGGAGTGGTTTTACTTTCACTTGTAATAATCCTAATCAGATCTTCCTTTATATATGTCAGTCAAATGACATCGGTGGATCTTTTAGAGTCAACTGCTATACATAATTTTGAATTAGTCGTATCAAGAGATTTAGTCTATAAAAATCATGCATGGACTGGTCAGGCGTCTGTCTTTTACCAAGGTAGTTGTATTGGATTTGTGGGCATACATGCCAAGGAACCATTCTTGCGAGAAACTCATCTTTGTTGTGAAGGTAGGTTTACACACTATAAAGATAAGGAGTTTTCAGAAGAACAATTTAAGAGAGGAGTACTTGGTTCAATTCAGATAACCAAGGTAAATTCCACATTTTATGATGAGGGAATTATTGGAGAAGTTGCTCAATTTAGAGAAGCTGCATTTCTCAACTTCAGCCAGAGGCGAGCTTTGGTCGAGCATTGGCTGCGTGTGGCCTTTGTGCCTATAGACCTAGCTTGTATAGCTTTAACATTCCTCGGATATTTATGCGTATTGGCTTAATGCACCTTATAGCCATATCTAGTTGTCACATGGTAATTCTCTCTACCTTTATTGATGCTTTGCTTAAAAAGTTGACGTTAAAGCCATTTTTGAGAGGAGTATTGAATTTAATTTTTCTCAGTAGTTACGCGCTTTTCTGTGGATTACCTGCGTCTGCAATAAGGGCAATACTTCTTGTTGAACAAAAATACGTTATGCAATGTGTTGGCAGGAAACAACACACACTATCTGCTGTTTCTACTCTGGCTCTACTCATGCTCTGTGTTGATCCACAGCTGAGCGTAAACATTGCTTTTACCTTGTCACTAGCTTGTATTTTTGGAATGAATATATACGGCAGCCTTGCTCAGTACTATGCAAAAATTGCCTTTCACGTATCTGGCTATGGAAAAGTGCAGAAGGTTTTGAGAAAACCGTTTTCTCATGTACGTAACACTATGTGTGCGACAACAGTTGCTCAGCTCTCATGCCTTCCAATTTCATGTGTGTATTTTGGTCACTTTTCGTTACTTGCACCTCTCTCAAGTGCCTTAATTACAAGCTTGTTTTCTCTTCTGAGCTTATTTGGAATTGGGGTAATAGTTTTTAGTGGCTTTAAGCCAGTTCAAGATATTGCTCTTTTTCTCGTAGATTCTCTTGGTCAGCTTATAGAGATTCTCGCTTCTTTTTTATCTGAAAGATCTTTTGCAAGTGTGTCGTTAACTGACATAAGTTGGATAGTTTCATTGCTTGTGTTTGCGGCAATGGTGGTGCTCTATTTGTTTTGGCCTAAGGGAAAAAGAGCGGTTTTAGTTGGTATATGTGCAATGGTAGCCATGCTTATTTTGGGTTTAAGTATCTATTGGAGGTTTTTCTCGCCAACAAGGATTTGTGTGATGGATATTGGTCAGGGAGATGCCATATTGCTGAGTGATGGCGCGCACTCTCTGCTTGTAGATACAAGCGTGGGAGATGTGGTTAACGATGCTCTGGAGCGACAACACATTTCATATCTTGATGCAATTTTGCTTACACACCTTGATGAGGACCATGCTGGTGGCGTGAGGTATATGGTTGGCTCGGTAAAGGCGGGCCGGGTATTAGTTGGAGAAGGAATAACAAAGCAAGAAAAGCCTGAGTTACAAAAAGCCATTCAGAGGATTTCCGGTAGTGGTTCCTATGAAGTTTTATATGGTGATGAATTTGATGTTGGTCGCTTTCATGTCCGGGTAGTGTGGCCACATAGGGGATATAAAGCTAAAGAAGCTAATAATGCGTCGGTTGAGCTCTATGTGACGTATAACGATGGGCAAAATACTTTAACTACGCTTTTAACGGGAGATGCTGAAAGAGATCAAACAAAAGAGACGGTGACATCGGGTGATGTTGGAGATATTGATTTCTTAAAAGTTGGACATCATGGAGCGGCAAAGTCACTCTATCCAGAAACTGCTCGCGCACTAAAACCCGAGGTAGCAGTTGCAAGTGCTGGAAAGAATAATCGTTATGGACATCCTAAACAGGAAGCGGTGGATATCTTAGAGGGTGTTGGTGCAAGATTTTATTGCACAAAAGATTATGGAGACGTCACGGTATTTCCTGGAGAACATGGACCTAGGGTGAGCGTGCAACATGCTAAAGTAGATACAGAATTAGAGGAGGAAAAAGATGGCGGAGCAGGCTAAGTTACTAGCTGCATATTTGGCTGTTGGCCCTGATGAGATGAAGCGTGCAAGGGCTATTAATAAGCTTAAAAGCCGTCTTAACCAGAGCTTTATTACCTTTAACCTTGATGAGATTTCTGTAAGCGCTGAGCTGACTCCAGAATCTGTTTTGTCTTCTGCTCAAACACTTCCTATGGGTGATTTTAGGCGAATTGTTGTTATTGATGATGCTGGTAAATTGCCTAAGTCTGTATCAGAAGCTCTTGTGGAGTATCTAAAAATCCTAATCCAACTACTACACTGATGCTTTCTGCAAAGACGCTTGCAAAAACAACAAGGCTCTACAAAGCAGTTGACGCTTTAGGTAAGCTCGCAGTTATTAATTGCGGTGCAATGACCAGAAGTGAATTGCCTAAATATATAGGAGATATTGGAAGAAAGTATGGGCTACAAATTCCAGCAAATGTGGCCAACGAGCTTGTAAGTCGTGTTGGCGATAATACCACCATGCTCGATTCTCAAGTTAAATCTCTAGCAGCTCTGCTGGGTCGTCCTGGTGCAATTGACGTTCAGTTTGTAGAAACTCATGTTGCACGAGTGGTTGAGGTTAAGCCGTGGGATTTTCTCGACAGCTTATCAGCGAGAAATGCTCAAAAGGCTTTGGAGCTTTACAGTCAGATGGATGAATCGGGAGCTATTGGAAATCTGTCACTTATGACTGGACGCGTAAGAGAGCTTATTTGCGCCAGGTCTATGGTTAAGCGAGGTACAGAGCGGGAAATTGCTCCAGTTTTGGGCAAGCAGGACTGGCAAGTAAGAAATTATGCACGATGGGCGCGTCAATTTGCAGATGGCGAGCTTGAACATATTCTGGGCCTCTGTGCAGATGCAGAACGTGGTCTTAAGAGTGGAGAAGATAAAACAACCACAATGACCAAGCTTATCTTTGCTCTGTGCGGCGTCGCAAATGTGTAGATTCAAAGAATTCAGGTAAGAAAAAACGGACTCCAAGGAGTCCGTTTTAAAAAGTTTAAAAGTAGATAAGAACTACTTAAGGGTGTTAACAAGCTTCTGAACGCCGCTCTTACGCTGAGCAGCCTGATTCTTGTGTACGATGCCTTAGAAGCAGCCTTGTCAAGAAGACGGGATGCCTTATTAGCTGCAACCTGTGCGTCCTCAAGCTGACCTGCCTCAACAGCAGTGCGAACTGCCTTAATAGCAGTCTTAAGCTCGGAACGGACAGCCTTGTTGCGCTGGCGTGCCTTCTCAGCGGTGAGAATACGCTTCTTCTGAGACTTGATGTTAGCCACGTGCGGTTCCTTTCGGTGTTTACTATGTGAGGCCTCTTCGCTGAGACACGTTTGAGGCAGCTTTAGAAGTATAGCACGAAGGGGGTACTTTACGCTATTATTTTCCTTATGAATACACATGATACTTCACATATTCGCAACTTCTCTATTGTTGCGCACATCGATCACGGTAAATCTACCATCAGTGACCGCATTTTGGAGCTTACTCATACCGTTGAAGAACGCGATATGGAGTCACAGCTCTTGGACACTATGGACATTGAACGTGAGCGTGGAATTACCATTAAATCAAAATGCAGTCCGCGTCATGTATGACGCAGATGACGGAGAACGCTATCAGTTCAACCTGATTGACACTCCAGGCCACGTTGACTTTACCTACGAGGTTTCAAGGTCTTTGGCTGCCTGTGAAGGAGCGGTGCTGGTTGTTGACGCAACGCAAGGCGTGGAGGCTCAAACGGTCTCAAACGCCATGCTTGCCATGAACGCTAACCTGGATATTGTTCCTGCAATCAATAAGATTGACCTTCCATCTGCTCGACCTGAAGAAGTACGAGCAGAAATTGAAGATGTTCTTGCTATCCCGGCTGATGATGCAGTATGCGTCTCCGGCAAGACGGGCGAGGGCATTCACGAGCTTCTTGAGGCTTTGGTGTACTTGGTTTCTCCTCCAAAGGGAGATCCTACGGCACCTCTTAAGGCGCTTATTCTTGACTCGTACTTTGACCAGTTCAGAGGCGTTGTAGCTACAGTACGCGTTTTTGATGGCTCAATCAAAGCCGGCGATCAGCTGCTTATGATGCAGGGTTCTGTGCCTTTTCTTGTTGAGGAAGTTGGCGCCAAGAGGCCTCTTGAGATGGCTGTTGACCAGCTTTCTGTTGGTGAGGTTGGCTATGTAGTAACTGGCCTCAAAGACCCTGAAGCTGTTCGTGTTGGAGACACGCTTACCTACAAGCAAAATCCTTGTTCAGAACCACTGCCAGGTTACCGCGAGGCAAAACCAATGGTATTTACCGGTCTTTTCCCGGTTGATAACAAGCAGTACGAGAATCTCCGTGACGCACTTGATAAGTTGCACGTTAACGATCCGTCACTTACCTGGTCGCCAGAGACGTCCGTTGCTTTGGGATTTGGCTTCAGAGTAGGCTTTTTGGGTCTTCTCCCACATGGAGGTTGTCAAAGAACGTCTTGAGCGTGAGTTTGACCTGGACTTGATTGCTACCAGTCCCTCTGTTGACTATCACGTCTATAAGACCGATGGAACTATGATTGAGATTACCAGTCCTCAAGATCTTCCAGAGGTTACCAAGATTGACCGCATTGATGAGCCATACCTCAAGGCAAAGATTATTGTGCCTCCTGAGTTTGTTGGTACGGTTATGCAGCTTGTTGTTGATCATCGTGGCGTATCTGAAGACATGGTGTATCTGTCTGATAAGTCCGTCGAGATGATTTTTAGCATTCCTTTGGCTGAGCTTATCCTGGACTTCTTTGACCAGCTTAAGAGTAGAACTAAAGGTTATGCCTCACTTGACTATGAGTTTGATTCGTATCGCACTTCTGACCTGGTTAAGCTTGATATTTTGCTTGCTGGAGACGTCGTTGATGCGCTTTCGTTTATTGTTCACAAAGACAAAGCATATGATCTTGCTCGTGGTCTTTGCGACAGGCTAAAAGGCATCATTCCGCAGCAGCTTTTTGAGGTTCCTATTCAGGGTGCTATTGGCAATAAAATCATTTCTCGCTCTACCGTTCGCGCACGTAGAAAGGACGTCTTGGCTAAATGCTACGGCGGTGATATTTCCAGAAAGCGCAAACTGCTTGAGAAACAAAAAGAGGGTAAGAAGCGCATGAAGCAGATTGGCTCAGTCGAAGTACCACAAGAGGCATTCTTGGCTGTTCTCAAGGTTGACGACGAGTAGAAGGTATTTGTGGAGTCGCTTCAAACAATCATTTCAACCTGCGCTCCTCAAGCAGGTCTTTCTTCACATATTGTTCCTTTTGCGTCAGGAGCTTCACTCAAGGAGCGCCTGTCCGCTAATCCTGTGCTTATGGCACCTATGGCTGGCGTCAGTGATGGTGTGTATCGCACTATGGCTCGAGCAGGCGGAGCAGGTCTTGCGTACTCAGAAATGGTTTCTGTCGCAGGAATTCATTATGGTGGCGAGAAAACCTGGGAGCTTGTAGAGCCTCTTTCAACTGAGCCCGATATTGCTGTTCAGCTCTTTGGTTCAAAGCCAGATCAGTTTAAAGAAGCAACAGCTCAGATCAGTGAGCGTTTAGGAAATAAACTTGCTCTTATCGATATTAATATGGCCTGTCCTGTTCCTAAGGTGGTCAAAAAAGGGGAGGGCTCAGCCCTTCTCGATACTCCAGAGCTTGCTGCAGATCTGGTCAAAGCTTGTCTTTCTGAGGTCGCGGTGCCTGTTACCGTGAAGATTAGACGAGGTAGACGTCAGGATGAGGAAGTGGCGCCTGAGTTTGCTCGTGCTATGGAAGCTGCGGGAGCGTCTGCTGTTGCTATTCATGGTCGCTTTGCAACCCAGATGTATCGAGGCCAGGCAGAGTGGGAGACCGTTAATAGAGTTTGTGATGCTGTTTCAATTCCGGTAATAGGCTCTGGCGACATGCTCTCTGCTGAAGCGGCAGCTCATGCCCTTACAGAGACAGGTGTGACAGCTGTAATGATTGCTCGTGGAACCTATGGTAATCCTTGGATTTTTAAGAACACTCAAGCTTTAGTTGAAGGTCAAGCTCCACTTGTTCCAACACTTGATCAGATGCTTGCATCTTTTATGATGCATGTACGCTTACTTGACGCAGCTCACATTCATATTGCTCGCGCAAGAAGCCCTCTCTACCTGGTATTTTAGGGGTATTCCAAACGCCGCCTATTGGCGTGGTAAGTCAGTAAGGTGTGTTACTGCTCAAGATTTTATTGATTTGGCGCTAGAGATTAAAGAAACCGTCAAGAAGCTTGAGGGTGAGCAGGAATCTCCTGAGCACAATCCATCTATAAGCTAGTGGTCTGTTGTGGATTCTTGGCAGTCTAAATACAATCAAACGGCTACCTCTGCACTTTATCTGCATATTCCGTTTTGTTCTCAAAAATGCTTCTATTGTGATTTCTCTTCTTGGTCTACAAGACAAGATGACAGTCGTATGAGTAATTACGTTAAAGCTCTAAAACATCAGCTAGACGAAGCCGCTCAACTTGGTTTGTTATCAGTCACTAAAACAGTTTATATGGGCGGTGGAACGCCCAGCTTGCTTGGTCAAGATGCAGTGGATTTGGCGCAGCACACTTCTGCGATTGTAAATCCTGCTGAGTTCAGTATTGAGGCAAATCCAGACTCACTGTCTGATGATCTTCTCGCCAGTCTTACTACGGGCGGGGTAACACGAGTTTCTTTGGGAGTTCAAAGCTTTAACGATAGCGAGCTCAAAAAACTGGGCAGAATTCACTCGGCTGACCTGGCTTACGATAGAGCACTTGCTGCAAAGAGCATGGTTACGATGTGTCGATTGATCTTATGTGTGCAATTCCTGAGCAAACAGAGAGTTCTTGGGAGTTTTCGCTCTCAAGATTTATCTCGCTCGGCGCAAATCATGTGAGCGTCTATCCACTAACCATTGAAGACGGCACGGCACTGGCTAAGCAAACCCAGGATAAAGATACTCCATGGAACACTTATGACGTGCAAGCAGATCGAATGCAGGCGGCCTCAAAGGTGCTTCAAGCGGCGGGGTTTGAACGCTACGAGGTGGCAAGTTATGCTCGCAATCAGAAGAGCTGTAAGCACAATAAGATGTACTGGACGGGAGAGTCGTATCTTGGTCTTGGTACCAGCGCTGCAAGCATGTTGACTGCAGCTGAGTACGATGTACTTGCCAAGGTCAACACCGCTTTGCCAAATCGTCCGCAAAATGCCGTTCGTGTGCGACTGGTGGTTCTTGATGCTCCAAAAAAAATTGCTGAAGGTGCATCGCTTTTCTCGACAGAGTTTGATGTTGAATTTCTGATTCAAAGAGAAGCTGTGGCAGAAGATTTGATGCTGCACGCTCGTCTTATGGAGCCAATTTCGCCTGCGCTTTTAGATGAGTCTGAGCAGGTATTTGGCGTATCGCGGCTACAAGATGTGTTTGATGCGTGCGTACGAGATGGGCTGTTAGTTCACGTTGATGCGGTAAATTCTTGGACTGGAACTTCATATAAGCCTACCGAGCAGGGCTGGCTGCTTGGCAACGAGCTCTATGGACGTCTTTGGGATTTACGTTTGTAACGCGTTTGTGCTGCATTAAGTTCAAAACAAGTGGGTACACTTTCAAACGTTCTCGTGATGCAGATTTTTTATGGGTTGATTCGGAGAGATTTCATGGCTGCTATGAACGAAAAAGGACTACTACGCCATCCTTGGTGTTTCTGAGTCCGCGACAGCTGAAGAAATTAGAAAAGCTTTTTCAAACTAAAAGCTCGTAAGCTTCATCCAGACATCAATAAAGAGCCCGATGCTGAAGAGCGTTTTAAAGAGGTTTCTGAGGCATATGCTGTTCTGTCAGATGCCGAGAAACGCCGTCGTTATGACGCAATGAGAAGTGGCTCTTTCTATGGCGGCGGCTATGGTCCTTCTGGTTATCCTGGTGGATCTGCTTATGGAGGTTCTCCTTTTGAGGGAGGCTTTCCGTTTGGTGATATCAACTTTAATAATTGGACCACTGGATCTCAAAAGCGCTCTCGTGCATACAAGCCTCAGACTGGCGCAGATATTGTCTACGACTTAACGCTGAATGATACAGACGCTAAAAATGGCGTTAAGAAAGGCATCACGTATCAGCGCTTTGTTACTTGTGATGCTTGTGCTGGTAAGGGATCTCAGCATAAAGCCGAGGCAACTACCTGTCCTACCTGCCATGGAACGGGCCATATTGACATTGATCTTTCTTCCATTTTTGGAGTTGGCAAGTTTAGAGTTGACTGTCCAGAGTGTGAAGGCGCTGGACACGTTGTACAGGACCCATGCGACGTTTGTGGTGGTTCTGGACGTGTTTTGTCTGCAAGTGAAATTATGGTTGATGTACCAGCTAATTCACATGATGGTGACCAGGTCAGAGTACCTGGAATGGGAAATGCAGGAACTAATTGTTCTGCAACTGGTGATTTTATCGTAAATATTAAGGTTCCTTCAGAGCAGTTGACGTTCCGCCAACGCGCGGGAGCTCGTATCACAGGTATAACTGCAATGCTTCTTGTATTTGTGGCACTTAATTTACAATCACCACTATTTGCCATTGTGTTGATTCCGCTTTTGATATTTGGCGTGAGAAACGTTCTTGCAGATGGCGTCAAGATGAACGCTGGCTGGTGGAGAAGTTTTGCAAATGCCTTTGTTTCGGGAATTATCAACGGTGCCTTCTACTCAATTATTATTATGACTTTGTATGCTTGTACGGCCGGATTAGGCCATGTCGGCTATATGGGAATTTAAGTTTTAGGTTTTACAAGGGGAGAGTTAGTAAGCGTGGCAGAGAAGAAAGACTTCTACGAGCTCTTAGGTGTTGCTCGTGATGCAGACCAAAAAACAATCAAGCGAGCTTTTCTAAAGCTGGCAAGAAAGCTGCACCCTGATGTTTCTGATGATCCTCATGCAGAAGAGAAGTTTAAAGAGGTAAACGAAGCTTATTCTGTGCTGTCAGATGAGCAAACGTGCTAACTATGACCGTTATGGAGATCCTAATGGTCCATCCGGTTTTGGTGGCGGCTATGTGGATATGTCAGATATCTTTGGCGGTGGTTTTGGCGGCTTTGGAGATATCTTTGACTCCTTCTTTGGCGGCGGTCATGGTGGTCGCGGCGCTGCTCAGCGTACTCGTGGTAGTGATATGGGAATTAGACTCTCTATCACTTTGGAAGAGGCTGCTGCGGGTGTTACAAAGACAGTAGCCTATACCAGACTTTCTACCTGCGATGATTGTAATGGCACTGGTCTTGGTGAGGGCGGAAAAATTGAAGACTGTCCACGCTGTCACGGTACGGGCACGGTGGTTCAGGTTCAAAATACTGTCTTTGGCCAAATGCAGTCTCAGACAGTTTGTCCAGAGTGCCAAGGAACAGGCAAGAAGGTCGAGCATGCCTGCGAGACCTGTGGAGGTCAGGGAAGAACTCCTGATCACGAGCGTGTTTCTGTAGAAATTCCTGCAGGCGTTCATTCTGGTCAGTCAATTTCAATTACCGGCAAGGGCGAGGCTGGTGTCAGGGGTGATACCTCTGGTGACCTCATCGTAACTATTGAGGTTTCCCAGCATAAAGACTTTGAGCGCAGGGGAGACGATCTCTTTACTTCGGTCAGCGTTGATTCTCTTGAGGCAATTGTTGGTACTACCGTTACCATTGACGGCATTATCAAAGATGAAACTATTGAGATTTCTATACCTGCAGGTTGTAAGTATGGCCAGCAGCTAAGCGTGGCTGGTAAAGGCATGCCTCGTTTGCATACTAAGGCTCGTGGGAACCTTTACGTTCTGGTTCACATTGAGACTTCAACAGGACTGACCAAAGATCAGTTAGATACACTCACCTCACTTATTGATGAGCGTAAACAAAACTCAGCTCAAGAAACTCAAGATGAGCAGCATGATCAGCATTCTGCAGCAGTAGATTCTTCTGATCATAAAGACAAGAAAGCCAAAAAGGCTTCCAAGAAGAGGCGCTAATGGCTCATGGAATTGCGCTCATAAATCTTGGATGTAGAGTTAATCGCGTAGAGCTTGATTTAATGGCAGACTCTCTGCTCCGCATGGGGTGTCGCATTGTTGAAGAAGATGAGGCTCAAGCCATTGTCATCAACACTTGCGCTGTTACTGCAGAAGCTGAGGCTAAGACGAGAAAAGCAGTGCGTAAAGCAGCGCTTATGCCAGGAGCTCCTCTTGTAGTTGCAACGGGTTGTGTTGCAAGTCTATTTGCTGATGAACTTGCCTCGCTTGCTCCTAACGTTGTGGTAGAAGCCGAGAAGGACAAAGTTGCAGATAGAGTTCTTGAGGAGTTAGGTTTTGCTCCAGAATCCGTGAGCGATGACGGACTTGTCATCTCCAAGCCTACTCCAACAGGCCGCACGCGCCCTGGCATTAAAATCCAGGACGGCTGTGACAATCGTTGCACCTTCTGTATTGTGTGGAAGGCACGTGGCGCAGGTAAGTCTCTTGATCCTCGTGAAGTTGTTTCGCAGGTAAAAGATGCTATGAGCAGAGGAGCTCAAGAGGTTGTTCTTACGGGAATCAACCTTGGTAGCTATAAGGCTCAACTTGAGGCTGAAGGTGGAAGAATTTTACGTCTTCCTGATCTTCTCGAGTATGTGCTTGAAAAAACCGAGGTTGGTCGCTTGAGACTTTCTTCTCTTGAACCACCAGATGTAAATGCTCGTTTGGTGGAGGTAATTGCTGCATCCAACGGAAGAATTGCACCTTTTCTGCATATCTGCCTTCAGTCCGGATGTGACGCTACGCTTGCTCGTATGGGCAGGGTGTATAGGACTGAGCTTTATCGCAAGGCTGTTGAGGAAGCACGTTCGGTACTGCCAACCATTGCTTTGGGAACTGACCTTATCGTTGGTTTTCCTGGAGAAACTGATAAAGAATTTGACGAGTCGTATGAGTTTTGTCGTCAGATGGGCTTTTCAAAGATGCATGTATTTAGGTATTCCAAGCGACCTGGAACGCCTGCGGCTACTGCTCCAAATCAGGTAGATCCAAAAGTGATGGCTGAGCGCGCAAAGAAAATGCGTGATCTGGGTAATGTTATGCGCTTTGATGCTGCTAAGAAGCTTGTTGGTACCTGCGATAATGTGGTGGTACAGTATCCTGGTAGGGGAATTTCTGGCGGTCTTTTTGATGTTCAGGTTGATCCTACTATTGAACTTGATGAACTTATCGCTATGCGCTTTGATGAAGTTTTACCTAATGGAACGCTAAAAGCTACTCGTTTATAAATTGGGGGAACATGGAGCCAACACAGATTCGCTTAACTATTCCTGATTTAGTGGATCCTTTATATCTGACAGGTCCAGCTGATAGTTTGCTCAGAGAAATTGAAGCGTCATGTGCGGCTCTTATTTCAGTCAGAGGCAAAGCAATCTTTTTGTCGGGAACTTCTCAAGAAATTGAGCAGTTAACGTTCATTTTTTCTCACCTGATTCAAATGGTCGAGTCTGGATCTAGGCCAACGCTTGAAGACGTAAAGTTGCTGCTTGATAGTACAAAAAGAAATGCCAACTTAGAGCAAACGGGAACACGTACCCTGTTTGTAACTCATAAAGGCAAAGCAATTCAGCCTAAAACGCAAGGCCAAATTGAGTACACCAAGGCAATAGCAAACAACTCCATTACCTTTGGCATTGGTCCTGCGGGTACTGGTAAAACGTATCTGGCAGTAGCTATGGCGCTTGCTGCTTTAACATCTCAGCAAATCAGCAGAATTGTGCTGGTAAGACCTGTTGTAGAGGCGGGAGAGTCTCTTGGTTTTCTCCCGGGTACACTTCAAGAGAAGCTTGATCCCTACATCAGGCCACTCTATGACGCTCTCTTTGATATGACCTCCATGGAGTACGCAAACAACCTTATTGAACAGGGAATTGTTGAGATTGCTCCGCTTGCATTTATGCGTGGTCGTACCATGAATGATGCGTTTGTCATTTTGGATGAGGCGCAAAATACCACGCCTGAGCAGATGAAAATGTTTCTGACTCGCCTGGGTTTCTCGTCAAAATTTGTTATTACCGGTGATGCAACGCAGCGAGACCTTGTGGGAAGAAGTGGTTTGGACGTTGCTCGACAGGTGTTGGGTAACCTTGAAGACGTTGCTTTTGTTGATTTAGATAGAAATGATATTGTTCGCCACACGTTGGTTGGTAAGATAGTTGATGCATACACTGCGTATGAGAAGAAACAGCTAGGGGAGTAACGTGGTTAACGAGTACGACATTGTGATCGAAGAAGGCGTCGCGTGCCCAATTTCTGTGGAAGAGATTGAAGCCGATTGCAACCTTGTACTCTCTGAAGAGGGTGTAGAGCGCCCTTGTACTGTGTCCATTTCCATTGTCAGCGATGAAGAGATTCAGCAGGTAAATCTTGAGTGGCGAGAAAAAAATGCGCCCACAGACGTTATCTCACTTGAGGTAGAGCGACCTGATGATCCAGATTTGGCTCCTGGTGAAATGTGTGAGCTGGGCGATATTATTCTGGCTCCTAACTTTATTGCACGTCAGGCAAAAGAGTATGGCACTACGGAGGCAGATGAGTTTAGGCTCATGCTTGTTCACGCCATGCTTCACCTGCTTGGATATGACCACATTGAAGACGATGAGGCAGAGGTTATGGAGGCTCGTGAAGACGCCCTTGTTGCTCTGCTTTCAACGGATAGGACTATTGAGCCAGTTGTGTTGACTCGCCACCGTGAGGGGATTGACGAGTAATGATTCCGGGATCTAAGGGCAGACATCCAAGCTTTAAGCGCGGTCTTCTTTTTGCGCTACAGGGCGCACGTCAAGCGTTTGCTCAAGAGGCAAACCTGCGTCGTATGTCAGTAGCTGCTGTATTGACCGTGATTGCGGGATTGTTTGTTGGCTTGGATGCCGTAAGCTGGGCACTTGTCCTTGCGTGTATTGGTGCGGTTTTAACTACAGAGCTCATTAACACTGCAATAGAAACTGTAGTGGACCTGGTTTCTCCTGAGTTTCATCCTATGGCTGGTAAAGCCAAAGATATTGCGGCGGCAGCTTCATGCTGCATTAGCATTACCGCAGCTCTTATAGGACTTTTGATTTTCTCGCGTGCAATTTTTCATTGGTAAGTTGGAGGACGTATGACCGCCAATTCAGTTTCTGAAAATACTTCATCTGAGACCACTCCATTTAGGAGCGGTTTTGTTGCTTTAGTTGGTCGTCCAAGCGTTGGCAAGTCTACGCTTTTAAACGCTTGTATGGGCCAGAAAGTGGCTATCGCAAGCCCTGTTGCCCAGACTACGCGTCGTCGCTTTAGAGCAGTGGTAAACGGAGATAACTCTCAGCTTGTCATTGTAGATACTCCAGGCCTTCACAAGCCTAAAGATGCTCTTGGAAAAGAGCTTAACAAGGCAGCGCTCGGAGAGCTTAATGACGCTGATGTCATTGCTTTTTTGATTGATGCTACCAAGCCTGTTGGTCGTGGAGATGAATGGGTTGCCAATCATGTTGAGCAGGCACATGCTGCCTTAAGCTGCTGGTTATTACCAAGGCTGACATTGCAACTCCAGAGCAAGTAGCAGAACAGCTTGAGGCCGCACAGGCTCTTGCGCACTTTGATGACGTGCTTGTTGTTTCTGCTCCAGAAGACTTCAATATCCAGGCATTTATTGCGCTTGTTTCAGAGCATCTTCCTGAGGGTCCCATGTGGTTCCCAGAGGACATGGAGACTGACGCATTGCCAGAAGACCTGGTAGCAGAGTTTGTTCGCGAGAAGCTCTTGTTGAATCTTCGTCAAGAAGTTCCCCATTCCGTTGCCGTTGTTTGTGATTCCTATGAGGTAGCAACGGACGGACATTTATCTATTTCTGCCACCATTTTGGTTGAGCGAGAAGGACAAAAGGGCATCGTAGTTGGCCAGGGTGGCTCTATGATTAAACGCGTTGGCGTTGAGGCTAGAAAAGATCTGGAGAAACTGTTTGGTCGCAAGGTTTACCTTGACCTGCAGGTGCGCGTCCAGCCTCTCTGGAGGCGTGATGCCAATGAGATTAAGCGCCTGGGTTACTCAACTGAGGACTAGTTGTGCCTGGTAGAAAGACTACGCGTCTTAAAGCAATTGTGCTTGATAGAACAAAACTCGCTGAGCAAGACCTCATCTTAACCATGCTCTCCGATTCAGGAGAAGAGCGTCGTGCTGTCGCCAAGGGTGCTAGAAAGCCAGGCGGTCGATTTGCAGCCCGCGTTGAACTCTTCTGCGAGCTAGACGTGCTTCTGGCAGAAGGTCGCTCACTTGATATCTTGTCCGAGGCAACCTTGCTTGAGCCGCACGCATCACTGCGCGGAGATCTTTCTAAGGTAGCAGCTGCGTCGGCAATCTGCGAAGCTGCACGCCTTTCGTGTATCGACGGCGTCGAAGACGCGTTTCTCTATCCGCTGCTTTCACGTGCTCTTAGAGCCTGCGAAGAAGTAGATGACGAGAAACACTTAGATCTTGTCGTTGCCGCTTACGTGTTTAAGGTTTTGGCACACGAAGGCTGGCGCCCAGAGCTGGAATCATGCATTGCCTGTGGAGATGAAGCTCTGACGTACTTCTCGCCAGCTGCTGGTGGTGCATTGTGTGGAAGTTGTGCGCATGAGATTGAGGGCGCCATTGAGGTAACTCCACTTGAGCTCTCGTGGTTGTCATCGCTTCTGAAACTTACCTTTGACCAGCTTGTTGTTGCTGAGATTGCTCCAGAAACTGCACTCTTTTTGCTCACTAGCGCGCATATTTGGGCGGCTACACACCTTGAAGCACGTCTGAAGGCATTTGAATTTCTGCTGAGTATCTAGCTGAAGTGTATTTTTACTAGCAAAGTTCACCAGTAACTGGTATCCTCTTGTAGGTTATTTCCTTGTTCTTAGGGGCTAGTCACTGCCGGCTACCTTCTCAGTACAAGGAGTATTCAACGCGAAAGGCGGTTTATTATGGCAGTAACTAAGGATCGTAAGGCTGAGCTCATCAAGCAGTACGGCAAGGACGAGAAGGACTCCGGTTCCGCACAGGTTCAGGTTGCTCTTCTTACTGAGCGTATTCGTCAGCTCACCGACCACATGAAGTCCCACCAGAAGGACTTCCACACTCGTCGTGGTCTTCTGATGCTCGTTGGTAAGCGTCGTCGTCTTCTTTCTTACATCAAGTCGAACGACATTGAAGAGTACCGTACTCTTATTGCTTCCCTGGGTATCCGCGACAACATCCAGTAAGTTGGCTTTTTAGGGCGCCGTCTGGCGCCCTTTATGTTTGAGGCCCGTTTGCAATGGGGCAAACGGAGATAGAAGAGGAAAGAAATGACTAAAGTAACTCACGAATTTGACCTCTATGGTAAGCACTACACCCTTGAGGCTGGTGAGCTCGCAAAGCAGGCAACAGGTGCCTGTATCGTTAAGTGCGGCGATTCTACCGTACTTCTCACTGCAGTGGTTTCCAAGGAGCGCAAAGATTACGACTTCTTCCCACTGACTGTTGATTTTATTGAGAAAATGTACGCAGTTGGTCGTGTTCCTGGTGGATACCTCAAGCGTGAGGCTCGTCCATCCGAGAAGGCAACCCTTACTGCTCGTATGATTGACCGTCCTCTGCGCCCATCCTTCCCAGATGGCTTCCGCAATGAGGTTCAGATTGTTGCAACTTCTCTTGTTGCTGATCAGGTAAACGCTGTTGATACCATCTCTGTCATGGGCGCATCTGCTGCTCTGGCCGTTGGTGGCGTTCCTTTTGAGGGACCACTTGCGTGCGTCCGTATTGGCCGCAACGCTGATACCGGCGAGTTCCTAGTTAACCCAACCTATGAAGAGCGCGATCACTCTGACCTTGACCTTGAGCTTGGCGGTTCTTCCACCTTTATTTCCATGCTTGAGGCTGGTGCAGATGAGATTTCCGAAGAGGATATGCTCTCCGCTATGGCATTTGGTCAGGAAGCAATTGCAGCCTTCTGCGAGGAGCAGAAGAAGTTTATTGCTAAGTGGGAAGAGGTTAACGGTCCTATCGTTAAGCGCGAGTACATCCTTGACGAGCCCATCGCTGAGGTTCATGACCGCATCTTTGCTTACTACGATCAGATGAGCGCTGCTCTCAAGGATGCTGACAAGCAGTCCCGTATGCAGAAGGTTGCTGACTTGATGGATGAGATCAAGGCTCAGTTCACCGAGGAGGAGCAGGAGCTTTGGAGCCGCGCTATTGCAGTTGAGCTCAAGGCTCTTGAGAAGCACGCAATGCGCGTCATGGTTGTTGAGACCGGCGAGCGTGTTGATGGCCGTGTAGCTAACGAGATTCGTCCAATCATGGTCAAGCCTGACTACCTGCCACTTGTTCACGGTTCTGGTCTTTCCAGCGTGGTCAGACTCAGGTTCTCTCCATTTGTACACTTGGCATGCTCAACGAGTGGCAGCGTCTTGACACCATTGAGCCAATGGACGGCAAGCGCTACATTCACCACTACAACTTCCCACCATTCTGCACCGGCGAGACTGGCCGTATGGGCAGCCCAAAGCGCCGCGAGATTGGTCACGGAGCTCTTGCAGAGCGTGCACTTCTGCCTGTTATTCCTTCTGAGGAAGAGTTCCCTTACACCATCCGCGTTGTCTCCGAGGTAATGGAGTCCAATGGTTCTTCTTCCATGGCTTCTACCTGCGGTTCTACGCTTTCCCTTATGGATGCAGGCGTTCCTCTGAAGCGTCCTGTTTCTGGTGTTGCAATGGGTCTTATTCAGGAGAACGGTAAGACTGTTGTTCTTACCGATATCCAGGGTCTTGAGGACTTCCTTGGCGACATGGACTTCAAGGTCTGCGGTACCACCAAGGGTATTACTGCAATGCAGATGGACAACAAGGCAACTGGTCTTACTCCAGAGATTCTGCGCAGTGCACTTCTTCAGGCTCAAGAGGGTCGTATGTTCATCTTGAACAAGATGCTCGAGCAGATTCCTGCACCTCGTACAGAGACCAAGGAGACTGCACCACAGATCATCTCGCTTTCTATTCCAACCGATAAGATCCGCGACGTCATTGGCTCTGGTGGCAAGATTATCCGCGGTATCCAGGAGGATACAGGCGCAACCGTTGACATCCAGGAGGACGGCACCGTCTTTATCGCTGGCACTAACGGTGCTGCTGAGGCTGCTGCCGAGCGCATCAAGGCCATTGTTAAGGTCCCAGAGGTAGGCGAGGAGTACACAGGCCGCGTTGTTGGTCTTCAGCCATTCGGCGCTTTGTTGAGCTCCTTCCTGGCAAAGACGGCCTGCTTCACATTTCCCGCGTTGCACAGGGACGTGTCGAGAAGATTGAGGATGTCCTGGCTGTTGGCGATGAGGTCAAGGTTCAGGTCCTTGAGGTAGACGAGAAGGGCAAGATTTCTCTTGACCGTCTTGATAAGCCAGAGGCACCACAGGGCGCTCCAAAGAAGGAGCGCGAGGAGCGTCGCCCACGTCGTCAGAACGACAACGGCAACTCTGAGCGCAGACAGCCACGCCGTCACCACGACGCATAAGCTACGCTCAGCCTCAACGGGTTTCTCGCCACGCGAGACCTTATATACATGAGATAGCAAAGAGAGCTTCGATGTATGTCGGAGCTCTCTTGTTATTCTGATGAGATTTTGATTCTTTGGGAATATATAGCGTAATACGTGCAGATTTTTTATATAATTAAACAACATGTAGATTTTGCAAAAAGTCTTGTAGACGGCCCTTTGGGTTGCGTCTGTTATAGAAAGTTGTTTTGAAAGGAAAGTTTTTAATGCCTAAGAAAGACCCAGCTCTTAAAGTCATTCCTATGGGCGGACTTGATGGCATTGGCAAGAACATGACCGTTTTTGAGTACGGTAATGATATGGTGCTTGTTGATGCTGGTTTGATGTTCCCAGATGACGAACAGCCTGGTATTGACCTGGTTTTGCCAGACTACACCTACGTACTAGAAAATGAAGATAAGCTTCGCGGTATTTTGATTACCCACGGTCACGAAGATCACATTGGTGCTCTTCCGTACCTGCTTATGGACCTTACTCGTAAGGTTCCAATCTATTCCAGCAAGCTCTCGCTTGGCTTTATTGAAGGCAAGCTTGCTGAACACAAGATTGTGGGCACTAAGCTTCGCGAGGTTACTGATGGTTCAAAGGTACAGCTTGGTGCCTTCGATATCACGTTCTTCTCGATGACCCACTCTATTCCTGCAGCTTTTGGTATTCACATGAAGACACCTGCAGGAACGCTTATTCACTCCGGTGACTTTAAGCTTGACCAGACTCCTATTGATGGCGTGCGTCCAAACTACGCTGCTATTACCAAGTTTGGCTCTGAGGGCCTTGACCTGCTGCTGTCTGACTCCACAAACGCTAACCGCCCCGGTATGACTCCATCCGAGGCTTCCGTTGGTGCGGCGCTTCGTCACATCATCAAAAATGCAACCGGTCGCGTCTTTGTAGCTTCGTTCTCAAGCCACATTCACCGTCTTCAGCAGGTGTGTGACGCTTCTGTAGCGGTAAAGCGTAAGGTTGTTGTTACGGGCCGCTCTATGATTACCAACACCAAGGTTGCGCGTGAGCTTGGCTACCTCAACATTGCTGATAAAGACATCATTGATGCGTACGACGTTGATAAACTTGCAGATGATCGCATTGTTGTTCTCTGCACCGGTTCCCAGGGAGAGCCTCTGAGTGCTTTGGCGCGCATGGCAAATGGCGAGCACAAGTCGCTTTCCATTCGTCCTCAGGACACCGTAATCATCTCTGCAACTCCTGTTCCAGGTAACGAGAAGAGCGTTCAGTCCATCATCAACGCTCTCTCTAAGATTGGCTGCGAGATTTACGACAAATCAAAGGCACTTGTCCACGTTTCTGGTCATGGTAGCCAGGAAGAGCTCAAGCTTATGCTTGGTATGGCTCGTCCAAAGAACTTCATGCCTGTTCATGGTGAGGCTGTTCACCTGCGTGCTCACGCAGAACTTGCTCAGCAGATGGGCGTTCCTGCTAATCGCATTTTCATTCTTGATAACGGCGACACGCTTGAGATGAGAAACGGCAAGGTTACTCGTGGTAAGACGGTTGAGTCTGGCGTAGTGTACGTTGACGGCCTCTCTGTCACCGACGCTAACCCTGTTGTTCTTCGTGACCGCCAGCGCCTTTCTCAGGACGGCATTGTTACCGCTGTGGTAACCCTTGTTGGTCGCAACCTTAAGCCAGGTGTTGTTGAGATTTCTGGCCGTGGCGTTTCATTTGCCGACGATGACGAGCTTATGAATGACGCACAGAATCTTGTGAGAAATTCAATCGAGAAGGCCTCTAAATCCGAAGGTGCAAACATTGAAGCAATGAGAAAGAGCGTACGCAATGCCCTTTCTAACTTCCTTTGGAGCAAAACTCGTACTCGACCAATGGTTATTCCGGTCATTATGGAGGTATAAGCCCAATGCCCTCTAAACGCACCTCAAACGCAGCAAAAAGAAATTCTAGAAACGCCGCTTCCGCCCAGGCAGTAGGCTTGACCCCACTGCAGAACGACATCATTGGTGTTGTTCTTGCAGTGGTTGCTATTGCCATGTTTTTTTGTCCATTATTGTCCCTTCTAACGCTGTTATTACCAGCGCGATGGGTCATGGACTCAAACTTTGCTTTGGTACGGGAGCGCTTCTTTTTCCCATTGCAGTTTTTGTCTTTGCTATGACCTTCTTTATGCGCGATGATCAGGGAATTTCTACGCGCATTGCTATTGGTCTTACGCTTGACGTTCTTGCTGCACTTGCGCTTATCTCGCTCAACTTCCCAGGAGCTGAGTCTGCTCCAGACATGCTTCTAGGCACAAAAGTCCTCGAGGCAGCTGGTGGCTATGTGGGTGGCGGTATTGCTTGGGTTTTGCTGCGCTTTGTTGGCCGCGTGGTGGGCAATGTCCTTTTAGTTGGCTTTATCATTGCTGGCGTTGTTATCTGCGGCTTCTCCATTTCTGACATGGTTGAGCGCGTAAGCTTCCGCCTGGATGAAGCGCGCGAAAATCATCGCTATCGCAAAGAAGAGCGTGCTCTTGCAAAAGAAGAGGCACTCTATGCTGCAAATGCTCCACAACCTGCAAAGAAGCAGGGTAGACGTGGCTCAAATAACCAGTCTTCTCTCTTTGACGAGACTGGTGAAGGGGAGACCACCTATCTGGGCAATCGTAAGACTTCTGTCATCAAGCGTGACGCCCGTCTTTACGAGGAAGAAGAGGCGCAAGAGGACGCAGGCGATGCTCCTACTACGCTTCTTGATAAGGCTAAGAACAAGCTGCGCCCTAAGAAAAATGACCAGCTAGATGATGCAGTTGTCGAGAAAAAAACGATGTCGCTGTAGCCGAGGTTGCTCCTACCACAAAAACAGGCTAAACCTAAGAGTAAAGGCTAAAAACGACGCCAGATTTTCTCGCCACACCAGACCAGCTCAAAAGGCCTGGCGATAACGATGAGTCGTATGAGCTGCCACCATTTAGCATCCTGAAGTCAAACAAGAACTCGGCCACTTCTGCCGTCAGTGATGATGAGCTTGAAGCTACTGCACAGAGGCTCCAGGCTACGCTTGAGGAGTTTGGCCTCTCCAGCCAGGTAGTTGGCTGGACCGCCGGTCCTTCTGTTACTACGTTTAAGATTTCGATGGGTGAGGGTGAGCGCGTCAACAAGATCACTAATCTTGAGGACGATATTGCGCTTTCACTTGCTGCAAAGTCTGTTCGTATTTTTGCGCCAATCCCAGGCACCTCTTTGGTTGGTATTGAGATTCCTAACGAGAAAGCCCAGGCAGTCAATTTGGCTGACGTTCTGCCCTTTGCAAAGGGTGGCCCTCTTGAGTGTGCCTTTGGCCGCGATTCTGAGGGTAAGCCTATTGTTGTTGACCTTGCCAGCCTTCCTCACTTGCTGGTAGCGGGTACTACCGGTTCTGGTAAGTCTGTTCTGCTCAACGCTATTGTCATGTCTATGCTCATGCGCGCAACTCCTGAGCAGGTTCGCCTTATTATGGTTGATCCAAAGCGCGTTGAGTTTACGGGTTACGCTGGCCTTCCTCACCTGTATGTTCCAGTTGTAACCGAGCCAAGGCAGGCAGCAAGCGCCCTTCAGTGGGGCGTCACCGAGATGGAGCGCCGCCTGAAGGTATTTGAGCACTACAAGGTTCGTGACATTAAGACGTACAACAGAAATGTTGATGGCGATAAGTACGCTGATATGGAGAATCCTCCAAAGCACATGCCATACTTTGTTATTGTCATCGACGAGCTTGCTGACCTTATGATGGTTGCGGGTAAAGACGTTGAGTCTTCCATTGTCCGTATTGCTCAGCTTGGTCGTGCTGCAGGTATTCACCTGATTGTTGCAACGCAGCGTCCTTCTGCTGACGTTGTAACCGGCCTAATCCGTGCAAACATTGATAACCGCGTTGCACTCTCCGTTGATAACTCGTTGAACTCCCGCATTATTCTGGACCAAAAAGGCGCTGAGCAGCTGCTAGGTAAAGGCGATATGCTGGTTAAGCTTCGTGGTAAGAAGCCTAATCGCGCTCAGGGCTGCTGGGTTTCTGACGAGGAAATCGAGGAGACAGTTAAGTACATCCGTACTCAGCGTACCGCAGAATATCACGACAACATTTTGACCGTTGCAACTCCAACACAGGCTGATGGCGTTGGGGGAGTTGGCGGTATGGCACAGGCAGACGATCCACTGATTTGGGAAGCTGCGCGCATTATTGTGGATTCTCAGCTAGGTTCTACATCTAGTTTGCAAAGAGCGCTCTCTGTTGGGTATGCTCGTGCTGGTAGAATTATGGATATGCTTGAGGCAAAGGGTGTTGTTGGCCCTGCTAACGGATCAAAGCCTCGAGAAGTTCTTATTGATAAAGAAGCTCTTGAAGAGCTCAAAGTTCAAGACGCTGCCTATAGGGAGGTAGAGTAAGCATGCCACGCCCTCGTTTTAGTGAGATGCTCGTAGAACGTCGACGTCAACTCGGACTTTCTATCACGCAAGCATCAAAGATTCTTCGCCTCAAAGAGCAGGCACTTATTGCTTTTGAGGAAGGCGATTTTAAGAACATGCCGCAGAGTGGTTATGCTCAGGGCATGCTTTCTTCGTATGCTCGCTATCTAGGACTTAATCCACGTGAGATCGTAGACCTCTTCCAGGAAGAGAGCTACGAGTTTGAAAACGGCACTTATTCTCATGAGCTGCGTCGTCGTACGCGCGATACCCAGTCCGGCCGTGGTATTGCTGGTTATGACGTCGTAAACGAGTCTGGTAGTAGGCCAAAGGCATACGTGCAGTACCACGGTCTTCTCCCCACATCGGGAGGACCAGCTGGCGATATGGGCGCATTTGCAACTACCTCTGGTGTTCGCTCCAGACAAACCGGTGTGCCTCTGGGTGCTCAGGCATCTGAAGAGGACGCTGGCGGCTACTCATATTCTCGCTACGCCACAGGTCATGCATATAATGCCGGTATTGAAGAAGCTTCTCGTCAGAAGACCATGGCAAGCCGCACACGTGGTGGCGTTCAGCGCAGACGTGTAGGTATTGCGGGCGTTAGCATGCCAGCTTATAAAGACGATGTAACCAGAAGAACTGTTGCTCCAAGTGATTACACCGATGACCTTCGCTATGACAATGTAACTGATCCTTATGAGCGCGCATCAACCATTTCCGGTCGTCGTGGCTCTAGAAATATTGCGCAGGTAGATAGGCCTAATGTTCGCCGTCGCCAGCCATCTAGCGCCGCTGCCCAACAGCGCCGTGCTCCTCAAAGACCAGGCGTTATGGGTGCACTTCAGAATTATTTCTCTGATACAGGGCGCACCATTGCTACCGTATTTGCTCTTGTTGTTGTGATCATTACCGCTGTTTTGCTGTTTAGCGTTCGTTCATGCATGACAGCTCGCACTACGCCTACTACGACTAAAACGGTAAGCGTTAATAATTCAACAACTGATTCTTCAAAGAATTCCACTACCACAAATAGCAACACGGACACCTCTAAGAAGGATTCTACTGATGCTTCTAAGAGCACCACTACAACTGAGCCAAAGAAGGAAGAGACTCCTAAGCAGACTACCGTAGTGGTTACTGTTGCAGATGGTCAGACCAGTTGGGTTGAGATTACGGTTGATGGCAAGAGTGTTGAGGCTGACGCTATTACCGGTCCATGGTCTCAGACATACACCGTTACTGACTCCATGACTGTTCTTGCAGGCACTCCTGGCGCTGTTGCGGTAACCGTTAATGGTACTGCTAAGCCATTTGACGCAAATGCTTCTGGTATTGGCACCTTGACCATTCAGGGTACTAAACCTGCTGACGCTAACGGAGCAAACGCTTCAGGAACTCAAACAAACAGCACGTCAACAAATACAACAAGCGGAACCTCTGGTACCACTAACAACCAGAATTCCAACAGCAATTCAAATAACTAAACGCCATAGGGCGAGAAGTTCTTCTCGCCCAGGTACTATGGAGGGAAATGGCTAAAGAATCAAGCTTTGACGTTGTGTCTGAAGTAGACATGATGGAAGTTGATAATGCATTTCAGCAGGCAGCTCGTGAGCTCACTCAGCGCTACGATCTAAAAGATTCTGGCGCAACACTTGAGCTCTCTAAGAAAGAGGGTAAGTTCACTATTGAGGCTCCTGCAGATTTTGTTGCATCTCAGGTTAGGGATGTTCTTGGCTCCAAGCTGGTAAAGCGTGGAATTGATCTGACTGCTATTCGTTGGGGAGACCCCATTCCTGCAGCAGGTTCTACCGTGCGTCAGATTGGCTCTATTGTTTCTGGTATTGACCAGGAGACTGCCAAGAAGATTGCTAAAGATATTCGTGATATGAAAGTTAAGGCTAAGGCAACCGTTGAGGGCGATAAGCTGCGTGTTTCTAGTGCTTCTCGCGATGTTCTTCAGTCTGTGATTGCAAGCCTTAAGGAGAAAGACTATGGCCAGCCCCTCCAGTTCAACAACTATCGATAGGGGCTATAACGTCCTATACATCACGTTAGGATGCGCTAAAAACGAGGTTGATACAGACCGCATGCGTGCGCGTCTTTTGGCCTCTGGTTTTGGTGAAGTTGCAGATCCAGAGTCAGCAGACGTTGCAATTATCAATACCTGCTCGTTCTTGGCTTCTGCAACAGAGGAGTCTATTGAGACTACCCTTGAGATTGCCGAAGGCGCTTCTGAGGGAGTGCGTAAGCTGCCCATTATTATGTGTGGTTGCGTGCCTTCTCGTTACGGTGCAGAACTTAATGAGCAGCTTCCTGAGGTTGCTGCCTTTGTTCCCGCAGATCAAGAGGACGGCATTGTCAGCGTTGTCGCAGACGTTCTGAATATCCCTGAGCCAACGCAGTCTATTGTTGCCGCTCACGGCATGTTGCGTACTATTGATGGTGCTAGTGCGTTTGTAAAGATTTCTGAGGGCTGTGACAGATTTTGCGCTTTCTGTGCTATTCCGTATATTCGTGGCCACTATCACTCAAGACCTGCTGAAGAGATTCTTCAAGAGGTTCATGAGCTGATGGAGGGCGGTGTTCGTGAGGTCATTTTGATTGGCCAGGACACCGGCATCTGGGGCTCGGATATGCCTGATACAGAAGATGGTCAGACGCCAACGCTTGCTAAGCTTATGCAGCAGGTTGCTGAGATTGTCCGTCCGTATAAGGGCTGGATTCGCGTTTTGTATCTGCAGCCAGAAGGTATGACCGATGAGCTTATCAGCACCATTCGTGATACGCCTGAGGTTTTACCTTACATTGACATTCCAATTCAGCACTGCAACGAGCGTATTCTTAAGCGCATGGGTCGCTCCGGCTCTACGCAAGAGCTTCGTGAGCTTTTTGATCGCCTCAGAACAGAGATTCCTGGCATGGTTCTTCGTACCACCGGAATGTGCGGCTTCCCAGGCGAGACCGATGAAGAATCAGACGAGCTCTATGACTTTATTCAGGAGCAGGAGTTTGACTACACGTCTGTCTTTACCTATTCGCCAGAAGAGGGAACTCTAGGCGCAAAGATGTCCGATCAGGTCCCCGATGAGGTAAAGATTGAACGCACGCAGCGTCTGCTTGACCTTGTAGAGCAGCTTGGCTTTGCCGCAACTGCCCGTCACGTTGGTGAGCGCTGTGAGGTCATTATTGACGGAATTGAAGAATCCGACGAGGGCACTGAGCTTATCGGTCATACGTGGTTCCAGGCTCCTGACTGCGATGGCGCTGTTCATATTGCAGAGGGAGAGGCTGCGGTTGGAGATATTGTCCTTTGTGACTTGGTAGATTCTTTCTGCTATGAAATGATTGGCGAGATTGTAGACACTACAGACACGCAGTCTGGCGAGAAAACCGTTTAGTTGAGGATAGGTCATGTCATCAAAGACAATTTGGACACCTGCAAATATTGTTACCTGTGCTCGCGTGGTCTTAGTGCCCTTTTGGCTTCTTTTTGGCGCAGCTTTTAGGTGTATCTCTGGCAGATTCTCTGGCAACACCTGGTTTTTAAACTTGGAGCTTTTTCTTGTTTTTATCGGCTATGTTGTCATTTCTTTGACCGATAAGCTTGATGGTTACCTTGCCCGTAGTAGAAATGAAGTTACTACCTTTGGCAAGTTCTTAGATCCAATTGCCGATAAACTCGCTGTTGTTGTAGCTCTTTTTGTGCTTCTGGAGTGGCATATGGTCTCTCCCTGGGTGCTCTTAGTGATTGTTGCACGTGAGTTTTTTTGGTATCGGGCCTTAGGATGGTTGTTGCTTCAAAGGGAGTTGTTATTGCAGCTTCTGACTTGGGCAAATGGAAGACTGCAACAACTATGGTTGCCATCTGTGGCTTGCTTTTCTTGCCGAGCATCCCCGGCGGAATGATTCAGGACGTTTTGCTCTTTATCTTTAACGTATCTATGTGGGTTGCAGTGGTTCTTACGGCCTGGTCAGGAATTGACTACTTTGTAAAGTCTTGGCAATACATTGCTGAAGTTTAACAAGATGGCGTCTCTTTGAGGCGCCGCTTTTGTATAAGATAAGCTTATGTGCAGGTCAAACGGTTTTGTGCTTAATGAAAAGTTGTGATTCAAATGTTTTCATCTGAAGTTCTTTCAGAAGCTCAAAGTGTTATTTCAGATGCCCTCGCATCAGGTCTTACTGTTGCTTCCGCCGAGTCTTGTACGGGAGGACTTGTTGCAGGCGCGCTTACGGCTATCTCTGGATCATCAAGCGTACTTAAGGGCTCTGTTGTAAGCTATACCATTGAGATTAAGCAAAAGGTATTAGGTGTTTCAAAAGACATTTGATGAGCCGTCCCTTGGCGCTGTTTCTGAGCCCTGCGCAGCTCAAATGGCTTCAGGCGTTAGAGACGTTATTGGATCAGATATTGCAGTTTCCGTTACAGGAATAGCTGGCCCAACAGGAGAAGAGCCTGGTAAACCAGTTGGAACAGTTTGGTTTGGCATTAACAGCAAAAACTTTACCTATACGGTCTGTAAACATTTTTCTGGTGATAGAGAACAGGTGCGAGAAGCTGCTGTTTTGCAGGCTTTGCAATTAATTCATGAAGCAATTGTGAAGGCTTAAAATCCGATTTTAATAGAGAGGCTCAAAACAAACTAGTTTTGAGCCTCTTATTTTCTGCGACTATGCAGGACTTATACAGTCAAATTTGTAATTAAGAAGAAATTAACTGCTCAAGAGCGGAAAAATAGAGGTAAGAATTCAGACAAATTCCCTCTATAGAGTATATGTTTGACGTTGACATAGAACGTCTGTTCTTATATTATCGTGGTATCAGAAAGAGCAAGGAGTATTCATGGCTAAAAAGGCAGTTTCAAAAGAGATTAAGGCTCGTACTACTGGTGACGAGAGAGATGAGGTTATCTCTTCAACTACAGCAGAGATCGAGAAGAAATTTGGTGCAGGCGCTATTATGCGTTTAGGTGAGGGTGGTCCTGCCTTTGATATTCAGGCTATTCCAACTGGCTCACTTGCTCTTGATGCAGCATTGGGTATTGGCGGTGTTCCTCGCGGCCGTATCGTAGAGATTTATGGCCCAGAGTCTTCTGGTAAGACAACACTTTCACTAGAAATTCTTGCAGAAGCTCAGGCGCTAGGTGGCGTTGTTGCCTTTATTGACGCAGAGCACGCACTAGACCCAGGTTATGCGGCACGTATTGGCGTTGATATTGATGATGTTTTAATTTCTCAGCCAGATACTGGTGAGCAGGCTCTTGAGATTTGTGACATGCTTGTTCGCTCAGGCGCCATTGATGTTGTAGTTGTAGACTCCGTTGCTGCTCTTGTTCCTCGTGCAGAGATTGAGGGAGAGATTGGCGATTCTAGCGTTGGTCTTCAGGCTCGTCTTATGAGTCAGGCTCTCCGTAAATTAGCGGGTTCTCTTTCTAAGTCTAATACGCTCTGTATCTTCATTAACCAACTTAGAGAGAAGATTGGCGTTATGTTTGGTAGCCCAGAGACCACTTCCGGTGGTAGGGCTCTTAAGTTCTTCTCCACTGTCCGCATGGATATTCGCCGCGTTGACAGCATTAAGGTTAATGGAGAAAACGTTGGTAACCGTGTTCGCGTTAAGGTCGTAAAGAACAAGGTTGCTCCACCTTTTAAGGTTGCTGAGTTTGACATTATGTACGGTCAAGGCATCTCTAAAGAAGGCTCTATTCTTGATATGGCTGTTGACTTTGAGATTGTTAACAAGTCTGGTGCTTGGTTCACTTATGAGGGCGAGCGTCTTGGTCAGGGTAGAGAAGCAGCTAAATCTTTCCTTACCGCCAATCCGGATCTTATGGAAGAGATTGATCACAAAGTACGAGTTGCTTGTGGCCTTGTATTTGATGAAGATTCTGAAGTTGGTACTCCAGTTGCATCGGAAGATTCTGCTGAATAATGTCAGAAATTTCTTGGACTATTGAGCTTCCAAAAAAGAAACAGGCAGTTCTAGGTCAGGCAAAGCCTAAGGCAAAGATATTTTTAGAAACTGAGGTTGGAGGGACGGAGGAATTCTTTGTCCCTCCAACAGTAGCTCGTGCTCTTCAGAACAAAGAGAAAGATGGTGTTTTTACACCTTCTTCTCGTAATGAGTTTCTGTATGAGCTAAAAGAGATTTCAACGCAGTGCATTAAAGCACGTATTGAGGCTTTGATTGTAAAAAGGGACTACTCTACAGCTGAGCTTCAAAAAAAGCTCATGCTTGATGGCTATCAGAAGAATGTAAGAGACCCTGCAGTGCAGAGGGCTGTTGAAGTTGGTTTGATTAATGACAGTCGTTTTGCAGACGTCTATATACGTTCTAAAATATCGCAAGGCTGGGGTCCTCTTAAAATTAAGACTGAAATTTCTAAAAAGGGGATTGAAGTTGAGACGCTCCCTGGATGGCCTGACGCTTATTTTTCTGATGTGGATGAATTTGAAGTTGCATATTCTTTGGCCCAGAGAAAAACACCTGTCGGGAAAAAATGATTATGAGAAGCTTGTCAGGTTTCTCGCCACAAAGGGATATTCATTTTCTATAGCATCATCTGTTGCTAAAAAGATTTTGGATGAAAACGCCACATTTGAATGATTATATTTGCTTAGCTTATAAGTCTGTTGTATTGATGTGCTTTACTTTTCCTACCTGCTATTTATTGACAAAAGTTACAATGCTCTATACGATAAATATGCCATGAATAGGCTCATTTCCGCTGGGCAACCAGCGTCACGTATACAGTAGGTATCTCATACATTTGATCTATCTCTGAATGTGGCATGACCAGCCAATGAACCCTGCTCATGGCGGGTTCTTTAGATACTGTTGTGTCTAAAGTCTCCTGAACACTTTTGTAATCGCCATTTGAGGAGTAGGTATGGAATTAGCAGCAGTAGGCATTATTTGCCTTCTTGTGGGAGTAGGCCTTGCATACGGCGTGCTCTCTAACATTAGTAATTCAAAGATTAAAACTGCAAAACAGCAGTTAAAAGATGCTCAGACTAACGCAGATCGTATTGCTTCTGAAGCAGCTCGCCAGGCAGAAACAGTTAAAAAAGAAGCTGTTCTTGAAGCTAAAGAAGAAGTTCTTCAGCTTAAGCAGGCAGCAGAGGCAGATGAGAAAAAGCGCAAGAGTGAGCTTCGTAGCATGGAGAATCGTATTCTTCAGCGTGAAGAGTCTCTTGACCACCGCACTGACGCACTAGAGAAGCGTGAGCATCAGCTTTCTAGCCTTCAGGGTCAGCTTGATCGTCGTAAGAATGATTTGGATTCTCTTGTTTCTCAGCAGTCTCAAGAGCTTGAGCGCATTGCAGCTCTTACAAAAGATGAGGCTCATGATGAGCTTTTGGCTCGTGTTCGTTCAGAAAGCGTTCGCGATGAGGCTATGATTCTTCGTGAGTCTGAGCAGCGCGTTCGTGCACAGGCTGATAAAACCGCCCGTGAGATTATTTCTACCGCTATTCAGCGTGTTGCTGCAGATCAGGCTTCTGAGATTACCGTTACTTCCGTTCATATCCCATCCGATGACCTAAAGGGTAGGATTATTGGTCGTGAGGGTCGTAACATTCGTACGTTTGAACAGGTATCTGGCGTTTCTCTTGTTATTGATGACACTCCAGAGACTGTAGTTCTCTCAAGTTTTGATCCTGTTCGTCGTGAGACTGCTCGCGTTGCACTTGAGAACCTCATTGCAGATGGTCGTATTCATCCAGCACGTATTGAGGAGCTCTACAAGAAGGCAGAGGCCCTTGTAAATGAGCGCGTTCTTGAGGCTGGCGAACAGGCTGCATTTGATTGTGGTATTCACGATCTTCATCCAGAGATTGTTAAAACTCTTGGTAAGCTCCGTTACCGCACCTCTTATGGTCAGAATGTTCTTGCTCACTCTGTCCAGGTTGCAGTACTTTGCGGCATTATGGCTGAAGAGCTTGGTCTTGAGCCTGCTCCAGCAAAGCGCGCTGGTCTTCTTCATGACCTTGGTAAGGCAATTGACCACGAGGTTGAGGGTCCACACGCTGTAATTGGTGCAGACCTTGCTCGTCGTTATGGTGAGCGTCCAGAGATTGTTCACGCTATTGAGGCTCACCACGCTGATATTGAGCCAAATACTGTTCTTGATATGCTTGTTATGGCTGCAGACGCTATTTCTGCTGCACGTCCTGGCGCTCGTCGTGAGTCCGCTGAGAACTACATCAAGCGCCTTGAGAAGCTTGAGGCTATTTCTAACGCACATGAGGCGTTGAGCGTACGTATGCAATGCAGGCTGGCCGTGAGCTTCACGTTATGGTTGAGCCTCAGATGATTAGCGATTCCGAAGCAACTGTTCTTGCTCACGATATTGCTAAGCAAATTGAGGATGAGATGGAATACCCAGGACAGGTTCGCGTTGTTGTTATTCGCGAGTCTCGTGCCGTGGACGTTGCTAAGTAATCTATGGCAGCCACTTCTACTGACTTAACAGGTTTTGTTGCCTCCATGGGAGGTGAGCGCGCACTCCGTGTCGAGGAATCCCTCGGCGCGGGGTACGTTCGTTTACGCGTTGCAGAAGCTGAGCGTAGGCAGGCAAAGCATGATATTCGTTCAGTAGAAGATATTGTTATTGAGCTCTTGAGAAATTCTCGCGATGCTGGTGCTCGTCATATTTATGTGTCAACTTCAAAAGAGGGTGTACTCAGAACTATCACTATTCTTGATGATGGTCAGGGCATTCCAAAAGACATGCAAGAGAAGATTTTTGAAGCTCGTGTTACCTCTAAGCTTGAGAGCATGCACATGGACCGTTGGGGAATCCATGGCCGAGGCATGGCTCTTTATTCCATCAAAGAAAACTGTGAATCAGCTCAGGTTGTAGCTTCAGCTCCGGGTCTTGGTTCTGCTATTCAAGTTGTGGTGGATACCACTAAAATTTCCGAGCGAGTAGACCAATCTACTTGGCCAACCTGTGGTTTGAATGAAGACGGGCTTAAAACAACCGTTAAAGGTCCTCACAATATTATTCGTACCTGCTGCGACTTTGCTCTTGAGGTTAAAGGCTCGTGCGAGGTAATGCTGGGCTCCGCTGCAGAGATTGCAGCTACTGCTCGACGCAGGATTGCTCAGACTTTTGATATTGCTGACCTGCTGTTTGTTGAAGGTTTTGAAAATGTTCCTGTTCTTGAGCGCTTCAGGGCCGCGGCAGATGCAACAGAGCTTTCTCAAGTTTGTACGTCTCTTGGTCTTTCTATGTCAGATAGAACCGCTCATAGGATTATTGCCGAGCAGATAAAGCCATTACGTAGCGTGTATGCACAGGTCAGCCATTCTGCTGAACCTGTTTCTCGCGAAGTTGATCTGATGAAAGATCATAGAGGCCTCAAGATGAGCAAGGCTGATATCAGCAGTTTTTCTCGAAAGATGGAGCAGAGTTTTGCTGAGTTGTCTGAGAAATACTATGTTTCTTTGACAGCTGAGCCTCGTGTTCGTGTAAGTAAAAACAAGATTGTTGTGACTTTTGATATTGAGTCGCAAGAGTAGAACAAACGCACAATAATTGGAGCATTCATGGGTTTGCTTAAAGTTTCAAGTAAGTCTTCGCCAGCTTCTGTAGCAGGAGCTATTGCGGGCCTGGTTAAAGATAATGAGCCTGTTATGCTCCAGTGCATTGGTGCAGGTGCTGTCAACCAGGGCATCAAGGCTGTTGCCATTGCCCGCGGATTCTTGATTCCGTGTGGTCTGGACATTACCTGTGCTCCAACGTTTTCTGATATTGAAATTGCAGGGGAGAGTAGAACTGCAATTAAAATTGCCATTTATGTCCACACACTGTCTGCCCCTGATACGCAGACTCCAGCTGTTAGTTCCACTGAGTATAACGAGGTACTTTAAGCATGATTGAAAATTCCGAGCTCGTAGGAAAAAAACATATCACATCAAAACTTTTGGTTGCCAGATGAATCTGCACGATACAGAGCGTGTCTCTGGTCTGCTTGAGGCTTGTGGCTGCAATGAGGTTTCAGATACCGATGACGCTGATATTGTCATCTTTATGACCTGCAGTGTTCGTGAGAACGCTGATCAGCGTCTCTACGGTCAGGCTTCTTCGATGGTAAGTGCACCAACGCCTCCATCAGGCAAGCGCGTTGTTGCTATTGGCGGCTGTATTGCGCAGCGCGATGGCGAGAAGCTCCGTGAAAAGGTTCCAGCCGTTGACGTTGTGTTTGGTACCAGCGCACTTGCAAGCCTGCCCGAACTTCTCACCAGCGCATTTAAGGGCGAGAATGACCGTGTAGCCGTAGACACTTCTGAGGAGGGCAAGGGCTTCTCCACAGATTTGCCAAGTAACCGCGCTCAGCAGTATCACGCTTGGGTGCCTATCATGACTGGCTGCAACAATTTCTGCACGTATTGCATTGTTCCTTACGTTCGTGGCCGCGAGCGCAGTCGCACCTTTGAGGCTGTTATTGGTGAGTGCGAGCGCCTTGTCGCAGATGGTGTCCGTGAGATTACTCTGCTTGGTCAAAACGTTAACTCGTATGGCCGCGACCTTTACGGCAAGCCTCGTTTTGCAGAGCTTTTACGTGCTGTTGGTCAGACAGGTGTTGAGCGCATTCGTTTTACCTCGTCAAATCCAAAAGATCTTACTGATGAGACTATTGCAGCTATGAAAGAAACTCCAGCTGTCATGCCTCACCTTCATCTTGCGGTTCAAAGCGGATCTACACGCGTTCTCAAAAAGATGAACCGCAGTTATACACGAGAAGAGTACTTGGACGTGGTTTCTCGCCTGCGTGCAGCTATTCCAGGACTGGCGCTTTCAACTGATATTATTGTTGGCTTCCCAGGAGAGACTGAGGAAGACTTTGAGGATACGCTTTCTTTGGTCAAAGAAGCTGGCTATTCTTCCGCATATACCTTCATTTACTCTAAGCGTCCAGGCACTCCTGCGGCAAAATACGAAGACAACACGCCTCACGAGGTCATCCAGGAGCGCTTTGATAGGCTTGCAGAGCTTGTGGCTCAGCAGGCGCATGACGCTAACCAGGTAGATCTCAATACTACACAGGCAGTTCTTGTTGAGGGAACTTCCAAGCGTGATGATACCGTTATGGTGGGACATAGCGAGAAGAACCAAACAGTTCACTTCAATCTGCCAGAGGGTTATACGCCAGAAGATCTTATCGGCAAAATTGTTGATGTCCATATTGATGAGGCTCGTACCTGGTATTTGCGCGGAACCATGGAGTCTGATCCTCGATGAGCTCCCATGGCTCGGTTATCTGCATTGTAGGCCCCACGGCTTCGGGCAAAAGCTCCTTGTCTGATCTGGTAGCCAAGAAGCTTGAGACCTCTGTCATTTCTGTTGATGCAATGCAGGTTTATCGTGGCATGGATATTGGAACCGCTAAAACCCCTGTTGAAGAGCGAGAAGTTCCTCTTTTGATGGTAGATTGCGCCAACATTTCGGAAGAATATTCTGTTCAAATGTTCCAGACTGCGGCGCGCGCAGAAGCTCATATGCTCCTAGATGCAGGTAAAACGCCTGTCTTTTGTGGTGGCACAGGTCTCTATCTCGATTCGATTATTGACCAGATGGAGTTTCCTTCTGGGTCAATTGAGTCTCCTGTACGAACCCGTTATGAAAAGCTTGCAGAAGAGCTAGGATCTGAGGGCTTACACGAGCTGCTCGCCACAAAAGATGCGGCAAGTGCAGAACTTATTCATCCAAATAACGTGCGACGCGTTGTAAGGGCTTTAGAGCTCTTGGAAGAAGGCAAGTCGTATGCAACTCATCATGAGGGCCTAAAGGCTCATACACCGTACTTTGACGCCCAGATATGGGGTCTTACGATGGATCGCCAGCGTCTGTATGAGCGAATTAACCAGCGAGTAGATCTTATGTTTGAGCAGGGGCTTGTTAAAGAGGTTCAAACACTTATTAAAGCGGGCTTATCTGAGAATTGTACGGCTGGTCAGGCTATTGGCTACAAAGAGTTCTTTGCGTATTTTGCTGGTGAGCAATCGCTTGAGCAAACGCGTGAGCTTATTAAGCAACACACCAGGCAGTATGCTAAGAGACAAATTTCTTGGCTTAAGCGCGACGGTCGAGTCAGGTGGCTTGATATGGATCAGCTCACGCCTGAAGATGCGCTCGAGCTAATTTTTGCGCAGCATTCTGACGTACAATGCCAGTAGGATGCATCAAAAACTAACGTATTTACCTTGTCTTAGATGGGGAGTCTATGGGTCGTTTTGTGCCATTTTCTACAGCTCCTAAAGTTGAACGAGCAATTCTTGTAGGCGTTGATTGTGGTAAAAGCGATTGGTCGCTTGAAGAATCAATGGACGAGCTTGAGCGTCTGACACAAACTGACGGCGCTGAAGTCTTTATGCGTCTTACGCAAAAACTTGATGCACCAATTCCCAAGACTTTCATTGGCAAGGGTAAAACTGAGGAGCTTGTCTCCCTGGTAAGAAACACCAACGCTGATGTGGTCATCTTTGATGATGAGCTCACGCCTTCTCAGCAATCTAATCTAGAAAAATTACTTGGTGAGCCTGTTAAAGTCATTGACCGTACAGCGCTTATTCTTGACATTTTTGGTATTCACGCGCGCGCACCAAAGAAGGACGACTTCAGGTGCAGCTTGCACAGCTTCAGTACGTACTTCCAAGGCTTCGTGGTATGTGGAGTCACCTGGTGGGCGAGCAAACTCGTGGCGGCATTGGCAGCCGATTTGGCCAGGGTGAAAGCCAGCTTGAGGTTGACCGTCGCCTTATTAGAAAGCGCATTTCAACCCTTAAAAATGAACTCAAGCAGCTCAGCCAAAGGCGAGAAGTTCAGTCTAAGTCCAGGTGGAACTCTGGAACGTTTAGCGTCTCACTTGTAGGGTATACCAATGCTGGTAAGTCGACGCTTCTGAATCAACTCACAGGCGCGGATGTATATGCAAAAGATGAGCTCTTTGCAACTCTTGATCCAACTACCAGAGCGCTTTCTCTTGATGAAGGCAGAAAGATTGTTCTTACTGATACTGTTGGATTTATTCAAAAGCTCCCAACTAATCTGATCGAGTCTTTTAAATCTACACTGGTAGAGGCTCAAGAAGCAGATCTTCTTCTGTTGGTTGCAGATGCAACTGATAAGAATCTTTCTAAAGAAATAGCAGTTGTTCGTAGTATTTTGAAAGACATCGAGGCCGATAAAAACGATCAGATTCTAGTATTAAACAAGGTAGACCTACTTAATGACCAAGAGCTTCAAATGCTCAGAGCACTCTATCCAGAAGCTGTATTTATTTCTGCTCAGGAAGGTATGGGCATTAACGGCCTTCTTCACAAGATTCAAGAAATAGCTAGTGCCGGCGACAAGGTGGTTAGTGCACTTATTCCGTTCAACAAAGGTGCTCTAGTTAAGTCTGTTCATGAGAGATGCCAGCTTTTGCACGAGCAATATGTTGCTGAAGGTCTTTTACTGTCAGTTAAAGCCGATACGTATATGCAGGCGCTTTTAGAGCCGTACGTGGTGTCAGAAGACGATATTCTGACTGACGAATAATGCAATAAGCAACAAAATTGGTTGATGCAAAATGTAAATGAGAAGTGATTGTCTTCCCATCTCTGTTATGAGGGGAAGAGAGAACCTTTTCATCCAGTTGGGATATCCAGCTTCTTTAAACTGTCTGTTAAACGCAGCACCACTTAAATACAAGAACAAATAGGGGAGTAACGGGTAGTAATCTCCTGATGAAAAAGATGGAGAAGGAAATCCCGCCCAGGCTAAATATGGTGTTTGGTATAACTCTTTAGGTAACGAGAAAACTATGTTGCCTATACCAATATGTCCTGTAGAAATTGGAATGCAAACAACAAAAATTAAAAGCAAAAGAACTGTTGCTGCATATCCTTTTGGCGGGACAGTAAAACGTGAAATAAGAGCTTCTACCAGGGTGCATGAGGCCATACAAAAGAAGATTCCAAACGTAATGGGAGTATCAACTTTTGCAAAGGTAGTTGCTGCAAAAATTGCTAAGGCTACAAGGCTATAAATTCCTGTACGCTTAAAAGAATCTTTAGAGAAGGCGCACATACAACCAGCAATAAAAATAAAAGGATATGAGATTGATGGTATCCAGATTTGCATAAGCAGAGGCGTAAACCACGTAAGCTTAACGTGCGAGATAAAGAACAAATCATAGGTAAAGTGAAACAGAATCATTGAAACTACCGAGATACCTCGTATAGTGTCAAAAAACGTTATTCTCCCTTTGGTTTGTCTTAACTCAGCACCCATAATATGACTAAGAGATTGATCTAATAAGTGCAGTAACCCTACCTAAAATGACAGGATTTTGTACGTAGATTGGCTCCATAAAGTCATTTTCTGGTTGAAGACGAATGCGATCATTTTCTCTGTAGAACGTTTTAACTGTTGCAGAATCATCAATAAGAGCAACAACAATTTCTCCATCATGGGCATCTTGCTGCTCTTTTACAACAATATAATCGCCGTCAAAAATACCAGCATTGATCATTGATTCTCCGCGAACACGAAGAATGAAAGAACTTGAATCCCCAACAATGCTAGTTGGAAGAGATAGAGATTCCTCAACGTTTTGCTCAGCAAGAATAGGTGTGCCTGCAGCAACACGTCCTACAAGAGGAAGACTAATGAGATTATTAGCTACGTCTTGAGTAACGGGAGCAAGCTTTGCTGTGTCAGAAGCGTTAGAAGCCTGAGGAACAATCTTCATAGTACGAGGCTTTTTTGGGTCTCTATCAATAAGGCCGAACTGCTCCAGGACCTTTAGATGCATATGAACAGTTGAAGGAGATGCAAGATTAACAGCAGCACCAATCTCTCTTACTGAAGGGGGATAGCCATGTTGATCTGTGTATGAACAGATATATTCATAAATTGCTGCCTGACGCTTGCTGAGTTTGCCCTTTGGCATATGAGCCTCCTTTTTCTTTTTAGTAATAATACACGTGTTCTAAAAAAATTAATCAAACGAATGTTCTATTTTTTTCTTGACACGAACAAATGTACTACATATTATTAGTACAAACGTTCGGACATGACTTTTTGTCCGGTGTATTAGATATAACTAGTTCCGTAAAAACTATTACGGAAGGAAATGATATGAGGCGTATGTATCAGTCAAAGATGTATCAGGTTAACGGCACTTCAGCACTTGCTTCTTATAAGCCTGCATTCAAGGTTATTGAAGGCGGCGCAAAGAAGGGTTCCGTTGCACCTCAGCTTGAGGAAGTCTCTTACGTAAAGACGCTGACTAACAAAGAGGCTTTTATTGCAGGTCTTATTGTTACCGCATCATTTATTCTGATGTTTGCTGTTTTCTTTCTTCGCACAGCTGCCCTTAATTCATTTGCTACATCTGTAATGGATAGCGCTTCACAAACAATTACTGTTCAGAGCAATGATACGCTGTGGTCAATTGCAGAGAGCAACCCAATTGAGGGCGTCTCCACAGAGCAGCAAGTCAGTTGGATTAGAGAAAGAAACAATCTTGATTCTTCTCTTTTAAGAGCTGGACAAACCTTAGAGATTCCTTCTGTATCTAAATAGTAAATATTTATGTAAATTTCTCTCAGAATTCTGTGTTGATAGCAGTCAATACCTGCGTAAAATGGTATCTTCCTTTTATACGAAAAAAGGGGATTCCATGCGTTGTCCAAAATGCGGTCACGAAGAGTCAAAGGTTATTGATTCTCGCTCATCTGAGAATAACGATGCCATTAGAAGGCGTCGCGAGTGCATGTCCTGTAAGTTTCGTTTTACAACCTATGAGCGCTTAGAAGAGATTCCTATCACCGTTGTTAAGAAAGACGGTCACAAGGAGCCTTTTGATAGACAGAAGCTTATGAGAGGTCTTGTTGCTGCAACAGTAAAGAGAGATATCTCTGTTGCTTCTCTTGATCATTTTATTGATGGTATTGAGTCTCAGATTAGAGATAAGGGTCAATACGAGATTAAATCTGAAGATCTTGGAAGCATTGTGCTTAAAAACCTAGTTATGCTCGATAAAGTTGCATACATTAGGTTTGCTTCTGTCTATAGAGACTTCAAAGATGTTGATGAATTTAGCGCAGAATTAAGGAGTCTGAATTAATGAGCAATTTTGACATCCAGCTACCTATTAAACGCCTTGATCCTACTGTTGAGCTACCTTCGTACGCCTATACAGGAGACGCTGGATTAGATCTTAGAAGTGCTGAAGATGTTGATCTTGCTCCTTTTGAGCGCAAACTTATTTCCACTGGTTTAGCTATTGCAATCCCTGATGGATACGCAGGATTTGTTCAGCCTAGAAGCGGTCTTGCCCTTAAAAAGGGCCTTTCTATGGCAAATACTCCAGGCCTTATTGATGCTCATTATCGCGGTGAGCTTAAGGTTTGTGCCATTAACCTTGATAGCAAAGAAACTATTCATATTGAGCGCGGTGAGCGTATTGCGCAGCTTGTGATTCAACAGGTCCCTGTTGTACAGCTTGTTGAAGTTGATGAGCTTGATCAGACTGATCGCGGTACAGGCGGTTTTGGTTCAAGCGGCGTTCAATAATTTTTTATTTTGGTGATAAGCGCTTCAGCGCTTGCATAAAGGAAAAGCCTCTTTAGGAAGGAAGAGCTTAATGGAGAAGTTCTTTAAGGTAGCTGAGCGTGGCAGTAATCCCGCTCAAGAGTTTAGGGCTGGAATTACTACATTCCTCGCAATGGCATACATTATTGCAGTAAACCCAGCTCTTCTTGCTGCTGCAGGAGTTCCAGTTTCGGCAGCTATTACTGCTACCTGTCTTGGTGGCGGCATCATGACCATTTTGATGGGTCTGTTCTCTAACCGTCCACTTGCTTGCGCATCTGGTATGGGTGTAAACGCTGTTGTAGCCTTCTCTCTTACTCCAATTACTGGTGGAGATTGGCACGCATCAATGGCAGTTATCTTCATTGAAGGAATTGCTATTCTTCTTTTAGTTCTCTGCGGCCTTCGTGAAGCAATCATGGATGCAATCCCTGTAAACCTACGCCACGCAATCTCTGTTGGCCTAGGTCTTTTTATTGCCATGATTGGTCTCAAGAACAGCGGTATTATCGTTGCTAATGAGTCCACACTTGTTGCTCTTGGCGATATTTTTCTCCAACCTTTATCGTTGGTGTAATTTCCATTGTTGCAACAGTTGTTCTTTACTCTGCTCGTGTTAAGGGCTCCCTGCTTATCGGCATTATCCTTGCCGTACTTGCTGGTATTCCACTTGGCGTTACCGCAAGTCCTACTGGCATTGTTTCTGGTCTTGATTTCTCCACTTTTGGTGCACCATTCTTGACCGATAGTGCTGGTGTTATGGGTATTGTTAAGGCTCTGACAACGCCAGTTCTTCTCGTCTTTGCATTCTCTTTGATGATGTCTGACTTCTTTGACACCATGGGTTCTGCTATGGCTATTGCTAAGCAGGGAGACTTCCTCACTGAGGACGGCAACGTCAAGGACATCAAGCAGATCCTCATTGTTGACTCTGCTGCTGCAGCTGCAGGTGGTTTCTTTGGTGCTTCTTCCATTACCACATTCATCGAGTCCGCATCCGGCGCTGCTGACGGCGGTCGTACTGGTCTTTCTTCTATTTTCACCGGTCTGCTCTTTATTGCAGCAGCATTCATTGCACCTCTCATTTCTATCGTCAGCTCTGCAGCAACTTGTGGTGCACTGGTTCTTGTTGGCTTCCTGATGATGTCTGAGGTTACCGAAATTGATTGGAACGATCTTCTTGAGGGCTTCCCAGCATTCATGGTTATCGCTGGTATTCCAATGACTTACTCAATCTCTGACGGCATTGGCTTTGGCTTCATCTTCTATGTTGTTGTTGCTCTTGTTACTGGTAACGTTAAGAAGGTTAAGCCTCTGATGTGGGTTGCAACTCTTGCGTTTGTTGCTTACTTCATCATTGCTAACTAGTTTTTAGTATTAGGGGAGCGCGTTCAAGATGGGGGTCTTGACGCGCTTCTTTTTTATTTGTGAATAGATTGTGTGCAATCTATTTTTTAGAGATAACTGATAATGATTGTCACCAGTAGGGTATAACAAAGCCAGTTACGATTTATACGATTGGAGCCAATCATGGCAGACGTTATTACTAAAGACCTTGTGATTGTTGGCGGTGGTCCTGCAGGACTTTCAGCAGCAATTTATGCAAAGCGCGCTCTTCTCGATACTGTTGTTTTAGAGAAACAGGCGGTAGGTGGCCAGGTCATCACCACTACTGAGGTTGAGAATTATCCTGGTATGCCAAACACTGATGGCTTCACTATTACCGATACTCTTCAGAAGCAGGCTACAGACCTCGGTGCAGAGATTGTCATGGCCAATGTCCTTTCTATTGTTAAGGATCCAGAGACTAATCTCTTTGTGCTGGAGACTTCTGAGGGAACTTATCACGCAAAGGCTGTCATTGTTTCTGGCGGCGCTAATCCTCGTCATGCTGGCTTTACCAACGAAGAGAAATTCACTGGCAAGGGTGTTTCTTATTGCGCTACCTGCGATGGAATGTTCTATCGCGGTAAGCAGGTATTTGTTATCGGCGGCGGCAACACCGCTGTAGAGGAGTCTCAGTTCCTGGCTCGTTTTGCTGACAAAGTAACTCTTATTGTCCGCAAGGATCACCTAAGAGCTAACGCAACTGCAATTAAGCAGTTTGAGGAGAATCCTAAGACAGAGATTCGTTATCTGACCAGCATCACTGCAGTTGATGGTAACGATTTGCTTACTTCCATCACCTTCCGCAATAACCAGACGGGAGAAGAGCACACAGAGACCTTTGATGAGGGAAGCTTTGGTGTCTTTGTTTTGGTAGGTCGCGTGCCTTCAACCGAGCTTTTGACAGACCTCGTAGACCTTGACGAGCAGGGATATGTCCTTGCTGATGAGCGTATGGCTACTAGAACTCCTGGTCTCTTTACCGCAGGAGACCTCAATAAGAAGCCACTGCGTCAGATTATTACTGCAGCTGCAGACGGTGCTATTGCTGCAACTTCTGTAGCATCCTATCTTGGACAGCCTGTCGAGGGCTAAGAGTTTCTCGACAAGAAGCTTTAACTTTTGATACTAAAAGGGGACCGCAAACGATTACGGTCCCCTTATTATTTCTTTGGCGAGAAAAACTACTAAAGATCAATCCAATATCTTTGTGTGAGCACATCGTCCTCGTCTAGAACTTCATTCTCGAGTATGCCACCGTTATTGATAATGGACTTTGCCGAACCGATGTTATCTTTACGACAGCACATAAGAACACGCTCGATGCCAAGTTTCTTACATTCTTTAAGCGCAAGCGCAATCATTGCTGTTGCATATCCTTTTCTTCTCTCACTTGGTCGAATTCCATCACCAATATGTCCACCACTATGTAGAAGTCCCTCATCAAGGGAATGGCGAATATTTACAGCTCCAACAAAAATATTTTTATCATAGTCATAGCAAAAGAGGGTTGTTGTAGGCACTCGACCAGCTGGAACTGGTTCCTTTTCATCTAGTTGTTCTAGATAGTTTGTAAAGTCATGGTGATCAAATCTAAAAATGCGTCTTGGAGATGGATTTGTATGATTTATCTCGATATCATGTTTCCACTCATCAAGCATCTCTATGAGCTGCTCTTTGTTATCTTCACTTGGTTTTATAAGAGCTATATTCATGTAAATCCTTAACACTCGAGTTTTTAAGAATACTAGTCTAGTTGAAATTCAATCCAGCCTTTATTGCAATGATTTATGTATTTTGTAACAATCACACCTTGTTTACCTGCAGTTTTATGTATTTATGCTGGTAGATTGCTTGTTTTAATCAAAAAGGGGAGTAGTAAATTAAAAACGAATGAGATGAGCTAGGTTAAGAGAAATACCAATTAGATTCAATCTTGTAGGAAAGTCAAAACCAAGGCACCAAGGCATCTAGATTAGAAATCAATCTGAATGAATAAATAGATGTAAAGCGTTTTTCAAATTCAAGCTGAATTCATTAGTGAAATAGAAATTTATATATTCGAATTTCTCCGTATAAAGAGGTTGTAGAGTGTTACGAATATCTGGCATTGATGACTTGTCAGTAAGTAGTTAGCACAGAAATCCGAACAAAAATAGCTATGTAATCTAGGCACCTTTGTAAGACCCAAATTACTAGAGGTGTAATTACTCATGACAATGTAAGAACGTGGCTTAAAAACGGCTCTCAGAGGCTCAAATTTTTGAAGTAACGAGACGTAGGGTATGAAAGCCGATGCAAGATAAAGTATTCTAGATATATAGATGTATAAGACCTCTAAATTCTGTTCTCATATATAAAAGTCTGATAATCGATATTATGTAAACTAATGAATTGAAGAATAAGGAGAAGGATTTTGAGGCCCTTTCCTTTGCTGTAATGTATGTGACAGAGATGAGTTTCTCATCGATGAGTGTTATACCGAAGAGTCGGTCATGACATTCAATTTAATCATGACATCGCTTTCATACATCTCATCATAAATAACAAGAATCTTGTCCAGCGCCATCAATTCAGTTTGGCCGGTTGGAATAATCTCCAAGCCCGCACGATCGATAGTTACAACCCTCACTTTGTCAGGCCATGGGATATCTTGGAGCAATTTGCCCTCAATGGGACTTCCTTGGCCAATAGTGAACTCATGAAGGATTTTCTCGCCAGAATCAAGTGTTGGTTTAGACTCCCCTTGCTGAGAAGCTAAGAATTCTGCAAGTAAATGCTCGTAGAATGGGTCAACACGCAGGATATTTGCGGTTACGTAGGACACAATTGCAACTGCAGACATAGCCATAAGAGCTTCAAGAGAACCTGTGAGCTCAAAGATGAGCACTACTCCGGTGACGGGCGCTCTAACTGCTCCGGCAAAAATGCCTGCAACACCCATGGCAATAAAGTTTGGTGCATATGCCATAGGTATGCCAAAAACATGGGTTGCTACCAGGGCAAACAGTGTTCCAACAAGTGTTCCCATAACAACCATTGGAAAGAGAGTTCCGCCAGGCGTTCCAGCAGCAAAACATGTTGTGGTAAAGAAGTATTTGCCCAGTAAAAGCGCTATAACCATGAGTTCAGTAAGCGTTGCTGGCTCTTTGATTTTCTCGATAATGGCGTCGCCACCACAAAGAAGATCTGGCCAGGTAAAAGCCATAATTCCAGCTAGCATGAATGGAATAATGAGCCTTGAGAAAGGCGCAAACTTAGTTATCTTTTTGTATAGCCCCTGGGCAAAGAACATCCCCTTATTGTGGAGAGCTCCTAATAAACCGCAGATAAACCAACGATAAGAACAAATGCAAAGTCGACATGAGGTAATGGTGCTACGTAAGGAAGCTGAAGGACAGGCTTCATGCCAAGGACGTTAGAAACAAGGAAGTCAGCGCCTACTGATGCGGTCATTGCCGAGATAATCAGTGGAGCATGAAACTCCTTCTGGATCTCTTCGATCGCAAAAAGTGTGCCGGTGAGAGGGGCATGAAAAGCGGCTGACATACCCGCAGCAGCACCACAGGTTACCAGAAGACGTTCTTCTCCCCTTTTGCGTTTAAGGAATTTTGAGACCGCTTTACCAGAAACAGCGCCTAACTGGACTGCTGGGCCTTCTCGTCCCATAGAAAGGCCACCAAAAGCCACCAGGACGCCTTGGATGAACTTAACAGGAAGAACACGATACCAGGGCATATCGGCAGATCCCATGACCTCAGCATTGGTCTGAGGGATTCCAGAGCCAGCGGTGTAGGGCTCAAACTTCATAAGCAGACAAACAGCCACCATAAGGATGAGCAGAACACCAAACCAAAGAGCCATATAAGGCCAATTGCCTGCGATTGATTGAGTAATAGAGCGCATTTGAGCTTCTGCAAAAGAAAGACAAAGGCGATACAGTGTGACTACGCCGCCACCCAAAAGGCCAACAAGCAGGCCTTCTCCAATGAGAGCTACCTGAAACCTACGAGAAAAATGACGCTCAATAACGTTTGTCTTATGTTTGAGATGAAACGCCACAATCTCCCCTAGCAGTCTATGGTTAATAAAAAGCACGTAAAGCGTACTTGGATATTGTACGACTTTACGTGCGTGTAGTTAAAAGTTTGTACAGAAATTGTACGTTAGCCGGAGAATGGTCCTCCACCATAGCAAGCATAAACAGGACCCTCGATAACACCGACGGACTCGTTAGCTGCGTGAATCATGCGGCCACCGCCGATGTAGATTCCAACGTGCTCATAGCCTGCACGGGTAAAGACAATATCGCCATAGTTGAGCTCGTCTAGGGAATCATGCCAGTTACCAGCGGCGCGAATAGCACGACCAATGGTTCCAGCGGTACCTGCACGGTAGCCGAGGAAGCAGTAGTAAACCAGGCCACCACAGTCAAAGCCGGAAGCAGGGGAAGCTCCGCCCCAAACGTATGGATAGCCAATGCAAGCATAAGCTGTAGCAACGCCACCGCCTGCAGCTGGGTAGCCACCGCCACCGCCGGAGTATGATGACCCACCACCAGAATTAGAACTGCTGTTGGAGCTGCTGGAGCTGCTGGAGCTGCTAGAGCTAGAAGAGCTTGAGGAGCTTGAACTTGAAGAGCTGGAGCTGGATTCGTTAGAAGGGCTATCGTTAGACTCTGAGCTGTTAGAAGGAGTCTCACGAGTAACAGTCTCAATTGCATAAGCAACGTTGTTGTTAGCTGATGCAGCCTCCTGAGCAGCAAGCTGAGCTTTTACCTCAGCATCAAGGGAGTCATAGTAAGCCTTAGCCTCTGCAACCTGGCTCTGAAGACCATCTGCGGTGGTCTTCATCTCAGCGACCTGAGCCTGAAGGTTCTCCTGCTCAGCCTGAAGCTCAAGCTGCTGAGCCTGAAGCTGGTCACCAAGAGCCTTGACGGTATTGATGGAGTCAGCCTCCTGCTTGCTGGTGCGGTCCATATAGTAGACGCGGCTGACAAAGTCCTCTGGGCTAGATGCTCCAAGGAGGAAGTCCAAAGTCTCCTGTGGGCCTGCCTTATAAGCACTCTTCATTGCTGCAGAAAGGACAAGACGCTGCTTATTGAGCTGGTCTGTAGTCTCTGCAATCTGCTCCTGAACCTCACCAATTTTGTTGTTGGTGGCGTCAAGTGCATAGGTTTTCTCGTTAAGGTTATCCATGGCCTCTGCAAGAGCTGCACCAAGAGAGTCTAGCTGGGCAGATGCGGCCTCAAGATCGCTTTGTGGGTCTGCGAATAGCTTGGCTGGGGTAAGCAGCGTAGCAGCTACACCAAGACCTGCAAATAAGAGAGCGTCTCGTCTTGTGAAAGATCGGCGCTGTGACATATAAGCTCCTTCCGCAAAGCACGAAATCAATTGGGCAACGTGTTGCTTTTGCTTTTGCCATCTAGGATAGCTCATTTGATAAAAAATCAAAGTCAACTCGCCGATTTCTTAGCGAGAAACCCGTGTAAACAGGAAGCTACCCTATCGAGTATTTGAATAGTTTACCCCGAAAATGACATTTCATACAAATTTCAAAGACTATTTGTGCAGTTATATAGCATGGAGCGGGCAAATATCATTGCATAAATTTATCTTTGACCTGCAATTATGGAGAAATTCTATGTATTGCAAACAAGTTTACTGTCATTAACAAAATGCTTATGTAAATAAGACAAATGGCCGACAAGCACGTAGTCTTGTCAGCCAACATTGTCAGGTTAAAGTAAGTCTGATGTAAGTGATTCAGCTTATTGAACCTTAATAAGGGTGTAGACCTCTTGGTCAAAGCACTTACCAATAATCTCCCTTGGGTGCAGATAGCAAAGCTCAAGTGCAAACGCAAAGCCCGCTACTTTTGCACCGGCCTTCTCGGCAAGTTGCGCACAAGCAACGCAGGTGCCGCCAGTAGCAACCAGGTCATCAGCAATAAGAACCACGTCATCTGGGGTAAGAGCATCGGTGTGAATCTGAAGCTCGCTGGTACCGTACTCCAGGTCATAAGCCTGTGCGTAGACCTCACGAGGCAGCTTGCCTGGCTTACGAGCAGGAACAAAGCCTGCGCCCAGTTTGTAGGCTACAGGGGTTCCAACAAGAAAACCACGAGCCTCAGCACCAATAACCTTGGTGATTCCTGCATCAGCAAAGTGCTCTGCAATGTCATCAACAACTGCGTGGAAGCACTCAGGATCTTTAAAAAGTGGAGTTACATCTTTAAAGATAACGCCTGGCTCTGGATAATCAGGAATGCTAATGATATGACTCTCATAATCATACGTAGACACAATGTCCTCACATTCAAAATCAAAATCAATGAATAGTTATATATACCTAGATTACTCGTCTAGATGCATATCCTTAAAAGATTCACGAACTAATTTAGTGATAAGTTCATTTCTAACCGCATTGGTGAGACCTAACATGCGGGTCAGAGCTGCCATAAACTTCTGACGAGTTTCGTCAGTATGGTCAACTTCAACTCCCCCACCTTTTTTAGCGTACACAACAAGTGACTTAGCAAACATGCTAGATTCTCGGTTTGCAGCCATAACGTATTGACGCAGGTTCTTGGGCTCAAAACCAAAGTGACGAAGCTCACTACAAAGGCGAATCAACGTAAGGTCTTTGCCATCCACAAGGTCTCTACCATGAGGAGAGCGCTTTAAAGTAATAACGCCTGCTTCGGAAAGCTGACGAACAAAGCCTACAGAGCATCCCACAATTTCTGGAATGCGATCAATAGCGTGATATTTTTGAACAACCTCAGGGTCATCTACAGGTACCACAATAGCATCAGCATGCGTTGCGCCAAGAATTGCCTGAGACACTTGCTTTCCATCAAGCTGAGGTTGAGCCTGGCGAGAAGAACTTTGAGCTTCAGATGCAGCCTGAGCCTCAGCTCCAGTTGCCTCGTCAGTCTGAGCTTTGACCTGTTGTTCAGCTTCAGGGTTTATCTTGCCTATCAAGCTCTTCTCTAATAACTGAGAGCGGCATAAAACGGCTTTTCTGCAGATACAAAATAGTCTCAAGTCGCTTAACGTCTTTTTGGGAATACAGACGATAGCCACCAGCAGTTCTGGTAGGAGTAAGCAAACCTTCATCCTGCAGATATCTGACTTTAGAAACACTCAAGTCAGGATAGAGAGTCTGTAATTTCTTGACTACTTTACCAATGGTAAGAAAGCCTGAATCAGCCATAAAGCTATCCTTTAACCTTAAGCTGAAACTCTGCTGGTATGGAAGACCATGCGGAAAGTGCCAATCTGAATAGTTGAGCCATCGCGCAGGGTAGCCTTGTTAATAATGGCACCATCAACCCAGGTACCATTGAGAGAATCAAGATCTTCAATAGTTGCATAGCCAAGAGCAAGATTAGAGAGATCAATGGTGGCATGATTTCTGGAAACTGTCATGTCGTTCAAGAAAACACTGCACTTTGGGTCTCTACCAAGAGAAATCTGAGGTAAATTGAGCTCAAAAGTTTGGCCAGTCTGTGGTCCCTTGACAATAGTAAGGACAGGGTGAGCTGGCTTTTGTTGAGCCATAAGGTCTGGAACCGTGGCGTCAGCTGATGGCATGCGGAAAATCTCTGTTGAGTCTGGTGACTGCTGTTTGATGTCGTCAGTTGACATGGTTTCTCCTTAATTTGGTTACAAGATAATAATAACGCTTAACGACACGCAATGCAGTCCATTTCGATGAGCGCACCAAGAGGCAACGCAGAAACCTCAACAACTGCCCTGCCAGGTGCAGGAAGAACAAAGTACTGCCTATAAATCTCGTTTACCTTAGGCAAATCATTGATATCAGCAAGGTAGATAGTTGTCTGAGCTACATCAGAAAGGGTGCATCCTGCCTCTGCCAGAATTGACTGAGCAAGATGAATGACACGAGTAGTCTGCTCTTCAATTCCTCCATCTATTAGCTCCTTTGGGTCTTCTGCAGAGACCGCAATTTGACCAGTTACAAATACCAATCTACCTGCAGTAGTACCCTGAGAGTATGGTCCCATAGGAGCAGGAACACCTACTGCATTAATTGCATATTTCATAGAAGATCACCCCTTGCGCCAATGAAATCATCAGAGGCTCTGAGTAAACCCCAACCCTCAAGTTTATCTTTAGCTACTACTACTTTAGTGTTACTTGCAAGTTCTGAAAACCATGGAAGATATGTTTTTAGACCTTCAATGAGCTGCTTATGGCCAAGAGGATGAACTGTCTCAAAAGAAAGCAAGCTTCTAAAAAGAATTACCGTATGTACCGGTGGGACCATAACCAGATATGCAGGTATTTTTTTAGTTGAAACATTGGCTACAAGAGCAGGGATTGTTTGGTCAAGCATAAGATTGTAAAGCTTTGAGTCTTCTGGAAGTCTCTGTTCTCCCAGGTAGTCCATAAGGACTTTCTTGACTTTTTTACCAGCAAGAAGAAGAGGGGTAAGCAGCGGAGTTGCATCTTCCAAAGACACTTCTGCATAAGGAGCTACACCGTTTTGTTCGACAGATGCAATGATAGAAAGCCACTCGTCTAGAACAAGAGAGCGCTCAGATGCATCAAGTACCACGTACTCGTTTTGACCAGAGCGCGCGAGAAGACCGATGGAAGACAGAGATCCGTCTCCTGTGAGAGTGCACTCAAACGAGGTCTCTCCCACCTCAAGCTGTTTACCTGCAAAGACGGCTTCAACAAAATTTTGAGCAACCGCTCCACTTACAAGCGTGTAGCTGATACTGCTCAGGTCAACAAGAGCACAGTCTTTGAGGGCCTCCTCAAGGGGTTTCTCGCCATAGAAAGACTGGGCTAAGTTAAAACCTTCAGTTGAGGTTGAGAATTGCGCTCCAAGATACTCAAGCTCGGTATGAAGGATAGAGCGTTTCTGCTCAGACATTAGTTTCTCCCAAAGAGATATGGAGCAACCGAATACAGGTCAAAGAGGTTGTAAGCTGGAATAGTCCAAAGTGTAAGGTGTGCCTGCGTCATGGTGGCGCCTACCTGTGCGGAATCCTGAGACCAGTCAGTTGAAGAAACCAGCTGGTTATTGGCTACAGGATAGTTAGGTGAAAGCATGGATGTCTGGTAGGTAAAGTCCTTAGATCCAGGCCAAGCCATATACGTGGTAGAAGTAGATGGCTTAACTACTGCAGAAAGTAAGAAGTTATCCTCGCTCATGCGGATCTGAACAATTTGGTCAGCACGTTGAATACTCACGCGATTGTAATTGCGATAAGCCCAGTTCATCAGAATGGCGGTATCGTCAAAACGACCTTGTGTAGTCTCGCAACCAAGCACGCAGGTATACAACGTAATGTTTCCGCGCATGGAAGCTCCTAAGAAGGCGGTACCAGAGTCCTCTGCACCTGTTTTAATGCCGAGAAGACCGCGGTAGGTGTCCATAAGGTCATCGGTTGAGTGGAACGTACGCTGCTCCCCTCCCACCGTTGTGGTGTATGACCTGGTGTGCACTGCGCTTGCGATGAGTGGATAGTGCTCACGCGCATAGCGGCCCATCAGAGCAAGGTCTCGCGCCGTTGAATAGTGACCATCAGCATCGAGGCCATGTGGGTTCTGAAATTGCGTGTGACTCATGCCAATTTCAGCGGCTTTCTTGTTCATTTGATCAACAAAGGCCTGCTGAGAGCCAGATACGTTAATGGCAATGTTATAAGCCGCATCGTTTGCCGAATACACCAGCATCATCATAATGAGCTGTCTAAGTGTTGGAGTATCGTCCGAGGTCAAGCCCGCTACTTGCGATCCCTCTTCAAGATCTGGAACGGAGATCTTGCAGGGTTCATCAAGATTAACGCCTGAATCAAGCGCAACAATTGCGGTCATAACCTTGGTAATGGATGCCATAGGAAGCTCTTTATCTGGATCTTTGCTCCAGAGAACGTTTCCTTGAGCGTCAGTAACAATGGCGGTAGTTGCCTCGGTGAGTTTTGGCTCATCCGTTACAGAAGACTTGTGAGAAGAGGTATTTTCTGCCAAAACCGTAGTTGCAGGGAGCAAAAAGGAGCAGCTAAAACAAAAACAAGCAGCAAGCTAACAAGAAAAGCCAGCGTCTTATCAGAGAGCTGGCGCAAAGAAACATGGTTGTGCTGAAGGAAAGTCATAAACAACCTAACTTATGCTTGAGTATTTTTACTATCTTTAACTATTTTAGCCGCTTCACCAGTATAAACAACTGCAGTAATTGCCGAGAAAACAATTCCTATATACACAAAGAAGATACCTAGTGCGCTGCTCTCGGAGTTAAGACCTGGAAGCCAGCTGACGTTGACCAGACCAAGACCAGATACAACTGGAATGCCCAGAAGAAGCAGACTAAAACCAGTCATCAAAAAGGCAGTTGCTGCTTTACCCACAAAGACAACATCAATAGGACGCCTACGGAATTTACGCACAGCAAGAGCGCCAAGAGTAAGGTAAACATCTCGACCGATAACAAACAGTGGAATCCAGAGAGGAAGCTCACCAATAATCAAAAGACCAAGAACGCCCGTGATAAGAAGAACTCGATCCATGATAGGATCCATGATTTTTCCCAGCCAGCTTACGGTTTGTGTTCTACGAGCAATCTGACCGTCAAGGAAGTCAGTAACAGCTGCAGTTACATAACAACCAAGTGCCACCCAACGATTTCCACCTGTTGAGAAAAGCACTAGAAAGACAATCGTTAGAATCAATCTGCAAAAAGTAATGACGTTTGCAACAGTAAAAATAGCGTTGGAAGGATTGTTAGAACTACCTACTGGATCAGTAATAGTTCCCTCTGCCTGCGCCTTTGCTGCATCGGCGTCTGCTGCTTCTTTAATTTGGGATGCTACTTGATTAGCTAGCTGCTGCCTAGTTTGCAACGTTTCTCTCCCCTTTTTGTAGAACATAACATGCGTCTATTTTAACGTAAGTTGCGCGATAGCAAATTATTCGCACATTTGTTTAACAAAGGACACAAGAACACGGACGCCCTGAGCATACACGCGTTTCTCGATACGCTCATCAATTCCATGAACGCCGTTTGCCTCGTCTTCTGGCGTTGGCCTAAAAGGACAAATGCGCAGAATAGAATCACAGATTCCCTCGTAGCGTACAGAATCGGTGCCACCACACACAAAGGACGGAACAAAGGTAACGCCTGGATGGTAGTGCTCCATAATGGCCTTGAGCTCATGATAGCCAGCACCAGTCGGAGAATCAATTCTTCCTGCAGGCGTGGAATGCAAAGCCTCAACCTCAATGGAGGGGTCTACCTGGGCTACCACCTGTTTTATGTGCTCAACGGTTTTTTCAACACTCACACCAGGGAGCAGTCTAATGTTGATGGTTGCGCTGACATTACCAGGCATAACGTTAGCCGCACTACTTGAACCCTCAAGCATGTTGAAAGCGTACGTGGTGGTTACAAACGGATAAAGTTCCTTGATTTGAGCTGCGGCAAGAGCAATCTTATCTGCATTGGAATCTACGTCATGTACCAGCGAAGCAAAAGGCTCCTCGGTGATTTCTGGCGCAAGAACCTTGAATGTTTCTTTGACAATGTCATTAAGCTCAGGTTGAGGTTTAGCCTTAGAGAGAGCGGCAAGTGCGCAGCTCAAATGCTCAAGTGAAGTTCCACCAAACGGATTAGAGGAATGTCCGCCGTGACCAGTCACAGTAAGTTTAACGTTCAAGAAGCCCTTTTGCGAGATGCAGATGTCGGCCACGGTAGCCTCAGGCGCACCGTATGCACTGCCGTCAAAAAACGTAGTGGTGCCCTCGTCCAAGAGGCAGGCGGCACGCATTTCTCGCGAGGCCATGACCTCCGCAAGCCTGGTGGCGCCGTGGCTCAAGACCTCCTCGTCCTCGCCAAATGCCAGGTAGATAGAGCGCCTTGGCGAGAAACCCTGTGAAAGCAGATACTCAAGTGCTTCAAGCTCGCCCATAAGCATGTCTTTGATATCAAGCGCGCCACGTCCCCAAACGTAGGTGTCGTCGACATCTCCACCAAAGGGATCGTGCGTCCATGCGTCTTCTGTACCAGGGACAACAGGAACAACATCCTGGTGAGCAATAAGCATTAATGCAGGAAGCTCTTGATTTGATCCTGGAATCTCAATGAGGAGCGAGTGGCCTACCACTTCAACGTTAGAGGCTGCGGTCATAACATACGGGAAGCTATCAACAATGAGCTGTTGAAGGGCGTCAAACTGAGACCAATCGGTTGTCTCCGCACCGGTATACACCGTCTTAAAAGACAGCGCCTTTGCAAGTCTCTCTGACATTACCTCTATGTTGAGCTCTGGATATTCATCCTCGTGAGCAAAGTGGTCGTAAATATTCATGGCCTCTACTAATCTCATAGTTTTTAAGTTAACAACGTAATAATAACGGCAATTTTTACGCGTTTCTCTACTCTTGCTGGTAGAATTAACAAAACACTCACTTAGCACACGTATCTTGGGGAGCCCTGATGATTAAGCTAGTTCTTTCCGATATGGACCAAACGTTAAAACCCGCTGACACTCCGGCTATTTCAGAAAGAACTCATCAGGCAATTAATAATCTTAAAGCCGCAGGTATTGCGTTTGGACTTTCTACCGGAAGACCTGTATATGATGCGCTTTCTTATCTAAAGTCTGACGTTTCCCTTACAGACACTGGCGTGTTTTCAAGTGGAAAGATTCTCTACTTTAATGGCAAGCTCATTTTCACCAAACAATTTACTTACGAGATGATGGAGAAGATCTACGAGGTTATTTCTCCAATGGATGATTGTTTGCTTACGTATTACGCAGAAGGTCCGCTTGAGCAGCCTCTTGACACGTCATTTACCTCTTGTTGGAAAATAGTTGATACTACTCAAGAGGTGGTAGATCATCTTGCAGCCTCGTTTAACACTTTTGTGCCAGGGCTTGGTCCACAGTCCGTTCCAAGAGATGTTCCTATGTATGCGGGAGGTCTGCTCTTCCCTCAAGATGAAAAGCGCCAGCAAGAGATTTATGAGACTGTTACCAGAGCAGTTCCAGAGGTTGAGTTGGTTTCTCCCTATATTGGATGGTTTGACATCAATTATTGTGGCTGGAATAAGGCGCAGGGATTTGAGAAGCTCATTGAGACTATTGGTCTTAAGCCAGAAGAAGTTATTGTGTGCGGCGATTCCGAAAATGATCTGGACCTACTTAAGATTGCTCATTACTCATGCTGCATGGAAAACGGTACTGACGAGGCCAAGGCCGTCTCGAAGTATCTGCTGCCTAGCGTGTATGAGGAAGGCGTAGCTCAGCTCTTAGAGGCGCTTACAGAGGCTCAGGGAGACTTTGATTCTGAGGTTGTCCAGGCTGTCCTGAAGAGAACTCTATAAAATTAGAGCTTGATGCAGAGCGTTGCAATATAGTCATTCCCATACTGTGATAATCGATTCCTTTTATCACATGACTCATAAAAATCAATCATAGCAAGGCCATTTTTAAGTTGTCCTCTAATCTGAGCTTCTAAGGTATGGCTAAATTCATATCCATATGCTGGATCTATGGTTATTTTGCCTTCTTTTTCAAGCTTTCTTGAATTAAAGGGAATTGAAAACTTTAAAAGTAATTCCTCATCGGGGTGGTCCCATACAACGTCAGCGTCATACATGTACGTCCAAGGATTCATGAAGCCGACCATTAACAGCCCGCCTTTTTTCAATACGCGAGCGGCTTCTTTATACATGTTTTCTAAGTCTTCAATGTATACATTCGAAACTGGATTAAAAATAATATCGAAAGTTTCGTCTTTGAATGGAAAAGGCTTTGTCATATCGGCTTGAACGGTATTGATCATTAAGCCTTCTCTTTTAGCAACCATCTCGTCTTTTTGTAATTGTGATGAAGAAAAAAATCCATTATGGTTACGTCATAGCCTTTAGCAGCAAAAACGGGACCCTGTTGTCCGCCACCGCAAGCTAAGCCTAATATCTTTTTTCCGTTGGCCTTTTCAAACCATTCTGTTGGAACTTTTTTCCCGACCGTTAATGCAACAGAAATTGGACTGTTTCTAGCTTCTTCTAATTCTTCATGCGTTAGTGGTTCGGTATAGTCATTGTTTACCTTATTCCATCTATCTTGATTTAATTTTTAAGTAGTCATTCATCTTATAATCTCCTCAAAATAGTGTTGTATTTTGATTTAAGTCGCATGTAGAACCATTACATTTTTCTTGTCGCTACAAATTATAATTTGTTTTCTCGCTGTTTGTGCCACATACATTTTTAGCTAATTGATACAGGTCTACAGAGCATGCAACCTAGTACACATAGTCTTATTTCTAAGTGTTATGTCTGAATCGTAAAAAAGTGGCTGCAGATGACACGTCAAATGCAGCCACTTTTATGTTACTCACACGTGTTTAATCGCGTGTTGCCAATCGTTTTGACTCTGCGGTTTTCTCCGCACTTCTACTTGATCAGACCGCTGTTCCTTAGCAGCAGCTCAATATCAGTGCCCTTGACAGCCTTGAGAGCTACCTTTAAGAGCATCTTCTCCTTGAACGAGAGTGGCGCCTTATCAAGCGTTTTCTTGTCCAGAGCATAGTAGGTTGCCCTTAGAAGCTCTCTGATGTCGTACTGAGAACCCCAAACCTCTGGTACGCCTCTATCAACATCCATCAACGTGTAGACAGACTCCATACCAGTACGGATTGAGTATTCCGTAGTAAAGATGGTGTCGCGAGGAGTCTCGGCAAACTGTCCAATAAAGGCAAAGTTAACGGAACCCTCAGGAACAACCAGAGGCCTGTCCTCAGCCTTTCTTGGCTGGAAGAATGCATTGATGTAAGGCATAAAGCACGTAGTGGTGTTGCAGCGGTTCTTAGCCCAGTCCTCAATCTTCTTGGTTGGAACGCCAATGTGATAGAGCCACTCCTGGCACACTTCCTCGCCGGTGCAGTTACGCATAGCCTTCTTAACAAAGTTACCAGGCTTGTTAGTGCTCAATGCATAGACCCAGATAAGTACGGTGTCCTTGTCCTGTGCTCTGAACTGTGGCTGACGGTTGATGGTCCACGAGAGGTACCAGTTATCGGTACTATCTTTGACGGTTACAATACCGCCGGTTGTGACCTTACCTTCTCTTGGATCTCTCTTGCAGACGCCAATAATCTTCTTGATAATCTCTTCGTCTTTTGTCTGGATGGTAGCGCTCATCCAGTTGGTTGCCTCAAAGTCACTGCAGAAATTATCTGGATTGCCGTACTCACCATGCTTGGCCTGAGCGGCGATATTCTTCCACAGATCCCAGGACTCTCCTACGCCATTTCTGACGTTACTGATGTCAGGAGCAGTATTTTGATCACCATAGCAAGAGGTATCGGTGCAGCAGCCATTGGTGATAAACACCAAATCGTCTTCGGTTAGATCAATGGTTTGCTGTGAGCCGTTCTTCTCGTAAACAATCTGAGTAGCTACCTTTTTACCATTGGTGTCATTGATGATGACGTTCTTGACATCCATACCGTAGTCAACGCTTACGCCGTGATTCTCAAGATACCTAACTAGTGGCAAAATCATGCTCTCATACTGGTTGTACTTGGTAAAACGCAGCGCAGTAAAGTCAGGCAGACCGTCAATATGGTGACAGAATCTGCAAAGATAGCGCTTCATCTCAAGAGCAGAGGACCACCTTTGGAACGCAAACATAGTTTGCCAATAGAGCCAGAAGTTAGTGTTCCAGAAAGAATCAGGAAGTACGTCACTAATCTTTTTGCCCTCAAGGTCCTTCTCGGGAGTCATAAACAGCTTGGCAAGCGCAAGTGAAGACTCTTTATCAAGCTTGAACTTCTTGTCTGTGTGAGCGTCTTTGCCGCACTTCTCGGAAGCTCTGCAGAGCGAGTAGTTTGGATCGTGCTTGTTGAGCCAGTAGTACTCATCAAGTACCGAGACGCCAGGTGTTTCAATAGATGGAACGTCTCTAAACATATCCCACATGCACTCAAAGTGGTTGTCCATCTCGCGGCCACCACGCATATAGAAACCCTTGCTTACATCTTTGCGGCCATCGCAGCTTCCGCCCGCAAGCTCAAGCTTCTCGAGCAGGTGAATTCTTGTACCCTTTACCTGGCCATCGCGGACAAGATAAAACGCAGCAGCTAGACCTGCAAGTCCTGTTCCAATGATATAGGCTGATTTTTTGTCGGCATCTTTGGGCTTTTCTGGCTTAGCGAACGATTCATACGTTCCAGCAGAGTAATACATAACTTCCTCCTTAGTATTCCGCATCAATTACCTGCGGAAATTAGTAAGTCGCCCTTACCTTGCGTCCACTATAAACTTATAAACTGCTAAAGAAAATGCACAAAAAGAACGATTGGACATATAGGTTATTTTTTGTCGCAATCTACCTGCTAAATTGTTTCAAAAATAGCAATTAATTTGGCTTTTTTCGCAGGTAATAATGTGCTTAACTGGTATCAGTTAGACAAAGCTAACTTTATTCTTTCATAGTATGAAGGGGGTCTTAGTATGGAAGCTGGTCACGAGTTTTTACTCCGTATGGGCAAGACAAGACTGCGCCCCGGAGGTATCGAGGCAACCAATTGGCTGCTTAACTCAGTAGAGATTACGCCAGAAACTCAGATTCTTGAGGTGGCTTGCAATATTGGAACCACTACGGTTGAGCTGGTAAAACGTTTTCACTGCCATGTAACCGCAATTGACCTTAATGCAGACGTGCTCCCTAAAACAAAAGAAAATATCGCGAGAAACAATATCGAGGAGTACGTGACAGTGGAACAAGGAGACGCTACAAACCTATCCTACCCCGATAATAGCTTTGATGTTGTAATCAACGAAGCAATGCTCACCATGCTCTCTGATCAGCAGAAAGAGGCGGCCGTAAAAGAGTACGCACGCGTACTTAAACCTGGCGGTGTTCTGCTTACCCATGATGTTCTTCTGCTCAAAGAAGACGATGAGCTGGTTCACGAGCTCTCAAGAACCATTAACGTCAACGTAAAACCTCTAACCCTTGCAGGTTGGAAGAATCTCTTTGAGTCAGCAGGTTTCTGCCCAGAAACTAAGAACGGCAAGATGACGCTTATGAATCCGGCGGGACTTATTGCTGACGAGGGCGCTGACGGCGCCCTGAGGGTTATCAGAAACGGCCTCAAACCCGAGAACACCAAGATGTTTACCAGCATGTTTACGTTCTTCAACGATCACGCTGACGACCTCAACTACATTGCCGTAGTGAGCAGAAAGCCAAGATAGGCTCCGCATCAAGGCAATGCAGGATTAAGACAGAGCAAACACAAAATAGTCATTCGTTGAGCCAGACTCGGGCTCGATAGCAAAGAAGGAAGCTGGCACCTCCACCAGCTTCCTTCTCTTTTAGCGCGTTATGTGCGGAGCTTATTTGGCCTTTGCGCAGGCAGCCATAGCAACGGAGCCAATGTAGTTGACTGGGTTGGTGAAGTTTGGCTGGAACAGAAGGTCAACAGCTGCAAGGTTGTCGATGGTCATACCAGCAGCAATAGCAACGGAAACAACGTTTGCTGCCTGAGCAACATCGTCATGTGTCGAGAAGAACTGTGCGCCCTTGATAAGGCGAGTCTCTGGATCCCAGACCAGCGTTGCGGTAACTGGCTCGGTGGTCAGCATAAACTCAGGACGGTAGTTCTCGGTGATGGAGACAGAATCGTACTCATAGCCACGAACCTTGCCGCCCTCAACGGTGAGGCCTGCTGCAGCCATGGAGTAGTTGTAGAGCTGAACTGCGCTGGAAGCCTGAGTACCTGCGTATGCAGCAGTTGGCTCAAGCATATTAGGACCAACGTGCAGTCCCTGGCGTACAGCGTTTGTTGCCAGAGGAATGTAGTCCTCTTTGCCAGTGACGTTGAAGATAATGGAAGCGGAGTCGCCAGCTGCAAAAACGCCAGGCTCACTGGTGCGCATGTACTCATCAACCTTGATGGCGCCGTTAGGAAGCATATCAAGCTGGCCGTCAAAGAGGTCAGTACGAGGCAGGAAACCAATGCCCAGAATTGCGTAATCTGCAGTGTAGGAGCCCTTATCGGTAACAACGGTGACGGAATCACCATTGTCCTCAAAGCTCATGACCTTCTCGCCAAGTGCGAGGGTGACGCCGTGCTCTTTGTAAGCATCCTCAACCTGATCGGTGATTGCCTTTATCAAAGTTCTTTGCAAGAACGCGAGGAAAGCATGTCGATGAGAGTGACGTCCTTCTGACGCTCGGAGAGCTGCTCTGCAAGCTCGGCACCAATGTAGCCAGCACCGATGACAATAGCGGACTTGGAAGCTGCCATGGTGTCGTGAATGCGGCGACCGTCAGCCCAATTCTTGCACTGAAGAACGCGAGGTCCGTCAATACCAGGAAGTGGAGGAACAATTGGCTTTGAGCCAGTGGTGACTACGAGGTAATCAAAGTCATCCTCAAAAGTCTCGCCAGTCTTGAGGTCCTCCCATGCAACGTGCTTGGTCTTAACGTCTGCAGAAGTGACGTTGGTGGTCATATGAACGTGAGCACCAGCCTCGGTAAGGGCTTCTGGAGAGCTGTAGAACATCTTGTTAGGATCGCTTACGTGGTCACCTACCCAAAGAGCAATACCGCAAGACAGGAAGGAAACCGTGTCATTGCGCTCAAAGACGTGAACCTCCCAATCTGGGTGTGCACCCAGGATTGAAGAAGTGGCAAAAACGCCAGCGTGGGTACAACCGATAACTGCAACTTTAGCCATAGAAACCCCTCTGTTAAATGCTACTAATGACTAACATTAATTGTTACTTTGACAGTGGCATTATGCCACATTCTGTTATCGAGAAGAGCGTCATTCTTGAACGTTCTTTAATAAATCGAATATTTGGAGTTCGTGAAGCAATTTGTTTGTAGATCTTTACACAGTGGCGAGAAAAACTTACTGTTTGTACAGGTTAATTGTGAGGAGACCGGATGTTTGATCAGATCATTACAGAATGCAAGATCTTTAATCCAACTCTTGAAAGAGCTTTTAAAGTTGCTCCAATGGAATTTGTCTCCGCTTATCAGTGGTTTATCGATCATGAAAATAGTGAGATTGATAAACTTCCCCATCGTCTAGAAAAAGGATTTACCGTTGGCGGAATTCCTATTTCTAGGGATTCCGGAATCTATAGTCCGTCTAAAAGCAAAGTTTCTTATGGATTAAAGCAGTACGCACTCTCAGTTCATACTTCAAATGGTAATGGTCTTTATGAAGATGGAGAGCCAATTTTCTGTCCTGATGGCACCTGGTTAATTGATTACAGCGAGCATATTAAAACTCAAGGAAATCAAGCTCAGTCTACGATGTATAACGTTCTCTTAATGAACTGCCTGAATGATGGTCTTCCCATTGGCTTATTTATAAAGAATAAATAAGAAATATAAAGTAATGGGATTAGCATTTGTAGAGTGTTATAACAGCACAACTAGAATGTTTACTCTGCATGGACCAGTTAATCCTAAAACGGTCAATAATTTATCCTTTATTTCTGCAGGTTTTGACGAACTTAAACCAGAAATTCAAAATCAACTTGAGCAGATTGATGACACTGATGAGCGAATTAAAGAATTGAGAGAGTCAGTACGTAGACAAGGTCAGGCTCAGTTTAGAAATGACTTGTTAAAAGCATATGCAAATAGATGTGCTATCTCAGGAAATGATGTTCCTCAGGTTTTGCAAGCTGCCCATATTGGTCAATATCGTGGACCTAAAACGCAAATAGTTACCAATGGCATTCTTCTGAGGTCTGATCTACATCTACTTTTTGATGCACATTTACTTTCAGTTGAGCCCGATAGTAAGCGCATTAGATTATCGAAGCTTCTGGATAAAACCGAATATATTGATTTCAATAAAAAGCAGCTGCATATGCCTGTTTATCGTGAAGCTTATCCAAATGAAAAGCAGCTAGAAAGGCATTTTGATCAATTTATGGTTGAAACAGAAATTTTAATATAAGGCTTAATTACATGATTTCTAGATCAACCCATGAGCAAAATTCGTGAGCAAAGTATTGGTCTGACTTCAATAGATCAATATGAGCCAGAAGATCCTGCAACGAAGGATCAAAAATCATAGCCATTTATATTTAAAAAAGAATATATTGCGACTGCCGCCAATAATTCATTTTGATTTTTGAGTGGCCTTAAATTAACAAAATTAAAATGCATAAGCAAAAGCATTCCAGCTAATAGATGGGCATGTAATTTCAGTTAAAGGCACCTTATCGTACTTATCACAGATTTGAGCAAAACATTCAGAGATAGTTTTATCAATTTGTAATTTTGGATCAATTAATTTACTCAGATTCTTTAGGTCATTAACTGTTAGTCTTCTCATCTTTCCCTCCGTAACAAAAGGAAGAATATCGATCTTTATTTGAGTTTGGTGGTGTCCAAGTTAGATCCACAGAATTCACAATCAAAAACGCCTCCCAGCACATAGCTAGGAGGCGTTTTAAGGAAAGGACTAGAGGGGCTTCTCGCCAATTAGGCAAGCATCTGAGCAAGGTCCTCGGAAGCATCGCCGATTGGGCCAATACCGTAGTTCTCAACAAGAATGTTAAGGACGTTAGGGCTGACAAATGCAGGAAGGGTTGGTCCAAGCTTGATGTTCTTGATGCCAAGGTGCAGAAGCGTCAGAAGGACGCAAACTGCCTTCTGCTCGTACCAAGAAAGAACAAAGCTCAGTGGCAGGTCGTTAACACCACAGTCAAATGCGTTTGCAAGAGCGGTAGCAATCTGAACAGCGCCGTATGCGTCGTTGCACTGGCCAACGTCAAGAATACGAGGGATGCCACCAATAGTGCCCAGGTCAAGGTCGTTGAAGCGGAACTTACCGCAAGCAACGGTGAGGACAACGGAGTCTGCAGGAGTCTGCTCAACAAACTCAGTGTAGTAGTTACGACCAGGACGAGCGCCGTCGCAGCCGCCAACAACAAAGAAGTGCTTGATAGCGCCCTGCTTAACAGCATCGATGATCTTATCGGCAATACCAAGAACTGCACCGTGGTTAAAGCCGGTGGTTACCTTGTGGCCACCGTTGATACCAGTGAGCTCCTGAGCCTCAGCGTATCCACCAAGCTCCTGAGCCTGCTTGATAACAGCACTGAAGTCCTTCTTGCCGTTTGCGTCCTCGTCAATGTGGACGAGCTCTGGGAAAGCAACAAGCTCAGTAGTGTAGACGCGGTCCTTGTAGCTAGGACGAGGTGGCATGAGGCAGTTAGTGGTGAAGACAACAGGAGCTGGAATGTCCTTGAACTCCTTCTGCTGGTTCTGCCATGCGGTACCAAAGTTGCCCTTGAGCTGTGGATACTTCTTGAGCTCTGGATAACCGTGAGCTGGGAGCATCTCGCCGTGGGTGTAAACGTTAACGCCGGTGCCCTCGGTCTGCTCAAGGATCATCTTGAGGTCAAGAAGGTCGTGACCGGAAACGACAATGAAGGGACCAGGCTCAATAGTCAGAGGAACCTCAGTTGGAACTGGGGTGCCATAAGCGCCGGTATTTGCGCTGTCGAGAAGAGCCATGCACTTGAGGTTGACCTCGCCTACCTCAAGGGTAAGAGGCAGCAAAACGTCAACGGAGGACTCGGTAGCAAGAGCAGCAAGAGCCTTTACAAAGAAAGCGTCAACTGCGTCATCAGTCTTGCCAAGAACGCGAGCGTGGTAAGCGTAAGCAGCCATACCGCGGATACCAAAGAGAATGAGGGACTTGAGGGATCTAATGTCCTCGTTGTCGGACCAAACGCCGCCAAGTGGAAGATCCTCAACAGGCTCTACGCCAGCCTCTGCAGCTAGACGGTTCTTCTCGTCACGAACCTGAGCGGTAATTGCGTCAACAGCATCCTTGTCAAAGTTGACGTTAGTGATGCAGGTAAACAGACCGTCGACAATCAGCTGGTCAGCACGGTTAGAACGCTTGCCAGCAGCAAGCTCGGTGCGAGAAAGGCCAACCAGAGCGCCGGTGAGCTCGTCCTGAGCAAACGCAACGTCAAACGGTTTGCCACAAACACCAGCAGCGCCGGTACATGCAGTACAAGCAGCAGTCTGCTCGCACTGGAAACAGAACATCTTGTTATCCACTATTTTTCCTCTCCATAAAACCATATAGCGAGAAGAGATTTGCTCTTCTGGGTTTCATGATTACAGGAATGTGGAATAAGGTATGTTGTAATTACAACAAAATGATTCTGTTTGTGGAATTTTTGGAGCGTTGATGAACGTACAAGATATTAAGCCTTCGTTTTTGCTCAGCACGGTGGTGTTTAAGGGTGTAAAGCCAGAGCAGCTTGAAGCTTTGCTGAAGCATCTACGTGCGACGGTGCGTACCTATGAGCCTGGGAGAGATTATTCTATGCGCTGGCGATAAAGCTCATCAGTTTGGAATTGTTGTTTCTGGTGCTATTCATGTTGAGGGATCAGATGCGCAGGGCAACATCTCTGTGATGGGAGCTTTTCATACAGGAGAAACCTTTGGAGAGGCATATGCAGCTCTTGGAAACGTGCCACTCTTGACCTCGGTAGTTGCCACGGAGACGTCTGCAATTCTGCTGCTTGACCTGCGACAGATTACTACCAGAACGTGTGATATCTGCGGTGGCGTGGATATTATCACCAGAAACCTTATGGCTTCTATTGCGCAGAAAAACATCATGTTGAGCCGTCGTATTCAAGATGCTGCTCCAAAGAGTATTCGTGGCAAATTGATGGCGTACTTGCATACGCGCTCTCAAGCTGCAGGTTCTGAGGAGTTTGATATCCCCTTCAACCGACAGCAACTTGCGGACTATCTTGGTGTAGATAGAAGCGCTCTAAGCGCAGTAATATCTTCTTTAAGCAAAGAAGGTGTCTTTGAAGTAAAGCGAAGTCACTTTAAACTTTTATAACAGCAATTCAGCCTAGGGAGGCTTTATGGCAGAGATTTATTTAGCAGGTGGATGCTTCTGGGGACTTGAAGAGTACTTCTCCAGAATTAAGGGTGTTACCGCAACTACCGTTGGCTATGCAAACGGAAAGACTTTGGATACCAATTATCAGGAAGTCAAAGCTACAGATCATGCAGAAACAGTGCACGTTACGTACGATGAGACCGTTGTAAGTCTCTATGACATTTTGCGCTACTACTTTAGGGTTATTGATCCCCTCTCAGTCAATAAGCAAGGCAACGACATTGGTAGACAGTATCGCACGGGCATCTATTACACAAATGATGCTGACCTGCTTGTCATTGACCGCATTATGTCTGAACAAGAGTCTCTCTTTGGTCAGAAGCTTGCCGTGGAGGTTCAGCCACTGGATAACTACGTGCTTGCTGAGGAATATCATCAGGACTACTTGAAGAAGAACCCAGGCGGCTATTGCCACATCAATGTTGATGACGCATATAAGCCACTTGCGTAAGCCGCTCTCCTAAACAGTTCAGTTCACGTTTACAAGAAAGGCGCTCGCTTGTAACTGCCTCCCATTTCTTGGACACGAGAAATGGGAGGCAGTTCAAAACACACCTAAGTCAGATAATCTGTCAAAAAGACGTATACATGACGCTGAAAATAGCTAAAACGTGCAGATTATCTTCATTTGATGTGTAATATGGCCGCAATTGAGCAGATTATCTGACTTAGGTGTGTTCCTTAGAAGTGGAATTTACCTATAATTAAATTCTTTATATTTCTCTATTCATTATTCAGCATATTACATGAAGTTTATGTATAGAGATGTATATCAGGTAGTGTGACCGCCTAGCTGCCTGGCTATCTTAATTAGAAACATGTCGATTCTTCGGCAGAACCTACCAAAGCTGCGCTATTTTGTGCGCCAGGCCTAAAAAAATCAACGTTAACACGTTGCAGAATCATAATCACCCGCATATGAACTGCCTCCCATTTCTTGGACATAAGAAATGAGAGGCAGTTCATTGTTCGGGCGCCTTTTTGGTTCAATGTTTGTTGCAGCTAAGCTAATAAGCAGTACGGTTCAAACTACTTTTTAACCTCGTAGTGACTCTTTACGGTAAACGTAATGACATAGGTCTTACGATACGACTCTGGTGCAGAAGTGAGAATTGCGCAGTCAGTCAGGTTGTAGTTTGTTGGGTGTGCAAGAGCTTGGTCAACGGTATTGCCAATCTCTTCTGCGGACTCAAGCACCTGAGCCCTCTGAGCTGCATCGATAGTTGCTTTTCTCATCAAATCAAACTGGTCTGCTGTACCCTCAATGCGAATGATGATTGGCCAGAGGCTGTCTTTATCAATCTGAGTGGTAATTTGAAGATCTGGATACAGGCTGTTATCAAAGCTGAATCCCTCAGGAATCTGATAGGTGCCATAGCCGGTTGCGTTTGAATTGTTTGATGAGGAGCTAGAGGAGCTAGAAGAATCCTCTTTTTTCTTGTCTTTCTTCTCTTCTTTTTGTTCCGACGTGGTGGATTGTGTCTGGTCTTGTTTGTTTTCTGTTTGTGAGCAGCCAGACAAAATGCCCACACTCAAGGCTGACGTTACCAGTAGTACAAAAATTGCAGTAAAGAACTTGCTCATGCTAGAGCTACGCGTCATTTGACCTCCATTAAACGGAACGTGCCAACTACCAGGAACTCACTGCGATTGTACCCAGCAAACAGCGCTTCTTAGCTGGGAGAATATTTCACAACATAAAATAATGTTTCATTTTTTATGCTTCCCAGAGGAAGTGCCTCATATCTACCTTACCGTTTTCTAGAAATTGCACACCTTCTGCCTCAAGAAGCTCTCTCTGTGCATCTGGTCCACCAAAAAGCAAAGCCAGGAGCTAGCGAGCCGTCTTTAAAGACTACTCGGTGACATGGCACGCCACCAGCAATTCCTGGACTCTGGTGCATAGCAAATCCTACATAGCGAGCCTTTCTTGGCTCCCCTATCATTCGAGCTATCTGCCCATACGTACTGACTCTGCCTTCGGGAATCTGCTTGACCACTGAGAATGCACGCTGAAAGAAGTTATCCATATCTAGCCCACTCTATCTTCACGGTTACCGGGAATTGCTTGCTCATTTTATGTTGGAATGCTATCGTATCAAAAAGCAAACGGGTGGTGGCGCAGCTTGGTAGCGCACTTGACTGGGGGTCAAGGGGTCGCTGGTTCAAATCCAGTCCACCCGACCAGAATTTCTCGCCAGGAATATTCCTGGCTTTTTTATATATTGAAGTATTTTTTCAAAAACCGATGTGATCTAATTTGTAGCATAGACAAAGTGACAAATTAGAATTTTCCTTTATTCAGATATACAAGCTGTCGACAATAAAACTCCTATATAGTATGATTTTATAAACTACTATATAGGAGCTTTTACATGAAAACAAATGGAGGATTTCTTGTCACCAAAATAAAACAGCTTGGTGACCGGATTTTTGAGAAGATTCTCAGCGAAAAGAATATTGATGCGTTCAATGGAGCTCAGGGGCGCATTCTTTATGTGTTGTGGCAGGAGGATGGAATCTCTATCAGGTCACTCTCGGCCAAATGCGGATTAGCGATAACATCTCTTACGACGATGCTGGAAAGAATGGAACATCAAGGGCTGATAAGCCGTGTTCAGTCTGAAACGGACAAAAGGAAAACACTCCTGTTTTTGACTGAGGAAGCACACGCCTTAAAGGGCGAGTACGATTCTGTATCTGATGAGATGGGCAGCATTTACTACAAAGGTTTTTCAGAGGAAGAAATTACCCGGTTTGAGGAATGCCTCGACCACATCAGAAAGAATCTTGAGGAGTGGCAAAAGTCATGAGTATTTGTATCAAAGATCAGATTCAGAACATGAATCTCGTCATGCGCTCGGCATTCCGATGTTTATGAAGGAAGACCTTGTCCCTATCATAGGGGATGAAAGTATGATTCAAGAAATGCCAGAAGAATTCAATAAAGTGTTAGAGGTACAGAGATCATGGCAGAAGTAATCGATGGAATCCTCATTTCTGAGGTGGAAACAAAAAACATCATGACCAAGTCCAGTCTGCCGGTAGGCGGTTACTCGGTCAATCCTTATGTGGGCTGTACACATGCCTGCAAGTATTGCTACGCTTCTTTTATGAAGCGCTTTACCGGACATACGGAGGAATGGGGTACTTTCCTTGATGTGAAGCATTGGCCGGAAATTAAAAATCCGAAGAAATATGCTGGACAGCGGGTGGTCATCGGTTCTGTGACGGATGGCTACAGTCCACAGGAGGAGCAATTCGGGAATACCAGAAAACTTCTGGAGCAATTGATTGGCAGTGACGCAGATATTCTGATCTGCACAAAATCTGATCTTGTGGTAAGGGATATTGATCTGCTGAAGAAGCTTGGACAAGTGACCGTTTCATGGTCGATCAATACACTGGATGAAAATTTCAAGAACGATATGGACTCAGCTTCGAGCATTGAACAGCGTATCGCTGCTATGAAGCAGGTATATGATGCAGGAATCCGTACAACCTGTTTCGTATCCCCGGTATTCCCCGGAATCACGGACTTTGAAGCCATCTTTGAGCGGGTAAAGGATCAGTGCGATCTGTTCTGGCTTGAAAACCTCAATCTTCGGGGCAGCTTCAAAAAGACGATCATGGATTATATCGCCGGAAAATATCCTGATCTTGTACCGCTTTACGATGAGATCTATAACCAGCATGATCGCAGCTACTTTGAAGCGCTTGAAGTAAAAGCTGCGGAAATGGCTAAGAAGTATGATTGTCCCTTTGTGGATAATGAAATGCCTTATGGCAGGGTCATGCAGGGACATCCGGTGATTGTGGATTATTTCTATCATGAGGAAATCCGAGGGACAGAAAATACTGGAAAAAGAAATCGTTAAACAGAAATTTATTGATGCGGTGCATTCTTATTTTGCTTCGCTTCAAACGTACAATTCCAGTTTGTCAATTACAGGTGACATTGAAAGAGCCAGACCATTCAAGGTGCTGGCTCTTTCAAAAATTTCATTCTAATTTATGCGTCTGTACCCTCAAACTGACTCTCATACAGCTTGGCGTAGAAGCCGCCCTTAGCTAAGAGCTCATCATGGGTGCCGCGTTCAAGAATTGAGCCGTCCTTGATGACAAGAATACAATCTGCACCTTGGATGGTTGAGAGCCTGTGAGCAACAACTAGTGAAGTTCTGCCATTCATGATAGTATCAAACGCCTTCTGTACCAGCTGTTCTGTACGCGTATCAATACTTGAGGTTGCCTCATCCAGAAGCAGAATAGGTGGATTGGCAAGCATGACGCGAGCAATGCAGAGAAGCTGCTGCTGACCCTGAGATAAAGATCCGCCAGACTCTCCTACCATGGTGTCGTAACCCTGAGAAAGCTGCTGGATAAACTCGTGTGCCTGAGCTTTCTGAGCTGCAGCGATAATCTCTTCATCGGTTGCGTCTGGCTTTGCATAGCGGATATTCTCTTTGATGGTTCCCTTAAAGAGCCACGTATCCTGCAGCACCATGCCAAACTGCTCTCTCAGTGATGCGCGAGTGAGCTTTTTGCGTGTTATGACCGTCTACATAAATTGCGCCAGAATCAATGCTATAGAACCTGAGTAGCAGGTTAATAAGGGTGGTCTTGCCGCAGCCAGTTGGGCCAACAAGAGCAATCTTCTGGCCAGGCTCTGCCCTGAATGAGATGTGGCTGAGCAGCGGGTGCTTGGGATCATAGGAGAACGCCACGTCATCAAACTCAATGGAACCCTGTGGATTCTGGATGACTTCAGCGTCTACTGGATCAGGCTTGATTTCCTTTGCGTCGAGAAGATCAAAGACTCGACGAGCGCTTGCATAGGCTGTCTGAACCTGTGTAACAACTGCAGAAATGGCGTTAAAAGGCTTCATGTACTGGTTGGCATACGAGAGGAAGCTCTGCACCTGACCAATGGTAAGCACAGAAGGAACGCCTGTTAAAACGCAAATGCAGCCAAGTCCAGCTACCAGTGCATAAATGAAGTTGTTTACCAAACGTGTAGAAGGATTAGAAAGCGATGATGCAAACTGCGCACGCTCTCCTACTACACGGAGTTTCTCGTTAATAGCTTCAAATTGCTCAATAATAGCATCTTTGTGGGCAAAAGCAGTAATAAGCTCCTGGTTAGAGACCATCTCTTCTGCGTATCCGCCAAGCTGACCCTGGTAGCCCTGCTGCTTGCTAAAAGATGAGCTTGCGTACTTGGTAATGGCGGAAGCAACAATAATAGAGAGCGGTGTAGCTAGAGCAACTACAAGGCCCATAGGAATCGACATATAGAACATGAAGCATAAGGTTCCAATAATGGTCACCACGCCCGTAAGGAACTGCGTCAGGCCCTGCTGAAGACCGTCACCCAGCTGATCAACATCGTTAACTACCCTAGAGAGCAAGTCTCCTTGAGAATGCGTGTCAATGTATGAGAGCGGCAAGTTTGCCACCTTAGCATGAGCTGCGTTTCTGAGATCGCGTGTAACCAGGTAGGTAAGCTTATTGGTAGACCAAAGAAGCTAGCCACTGCGTAGCACTTGCAAGCAAAACTACCAGTGAGAGCTGAGCGAGCGTAGGCAAAAGTGCTGCCTCGGCGCCCTGGACCAGCCTGATGAGCTGGTCGATGGCACTACCCACAATGATGGGTACCCAGAGCTGCAGAATAACGGTTGCAATAGATGACACAGCCGCCAGAACCAGAAACCTCTGTGAGGAGAAATCCATGCAGCTAGTCGGCGTGTGACTTCTGCTGCGGACATGGAGATAGCGTCAGCTGAGCCGCCTTTGCCGCGCACAGGAGCGCTTGATGCAATAGCGGAGGTGCTTCCGCCAGAATACATATCGGCCATTACTCCACCTCCTCAGGACGAAGCTGTGAGAGACAAATCTCTTTATACAGCGGGCACGTGGCGAGAAGTTCTTTGTGCGTCCCTAGCCCCACTTGTTTGCCATGGTCAAGAACAAGAATCTTATCTGCTTGCATAACTGCAGCTACACGCTGCGAAATAATGATGCTCGTAGTTGTTGCGCTGAGCTTGCGAAGGGCCGCGCGGAGATGTGCGTCCGTGGCAAAATCAAGCGCGGAAGCAGCGTCGTCCAAGATGACAATGCGCGGGCTTCCTACCAGAGCACGAGCAATGGTCAAGCGCTGGCGCTGACCACCCGAGAAGTTCTTGCCGCCACGCTCAACAATGCTGTCAAGCTGATCGGGTTTCTCGCGCACAAAGTCTGCTGCCTGAGCAACCTCAAGAGCTGCCCAAAGCTCCTCATCAGTAGCGTTTGGATTCTTCCAGCAGAGATTGGAGCGAATGGTGCCGCTGACCAGTGAGGTGTGCTGCGGAACAAAGCCAATAAGGGAACGCAGCTGCTCAAACGTGTAGGTTTTAACGTCTTGGCCAAAGACGCTTACGGAGCCACTCTCTGTATCAAAAAGACGTGGGATGAGTGCGGCAAAGCTGGACTTACCAGAACCAGTTCCGCCGATGATACCCAGCGTCTGGCCAGCCTGTAGAGAGAGGTTAATGTAAGAAAGTGCGGGCTCTCCTCCACCGTCATAGACAAGTGAGGCGTCCTTAAATGCCACGGCGGTGCCGGCGAAGTCAGATTCAGTGAGGCTGATGTGCTTGTTTCCCTTATCGGTGAGCATCGGCTTGGTGTTCAGAACCTCCATCACACGAGTGGCAGAAGCTGCTCCACGCGTGATAATAATGACCAGGTTAGCAACGTAGCCAATAGCCAAGAGCGCGCTGGTCATATAACTAACAAGCGCCACCACGGTACCTTGAGAGAGCGTGCCAGCGGTAATCTGGGGTGCTGCAAGCCAAAGCGTTACGGCAATTCCCAGGTACATGACAAGGAAGGTTGCAGGATTCAGCAATGCCGAGTAATTTGCAGCATCAGTTGCTGTTTCTGTTTGAGCTAAAACTGCCTTGGAGAACTGTTCCTTCTCCTCTACCTCATGCCTAAAGGCTCTAATCACACGAATACCAGAAAGCATTTGTCGCATATATAAAGAAACGGTATCAAGGCGTTTCTGCAGCTCAGTAAAGAGTGCGGTAGATTTACGTGCAACAAAAAAGAAAATAGCAGCTACCAACACTGTTGCAATCAAGAAGACCATTCCAAGCTGAGCATCAAGCATAAGGGTGGCAATAATAGATCCGGCCGCTAAGATTGGCCATCTGACCAGCTGACGAATACCCAGAGCAACCGTAACCTGCACTTGATTGACATCGTTGATAAGGCGGGTTACCAGGGTGTCTGTTCCAAGAGCTGAAATATCGGCACTTGAGAGCTCTTGAATCTTCTTATACAGCTCATTGCGCAGGTCAGTTCCCGTGCGCTGAGAAACAATAGAAGCAATTTTCTGACAGACAAGCGTAAAACTAAAACCCACAATTGCGATTACGACTAGCAAAAATACCGTAGCGAATAATGTCATACATGTTTGCCCCTGTAAATTCCCAGGTCAATCATGCGCGCAATAATCAAAGGTGTAAGAAGGTCACCAATGACCTCAACACCTTTACAAAGCAAGGCAACAAAACTCTTGCGACCATACTTTGGCCATACAAACCTAGAGAGCAACTCTCCCATTTACGCTTCACCAAGTTTCTCTGCTAGCGTTAACCACTCGTCTTCCAGCTCCATCAGCGCCGCTTCTGCGTCATCAAGCTGCTGCTGCAACTCCATCAAACGCTGCGCATCAGTAGCATCAGCAGTGCTCATTTGTTCCCTAATCTGCTCAGGCAGTTCCTGAGCCTTGCCCATACGCCTCTCAATAGAGTCAAAGCGCTTCTTCATCTCGCGGCGCTCAGCGTTACTCAGTACCGCAGTACCCTGGCAAGAAGACCCGTCTACCTGCGGCTCATGTGTATCTGAACTGCCGCGTGCACCCGACAACTCCCCCGCTCTTCTCGCCGTTTGCTTTGCAGCATCAACAAGCTTGAGGTACTCGTCAACGCCGCCAGGAACGTGGCGAATGTGGCCGTCTATGAGGGCATATTGGTCGTCAGTTACGCGCTCAATCAAGAAGCGATCATGGCTGACCACCAGAAGCGTTCCTGGCCAGGAGTCCAGAAGGTCTTCCAGGACAGCAAGCATATCCGTGTCCAGATCGTTGCCTGGCTCGTCCAGCACCAGCACGTTTGGCTCTTCCAGAAGAACGCAGAGAAGTGCTAGACGTCTACGCTGTCCTCCGGAGAGGTCTTGCAAGCGGTTGGTAAACTCTCGGCGATCAAAGCCTAAACTTTCAAGCAACTGTGTAGGGCTTTGCATCTTGCCATTTACCAGGTAACTTGTCTTGTACTGGCTCAAAAGCTCAAGTACCGTCCAGGTCTCTTTAGTGGCAAACGTATCAATCTGCTGAGAAAGCCATCCAAATTTGACAGACTTTCCTACCTTTACCAGGCCAGACGTTGGTTGTAGTTGCTGAGTCATCAACTCAAGAAGTGTGGATTTACCAGCGCCGTTCTCACCCAAAATGCCATAACGGTCGCCAGGGCCAATGAGCCACTCAATATGCTTGATAACGTCTACCTGGGAGTTTGAAGCATCTGCCTGCGTATTTTGATTTGCGTCAGCAGTGCGCGCAGCATTCTTGTAGGCAAACGAGACGTCATGCATCTCAATAACCTGCTTGCCTAGCCTAGAGACTGCCATGCGTTTGAGTTCAAGCGTGTTTCTAAGTGGTGGATCTTCGGCCAGAAGCTCCATGGCAGCGTCAATTCTGAACTTAGACTTTGACGTGCGAGCCTTTGCGCCATGAGCAAGCCAGTTAAGCTCTTTTCTGAGCGTATTCTGACGGCGCTCTTCCATCACCGCTGCCTGTCTATCACGTTCAACTCGAGCTTGAATGTAGGCAGAATAGCCGCCGTCAAATGGGTCAATAACGCCATCGTGGACTTCCCACATGTGGTCGCAGACCTCATCCAAGAACCAACGGTCATGTGTGACCAGAATGAGGGCGCCATTTCCCTCTGACCAGCGGTTTTTAAGGTGATTTGCAAGCCACTGAATAGCGTGAAGATCAAGGTGGTTAGTTGGCTCGTCAATAAGCATTAAGTCCCAGGTACCCACAAGCAGTCGAGCCAAATCGCAGCGTCTACGCTGACCACCGGAGAGCTCTCCTACCAGGCCATTCCAGTCCAGATCTCCAATGAGCTCATCAATAATCTTGCGAATACGCGCATCGGATGCCCACTCGTACTCTGGCGTGTCTCCAACAACAGCACTGCAAACTGTCTGTGTATCAGAAAGTGAATCACTTTGGCCCATATAGCCTACTTGGATGCCACTTCTCCAAATTACGTTACCAGAATCAGGCTCGATTCTTTTGGCGATAAGATCTAAGAGGGTTGATTTTCCATCGCCGTTTGCCCACAACACCAATACGGTCACCCTCATTAACGCCAATAGTCTGGTTGGTAAGAACCTTCTTACCAGGCCATTCCATAGAAATTTGTTCGCAACCTACTAGAATTCCCACTAGTTATCACCTAAAAAAGAACGAAGTAACGCAATTTCTTCTCCCCAACCAGAAAGCTCAGAATGAGGAGTCTCCAAAATCATAGGAAGCGTGTTGACGCGCGGATTAGTCACCACAGCGCGGAACGTCTCTAAGCCAATAAAGCCTTTGCCAATCTGCTCATGTCTATCTTTATGAGCCCCAAGAGGATTCTTGGAGTCATTAAGATGTAAAGCCTTAAGCTTTTTCAAGCCAACTATCTGGTCAAACGTATCTAGAACAGCATCAAGGTTTTCTACAATCTCATATCCGCCGTCATGCACATGGCAGGTATCAAGACATACACCCATAAGCTCAGGGTGGTTTACCTTATCTAGAATTGCAGCAATCTCTTCAAACGTTTTACCAACTTCTGTGCCCTTGCCAGCCATCGTTTCAAGAAGAACGGTGGTGTGCTGACCTTCAAACAGGCAATCGTTAAGAGCTTTCAGAAATCTGCTCTATGGCCACATCAGAACCTTGACCTACGTGGCTACCGGGATGAAAGTTGTAATAATTTCCAGGAAGATACTCCATACGCTCAAGATCTCCTGTGAGCGCTCGCCGAGCAAAATCCCTGGTCTCCTCTTTAGCCGAGCACAGGTTCATGGTGTAAGGAGCATGCGCAACCAGAGGCCCAAAGTGATGAGCCTTAAGAAGCTCCCTAAGCCTTGCAACATCAGCCTCATCTAGAGCCTTAGCGTTGCCACCACGAGGGTTTCTAGTAAAGAAAGCAAAGGTAGTTGCACCAATAGAAAGAGCATCCTTACCCATTGCCTCCCAGCCCTTACCTGCCGAGAGATGGCATCCAATAAAAAGATCTTCTGGTCGCACGCTATGCACGCTCCTCAAGCATTTTGGCCACACGGTCCAAAAGCTCAGAGGCTACGTCAGCAAGTGGCAAAGTCTCAAGCTGTTCTACACCTTGAGGAGTTACAAAGGCCACGCGGTCTGTATCTGAACCAAAGGTTGAATCTGGTCTAGAAACATCATTTGCCACAATCATGGAACAACCTTTACGCTCAAGTTTAGCCTGAGCATGCTCCAAAGATTATTTGTCTCTGCTGCAAAACCTACTACAACCTGGTCTTTCTTGGTCTTTGACAGGCTGGCGAGAATATCGGTGGTTTCTTTAAGGTCAATAGACTCAAGATACTCTGATGATTTCTTGAGCTTATGATCAGCTGGATGAGCTGGCGTGTAGTCGGCAACAGCTGCCGTTAAAATAGCGGCGTCAACGCTGTCAAAGACGCTTGCACAAGCCTTATACATGTCTTCAGCAGACACTACTCTTTGCACGTTGACTCCTTGAGGAGCCTCTAGGTGTGTGGGTCCAGAGATAAGGGTGACATCTGCTCCACGACTAGCTGCAACTTTGGCCACGGTATAGCCAAGTTTTCCTGTTGAACAGTTGGCAATAAAGCGAACTGGATCGATCTTCTCGTGCGTTGGTCCTGCGGTAATAAGAACCTTTTTACCAGCAAGATATTGCTTGGCTGGCGCCGCGTCTTTACCAGAAAGAACCTCCAGCGCAGCGTCAACAATTTGCTGTACAGGAGCAAGCTTGCCATCACCGGTATAACCGCAGGCAAGACGACCTGACTCAGGCATGACCATCTGGATACCACGCTGACGGAGCAGTGCGACATTTGCCTGAGTGGCCGGATTTTTCCACATATGCGTATTCATTGCAGGAGCCACAAGAACTGGCGTGTGAGCAGCTAGAAGCGTTGTGCTTGCAGCATCATCAGCTATACCATGAGCCATCTTTGCCATGATATTGGCAGTAGCTGGTACAACTACCATGCAATCTGCCCAGTCAGCAAGATCAACGTGAGCAACAGGGGTTTCGGCATTGTTGTAGAGTGACTGAACTACCTCATGATGCGTTAATGCTTCAAAGGTAGTCTTTCCTACAAACTGAGCTGCATCTTCTGTCATAACAACACGAACGTCACAGTCAGCTTTCTGAAGGCCTCTGAGTACTTCGCAGGCTTTATATGCAGCAATTCCTCCGCACACCACAAGGCATACAGAGGACTGAGCGGTTTTATCCAACATAGCGATAAATTCCTTTATTCTTCAAACGCTGTAGATGTAATAAGCATCCTGTGGCAATAAGGGCACTCAGCAATCTCGGAGCTGTGCTGAAGATCGTGGAATGAACTTGGTTGCAGTTTAACGCGACAGACACTTGGAACGTTTCCTACAAGGTGCTCAACTGCCAGGCCCTTAAAACGTTTACGTGAAGCTTCATAGCGCTCAAGCGTGTTTGCAGAAATCTGAGCTGCAAGTTCTTCTCGAGACTTAGAGAGCTCTACAATCTCTGCTCGAAGTGCTGCCGAATCAATCTCAAGAGACTGAGAAAGGCTCTCACGTTCTTTCATAAGCTTTACCTGTAAGTCTTGAGCTGTCTGGTAAGCCTTTTTGCACTTCTCAAGCTCTTCTGCTTTTGCTGCAAGCTTAAAATCGCACTTCTCGATATTCTTTGCCAAAGAAGAAAGCTGCTGGTCAAAGTCTCTAAGAGCACGATGATTGTTGGCAGTTTCTACAGCAGCAGAAACCTCTTCTGTTTTTGGACATAGTGGGCACGCTGTTCATTAAGGTCAGAAATATCAATTTCTACGTCTTTTTTAACGCCAAGTACCTGCTTAAGCTGAGAAGCAATCTTTTTCTCTGCAAGTTGGGTGTTTTTAATCTTTTGAACCTGGGGCATTGAGGCCAAGTTGGATGCGAGTTTTAGCAGCTGCAAATCAATATCCTGGAGCTGCATCAGATTAACAGACTCACTCATAGGGCCTCCTCATATACGGTTACTCATCTAGTCTACCGTAAATAAGGACGTATCGGACGCAGAACATAACTAATGCAGAGATTAGTATGTGAAAAATTTATCCAACAATCTGCAGCAATGTTGCACAGAAAGCATCAAGGTCTTCCTCAGAAACACGCTCGTCAAAGGTAATACGCAGGCTGCCCAAAGCCTCGTTTCTAGAGATCCCCATTGCTGAGAGAACATGACTTGCGTCAAGAGAGCCTGAGGAGCACGCAGAGCCAGCCGAGACTTCAAAACCAGCCTGGTCAAGCTTTAAGATAAGCGTCTCAGAGTCCATTGAAGGAACCATAATGCTGACCGTACCAGGCATGTGATCTTTGCCAGCGTAAGCCTCTGTAGTCGGCTTAATCTTGGGAGAAGCACAAAGAGTCTCATACACCTTATTAGCGCGCACAGAAACGCTCTCCTGCGTTTGTTCAAGGTTCTCCAGGCACCATTTGGCAGCAGCGGCAAAGGCTAGAGCACTCCTCACGTCCTGAGTGCCATGACGTCTGCCAGACTCTTGTCCCCCGCCGTAACTCTGTGCCTTAAACGGAACTTTGGAGCGCATAAGCACTGCAGCAATACCAAGAGGCCCACCTATTTTGTGAGCGGCAATGGTCAGAGCGTCTACGTCTGCTACCTCTAGAGGAATGCGACCAAATGCTTGAACCGCGTCAGTGTGGAAAAGCGCCCCCACCTTATGAGCAGCTTGGGCAAGATTAACAACTGGCTGAATAACGCCCGTCTCATTATTGGCATACATAACGGAAACAAGGGCTACCGACTGGTCCAAAAGACCCTCAAGGGCAGAAGCCTCAATCTTTCCCTGACGGTTAGGCTGAGCAATTCTAACTTCAAAGCCCTTCTCGCGAAGAACCGGTGCAAGATCCAAAATAGAATCGTGCTCAATTGCCGAGAAAACCACCGTGTTGCGCTTGTGGTCTTTGTTGCGAATGCCTTCTGCCATTCCAAGGACAGAGAGGTTATTGCCCTCAGTGCCGCCAGAGCAAAAGATCACGTCAGGAGCCCTAAACTTGCCGCCCACTGCGCGTGCGATAACGCTACGAGCACCATCAAGCTCTCGCGCTGCCTGACGACCAAGCGAGTGCAAAGAGTTTGGGTTCACCCCAGCAATGGGTGAAGCCTCATAGGTTTTCTCGGCATCTAGCGCCTCTGGGCGCATTGGTGCTGAAGCTGCATAGTCTAGGTAAACGTAATCCATAACGTGTTTCTGTTGATTCAATCTTGGTGGCCTGGCGTAACTAATGCTTGAGAGTGCAGTCTAGCCCTGAACGGTAAGAGCAGACTAGCCAGCGTTGCGGATTGCCTGGATAGTTGCACCGCGGTCTTCCTGGCCAAATACAGCGCTACCTGCAACAAGCATGTCAGCACCAGCAGCTACAACATCAGCTGCGTTAGCTGCACTAATACCGCCATCAACCTCAATCAGAGGGTTAACGTTGTGCTTACGGCAGAGCTCTCTGAGTGCCTTGAGCTTATCAATTGAGTGAGGAATAAACTTCTGTCCACCAAAACCAGGGTTAACCGTCATGATAAGCACCAGGTCAAGGTCTTCAATAAGATCCTCAAGAACGCTTACAGGAGTTCCTGGGCAAAGCGAAATGCCAGCCCTAGCACCAGAGTCCTGGATAAGGTGGACAAGACGATGAGCGTGAACCTCAGCCTCATAGTGGAAGGTAACAGCGTCAGCACCACGATCTAGGAACAGAGGTGCAATCTCAGCTGGATTGGTGACCATCAGATGGACATCAATGGGCAGCTCAGAGGACTTTTTGCAGTACGAAAAAATATCTGGACCAAAAGAGATGTTAGGAACAAAATGACCGTCCATCACGTCGAAATGGATGTAGTCAGCGTTTGCAATTGAATCAAGCTCGCTCTTAAGCTTGGAGAAATCTGCGGACAGAACAGATGGTCCTACCAGGATGTTATTCATTAAACTCTCCTATCGAGTCATTCCATAAATTCTTCATTAGGCAGGCGGTTAGTAAGGCGAGAAGTAATGTCTTCTGGCGTAGCGCCTTCATAAAGCACAGCGTGAACAGCTGAAGTGATAGGCATCTCAACGTCCATCTGCTGGCCAAGCTCATAAAGACCAATGACAGCCTGAGCACCCTCAACAACCATGCCGGTTTCTTCCTGGTAAGACTGAAGCGTCTTGCCCTTAACCAGGGCTTCTCCAAACGTTCTATTTCTAGAATGCTCAGAGGTGCAGGTAGCCACCAAGTCTCCCATACCAGCAAGACCCATGCAGGTAAGTGGGTCTCCACCAATGGCGCATACCACGCGACCAAGCTCTGCAAGACCGCGGGTCATAAGAGCAGCAAGGGCGTTATCGCCATTACCCAGGCCAACAGCAATACCGCAAGCAATAGCTACAACGTTTTTTTAGCGGCAGCACAAGCCTCAACGCCACGCACGTCAGAGCTAATGTAGGTTCTAAAGTATGGACGAGAAAGCAGAGCTTGGAAGCGCTTTGCAACCTCGGCGTCTTCAGACGCAACAACTGCCGCAGAAATTCCCTGTTTAATAACCTCTTCTGCATGGTTTGGACCAGAAAGCACAGCAATTCTGGAAGGATTTCCCAGCTCGTCAGCAGCCACCTCATGCATAAGCTTGTGAGAACCTGCCTCCATACCCTTGGAGAGAATCAAAACATCAACTTCAGGGTCAAGATACGGTGCACAAGCAGCGCAAACAGAGCGCAAAAACGCAGAAGGAGCCGCCATAACAACAGCATCTACACCGGTGAGAGCCTCAGCTTCACTAGTGGTAGACACAATATTGTGTGGAAGCTCAGAATCAGAAAGATGCCTACAGTTGACGTGTTCTTTATTGATGGATTCGGTGACATCAGCCTCTCGAGACCAGATAACAACTTCATCAGAGGTAGAAGCAAGCAGTGTTGAAAGTGCGGTACCCCATGATCCCGAACCAATAACAGCAACTTTTTTCATGATTACTTGTCCTTTTTCTTATCGCCGAATGAGAATTTACGCTCGTTACCAGCATTAAGACTTTTGATATTCTCGCGGTGTGCCCAAATAACGGTAGCAGCTACCACAAATACTGGAATAGTAGCCACAGGGTCCATACCAAAAAGCAAACAGAACACAGGGATAGCGACTGCAGCACCAACAGAACCAAGAGACACATACTTTGTTGGCACTGCAAGCGTAATAAACACAACAAGCGCAAGAAGAGCGGCAAACGGGTTTACTGCAAGGCCACCGCCAAATCCAACAGCAATTCCCTTACCGCCATGGAAATGAAGCCAAGGCGAGAAAAATATGACCAAGAACGCAGCAGGCATACACAAAAGAAATGATGAGCTCAGCCTCTGCGTGATCATTTCCCGAGACCAGAGGAGTAAATCCCTGGGCTCTCAAAAACCAACGAACCAGCATGACGCTGACAATACCCTTACCTGCATCGCAAAGAAGCGTAAGAATACCTGCAGCTTTACCAGCATTTCTTGCAACATTGGTGGTGCCAATGTTTCCTGATCCAAGCTTACGAATGTCTTCATGAGCCATGACGCTTGCAATAATCAGGCCAAATGGAATGCCACCAAGGCCAAATGCAATAAGTCCAAAAATCAGAGCAACAACAATTCCAGACATTAGTTAGATTCAACCTTCTTACGGAACTTCAAACGAATAGGTGTGCCAACCAGAGGGAACTTCTCGCGAAGCCTGTTCTCAATAAAGCGCTCGTAGTTATCGTCAACAAGGTCTGGAGCGTTGCACCAGAACGAGATAACAGGAGGCTTGGAGCCCTGTCTGAGTAGCGTACTGAATCTTAAGTCGGCGGCCGCGGTCAGAAACCGTGTGTCCACCCTCTCTGATCTGGGCAAGAAGTTCGTTGAGCTCGGAAGTTTTAAGCTGAAGTGCGCGGGATTCTGCAGCCGAAAGAGCAGCGGCAAGTACCTTATCAATAGCGCGGCCAGTAAGTGCAGAAACGTTGATGGAAGCAATCCATGGTGCAAAGGCTAGGCGCTTTGCTACAGAGGCTGCTACCTCATCACGCTTTGCCTCAGAGTCAATGAGGTCCCACTTGTTAAGCAGGAGCACCAGCGCACATCCACGCTCAACGGCCATGTTAGCAAGCTTTTGGTCCTGCTCGGTTACGCCGACAGAAGCGTCAACCACAAGAAGACAGACGTCTGCGCGGTCCATTGCCTGCAGACCTCTAACAAGACTGTAGTACTCAACGTCCTCGTGTACCTGGCTCTTTTTGCGAATACCTGCAGTATCAACAAGACGAATGGGAGTTCCCTTCCATTCAATCATGGTGTCAATAGCGTCACGCGTAGTACCCGCAACGTCAGAAACAATAGAGCGTTTCTTGTTAGCCAGGCGGTTTGCCAGCGAAGACTTACCAACGTTTGGACGACCAATAATTGCAAGGTTAAGGATGCCGTCATCCTCTGGCTCTTCATCAGCCTCGGGGAAAGCGTTGACGATGTCATCCAGCAAGTCACCAGTGCCGTGGCCATGTGAAGCAGACAGCGGCAGAGGCTCGCCACAGCCGAGTGCGTAGAAGTCCCAAAGACCGTCCTGCTCAGTTGCAGGGTTATCTTTCTTGTTGACAACCAAGAACACAGGCTTGGTGCTCTTGCGAACAATGCGAGCAACCTCTTCGTCTTCGTCAGTAACACCAGTGGTGCCATCTACGACAAAGACAATAACGTCTGCCTCTTCGCATGCAAGAAGGGCCTGCTCACGGATGTGTGGAGCAAAGCGATCCTGCGACTTAATTGACTCAATGCCGCCGGTGTCAATGAGCTTAAACTCACGACCGTTCCAGTCAGCGTCGTGATATGAGCGGTCACGGGTTACTCCCCTGGACTCGTGCACGATTGCATCGCGTTTCTCGGCAATTCTATTTACCAGCGTGGACTTGCCAACATTTGGGCGTCCAACAATAGCAACAATGGGCTTTGCCATGTCTCACCTTTCATTCAGTTAGTTTAATGATACCAGCAATACGTGGCTAATCCCACTCTTTGAGCGCTTTAATGCACGACTCAGCGATGTTTGTGGGACCAGGAATTGACATGATTACTTTTGCGCCACGAGCCTCTAGCTGCGCAGTTAAATCTGCCAGTGACATGCCGTCAAGCGTGACTTTATCAAAGTTAAACATAACCTCAGGAAGCACTACCAAAATGTTTGTGAGGTCTTCAGGTACCTGGGCGAGAAGATCAACAGCGCAGATAAGTCCTGTGACGTTAACGTCTCCACCAAAGAAATCGTTGCGCACGGCAAAAGTAGAAACGTTGCCGTCAGCTGACCAGTCGTCGCAGAAGGTCTGGATGGTTTGCTGAGCAGCTTCTCCTACAATCAGCAAAATCTTGCGAGAACGAGCAGAAAGATAGGTATCTGCCTCATCAAGGCCTGCACGCATAGTGCTACAGACCTCTTCAGCCTCATCAAGGAAGCTTCTAAGCATACCAATGCCATCGTAGAACTGCGGATAGCCGTCGTAGGTATACGCAGGTGGAATAGGTAGCTGTGCGTCTACGTAGAACTCGTCAGAGAGCTGGAAGCGCGTAATGCCCAAAGAGGCACGTGCACGCTCCTGGTAGGGCTCAACAATTTTAACTACAGAGCGGGACAGCTCCACATCATCAGAATACGAATGCGTAAAGCGTTTGGAGTCTTTGGTATAGCCAAGCGGAACAATAGCCAACGAGGTAATCTGCTGGTGAGCCTCTACCCAATCAAGCGTTTTATCAAGCTCTTCACCGTCATTGATGTTAGGGCACAAAACAATCTGGCCGTGGATCTCAATACCAGCGTCCATGAGTTTCTCGAGAACTTCAATGCCCCTAGCAGCGCGAGCGCCAATAAGATTACGACGAACGTCAGGTGAGATTGCATGCAGCGAGACGTTCATAGGCTCAAGCTTGTGAGAGATGATGCGCTCAACATCCTCGTCAGTAAGGTTAGTGAGCGTAACAAAATTGCCCTGCAAGAAGCTCAGGCGATAATCGTCATCTCTGATTGAAAGAGAAGGGCGCATGTCTTCTGGCAGCATGGCCATAAAGCAGAATTGGCAGGCGTTTACGCAGGTCTTGATGCCGTCAAAAAGTACGTCAACAAAGTCGACGCCCCAGTCTTCTCCAGATTCACGCTCAAGCACGCACTCATAAAGCGCTTCATCACCAGGAACAGAAACTTCAAGCTCACAGAGGGAGCCGTCGGCCTCCCAACGCCAATCAATCAGGTCTTTTGGCACTACACCATTGACCTTCTCGATAATCATGCCGGGCTCAAGGCCAGCCTTCCACGCAGGACTACCCTCTTCAACGGACTCAATAAGCGCACCAAGTCCACCAGATTTTGTATTTCCGTAGTCTGCGCGCTGTTCCATATTAGGCGCCTACGATTTGTTCAATAGCTGATTTAACTGCATTGATATGAGCTTCCGGCGTAGAAGCGCCGGCGGTAATACCAATATGCTCTGCTCCCTCAAACCAAGAAGCTTGTAGCTCATCTGCGCCTTCAATGTGATAAGTTGCGGGACAATAGAGCTTTGAAATCTCTGCTAAGCGAGTAGTATTAGCAGAAATCCTGCCGCCAATAATAATCATGACATCAGACTCTTTTGCAAGCCTCATGCACGAGTCTTGATGGCCCGCAGTGGCCTCGCAGATGGTATTCATGACGCGAAGCTCGTCAACAAGCGGAAGTACCGCGTTAACTACTTCAGAGAGCTTAGCGGCGCTCATGGTAGTCTGTACCACTAGACCAACCTTCTTGCAGCTCTCATGGCGTCCGCCTGAGCAGCAACTTCTTCCACGGTGTCAATAGCCAAAGAACCTGGTACGTGAGCAAGTGTTGCCTCAACTTCAGGGTGTCCGGACTCTCCCACCACGTACACGGCATAGCCCTGTTTGGCGAGAAGTTCTGCAGCTCCGTGAGCTTTCTTTACAAACGGACAGGTTGCGTCAAGTACGTCAACACAGCCGTCCTTGGCAATCTGCTCCTCTTGAGGAGTTACGCCATGAGTGCGCAGCAGAAGCGCACTTCCTGCAGCTTCAGAAGCGGAATCAACAACCTCTACGCCCTGGTCTTTAAGGGACGTAACAACGCGAGGGTTATGGATAAGAGGACCAAGCGTGCGTACGGGAGCATGAGCATCTTTGACGGCCTGCTGGACCATCTGAAGAGCTCTTTCTACACCGTAACAAGCACCTGCTTCATCGGCAATTTTAATAGTAGGCACGAACTAATTCCTTCCGGGATGCTCTTTGAGCATTGCATCTCTTAGTTCGTATACCCTCTCCATGGCCATTTCTTCCATCTCTTTTGCCTGATCTTTACGCTTCTTAGAAGTCAGATCACTAAAAGAAACCTTCTGACCAGCGCGAAGATACACCTTTACCGGCTTAACCAGAGGAGAACCTTTTTTCTTAATATCAAGCGCACCAATAATAGCTAGTGGCTGAACATCCACCTTGGCAAGCTGTGCAATAAGCGCAAAGCCGCCATGGGTTTCACCACGTTCAGTATTGCTTCTGACTCTGGTACCCTCAGGGTAGATAAGAAGCATTTCTCCCCTAGAAAGTGCCGTGGTTGCACGACGAATTGCCTTCATGTCAGCAGTTCCGCGATCTACTGGAATACCGCCAAGTCTAGAAAGCGCCCACTGAAGTGGCTTGAACTTGTTGAACTCACTCTTGTAGATGGTTCTCACGGGGATACCATGAACAAGCAGGTGAACAACAGTAACAATAGGGTCCAAAAACGTTGGATGGTTCATGATAAGAACGCGAGGGGTCTTATCGCCAACAAAGAGCTGGTCATTGTCCCAACGCCATCTAAACCAAAGTTTGGTTACAAGTCCCAGTACACTTACTGCCAGCCATTTAAAGAACTTGGCTGGAGCTGGAAAATCAGCAAGCGCGGTATCGTAATAATCGTCAAATGAGTTTCCGCCAAAAGACGCAAACGCTTAGATGCCGCTGCTATAGAAGACTTTTTCTCGGAGCGTTTAGGCTCTTCCGTGTGAGACTTCCCGTCATCAGAAGAGCTGCTCTCTGATCCATTTCCCTGGTGAGAAGCCCTGTGATTGCGGATATCTCTTTTGCCGAGCCCAGGATGCAGGGCAATAATAGCTGCAATAACCTCTTCAACAGAAAGCGCAGAAGAGTCAATGTGGTGGGCATCTTCTGCAGCACGAAGTGGTGCTGCCTTACGCTCAGAATCAGCCTTATCGCGAGCCTTGATGTCTTCGAGGATTTTCTCTTCACTCTTGACGTCTACCTGGGCATCGTTTCCGGTAGCTGCATCTCCACCCTGGCGCTGAACGGCTCGGCGGTGAGCACGAGCAGCAGGGTCTGCGGTCAAGAAAACCTTTACATCAGCCTCGGGGAATACCACGGTGCCAATGTCACGACCTTCCGCGACTACATCGCCATTCTCGCCAGCACGACGCTGAAGCGTGACCATAGCCTCACGGACCTCAGGGATGGCTGCAACAGCACTAACGTTTCTGTCTACCTCAGGAGTACGAATCTCTGTCGTAACGTTTGAGCCGTTTGCGTAGACGGTCTGGCCGTTTGCGGAGTTACCAAACGAGATACTGATGCTGCGTGCAACCTGAATGATTTTCTCGGTATCAGTCATATCAATGCCTTGACGCAGGCATTCTACGGTTACCGAGCGATACATTGCGCCCGTATCAAGGAAAATCAAATCCAGGCGATCAGAAAGGGCGCGAGCAACCGTAGACTTTCCGGAGCCTGCTGGGCCGTCAATAGCAACAATCATTACTTATCCCCCTTGGTGACACCCCAAATGTCACGAAAATCGTAAAAACTTGGCTCAGTGGAACGGCGAATAACCTCTTCTGGATCAAGGTTAAATCCACCAAGCTTGAAATCAGAACCGCCTGTACTAGTAAAGAAGATTGAAGAGACATTTGCAAGATGTACATTCCAGCTTGAACTACCTGGGATGCCAAAAATCTCTGCCATCATAGAACGCAAATAGCCGCCGTGAGAAATACAAACAGTGCGTCCAGAAAGACTGGAAAGCTCGTTAAGAATATTCCGACACCTGCTTCTTACCTGCTCGTATGACTCTGCTTCTGGAGCAGGTATGGAGTGGCCGTTTTTGTCTGAGGCCCAAGGAAACGTAAGGCCATAGGGCTTTAAAATCTCTTCTGCGTCAGCAAAACGCTTGCTTTCTAGAATGCCAAAATCCATCTCTGCAAGGTCGTCTTTTACCTCACAAGGAATACCAAGCTCGCTGGCAGCCATCTGGGCCATGTCTTTGCAGCGAGACAATGGAGAGGTCCAAATTCTATCTGGATGAAATGCAACAAGTGCACGAACGGCGTGATCTCGCTGTTCAACGCCATGCTCGGTAAGCTCAACGTCTCTTCTACCGCTGAAAAAGCGCTGTGTATTAGCCACGCTTTCTGGATGGCGCATAAACAAAATGCGATGAACCTGAGTTGGAACTTCAAATGGCTGCATTATGTCTCCTCTCTGGCGTGTTTGAGCTGTTTGACGTGCGCTTAGTAATTGTGCGACTAGTAATTACTTGCTGGCATGTAAAGGCATGATGGGAGAAGCACCAGGCTCTCTACCAATAGTGCGCTCCAGAGCGGCAACTTCCTCTTCTGTAAGAAGTCTCCACTCACCTTCTTTAACGCCTGTAAGATGGAGCGGCCCAAACATGTCTCTGTGAAGTGCAATAACTCTATGGTGAATAGCCTGAAGCATCTTTTTGACCTGGTGCTTTCTACCTTCTCTAATTGTTACGCTGACCAGGGAGTTTGGTTCTCCTCCACCGGTTTTTCCTAAACCCTGTGGGGCGAGAAGCGCCTTCATCTTGGCATCGTTGGAAACAATCTCAACCTCAGCAGGAGCTGCAGGGCCGTCTTCAAGCTCAATACCTTCGCGCAGGCGATTTAGCTGCTCTTCTGTAGGTGTACCAACTACATGAGCAACATAGTGCTTCCATACATGCTTTGAGGGATGCAAAAGCTCTTGGGCCATCTGACCATCGGTAGTAAAGAACAAAAGACCCGTGGTATCCATATCAAGACGTCCAACAGGGAAAAGTCCCGGGTATGAGTCAGTGGGAACCATGTCCACAATGGTTGGCCTACCCTGAGGATCTTTCATAGTAGTTAAGTAACCTGCAGGTTTGTTGAGCATCAAGTAGACGGGTTTCTCGGCAATTGAGCAGACAATACCGTCAACTGCAACAACATCTACCAGCGGATCAACCTTACTGCCAAGCTCGGTGACTACCTGGCCGTTTACCGTGACGCGACCAGAGGTCATCAGGCGCTCAGAACCACGACGGCTAGCCACTCCCGCGCGCGCCAAAGCGCTGCAGGCGCATGGGGACAATACGCTCTTCTGCCACGGCTTATGCATCCTCTTGCGTATCGTAGCTGTCTCCCAAAAGAGAGCGCTCATCGTCAATGTCTTCTGCGGCTTCTTCAAGCGTTGAAGTGAAGCTTCTGCCAGAGAGTCTCTCGCGAATAAACTGCTTGGACTCCTCGTCAGGGGCAAAGTCTTCCAGCGGCGGCAGCTCTCGCAAAGACTTGAGACCAAAGCGTTCTAAGAAAAGGGCTGTTGTGCCATAGAGAATGGCTTGTCCCCTATCTGCCTCTTTGCCCACTTCACGCACAAGGTTTTTCTCGCGAAGTGAAGAGATAACACCATCAGAATTAACACCACGAATAGCACGGACGCCTTCACGTGTAACGGGCTGGTGATAAGCAATAACCGCCAGCGTCTCAAGCGCTGCCTGAGAAAGGCGGCGTGTGTCCCAAGAGAGCACAAAATCGCTGACCAGCTGATGGTGAGCTGGGTGAGTAAAGAGACGCCAACCGCCAGCTACCTCTCTAAGCTGAAAGCCCCTGTTGCAGCGCGTGTACTCCTCTGCAAGCTCTTTGAGCGCTTGGGCAACCTCGGCAGGAGCTGCATTGGTGACCTTGGAAAAGTCGGCCGTGGTGATTGCATCTGTTGCAACCAAAAGCAGTGATTCTAGTGCGCCTTTGAGCGACTCGGAATCTAAATAGGTAAGCTCTTCTGCCATAAGTTATTCCGCCTCTTTCTGTGCTTCATCGGGCGTTTGAGTTAACGATAATAGCGTCTGCTGGACATCATCGAGTGCGTTTTGAGATAGGTTAAACCCTTCAAGGTCTGGCTCATCACCAGATAGTTCTTCTAGTTCCAAAAGAACTGACTCATCAAGCTGGTATGAATCTGCGCCCTCTATATGCTCAATCTCAATCTCGCCAAAGATAACATCCTGCTGAACACGAACAAGACCGCGCTTAAAGAGCTCAAGTACTGCCAAAAAGTTTGCAACCACAATCTCAGGCGTATCTTGACCGTCTAAGAGTTCAGAGAACGTCACCTTGCCCTTAGAGCGCGTCAGTCGGTCCACAGAAGCTACCGTCAGAGCTACTGGGAGCCTTTTTGGGGCCACGTGTTCTGCCTCAAGCAAGAATGTCTCACGTTTTGAGTCAATGTCCGCACAAATGACAGCAAGGCTTCTGAGGGTAATGCCCTCAAGATAGTCTGGCATAAGGTTCAGGAAATCAGGATCTGGGCCCACTGAGCGTGGGAACATGTACGATTCTGCTTCCATACGACTACCTAGCGCAGAACCTGCATTTCTGAACTGCTTATAGGCAATAAGGCGAGCAATAAGAACTTCTCGCGCCTCATCAGGAGAAAGTCCGTCAAGCTCGTCATCATACTCATCTTCATCGTATGAGCTTTTGAGCCAAACATCTTGAGGCACCAAGGCATGAGCTTTCATGTCCAAAAGCGTTGATGCAACAAGGACAAAGTCACTGGCAACGTCTAGGTCAAGCTCTTCCATGGCGTCAACTTCTGCCAGGTACTGATCAGCAACCTCAGAGATAGAAATAGAGCCGATGGCAACTTTGCCTACTTACCAGCTGAAGCAGCAGGTCAAACGGGCCGGAATATGTTGCAGTGTTTACTTTGTACGACATTAGATGATTCTCGCAAGCAGGCTCAAAATGACGTTAGAAATGCCCCCAATAATGGACGAGAAAAAGCCAGGCGCAAAGAACATGAGTCCCACTACAGCAATCATACAGTAAGGCTCAATGGCGTAGAACTTTTGACGGTTTTTCTCGCCAAGAAAATAGAGCAGCAGCTTAGATCCGTCCAAAGGCGGAATGGGCAGCATATTAAAGACCGCCAGGCTTACGTTGATCTGGATGTAGAAAATGACCAGCGACGAAATATAGTACAGTACCAGCGGATTTAATGCGGTGCCAAATGCAGCAGCCAACGCATTGAGCAAACGCAGCAAGAGTGCGCCGAGAAATGCCTGCAAAATGTTGGAAGTAGGGCCTGCAAGTGCTACCAGAATCTCGTCACGACGACGATTTTTGAGGTAGTTGGGATTATAAGGAACGGGCTTTGCGTATCCAAAGCTAGGTCCGCCCATCAATACCAGCATAAGCGGAAGAAGAACCGTACCAAACAAGTCAATATGCGCCAGCGGATTGAGTGTCAAACGACCAGACATCTTTGCAGTAGGATCGCCGCACTTATATGCCACAAAACCATGAGCAACCTCGTGAATCACGATGGCAAAAATTACTAGCGCAAATTCAGCAAGCGTTGTCAAAAGCGATGGAACTGATGTTAAAGCAGTTGGCACAACAATCCTTATCTCAACATCTGCAAAGATACTACAGACGGACACGTACAGACGTAAGCCTCAAGTACAAGGCGTTAGGTACAAGCAGTAAGTACAAGACATTAGATACAAGATAATTTTACCCAAGATTGGCAAAACTACCTACTCATCAATATCTGCTTCCATTTTTTCTGAAAGCTCCAGCCACTCAGCCTCAAGAGCAGGAATCTTCTTAGAAAGTGCCTGGTATTCAGCCATGCACTCATCAAACTTTTGAGGATCGTTATAAAGAGCCTCGTCAGCCATAAGCGTCATGAGCTCATCGTAGCGTTTGTGCGCAGGAGTCAGAGCCGCCTCAACCTCGTCCAAGCGCTTCTTGGTCTCCCTGAGCGCACGGCTTCTACGATTACGCTCCTCCGCCTCAGCTCTTCTCTGCTCCTTAGTCTTCACATTGCGAGAAGATCCTGCAGCTTGACTTGCCTCTGGAGCAGCACTCTTAACCGCTCTTGCACCCGAAGTTCCATACGAGGACACGGTCTTGCTCGACGTCTCCCCCCTGAGCCACTGCTTGAAGCTCTGCAAGCTTAAAGAGGAAGTAATCGTAGTCTCCGTCATAGACCGTAACCTTGTGGTCACGAACGTCTACTACCTTGTTAGCCACAGCTCTGACCAGGTGCTCATCGTGGCTGATTAAGATGATGGTACCTGGGAAGTCAACAAGCGCCTTCTCAAGAACGTCAACGGAATCAATATCCAGGTGGTTAGTTGGCTCGTCCAGAAGCAATAGTGGATCTGGAGAAACCAGCATCTTGGCAAGGGCTAAACGAGCACGCTCGCCACCAGAAAGTACGTTTACGCGTTTCTCAACGTCATCGCCATGGAACAGGAAGGCACCCAGCAATCTACGCTCTTCAGAGGTAGTCCATCCTGCTGCCACTGTATCAAGCTCTGCAAGTACCGTATTTGCGGGGTTGAGCTCTTCAAGCTGGTGCTGTGCATAGTAGGCCTCGGTGACATTTTGGCCAAGACTAATCTCACCGGCATCTGGCTTCAGCTTGCCGGCAATGAGCTTCATAAGGGTAGATTTACCAGCGCCGTTAGACCAACCAGTGCTACATGGTCTCCTCGATACAGCTTGAGGTCAACGTTATCGTAGACAAAGTTATCCTCGTACGATTTAGCAACACCCTCAAGAGAAATAACGGTATCTCCAGTACGTGGGGGCTCTGGGAACCTAAAATGCATGTGATGAGACTGCTCTGGAAGAACTACCAGCTCTTCACGGATCTTCTCGACCTTTGCTACGCGCTCTTGAACCTGTTTAGCCTTGGTTGGCTTATACCTAAAGCGCTCAATGAAAGTCTCCATATGAGCAATGTCACGCTCTTGAGCTGCACGTTTAGCGCGGAGCTGCTCAAGATTTTCTTCTCGCTGATGAAGATAGCCGGAATAATTGCCGGTATAGGTTACGAGCATACGATTCTCAAGTGCTGCAACGTGCGTCACGCAAGCATCCATAAATGAACGGTCGTGGCTTACCAGCAAAAACTGTTCCATCATATGACGATAAAAACCTCTCAAGCCACTGAACAGATTCCAAGTCCAGGTGGTTGGTAGGCTCGTCCAAAAGAAGAACGTCAGGACGACGAAGGAGCAACTTTGACAAAGAGATGCGCATCTGCCAGCCGCCTGAAAACTCCTTAGCGGGCTTGTCAAAATCTTCCACTGGGAAGCCAAGACCTGCAAGAATCTGACGAGCTCTACTTTCAAGCTCATAGCCGCCAAGACGCTCAAAGCGCTCCATAGCATGAGCATAGTCTTCCAGGTATTTGTTAAGCGTTGTGCCCTCAGGAGTTTCGGCAATCTTGAGTGAGAGGTCATTTACCTTTCTCTCCCACTGTTTAATCTCATGCGCGGACTCAATGACCTCATTGAGGGCAGTTCTGTCCCCCATAAGCTCTGTCTCTTGCTCAAGGTATCCAAGAGTAGCGTCTTTTGCAAAGGTAACAGTTCCCTCATCAGCAGACTCTAGGCCCATGATGATCTTTAGAAGCGTTGTCTTACCAGCGCCATTTGGACCAACTAAAGCCCAACGCTCTCCCGCATTGAGCTGAAGTGTTGCATTTGAATAAAGGACTCTGCCGCCAAATGACTTAGAAATCTTATCCGCAAGAGCAATCAAGTGAACTCCTCATACATATCTGAACTGGATAAGTATAAGTCATTCACTTGATTTACGTGGTGAATTATGTAAATGAAGCTAGGCTTGTGAAGATTTATTGACGCTTCTTATGAAGGAAGAGAGCTGCGCCAGCAACAACAACAGTTACGCCAGCAACACCAACAATCAAAGGAAGCGTAAGAGCATTATCACCAGTCGCTGGAAGAGCGGACTTCTTAACCTTTTTAGCCTTTGGAGTCTCTGGCTGAGGCTCTGGTGCTGGAGTTGGCTCAGGCTGAGGCTCTGGTGTTGGAACCGTAGGATCAACAAAAGTTACTGTGTCAGTAGTCTTTGTACCAGTAATCTGACCAACGCGAACTGTAGTATCAATCTGATAGCCATCAATAGTGGTGAGCTGAGTAATGGTAGTGGAAGTGTTACCCATAAGGTTAGGAATTACAACAGTACCATCTGCACCAGTTGTAAGAGAGTAGCTACCGTCAGCCTCCATGGTGAGAAAACCGGTCTGAGTAAATGGAGGTGTTGGAACAGCAGGACCTGCAATATTTGCTGCAGTAGCCTTAAGAGTTGCACCGGCAATAGGGATTGCCATCTGTGTCAACGACTTTAACAATAATATTGCCTAAAATTGGCTGGTTCTCCAGTTCAGCAGTGACCACATCACCTAAACCCGACGAAGCGCCATCAAAAATGTAAGATACGGATTCTACTTGAGGGACATAGCCCTCTTTATAAGTGGTTTGTTCAACTCTATAAGCGCCGTCAGGAAGTGGAAGATAAGGGTTAAAGTAGCCATTAGCGTCCGTTTCACCCTCGGCCACAATAGTAGAACCACCTTGATAAATTACAACATGTACACCCTCAATTGGTTCGCGAGTGTATTTATCAACAGCAAGAACACTAATCTCATTGGAATCTGCAAATGCAATCTTTGGAGTGATAACTGATACAACAAGCATCAACGCAACAAAGATAGCAAGGACAATGTTTTTTTATATCGTTTCAATTCAATTCCTTCAAAACCGAATCATACTTGTAAATACTTCTTTCTATAGTAAGCGAATCAGACATTAAATTAAAGATAATATCCAATACTAAACACAATTATTTCAAAATTTTAACCGGAGAAACTGCTGGATTTTCTGACCACATTATAAAAATCAAGTGAACTCCCCATACATTTTTAAATTGTAAAATGCACAGTTCGTTCACTTGATAAGATCAAATCAATTTTGAAACAGATTCAATAAATCCTATTGTATTAGAAACGCTTCTTATTCAGATACATTGAAACGCCAGCGAAAGAGCTTAATGTACCTGCAATTCCAACAATTAAAGAAGAGGCACCAGAAATATCAGATGTGTCTGGAAGAACAGCCTTCTTTTTCTTTGGAGTCTTAGGCTTTCCCGGAGTCTGTGGCTGAGGCTCAGGAGTAGGCTCTGGGGTTGGCTCAGGCTGAGGTTCTGGCTGTGGCTCTGGAGTTGGTTCTGGTGTAGGCTGTGGCTCTGGAGCAGGTGGCTCTGGTCTACGATTTACAAACGTAACGGTAGTTGTCTCGTTAGAACCAGTAATCTCACCAACCTGAGGATTAGGATCATCAATAGTGTAGCCATCAAGGGTGGTTATCTGAGTAATGGTAGAGCCAGCATAAGTCAAATAATCAGGAATAATTACAGTGCCGTCTGGACCTGTAGTCAGATTGTAATGAGTATCATCGTCCTCATTAAAAATAGAAAGTTGACCTGTTTGTGTATGAGCTACACCACGTGCTGGAGCAGCTTGCGTTAAAGGTCGAGGTACATCAGTACCAGGTAACAGAGCAGGATTTGGTGGATCAAAACTTGGAAAATTAGGTGGCATTGCAGGAGAAGGTTCACCAGGTGTGACCACCTCAGCCATGGTAGCAGTCAAAGTTGCTCCAGCAATAGGATTGCCGTATTGATCAACGACCCTAACAATAATATTTCCTACTCTGCGCTTTAATCTATAAACCGCATAAACATCTGTATTAAATGTTCGCGTTGAGGAATCATATTTAAAGGTAACTGCATGTGGGGAACCATAAAGCTGGCCAGTACGATCATAATTTACAATATCAAACAAGCCTGACTCTATGTCATACGAATATGAATCAGGAATATTTTTTGGAATTAAGGTATAGCTACCATTTACAGGGACTCTAACTGGAACTGGAGAATTAGATGGAACATTTGATTCAACAGTATTTCCAAATTCATCTTGAACATCTACGGTAACTTCAGAAATTGACTGAAGATCAGAATCTGGACGATGACCATAGTTTAAGTTTTGTGCTTTTACGGTAATGTAAAGGTTACCTAAGACTTGCTTATCAACGATGTTAAGTGTAGTTGAGCTTCCTGTACCAGAGGCAACTCCATTAAGCGTATATGGGTAGGTTGTGTTATCAACTTCGAATCCAGCTTTGAACTTTGTCTGCTGAACCTTATAAGTTCCATCTGGAAGACTGATCTGAACTTTACCGTTTGCATCAGTAACTTGCTCTGCAACAACAGAACCATTTGCTGTATCTGTGACTGTAATTGTTACACCATCAACTGGCTTTGCGTAATAGTGATCAGTAACATTGACCGTGAGCTGATTGTCCCCTGCCGCTATAGCAACTTTTGGAGCTCCAATGACAATTACGCAGCATAGTGCAACTAAAATCGACGCTGCTACATACTTGAACTTTTTCACTTCAAACCTTCCAAATCCATTTAGGATTACTAATTTCTAATTCAAATGATAAAAGAAAATATCATTAAAATGAATATAAACTGCATTCTAAATTGCAATTTATTAAATTTTCATATCATCAACAATAAGAATCACCTATAAATAGCTATTCCCTATCCATCCACACACAAAAAGCAAGAAGACCCTTCTACTCGAAAGACCTTCTCGCCAAAAAATCGTCAATAAGTTTGATGGAATAGCGCTACTTATCCATGGTGAGATGAATAGCAAAGCCAGCAATCTCTTCTTTGAAATAGACCAAAAATGTACCGCCATCTGGATTAAGCCTTCTAGATGACTCATCGATTTCAAAGCCGCGACCTGCAAAGTAATTCTCGGCAGCAGGAATGTTGTTAACGTGGAAGCCAATATGACCCTTTGTACCTCGGCCGTTTTGCTTCATAACCTCTACCAGAGTGCCCGCAAAAAATGAAGGCGGCTGCTCAATAGTTGGAAGTCCCATAAGAGCGGTAAACAGGTTTGCAATCTTTTCTGCCTCGTCAGCATTACTTGCATTGATGCCAACGTGAGCAACATACATATCAAACTGCTCAACTGGATTAATGGCACCGGTCGTGTTAGTTGAATCTGTCACGGTCTCCCCTTTCTTAGGACTCAAGTATATGGGGGAAGTCCTAAAACGTAATGCGTGGCGCCTCATATTTGTCACTATCGTAACTAATTACTAACAAAAAAGGCCTAGTAACCTAGGGCCTTAAAAAAATTCTATGGTGGGCGATGCTGGATTTGAACCAGCGACCCCTTCCGTGTGAAGGAAGTGCTCTACCCCTGAGCCAATCGCCCGAACGACTTGCAATAATAACAAACAATGAAGCTAATTTCTAGCTTTTGACTTTTTTGAAGGTGAATATGTAGACACAGCTTTATTCATCTGAACAAGAATAATTCCCAGGAAGATAAGCTGAAGAATCAGTGGTGCAATCACCATTGGCTGAGAAGCAAGCTGCGAAACAAAGACCCATTCGATAGTAAAGAGAATGAGTATAACGCCGGCTACAAGGCGAACAATACCGTGGGTTTTCTCAAAATCTTTGGCCAGGCTAATGCATTTCTGCAGAATATAGCAGCAATAAACCGACATTAAGCTGCACAGGAGAAGCACGATCATGCTGGAAGAGAAACGGCCATAACCAACTGAGAAGGCAAAGATAACAATACCGGCAACGCCAAGCGCGCCAAGCATAGAGGAAAGCGCCATCATCAACTTAGTTCCACGATCCATACAAACCCCCAACAAGTCATTTCACAAAGAAAAACCGTATACAAGCGGAGCTAGAGCAATAAGAAAACTTACTTGGCTTCAAGAGACTTTTTGACTTTATGAGATCCTCGAGCAACAGCGCTTGCCATTGCCAACAGCGCAAACAGCTCAATAAACTGCAGCGTTACAGAAGGAGTCAAAATCAGCTGACCCACAACAGTAACAGCTAGCACCACACACGATCCAAAAAAATCATGGGATAAGCGGCTGCAGCTCTATTAGGTACATTAGCCTCTCTAGCTGCATAACCACCAGTAAGAAGTGAAATCATACTTGCAAGCAAAAGAATGGCGGAATCAATTGATGGACCAGCACCAATTACAAGAACCGCAACATTAACAAGGCCTAAAAGTCCACCAACCAAAAGCGCCAGACTAAAGAGCTTCATCTTACGAGTCTCAGGAGTCATGTATCCCCTATCTATCAAATATCACTTTGGCTATTGTACCCGTCTTTTATATAAATTACGTAATCGAATCATTGAACGGTAGAGAGTTTCGGTAAAAGAAATGGCGAGAAAACCAAGGGGTTTCTCGCCACAAGTGTATTTGGTGGGCCCAGAGGGATTTGAACCCCCAACCCAGGGATTATGAGTCCCCTGCGCTAACCGTTGCGCCATGAGCCCGTAAGAAAAAAGCGGCGACAGATGCCGCCGCCAGAATGCGTGGTGGAGAATAGGGGGATCGAACCCCTGACCTCATGACTGCCAGTCATGCGCTCTCCCAGCTGAGCTAATTCCCCGAACGTGGTGCGGGAAATACTATAGCAAACCAAAGCTCTGTTTTTCTCGACAATTTTCTAATTGGTTGTATATTTTAAAGCTCGCGCTCTGGAAGGATCTTCTCTGCCAACCAAGAGGCAACCTCATCAAGGGCAACCTCAAAGCGCTCGCCGGTAGCACGCTCTTTGACTTCTGCGATACCGTTAGCAACGCCCTTCTTGCCCACAATAACCTGCCATGGGAAGCCAATAAGATCTGCGTCTGCAAACTTAACGCCAGGACGCTCTGCACGATCATCAACAACAGTCTCAAGACCAGCAGCAACGCAAGCGTCAGCTACAGAACCTGCTGCATCCCAAATCTCTGGGTCTTTGTCAGAAAGACAAAGAACAGAAACCTCATAAGGAGCAACAGAGACTGGCCACTTGATGCCCTTCTCGTCATTGTATTGCTCAACAACAGCAGCAAGCAGCCTGGAAACACCAATGCCGTAGCAGCCCATAACCAGAGGCTTATCCTCGCCGTTTTCGTCGGTGAAGGTGGCGTTAAGGGCCGAAGAGTACTTGGTGCCAAGCTGGAAGACCTGGCCAACCTCAATACCGCGAGCAGCATGCAGAGGAAGACCACACTCAGGACAAATATCGCCCTCCTGAGAAGTGACAAGGTCTTTCCACTCGTTAATCTCAAAGTCACGACCAAGCTCAACGTGATCAAGGTGATAGTCTGCCTTGTTAGCGCCACAGAGCCACCACTGAGTATCCTCAAGGGAGAGATCTCCAATAACGCGAATGCCCTCAGGTAGACCAACAGGTCCAATGAAGCCCTTAATGAGACCATACTCCTCAAGCTCTTCATCGGTCATCATGTGATAGTCACCAAAGACGTGCTCAGCTTTAACCTCATTGAGCTCATGTGTGCCTGGAACAAAGCACACAACTGGCTTACCGTTTCCGTCAACAAGAGCTAGAGCCTTACGAGTTGCTGCAGGTGAAACGTGAAGGAACTCAGCAACATCATCAATGGAGCCAATACCAGGTGTGTGAATCTCACACATCTTGCCAGACTCACGCTCTTCTACGTTGATCTTTGCTGCAGCTGCCTCAGTATCTGCAGCATAGCCGCAATCGCAGTAGACCAGGCTTGCCTCGCCAGCCTCTGCCAGCGCCATAAACTCAACAGAGGTGTCTCCACCAATCTGACCAGAGTCTGCAACTACCTGCAGAGCCTTAAGACGTGTGCGGTCACAAACGTTCTGGTAAGCAACCTTCTCCTGGTCATAGCACTCTTGCAGCGACTCTTGATTTGCCGAGAAGGAATATCCGTCTTTCATAATGAACTCACGGCCACGCATAAGACCAAACCGTGGACGACGCTCGTCACGGAACTTATCCTGAATCTGATAGAGCGTTACAGGAAGCTGCTTATAGCTCTTGAGCTCATTTCTAATAAGGTCTGTGAAAGTTTCCTCGTGAGTTGGGCCAAGAGCAAACTGACGATCATGACGGTCATGCATACGCATGAGCTCATCACCATAGACGTCCCAACGACCAGACTCTTCCCAGAGCTCAGCGGGGGTCATAATAGGAACAAGAATCTCCTGAGCACCAATACCGTCCATCTCATCGCGAATGATGGCCTCTATCTTTAAAAGAGAGCGCCATGCAAGTGGCAGATAAGAGTAAAGACCTGCAGCGGTCTTTCTGATCATGCCAGCACGAAGGAGCAGGCGGTGACTTGCAAGTACGGCCTCAGCTGGGTCTTCTTTGAGCGTTGGAGCATACAAAGAAGACATGCGCATCCAGTGCTTCAAGGTAGTTTCCTTTCAATATGAAGTAATACGTATAGTTTACTTATTTTTGCCAAAACGATTCTCAATTTCGGCGAATAGCTCATCAACAATCTTATCTTCAGGCACTTTTCTAATAGGATTGCCGTTTTCAAACAACACAGCCTGGCCTTTGCCACAGGCAACGCCAAGGTCAACGCCCCTGGCCTCACCAGGTCCGTTAACAACGCAACCCATGACTGCCACAGAAATTGGAGCACGAACGCCATCCAGACGCTTGGTAACCTCTTCTGCAATAGGAATCATGTCAACGCCACACCTGCCGCACGTAGGGCAGCTTACCAGCTCTGGCTTAATGCGACGCATACCAAGAGCAGCAAGAAGCTCCCATGCTACATGAACCTCTTCTACAGGGTCGGCCGTTAGAGAGAGACGCATGGTATCGCCAATACCGCTCTCAAGCAAAATGCCCACCGCAGCTGAATTCTTTACCGTTCCCTGTCTTAACGCACCGGCTTCTGTAACGCCTACATGCAGAGGAATCTGTGGAAGCTCCTTGGGAAAGCGCTCGATATACCGCAAGTGTAGTAGGAACATCGTGAGCTTTTGCAGACAAGACAATATCGTCAAAACCGCGAGAAGAAAAGTGCTCAACAAAAGACTTTGACGATGCCACGAGTTTCTCGACAAGGGTCATATTCTGTCTTGTATCAAATTCTTTAGCAAGAGAGCCTGCATTGACACCAATTCTGATAGGAATATGGGCCTCTTTAGCTGCATCAATAACAGCGTCCACGCGTTCCATAGAGCCAATGTTGCCCGGATTAATTCGGAGCGCAGCAGCACCTCGCTTTGCAGCTTCAAGTGCAAGCTTGTAGTCAAAGTGAATGTCGGCGACAACAGGAAGTGGAGAGTATTTGCAAATCTCTTCAAAGCCATCCAAGGCCTTTGCATCAGGAATTGCCACACGGATAATCTCGCACCCTGCCTCGGCAAGCCCCTTGATCTGAAGGAGCGTTGCGTCTGGATCGTCTGTTTTAGTGGTGCACATAGACTGAACGGAAACGGGAGCGCCGCCGCCAACCTGGACAGATCCAACCATGACGGGATGAGTTTTTGTGCGAGCAATCTCAGACATAAAATCAGCTACCTAAACAGCAAATGAAGGATATCGTTTCGGAGCGCTACAACAAATACAAACAGGAAAAACGCCAGTCCAATGTAGGACAAAATATTTTGAACCTTGATAGACAGAGGCTTTCTAATAATCACCTGAATTACCTCAATCAGAATCTTTCCACCGTCAAGAGGTGGAATAGGTAAAAGATTCATGAATCCAAGTGACATGGAAATAGCTGCTACCAGCATAATAAGAGTCGAGAAGCCCTCTGCAGCAGCTTCTGATGCCATTACAGAAATTCCTACAACAGAAGACGACTGATTGAGAACTTCCATGGTCTGCGTTGGTATGAGCAGTCTGAGTGCAAACTGGCCAACCTGCGCAGCATACGATACAGCTGCAGCTGATGCGTCAACAAACGAGAAGTGATAGGTGGTCATAACAGGTGTCACACCGATGATTTTTATCGTCAGGACGCAAAACCGGCTTGATGGTAGTTTCAAGTTGAATGCCATTGCGCTCATACGTGACTGGGATATCCTTGCCTCCATTGGACATTGCATCCTTGATAGCAGTAGTAAGGTCTTCCCAGGTATGTACCTCTACCTTGTTAAAGGTAAGAATAGTGTCTCCGGCAGTAAGGCCTGAAATAGCAGCAAGAGATCCAGATTCAACAGAGCCGAGCTGAGCCTTGTTTTTGAGCTGCAGGAACGCCAACAAACATCAAAGAGCCAACTACCAGCACAAAGGCTAGCGCAATGTTGACCAAAGGTCCACCCAAGATCATGAGCAAACGTTTGGGAACATTTACACCAACATAGGTATGAGCCTTCTCTTGAGCAAAGAAATCATCAGCAGACATCTGTGGAACACGAGGCTCCCCTGCTGCTGTTGAGCCTTCAAGCTCAAAATTGTGGCCGCGATCATACTCACAGCGAAGCTCAGCATCTCTCGCAAGCGTCTGAAACGTGGTGTGTGCTAGCTCATCTGACTCTTTAACAAGCTCAATGGAGCCCCAATCTGCAAGGGTGTACAGCAGATTGTAGGCGCGCTCATCCTCACAGTTAAGTTTTGCTGCAAGAGCACCAACCTCAAGTGAACCCGACTCTTGAACGCTCATCAGAGCTTGTGGCAGCAGCTCATCTAGCTGGCCTTCCATGCCACAGATGCGGGTATAGCCACCAAAAAGAAGCGGCGTTACTCCAACCTCGGTGCCATACTTCTTGCTCTTATGAGAAAGCTTGTACCTGAACGGCATGCCCAAGAAAAACTCTGTGACACGAACGCCACACAGGCGAGCCATTCCGTAATGGCCAGCCTCGTGAACAAATACAAGAAGCGAGAGGACCAAGAGTCCCCAAAAAATTGGTGAAAGAATAGCTAACAAATTCACAAAATTCCTATCCCACAAAAGAGCGAGCTAAAGCTCGTGCTTCTGCGTCTACAAGCGTCAATTGTTGAAGGTCTTCTACCCTTTGGACATGAGAGGCATTCATGGTCTCTGCAACAATACGCTCGATATCAAGAAATGAACATCTTCCTCGCCTAAATGCATGGTTAGCAACTTCATTAGCTGCATTCATGATGCATGGAAGTGTTCCACCAACAGTTCCCGCATGACGAGCAAGGGCTAGGCATCCAAAGGTCTTCTCGTCAGCATAATCTCCTGTAAGAGGAGCAGTCTCTTGCCACTCAACCGGTTTGGCGATTGCTGGCCAGCGGTGCGGATAGCTCAGTGCAAACTGGATTGGTAGCCTCATGTCAGAGGCTCCAAGCTGCGCTTTTACGGAGCCATCCACAAACTCAACCATAGAGTGGATGCGGCTCTGGCGATGCACCAGCACCTCAAGCTTGTCCATTGGAGTATCAAAAAGATGATGAGCCTCAATGAGCTCAAGACCCTTGTTCATGAGCGTTGCACAGTCGATGGTAATCTTGGCGCCCATCTTCCAGGTTGGATGCGCTAAAGCGTCGTCGGCCGAGACATGCTTAAGCTGCTCACGAGAATATCCGAAGAACGGACCACCAGAACAGGTGAGCCAAATCCTCTGGATGTCGGCGGGATTCTCGCCAATAAGGCACTGGAAAATGGCGCTGTGCTCGGAGTCAACGGGAATGAGCTGACCAGGCTTAACCAACGGCATCAGCAGGTCTCCGCCAACAACAAATGACTCCTTGTTGGCGTATGCCAGCACCTTGCCAGCCTTTACAGCGGCTAGACCAGCGTAGATGCCAGCCTCTCCCACTACTGCGTTGACTACACAGTCAACCTCATCCAGCTCAGCGAGCGCCTGAACAGCCCTCAGGGCCAAAGCTTGTCTTGCAGCCTTGAGGCAAGCTGTCGAGAAGAACGTTGCCCTTGACACTTGTATCGGCAAAAAGCAACATATTTGCAGTTGAACTCATTTGCTGCCTTCACGGCAAACTCAGCCGACGACCTCACCGCAAGGGCAACTACCTGCACCTTTTGCGGGAAATGACGGCATACATCAAGCGTCTGCATGCCCACAGAGCCCGAAGCTCCAAGGACAGCAACACGTAAAGGCTCATGCCTTACAGCACGAGGCGCAGTGTCTTCAAAAATGCTCAAAACCTATGCTCCAAACGGCAGCGCAATAGGAAGCTTGACCTGGCTAAAGAGCACGGCAAGCTGAAAGAGAAGAAACGCCGCCATAGTTCCAAAAATCATCGAATCAGTTCTATCAAGCAGGCCACCATGACCAGGCATAATTGAACCGGAGTCTTTAAGTCCTACACCTCGCTTAATGCGAGACTCAAAGAGGTCTCCCACAACGGAGAAAATACCCTCAGTTACGCCAAAGAGCAGCGCAAACAGAGGATTCATGTCAATTGCACCAAACACGGCAATCAAGAACCACACCAGCATTGAGCCTAAAAGGCCACCGTAGAAGCCTTCCCAGCTCTTATTTGGAGAAATTCTTGGTGCCAGTTTATGCTTGCCAAATTTAGATCCAAACAAATACGCAAAAGAATCGTTAGCCCACACAGAGAGCATGACGGCAAGCGTGATCCAAGGAATAGAAAAACTAGGCTCTGTGGACCTCAGAAGCACTACCGTTGAAAGTGAGAGCGACGTATACAGAGGTCCAAAGGCCGTAACCGCCACGTCTGCAAGGTTTGCTCGCGGAGTAAGGACATACCAAAGGCCACAAAGGATAATCAAAAGCAGGGAGAATGCCAGCGGAAAAACGTGACCAAAATACGCAATTATGGGGAAAATAAGCGAGAAAACAAGGCCAAGAGGCTCGTTTGGCATACGTCCGCCCATACGACAAATGTGGAAGAACTCAGAGCAGCAAAGCCATGCCATGCCAGCAATCAAAACAATAGTGGCTTCTTTGCCAACAAACAGCGCAGCAAGTACAATAGCTGCATAAACTACGCCAGACAGAGTCCTGGTCAAAAGCTTTTCGGTAACGCCACGGACTCGCTGACCCATAAGGTTACCAGCGGATCGTTGCAGCTCTTTAAGTGAGCGACGAATCTCCAGCTTTTCAATCTGTCTATCAATTCCAACGCTACCTGTTTCTTCAGGATTAGGCTGAGCATCAGCAGGAATCCTAGAGGTAGGCCTTCTGGAATCGCGCGTATTGTCCACCACTATTTCACTCCTCCGAATCGCCTTTCGCGACCCTGATAGTCCTTAATGGCGCGCAAAAAATCCCACTTAGAGAAGTCAGGCCAGTAAGTTTGCGTGACATACAGCTCCGAGTAAGCCAGCTGCCATAGCAAATAGTTAGAAAGCCTCAGCTCTCCTGACGTACGAATCAACAGGTCTGGATCAGGAAGACCTGCCGTATAGAGGTTCTTCTCAAAATCTGCTGGAGTCACCGAGTCAGCGGACACGGTGCCCTCAGCAATTTGATGAGCGAGAAGAACAGCTGCCCTGGTTAGCTCCGCGCGGGAGCCATAATTGACCGCAAGCGCAAACGTCATACCAGTATTTTGTGCGGTCTCATCAAGTCCGCGCTGGAAGGTCTTGCGGGTCTTTTCTGGCAAGGCATCAAGGTCACCAAAGAAACGCAGCTTGACGTTTTCTTGATGGAACAGCGGAAGCTCTTTGAGCAGCGTCTCTGCAAAAAGACGCATAAGTAAGTCAACCTCACGCTGAGGGCGTTTCCAGTTTTCTGTAGAGAACGCATAAACCGACAGAACGTCCAATCCAAGGCGCACGCTTGTAGTAACAGCCTCGCGCAAAGAAAGAACACCGGCCTTATGACCTTCAGTTCTGTCAAGTCGGCGAGCTGTAGCCCATCTGCCGTTTCCATCCATAATGATGGAAACGTGAGACGGAATAGTTTCTAAATTGATATCAGAGAGACTGATATCTTCTGGTGCGTCTGAGAAATACTGGACGAGTTTGTCTGTATCAAACTGCACTTAAATCTCCATGATTTCTGAAGTCTTGGTCTTAAGAAGAGACTCGATCTGTGCAATATAGGTATCGGTCAGCTTTGAATACCGTTCTTCTCGCGCTTCTGATCGTCCTCAGAGAGCTCCTCATCGCGCTCAATCTTGCCGTTAACGTCACGACGAACGTTACGAACAGCTACGCGAGCCTCCTCAGCAATCTGAGAGCACTCTTTAGCAAGCTCACGGCGGCGCTCCTCAGTTGGCATTGGGAAAGGAAGTCTGATAGCAGAACCGTCATTGGATGGAGTAATGCCAAGGTCAGAAGTCTCAATGGCCTTCTCGATGCTCTTAAGAGCGGTCTTGTCCCATGGCTCTACAAGCAGCATAGATGCCTCTGGAACCTTGATGGCCGCAAGCTGAGAAATTGGAGTTGGCTGGCCATAGTAGTCAACCTTAATGTGATCAAGTGCATGTGGATTTGCGCGACCAGTACGGACGCGGCCAAAGTTATTCTTAAGTGCCTCGATGCACTTCTCCATAGACTGCTTAGCTTTATCAGAATGAACGCTCATTAGTCCTCCTCAACGACAGTGGTACCGACTTCTTCTCCGGAAATTGCCTTCATGAAAACGCCTTCAGACTGCATGTCAAATACAAGAATTGGCATCTTATTGTCCTTGCACAGCGCAATTGCTGCAGCGTCCATAACCTTAAGTTCTTTGGCGAGAACATCTTTGTAAGTGACGGTGTCGTACTTAACTGCATCTGCATGAGTAACAGGGTCGCAGTCGTAAATGCCATCTACCTTTGTTGCCTTCATTAGTGCCTCAGCACCAATCTCGCAAGCGCGAAGAGCTGCAGCGGTATCAGTGGTGAAGTAAGGGTTACCTGTACCGGCAGCAAAGATAACAATACGACCCTTCTCAAGGTGCCTGATAGCACGACGACGAATATAAGGCTCTGCAACCTGAGCCATAGAAATTGCGCTCATAACGCGGCAATCCATGCCGTTGCGCTCAAAACAATCCTGAAGCGAGAGAGCGTTAATTACGGTTGCAAGCATGCCCATGTTGTCTCCCTGGGCACGATCCATACCAGCTGCTGCCTGAGAAACGCCTCTGAAGATGTTTCCGCCACCAACAACAATGGCAACCTGAACGCCAGACTCCCAAACAGGCTTAATTTCTTTAGCAAGCATTTCTGGGATTGAAGGGTCAATACCAAAGGATTGCTCACCCATCAATGCTTCACCAGAAAGCTTTAAAAGTACTCTTTTGTATTTAGCTGAAGACAAAGCTTCCTCGCTCTCTCCGTTTGCCATAGTTGTAATAATTTTAACAAACGACACCGTAAGTTTTGCAGGAATCACGGTAAAAAGAGCCGGTTGAAGACAACCGGCTCAAAATAATTGAAGTAAAAAGTCTTACTCTTCACCAAAAAGCAAAAACGTACGAAGCTGACAATCTTAACCTCGTCGTCAACCTTCTTGGAGAGCAGCTTTGCGTACTCAGAAATGGTCATATCTGGATCCTTAACAAATGCCTGCTCAGTAAGGACGTACTCCTTGTAGTACTTCTCGAGACGACCATAAGCCATCTTCTCCTGAATAGCCTCAGGCTTGCCGGACTCAGCTGCCTGTGCCTTGTAAATGGAGAGCTCGTGATCAACGATGTCCTGTGGAACATCCTCACGGCGAGCAGCAACTGGAGCAGCTGCAGCTACCTGCATTGCAACATCGTGTGCAAAGTTCTTGAAGTCCTGAGACTCAGCGGTCTCTGGCTTGTTGAACTCAAAGGTAACAATGTCAGCAAGCTTGCCACCAAGGTGAATGTAACTAGCAAGAGCGCCGTTTGCAGCCTCAACGCGCTGGAAACGAAGAACGCGCATGTTCTCGCCGATGTTGTGGATCTTATCGGTGATTGCCTCGTCAACAGTCTCGTCGCCAAGCTTAGCAGCCTTGAGCTCCTCAACGTCAGCTGGGTTGCTCTCAACGACAACTGCAGCAAGATCGCCAGCAAAGCCGGTGAACTGTGGGTTAGTACCAACAAAGTCGGTCTCGCAGGAGAGCTCGAGAATTGCGCCAGTCTTGCCGTCTGGGCTGATGAAAGTAGCAATGGTGCCCTCGTTGGTGTCACGGCCAGCACGCTTAACTGCCTTAGCAACGCCCATAGTACGAAGGATGTCTACTGCCTTTTCAATATCGCCCTCAGCCTCGACGAGTGCCTTCTTGCACTCCATCATAGGAGAGCTGGTCATATCACGAAGCTGCTTAACAAGTGCTGCGGTAATCTCTGCCATGTTTTCCTCCCAAATCTACTGAATAATTAAATTATTTGACCCGTTGCTAAGAGTTACTCAGCAGCTGGGGTCTCGGACTCAGCGCCCATCTCTTCAGCAGAAATCTGCTCCTTGCCGCTACCTGCAAGAATTGCGTCTGCAGCAAGCTGGCACATAAGAGAAATGGAACGAATAGCATCGTCATTTGCAGGAATGCCGTAATCAACAACATCTGGATCAGAGTTGGTGTCAAGCAGGGAGACAACTGGAATGTGAAGACGGTTTGCCTCACGAATTGCGTTCTCCTCACGCTTGGAGTCAACAACAAAGAGAGCCTGTGGAAGAGAAGTCATATCACGGACGCCACCGAGGTTAAGCTGAAGCTTCAGAAGCTCCTTGTTCTTAAGAGCCTGCTCCTTCTTAGGAAGAGCTGCCATACGGCCATCCTCTACCATTGCCTCAAGCTCCTCAAGGCGCTTAATGCGGGAACGCATGGTGACAAAGTTGGTAAGCATACCGCCAAGCCAACGCTGGTTGATGTAAGGCATGTTTGCACGAGCTGCCTCAGTAGCGATTGGCTCCTGAGCCTGCTTCTTGGTGCCGACGAAGAGAACGCGGCCACCCTTAGATGCAACATTCTTCAAGAAAGTGTAAGCAGCGTCTGCGCCAAGCATGGTCTGCTTAAGGTCAAGAATGTAAATGCCGTTGCGCTCACCAAAGATGTATGGCTTCATCTTAGGGTTCCAACGACGAGTCTGGTGACCATAGTGGCAACCAGCATCCAGAAGAGTCTGAATAGTAATCTTTGCAGCCATTTTTTACCTCCATTGGTTGTTCCTCCGTACGAGTTCAAACCTTGTTAAAAACCACCCAACACCTGGCTTAGCGTTAGGCACCGCGGCAAACAAGTAGTCGTACGTGCGATTTTGTGCTGTTTGGTAACAGCATGTTGTGCTTCTACACAACTTTTGAAAGTATAACAGGAAAACAAGGGCTGCGTCTATAAAGAATTTAGACCATAACCTCTACAAATACTGCACAAATACATTCACCTTCCAAGTGCAAAATCTTCCGTAACAAAGCACGGTTTATTTTGATCTTGGATGAGCTGCCTTTGCTGCTTCTTTAAGTCTATCAACTGACAAATGCGTATACACCTGCGTAGTTGAGAGCGACTCATGGCCTAAAAGTTCCTGGACAATACGCAAGTCTGCTCCACCGCCAAGAAGCTCCGTGGCGTACGTATGCCTCATTGCATGTGGAGAAAGTGAGCTGTCTAGTCCTGCAGCCACTAAATACGACGAGAAAACCTTGCGCAAAGAATCAGCGCTCATGTCATTTCCTCTGACAGAAATAAAGAGAGCTGAGTGTGCACGCCCTGATTTGTCTTTTAACAAGAGCGTAGGGCGAGAAGACCTAAGGTACTTCTTAAGCCACTCAATTGCAGACTCATACAACGGAACAATTCTCTCTTTAGACCCTTTACCAAAGAGACGTACAGTTCCATTTTGTAAATCAACCTGTTCAAGCTTGAGAGACGCCACCTCAGAAATACGAGCTCCTGTTGCATACAAAAACTCAAGAAATGCTCTATCTCTAAGCCCTACCACGGTTGAAACATCACATGATTCTAAAAGCCTATTTACATCAGAATCAGTCATAGTATGTGGAAGATTTCGTGGCGCTCGAGGATTGCTGAGCGCAAGAGCCGGGTCTGTGGCAATCAGTTTTTCTCGCTGCATCCATTTATAAAAACCACGCAACGCAGATAAATGCCTATTTAGTGTTTTTGCTGAATATTGAGCCTGTTTGAGATAGGCCAAATAGAGACGAAGGCTTCTGTGATCAACCCGAGTTACCGCAACACCTTCCCTACTACACCACTGCTCAAATGCCAAAAGATCAGTCTGATATGACCTTAGGGTATTCTCGGAGAGATTCCTGACCTTACTTAGATACTCAATAAATTGTTCAACGTGACTACCCTGCTCTTTTGAAATAGCCACGTTAATCACACTTCATGCAATCAAAAAGTTCCTGACGAGAAGAGATGTAGTCATCAAAGTCTTTATGAGCGCGCTCTGCCATCTTCTGACGTCGCTCGTCTTTTCTTTTTACATGCTCATCCAGTGGCTCAAAAATTCCAAAGTTAACATGCATGGGTTGGTAATCTTTGGTGTGTGGGTTTGTCGCATAACCCACAAGAGAGCCAAACGAAGTGGTCAAAGGAAGCCTGACTTCCTCTTTGCCCAACAGACGAGCATACATGTTTAGTGCAGCAAGTAATCCAGATGCTATAGCCTCAACATAGCCTTCTGTACCCGTAATTTGACCTGCAAGAATAGTAGAAGTTCCCGGAATTCCAAACGAGCCGTCAAGCGCATGAGGAGAGTCAACAAAAGAGTTTCTGTGCATGACGCCGTAGCGAACAAACTCAGCGTTTTCCAACCCTGGGATGAGGGTAAATACGCGCTTTTGTTCTCCCCAGGTAAGATTTGTCTGAAAACCAACCAAATTAAATGCTGTTTTAGCTGCATTTTCTGCACGAAGCTGAACTGCTGCCCAGGGGCGTTTACCCGTTCTGGGGTCAATAAGTCCTACTGGCTTCAAAGCGCCAAATCTAATGGAATCATGTCCTGTTCTTGCTACTTCCTCAATAGGCTGACAAGCTTGGAACAAATCAGACTGCTCAAATCGTGGCCAATAACACGTTTAGCTGAAAGTAACTCATCAACAAATGTGTCGTATTCCTCTTTATTCATTGGGCAATTGAGGTAATCACCAATTCCCAAGTCCTCATAACGAGATTGAGAGAAGGCAATTGAATGGTCAATTGATTCATAAGACACAATAGGCGCTGCTGCATCAAAAAACGACATTCTGTTAGTTCCAACACGCTTAGAAATTGCTTCGTACAAACTATCTGAGCACAGTGGTCCTGCAGCAATAACTGTTGGCTCATCAGATAACTCCGTGACCTCTGCATGAGTTACCGAGATGTTTGGATGATTTCTGATCTGCTCAGTAACAGCCTTTGAAAAATCTTCTCTATTAACCGCAAGAGCGCCGCCTGCGGGAACAGAGTTTTCTTCTGCTATACGGAGCAGAAAACTACCCATCTTTTTAAGCTCAGACTTTAAAATTCCAGCTGCAGAATCTTCCTTAGTGGACTTCAGAGAGTTGGAACAGACCAGCTCAGCAAACATATCTGTGTGGTGTGCTGGAGAAGAAACAACAGGGCGCTGCTCAATGAGCTCTACAGAAACACCACGTGAAGCAAGCTGTAAAGCACATTCGCTTCCAGCTAAACCAGCGCCAACTACAGTAACTTTTTGTGTCATTGTTCACCTATCACACACTACGAATCCAAATAAAACTCTTTAGAAGGAGTATACCTTCCATCCGGTAATCTTTTTACCATTCCACGAGCTTCATAATCAGTAAGAGAATTTAACACGGTAAGTACGTTTTCTGATAGCCTCCATGCAAGCTCTTCTGGTCTTGAAGGAGAAGCAATAAGTGCAGATAAAAGTGGTGTCAACTTCTTATCTTGCTTCAATTGTTCCTGAACTAGGCAATCAAAATCTAAAGAGATTGCAATACCCAACGATGTCTCATCAGGAATAATTTGAGCACCTTCAGCAATTAGTCTATTAGTGCCAGCAGAAGCTGGAGAAAAAATAGATCCAGGTATTGCATAAATAGTTTACCAAGTGAGTTAGCAAATTCGGCAGTGCTCATGGTGCCCGAGCAAAGTCCTGCCTCCGTTACCAGAAGCACTTTTCCTAACGCTGCAATTACTGCATTTCTCCTGGGAAATGCATAGCGCCTAGGTGGTGTTCCCCACCTATCTAAAGATATAACCGCTCCCCTTCCTTCTCGTGCTGCTTCAAAGAGATCTAGCGATGTAGTTGGGTACGTTACATCAGCGCCACAACCTGCTACTACAACGGTTTTTCCGCCAGCATTAAGCGCAGATATGCCCGCCGTATAGTCGCAGCCAAGCGCTCCTCCAGAGACCACCACGATATTGTTATCGGCAGCGCATCTACCAGCCATTTCTGCAATTGCCATACCGTAAGGAGTGGCTCTACGAGCCCCAATTACCGACATACAAGGTGCTTGCAAAACATTTCTATCCCCCATTCCATAAATCATTTCAGGTGGATGGTTAAGCAGTAGCAACTCTTTTGGATAATCCTCATCTTCTGATGAAATCTCCCATCTCTCCATTACTACTCCAAAGAACGAGACCTATAAGCCACAGCCTCAGATACGTCGTCTTTTGTCACTTTTTCATGGTGAGCAATATCTGCGATAGTCCGTGCAACTCTGCAGGTACGCGTTATTGCTCTACCTCCTAAATGAAGTCCTCGAGCAAATCTATGCAATAGTTGCAACGCTGACTCATCAAAACTCTCCACGTACTTTTGGCGAGAAGTACTTTCTACTCCACGGGTTTCTCGCCAAGAGGCAAAATCTCTACCAGAAATAACAAGAGAGCGCATGCCTGCTGACGTGAGTCCTAGCTCACCTTGAATTACTCGATCAGAAGAAGGTCGAGCTACATCACACACAATATCTATTCGATCCATCAAAGGACCTCCAATTTTTGACTGATAGGTAGAAATCTTTCCTGGAGAGCACTTGCAAGAGTGCGTTTTGTCTCCAAAGTAACCACAGGGACAAGGATTAGCTGCAGCAATGAGCTGAAACTGAGAAGGAAACTTATATATGCCATCAACTCGCGCAAGACGAACGTATCCATCTTCAATAGGCTGACGTAAAACCTGCAGCGTATTAGAAGCAAACTCGGGCAACTCATCTAAAAAGAGCACGCCTTTATGGGCAAGAGAAATTTCGCCTGGGATGACAGGTCTGCCACCTCCCAATCATGCCTGCTACAGAAGCTGAATGATGAGGAGACCTAAAGGGCCGTACACCTGCTTGAATAGAATCTGTTTCGCACCCCGCTACAGAATGTATGAGCAATACCTCATCGCGCTCTTCTTTAGAAAGTTCTGGGAGGATAGTTGGAATTCTTTTAGCAAGCATTGTTTTACCTGCACCTGGCGGGCCAATCATGAGCATCCCCAGGTTTCCTGTGGCTGCGATTACGATAGCTCGCTTGACTAATTCCTGGTCAATCACCTCTTCAAAGTCTAAATTCTCGCTGAGCATTGCTGTTTCAACAGAATGCTTACGCTGAACCAATGGCTTACAAAATAATGGATCTCTTAAGCTCAGATTAAGCAGCGATTGGATTCCAATAACATGATTCCAGTCAGAGCCAAACAAATTGCAGTCCGAAGAAGAAATAAGCTTCATCCCTAGCTTCTTTAGCAAGCATTGCATACGCTGCCATGCCTCTGACAGAAGAGATCTTGCCGTTTAATGAAAGCTCTCCAACAAATAACCTGTTGTGCACAATCTCTTGAGGAATCTGACCAGTAGCCGCAAGAATAGCAACAGCTATAGGTAAATCAAATCCAGTTCCTGTCTTTTTTATATCTGCAGGTGTCAGATTGATTGTTACCAGCAATCGAGGAATGGTAAATCCGGCAGCTTTTAGTGAGCATCTCACACGAGAGCGAGATTCCATAATGGAACTGTCGGGCATACCCACAATAGTTATTCCAGGAATGCCACCTGAAATGCCCACTTCCACATCTACAGGAATTGCCTCAATCCCTCTTAGAGTTGCTGTATGAACACAAATGGTTGCCTGACTCATTGCTCATCCCAGCTAAAAGCCCCAATTAAATGCCTTAGGCTTGCTGTGCTTGGAGCTACAAGATTAATAGCAACAACATCAAATCTAATAGAAGTAAGTGCTGGATGAAGCGCCGCATACATAAGTGCAAGCGTTCTGTATTTTTCTTGCTTTGCCCTATTTACAGCCAGCTCAGGCATGATGCTATCGTCTTTGTTCAAAATACGTCTTGTCTTTACCTCAACAAGCACAACGTTATCGCCATCTTGAGCAACAATATCAACCTCACCAATCTGACACGTCCAGTTAGTTTGGATAATTTTGTAGCCTCTTTTGATGAGGTATTTTGCAGCGATCTCCTCGCCTTTCTCACCAATTTGGCGAGAAGACATCTCTTCTAGCGGAATTCTGCTCTCTTGTTCGTCATCCTCTTGAGGGCTCTTATCCTGAGTCTTTGGATCTTCCTGTGGTACAGGCTTCTCCTCCACCTCGTTAGCTGTTGCGCCTTCATGCTTACTTGCTTCTTTCTTGCTCATAACTCTCCTTTCGTTGTGGGAGAGTTCAGTTTGCAGGAGCACTTTGACACTAACTTGGCCACTATCTGTCCAAGCAGCGTAATGATTCTGTCGGAACTAAAAAATTTGATGTAATTAATTTGCGCCTCTAGAAAAAGCCCGTTCAATCCTCTCGGAATGAACGGGCGTCTATTTAAATCTGCAAGTTAATCTGATTACTTACATTAGGTGTATTAAAACAGTCTTTGCGTCTTAACAAAGTTTCCACAAAACGAAGCTCTATGTATAGGAGAAAGTCCCCTCTCACCAATAGCTTCAATGTGTTCAGCAGAAGCATATCCTTTACATTCTGCCAGGTGATAGCCGGGGTACTCCTCGTCATAAGCCACCATAAGAGCATCTCTTGTTACCTTTGCCACAATTGAAGCGGCGGCAATAGAAGCAATGCGTGCATCACCCTTAACAAGAGTCTTTTCTTTGGGGTGGATATGCATAGGATTTCCATCAATCAAGACGCAATCAGGCTCAATACCTGTGTTTTTGACAGCCTGAAGCATAGCGTCTCTCAAACACTGAGCCATGCCAACTTCATCAATTCTTTGAGGAGCAATATGAGCAATGCCAATTGCTGTAGCAACTTCTTGAATTTGTGCCGCTAGAATCTCTCGCTTTGTTGCGGTTAATTTTTTGGAATCGTTTAGGCCATAGATGATTGGGTCCTCTGGCAAACATACCGCACAAACCGTTAAAGGGCCAGCTACAGAACCTCTGCCCACCTCATCAACACCAACAACAAGTCCGCCCCCAGAAAGCTCCTTCTGAAAGCGATACATTTCTTCTACACGGGTCTTCTCGGCATGTTCTTTTTCAATGCGCCTTTTAGCTGATTCTAGAGCCTTGATAACCTGTTTACGAGGGTCCTCGCTATAACGAGCTATGAGTTCGTATACCTCAGTCTCTGGGGCATCGCTTAAACGAGCAATTATATCTTTAGCAGAATCAGCCATGTTTTCTCCAAACTACACGACTATGGTACTAAAAAAGCCGCCCGGAGGCGGCTTTAAAGAGCATATGAAGTTGATTAGCGCTTCTCGCGAAGACGAGCAGCCTTACCAACACGATCGCGCAGGAAGTAGAGCTTAGCGCGGTGAACAACACCGTGGCGAAGAACCTCAAGCTTAGCAATCTTTGGTGAGTGAAGTGGGAAAGTACGCTCAACACCAATGCCAAAGCTGATCTTACGAACGGTAAAGTCTCACGGGAACCCTCGCCGGAAAGACGAATGATGTCACCCTGGAAGACCTGCTCACGAGTACGGTCACCCTCGACAATGCGATAGTGAACCTTTACGTTGTCACCAACGCGGACCTCAGGAATGTCCTCGCGGATCTGCTGACGCTCAATAGCGCGAATGTAGTCCATTGTTTCCTCATCTCTAGAGGTGCCGACACCCTTGCGAACGACACATAGTTAACACACAGACGGAAAGTATACGTGAATACTTCCCACTGTACAAGGGTTAGTTTGGATAAAACTTACTTTACATATCTTCTTTTACCCCAGGAACGCGGCAAGCGAAGATCTTCAAACACCCTGGTTGCATATCTATCGGTCATACCAGACACGTAATCTGCTACTTGGATTTCTGGATGATCAAAGTCATGACACTTATATTCTGAGGGAACCTCATCTAAATGGTTAACAAAGTAATCAAACAGCTCAATGATGAGGTCATATGCCTTGGGTTCTTCGTATTTTGCGTCTCCTGATGCGTACAGATTAGCAAACAAGAATGCTCTCATGGTCATCATAGCGCCCCACATGGAGTCAGTCATTTTAATGTCGCCTACGCGAGAACTCTCAGAGACAATATCGTGAACCATGTTTCAATACGCTCAGGTGAGCTATTACCAAGAACCTCTCGAGCTTCAGTTGGAAGATACTCCTCCGAAAGAAGTCCTGCTCGTTTTGCATCATCAATATCGTGCGTTACATACGCAATGCGGTCCGAAATGGCAACAATTCTTCCTTCTGCTGTTTCTGCTCGTAGATTACCTGAATGGCATCTAATACCATCAATAACCTCATGAGAAAGATTAAGACCTTGTCCGTCTTTCTCCAGATACTCAACAATGCGGGCACTCTGCTGATTATGAGCAAAAATATACTCATTTTCTGGAGCATCGGGGTCCATCCCCCTATACAGGCTAATGGCGTGCGAAAGCGCCTTCTCGCCAATATGGCCAAACGGTGTATGACCTAAATCATGTCCAAGTGCAATTGCCTCAGTCAGGTCTTCGTTTAAGCCAAGAGGACGCGCAATTGAGCGTGCAATCTGAGAAACCTCAAGCGTATGAATAAGACGAGTCCTATAGTGGTCCCCTTCTGGGGCGAGAAAAACCTGTGTCTTGTGAGCAAGTCTTCTGAAGCTCTTGCTGTGCAGAATACGATCTCTATCACACTGATAACAGGTACGGTACTGGTCAGGTTCCTCTGCAATCGCACGACCTTTACTTTGATCAGAAAAAGCCGCTTCAGGAGATAAGATTTGATGCTCGCGAGCTTCAAGATCTTCTCGTCTAATGGATAACATAGAACCTCCTTGTACCTGCCTCTTTACCTCATAATAGCAGGATATTACTATCTAGCAAAAGAGGGCGACCGAAAGCCGCCCTCTAGAGTTTGTTGCAGTGTGTCTTGAAGAAAACCTACTTAGTAGCAATCTTCTGTGGACCACCGTTAGCCTGAATCTTAGCCTGTGCTGCAGCAAGACGTGCAATTGGTACACGATATGGTGAGCAGGAGACATAGTCAAGACCAAGGTTGTAGTACATGTGGATGGACTCTGGATCTCCACCGGTCTCACCGCAGACACCAATGGTGAGGTTAGGATTACCCTTACGGCCACCCTCAACGCCCATACGGACAAGCTCTGCGACACCCTTATCAAGGGTTGCGAATGGGTTGGTCTTAACAATCTTGCGCTCAAGATAGAGAGGCATGAATGCGGACTCAACGTCGTCACGAGAGAAGCCAAGGCAGGTCTGGGTGAGGTCGTTAGTACCGAAGGAGAAGAAGTCTGCGTGCTTAGCAATCTCCTCAGACATGATAGCTGCACGTGGAAGCTCGATCATGGTACCAACTGGGATGTTGAGCTCAACACCGTACTCGTCAGCAACCTGCTTGATGGTCTGCTCAACCTCTTCACGGACCTGGATAAGCTCCTCTTCGAAGCCAACCAGAGGAACCATAATCTCTGGGCGAGGGTCAAGACCAACGCGCTTAAGCTCTGCAGCTGCGCTTGCGATAGCGCGGACCTGCATAACATTGAGCTCTGGGTAGACAAGACCAAGGCGGCAGCCACGGAGGCCGAGCATTGGGTTTGCCTCCTGGAAGGCATCAAACTTAGCGAGAAGAGCACGCTTTGCAGCGGCGTCCTTACCCTGCTCCTCATCATGAGCAATCTCAACGTCAAGCTCACGTGGGGAATCAAGGAACTCGTGCAGTGGTGGGTCAAGAAGACGGACAACAACGTCTTTGCCGTCCATTACCTTGAACATACCAAGGAAGTCGCCCTTCTGAGCGCGGCCGAGCTGCTCAATAGCAAGCTGCTTAACGTCCTCAGAGTCTGCAAGGATGAAGTCCTGAATGAGGTGCTTACGCTCACCAAGGAACATGTGCTCAGTACGGTCAAGACCAATTGCCTCAGCGCCGTTATCAACGGAAGTCTGAGCATCTGCTGGGTTATCAGCGTTTGCACGTACGCCAATGACGCGACCACGGGACTCGTCAAGGCGGACCTCATCTGCCCATGCAAGGATGGTCTGAAGGTCACCAGAAAGCTCTGGCTGAACAAGCTCAACAGCACCAAGGATGACGTCACCAGTGGTACCGTCGATGGAGATAACATCGCCCTCGTTAACAACAAGGCCGGAATCAGCAACGGTGAAGCGCTTGTTAGCAGCATCAATGCGAAGTGTATCAACACCGCAGACGCAAGGAGCGCCCATACCACGAGCAATAACAGCAGCGTGACTGGTCTTGCCGCCGTGGGAAGTCAGGATGCCCTCTGCAGCAACCATGCCGTGGAGGTCATCTGGGGTGGTCTCCCAGCGGACAAGAATACAAGGCTTGCCTGCCTCTGCAAAAGCCTCAGCGTCTGCAGAAGAGAAGACTGCAGCACCAACAGCTGCACCAGGAGAAGCGTTAAGACCCTTAGCAATGGTCTCGTACTCAGCGTTAGGATCAAACTGTGGGTGCAGAAGCTGATCGAGCTGCTCAGGAGCAACACGAGAAACAGCCTGCTCCTTGGTAATACGACCCTCTTCGTACATCTGAATTGCAACCTTGAGTGCAGACAGAGCAGTTCGCTTACCAACACGAGTCTGAAGCATCCAGAGCTTACCATTCTCAATGGTGAACTCGATGTCCATCATGTCTGCGTAGTGATCCTCAAGAATCTCGAAGACGTGGAAGAGCTCCTCGCCTGCCTCCTTGAGTGCAGGAACCTTGACAAGGTCTGCAATAGGCTCAGTGTTACGAATACCAGCAACAACGTCCTCGCCCTGAGCGTTAATTAGGAAGTCACCGTAGCGCTCGTTGGTACCATCTGCAGGTTACGAGTAAATGCAACACCAGTTGCAGAAGTCTCACCCTTGTTACCAAAGACCATGACCTGAACGTTAACTGCAGTACCAAGCTCGTCAGGAATCTTGTTCTGCTTACGATAAAGGATTGCGCGGTCATTCATCCAAGAACCAAAGACTGCCTGCTCTGCAAGGCGGAGCTGGAGATATGGATCGGATGGGAAGACAGCGTAGCCGTTCTTGGAGACCTCTGGGTGCTCCTTAACGTCAACGTTTGCAGCAAAGATGCCCTTGAACCAAGTTACAAGGTCACGAAGGTCATTTGCATCCAGCTCTGTATCAAGCTTAACGCCCTTCTCGGCCTTCTTAGCAGCAATTGCATCCTCAAAGAGCTGTCCAGAAACGCCCATAACAACGCCAGAGAACATCTGAACAAAACGACGGTAAGAGTCCCAAGCAAAGCGCTCGTTACCAGTCTGCTTAATGAGGCCCTGAACGGACTCATCGTTAAGACCAAGGTTAAGAACAGTGTCCATCATGCCAGGCATGGAGAATGGTGCACCAGAACGGACGGAGACAAGCAGTGGATCTTCTGCATCGCCTAGCTTCTTGCCCATGCGCTCCTCAAGGGTAGCCATAGCTGCATCAATCTCATCAGTGACGCCCTCAGGCCAGACGTTGCCGTTGTTGGAATAAGCAACGCAAGTTTGGCAAGTAATTGAGAATCCTGGAGGTACAGGCAGGCCAATCTTAGACATCTCTGCAAGGTTTGCTCCCTTGCCACCAACAATCCACTTTGCCTCTTCTACGGATGCGCCAGCGACCTCAGTAACATCGTTACCGGCGTGGTCCTTTCCGAAGCTGTAAACGTGCTTCTCGGACATAACACTCCAAACTCTCAAACTGTCACACGCAAAGCGTGCACCAACACAATTGAACGCAAAGACATCAAACCAAACAAAGTTGGTTCTGTCCTCACATTCATAGTATGTTACCAACCTACGCGATTCATCTGAACAAAATAACGGTGAGCGGTCAATATCGACCGTTCACAGAATTATTTACAAACTTATGATTGCAAATTGTGAAATTCTCCATAAAGAAAATGAGCACCCAAAATGGATGCTCATTTAACTTTTTGATATTTTGAGGCGTCAGCACTCTCTTAGCGAGTAACTCCCTCAAAGAATGCGCCAATTGCGTGGCTTGGCTCTTCGCCGGTAAGCGTAGAAATAACGTTTACCGCTGGTCCCAGAAGATCGATTGATGGGATGAGGCGCTGATCAAGCTCACGACGAATCTCTCTTCTGAGAGAGCCATCCGCAAAGGTGTGGAAGACTGCACGAGGGCGATTCTCATCTTCATGCTCATTGAAGTATGCACGAACATCATCAACGCTATGAATGTTTGGAACCCTTACAATCTCTACGGAATCATCGCCAAACTGAGCAGCAGCAGCCTTAACTACTGCAGCACCGGTCTCTCCACGAGAGTCTGACAAAACGTAGACGATAGGCAGACCATCACCAAGAGAGTTGTTATCAATGTCAAGTGTGCTCATGCTGTAACCCTTTCAGTCAAGTATTCAGAAAGATACAAACATTTATCAATCTAAGCGTACCCTACTTCTTGCGAGAAAGCACACTAATATCGGCGACATTACTAAATACCTGGGCAAATTTGTTCAAAAGACGCAAACGATTTCGGCGAACGGTATCATTTTCGTCCATGACAAGTACTTTGTCGAAGAAAATATCAATTGGCTCCCGCAGCTGAGACAGCGCAGAAACAGCAGCGGCATAGTCTGCACCAGCAAGAGCAGCAGCCACTTGCTTCTGGCCCTCTTCGCAAGCAGCGAGCAATGACATCTCTGGCTCAGTGAGAAAGCTCTGTATCAACTTCTACGCCAAGAGAAGCGTCACTGAGGTGAGCTGCACGTGCATAAGCAGTAGCAAGGTCCTCAAAGAGCTCAGGCTCATTCTGACGTGCTTCATCAAGTGCGCGAGCACGCTGAAGGAACTCATCAGGATTGATAACGCCAATTGCACTAACAGCCTCAATAGCATCTGCAGAGATCTTCTCGTCCTTAGCAATAGATGCAAGGCGGCCAATAAAGTACTGCTCAACCTGGGACTGAACAGACTCGTCAACAGCAAGACCCTGCTGGCGGTAAAGCTCCAGAGAGCTTGCAATAAGCTTCTTGAGGTCAAGGTTGGAGGTAGAACGGACCAGTGCAATGACGCCAATTGCTGCACGACGAACAGCGTAAGGATCGGAAGAGCCGGTTGGTGGCTCGTTGATAGCAAAGATGCCGCAGATGGTATCAAGCTTGTCAGCAATAGCTACAAAGCGACCAATCTGGCCACTTGGGGAGCTCGTCGCCAGCAAAAACGAGGACGATAGTGCTCGCGAATAGCTGCAGCTACATCGCTCTTCTCGCCAGCAGCCTCTGCGTAGTAGCCGCCCATAACGCCCTGCTGGCTGGTGAACTCGACAACCGCCTGGCTGACAAGGTCTGCCTTTGCAAGATGAGCAGCGCGAGCAGCAAGCTCAGCCTCTTCCTGGTTGGAAGTCTCGTCAAGCGCAATCTCTGCAGCAAGAGCCTCCATACGCTGAGTCTTCTGCAGAACAGTTCCGAGCTTCTCCTGGAAGACAACGGTCTCTAGGCGCTGAGCAAACTCATCAAGCGTATGCTTCAAGTCCTCCTCAAAGAAGAACTTAGCGTCGTCGAGGCGAGCACGAACAACACGCTCGTTACCGTCAATGACGCGCTCAGCACAAGATGGATCAGCGTTTGAAACCACAATAAACTCTCGAGTCAGCTTGCCTTCAGCGTCATAAATTGGGAAATAGCGCTGGTTAGAGAGCATGGACTCAGTAATAATCTCTGAAGGAACGTTAAGGAATTCCTCGTCAAAGGTGCCCACAAGAACCTGAGGCCACTCGGTAAGGTTGATGACCTCCTCAAAGACCTTCTCTGGCATATCAACGTAAGATCCTGGACGAGCAGCCTCAACCTCTTTAATGCCAGCGAGAATAACGTCTTTGCGCTGCTCCTGAAGCAAAACACCAGCATCTTTGAGCACCTGCTCATAGTCAGCTGGAGTAGCTACCTCATGGTAACCAGGTCCAAGAACACGGTGACCCTGAGTAGTGTTTGAGCTAGTTACATCAGCGTACGTAACAGGAACAATCTCTGAACCAAAGAGGACGCAAAGCCAACGAACAGGGCGAACATAGCGCTCGTGGAAAGATCCCCAGCGCTGGCTGCGAGGCCAGTCAAGAGCAGCAATCCAAGAAGTTGCCAGCTCAGAGAGAATCTTTGTGGCAGGAACTGAAGGAATGTTGAGCTCTGCAAAAACGTACTCGTGACCATCGGTATCTACACGACGGGTCAGCGCATCAGCACTTACGCCGCACTTACGAGCAAATCCCTCAGCAGCCTTGGTTGGTTTACCCTCTGCATCAAAAGCAATCTCTGCCTTAGGACCACGCTTGACCTCGGAAATCTCTTCTGTAGCCTCAGCAACGTCCTTTACATAGGCAGTTAAACGACGAGGTGTCGAGAGGATCTTAACCTCTCCAAATGACAAACCAGAGTCTTTAAGTTCGGAAACGACAAGCTTATTGAACTGAGCAATAGCTTTCTGCAATGGAGCAGAAGGCATCTCTTCAGAACCAATCTCAAAAAGGAAGTCTCTAACCTCAGCCATTTAAGCCACCTCCTCCTGAGTAGTTGATGTAGGCGCTTTCTTGGAAGCAACCTCCTCCAAATACGATTCGCAGCATGCCTTAGCAACGGTGCGAACGCGAAGAATATAGTTAGCTCTTTCAACAGCAGAAAGAGCACCACGAGAGTCAAGCAAGTTAAATGCGTGGCTGCACTTCATAACACAGTCATATGCAGGAAGTGAAGCTTGCGCTCAAGGCAGCTGTGGCACTCTGCCTCATACTCGTCGAACTTCTCGCGCATAAGCTCAATATTGGCTACCTCAAAGTTATAAGTTGAGAACTCGCGCTCGTTCTCAAGGAATACCTGGCCGTATGTCATTGGAGTGCCGTCTGGCAGATAGCTCCATACCAGGTCATAGACGGAATCAACGCCCTGAGCATACATAGCAATACGCTCAAGACCATAGGTAATCTCAACAGGAACTGGGTCTACCTCAATACCGCCTACCTGCTGGAAGTACGTGAACTGAGTAACCTCCATGCCGTTGAGCCAGACCTCCCAGCCAAGACCCCAAGCACCAAGCGTTGGGCTCTCCCAGTCGTCCTCAACAAAGCGAACGTCGTGGTCTTTTGGATCAAGGCCAATAGCAGCAAGTGAGCCAAGATAAAGATCTTGAGAGTCTGCAGGAGATGGCTTAATCAAAACCTGGAACTGATAGTAGTGCTGCAAACGATTGGGGTTCTCGCCATAGCGTCCATCAGCAGGACGACGACAAGGCTGTGGATAGCAGGTACGCCAGGCATCGGGGCCAAGAGAGCGCAGGATAGTTGCGGTGTGGAAGGTACCGGCACCTACCTCAGAGTCATATGGCTGCATGACCGTGCAACCTTTTTCTGCCCAATAGTGTTCAAGGGTCAAAATCATATCTTGAAACGTAAGTGGTGTTGCGCCCATGATGTTCTTTCTCTCAAATGTCCGACGTAAGTACTATAGCCCGCGAGCATGGTCAAAGGGCCAGAAAATAAACATTGCCTTAGAGGTCACGGTAGAAACCGCAACAGCTCCAAAATATCTGGAATCCAGCGAGTTTGTTCTGTTATCCCCCATAACAAAAATATGACCTGCAGGAACAGTATACGGATAATTCTGAATTACGGCACCGTTTCGATCTGCAAGAGAATAGGTTGGCTTGCCTTCAGTGTAAGGCTCGTCCATAAGTTGACCGTCAACATACACAGCACCGTCGCGCAAATCTACCGTTTGACCTGCTGTAGCAATGACGCGCTTCACTAAAAGCGTATCGGGATTTTGAGGGCTAGTAAAGGTAACCACATCACCTGCTTGCGGAGTACCGCCAAAACGATAGGTAAGCTTCTCTCCTACCAAACGATCCCCCAGCTGGATGGTATTGAGCATGGATCCTGTTGGAACCTCATATACCTCAGCGACAAACGTTCTAATAAAAAACGCCAGCGCAACAGCAACTGCAACAATTACCAGGTATTCAAAAATTTCAAGTACTTTGGAATGTCCACTACTCATCTTCATCACCAGATTGCTGATCAAGCTCTGCTAAATACGCTCTGTCCTTCTCAGTGAGCTGAGCGCTCTCTAAGAGGTCTGGACGCCACGCGCGAGTGCGAGCAAGTGCAGATTGTCGTCTCCAGACTGCTACCGCTCCGTGGTCTCCTGAAAGAAGCACAGACGGAACTTCTCGCCCCTCAAAGTTTGCTGGACGCGTGTACTGAGCATACTCCAGAAGACCATCGTCAGAGAAAGACTCATCCTGCGAGCTCATCTCATCGCCAAGCGCACCAGGAAGCAGGCGCACAACCGAGTCAATCACGGTAAGCGCAGGAAGCTCTCCGCCCGTCAGAACGTAATCTCCCATAGAAATAACGTCATCTGCCAGCTCATAGACACGCTCGTCCATGCCCTCATAACGGCCACAAACAAACAGAATGCGCTCTTTTTGAGCAAACTCTTGAGCAATAGCCTGAGAATACGGCCTACCAACTGGCGAGAAAAACACCACGTGGGGCTTGATATCTGCCTGATTAGAAATCTCTCGAACTGCCTCAAATGGGTGCGGGCTTCATAAGCATGCCTTGCCCGCCACCAAAAGGAGCGTCATCTACCGTACGATGCCTATCATGTGTCCAGTCACGTAAATCATGCGCGTAGAACTCAAAAATGTTTGCCTTTTGAGCCCTGCCCATAATAGAAGCATGTAAATAGGGCGAGAAGACCTCAGGAAAAACTGAGAGCGTTTCTAGGCGCATGCTACTCACCTAACCTAAGAAGACCCTGAGGAATTGAGACGGTAATAGGACCCTCAACTGGAGCCTCTTTGATAAATTCATCAACGGCAGGCATCATTACCTGGCCAAAAGGTCCCTCAATTACCCACACATTTTGTGTAGGTCCAACAAGAACCTCTGAAATTTCACCCAGAGAACCATGTTCTATATCAAGCACTTCTCTACCAACAAGCAGTGAAACGTTAACCAGACCAAAGTTTTCTGGAAGACAATCTTCTTCTACCAGAAGCGTTTTACCCACAAGCTCTTCTGCGTCAGAGATGGTAGTTACGTCTTCAAAAGTTACAAGACTACCTTCTCTGTCATCTGACTCAACAGAGACAACCAAATACTTCCTTGGGCCTTTAAGTGCAGGCGGAACAGGAACAACCGTCATGCCTTCAGCTATAAGAGAAGGAAGGCTGTGAACGGGAACCGTCACAACCTCCCCTCTTTTACCATGCGTTTTAACAATTTGAGCAATTGCTCGCCAGTGTTTACGCAAAATTAGCCTACAACCTCGACATCAACGGAGGTGCCAACACGCTGGCCAAGAGCACGAGCCAAAGTACGAATAGCCTTAATGGTTCTACCCTTGCGGCCGATGACACGTCCAGCGTCTTCCTCAGAGCAAGAAACCTCAATTAGGGCTCCATCCTCGCGATCGGTGACGTCGAGTGCAACAGCATCTTCATTATCGACAAGACCACAAACGATGTACTCAACAAGGTCAGCTACCTTGTCAGAAGGCATCTCCTGAATGTCTTGATCGACAGCGTCTACCTCAGTGGGCTCTGTGAATTCAGACACGATTTACTCAGCCTCTGGAGCCTCGGACTCCTCAGCAGCTGCGGCAGCAGCCTCAGCAGCAGCCTCTGCAGCTGCAGCAGCCTTTGCCTGTGCCTTCTTGGAGAGCTTGGTCTTCTTCTCTGCAACTGGAGCACCAGTACGAGCGATCTCAATGAGGTGAGAAACTGCGCTTGTTGGCTGAGCGCCCTTTGCTACCCACTCGTCAACCTTCTCGAGGTTGATATCAATCGTCTTTGGGCTAGTCAGTGGGTTATAACGACCGACTTCTTCAATGTAACGACCATCGCGAGGCATACGACCATCAGCGACAACTACGCGATAGTACGGACGCTTCTTGGCACCGTGACGGGCCAGACGAATCTTAACTGCCAATGAAAACTCCTCCATACGAGCGGTGCCTCGGATGTTAGATGGGCTGCACCGCAAAGCCACAAATCGGGTTACAAGTGTACAACAACGCGTTAACCTCGAAAAGTATAAATTTGCTCTCTTCAAAAAGTACTCGTAATTTATGTATGAAACACTTGTTCTATTTACGCAAAAAGTATACACTAAATCTATGAAAACGTCAAAGAACATATCGGATAAAACCGCACGTAAATCGTGTGATTTTGAATGGCATGGTAAGGCTATTGGCCTTCTTGACCTAGATGCGTTCTTTGCATCCGTAGAACAACTTGATCATCCTGAGTGGCGTGGAAAACCAGTAATTGTAGGAGGTTCTCCTCAAAAACGAGGAGTTGTTTCAACCGCATCTTATGAAGCAAGAAAGTATGGCGTTCATTCTGCCATGCCTTCAGCTACTGCGGTAAGGCTTTGTCCTCATGCAATTTGGACTTCGGGACGTTATGACAGATACTCAGAAATGAGTGCTCTTGTTATGGGTTTTCTCAAAGATGAGACTCCCCTTGTTGAACAAGTTTCTATTGATGAGGCATTTTTTGATATTACTCCTGGAAGATTTTCTAAAGAAAATCCTTTAGAAATTTGTAAGCGCATACAAAAAGAAAGTTGCAGCACTAGGTGTTACCTGTTCTATTGGTCTAGGAACAAATAAAACAATTGCCAAGATTGCTTCTGAACAAGAAAAAAACCTCGAGGTCTTACTGCGGTCTTTCCTGGTACAGAAGGTCGCTTTCTGGCTCCTCTGCCTATTGAAGCAATGAGCGGCATTGGTCCTGCTATGGCAAAGACACTTCATCAACAGGGAATTAAAACGCTTGGAGAGCTCTCAAGAGCAGATGCAATGTATCTCACTTCCCTTGTTGGCAATACTGCCTCAAAAATGATTTTGCGTGCACAAGGAAAAGAAGTCTCAGAGGTTCATGAGGCAGCTCAACCTCGCGATGTTAAATCTGTTTCTAACGAGAGAACCTTTGAAACAGATTTGTTTGATAAACAAGAAATAGAAGAAGCCATCAGACACATCTCTGGTGTTGTAGGAAGACGCCTCCGCCGAAAGCAGTTACAAGGTTATACCGTAACGCTCAAGGTAAAAGCATCTGCAACAGAGTCTCATACCGCTCAAAAAAGAATGTCTACACCAACTGATGATGAGCATCTCTTTGCAGAGATTGCTGTTGGTCTGCTTCCTACCATTTGGAAAGAAGGACAGCCAGTAAGACTGCTTGGTGTTGGCATTAGCTCATTTACAGATGAGACACAGAGCAAACCTGTTCAAACGTCTCTTTTTGATCAATTTGAAGACACATTTAATGCGGCGACCTCTGGACCCACGGCAAAAAAGAAACCTCGGAGTGACTTACGTCATCTCTCCGAGGTAACCGATAAACTCAAAGATAAATTTGGCTCCGATGCAGTGCAGTATGGTAGAGACCTACGCTTTGAGCATCGCATTTCTGACACCATGCCTACAGGCAAAAACGAGCAAATCTAGGACGCTAAACCTACTCAGTAGGATCAGCAGATTCTGGAAGATTGTCTACCAGGTCATCCTCGGAAAGCTCAAAGGCTGGAGCCAAAGCATCCTCTGGAAGATCAGCGTAAGGAATCTCAGAAGTCATAGCACCCTCAATATCCAGCTCTACACGAGGAGCATCTGCCCAAAGTCGCTCAAGACGATAGTAAGACCTTACCTCAGGCTGAAATACGTGAACTACAACTGAACCGTAATCAATCAGAATCCAATTAAGGCCATCACGACCCTCAGTAGAAATTGGACGAACGCCACAATTTGCCGTGACCTTCTCGCGAACCTCATCAACAATAGCGTCAGCCAAACGAGCATTTCCGCCGGTGCAGATAACAAAGTAATCGCAAACGTCACTGAGACCAGTGAGGTCAAGCACAAGAATATCTTCAGCTTTCTTCTGATCTGCAGCAATTGCAGCAGTCTTTGCAAGCTCAAGTGAAGTTACAGCCATGAATTTCTCCGTTTTCTCATGTAGCTAGGCTACTCAGATGTCTTTTCAATCATCTCATTGTATAGGGCAATTGAGTTTGGATACAAATAACTTCTAGTAGAAATTACATACATCATAACGCCACAAAACGCCGTCTCATAAAGCTCATCAAGAGAACCGCCGTGTAAATATATCTCTCGAGCCTCTTCAACTGACTTGAAACTTGGACGCAAGGGCTCAATAAGGTCAGCTACGTACAAGATTTTGTCAAGATTGCTCATCTGATAGTCCCCTGCAGTGTGCTTTTGAATAGCACTGAGAATCTGATCAGAGAGCCAAGGATAGATTGCTGGCAGAGTTTTTGCGGCGAGAGGACCGTGCAAGAGTCCTACGATTTTCTGATAAGGCGCTGCTGTCTGGATACGAAAGCGCTCTGCTAGTTCAATGGTTTCTGCATCAGGAAGGAGTTTCTCCCAATCATGCAAAATACCTGCCACACGAGCGCTAAACATATCTGCTCCATAGGCCTGCGCGAGGGTTTCTGCACAATGTCCAACAGAAATAGAGTGCGCAAATCGCTTAGGGTTCTTGTGGTACATATGACTCTTAAGATCAGATTCAAGCTGATCAATGAGCGCCTGTTGTTCTGCGGTGTAAACAATATCTTTTGCTATAAGTGTTCTTTCCATTATGTCCTACAAAGTTTTGAATCAAGCCACATATGTATCTGTATGACACTGCCTTGCTGCTAGCGTATAAATCTCTGAGCAGCAGGTTTCTTGAGCCTTAACTACTTAATTGAGCGGTGTTGTATCGGCGCCGTAAAGGCCATGCTTATGAATATAGCCTGTAACTGAATCGGGAGTCAGATATCTAAGGCTCTGACCTTTTTGAACTCTACTGCGCAAATAGCTTGATGAGATTGCTAGTGCAGGAACCTCAAGATAAGTTACCTTGAAGTCATACGGTGAATCCACAATAACCTTTTGAGCACGACTTAATTCATAACCAGGACGTGTTGCAGCAACAAAGTGAGCAAGTTCTGCGACCGTCTGCGCATCTTTCCACGTAACAATATCAGCAATTGCGTCGGCACCGGTAATAAAGAAAAACTCAACGTTAGAGGGATATACCTTGCGCAATCTTCTAAGCGTATCAGCGGTATACGTAATACCCTCGTAGTCCACCTCAAAACGAGAAGCAACAAAATGAGGATTATCTGAGGTTGCCAAAAGCGTCATTGAGTAACGGTCTTCTCCCCTGGTAACTCCTTTATTTTGTTTGAACGCGGGGCGACCAGCAGGCATAAAGACAACCACATCAAGATCAAGGTCATCATATGCCTGCTCAGCGGCTACCAAGTGACCGTTATGAATGGGGTCAAAGGTTCCACCCATGATCCCCAGACGATAGGTGCGGTTTTTATCCTGTCCCAAACGAGGCAGGCCAGGGTGCATGTTATTTAAGACGTCGGCTGCCATACTCTACTCAGTTTCTGAAGAAGCCTCAGCTACATGAGACGGATCAGATGGAGCCTCTTCAAACTCAACATCTTCGAATTGCTGGTCTGAGGCGTCCTCATCAGGAATCTCTATACCATCTGTATTTGGTTTATTTGGATCCTCATAGGTAAAGGTGAGCTCAAGAATGCGAATCTCATCGCCGTCAACTGCACCAGCCTTTGCCAGCTGTACTTCAAGCCCCATACGATCAAGACGACGCTGTAGATATGCCACAGCCTCATCATTGTCCCAATCGGTCTGAATAACCATACGCTCAATCTGACCACCGGAGACACGCCACGCATGACGCTCTTCTCGCTCAATACGAAGCTTGTTATCACGACGAAGTCGCTGATGCTCCCAAGCCTCACTGCGGTCAACCGTTGGCGTAGTAATGGCAATTTCTTTGCGGAGCTCTGCCACTTCTGCAGCACAGGTAGTAACAAAATCATCAAGATTTAAACCAGTTACCGTAGAGATAGCAAAGAAAGTCCTGCCATCCGCCTCAGCGGCTTTTCTGAGAGCCTCAATAGCATCTTCTGTACCAGGCATATCGCATTTGTTTGCAACCACAATCTGAGGACGATCAGCGAGCTTTGAAGCGTACGCTTTAAGCTCCTCGTTAATAGCGTGGTAGTCCTCTACAGGATCTCTACCTTCATAGCCACCAGTAACATCGACCATATGGACAATAAGCGCTGTGCGCTCAATATGTCGAAGGAACTGATGACCAAGGCCCTTACCCTCAGAGGCACCCTCGATAAGACCAGGGACGTCCGCGCAGACAAACGACTGACCGTTCTGTGCGCGAACAACACCCAAGTTTGGAACAAGGGTGGTAAAAGGATAGTCAGCAATCTTTGGACGAGCAGCACTGATGCGTGCGATAGGGAACTCTTGCCAACAGAAGGCATGCCCACCAGGGCCACATCTGCCATGAGCTTCATCTCTAGCTCAATCCAGTGCTCTTGGGCTGGCTCGCCCTTCTCGGCAAATGCTGGTGCACGCCTCACTGAGGTGACAAAGTGAATGTTACCGCGGCCACCATTGCCACCAGGAGCAACAACTACCTGCTCGCCGGGAGAAGTAAGATCAGCAATCTCGTAGAGTGGCTCTTGCGTTTCTGGATCAAGCTCGCGCACAACAGTTCCCAGGGGCACCTTGAGCAGCAAATCCTGTCCGTCAGAACCATGACGACGAGCACCCTTACCGTGAGTGCCGCGCTCGGCCTTAAAGTGATGCTTGTAGCGGTAATCAATCAGGGACGAAAGCTGCGCGTCTGCAACAATGACAACATTGCCGCCGTGACCACCGTCTCCGCCGTCTGGACCGCCTTTTGGAACATATGCTTCTCGGCGGAAAGACATGCAGCCTGCGCCGCCGTCTCCACCTTTAACGTTGATATGACAAAGATCAGTGAAAGTTTCCACGTGTCCTCCTTCTAATACCTTAATGTTACGGCATTTACCAGCGAAGCACAGTGAAAACGCGAGAAGTTCTTATGAGAACACGAGGACAACAACAATTACCGCAACGCCAAGAATCATCAAGGCAAAGTCTGATGGAGCCAAAGGATAGCGTTTAAATGCAGATGAAGCGTTCCTTAAATAGAAACCTCGCTGCTCAGCTGCAAGTGCAGAGGCATCAGCTTTTTTAACGGAACTTACCAGCAAAGGAACAATCAAAGGCATGGTGAGCTGGAGCTTCTTAATTGGATTTTTGGTATCAAACTCAACACCGCGAGCCATCTGAGTCTCCATGATATGGTTCATCTCGGAAGCAAAGACAGGCACAAAGCGCAAAACCGTTGCAATGGTAAATGCATAAGGATATGGAACATGCGCCACTTCTACCAGCGCATTCATCAGGTCTTCCACGCGCATCAGCGAGAGCATAGAAAGCAGGGGCAGCGCCAGCGCGATGGTTTTGAGAGCAACGTTAAAACCGCGCTCTAAACCACCTACCGTGATGCATAAAAAGAGCACTTGACCAGCAGGAGCAACAAGCGTCTGCACCACGCACAGAATAAGACCTAAGACTGCAAAGCCAAATACCAGCTTAAAAGTCTTCTGAGCGTTCTGTGAGACAACTCCTACAAGAATGGTGAGCGCGAGCACCGCAAGTACCTCAAGCGTTCCCTGCGCAGCAAAGGCGGCTACAAAAAGTTCAAGCGCAAAAACAAGCTTGGCCACGGGATTTGCCTTGTGAAGGAAGCTTGTTCCTTCGGTGTAATCAATAACACTACCCACGAGGAGCCTCCTTACCATTTAGCGTTGCCGCAATACGAGCAATCTCAAACTGATGCTGCAATGCCTCAAGCACCTCGGAAGCGCTGTTAAGCCCAGCAAATGACGAATCTACATGCGCACCCGCAAGCTTTGACAGCTGAATCATCTGAGGAGCCTCAACGTATGCTTCCTTCAAAACCTCATCTGCCGAGAAGATCTGTGTAACTTCCCCATCGTCTAACACGCTACCATGTGCCATAACGACAATTCTTGTGGCAAAGTCCAGCACAACCTCCATGTCATGGCAAACCATAAGAACTGCACAGCCCTTCTCGCACAGTGAGGTAACCATATTCATGACCTGCATACACTCTTTGTAATCCAGGCCGGATGTTGGCTCGTCAAGCACAAGAATATCTGGCTCGCAGGCAACCACAGACGCAAGCGCAACCATCTGACGCTGACCACGAGAAAGCATGAACGGCGATGCCTCTGCGTCCAGTCCCATACGCTCAATGACTTCTAGCGCCTTGCATCGGGCATCCTCTGCAGACGCACCCTTGAGCTCAAGACCAAACGCAATCTCCTCAAGAACGCTCTCTTTACAAATCTGGTAATCGGGATTTTGGAACAGCGTAGAGACATGCTGAGCAATCTGCGACGTCTTCCAATCCTTGCAAGAGGCACCCTTAATATGAATGTCTCCCGATCGAGGGCGCAAGAGGCCATTTACCAGCTTAGTCAGGGTTGTTTTGCCGGCGCCGTTTTGACCCACAAGGGCAACAAGCTCACCAGAATGCAAACTGAGAGAAACGCGCTCTACGCCATCAGTACTATTCTGATATTTAAAGGTGGCGTCGATAACGTCAAGAACAGATTGAACGCTTGGCTGCTCTGCGTCTTGAAGAACACCAATCCTGTCAAACGGCCCGCTCGACTCAGCAACCACGGGACCATCTATTTTTGGTAGATGCGTCTCCCCTGCTAGCTCAACAGCATCAGTGACTGGTGATTCAGTGCTCTCTGTAAGAGAAATACTACGATGCTGCAAAGCCCCAACACAGCACGCAAGCTGCTTGGCGGCCGACTGAACCGACAGTGCGGTTTCATCGCAGATAGCCTGGTCAGCCTCACTGAGTAGACGAGCATATTCCACTTGATTTGAGAGCTCGTGGACACCCTTTGAGACGCGCACGCACCGAGGAACATCAACACCAACCTCTTGCAGCAGATCTACCTGTGAGAACACTTCCTCACCGCTGCCAAAAGCGCAGATGGTTCCCTTGTCCATAACGGCAATCTTTGAGCAATACTTGGCGAGAAGACCTACTTTTTGCTCAATTACCACAACCGTAATACCTTTGGTTTTGTTGAGCTCTGAAAGTGTCTGGAAGATTAACTCAGACGACGTTGGATCTAAAGCTGCTGTTGGCTCATCAAGTACCATAACCTGTGGCTGTAGTGCCAAAGTGCTGCAATAGCAACCTTTTGCTTCTGTCCACCAGAAAGAGAAGCAATCTCTCTAAAGCGAAGGTTGGCAATGCCAACTGTTTCTAGCGCATAGGTAATTCGCTCTGGAATTTCTGCGTGAGGAACAGCAAAGTTCTCAAGACCAAAGAGAAGCTCATCCTCAACAATTGAAGCAACCATCTGCGCATTGATATCTTGGGTAATGGATCCCACAATCTTAGAGATATCAGTTAAGGCAACCGTACAGGTATCCATTCCAGAGACAAGAATCTTGCCAAAGAAATTACCTCTAAAGTGGTGAGGAATGGCACCAGAAAGCGCAAGAGCAAGCGTAGACTTACCTGCACCAGAAGGGCCAACAATACCTACAAAGTCGCCCTCCTGAACGCTCAGCGAGAGCTCATTAAGAGCGCGTGCTGAGCTATCAGGATAGCTGTATGACACAGATTGAACTTCAATAATAGACACAGTGTTCTCCAGGAAATATGTGCGTATCTAAGAACTTATCGACCCAAAACCTTCTTAAGAGGAGCCGCAAGAACCTGAACAACAATAGCATTAAAGAATGCGGTTCCCACGATGACAGGAAGCATTACGTAGAAAAGCTCAATAGTTGCACCCTTTGCTGGAATAGCAATGGCAGCAAAGATCAAGCCAGAAATAAGAGTGGTTACAAAAGAACCAATTGCTGGCATTACTGGCTTATCTGCAAGAGCGGACCTTGTGAAGGCAAACATAACAAGTGAAGCTGCGCCCTCTGCAACAAAATCAGCACCAGGGACAGAGGTGGTGAGCTGAATAACGGTAGCTGCGATAAGACCAATTACCAGGCTCTGAACAGCGTTTGGCTTAAGCAAAAGAATAGCCAGGCAGAACGAAGAAATAATAAACTCTGGACCAATTCCAATAGCACTAATTGCCTTACCAACAGTCAGGTTAAGAATAAAACCAGCAGCAATAAGGACGGCAACAAGGACTAGAGAAGTAACGTCCAAAACGCCTGAAGACTTTGAAACAGTAACAACACGAGGTGCCTGCTCAGCAGATCCTGTCTCTGTGTCTGCGGCGTTGACCTGATTGAGATTTTCTGTAGACATACAAACTCCTTTAACGCAAAACTAAAAACGTACAAACAAAACTTTTAACAACACGGGTTTCTCGCCATCCGGATCTAGCAAGAAACGTACGCACAAAAAAAGCTCTCGGTCACCCGAGAGCCTCTAAATGCGTATGCAGAAGCAACTCATCGCTGACCGGAGAAAGACAAGTTGTTCCACCACCACTGCTGAGTGCCTGTAGCGCACATGATATGTCCTCCTCCCAAGAGCGTAAATTGCAATGTAAGAAGAATACCATTACTTTGCCAGATTGTGTCAAGAAATACATTAAGAAACAAATTAGAAACTGTGAACGGTACGCGTAAGATACCGCGAGAAACAAAAAGGGGTCCCGAAGGACCCCTTGAATGAACTGTGAATGTTCAAGAAAACTTATGCCTCAGCAGCAACGACGTTAACGACGTGCTTAGCACCCTTCTTGAACTCAACAACGCCATCGCAAAGTGCAAAGAGAGTGTCATCCTTGCCGCGACCAACGTTTACGCCAGGAGTGATGTGCGTACCACGCTGACGGATGATAATCTGGCCAGCCTTGATTGCCTGACCACCGTAAATCTTAACGCCAAGGCGCTGTGCTTGTGAGTCGCGACCATTGCGGGAAGAGCCGAGACCTTTCTTGTGTGCCATAAATGCTACCTGCCTATCTCAATATCAGAAGTGACCAATTACTCTGCAGACTCGTCGGATGCCTTAGCAGCAGCCTTACGAGCGGTAGGGAGAGCGGTAACCTTCAGCTTAGTAAGGTTCTGACGGTGACCATTGGCGCGGTGATAGCGCTTACGCTTGTGGAACTTGAAGACAAGGACCTTCTTGTCCTTGTACTGCTCAAGAACCTCACAGGTAACCTTCTTAGAGGAAAGAGTGGCAGCGTCAGCAACAACCTTCTTGCCGTCGTTAAGCATAAGAACATCAAGCTTTACCTTATCGCCAGGCTGCGCATCAAGCTTCTCGACGCTGATTACGTCGCCCTTGGCAACCTTATACTGCTTGCCACCAGTTGCTACGATTGCGTACATGTGTGTAACCCTTCATTGCTGATTCTTGCAACGATTAATACTATCTTTGCATTTCTGAAGATCCGAGCAAAGATCTTCGCCGCCGTGACCTGTGGCATCCGCGGGAAACTGTCGGTGTCCCATGTCCCTCGGCGAGAAACACAACTCGAAATAGTCTACTGCATATTTCAGAAAATTCCAAGACAAAACTACATGTTATAGAGGCTTCACAAGGAGTCCATTTTCTGTAACGTGTGCCTGTGAGACTCGGCACACCTTCAACGAGTCAATGCCTTGTAGGCCATCCACTCCAGCTTGAGCTGCAATTCTTTGAGCCTCATAAATCAAAACTGCAGGTCTAAGCGCTGCTCTTGGATCTTGGAGTGTATCAAGCTCAAATGAAATGCACGTTTCAGATGAGCTGTCAGAAATGTCATAGCCCGCAAACGTTGTCTCTAAATTGACCACTTTTTGCTTATCTCCGCGCATGTACGTCAGCTCTTTTTGGCGAGAAGATCCTCAAACCCCCAACGCAACGCCTCGGACTTAAGACCCTCTCCCAAAATGTCACATCGCCAGTGAGCGGCATTCAACCATGCTTCAAGCGCTGGCAGCGACCGATCAACATAGCTGGCAGCAAACGGAGCAAGCGCGGGAGGCGTAGCCGACAACAACCTCTCTAACGCTTCATCCGGGTCCACATATTCTGTGAGCTTCAAGTCAAAGTACTCCGCCTCAGACGAAGCACCAACGGGAAGCGCCTGAGAGAACTGAACGCCCATGCGCTTTGCAAAGCCATTGCCTACCCTAAACGGCAGCTGAGCTCTACGAACACAGCGCTCGATGGTACCAATAAGCTCAAGGTGTCCTAAAAACGCAAGGCGGTCATCTTTCTTGTAAGCCACGCGAAGCCTAAAAATCTCTGCTCCGCGCTCCGTCATAATCTCTGGCTGAATCTGTGGCCTACCAGCGCGCCAGTCTTTCTTCGCTGGTTCAACCACCTCAGGAGCTACGCTCTCTAGCTGCGTATCCGTCATGAGCGCACCCCCATCAAAACGTTGTCGACCTTCAAGGTCTGGCATACCGCGCATCCCGTACAAGAAGTAAACGTACAGTCTGGTGTGGTAACTTCGTCCATTGCTCGACGATATTCTCGCTGTAAGTAGCCCTTGGACACACCAGGAGACGTGTGATCCCAAGGAAGTTTTGCCTGGATATCAAAGGTCTCTGTTGCAATATCAGACAGCGAGAAACCCAGACTTTCTGCAGCTGCATTCCAAGCGTCAAGATTAAACTCGCTGGTCCACGCATCAAACTTGCAACCATTTTTTTCCAAGCCCGGTAAATCAAATCAAAAACCGTCGCGGCCCATCTTTGAAAGCGCACCTTCTACCAAGGACGTTCCAGAATCGTGGTAGGCAATCTTGAGTCCCCTATCGTGATTTGACGACAAAAAGCAACTGCTGTCTACGCTGGGCTTCCTCACGAGAAATCTGGCCAACCCACTGGAATGGCGTGTAGGACTTGGGCACAAATACGGCAACAGAAGCAGAAACCGTAACGCCCTTGCCGCCAATTTCTCGACCGATATCTAAAATACGCTTTGCAACTGCGGGAATGGCTTGAATGTCTTCATCGGTTTCTGTTGGAAGGCCCATCATAAAGTAGAGCTTCATGCGGCGCCAGCCGTTTTTCAAACGCATTTCTAGCTGCCGATTCAAGATCATCCTCGGTAACATTTTTGTTGATGACGTCACGCATGCGCTGGGAGCCTGCTTCTGGCGCAAACGTCAGTCCGCCGCGCCTTGAGATAGAAACAGCGTCTGCCATCTCCGCGCCAAACGCGTCCATACGCTGGGAAGGAATGGAGATTCGCACGCCGCGTTTACGCAAATCAGAGTTCATACGGCGCAGAATGTAGCCGCACTGAGAGTGATCCGTTGTAGAGAGCGACGTGAGCGAAACCTCATCGTAGCCACTCTTCAAAAGGCCTTCCTCGCCTGCTTTAACAATCTGCTGAGCTGGACGCTCGCGAACAGGACGATACGTCATTCCGGCCTGACAGAACCTACAGCCGCGAGCACAGCCGCGCTGAATCTCAAGCGCCAGCCTGTCTTGCACAATCTCGGTATACGGAACAATGCGCTGAGCCACAGGGTCAGTCACCGAAAGATCTGGCAGACAGCGCTTATACACCACGCTTGGAGCGTCACTTCCCTCTTTAGGAACCGCATAACCCCAGCGTGTTGCGGTGTCGTCCTTCACAATCTGATAGAGCGATGGCACGTAGACACCCTGAATCTGAGACAACCTCTGCAAAATCTCTTGGCGAGAAACCCCGTCTAGCTTGGAAGTTCTTACGCACTCGCACATCTCTACCAGCGCTTCTTCGCCATCACCTAATAGAATTGCATCAAAGAGCGGGGCCACTGGCTCTGAGTTCCAAACAGAAGGACCGCCACCAAAAATAAGTGGATCCTCATCATCACGTTCTTCGGAAAGCTTTGGAATGCCTGCTAAATCAAGCGTTTCTATAATGTTGGTAGCAATCATTTCATGTGCAAGCGTAAAGCCAACCACATCAAAAGACGCTAGGGGTGCAGCGCCCTCCAAAGAAAGCAGAGGCACGTTACGTTTACGCATAAGCGCTGCCATATCAGTCCATGGCAGATAGGCTCGCTCACAAGAAATATGAGGTGCCTTATTGAGAGCGTTGTACAAAATGGCAATACCAAGATTAGGCTGACCAACCTCGTACACATCAGCATAGACCATGCAAACGTGAAAAGGGCCTTCTTGCTCCTCTACGGCTCCCCACTCATGATTCAAGTACCTTGAGGGTTTCTCGACATGTGGAAGCATGGGCTCAATGAGATGGAAGAGATTTTCTCGTTTAACACGCACGATAGTCTACTTTCTATCTTTTGGCGAGGGACTGTATGGTTGCTATCTCCACGGTATTTGATTGTGAATTTGTATCTGCTGTTGCGCTTGCGCCTGTAGAAGCACTCGAAGTGCCGGTTTTGGTAGAAGAATCAGCTGCTACCCCATCGCGTTTCTCGGCAATTTTGCGAGCATACGCGTGAATGACGCGAGCAGTAGTGTGAGTACCTGCGTATCCCATGCCAGCCTTAAGCGCCCAGCCAAACCCTGGAACTGTGCCTGCGACCGTGCGTGCAACCGTACGGTATCCAAAGCCCGCGCCCACAACGCCGAGAAGTTCGGCGATGGTTTCAACACTCATATTGATGTTATAGGCGGCGGTAATATCAAGTGCCAGCCTAATCTGGCGCGCTGTCATCAACGGCATATCAGAGCCAGGAACAAACGCCACAGCTCCAATAGCTGCATTTTCTTTAGCGCAAGCAGCAGTTATCTGTTTGACCACTTGAGTTCTACAAAGAGGATACGCTGCCGCAAAAGAGACTGATTTCTGTTGCAGTTGCAATCCATGAAGAGAGTCGATCAAAGAGCACTTCTTCAGTGGTACCCGCAACAATGCTAATAAGCCCCGTGTTGTAGAGCGTATCAGCAATTTGTTGTGCTTCAACTGCAGACTCTACAACCACCGCACAAGGAATTGAATGACTTACCAACATGGTAAGGGCGTCCTCGTACTGTGATGTTGGCGTAGGAATAATCACCGCAATATCAGGAATAGCAGCATTCTTTCCCGTGCGACCAATGCCTCCAGAAACAAACGAAACACCGTCGGCAAGCTTAGAGACGCGCACCGTTGCATCTGTTCTCTCTGGCATAAAATACGAATGTACAGCCAGGATTACCTCTTCAGAAGCAAGGGAATCAACGTAGATATGCGTATAAGTTGGCTCTAGAGATGAAAGCGACCCGCGGAATTCTTGTAATACAGAGGTGGCAAGTTTGCCCAAGCTGTTTCTTTTTGCCATGGCTTATGCCGCCTTTGTTCTATGTCTGTAAACAGACTGGACGATTCCTACAGAAACGAGCTGGGCAATCATCGATGTTGATCCAAAGCTGATAAAAGGCAATGGAATACCGGTAATAGGCATGATACCAATACACATGCCAACATTCTGTAAAACCTGGAACGACCACATGGCTGCACAACCAACAAGTACCAGCATAGAGAAGGTATTCTCGGTCTTCATGGCAAACAGAATGGTTGCAAAAATCATCCATGCAAAAAGTGAAAGCATAACGAATGCACCAAGGAAACCAAACTCTTCCGAGAAGAGCGCAAAAACAAAGTCTGTGTGTGCCTCAGGCAAGAATCGACCACTTGCCTGCGTAGCGTTACCTGGTCCTTTTCCAATAAAGCCACCAGAACCTACGGCAATCTTTGCCTGTTGGAGGTTATAGCCGTCTCCCGACGGATCAACGGAAGGATCCAAGAAGACGGTAAGACGCTTCATCTGGTACTCCTTAAGAATGTGAGGAATACCAGGAATCATAGAAGTCACAACAACAAGAGCAACAACAGCAATGAGCAAAAGAACGGTCACAAGAATCCAAGAACGTTTTGCACCAGAGCAAATGATGATGGTGGCTCCGATAACCAAAATAATCAGGCCAGTTCCCAGGTCAGGCAAAAGCATAATGGAGCCGAATGGAACCATCAATGTTCCACAAAGCTTTACATAGTCTCTGAGCGTTTCTACCTTACCGTTATACTGAGCACACACCGAAGCCATAAGGAAGATTGTGACAATCTTTCCCAGCTCAGACGGCTGAAATCTAAAGCCAACAAGTGGGATATTAACCCAACCAGTCATACCCTTAACCGAAACGCCAAAGCCTGGAATCTTAGGCAAAATCATCAACACAACTACGCCGACAAGCAGTACATTTGTCATATTTGAAAGTGCTCTGTAGTCATAGCGCCACATAAGTGTGGCAAAAACAAGGCCCAAACCAATACCCAGAAGGTGCCTAGGAAAACTAGCTTCGGCAATGTTCATCGATGCGGTCCAGATAACCACAATACCGATGAGGACGAGAAGTGCCGCGGGAACAAGCTGTGCTAGATAGAGATTACTCAAGATATTCTTACCAGTAAGCTTCTCTTTCTTGGCAAGACCGCCTGAAGGAATACCTCCACGTCTCCTAAAAGGTGAGTTCATTCTCTGTTTTGTAACTGCAGATGAATCAAGTGCCATGGGTTTCTCGCCTCCTTACCTACCAACATTGTCTGGCTGATTATAAATTGCGCCAAAGACGTCTCGAACAATATACATACCAGAGCTAGCACCAGCAGGTGCACAATCAAGGTTTGCAGCAATAACATACTGAGGCTTATCTGCAGGTGCATAGCCAACAAACCAACCAACGGGCTCGCCAATAGACTGCTGCTCAGCAGTACCCGTCTTACCACAAACAGTAACATCCAGATTAGTCCAGTGGATAGTCTGAGTAGCTGACTCCTCGTAGACAACGCCATACAGGCCGCGAGCAACAATGTCTCGGTGCTCGTCTTTTTCTTCTGGCGTCAGAATGACCTCGTTTTTATACTCAATAACAGAGCCATTGCCATTTCTGGCGTTAATACTCTTCAAAACATGTGGTTTATAAATTGGACCTCGATTTGCAATGCCACAATACGCATTTGCCATCTGAAGGCAGGTTACCAAAAGATCGCCCTGTCCAATTGCAAGGTTACAGTTGTCGCCACCCTGCCACTTACGAGCATCATCAGGTGAGCTAGTAAAGTAATTCCACTTCCACTCTGCATCAGGAACGCGGCCAGATGCCTCTTCTGGAAGGTCAATACCAGAAAGCGCACCAAGTCCAAAGGCACGGAATGTCTCTTGCATGCCCTCTGGATGATCGTTGTTATAGAAGAAGCCCTTACCAATCTCATAAAAAACAATATCGCAAGAGTTGGTAATACCGGTAATCAGATTAACGGTGCCGTGACCAGAAAGAAGCCAGCAGTGCATGCCGTACTGCTCGCCAAAACCAGTCCAGAAACCCGTGCAATACCAGCTGGAATTTCCGTCACAAATGCCGTATTTGAGTCCAGCAAAGGTAGTAAGTGCTTTGATGGTAGATCCAGATGGATACTGTCCAGCAATTGCACGATTCATCAGCGGATAGTTTGCCTCTTCAGAAGAAAGCATATCCCAGTCAGAACTGGAAATGCCTCCAACAAACATTGAAGGTGAATACGTTGGATAGCTTGCCATAGCAATAACTTCACCGTTGGTGCAATCAAGCGCCACCACACTTGCACTGCGACCTTGGAAGTCTTGTGATCTAACTGTATTGATAACACTGACAAGGGATGCTTCTGCTGCTTTTTGGATGTTTGCATCAATGGTCAAAACAACATCTGAGCCGCTCTGAGGAGCAATAGACGTTGAGTGAGATAAAACATTACCAGCAGCGTCAACATATACCGTTTGTTCACCACGAACACCCTGAAGAGCGGACTCGTACTGATACTCAACACCCGTTTGTCCCACGATATCGCCGTGGGCATACACAAAGCCGCCATCCGCAGTTTTACTGCTTTCAAGCTGCTCTTGTGTAACAGTTCCGGTGTAGCCAACAACATGAGCTGCAAGGGAACCGTTTGGATATGCGCGCTGCGTACGCTCCTCAATTGAAACACCGTCAAGCAAAGCACCGTGAGCGTAAATGTAGGCAACTACGCGCCTAGACACGTCTACAGAAACAGTACGAAGCGCCTGAGCACCATCTGAGGTATCCATAATTTTTCTGCGCACCGCTAGCATGGGCATGCCCAAGAGGTTGGCAAGAATCTGCAGTTTAACGTAGTCTTCAGCGACATCTGCTCGAGCTACTACCGTTGGACTTGGCCTATTGGTAACAATCTCCACGCCATTTCTGTCCAGAATACGACCACGAGGCGCGGCTGTAGTAACTGTTCGTGTACGGTTTCTCTCTGCTTGCTCAGTATAGTCAGCTGACGATAAGAGCTGCATGGTCCAAAGACGACCAATAAGCACGGCAAACATACCACCGACGGCAATTGCAAAACCGATAAGTCTGGACGAGAGGGTTTTCTCGGCAGAACCATCAGAGCCACCGGAAGCCTTAGGAGCGCCGCCACCAATATCAAAGGTAAATGGCGAATCTTTTCTACCAAAGGTCAGGTATACGATAATCAAACCAATTGCTGCGACAGCGCAACAAGCAAGGATAACAAGGGTGAAATTCATACTATCCCCTTATTTAAGGCGCTGTGGAGCTCGGTGAGATCCGCGATAGAGCGTTGTTCCACCCAAAGAAGAGTGAGATCTTTGGGAATGAGAAAGTACATAGAAAACAGGAAGCGCTGCCAAATGGTAAACAGCATGGTGGGGAAAGACTTAAACAGCAGCCCCTCAAAGAAGTTGCCACCAGAGCCAATCAAAGAGTTAATAAGCTGATACATAAAGGTAACGCCAAAGGTCTGAAGCGCCACAAAACCCATAGAGGTACCAAAATTGCCAGAAATCCTGTCTCTTACCTCTTGGCCCATGAAATATGAGCTCACCACAAGCAAGAGTGCCATGAGGCCAATGGGATTGGCAGAAGTCAGATCATAGATTAGACCTGCAATAAAGCCGCTTATTACGCCAGTTTTACCACCATATCTCAGGGCAATAGCAGCCGAGAAAATAAGTGCAAAATTGATAACTCCCCCACCAAAAGAAACCTGTGGGGTAAGCATAATCTGCAAAATGAAGCAAACAACAGCAAGAACGGTGATGCTGCGTGTGTTTTTATTTCTATCAGAAACCTGCATACATCCCCCTTAATCTGTTCTTCCGCTGTTATGTTGTGTATTACCCGTTGGAGCAGCAACTGTTGCATTCTGCTGGGAATTTGTTGTGTTGTTTGCAGAGCCGCTGCCAGAAGAGTTGCTTGATGAAGAACCCGAAGATCCGTCCTTGGAGTCTTTATCCTTACTGTCAGAATTAGTTGCTGTTGGAGTGTTTTGCTTATCTGCCTCTGCAATATCATCTGCGGTAGCTTTTTGCTCCTCAGAAAGAGACGTGATAACCATTACCTCCTCGTTAGTGCTGACATTTCCATAAGGCTCAACAACAATGGTGTAATAGAGCGATCCTGGAGCTGCCTCAACGCTGGTAACTTTACCTAGAGGAAGGCCCTTAGGGAATACGCCACCAAGACCACTGGTAACAACTGTATCGCCTACGGCAACCTTCTGGTTGGTGTTGATTAGGTTAAGAGTAATCTGTCTTGACGCAGAACCCATAAGCATGCCTTGAGCTCGACTACTTTGAACCATAGCAGCCACACCGCTCTTCTCGTCAGTGATAAGACGAACGGTAGAGGTTGTAGGACTACACTCAATAATCTGGCCGATAACGCCACCGCTATCAACAACAGGCATACCAACAGCCAGCCCGGACGAAGTTCCCTTGTCAATCACGATGGTGTTATTAAACGAGTCAGTAGAACCAGAGATAACACGAGCACCTGTGGACTGCAGGTTATAGGTATTTTTGAGGTCGAGAAGACCCTGCAGGCGCTGGGTGGACTGATTTGTCTCTTCTAGCTCTGCATTTCTTGAACGCAACTGCTCATTTTCTGCCTTGAGGTCAGAAAGCGTTTGCTGGTCTGCTGTTAAGTTACTAAAAATGTTACCAATGCCCTGGAAAGGCATGGCAATAGCAGAACCCGCCATTCTAAAAGGCATGGTAATAGTAGAGAACCCACCTCGAACCATCTCGAGCGGTCCTTCTGTACCCATACGAGCGCTGACCGTCAATAACACAATTGAAAGCAGCGAAAGAATAATAAAACTACGGCCACCCGTATGCTTATTATTGTTAGATCCAAGGCCTGTTGAAGCACCCTGGATCTGATGAGACAATGGCATATTTATTGGCCTGCACTCTGAACAAATCCACCGGACAATGCGTTAGCCTCAAGAACCTTTGCACAACCGGTAACAACATTTTCTAACGCGGTTGGGCTTACGTTAACGGGAACGCCAGTCTCTTCACGAAGTCTTTGATCAAGACCGCGAAGCATTCCGCCGCCACCGGTAAGCAAAATACCGTAGTACATAAGATCAGAGGCAAGATCTGGTGGAGTCACATCAAGCGCATCTTTGACAGCCTTGGTGACCTCGTCAAGAGGACGATCAAGGGCACGACGAATCTCTTCTGACTCAATACGAACAGTCTTTGGAAGACCACTCATGACGTCACGACCGTTTACCTCAACGTCAAGCTCTTCTGCAAGAGGAGCTGCTGAGCCAACCTTAATCTTGATATCTTCTGCGGTACGCTCACCAATAGAGAGGTTGTAAGCATCACGAACATGCTCAAGAATAGTTTGATCAAACTCGTCACCTGCAGTTCTGATGGACTGCGAAACAACAATACCGCCCATGGAGATAACAGCAACCTCGGTAGTGCCGCCACCGATGTCTACAACCATAGAACCTGTAGGATCCTCAATTGGAAGGTCTGCACCAATTGCTGCAGCCATAGGCTCTTCAATCAAGAATGCCTGGCGAGCGCCTGCCTGAATAGTTGCTTCAAAAACAGCGCGTTTCTCGACAGATGTAACGCCAGAAGGAACGCAAACAACTACGCGTGGACGTGGTGACCAAGGATATTTGCGCTCACGAGCCTTCTCGATGAAGTAACGAAGCATAACCTCAGTAACGTCAAAGTCTGCAATGACGCCGTCTTTAAGAGGGCGCTCAGCAATGATGGAGCCAGGGGTACGGCCAATCATGCGCTTTGCATCAGCGCCAACGGCTAGAACGCGGCTCTCGCTTTTATCGATTGCAACAACCGATGGCTCATTGATGACAATACCCTGACCACGAACTGCAACAAGGGTGTTTGCAGTTCCCAGATCGATGGCTAGGTCTCCGCCATATTCTCCGAAGAGCGAATCGAAGATAGACATGATATCCAATCAAACGTGCTACGCATGTGCGTAATTATCCTGCAGAAAGAACGGTTAAAACAGTTTAGTACTAGTTACCAGACTTTGAAGAGCTGGAGGAACTATTAGAGGAATTTGAGGAGTTAGATCCATTAGTTCCAGAGGTAGTTCCCGAATTAGAGCCGTTAGTACCAGAAGTTGTGCCGGAGTTCTGGTTATTCTGGCTTACGTACGAAGTGGTAACGCTTGCAACCTTCCAGCCAATACCATCACGGACAAGCTCAATGGTGTAGTCAACGTTGCCGCCATTAGAAAGACTGACAGAAGCATTAACTGTAGAGTGAGTCATGCTCTGGTCAACACCGTTGATGGTAACAGTGGAACTTGTTGGCAGGCTGTTGGAAATCTGCTGAAGCGTTGTACTAGAGACAGAACTAGAGACATAGCGACCAATATCGGTGCCCTGTGCCTTAGCGTTGAAAATATCCTGAACAACAGACTGCTGGGTTGGCCATCCATAGCCACGATAGTAAGCATAACCAGCGCCACCAACAGCCAAGATAAGCAAATAAGAATAGTGATGAAGACCTTAAGACCGGTATGGCGATGCTTACGCCTAATCTTCTTGTCCTTCTTATCCTGCTCAATAATCTCCTGCTCAGTAATCTGGAAGAAGCCAGTGTCTTCTGCAGAAGGGATGAGCTCGCCGGACATACCTGTAGGATCAAGTGGATCATAGGCACCATAGCCAGCTGCCTGAAGGAAGGCATCAGTCTCAGATGGCTTGCCAGAAGCCATTGCAGTAATAGCCTTACGAGCTGCATCAAAAGCAGACTGCTGCTGATTAGACAGAACAAAACTGCCATCAGCAGTAGCGTGGGTAAAAGCGTCAACTGCCTCAGACATGCGATTTGCTGCAACGTATGCAAGACCAAGATCTGCATAAATCTTATTGGAATTATCCAAAGGATTAGCAAAATCAAGAGCGGTACGATATGCCTCAACTGCATCAACAGGTCTGTTCAGACCCATGAAGCATGCACCTAGGCTGCAAAGTGCTGATGAAGGATTAGGGTTCTTCTCGTCAACTGCAGCGTTTCTGTAAGCAATGCCGGCGTTGCGAATATCACCGATCTTCTCGTATGCAGAACCAAGAGCAAGCTGTGCCTTATAAGGAGTTGCATAAGAGGCGTCCTGGACAGCGTTAGTAAGGGCAGCAATAGCCTCCTGTACCCTACCAGCAGCCAGAAGTGCGCGACCCTGATTAGTAGAGAGAGCGCCAACCTTGCCGTAGGAAGCGTCAGCAAGAGCGGACTTGTAAGCAGAAGCTGCGGAATCAAACTGTCCAAGCTTCATATAAGCGTTTCCAAGAAGGTGGTCAATCTGACCGTTTACCTCGCCTGGCTCTTTAGCCACATCAAACTGACTGATAGCTACAAACCAGTCGCCCTGATCATATGCAGATTTACCTAACTCAAATGCCTGTTGATTCACAATATCCTCCAAGAGTCTGTGCGACTTGGCTTTAAGCGTTTTCAATTCTAATGGAATTGACGATATCGCCAACCTTTAACTGGGAAATGACATCCATTCCCTCGATAGTTGTGCCAAATACGGTGTATCCAGAATCCAAGCCATGCTGTGGACCAAGACAGAAATAGAACTGAGAACCTGCGGAGTTTGGATCTTGAGAACGAGCCATAGCAAGGGCACCGTCAACGTGGGAGTTGTTAGGATTTGTGCTGAACTCCTCTTTGATGCGATAACCAGGACCACCAGTACCAGGAATTCCGTCAGGACCAGGGTTTCCAAAGACAACATCCTCAACACTCATCTCACGAGTGTTTGGGTCCCCACCCTGAAGAACAAAGCCAGGGACAAGACGGTGGAACTTGGTATCGTCATAGAAGCCAGACTCTGCAAGCTCGCAGAAGTTTGCTACATGAATAGGTGCGCCCTTACCGTCAAGCTGAACCTTAATGATTCCCTTGTTGGTATCAAAGACAGCTACCTCAGTACCAGTGACCTGGCGCTTTGGTGTATACAATGGATCAAGTCCAAACATAATTCCTCCAAGCTTCTTTACATCTAAGAGAAGAAGAAAACGCGAGAAACCCTTAGTAATAAAGAACTTCTTTTCTAACCTAATTATTTTACCAGTATGATGAGATTTTTGAAATTAAAGCAGCTGAACGGTAGATTTTTACTGCTTTTGTGGCTTCCAATTCACGTAATTTTCATCAAAAAGTTTCTGGTATGAGCTGGAACCACTTGAGTCTCTGATGTTATCAACTGGTGCCAAGATGTGCTCTTTGTCCTGAGAAGGATTGTTAGAAAGCAACTGAACGCTTCCATCCCTCACTCAAAGCATCGGAGCGATTACGAAGCCAGTTACCCAGCTTGGTGAGATTTTCAATAGTCTGACGATAGTTTCCGTTGGAGTCATCAAGACTAGAAAGGTCAGAGATGACGTTACTAATATCCAGCGAAATCTGCTCTGCTTCCTGTTGAGCATCAGCGCGCTCCTGATCAGAGCCAGTAATAGCAAGCTGATCAAAGGTCTTCTCGTTATCATCAAGACGCTTTGAGAGGTCTCCAAGCTTCTGATAATCACTATCAAGTGCGTCAAAAAAACAGCATCCGAACTTGTATTTTGTTGATTTGCACTGGTGTCTTGACCCGTAAGGTGCGTAACAGGAGTGGTGGTAGGAGTAGATGAGACTGGCGCCTCAACCTTTGCGCGATTGTCGGTTGCCCGAGGGTCCCACGGGTGCGTGATGATAAAGATTGCAGCTACTACCAGCGAGGTAACAAGAAGTGCTGAAAGCAGAATAACGCGTGTGCGGGGGATTCCTTCAGCTTCAGGGAGGTTCTCTTTTGAAGGCTCGGAAGGGATTGCAGACTCAAAGCGAGGAGCTGGCTTGCGACTTACCGAGGCAAACGCACTGGTAGTGTCTGGGTCAGCGTTGTCGGCTGGCATTTGTTGCAAAACAGTGGAATCTGCTGCGACAGAAGAAGATGCATCATACTCTGCGTCTACGAGCGGATCGGTCTTCTCGCCAGGTGCTGAAGCGGTATCAATCTCTGGAAGCTTGATGTTGCGTGTGGGCCTGATGGCTCGAGCTGGACGGGCAGCAGGAACTGCCTGTGGCAGAGGAAGGCCGCACTTTGGGCAGCTTTCTGCGCCGGCAGCCACCAAGGCGCCACAATGAGGGCACCACTGAGCTTGAGTAACAGGAATCCTTTGGGTCAAACTTAGATCAATCTGACAATGAGGGCAGGTTAAAGCCCCTTCATCGACCTCAGATCCACAGTTTGGACAACGCATACACCCTCCACAACTCTTTGCTTGTGCTTCAGTTTAATCGTTTATATCAGCAGAAGAGCTATAAGTTGACTTTCCTCCCATTAATCTCACAACCAGGTCAAAGAAACGATCCTTTGTATAGTTGTGGGTGTAACGCTCGGAAATTCTGTTGAAGATAATAACGGAAATCACCAGACAAATTGCCAAGTACGGCAAGATGCGTGGGGTGAGAGGTGCAATACGGAAGAAGTCCTGCGCTACCGTACATCCGCCAACAACAATGGCAATGCATACAACAAGAAGCGCAATGCGGAGCTTGGTGAGCGGCAAAGAAATCCTTCTCAGCAGCGCAAAACCAACTGTTGCGGTGGTGATAAGCGCCATCGTAGACACCTGAGACAGGTTCAACTTAAACAGATGACCTGCAGTCATAAGAAGCGCAAGCGTGATAGTTACCGCAATAGAAGCAGGCAGTGACTTGCGCAAAATGTTGACCAGGAAGTTGCCCTTTACGCGATCGTGATTTGGCTCAAGCGCCAACACAAACGATGGCAGCCCAACGGTTGCAAATGAAAGCAGCGACATCTGAACAGGAATAAAGGGGTATGGTGGCGCAATAATGCAATAGAGCGCTAAAGCCGCAGTATAAACCGTCTTTACAAGTATGAGCGCAGCAGATCGCTGAAGGTTATTGATAGAGCGCCTACCTTCGGCAACAACTTCTGGCATGTGCGCAAATCGTTGTCTGCCAGAACAATCTCTGCAACATTTCTAGCTGCAGCAGAACCAGAAGCAACAGAAATAGAACAGTCCGACTGCCTCAGCGCCAAGATATCATTGACGCCATCGCCGGTCATGGCAACGGTGTGTCCAAGATTCTGCAGTGCAATGACCAACTCGCGCTTCTGTTCTGGCGTAACACGTCCAAATACGTGGTACTTCTCGACAGCTGCAGCAATATCTGCCTCTGTGCGCAGAGTGGTTGCATCTACCCAACCGTCGGCATGAGGGACTCCCGCTCGCTCAGCAATAGCGGAGACGGTACGAGGGTCATCGCCAGAAATAACGCGCAGGTCAACGCCTTGTTCAAGGAAGAACGCAATGGTTTGTGGGGCGGTCTCTCTAATCTGATCCCTAAGCACTACGTAACCTAGGAGCTGAGGAATTCCCTCGAAGTTATCATTCTGGTCAAATCCATCAACGGTACAGGCAACCAGCACGCGTTCAATGGATGCAAACGCATCGGAGCCTGCAATTACGTCTGCTGCCTCGGGACCAAGCACAAACTGAGCAGCACCGATAACAAATGCCTGTCCGTCCTCAGTCACACAGCCAGAGTACTTTCTCTTGGAAGAAAACGCCACAACGCGAGAAGGACGTTTGCTTTGAATCCCCTGCTTGGATGCGTACGCAAGGATTGCCGTAGCCGTATCGTTAGCGTCATCTTTGTTTGCGCCGACAACGTTTACAGCCGCTTGCAAAGCACCCGCAGCCTCAGTAATTGACGTAAACGAAGCATCCAAAACACGAGCAACTTCCATGTTTCCCGTGGTGATAGTACCCGTCTTGTCCAAACAAAGGGTGTCTACGCGTGCCAGCGTTTCGATGCAGTATTGCTGCTGAACCAAAACATTTTTCTGGCCAAGCCTAATGGTTGCAATAGCAAGCACCGAGCTGGTGAGAAGAACGAGTCCTTGAGGAATCATGCCAATAACGGCAGCAATCATCGAAAGAAGCGCTTCATTTAAATCGGCGTTACCTATGAAATAGGTGCGAACAAAAAGACCTATACCCAGCGGAATCAATGCAATGGAACCTGCGCGAATAATCGACTTAATGGTGGTAAGAATCTCTGAATTGATCTCTTTTACAAACTTAGCTTCTGCGTTAATACGCGCAGCATAACCTTCCTGGCCTACACGGCATACCCTACCAACAAGACTGCCCCTCTCGACAAAACTACCAGAAAGAAGCTCGTCTCCCGTGGTCTTTTGCACGGGCTCTGCCTCACCAGTTAGAAGGCTTTCGTCAACGCTTACGTGCTCTGACACAAGAATACTGTCAGCAGGAATTTGATCGCCCGTCTTCAAGCGCACAAGATCATCGATGACAAGCTCGTCTGGTTTGATAAAGGTATCTTTTCCGTCACGAATTACACAAACACTCTGAGCTGTCATAAGAGACAGGCGGTCAACCATGCGTTTTGCACGAATCTCTTGCACAATACCAATGACCAAGTTTGCAAGAACTACGCTCATGAACAGTGCATTTCTGTACTGTCCCGTTACAACAACAAGCAGCGCCATCAAAACATTAACTATGTTAAAGAGCGTAAAGCTGTGCTCTGCAATAATCTGAGCAATAGATTTGGTTTTGACGTCTGTATTAGTATTGACTTTACCTGCAGATACTCTCTCTGCAACTTCTTTTGACGTCAGACCTTCATACGTTTCTTCAAAACGTTTGCTGCTCTTACCTGCAGTATCTTGCAATGACATATAAACAATCTCCAGTCAGTGATGGCCGGTTTTTTGCACGTGGTGACCCCGGTGGGTTTCGAACCCACGACCTTTTGCTCCGGAGGCAAACGCTCTAATCCACTGAGCTACGGAGTCATGGTGCATAAGTATACCCCAGCCTACTTACTGCCTTTTGTAACGGTTTGCGTAATTTTCTTCTGGTATTTTCCCATGCTAAAATGAATACAACCAGCAAATGAGGAGCTCATGAATACTATTTCTGTTGACCTAACATCCGACTCATATCAAATTCATGTAGGGGCATCACCTGCTTGCGCAGGCCGGCAACCTTATTCATTCCTGCACCTCAGGGTCAAAGATTCTTGTGGTCACTCATACAAATTTGAACAAGCTCTTTGGCACAGAACTTCTCGCCTCGTTAGAGTCAGCTGGCTTTTCTGTCACAACTGCCGAAGTTCCCACAGGTGAGCACGCAAAATCATTTGAGTCATATCAAAAGCTGGTAAGCGTCCTTGCAGAAAATCGTTTTACGCGAGAAGACATTGTCGTGGCGTTTGGCGGAGGCGTTATTGGCGATCTTGCGGGATTTGCAGCAGCTACTTACATGCGCGGCTGCGCGCTCATCCACATTCCCACCTCACTTTTAGCAATGATTGATTCCTCAATTGGTGGAAAAACCGCTATTGACCTACCGTTTGGAAAAAATCTGGTTGGAGCCTTCTATAACCCCAAAGCGGTTATTGTTGACCTTGAGCTGCTGAATTCTATTCCGACTCCCCTCTTGCAAGATAGCTGCGGAGAACTTATTAAATACGGCGTTCTTTCTGGACATGAGCTCTTCAATAAAATCTCTTTGGCGAGAAACCCTATGCAGGTCATCGACGTGCCGCATAGGCAAGAACTCATTCAAGCGTGTATTGAAATAAAAAAATCAATCGTTGAAGCAGACTTCAAAGAAGCAGGATCTAGAAAATTGCTCAATCTGGGCCATACACTTGGCCATGCTATTGAGACGCTCAGCAACTTTGAACTTGGACACGGCTCCTGTGTGGCTGCTGGAACTTCCCTGTTGGCAAAAGCCTGTTCCAAGCTTGGTCTTTGCTCTGTTGAAGACGCTAAGAACATCGCCACGCTCACACAAGCTTATAACCTTCCTACCAGCACTTCATTTACTGTGGAAGAACTTTACAGCGCAGCACTTCATGACAAGAAAAGCCACGCAGATTCAATTGATATGGCGCTTATCTATGGCATTGGTGATGTACGTATTGAGCGCAAGTCATTTGCAGAACTTAAACAGCTGATTGAGCTAGCAATAGAAGACTAACGTCCTAGACGCTCCAACTCTTCCGCAAGCTTACGTACTGACTGTTTTAGAGCGGTTTTATCTTCAGCTAGGATATCGTTTTTGTTGAAGATGCCGTTAGCAGTTCCTACATAAGCATATCCACCTGCAAATACGTCAGCAATATTGTCTGTTGCAACGCCACCAACTGCCATAAGAGGCAAGTTTCCTAAAGGCTCACATACCTTTTTGGCGTACCCATAGCTAACCTCATTTGCGGGGAATACTTTGACAATATCTGCACCAAGAGCAAACGCATGAGCAATCTCTGTTGGCGTAAACGCTCCCGGAACACTCAAAATCTCATGCTCTTTACAGTAATCAAACATCTCTTCAGAAAGCAGCGTTGGTGCTAAAACAAACGTTGCGCCAGCTTTATGAGCTGTCCGCAGATCTTCAAGAGTAAGTACGGTACCAGCACCAATATTGATATCAGAACCATATTCACTGGACAGCTTCTGAATTAACGAGGCAGCTTCTGGAGTGTTCATGGTTACTTCAACGTTATGTACAGGAGAATCAACAAGAACCTCAACTACAGCTTTAACCTGATTGTACGTATAGCCACGTAAAACCTGAGTTACGGCGCTAAAAGGCTTATTCACTTGCTTCCTCCTTTAATCTTCAAACAATTTTAACCATATCCTTCTCCGACACTCAACTGCGGTATTCTTACATCAAGCAATTAGTTACGGAGCGTGTGAAAAATGGATGTTTCAATAACTCCTCATGATTTGTTTGGAACGGTAGAAGCCATCCCGTCAAAATCATGCGCTCATCGCGCGCTCATCTGCGCTTCATTTGCAAACGGCACTACTAACATTACCTGTCCTTACATCTCAGAGGACATTCAAGTAACTGTTGATTGCCTTAAAGCTTTAGGCACCACTATCGCTAGAACTAAACAGGGATTTAGAGTTGTCCCTGCAAAAGAGCAAAATCGCCCTCAAAACGTGCAACTTAACTGCAAAGAATCTGGCACCACGCTCAGGTTTACTCCCCCTTCTGGGGGTGCTAAACGTAAACGCCACAATTTCTGCAGAAGGAAGACTCTTTTCTCGACCCCTAGAGCCTCTTGTCTCAGAACTCTCTGCCCATGGTATGTCTTTTAGCTGGCAAGACGAGAAGACCCTTGAGGTTTCAGGCAAACTTATTGGCGGTTTATTTGAGCTACCAGGAGATATTTCATCTCAATTTATTTCTGGACTTTTGCTGTCATTACCTTTGTTAAACGTATCTTCAACACTACAGATTACAGGGTCCATCCAGTCAAAAGACTATCTGGCTATCACAGAGCACGTATTGAAAGACTTTGGCGTTACTACTGTATTTGATGCAAAGAATGCCACCTATACCATTGAACCTCAACACTACGTTTGTCCAGGCGTTTATTCAATCGAAGGAGATTGGTCAAACGCTGCACCATGGCTTGCTGCGGGAGCAATTGGACAAGGCGTAGAGGTCACAGGACTCTCCATGCAAAGTATCCAGGGAGACAGAGCTATCTTGGCCGCGTTATCGCTTGTGGGCGCACGTGTTTCTCGCCAGCAAAAGGGTGCAGCTTGTATGATGGATCACCTGCGGCCGTTTACCATTTCTGTCTCCGAGGTGTGTGATCTTGCCCCGGTACTTGCTGCATTAGCTGCGTTTATCCCTGGAACAAGTAGGCTTACCAATATTCAGCGCCTTCGTCTTAAAGAGTCCGACCGCGTTCAAAGTATCTGCAACGTACTTAAGGCATTTGGTGTGACCGTTGAACTCTCTGAAGATCAGACAGAACTTGGTATCACAGGAGGAAAACAGCCCATCAGCTGCATTGTGGACTCATGCAATGATCATCGCATGGTGATGATGGCAACTATTTTGGCTTCGTATGCAACAGGTCCTGTTGTCATCACCCATGCCGAGGCAATCAATAAGTCGTATCCGCTCTTCTTTGAGCACTTCAAGCAGCTTGGCGGCGTCTGCCACAGTATGGAGTCATAAATGATGACCTCAACTTTTGGAACAACAGTAAAAGTGTCTATTTTTGGCGAGTCTCATGCTCCAAAAATCGGCTGCACCATTGAAGGTTTACCTGCTGGTTTACCGTTGATTTAGCAGCTCTCAAGACATTCCTTCAAAGAAGATCTCCATCGCATCCGTGGGATACCCCGCGTAAAGAGACTGATGATCCAGAGTTTATCTCTGGAATTTCAGCAGAAGGCATTCTAGATGGCTCCCCGCTCACGGCGGAGCTACCTAACACAAGCGTTCGTCCACAAGATTACGCACCTACAAAGCTTGTCCCACGACCAGGACATGCCGATTTTGCTGCCTGGGCAAAATGGGGAGATTCGTACAAGCAAACGGGTGGAGGACATTTTTCCGCCCGCCTCACCGCCCCTCTCTGCATTGCGGGAGGCATAGCGCTCCAGATTTTGCGAGCTCAGGGCATAACTATTGCAGCTCACGTTCTCAAAATAAAGGACGTCAGCGATACTCCCCTTGAGCTCGTAAACAACTCACTTGAGGCCAGCAAGCTACTTGCTTACCAAATGGATCAGCTGCTCCAAGCTGATCCTCAAGCGCTTCCTTTCCTTGATGCTCAAGCTGGCGAGAAAACCAGTGCACTCCTTACGCAGCTGCGCTCAGAGAAAAATACTGTTGGCGGCATCATAGAATGTGCGGCAACGGGTGTTCCTGCAGGTATTGGGTGCCCTCATTTCCATGGGCTCGAAAATACCATCGCTGCTGCAGTCTTTGGTGTTCCCGCTGTTAAAGCCATAGAATTTGGTAGCGGTATGGAAGTTGCTAAACTCCTTGGCTCTGAAAATAACGATGCATACGAAGTACGTAACGGCTCCGTTGTGCCAACCACCAATCATGCTGGAGGTATTCTGGGCGGCATTTCAACAGGTGCTCCCATCTGGTTTAGGTGCGCGTTAAAACCTATCTCGAGCATTGGGCTTCTCAACATTCGGTTAATCTTCAGACTATGGAACCAGAGCAGCTTGTAGTTCAAGGCAGACATGATGTAACTGCAGTTTTACGCGCTGTACCCTGCGTTGAAAGCACTTTTGCACTAGCTCTTCTCGACACCTTATATTCCTGGCCCTCTGAGCAGAACGGATATCACAATGACTAATCAGCTAGAAACGCTTCGCCAGGAAATCGATTCAATTGATGCGCAAATCTTTGACCTCTTTGAGCAGAGGATTGCGGTTGCCAAACAAATTGGTACTTACAAAAAGGGGCAGGACCTCGCTGTTCTTGATTCCTCAAGAGAAAATGCCAAAAGAGACCAGGTTAAAGCAACTGTTTCTAATGAACTTGAACCGTATGCTTTAGAGTTGCTTGAGGTTTTGATGAACGCTGCAAAGGCAGTTCAGGAGACATCTCGTGAGTTCTAAAACTGTACAACAAGGTTCAAGTAACCTTACAGCCCCTCTTGCTCCTTACGGCCTTATTGGTGAGAAACTCTCTCATAGTTGGTCGGCAGCAATTCATGAAAAGTTGGGGTCATTTCCCTACCAGCTTCATGAGCTTTCTGCTTCTGAGCTAAAGGGTTTTCTCAAAGACCAACCTTGGCAGGGCTTGAACGTTACTATCCCTTACAAAAAGGATGCCTGCGCTCTTGCGGACTCAGCTTCTGAGGATGCACAAGCTATAGGAGCGGCAAATACCCTGGTAAAAGATGCAAATGGTTTTATAGCAGCAGACAACACCGATGTGTATGGCTTTGAGTATCTGGTAAAAAGCCTCAAGGTCAACTTGAGCCAAAAGAAAGTAATGGTCTTAGGAGCCTTTGGTGGTGCTGGTCAGGCAATTTGCTATGCGCTCAAAAAGGCGGTGCATATGTTGTGGGAGTCTCCAGAAACCCTCACGAAAGTTCTTTATATGTTGACCGCGCAATTACCTATGACCAGCTTAAATTCCACTATGACGCTGATCTTCTCGTCAATGCGACACTGGTGGGAATGTCTCCTCACGCTGGCATCTCTCCTCTTACCAAAGAGGAACTAGCTTTATTTACGTCCCTGCAATGCGTGATTGATCTTATTTATAATCCGCTGCGCTCTCAGCTACTTTTAGATGCAGAAAGTCTTGGAATACTCAATGCAAATGGTTTAAAAATGCTGGTAGCTCAAGCAGCTAGGGCTAGCTCACTCTTTTTGGGACAAGATGTATCAGACTCTCAGATAAAAAGCATCTCGCGTGAGCTCCATGCTTCAAAAGAAAACATCGTGCTTATTGGTATGCCGGGAGTTGGAAAGACTTCTACGGGAGAAGCCCTAGCAAAACTCCTCAATCGTCCCTGGATAGACACTGATTTTCTCATCAAGCAGAAAGCTCACTGCGAGGCGGCAACCTACCTACAAACACACGGTGAAGCGGCTTTTAGGCGTCTAGAGCATGAGGTAATTCAAGAGATTTCTAGCACGAGTGGTGCGGTGATCTCTTGTGGAGGTGGCGTAGTTGTTACACCTTCAAACTACCAGCTCCTCCGTCAAAACGGCAAGCTTGTCTACCTTACGCGCCCTCTTGAAGACCTAGCTATTGTCGGCAGACCTCTTTCAGAACGTATGGGTGTTCAGAATCTTGCCGCAGTACGTATTCCGCTCTATGAAGCATGGGCTGACGTAACCTTTTTTTGTCTCGGTAGTCCAGACGCAGATGCCAAGGGTCTTCTCGACACGCTTTAAGCATAACAGTAAGCGTTCGCAGTTATTTTTAACCGTTCACCGGATGGTTCGTAGATTTTGAATTTTGGCACGTTAAAGCCCCTATACTTATGCCTCGTAGGTGTGTATTCATAAGACTACGAGAATGCTAGACCAAGTCAAACGGTTAAGTGTTTGATATGTGGTTATACTTGGGGAGATATCCAATGGACGGCAATGCTATTGCTCACGAGATCCTAAATGCAATAGGCGGCTCAAAAAACTTAACTCACAACGAAGTGTGCATGACACGACTTCGCCTTTCCATCAATGATATGACGCTTATAGACCATGAACAGCTGGCCACAGCCACTGGTGTTCTTGGTATTGTAGGAAAAGGCGCCAACGGACTTGAGGTAGTCTTTGGCCCCAATCTTGTATGTCAAGTAAATGATGCCCTTAGTCACATTTTGGGTGAGCCAGAAAAAACTTTTTGTTCGTTAGATGAGAAGCGAGCAGATCTTTCCACTCAGCACAATGAAGAAGTGGATGAGCTAATCTCTTTGCTTGCTCAAAAAAATACCCTTGATCAAGACGAAGAAGACTTTGACAGTCTTGCCTCTGACTTAGACGCAGACGACTTTGAAGACAACTATGAGGATGACCTCGACGCGCCTCGCCTACTCATAATCAACGGCCCAAACATCAACATGCTGGGCATTCGTGAGCCAGAGGTTTATGGAAAAGCTGACTACAGAACCCTCATAGAGACTTGTAAGGAAGAAGCCCTCTCTCAAGGTTTCTCTGATTGTGTGTGTTATCAATCAAACCATGAGGGTAATCTAGTTGATGCGATCCAGGACGCGTTGGGCAGCTACGATGGCATTATTATCAATCCTGCCGCCTATACGCACACCTCAGTTGCCCTGCTCGACGCGGCGCTAGCGGTGCAAATTCCCATGATTGAGGTACATCTTACTGACATCTCTACCAGAGAAGACTTTAGGCACATTTCTTATATAAAAGACGCATGCTTTGCTACAGTTGCTGGTAAAGGAATTGACAGCTATAGAGAAGCAATCCAACTGATGGCGGTTCATCTCAAAGATGAAGCATAGCTAATTGCTTATAACCACTTGGCGAGAAACACAAACCTGCTGTAATGCTAAATTGCAGCAGGTTTTTATGCACACGTAAGTACATCTGACTCGGTTATCACCACATCTACGGCAACATCAAATGCTGTATGAGGAAGTATTGTTCGGCTCAAATTTTGCTGGTAAGCAAGACAAATTTTCTTGCCAGGGTACGTAGACAAGAACCGGTCATAAAAACCAGCACCATAACCCAAGCGATACCCCTTTGTATCAACAAGAAGTGCTGGAACAATGCAGATTGAAGCGTCCATCTGCTCTTCTGTTAAAGCTGGTAATTCTTTTGGCGGTTCAAGTAGACCAAAAGGAGCAGCAATAAGTTGATCTAAAGAAGTAATAGCAACGAACTCTAGACAATGTCCAGGTAGACAACGAGGTACCGCCACCGTTTTCCCATCGCGTAGAGCGCTCTCAATAAACATCCTGGTAGAAACTTCAGATGAAACAGAAACATACGTTAAAACAGTAGTTGCTTCTACATATTCAGAGGTTGCAAGGAGTTTCTGAGTAATGCGATCATCAAGCACGATCCTCTCTTGCTCAGAAAGAGTTTCTCTTGCTGCTAGACGTTCTTCTCGCAAACGTTGTTTTTCTAATGCCGCAGTATCCATAAAGCCTCCCTCTAGCTAAGAATAACAACATTTTTGTGGACATTTGGAGAAGAAACAGACACCTGTCGCAATAAATGTGACTAATTCTCAACATTTTTTATATAGCTTTCTTTTTAGCAAATTCCTGACCTGCGCAAATGTAAACCGTTTCTAACTTGTCAAAATATTGCGTATTTGTCACTTGTCTAGCACTACATATTGAGTAAAGTTAGAGGTCGCAACTAATATTTGACGTCATTTGTCCAAAGACATACCTGCTGTCAAAATTAGTCTCAAGATTGCTATTTGTAAACTGCTGAGCGGCCATGCTCCACTCAACACGCTCAGCATGAACGCGGACGTATACATTGTCCGTGTAAAAAGGAGTATGTTATGCAGGAAACACCAGCACAGGAGGCTTGGGACGGCTTTGTCGGTGGTAACTGGCAAAGAGCTGTTGATGTCCGAGACTTCATTCAGAAGAATTACACCCCTTATGACGGTGATGATTCCTTCCTCGCTGGTCCAACTGAGGCTACTACAAAGCTTTGGGCGGATGTTATGGATCTATTTTCACAAGAGACCGCAAACGGTGGCGTACTTGATATGGATACCAAGCAGGTTTCCACTATCACCTCCCACGAGGCTGGCTACATTGACAAACCACTTGAGCAGATTGTTGGTCTCCAGACTGACAAGCCCCTCAAGCGCGCTCTGATGGTAGACGGCGGCGTTCGTATGGCAATGGCTGCATGCAAGGCCTACGGTTATGAAGTTGACCCAGAGATTGTTGACTTCTACACCTATCGTCGCAAGACTCACAACGCTGGTGTTTTTGATGTCTACACCGAGGACATGCGCAAATGTCGTCACTCCCATATCATTACCGGTCTGCCTGACGCATATGGCCGTGGCCGCATCATCGGCGATTATCGTCGTGTTGCTCTCTATGGTGTTGACGCTCTTATCACTGATAAGACAAATCAGAAACGGTACCAGCACCATCATGGACGAGAAGACCATTCGTCATCGCGAGGAGCTCTCCGAGCAGATTCGCGCTCTCAAGGAGCTTAAGCAGCTTGGCGAGATTTATGGTTTTGATTTGAGTCGTCCTGCAGAGAACTTCAAAGAGGCTGTTCAGTGGCTCTACCTGGGCTACCTTGCAGCTGTAAAAGAGCAGAATGGCGCTGCAATGTCTATTGGCCGTAACACCACCTTCCTGGACATCTATGCAGAGCGCGATCTTGCTCGTGGTACCTTCACTGAGTCTGAGATTCAGGAGATTGTTGACCACCTGGTTATGAAGCTTCGTATGGTCAAGTTTGCCCGTACTCCTGAGTACAACGAGCTCTTCTCTGGAGACCCTCAGTGGGTCACTGAGTCCATTGGTGGCATTGGCATTGATGGTCGCTCTATGGTTACCAAGTCCTGCTTCCGCTGGCTCCACACCCTTGAAACATGGGTACCAGCCCAGAGCCTAACCTGACTGTTCTGTGGTCTACTAAGCTTCCTGTAGGCTTCAAGCGCTACTGCGCAAAGATCTCTATTACCACCAGCTCTATCCAGTACGAGAATGACGATCTTATGCGCGTCTATCATGGCGATGACTACGCAATTGCTTGCTGCGTCAGCTCCATGCGTGTTGGTAAAGAGATGCAGTTCTTTGGCGCTCGCGCAAACCTTGCCAAGTGCTTGCTTTACGCAATCAATGGTGGCCGTGACGAGAAGACCGGCGAGCAGATTGGTCCTAAGTACCGTGCAGTTGAGGGCGAGTACCTTGATTACGACGATGTCTTCTCCAAGTATATGGACATGATGCGCTGGCTTGCTGGCGTTTATGTCAACGCTCTTAATGCAATCCACTACATGCACGATAAGTACAGCTACGAGCGCATCCAGATGGCTCTCCACGACGAGCACGTTCATCGTTGGTTTGCAACAGGCATCGCTGGTCTTTCTGTTGTTGCTGACTCCCCTCTCTGCAATCAAGTATGCAAAGGTAAGGGTTGTCCGCGATGAGACCGGCCTTGTTACCGATTACATCACTGAGGGCGACTTCCCTAAGTACGGTAATGATGATGACCGCGTTGACACCATTGCTCATGACATCGTTGAGATTTTCATGAACATGATTCGCCAGAACCACACCTACCGTGATTCTGTCCCAACCACTTCTATCCTGACCATTACCTCTAACGTTGTATATGGTAAGGCCACCGGTAACACTCCTGATGGCCGTCGTGCGGGCGTTCCTTTTGCTCCTGGTGCTAACCCAATGCACCACCGCGATACTCACGGTGCTGTTGCATCCCTGGCCTCCGTTGCTAAGCTTCCATTCAACGACGCACAAGACGGTATTTCCAATACCTTCTCAATCATTCCTAATGCTCTTGGTAAGGGCTCTGACGTCTACTTCCACGGTAGCGAGCTAGACCTTGAGCACATCGACTTCTCTGATATGAATCTTGATATTCAGATTGAGAACAAGATTGATTGCGCCTGTGAGGCAGACCCATCCGCAGTTGAAGGTGCTGAGGATCGTAAATAACAAGCCCTGGCGAGAAGATCTATCTACACGTTTCTTCTCGCCAACAAACTCGTAAGGAGAAACACATGCAGTCCAACGAAGTAGCTTCCGAGCAGATTGACAACCTGGTAAACATGATTGATGGCTATGCCGAGAAGGGCGGTCATCACCTCAACGTTAACGTATTTACTAAGGACACTCTTCTTGATGCTCAGGCACACCCAGAGAAGTATCCTCAGCTGACCATTCGCGTTTCTGGTTACGCTGTTAAGTTCAATTCCCTTACCAAAGAGCAGCAGGACGACGTTATTTCTCGTACCTTCCACGACGCTCTCTAAGGATTTCTTGTCCATGTCTTGTTCTGATACTCACATGGATCTCAATGACCCGCTCACAGTTTGTGGGCGGGTCCACTCTATTGAGACCTTTGGCACCGTAGATGGTCCTGGAACTCGCCTGGTTGTGTTTACCCAGGGGTGTCCCATGCGCTGTGCCTATTGTCATAACCCCGATACCTGGCAATTTGGTATTGGAACAGAAAAATCGGTAAAAGAAATTCTTGCCACCTTTAACCGTAATAGAGCTTTTTATAGAAACGGCGGAATTACAGCCACTGGCGGCGAACCACTCGCTCAGCCTGAGTTTATCGGTGCTTTGTTTGAGGCGGCTCATAATGACCCGCAAGGACGCATTCATACCTGTCTTGACTCTTCTGGCATTGCGTATAATCCAGAAACTCCAGAAATTTGAGCGCGTTCTTGATAATACAGATTTAGTGCTCCTTGATATCAAGCACTCTGATCCAAAGGGCCACCTTAGTCTTTGTGAAGTTGGTTCAGAAAGACCGCTTGCGTTTGGCGATGAGCTTAATCGTAGGGGTATTAAAGTTCTTATCAGACATGTTGTAGTGCCTGGAATTACTGATTCACCAGAAGAACTTGCTGGCGTTGGTAGAATCATTGCTCACTGGGATAACGTTATTGGATTAGATCTACTTCCCTATCACGTGATGGGCGTAAAAAAGTATGAAGAGCTAGGTATCCCTTACAAACTTGCTGACACTCCTGCCATGGATGGCAAAAAGATTCCTGAGCTGCGCAAGCAAGTCCTTATCGCTCGTTCCCTTGAACGCAAACGACTTTCATAAAACTACCAGCAGCCCATTTAGCTGCTGGTAGCAATTTAGTTGGTATATTTGCCTCTCTATCCGAGGTACTTCTCGGTAAGAGATTTCAATACCTCCCTGATTCGTTTTCTTCCCATGACATATTTTTGATGTAAGAAACATTGTTGGTTATCTTGGGATTTGGCCAACATTTCGAGTATTAAAAGGTGTCAATCTGAAACCTATGACTGCAATTATTGTTCTGACAGTATGGTCGTTTGCTCTCTTGCTTCTCGCCGTTGGCATTACAGCTCTGAAACAAGCATTTGCAAAGGGAAAATATGTGCAGTTGAGGCAATGTGACTAATCATCACCGCTAAACAACAATGACACAGACGCCGACAGACATATCACAAAAAGGGCACAGCGTTTTGCTGTGCCCTTCTCAACTGTTATCGCTATCTTCTTACTACTGCTTTTCCGTAACCACTGAATCGTAATCGCGGCTCTATGCCTGAGACTCTGTGCGACGACGATGCAGAGTAGATGCTACAAACACAAGCAGACCGGTAGCAGCAAGCGAGAAAATCATGGCCGGCGAATTATCTCCCGTATCGGGAAGTGCACCGGGAGCCTTTGTTGAAGTAGTCTTATTTTCAGCAGGCGTCGGCTCATCAATACGTTCCCACTGAGCATAAAGTACATTTCCCTCTGTATTTATGGTGTCAACTTCCACCTTATCGCCCCGATGGAGCAGTGTGCCGCCATCTTTTGAGATAGACCAGCCTAAGAAGCGATATCCTGCTCGCACCGGATCTGCCGCATCAATGGTAAGAGTATCGTTTGACTCAACGAAATCTGAGTATGTACGACCGGGAGCGCCTTCGTAGTTGAGATCATACGCAAGACGTACGGCATTGGAGTTTGCCCACACGGCGCGCAGGGAAATATCCGAGGTTCCCATCGGAATCAAATCCCCCGGATAGTAGCGTGTTCCGTCACTTGCAACCCAGCAAATGAATCCACGGGAGCCTGCAGGAGGAGTCACACCGGAAGCATCAAGCACACGAATATCAGAGCCTTCGGCATAGTGCATCGGATCTGAAACAAAGCCTGTACCACCGGCAAGATCATAGGTGATGGTGTGGGTCTGGTTTATCGGAACCCATTTTGCCGTAAGGGTAATGTCTTCCGTCACGGGACTTCCAAAACGATACGGCTTTCCATCGTTTCGGAGCCATGCGACAAGAACATAGCCATCGCGCGTTACCCCCGTTGGTTCATCGAGGGTTGTTTGCGCGGGTACTGACACGGTCTTGTTGGGTGTTCCATTGTTGTACACATACGTGACATTAACGGGTACCGGCTCCCATTTGGCATACAGAGAGGTATCACTTGAGGGCATGGAGTTATCAGAGGTGAGAGGCATGGTCAACTGAGCGTTTCGATACCAGCCGACAAACCGGTAGTACTGTGGCAATCCGGCAGGACGACTTGGCGTTGAGTTTGAGATGTCGGCTAACGAAGCTCCATATTTACGCTGTTCAGATGAGATTGTGGTTTCAGAGGTAACGGAAGTTGCCGCGTTTTTGAGAGTCAGATTATAGGTAATGCGCTTTCTGACCATAACAAGATATTTTGTAGGAAGAGGCTTAAAAGCAACGTCTCCGCTGGCAGCATCATATATCGCAGGACCTTCTCCCTTAGAAATATCAAACCACTGAGTAACGTCGGTATCAAGGTTTAGATCTTTCGGATCTTTAGGAGTTCCGGTAGGCGTGTAATAGCCGTACTTGACGTAAGAAAACATTGCCAGGTTTGTACTGAAACTAAATGTTCCATCGGCAGGTATCCAAGAAGCAGTATATGCACTGTAGCCGTTCCCGTCTGCATTGTCAGTAAATATGGCAAAGTCTTTGGTCAGATTTACCTTATTAGGATAAAAATCAAAACGGCTTGCCGTGCGATTTCTGCTGCCTGGTGAATTAAAGCTAGAAGGACTCTTGGCATACCAAAGATTACCGTCATCCCAGCGATACCCTGCTTCAGGTTCAATAGGCGTAAATGTTGCGCCGTAGAGCCCTAAGAACGTATGGGCAGCATTGCCTGAGTAGTTTTCAACCCCTGTTTTATCGGTGTCATTGGTATAGTCAGTCTTGCTATTGTAAAAATTAACACGTACCAGCGAGCGATCAAGATACACGTTTAGCGTTGTGCTACCATCTGCGGAAACCGTAGCCGAGCTGTCGCTCCGTTCGGCGTCAAGGAGCAAATGACCGTAGTACTGGCCATTGATAGCGGCAATTTTTGATGCAACATCTGTAGTTGCAGGAGAAATGGTAGCGTCGGTAGCGGCCGTATAACCTTGGACGGTATATAAAGCATAGGTCTTGTCGGCTGAAGCCGCATTATAAGGATCAGTAGGTTTCTGCACCCAGTAGTTCACATGATAGACCGTATTGGCGTTCGGCGTCCATGAAGCGGTAAGGCGGATAGATTGGGTAAGTTTTGAGCCAAAAGTGAAGGCTGCACCATCGGAAGTCTTCCAACCTGCAAAAGTATATCCGGTTCTTGTTGGATTACTCGGCGCAACGGTTACATCGTCAGTATCAACATACTCGGTGGCTACGGAAGATCCGCCGGCGCTATCAAAGGTGATGCTATGTCCGGCTTGACAACAGGCCAAAGATAGACATCCTGACCATTAACGGTACCGAGACTTGCATCCGGCTGGGTTGCTCCTTTTGTGCGAGACCAGCCCACGGCCTGCGTTTCAGGATTGCCGGTGTTTACGAGCGGAAGAATGCTGCTACCTTGAATGGTGTCGCCATCCGCATACGTCACCGCACTGAGCACGCGGTTTGAATCGGTAACAGACATGAAGTAAACGACATGGCGATTGGATGCAGTGAAATATGCATACAAATCAACCGGGGATGCTTCAGCCGCAGCATCAAGGGCAGCGCCGTTAAGCTCTGCGGCAGTCTTACCAAAGTCAGTAAAAGTAGATCCCGAAGAAGTTTTCCATCCGCGGAACGTTCCGTCTCCGGATGGAGTAGCGGGCTCTATCAAGCGCTCATCATCAGAGAGTTTCTGAGTTGATACAATGGAATCGGTACCGGATGCATCTATTACATGAAAACGATAGGTTATTGTGAAGTGCGTATCAGGCGTAGTTACGGCATAGACCGAAAAACCTTTTGCCGTAAAAGACACGGAGCCTGCAGCGGGTGTAGGACTGCTCACCTGCTCTACGGATGAACTGTCAGAAATATGCCAGACCGAGACGGAGTTGCCGGAAATGCTGGAGGAGGAAATGTTTACGGCGATTGGAAAGCCGGCCGGCTCCCATTTTGTTCCATGGGCATCGCGAATGGTAATATCAAAGGCGAGAAGTGTTGTCTGACCTTTAATGGAGGCACTTGTCGGAACAGCTGACACACTACCGCCGGAAGGGAGCTTTCCCGAGACCGTTATCTGAGTGCCGTCAGAAGCAGTTGTTGTCCAAGTCTCTTGGACAAGGTTCTTCTGAGAATCCTCCTTGGTTTGAGTTTGGACTTGAGTTTTTTCAGGTTCTGTTTGAGAGTTGGTGGAACTTTCGGAAGAATCGCTTGCAGGTGCCTCTGATGTGGAGTTTACCTCCGTGCGAGTTTCTTCATGCTTGACATTATCATCCTTCAGTTCATTCGGCTCAGCGGATGACTCAGTAGATAAACCGTTGTTCTTCTCCGCTTGTGCAGAAGCCGTGGTACCGACTACTTCTGCAAACCCCTGTGCCGGAGTACTCCCAAACTCTGCGCTCATCTCCGCAAGCGCAGGAGTCGGCATAGACATTGAAAATGCTACGAGCGCCACAAGAATAATCCTTGAAATTGCACCTTTTCTTTTCATGGTGCCTCCTGAATAACCCCGAATAACTTTATAAATAAATCCTCACAATCTATATATAAGCTATCGGATAAAAAAATCGCACTGTTATAGGGCAATATCTCAAAATTTTTATAGTATCAACACACTAAGTTCATAATCTGTAAGCTTTGCTTTCACGCGCGCAGGACCAATCTATCCATACTGCCTCCCCTATTTCCTGCGTCACATGCGTGTAATACTATGTTACGAACCATCAACCAAATCATGGTAAGGACTCATGTGACCGCAAAAACCGTACAGATAGCGGGCATCTCCGTACAACTCACGCGCAAGACCGTCAAGAACATCAATCTGCGTGTTAGTCGAGAAGGTCGCGTTAACGTGAGCTATCCGTGGCACACTTCCGAAGCGGCTGCGATTTCCTTTGTCGAATCCAAATCCGATTGGATTCGCGCCGCTCTTTCTCGCACCTCTTTACTTGGCGAGAAGGACCCTCAAGCTCCCGCTCCCATAGCCTCCGGACATACAGTGAGTGTTTGGGGGCACCCGTACAACCTGCGCATCATTCATGGACCTAAGCGGACGGCACACATCTTTGCACACGACGTTGTTATCACGCTTCCCAACCGCTACCTGGACGACCTTGCCTCCGAAGCTTCACAGCAAGCCGTTCGTAAAACATTTGATGAGTTTCTCGCTCAAGAGATGCGCACGGTCCTGCCTGAGCTTACCGCTGCCATGGAAACAAGAGCTCAAAAGCAAGCCTCGCGGTATAAAATACGCCGCATGAAAAGCCGTTGGGGATCTTGCAACACATGTACAGGAGCCATCACGCTCAACCTTGAGCTTGCCGAATATGACAAAGAGGCTCTGAAGTACGTTATCGCTCACGAACTCACCCACCTCTACGTTCGCAGACACAACCGCGAATTCTATGCGCTTCTCGCCACGTTCTATCCAAACTGGAAAGAAGTCCGCGCCAGCCTCAAAGGCGCTCGGCCGTCTTTGCGATAGAATAAACACTGTTGACTAGAAACGCGGGCGTCTCAGTGAGGCGCTGCATACGAACTTGAAAGTTTGGGAGTTTTTATGCCAAATGAGGGCAGCTACGAGGCGGCGCTCCGTCGCTCAAATGAGATTCAAGCAGATCTGCCAGAGCATGCAGGAAAGTACAACATGCTTACAGGGGATCGTCCCACCGGAAGGCTTCACCTTGGCCATTACTTTGGCACTATTGTTGAGCGCGTAAGACTCCAAAATCTTGGTGTTCATACCAATATCATTATTGCTGACTACCAGGTCATTACAGACAGAGACACTACTGAGCATATTGCAGACAATGTCTACAATATGGTTATTGATTATCTGGCCTGCGGAATTGATCCACAGAAAACCATGATTTTCACGCATTCTGCAGTCCCAGCTCTCAATCAGCTTATGTTGCCGTTCCTCTCGCTTGTTACCGAGTCTGAGCTCATAGAAATCCAACTGTTAAGGCAGAGCAGGAAGCATCTGGACATGCTCTCACCGGTCTTCTCCTCACTTATCCTGTTCACCAGGCATGCGACATTCTTTTCTGCAAAGGAAATGTTGTTCCTGTTGGTCGCGATCAGTTGCCTCACATTGAGATTACCTCTAAGATTGCACGTCGCTTTAACGAGCGCTATGGAAAAAAGTATTCCCAGAGGTTTCTGGCCTTCTTACCTCTACCCCATTGATTCCTGGTCTTGATGGCCGCAAGATGAGCAAGTCTTACGGCAACGCTATCTCGCTTTCTATGACAGCTGAAGAAACTGCCAAACTCATCAAGAAGTCCAAGACTGACTCAGAGCGCATGATTACCTTTGATCCAGACAATCGTCCTGGCGTCTCTGCGCTTCTTACCACTGCTGGCATTTGTACTGGTCGTAATCCAAAAGAAATTGCTGATGAGATTGGCATGGGCGGCGGCGGAGCTCTCAAGGCTTACGTCATCGATGCTGTTAACACCTACTTTGAGCCAATTCGTCAGAGGCGCGCAGAGTTTGCAGCTCAACCGGACCTTATTCGCGACATCATCCACGATGGAAACGCTCGTGCAAACGTTATTGCTAACGCCACGCTCGACGAGGTTCGCGAGGCAATGGGAATGGTCTACTAAGTGTCTGAGCTCACCTTACATGTTGAACGTATGAGCTATGGTCCAGATGCCATCGCTCATACTACAGATGGAAAAACAGTCTTCATCTCTGGTGGCGCCGTCCCTGGAGATACTATCAGCGCACAGATTACCGAGAACACAGATAGGTTTTCTCGCGCACAACTTGTAAAGGTTTTGGAAGCTTCTGCGTTCAGAGAGCCACGCCCTAATCCCTTTGTAGTACTCACGGGTGCCACCCCTTGGGGCAACATGCTCTATGAGCAGCAACTTGTTGAGAAACGCAACGGCGTGATATCTGCTCTTGAACGCATTGGGCATTTTTCACCCGACGATGTTTCTGAGCTGGTAAAAGACATTGTTTCTCCTGGCGAGCCATGGGGCTATCGCAATAAAATTGAACTGGCATTTAAGCGCAATGGCAATAAAACCCTGGTAGGTATGTATGCACCTAACGGACAGGACATTGTTCGTATTAAAGACTGTCCGCTCTTAGATAAGAGCAACCTAAAGGCAGTTGGTGCCGTAAGCGGCGCCCTCTCCTATCTCTCGGGCTCTCACGAGCTTGATATAGAGCGTATTGGCATCAGAGTGTCTAGACGCACTAAAGAGCTTGAGGTGGCACTCTGGACCGCTCCGAGCGGCTTCCCACGCACACAAATAGCCCGCGTTTTGAGTGACGCAGTAAAAGCAACAAGTGTTGTCCGCGTTATGACTAAAGGTCCAAGTAAGGCTCGCCGTGTTGTAGGAGTTGAGCGTCTAAGCGGCTCCGGCTCATGGAGCGAGCTTATCGATGGTCAGAAGATGCTGCTCTCTGCACCTTCATTTTTCCAGGTCAATACCAAGGGTGCCGATAAACTCGTTGAGCTTGTACTTTCTGGTTTGGATGTTCAGCCAGATGACGAGGCAATGGATCTTTACTGTGGAGCAGGAACCTTTACGCTTCCTCTAGCAAAGCGTGCAGGATTTGTTTCTGCTGTTGAAGCCTATGGTCCGGCGGTAAGAGATCTTCGTCGCAACCTTGAGTTGGCAAAGCTTGATAACGTCGACGCGGTAGGTGGAGACGCAGGAAGAGAATTCCCCGACACAGATGCTGACGTTATTATTGTTGACCCTCCTCGCGCAGGACTTGCTCCTGAAGTAATTCAGGAGCTTTCTGAACAGCCTGCACGTGCTATTGCATATGTTTCTTGTGACCCTGCAACACTTGCGCGTGACCTTAAGCGCTTTGTTGAGATTGGCTCATACAAACCCGTGAGCGTCACACCAGTAGACCTATTCCCACAGACCTTCCATACGGAGTGTGTTGTATTGATGTCAAAAAGTTGCACCTACTAAGTAAAAAAAGTGTAGAAAAACAAAAGGCTTGTACAATTCAACGTATGATGAATTACTGGTACCCAAACCAAAGAAAAAGAAATAATTAAATTAGAAGTTGTAGAGGGAAATATGAGAATCGGAGTTATTCAAGCAAGTTCGCAAGCGTCTAAAAATCAAATAATCTATGATGCTGTAGTAAAGTACGCTCCAAAGAAATCTGAGGTTATAAATTTTGGTTGTACGATAGAAGAAAATGAAAAATATTCGTATATAGAGATTTCCATTCTTGTAGGTATATTGTTGGCAAGTAGGACAATTGATTTCGTTGTTACGGGCTGTTCTTCCGGACAAGGAATGATGCTTGCTTGTAATAGTATGCCTGATGTCATTTGCGGGTATGCACCTACACCGAATGATGCCTATTTATTTGCTCAGATTAATAATGGAAATGCGATATCATTACCATTAGGTGAAGATTATACATGGTCAGGCACTGAAAAATCTTGAAAGAACAATAGAAGCTCTTTTCTCAGAGCCATTTGGGCAAGGATACCCCAAAAGTGAGGCAGAGAGAAAGGTAAGAGATGCCGAGACACTTAAAGAAATAAGAAGAATCGGACAGGTTCAGTTTGAAGAGTTCGTAAATGTATTAGATATATCATTGTTTGAATCAATAAAGAGGAAACAGAATGTAATTGAGAATGTAAAGGTGTATGGGAAGAAAGAAATAGCTGATTTAATTAAATGAGCAAATCCCAGTTTGTCTAGGTAATATCTTTTTAACGATAACCTTATACTATCGTTAAAAGGTTCATGGATTTGTTCCTACATACAAATATAACTACTTGGCGTACTTAGTTTTCACTCGTTTCATGTGGAAAACGTTTGCTTGCTTAAACGGGTTTAAGTTCGGAGATTCAATGGGATATATAAATTCCATCAAAATTGCCATGCTCGTCTTTCCCGTTTTGGCATTTTTTTGATTACCTTGCCCTATATGATTATCAACTATCGCAAATACGGTTCTGTCAATAAGCTTAGAACTTTGATTTTGTACTCTTTTGTTTTGTATCTGCTCACCATGTATTTCCTGGTGATTCTGCCATTACCAGATCCAGATACGGTGCATACCACCTACACGCAGATGCTTAACCTGGTTCCTTTTACCTTTGTTTTGGATTTCTTGAAAGAAAGTCCTTTTGAGATTTCTAATCCTGCAACGTGGGCTCTTTCAATTAAGGATCCAACGTTTTACGTCCCTGCTTTTAACGTTTTGATGCTCATACCCTTTGGTATGTATCTTCGTTATTACTTTAAATGCAGTTTCAAAAAGACACTTTTGCTTACTGCACTTCTTAGCTTGTTCTTTGAACTAACTCAGCTCTCAGGTCTTTATTTCTTATATCCAGGACCTTATCGTCTTGCCGATATTGACGATATTATTCAAAACACCACAGGTGGCTGCATTGGTTATGCTCTGGGAGCGCTAGCAATGTGGTTGTTGCCTTCAAGAGATAAAATTGACGAGGAAGCGCTTGAGGCTGGTTCACAGGTTACCCAAATCCGTGTTGGCCTTTCATTACTCATTGATACGTTTATTGTGGCCATCCCTTATAACCTCTCAAACACTACGCTTCCTTTTTCGTTCTTTATTGCTCTCTACTTTGCAGTAGTTCCGCTCTTTGATGGCAAGACACTTGGTAGTGCTTTATTGCGTTTTAAGCTCTCATACAAGAAACAAAGAATTTCTCGCACCATGCTAAGAGGTTTGCTCATTACGGGGTATTTCTATCTGATTCCTGACGGTCTGTTGTATTTGACTAATGAATTTAATAAGACTCCAGACTCAATGCTATTCCTGGCGCTATTCCCTATCATATTTGCGGCTTTAATTATTTTCCTTGTTATTACCGTTGTACTGATGTTGATGAATAAACGATTCTTGTTTGACCGACTGTCGGGCACCTACTACACAAGCACAGTGCAAAATGGACAGACTACTGAAATTGATATAGTGGAAACTACAGCGGAGACTGAAAAAGACATTTAAGAGCATCAGGTGTGATCTTAAAAACAGACAAGGAAGGGACACGTGGATCTACTGATGAAAGAAGAAAGCGAAAACCCCATTACCCTTTATACACCGTCTTTAGAAGACCTTTGGTTTCGCCAGAAGATGATGGCAGATGAAGAAACGATGTCATATAACCATGCCTGGGGAGGAACAATTCCCTTTCCAAAAGAAGTGTGGCATGGCTGGTATGATTACTGGATTGTAAAACACGAGAATAAACGTTATTACAGGTATTTAATGGATAGTAACGATACTTTTGTTGGAGAAATTGCCTACCATTACGACAGTGATCAAAATCTCTATATGGCAGATGTCATAGTCTATGCTCCCTTTAGAAAAAAAGGTTATGGCAGCATTGGGTTAAATCTTCTTTGTGACGCAGCTAAACAGAATGGTATTAAGCAGCTCTACGATGATATTGCCATAGACAATCCATCAGTCACGATGTTTCTAAAGAATGGATTTGTTGAAGAGTACAGAACGAGCGAAATTATCATGCTCAAAAAGGAACTATAAAAGAGTTCTTCAATAGGACAGTTGTACTAATTTGAGTGGTTGCACTAAAAATTAAACCTTTTATATATGCAGGTCAGATGTTCACTTACTACTTCAAGTAATGTTCTTTCAATTATCTGCGCCTTTGTTGTTGCATAACAGCAAAGAAACGTGTAAAAAATACATTGCAATCAAGTACTCTTGAATGCAAGATAAGTATTACTCGAGTAAGGGGCTCGAGATACGGAGAGGAATGTATTATGAAGGCAACAGTTAATGAGGATTGCATCGGTTGCGGTCTCTGCGAGAGCACTGCTCCTGAGGTATTCGAGATCGGCGACGACGGTCTTGCTCACGCTATTGAGGAAGAGGTTCCTGAGGCTGCAGAGGATGCTGCACAGGAGGCTTGCGACGGCTGCCCAGTCACCGCTATTGAGCTTGACTAGTTTTTAGCTTAGCTTTTCTTTCTTAACATGTAAGCCTGATGGGTTTCTCGCCTATCAGGCTTCTTTTTTGGGTACAGTATCAGCATAAGCACGATTGATAGGAACTCATATGATTCTTGCATCACAATCCCCTAGGCGCCTTGAGCTTATGCGGTCTATGGGCATAGATCCTCAGGTTATCCCTGCTGATATTGTTGAAATTTGCAGAGAGGACGAGAGTCCCCTTGCACTCGTAAAACGCTTGGCTCAAGAAAAAGCCATTGCAGTGTGCTATAAGCTTATGGAGCAGCCTAACTTTGAGCAGCTTAACAATGAGATTGTCCTTGCAGCAGATACCATTGTTTGGACAGACGCCGGCCAGGTTTTTGGCAAGCCCGCAGGTGCTGAAGATGCTAAACGCATGCTCTCTAAGCTTTCTGGTCAGACTCACCATGTATCCACTGGTGTTGCCCTGCGCCGCTTTAAAGCTTTCAAGTCTCCTTCTCCTGACGGAGCACCCTCTGTTGTTGCCGTAACGTTTGTGGAGACCACTGACGTCACGTTTTTTGAGCTCTCCGAAGATGAGATTGCTGCCTACGTTGCCTCCGGTGAGCCAATGGACAAGGCCGGTGCGTACGGTATTCAGGGAAATGGTCGCTATCTGGTTCAGAGCATTCAAGGAGATTACGAGAATGTCGTAGGGCTCCCCGTCTCTTTGCTTTCTCGCGAGCTGGTTAAATTTACCGGCAATCATGACTATCTAGAGCATGCCCTAGCAGGACGTAAGCACTAAAGCTGCTTCTATAAATGAAAACCCTCGTATCACCATGAATAAACTGCCTCCCATTTCTTGGACACGAGAAATAGGAGGCAGTTCAAAACACACCTAAGTCAGATAATCTGTCAAAAAGACGTATACATGACGCTGAAAATACCTTAAACATGCAGATTATCTGACTTAGAAGTGTAATATGCCCGCAATTGAGCAGAATATCTGACTTAGGTGTGTTCCGTAGATACTAAATTTATCGATAGTTAAATTTCTTATATTAGTATATTCATTTTCTAGCATATTAGATGAAGTTTATGCATAGAGATGCATATCAGGTAGTGCGACCGCCTAGCTGCCTAGCTATCTTGATTAGGAACATGTCGATTCTTCGGCAAAACCTACCAAAGCTGCGCTATTTTGTACGCCAAGCCTAAAAGCCGACGCTAACACGCTGCAGAATCATAATCACCTGCATATGAACTGCCTCCCATTTCTTATGTCCAAGAAATGGGAGGCAGTTCAGGATGCGAGGGTTTTGCTTTTAGATTTGAAAGAACGTTTAGTTGAACTTAACAACCTTCTGAGCTACACGATAACCACCAATGGTGACTGTCTTACCAATCTTGCCAGGAAGGTTTGTGGCAGTGCCTACAAGGCCATAGCGAGCCTTGCGGTACATCTTCTTGTCATAAGCGCGAAGCTCATCCCAGAGCTCCTCAAGCTGATCCATAGCGTCCTCGCGATCGCTCATCTTAGAGAAGACTGAGCAGATAGCCATGATGATGGTGAAGTAACTCATCATGTACGTCTGAAGACGTGGAGAAGAGATGTCATCGTAGATGTGATATGCATGCATCATATTACGAGCAACACGCCAGTAGTGATCAACGCGACTTGTTAAGACCTTCTCGTTAACTGATTGATCGTCTCGACCAATGAAATAACGATACAGGTCAACATCAACGTAGTAGATAGTCTTTACCTTAGGGAATGGAACGTAGGCGTAGACGTTATCTACATAGAAAGTGTGCTTAGGCATCTGAATGTTTGCAGAGCGCAGAACTTCAACGCGGTAGGTAATTGCGTGCATCAAAAGGTACTGAGACAGCTTGAAGCGGCCAATCTCGTCCCAACCAATAATCTTATTGGTAGGAACAGCATCGCGATAATCCACGAAGTTTTGGGTGTTGTCCTCAACGTGCTCGTAGACGTAGTTGGAAAGAACCAGGTCAACAGGATTATCAGAGGCAATAAAGGTGCGGAGCTGCTGAAGGAAAGTCTTCAAAGCATCGCCATCTACCCAGTCATCTGAGTCAATATTTTTGAAATACACGCCATCAGCATGAGAAACTGCCTTCATAACAGCAATGCCGTGGCCGCCGTTCTCTTGATGGACTGCCTTGATGATGTTGGGGTAACGCTCCTGCCAAGCATCAGCTTTAGCGGCAGTATCATCCTTTACAGAGCCGTCATCAACAATAACGATCTGCACGTCATCGGCATAATCAGAGCCCTCAAGAATAGATTCAATGCAGTGATCCATGTACTCAGAAGAGTTATAGCATGGAATACCAAAGGTGATTGTCTTTCATGCAAGCTCCCTATGCCTGATGAGCAATAAGCTCGTCAGAAAGTTCCAGCGCAGAAGCAACAACGCCATCCATATCGTAGTAACGATATTCAGCAAGACGACCAACTGCGTGGAAGTTCAGAATGCCAGAAGTGCGCTCCTTGTAAGAGCGATACAGCTCCTGATTTTCTGGCTCGAGAATAGCGTAATAAGGAGTCTGGCCACTTTCTGGAACATAGGCGTGTGAGTACTCACGCATGATAGTTGTTTTACCAGGAAGAACCTGACCGGTCATGTTCTTAAACTCAGTGATGCGAGTAAAGTCCTCACTGGTGGTGTAGTTAACGGTACCAACAGGTTGGAACTGATCTTGGTCAAGCGTCTCAAACTGCATATCAAGCGTACGATAAGGTAGAGCACCCTGATCAAGGTTGAAAAGCTCATCCAGAGGACCGGTATAAATTACCTCACCTGCAAATGGTTTCTCACAAACAGCCACGTTAGAAGCGGTGAGCTTCATGATGTCACGGACATCAACATCTAGGAAGACATCAATCAAATCATGGTCAAGCATGTTCTCAAAGAGCTTGGTGTAGCCCTCTTTTGGCATGCCCTGATACGTTGCACCTGGGAAGTAACGATCGTCATCGCCGACAAAGATTGGAACGCGGCCTGTGATTGACTTGTCAATCTGATCTGGAGTCTTTCCCCACTGCTTCATGGTGTAGTGCAGAAAAACGTTCTCGTAAACGTAGTCGGCAATCTCTTCCAGATCTGGATCGTTCTTCTCGCGAAGCTCCATGATAGGAACTTTAACGTTCTCACCAAACGTAAGAACCAGCTTCTGATAGAGTTTCTCGCCACGCTCTTCTCCAAAGGCAAGCTTCAAGGACTGGTGGTTAAAGGAACCGGCATCAGCTGGCCGTTAATATTAGCCAGAACCTTGTGCTGGTAGTCAGTCCAATCAGTAAAGCGCGAGAGGAACTGGTGAACGCGGTCACTCATGGTGTGATAGATGTGTGGACCGTACTCGTGAACAAGAACGCCCGCGTCATCAAGGCGATCGTAAGCGTTACCGGCAATGTGGTTTCTGCGCTCAAAGATTGCTACCTTTGAGTTGCAGTTTTCTGCCATGCGGCGAGCAACAACTGCACCTGCATAGCCAGCTCCAACAACAATAACGTCGTAGTTGTCGGGGTTAAAACCGGCAGGAAGACCATGATTGATAGACATGTAAACCTCCATGTGCGCCTAAGTGCGCAGGATTTGTATGTGAAACTTCACTCATTTTAACACGTGGCCATAAAGTGAGTCATGCGGGGCGCAAAGCTCTGCCGTTAGCGTAAAATATTCAACTGGTGTGAAAATGCATTTCTTAGCTATTTGTGTCTGGCTTTTATACACACTACAAGTTAAGAAGTGCAAGACTCAACGAGGCACAGATATCAAAGTATGATTGGAGCACGACACATGAGCAAGTTTCTTGACCGTATGAAAGAAACCGCTAAGTCCGACGTAAAGACTATTGTCCTTCCAGAGGGCGAGGACCAGCGTACCATCGATGCAGCTAAGAAGATTGTTGCAGAGGGTATTGCAAAGGTCATTATTCTTGGCGATCCTGAGCAGATTGATGTTCCAGGCGCAACGGTAGTAGACCCTGCTACTGACGAGCGCCATGAGGCATATGCTCAGAAGTTTGCTGAACTTCGTGCTCGCAAGGGCGTCACCATTGAGGAAGCTCGCAAGCAGATGAACGACGCTACCTATTTTGCAACCATGATGGTCAAGATGGGCGATGCTGACGGCCTGGTTTCTGGCGCTTGCCACTCTACTGCAAACACCCTAAGACCTGCTTTGCAGATCATCAAGACCGCTCCTGGTACCAAGCTTGTTTCTGCATTCTTTATCATGAGCACTTCAACCGATTTTGGCGAGGACGGCACCCTGCTCTTTGCTGACTGTGGCCTCAACATTGACCCATCTGCAGAGGAGCTCTCCGAGATTGCTCTTGCTTCCGCTGATTCTTGGCGCGCATTCATGAGCGACGAGCCTCGCGTTGCTATGCTCTCCTACTCCACTATGGGCTCTGCTGGTGGTGCAACTGCTGAGAAGGTCCAGGAGGCCACAAAGCTTGCTCACGAGAAGAATGCTGAGCTTGCACTCGACGGCGATCTTCAGCTTGACGCAGCTCTTGTTCCTGAGGTTGGTAAGCTCAAGGCTCCATTCTCTAAGGTAGCAGGAAACGCAAACATCCTGGTCTTCCCTAACCTTGAGGCTGGCAACATTGGCTACAAGCTTGTTCAGCGCTTCAGTGGTGCTGAGGCATACGGTCCAATTCTTCAGGGCATTGCTCGTCCTGTTAACGACCTCTCCCGTGGTTGCTCCGCTGACGACATTGTTGGCGTTGTTGCAATCACTGCTGTTCAGGCTCAGATGGCAGACAACAACTAGTCTTTCTGCACTTCTAACTTGGTATACTAAGCCAGTCTCAAAAGAGGCTGGCTTATTCTTTAGCTGGAGGCATTTATGTCTGAAATTATTTCTATTTCTAGCAACTCTCTTACCGCTTCAATTGACACCATGGGCGCACAGCTCATGAGCTTGCAAAAAGGTGAGTCGGAATACCTCTGGCAAGGAGATGCCAACTGGTGGCCCAGGCGTGCTCCTATTCTCTTCCCCATTGTTGGTGTCTTGAAAGACGGTAAGGCAGAGTCTGCAGAAGGCACCGTTTCTCTTGCTCGTCACGGTCTTGCTCGCCTCAACCAGTTTGAGGTTGTCGAGCAGAGTCCCTCTTCTGTAACGCTCCAGCTAAAGTACCGAAGAGACTCGCAAGTCTTATCCCTATGACTTTGAACTTAGACTGATTTTCTCGCTAGATGGCGATACGTTGACACAAACATATGAGGTCACCAATACGGGAAACGTTGTACTGCCGTTTACTCTTGGCGCTCACCCAGCGTTCAACATTCCGATCCCTGGTGTTGAGGCAGCCTCTTTGGACCAGTATTACCTCTTATTTACGCACTCCTGGACCAGCTACGGCCCTTCTATTACCGACGATGGACTTTGTGACTACACAACTCCACAGAAGCTTATCGTGGACTCTGATACGCTTCCCCTGTCTTGGGAGCTTATTGATTGCGAGAAGACCATCACACTTGAAGACGTCCCTGATAGACGCATTACACTTGCGGCTAGCACAGAAGCTCCTTCTGCGGTTCATGGTATTCAAATGGATTTTGAAGGCTTTGATTATTTGGGCATTTGGAGTGCTGCTCCTGGTTGTCCATTTGTTGCTCTTGAGCCATGGTGTGGCATTGCAGACACCGTTGATACCGACGGTGTCTTTGAGCATAAACCAGGCATCATATGCCTTGACTCAGAGCAAAGCATTGTTAAACATTGAGCATCAAAGTCTTCTAATGCTCATCAGAAGAGCAAATACTAAAGATCTTAAGGCTGTGGCTGATTTATATGACATTGGCCGTCAGACCATGGCTCGGCATAACAACACATTCCAGTGGACTAAAAATTATCCACTTTTAGTAGATGCTGAAGCTAATCTTGAAAGCAACGGCCTCTTTGTAGTTACAGAAGGTAAGAATTCAGAAGAAATTCTTGGTTGTTTCTCGCTCTTACCCGGTCCTGACGAGGCATACGTCAATATTGCTGGAGGCGCTTGGATAAACAACCTGGATTACGTTGTTATTCACAGAGTAGCTGTTAAATATACAGGACGCGGAATTGCCACCTTTATGTTCAATTGGATTTGCAAGAACTACTCAAACGTTCGCGCAGATACCCATGAAGCAAATATTGCTATGACTACAACACTTATGTATGCTGGTTTTGTGTATTGCGGCAAGGTAGTTGGACACGATGCGACGCCTCGTAACGCATTTCATTTTGTAGCCCAATAAGCCACAAGAAACACTTCAACAAAAAAAGAGCCTGTGAATCAATTTCACAGGCTCTTTTGCACTTAATTTGCGTTCTTAAAACTAACCTTACTGAGCACGCTTCTTGCCAAGAACACCAGCTGCAATAAGAACGGAAGATGCAGCTGCTGCAGATGCTACAGCAAAGGAAGCATCACCAGTTGAAGGAAGCTTAGGCTCCTTCTTCTTTGGCTGCTTTGGAGTCTCTGAAGGTGGAGTAGTTGGAGTTGGAGGAATGTGGGTGTTAGTAATGGTAAAGCCACTGGTAGCATCGCCTGTTACCTCAGCGTTGTAGCCCTCAACCTCATCCTCAACAACGGTGTACGTAATAGCTGTTGTAGTACCAGCCTGGTTTTTATCGAGGTTGCTAAATGTTGCAGTCCAGCCATTTGCGTCAGAGAGAACCTCACTCTTACCAGTATCTACGCCGTCTGCATAAAGGTGTACGGTAACTGAAGTAGGACGAGTACCGTCAGCATTATTTTGATCTTCCCAAACCTTGGATACAGAAACGCTTACCTGCTGCTCGCCAGTTGCAGTACCGGCACCGCGAGGATTAATCCACCAACCTTCACGAGTGAAGTTATCAGTGTTGCCATCAAAATCAAGAGTTGCTCTATTGTCTACCTGGGTAACGTTGGCTGGAACAATGGTCTTGTACTCAAGCCAGCAATCCTGGATGAGTGGTTGGAAACCAGCAAAGTTAACCTGATTATTGAGTCGAGCAAAATCAAGAGTGTAACCATTAGGAGTAAAGGTAATTGCAGGAAGAATCTGATCTGCAGAAAGAGTCTGAACAGCACCGTTAACAAGGTGAAGAACAAAAGAGTGCTTAAGATATGGACCAGCAAGCTCATCTGAAGGATTAACGCCAGTACCAGTAAGCTTGATGCATCAACTGTGTAAGGATTGACAATCTGATCCTTAACAGTGGCATTAAGCAGACCAACCTGGGTAATATCAGATGGAGTTAGGTTAACTACCCAGCTGGTGACGTAATAATCATTTCCAGTTGTAATAGTTGCACCAGAAGGAAGCGTATAGGTTGTCTCTGCAGTTGCACCAGTTCTGTTGTACTTAGTAATTGCAGTATCCATTGCAGCAATAGAACCGCCATACGTCATGTTAAGGCTGGTGTTACCAATATTGAGCGTAGTGCTGCCATTGCCTCTCTGTGAAATTGCGCTTGACCAATTGAGCGAGAAAGACATCTGGCCATGAACGTTAAGAAGACCCGCAATATTGTTATTGAAGGTAACAGTCATGGTATTAGGGTTACTGGTAGGAGTTGCCGTACCAACAGAAATACTATTTCCGTTTGCATCTACACCCATAACCTCAAAAGGAGCTGGAGTATTATTCTCTAGCTCTGGAGGAAGCATAATAGTAAAGGTATCACCTGGTTGTGCAGGGGCACCATTGTTGAGCGCATAATCAAAATTTACACGCACATTACTACCAACTAATGTTGTATAGCTAGCATTTGAAATAGTTGGTGTGTACTCAACAGCTTGTGCCTTTGTGTTGAATACCGTAAGCGCAGCAAATACAGTGAGCACAAACATAACTGCAAAGCTCAAAGACCTGCTAACTAAACCCTTAGACTGCATGATGCTCCTCACAGCTAGTTCAAAGATTTATTTATCTGCACACAAATAGCTGTACAAAAACAATAAGATTTCTTTGAAACTCTAACTTATTACTTAAAAAAATATAAAGTTCGAAAGTACTCATGTCAAAGAACTATCTATATCTCCATAAAAAAACTCCCGCACAGAGTGCGGGAGTTAATAATTTTTTTTGATTGTAAGAAAAGCTTACTTACCCAGAAGCTCCTGAACGTCAAGAGCAATCATGTACTCCTCGTTGGTAGGTACAACCAGGACGCGTACCTTTGAATCTGGAGCAGAGATGTCACGGATTTCACCGGAGCGAACCTTGTTCTTCTCCTCATCAATCTTGACACCCATCCACTCAAGCTCTTTGACAACGCCAAGACGCATCTCGTCGGAGTTCTCACCAATGCCAGCAGAAAATGCCATGGTATCAAAGCCATGCATAGCCTGAGCCATCTCCATGATGAGCTGGGAGGTGCGGTAGTAGAACATCTCAAGTGCAAGCTGGCAGTCCTTATCGCCAGCATGAGCGCCGTCCTCAATATCACGAGAATCGGAGTGTCCAGACAGAGCAAGAAGACCAGACTGCTTGTTCATCATTGTGTCAATCTCATCGATGGAGTAGCCGCCAACACGAGAGAGATAGAAAACAGTAGCAGGGTCAATAGTGCCGCAACGGGTACCCATGATAAGGCCGTCAAGTGGAGTAAGGCCCATGGTGGTCTCAAGATCGCGACCATCCTCAATAGCGGAAAGAGAAGCGCCAGAACCAAGGTGGCAGCTTACCAGCTTGTGAGTCTGACCATTGGTGAACTCATTGGTAGCACGCCAAATATAACGGTGAGAAGTACCGTGAGCGCCATACTTACGAACGTGGTACTTATCAACAACATCGCGAGGAAGAGCATAGCGATGTGCCTTCTCTGGCATATTGAAGTGGAAAGAAGTATCGCAGACGATTACATTGCCAACCTCTGGGAAGAGCTCGCGGCAAATCTCAATAACGTCAGCTTCTGCATAGTTGTGAAGAGGAGCAAGTGGAGCGACCTCACGAACCTGAGCCAGGACCTTATCGTCTACAACAGCAGACTCTGGGAAGTACCAACCACCCTGAACAACACGGTGGCCAATGCCGTCGATTGGCTTATCAATAGTCTTAAGGATGTCAAAGACATGCTTAATAGCAGTCTTATGATCAGGAAGAGCAACCTCAAGCTTCTGCTTCTCCTCCACCAAGCTCCTCATGACCAACAAAAGAACCTTCGATACCGATACGCTCGCAGTTTCCTTTTGCGTAAACCTCGCGGGTGTCAACGTCAAGAAGCTGATACTTAAGAGATGAGCTACCTGCGTTGATAACCAGTACGTTCATGTGACTCCTCTTTCCGTGAAGCAGAAAAGACTACTAAGTCTTCCTCTCCTACTTCAAACAAACATAACCGCATGACATCATAAACCCCAGAATACCCCGGAGTTAAATAGACGAGCAAAAAACTTGAATATTTTTATTTACAGCCCATTGAATCGTCCATCATTTTGCCACCTAAAATGTGGAAGTGGACGTGGTTGATTGACTGTCCGCCGTGTTCTCCGGTATTGGTAATTACACGGAATCCAGCCTCCTTAATTCCTGTCTTTTCTGTTACTACAGCTATAGCTTTAGTAACACTCTCAAGTGTTGCAGCAGGAATACCATCAATGATGTTGTCATAGTGGCTCTTTGGTACAACAAGAACATGCACGGGCATAAGAGGATTTAGGTCATTGAAAGCTACAACGTTTTCATCCTCATAGAGAAACTCTGTAGGGATTTCTTTGTTAGCTAACTTACAGAAATGCAGTCAGACATAGCCTCTCCTTTACTCATCTAAATATGCAGTAGAAGGCGCTGCGGTAGTATCTGTAATTGCAGCTCCTGCCTGAGACTCATCAAGCAGAACCTTAACTTTTTGCTCTGCCGTATCAAGTCTTCCACGAAGGTCTTTAACCAGTTCAACACCACGAGCATACAGAGCCAAAGACTCCTCGAGCTCCAAATCTGTGCCTTCAAGCTTACGTACAATCTGTTCAAGTTCAATAGAAGCGTCTTTAAAAGTCAACTCTTCAGTCTTCTTAGTATCCATGTTGTTCCCCTAATCTATGAAAGCTCAATATCAGAAACAGTTGTCTTGATTGTTCCATCCGTCATTTTGACCAGCAAAGAATCTCCAACCGAAGCATCTTTGGCCGTTTTAATGACAGATCCCTTTTCATCTTGGACATATGCATATCCCCTTGTAAGAACTTTTAAAGGAGAAAGTGCATCTAGTTTTCCTGCAAGCGAAGAAAGAGAAGCCTCATATGGATGAAGCATGGCTGCACTAGCTCTGGTAAGTCTTTGCGACTCAACAGAAAGCATCTCTTTCTTTCTTAAAAGAAGCGCTGGTAGAGCATCCATTAATCTTTGTTCTGTCTGATTAAGATCTTCTGTTCTTGTAGAAATAATATAAGCAGGATCTTTTAGACATGGACGATCAGACAGCTTCTCTAGCTGGAATTTTTTACTTGATAGGGCATTTCTCATTGCCAAGTTGGAACGCTGTGCAACAGTAGTTAGATCCGTCTTATAGAACTGCAAATCTTTCTTGTTGCGTTTCCAAGGCGAGAAATCCTGTTATTAAACGTAGTTTGTAGCTCACTAATAGCGGGTGCCACAGACTCTGCAGCAGCTGTTGGCGTTGAAGTTCTTCTATCAGAAACCATATCTGCAATAGTGGTATCTGGCTCATGACCAATACCTGTAATAACAGGTACAGGACACGCTGCGATAGCACGTGCCACTCCCTCGTCATTGAAGCACATAAGGTCTTCAAATGAGCCTCCACCACGCACCAGCAAGATTGCATCTGGACGTGTAGTTGCGGCCACCTGAAGCGCCCTAATGATAGTTGCAGGTGCATGAGTACCCTGAACAGCACAACCAGACACCTCAAGCTCTACCAGAGGGTTTCTACGCGCAAGTGTGCGCTTAACGTCATCAATGACGCTGCCAGAAAGTGACGTAACTACGCCAATACGTGTACAGAACTCTGGAATGTAGCGCTTTCTGGAAATATCAGTAAGGCCCTCTTTTTCTAGCTTTTTAGCAAGCTGAGCAACCTTTTGGCGAAGGTCACCTTCTCCGGCAATCTGAATGGTGCGGGCATGAAAAGAAAGCTTGCCACTTGAAGCGTAAATATCAAACTTTCCTGTCATCTGAATCTTCATGCCGTCTTGCAGCGTAATGCCGCTCGCAGCATAAATCTTTGACCAGACAATAACCGCCATAGAGCTAACCGGGTCTTTTACGTCAAAGTAGCAATGACCAGACTTGTAGTTTGGTCCTCTAAATCCAGAAACCTCTCCCACTACCGTCATAGATGGCATTGAAGCAACTTCATTTTTTGCAAAGAGCACCGCATCAGATACTGAAAGAACAGAATCTTCTTTCTCTTGAATCTGATCCATTACTAGTTCCTGTTTCTAGAAGAACCAAGTAGATATAAAAGCTGAAGTGCAGAAACCATTGCAGCAGCTACGTACGTAAGAGCAGCAGCAATTAGTACCTTTTTGCGCCATTGTAGTCAAAGCCTGCGGGAGCGTTTGCCTTCAAAAAGGCTAATCCACGCCTTGAGGCATCAATCTCTACAGGAAGCGTAACTATATGGAACAAGAAGGTAAATGCATAGAGCCAAATTGCAAGCACAGTCAAACCTGAAACATTGAGAAAGACACCAGCAAGAAAGACATAAATCCATGCAGCGGAAGCCAAATTAACAACAGGGACTAGAGCGGAACGAACGCGAGATGGCATATACATTTTGGCTGTCTGAACCGCATGACCTGCCTCGTGACAAGAGACAGCAACAGAAGCTACGCTACCCTCTGAGAAGTTTGCATCAGAAAGGTGCAGGCAATTGTCACGTGGATCATAGTTATCGGTAAGCTCACCAGAAATCCTCTTGATACCAACATTAGCTGCTCCATTTGTGTCCATCATGGCACGAGCAACAGAAGCGCCAGTGGCATTAAACCCTGAAGGAACTAAGGAATACTTTTTAAATTCATGCTTGATGTACCACTGAGTGCCCAATCCGAGCACCAACGAGGCAACTACTAAAACAACGTATGGGATAAACGCACCAGAGTAATACATATTTTTCTCCTATCTATGTATAAAGATGAGTATACCCAACTCACCGGACAAAAAGTCAGGTTTGAATGAGTAATCACACTTGCCCTAAGTTAAAGAGCCTCTATTACAGCAGCTCTACTCGACCGTTTTTGACGGTAAGTCCTACCTCGCCATTGAGTAGTCCAACAAGCTGCTTGCCCACTAATTGATAGCGCCATCCAGTTTTAAGCCTTGCATCAACCTTGTCCAAAAGCAGGTCAGTAAGATCATCCTTATTGGCAATTAAAGGAGATGCAATTCCTTCTTTTTCTGAAACAATCCTGATAAGAGCATACATAAGCTCAACAACACCTTCAGAACCGGCAGAAGGATGAGCATGATGCTCAATTTTTGGACACTGATCAGCGGGGGTCTTTTGGCCACGTTTGATTGCATCCAAAAGATGCACTACCCCACCTTGAGAAATCTGCTCAGTACCACGAATTTTGCGTAGTCTATCAGGTGATGTAGGGACGCGACGACAAATCTCAATAATGAGTTCATCAGAAAGCACCCATTTACGTGGAACATCTCTTTTAGCCGCAGTTTCTTCTCGCCAGGCGCACACCTCTCGAGCAATAGCAAGCTGTCTGCGCGTAAGCGAACCAGAGCGCTTCAAACGGAGATATGCCTGATAGGGGTCTCGACGATACTGTTCAATATTGGTGTGCTGGTCCATTTCTGGCTTACCCAGCTTAAACGGTCAAGCTTGATGAGCTTCTCGATCATTTGATTGTAGATTGCAGGAAGATATCTTACGTCATCCTCAGCGTATACCAGCTGTTCTTTATCAAGCGGTCGCTTTGACCAGTCTGTTAAAGACTCAGCCTTAGCAAGCTTAACGTTAGCAAAATTTTCTACCAGACCGGCGTAGCTCACCTGCTGACGCATACCCAAAAATGCAGCCGCTACCTGCGTATCAAAAACAGGTGCGCATGCGCAGTCCATTTTTTCTAGTAAGACCTCAAGGTCCTGTGAGCACGCATGGAAAATCTTGACAATCTGCGGGTTTTCCAGGAGCTCTTTAAGCGGAGTTAGGTCATCAATAAGTAACGGATCAATCGCAGCAATCTCTGAACCTGTGGAAACCTGTACCAGGCAAAGCTTGGGAAAGTAGGTTTTCTCGCGAAGAAACTCCGTATCAACTGCAAGGATATGCGAAGTCTTTGCTCGCTCACAAAATGCGGAAAGTTCTTCTGAGGTTGCTATATACAATGCGTCCATCCAATTGCCGATTAAGTATCTAACGTAAAGCGATACACTCATACGTATCAAAATGATATACCAGCTTGTCGCAAATCTTCGGAGGATATATGAGAACCCTCATCATTCACAATCCTTGCTCGGGTTTTAGCTCTGACGCAATCTTTGAATTTGAGCGCGCTCTTCTGAAAAGCGGCGACGAATGCCTGGTAAAGCTAGTTGAAAGCCATTGGCGCACAGATGAGGTTCTGAGTTCTGTTCAGCCTGAAGATTTTGACGTAGTGGTGCTCTCGGGCGGAGATGGAACCGTATCTAGCCTGCTCTATGGCCTTAGAGGATGCCAGACACCTATTTTGGTCTTCCCTTCTGGAACCGCTAACCTTCTGGCTGCAAGTATCGGAAATGCGCCTGAGCCTAACGCACTAGCGCTGGCCTGCAGAAACCTTCAGACGGCTCAGCTTGATCTGGGTGAAATTACCTGGACCACCGTATCGGGAGAAACCCATGTAGCTGGCGTGCCTTTAATGGCTGGTACGGGCCTTGATGCCGAGATTATGCGCTCGGCTATCCCCCACAAGCAAACCTTTGGAGAAGCCGCGTACTTTACAGCAGCCCTTGCCAACCTCATGCCACCAGTTCATGACTTCAAAATTACCGTTGACGGCAAAGTGCATAAGCTTCAAGGCATTGGCTGCCTCATTGCAAACAGCTCTATGATGCAAGCGGGAATTGAACTAGCCCCTGGTAATCGCATGGATGACGGTCTGCTTGAGGTTATTGTCATTGAGACTCACATGACTGCAAAGCTGGTACGTCCGCTGCTCTCCGGCTTCTTTGATCGCACGGGAGACTCGCTTGGCAGGCCTTATCTCAATAGCTTTAGTGGCAGAGAAATTACCGTTGAATCAACATCGCCTATGCCTCTTGAAGTAAATGGCGAGGTTACCTGCCACGACATCTACGCTTACTCCGCTCGCTGCCTTCCAGGTGCGGTAAACGTAGTGGTGGACCACATGAGCCCTTACAGCAAGAAAGCGTAAGCGCAGGTAAACATTATAATAGACACCGCCAGTGCTTGCGTTTTCTATTCTTTCGTTTTCGTAACATTCAGCCAAAAAGATTGCACGTAGCCGTCAGATTAACTAATCTTTTATAGATACATTACTAGGGTACGCGCAGAGACTTCTGTAGCGTACACGCAGTTGATGGGATATTTTTTGGTTGACGTTTCTAAAATTCGCGAGAGGTTCGATGAGCTTTCAACTCCTATTTTGAAGTCTGGAAGACTCTATCAGCTTGCAACTTTTACACAACACGGAACTACCAGCACACTCGACCACGTTATTGCAGTTGCTTATAGCAGCCTCGCTTTTGCTATGAACGCTGGTATCAAAGTTGATGAACGTGCGCTTGTACGTGGAGCGCTCCTGCATGACTACTACCTTTACGACTGGCATGATCACGAGGCTGCACCAGACAACTGGCACGGATTTACTCACCCTCGCCATGCGCTTGATAATGCCCGCGAGGACTTTCCTGATCTAACACCTGTTGAGGAAGACATCATCTTGCACCACATGTTTCCTCTTGTCCCCGTTCCGCCTCATACCAAAGAGGCTTGGATTGTTACAACCTGCGATAAAGCTTGCTCAACTGCAGAAACGCTGACAGGCAATCCATACAAAAAAGAGGGTTTCCGCCCAACGGGTTTCTCGACACCTGAAAGTGATTTTCAGGGCACAACCAGCAGCGAGTCAGACGAGTTCAACGACTACATGGATTACGGAAATCTCTCGTGAGTACCATGACTGAGACACTGCGCACGCTTTTTGCACTCGATAAGAATATTGAGCTCTTTGTACAGTATCTGCCTCAGATGGTCATAATTTTTGCGCTGATTTCTTTTGGCGGCTGGGTGTACGAAACCATCTATTGCTCCGTTGTCGAGGGCGAATTTACCAAGCGCGGTTTTCTTTTTGGACCTACGTGTCCCATTTATGGCATTGGTGCGCTTGCGGTTTGGCTGGTACTAGGCCAGATTTCCAATCCGTTGATTGTCTTTATTATTGGCGGATTTTTGGCCACAGTTATTGAATACTCAACTGGTCTCTTTTTGGAGCGCCGCTTTAAAAAGAAGTGGTGGGACTATTCCATGTTTAAATTCAACTTACATGGTCGCATTTGTCCCCAGGCCAGCGCTGTGTTTGGAGCATTTTCGGTTACTTCAGTCTTTGTACTAGTTCCAGCGATGCTTAATATTTTGATGCTTTTCTCAAGGCACACCATCTCTGTAATGGCCTTTATTGTGGTCACGCTCTATTTTTTGGATACCGTGGCCAGCCTTCTTTGGAATGGACCAACCACCCATCACAAGGTTGAAGCCGCAGCTCAAGATGCATCTTTGAGAATTGAAGAGGCCGCACATAACGCATCACATCAGGTTGATGCGATGGCTCAAAGCGCTTCGCAAAAAGTAAGTGCTGCGGCACAAAATGCTTCACAAAAAGCAAACGAAGCTGCTCAAAAGGCAAACGCGGCAGCCCAAAAAGCAAATGCCGCCGCTCAAACTGCAACTCTTCTTGCAACTCAAAAGGCTAAAGAGGTTTCCCAGAAAGTCCAGGTAACCAAGCAAAAGTTTGACAACACTACCCAGAAAGTCAAAGACCACCTGCCAGATTCATTCCCATGGGACAACTAGACGGGTTTCTCGACAGATAGTAATACCTCAGCAACTGCTGATTTCGAGTTTGGATTTGTATGTACACCATTGAAGGTAGAGTTAGATACAGCGAATGTGATGAGACGGGCAAGCTTTCCCTGGTAGGCGTTATGAACTATCTACAGGATTGCTCGACGTTCCATTCAGAAGATATTGGCCGCGGCTTTAAGCAGCTGACCAGCGAGGGATACGCTTGGGTTCTGGCAACTTGGCAGATTCAAGTTGACCGACTCCCACAATTTGGCGAGAAGATCTGCGTGGGCACCTGGTCATATCAGATGAAAGGTCTTCAAGCATCAAGGTCGTTTGTCATTAATGATGCTAGCGGCGCGACTATCGTAAAAGCGGACTCTACCTGGTATTTGATGGACATTAAAGAAGGCAAGGCTGCTCGTGTTCCAGAAAGCGAGAGCGTCTACATTACTGGCGAGCCTCGCGTAGATTTGCCACCAACTCCTCGAAATTGCACTTGAGGGAAATGCTGTTGATGGTCCAGCCATTCTTGTTTCTCAGCAGCACCTGGATACAAACAAGCACGTCAACAATGCTCAATACGTGCTCATGGCTGTCGACACGCTTGTGGCTCTTGGCTATTCTCACAAGCTGCGCCGCATTGTGGTTCAGTACAGAAGTCAGGCACGCTTGGGCGACACCATTACTCCCCAGGTATACACCGATGAGACGGGTTTCTCGGTAGTGCTTAAAGATGCCGAGAGTTCCACCGTTTTTGCAACAGTCAGGCTGGAGGGATAACATGGCCGAGGCCAAAACAGTCAATGTAGCTGCGGCTATCTTCTATAAAGACAACAAAATTCTTGCCGCTTGTAGAGCTGATGCGGATAATGCTGACTTCTGGGAGTTTCCTGGCGGAAAGGTTGAGGCTGGAGAGACCTCTGAGCAGGCCCTACGTCGAGAAATTCAGGAAGAGCTGCACTGTAGTGTGCAGGCAGCGTTTTTCTATGACACGGTAACTTACTCCTACCCCACCTTTGACCTGCATATGGATTGTTTTGTCTGTACCCTCAGCGAGTCTGAGGAGCCTGTTGCAGATCCAGAGGTTCACTCAGAGCTTCGTTGGCTTGCTCAAAATGAGTTGCTTGACGTGCAGTGGCTTCCAGCGGACATTGAGCTTATCAAGCAGCTTGGCACGTTCTGGAACGATGTCTTTGCGTCGCAGCACCTGTAGAGGTTGCGGGGAGCGCGAGCCGCGGGTGCGAGCGCTGCGGGTGCGAGTGCTGCGGTCGTAGGCGAGCTGCAAGCGTGGACGAATCGTCGTGTGAAAAATACTTTGCAGAGTATGTGGAGTGATAAAAAGAGGGGTTTCTCGCCATGAAATCCTTGGGCGACGACGGGTATCATCAAAGTGTAAGCGTTTGATTGAGGATTGATGGCAAAGAAAGACGACAACCAAGATACCAGGCACAACAGGCATGAATTTGGCGACGAGGGCCCTGATTTTGACCCAAACGATCCGTCGCAGATGCCTGATGGCTCTCCTTTTCCTGCGGGCTTGCTATTTTTTATAGTAATTATGATGCTCTCGGGATTGGGACGTTCTTGTGTTGCGAGCAATCAGACTTCCTCTAGCCCGCTTTTTGGCGACCCTTACAGCGCTTATACTGACAGCAACTGGTAATGTGTTTGGAAAAGACTTGCTATACATGCAACTAGCAGGTGTTTGTTCCATTTTGAACGGCATTTTGAAGGATTGAATATGAGCAAAGCAGATCGCATTTTTATTGATATGTGCTCCGACATTATTGAAACGGCACCACCACTGAGGGCGAAAAGGTTCGTCCTACCTGGGAAGACGGTACTTCCGCATACACGATCAAGAAGTTTGGCGTCTGCAATCGCTACGATTTGCGTGAGGAGTTTCCTGCGCTGACGCTTCGCCGTACCGCTCTCAAGAGCGCCATGGACGAGGTTCTGTGGATTTATCAGAAGAAGTCCAACAACGTTAACGACCTCAACTCTCACATCTGGGATTCATGGGCTGATGAGTCCGGCTCCATTGGTAAAGCTTACGGTTATCAGGTTGGACAGGTTTCTCACTATGCTGACGGCGATTATGACCAGATGGATCGCGTACTCAAGGATCTCAAAGAGAATCCTTTCAGCCGTCGTATTATGACCAATCTGTACACCTTTGCTGACCTCTCCGAGATGAACCTCTACCCTTGCGCATTCAACGCAATCTATAACGTTACTCAGGAGCCAGGTAAGGACAAACCAACGCTTAACCTGCTGCTTGTTCAACGTAGCCAGGACATTCTTGCCGCTAACAACTGGAATGTTTGCCAGTACGCAATCCTGTTGATGATGGTTGCACAGGTTAGCGGCATGGAAGCTGGCGAGCTTGTTCACATGATTGCCGACGCTCACATTTACGATCGCCACGTGGATATTGTTAAAGAATTGATTTCTCGCCCAACCTTTGATGCACCAAAGGTGAGCCTGAATCCTAATGTCACCAACTTCTACGACTTCACAACTGACGACTCATTGTCGAAGATTATCAGCACGGTCCGCAGATTAAGAACATTCCGATTGCCGTTTAGGCGCAGTTGCTACGGACGCGCTCGAGCGGATGCGGCTGGCGTTGCAGGCACGCCCGAGCAGACGCGGCTGGCGCTGCAGGCACGCCCGAGCGGACGCTCAAGCTAAGATCATCATTTCACTTAAGACGATACTTGCCAGGAGAACCACATGAACGCAATTGTTTCTGTAACACGCGATTGGGGCATCGGATGCGACGGGGACCTTCTCATCCCCAACAAGGCCGACATGAAGTACTTTGTCGAGCATACGCGCGGTTGCACGGTTGTCATGGGCAGAAAGACGCTGGAGAGCTTCCCTGGCGGTCCGCTTAAAGGTCGCCGCAACATCGTCATCTCCAGAAACGCCGATTACCAGGTCGAAGGCGTAGAGGTTGTGTCGTCGGCTGAGGAGGCGCTTCGTTTAGTTGAGGATGAAGCTCCCGAGAAGGTCTGGCTTATTGGCGGAGCTTCGATTTACCGCGCCCTTCTCGACAAGTGCTCATACGCGTACGTGACAAAGCACGACACCGTGGTCAATGCGGATACGTACTTCCCCAACCTGGACGAAGACCCTGCATGGGAAGTTTGTAACGAGGAAGACGGTGGTGTGACTCCGGAAGGCGTCGCTTTCAAGTTTGTTACCTACAAGCACGTCTAGCTGTTTTGCACGCGATTTATCAGTGTGCTTAATCGTATGATTTTCATGTTGATTGGTCGAAACGTTTCATAGACTCTTTGATTTAGTTTTTATCTAAGTCCTCTTTTACCTGCAGGTATGAGGGGGCTTTTCTTGTTTTGGCAGAACCGAAACGGAAGTCTGTCAAATTACTGTCAAACTACTGAAAAATCCTGCTGTTATATTCGTTTCTCATTTTAAGGAGGAACGAATGGATATTGTTTTCTCGCATGAAACTGCACTACAAATCTGCGCGCAACTTAAGACACGCGGAAATGAGGATGTTTTGTTGCAACGAACAACAAGGGATTTGCGTGCGACGTATTCTGCGTGTTCAACCGAGATATACGATGAAAAGCTTTGTTTTCTGAGGAAAACATATGGTATTGTCTTAGGGCAAACTACCCATGAGCTATTAAGAAACAATTCAAGAACAAGATTTTGCAATGAGCGAGTATCTCACCAGTTTAAATGTCTTTTGCCGGCAGGTTCCCTTATTGATCTGGGACAGAATGTCTATTGTGTTGCGCCTCCCCTAGCTGTTTGCTTGCTCTCTAGGAATAAAAGTCCTCTTCATCAAATTGTGCTTGCGAATTTAATGATGGCTAGTTATGGTCATCTCCCAAACGGTGACCTCTGTGAATTTAATACGCCGTTATTGACTACGAACGAGCTTATATCTCTATTAAATGCGCTTGAATCTTATTCTCCTGGATTGCATGTCACACAAAAGAATATGCGCTTTTTCTTTTCTGATGCAGCCTCTCCCATGGAAGTAAAGATGGCAATTAGATCTGCTCTCCCATATTGTGAAGGAGGTTTCAATCAAATGCCGATTGCGTTGAATAAATCGTATGTAATAAAAGACCAGATAAACTCGGAGTTACAAGCTAAGGAAAGAAGATTGGATTTACTTTTTGGCAAGATGTCTAAGTCAAATTTGTCTGGATTAAATTTAGTGGCTATCGAATATAACGGCGCGTATCATGATGACTTCTACCAGCAAAGAAAAGATAATCAAAGAACTAATGAACTGAACTCGGTGAGTATTAAAGAGTACTTTGTAAATGCGGATATCTACAGGAATCAGCTGGCAATGCAAAATATGTTCCTGAGCATTAAAAAGACTTGGGAGACAGTAATCTGTACCGGATCAAGCGGACGCTGCGCCAGTATTCTCATGAGCAATTCATTCTGATGAATAAACTTGATTCAATATACAGATTTATGAATGAACTAATATATAAAGTTTAACTATCCCTAAATTGCCCTATGTGACAACACAGCAAAGTCAGATAATCTGCAAAATTCGATGTCAATAGCACATCAAATGAAGATATTCTGCACTAAACACGAATTTTTGGAGCAATGTATAGCCTTTTTTGACAGATTAAGTGACATAGATGTGTTTTGTGAATCTGGAAACATGGGTTCATTTAAATTTGCTCATCAAGCAGTTAGACGAAAAGTTTAGAAAGCTAACAAAAGAGCCGGTTACCTGGGTTTTAGGTAACCGGCTCTTGCTTTGTACTTTACGCGCCCCGCGGTGGGCGCTCCGAAGCGGCGCCGCTACGCAGCGACGCGGCGCGCGGGTGCGAGGATTAGTCCTCGTAGAAGCCTGGCTCGCGACCGTAGTAAGCATCCAAGTAGAGCTCGCGAATCTCGGAGACAAGTGGGTAGCGTGGGTTTGCGCCAGTGCACTGGTCATCGAATGCCTGCTCAGACATCTCGTCCAGGGTATCAAGGAAGTACTTCTCATCTACGCCGTAATCCTTGATGGTCTCCTTGACGCCAATGTATGCCTTGAGCTCCTCAATCTTCTTGACGAAGTTCTCAAAGACCTCACGGTCATCCTTGCCGGTAACACCGCAGAAACGACCTGCCTCAGCATAACGTGCAAGAGTGTGTGGGTGATCGTACTGTGGGAAGGTACCCATCTTTGTTGGGCGCTCAGCTGCGTTGTAGCGCATAACGCGAGTAAGGATAACTGCGTTTGCCCAACCGTGTGGAATGTGGTGGAAAGCGCCCAGCTTGTGAGCCATGGAGTGGTTGACACCCAGGAAAGCATTAGCAAATGCAAGGCCACCCAGGCAGGAAGCGTTTGCCATGTGGTCGCGTGCCTCGACATCGTTTGGATTGTCATAAGCACGTGGCAGGTACTCAAAGACCAGCTTCATACCGCGAAGAGCCATGCCATCTGTGTAGTCAGATGCCATCATAGAGACAAATGCCTCGAGGCAGTGAGTAAGGACATCGATACCAGAAGCAGAGGTCAGGCCCTTAGGCTGGCTCATCATGTTGTCGGTATCCACGATTGCCATGTTAGGCAGCAACTCGTAGTCTGCAAGTGGGTACTTAACGCCATTGTCAGCATCAGTGATGATGGCAAATGGAGTTACCTCGGAACCGGTACCAGAAGAGGTTGGGATTGCAACGAAGAATGCCTTGTTGCCCATCTTAGGATAGTTGTAGACACGCTTGCGGATATCCAAGAAGTCCGCTGCCATGTCCTCAAACTTCTCCTCTGGGTTCTCATACATGGACCACATAATCTTACCTGCGTCCATAGCAGAACCGCCGCCGATTGCGATGATGCAGTCTGGCTCGAAGGAGCGAATGCGAGCTACGCCCTCAAGAGCGCACTGAAGGGTTGGATCTGGAGCAACATCCCAGAATGAAGAGTGAACAATGCCCAGGGAATCAAGGGTCTCCTCGATAGTCTTAGTGAAGCCACTCTTGTATAGGAACTGGTCTGTAACAATGAAGACGCGCTTCTTGTTATAGACCTCTTTGAGCTCACGGAGAGCAAGAGGCATGCAGCCCCTCTTGAAGTAGACCTTCTCAGGTACACGAAGCCAAAGCATATTCTCTTGCCTCTCTGCAACAGACTTGTAGTTAAGCAGGTGCTGTGGGCCAACGTTGCCGGAGACGGAGTTGCCGCCCCAGGTACCGCAGCCAAGGGTTAGGGATGGAGCCATCTTGAAGTTGTAGAGGTCTCCAATACCACCCTGAGAGGAAGGAGTGTTAATCAGGATACGGCAGGTCTTCATTGCCTCCTGATGCTTAGCAATCTTCTCTTTCTCGTTAATATTGACGTAAAGAGAGCTGGTGTGACCGTAGCCACCATCAGCAACAAGACGCTCTGCCTTAGCAATAGCCTCATCAAAGGTCTTTGCACGATACATACCAAGAACTGGAGAAAGTTTCTCGTGAGCCATCTCTTCTGAAGGCTCAACGGAGGTTACCTCACCAATAAGGACCTTGGTCTTCTCTGGAACATCAACACCAGCGGTCTTTGCAATAAAGTGAGCAGACTTACCAACAATACCTGCGTTAACAGCACCGTTAACAATGACAGTCTTACGGACAGCGTCAAGCTCTTTGCCCTGGAGGAAGTAGCAGCCACGATCAGCAAACTCCTTCTTAACCTGGTCATATACGCCGTCAAGAACGGTAACGGACTGCTCAGAAGCGCAAATCATACCGTTGTCGAAGGTCTTGGAGTGAATGATGGAGCTAACTGCAAGCTTGATGTCTGCAGTATCGTCGATGATAACAGGAGTGTTACCAGGTCCAACGCCCAGAGCTGGCTTACCAGAAGAGTAAGCTGCGTTAACCATACCTGGACCACCGGTTGCCAGGATGATGTCAGCATTGCTCATGACCGCTGCAGTCATATCAATGGTAGGAGCTGGTACCCAGTCGATAATACCCTTGGGGCAGCCGGCCTTCTCGGCAGCATCGCGAACAATACGAGCAGCAGCAATAGTGCACTCTTTAGCGCGTGGGTGTGGGGAAATAATAATGGCGTTTCTTGTCTTCAGAGCAAGAAGTGTCTTGAAAATTGCGGTAGAAGTTGGGTTAGTAGTTGGAATAACTGCAGCTACGATACCCATTGGCTCGGCTACAACTCGATAACCTGCAGCTGGATCATCCTCTACAACACCACAGGTCTTCATGTCCTTGTACTTGTTGTAAATGTACTCTGCTGCGTAATGGTTCTTGATAACCTTGTCTTCCATTACACCCATGCCAGTTTCTTCAACTGCCATACGAGCAAGAGGGATACGATTTTTCTCGGCCGCAAGAGCAGCTTCATAGAAAATCTTATCGACCTGCTCCTGAGTAAATGTTGCAAACTCTGCCTGTGCCTCACGCATCTCTTCGAGGCGCTTGAGCAAAGTATCAACATCCTCAATTTGAGTAGCCTTCTTTGCCATAAAATCCCCTTCTATTTAGGAACATTACTTCAAATTATACCAAGGTCTGCTAAACAAGTGCTTACCGTTAACCGAGTCTCTCAAAAATTTATAATCTGCGTTCTGACGTCTTCATCTGTTGCTGTAAATCTATGCCATTCACCTGGCGATTCTTTCCACATGTAATCCACGTACGGGCCAAATCCACCCACCAATTGCGACGTTGCGCGCGCAAAGCTTGGATCCGCTTTGAGGCCCGGATAGCGCACCGCCTCGACGCGCGGATGGCACGCCAGGTACGCGGCAACCACCTGCGCCGCGTCGCTCGCCGTGTGGCGAGAAACCCGGTGCGCTCGCAGCTCTTCCGCTCCCGTGGCAGAAACCTTCACGTCCTCTGCAGGACACGCCTTGGCTTTAACCGCCTCTGCTACCCACGGTATGCAGCACTTCCGCATGCACACGACAACATATCCCGGCACCCGAGCATCCGCGGCCACCGCAAGTTCTGCTCCCAAGCGACACGCGGGACTAAACTCGGCGCCAATCGTGCGCATATCCGCCACAAGCAGCTCCCCTGCTGCAGCTCTACCCTTGATGTCGCATACCTCAACAGGAACGCCAGCAAGCGGCTCCACGACGCTTGCTCCGCCTGCAATCAGTGTGGCGAGAAGTTCGTCTACATATGAAACAGGGACAAGCCGCGCACAGCCTGCCCCTGTCATTTTTACGTATTCAGCTACAACGTCGCTTGCGGTTTGCGTCACATCACTTGCGGTTTGCATGACGTCATCACTTGCGGTTTGCGTCACATCACTTGCGGTCTGCGTGACGACGTCGGTTGTGGTTTGCGTAACGCCGTCGATTGCGCCGACACTCTTCGTGCCACCTGCGCCATCCTGTGCGGTACCGCCCGTAACCCGTACTTTGTCTGAAACCCTATTAACCAACACGCTCAGCATTCTCTTTGACAACCTGAGCAATGAACTCGTCAAGCTCTGCGACGTGAGTCTCGTTGGAGCGATCGCGGACAGAAATGTTTCCTGCCTCAACCTCCTGCTCACCAAGGATGAGCATGTAAGGAACACGGTCAAGTGAGCGAGCCTCACGAATCTTATAGCCGATCTTCTCGTCACGGTCATCGACCTTAACGCGAATACCAGCAGCTGCGAGCTTCTCGGCAACCTCATGAGCATAAGGACGAGACTTCTCGGAAACAGGAAGAACCTTGACCTGGCATGGACTCAGCCAGACAGGGAACTTGCCTTCATAGTTCTCGGTCAGAATACCAATGAAGCGCTCGAAGGAACCAAAGCCAGCGCGGTGAATCATGATTGGCTGCTTCTTGGTACCGTCAGAGTCAATGTACTCAAGCTGGAAGTTGTGAGGTAGCTGGAAGTCAAGCTGAATGGTGCCACACTGCCAAGAACGACCAAGGCAATCGGTCAGATGGAAGTCAATCTTAGGACCGTAGAACGCACCGTCGCCTTCGTTGACAACGTACTCAATGCCCATAGACTCAAGCGCATCGCGCAGACCCTGCTCAGCGCGCTCCCAATCCTCGTCAGAACCCATAGAATCCTCTGGGCGCGTAGAAAGCTCAACGCGGTATGGGAAGCCAAACTGTGCATAGTAAGCGGTAATGAGGTGAGACGCATCCGTGACCTGCTCAGTAATCTGATCAGGGCGGATAAAGAGGTGTGCATCGTCCTGAGTAAACTCACGGACGCGGAACAGACCGTGCAGAGCACCCTTCATCTCGTAACGGTGATCAAGACCAGCCTCAGCCAGCTTCATAGGAAGATCCCTATAAGAACGTGGCTTGGACTTGTAAATCAAGCATGCACCAGGGCAGTTCATAGGCTTAATGGCAAAGTCCTCTTCATCTACCGTGGTGGTGTACATATTCTCTTTGTAGTGATCCCAGTGACCAGAAGTCTCCCAAAGGGAACGCGAGAGGATCAGTGGAGTCTGAACCTCCTGATAACCAAAGCGAGCCTGCATCTCATGCCAGTAATCGGTCAGAGCATTGCGCAGAGCCATGCCGTTTGGAAGCCAGAATGGAGAGCCTGGACCAAAGTCGGACATCATGAAGAGCTCCATCTCGCGGCCAATCTTCCTGTGGTCGCGCTTCTCGGCCTCTTCAATCATCTTGAGGTACTGAGCAAGCTCCTCTTTGGAACCAAATGCAACACCATAAATTCTGGTGAGCATCTTGTTGTTCTTATCGGCCTTCCAATAGGCGCCAGAAATGCTGGTCAGCTTGAAAGCCTTAACACCCTTGGTGTAGAGCATGTGAGGTCCAACGCACATGTCAACGTATTCACCCTGCTTATAGAAGGTGATGTGTGCGTCAGGAGCAAGATCGCCAATGTGCTCAACCTTGTAAGACTCGCCGCGCTCCTTCATGTAGGCAATAGCCTCGTCGCGAGGAAGCTCAAATGTCTCAATCTTAAGATTCTCTTTGGCAATCTTCTTCATCTCATCTTCAATAGCTGGGAAATCGTCCTCGTTAACCTTAGTGTCTCCAAGATCAACGTCATAGTAGAAACCATTTTCGGTTGCTGGACCATAGGCAAACTGTGCGTGAGGATACAGACGCTTCAAAGCCTGAGCAAGCAGATGAGCTGCATCGTGACGAATAACCTCAAGCTCTTCAGCTGGATTGTTAATCTCACCAACATGGCCGTCGTTATATAAAACCTTCATGTAAAACCCCTCAGAGGTAGATACTCATAGAAACAGGCACGGCGCCTACTCTGCTCACACAGGAGCTTAGGAGCAGACGCCTACATAGTCTCTGTTGTAAAACACCAGATTGCCATCATAAAGAACAAAACCAAACGTTATTGAATGCGAGTACGGCAGTAAGGGCAAACCTTCCAGTCTGCATTCAGTGGACGATGGCATGTTGGGCAAACGTTTCTAACCTGCGTATTGCAGATTGGGCACACAATAAAATCGCGGTCGATTGGAGCGGAGCACTTAGGGCAAATGCCGTAGTGAGACAGCTGGTGCTCACGAAGGGCAATATCCAAGTCCTGCTCCTCGCGGTCAATGAGGTAGCTGCTTGGACGCAAAATAACGTATGCAAGCAGACCAACAACAGGAACAACAGAAATGACTGCCCACATCCACCAAGGCTCTGCGCCACGACGCTGAGCATCGCGAATAACGTAGATGATAGAAAGGATATAAAGCATTACGACGCAAATAACCATGAGGTAAATAACCATACGTACCTCAGGTGTAATAATCTGATCAAGAATCTCCTGCATCTGACAGCCCCTTCTGCTGGCTTTTTGTTCTCTCCTAAATCGTACGACAAACTGCCTCAAAAATGGGCGAAATGTCGCAGATAAATTTATTTTACCAAAGCATCACTAAATTGTGCAGCAACCTCGCCAGCAAGTGAAATTGTTCCACATGCTACAAAGCCCTTCTCGCACAAGGCGTCCACTGCTTCGGGAACGCTTCTGTACACAGCTACCACATTAGCGCCGCAGGCTTTGTACAGCTCAGAAAGCTCATCTGCATCCATGGCGCGATCGTTATCTGTCTGGGTTACCGCTACCTCAGGGAACTCTTTGGCGAGAAGTTCTGCGATGCCCTTAACGTCTTTATCTGCAAAAACTGCAGTCAAAAGCATAGGTCTATTAGCAACTTCTGGCTCAATTGAGCGGATAGCAATTAAGAATGTCTCGATTGACTGAGGGTTGTGAGCCGCGTCGATAAGCACTAAAGGCTTTGGCTGAAGGAGCTGGAACCTGCCAGGCGTAGGGCACCTAGTTGTGGAGAAAAACGCTTTCTCCGCATCAAGTGGACGACCGAGAAAATCCTCAGCTAAGCAGGTTGCCAGGGCAATGTTTGCAGCCTGGTAGCTTGGTTTAAGTGCGGCAAGATCCTCGTAGGTTGCACGCGGTGTCACAACCGTAAGCTCAAGCGGAAAACCGATGCTCTTAGGCTTTTTGGTAATGAAGAAATGTGCGTGAGGCAGCTCTGGATGGTCAGATGTCTGACCAGCAGAAACCTCTCCCTCAACGTCTTCTGGCTTGTCAGCTACAAGAAGAGTTGGAACAACGCCCGCAGAAGCCGCCTGGGACAAAAATACATCCTGGACGCTCTGAGGAGTTGTCGTTCCCACGCCAAGCACGCAGGTGCGATCATGCTTAATGATAGCGGCCTTCTCGCCAGCAATAGCCTCGAGGGTATCACCTAAGATGCGCGTATGATCCAGACCAACGCCCGTGATGGCAACGGAGATGATGTTTTGAGCGGCGCTTGTTGCGTCCCACCTGCCGCCCATACCGCACTCAAGCACGCAGGCGTCAATCTCTGCTTCAGCAAAAACAACCAAGGCTGCAACCGTAAGCAGATCAAACTCGGTGATGTCATAGGGACGCTCACCTAGGGCAGCTCGCTGAGCGTTAACGCGCTCCCCTGCCACCTGAGCTGCAGAGACGCCGTGAGCAAAAGCTGCTTCAGAAACAGGTACGCCGTTGATTTCCATGCGCTCGGTATAGCTGATGAGCTCGGGAGACGTGTAAAGAGCGGTCTTGAGACCTTCTCCCTTGAGCAGAGCTGCAGTGTATCTGGAGGTAGACGTTTTGCCGTTGGTGCCTGCAATCTGAACACTCTTGAAGCAAAGGTCAGGGTTGCCCAGCTCTTTGAGCATGTCTTCTACGCTCTCCAGCAGGGGCTGGATACCAAACTTCTTTGTATCATGAAGCACCTTTAAAGACTGCTCGTAGCTCAGCTCAGGCACAAAAAAAGGAACGGAATAACTCATTGCACAGACCTCTTATAGACCAAGCAGACGCATAGCCTCTGCACGGGTTTTCTCGTTAGTCTTAAAAATGCCACGAACTGCAGACGTGGTGGTCAAAGCGCCCGACGCCTTAATGCCGCGCATACTCATGCACATGTGCTCAGCCTCCATAACCACCAAAACGCCCAAAGGATCAAGCTCTTCTACCATAGCGTCTGCAATCTGGCCTGTGAGGCGCTCCTGTACCTGCAGACGGCGAGAATATCCACTGACGCAGCGAGCAATCTTGGAAAGGCCGGTAATGCGACCATTTTGTGGAATGTAGCAAACGTGTGCCTTACCCACAAAGGGCAAAATGTGATGCTCGCAAGTAGACGAAAAAGGAATGTCGCGGACAATAACCATCTCTTTATTGCCCTCTTCATGGAACTGTTTACGCAGGTGAGCTGCAGGGTCTTCCTGCATGCCACCAAAGAGCTCCACGCAAGCACGAGCAACACGATCTGGCGTATCAAGCAGACCTTCTCGCTCTGGATCCTCGCCAATAGCAAGTAAGAACTCAGTGACTGCGGCTTTTACGCGCTCTTGGTCAAGCTCTTTATAGTTATTCTCTGCTGCCACGAGGTAACCTACCTTTCATTCTTATGCAAGCGTTCTTTGAGCTGCGGCAACAACATGGCGAGCAAGAATTGCAGTAGTTACGCTGCCTACACCGCCAGGAACAGGAGTGTAAGCACTCACCAGCGGTGCTACCTGCTCTGTATTGACGTCGCCAACAAGTTTTTGAGCGTCTTCATCCCAGTTAATACCTACGTCAATGATAGTCTGACCGGCTCGTACACAGTCAGCTCCAATAAGATGCGCACGACCTGCAGCTACAACTACAACCTCTGCCTGTTTAAGCACATCAGCAAGGTCTTTGGTCTTGCTGTGGCATACCGTTACTGTAGCGTTTCTGGCGCTTAAAAGCGCAGCTACCGGACGACCAATGACGTTAGAGCGACCAACAACTGCAACAGGCGTTCCCTCAAGAGACACCTGGTAGAAATCGAGAAGCGCGAGAACTGCCTCTGCGGTGCAAGGTCCCAGTGCGCCAGGAGTTCCACAAAGCGTTGCCAACAACATAGAATCGGTTGCGCAATCAACATCTTTTTCTAGAGCTAGATGTTGAAGCGCCTCATGCTCGTCAATTCCAGCAGGAAAAGGACGCATGGGCAGACAACCATGCACCAATGCGTCGGCAGAAACATGGTCAAACGTAGCATTTACCTGCTCTTGTGTGGCGTCTTCTGGAAGCTCAATGGTCTCAACTTCAAAGCCCACCTTCTCCGCACGCGTATATGCCGCACGCTCATAGGTAAGGTCGTCGCTTTTCTGTCCAATGCGAACAATAACCAGCTTAGGAGTTACGCCTTGTGCGCGAAGTTCCTTGACCTCAGCGGCAAGTTTCAGTTATTTCTTTAGCAACAGGAGCGCCACGAAGCTCCTGTGAAGTAATCTCTGAGCTCATGTTATGCCTCCTGTCTCAGCTGTGCGCTCACCGCATCACTTACGGCATCAGCTCGTGATACATAGGTGTCCAAAAGCTCATCTGCCTCATCAAGCAATGTTTGAGCATAGGCCGTATCATGCATGGAGCGCGTGTTTACAAACAACGTGTGAGAAGCTGCAATCAAAGCACCGCGCGCAAGAGCAGCACCGCAACCTACGTCGGATAAAAGCATACGAGATCCCTTGATGAGCATCTCTTCGAGAAGTTCAATGGACTCGCACACTTTTCTCATAACCTTCAGCGGAGGTTGAGCTGCTTCTTTAAGAGCATCCTCAACAATCTCTGGGCGCTTTGGGTCATCTTTAGACACACTAAACGCGCTGGAAACCAGCAAAAACTGGCGAGAGTCCTCGTCCATAAGCTCCATAAAGTCCTGACGGAGTGCACTGGCTCGAGCAATATATTTTGCAAGATCGTCTTCATGCTGAGCATAGGCAGGTTTTCCTTGTGCATACACACCAGCCATTGAAGCCAAAGATACTGCGAGTGCTCCTACATAGGCAGCGGCACTACCACCACCAGGAATAGGCTCTTTAGCAGCAAGATGCTGGGCATAAGAGTCTGCGCTATAGGTTGTAAACGCTACTTCTTCTGGTGAAGAGGGATAAGACATTAGAAAGACCCACAATTCTTCCATCATCAAGAACATCAATGTGCTCTGCAGCAGGAACCTTTGGAAGTCCTGGCATGGTCATGATAGAGCCCGTAAGGCAGACCACAAAGCCAGCACCTGCAGAAACACGAACTTCTCGCACGGTAATCTTAAAGTTTTCTGGAGCACCCAATTTAGTCTGATCATCAGTAAATGAGTACTGAGTTTTTGCCATACAAATAGGAAGCTCACCAAAGCCAAGCTCTTCAAGCTGCTGAAGCTGCTTGGCGGCACTTGGAGCAAATTCAACGCCATCAGCGTGGTAAATCTTGGTAGCAATGTCAGTAATCTTCTGCTTCAAAGACTCTTTGACATCGTATGCAAAGGTGAGTTTAGACTCAGTCTGACAGAGGCGCATGACCTCTTCTGCCAAAGCTTGACCACCCTTTCCACCTTTTGCCCAAACCTCAGACAGCACTACATTTACGCCACGCTTCTTGCACTCCTCCTCTACCAGAGCAAGCTCTTCTGCGGTATCGGTTGGGAATGCATTGATAGCAACAACTACAGGAAGTCCATAAACGGTCTGGATGTTGTCAACGTGACGAAGCAGGTTAGGAATGCCCTCTTTAAGCGCATCAACGTTTTGCTGGTTAAGATCTGCTTTGGCAACGCCTCCGTTGTACTTAAGAGCACGAACGGTTGCCACCAAAACAACAGCCGATGGAGCAAGGCCAGTAGCTCTGCATTTGATGTCCAAGAACTTCTCGGCACCAAGATCTGCACCAAAACCAGCCTCGGTAACAACGTAATCAGCAAGACGAAGAGCAGTCTTTGTTGCCTCAACCGTATTGCAACCGTGAGCAATGTTGGCAAAAGGACCGCCGTGGACAAGAGCAGGTGTGTGCTCAAGTGTCTGGACCAGATTAGGCTGAATAGCATCTTTGAGCAGTGCGGTCATAGCCCCCTCTGCGTGAATGTCACTGACGGTAACAGGCTTGCGATCGTAGGTGTAGGCAATAACCATTCTACCCAGGCGCTCTTTAAGATCTTTGATGCCCGAAGCAAGGCAAAATACGGCCATGACCTCGGAAGCGACCGTGATATCAAAGCCGTCTTGTCTTGGCATGCCGTCTGCAATGCCACCAAGGCCGTCAACAACATTTCTGAGCTGGCGATCGTTCATATCAACGCAGCGTTTCCACACCACGCGGCGTGGATCAATGTTAAGGCTATTACCCTGCTTGATGTGGTTATCCAGCATGGCCGCGCAGAGGTTGTTTGCAGCGCCAATAGCGTGGAAGTCTCCGGTAAAGTGAAGGTTGATGTCCTCCATAGGAACTACCTGGGCATATCCACCGCCTGCAGCGCCACCCTTAACGCCAAAGACTGGACCCAAAGAAGGCTCTCTAAGAGCCAACATGGCAGACTGTCCCAAGCTGGTCAAAGCATCCGCCAAACCTACCGAGGTAGTGGTCTTTCCCTCGCCCGCTGGCGTTGGGTTAATGGCAGTTACCAGCACAAGCTTGCCGCGAAGAGGCTTATCTGCCAAGCACGTGCATCAAGCTTTGCCTTATAGCGACCATAAGGCTCCAGCAAATCCTCTGGAATACCCGCACGCTTTGCCACCTCAAAGATGGGAAGCATCTCGGATGATTGAGCAATCTCGATATCGGATTTAACCTCAGACATGTTGTTCCTAACCTAAAGTGGACTGCATGCACGTACTAAACACATGATGCGGCTGTTACACCGCATCAAGTTTTACCTATGAGAAGTCAGCAATCTGCTGCTCTAGCTGAGCAACAAGCGTAGTAAGTTCTTCTGCGCGTGCACGTTTCTTCTCGATAACTTCAGGCGCTGCCTTAGCAACAAAGCCCTCGTTAGCAAGGGTGCGCTCCACGCCAGAGAGTTCCTTCTTTGCGGATTCAAGATCCTTCTGAAGACGCTTAGCCTCTGCAGTTAGGTCAACAAGCTCGCCCAGAACAACGTACATCTCAAGGCCAGCATCGGTGACAGAAACAGAACCAGCAGGCTTTCTGAGGCGCCTCAGCAACCTCAAGCGAGCTTACGCGACCAACGTTCTGGATGAAGGCTGCCTGTTCCTTCAGCGCTGCAACATCCTGTACTGGAGCTTTAACCACAACAGCAAGGTCTGTCTTTGGAGACAGCCTGTAACGAGCGCGAGAAGAACGAACAGCAGAAACAACGGTCTTAGCAAGCGAGAAGTTATGCTCAGCTGCCTCGTCAACAAAGTTTGCAAGCTTCTGTGGGTCTGGCCACTCAGAGACCATCAAGAACTCTGCGTCGTGGCTCAAAGGCCTGATGCAGGAAGAGCATCCCAAACGCTCTCGGTAACAAATGGCATGGCTGGATGTAAAAGCCTCATGCTGACATCCAGGACAAAGACAAGGTTGCGCTGAACCTGCAAGCGCTCCTCAGGAGTTCCGTCCAGAAGGCGGCCCTTGCAAAGCTCAATATACCAGTCGCAAACGTCATTCCAGAAGAAGGACTGAATATTGCGGGCGTACTCACCAAAGCCATAGGTCTCAAGCTGCTCAGTTGTCTCTGCAACAACCTTTGCAAGGCGCGAGAACATCCATGCATCTTCAGGCGTCTCTGCCTTTGGCATACCGGCAGTGTAGCCGTCAAGATTCATCTGAACAAAACGGCTTGCATTCCAAATCTTAGTAACAAATGAACGTGCTTGATCAGTTCTTGGAGACTCAATAAGCTCGCGAGTCTTCTTATCAAGGACAGCATCAAACTTGACGTCCTGGTTGTTAGTGATAAGCGTAAGCAGGTTATAACGCATTGCGTCTGCACCATACTTAGCAATCAGATCCATAGGATCTACGCCGTTACCCTTTGACTTGGACATGCGGCTGCCGTCCTTAGCCAAAATGGTTGCGTAGATGTAGACATCGTGGAATGGAATCTCTTTGGTAAAGTAGAGCGAGCTCATAATCATGCGAGCAACCCAAAGCGCAATGATGTCTCGAGCGGTTACCAGGACCTGTGTTGGGTGGTGACCCTCAAGCTGCTCAGGATGATTTGGCCAACCCTGTGTAGCAAAAGTCCACAGCTGAGAAGAGAACCAGGTATCCAGAACGTCCTCATCCTGATGAACATGATGGCCGCCGCACTTTGGACAGACATCGGTATCTTCCATAAGCGCATCCTGCCAGCCACAATCATCGCAATAAAACACAGGAATGCGGTGTCCCCACCAAAGCTGCCTGGAGATATTCCAATCACGGAGATTCTCCATCCAAGTGAGGTAGGTCTGAGTCCAACGCTCTGGGTGGAAGGTAACCTGACCGTCTTTAACTACCTGCGCTGCAGGCTCTTTGAGCTTGTCAACGGCAACAAACCACTGCTCAGAGAGCCATGGCTCAAGAGTTGTGCCGCAGCGGTAGCAATGCATAACGGAGTGATCAAGGTCTTCAACGTGATCAAGCAGGCCATGCTCTTCAAACCAAGCAACAATAGCCTCACGAGCCTGATCTCTATCAAGACCAGAGAACTCACCATAACCGTCAACAACAACAGCGTGCTCATCAAAGATGTTGATCTGCTCAAGATTGTGAGTCTGACCCATAGCAAAGTCATTAGGGTCATGAGCTGGAGTTACCTTAACAAAACCGGTACCAAAGCCTGCGTCAACATGCCAGTCAGAGAAAAATTGGAATCTCTCGATTAACAATGGGCAGAATAACGGTCTTTCCAACAAGATCTGCTTTTTCTGGATCCTGAGGAGAGACAGCTACGCCGGTATCACCCAACATAGTCTCTGGACGAGTAGTTGCTACGGTAATGTACTCAACGCCATTAACAGGCTCTTTGAGTGGGTAACGCAGGTACCAAAGATGGCCCTTCTCGTCAGCGTACTCTGCCTCATCGTCAGAAATAGAAGTCTCGCAATGAGGACACCAGTTTACGATGCGCTTTCCGCGATAAATGAGCTGGTCATGATACCAGTCAACAAAGACCTTGCGTACTGCCTGAGTGTACTCAGGAGACATGGTGAACTTCTCGTCATTAAAATCAATGGAGCAGCCCATGCGCTTAATCTGAGAAACAATGGTTCCGCCGTACTCGCGCGTCCAATCCCAGCAAGCCTCCAGGAACTTCTCGCGACCAATCTCAAGGCGAGAAATACCCTCTGACTTAAGCTTCTTATCAACCTTAGTCTGGGTTGCAATGCCTGCGTGGTCAGTTCCAAGAATCCAACGAGTTGAATAACCGCGCATGCGAGAATAACGAATGTAAGTGTCCTGGATGGTGTCATCCATGGCATGGCCCATGTGAAGGATGCCAGTAACGTTTGGTGGAGGGATAACTACCGTACGGTCTTCAGTTCCTTTGCTACGACCATAACAATCTGCCTTCATCCACTTTTCAATGAGCTCAGGTTCAGCTGCCTGAGGATCATAATTCTTGGGCATTTCTTCCACAGTAATCTTGCCTTTCATATGCTGACAACATCGTCAAAATTTGCTTCATTTATTCTACTAATAAAAGATGACTTATGGGGCGCTTTCTTACCATTAGTTAAAATTACTATCCGTCTACACTTCTTGAAGCGTAGGTGGAGTAACAAGCTATACTATCTGCAGATACTTTTTATGAGGAGCTCTATGTCTGCCACAATTCCTGAAGCCACTGCTCGACTTGAACTTGTCCTAGGAAAAGACCGCCTTGGACAGATTCAAAATTCCTGCGTCATGGTCTTAGGGCTTGGTGGCGTTGGTTCAAACTGTGTTCAGGCGCTGGCCAGAGGCGGTGTGGGGTCCTTTGTTTTAGTGGATGCTGATGCAGTAGAAGCATCCAACCTTAATAGACAGGCTATTGCCTATGTGAGCACCATTGGAAATAGAAAAGTTGACGTTACCAAAGAGATGATTCTGGACATTAATCCAGACGCTCACGTGGTCACGCTTGATGCTTTTCTGCTAAAAGACAACGTTGACGAGCAGCTCTCTGCTCTTCCAAAACCAGATGTTGTAGTTGATGCCATCGATACCATTTCTGCCAAATTAGCTGTTGTGGCATGGTGCCAGAAAAACGATATCTACCTCATCTCCAGCATGGGCGGCGGCAATAAAATCCACCCAGAACTTCTGGAGATTACTACGCTTTCAAAAACACATACAGATGCTCTTGCAAGAGTAATGAGAAAAGAGTCCAAGAAGCGCGGCCTTGCCGACTTCCGTGTGCTCTACTCCCCCGAGTCAGCGCGACCAGTTTTTGCACCAGAAGGCGCAACCGGCAAATCTGCCAAGCTAGGAACTATGTCCTACTACCCTCCTATTATGGGTCAGATGATTGCCTCAGACGTTATTTTGCATTTATCAGGTCTTGATCATGAGTAACCTCACATACTTTGATGCGCACGTCCATGCCAACCTTATGGACTTCCCACTCAATGTAGCGAGAAGTTCTAATGACACTGGATTGGGTTTCTTTACCTGCGGTGTTACTCCTCACGACTACCTAGAACTTGCTCCTCAGCTTACGCAAGACAACATCCGTGTGGGACTTGGAGCGCACCCCTGGTACATCTCTGATGAGCGCGTTACTCAAAAAGATATAGAGCTCCTGCTAGAGCTTATGGAGCAGACACCATACGTTGGTGAGATTGGACTGGATTTTTCTTCTCGCTATTGTGTTGATGGGTTGCAAGATTGCAAGTTAAGGCCTTTACAAAGATCTGCGCACGTGCAGCAGAGCTTTCACGCAACGACCAGCCACGAGTGCTCTCGATGCACACCGTTAGAAGCGTTAATGCGGTGCTAGACATTCTTGAACAGACAGGAGCCGCTCAAGAGTGTGTTCCTATCATCCATTGGTTTAGCGGTAGCTCAGAAGAGCTCCAAAGGGCTATTAAGCTTGGCTGTTGGTTCTCTGTTGGCGAGATGAGCCTTAAGACCAAGCGTGGCCGTGAATACGCTAAGGTGTATCCACAAGATAAGCTTCTTACCGAGACTGACCTTCCCTCCAGTAATCAAACAGATATTGGCGCGGCGGACATTGTGGATAGCCTTAAGCGAGCTCTTCTCGGGCTCAGTGAGGCCCGTGGATACTCTGTGCAAAGTGAAGTAATGGCAAACGCAGCAGGCGTTTTTGGCGTCTAAGTGTTAAAGTCTTACGTATGAGAAGATTACGTAAAATACCCACACAACGCCTTGTTGGAACAGGCAGGGCGCAACTTTCTGGAGCAATGCTTGCAAGCTCATCCGATGAGCTGGGACTTGCTCTTAATGACGTTGTGCTTGTATTTGCCTGCAGCGATAACTTTGTGCCGTATTTGTCTGTAGCAATTCAATCCATCATTGAGAACGTCAATCCAGAGCGCCGTTACGACATCATTGTTTTAACTCGTGACCTCACTCCTACCAGCATGATTACGCTTACTCGTCAGGCGCAGCTTGTTGATAACGTCCATGTTGGTTTCTTAGATGTTGACGCTGCCCTTGGTGATATTGAGCTTCCTCATCATGGTCACTTTAGACCAGAAACTTACTACAGACTGCTTGCTCCCTCACTGCTTCCTAACGTCAATAAAGCCATCTACCTTGACTCTGACCTGGTAGTTAATACCGATATTGCAGAGCTCTATGATATCGACGTCACAGGGATACTTGGTAGGCGCTACGCGCGACGCAGATACTATTGGTCAGATTGATGGCTATGACGCCACAGTTGGCCCCTACCTCAAAAATGAGCTGGGCATGGATGATCCTCACGATTACTTCCAGGCAGGCGTCATTTTGATGAACCTTGAAGAGATTAGAGAGCAGATTTCCCCTGAGGAGTTTCTTAAGGTGTCAACCATGCGTGCATGGCGATGGCTTGATCAAGATGTTCTTAACAGGTTTGTAAACGGCCATTATCTCCGCATTAATATGAAGTGGAATTACCTGGTAGACTGGCAATTCCTCCGCCGTGATCACATTGTTGCTCAGGCGCCAAAAGATGTGCGAGAAGAATACGAAGAGGCTCGTAAGAATATCTGTATTGCGCATTTTGCAGGACCAGACAACAGACCTTGGCTCTATCCAAACTCAGATCTTGCGGGTCTTTTCTGGTTCTATGCTCGTCGTTCCCCTTATCTTGAGGAGCTTCGTTCACAGCTTGAAGAATCAAGACGTACGGTAAGAGGTCTTTCTCACCGCGTGCAAAGTGGTGTTCTTTTCCGCGGCTTGATGCCGTTGTTTGACACCGTTTTTCCACCAGGCACTAAAACCCGCACCAAAGTTATTACGTCATACAACAAACTTGGTGGCGGCAATCTATAACGCAAAAGAAAACCTCCCATTTCTCGTATCCTGAACTGCCTTCCATTTCTTGGACATAAGAAATGGAAGGCAGTTCATATGCGGGTGATTATGATTCTGCAGCATGTTAGCGTCGGCTTTTAGACCTGGCGCACAAAATAGCGCAGCTTTGGTAGGTTCTGCCGAAGAATCGACATGTTCTTAATCAAGATAGCAGGCAGTTAGGCGGTCGCACTACCTGATATGCATCTCTATGCATAAGCTTCATCTAATATGCTTATACATGAATAGACTTATATAAGAAATTTAACTATAGGTAAATTCCGCACCTAAGGAACACACTTAAGTCAGATATTCTGCTCAATTGCAGGCATATTACACTTCTAAGTCAGATATTCTGCATGTTTCAGCTATTTTCGGCGTAATGTATACGTCTTTTTAACAGATTATCTGACTTAGGTGTGTTTTGAACTGCTTTCTATTTCTCGTGTCCAAGAAATGGGAGGTAATTCATTTTGACTTTCTTGTCATATTACTAATTTACTACGTCAGTAAGTTTTTCTCGGCTATTGAGATTTGCGCTCTGAGCAATTTGGTGAATTCTATTAATCCACTCAGTATCTTTATTCTGAAACAGTTGATTACGCTGATAAACTTGCATTTCCCCACTCACGGATTGAGAGTATGCCACCTGATCACCAATACACAAATCAATATTGTCTGTTGTCGCTCGTGTATCAGATGTATTGATTATCTTTAGGCATACACAGGTATTACTCTGACTATTTTGCGTTGCAGCATTAAAAATATCGGCATTCTTAAATTGAATATGATATGCCTCTGCATTTCCTAGCAGCGCATTTATGGCGTGCGGTCCAAGGTCTTGCATCACATAGCCAATAAACTTTCCGTTTGTTGAAATCATCCAATACACGGAGTTACAAAAAAGCTCTCCGTCTTTTGAATAGACAAATTGAACCGGACCAGAAATTTGCAAATCTTCAACTTTCAAATCATTTAATCCAGACTGGCTTATCCAGACTGAATCTTCCTGCCCTAGCTCAGAACGCCAATTATCAATAAAATACTGAGCAGCATTCCTCCTCATTGCAGGAATGCACCACTCAAATAGATGTCCGTGGTAGTTATATTCCACAACACCATAGAGAACAGAAACAATTACAAGTACCAGCACCACAATTCCTGCAGCTACTTTTTTGGCTTTCATTGTTCCTCTATTCTTCGGTCTCTCCTTAAAACAATCTTGAATAAAAAATAGAGAGAATCTTGCAGTATTTGTAATCGTCTCCTCTAAACGGTATTCATTCAGCTGCAAGCGGCATGCAATTTGTAAGAGGTAATAAACTCAAGGTCATCACTATTTTTTTCATATTTGTCATAACATTTTGGAATAGAAAAACGCACCGCCAAAGCGGTGCGCGCAATAAACAGTCAATCAATTTTTACTAAGCTGCTAGCCCTTTTTGCCCTTAATGATTTCTGGAGCATTATCTCCGCCAACGCTTTCTGGAGTAACCACAACCTTTGTGATATCCAAATCTGATGGCAGATCAAACATGATCTCTTGCAACGTAGACTCACAGATTGCACGAAGACCACGAGCACCGGTGCCGCGAGCTAAAGCCTTCTTAGCAATCTCTCTAAGTGAATCCTCAGTAAACTCAAGGTCTACTCCCTCAAGCTCAAACATGCGCTTGTACTGCTTGGTAAGAGCATTCTTTGGATCTGTGAGAATGCTCATCAGATCTTCCTCACCAAGCTCACGAGTAGAAGTGATAACTGGAATACGGCCCAAAAGCTCTGGAATCATGCCAAACCTGTGCAGATCCTGAGGCATTACCTTGGCGATAAGCTCGGACTCACCTTCTTTGACATTCTGAGCAACGTCAGAGTTAAAGCCAATTCCCTTTACCAATGCGGTCAGCAACAATCTTATCCAGGCCAACAAAAGCGCCGCCACAGATGAACAAGATATTGGTGGTATCAATGTGAATAAGCTCCTGCTGAGGGTGCTTACGGCCACCTGTTGGTGGAACACTTGCCACCGTACCCTCAAGAATCTTCAGAAGTGCCTGCTGAACACCTTCACCAGAGACGTCACGAGTAATAGAGAGGTTCTCGGCCTTGCGAGCAATCTTGTCAATCTCATCGATGTAGACAATGCCTACTTGAGCGCGCTCAACATCGCCGTCAGCAGCAGTAATGAGCTTAAGCAGGATATTCTCGACATCTTCACCAACGTAGCCAGCCTCGGTAAGGGTTGTTGCGTCAGCAATAGCAAACGGAACCTCAAGAAAACGAGCAAGCGTCTGAGCAAGCAAGGTTTTACCAGTACCGGTTGGACCAAGCAGCAAGATGTTGGACTTAGCAATCTCAACGTCCTCCTGGCCCTCCTGAGGCTCATCGTTGCCCGAAAGAATACGACGGTAATGGTTATACACCGCAACCGACATAGCACGCTTTGCGTCTTCCTGACCCATTACGTACTGAGACAACTCATCATAAATCTCGTGTGGAGTTGGCAGGTCTTTGATAACAGGCTCATCAGAGTGAGTCTCAATCTCTGACTCTTCATCAAAGCCGAGAGACTCATCAATCATATCCGAGCAGGTAGAGACGCATTCATCACAAATGCATACGCCACCAGGACCCTGAATAAGCTTATTTACCTGCGACCTACTCTTTCCGCAGAAAGAACAGTGCATCTCATCTAATCCGCCAAAAGGCGAGAAGTTCTGGTCATTAGCCATAACTTAAACCCTCAATACGAGAACAATTATTGGTCGTTACGAGAAGAGATAACGCGGTCAACCAGACCGTAGTCACAGCCTCCTGTGCACGAAGATAATTATCGCGCTCGGTGTCTACATTGACCTTCTCGATAGGCTGTCCAGTATAATCCGAAAGCAACTCGTTGAGGTGCTGACGAATCCACTTTGTCTCATCTGCAACAATCTGGATATCAGTCTGCTGACCCTGAACACCGCTGGATGGCTGGTGAATCATAACCATAGAGTTAGGGAGCGCAAGACGCTTACCCTTTGCACCAGCTGCAAGAAGAACTGCGCCCATTGATGCTGCCATGCCAACGCAGATTGTTGAGACATCAGGCTTGATGAAGTTCATGGTATCAAGAATGCCCAGACCTGCATAAACGTCTCCACCAGGAGAGTCAATGTAGAGAGAAATATCCTTATCTGGGTCCTGGCTCTCAAGGTGCAAAAGCTGTGCAATGACCAGGTTTGCAGAATCGCGCGTTACCGGCTCACCCAAGAAAACAATACGATCATTGAGCAGTCTGGAGTAGATGTCATAGGTACGCTCACCACGAGGAGTCTGCTCAATAACATACGGAATGGTTGGAATGTTTGTTGGATAATGCATAATCCTCCTTCAAAGGTCTTTTCTTAGAAACATACCCCGGGAAGCATGTCTCTAACCCGGGGTATGAAAAATTCAAGTAACTGCAACTTTTGGCGCAGTCTTTCTGGCGAGAAACCCAACCAGTTGTGGACTACTCAGCGTCCTTCTCTGCGTCCTCGTCCTTCTTAGCTGCCTTCTTCTTAGCAGGAGCCTTCTTAGCAGGCTTCTTCTCTGCCTTCTGCTCTTCCTTAGCAGCCTCAGCAATCTCGTCGACAACGGTGACGGTTGCGTTGTCACGCAGCCAATCAAGAGCCTTAGAGCGACGGATGGACTCGCGGATTGCAGGAAGACGGCCAGCCTTGCGCCACTCCTCAATTGCAGCCTCAACGTTAGGAACACCAGCGCGCTCAAACTCTGCGCGGATGTCATCCTCAGTTGCCTCAAGCTTGAGCTCTGCAGCCACTGCGTCAAGAGCCAGGGACTGACGTGCGCGCTCCTCAGCCTGAACACGAAGATCGGAGATGAAGTCATCAGTCTTGATGCCGCGTGCAGCCAAGAACATATCAAGAGTCATACCCTGCTGCTGAAGACCACTCAGGAACTCCTGAGCAATCTCGTTGAAGACCTCGTTCTTGTACTCCTCTGGAACCTCGTCAAGCTGAAGACGCTTGCCTACAGCCTCAACAACGCGATCCTCTTTAAGAGTTGGAAGAGAGTTCTTCTTGTCGGACTCAATCTCAGACTTAACAGCCTCACGGAGTTTCTCGACAGTATCATAACCAAAGGTGTTCTTTGCAAGCTCGTCAGTCAGCTCTGGAGTGACGGACTTCTTGTGAGCAACAACCTTAACGTTGATGTCGTAGTCGTGGGAGTGAACCTCATCGCCGTGAGTGTGGCTGTGAGTCCACTTGACCTCTTTCTCCTCACCTGGCTTCATGCCGATGAGTGCCTCCTCAAGCTCCTGTGGAGCCTGGGTGCCATTAAGGGTAAGAACGCGGTCCTCGCCCTCCATGTGAGCAGCGCCCTCAATGTTCTTGATGTCTACACCAATGGTGTCGCCTTCTTTAACAGCGCGCTTCTCCTTGGTGTTCTCAAACTTAGCCTGATAAGAAAGAAGCTGCTTAATCTGGTGATCAACCTCAGCCTCAGTTGCCTCATTTGGAGGCATGTTGATTGCTGGAGCATCGTAAGAATCAAGCTTAGCCTCAGGACGAACGTTGAAGACTACCTCATAGGAGTAATCCTGGCCCTCAACAGGAAGGTCTGCGTCCTGGTTGTAATCACCACGGCCAACAGGAACAAGGTCAAGCTTCTCAAGAAGCTGTGGCTCTGCTGCGCCGAGAAGATCGTTGGTTGCCTGAGCAAGGACTGCCTCGCGGCCAACAATGCCGTCAATGACAGGACGAGGTGCGCGGCCCTTGCGGAAACCCTGGAAGGAATACTTGTTTGCAATGTCCTTGTAAGCCTGCTTAATGGCAGCGTCTACCTCTGCAGCAGGAACTGTAACCTTGACGGTGAGTTTCTCGTCAACTGGCTTATCTGCGGTAACGGTGATGTTCAACGTTCCTCCAGTGTCTCGTAAAAAATGCTGGCGTACCAGCTCTTAACCAAATTTCTGCATGGTGCGGGCGGAGGGAATCGAACCCCCACGGACTTAGTCCACTAGAACCTAAATCTAGCGCGTCTGCCAGTTCCGCCACGCCCGCATATTTATGCAGCCTTGCAATAATAACAAACTTCTTCATCAATGAGCAACTTGAAATACCGTTTCATTCACATAATCTTCTATGTAATTTTTTTCTTTCTTCAAACATAACAAATAATAAAAATAAATATGCTTTGACTTGATATGGATTACATTTAATTTGTTCTATATTACTTAGTATTTAAGTGTTGTTTAAAAATTTGAAGGAGTTATTCATGAAGAAAAAAATTAATAAAGATCACCGTATATTTCTTTTTTTAGGCATGTTTATTCTTTCACTTATTGTTGGATTGCCTTATATCTCCATACCTCTCATCATTGCTTATACTGGATATAGAATATGGCTTGACAGATATTTTTAAAAAGTGATGAATTTTTTTATCAATTAAACATCGTATTGATCATCACATTAATGAATGCAACGAATTAAATGACCATATTGAAGAACTTAAATCTACCCCATTAGCTCCGGGTATTCATTCGTATGGAACTTCTACATTTGCCGATAATAGCTCATGGAACTTTAAAAGAAAGTATCTTGACAGTAAATCAGCAGCACCTAACGTGCATAACTGCTCTCGAAATGTATGTGCAAATTCAAAAAATAAACCTATTGAATATGTTTGCAAATACTTTAACTTTAACGCAGATGAAGAAACACTTGAAAAAGTCGAAACTGTTTTGAATAATTTTATTGCTGTTAACGATGGTAAAAAGATTCTGATTGATGAGAAAAAAGAAATCTTGAACAGTATTGATTCTGAAATCCCTTGGATTGTGAAGAAATTTGAACAGAAAAAACTCTCACAAAAACTTGGATTTAAGAATATAGACCTTGCAGACACGTACTATCCAAAATTCATTTTTGAATATGTATCAGATGGTGGAAATGCAGGACTCAAAAACACTATTGTTATGGACATCAACAATTTGAATGCAATGGTTGAATATCTTAATCATAAAATAAATTGGAAAAAGAGCATTGCAGGTCAACGTGCTCTCATGACTTCTGCGCTTAGAGCCTCAATCTTAAATAGAGACAATCATACTTGTAAACAATGTGGTATTAGCACAGCGCAAGAGCCACATCTACTTTTAGAGGTTGATCATATTGTTCCTCTAGCAAAAGGCGGCATAACTTCTGTTGATAACCTTCAAACACTTTGTTGGAAATGCAATAGGTCTAAAGGGTCAAAACTCCCCGCATCAAATTCTGCTGAATCAGAGTAATAAAAAAGGAGGCGGAAAATTCCGCCTCCTTTTTTTATAAAGCACGTTTTAAAGATCTTGTAGTGCAAAGATCTCGGGCTCACTCTTTCTTGCCGCAGCAAGTGCCTGGATAAGAGCGGTAGCAGCAGACATTGCGGTGACGCAGGTAATGCCCTGGCTGACAGCTTCTGCGCGCATCTTGGTGCCGTCGCTATGAGCCTCGTGACCATGAGGCGTATTGATGATGAAGCTGACGGTCTTATCGCGCATAAGGTCAACAACGTTTGGATGACCATCGGAAATGCGGTTGACGGTGGTGCAGTCAATTCCAGCCGCACGCAGCGTCTTTGCGGTACCGCCCGTGGTGTAGATGCCATAGCCAAGGTTCTCCAGAGCCATAGCAACAGGAGCAATGGCGCGCTTATCGCGGTCGCACACACTGATGAAGACGGAGCCCTGCTCAGGTAGCTTGTTCTCAACTGCCTCACGAGTCTTTGCGTACGCTGCTGGGAAGGTGCGGGCAATGCCCATGACCTCGCCGGTAGACTTCATCTCTGGGCCAAGGATTGAGTCAGCACCAGGGAATCTAGACCATGGCATAACCGCCTCTTTGACCGCGTAGTAATCGACGGTGCGATTCTCGTCAGGAAGCAGGCCTTGTGCTATGAGCTCACTGATCTTCTCGCCAGCCATGATGCGAGATGCGTATTTGGCCAGGGAGACGCCAGTTGCCTTAGACGAGAATGGCACGGTTCTAGAAGCGCGAGGGTTGAGCTCGATGACAAAGACGTGCTCGTCGCGGACGGCGTACTGGATGTTCAAGAGACCTCGAATGCCGCAGGCAAGCGCCAGCTTTTTGGTGATGGCCCTAATCTGGTCAACAATCTTTTCAGAGAGCGAGAAGGGCGGCCAGCAGCAAGCGGAGTCACCAGAGTGAATACCGCACTCCTCGATGTGCTCCAGGACGGAACCTACGTAGCACTCCTCGGTGTCGCAGAGAGCGTCAACGTCCAGCTCAATGGCGTCCTCGAGGAAGGCGTCTAGGTAGACAGGACGGTCTGGTGTGACGTGCGTCGCGGACTCCATATAGGTGACCAGGTCGGAGTCGTCGTAGACAATGGCCATACCGCGACCACCAAGAACGTAGCTTGGGCGGACAATCAGTGGGTAGCCAATGCGACGTGCAGCGTCGCGAGCCTCGTCCATGGTAGAAGCAACTGCCGATGGTGGGCAGGCAATGTTGAGGCGGTCTAGAAGTGCTGCGAAGCGGTCGCGGTCCTCTGCCAGGTCAATTGCTTCTGGCTGAGTACCCATGATAGGAACGCCGGCGTCCTTCAAAGCGCGTGCCAGCTTGATTGGAGTCTGGCCGCCAAGGGTAACAATGACGCCTTCTGGCTTCTCAACCTCAATAACGTCCATGACATCTTCAAAGGTCAGAGGCTGGAAATACAGGCGATCAGAAGTGTCGTAGTCTGTAGAGACCGTCTCAGGGTTGCAGTTAACCATAACTGTCTCATAGCCCTGCTCGCGAAGAGCGTAGGCAGCATGAACGCAGCAGTAGTCAAACTCAATGCCCTGACCGATACGATTAGGACCTGCGGAGAGAATCATAACGCGTGGCTTTTCTGCTTCCACGTACTCCGTGGCATTGCCCTTCTCGTACGTGACGTAGTGGTACTGAGTGGTTGCGCCAAACTCACCTGCGCAGGTATCAACTGTCTTGACCTGTGGGCGAACACCCAGCACTTCCCTCACAGCACGGACAACGTCTGTCTTGGTACCAGTAAGGTGTGCGAGCTGCTCATCCGAGAAGCCCAGCTGTTTGGCAGCAAGCATGTTATCGGTGGTGAGGCCAGAAAGTCCTAGCTCCTTGATGCGTTTCTCGGCGTTGATGATGCCTGCCATACGATGCAGGTACCATGGATCAATACCGGTCATATCGTGGATGCGCTCAACGCTCCAGTTTCTGCGCAGAGCCTCAGCAACGTAGAAAATACGCTCTGGCGTCGGCTTACTGACCAGCTCATCAAAGTTCTTCTCGTCAAAGACATCGTGGCCATCAGCGCCCAGACCAGCGCGATCTTGCTCCAGGGAACGTAGTGCCTTCTGCAGAGCCTCCTCAAAGGTCCTGCCCATGGCCATGGCCTCGCCGACCGACTTCATACGGGTGGTCAGAACGCGGCTAGTGCCCTTGAACTTGACAAAGGCAAAGCGAGGAACCTTGACTACGCAGTAGTCGATAGAAGGCTCAAAGGCAGCAGGAGTTGCCTTAGTGATGTCGTTGGTAATCTCATCAAGCGTATAGCCAACAGAGAGCAGCGCAGCCATCTTTGCAATTGGGAAGCCAGTTGCCTTGAAGCCAGCGCGGAAGAACGACTGACGCGAGGATTCATCTCAATGACGATAACGCGGCCGTTAGTTGGGTTGACCGCAAACTGAACGTTGGAGCCGCCGCAGGCAACGCCTACACGCTCGAGAATGGCGATGGAATAGTCGCGGAGGTTCTGGAGCTCTTCATCGGTAAGCGTCTGAGCTGGAGCAACGGTAATGGAGTCTCCTGTGTGGACGCCCATTGGATCGAGGTTCTCAATGGAGCAGACAACAATACCGTTACCTGCGGTATCGCGCATGACCTCCATCTCAATCTCTTTCCAGCCCTCAATGGACTCCTCTACCAGCACCTCGTGCTCTGGAGAAAGCAGGAGGCCCTGCTCCACAATCTCTACGAGTTCTTCTGGGGTGTGCGCAATACCGCCGCCAGCGCCGCCAAGAGTGAAGCTTGGGCGGATGACCACAGGGTAACCCAGGTCAGCAACAATGCGCTGGGCATCTTCCATAGAGTGAGCGATATCTGCACGAGCAACCTCCAGGCCAATGTCTTGGACTGCCTCGCTGAAGAGCTCACGGTCCTCGCCGGTACGGATGGACTCCAGATTGCAGCCGATGACCTCAATGTTGTACTTGTCAAGGACGCCGGCCTCGCCAAGGCCAATAGTGCAGTTCAGAGCGGTTTGTCCGCCCATGTTTGGCAGGAGTGCGTCAGGACGCTCGCGCTCAATGACGCGAGTTACGGACTCAACGGTGATTGGCTCAACGTAGGTTCTATCTGCAGTTTCTGGGTCAGTCATGATGGTTGCTGGGTTTGAATTGACCAGAACAACCTCAAAGCCCTCTTTGCGAAGGGCACGGCATGCCTGAGTGCCGGAATAGTCAAACTCGCAAGCCTGACCAATAACAATTGGGCCAGAGCCAATGACCAGGATTTTCTTAATATCAGTACGCTTTGGCATTAGAAGCGCCTCCCCTCACGAACGTCGATGGCAAGATAATCAGACTGTCCCTCCATCAAACGTGCAAACGCCTTGAACAAGTAGGATGAATCGTGAGGTCCTGGGCTTGCCTCAGGGTGATACTGGACAGAAAATGCGGGGATGTCCAGGAACTGAATGCCCTCTGGAGTGCCGTCGTTAAGATTGACGTGTGTGAGTCTGACACGGCCAAACTCCTTTGTCTGGACAACAGGAGCAATGCGCCTTGCGGACCACTCACAGAGATTGTCAAAGTGCTCGGAGATTCCACCGGACTCCTCTGCAATGAGCTTGCCCAGGCTTGGGAAAACCAGGCCGTAGTTGTGGTTTTGAGCAGTAATCTCAACCTTGCCAGTTAGAAGATTCATGACTGGTTCGTTGCCACCGTGGTGTCCAAATTTGAGTTTCTCGATATCCGCACCTGCGACAATGGAGAGCATCTGGTTGCCCAGGCAGATACCAAAGACGGGAACCTTGCCCAGAACGCCGCGAGCGGCCTCCTGCGTAGCGTCAACCTGCTCTGGGTCACCAGGGCCGTTGGAGAAGAAGATGCCGTCTGGGTTGTAGGCCAAGGCGTCCTCAGCAGGTGTGTTCCACGGTACAACCGTGACCTCGCAGCCGTTTGCTGCAAGACCCTGGAGAATGCCGTTCTTCTCGCCACAGTCATACGCGACAACGTTGAAGCGCTTCTTGGACGTAGCAGGAACCACGTGAGGTGCGTCAACGGAGACGTCGGGGACAAAGTTGTGCTCGGAGATGCTGGGCGACGCCTGGACGCGCGCGAGCAGATGGGCGGGGTCCAGGTCCTCGGTGGAGATGGCCGCCTTCTGTGCGCCAAAATCGCGCAGGTGCATGGTCAGTGCGCGGGTGTCGATGCCCTCGATGGCAACGACGCCGTTTTCCTGCAGGAACTCTGGCAGGCTCTGCTTGGATGTCCAGTTGCTTGGCTCGTAGCACATGTCGTGCACGACAAAGCCACGCAAGTGCAGGGTGTCTCGCTGCATGACCGCAGGATCGATGCCGTAGTTGCCTACCTGCGGATAGGTCAGCGTGACAATCTGTCCGGCGTAACTTGGATCGGAGATAATCTCCTGGTAGCCCGTCATGGACGTGTTGAAAACAATCTCACCGAAGGTCTCTCCGCTAGCACCACAGCACCTCCCCCTCGAAGGTTGTTCCGTCTTCGAGAACAAGCAGCGCGCGAGGCTGCGGGGTGGCACTTGCCAGTGGATTCATATACTCTCCGATCTGCGTAAGAGCATGCCGAGCCATAAAAAAAGAGCACTCCTTATGGAGGCTCAACAGCGAACATGCGCACTCAACGCTATGGGCCTTGCCGGTGTCTCGCACCGTCCTTAAAGGTTGGTAGTATTGTAGCGCATAACCAATAAAGGAGATGGCATGTTTCCAGATTTTCTAGAGAATCCCTCAGATGTGGCCGCACCGCTGCTTCTGGGGTGCACTCTGACAAGGACAATTACGCTTAATGGCGAGAAACACAAACTAGTTGCAAGAATTGTGGAGACCGAGGCTTACGACCAAGATGATCCCGCAAGTCATGCGTTTGGCGGTCCTAGCGAGCGCAATGCAGCCATGTTTGGACCTGCGGGTCACTTGTACGTTTATGTTTCGTACGGCATGCATCACTGCTGCAATGTGGTGTGTGGTCCTGAGGGCTTTGGCAGCGGATGCTTGGTGCGCGCAGTTGAGCCTCTTGAGGGTGTAGAGGTAATGCGCGAGCTCCGCGAGACGGGACGTGTGGGTAAAGCGCAGGCGGGTCACGAGGCTGCGAGCACCGGCCATAACCGCGAAGCGCAGGCTGGGCACGAGGCGGTACAGACGAAGCACGTGCGCAAGTACCCGCTCAAGCTGCGTGATCTTACTAACGGCCCAGGTAAAGTGTGTGCTGCACTTGGCATCGACAAGACTCTGTATGGGCATGACCTAACAGCTGAGCCGCTGGTGCTGGACTATGCTCCCCTGCTACCAGGAGAAACGATTGGACGCTCACCTCGCGTTGGCATCAGTAAAAACGCTGATGCTCCAAAGCGCTATTTCATCGAGGGAAACGCATTTGTTTCACGAGCGTAAAGCGTAGGAGTTTCAAGAGCGTAAAGCGCGAGAAAGCTGTAATCAATAAGCGAACAAAAAGGACCTTGGAAGACCAAGGTCCTTTTTGACAATTACGTTAAACCAACGATGCAGTTTGTTCAATTACGTGCTGCAACAACGGGTTTCTCGCCAAATGCGATGCAAACTAGCAAACACCCTGAGCCATCATTGCATTTGCAACCTTGAGGAAGCCGGCAATGTTTGCGCCAAAGACCAGGTTGCCAGGGTGGCCGTACGTTGCGGCAGCCTCTGAAGCAGCAGTGTAAATGCTCTCCATGATTCCCTGAAGCTTGGAGTCTACCTCCTCAAACGTCCAGGACAGGTGCTCAGCGTTCTGGGACATCTCAAGACCGGAAACTGCTACGCCACCTGCGTTTGCAGCCTTGCCAGGTGCGAAGAAGACACCGTTCTCGATGAGGTAATTAGTTGCCTCGAGGGTGGTTGGCATGTTAGCGCCCTCGACAACGTACTTGGTGCCATTAGCAACAAGTTTCTGCACTTCGGCGAGCTCGAGCTCGTTTTGAGTTGCGCATGGCATAGCAATGTCGCACTTCTGGCTCCAAGGACGCTCACCTGGGAAGAAAGTTGCGGAAGGACGTGCGTCAGCGTACTCCTTGATGCGTGCGCGGCGGACCTCCTTGACGTCTTTCAGCAGCTCAACGTCGATGCCCTCTGGATCATAGACATAACCTGAGGAGTCGGAAACGGTTACCACAGTTGCTCCCAGCTGCTGTGCCTTCTGGGCAGCGTAGGTAGCAACGTTTCCGGAACCGGAGATGCAGACCGTTTTACCTGCAAGTGCATCGTTCTTCTCGGCAAGCATGTGAGTGAGAAAGTAAACCGCGCCGTAGCCTGTAGCCTCGGTGCGAGCAAGGGAGCCACCGAAGGAGAGGCCTTTGCCGGTCAGGACGCCGGTCCACTCGTTGCGGAGGCGCTTGTACTGGCCAAACATGTAGCCGATCTCACGTGCGCCGGTGCCGATGTCGCCAGCTGGAACGTCGGTGTTTGGACCGATGTGGCGGGAAAGCTCGGTCATGAAGGACTGGCAGAACGCCATAATCTCGCGGTCGGACTTGCCCTTTGGATCGAAGTCGGAGCCGCCCTTGCCGCCGCCCATTGGAAGCGTGGTCAGGGAGTTCTTGAAGATCTGCTCGAAAGCCGAGGAACTTCAGGATAGAAAGATTAACGGTTGGATGGAGACGGAGGCCGCCCTTGTAAGGTCCAATTGCGGAGTTGAACTCGATGCGGTATCCGCGATTGACCTGGACGTTGCCGGCATCGTCAATCCATGGAACACGGAACATAACAGTGCGCTCAGGCTCGACAAGACGCTCAAGCAAAGCGGCTTTCTCGAACTCTGGATGTGCGTCGAGCGCAGGCTGGATGGTAGTAAGAACTTCTTTTGCTGCCTGGATAAACTCAGGCTGATCTGCGTAACGCTCTTCAAGCTGTGCAATTACCTTAGATGAGTAGCTCATAAAACCCCTTTCGAAGTGGTTACGAATAGCATAGTCATCCAATGTTTCGATTACATAACAAAATTGAAAAAAATCTAATAGACGAAAAAAATTAGTTCAAAAAAAGATTGCAATTTATTCTTGCTCTTGGGCGATTTGTCACCTATACTTTTCTCTCGGCTCGGGGTGTAGCGCAGCTTGGTAGCGCAACTGCTTTTGGGAGCAGTGGGTCGCTGGTTCGAATCCAGTCACCCCGACCATTTTTTTCTTTTTTTGCTTTACCCTTGCGGCGGTAGTTCAATTGGTAGAGCATCAGCCTTCCAAGCTGACTGTTGCGGGTTCGAGTCCCGTCCGCCGCTCCATAAAAATTCCCTATTTTTTTCTTTCATCACTTCCCTGCTCTAAGCATCACTCTGCTTATTCTGGCTGTGTGTTGGCGAGCACACTGATAACTTTTTAAGCGCATTAGTAACTATTTCTATGTCTTCCCCGTTTTTTTCTGCGTCTCTCCCTGTTTTCTCAGACATTTTTAATAGCAATTTTTCCTCTTTACTTGTAGTGATCAACTTTTGATTTATCAATTTGAATATTCATGCAATTAAATTCATTTCCATGAATACATAATTTTTTTGAGCTCAAAATTATGTGCCGAAAAAAAGGTAAAAAACCCGTTTAGTTGGGAATGAAAACTTAAAATTGGCCGATTTATCCCCAACTAAGACGATTTTTTTACCGCGCAAAAAACTTTTATCTGGGCAAACGTTGTATGCAGAAAAATGAAATCCCCAACTAAACGCATTTTTTTACCACTTGCAAGATATGCTCGTCCTCAAACTGCATCGATTGCACAGACTACGCAGGTCAGTATGCAGGTCAGCGTACAGGTTAACGTGCAAGTCGGCATCCAACTAAGCGTCCAACTAAGCCAGACTTCATGCATCAAAAAAGAGGCTGTGCGAAGCACAGCCTCTTTAGCGCTTGTAATCTGTAATCCAATAACTAACGGCGAACCTTTACAGAATACGCAAGACCAGAAGCAATAATACCTGCAGCTGCAAGTGCGCTTGCAATGGACATTGCATCGCCGGTATCTGGCAGGTTAGACCTTTTCTTCTTAGGAGTCTTAGGCTTTGGCTCTGGATTAGGATCTGGCGTTGGGGTTGGTGTAGGAGTAATTGGCTTATCAGCTGTGGTAACTTCCGCAGGAACAATAGTCTCATCTGCAGCGTTAAATGTTGCAGGAGCTACGGTAAATGGAATCTGATTTGTATTGAGCTCATATCCTTCAGGAGATGCAGTCTCAACCAGATAATAATCGCCCGGCGTCAGGTAGAACTTATCTCCATCCTGATAAATGCCCTTAGTCAGCAAATCTGCAGTTGCCGCAGTATTCTGAACCAGTGCGGTTAGCTCTGTCTTTGTAAGAATATCACCGGATGTGAAAGTACCATCAGCGCCAGTAGTGATTCCCTCTTTGACCAGTGTGCCGTCAGCCTTATAGAGGCTATAGGTTGCACCAGCAACAGGCTTGGAAGCATCATCAGAGTCAGTCTTCACAAGCTTTAAAGGAGATGGAACAGCACGATACGTGAGGTAATACTGCCTAGTACGGTTTACAGAACCGTCTGCATTGAAGCCAGGGGCCAAAACGGAATTATCGCGAGGACCAGAGTTATACGTACCAATTGCAAGAGATGTTCCCTCTGGAACGTCGATATCGTTTGCAATATAAACGTAAGAATCACCAGGTCCCGCAGCCTTGATCTCGTCGACTGACTTGCGAACAGTAGTCAGCAACATGTTGGTTGATGGATCGGTCTCAAATTTATTACCGCCAGCAACAGAGTCATCTGCAGTAACGCCAGCATACTCAGGCATATACACGACATGACCCTTTGTGTTGTAACGAGCAGATACCTGACGATCCTCAAACGCTGCAGAAGTTGTATATGTAGCAGCAAGATCATCAAGACCAAGAACGCTTACTGCGCCGTTACCATAAATAGGAAGACCAGCATTTCTTTGTGCAATAGGGTCACTAAGGCCAAGGCCGTTAAGCTGCCTGTACGCAAGGTCATCGACATAGTGATACACAGCTGTTGCGGTATCAATAACTCGCGCAGGATAACGCTTGGTGTATGCGTGAGTGCCTCCCCAAGATTTCTTAATGCCGCCCTGAATTCCCAGCTGATAAGACCTATCAGAGATGTTCAATGGCGCGGAGAACTCAATGTACTGACGAGCTGTAACTGGTGCAGTAAATACAGCAGCGGGTTCCTCATATGAATTACCACCCATGATGGACTGGCCATTTACCTTGACAGTGAACATCAAATTGGTCTTTGGACCACCACCCGAAAGAGCACCTGTTGCATCCATTGGCTTGTAGGTATCAACGGCAGCATGAGCCGAGACAGCTACCTTGCGCAGGCCATAACCATTTGGATCGTTCTGTGGGAAGTTGATTAAATTCTCTGCATCGCCGAGAAGGACGTAGTACGCACGAATTTCTCCGCCTTCAGCAATCATCTGCGCAACGGAATATTTAGTTGGATCCATGTCCAGCTTGAGCGCAGTGCCATCAGGCTTTACCCAGTAATAACGCGCGATAACACCTGTACGGTCCTCTCGCGGCTTGGCAGCCTGAGCATTAATCTCTGCCTGAATCTCGGCATCAGAGATAAAATCTGGGAATGGATTTGCCGAGGTATGTGTTCCGTCCAGCGGAGCACCATCCACATCTTCAGAATAAACTGTTGGGTCAGCAGCAAATGCCGTGCGTGGAAGGGCAAACGCCAGAATTGCGCCCACAAAAAGCATCCAAATTGCTAAAACCGTAAAGCGAGAAAACCAAGCGCTTCTTTACGCTTCTAACAGAAGTACCGTTCATACATCCTTCTTTCAACGTGAAGGGTGAATATTTATGCATATACCATAGCTCATTTCATACATTCTCGTGCAGACGAGGACATATCAAATATCATTTTTGTACATTAAACCGCTAAAGGGACACATTCAAACGGCCTAGATTACTAGTCTAGGCCGCTTGTTTAGATTGCTCGTTAAGATTGCTCGTTAAGACTGCATTAGACCGCTGGCTTAGGCTTAAGCAGTGGTTTACTTGTCTGTACTGCTTACATTACTTATCAGGGGTAAGATGCCAAATCTCATCGTTATATTCAGCGATAGTTCTATCAGATGAGAATGTTCCTGCCATAGCAATATTGACAAGAGACTTCTGAAGCCACGCTCTCCTATCCTCATAGTCATTAAACACGCGCTCTTTTGTTGAAATGAATGCCTCCAAATCAAGAAGCGTCATGAACCAATCTTTTGAGCACAGGTTTTTGTGAAGTCTCTCCAGGCGTTCCTTATTTCCAAGAGAAATAAATTCTGGACTAATTAAGAAATCAACGAGTGGTTTGATCTGGGGTTTCTTATAAAACTCTTTTGCGTTGTAACCTTTGCGCTCATAGAGGTCCACAACCTCATCGCTTGATGCGCCAAACGTGTAGATATTCTCCTCGCCTACCAAGTCGGCAATTTCAACATTAGCGCCGTCAACTGTGCAAACGGTAACAGCACCGTTAAGCATGAACTTCATGTTAGAAGTTCCAGAAGCCTCCTTGGAAGCCAGTGAAATCTGCTCAGAGATATCCGCTGCTGGAATAACATGCTCAGCTGCAGTAACGTTGTAATTCTCGATCATTATCACCTGAAGATATGGTGAAACATCTGCGTCATTTGCAATCAATGATGAGAGAACAAGAATTGCATGAATGATGTCTTGAGCAGCTACGTATGCTGGTGCTGCCTTTCCACCAAAAATGACAGTAATAGGATGCTTTGGTAGATGACCAGATTTAATATCAAAATATTTCCAGATCAAATAGAGCAACAGCATTTGCTGACGCTTATATTCGTGGAAACGCTTTACCTGGACATCAATAATGGAATTAGCAGCAACTTTTGCATCTTGATTGTCCAGTAAAAACTTAACCATTCGATCTTTAGCAGCTTGCTTAATGTCTTGTAGTTTATTGAGGACCTCTTCGTTGTCTCGATACTCTAAAAAGTCCCTCGAGATGAGCAGTTGTTCTCCAACTATCTCCTAATAACGTATCAAGATACTCTGCGAGCTCAGGATTACAACCCATTAACCAGCGACGGAACGTAATTCCATTAGTCTTGTTTGAGAACTTTTCTGGATACAAATCAAAGAATGGTTTGAGTTCTGTCTCTTCCAAAATCTTAGTATGAAGTGCTGCAACACCATTGATACTAAAGCCGTAATGAATGGCAAGGTTAGCCATGTGAACTTTCTTATCAATGATGACTTGTACGCTTGAATCAGCAACAGTACTGCGGATGCGCTGATCAAGCTTTTTGATAATCGAAGCAATCTTTGGAGAAACTTCCTCAATAAATTTAAGAGGCCATTTCTCAAGCGCTTCTGCCAAAATCGTATGATTTGTGTACGCAACCAGTGAAGAAACAATGTCTACAGACTCTTCAAACGAGATTTCGTATTTCTCGGTCAAGATACGGATAAGCTCTGGAATTACCATTGTTGGGTGCGTGTCGTTAATCTGAATCACAACATAGTCAGCAAGGTCGTGAATATTACTGCCGCGCTCAACCGCCTCTTTAACAATCAGCTGTGCAGCATTAGAAACCATAAAATATTGCTGATAAACACGAAGAAGCTGGCCATCTTCATCAGAATCATCGGGGTACAAAAAGAGCGTTAAATTCTTCTTTAATGCAGTCTTATCAAAATCAATAGCGTCATCAGAAACTAATGAGTCATCAATGCTTTGCAAGTCAAACAAGCGAAGTCTGTTTTTCTTTGTTCGGTCATATCCCAAAACGTCAATGGAATAGAGCTCAGACGTCACCGAAAAATCCCCAAATTCCACGGTAAATGACGTCTTCTCATCTTCAAGCCACCTGTCATCAGAAAGCCAAGCGTCTGGAACAGCGGTTTGCTGTCTGTCTGAAAACTTCTGATGGAAGAGGCCAAAATGATACTTAAGACCCACACCATCGCCTGGTAGACCAAGTGTGGACATAGAATCGATAAAGCAAGCTGCCAATCGACCAAGGCCACCGTTTCCAAGCGAAGGCTCAACTTCGAGCTCTTCGATGTCTTCGAGCGAATGACCTGCTTTAGAGAGCTGCTCTTTTACCTCGTTATAAATTCCCAGATTAATGAGGTTATTTGAAAGCAGCTTTCCAATGAGAAACTCTGCAGAGATGTAGTAAAGCCTCTTCTTACCATTGTTTAAGGGTAGAGCGTCTGACTTACTCTTAACCACCTGAAGCAGTAATTCAAAAACCTGACTATCAGTAATTTCAGACAGTGGCTGACCAAATTGTTGAAGAGATAAGGTGTCTAAGTTCATTACTTCTCCTCTTTGTACACCCTGAAGTACATCTCAGTGATAGTTCTTAAGAAATCTTCTGTGTGACGCGTGATAGCCCCTTGCTTCATACGCCAACACCAGTTACCGCCAACAGTGGCCGGAATATTCATGCGTGCAGAATCATCTAAGCCGAGAAGATCTTGCATGGTGTGAATACAAGTGTCGCTCACAGAAGCTGCAATTCCACGCGAAAGCGCCTCACCAATTGGCTCATCTTTTGAGCGATGCAGGTAGATATCTGCCTGCTCACGCTCTCTATCAGTAGCCTGTGTCTCGTACCAACCACGAGCCGTTGGATTGTCATGTGTTCCTACATATGCAATGGTATTTGCAGTGTAGTTGTGAGGAAGGTCTCTTGAATCATGCTTTCCGTCAAATCCGTATTGCAAGATTTTCATTCCTGGGAAACCAGTTTTTTCTCGCATAGCAATGAGTTCTGGTGTAATCAAACCCAGGTCCTCTGCAATGATTGGAAGCTTTCCAAGCTGTTTCTCTAGCTCCTCAAACAGCTCCATATCTGGACCTTTAGTCCATTTACCCTCTGTAGCTTCCGCAGCTCCGTAAGGAATCTCCCAGTATGCTTCAAAGCCTCTAAAATGATCGATTCGAAGCACATCAAACATTTCAAGATTTGTCTGTACTCGCCAAACCCACCATGCGTAGTGTGATTTTTTCATATACTCCCAGTTATAAATGGGGTTTCCCCAATATTGACCGGTAGAAGAAAATTGATCGGGAGGAGTACCCGCAACCGTAATGGGCTGTCCCGTCTCATCCGTTTTAAACAGTTCTGGCTGTGCCCACATCTCAACAGAATCGCGCGAGACATAAATGGGAAGGTCACCGATTATAAGTACTCCCCTTTATTGGCATAAGCCTTAACCTTTGCCCATTGAGTAAAGAAGAAATACTGAGTCATCTTGTGATACAAAACTGACTTTTGCAGTTTCTTAATCTCTTGTGCAGTTGTTTCATTTCTTTGCTGGTATTGTTTTGGCCACTCCCAGTAGGCTTTATGACCAAACTCTTCCTTCAAAGACATGAACTCCGCGTAAGGATCAAGCCACTCTGCCTGATCGTGGCAGAACTTCTCAAAATCAGCAGGTACATCTTGCACAAACCTATCAAAAGCACGATTAAGCAAGCGACGATGATTTACAAAAAGCGCACCATAATCAATGCAAGTTTTACTAGTTCCAAAAGAAACATCTTCAAAGTCATCTGACTTCAAATATCCAAGTTTTTCAAGATCTTTTAGATCAATATAGTAAGGACTTCCTGCTGCTGCAGAAAACGACTGGTAAGGAGAGTCACCGTAACTTGTAGTAGTAAGAGGTAAGACCTGCCAATACCTTTGTTTAGTTCTGACGAGAAAATCGATAAAATCGTAGGCTTCTTTGCCAAACGTGCCAATCCCATATGAATTTGGAAGAGAAGAAACGGCCAAAAGTACTCCGCTTGCTCGTCCCATAGTTGCCTCTTTCGCAAAAAGAGTACTGGCTTATCTCTTTCAAGATAAGCCAGTACAAAGCTTTAATACTTAACTAGATTATCTTGCGTGTTCTTATCAAAGAGATGAACGGCGTTATCTTCAAATTTAAACCATACCTGGTCGCCAATGTTGAGGTTTCGTTTTGCAAGCTCAGTTGCAGGAACGATAAGAACAAAGTTGCCGTCATCAGTATGAACATGAAGGTGAACTGTGGAACCCATAAGCTCGCTTACTTCAAGATTGCCCTTGAAGGCGCCAATTTCATTTGGCTCAGTCAGATAAATCTGCTCTGGTCTAATGCCAACAATAACATCTGTTGCAGGGGCAGCTACCCAAGACTGTGCTAACAGATTGGCCATCTCAGGAGAAATATCAAATGACATGCTTTCTGTCTCTACATGGAACTCATTGTCCACGCGGATAAGATGTGCGTCAAAGAAATTCATTTGTGGCATGCCAATAAATCCAGCAACAAAGAGGTTTGCGGGCCTATTGAACACTTCTTGAGAGTTCCAATTTGCTGAACAAAGCCATCTTTCATAATGACAATACGATCACCCAAGGTCATAGCCTCTGTTTGGTCGTGTGTAACATAGACAAAAGTTCCATTGACCTTTTGACGAAGCTTAATGATCTCTGTACGCATCTGATTTCTTAGCTTTGCATCAAGGTTTGAGAGTGGCTCGTCCATCAAGAAGACTTTTGGATCACGGACAATCGCGCGACCAATTGCAACACGCTGACGCTGACCACCGGAAAGAGCCTTTGGCTTACGATCAAGATATGCTGTAATACCTAATGTTTCTGCAGCTGCACGGACCTTCTCGTCAATTACTTGTGGATCAACCTTCTTAAGCTTAAGAGTAAACGCCATATTGTCGTAAACAGTCATATTTGGATACAGCGCATAGCTTTGGAAGACCATTGCAATGTCTCGGTCTTTTGGTGCGACATCATTAACAAGCTTTCCATCGATATAAAGCTCGCCAGAAGAAATATCTTCTAGACCTGCAATCATACGCAGTGTAGTAGATTTTCCGCAACCCGAAGGGCCAACAAGCACCACAAACTCGTGCTCCTTAATAGTGAGATTGAAGTCTTGAACAGCGACAACGCCCTCTTCAGTCACCTCAAGGTTGCTCTTTTTCTGCTCAGTTTTCTTACCAAAGAGAGTCTTGCGCTTTTTCTCATTTGGATAAATCTTTTTTATATTCTTCAAAACGATTTCTGCCATGATAAAACCTTTCAGAAATGCCTACAGCTTGCTGTAATACATTGAGATTTAACCTTTTACAGCACCAGAGACGACACCATCGATGATGTAGCGCTGGCACAGTAAATACATGATGACAATTGGGATAATAACCATCATGATGCAGGCAAACATTGGACCCATCTCAACGCGTCCGTATCCACCTCTAAAGTACTGAATCAGAATTGGGATAGTTTGGAATTTGGTTCTATCCAGAACAAGATATGGAAGCAAATAGTCATTCCAGACCCACATAGTTTCGAGAATACCAACAGAAATATACGTTGGCTTCATAATAGGCAAAACAACATGGAAGAATGTCTGAAGCGGATTGCAGCCATCAATAGTTGCAGCTTCCTCAATCTCAAGTGGAATAGTCTTAACAAATCCAGCAAACATAAATACTGCTAATCCAGCACCAAAGCCCAAGTAAATGAAGCAAATATTGAAAGGAGTATTAAATCCAAGCGTGTTTGCCATATTGGACAGTGTGAACATAAGCATCTGGAACGGTACTACCATCGAGAAAACAAAGAGGTAATACAACATATTACTAATGCGATTTTTTACACGGACAATAAACCATGCACACATTGAGCAACAAACCAAAATCAGCGCTACAGATGTGATGGTAATAACTAGAGAATATCCAAAGGCTGCTAAAAAGCCCTGCTTATCCAAAGCAGCAATATAGTTAGCAAAACCCGCAGAGTTCTCTGAAGTTACAAAATCAAACGCCGTGGATGTGGTAATAGTTGTTTCTTCCTTGAATGAATTCATCAAGATCATAACCATTGGATAAATCCATGCAAGAGAAAGGATAGTAAAGAATACAGCTAAAATTTTGTTAATGATCTTATCGCGCTTCATTATTGCTGCACCTCCCTTGACCTGGTGGCTCTTAGCTGAATCATGACAATACAAATAACTAAAATGCAGAAATAACAGCTTTAGCCTGGCCGATACCCATCCACTTTGCTCCCTGTCGAGCGTAGAAGGTGTTGTAAATATTAAGAGCAAGCATTTCGGTTGCATGCTTAGGCTCACCTGCAGTAAGTGCCAAGTTCTGGTCAAATAATTTAAAGCCATTTGTAACTGTTAAGAAAAGACAAATAGTAATGGTAGACATAAGGTTTGGAATTTTTACCTTCCAAAGAGTCTGCCAAGCATTTGCTCCATCGACTCGTGCTGCTTCAAGATAATCACTTGGAATAGATTGCAGGCCAGCAATATAAATAATCATCATGTAGCCAACTTGCTGCCATAAGGTAAGAATAATCATTCCCCAAAATCCTGCAGTGCTATTAAGTGCAAGAAGCTGCTCGCCTACAATAGAAAGCGTGCAGTTAATCAAAATATTCCAGATGTATCCCAGAACAATGCCACCAATAAGATTAGGCATAAAAAAGACAGTTCTAAATGAATTGGTACCCTTAAGATCTTTTCTAGTTAAGGCAAGTGCAATTGCGAGCGCCAGCACATTAATAAGAACTGTTGAGACTAGGGCAAACAGTGCGGTATACCAAAAAGCGTGAGCAAACTGTGGGTCAGAAAAAAAGCTGCTACATAGTTATCCAGACCAACTGGCTTGGCGTCACTAATGGTAATAAATTTACAAAACGAGAGATAAAATCCCTGCACAAACGGAATCAAAAAGCCAAACAAAAAAGATAGCGCTGTGGGCAGAACAAATAATGGCCACCACCGCTTCAACATCTTAGCCATAGAAATACCCTCCAATAACAAGAGACGAGAAGAGAGATCTCTCTTCTCGTCTCTCACCAATCAAAGCATTACTAGAAGGGCTACTATGCGTTAGCCTCTTTTTCAGTCTTCCAACCATCAACAAATGCGGACTTAACAGCATCCCAGTCCTCTGTTCCTGCTGCATAGCCCTTAAGTGCACTGGAGAGATTGTTCTTCCACTCCTGAGAAGGAATGTAGATGAAGTCCCAAGCCACGGACTCATTACCCTTCTTTGCATACTCAGCAGCAATGTTTGCAAGGGCGTTCTTAGTTGCCTTTGCATTCTTGAATGGAATGGTGAAGCCCATCTCCTCAGCAATTGCAGTGGTAGCAGTATCAGAAGTTACGCACCAATAGATAAAGTCAAGCGTTGCCTTCTGGGAAGCGTCATCTGCCTTGGAGCTTACGCACCAATAGTTCTCGCCACCAGAGCACATACCCTGCTTCTCTTCACCCTTTACGCCAATATAAATTGGAATCATACCAAGAGCATCGTCGCCAAGCTTCTTAATGTCATTGTATGCCCAGGTACCGTTCTGGTAGAAGACAGCGTCGCCATTGACAAACTCTGCGACAGCGTCATCACCGGTCTTGCCAGAAAGCTCAGTTGGGCTGCATGTAGCATTGTTGATATAGAGATCAAAAATCTGCTTGTAGTTAGGGAGATACGTTCCCTTAATTTCCTTAGCCTCAGGCTTACCGGTATCCTTGAACTCATAGTACAGAGGAAGATTTGCAAGGTGTGTAGTAAAGCGCCAGTCAGAACTGGAATCAAGACCAGCGCTGGTGAATGCGCCCTTTACGCCAAGCTCTGCTTTGCGAGCCTGAATATCCTCAACGACCTTCTTCAGCGAAGCAAAGTCTTTGATGTCGTCTCCCTTATAGCCAGCCTTCTCAAGCAGCTTCTTGTTGTAGATAATGCCGTAGTCTTCCTCTACATAATCAACACCGTAGACAACGCCATCCTCCTGAAGCTTAAGAGCGTCATTAGTGAGCTCATCCAGAATCTTGGCACCCTTAAGGTCAACGCAGTAATCTTTTACACCGATAAGACCAGAAGGACCATTTGTCTGGAACAATGTTGGAGCTACAGAAGCGTCCTTGTTAATCTCAGACTGGAATGTCTGTGCATAGGTATCAGAAGCAGCAGTTACTACCTTTACAGGAACCTTTGTTTCCTCAGTATACTTAGCTGCAAGATCTTTCCACTGCTGATCAGCCTCAGGCTTGAAGTTCAGGAAATAAACTGAACCGTTTGCAGAATCAGACTCTCCCTGCTTTTTGTCGTTATTTCCACCACAAGCAACAAGACCCAGTGAGCAAAGAGCTGATGCACTTAAGGTGACAAACTGCCTACGATTAATACCGGACATAAGACTCCTCCTTAGAGAGTGCTCCTAACTCTTTGCTAGGTTGCATCTCTTCTCATGATTTTCATAAGCTATGCTTTGATACACGTTCAAAACAGTTTTGCTTATGTCTACAGAGAAAAGTATATTTGTACTATCGAGTTGTTTAAACAACTCACTTCCGAGCGGTATGAAATTATCGGTAAATGGTATGAAAGGAACTATTTTATGTTCGTTCCATTTTTATAAAGCTACTATCTAATCAAGAGCAACTTGAACATGCAACTCCAGCCTTCAACAGCACGTTAAGGAAAAAATATGCCAAGCGCACGATTTAATACGATTTATCATGATTTAAAAAATAAAATCTTAGACGGGACATATGCGTATGAGTCCTATTTACCAACCGAGATGGAGCTTACTAAGATATATTCCTGCTCCAGAAACACCGTTCGACGTGCGCTCACACTTCTGTCCGATGAAGCTTTTCTTCAGCCTATTCACGGTAGGGGCGTACGCGTTATTTGGCAGAAAAAGCCAAGTGAAGTTATTGGCTCATTAGAAGGACTTGAGTCCTTTCAAGAATATGCCCACAGAAACAATCTAGTACCTGATACAAATGTCATTGTCTTTGAGCACGTTCCTTGCACAGACGATATTTCTCATCAAACTGGTTTTAAAGCAGGAGAAGAACTTATTCACATTATTCGAATCCGTAAACTCGACGGATCTTCTCGCCAGATAGACAACGACTACCTTTTAGCATCTGCCGTTGGAAATCTAACCATTGCTGATGCATCAACGTCTATTTATGCATACCTAGAAAACACGCTTCATATGAAAATTCTAAAAAGCAAAAGAACAATCAGTGTTGAACTGGCAACTGAAGAAGACCAGCAACATTTAGAGCTTGGAGATTTTAACTGCGTTGCAGTGGTGGAAAGCCATTCATTCAACTCAAAAGGTGTTATGTTTGGCTTCACACAAACTCGTAGTCATCCAGAAACGTTCTGCTATAAGGTTATTTCAAAAAGATAATCTGCGGTTAAATGTGCAGAATAAATTTCTTCTCTAGTTTGTGGAAGACGGTATAGCCAACTACGAGGGCAAGAACTGCAGAAACAAGGCAGCCTAAAATGGTGCTTGTTGCAGGAAACTTCTGGAAAAGAAGGCAGTCTCTAATAAATGTTACAAAGTGGAACATTGGATTAAAGCGCTCAATCTGAAGCATCCAAGGCGACATGATATTAACGGAGTAAAAGAGCGGTGTACCATACATCCAAGCAGTGGTTACAACGCTCCACAGGTGGATAACGTCTCTAAAGAAGACTGCAAGGGCCGAGAGAAGCATTGCAAGACCGATGCAAAAACAAGCCAGAAGAAGCAAAGCAACAGGTGTGAGCAATGAATAAATTGTCAGCGGAATGCGGAAGACAAGCATAACAATGCCAACAGCAATGAGCGAGAAAAGATAGTTTACAACCGCAAAAGCACCTTCTGAACAGGGAAAACAACACGATTGATGCGAACCTTCTTAAGCAAGCTAGATGCATCAATAATTGAACGCATTCCCATAGTGGTTGCATCGTTCATCAGCTGAAACGCTGTGTTACCAAGAATAAGATACAGAGGATAGTTCACAACATCCTCGGCGCGGTTGCCTAAAAACGTAGAAAAGACAACTGCCATAACGGTCATCATCAAAAGTGGGTTCAAAACTGACCACACAACGCCCAAAATGGAACGGCGATATTTGAGCTTAAAGTCTTTACTTACCAGCTGACGCAAAATGAACTGGTCACGCTGATGTGTTGGATACCATGCATCTCGAGCAGAAACAGCAACAAGACTTGCACTATTAGTATTTGCAGAAACTACGCTTGTGTCCTGCGCATTATTAGTATTTGCAGAAACTACGCTTGTGTCCTGCGCATTATTAGTTTGTGTTGAAGACTCGCTCACGCGCTATCCTTTTCTACCGATTTCTGTATGGTTTATCCTAGCACAGACAGACAAAGCCGTTTAAACTTGAAACGTTGTTGAACTGTTTTCTCCACTATTTTATTTGGATATGTGGTGACAAGACTATTTAGTAACAGCGCGCTCAACAGCAGCGCTTGTAGAAATGGTGCAATATGTCTCAATCCCCTCTTGGACGCACGCTTATCATTGCTAATCCAGCTGCTCATAGCGGTAAAGGCGCAGCTGGTGCAGAATTTGCCCGTCATTTCCTTACCAGCTATTCTGCTGCAACGGACGGTTATGAGCTCAAGCTCACCACAGCTATGGGAGATGCTCGTGTCATGACCGCAGAAGCAGCAGATTTTGATACGGTTGTCGCTCTTGGCGGAGATGGCGTCATCCACGAGGTGGTCAACGGCCTCATGACCTTATCGCCAGAGGTACGTCCAGCGCTTGGCATTATCCCTATGGGTTCGGGAAACGACTATGCACGCACTCTGGGTATGAAATTAACGACCCCGAAGGCGCGTTTGCACAGCTGGTTCGCGGCAAGGTTAAGCAACTAGAGATTGGTCGCATCAACGACGTCTACTTCATGGAGACCATGTCGTTTGGACTTGATGCAGCTATTGCAGCCGACACCACAAAGCGCCGCGCGAACAACTCCTCTACCGAGGGCGAGGCGCTCTTCTTAACCTCGGGTCTCAAGTTTATGGCTGCAGGTAGCAAGGGTTACCCTTGCACCGTTTCGTTTGATGGCGAGAAGGACATTGATCTTCAAGCGCTTATCATGGCCTTCCAGATTGGCCCTACGTATGGCGGCGGCTTTAAGGTCTGTCCGCATGCGCAGCCTGACGATGGCCTTCTTACCGTCTGCTACAACACTAAAGTGCCTATCATTCCTCACCTGCTGGCTCTGTTTGGCCTGGCAAGGGCTGGTAAACACGTCAACTCCCGCATCATTGAGGAGCGTCACCTCAAGCAAGCAGTGGTAACTTTCCACAAGCCTGTCCCTATTCAGGTAGACGGAGAAGAGCTTCCCTTTGCAGAACAGTTTGTCATTGAGGTTATTCCCGCTGCACTTTCCGTGATTGTTCCCTAGCGCGCCACGTGGCTCACACATCACAAGAAGACCGGTCTTCTCGCCAGAAGGCTTAACGTTAAAGAAACAGGGGCACCTGCCAGTGCAGATGCCCCTGAATTTGTATCGTGTAGGCTAAGACTTTACGACTAGAACTTAGCGAGCTTCACGCTCAAGCAGAGCCTTAACCTCAGCTGCAGTATCAAGCTCCATAACGCGAGCAGTGAGCTCATCTGCCTCAGCCTTTGTCCAAGCAGCAATGGTCTTGCGGGTGCGCAGGACAGATGGTGCAGAGACGGAGAACTCGTCCAGGCCAAAGGAAAGAAGGACTGGGATGAGCAGTGGATCTGCAGCTGCCTCGCCGCACATACCAACCATAATCTTCTCCTTGTTTCCCTCGCCGATAAGGAACTTGAGGGAACGGAGAACGGATGGCTGGTAGACTTCGTAGAGGTAGGCAACGCGATCATTGCCGCGGTCAGCGCACATGGTGTAACCGATCAGATCGTTGGTACCAATAGAGAAGAAGTCGCACTCACGAGCCAGTTTATCTGCAATCAGAGATGCAGATGGGGTTTCGATCATGGTGCCGACCTCAATGTCCTTGTTGTAAAAGCTACGCCCTCAGCGTCAAGCTCACGCTTGCACTCCTCAACAAGAGCCTTTGCCTCACGGACCTCGTCAACAGTAGTAACAAGAGGAAGCATAATCTTGATGTCGCCAAATGCGGATGCGCGGAGAAGAGCGCGGAGCTGAACCTTGTACTGTTCAGCATTGTTGAGGCAGTAACGGATAGCGCGGAAGCCCATGAATGGGTTCTCCTCGGCCTTCATGTTGAGGTAAGGAATCTCCTTATCGCCACCAACATCAAGAGTGCGGATGATGACAGGCTTATCCTTCATGCGCAGAGCAACCTTCTGGTAAGCAGCAAACTGCTCTTCCTCGCTTGGAAGCTCCTTTGCGTCCATAAACAGGAACTCGGAGCGGAACAGACCAATGCCCTCAGCGTCAGCGTCAACTGCGCCGTTGGCGTCATCTGGATTACCGATGTTAGCAACAAGCAGAACCTTGATACCGTCAGCAGTTACGGTCTCCTTGCCGCGATAAGCCTCAAGAGCAGCCTTCTCTGCAGCATAAGCCTCAGCCTGAGCCTTGTACTCAGCAAGCTCAGTCTCGGAAGGATTGACAACAACCTTACCGTTAGTGCCGTCGACAACAATAGCATTGCCAGTTGCAACCTCAGAAGTGATGTTGGGAACAGAAAGAACTGCAGGAATCTCAAGAGCACGAGCAATGATTGCGGAGTGAGAAGTACGACCACCAGTCTCGGTAACAATACTGCAACGTGGTCCTTATCGATGTCTGCAGTCATAGAAGGAGTCAGCTCATGGCAGACAATGACGGAGTTCTCTGGAAGTGTAGAGAGGTCAACAACCTCTTTGCCAAGCAGGTCAGCGAGAAGACCAGTCTTGACGTCAGCAACGTCTGCTGCGCGCTCACGGAAGAGCTCATCCTCCATGCCGAGGAACATGTTGTAGTACATGTCGTAGGCGTCGCTTACAGCCTGCTCAACGCAGGTGCCGCCATCAATAGCACCGTTAACAGCCTCTTTGATGCCCTCATCCTCAGCAAACTCAATGTGGGCACCCATAATAGCAGCGGCTTCCTCGCCCACTGTCTTGGTCATACGCTCAATCTGTGCGTTAGTCTGTGCAATGAACTTAGTTACAGCCTCTGCGTAACGAGCCTTCTCTGCAGCAGTGTCTTCAACAGTGTGCGGAGTAAAAGTGAGGTCTGGATCTACGGCAACCTGAGCAGTACCGATGCCGATTCCGTTGGATGCATTGACTCCCTCAAACATACATGCTCCTATCATTGTCCGCTTAGCGGTGTATAACGTTCTGCAAGCCTATCCACACAGGACAATAGTCGCAGAAACAAACCTGTCTTTGTACAGGGTAACATTTTTTTTTGACCTGTTACGTTGTGAGTATCTTTAAATAAATTTCAATAAAAACACTTGGCGAGAAATCTTTCTTGCCAAGTGTTTGTACGTTCACGATAGTAAGACGCTCTGTTTACTCCACGCGGAAAGAGCGCACCATCTGAGGGTTTCTCGCCAAAAGAACTATGCGTTCTAGCTGCGATTACTACTCAGAATCTGCAAGCCAAGAAGACTTAGCCTCGCGGCTCTCCTCTTTCTGGCGAGCAAGCTGAATCTCTTCTGCGATAGAGGCGGGCATCTCTCGGCCCATCTTCTTGTAAAGAGCGGTGACAACGCGATCAATGGTTGCGCGCTTTGCGATTCCTCGACTTGCTGCAGTTGCAGTACCGCAAGCTGAAGCGTAAATAAGCGCGGTATCGTAATCGTAGCCAGCGGTGGTCTTTGCCAGGAAGCCTGCGACCATGGAGTCACCAGCGCCGGTTGCGTTAACCAGGCGAATCTTAGCGGTTGGAACAATGTGCTCGGTTCCGTACTCGTCCAGAAGCAGAGAACCTGCACCACCACAAGAAACGATAACGTTGCGAGCGCCGCCATCCTGGAGCTTCTTTGCAAATGGAATGCACTCTTCTGGAGTCTCTGGGTTGGCATCAAAGATACGGCCAACCTCGTGGTTGTTAGGCTTAATCAGGAATGGCTGAGCCTTAATAGCCTCCATAAGCAGCTGACCAGGAGCATCAACAACAAACTGGATGCCGCGACCTGCAAGCTGAGCCATAAGGCGAGTATAGATATCCTCTGGAAGTGAGCTTGGAATAGATCCCGTAAGAACCAAGGTGTCACCTGCGCCAACAACGTCCATGCGCTCCAGCAGCTCATCAACCTTTTTCTCTGGAATGCGTGGGCCATTACCGTTGACCATGGTCATAACAATGCCGTTAAGCTTGACATTAATACGAGTAAAGCCAGAATCAAGCTTGACGAAGTTGCTTGGAATTCCCTGACGCTGCAGGTCACTGAGCAGGTATTCACCAGTAAAGCCACCAACAATACCCATGGCAACGGTGACTTTATCAAGCTCATTTAAGAGCGTGGAGACGTTAATACCATTACCACCACAGTGCAACTCTTCTGAGGAGGAACGGTTAGTAAAGCCCATGTCCAATGTGTTTGGATGCATGACATAGTCAAGCGCGGGATTAAGCGTCATTGTGTAAATCACGGCGAGTCCTCCGAACTACAATAAAATCATGGAGACTTCAGTATGACGCAATCGCTCTCAACAAACAATTAGAAACTAGCGACTCACAAAAAATAAAAACCCCGACGCAAGCCGGGGTTTGAAATTCAAATGGTGGATCGTCAGGGGTTCGAACCCTGGACCTTGGGATTAAGAGTCCCCTGCTCTACCAGCTGAGCTAACGATCCAATTAACGTTTCGAATGGGGTGGGAAAAGGGGCTCGAACCCTCGACCTACGGAGCCACAGTCCGTCGCTCTGCCAACTGAGCTACTCCCACCATTTGGCCACCTCATGAAACGCAGCTAAATCATTATTACAGAATCAGAAAAAGATGCAAGCGAGAAACGCAGATTTTTCAAACTCTTTTTTTGATTTTCTTTGAAATCAGCTGACCTGAGGGGTTTCTCGCCAAACAAAATGCGGAGAAGAACGAGCTTCTCCGCATCTGAGTGAATGTGCTATACGTGCAGGTATATGGTGGTGCAGGGCCTAGACATTGTAGTCAGCGCGCGTAGAAATCGCAGTCAGCACGGGCAGAAACTGCAGCCAGCGCGCGCAGAAACCGCAGCCTGCGCTTAGAAACCGTGGGCCGTAAGAACTGCGTCCAGGCGATCCAGTGCCTCTTCGATCTCCACACGAGGAGCTGCCAAATTCCAGCGCTTGAAGCCTTGGGCGGCCTCGCCAAAGAAGACGCCATCGGTGAAGAAGACCTGGGCCTCAAACTGCAACAAGTGGTCAAGCTCTTCTGGCGTGAGACCAAGATCTCTGAAGTCAAGCCACTGGAGGTAAGTTCCTGTGATTGGCGCGAGCTTCACGCGAGGGTGCTTGGTGGCGAAAAAGTCCAGGACCAGCTTCTGGTTATCGTCGACGGCCTTAATGCATGCGTCCAGCCATGCCCCACCCTTGCTGTAAGCCAGCTCACAGGCCTTGAAGCTGATTGGATTGCATGAGGTGGTCTCTCGAGCTTGAAGACGTTTCTCGAGGCGTGTGCGTAGCTCTGGGTTGCTTACGATGATGTTGCTGAACTGCGTGCCAGCCAAGTTGAAGCTCTTTGAAGCAGAGGTGCAGGTGATGGTACGTGCTGCAACCTCATCGGAGATTGTTTCAAAGACGGTGTGTGTGGAGCCTGGCATGATGAGGTCATGGTGAATCTCGTCGGCGACCACGATGAGGTTGTGCTGAACCGCAATCTCTGCGATGCGCGTGAGCTCTTCTTTGGTCCACACGCGACCACTTGGATTGTGAGGCGAACACAAAATAAGCAGGGTATTCTTTGGATCAGCAGCAAGCTTTTCTAGCAGCTCAAAGTCAATGTCGTAGTGAGGGCCCTCTGACAGGACAAGCGGACACTCTACAAGTGCACGGTTATTCTCCTCAACTGCAATGTAGAACGGATGGTAGACAGGCGTAAACAGGATGACGCCCTCGTCTGGCTTGGTGAACTCCGCAACCGATGCAAAGAGCGCAGGTACCACGCCTGAAGAGTTGAGCAGCCACTCGGGCTTTACATCCCAATTGTGGCGAGTCTTCATCCACTTGCACACAGCCTGCTTCATCTGATTAGTTGGCATGGAATAGCCAAGGATTGCGTCATTGATGTATTCCTTGAGGCACTCGACAATCTCTGGGGCTGTGTGATATTCCATGTCAGCAACAGAAAACGGTGGAATACCAGGAGCTACATCAGGATTAACGTCATACATGACGTTCCATTTTCTAGAACCAGTACCAGCGCGATCAACGCGGGATTCAAAATCGTAAGACATACCGTCTCCATTCACGTAAGCCTATAACCAGTGTAGCTGCTTTTAGTGTAGCCACTTTTCTTTTCCTTTGTCATTCTTCTGATAAGAAAATCTTTGATGGCGCAACGTATTTGCAGTCCTTATTGCTATAATGAACGACGCTATATGTCTCCTTAGCTCAGCTGGATAGAGCGTCGGTCTTCTAAACCGCAGGTCGCGCGTTCGAATCGCGCAGGAGGCACCAGAAACTCCAGGTAGATGGCTTGCCGTCTACCTTTTTTGTTAGGCCAATACTACAGCCGCCCCCTTTTTGCCCCCAAACTGTATGGCTACTGTAAAAGTAGAATACCTGTTCGAATAAAAGTTTTAACTAACAACGGACAATTTGTGCATAAACACTGGCTGATATGCAGGAAAACTAATCAAGAAATTGATATATCGAACGAGAGGTGCTGTTTTGGGTAAAAAACCCGTTTAGTTGGGGATTATTTTTGAACTTCGGAGTTTTGGCACTTACGTTTTCCCAGTTCAGAAATTTTGTGATAATTTCAAAAATTTTGTCCGCGCAAAATTGCTGGTAGATAGCTTGCATAAAATCCGAGCATTTCTGGATACCCCAACTAAACGCATTTTTTACCACTTTGCCGCCGAACGGCACATTTTTTCTGAAAAATCCGACTTGTACACAAAAATTACCCGTCCGATTCCATGAAATAGAATCGGACGGGTACTGGTTCAGCGAAAATACTGTACACGACCGCGATGAAAGCCCACGCGTCAAGTGCGCTTGCGCTCGGAGCGCGTCGAGCGCTGCCGTTCCGCGCACAGCCAGACCGCGGAGTCACGCAGCAACGCGCGGGACATTACAGCAGGAATTCTGCAATCTGGACGGCGTTAGTTGCGGCGCCCTTTCTGATTTGGTCTCCGCAGCAGAAGAATGTCAGTGCATGAGTGTTCTCATCAGCAGAGAGATCCTCGCGAATACGACCAACATAGATGAGGTCCTGGTCAGAAGTATCAAGAGGCATTGGGTACTGAAGCTCTGCTGGGTTGTCCACAACCTTGATGCCTGGAGCATCCTCAAGAATTGCACGAGCCTCATCTGGACTCAAAGGGCGCTCAAACTCAACAGTGATGGACTCAGAGTGAGAGCGCATCGTTGGGACGCGAACACAGGTGCAGTTAACGCGCAGCTCAGGAAGGTGCATGATCTTGCGACCCTCGTTTTGCATCTTCATTTCCTCGGAAGTGTAGCCAACCTCATCAAAGCCGCCAATCTGTGGGATCAGGTTGACTGCCAGCTGGTATGCAAAAGGAGCGGTCTCGGTTACTTCCCTACCTGCAACAACGTCAGCCATCTGATTCTTCAAGCTCGTAAGACCAGGAAGGCCAGCGCCTGATGCAGCCTGGTAGGTTGATGCAATAATACGCTTTGCACCTGCTGCCTTATGCAAAGGATACAGAGGTACCAGACCAATAATGGTTGCGCAGTTTGGGTTAGAAATGATGCCGTTATGGTTCTTGATATCCTCAGCGTTAATCTCTGGGATTACCAGCGGAACGTTTGGGTCCATTCTAAATGCATGGGAGTTATCAACGCAGACGCATCCACGCTTGACAGCCTCAGGAAGCAGCTCTTTTGCCTGTTCGTCGCCAGCTGCGCCAAGGACAATGTCTACACCCTCAAAAGCCTCTGGTGTTGCTTCGCGAATTACAATCTGCTGGCCAGCAAATTCGATAGTTTTACCAGCGCTTCGAGCGGATGCCAGAAGCACCAGCTCCTTGATAGGAAAATTACGCTCTTCAAGGCACTGCATCATCTGGGCACCAACAACGCCGGTAGCACCAAGAATTGCAACGACCTTACCATTTGGATCAAAAGTCATAGTTACCTCGAAACCATTTCGTCACGAACAAATCCGTTATAGATGACGCCAATTGTGCGATCAAAGTCGGCATTATCGACGCCCACAATAATACTAATCTCTTCTGAGCTCTGCGTAATCATGCGAATGTTGACGCCCGCATTGCCCAACGCGCCAAAGATCTTACCAGAGGTGCCGGAACGCCTAGACATATTACGACCAACAACAGAAACAAGAGCTAAGCGGTCTACCATCGTAATGTCATCAGGCTCAATCTCGCGACGAATATCGCTGATGATGGAATAAACCGTATCCTTTACGTCGGCAGCGTTAACCACAATACCAAACGAATCAACGCCTGTTGGGATGTGCTCGACAGAGACGCCGTAGCGCTCAACAATATTGAGTGCGCGGCTGATGACGCCAACCTCGTTGGACATGTGAGCCTTCTTGACATGAATAGCTAAGAAGTCTTTCTTGCCTGCAATACCTGTAATCAAGTGCTCGTTTGTATCGCCATCCGCGGTCTCACGGATAACCGTACCCGTGTCTTCTGGACGGTTGGTATTCTTAATCTGAATTGGAATGTTTGCCTCGCGAACAGGGAAAATTGCCTCTTCCTGAAGAACGGAAGCGCCCATGTAAGAAAGCTCGCGCATCTCGTCAAAAGTAATGCGGCCAATAGCACGTGGATTCTGAACAATGCGAGGATCCGCAGAAAGGAAGCCAGAAACGTCAGTCCAGTTCTCATACAAATCAGCGTCCAAGCAGCGAGCAACAATGGCACCGGTAATATCGCCGCCACCGCGCTGGAACAACTTAATTGCACCGTCAACGGTAGCACCGTAGAAGCCAGGCAGCACAAACGAGCCGCTGCGAGCAACGACCTCTTTAAGCCTAGAAGCAGTGCGCTCCATATCAATGGTGCCATCATGATGGAACAGCATAACGTCAGCAGCATCAACAAAGGGCAGGCCAAGGTACTCAGCAAGGATCTGGCAGGTAAACCACTCGCCCCTACTTACCACATACTCTGGCGAGAAAGACTTGATGTTTGTAGCAAACTTCTCAAACTCCTCGGCGACAGGCCATGCAACTCCCAGTTCATCAGCAATCTCCACAAAGCGAGCCTCTATGTCTGCAAGTAAAGAGGTGCAGTCAACGTGATACTCAATGTGGGCATTTACCAGCAGCAAAAGATCCGTAATCTTGTTATCGGTTGAGTGGCGCTTTCCCGCTGCAGACGAAACAATAAAGCGTCTATCAGGGTCAGCCTCAACAATAGCTTTAACTTTTTTGAACTGCTCTGCAGAAGCAACACTTGAGCCGCCAAATTTTGCAATTTTGATCATTTCTAATTCCTCTTTTCAAGTGCAGCCATAAAGGTTGTAGGGTCTTGCGAAAGTGCGCTGGTAAGAAGCTCACGGGCCTTCTCGGCACTTAGATTTTTAACCAACTGAGCACCCGGCTCCCAGAACGTACCGCCTGGAATATCGGCCTGCGTCCTAAACACATAGTCGGAAACAAGCAGCTCTGGATTATATGAAAGACCAGCCGAGAAGGTCTGCTGACCCCCAGCAGGAGCCGCGGCACAGTCAATAATATCCTGCACGACGGCGTTTGCCGTTGGGTCGCCACCGGCACCTTGACCGTAAAACTTGAGCTCGCCAATGGTATTTCCCACGGCAGTTGCAACGTTAAAGTTAGTTGGAACGTTAGCCTCTATGGTTGAGAGCGAAACCGCAACTGGCTCAACAGCTACCGCATACGATGAACCGTCAGAAACACCACGACCAAAGAGCTTGATTGTCATATCGTGACTGCCAAACATGGCAAGATCGCGCTTAGTTAAGTTTCTGATACCAGACATAGGAATCTGGTCTGTGCAGATTACGTCGAAGGCGATAGATGCAGAAATCATAGTCTTAGAGCGAACATCAATGCCGTCGATATCGCTTGATGGATCTCGCTCGGCGTAACCCAGCTCCTGAGCCTTGCTCAGAACCTCAGCAAAGTCCGTTCCGTCTTTGAGCATGGAATAGACAATGTAGTTGGTGGTTCCATTCATGATTCCCCAGAACGCAGAAATCTCGTCAATACGACGAACTTTCTGAATTCCTGCTATCCAAGGAATACCGCCGCACACGCATGCTTCGATCTTAAAATTGACGCCCGCTTCAGCGGCAAGTGTCATAAACTCCTCAAAATGAGCAGATACCACGGCTTTATTTGAGGTGACTACATTTTTATTAGCAGTCAGCGCAGCTTTGATGTATTCATAGGCTGGCGTGAGGCCACCCATGCACTCAACAACGGTATCGAGCGCAGGGTCAGACAAGAGCGCATCAAAATCTGACGTTGCGCGAGGGTCAACATGCTCTTTACCAGCTCTAACCAAGATGGACGTCAGATTAGCATCAGAAACGCGCTCGTCAAGAATGCGCGCAACCGAAGCACCAACCGTTCCAAATCCAAGTAGGGCAACGTTTTGCATATAACTCCAAATCTAGCAGCCATCTTTGCGAGAAAACCAATGCTAGCAAGGCTATTTGCATGCAAGGCCATTGCATTGCAAAGGTAAAGCCCACAAAGGTGACTGCACTGATAACAATCTCATAGACAAAAACTACCAAAAACCTAGACAGAATCTAATCGACAGTTTTTCTCGTCTTCATAATGCTATGAACAATTCTATGTTACAAGCGACATTTACTTCTCACTGTTAAAATAATAGAAACGCAATACGTAAAACGCACAACATGGCGTGGGCAAGACGCGCAGCGCGACATGGTGCGTACGACATGCGCAGCACGACACGTTAAACACGTTCAGCGCGATACGTTAAACACGCGGCACATTCAACAGATTGGTGGTTTCATGGCCGTCGCATATCACAGCACAAGAAGCTCTGACCATACCGTTTTGGCAAAACAAGCCATTTTGCAGGGAATTGCTCCCGACGGCGGCCTTTATATCCAAGATTCAATTGGCGAGAAACCCCTCGATCTTGCAAAGGTTTGTGCTCAGGGCTTTAAGGCTACTGCTTTTGACGTGCTTTCTGCTCTGCTGGACGACTACTCTGCTGAAGAGCTGACTCGCTGTATTGAGGGCGCGTATGGCTCTCAGTGGGACACCCAGGCTATCACGCCTGTTTCTGCTATCGGAGAAGACTGGCTGCTTGAGCTCTTCCATGGTCCAACGTCGGCTTTCAAAGACGTTGCGCTTTCAGATGCTCCCCCGCCTGATGAGTGTTGCTCGCGAGGACGCGGACGTAGCTGGCGCTGTCGACGCGGCCGCCACCGCCGGCAAGAGCATCATGATTGTGACCGCAACTTCTGGCGACACTGGCAAAGCTGCGCTTGAGGGCTTCAAAGGACGTATCCGGCATGGGCATCACCGTCTTTTACCCTGAAGGCAAGGTTTCTGATATTCAACGCCTGCAGATGGTGACTCAACAAGGTTCTAACGTAGCTGTTTGCGCAGTTAAGGGAAACTTTGACGACGCTCAAAACGCTGCTAAAGGCAATCTTTGCTAACAAGGATTTGGCTCAGGAGCTTGCCGGCAAAGGTACCGTTCTTTCCAGCGCGAACTCCATCAATATTGGTCGCTTGGCACCACAGGTAACCTACTACTTTGACGCATATGCCCAGCTCGTTGCCAAGGGTGCCATTTCACAGGGCCAAAAGGTCACATTCTGCGTACCAACTGGCAACTTTGGCGATGTCCTTGCAGGTTACTTTGCAAAAGAAATGGGACTTCCTGTTGATCGCCTCATTGTGGCTTCTAACAGTAATAAGGTGCTGACTGATTTCTTGGAAACAGGCATTTACGACCGTAGACGCACATTTGAAAAGACTATCTCGCCATCGATGGACATTCTGGTTTCATCAAACCTTGAACGACTCCTCTATCTTGCATCCGGCAAAGACACCGAACTTGTCAGCTATCTGATGAACCAGCTGGTAACCAAGGGTATTTATACGGTACCTGCTCAAGTTATGGATGCCATCCGTGAAACCTTTGACGCTGGATTTGCCACCGACGACCAGACACGTGAGACTATCCGTTCTACCTGGGAGAATTGTCGTGCGCTGATTGACCCTCACACAGCCGTCGCAAAGCACGTGCTCGACAGGGATTTCTCGCCAGGCGGGCGACGTGCGCGTATGTCTGTCCACTGCGAGCCCGTATAAGTTCTCGTCCGACGTGCTTGCCGCGCTGGGCCACTCGACCGCTGGCCTGGACGACTTTGCGTGCATGCATACGCTCGCCGAAATCACGGGCACTAATCCGCCAATCCAGCTTTCATCGCTGAATGATAACGTTATCATTCATACTGATGTTCGCGAGAAGGAACAGCTTGCTTCGTACGTTTCTGAAGCATGCGGGCGTATTTTTGCTTGTTAGACTCTGAGAAAGCAGGTTCTACATGCTCGACAACACTATCTTGACCGTTTCTGTACCTGCTACCTCTGCAAACATTGGCGTCGGCTACGATACGCTGGGTCTTGCGTTTAACCTGCGCGCAAAAATTACGTTTAGGGAATCCCCTACGCTCATCATTGACGGCTGCCCTGAGCAGTTCAGAAACGATGACAACCTTGTGTGGACGTCGTATATTCGCGCCTGCGAAAAGCTGGGTGAAGAGCCCACTCCCAAGCACATCACTATCGACTCACCTATTCCGCTTTCTGGTGGACTTGGCTCAAGTTCTACCTGCGTAATTGCTGGTATTGCAGCCGCGATGACCGAGTCTCATGGCGGCTGGGATCCTGAGCGTGCGCTCGACTTTGCCTGTCATTTTGAGGGCCATCCCGATAATGTTGCTCCCGCTATCTATGGCGGTTTGACCTCGTCATTTGTTGAGGGCGGGCATACCGTTTGTACTCGAAGGCTCGTAGCGCGCGGTCTCTCTTTTGTTGCAATTGCACCGCCTTACACGGTCAACACTGAAGACGCGCGCAAGGTAGTTCCGCAGAATATTTCTCTTCAGACCGCCGTTTACCAGATGGGACGCACCGTTGCTGTCACTCACGCGCTTGAAACAGGAAACGGCGGACTGTTGGCAGCAGCTTGCAACGATAAGATCCACGAACCGTATCGCAAGGAGCTCATCCCCGATTACGAGGAGCTTAAGCAGGTAGCTAAGCTTGCTCGTGCTTGCGCCTTTGTTATCTCGGGCTCAGGTTCCACCATGGTTGCCATCTGCGACTCCCCTGTTACTGCTCGTGCTGTTGCCGAGAATGCCAAGCAGGTCAGAGGCGATCTCTGGATTCAGATTCTTGAGCCAGCACTTCTGGGCACCGTCCTCACTCTTGACGACGGTCAGCAGCACCACAACACTTTCGACGAAATCTAACGTAGCGTTTGCGAGAGCCGCGCGCCTAGCAGCGCAGGTGCGAGTACGCTCGCGAGCGCGCGTGTTTCTCGCCAAGAACGTGCTGCAACAGCGCGGGTTTCTCGTCAGGTACAACTTTCAACATTGCGCGCCTGAATAGTGCAAAGAATCTGTATTTGAGGCACAGATTCTTTGCAGAAATCAGGCAAATCCACCGATTCTTTTACATTTTTAGGCAAAAGTTACAGATTCTTTGAGGAAATCAGGCGCGTGAAGATAGGCTGCGCTGCTCCAAATTTTGCGAGCCTGAAAACTGCACCGTGTCTGAGTAAAACAGCTCAGACATGACGAGAAAAACAGGCAAATAGCTCCGACATGATGAGCTTTTCCGGCAAATTACTCAGACATGACAACAAAACCCGGCTCCTACGTTACGTGGGAGCCGGGTTGTCGTTCATGCCGAGTTGCCGTAGCAGCACATTTGCCGTAGCAGCGCGTGTACCGCAAGTCGCGTTATGCGCCGAGGTAAGCCTTGCGAACGTCATCGTCGTGGAGAAGCTCCTGGCCGGTGCCATGCTTAGCAACCTTACCAAGCTCAAGAACGTATGCACGGTCAGCAACCTTAAGTGCCATATTAGCGTTCTGCTCAACAAGCAAAATGGTGGTTCCTGCATCGCCGAGCTGGCGAATAATCTGGAAGATTTCCTCAATCAGAATAGGAGCCAGACCCATGGAAGGCTCGTCGAGCATCAAAAGCTTTGGCCTACTCATCAGAGCACGACCCATAGCAAGCATCTGCTGCTCGCCGCCAGACAGCGTTCCTGCCAGCTGATTCTTGCGCTCACGAAGACGTGGGAAATGCTCGTAGACCATCTTGACGGTCTTTGCGTTCTGAGAATCTGACTGAGTATAGCCGCCCATCTCGAGGTTTCTCAGCAACACTCATGCGAGAAAACACGCGGCGACCCTCAGGGCATAGTGCCAGACCAGCCTCAACAATCTTGTGAGCGCGCTGGCCTACAAGGTTTTTCTCGTCAAGTGTAATGGTGCCAGAGTCAGGCTTTACCAGACCAGCAATGGTGTTCAGTGTAGTTGATTTACCTGCACCGTTTGCGCCAATAAGGGTGACAATCTCGCCCTCGTGGATGTCAAAAGAGATACCCTGAACTGCGTGGATTGCGCCGTAAGAAACATTAAGATCCTTGACGGACAGCAGAGGTTTTTCTGCGCCAGCTGCCTGGGTATTTGTAGTGTCAGCGGCCATTAGCGCACCTCCTGCTTTCCAAGATAAGCCTCGATAACGCGAGGGTTGTTCTGAACTTCTTCTGGTGTACCTTTTGCGATGATGTTGCCGTGATCAAGAACGGCCAGACCCTCGCAGATACCCATAACAAACTTCATATCATGCTCGATGAGGAGAACGGCAATCTTGAAGTCGTCACGAATCTTAAGGACATTCTCCATAAGCTCATCGGTCTCTGCTGGATTCATACCTGCAGCTGGCTCGTCGAGCAGCAAAATCTTTGGCTGAGTTGCCAAAGCACGAAGAATCTCAAGCTTGCGCTGAGCACCATAAGGCAGGTTGCCAGCAAGGGTATTTGCAAGGTTCTCCATGCCAAAAATGCGAAGCAGCTCTCGAGCGTTATCGGCGCTCTCTTTCTCCTGCTTCCAGTGAGCTGGAAGACGAAGGACGTCCTCAAAGAAATGAGACGTCATGTGGCTGCCCTGGCCAACCTGGATGTTCTCCATAACAGTCATGTTGTTGAACAGACGAATGTTCTGGAAGGTACGAGCAATGCCCATGTGGTTTGCCTCAACAACGCTCTTACCAGCAAGATCGTAGCCGTCGATCATTACGGTACCACGGGTTGGCTTATAGACGTTGGTGAGCAGATTGAAGACAGTTGTTTTACCTGCACCGTTAGGGCCGATAATGCCAGAGATCTCGGTAGGACCAAGAGCGATGTTGAAGTCGTTAACAGCCGTCAAGCCACCAAAGTCAATGCCCAGGTGCTCAGCCTGAAGAACTGGAATTGCACCAAGGTCTCGCTCAGGAATGAGGTTAGGAGACTCTTGCCTGATAAGTTTTGTGGTGTTTTTAGTTGCCATCGCTCTTACGCCTCCTTCGAATCAGTTGAGGCTTCTACCTGCGTATCCGCCTGCTCGCTTGCCTGCGCTTCTGCCTTCGCATTCACCTGCGCGTCTGCCTGCTCGTCCGAGTCATCCTTGTTCCAAGGGAAATCCCTGTTCATGACTCGCTCAATGATGCGAGACAGCGAGAAGTCATATGAGCCAAACAGACCCTCTGGCCTAAAGATCATGACCAGAATCAAAACGATTGCGTAAGCAACCATACGGTAGTCGGCAAAGGCACGTAGAGCCTCTGGAAGCACGGTCAGGACAGTTGCGGACACAACAGAGCCAAACATAGAACCCATGCCGCCCAGAACAACCATAACCAGAATCTCAACAGACTTCATGAAGCCAAACTTAGCTGGCGCCATAACGCCAATGCAGCCTGCATAAAGACCGCCAGCAATGCCAGCAAGGAATGCGGAGAAAACAAAGGCCAGAGTCTTGTAATACGTAGTGTTAACGCCTGAAGCTTCTGCGGCAATCTCGTTATCGCGGATGGCGAGAATAGCGCGTCCATGCCTCGACTTCATAAGCGTATGAATAGCAAAAATGGCAAGCGAAACCACAATCGCGGTATTCAGGTAACCCGTATATGCAGGAATACCCGTGAGACCAGATGCGCCACCAGTAAGCTTGAATCCAAGAGCGGAGTCAATGTTAACCAGGACAACGCGGATGATCTCTGCAAAGCCCAAGGTAATGATGGCCAGGTAATCACCACGAAGACGTAGTGCTGGAATACCAATGACTACGCCCATCAGAGCGGCGCAAATACCACCGAACAAAAGGCCTACCACAAAGAGAATAACTGCTGGTGTGGAGCCTGAAGCCATAGATTGAGCGTCCAGACCAAAGAGTGGCATCATGCGAATGATAAAGATTGCACAGGCATAACCACCAATGGACATGAAACCAGCGTGACCCAGAGGGAGCTGTCCCAGATATCCGGTAACAATGTTTAGAGAAACGGTCATCAGAACATATACGCCGATTTGCTCAAAAACAACGGTCTGATAGCGAGAAATAAGGCCCTCTCCTACCAGGAAGTTTCCGCCAAAGACAAAGAGTGCAACAAGAATTGCATTGATGGCATAGCGAGCAGGCATAGTAAGCTCACGGCGCTGACCATCTTTTCCACCAAAAACCAGTGACAATTACTGGGGTTATGGTTGTTATCGCGTGGATACATTTTAGTCATGTGAGCCTCCTTACACTTTCTCGGTAACTGGTCTACCAAGCAGGCCAGTTGGTTTGACAACAAGAACAAGAATCAAGAGTAAGAAGACTACCGCGTCCTGCCAGACAGACAGACCAAAGGCAGCAACAAAGACCTCGGAGAAGCCAACAATAAGGCCGCCAATAACAGCGCCTGGAATGGAACCAATGCCGCCAAGAACTGCTGCGACAAACGCCTTAGTGCCCAGCATAACGCCCATGGTTGGAGAAACCTGCTGATATGCCATGGAGTACAGAATAGCTGCAATACCTGCAAGCGCAGAACCAACTGCAAAGGTAAAGCTAATAGTGCTGTTGACGTTGACGCCCATCAGACGAGCTGCGCCCATGTCCTCGGAAACGGCACGCATTGCCTTACCAAGACGAGTCTTCTGAACCAAAAAGAGTCAGAACAACGGTTGCCACAATAGTGACGGCAACAGTCAGAAAGAGCAGTGCCAGAAAGCGTTGATCCAAATACCTGAACAGTTCCCAGGTCAATGATGCTTGGAACAACCTTAGCGTCAGCACCAAGAAGCAGCTGAACGCCGTTCTCAAGCAGATAAGAAACGCCAATTGCCGTAATCAGAATAGAAAGTCTTGGAGCCTCTCTGAGTGGCGCGTAAGCAACCTTATCAATAAGAACGCCCAGCACAACACAGCCAAAAAAACGGCGAGAAGAACGGCGATTGCAGGATTGAGTCCCCAATTCAACAAGCAATCTAAGCAACGTAGGAGCCAAACATGATGTGATGTCATCATGCAAAGTTAAGAAGCAAGATGATGCCGTACACCATTGTGTAACCAAGCGCCACCAGTGCGTAAAACTGCCCAATTGAAGTCCATTGAGCACCTGAGTCAAAAACATCTGAGGTTCTCTTTTCTATGAAGGATTGATCGTGTCAGATAATTTTGCCATCTTTTGCGTAATGATCAAGGTAGACTTTACTGTCACCTGTTCCTTCTTTCTGGTATGAAAGTGCGTTCCAGTAACACCTTCGACTACACCAGATGCAATCGCATCATTAGTGGCTTGCCTATACTCATTAGAGTTATAGTATAACCACTGCTTCTCGACAGTTCCTAAGAGCGAGCAAAGGATCACGCTGCGTCATAGCCCAAAGAACAGAAGAAGTTGGAGCCTCACCGCATTCCTCGGTATAAGCCTTTACCAAAATGCTGAACTTTTTCATCTGTTTGAAGCAAACAGCAGAGCAATAGAAGTATCCTTCAAGGTCAGCCGTAGAAGCATAGTCCTGTTTGCCAATGATGCTCAGCTCAACCATTCGTTTACAAAGGCTTTTTGCAGCCGTTGGCGTTCTGGTGTCACAATCTTGCCATTATCCTGGTAATAGTTTGGAGCCAAAAATGGTACTGGTGATCCAGTCCATCAATGCTGGTAAGCTGGCGCGTCAGCCAGCTCCTGTTGATAGCCCTGCTGACACAACCTCAATGCCCAACTCACTTGTTCCCTCTGGACAAATGCGTTGTTTACGCCAATCTCGTAATCGCCGCCAGAGTTAAAGATAGTTCCAACGCGCTGATAACCTTGCTTTTTAGCAAATTCCGCAAGAACAACGCCCTGGAACGGGTCAGTAACGGTAGCACGGAACATGTTATTGCCGTGAGCAACAACGTCTTCTGCTGTTGCGGAGGCGGTAATACGCAGGGAATGTTGTCCAGTACCGATTTCTGGGCCAATGCAATAGTTGGCGTAGAGGTAACGTCTCCAAGAATTGCACAGACATTCTCGTCAAGAAGCTTGTTGTAGACAAGAATGGCCTCAGTTGAATCGCCCTTCTCGTCCTCTGCAATAGGACAATCTGGCGACCACCAGCTCCACCGTTCTTGTTGAACTCCTTGATGTACAGCAAAATACCACTACGCACCGCAAGGCCATACTGAGCAACGTCGCCGGTATACGGCCCCATCACGCCAACATAAATGGAGTTAGGGTCTTGGTTCTTTGACGAACAGCCTGCTAGAGCAAACGACCCCGCAATGGTCCCGGCCACCTCCAAAAAGCGTCGTCGCGTTAGCTTATGTGCCATATTCATCTCCTTTTCTCCATAGTGTTGAATATGTGACACAACACAATATGGCTGTAGCTCTCAAAAAAAGAACTACAGCCAAAAAATGTTATCTAACTTGAAATAATTTTAGAGAAACCGGATGTTTTCTACTGAGCTCCAGCCTTGTCGCGACGGTTGCGCGGTTGTCTTCTGAACCGCTCCAGACGCGTCTGTCTACGCCTCGCGTACCAGCGGAAGCTCGCCCAGCAAAGTGACGAGGCTTGTAAGACGGGCATTGTCTGCGGCTGGTCTTTCTCGCTCAAGATCAAGCGAAGAAATCTTCTTCATCTTGCTGGTACCACCGTCAATGAGGCGAAGCAGCTCGCGCGTTGGTCTCTCGTCAGCCGCCTGAAGCTCAGCTGCCATCTCACGCTCAACCGCGTCAAAGATGTCCTGAACATGCGATGACGTATCGTTTGTAGCCTTGACCAGCGGCATTGCGGTTGATTGTGCAACCACACCAGCGTAGTTTGGCTCGCGAGAAGGACGAATCTGAGCTGCGGCAACCTTGTGAGACGCAGCAGGGTTTTGCACCCGACAACTCCACCGAGCTTGCAACTTCAGCCTCAGCAGTGACCTGACCAATGAGCGGCAGCTGCACTGGATGATACTTGCGCATCTGCTGCTGATCATGGCGAGCTAGATGCTCGTCCATTGCAGCAAGCGCGAGCGTCCAATCATCAGCATGCTCAAGCTCGTCAATCGTACGCTTCTCAGGGAAGACTCCCTGGTCAACGTAAGAAATGCGACTGGAAATATCAGCGGCATGATTGGTGAAGTCTTCAGGAATAGCCTCGGCACCAATCTCGGCAATACCAAAATCGCGCGTAATGGACTCTTCGCCCACAGCCTTAGTCCACCAAGCTGTACCAACGTCACCAACTGTTCCGTCAGCACGTTCGATAATAGGCAGGCCGTCCATAGGATCTTGCCCTAAGCGCTCAAGAAGCACCGCAGCAGCACCCTTTGCACGTGCAACGGTACGCTCGCGCCAGCTCAAAAGCTTGGTGTAGTTCTCTGCAATCTGCGCGTAGTCGTTTGTAGAGTGTGCAGGAGCCTTCTTTGCGCGAACGGGAAGAACTCCCTCTGCGGCCGTACTTACAACCTGTGACTTCTTTGCAGGTGGCTCGGCAGGCTGGACAGGCAACTCAGCAGACTGAACACGAATGGAACCAGTCATATCCCACTGAGAAGCCCTCATGTGCTTTGGCTTGTACGCAGCAATTGAGCGCCTTGGAGAGTCCAGCGGAATCACAAGGCTCTCTTCTGGCGAGAAGTTCGATGCAGCTGCAACTCGCTTTGGAGACGCAGCCTCATCCTCAACCTGAGATGTAATGCTTAGCTGAATCTTTGCTTCTGCCCCACCGGTTTTCTCGCCACGATTTGCTACGCGAGAAACCACGAGTGCAGCGCCAGAAATGACAGCAACCGCAGCAAGTCCCACTCCGATGCCGGTAAAGATTGCTCCAAGTGGGGTTTGGCGAATTTCATTTGCTGTAAGGGCATACGCAGATGCTGGCTCTGCTACCAGAACCAGTCCACTGAGCAGGCCGGCGACTACTGCCGGATTCCTACCTTCTGTCATACAAACTCCCCCTACAAACGCTAAGAAGATGTATGAAGACACACGCTAAATTTGCATATGCTACTAAACCCAATACGGGCGACGTGAGCAACGGGTGGGCTTCATTTCATCTTTGTGTAATCCGCTGCAACACATAATTGTGCTGTTAGAAATGACTATAGCGTAATTCATTATTTTTTACAGCGTCTTTAAAACTTTTTCATAATTCTTTGGCAGTTATTCAACAAAATGGCGAGAAAAAAGAAGTGCCTCCCAACATAGATTGGAAAGCACTTCTTGCGTCATCTTTAAATCTGACTAATTTTGTGGATAGTCAGACTGTGCAGCCTTCTTTGCAGATCTAATCAGGAAGTCCTGGTTATTGTCGGTCTGCTTAAGACCACTGATAAGAGCAGTAGTTGCACGCTCAGTGTTATTGAAGCCTGCAAGAATACGGCGAACGCCCCATACCATAGGCTGAAGCTCTGGCTTAATAAGCAGATCCTCATTACGAGTACCAGAAGAAACAGGATCAATAGCTGGGAAGATACGGCGATCTGCCAGGTCTCGATCAAGCTTGAGCTCCATGTTACCAGTACCCTTGAACTCCTCGAAGATAACCTCATCCATTTTGGAGCCTGTATCTACCAGGGCAGACGCAATAATAGTGAGCGAGCCGCCGTTCTCGATATTTCGAGCTGCACCCAAGAACTTCTTTGGTGGATACAGAGCTGCGGAGTCAACACCACCAGAAAGAATGCGACCAGATGCAGGAATGGCCAGGTTATATGCACGAGCAAGACGTGTAATGGAGTCCAGAATAACCACAACGTCCTGACCCATCTCAACCAGACGTTTTGCTCGCTCAATGACAAGCTCCGAGACAACGGTGTGATTCTCTGCTGGCATATCAAAAGTTGAAGCAACAACGGTGCCCTTGATGGAGCGCTCCATGTCTGTAACTTCCTCAGGACGCTCGTCTACCAAGAGGCAGAAGAGGTGAACCTCAGGATTGTTGGTGGTAATAGACTGGCAAATGCGCTTCAAAATGGTAGTCTTACCTGCCTTTGGAGGCGAGACAATCAAACCACGCTGGCCCTTACCAATAGGAGCTACCAAGTCAATTGCGCGGCCAGTAATGGAGTCTTTACCGTGCTCCATTGTAAGAGGCTGATCTGGGAAAATTGGAGTCAGGTCTTTGAAGCGAGGACGGTCCTTAAGACCCTCAACTTCCCCACCGTTAACCTGGGTAACCTTAAGAAGTGGTGGATATTTGCTATTTACACGAGCAGGTCCAACCATGCCCAAGACGCTATCGCCCGGACGCAGGCCAAGATTTCTAATAATCTGCTGGTGGACAAAGGCGTCGTCATCGCCTTCCATGTAATTACCTGTACGAATCCAGCCGTAGCCTTCGTTGCTAATCTGAAGAATACCCTCAACAGTCTTAAAGCCCTCAGCAGCTGCAGATGCAGCGTATACAAGCTCAATCAAATCAGACTTATGAACGCCTGCGTACTCAATGCCCAGCTCAGTTGCTTTAGCACGAAGCTCAGAAGCTTCATCTCTTGCAGAGCCTCTTTGGAAAGCGATGGCTCGCTTGCCTGGCCCTGCTTGCGATTCTTGTTGCGCTGGTTGTTCTGTCTACGATCGCGAGAAGATCGCTCCTGGTTGTTAGCGTGTGCGTTTTCCTGTGTCTTCTCGCCCTCCTGAACCGCTTCTTTTGGCTCAGCATTACGATGTCGACGACGTGCTGCGCCCGTACGAGAACGTCCCTGGACGCTCTGCTGAGGCTGCATCGGAATCTGCTACTGCACCAGAAGCCTGCTCCTGAGCTGCGCCATCCTGCTGCTCAACACTACCCTGCTCTTCAGCAAAGTTCTTCTGAGCCGCATTGTCATTCTGACCAGCTGCACCCTCTGCCTCTGCTTTAGTGAAGGCAGGAGCCGGGAGTTACCTCCGCAGAAGGCTGAGTTGCGTCCTGAACAATCTTGGTAAGGCGATCAGTGTCAACAACGTCAGAAGAAACCTTGCCACCCGCCTGGACCTGAGCCAGGACCTCTGCCTGTGCAACTTCAAGGGCACGCTCATGAAGAGCACGCTCTTCCATCTCTTCTTTACTAGGACGACCACGACGGCGCTTTGGTGGCTCTGTAATGCCTGCTGCGTTCATAGCCTCTGCCACAACAGCCTCTACCGCACGACGTGCCTCAGTCTCTTTTTTAGTTGGACGACCACGACGACGCTTTGCAGCAGATGAATTAGAGGCCTTTTCTTCAGTTGCCTCAGAATTGGTATTTTCTGAAGTTGAATTTTTCTGAATTACTATTTTCACTCTTACGAGGTCTACCACGTCTACGTGGTGCTGGAGTATTTTCTACATCATTTAAAGAATCATTTTGGACCGAAGATGTTTCGTCCGACATGTACAAACCTCTCTGTTTGCTCATCAAAATAATCTGTAAAAATACGTGAGAAATATGATGAAGGGATAACAAACAAAATCAAATAGGTGCAAATCCAAAAGGAATATACCACGAAAATGCCCGCCTTATGATGAAAAAATAAATAAAATTCACCATAAAACGGGCAAAAGGGGATTTATAACCACTAACCCTTAAACCTCGAGAAATCCATCTTCTAGATTTCTTTAATCTGCATAAATCATTTAAACAGCTGTACGGCTCTTTCTTTTTACAACAATATCTTCAATTTGCTGAACGATTTCTTTGATATACGTCTTGCCTTGAGGCGTGAGCTCAACCATAGTTACTCTTCTTGAAAGAGCATCGTCATGTTTGCGCTGTACCAGGCCACTTTCTGCCAAAGCAGTAAGAGACATAGAAACCGTTGGCTGCAAAAGACCAAGCGCGTCAACAATCTCTGTAATTGAAAGAGCGTCTTTAGGAGAATCTAGAATTGCCAGAAGCACCATATCTGCTGCCCTGCAATACAGAGCTCCCATAGCGTCAACATACATGACGATGCGCTCAAACGAAGTACGTGAAAGTGCCTGGCCGGGCGCAATACGAGCACAGGTAAGCTTGGACAGCTCCTCAACTGCTTCTACACCCTTTTCTGTGATGATACACACTACGTTGCGTCGATCAATGGCGCCTTCATCTCTCTTGATGAAACCAAGCCTTGCCAGGTGCGAGGTACGATGAGTAATCGTAGGACGAAGAGCACTCTGATACTCGGCAATTTCTGAAGTCTTAACAGGAGCACCCTTCACATTGAGGCGACACAAATAGCAAACTCTTCAAACGTGAGTCGTCTGTTAGCAGGCACCACTCTTCTAACCAAGTTGTAAGACCTGCGAATGGACATGTACTCGCGAAGTTCCATAGAGACCTCCACTCTTATGCCCGAACCATTTACTATTTGCTCGCATAATGAGTATACCCCTAAAAAACACGTGTTAACGTGGGGACAAAACAATAGTTAGTCAAAAATATGTTAGAAAATGGTGCTTATATGACATCAAAATAGGCTTTTATATGCTGAAATATAAAATTTAAGTAATAAATATTAATTTTATTATCTCTTTTATACATTAAAAAATTTTTTACATAACGGAGAAATATGTAAATTATCTGGAGAAATTCACTAAAGATACCGTGCAGGTATTCAATACTTGCACGGTATCATGACAAAACAACATAGTTAGCTATCGTTTACATTGCCTCAGGAGCAGAAACACCAATCAGATCAAGAGCAATTGCAAGTACGCGACGGGTTGCATCACACGCAGCAAGACGAGCCTTAGAAAGCTCTGCGTCCAGTGGGCGTCCTTCAGAAGGAAGTACCTGGCAAACGGTATAGAATGCGTGAAACTGACCAGCAAGCTCTTCAATATAATGCGTAATGCGGAATGGTGCCCTATCGCGAGCACAACCTTCAACAAGACCTGGGAACTCAAAGAGTTTACGAGCAAGCGCCTGCTCGGCATCTTCAGAGAGCAGCCCAAGATCAACCTCAGAGCCAATAGCCTTATCTGCAACAGCGTCCATACCAAGTGCCTTTGCCTCATCAAGGTCAACGCCAGCAGCACGGCGCAAAATAGAACAAATACGAGCGTGAGCATACTGAACGTAATACACAGGATTAGAGCTGTCCTGACGCTTTACCTGCTCAATGTCAAAGTCAATCATCTGGTTGGAAGACTTTGAAACAAGGGTGTAGCGCGTTGCATCAACACCAACCTCGGCGAGAAGCTCGTCAAAAGTGGATACCAGTTCCTTTGCGCTTAGACATTCTGACGGCGACACCGTTTCTGAGCAGGTTAACCAGCTGTCCAAGCAAAACCTCAAACTGAGTTGGGTAACCAAGAGCCGTTGCAGCAGAGCGGACTCGTTGAATATATCCGTGATGATCTGCTCCCCAAATATCAATAACGTGGTCGACACGCTGGAACTTGTTCCAGTGGTACGCAACGTCAGAAGCAAAATAGGTATACTCACCATTTGTTTTGATGAGTACACGGTCCTTATCGTCACCAAAATCAGTGGAACGGAAGAACAGCGCGCCCTCATCAGAACGGTACAGGTAGCCAAGCTTATCCAGAGCATCAAGCGCACGATCAACGGCATCTTTACCCTGGTCGTCCTTAACGTATAGAGAGCGCTCAGAGAAACCAAACATCAAAGTCAGCGCGGGCGTTGTGGCAGGTATTTTTGATGGACTCGAGCATCATCTTGTAGCCACGCTCGCGGAACTCTGCCATGCGCTCATCTTCAGATTTGTCTGCCCAGACCTCTCCGTCATTTTTGAGGAAGAAAAGTCCCAGGTCAACAATATAATCTCCAGCGTATGCATTGCCGCCAAGAGAGTTGATAAACTCGTCAGTAAACGGATGCTCCTCTGGATGAGCATCATCTTCATCTGCAACGTAAGCATTGCGATCTTCTGCAAGCACCTGCGCAGCTGCATCAGCGTCAATGTCGCGCTTCTGCATAATATCAATGAGCTGCAGATAACGCTTAGATATGGAGTGACCAAAGACGTCCATCTGAGAGCCGTGATCGTTGACGTAGTACTCGCGCTCAACGTCATAGCCTGCAAAGGCAAGAATGCGGCTTAGAGAATCTCCAAGCGCCGCCCAACGACCATGACCAATGTGCAGAGGCCCAACAGGGTTTGCAGAAACGTACTCTACCTGGACCTTTTGACCGGCGCCAAAAGAAGAACGGCCAAAGTCTGCGCCCTGATCGCGAACGGTGTTAAAGATCTCATTACCCGCAGCGGTAGACAGGTAGAAGTTTACAAAGCCAGGACCTGCAACTTCAACGCGCTCAATCTGAGCATCTGCAGAAATATGAGCCACAAGAGCTGCTGCAATATCGCGCGGTGCTTTATGTGCCAGCTTTGCAGAACGCATTGCAACCGTAGAAGACCAGTCTCCATTTGATGAGTCCTGTGGGACGCTCAAGTCCCACATCATCAATCTGGAATTCAGGCAACTCACCCGCAGCCTGGGCATCTGCCAAGGCTTGACGTACAAGTTCCTCGATCTTCTCGCGCATGGTTCTCCTTTAAATTTCAGCGCACGTGTGCAGCGCAATTACGTAGTTGGTTGTGTAGCTTCTGAAGGACTACTCAGTTTCCTCGGAAGATTTTACCTGATGTTGAGCAGCAAGTTCATGACGCAAATTGGCCAGACCGCGCTCGAGACCCACAGGATAAATCTGAGGGTTCAAGAAACGTGTATACGCTGCATCCAGGCGCATAAGCGCAGCGTGGCAGCGATCGCGCGCAACCTCGATGGAATCGCTCTCCCCTACGCGCTTGCCGCCTTCTACCAGCCTTACCATCAGCTCGCGAGAAGTTCCTTCAAGCTTGTGAGTTGAATACGGGTCAATGATGTCGACAACAGTTGCCTTAGACTCTGGGCTCTTGGTTACCAGATAATCTGGGTCAAAAATCATGTCGCCTGCAGGGCAGCCGTTTGCATCGTAGAAACGACGAATATGCTGAATGCCAGGAACGGTGCGCTTGTAAGCCATCTCGGACAGCTTGATAACAGGAGTCCAAGGCTCAGTCGGCAGACTGACGACGAGCGGTTAGCTTGTAGACGCCGCCAAGCGAAGGCTGAGGGTCGCAGGTAGCAAGCTTGGTACCAACACCAAAAGCGTCAATAGGTGCGCCCTGAGCAAACAGCGACTGGATGGTGTACTCGTCAAGATCATTTGAAACAGAAATCTTAATGTAAGGAAGGTCAGCCTCGTCAAACGCCTTGCGAGCTTCCTTAGAAAGGCACGCAAGGTCTCCGGAGTCAATACGAACAGCATTCAAGCGCTCACCGCGCTCCTCCATCTCTTTTGCCACAATGATGGCGTTCTTGATGCCTTCGTGAACATCATAGGTATCAAGCAGAAGTGAGCAGTTAGTTGGGCTAGATTTTGCAAACGCCCTAAAGGCATCAAGCTCAGTATCAAACGACATTACCCAAGAGTGTGCATGGGTACCAAAAACAGGAATGCCGTAGATTTTGCCAGCAAGGACATTTGAAGTGCTTGAAGCACCCGCAATATAGGAAGCGCGAGCAACTGCCAGACCACCGTCTGGACCCTGCGCACGACGCAGGCCAAAGTCAGAAACTGGATTGCCCTGAGCTGCCTTGATAACGCGAGCGCATTTTGTTGCTGCCAAAGTCTGGAAGTTAACCAGGTTGAGCAGGGCGGTCTCAATGAGCTGGCAATCAACAATGGAGCCCTCTACGCGGACCATAGGCTCACGTGGGAAAACAAGCTCTCCCTCGGGGATTGCATCAATGGTTACATTGAGCTTGTGGTTGCGCAAAAACTCAAGGAACGCTGGCTTAAAGAGACGACCGCCACCAGGAGAGTTAATGCTTGCCAGGTAGTCAATATCGTCGTCTTCATAGATAAAGTTTTCAACTAAGTCAGCAATTTGACCAGTACCACAAGAAATTGCAAATCCACCATTAAAGGGGTTCTCGCGGAAGAATGCGGTAAAGCATGCCTCTGCATCAACAAGACCGGCTTCCCAATAACCTTGAGCCATCGTGAGCTCATACAAGTCTGTATTAAGGCTAACGTCTGAGGGTTTGGTACGATCAGTGAGTGACATAGTTGCTCTTTTCGATTGGTCAAAAACTGACGGTGAGACGATATATCTAGAGTAGCAGTCCTACAAAATAAATTGGCTTACAACAAAGATAACTGCGAGAATTACCACAGTTCCAATAACAATTTTTTGTCCCAAAGGCATTTTGATGTCTTCGTCGTCTGCATCTGGCTCCATGAGAGCGCGGCCCTTTGCGCGCTGCTCCTGAATGCGACGTATCTGTTCAGCCTCCTGCTGAGCTGCCTGACGTGCAGCACGCTGCTGATCTGCAACAATCTGAGCGTCTTCAGCGGCGGCTGCCTCTGCTTGCTCTTGCGCTTCTGCTTGGACTGCACGGGTCTTCTCGGCACGCAGCGCCTCGAGCTCCCTGCGCTCTTTCTCTGCACGAAGCGCCTCGAGCTCCCTGCGCTCTTTCTCTGCGCGGAGCACTTCCAGCTCGGCGCGCTCCGCGTCCGTGAGCGCAGCCGCCTGTGGCGTTGGGTTGGTTTGGAGCTCTTCGGGTTTCTCGACAGGCATGGTTACTCCTCGGTTTGTGTATCGGGGATGCTTGTGACGCGGACGTCGGCGCCGGTGCCAGCAGCGCCGGAGTCGGCGTTGCCGCGAGCCGAGCGAAGCTTGAGCGCGGGACCCTCAACGCCCGTTGCGTCAAAGGCTGGCACAAAACTCTCGGAGACGGTTCCGCCCTCCTGCCACCACAGGTTCTCAAAGCCCAGGTCATCCGCGTGACAGAGCACCAGCTCGTACTCCTCGTCAGAAAGCGTCCCAGAAAGTGGACCGCCAGCCGCACGCATGCGCTCGTTGGGCGTGTACTGATTCATGATTGATACGTCTACATCATTATGACAAAGATTCCAGACGCGGTTGAGCACCTCGCAGGAATCGTCCGCGTGCGTAGGGCATGACCAGGTGGCGCACAATGATGCCCTGCAGCATGCGACCGTCATCGTCCAGCTTTGCGACCGCCGCGACTCATCACCGAGTCATGCATAACCTCAAGTGCCGCCACAGACATCTCTGGATAATCTGCTGCGTACGAGAGCTCCTTTGCCAGCGCGGGGTCTGCATACTTGACGTCCGTCAGCCAAATATCAATAACGCTTGAAACTTTCTGTACGACCTCTGGCAGCTCATATCCCGAAGTATTGCACACTATTGGGAGCGTCAATCCCGCCTCTTTTGCCAGCGTCACTGCTTCAATTATGTGTGGCGAGAAGTGCAAGGGAGTGACAAGGTTGATGTTGAGTGCACCCTGAGCTTGCAATTCAAGCATCATCTGGGCTAGGCGCTCAGTTGTAACTGGCTTGCCAAAACCCTCCTGCGAGATCTGATGATTCTGACAGAACACACATCTGAGCGGGCAACCTGTGAAGAAAATTGCACCCGATCCAGCCTCGCCCGAGATAGGAGGCTCCTCCCAGAAGTGCAGCGCTGAACGAGCCACACGAATGGTGCTTGAAGCTCCACAAAGGCCCGCTTTACCAGCGTTTCTTTGAGCATGGCAACGCCTTGGGCAGAGTTCACAGACGTCGTAAGCAGAAAACGTAAGGGTATTAGGTGATGGTGCACTACCCAAGGGTTTCTCGCCTCCCGTCGTATCTGCCCAGGCAGATGGTGGTATAAAAACGCGCAGGGTCTCTGCGCGCGTCAAAGTCATGGTGGAGATAAAGGGATTCGAACCCTCGGCCTCTGCCTTGCGAAGGCAGCGCTCTCCCAACTGAGCTATATCCCCGTTGCGGTACTTATTGTGGCAATCAGGGGCAGGTATGTCAATGATTATGCGGGCAGAATGAAGTAGCTCGCGGACCGTCGAAGCAGAAAAATATCCTTCCCCGCAGTCATCTATGAACCCACCTTCATAAGGTGGGCGCCGCGCTCGGGCGTTCCAGCTTCCTTAACAACGAAGGATGCCTGTACTGAACACGAGATTAGGCTCCCTGAAAAAACTTGTCGGTTCACCCAGTTTAGACCGCGGGAGAAGGACAATTCTTACTATAAAGAGATTATAAAAAGATTAAAGTCTTGACTTGTTTTTTAATGAGCAGCACAATTAAATGGTATGGATTTTAGCAGTTAAATACTGTTTTTTATTGGAGGGTATACGGCTTGAACCTCTGGGTAACCATGTTTTGTGTTTTCCTCTCGGCTGGTCTTGGTTCAGCTCTGATTACCCCTGCCGTTCGTCAACTGGCTTGGAAGCTTGGAGTTGTCGATAAACCCTCTGCACGTCGAGTCAATAAAAAACCTATTCCTCGCATGGGCGGCGTTGCAATTTTCTTTGGGTTAGCCGTTGCTATGCTGGTGCGTTATGGCGTTGAAGCAATCCTTGGACATGCCGAGATTACGCTTGCTACTCGCTATTATCTCAACGTCAACTTCTGGATTGTTGGCGCTGCATTTGCGGTAATTTTCTTGACCGGATTGCTTGACGACATTTTTTCTCTCAAGCCTATTCAGAAACTCGCAGGTCAGGTAATTGCTGCAAGCATCGCGGCTGCAGGCGGTCTGATTATCGGTAACGTTGTTGATCCGTTTTCCGCGTACGGCTTTGTGGATCTTGGTTGGCTCGCCTATCCAGCAACTGTCATTTACCTGGTTGCTTACGCCAACATCATCAACCTCATTGATGGTCTTGACGGACTTTCTTCAGGTATTACCTGCATTGCCTCTACCACTATGTTTGTGCTTTCCATCTGGGCGGGTCGCTTTGACGCAGCTCTTTTAAGTGCAGCAATCGCAGGCACCACGCTTGGATTTTTGGTTCACAACTCGTATCCCGCAACAATCTTCATGGGCGATTCTGGTTCGTTGACCTTGGGATTTGCTCTGGGAACAATTTCGCTTTTGTCTGTCACTCGTTGGGCGGGACTCACAACCATCATTGTTCCTCTCGTCGTTGCAGGTATTCCAATCATCGATACCTTCTCCGCGATTGTTCGCCGTACCCGCGCGCACGTCAGTTTTGCTACTGCCGACCGCGGACACATCCATCACCGCTTAATGGCTCATGGGTATAACCAGCGACAGGCAGTTCTTTTGATGTACGGCTGGACTTCTCTCTTGTGCGTTGGCTCGCTCATTATGACGCAGGTCAATACGCTGCCTCGTATTGCAATTTTTGTCATGCTACTTACTATGTCTGCTTTCTTTGCAAAGTACCTGCATCTTTTTGAGCCTGTTCTACTTCACCATACTGATCCAAAGACTGGTGAAGACGAACTCATTACCCCTAAAGATCCAGGCTTCGATGAAGAGATTAAGCAGCTACACGAAGAAGAGCATGAGCACATCGAAGAGCTCATTCACAGAGACCACAAGAGCGAATAAGCTGAGGAAACAGCTGAGCTCTTCCCGCACCCACATCGATCGCCATGTAAGCTGTGACTACACGGGTTTCTCGGCCTCTGAACCGCGCGTTCTTCTCGCCAAGTGCGCAAATGACATGCTCTTCTCACTAAGGATGACTTTCCAACATTGCGCGCCTGAAAAGTGCAAAGAATCTGTATTTGAGGTACAGATTCTTTAACAAAATCAGGCAAATCCACAGTTTCTTTTACATTTTTAGGCAAAAGTTACAGATTCTTTGAGGAAATCAGGCGCGTGAAAGATAGGACAGTGGTCCAGTATTTTGAGCCTGAAAAGTGCATCATGTCTGAGTAAATTTACTCAGACATGGCGAGAAAACCGGCAAAACCACTCAGACTTGGTGCGTTTTTTCGGCAAATTGCTCAGACATGGCGAGAAATCAGGCGCGTCGTAACCTCAACTGTGCGCGTCGTGACCTCGACCGATCGTGCCTCCCAGACTCTTGCCAAAAGAAAACCCCGCACATCCGGGATGTACGGGGTGTAGCTATCTAGCTGCGAAGAAATCGCTTGGCTGAAGTCGCTAGCTGAAGTTACTCAGCGAGAGCCTTCTTAGCGATCTCTGCAAGATCTGCGAAGCCCTGCTCGTCAGAGTAAGCAATCTCTGCGAGAACCTTACGGTCAAGCTCAACGCCAGCGAGCTTGAGGCCGTGCATGAACTTGCTGTAAGAAAGGTCGTTGATGCGTGCTGCAGCGTTGATACGCTGAATCCACAGTGCGCGGAAATCACGCTTCTTGTTACGACGGTCACGGTAAGCATACTGACCAGAATGCTGTGCCTGCTCCTTCATACCACGGAAGGTACGAGAGGAAGTTCCGTAATAACCTTTTGTGCGCTCGACGAGCGTCTGACGCTTCTTGCGACCAGCAACTGCGCGCTTAACTCTTGCCATATCTAATCACTCCTTGTTATTTGATCTGGTGGGTGGCGCGCTTAGTTCTTAGCGCCCATACGCTGAGAAACTACTGCTGCATCGCCAGCGGAAAGAACAGCTTCTTTACGGAAGCCACGGATACGCTTCTGGGACTTCTTGGTAAGAATGTGGCTCTTAAAAGCCTTAGCACGCATAATCTTGCCAGTACCGGTGCGGCGGAAACGCTTAGCCGAACCCTTGTGCGTCTTCATCTTAGGCATACTACTTCTCCTCCTGTGTGGTGCCATCCTCAGCACCCTCGGGCTTCTCGTCAAACGCTCCCTTGATTGGAGCAACGAGCATGTGCATGTTACGGCCTTCAATGAGCGGTTTCTGCTCAATTGTGGCAAAAGGCTTCAAATCTTCAGCAAGGCGATCAAGTACAATACGGCCCTGCTCTGGGTGAGCCATCTCGCGTCCACGGAACATGATGGTGATCTTGACGCGTGCTCCCTTCTTGAGGAAGCGCAGTACGTGACCCTTCTTGGTCTCGTAATCGCCCACATCAATCTTTGGGCGGAACTTCATCTCTTTGACTTCAATCTTGACCTGGTTCTTGCGAGCTGCCTTGGCCTTGCGAGCCTGCTCATACTTGAACTTACTGTAATCAAGAATTTGCATACAGGAGGCTCGGCATTTGGGGCAATCTCAACGAGATCAAGACCGTGCTCACGAGCTCTCTTCATTGCATCATTGACGCCAAAAAGACCAAGCTGACTACCATCAGCGTCAATCAGACGGCACGTGCGAGCAGTGATTTCCTCATTGATGCGAGGACCATCGTTCTTGGCTATCTTGTACACCTTCCCCTCTTGGACAATTGCTTGTCCGCCAATAAAAAACCCAGTGCACAAGCAACTGGGAGACAATACGCACAGGTGGGGTGCGAAGGTTAAATTGTCTGACCAGACAGCTGCTTTTGCGCTGTGTAGGTGGGGACTCAAGTTCAATCCCGCTTCAAAAGTACCTTGTAAGGTTACCCCTATCGAGAAAAAATTACAAGTACCAAGTTAGATATGACGAGAAATTCACATCTAGCTTAAACTTTTAGCTGGTGCCCGAGGTGGGACTTGAACCCACACGAGTTTCCTCAAAGGTTTTTGAGACCTCCGCGTCTGCCATTCCGCCACTCGGGCTAAAAAGTTTGCATAGGTACTATACCGCACCTATGCAAATCTGTCTTGCTAAATCATCAAAGTTGTAGCTGATTTAATCCTGTAAGAATGGATTAGTTGCTAACTCTGCCTCTAAAGATGTTTGATTTCCGTGTCCGGACAAGATGACAGATGTTGGATCAAGCTCAGTCTTGATGCGATTCAAAGAAGCCTTGAGGGTTTCAAAGTTGCCACCTGGTAGGTCAGTTCTTCCAGCAGAGCCCTGGAAAAGCGTGTCGCCTACAAAAACGGCGCCAGTAGCGGTTCCTTCTCCCACCAAAACGATACCACCAGGAGTGTGACCAGGCGTTTCCATAATCTTGAACTGAGCGGTTCCAACAGAGAGGACATCTCCCTCATGGAGAAACCATCTGGGTCTGGAGCGTCATCATAAATCTCGTTTGAGTTATGAGCCTTATGTGCAAGCTCATTATCTGCCTCGTTGATTAGATACTGAGCACCAGGTACCGCAAGCTTCAAAGCCTTAACGCCACCAACATGGTCTGCATGACCATGGGTAGCAACAATGTATTTGAGCTCAAGATTTAGAAGCTGAGCGGCAATCTCTGCACCCGATGCACCGGGGTCAATAATCATGCATTCATTGCCAGAAACGTAGATATAGCAGTTGGTCTCGAGAGGACCTACCTTGAAGACGCCAATTTGGTCTTTTGCGTGATGGCAACCACCATGACCGTGATGACCACAGCAACCACCGTGACCGTGCTCACCGTGGCCATGCTCGCCATGATGGCCGCAGCAACCGCCGTGTCCGTGCTCTTCGTCGTGGTGATGGCCGCCGCAGGAGCAGCCCTCATTCTGGTTAGCCATAAAGTCTCCTTCTCATCTGGTTAGCGCCTTCACCTGGCATAATACGACGAGCGTCGTAGACGGAAGGCACGCGAGTTACAAATGCAAATAAGGTATCGAGCAAGCTGGTATCAGAGATTGAAACCAAGAAGCGCATACGTACCACGCCCTGCTCGCCTACTTGTGTAGCAGCAGAAAGAATGTTTGCACCAGCATCAGACAGCGCAACCGTAACGTCCTTAAGAAGGCCCATACGATCCGTTGCCTCAACAACAATCTCAACCCTAAACTCAGTAGCACCACTGGCATCCCAAGAAACAGGAATGATGCGCTTTGGATCGTTGAGCAGGTCTTTAACGTTAGGACAATTGGCTCGGTGAACAGAAACGCCGCGACCGCGCGTAATGAAGCCCACAATATCGTCACCGGCAACAGGGTTGCAGCAATGCGCAAGATGAACAAGCAAATCTGGATCGCCATTTACTACAACGCCACAGTTAGATTTCTTGGGACGACTACCCTTGGCGGTGCGAGAAATAACGTAGGAGCGAACCAAAGGCTGATCGTTTGCAATTGCCTTGTTCTTCTCCTGAAGGCGTGCCGCATTACGCTCTTGCTCAGTAACAACCTCAGGGTTTTTCTCCTCTAAGATTTCACTCACGCGATTAACAACCTGCTTAGCAGACTGATTGCCTGCACCAATTCCCGCAAACAGGTCATCTACACTGCGATAATCAAACTGCTCGGTGAGCTGATCAAGCGCCTTAACGGTTCGCGTAGCGCTGATGCCATAGCCACGCTTGCGCAGCTCTTTTGCAAGCTCAGAACGACCGCGTTCGGCATCGTCAGACTTGTTCTCTTGCGAGAAATACTTGCGGATCTTTGCACGTGCAGACGGCGTTTTTACCAGCGTCATCCAGTCGCGAGAAGGGCGAGCATTCTTGTTAGTCAAGATCTCAATGCGATCGCCCATCTGAAGCGTATGTGTCAGCGGAACAACGGAACCGTTAACGCGCGCGCCAACACAGTGATTACCAACCTCAGTGTGGACAGCGTAAGCAAAGTCCAGAGGTGTTGAATTGACGCGCAAGCTCATGACCTCACCCTTTGGCGTGAATACAAAAATTTCATGCTCAAAGAGGTCTACACGCAAGTTATCCAAGAACTCGTGGGGATCGTCAATATCGTCTTCAACGGCCCAGTCAAGACTGCGGCGAATCCAGTTGATAGTTGAGTCAATAAGCTTGTCTTCAGAGGACATCTTGCCCTTTGAATTGCCCTGCTCCTTATACAGCCAGTGAGCAGCAATACCGTACTCAGATGCCTCGTGCATCTCGGCGGTTCTAATCTGAATCTCAATAGGGCGACCATCAGGGCCAATAACTGTTGTGTGTAAGGACTGATAGAGATTTGCCTTTGGTGTTGCAATGTAGTCCTTGAAACGACCAGGCATTGGATGCCACAGTGCATGGATAGCGCCAAGTGCTGAATAGCAATCGCCTACGTTTAGTAATAACACGCAGAGCGATAAGATCGTAGATGTTGGAGAACTCTCTGCCCTTGCGGACCATCTTTTGATAAATGGACCACAGGTGCTTAGGACGTCCCGTAATCTGGAAGTCAGTAAGACCGGCAGCATTAAGCTCATCTGTCAGAGTCTTTTTAGCGTTGTTGAGGTCATTCTCTCTTTGTGCACGAGAGTCAGAGACCATGCGAGCAACACGCTGGTACTCCTCTGGTTCAAGCCAGAAGAAAGACAAATCCTCAAGCTCCCACTTAACCGAAGAGATACCCAAGCGGTCAGCAAGTGGTGCATACACGTCCATGGTTTCTCGTGCCTTAAACAGACGACGATCCGGTGGAAGTGCTGCCAGCGTACGCATGTTATGAAGACGGTCGGCAAGCTTGATGATAACAACGCGGATGTCCTTTGACATAGCAAGGAACATTTTACGCAGGTTAAGCGCTTGTTTCTCGTCCATTGAACTGACTTCGATGGACGTAAGTTTTGTGACGCCGTCAACAAGCTCAGCCACTGACTCACCAAAGCGAGAAGAAATTTCATCTAGTGAGGCAGACGTATCTTCTACGGTATCGTGCATAAGAGCAGCGCAGATGGTGTCTTCATCCATATGAAGATCGTGCGCAAGAATAAGGGCTACTTCAACTGGATGGTTGATATAGGGCTCGCCGGAACGACGACGTTGATCTTTGTGATAGTCAGCAGCAAAGGCATATGCAGCAGCAATCTTTGCCTGAGCTTCCTCAGGCAAATATGTGCGCACGGCCCCCTCAAGCAGACGGTAATTATCCGCGCCTGGCGCCTTGGCCTCTTTTGTGGTCCTCTCGTCACTCATCAGAGGACTCCCTTCCCCCATCAAACGTTGAACCAATTTCTGGAACGATGGGTTTTGTTATAGCATCTGCCAGCTCATCTGGTGAAGCAGAAAGTACCCACTGAGCAAATGATTCAAACTCAGCGTGCGCTTTAAGCCCCTCAGCGTAGCGTGCAGACTCCAGCAAGTCCATGTGCGAAGCTTGACTATTGACGGAGATTGTTCGCGTTTGATCAAATCCTTCAATGCTAATAAACCCTAGCTCAGCAAACGTCAAGTGCAACACGAACGGTTTGCTCGTCAGCCTTAGATCGCGGGTCAATTTCTAGCGCCATCTGCGCAATATCTTCATCAGTGAGTGCTGAATCAGCTGTCTGAGCACCAAGCTTTGGCTGCAGTGCCGTAAGCGCGCGGTAGACAGCTACCAGGGCTTCTCGCTGTGGTGCATGAGAAGAAAGGATGCGCTCGTTAACGCGCATATCATGCGCATCAAATAGCATCTGAATTACAGAAGGCTTACCGTCTCTACCTGCGCGTCCGCTCATCTGATTGAAGGCAACGCGACCGAACGGCAGGTGATACAGAATAACCTGGCGAATATCGGAGATGTTGACACCCTCGCCAAACGCACTTGTTGCCATGATGCAGCAAACGTCTCCACGTCTAAAGGCACGTTCAACATTCTTGCGTATCTGAGGCGTCAGGCCTGCGTGGTAAAACGCAATCTTGTGACCAAGTTCTGGAATACGATGGCGCAACATACGCGTCAAAGCCTGCGCCTGCTCCCTTGAATTGACGTAGACAACCGTTTTTGTGCCGTCTGACACAAGAGAAAGCAGTGCACATTCCCTATCCTTAGCACCGCGAAGGTCTTTGAGCTCTAGGTTAGTACGAGCTGTTTTATCTTTGTATACATGCTCTGCTTCTATAGAGAGAAGCTCGCAGATATGCTGAGCTGCCTGTGTGGTAGCTGTAGCTGTTGTAGCAAGTACCTGCGGACTTCCAAGCATCTTTAGTACTTGTGGCATTTGTGCATAAGCAAGTCTGCCTTCAGAAGCATTCATGCCCACGTGATGTGCCTCATCAAACACCACAAACGAGATGTTTTGCGCCGCGACAAACTGATCAGCATGGAGCGAGAAGAACTCTGGAGTAGTCAGCACAATATCAAGCTCATTGTTTGTCATGCGAGCAAACAGGTCTTCTCGGCTGGAAAGGTCTGTTTCTCCGTTGAGCACCTCGACAGAAATTCCTAGAGGCTCAAAGGTGTTTTTTATGCTTTGAACCTGGTCGTTGATGAGGGCGCGCAGCGGATAGACAAACACGCTCATTTTATGTTGCAGCAGCGCAACACGAGCAGCATGAATCTGGAAGATAAGCGATTTACCTCTACCTGTTGCCATGACAGAGAGACAAGACGTTCCTTGAGAGAGGACCTCTAGTGTTTTCTTTTGCAGAGGCAAGAGCTCTCTTGAACCAATCATGGACGTGACTAGGGTCTGGGTAAGCTCCTCAGCAGAAAGACTCTCCAGCTCACGGCGCTTTTGCTGCGCCTGTTCTTGGGAGGCTGCATCAGCCTCTGTAGTCTCCTTGGTAACCACAAGGGGCAAGTCAGCAGCGCTGCCGAGAAGATCTGCTTCAATGGGGCCGTCATCTTCATCGGTAAAGTCTCTGTAGAGAATATCTCTGACCATGAGTTTTGGCTTAGTTCTGCCCTGCCAGGTCTCGTTAACCGCTTCAAAAATCAAATCAACAGCGCCATCATACTCAGCTGCTGCCTCAACATGAGGCGTTCTAAACATGATGGATGAAATTGAAGAAATGCCATTTGAAGCCATAAAACAAAGATGAGCTCCGCCTGCGCCAACACGCGAGCGATTCTTCATCACCACACCCTTAACGCCAAAGAGCGGCTTTTTATTACCCTGACCAAAAGGTTGCAGAGCCTCAAGTGCATCAATGGAGTTGATGGTAATCTCATCAAGGTTTACTAGTGCTGTTACTTCTCCTGAAGCCTCAAACTCTTCTTCTGGAAGCTCTGCCATAACCTTTGATAAACGCTTTCTAAATGCGTCAATCTTTGATGTTTCTACTGTTACACCAACGGCTCCTTGGTGGCCACCAAACCGGACGGTAAGGTCTGCACACTGTTCAACGGCGTGGAATAAATCAACGGAGCCAACAGAGCGGCCAGAACCGCGAGCAACTCCATCTTGGATGGTAAACAGAATGCAAGGCACGTGATAGCGATTAACAATTCTTGAAGCAACAATGCCCTTTACGCCCTCATGCCAACCCTCTTTGGCAAGCACAATTGCGTGGCCGCCATCGTAAATTTCTTTTGCCTGCTCAAGTGCCTCATCGGTAAGCTTTGCCTCAATAGCACGACGCTCGGCATTAATCTCTTCTAACTTGCCAGCAAGAATGGTTGCCTCTTCAGCGTCTTCTGTAAGAAGAAGGTCAAGCGCAATATCAGTAGTACCCATGCGCCCTGCTGCATTAAGGCGAGGAATAATAGAAAACGGCAGATTATCTGCAGAAATCTGGGCAATATCTTGACCAGCAACAGCAGCTAGAGCCACAAGACCTGGACGAAGGCCTTTCTGCAGGCGTTTGACACCTTCAGAAACCAGCGCGCGATTCTCTTTGTTGAGCATCATCATGTCAGATAGCGTGCCCAACATAGCTACGTCAATATAATTAAGCCAAAGCTGAGGCTGATCTTGAAGCTGTCCTAAAACTTGCACCAGCTTAAGGGCAACGCCTGCACCAGCAAGTTCTCTAGAAGGACAATCTTCAATAAGCTTTGGGTCAGTGACTGGAATACCCTGGGGCACCAGATCTGCGGGCTCATGATGATCGGTAACAACAACATCAATCCCCTGCTGCAAAAGCCAAGCAACCTCTTGAGCAGCAGCAATGCCATTGTCTACCGTAATAATTAAATCTGGCTTTCTATCTTGCAAAACTCTTGCAAGAGCCTCTTTAGAAAGTCCGTATCCCTCACCAAAACGATGCGGAATATACGGCAAAACATCTGCTCCCAATCGACGTAAAGCCAGGGTAAGCAAACACGTTGAACTCATTCCATCAACATCAAAATCACCAAACGGCAATCTTTTTATGCTCAACAATTGCCTTATGAACGTGGGCGGCAACCTCAGCCATTCCAGGAATACACTGTGGATCAAGCCAATCCCTTTGCAAGGATGGCGAGAGAAACTCTTGAGCTGTGGCTACATCAGTAAATCCACGTGCTACTAATACACGAGCAACAAGTGGCGTAACGTGCAATTCTTTTTTAAACAGCGACTCTAGATATACGTCTTGTGTAAGAACACTCCAACGAGTGCTTTTCTCGATGCCGGGCATCATATCCTCTTTTCTGTGGCGGCAGAGCCAGCCAGGGGCACCTTGGGCACCCGCGAATGTTTATCTCTTCCATTCTACCCGTGTCACCGGACAAAAAATGACTAGCCCACAAATTAGTGAGCTAGTCATAAAAAATTTAAATCAAAGTTGCTCGCGCAGGGCTATCAAGATTGCTTGCGCAGGGCTATCAAGAAGACGGGGTTCTCGCCAGGCGAACTTAAAAATCAACCACGCCGTCAGAGTTTTCCCACTCCTCAACAAAATCGCTGTACGTACCTGCAAGAATTGCTTCTCGTGCCTGACGCATCAGCTCAAGCAAGAAGTAAATATTGTGCATAGAAAGCAGCTGACCGCCCAGCATCTCGTGCTGTTTAACCAGGTGATTGATATATGCGCGAGAATATCCGCCCGTACAGACAGGACAGGTGCACTTGGCATCAATAGGGCCTGCATCTGCAAAGTACTTTGCGTTCTTGAGGTTCATGCGGCCCTCATGGGAAAACGCGGTACCCATACGTGCGGTGCGCGTTGGAAGCACGCAGTCAAACATATCAATGCCACAAGCAACACCGCGGATAAGCGTGGATGGATTACCAACGCCCATCAGGTAGCGAGGCTTATTGCGAGGCATGTAATCGGCGCAAAGTGGCGCCAGCGTCTCAAACATGACCTCGTGAGGCTCTCCAACGGAATAGCCACCAATGCCATAACCAGGGAAATCGCCAATCGACTCAAGGTGCTCAATGGAGCGCTTGCGCAAATCAAGATGCATGCCGCCCTGAACAATGCCAAAGAGCGCCTGATCAGGACGGGTATGAGCCTTAAAGCACCTTCGGCCCATGCGCTTGAAAGCTCAACTCCGCGCTCAACTTTTCTGCGCCCGGCAGGATAGCCTACGCACTGATCAAGCTGCATAACAATGTCTGCACCAAGGTTCTGCGCAATCTGCATATTAGTTTCTGGCGTCCAGTACGACCATGCGCCGTCGTAATCTACCGCACGGAATTTAACACCCTCGTCAGAGAGCTTCATGAACTCCTCGTGACTAAAGACCTGGAATCCGCCAGAATCCGTCAGAATTGGTCCATGCCACTGCATAAAGTCATGCAAGCCGCCCATCTGTGCTACCAGCTCATCTCCTGGACGCTGAGACAGATGGTACGTATTTGCCAGAATAATCTTAGCGCCAAGGTCACGAACGGTATCGGTCATCAAACCTTTAACAGTTGCCTTAGTACCAACCGGCATAAAAATAGGCGTTGGAATATCACCATGAGGCGTATGGAAGATGCCGGCGCGTGCATGCGTCTTAGGATCTTCTGCGAGAAGTTCGTAGGTAAACCAAGAATCTTCTTTTTTTTCTGCCCAATTTTCTGTGTGTACGCAGGAAATTTTGGTGGTAAAACCCTGTGCTTTTTTGGAGCCGTCTGGCATGTAACCTCGATTACAACGTGCGGAGAGCATCAACCAAAGCTGTCTTGCCCTCTGTTTTCTGGTCCTTCATTTTTATCACACGTGCAGGACATCCCGCTACCACGGCGTTTGCTGGAACGTCCTCAACTACCACAGCACCTGCTGCAACAACAGCACCTTCTCCAACGCGAATACCCTCGATAACCACGGCATTTGCACCAATAAGGACGTTATCCTCAACAATAACTGGCGTAGCAGATGCAGGCTCAACAACACCAGCAAGAACAGTACCGGCGCCAATGTGACAATTCTTACCAACGGTTGCACGTCCACCCAGAACAGCACCCATATCAATCATGGTGCCCTCACCAATAACGGCGCCAATATTAATAACAGCACCCATCATAATGACAGCATTGTTACCAATCTCAACGCGCTCACGAATCAGTGCACCCGGCTCAATACGAGCGTTTACGTCCTTCATGTTAAGCAGAGGAACGCCGGAATTTCGGCGGTCATTCTCGATATCAAAATACTCAAATGCGTCTGCATTCTGCACAACAACACTCTTGAGCTCGGACCAATCGCCAAAGACTACCTTTGAGGTACCCTCACCATACACGCGAGAAGATCCATACGACACAGAAGCACCCTCGCGCTCTTTGACGTAGAGCTTAATGGGGGTCTTCTTCTCTGAAGTGGCAATGTAGTTAATGATTTCCTGGGCGTCCATGCGCGTCCTTTCCTAATCAAACAGGTGCTGACCTATACAGGTCAGCACCTGCGGTTATCCAAAAATCAAATCTTCAAAGGTATAAAAACCTGGAGCTTTTGTAAGCAATTTCTCAGCACACGCAACGGCACCGTTCACAAAAATCTGACGAGACGTTGCACGATGAGTCAGACATACTTCCTCATCCTGTCCAAAGAAGTGCACCTCATGAGTGCCGGCAACTGTGCCGCCTCTGAGCGCAAACACGCCAATCTCGTCCTTGGTGCGCGCTCCGCAGAAGCCCTCGCGACCAGAAACAACGGGGCGAGTTCCCTCAGGATCAATAGCAGCGAGCAGCAGCTTTGCTGTACCAGATGGAGCGTCAACCTTCTGGTTGTGATGCGTCTCCACAATCTCGGTATCCCAGCCGTCAAGCGCCTCAGCAGCCATAGCTACCGCGCGCCTCAACACAGCAACGCCCACCGAATAGTTTGCCGCATGAATCACCGGCACGCTCTCCCCCAGCTGCTTCAGCTCTGAAAGCTGCTCTGGCGAGAAACCCGTGGTACCAGAAACCAGCGCACACCCGCGCTCACGCACAAAGCCGACAACAGCCTCAAAAGCAGCAACGCCAGAGAAATCCACAACCACATCAGGCGTCTGCGCAACGGAGCTTAGCTGATTGATATTCTCGTGACCAAACGCACCAAGTACCTCAAAACCGTGAGCAATCAGGGTTTGCTCAATGAGCTTTCCCATCTTGCCGGTACCAATTACTACTGCACTAGGCATCAAGAAGACCAGCCTTTCTCATAGCGTTTTCAAGCACCTCGGCGTGCTCATCAGTCATCTTCCACAAAGGTAGACGATAATTTTCTTCCATAAGTCCCATACGAGCCAGAGCGGCCTTAACAGGAATTGGATTAACCTCGCAGAAGAGGGCGTGCACCAGGTCAAGATACTGAAAGCTGAAGCTCGCGAGCAAGAGAGACCTCTCCGCGGTGCCATGCAACTACCAGGTCATGAACCATCTTTGGATCAAGGTTAGACCAAACAGAAATGACACCAGAAGCGCCAAGAGAAAGCAGCGGCACAATCATGTCGTCATTTCCAGACCACATAGTAAAGTCATCACTCAGATAACGAGCAACCTTTGTTGCGTATGAAATATCTCCAGAAGCCTCTTTAATGCCCCACGCATTTGGATGTGCCGCAAGCCTCTGAACATTGCGCTCAGAAATAGAACAACCCGTTCTACCAGGAATGTTATACAAAATACAAGGAACATCAACGCGGTCGAGTACATAAGAGAAGTGCTGGTAGATACCCTCTTCATTACTCTTGTTGTAGTAAGGAGTAATGAGCAGCAGGCCATCAACACCCGCCTTCTCTAGAGCCTCTGCTTTGCGTAAAGACTCAGCAGAAGAGTTGGAGCCAGCACCGCCAATAACAGGAACTTTGCCCTGAGCTCTGGCAAGGATTGCCTTAACTACCTCGATGTCCTCCTCATCTGTCATGGTTGAGGACTCGCCAGTAGTACCAAGAGCGAGAATACCGTCAATTCCCTGCTCAATTTGGAAGTCTACAAAGCGCTCAAGTGCCTCGAAGTCAACATTTCCCTGAGCATCAAATGGGGTTACTAAAGCGGTGATTGCACCAGTCAAATTCTTCATGTCCATAGTTTTTCTCGCCCTCTAACGTGTGGTGTTTGTAGTTGTTTGTTGTGCAAGATCTGAAAAGTCTGAGCCGTCAAATGCAAGCGTTGCAAAGTAATCGGCTTCTGTCTCAGCGCGGCGAATAAGCTGCACGGATCCGTCTTCTAGAAGCAGCAGCTCAGCGGAGCGCAGACGGCCGTTGTAGTTATAGCCCATCGAGAAACCATGAGCGCCTGTATCGTGAATGAACAAGAGGTCACCCACAGCTACCTCTTGGAGCTGGCGGTTCTTTGCAAACTGATCGTTATTCTCGCAAAGTCCGCCCACAACGTTGTACGTATGTGTTGCAGGGGCATCCTCTTTGCCCATAACAGTGATGTGATGATAGGCATCGTAGATTGCAGGACGCATAAGGTTTGCCGCACACGCATCTACGCCTAGGTAGTGGCGGTACGTCTCTTTTTGGTGCAAAACGCGGGTAACAAGCGCACCAGCGGGACCCAAAAGCCAGCGTCCAAGCTCAGTGTAAATGACAACGTCTCCCATACCCGCAGGAACTAGGACCTCTTCAAAGGCGCGCTTTACACCCTGACCAATGGCCAAGACATCAGGCTCAACCTGGTCTGGCTCATACGCCACGCCAATGCCACCAGAAAGATCAATAAATCCAATATGAATATCAAGCTCTGTATGCAGCTTAACGGCTAGCTTAAAGAGAACGCGCGCAAGGTTTGGATAGTAATCTTCTTCTTGAGCATTACTAGCCAGGAAGGCATGAAGGCCAAACTCAGTCACGCCTTTAGTCTTAAGATACGCAAACGTTTGGAAAAGCTGCTCTTCTGTCATGCCAAACTTAGCATCATCGGGATTTCCAATAATGCCGTTTTGTGACTCAAACACACCGCCTGGATTAAGGCGTGCGCACATGACCTGCGGCATGTTGTCTCCCACTGCTTCTTCAAGCGTTGTAAGCATGTCGCCGTCAGCGTCTAAGTTAATAATGGCTCCCCAGCTCATGAGCGCGAGCAAAGTCAAGCACCGTAGTGTCGTTTGACGAGAGCATAATGTTTTGACCGGTGACTCCACAGGCTTTTGCAAGGGTGAGCTCTGTGGCATTTGCACAGTCACAGCCACAACCAAGCTCTGCCAGCAATCTCACAATGTAAGGATTTGGCGTAGCCTTCACCGCAAAGTACTCTTTAAAGCCAGCATTCCAGCTAAAAGCCTCTTGTAACAGCTTTGCGCGGCGAACAATCTCTGCCTTGTTATACAGGTGAAATGGCGTTGGATACGTATTAGTGATTGCCTCTAGGGCATCTACAGAAATAAACGGTTTCTTGCTCAAAGCTCCCCCTCAAATTGGGGGCGCAATACACCGTCAAAGTAGCACCCCCGAAATCTCGGACAGTCTTGCATGTATTTCATACAAGCCCACCTGACAACCACGCCTGATTGCCAAGTTCGGCGAACCTCGCCTCCTTCTGGGGTCACTGCCTGCCGACTAACCCAGAACCCATCGTGCTCGCTCCTCTATTGACAGTAAAACCCTACCACAGAAAGCTCTGTATTTGGGCTAGTTTTGTTCTTCTCGCAAAGTATTAACAAAAGTCTTAAGGCGAGAAAGACCTTCTGTCAGATTCTTGTCTGAGGCAGCGTAACTAATACGCACGTACCCCTCGGCACCGAAGAAAACACCAGGTACCAGCGCTACACCAAACTCTTTGATTGCTCGCTCACAGAACGCCTCAGAATCAAGGGCAAATTCCTTGATTGATGGAAATGCGTAGAAGGCACCTTCTGGCTCTTCAACAGGAAGTTTCATGTCTTCAAGTGCAGAAAGCACAATCTGTCTGCGCTTTTGATAGTTTGTGCGCATAGGCGTGACATCATAGGAAAGCGCATAGAGAGCAGCTGGCTGCAAAAATGAAGGAACAGAAGACACCAGCTGGGCGTGGACCTTTCCAATATCTGTCGCAAGCTCATCAGAGGTGGCAACCCAGCCAAGTCTCCAGCCCGTCATTGCCCATGGTTTGGAGAAACTATTTGTCACAATGCAGCGATCAGACAAATCTGGATAGAGCTCAACAAAACGTGGAACGTCCTCAACATAGGCAAGCTCTCTATAAACGTCATCGCATAAAACATAAAAGCCGTGCTTGCGGGCAAGTTCTGCCACCACATCAAGCGACTCTTTTGTATAAACACATCCCGTAGGATTGTTGGGAGAAGTCAGCACAATAAGCTTTGTCTTCTCTGAAATCTTTGACTTAAGTTGCTCAGCATCAATCTGGAAATGATTGTCACTGGTATCAAGTGGCACAACTACACCACGATTAAGCTGGCAGAGCGTTCTGTATACCAGATACGCTGGTTCAGGAATAATAACCTCGTCACCTGGATTCATAAGGGTCAGCATAGTTGCAGAAATGGCTTCCGCAGCTCCCACGGTAACTACAATACCGTCTGGACCGACTTTCATACCACGTGCAGACTCCCAGGCAGCAATGGCCTCCCTAAGCTCAAGAGTACCAACGTTGGGTGGATAATGCGTGTTTCCAGCTGCAAGTTCTCTGTCTACTAAGTCACAAATAGGAGTTGGAGTGTCTTCTCCCGGCTCTCCAATAGTTAAAGAAATACATCCTGGTGTTGCAGCAGCAAGTGCCGAGAAACGCCTGATACCAGAGGGTTTGAAAAGCTCTAGTGTTGTATTTCTTGATAGCGACATACAAACTCCTCAACGTAATTTCAATCCATAATAGTTATTATTTAAATCATACGACACTTGATTGATACGAGGTTCGCATGAAAAGAGTTTTGTCTCTTGGCCTTAAGTTTATTATTGGCCTTCTAAAAAGGGTTCTTGCACCACTTTCAAATTTGTAGGCGGGCTTTTTGTTCTAGCTTTACTGGTTCTTGGTGGATATGCCCTCTACCTGCAGCTTAATTACTATCGCATTCCTGACAATACTCCCGTATCCAATCAAGGTGCCTCTCCTGAAACTACAACCGTACAGGTAGGCCAAACCTATACTGCTTCAACCTACAACATTGGCTTTGGTGCTTACACCCCTGATTACACCTTCTTTATGGATGAAGGCATCATGCAGGATGGCACGCGCACCGTAGGAACTCACGGCCGTGCTGTCAGCAGAAACTCCGTGCTTTACACCACAAACGGTGCCCTGAACACCGTTTCTTCTCTGAATGGTGGTACAGCTCCTGACTTTATTCTTTTCCAAGAGATTGATACTTCATCTGACAGAAATTGGCATGTGAATCAAGTTTCTGAAGCAGAGAGCCGCTTTGGATCCTACGCATCATATTTTGCTCAGAACTTCCACACCGCATTTCTCGCCTATCCACTCACAGAGTTCCACGGAACCTCTAACTCTGGAATTCTGACGCTTTCAAACGTACTTGCTTCAAGCGCGACTCGTCGTACCTACCCCATTGACGAGTCGTTCCCAACAAAATTCTTTGACCTAGACCGTTGCTTTATGATTACACGCTACCCTACCAGCGATGGTCATGAGCTGGTACTTATTAACAGCCACATGTCTGCTTATGACAAAGGTGGCACCAGTCGCGCGCAGCAGCTTGCACTTCTGACCAAAATAATGTCTGAGGAGCGCGCTAAGGGTAATTACGTTATTGCGGGTGGCGACTGGAACCATGCCATTTTGGGCTCGCTTACACTCTATCCTTCTGTTCAGCAGATACCAGATTGGGTAGCAGAACTCAAAGATTCTGATTTGCCAGAAGGCTTTAGCGTTGTAGCTCCAGACAACCTCAACGACGTTCCTACCTGCCGCGGAGATGATATTCCTTACGAGAAAGACAAGACGTACACCACCACAGTTGATGGCTGGATTGTCTCGGATAACGTTGTTGCAACCGCCAGAAACATTGACACGCAATTTGCTTACTCGGACCACAACCCGGTTCTGTTGTCTTTCACTCTAAAGAGCGCAGAATAGGGTTATCTTCCCTTCGATATATTCATATTATGTGCGTGTTGTAGTTATAATACGCACATAATTATTGGCTTCACAGTCTTTATCTTGTATAACAAAACTACAAGAAAGGCGGGTAATCATGGCAAAAGTAAGCACAAATATAAATTTGGATCCAACGCTTAAAAAGAATGCTCAGGAGCTTCTCAGAGATTTAGGCATGGATCTTACTACTGCTATTACCATTTTTCTTCGTCAGACTGTTCGTGAGCAGGGAATCCCTTTTGAAATCAAGCGAGTAATTCCTAATGCTCAAACTATAGAGGCCCTTAATGAATACACCAACATGAAAGAGCATCCAGAAAATTACAAGCACTATGCCTCATTCTCCGACGCAATGTCGGAGGTCCTAGATGCTTGAAATCTTTTAGAACCGGTTCTCATTCTGATCTCTTTTAAAACTAAAGAATAATTTCTCTTTTGTTGTAACCACAACAAAAGCTACATGGAAGTCCTGTCACACTTTGGGTATAAAGTAAGCCATAGTAGACTTTCTAAACCCATCCGAGAGGAGCCCGTATGGCACAGGTTCTTGATTTAAGCAAATCCGTTTATGAGATTTGCACTAAGTATCCCGTTATTAAAGGCCTCATGGCAGAAACGGCTTTGCCGAGATTACCGAGCCAGGCCGTCTGCAGACCATGGGACGCTTTATGACCATCCCAAAAGGCTGCGACCACAAAGGCGTTGACCTTGAGGAGCTCAAAGCAATCTTCCGCTCCCACGGCTTTACCATTCTTGGTGATGAGGAGCCTGCAGCAGTAGAAACTGCAGCTGGCGAGAACCCCGCGGAGGCAGAGGCAGAGAACGCACCTATCGCGCAGACTCCTGAGGAGCGCAAAGCTCTTATCGCCCAATATCTTGAGCGCCTCAACGACGGTGAGGACATCGAGGCTGTTCGCGAGGACTTTACCCGTAACTTCAAGGACGTTTCTGGCACAGAGATTTCCAACGCCGAGCAGGAGCTTATTGCTGGTGGCGTTCCTATGGAGAAGGTCCTGAAGCTCTGTGACGTTCACGCCGCTCTCTTTGAAGGCAAGGTTTCTTGCGCACCAACAGGTGCTGTTGAAGAGACTCCTGGCCATCCTGTTTGGACCATGCGCCAAGAGAACGACCGCATTCTTGCCTTTATCCACGACCGCGTTGCTCCAGATGTGAAGCGTGCTCGTACGCTTACCGAGTCTTCCAGCAACGAAGAGTGCGCTGGCGTTGCAGCAATTCTGAAGGCTGATATGGACGCCTTTGACGAGGTCTTTGTTCACTACAAGCGCAAGGAAGAGCTGCTCTTCCCTCACCTAGAGCGCCACGATATCACCGGTCCTTCAAAGGTTATGTGGGGTAAGGACGACGAGGTAAGAAACGCTGTTAACGGTGCAGAGGCTCTGCTTGAGACTGCGTACGGCCAGTATGATGCAGGCCTTATGGCAGCCGTTGCTGACTATCTGGATGAGGCTATTGAGGGTGCTGAGTCCATGGCATCCAAGGAAGAAACGTCCTCATTCCACTTTCCCTTGAGCACCTAACTGCTACTCAGTGGACCCAGATTGCTGCTGAAGAGAACGAGTTTGGCCACGCATTTGGCGTCAATCCTCCTTCATGGCACGCAGATCCTCTTGAGCTTGCAAACGACAAGCTTAAAGAGATGGAAGCCGCAGCCGCTATGGACGAGAATAACGCTGAAGCAGAAGAGGAAGCAATTTCTGCTGACGGCAAGGTTAAGCTCTCTACCGGTGAGTTCACCATTCCGCAGCTTGAGGCTGTCTTTGCAACCATTCCGCTCGACATTACCTTTGTTGATGCAGATGACAAGACTCGTTACTTCAGCCACGGCGACACCCGCGCTTTCCCTCGTCCTAAGAGCTGCCTTGGCCGCGACGTATACGACTGCCATCCACCAAAGAGCCAGGAAGCTGTTCGTCGCATCCTCACCGAGTTCAGAAGCGGTCGTAGTGACTCCTCCGAGTTCTGGTTTGAGGTCAGGGATAAGTTCCTCTATGTCCGTTACTTTGCTGTTCGCGATGAAGAGGGTAACTACCTGGGCGCTCTTGAGACCACTCAGGACATCGGACCAATCCGCGCTCTTGAGGGCGAGAACCGCAGAGGTTCTGACAGCTAAGATCTTACGCGCATAAAACCCTGAGTTGCCTCTTAAAAATTTTGTACGACTTGGTAGGCGATGTGTCCTTTTTAAGGCACATCGCCTACACTATTTCTGGCCAAAAGAGAGGAGCCTCAGTGCTACATCGTTTACTCGGCACTAAATATGCATACGCTATTGTTGCAACTTGTATTGTCATCATGTTTTTGCCGTGCGCCATTATCCTTACGTGCTTTGGTATCTTTATCACACCAGTTTCACAATATTTTGGCGTTCCCCGCGTTGCCTTCTCTGCGGTCTTCTCGGTACTCTGTATTGCCATGACAGTAGCTCTGCCATTCATAGGCAAGTTCTACAAAACGCACGACACGCGCCTGGTCCTTTCTGCAAGCGTTATCATTTGCGCAATCTCATATGGAGCCATGTCAGCAGCTCAAGAAATGTGGCATTTTTATCTCTGCGCAGTGGGACTTGGCATTGGCGTACCTGCACTCATGTTCTTGTGCGTCCCTGCCCTCATTAACGATTGGTTTGACCAGCGCGTTGGTACTTTTATGGGCCTCTGCTTTGCATTCACCGGTATTGGTGGCACTGTCTTTAACCCCATTGGATCTGCCATTATCTCCTCTGGCCCTGAAGGTTGGCGCGCTTGCTATCTGATTTTTTTGCCCTGGTTATGCTTGTAGGAACACTCCCCTTCACCCTTTTTTTGTGGTGCGCGAGAAACCCCAAGACCTTGGCCTTACCCTCTTACCTTCTCCTCTACTGACGAGAAAAAAACGTTGAGGTTGCAGAGGCTTCTTCAACCGATATCTCTGCTGATAACGCAATGAAATATCCAGAGTTTTATATGGTTGCCGCGTTTTATGCGCTCATTACCTTTAACCAGCAAATCTCACAGTACTTCCCTAGCTATGCTGCAACGTTTGCAGAAACCGCTCCTGCCATTGCCGCTGCTACAGGTCTTCTTGCTGGAACAACTATGCTTGGTCAAGCAATTGGAAAAAGTGCTGCTGGGTGCTTTGAGCGATATCTCTGTAAAAGCTTGCCTGCTTTGTAGGAATTATCTCGGGTATTGTTGGCTTACTTATGCTGGCAATAAAGCTTCCGGTATTACCGCTCTTGCTGGCAGGAACCTTCCTTTTTGGAATTGCCTACGCCCTTACAACAGTCGGCTCACCACTTTTGGTGCGCGCTGTCTTTGGCAAAAAGGATTCCACTCTTATCTACTCAAGAATTGCAGGCGTAAGCTGCTTTGTCTCTGCTTGTGCACTCATTATTTGGAGCTTGATTGTAGACGGCTCAGCTCACGGCTTCTTGGTGCTCTTTGGTATTGGAATTGCCCTGATGAGCAGCTGTCTAGCGCTTGCACTCACCGCACTTAAGCGCGTTGGCAAACGAGCATAAGATTATCTGGCTCTCTTGGATCTGCTTCTGGATCCAAAGGTACAATCTCTACCCGCTCAAACGAAGTGCGAGCAGCATCTAGGATCACTTCAAGCTGACGCGCTTCCTCTCCCACCTGTGCAGAAACTACATTTGTAAGATATCTTCCGCCAGGAGTAAGGCAGCGGGCAACTTGATGCATCCACTCACTGGTCATCATGGCAGCAGGTGGAACTTCTCCACTAAAGCAGTCGTTTAAGATAGCGTCATAATGCTTGTTATGAGAGGTAGCTAAGCTTTTTATATACTCAACACCATCAGCTACCTGCACTTGAAGCCTACCATTACTCTCTCTGATAGCCTCATCCACAAAGAAATAGTTACGAGCTAAAGATGCAATTTTGGGATCAAGCTCCAGTGCATCACAAAAAACCTCTGGATGCTGAGCTACTAAATAACGAGGATACGAGCAGCCGCCGGCGCCTAACATCAAAACTGAGTGCACGGAGCAAGCAGCTTCAAACAACAAGTCATACAACTCAAGATAAGGAAATACCAGCTGATTCTTTCTAGAATCTGTGTACGTTGCACTCTCATAAGCACCACCCTGCCACAGCACACGTATTTCTCCACCCTCACCATCTGAGATAGGAAATACCAGCGCAGGGCCATTCAGAGCCTGAGGTTCAACGTAAATACCTGCACAAGTTAGGAGCTCCATATCATGAGCAGTAAGCTGTTTTTCTGACATGGAGCTCCTTTAGTGATGTGTTGTATGCGATATGTCTAAGTATAGCTAGTACACAGAGCTTCTCGCCAGGTACTATCTCAGCTCAAACGAATCGGCATCGGTGATGCAGACGCAGGTGTCATAGAACGCCTTGAGAGCCTGGTAGCCCAGAAGTGTGTCTTTGGTGCCCGCGGTCTCGTAGACAGAATGCATAGCAAGCTGTGGCAGACCCACGTCAACGGCGTGCATGCTTGCCTGAATGTTGGAGAGATTGCCCAGAGTAGATCCTCCTGGCATGTCGCTTCTGTTAGCAAAGACCTGGTAAGGAACGTTTTGCTGCTTCCAAATTGCCTCGACAATGGCGCGGCTAAACGCATCTGTGCAGTACGACTGACGTGCTGCTTCCTTGATAACCATGCCGCCATTGAGGTAAGGCTTATTGGCTGCATCGTGCTTCTCGGGATAATTGGGGTGCACCGCATGCGCATTATCGCAGCTCACCAGCAAAGATGCCGAGAGCGCGCGGTAGTAATCTTCCTGCGTAAAGCCAAGCGTAGCGTTAACGCGCTGCAGCGTGTCTTTAAGGAATGTGGACTTAGCGCCCTGCTTGGTGTTTGAGCCAACTTCCTCGTTATCAAAGCAGGTGTATACAGAGATGTCCTGCTCATTTGAAGACGCAAGGAAAGCCTTGAGTGCTACAAAGGCACACTGCAGGTCATCAAGGTGACCGGCGGAAACAAACTCCTTCTTAGCGCCCCAAATTCGGCCGCCCGTGTGATCAACTAAGAACAAATCGCGAGAAAGAATATCCTCTTGAGACACACCTGCTGCGTCCGCTACCAGAGCGTTAAAGGCTCCAGGGTTGAGTTCTCCAGCGCTAAAGAGTGGCATCAGATCTTTAGCACGGTTGAACTCTGGCGAGAGACCATTTTTGTGCTCAAGATGAATGGCCAAGCTTGGAATCATGACAACGTCGTCTTCAATGTTGACCAGCCTGGACTCTACCTTGTTTCCTACTTTGACCAGTACACGACCAGCAATGCCCAAAGGACGATCAAACCAGGTATGGTCAAGCATGCCGCCATATGCCTCGGTGTTCAGGCGAAGCGAGTTGCCCTCACCAGTAAGCTCTGGCTGAGCTTTTACCTTGTAGGTTGGAGAATCGCCGTGAGCAACGGCAAGCTGGAAGTGATAAGGAGCATCAGCGGTTGAGGTTTGGGCATCGCGGTACTTCTCGCCAACTTTCCAGGCAACAATTGAAGAATTATTGCGCGTAGTAAAGTAAGAGCCGCCCGGCTGAATGTCCCAAGAAGATCCCTCGGAGAGGTACATAAAACCATTCTCTAGCAGGTACTCTTTGATGGTTTGTGTGGTATGAAACATGGAAGGGCTCTGCTTAATAAAAGCAAGAAGCTCCTCAGAAAGAGCAAGTGACTCGTTTAAATCAGACATGCGTAAAACCTTTCATAGAACTGTGTTGCACCCAACAGCCTAGCACGCATTTTTGGTGAGGCGTCCACTTTCTAGAAAATGACGCAAAGAATACGCGCTTCAGGGTAGATACTTATATGTTGAACTAATTCTCACCCACCAAAGCGAGAGTGTATGGATATCAATCAAGCTATTGAGCACGCAAATGCGTTTGTCATACCTGGACTTCTTGTTGATGATCAGTCCATCATCGGCGAGGTCAACAAAAACTGTGACGCTATTAAAACGCTGCTTGATGCCTGGAAGGAAGCTCCTCTAGGCCAAGAGCCTGTAGAGTTTTCTGTCATTCAGCAACTTGCTGATAGAACGCGCTCGCTCTGCGACACCTACGGCGTGGAGAGGCTCAGAAACCATCGAGGCGTTGGCCTTTCTCGCGGTCTTTCCAACGACGACCTTGCGGCTGCCGTTGCAAAGATGCAGCGTCGTCGCCCTAAGGCTGTCTACAAAACCGCAGGTCCCCTTCTTAACGACTTGCAAATTGCGTATGTCGAGAAGAGCGTTTCTGGCACGGTGCTGGGTATTGATATTGAGACTACCTCACGCTTCCCTGAGCTGGGCTACATTGTTAACGTAGGCTTTGAGTTCTGGAATCTTGGTCGCAATACCGTTCCAGTAGAGCCTCACACCGCTTACTTTGGCATCCCAGAGATGTACAAAGAAAAAGGTGTCCCTCTTGCCGATATTCACCAGATTACCTGGAAAGATGTTGAGGGCAAGAAATCATTTAGAGACGATAAAAAAGCCCAAGAGGCTCTGCTGGCAACTATGAAGAAGATTCCTTTTATGGCTCATAACGCTGCCTTTGAGGATTCTTGGTTCATGTTCAACATTGACGGTTACGCAGAGGCCAGAAAAGCGGGCAAGATTATTGTTATTGACTCCCGCGACATCTGCCGCCGCTTGGACCCAGAGATTAGGTCTCTTCCTCGTGAGTCTTCCCCTGCCGCGCTTGAGAACTGGGCACGTCGTAGACATACGCTTGCAGCAGACGAGAAGGAACGTCACCTGGGACTTGAAGACGTAGACCTTATGATTCGCACCGTTCAAGCAGAGTTTGCAGACCACAATATGTTTGAAGACTAGGCAACATTGTCGGTTACCTGTGTTCAAGCGTTATACTAAAGAGTGGATAAACTAGATTTTCTCGCTAGAAAATAACTGCCAAGGAGGAGTTTTGTCAGAGAAGCAGGTTAGAGTACGTTTTGCGCCATCACCAACAGGTAAGTTGCACATCGGAGGTGCACGTACTGCTATCTATAACTGGGCTTTTGCTCGCGCAAATGGTGGCAAGTTTATTCTTCGTATTGATGACACAGATCCTACGCGCTCAACTGAGGAGAACACTCAGATTATTCTGCGCGCCATGAAGTGGCTTGGTCTTGATTGGGACGAGGGTCCAGATAAGGGCGGCGATTGCGGTCCTTATAGCCAGACCGAGCGTCTTGATTTGTATCGTGAGGCAGCAAATAAACTGCTGGCAGAGGGCAAGGCATACCCTTGCTTCTGCACGCCAGAAAAGCTTGCTGAAGACAAAAAGGCTGCTGAGGAGCGCCACGACCCCTTCCAGGGCTATCAGCGTACCTGCAGAAACATTGATCCTGCAGAGGCACAGCGCCGCATTGATGCCGGCGAGCCTTATACCATCCGTATCAAGGTTCCACTGGATCGCGGTGACGTCATTGTCCACGACGCAGTTCACGGTGACGTAACCTTTAACGCTCGCGAGCTTGATGACTTTATCATCTTCCGCTCCGATGGCACCCCAACCTACAACTTTGCTACCGTTGTTGATGACGCTGGCATGGGCATTACCCACATCATTCGTGGCGATGACCACCTGTCCAACACTCCTCGCCAGATTATGGTGTACGAGGCTCTGGGCGCACCTGTTCCAACCTTCGCACACATCTCTATGATTTTGGGCCCTGACGGCAAGAAGCTCTCCAAGCGCCATGGCGCAACTTCTGTTGAGGAGTATCGTGACCAGGGTTATCTTGCAGATGCCTTTGTCAACTACCTGGCTCTTCTCGGCTGGTCACTTGATGGCGAGACAACCATTGTTCCTCGTGACGTTTTGGCGTCTCAGTTCTCTCTGGACCACGTTTCCAAGAACCCTGCTAAGTCCGATCCAGAGCGTCTGAACTGGATTAATGCAACGTATCTTGCCAATATGGACAACCAGACCTTTGCAAAGACTGTTCTGATTCCAGAGCTTGTGGGCGCAGGTCTTGAGCCTGTTCAGGGCAATACAACTGTTGCGGAAGAGATTTACGCAACTCGTCCAGGCTGGTATGACCTGCTCTCCGAGATTCTTCGTCCTCGTACCACAGTAAGCCCAGACGTCATTGAGAAGTCCCGCTTCCTGTATGAAGGCGCAAACGTCACCCTTGATCAAAAGAGCGTTGAGAAGGGTCTTACCAAAGACGCTGCTCAGAGTGCTACCGTCCTTGCGGCTGCAAAAACTGCTCTTGAGGGCGTTTCTGAGGACGAGTGGAAGGCTGCAGCAATTGACGCTGCCCTTGAGGTGCTTCCAGAGCAGCTTGACCTTAAGAAGCGCATTGTTTTCCAGTCCATTCGCGTTGCTGAGTGCGGCAACATGGTCTCCCCTCCTCTTGGAGAGTCTATGGAGCTTCTTGGTCGTGAGGTTTGCCTCGCTCGCCTTGAGCGCGCTCTGGAGCTTTGCAAATAACGCACCGAATGCGTGCCTGCCGCGTATTCTTCCAAGCGTAAGTGGGTATCAAAAGTAAAACCACACAAGAGCTGTAAAACAGATGGTTTTGCAGCTCTTTTATCGTTACCGTTTGTTTAGTTTTGGAGTAGCTATGATTTCAATGTCTGCGTTTGAGGTCCTCGGCCCCATTATGGTGGGTCCTTCTTCCTCGCACACAGCAGGAGCCCTGCGCATTGCCTTGGTTGCACGCTCGCTTGCACCAAAGCAGCTGGAGCGCGTTGAGTTTTGGCTCTACAACTCCTTCTCTCACACCCACCTTGGCCACGGCACCGATTACGCTCTGATTGCAGGCATCTTAGGCCTTGCTCCAGACGACACGCGCGTCCGTGAAGCGCTCACGTTAGCAGAAGAAGCCCACCTCAACTACAGCGTTATTGAAAAGGGCGACGACGAGACCTTGCATCCAAACACCGTAGAAATTCACCTCTACGGCGCAGATAACGTCCACGTTTCCGTTATGGGCGAGTCCGTTGGAGGCGGCCGCATTCGCATTTCTGGCGTTAACGGCGTGCGCATTCGCATGTCTGGCGATATGCCCACCATTTTTGTTTCACATCGCGATAAACCCGGTGTTCTTGCAGCTCTTACCACCATTTTGGCTACGCAAAACATCAATGTTGCAACTATGCGTACCTTCCGCTCGGAGCGCGGGGGCTTTGCACACACCGTCTTTGAGATTGACGAGCCCATTGAGCAGAAAGTCCTGGATCTCTTCCAGCTGGCACCTCACGTCTCATATGCCGCGCAGGTTTCTATTCCAGGAGCCGCTCCTCAGGTCACAAACGACGTGCTTTCGGGGGCGTTTGACAACGGCGCAGATCTTCTCGCCAGGTGCTCCAAGACGGGAGCTTCTATTGGCCAGATTATGCGCCAGCGCGAGAAGGACTTGCGACCAGATGCCGACGTAGACTCCGAGATGGCTCATGTTCTTGAGATTATGCGCGATGAGGTTCACGACACTATCAAGACGCCTCGTCAGTCCATTGGTGGTCTGCTCAACGGCCAGGCCAAAACCGTAGCTAACACCCCAGCTGCAATCTCAAGTGCGCTTATGGGCACCACGCAAACACGAGCCGTTGCGTACGCTATGGCCGTGCTTGAGCGCTCAGCAACCATGGGCGTCATTGTTGCCGCTCCAACTGCAGGAGCTTCTGGCGTTGTACCAGGGTCGCTTATCTCGGTAGCAGAAGAGATTGGCGCCACCGACGAGCAAGTTATTTCTGCGCTTTGGAATGCAAGCGCTATTGGAGCCATCCTAACCACCAATGCAAGTGTTTCTGGTGCTGAGGGTGGCTGTCAGGCAGAGGTTGGATCTGCTGCTGCCATGAGCGCATCTGCACTGACCGAGCTCTTGGGTGGTACTCCTCAACAGTGCTTGGACGCTGCTTCTATTGCCATCTCTAACCTTCTAGGACTAGTCTGTGACCCTGTCAGAGGACTGGTTGAGTATCCTTGCCAAGATAGAAACGCTATTGGTGTAGCCGCTGCCGTAAGCTCTTCTCAGCTTGCTCTTGCGGGCGTTGGTAACCCAATTCCGTTTGATGAGGTTGCACACGCTATGGCGGAAGTAGGTGCTGCGCTCCCTGTTTCTCTCAGAGAAACAGCTAAAGGTGGTCTTGCCGCAACTCCAAGCGCTCCTACCGCATGCGCAAGTTGTACCGGCTGTGCCCCTCTTGACCAGGCGCTTATTGATGCAGAACGTATGCTTAGCTCAAATACGAGAGACGTTCCTTGCGCTTAGAGATGCGTTTTGTATAATATTTTTTGCTGCAAACAGAATTTCTTGAAATTATTGCTTGCATCTCTGACGAGTCTCCTTTATAGTTATTTCTCGCGCTGATGCGCACGGATGACATCTTGGGATATCGTCTAGTGGTAGGACAGCGGATTCTGGTTCCGTCAACGGGAGTTCGACTCTCTCTATCCCAGCCATGTCCTCCCAGTCATACATGGCCCGTTCGTCTAGCGGTTCAGGACGCCGCCCTCTCAAGGCGGAGATCACCAGTTCGAATCTGGTACGGGCTACCAAATGTTCAAGGACTTCTTCGGAAGTCCTTTTTTGTTTATCTCAACACCACTTTTGCTTCTATCGTAAATAAACCAGTCTGTTTGAAATAACTGTCACGCCCAGTCGTGTGACCCAGAAGTATAAGAATTTTTACTAACACCTTGATTGGATCAGGATGTGGCTTGAGTTCTTCCAAAGTGCTGTTGTAATTGTTGCCCTGCTCTATGTGCCAGGCGTCATTTTGCTACACGCCTCCGGTATGCCTAAGCCTTGGGCTCTTGTTACCGCTCCTTTAGTAAGCTGCGCACTCTACTTTATTGAGGGAGAAATCTTTAGCGCACTAAACATCCCTGTTCCCTTGGCTGTGATGGTTCTTGTCCCCTTGCTTGTTGCAATCCTGGTCAATGGCTACGTTTTTTATGTTGCCCCAAAATACAAAGAAGACCACAGGGACGAGAAACCCGTTAAACCCAAAGCAAAACGCACTAGCAAGCAATCAACTTGCCACACGCCGTCATTTATCTGTGAAGAACTTCCCTTCTGGATGCCTTTTCTATACGTTGCAGTTGGCCTTCTTACCGTAGGACTTCTTTTCTTACCCACCCTGCCCTCTGCCAGCTCTTTTGTTCAGGGTTGGGACATTGTGCATCACTTAGATGTCACACAAGCAATGATTGAGTCTCAAAAATACTCATCTATCCACTATGACTTTTATAGCACTGTCGAAACTGCCATTACTCCTTGGGAACCGGGCTCTTCAGGATTTTATCCTTCTGGCTGGAACATCATTGTTGCTTTAACAACACAGCTTGTTTCTACAACCGTTCCTATTGCCGGTAATGCGCTCAATTTTGTAAGTGCTGCGATTGTCTTTCCGCTCTCAATCTGCTCGGTTATTGCAAAAGTTCTTCCTAAGCATCGCATTGCGCTTATTAGCGGAGCCTTTATTTGCTTAGCGTTCTTTGTCTTCCCTTGGTCGCTTCTTATCTACGGACCAATTTTCCCTAACACTGTGGCCTTCTGTGTAATGCCTTCTATTTGGTGGGTTTTTATGCAGATGACTCGCTCACAGACTCCAAAACACAATCTTATCTGGCTTATTACCATTTATTCTTGGCTGCATTACCCTCTTTGTCTTGCACCCTTCCACGATTTTCTCGTCAATTGTTGTTCTTCTGCCTTGGAGTTTTGCACGCATTGGAGAATCAAAACGCAGAGTTGTTCTCTTTGGAAAAAGAATTAAGCCAGTCACGCTCGCATATGCATTCTTTATCTTTGCGCTGGTTATTTGGTCTGTTTTCTACTACGTTTTGATTGTTCGAGGCGTGGCTCTCAATTTCTGGTGGAGCGCCTACTCTAGCCTGCAAGATGCTATTTTGCACGCCCTTGGCATGGACTTTATTGGACAGTCGTACGCAGGTGGAGAGCTTGTTTCTCCACAACCGATACTTTCAATCTGCGTGCTGGTAGGTGCCGTCTGGACGTTTAAGCACAAGCAGGCTCGCTGGATGGTATCTGCCTTTATGTACCTGTCTATACTCTGCATTTTTATTATTACGTTTGACGTTCCGCTCAAGGGATATCTCTCGGGATTTTGGTATACCGATCCGTTCCGCATTGCGGCAAGCTGCGTCATTATGGCAATTCCGCTGGCAGCGCTTGGCCTGGCAACTCTTGCCGAAGCTGCGCTGGAAACGTTTGCCTCCTGGAGAGAAAAAACTTCTCAGGCTCAGACCAAAGCTCAGGCCTGCGTCTTTTGCAACGTTTGGGCCAAACCTCTGATTGTGGGAGCGGTCATTGCATGTGTAGTTGTACTCAACTATGTGGTTCCTATGCCAAACCTTAAATCGGAAGAGCCAATTCCTGCCGCTACTGCCTTTAAACAGGCTTCCGAGAAGGCCTATGGTGATCACTACATTTTGACATCGGAAGAATTGGAGTTTTTACGTCGCGTGGAGCTTACCGTTCCTGCAGGTGCTGTTATTGCAAACCTACCTCAAGATGGCAGTCTCTGGGCGTATGGCACTAACGACTTACATGTGCTCTGGCGCTTCCCTAACGGCTATGACGCTTCAGAACGTCCTGCAAGTGCAATTCTTCGTAAACGCCTTAATCGCATTGCGAGCGACCCTGAGGTGCTTCAGACGGTACGCGACCTTAACGTGCAGTATGTCCTTATTCTGAACAACGTTGTTGATTACTCCAACGCTGTTACCAGTACCTACAAACCTGGAACCTTCAGAGGTATCACGCAAATAACAGACACCACCCCAGGTTTTGAGGTGGTGCTGGAAGAAGGTTCTATGAGGTTGTACAAGATTACCTTGTAAGAACGTTATGCCTGAAGTGCAGAAACTGCATCCTTAAGCTCCTGAACACGATCAGTTGCTTCCCACGTGAAGTCTGGGTCTTTGCGGCCAAAGTGTCCGTATGCTGCTGTCTTAGAGAAGATAGGACGACGCAGCTTAAGATCTCTGATAATGGCACCAGGACGAAGATCAAAGACCTTCTCGATAGCCTGCTCAATAACAGCATCGTCAACAATGCCAGTGCCAAAGGTATCAACCATGATAGACAGTGGATGAGAAACACCAATGGCGTAGGCAAGCTGAACTTCACACTTCTTTGCAAGGCCTGCTGCTACGACGTTTTTTGCAACCCAGCGCGCTGCATATGCTGCTGAACGGTCAACCTTGGTGCAATCCTTTCCGGAGAAAGCGCCGCCACCATGACGACCCATACCGCCATAGGTATCAACAATAATCTTTCTACCAGTAAGACCAGTATCTCCCATAGGTCCGCCAACAACAAAGCGACCAGTTGGATTAACGTAAATGTCAGCGTTATCCCAAGCAATGTTGACCTCGCCCATAACAGGTGCAATAACGTGGTCGATCATGTCCTGTTTGATAACGGACATGTCTTCAATCTCTGGAGCATGCTGCGTGGAAACAACAATAGCGGTGACCTCAACGGGTTTCTCGTCCTCATAACGAACGGTAACCTGAGTCTTGCCGTCTGGTCGCAAATACCCGACCTCGCCAGACTTACGCACCTCTGAGAGGCGCTGAGCCAGGCGCTGAGCCAGGTAAGCTGGCATTGGCATAAGGACATCGGTCTCGTCAGAAGCAAAACCAAACATCATGCCCTGATCACCTGCGCCGATAAGATCAAGCGGATCGGTAGTGCGTCCTGCCTGCGTGTCATAGGACTGATCAACGCCCTGAGCAATATCGGGGCTCTGCTCATGGATAAGGCTCAAAACACCGCAGGTCTCACAGTCAAAACCATACTTAGCACGGTCGTAGCCAATATTTCTGAGGGTGTTACGAACAATCTCCTGGACATCAACGTAGGATTGAGTGCGAATTTCTCCTGCCACCACGATAGTTCCTGTAGTAGCAAAGGTCTCACATGCACAACGAACGTTATCCAAGCAAGCTGGAACACCACTTGGAGAAACGTACCCACGCTCTTCAAGCTCCGCCTCTTTTGCCAGGATTGCATCAAGAATTGCGTCAGAAATCTGATCGCAAACCTTGTCTGGATGTCCCTCAGTAACACTTTCTGAGGTAAACAAATAGTTTTTGTGTGCCATGAACTGTCCTTTCACGCATGGCTTCTCTGCTTATGCAGAATATTTGCGTTCTTCTACGCGCAACTACTCTTACTATACCCGCCAAAGACACTTTTGAGCAGGATCAGTCAAGAAATTTTAAAAAGAGCACCGCAAGGGTGCTCTTTAAATAGCATAGTTAACCTGGCATTATGCAAAAACTCGTATGATTACTCGTCTATTATTCGTCTATTCCAATACCAGCAAGTGTCATATCTAGTAGATTCTGTGCAAGTTCATCAGAGCCCTCCACACCGCGACGCTCTCCCATCAGACCAATAGCCGAGAGAACCAATGCACCCGTAATAGAACAGGCAGCAAGTCTTGAATCAACGCTCTGACGAATAAAGCCTTGTAATTTTCCCATCTCAAGCTGATTAGCAAGGAGAACAACCACGCGAGAAAGTGGGCCCTCAATGTTGGTAATAAGCGCCTGCTCAGAGCTTGCAAGCTATTAATCAAAGCCAAAACAAGTGGCGAGTCAGGAAGAATATGTGAGGCCAGCTGAGCAATGATTGCATGAAGGGTCTCTTTTGAAGCAGGCTTATTGCCAATAGTGCGTGCAATATCTTTTGCTAACTCATCAACACTCTCGTCAAAGATTGCCTGCAAAAGGGCCTCTCTATCAGAAAAGTAGTAATATAGCGCGCCCTTTGAAAGACGAGCTCTATCAGAAATCTCACTCATTTTGAAGTTGGTATTTCCACGAGCAAGCATGAGCTTGGTTGTCTCGTGCATAATACGCTTACGTGTAGCTGCGCTTTTCTTAGTACGAGCTTCGGCGCGAATATGAGAAATAGAAGGCGCTGGAGTCTCGGGTTCTTCTGTAGGCTGCTGTTCATAAGCATTGTGATGTATGACTTCTAACGTAATATAATCGCGCTTCTCGCCCATGAACTCCCCCATACGACACTATCCGTCACATAAAATGACGCCTCTCTGATAATTTTTTATGCCTACTATACCGTTTTACCGAACCTATAAAAATACAAAGCCCTTACTTTTTTTATTGATTAAATCTGGCACTTTTTATTATTTTTACCAATTACCCTGAGCAAGAATGGCGAGAAGATCTTCTTTCCTATTCTCCACTTGACCTGCTAAATAAAGCTCAAAGAGCTTACGTTGGTACACGCCCACAGCAGGTCCTGGCTGAAGCGAGAGCACTTCCATAATTTCTGCGCCCGAAACGCACAGCTCTTGTGGACGCTGAGCAATTCCCCGTTTTGCCTCATGTAGGAGAAGGGTCCTCATAGCCTCAAGCGTTACCGCATAGCTACGATAAGGATTCGCCTTTGCCAGAGCATCTGCCTGCTTTAACGTCAAAAGGTCATACGCAAGAGCAATTCCGTCCGATTTACTTGCCTCGGCTAACAAGGCAACCATATGCCTAAGCGACGAGGTTGTAACGTCCACATCATAGTCATGCAATGCCACAAGAGCGCAAACTTCATTACTCAAATGCTGCGATAAAGCCAAGCGTTTAAGTAGCGCCTTTGCTACAACCGCGCCCTTTTCTGGATGACCATAAAAATGGCCTCTTCCATCTGCGTCAACGCTAAACATTTCTGGCTTTGAGATATCATGTAAAAGCGCCGCCCACCTAAGCGCAGGTGTTGCAGTACCTGCAGTAAAGGCTTCTGTTGCAGAACATACCCGAGCAGTATGTTCCAGCACGTCATAAGCATGATACGGACTTCTTTGATCAAAGTTTTGAAGTGGTAAAAGCTCTGGAATTGCTATCGCTAGAACAGGAAATCCTAGCTTGATAGCATGAACAATATGGCCAACCTCAACAATTTGAGCCACTTCCGAGCCAATGCGCTCAGATGCAACCTGAGAGAGTAGCGGCGCACACTCAGTAAGTGCCTGATGTGTCTTCTCCTCAATTGAAAACGAGAGTCTGCATGCAAACCGCAAGGCACGCAGCATACGAAGAGCGTCCTCTGTAAAGCGAACCTTAGGCTCCCCAACAGTGCGAATTACACGTGCAGATAAATCTTCTTGACCGCAATAAAGATCAAGCAATCCCCTTTTTGGGTGATATGCCATTGCATTAATAGTGAAGTCTCTACGAGCAAGATCTTCCTCTATACGAGAGACAAACTGCACAGAATCAGGACGACGACCATCAAGATATTCTCCGTCACAGCGATACGTTGTGACCTCAATAGGGTGCTTTCGACAACAGCAGTAACGGTTCCATATGCAATACCTGTTTCATGCACAGGAATGTCTGCAGCCTCAAAAGCCGCTTTACTCTGCTGCCACGTTGCCGATGTTGTGATGTCAATGTCATGGGCAAATGAGCCGCGTAGGGCGTCTCGTACCCAGCCGCCTACAATCCACGCCTCAAATCCGGCATCTTCAAGAACTTCTAATGCACGCAACGCGTAGGTGGGAACTTGTAAATTCACGGGGCGAGAAAGGCATGGTGAAGAGCTGTTTTTCTGTATGCTCATGGCCATTCCTTCCGCAGTTGCTGATGGGAAAAGTATACATCCTTCACACGTCATTCACATCCTTTCTGCGGTTTTAAAATGACAAACATTTGTTCTAGATTTTTCTTTACTTCTTCCCCGTTCGTGATAGTCTAAGTATACGAACAGACGTTCTATTTTCAAGTAGAAAGTTGCTGCCATGGATACTCTTGATAAACTCACCATACTTGCAGATGCAGCCAAATTTGACGCGGCGTGCACTTCTTCTGGTGTAGATAGAGATCCGCAGGCAGGAAAGGTAGGAATGGCCTCAGCGGCCGGCTGTTGCCACTCATTTACCCCTGATGGTCGCTGCATTACGCTGCTAAAAGTTTTACTTTCTAATGCTTGCTGTTATGACTGTGCTTACTGCGTCAATAGATCTTCTGCACAAACCAAGCGGGCTACCTTTACACCACAGGAATTAGCAGAGCTTACCGTAGATTTCTATAAAAGAAATTACATAGAGGGGCTCTTTCTTTCCTCAGGTGTTATAGGATCGCCAGACCACACCACAGAACTCATGATTGAATGCCTCTCCTACCTTAGGAATGAGTTGCTGTTTAACGGCTATGTTCATGCAAAAGTAATTCCCGGAACAGATCCAGATCTTATTGATGCTATTGGCCGCTTAGCAGATAGACTCTCTGTCAATCTGGAATTACCTAGCTCAACCTCACTTACTAAACTTTGTCCTCACAAAAACGCAGAAACGGTTACTAAACCCATGTCTTTCATTCACCGCCTACGCGTCTCTGAAGAAAGGCAATTGCTTGAAGCTAAAAATGCATCAAAGGGCATTGTGAAGTCTGTTGGCAAATATAAGGGCATTGTTATTCCTGCTCAGAAGCAGATCATAAAAGAAGGTTTAGCTCTTCGTTCAAACTGCTTGAAGAATACCTTTATGCGCTCATCAAGGGTGTCTTCAGACAAGAGGTCCTTCTCGCCTGCTGGGCAATCAACGCAAATTATCATTGGAGCTTCTCCAGAATCAGACAATCAAATATTGCACTTATCGCAAGCGCTTTATCAGCAATTTGAAATGAAACGAGTATTCTTCTCTGCCTATATTCCTGTTATAGAAGACCATCGTCTTCCAGAGTTGGACACTCCTGTTCCCCTGCGTAGAGAACACCGTCTTTACCAGGCTGATTGGCTTATGCGCTACTATGCGTTTTCTCCTGATGAGCTAGTTTCTCCAGAAGCACCTTGGCTTGATTTAGAAATTGATCCAAAGCTTGGATGGGCGCTGGCACATCTTAATCAATTTCCTGTAGAGATTATGGATGCTCCACTAGAAATACTTTTACGAGTGCCCGGTATTGGCCCTACCGGCGCACGAAGAATTATTGCTGCAAGAAGACGGTCTCGCCTCACCTTTGATGATCTTAAACGGCTGGGAATACAGCTCAAACGATCTCATCACTTTCTCACCTGCTGTGGCGTAAGAGATGCCTCAGCTCCACTTGACCAAGAACTGATTAAACAGAGGGTAATTGCTGATGCCAAAGCAAGTTCGTACAACAAAACAAGACGCCGTATTGAGTCCTCTCAACTCAGGCTCTTCTGATCAGAGCGTGGAGCTTGTCTCGCTTGTTCAGAGGCTTACAAGACTCTCCAAGCCTCAGAAGGTTGTTATCTCCTGTAATCCAAGCTTAGAAGGCGTTGTAGGGGCTGTAGGACTCACGTATCTCTCACATGCTAACCCGGCACACGTACGTCTTGTTAGAGAAACTTTTGTCAGCCTAGCCTTGGGGAGCATGTTCTCTGTGGACCAGACCCTTCTGATGACTCCGTAGTAGCCTTGGCTAAACGAGTTCTAACTGGACTAGAGAAGAAAGTAGGCACAAGAGAAATAACACGTCGCATTGTTTTGGCATGTGCTTCAGATGCTCATACTATGCCGGAGATTGTGCATCGATACATTCGTCTTGCATTCTCCTATGGTGTAGGAGCCCTTGAAGATATTGCAGACCCAACCGTGGCAGAGTTTAATGCGCTGGCTAGACAGGTAGAAACTGAACGAGAGCATACGCGGCAATTTGTGCGGTTTTCTCGCATGTCAGATGGCTCTTTTATGTCTGTATTTCAACCTAATGCAAACGTAGTGCCGCTAACTTGCAATTACTTTGTCAAACGGATGAGTACAGAGCGGTTTTTTATTGTTGATCCAGCTCATCATATAGTCAGTTTTTATGCACCAGAAATGAAGACCTTTGGAACAATTCAGCTGGACGATGCCTCTTTGGAAGAACTGCTCTCTAGAACAGACCTTGCAACTGACGAGAAATACGTGCAAGCCATGTGGAGGCGCTTCTATGAGGGAGTTGGTCTAGAGGGTCGCGGGCCTGCAGAAAGAGGATATGACTTGCGCGCCCATTGGATGCCAAAACGCGTATGGCAAGACTCCCTGAACTCACTGCAAGTACAAATGCAGAAGCTGCGCGTAGCCAAGGCGTACCTGCTCGCTATCAGGGGCGAGAAAACAGAAAGGATGTGCATCATATAGAACAAAAGCGAACATTCTGTAAAGAGCTTACTTCTGGGTTATAAAGCTGCCGCTTAAGACGACTGATAACAAAAAAGCGCCCAGCAGAGCTGAGCGCTTATCAGTACAAAGGTAATGGCCTAAGACTTAGTCAAGGTCGTTGAAGTCACCAGCTGCAGGTGCAGGTGCAGAAATCTGAGTCTGCTGAGCTGCAGGCTGAGCAGCATTCTGGGAACCAGTTGGAGCATTGTTGGTAAGAACGGTCTCTGGGAAAACAGAGTCTGCATCGTCCAGGAAGTGCTGGAGAAGCTTACGGTACTCAGCGCGGAAGTCCTCACGGGACTGCTTGAGGCGATCAATCTCATCAAGCTCAGTCTGCTTCTCTGCAAGAGCCTGACGGATAACCTCACGAGCCTTCTGGTCTGCCTCGTTGCGAATGCGCTCTGCGTTTGCACGAGCGTCTGCAACAAGCTTATCTGCGCTCTGCTGAGCAACAATGAGGACCTGAGAAATCTGGTGCTCAGATGCAGCAATGGCTGCAGCGTTTGTCTCCTCAACAGAAGGAACGCTTGCGTTCTCCTCAAGGTTTGCAACCTGTGCCTGTGCTGCAGCAAGCTGTTGCTCAGTGCTGGTCAGACGGCCCTTAAGGTCAGCGATCTTTTGAAGCATTGCATCAACCTCAGAAGAGAGCTGCTCAAGAAATGCGTCAACTTCCTCTGGATTGTAGCCGGTCTCAGCAGGAGAGAATGTCTGCTGCTCGATGTCTGCTGGTGTGATTGCCATCTTTGTTCCCTTTCAGTCTGCGAGTAGACGTACCACACATCATAACTACTCAGTTTGTAATCAAAGACAAACTAGTTTCTATATTAGTATAAAGCCCAGCGTCGAAATGGCAAAACGTCCCACAAGATTAAGCACAAAAAGTGCAACAATCGGTGAGAGGTCAACGCCAGAAATTGGAGGAATTACGTTCCTAAACACACTGAGGTATGGCTCAACAATTTTGCCAATTGCCTCGAGAATGTTCTTAACCGAATCATTTGAAACGGTAATCCAAGAGGACAGGCACCATACCACAATGCAGAAGCTATAAATCCTCAGCAAAGTATAAAGCGTATTCAAGACATAATACGAAAACACAAAAACCTCCAGTTACCTGGTAATCTCGCCCTCATCAGCAAGTTTATCCAGATCAGACTGAGATAAAGAAATGCCATGAGGAAGTACAGCAAAAACGCGGTCAGCAACTTCTTCAACAGCGCCGTCAAGTCCATAAGAAAGACCAAAACTGAAGTCCAAATTCTCTTAGCAACCTCAATGTTGGTGTTCTTAAAGATAAGGACAACCGGCTGACCAGTGCGAACACGGCGAACTACCGACTGAACATCATCATAAGAAACAGGACGAAGAACATATGGTGGCAGCTGTCCAGAATAACTTGTACGGCTTACAGGACGAAGACCAATATCGCCAGGAGTAGGCAGATTTGGGCTTACGGCGTGCTCGTAAGAAGGAGTGTATCCAGAGGGCTCCTGACGAGATGCATACGCAGAAGCACGGGAGCGCATATCCTGCTGTGGATTATAAGAAGCAGCCGGATTGGTGCTAATTGGCTTACCAGAGCGTGTGTAAACAGAAACACTCTCTGCCTCTGGTCTGGATGGATTGCCAAGTAGCCTATTAGAAGAACCCTGCTGTGCACGGTCATCGTAGGAACGAGGAGAAGCTCCGTCTACCTCGTCATAACCCTCGTCACCGTAATACTCATCGTCGTAGTACTCGTCGTCCTGACCACCACGAAGCTTTGCTCTTAGCGTATCAAGAATGCTCATCATTGTGCCTTTCTGTAACGCACGTAACTTCTTACTACTGTATCAAAAACTTGCAACTATTTTAGTGCCCACTCAACGTATAGGCTGGATCAAACAATACTCGACCCAGGCGAATAGTAGTAGAACCCTCTTCAATGGCATATGTAAAGTCATCGCTCATGCCGCAAGAAAGAACATCTAGCTTCAAACCAACTTGTTGGCTCAAGCTATCACGCAATTCTCTAAGTCCTGCAAATGTCCTCTTAGCGCGCTCTGGATCATCCTTTGGCGCCATAGTCATCAGACCCACAACAGAAATGTGAGGAAGCTCAACAATCCTTTGGATAGACTCAGATACCTCTTCTGGCGAGAAACCCGATTTTGAGGCTTCAGCGGAGACATTTACCTCAAGTAGCACAGACTCCTGAGCGTCCTTTGCTTCTGCACGCTTTGAAACCGCTTCTGCGAGGTGCTCAGAAGAAATTGAATGAATGTAGCGAACCTTGCCAACTACCTGGTTAATCTTGTTCTTCTGAAGATTACCAATCATGTCAAACGTTATTTCAGACGCAAAAGGAGTTTCAGATAAACAGGTCAATTTGTGTGTCAGCTCTTGTGGGCGATTCTCGCCAAAAACCCTATAGCCCGCCTTATAAGCTGTAAGAACAGCCTCAACAGGAACAGTTTTGGAGACGGCCACAATTTCAATCTCAGAGGCACTTCTGCCGGACTTTTCTGCAGCATCCGCTACAAGCGACTCAATCTGAGCTTTGCGAGCCTTTATAAACTCAAGATATTCGTCTGAATCGTACGTCATAGCCATCATCTCTTGCGGTGAATACATCAATATCTTACGTAACGATAAACGCTTCTCTGTAGATCTAAACGCTTCTCTATAGTGCTAAACGTCTTCTCCGATAGCGCTAAACGTCTTCTACCCTACTTTGCAGCCATATAAGCAACAGCTGCATGCCTTCCGCACTTACCATGTTCTGCACGGTACGAGAAAAACCTCTCAGTTGTAGAGGCCGTCGAGTCAGTAACCTCTTCAATAGCAGACTCTCGTACACCGGCATCTACCAGTGCAGCTCTGACAGCATATCCAAGATCCAAGTACCTCTCGCCAGATGCGCGGTCTACAACGCCTGAACCAAACTCTTGTGAGAACATCTGAATGAGCTCAGGTGAGACCTCGTAATCAGCGCTGCCAATATGCGGTCCAATATAGGCCTTGACCTCGGAGGGTGTGGAGCCAGTTACCTGGCAAAGCGCCTCGGTTGCGCGTGCAGAAATGCGGGCAATTGTGCCTTTCCAGCCAGAATGCGCCACCGCAAATCCACCGGGAGCCACAAGAATTACGGGCACACAATCGGCAAAAGCCAACATCACAGGCGTATTTTGAACCGTACATACTATGGCGTCTGCACCAGCTTCCGCCTCAGCTTTAGTCAGTTCAAAAGCCTCTGATGTATTGGAAGTCAGGCAAACTACCTTGCTTCCGTGTACCTGATGAGGAATAAGGAGTTGCGAGAAAAGCTCGCCAGCTCCAAGAGCCTCTAAGACCAGCTGGCGGTTCTTTTGCACCTGTTGCAGATTGTCTCCACACCTACTGCCCAGATTGAGGGAAGCAAACTCCCCTTCTGAAACCGCCAGTACGCTCAGTAAATGCGAGCGTGACCCCGCATGGAACCTCAGGATCCATGAGCAGGGTCACGCCGTGTAAGCACTGTCTATTCAGCGCGCACATATTTAGATGCGGCTACGCTTAAGGAAGTCTGGAATATCAAACTCTTTCTCATTAGAAGAGTTGTTGGTGCGAGCAGGCTGTGGCTGAGCAGCTACAGGACGAGTTGGCTGTGGCTGAGCAGGACGGCTTGGACGGCTTGCGCTCTGGGTGTTCAGGGTTGGAAGCTGCTGCTGAACGTTAGAGTCATTGAAGCCGGTTGCGATAACGGTTACGCGAACCTGATCGCCCAGGGACTCATCAACAACAGTACCAAAGATGATGTTTGCGTCAGGATCAACGTTCTTAGCAACCAGGTCAGCTGCCTCGTTAATCTCCTGAATACCAAGATCTTTGTTACCAGCAATAGAGAGAAGAACGCGGGTTGCGCCCTCAATAGAGCTCTCAAGCAGGCGGCTAGAGATTGCCTCAGTTGCAGCATCAGCAGCGCGGTTATCACCAGCAGCAATACCAATGCCCATCATTGCGCTACCTGCGCCCTTCATGATGGTGCAGACGTCTGCAAAGTCGAGGTTAATCAGGCCAGGAACAGTGATGAGGTCGGTAATACCCTGGGTGCCCTGGCATAGAACGTCGTCAGCCATGCGGAATGCCTCAAGCATGGTGGTCTTCTTCTCAGAAAGATCAAGCAGACGATCGTTTGGAATAACAATGAGAGTATCAACATTCTCGGAAAGAGTCTTAATACCGTCAGCTGCAGAACCATAACGACGACGACCCTCGAAGGAGAATGGCTTAGTAACAACGCCAACGGTCAGTGCGCCAACGTCATTCTTTGCAATATCAGCAACAACTGGAGCAGCGCCGGTACCAGTACCGCCACCCTCACCAGCAGTAATGAAGACCATATCAGCGCCAGCAAGTGCAGCCTTAATCTCGTCGCGGCTATCCTCTGCTGCTTCTTTACCAACCTCAGGGTTAGCGCCAGCACCAAGACCCTTGGTGATGTCAGTACCGATGTGAACCTTAATGTCAGCATCGGAGATTGCAAGTGCCTGTGCATCGGTGTTTACAGCAACAAACTCAACGCCACGGATGCCTTCTTCAATCATGCGGTTGACAGCGTTAGTTCCGCCGCCACCAACGCCAACAACCTTGATAACAGCAAGATAGTTGTTAAGGGTATCGGTGTCCTTAATCATGTCTTCCTCCTTGAGGCACTCTTGTGCCCGTTTGTCCCGGAGCGCGACTGCGCTTAGGCTACGTTTATGCGCTCGCAGAACCGCTGTATAAAACCCTAAACCTCAAGTTAAGGCTTACGCTTCATGCAAAGCGGGGTATATTTGCACAACTGACCCATACAAGTCAAATAATATGTAGAAATTGTGAAGAAACCTGGTAAACGGTAGGAAACTATTCCCTAACGGCACATATAGTTTGCGCGTTTACCTACGAAACACCAGAGCCAGACTGAACGTTTCCGGTAGAAACTCGCCTATAGGTTGGGCTTGCAGGTGTTCTTACGTTCAAGTACGTAAGCTCTCCTGGGAACTGCTTAAGCATTGCCAGAATCACTTTCTTTGTCAGCAATCTGTGTTGGAGAGCCTAGGGCAACCTGTACACCATTGGTAAGCGTGACAGAGATAGCATCAACGCTACTAGCAGAGTAACTCACAATCTGTGACGTGAGCTCTGATGAGAACGTAGACTGATACTGCATAACCGCTTGAATTTCTGCGTCTGTTGCTGTGGTACCCGCTACAGGAGAAACCGTTGCAGGAACATCTGTGATAAGCAGCTCACCTTCTGAGGTTGCCTTCTCAAGCGCAACGGTAGCAGTAGTCTTTCCTTCTGGTACGTTGAGCTGATCTGCCTCTAGCCAGACGTTATTCTCGCCCAAATACCATGCAACCGGACCAGAAGAAAGCGCCACTATGGCTGTGACCTTGCGCTCTGTGATAGTAATGCGCAGCGTATTGGGGAACTGCCTCTCGTACGTTGCAGAAGCTACCCAAGGGTCCTTCTGTAGTTCTTGGGTAATAAGGGACTCATCCATATTAAGCAGCGTTGTTCCCTCTTCTACTGCAATGAGCTTTTGAATTTGCTCGTTAGAGACGTGCTCTGTTGGCTCTACCTGAATGTTGGTAATAGCAAAGACTGAGGAAGAACGTAGGACGAGAAAAGCAATGCCAGCGAGAAGGGCGAGGCTAAGCAAAACGATAAAGGCCGTGCGTACTGCCTTAAACGATACCTTTCTGCTGTGTTTAATGCGCTCAGCTCGAGCTTGAGCTGCAGTTTTTGTAGCGTTATTTGGCTTTTTAGCAGAAATCTTTTTAGCAGAAGGCTTGGCATTAGAAGCTGTAGCCTCAACCTTTGGCTTAGGCTTAAAGGCCTTACTCATAAAAGAAGGCTTAGTAGCCCCTGCCGTCTGAGCAGCACCAGACGATAAAGGCTCCCTTTTTGTGCCCTTACGGCGCGTTGTTTGCTTTGAAGTATCTTCTGCCATATCTTCCCTATGCCCCAAAACCCAGAAGTTTAACCTCTGGCTGAAGATCAATGTCAAACTTTTCTTGTACCGCATCGTGTGCTCTGCGCATAAGTGCAATGACATCTGAGGCGGTGGCGTTACCGGTATTCACAATAAAGTTGGCATGAATATCAGAAATCTGTGCGCCGCCCTCAGTAGCTCCCTTAAGACCACACTCTTCAATAAGTGCACCAGCAGACCTACTACCTGGATTCTTAAAGACAGAACCGCAGCACAGCTGACCAGTTGGCTGAGTATTTCTTCTACGCTGTAAGAGCGTATCCATGCCAAGAGCAACTTTAGGACGATTAGATGCTGTCAGCGCAAACGTTGCCTCAAGAATGATCTCATCTGGAGCAAACGTGGTATAGCGATAACCCCATTCAATCTCGGAGGCATCGTAGCGTACAAGACCCTTGCCAGGCTTTAGCACCACACAATCACGGACGGCTTTACCAATCCAATCATGCCTGGTACCTGCGTTCATCGAAAGAGCGCCGCCGATAGTTCCGGGGATACCAGCACACATCTCAAGGCCAGAAAGGCCTGCTTTCATGGCCTCATTGCATACGCGCGCCGTAAGCGCACCTGCACCTGCAGTAATGAGGTTATTCTCGCCAACTGAAATGGTAGAAAGCTCATCGTCGAGCACAATAACGCAGCCGTTGTAGCCCTTATCAGAGACAAGGATGTTTGAACCCTTGCCCAAAAGCACCCAATCAACTCGATTAGCTGCAAGCACCTCAAGCACACGCACCAGCGCCACGTGGCTGTGAACAGCAGCAAAAAGCGACGCCTTACCACCAATCCTAAAGGAGGTATGGTGGCTCAGAGGCTCATCTTGCTTGATTGTTGCATCAAGGGCCCCAGAAAGGCTTACATAGCGTTAAACAAGCTCACGACAGAGGTCCTAGTGGTTCTGAAGACGCTCTTTGAGTGCGCGGATAAACATTGGTCCAATCTGAGTGACGTCACCTGCGCCCTGAGTAATCAGCAGATCTCCTGGCTGAACCGTATCAAGAAGGTCTGCGATAAGATCACGGCGAGAAGGGATATAGCGCACGTCAGGAACAGTATTGGCAGCCTGAACTCTTGAAGAGACGGTCTTGCCGGAGACTCCTGGAATAGGAAGCTCACCTGCGGAGAAGACATCCATGACGCGCAACACATCAATGCCGTCAAATGCGTGAGCAAACGAATCTGCCAAGTCCTGTGTTCTGCTATAGCGGTGTGGCTGGAAGACAACAACAACGCGCTTAAAGCCAAGAGGAAGAGCTGCAGACATGGTTGCTGCAATCTCGGTTGGATGGTGACCGTAATCGTCTACAACGGTAATGCCGTTGATGTCACCTACGTGCGTGAAGCGACGGCGTGCGCCCTTGAACTGTGACAGCGCCGCAGCAGCTTCCACAAGATCAAAACCAAGGGCATCGGCAACAGCGATAGCAGCGGTTGCGTTAGCAACATTGTGCTTACCAGGGTTAGCTGGAAGTACCACAGAGATGGTCTGACCAGAAGGAGTCTTGATGGTCAAAGGATTCTCAATACCAGCTTTTCTCTCCTCCTGCTTGCAAACAAATCGCAGCTTTGATCAAAGCCGTAAGTAACTACATGCCTGCCGGTTGACTGAGCAAGCTCAACGTAATGAGGGTTGTCACCGTTGATAACAACGGTTTCTTCCTTATCAAGCAAACTCATAAACTCACAGAAGGTCTTCTCGATATTCTCTAGAGAACCGTAGTGATCAAGGTGGTCTGCCTCAATATTGGTGACTACCACTACGTTAGGGTTAAGGAACATAAACGAACCGTCAGACTCATCAGCCTCGCAGACAAAGAACTGGCCGTTTCCGTTTTTGCCGTTGGTGTCGTAGCCTTCGACAACGCCACCAATCAAAAATGATGGATCAGCGCCCAGCTTGTCCAGCATGGTAGCAACCATGGAAGACGTGGTGGTCTTGCCGTGAGTGCCCGCAACAGCAATAGTCTTGAGGCCGCGTGAGAGATACGAGAGCATCTTAGCGCGAGGCCAAATAGGAATGGAAAGCTCACGTGCGCGAATAACCTCTGGGTTAGTCTCTGGGATTGCGGTTGAGGTAACAATGACATCAGGCATCACAGCGTCAATAGTGGCTGCGGTGTGGCCGATGCTTACCTGAATACCTGCATCTTCAAGCTCTCTAACATAATGCGAGCTCTTTAGATCGGAGCCGGTAACGGTGCAGCCGCGCTCGTGCAGAACAAGCGCAATTCCGCTCATGCCTGCGCCACCAATTCCAATAAAATGTGCACGCGAGATGGTTTTCTCGCCCATGGAATCTGCCATAAGAGAGCCTTTCCAAGTATTGTTATCGTTTGAGTCCTGGACATACCAAGACATGTTTACTCTAACGCAAAACCGAATGTTTTATGCGCCACAAACGGCACTTTCCACAGCGTCAGCCACAAGAGATGCGGCGCTGCGCTGGTCAAGTGTGGCAGCAGCCACAGAAAGCTTTTTGCGCTGATCTGCGTTGTCTACCAGATCAAAGAGAGCTGTCGAGAAGGTCGTGGTGCCCACCTGGTTATCTGGCACCAGAATGGCTGCTCCCGCATCCGACAACAGATGTGCGTTAGTAGTCTGATGATCTGCTGTTGCCAAAGGATACGGCACCAAAATGCTAGGGAGCTCGAGCGCTGCAATCTCGGCCACAGAGGATGCTCCAGAGCGAGAAACCACCAGGTCAGCTGCTGCAAGCATGGCGCCCATATTGGAAATGTAGGGCTTAATCTCCCAGCGAGCTGCCTCCTCGTCAGAAAGCTTCATAAGCGAGACAACCTCGTCGTAGAGCTTTTGACCTGTTGACTGAATGATGCGAAGGTTAGGACGGGAAAGAAGCTCCTGCTTAAGCGCAGCAAACGTCTCGTTGATGCTACGTGCGCCCAAACTACCGCCAAAGATAAGCAGCAATGTCTGATTGTCTGCAATACCCAGCTCTTGCCTGGAGGCGGCTCTGTCAGCTGAAAGAACGCTCTTACGCACAGGATTGCCAGTAACCACAATAGTGTCTTGAGCCTTTACGTGACCTTCAAAAGCCTTGCGAGCTTCTGGGAAAGCAATGCACACCTTACTTGCTTTACCAGCAGAAACGCGATTAGCAAGACCGGTTACTGAGTTCTGCTCGTGAATCAAATACGGGATATGAAGCTTTGCACAAAGCTGAAGCAAGGCAGCTCAACATAGGCGCCAAAACCAATAGCAACATCAGGTGCACCCTGCTCTTTGAAGCGCTTGTGCAGCTGCATCTTTGCACGCTCAAGATTGTATGCCGCGCTGATGAGCGTCCAAGGACGTCTACGATCAAAGCCATTTACATGGATAGATACCAGCTCAAATCCTGCCTCAGGTACCAGCGTACCTTCAAGCTTGTTGGGCTGACCGTAAAACGTAACCTGATGACCGCGCTCACGAAGCTCCTCAGCTAGAGCCAGAGCTGGGTTAATGTGACCAGCGGTTCCACCTGCAGCAATTGCAACAGAGAGTTTCTTCTGTTCTGCCATGCAATCCATCTCCTAGAAATCAGCTATCGGCGAGCCCTGTTGTTTCCACGAAGCCTGTCCGATGCAGAAGGTCCCAAATCAATTCTGCGCCTTCCGGAGGCATCTGTCGTAATGCGACCTTGAGGGGCGTCGTCATCTCTTGAGCGCAAAACGCCTCGTGATGGGCGCGCGGAGCTTTGTGCACTGCTCTTAGGGCGAGAAGAACGTGGGAGTGGCATGCCTACTCCTACCCCACCGTCAACCATGGTAAGACCAGCAAAACCTGGAGCATCAAAGGTATCCTGCTCTTCAGCTATGCTCCAAGAAGCGCGCTGCCTATCGTACTCGGTTTCTGGAAGCCTTGACTGCCTTGAAACAGACATCAAAAGACCAACCATCAAGATACTAGACATGATGGTTGAACCGCCGTATGAGATAAACGGCAGAGGCTTACCAGAAAGAGGCAAAAGGCCCAAAACACCACCAATGTTAACAAAGGCCTGGATGATAAACATAGAGGTACAACCTGCAGCAATAAGCCTACCGGTCAAATCTGGTGCATAGCGAGCAATCTTAAAGCCTGCCCATACCAGGGCGCCAAATACAGCCAAAAGACCCAAAACACCAATAAAGCCCAGCTCTTCTCCAATGACCGCAAAAATAAAGTCATTGTGAGCCATAGGAAGATAGGAATATTTCTGGCGAGAAAAACCAAAGCCAACACCAAAAATTCCACCAGAGCCAAAGGCATAAAAGCCCTGTGCAAGCTGATAACCTGCACCGTAATAATCAGCCCAAGGGTTGAGCATAGTCACAACGCGAGCACGAGAATAATCATCTTTAAGAGATAAGAAGGCAAAGCCAATAAAGCCAGCAACAGCAATAGTTGCCAGAACCCTTCGGTCAACATCAGCAAGGTAGCCAATGACCAAAAGTGTTCCCACAATAATCAGTGTGGAGCCCTTGTCTGGCTGGGCCAAAATAAGAAGCAGTGGCGCAAGCGCAGCAATAGCAAACTTTTTAAAAAACTCCATCTGATCTATGGTCTGATCAATAAAGTACTGCTGAGCCAAATACGAGACAGAAATTAAGATGGTAATCTTTGCAAACTCAGACGGCTGGAAAGAAAACGGTCCAACTGAAATCCAACGGGTTGCACCATATGCATCAGCGCCAGCAATAGGAGTAAAAATAATTGCTAGCATTCCAATGGTCACAATCCAGATAGGTACCTGGAAGTTTCTTACTACTGCACGGTAGTCAATGCGAGAAACAATAAACGCTAACGCAACTCCTGCCGCAGCAAAGCCAAGCTGACGCTGCACGTAGTAGAAGGGGTTATAGCCCATGTCCTCAGAAGTCATTGCAGAAATCGAGGATGCGGAATAAATCATTACCAGGCCAAAGCACACCAGAATAGCCGTTGATACCAGAAGCACCAGACGAGGCTGCATAAAACGCTCTGGAATAGCACCAAAGCGGCCTTTAGCCTGCGATCCCCGGAAGATTTCTGGCGAGAAGTACGTGGTTGCTGCGCGCGCTCCCCTGTTCTGTTTCTGCTGGTAGCCATTATCGACCGCTCTCTTTTTGAGCAAGATCTGCCACGAGCTGTTTAAAGACACGACCACGCTGAGCCATGCCTGTGAACTCGTCAAATGAGGAACATGCTGGTGAGAGAAGCACTACAGAACCTGGACGAGCAAGCTCTACCGCACGGTCAAAAGCTTCATGCATATGAGGCTCTTCTACCACTTCTGCATGGCTGCCAGAAACGCGGCGAAGCGCCTCTGCAAAGCGAGGACCTGCCTCTCCAAAGCAGATTGCGTATGCACAGGTAGCGGACACCTTCTGAGCAAACTCATCAAGCTCTGTGCCCTTATCGTGACCGCCAAGTAGCAAAATAACGTCTTTACCTGGGAATGAAGTTAATGATTTTTCAACTGAATCAGTGTTTGTTGCTTTGGAATCGTTAACGTACAAAACACCATTAACCGTATCAACTGGCTCAATTCTGTGCTCAAGCGGCATAAAGTCCAACAGGGCATGCCTAATAGAAACAATATCAAGTCCCAGGAATAAGCCACATGCAGCTGCAGCAAGAGCGTTGAGTGCATTGTGTGCTCCCCTAATGTGGAGTGCATCCGCTGCTACAAGCTCCATCTCTTTACCAGATAGCCTGACTACCAGCGCTCCATTGCGTACAAAAGCGGCGTTTTGCGTACCGGGATCTGTCTGAGCAAGATGGCATACGGTAATGCCGCGTGCCTCAAGGCGAGAAGACACGTCTTGGCAAAACTCATCCAAGTCAGAAACAATTGCCAGGTCATTTGCATCAAGGTTGGCAAAAATCTTCTCTTTAGCTGCTGCATACGCCTCAAGTGATCCATGCCACTCAAGGTGATCCGGCGTAATGTTTAAAAGCATCGCAACGTGAGGATGCAATTTTTGAGTAGTAGCAAGCTGGAAGCTTGAAAGCTCTGCTACAAACCAGCTCTTAAGCTTTCTCTCTGCAAGTTGGTCAGTAATAGTAAGACCAATATTGCCAACAGCGCTTGCATCAAGACCTGCATACTGCAGGATTGACGTGGTCAAACTTGTGGTAGTAGTTTTACCGTTTGTGCCGGTTATACCAATCCACTGTGAAGGACTCTCTTGATAGGCAAACTCTGGCTCGCCCATAATCTGCTTAGAAGCTGCCTTTGCACTCAAGAACAGCTCAGAGGTGTCTGGAATACCAGGAGATGCAATAGTCAGGTCAAAGGTACCCTTAACCTGATCGGAGCCGCATTGTACCTGTACGCCTAAATCTGCAAGCTCTTGGATCTTCTCGCCAACAGTAGCATCTGCGCCGCCCACAAGAGTTACGGAAGACACACGACCCTCTGGCTGCTGCAGCAAATACGTGCAGACAGAGACGCCGGTCTTACCAAAACCAAGAACACATACATTTCCAAGTGTTTCTAGAAGCGACACGCAGGCGATCCTTTCCTAGGTCAATACCTTTAATGAAGCTGGAAATACAGGGCAAAACCCAAAGCAGCAAAGGCACCAGAAATAATCCAGAACCTAAAGACTACTTTTGTCTCGTTCCAGCCAAGTTTCTCAAAGTGATGATGCAGTGGAGCCATCAAGAATACGCGCTTTTTTGTTGCTTTGTAGCTGACAACCTGAATGATAACGGACAGTGCCTCGATGATAAAAAGACCACCCATGACCAGGGAAACTACCTCGGTCTTGGTAAGAACGGCCAGAGCTGCAAAGGCAGCACCCCAGGCAAGAGAGCCGGTGTCGCCCATAAAAATACTTGCAGGATAGCTGTTAAACCACAAAAAACCAATACAAGCGCCGGCGATAGATGCAGCAAAAACAGCAAGGCTACTCTCGCCATAGCGGAAAGCTACCGCCGCCATAAAAATCATGACAACCATAACGCAGCCACCAGCCAGACCATCAAGACCGTCGGTCAGATTGACAGCGTTGGAAAGGCCTGCCATGAGCAAAAAGACAAAGAACAGGTACAGCCAAGGAATAGAAATTATGTTTCCACCTAAATTGACGGTAGTAGTGAGGATTCCCAGGTTGATTTCAAGGCCACCGGGGAACGCAATAATAGGAGTAATGCCCCAAATATTGACTGCTGCCAGGCAAAATGCCACAGAGATAGTAATGAGTCCAGCCATCTTCTGAGATGCGGTGAGGCCAAGGCTTCTTCCGTGAGCAACGGACTCAATATCGTCCAGAAGGCCCAGCGAGCCCGTAAGCAGCATAGCAGCCATAGCAAGGATGAGATCGGTGTTCCACTGGGCAAGCGCAATACAAGTCAGCACGATGCTTACCAGCATAACAACGCCACCCATAGTAGGAGTGCCCTGCTTAACCAGGTGCTGCTGAGGGCCGTCAGCGCGAACCTGCTGACCCACTCCCTCCTTCTTCATCAGTTTGATAAAGAGTGGCATTAAGACCAAAGTGATAATACAGGAGACACCAAGCGCAACAAACACCTGGTATGTTGGGTAAATAGTCTGGTAAAACATTACTCGGTAACTCCTTTTACAAATATCAAGCTGAGCAGACCTAGATGCCTTGGCGAGAAGAACGTCTCCTCGCTTCAGTACTGGTCCGAGCACGGTAAGTGCTTCGTTGACATCGCTGAACTGTTCAATTTTATCTTCCGAGAAACCCATGACACGTGCGGCTTCAACCATTTCACGCGCGGCTCCCGTGCCAACAAAGGCAACAAGGTCTGGGTTCTTAGCGGCAATGTAAGCGCCCACATAACCGTGGAGGCGCTTCTCCTCTGGTCCAAGCTCGCCAATCTCTCCGATAAGAGCAATGCGACGGCCCTCTGCAGGCATCTGCATCAAAACGTCAAGGGCTGCAGCTGTTGAGTTAGGACTTGCATTGTAAGAGTCATCAATAATTTTGGCACCGCAGGTTGCATCAAGTACCGAAAGACGCATACGAGTGGCTGGCATCTGCTCAATAGCTTCTGCTGCTGCGTCAAGGTCAAGACCAAGCGTCTCTATAGCCTCAAGCGCCAAAAGAAGGTCGTCGACAACAACGTGGCCAGGCACCTCAAGGGTTACCGTACGTGACCAGCCAGAAGCAGCACTAATAGTGGCAGTTGGAAGGCCCTCCTCGTCAAGAGTGACCTGCTGTGCGCTCATGACGTCAGCTTCTGTGGCGCCCACTGTCTTGCAAACAACGCGAGCAGGGCGAGCAAACTCATCTGCAATGAACTTGGTGTAGTCCCCTGCCGAAGCCTGAATAAGCGTAGGCTCAATTGAGCCAAATGCGCACATGCCAGAAACAATTTCTGCCTTGGCGCGCGCAATGTTTTCTCGACTGCCGAGAAGACCGATGTGGCTGGTACCAACGTTGGTAATGACCGCCACCGTTGGACGGGCAACAGAAGTAAGCCTGGTAATCTCACCGGCATGATTCATGCCCAGCTCAAGCACAAGTACCTCGGTATCTTCTGGAGTAGAAAGCACCGTGAGCGGCAGGCCAATAAGGTTGTTGTGGTTGCCGGCGGTAGCATGTACGCGACGGGTTGCGCCGATGCCACGACGAAGCATTTCTTTGGTGGTAGTCTTTCCGACCGATCCAGTTACGCCCACAACCAGCCAGTTTGGATGGGCTTCTCGCCAGGTAGTGGCAAGAGCCAGCAGAAACGCCTCACAGTCATCGTCAGCGGCTTCAAGAACGCTGACTCCTGTGGCGGCCAGGTTGTCGAGCAGATTGTCTGCTACAGGCTTAGATGCCACAACAACAGCAGCGCCTGCCTGGGCAGCAGATAAGAGATAGGAGTTTCCATTGACCTTCTCGCCAGCGAAGGCCACGAAGAGCGAGCCTTCCTGGACCTCGCGAGAGTCAATGACGGCTGCGCCCGCAACCTCGCGGGTTCCGCGGCGGAGCAGTCGTGCATTTGTAGCTGCGACTATCTGTTCAACCGAAAGCTTAACCATGAGCTCTCCTAGTTATTGGTTGGTTGAATATTAAGGCGTGTAGCTGCGTCTTTTGCAAATTGCGAGAAGACCACAGCAGCAGATTGTGATGCAAGCTGGTGGGTATCGTTAAGACCAACGTAAACCATCAGGTCAGATTCTGAAGGGTTCACGATACCGCAGAAAGAGGCAACAAAACCGGAATTCTCGCCGTATGAGCCGGTTTCTTCCACAACCTGCTGGCCGGTACCTGTTTTACCAGCAACGGTGTAGCCATAAATACCTGCGCGAACACCGGTGCCCTCTTTGACAACAGTAGTCATCATGTCAAGCTCGGCTGAAGCTGTGGAAGCAGAAATAACGTCTTTAGTAGGCCAGGTGACCTCTTGTCCGCCCTTAGAAACCATAAAGTGTGGAGTTACCATAGTTCCCTTATTGGCGACAGCAGTGTATGCGCGAACAACCTGGATAAATGGAATTGCAAGGCCCTGACCAAATGCCATGTTTCCACCAGTTGGGCCTTCATATTCGTCCAGAGAGCGGACAATTCCTGTGGCCTCACCTGGGAAGTCAATGCCTGTGGCGTGTCCAATGCCGAACTTGTCAATTCCTGCCGCAAAGCGCTCATCACCTATGAGCTGCGTCTCAAGGAAGGCCATACCAACGTTAGAGGAACGCCTGAGCATCTCTCTTACGCTCATGTCCATGGCGCCGGTACGCCAGTCGTCGTCGGTTACCTTGTTATCGCCAACCTTAAGCTCGGTTGGGATATTGAAGGTTGAATTTGGACCAAAGAGGTTGTTATCTATACCAATTGAGGTAGTGATTACCTTAAATACGGAGCCTGGCTCATAGATACTTGAGACAAGCTTGAGGTTGAGGGATTCGTAGTCAACGCCGTTATCGCTCTTAAAATCTGGCAGAGGGTACGAGGCAGCGGCATAGATTTCTCCGGTACGAGGATTCATGGCCATGATTGAGCCGCCCTGCTGGGCCTCAAAATCTTTACTGCGGCAGTAAGCTGCTCTTCCGCCTTCTTCTGCAACTCAATATCAATGGAAAGAACAATATCCTGACCGTTTTGTGCCTCAGTGATGTTTGAAGTACCGCCCGCAATTGGCGTACCACCAGCGCCGGTCTCAACAATCATGTGGCCATTAGTACCTGCAAGGATATCGTTGTAGTAATACTCAAGGCCAGAAGCGCCCTCGTTGTCTGCGTTTACAAAGCCCAGAATCTGAACGCCAACGTTGCCATAAGGATAGACACGCTTGGTGTTATTAACAAAATAGACACCCTTGAGGTTTTTCTCGTCAAGTGCTTTTTCAATCTTAGAAGCGGTATCAGTGTCAACACGACGACGCACATAAACAAAGGTGGTGTCTTGCTGCAGGTCTCCAAGGTAGTCTGAAGGGCTTCCGCCTAGAAGCGAGGCAAAAACCTGAGCTACGGTGCTTGCGTCTTTAATCTCTGAAGGATTGGCATAGATGTCTTTGCAGTCAACGCTCATGGCTAAGACATTGCCGTTGCGGTCATAAATGGTGCCGCGACGAGCGTGCAAGACAATGTCATTGGTGCGGTTATTCTCGGCGCCCTTTGTAAGATCTGCTGCCGTAAAGATTTGCAGCCAAGCAAGCCTAAGAACAACAATTGCCACCATAATGGCCATAGCAGCCGCTACGCGACGGAGTCTACCTTCAGGGCCAACACCATCCGAGCCACCGCTGCTACCACGATGACCACGAAAATGCACACGAGAGGCCTCGTCGTACGAGGCCTCAGGAGTTTTTCTGCGCGATGCGCGAGTATGTCGATTCTGCGTACTCACAACGTATATTTTACGCCTAAGCGTTGTTGTTTACATCTACAACAGGGCGATTTGTCTCAAGAGTCATACCGTAATTCTGAGTAGCAATACGCTCAATGCGTGTAGTGCTTGCAAGCAGAGAGCGAGAAACGCGCAGGGAATCGTTAGTTGCAGTTGTTGCGCGCATTTCATTTCTGATGACGTTGTTAGCCTGAAGAGTTGAAACCGTAGCGGTAGAGATACCAATACGGACAACACCAAGTGTCAGGAAGAGTGCTGCAGCAACAGCAATAGCTTGACACGCTGGATAAACTGGCTGCTTACGCCACGGCGAGCATCAGCATCAAGGCCGCCACCAGGGACAACCTCAAAAGATGTGCGAGTGCTCTGTTCAGGAGCGTACTCATGCTCAAACTGAGTTGTGCGTGCTACAGCTTCTGATCCGTAACGTGCCATTAAACTTCAATCCCTTCAAAAACTTCTTAACAACAAGCAACAAGTGCTATGGGGTACTTCATTTCTCTGGGTCGCGTTTAACCGCTACCCTCATCAGGGCACTTCTCGCCCTTGGGTTGCGCTCAATCTCTTCTGGAGTTGCCACAAGAGGTTTGCGCGTAATCACGTCAACTATCGGCACTTGACCGCACATACAAACCGGAAGGTCTGGCGGGCAGATACAACCTTGGCTGAGCTCGGAGAACACGTGCTTGACAATGCGATCTTCAAGCGAGTGGTACGAGATAACGCAAATCCTGCCTCCTGGATTAGCCCAGGCAATTGCACAGCGTAGTCCGCGCTCCAAACCTCAAGCTCGTGGTTTACTTCAATACGAAGTGCTTGGAACGTCTTTCTGGCGGGATGTCCGCCGTGACGACGCGCTGCTGCGGGAATTGCTGCCTTGATTACCTCAACAAGCTCAAGCGTCGTTTGGATGGGACGCTTTTCTCGCGTTTGTACAATGCGTCGTGTAATGCGTGAGGCAAATTTCTCGTCTCCGTAAATTCGAAGGATTCGGGCGAGGTCGGCTTCGTTGTAGGTGTTGATGACCTCTTGTGCAGTTGGAGTTTGTTTGCCCGGGTCCATTCTCATATCCAACGGGGCATCTTCGTGGTACGAAAAGCCTCGCTCTGGGATATCAAGCTGAGGAGAAGAAACACCAATGTCAAAGAGGAAACAGTCAACTCCGGGGACTTCTGCAGAGACGAGAAGTTCATCGAGGTCGCCAAAGTTTCCCTTAAGCGGCAAACTCCGCGTTTGGTACTTCTTGCTTCAGGCGAGCAGCTGCTGCTTGATGAGCCATTGCATCCTGGTCAATTCCAATGGAAAGACCGTCTGGAGCAATCAGCTTTGCCATCTCTACGGTGTGACCCGCTCCTCCCAAGGTGCAGTCGCAAACAACTTCACCTGGCTTGGGGTCCAGCTCGCGCAGCACTTCTGCAAGCATTACTGGTTGGTGCCGATATTCGACTTTCAAGTTACCGTCTTCTACCTTCACGATCTTCTCGCCTCACTAGGCGCCAAAGATGAGGTCCTCGAGCGTTGCAACGCGGTCATCTGCCGAGAAGAGGCTGTTCCACTTGTTGGTGTTCCAAATCTCAAAGTGGTCGCCGTTACCGACAATAGTGACGTCGCGGTCAAGCTGGAGCTTCTCCCTAGCCTGTGGATCGGACTCGTCAATCTTTCCCAGAGCAACGCGGCCGGCCGAGTCAATGTCGACGGTTGTTGCTGCTGCGTTCAGCATGCGAAGTGCTGTGACGTCGTCGCGGTTCCTTGGGTTGAGGTTCAGACTTGCAATCCAACCCTCATACGCCTCAGGTGAGTAGCCGTAAAGCGCGTCCTGTCGACGGAGCAAGATGACAACATCGCCAAGCTGCTTGCGCTGAGCTGCAGGAAGAGTCACGCGAATCTTGGAGTCCAGCGAGCGCTGATACTGACCAGTAAGCATGTCTCCCCCCCTTTCACGTTGGCGCCCCTTGCCGCGCGGGCTGTGTTTGTGTTGTGTGTGCGCGGCAATGCTTGGGCATAGTCCGTCGATTGAACGTGAAATAAATATAACTCATTCCGACACTTAGACACACTAGAAAACACTTTACAACACCAAGTATTTTTCTTATGGTCTAGCTGGGGTTTAACGTATATGCAAATTGATAAAGCAAGACCACAATATGTAGTGTTTAAAAAAATCCGAACTACAAAAGAACGGATTTTCTTAGTCTCAGACACGATTTATTAAATTTTTTATGAAGTGAAAATTTTTGAGGAAATTGTGGTGAACTCGTGGCGAAAATCACACGTCACTCAAACAAAGCCTCCACCTTGCTTTTACGCAGTCACCACTTTGCCCCACACCTGTCCCACGCTTGTCCCACGCTTGCGTCAAGCGCGCTTATTTGTCGGCGTGAACGTGAGCTCTTGGATGAGCCTCAAGGTACACGTCTCTAATGTGCGACCTATCTACGTGCGTATAGAGCTGCGTGGTTGAAATATCAACGTGTCCCAAAGCTCCTGCACCGAGCGAAGATCAGCGCCACCCTCTAGAAGGTGTGTGGCAAAACTGTGGCGCAGTGTATGAGGATGCAAACCTTCAATCCCCACTACCCTGCCGTAATTTGCCACCAGTTTATGTACCGACTGGCGAGAAATACGTCCACCCCGAGCGTTTACAAACACCTCAGACACCTGACCGTGCTTAAGCAAAAGCGAGCGAGCCTCATAAAGATATGTTTTAAGTGCACGATGCGCAGAGCCCAACACAGGGACTACGCGCTCTTTGGAACCCTTACCAAAAACACGCAAAAGTTCATCTTCTAGAAGGACACCTCGTACCTCAAGATCGCAAAGCTCAGACACACGAAGCCCACACCCATACAGCAACTCAAGTATGGCTCTATCTCGAATGCCTAGGGGCGAATTAGGAAATGGCTGATCAAGCAGCTCTTCTGCCTTCTCTTGAGAGATAACATCAGGAAGCCTTTGAATTCTTGCTGCGGTAGGTAAATCTTCAGCTGGAGATGACTCACAAATTTGCTCAGCAGCCATAAACTTGTGGAAGTTTCTAAGTGCCGCAGTGTGGCGCTCAACCGAAGCTGGAGCCATACCTAAATCTCTGAGAGAGCCAATGTATTCTTCCACATCAGAGCGAGTTACCTGGTTGGGCAAAGTAATCTTTTTGCCACTCAACCAGAGTAGATAACCCTCTAAATCTCTAGTATAGGCATCAAGCGTATTTACAGAAAGACCTCGCTCAACAGCAACGTACGCTAAAAATTCTGTACGCGCCTGAGCGAGGTCCATAAGTAATCTTCCCTACTAAAGGCTCTAATTAAAGAGTCTGATTTACATCATGACGGTCAACGCCCTCATGATGAGCAATTGCTGCACGTGCAAACTCACGGAACAAAGGTGCAGGATGAGTTGGACGGCTCTTAAACTCTGGGTGTGCCTGGCTAGCAACAAACCAAGGGTGAACAGACTCTGGAAAGCTCAATCATCTCTACAAGGCGATCGTCTGGAGAAACACCAGAAACTACCAGACCAGCCTCAACAAGCTGATTACGGAATACGTTACTTACCTCATAGCGATGGCGGTGACGCTCGTAAACCAAGTTGTTGCCATATGCCTCATAGGCAAGAGTTCCCTCAACAACCTTACAAGGATAAGAGCCAAGGCGCATGGTGCCGCCCTTGTCAGTAATATCCTCTTGATCAGGCATAAGATCAATAACAGGATATGGAGTATCTGGACCAAACTCTGCTGAATTTGCGCCCTCCATACCACAGACATCTCGAGCAAACTCAGTAACAGCCATCTGCATACCAAGGCAGACACCAAGGTAAGGAATCTTGAGTTCACGAGCACGGCGAATAGCAACCATCTTGCCTTCTACGCCGCGAAGACCAAAGCCGCCAGGAACCAAAATACCGTCTGCACCAGCAAGCTCCTGCTCTACATCTTCTTCTGTCAGCTCTTCACCATTTACCAGGCGGATATCAACATGTCTGCCGTAGAAATACCAGAGTGATGAAGTGCCTCAATAACAGAAAGGTAGGCATCAGGAAGCTGCGTATACTTGCCGACAACATAAATTCTTGTTGTATCTTCAAGTGCATTTGCCTTATGCATAGCAGTAGTAAATGCCTCCCAGCCGCCAAGATCACTTGGACGAACCTCAAGACCAAGACGCTCAAGTACCTTCTTGTCAAATCCCTGCGCTGCCAAGTGTGCTGGAACATCGTAAATTGAAGGCAAATCGTTGTTCTCAAAAACACAATCTGCATCAACGTCGCAGAAATTAGCGATTTTCTCGCGAATAGATTCATCCACAGAATGGCTAGAACGGCAGACGATAAAGTCTGGTTGAATACCAAGGGAGCGAAGCTCTTTTACGGAGTGCTGCGTAGGCTTAGTCTTAACCTCATGAGCTGCTGCAATATAAGGAACAAGACTTACATGAATAATAGCAACGTTGCTTGCGCCACGCTCTTTTCTAAACTGGCGAATTGCCTCAACAAAAGGCTGTGACTCAATATCGCCAATGGTGCCACCAAGCTCTGTGATGACTACATCTGCGTTAGTAACCTCTTCAATGCGAGCAAAACGAGCTTTAATTGCATCAGTTACATGAGGGATTACCTGGACTGTACCACCAAGGAAGTCTCCAGCGCGCTCACGCTGAATCAAAGACTGGTAAATAAGACCAGTAGTGAAGTTAGACTCCCTGGTAAGATTCTCATCAATAAAGCGCTCATAATGGCCAAGGTCAAGGTCAGTCTCTTTACCATCTTCGGTAACAAAAACCTCACCATGCTGGAAAGGACTCATAGTACCTGGGTCAACATTGAGATAAGGGTCAGCTTTTTGCATCATGACCTTATAGCCACGAGCCTTAAGAAGTCGGCCGAGAGATGCAGCAGTGATTCCTTTTCCAAGAGAGGAAACAACGCCACCTGTTACAAATATGTGCTTGGTCATGGATTACTCCCGTAGGTAAGATTAGCCAATTACATTTCTACGGGTCTTTATATTATTCCGCTTTGAGGCCCATAGAGACGAGAAATTTAATCTCCAAACAAATACATTGTTATGTCCATGTAATTCTGAAATCTAGTGAGCTTCTGTGAGCAGTTCATGCGCGTGTGCTAAAGAAGTCTCAGTTATTGAGCCCGATAGCATGCGTGCAATCTCTTCTTCTCTCTGAGTACCAGAAACCTCTGTAAGTGAAGTTACAGGAAGTGCGTTATGTTCTTCTGTCTTAGACACTACATAATGTTTTGAAGCCATAACAGCAACCTGAGGCAAGTGAGTTACCACAATCACCTGATGTGTCTTAGCAAGCTGCGCTAAAACCTCTGCAAGAGCAACGGCAGTAGCTCCACCAACGCCGGCGTCAACTTCATCAAATACAAGCGTATCGCAGTCGTCAGACTCTCCTAGAACCACTTTACACGCGAGCATAACGCGAGAAACCTCACCGCCAGAGGCAATTTTTCTAAGAGGGCGTGCTGTCATTTGAGTTGAAGGCTTATACATAAGCTCAATCTTTGTGGAACCGACTTTATTCCACTGCTCAAAAGGAAGATCTTCAAAGTTGAGTTCAATCTGAGCTGAGCCCATCTGCAAATGACTCATTTGCTTATTGACTGCATCACAAAGTTTTGGAGCTGCAGCTACACGAACCTTTTTAAGTGCCTGAGCCTTAAGAATAAGGGTATCTTTTGCAGCATCTACCGCAGCCTGTGCCTCACGAACAAGCTTTTCTGTGTCTCTGGTTACCTCGAGAAGGTTTTGAGCAGTCTGGTATTTCTTAAATACGTCTTTCATACCAGGGCCGTACGTTCTCATAAGACCCTGAAGACGAGCCATGCGACTCTGCATCTCTTCAAGAGCTTCTTCATCAAATCGAGAGATCCTACATAACTTCTGAGCTCTGAAGAAACATCTTCAATCTCTATAAGAGCACTTGAGAGAGACTCTGCATAAGAACCTAGCGTAGCATCAAACGTTGAAGCATTTTGAAGCATCTGAACCGCATCAGAGAGTGAATCAATGACGCCCTCATCGCTTGAGAGTACCTCATGTGTTCCTCCTGCAGCTTGAAGGAGAGCCTCTGCGTGCTCAAAGCGAGGAAGTTGCTCCTCTAAGTCTTCTAGCTCTCCTTCTTTAGGAGAGACCTCATCAATTCTTTGGACAAGAAATGCTGCTTCATCAATTTTTGCATTGCTTGACTGACTTACTTCAATAACCCGCCGAAGCTCGGTAACCGCAGCATGGTAAGCATGCAAGGCATCTATATACTCTGTCTGATAAGACTGAATGTCTGAGCCAATCCATGCGTCCAGCATGCTGACATGATTCTTTACATCAAGCAATCTTTGATGCTCATGCTGTCCACACAAATCAATTGACGTTCCAATGCCTCCAGCCAGCTCTTTAACTGATGCCATATGGCCATCAATCTCTACTCTACCTCTACCGTCAGCAGAGACTTTTCTAGAAACCACTACTCCTTCTTGATCTTCTGGAGAGGTAAAGAAACGCGCTTCAACCCTAAGGGCATCCGTTCCTTCTCTGACTGCAGAAGCATCTGCACGCTCACCAACTAAGAGCTTAATAGAAGATAAAAGAGCAGTTTTACCAGCACCCGTCTCTCCTGTTAAAACTGTTAAACCTGAGGCGGGAGCAAGAGAAGCATCTTCAATAAGTGCAACATTTTGCACGCGAAGTTCATCAAGCATATATGACCTGCTTACTGACCAGTTTTACCGTAAAACACGCGAGAAACTGAACGATAGAAACTATCAGCGCTTCTATCAAGCAGAATGATATCTCCTGGTCCACGGCTAATACGGGCTTTGGTAGCCATACCCTCCTCTGGATGCTTGATGTTTTGTCCATCAGAGAAGAAGTGGCATGGTGCAGGCCTATCTTTTGACATGGTGATTTCAACCACATCAGAAGGTGAAGTAAGAAATGCGCGAGCCAAAATAGTATGTGGTGCGATTGGCACACAAACCATTCCTGAGAACTCTGGTGTAACAATAGGACCACCAGCAGCAAGAGCATAACCAGTAGATCCAGTTGCTGTACTAACTACAAAGCCATCTCCGCGGAGCTTATCAATATGATTGCCCGATACAGAAACTGTAAACTCAACCATATCGCCCGCTCCACCTCTGGAAACAGCAAAATCATTGAGCGAGAAGGTCTTCTCGATATAAGTTTCTCCAGATGGAAGCTCATATTCTGTTTCTATAGCAAGCGTTGCTCTTCTAGAAACGTGGAGCTCTCCTGCAAGGGCGTCAGCTACCATCTCAATCATTTTGTTAGGGGTTGCGCTGGTCAAAAAGCCAAGGTGACCGTATGAAATACCCAGGATTGGAATTTCTGAATACTCAACAATTTTGGCAGCTCTCAGAAGTGTTCCATCTCCACCAAGAGAAATAACAAGCTGACAGTCAGAGCAGTCTATAACTTTATCTGGGAACAACTTTTTATCGTGTGCCCACTGGACATCACATCCCTGCTCAAAAAGCCATTCTTCAAGTTCACGTGCACCAGAAACAGCAACTTCTCTTGAATAATTTGGAACAAGAAGTACCTTCACGCAAACCACTCTCCCGATTTTGCTTGACTGCACAACTGAAACAGTTAAACGTCTGATTCGATGTACTTAGTATACCTAAAAAAACCACGAACAATACCACAAAAATAGAACATTAGTTCTATTTCACTATTTCTACAGAATGATTCAAAACCACTGAAGCAAGATCTAAATCATGCGAACCTGCCCCAAGCTGCCCAAACAGCAAATATTCCACATTACCCTTAGCACCATGAATAGGACTCTCACATGCGCCCAAAGGACCCATATGAGCTTCTTTGAACGCATCGGCAACCTTTTGCAACGTATGTAGGCGCACGGACGAATCAGTCACAATGCCGCCCTCGCCCACTTCTTCTCTCTTAGCTTCAAACTGCGGTTTGACCAGCGTAACAAAAACTCCTTCAGGAGCTAGAACATCCAAGACAGAGGGAAGAATTGACAGGATTGAAGTAAACGATACGTCGCACACCGCCACATCAAAGACGTGAGAATAACCCAATTCCGGCAGCGAAGTTATATTTGTTCGTTCTAGCAGTTCAACCCTACTATCGTTTCTTAGCGACCAATCAAACTGCGCATAGCCAACATCAACTGAGGTAACCGAAGCAGCTCCATTTTGAAGCAGGCAATCGGTAAAACCACCAGTTGAACAGCCAATATCTAAGCATTTTTTATGTTGTGCCGTAAAATCAAAAACTTCAAAGGCGCGCTCGAGCTTAAGCCCGCCTCTACTCACGTACGGAATAGCGCCTTTTACATGCAGAAATACTCCCTCAGGAACAAGCTCTCCTGCTGAGGTCAGTCTTCTATCGCTCGTAGAAACATCGCCCGCAAGAATTGCGCGCAGCGCAGCCTGAGTATCTTTGAAAAATCCTTGCCTAACCAGCTCTTTATCAAGCCTTTGGCGAGAAACACGTTGAGCCACTAGTGCTCATCGCTTTCTGAAACTGCATCATCAGACGACGTTTCATCTGCGGCTGAAGCCTCAGCCTGCTCATCAGAAGTCTGCTCATCAGAAGCAGCTTCTTCGTTGGACGCTTCTCCTGCAGCCTGAGCCTGAACCAGACGCTCTTCCTCTTCTGGCGTAAACTCTGTGGTGTCAACCATGTTGACAGCCTTTGAGCCTAGAGCAATTGCCTCATCAAAGAGGTCAAGAGAATGCTCCAGCGAGACGTTTTTATCGCGAACTTGATCAACAATTGAATCAAGTCTTGCGGTTATCTGGTCAAAGCTCTGATATTCAGACGTATCGATTTTTGCCATGACTACTCTGCATCTTCCACAGAGCTCTCTGGCTCTTCTTCAGAAACGTCTTGCTCAGCAGACTGCTTATGGCACAGAGAATAAATGTCTTCTCCAGCCTCAATGTCATCAACAATACGACCAAGAACGCCGTTAATAAAGCGAGGAGAATCATCGCCGCAGTAAGCGCGAGCAAGGTCAACCACCTCGTTAATAGCAACAGCTACATCAACCTCAGGAACCTCAAGAATCTCGTAAAGAGAAATTCTTAAGAGATTGCGGTCTACGGAAGGCATGCGATCAATTGCCCAGTCTTTTGAGTAAGCAGCAATAATGTCATCAAGATCATATCTAATGCCATCTGCTCCTACTGCCAGCGACTGCGCATACTCATCAAGAGGTCCCTCGGAGAGCGTGTAGTCTCCGTCAAGGACCTCAAGAACACTGCGATTAGTGGCTTCAGCCTGGAATAAAAGCTGTAGTGCTTGGCTGCGGGCGCGGGTACGTCCAAAAAACTTAACGCTCAAGCCTACTCCTTAGGAAAAACAAGGCTGTCAATGTAAACATCAACGGAAGCAATGCTGACACCAATCTGCTCATTTACAGCAGTTGCAACAGCAAGCCTTACCTCAGATGCAAGCTTTGTAAATGGGTAGCCATAGAAAAACGGTAAGGTGAACTCCAAGATGGAGCTGACCATTCTCTACGCCTGCCTCTACAGCCTTCTCTGGAGCAAGGCTTCTGCTGGTAAAGACGTTAATAAGGTTGGATGCCAGGGTATCGTTTCCGCCAACGGAGGCAACACCTTCAACACTTCCAGCTGCGCCGGAGACAACCGTTGAAATTACATCTTTTGAGATGCCGATGCCTGCTATACGAAGCTCTGTTTCAGCCATGTCTACCCCCTAAAAAGACAAACTGTCTTTGAAATAATTACTCAATACTGTTGGGTGCCAATGCACCCAAAGAGAATACACTAAACGCGAGAAACAAACTTGCCGTCGCGAGTGTCAACCTTAATGCGCTCACCCTGGTTCAGATACATTGGAACCTGAAGAGTTGCACCGGTCTCAATAGTTGCTGGCTTAGTACCACCCTGAACGGTGTCGCCCTTGAAGCCTGGATCGGTCTCAGTAATCTCTGCCTCAATGAACATTGGAGGCTCAACGCCAAGAAGCTCAGTGTCTGCATAGAGAAGCTGTGCGTTATCGTTCTCCTTGAACCAGACGCTCTTCTCGCCAATAAAATCAGCAGGAACAGCTACCTGATCGTAAGTCTCGTTGTCCATGAAGTAGAAGGACTCGCCGTCGTTGTAGAGATACTGCATCTCTTTGGTGAGCAGAAGAACGTTCTCAAACTTGGTACCAGCGTTGCAGGTCTGATCAATAACGCGGCCAGAACGAAGGTCACGAATCTTATAGCGGACAAAAGCGCCGCCCTTACCTGGCTTTACGTGCTGGAACTCAACGATGGTGTAGTACTTATCGTTAATCTTAAGGCCAAGGCCGTTCTTAAAATCTGCGGTGCTGATAGTTGCCACGTCTAACTCTTTTCACTCGATAAAGTCGCGAGAAGAACGTGAATTTTCAAACTACCCGCGACACGTATATGCATGTTGGATTTTATCAGTTTCACGCCTTCCGTGCTGGCGGCTCTTGTGAAAATGCAAAATTTGCTTACTTCTTTTTAATAAAACTCTCTTTAATAAGGCGAGGAAGCTGTGGAATTGCCATAAGTCCGTGCTTAAAAACAAACCAGAAGTTTGGAGAACGCACGAGTTTCTCCTCCCCTATATAGGCGCGAATTGCCCTCAGTGTTGCCTTGTTGTCTCGCGTAGAAAACGAATAATTACCATTGCTTTTAGTAAAAATGGCAAAGCGAGAAATGCTTTTGGTACGTCCCATAACTGAGGCGGCCACATGATCTATCTGATCCCAGGGAATCTGGATGTAATCTTCGGGATTTTTCTGGTTGTAGAACTCAAAGGCCTTATTGCCAATAAGGATATCGCCATACGTAGCTAGCCCATGGAATGACGTTGCCTTTGCGGTGAAATCGACCGTACTGTTTTGAGACTGAGCCATACAATCCTTTCAAAAAATGGGTCGCACCCATTATAGAGCGCGACCCATATTAGTGCGACTTTAAGTACTAGAACGTACTCTTACTCATTACATAAAGCCAAGGAGTCGACCAATAATACCAACGGCAAAGAGAGCCAGGATGATAGCAATTGGAGAGACCTTCTTCTTAAGCAGTGAGCAGCAAAGCAGTGTCAGACCAACAGCTGCCAGTCCAGGAACAAGCGAGTCAAGGTTGGACTGAAGCGTAGTTACCTTCACTGGATCAAGACCGTTTGGTCCAAGAACAGAGTAAGCTTCAAAGCCTGATACATTCCGTCTACTCCTGAAGGAATGCTTGTCCAATCAATGTAAGCGCCTGCCTGCTGAGGAATGGTAGAAACAACTGGGGTAAATGAAATTGAAACCCAACGCTGTACCAGGGCACCAATGATAAACATACCAAGAATAGAAGCACCCTCAGTAATCTTGCCCAGCATTCCGCCAGAAAGATCGGAAGAAATTGAAGCGCCTGCCTTGTAGCCAAACTCCTGGGTGTACCACAGGAAGGAAAGGCGGATGACGTTCCACAGAACAAAGAAGAGAATAGGGCCAAGTGCAGAACCACCAGCGGCAATAGATGCGCCGAGTGCTCCAAGAATTGGACGGACGGTAAACCAGAAGACTGGGTCACCAACACCGGCCAGAGGGCCCATCATGCCTACCTTAACGCCCTGAATTGCAACGTCGTCAATAGGCTCACCGTTAGCACGTCCCTCCTCCAGTGCAAGGGTAACGCCCATGACTGGTGCAGAAACATAAGGGTGAGTGTTGTAGAACTCAAGGTGGCGCTTAAGAGCTGCTACCTGATCTTCTTTGTTTGGATAAAGCTTTTTGATGGCTGGAATCATTGAGAATGCCCAACCACCGTTCTGCATACGCTCGTAGTTCCAAGAACCCTGAAGGAACTGATGACGAAGAGCAACAGACATGCGGTCTTTCTTAGAAAGCTGAATCTTATTCTCCATTAGTTTCACGCTCCTTCAGAATTAGTAGTTGTCAATAATATCGCCGAGTGGATCGCCTGATCCACCACCTGCGCCGCCACCCTGCTTAGCAAGGTCTTTAAGACCAATGTAGAGAATAGCAAGGCAGACACCAATAACACCAAGAGCAATAAGGGTGAGCTGGTTAATAGCAGCAAAGACAAAGCCAAGTGCAAAGAATGGCCAAACCTCGCGAGTAGCCATCATGTTAATGACCATTGCGTAACCAACAGCAGCAACCATGCCGCCGCCAACTGCCATACCGCCAGTGAGCCACTTTGGCATTGCGTTCAGAGCGTCAGTGACAATAGCTGGGTCAATGAAGCAAAGAGCAGCTGCAGGAACAGCAATACGTGCGCCCTGCATGAGGATAGCTACAATGTGCCAACGCTCGATTGCAGCAAAATCGCCCTTCTCGGCAGCTGCATCCATTGCGTGGACAATACCAGTTGCAATAGTACGAGCAATCATGGTGAGGAACAGGCCTGCTACGGACAGAGGAATTGCAAGTGCAATAGAGGTGTTAATAGCAGCGGTGGTGTCAGTATCTCCACCATTCAGTGCCAAAACCATGATGATTGCAGATGCGACAGATGCCAAAGCTGCGTCTGGAGCAACTGCAGCTCCGATGTTTGCCCAACCAAGAGCAATCATCTGAAGAGAACCGCCAAGGATAATTCCCTCGGCAGGATGACCAGTCACAAGGCCAATTAGTGAGCAAGCAACCAGGGGCTGGTGGAACTCCCACTGGTCAAGAATACCTTCCATGCCAGCGAGAAGAGCAACAATTACGACAAGCAGTATTGTGATAGGTGTCATTTCTACCTCCTTCTAGTTACTTACGGGCGCCAAGCTCGGACTTAGCTTTTTTAAGCATTGCCTCAAAGTTCTCTGCGCTGTCTGCAGGAACCTTACGAACATCAAACGTTGTACCGCACTCGCGGATGGCCTCAAGGGTCTTTACGTCGTCCTCATCCATAGCAACTGCGTTGGTAACAACAACTTTGCCAACAGAGTGAGCCATAGAACCAAGGTTTGCCTCTTTGATTTCTACGCCACCCTCAATTGCGCGAAGCATATCTTGAGGAGTCTCAAACAGAAGCATTGCCTTGGTATTACCAAAACGAGTGTCGTGAGCAATCTCAATAATCTTCTTAATAGGAACAACGTGGACATGTACTCCTGGAGGAGCTGCTTGAACAATCATGGTCTTGCGGAGCTCATCTTGAGCAACACCATCAGAGCAGACAATAATGCGGTCTGGCTTGGTCATCTTTGTCCACGTAGTTGCAACCTGACCATGCAGAAGACGGGTGTCAATACGTGCAAGCACAATCTTAAGCTTGCCGTCACCAATAACAGTACCCGCAGGAATTGCACCCTGAGGTGCTGCTGGAGCAGCAGGAACATCAGTAGGAGTTGCCTCTTGTGGCTCAAGCTCTTCTGGCTTAATTTTGACGCCCATACGAGCTTCAGAGTAAATCTCTTTTGCTACCTCGGCGGCGGTATCTACGCCAAGGCGAGAGCCATATGCTGCAATAAGCATTGGGAGGTTAAGGCCAGTAACGGCAACCCAATCCTCTTTACCCTCTTCCTCAAGAACGCGAGAAATCTGGTTAAAGGGGGTGCCACCCCATAGGTCAACCAAGAACAAGACATGCTCTTGATCTTCAAGCGTGGCAATTGCGTCGAGAATCTTCTGATGCAGGTCATCTGGGCCCATATCAGGAGTAAGCGTTACAGCTACAACGCCTTCCTGTGGTCCAAAAATCATGCTGCCAGAATCTTTGATGCCCTCGGCAAATTTGCCATGGCTGGCTAGAACGATACTAACCACTTCTACCTCCTTCTTTCTCACCTAATAAAACAAATGAAACTGTAGACATAACAATGAAAAAACATTTACTTTTCTGATTTTATTACATATATCTGAAGCGTGTCTTCACTAACCTAACTCTTTTTAGATTTTTTAGGTTGTATAAGCCAATTTTAGAGCGAGAAGACCTTCTCGCCCTAAAGGTGAACAAAAAATACGGCCAGAAACCTAAAGCTTCTGGCCGTAAAAATTCTGTATATCGCGTCTAGTTAGCAGCCAACAGACACAAGGTCGTGCGTGGACTGAGTAAAGACATCGTAGCCGTCCTCAGTAACAACGCCAAAGTCCTCAAGGCGGATACCAAACTTGCCAGGCAGGTAAATGCCAGGCTCATCGGTAACAACTGAACCTGCTGCAATAACCTTGTTCCAACGAGGATTGAAGAAGGGGCGCTCATGAATCTCAACGCCAACACCGTGGCCAAGGCCGTGGCCAAAGTACTCACCGTAGCCAGCCTCAGAGATAACCTTAACTGCAAGGTTATGAATATCAGAACCAGTTACACCTGCATGAATAGCTGCTGCGCAAGTTTCGTTTGCCTTGCGGACAACGTCAAAGACATGCTGCTGCTCCTCGGAAGGTGCGCCAACAACAACAGTACGGGTCATATCTGAGTGGTAATCCAGGTAACCTGCACCGTAGTCCATAACAATCATGTCGCCTGTCTGAACTACGCGCTCACCTGGCTGTGCATGAGGATTAGCACCATTAGGACCAGAAGCAATGATGGAATCAAAGGACAGGGCATCTGCACCGTTAGAGAGCATGTAGTTCTCAAGCTCTGCGCGAATCTGCTGCTCAGTAAGACCTGGCTTAATGTACTTGCAGATGTGGAGGAACGCCTTGTCAGTAATTGACTGAGCGTGCTTCATAAGCTCAATTTCAGCTGGGTCTTTAACAATACGCAGCTCAGCAATATCACCATGCATGCGTGGAAGCAAAGCAGCAACAGAACGATCGCGCAATGCCTGCTCAAGGCCATCAAAGAACGCAAGATCAACGGTGTCCTCAATAGCAACTACGCGAGCACGAGCCTCAGCAATATGAGCGGCAACCCACTCGGTAGGAGTAGCGACTTCCTGGTCAAACTTCCATGGAGAATCAGCACCAAGGCGCTCCAGGAATGTGTTGTAGTAACGAGAGTCAGTGTGCATGAAGAGCCCATCCTGCGTAATAAATGCAGTATGTGCCTGCTCAAAGTCAAAGACACGCTCAGCGTCAGTCAACCAACGAAGGTCTGGGTTGTGACGTAGAACAACAGCGTCGTAACCCCTCTGAGCCATTACCTCGCGAAAGCGCGCAACGCGCTTTGCTGCTGCCTGTAAATCTGCCATTTCAAATCCCTTCTCGAGATGTTTACAACAAAGAGTTGCACCTAGTGGAGCCGCATCAGCAAACAGGCTCCTTACTGCAAGATGCGGCGCTTTAATGCGAAGCGTGAGCCTCACACCAAGCGCGGGCATGCTCGGCGAGAAGTTCCTCGTCGACCGATGCTAATCTTACCCTTCCAATAGACATTGGAATCGGCAACATAAAACGATTAGTAGAATGGAAACATTCTTGTTTGAGCGCTTCGATAAGCTGCTCAGAAGTAATGTCACAGGTAACAAAACCAATATTCAAGCGCTCAAGAATCTCGTCTTGGGCAAGCATATCGTCAAAAGAAAGCGAGTCTTTAGCTACTGCAATTCTTGCCGAGAAACGCAGCGCGTCTGCATAAAGTGCAGAAAGAGGCTGATCAGCTGGGATGAGCGGGCGAAGTGCCTCCACAAAAACCCAACCGTAAGGGACAGACTGCTGAATAGCAATAGCGGAAGAATCAGAGAGACGGCCACGGGTCTTAGTAGACTCTGCCAGCTGCTCTGCAACTATATCGGCAACTCCAGAGGAGAGGTTATCTGCTCTATCCCAAATGCGTCCAAACTCCGCCTCGTTATCAGACATAGCCGTTGCAACCATACATACCTGGGCAACCTTAGCGCTGTCATCGCAAAGATCCATAACCTCAAGATCTGCAAAGCAGAAACGAGCACAAGGCTTAGTGGTAACAAGACGCTGATGCTCAGCGTCAGTATCAAGCGCGCGAGGAGTAATGGACGAGACAATAACAGCTGCTAGATCAAGCGGAACAGTAGCAAGGGAGACTCCCCCACACCACTTGTTTGCCACGTGGTTAGCAAGAGAAATGACGCCCTCGTGGCCCACGGCAACTACTAAATCATCAGCTGTCAGGTGCATTTCTGCCAAAGCAGACAATACCTGTGCCTCAGTTGCCACGGTAGTTGCTGCCTTGCCATCTTCTACATCTACACGTGTGACGAGAAAACCGATGGTGGTGAGGTCTCTACGCAGCAGCTCAGCAAGGTCTTCGTCTGCCTGATTGCTGACAAGAAAAGCACAGCGATGAGGCCTTCCTACTGCGGTTCTGAGCTCAGTACCAAAGTTTGAAAGAACGCCTGCACCAGAACGAAGTGCAATAGAGCCACCAGGAATAGAAACCCACTGTTTAATCTGAACAGGTGGCAATTCCTCTTCGAGCTCAGCCTGGACATTGTCACTCATAGAAGACCTCTTTCCCAAAGCAGCTTGCCAGAATCAATGGCTACCTGCTCAAACGTTTTCTCACGAATATCAATAGTAATATCAGCAGCGGCCTCATAACGTGGACGCAGGCGTCTATAGAGCTGAGTAGCGTTTTTCAAAAGCTTCCCAAATCAGGACGCCTATCCGTGCGCTGAATTTGACGAAGCGAGTCAGAAAGATCACCGTCGAGAAACACGATGACTCCCATCTCACGCATAAGCGCAAGATTGACGTCCTTCTCGACAATTCCACCGCCACAGCTTACGAGCAGTGACTTCTTAGACTTAAGCGTGTGCAAAACCTCAGTTTCTGCCTGCCTAAAAAGCTCTTCACCGTCATCTTCGTAGATTTCTGCCAGTGATTTACCTGCTATACGCTCTGCTAGGCGATCGGTGTCAACATAACGGCGGTGAAACAGCTCGCCCAAATTACGTGCGAGCGTAGACTTTCCGGCACCCAGAAAGCCTACAAAAAAGATATGATCACAGCCCTCATGTACAACGTATCTTGAATCGCGAAGCTCCATACTCCTCCAGCCTTTCAAGATGATTCTATCATCGAGTTGGAGCAAGTAAACTAAAGCCGTCTTGTTATGACGTAAAAGTTACATTTTTTAAAATGCGGCGCTCGACGTGACGAATGATATTGGTGTACCAAAAGATCCTCATTGGACTGCGGCTTTACTAAAATAGTTGAAACACCAGCCAAATTACCTGCAATAACATCGGTAAAAATCTGGTCTCCCACCATCACGGTTTGCTTTTTAGTTGCCGAGAAACGCTTCATAGCAGCAGTTAGCGCGCGAGGAAGCGGCTTACACGCAAAGCCCTCTCCTTCAATTCCCAGCTCGTGAGCGCTACGCTGGACCTCATTGAGATGAATGTTATTGGAGATGAGGCAGAGCGTTAATCCAGCCGCATGAGCCTTCTCAAACCAAGCAGAAATCTCTGGCGGCACCATCTTGGTGTCTCGGGGTACACAGGTATTATCGCGATCTAGGAGCACAAGTTTAATCCCCTGCTGAACCAAATCCTCTATTGAGATGTATTCAACAGCAGAAACGTATTGTGTTGCTTTGATTAAACTCATGCCACACCAGCTATTGCTTACTGGCGGCTTCACGCTCGCGTGCGTTTTCAATAGCCTGCTGATGTTCGTCGTACGTCTCTGAGAAGACGTGCTCATCCGAGGTAATCCAGAAGTAGTAATAATTGGTTGCTGCTGGATCCATAGCCGCCTTAATGGAGGCATAACCTGGAGAGCAAATAGGCGTAGGAGTCAAACCCTTAAACGCATAGGTGTTATATGGGTCGCTTGTCATTGAGCTGAGCTCTTCTGCAGTAGCTTCCCTACCCAGAGAATAGGCAAGAGTTGCGTCGCTTTGCAGGTACATATCGTCATACAGGCGATTGTAGAAGACAGACGCAACCTTAGGACGGTCCTCATCAGTCAGGGCTTCTCGCTCAATGATAGATGCCATGATAATGATTTGCTCGTTTGTAAGATTCAAGTTGTAACGCTTGTTGAGCGTAATACGAGCAGCATCCAAGTTAAGGTCAGCCGTCTCTGTCTCAAACTGATCAAGCATGGCACGAATGACCGTATCAGCAGTTACGTTGCTTTCCGTAAAGGTATACGTCTTAGGGAACAGGTAACCCTCAAGAGAATCGTTAGCATCAACCGCACCAGCAAGGAACGGATAGTCAGCAACATAATTGGATGCTTTTGCCTGATTCAAGAAATCATCGCGAGAAATACCAAAGTAGTCCTGAACCAAATCAGCAACCTGAGAAACGGTATAACCTTCTGGTACAACAAAGCCACTACCAGGAGCATTAGGGCCAGAAATAAGCAGATGAACGATGTCTGCTGGCTTGGTACCAGTAGTAATAACATAGATACCACTCTTGATTTTCTGCTCAGCATCCTGACGCTTTACCTGGTTTAAAAACTCGCTCTTAGTTGCAATAATCTTGTTCTCAAAAAGAATCTTTGCAACTTCCTGCGCGCCAGCGCCATCTGGAATAGTAACGGTAACTTGCTGACCTGCGGTAATTTCTTGTGTATCGGAATTAGCGCGAGAAAGCTCTGGAAGCGCTACTTTCCATACAAAGATGCCAAGGGCCGCAACCATGATAAAAGCGATAAGTGCCGCAAAAATACGAGAACGCTTTGAAGCCTTCTTATCTCTATGCTTTACCTGCTTGTTCTTTGCCATATGAGTGACTTGAGCGCTTCTTGAAGAAAGCTTGCCACCGGTAAGTGCAGGTAGCGATCCTGTAGCCTCAACTGAAGGATGCGTGATCTGTTCCTGCTGAGCCTGCTCTTCCTGAACCTGTCCTTCTGGAACAGGAGAAGAAATGTGCGCCCTGACGACGCGGAGAAGAACCATTGGATAGGGTGGGCATTTAGTCTCCCTTATTCATCTGTGCATCAAGCCATGATTGCAAAAAGAGCGAAGCAGCAACCATGTCAACTTTTCCACGCATGGCTTTTTCAGATAAACCTTGCGCTCGAAGAATCTTCTTTGCTTCCGCAGAAGAAAGTCTTTCGTCAGTAAATTCTAATGGAAGTTGGCAGTTCTTCGCAATTTGCTCAGCTTGAGCGGTAATTTTTTGGGCCTGTGGTCCATCTTCGCCGGCGAGCGTTTTAGGACGACCGCACAAAAGCAGTTCTGGCTCCCAATCTTCAAGCACAGCTTTAAACGTACGTGCATGTGAGAGCACCTCTTGCGCAGGTAGCACGCAAACAGGTGATGCAATAGCACCATCGGGGTCACTTACAGCAACCCCGATGCGAACTTCACCAATATCTAAAGCTAAAACGCGCAAACGTTACGCACCAAGCTTTGTTTTTTTGCAGCCTCAAGCGCAGCATCAATTCCTGCAGCGTTTGAGCCACCTGCCTGCGCCATTGCTGGCTTACCGCCACCACGGCCACCAACAAGCTCTGCAATCTCTTTGACAATGTCTCCTGCCGAGAAGCCCGCTGCAACTGCAGAATCAGTGGCACCTGCAAGCAGGGAAACCTTACCGTCAGCGGTTGCGGATGCAATGACGCAAGCAACAGGCTGGCCGTCAGATGCATCGCGGATGCCGTCCCATGCGGAGCGGAAGTTCTTTGCCAGAAAGGCCCTCAAGCTTAGCAATTACACAGCTATAGCCATTAAGCTGAACAGCAGACTTAAGTGCTTCTGCTACCTGATTGCTACCTGCTCCAGTTAGAGCAGCCTCAAGCTTATGGTTTGCAGTGCGAAGATCTTGCTGCAGCTGCTCAACGCGGTCTGCAACAGCAGAAGGACGAACCTTCAAAGCTGCGGCAACCTCATCAAGTTGAGCCAGGCGCTCATCAACGTACTCGATAGCGCCCATAGAAGTTACCGCCTCAATACGCCTTGAGTTAGAACCAACGGAGCTCTCAGAAATAATCTTAAAGAGACCAAGGTCTGCTGTGTTGCGTGCGTGAGTACCACCACAGAGCTCACGAGAGAATGGAGCGTCTTCTGCACCAGCAGAGACAACGCGTACGACATCACCGTACTTCTCGCCAAAGAGTGCAACAGCACCAGCAGCCTTTGCGTCCTCAATGTTCATAATCTGAGTAACAACAGGCTTAGCAGCAAAAATCTCTGCGTTAACCATGCCCTCAATGCGATCGAGCTCATCTTTGGTAAGAGCCTCAAAGTGCGTAAAGTCAAAGCGCATACGATCTGGAGCAACAAGAGAACCAGCCTGGTTCACGTGGTCACCCAAAACCTTTTTGAGGGCTGCGTCAAGTAGGTGAGTTGCCGTGTGGTTGCGGCGGATTAGCTCACGACGGCCGGCATCAATGGTTGCGGTGACTGAATCACCAACAGAGATGGTGCCCTCCTCTACCACGCCAACGTGTGACTCAAGGCCGCCGTCACGGTGCTTGGTATCAGTGACGTGAACGTAGAGACCAGGAGCTGTCAGCTTGCCGGTATCACCAACCTGGCCGCCCATCTCTGCATAGAAAGGTGTGCGGTCAAGTACAACCTCAACCTCAGAGTCAGCAGCGGCGGACTCAACCTCCTGTCCATCCTGAACAAGAGCAACAACACGAACGCCAGAGAGCTCGTTGTTGTCATAGCCGTCAAAGACGGTCTCATCAGGCGGTCAGAAAGTGCAACCCAAATGCTCTGAGCATTGCCCCAAGCATCACGGTTAGCAGACTTACGAGCGCGCTCACGCTGCTCAGTCATTGCAGCATCAAAGGCGTCCATGTCAACAACGTGACCTGCATTTGCAGCAATCTCACGAGTAAGATCAATAGGGAATCCGTAAGTATCATGCAGAAGGAATGCAACCTCACCGGAAAGCTGTGCGCCATCCTCTAGCTGCTCAAGCTCTGCAGTGAGTTTAGACTCGCCTGCGTCAAGCGTAGCGCCAAAGCGCTCCTCTTCTGCAGTCAGAATGCCGTCGATAAGAGCGCTCTTCTCGACAAGCTCTGGATATTCTGCGCCAAGCAGAACAGCAACCTCATGCGCGTACTCTGCCATGAAGGTGCCCTGAATGCCCAGTAAGCGGCCGTGGTAGACAGCGCGACGGAGCAGGCGGCGAAGAATGTAGCTTCTACCCTCGTTACCAGGGAGAATACCATCACCAATCATAAAGGTAACTGCACGAGAGTGGTCTGCAAGGATACGCAGGCTGCGGTCAATCTCATCAGTTGAGTGATACTTTTTACCAGAGAGTTTCTCGCCCAAAGAGATGAGGGTACGCATGATGTCACCCTCGTAATTGGTGCCTTCATGCTGCATGATAGCTGCGATACGCTCAAGGCCCATGCCGGTATCGATGTTGCGATGAGGAAGCTCAGGCAGAGAACCATCTTCCTGGCGATCAAATTGAGTAAAGACGAGGTTCCAGAACTCAAGGTAACGGTCACCGTCGTCTCCAGGAGCCTCTCCCTCAAACTCAGGACCCTGGTCAAAGTAAATCTCAGAGCAAGGACCACAAGGACCAGTTGGACCAGCTGCCCAGAAGTTGTCTTCCTCGCCCAGACGGGTGATGTGATCTTCTGCTACACCAAGAGACTTCCAGATCTCAATGGCCTCATCGTCGTCAGTAAAAACAGTAAAGTAGAGGCGATCAAGAGGCAGGCCAAGGTGCTCTGGAGAAGAAATAAACTCCATTGCCCAGGTGCATGCATCGCGCTTGGTGTAACCGCCAAAGGAGAAGTTACCCAGCATCTCAAAGAATGAGAGATGGCGAGAGTCGCCAATGTTGTCAATATCGTTAGTACGAAGGCACTTCTGGCAGGAAGTTGCACCAATTTCCTTCATAGTCTTGATGCCCTGGTAATACTCCTTGAACTGGTTCATGCCAGCATTAGCAAGAAGCAGCGAAGGATCAGAAGGCACCAGAGATGAAGAAGGATAGCGCTTGCAACCCTTGCTCTCAAAGAAGCTTAGGAAGTCCTCACGAATCTCTGCTGTTGTCATTGTTTTATAGTCAGCCATAAAGTACTTCTCCGTATTCAAATAACTACTCTTTTGTACTGTCTGAGTCTACCGCATCTGACGATGGTTTATCTGGTTCCTTAGTAACTTCTTGAGTATTCCTAAAAAGTAACTGAGAAAAATCATGTCCAAGAATCTTGGGTGCGGGAGCTGAAGACTTGCTGCGCACATGAGCCGTAGTGTCTTGATCAACAAGACGCGACTCCTCAAAGAACTTCGGATCGTCCAGAGCGTCATATTCTGGAAGGATGGCGCCTGTCTCATCCACATACTGGGTAGAGTTAAAAAGCGCGCCATTTGGCGAGACGATCTGTCTGCCCGAATACTTCTCAAAGAAGTACACAAAGATGCCCCTCAGTGCTGCTGTCAAAGGTATGGCAAGAATAGTTCCAACTACTCCGCCAAGAGCGCTGCCAATGACAATACCAACGAGCGAAAGACCCGGGTGAACTTTAACGCTCGTTGCCATAACCAAAGGTGAAAGCACGTTATCAACAACGTTTGTGCAACCATCAAGATAACGATAGTCCATACGGTCATGACAGGGTCTACCAAGATGCTCAAAATAAGAGCAATACCTGCCGAGAAAACCGGTCCAACTACAGGAATAATATGGAAGATTCCTGTAACCATGCCAATAAGAGCGGCATAAGGGTTGCCTAAAATCAGACACCCAAAGTACACAAGAATGCCATTAATCGCAGAGGTAATGATAGTGCCTCGCATATATCCACTGGTAGATCTACTTAAGATTGCAAGAATAAGTCTGAACTCATTCTCTTTTTGAGGACCAGCAATAATAGCCATCTCACGGACAATAACTGGATAATCTTTAGCCAACCAATAGGCAAGCACTAGGCCTAAGAAGAAGACCATGAGTTGGTTTGCCATAGAAGAGATGTTGCCTAAAGCAGATGTGGAAAGCCAACTCAAAATACCAGAAGCAACTGATATTCCAATACTTGATGCCTGTTCAATTGCAAGTTCTACTGTCTGTCTAACAGCAGGGTTACTTTGAGTGTCAAAGTTCTGCCAAAACTCCCTTGCCATTGCTCCTATCTGACTTGCATACGAAGGAGCGTTTCTGAGTAGCGTAGTAAGCTCAAATACCAATGGCTGCGCAATCAAAATCAAAAATCCTACCAACACAATGAGCGTAAGAACAAGCGCGATAAGAGCGGAAATGCCACGAGGCACTCCTCTGTCTTCAAGCCAATTGGTAACAGGGCTACAGACAAACGCAACAATTGCGCCAATGGCGAGCAGCTCAACAGCCTGTCCCAGGATGCCAAGAACATACAGTGCAAGTGCAAACAATGCAGCCAGACCAATGACTGTCCACACCATTAAGCCACGTTGTTTCCATTTGAGCTGAATCAAAGAAGTTTTGATGCTTTTGATCCATTAACGGTTCACGCTTTCTGGGTCAATCTTTTCTTGGATACGCTTTAAGGTGCGACGAAGCAGCCTTGAAACCTGTACCTGAGAGATATTAAGTTTCTCCGCAATCTCTACCTGGGTAAGACCTTCAACAAAACGCATACGAATAATCTCTTGCTCTCGTGGCGAGAAGTCTCTAATGGCCTCTTCAAGAACAATGCGGTCATCAGAACCAGCAAGATCCTCATCTTCGGTCACATATTGATCAATGATTGAAGGAGTCTCGTCGCCATCAGCACCAGAGCCGCCTCCCTCAAGAGGAACAGAGCTATAAGCGCTAGAAGACTCCATAGCCTCAAGAACTTCTTCAACGTTAGTATCAAGGCGCTGGGCGATCTCTTCAATTGAAGGGCTTCTTTGCAGCTCTTTAGTCAAATCATCAGTGACCTGATTAATCTTGGAAGAAAGCTCCTGCAAACGACGAGGAACACGTACTGACCAGCCTTTATCGCGGAAGTGACGCTTGATTTCTCCCATGATGGTTGGCGTTGCATATGTTGTAAATTCAAGACCACGATCAGGCTCAAACCTATCAATTGCCTTGATAAGTCCAATGGTTCCCACCTGAATCAAATCATCAAGGGGTTCTCCACGGTTTTTAAACTTGGAGGCCAAAAAGCGCACGAGGTTTAAGTGACTCACAATAAGCTGGTCTCTTACCTCAGGGTCTTTTGTTTCTTTATATTGGGCAAAGAGCTTTCGTGTTCTATCTTTATCCCAGGCCGGGGTACCTTTAGAAGCACGACGAGCAGCTCTTCTTGCGGCTTTCTGCTCTTCTGCAGATGCCTGTACTGCCTCGTTAGCTTCAGGTTTAGGCATGTGCACCGCCAGAAATTTTTACAAGATGAAGCGTATAACCGTCATCGCTAAGCGCAAACTCATCACAAATAGCGGAGAGCAATAGCTCTACAAGTTCTAGTGGCTGAGAATTATCTGTCTCAGACTCAACTGGATCCTCATCACCCAAGTAAAAATCAATAGCCATAGTATTGTCTTCGAGGGTAAACGTAATATCTACAGAGTCTTTTTGAGTGCCGCAAGCAAAGACAAAGCCCTCTTCTGCGGCCATTTTGACATCTTCAAGCTCATCAACGTTCATCTTGCACAAAACAGCAAGATTAGCAGCCATCATTCTGACTGAACGAGCAAATGTTGGATCTGCTGGAGCGGAAAGCTCAACAATTTTTTGTGCCATTACAATCTACTCCTCAGTCTTCTGAGAAGACTCAGAACCGTACTCAATATAGAACTGCTCAGTGCGAGCTGGTTTAGAATGCTTTGTCTTGTCCTGAGAAAGCAGAGGAAGCTCCTCAAGATACTCTTGAGCACGCTGTGCACTCTGTTGTGCGGAAGCAGTCGCACCGCTCAGGCGAGCCTGAGCCACCTCAGCAAGCTTGGAAGGATTCAAAGATCCGCCAAGACCAGTTCCTAGCTTTGAAACAGACTCAACAACGCCTGTTACCGCATCGCTTGCAGCCTTACTGACTGTTGCAGTTACTGCAGATGCAGCACCTGAAACAGTTGCTACATCACCAAGAACTACGTTGAGGCTCTCAAGAGAAGTGTTAGCATTCTCTGCAGCCTCATCAACCTTCTGCATGAGTGCAGGTAGCTGCTTGATAGTTGGATCAAGCTCATCAACCATGCCATCAATCTTTGAAATAACAGGCTGAATCTGCTCAATGGTATTGTTAGCTGAGAGTGTAATCTCAGTAATTGACCTTCTTGTTGTTCTTAGGGTCAGAGCAACCTCGACAATGGCCCAAACACCAACTACGGCTAAGACTACAAGAGCAATCTGTAGGTAATCCATCTATGCCATCCCTCAAAGCTAACGGTTACAGTTCTTTCTATTCTACCCGAGGAGCGTCCTCTTAATGCTCCCACTTGGGTAATTCAAATTCCTAGGCTTCCTCGTGACGATCACGCTCTGTAGCTGCAATTCTCCACGCTTCCCAACCTCTTGGAGATGGCGAGAAGAACGCACCACGTTCAAGTCCTTCTGGAAGATAACGCTGTTCAATCCATCCCCCAGGATAATTGTGAGGATAGAGGTAATTGCCATACTCTTCAGAACCAGGGCGCGTACGATCCCTTAAGTAACTTGGAACTTCTCGCCTTGGACCTGTTCTTACCTCATGGAGGGCGGCATCAATACCCGCTTCTGCAGCATTAGATTTTGGAGCAAGCGCCATATAAATAACTGCTTGCGCAAGGTTAATTCTACACTCGGGATACCCTATGACCTCGGCTGACCTAAATGCCGCATGTGCAATAAGCAGCGCCTGAGGATCGGCATTGCCAATATCCTCTGACGCCAAAATCATAATGCGGCGAGCAATAAATTTAGGGTCCTCACCCGCATCGATCATGCGCGCAAGCCAATACAGCGCTGCATCTGGATCTGAGCCTCGCATGGATTTAATAAATGCAGAAATAATGTCATAGTGCATATCTCCCGCTTTATCGTATGGGAGTCCGCGGCGAGGGTTTGCCTCAAGAACGTTTTGCTTGGTAATAACAAGCGGCTCAGATGCCTTACTATCAGCTGATTCTGAAACGTCAACCATCTGAGAAGCAAGCTCAAGAGAAGTTAGGGCTGCGCGACCATCTCCGCCTGCAAGCGTCACAATCTCTTTACGAGCATCTTCATCCAGAACAAATGCGCCTGCTAGACCGTCTTCTGACTCGAGTGCTCGCTGAATGAGCTCATCGATTGCCTCATCTGACAATGCATGCAGCTCCACTACACGTGAACGAGAAATCAGAGCGCTGTTAACCTCAAAGTAGGGGTTTTCTGTAGTAGCCCCAATAAGTACAACTATTCTGTCTTCTACTGCATGAAGCAAGGCATCTTGCTGAGAGCGTGTAAAACGATGAATCTCATCAATGAACAAAATAGTTCTTCTGCCTGCTGTTAAAAGCCTTGATTCTGCGGCCTCAATCTCTCTACGAAGATCTTTAACGGTGCCCGTAATTGCAGATACTTCTACAAATTCTGCGTGCGTTGTATGAGCGATGATGCGTGCAAGCGTGGTCTTACCAGTGCCAGCTGGACCATACAGCAGGACGGACGAGAGTGTATCGTGCTCAATTGCCTTGCGCAGCCAGGAGCCTTGGCCAACCGCATCTTCCTGACCCACGTATCCATCAAGCGTGGTAGGACGCATGCGAGCAGCAAGTGGTGCATTGGCTTTTTTAGCGGCACGTTCCATGCCAGAAAATAAAGTATCCATGCAGCTATTTTACCCCGTCTCAAACATAAAGCTTGGCGAGAAGCTCGCTCAACACAAATGCTCTTTACATGCCCGTTTGCCACACCGTGACTGAGTGGTAAACCTTACGCGCGTACTCCTTCTGCAAAGTAGCTCCTCTTTGGAAAGAGCTCCTGAGCTTCTGGGAAGAGCGCTTCGCAGGTAGCTACAAAGTAGTCATCAGTCATTGCAGAAATAAAATCAACAACAGTACGATGCACGTCACTCTTCCAGTCATAGGTATAGCCGTACCTAGAAAGATGCCTGCTTACTGGCTCAATATGATGCTTAAAGATTGCAAGGCTCTGATCACCAGATTTAAGCGAGGACAACTCGTATTCGTACAACTTCTCAAACAGGCGCTTAATGTCTTCAGAGAAATCACCATTGGCTTCTGATGCACCATAAATCTTATGGTAATTCTCGCGCTTTGCTCGTTTCATCTCTTTAAACGCCTCTTCTGAGAGAGAAATCTGAGGCTTACCAAAGCTATTCTGAACAATGTCTGCAACAAAAGCAGAAGTAGCCCATGCGTTATAAGCACCACCAAGACCATCATCAAACGTTTCTCCTGTTGCAGCGCCCGCACGAAGTGCATCCTGTCTGTCTTTTCCAACATACGCAATAATGTCAGAGATGCGCATGACGCAACCTTCAAGCGTCATAGGACGCAGGTGTGCAATAGCCTGAGGACCTCTCTCCCAGCAATCTTCTACCACCTTATCAAACTCATCAAAAGTTGAAAGATCACTCATTTGAAGTATCTGCTGTTCAAACTCGCCGTTGTGGCAAATAACTCCGTCAAGCGTCTGTAAAGAGAGGTTTCTTGCATAGAGGCCGTCAAGCACGCGCACGCTCTGTACGTTGTGGAAAAACCAACGTCCCGTTTGCTCGTGATAAAAATCATTGAGGAAATACTCCCCTGCATGACCAAAAGGAGTATGTCCCACGTCATGACCAAGAGCAATTGCCTCGATCAAATCAAGATTGAGGCCAAGAGCACGTCCAATATCTTTAGCAACCCTACAAACAAGCTGCTCATGAAGGCCGCGGCGCGTAATATCGTCATGCGAACGAAACGAGAAGACCTGTGTTTTGCCGTTTAGCCTGTTATACGCGGGAGTGTGCATGATTTTCTCGACATCTCGCATGAAAGCCGGACGCAAAAGCGATGCCTGGTCATGGGTAGAATCTCGGCGAATGATGTCTTCATTTTTGCACGCGTAAGGACTTAAGGTGCCCTTAGCTATTTGCTCAGCCACAAGGGCCTGAGTTTCTTTTGAAAGTTGCCCGGACATATGAGGTGCAAAAGGATTAGTAATGTTCATGTGTATCCTCTCTAGATGTTTTTCACCTCTAGTGTAGAAGTTTCACCGGACAAAAACTCGTGTTGAATTTTGAGAGAGCTTCTAGGGAGGCTTGACGTCTAAAAAAAGCTATCTTGAACTGGTTATTTTAAGGCTTCAAACAGATTTTTTGCTAACAGTGCGGCTCCCTTAGAATTTGGATGTACATCGTCAGCAAAATATTTCTTCTCCTGAGGTAACAGTTTTTCTCCAGAAATACACTGCAAACCAAACTTACCGGCAACCTCTTCAATAATTTGAGGAATCTCGGCATAACAAGAATGAGGGTGTGTGGGATACGCATCCTCAAAATAAGGCGTAGGTGTCAGAACCACCACGCGCGTATCTGCATACATCTGAGAAATCTGCCAGAGCGAATTTTGAATATCGTACGTTACCTGTGACTTTGAGCATTTTTCGTATCGATAATTTGCTCCTAGTGCAACAACAACTAAAGAAGCATCCTCAATAAACGTATACGAGCCAGGCTGATAAACTTGTCCACCAATTCCCTGGTTAACCACCTCAAGCTTCATGCGTTTAGCAAGACAGCGTGGCCAAGTTTTGTCTGGCCGCTCCACAACAAAACCCTGCGCAATGGAATCACCAAACACCACCAGTTTTTTCTTAGGCTCATCGGGCGAGAAAAACGTGCCATTGCCACGAAGGTTTTTAACGGAAGCACTCTGCAAACAAGGCAAATAAACACTCACGTGATGCGTGTCATTAAAACCTGGAAGTCTAGCAAGGTCATCTTCAGAGGTTTCTGTTTCTAGATGAATAGAAAGTGTATGTTCACCCGCATCATCCAGCGAGAAGTTCTTGTAAGGTTTGCCATCAACTGTCACAAATACAGAGCTGAGCTTTTTAAAATACGTGGCTTTAAGTAGCTGTAAAACAGACGAGGATCCCTTAGGAAGTTCATCAATTTTTAGATCAAGAACCACTTCTGAGCTGTCCGTGGTAAAAGCAACTTGAATATCTGAAGTACACGCTACCATCTGTTTAAAAAGACCGGGGTGCCAGGAAGAGCAAGAGCCAATGACTCTAAGCTGATTGGGAGAAATACGCTGCGGATGGACCCATCCGTGAGCAAGCTTTTCTGACCATGGTGCACCAAGTAAAAACTTGGATGCTGGAGAACTAATGCTCCACTCCCCAACTTCCATACGCACCTCCAATCACAAGTTAAATTACTATAGTTATATACTACGAGGTTAATAGACAGTATTACAATCTTTAGTAACAAATAAACTGCTCTTGTTGTCCATAGGGAGGCAACAGATATGTTTGGCGAGAAGATATTTAATTTTTCAGAACCGATTTCTATAAAAACAGTTCGTATTGTAATATTGGTCAGTTTTCTGACTTATCAGGGAATGCGGCTACTGTGGAAACAGGGACTTATTCCACCATTACTATTTTTTTCTAGTATTAATTCTGACTGAGGTTATCGATTTTTATGTCTTTTTTAAAAGCGGTATCAAAAAAAGGGTAAGAATTTTGTTCTTAGTTTTCCTCATACTTGCGCTTATATTTGAGATAAGCCACATCATTTATTTTCTTTAACCGGTGAATAAAACCCTCTTCTGTGAACTGCCTCCCATTTCTTGGACACGAGAAATGGGAGGCAGTTCAAAACACACCTAAGTCAGATAATCTGTTAAAAAGACGTATACATGACGCTGAAAATACCTCAATCATGCAGATTATCGTCATTAGGTGTGTAAAATGCCCGCAATTGAGCAGAATATCTGACTTAGGTGTGTTCCGTAGATACTAAATTTATCGATAGTTAAATTCCTTATATTTATCTATTCATGTTTAAGCATATTAGATGAAGTTTATGCATAGAGATGCATATCGGATAGTGCGACCGCCTAGCTGCCTAGCTATCTTGATTAGAAACATGTCGATTCTTCGGCAGAACCTACCAAAGCTGCGCTATTTTGTGCGCCAGGCCTAAAAGCCGACGCTAACACGCTACAGAATCATAATCACCCGCATTTGAACTGCCTGTGCAGAAGAGGGTTTTTCATATGCATTATATAAGGCTTACTTAATTACTCAGTAGCAGGTGCTTCTTCTGGAGCCTGAGCCTCAGCTGTGTCATTTTTCTTAGCCAGTTTCTTATCAAGCCAACCCGTAAACGCAGGAGCGACCAGTGCAGTAATAACTACCGCAGCTGCAAGCTGAGCATTTGCGTTTGCAACAACCTGAGCCGTATACGTTGGATCAACAGAAGCAACTGCAGCAGGAGTGGTTGTTGCGGTGCCTGCAATAGTTGCGCTCGCAAGACTTGCCTTACCAGAGCCGCCAAGAAGACGCTCGACAAGCATGGTAAGAATACCGGTAATGATGCAAAGTACTGCTAAGAGAATACCTGATGGACCACCAGTAATGAGATTCTCAACACTCATGCCACAACCAAGAGCAAAGCCAACAACAGCAATACAGGGGTTAATACCAGGAACCAAAAGCCCCCTGATAAAAGGACTAAGGTTACCAAGAACAACACCAAGGACCAGAGGAAGAAGGGTACCCGCAAGTGCGGTAGGAGAAATTGCTGCAACGCCTGCTGCACCAAGAGCAATCATGGTAACTGCAGGACCTGCAACAAGAGACAAAACTGCAGCCGCGCCCTGCTCATCGGGAGTCCCGTACTCAGCAGTAATACCAATGTACAGAGCAACATTACAGAAGGTAATACCACCAATGATAGAAAGTGCATTAAGACCAAAGAAATTATCGTTCATGAACTTAGCAACAAACAGGCCAAAGGCAATAGCAATAGCGAGCTTAGGAATAAGAATGGTCAGGCCAGTCTTCAAAACCTTGGGAACAGTCTTCAGATCAATGGAGGCGCCAACAAACAACAAAACAATGCCAACAATTGCAGGAGCTCCCTTAGCAACAGCAGTGGTGAAGCTACCAATTTCTAGAACCTGAGGAACAAATGAGTGAAGAAGTAGGCCTACAGAAAGCGGATACAGCATAATATCGCCGGGAAACCTGGGAACGCCAATTTTACGAGTTGCTTTTTGCTGTTCAGCTGCCATTATCAGCTCCTTTGCCCTAGTCGGTCAAAAAATAGTTGACCTACTTTATCAGCACAAAGAAACATTTTTAAAAAGTACTGTACAAATTAACAATTTGGCTACAAACGCGAGAAGACCTTACAAACTGCAAGGTCTTCTCGCGAAATGGGTGTAATTGAGCTGTAAAGACGGACTAGGCCCAGAACTTAGATTTTGCCGCCCTCAACGACCATAGTATTCGGATCTACTTCATCGCCATAAATTGGAGCAAGCGTCTCTTCATAGGCCTTGTGGAAGAAGTTCTCCTCTGCGAGTGGGCCAGTGATCTCGTTATTGATAAACTCCAACAGCGAAGAGTTGCCCTTGTGAACTGCAGCGGCAATAGTATCGGAGTCGCCCAGGTCATCAATGCCAACAACAAAGCCAGGGTTAGACTTAATCCATGCAAGTACCTCAGTGTTATCGGTTGAGAAAGCATCACCGCGGCCGTCGAGCAGTGCATTATACGCATCAGCATAGCTATCAAATTTGACCAGCTCAACCTTAGGCGCGTTCTTAGCAAACCAAACCTCAGCTGTGGTTCCCTTAGAAACAATAAGCTTCTTGCCGTCAAGCTGAGAAACATCAGTAATTGGCGCAGAAGATGGAGAAACAACGCCCAGCTTAATCTTCATGTATGGCAGAGAGAGAAATCAACCTTCTCTTTACGGTCATCAGTTACCGTAAAGTTTGCCAGCATGATGTCTGCCTTATTGGACTGCAAGAAAGGCACGCGATTTTGTCCGTCAGTGGCAATGTAGTTGATCTTGACGCCCATATCCTTTGCAAGGCGCTCAGCAAAAACAATGTCGTAACCAGCGTAATTGCCGTTTGCATCAACATAACCAAAAGGAGCCTTGTCGCTAAAGACGCCGATATTTACCGTGCCTGCCTTCTTAATGTCATCAAGAGTTCTAAACTTTGAGTCTGTATCAGAAGATCCACCCTGAGCTCCATCGGAATCCTTTTTCTTGCAAGCTGCCAAAAGAGTTGCAGCAGAAAGTGCGCTTGCACCAAGGAAAGCACGGCGAGAAAGAGAAGCGGAAGTATTTTCAAAGAAGTTCATTTCAAATCCTAACAAGTTGTATCAATTACTACATCATCTACGTGCAAAAACACGTTGTTTACTTATGTACACGTTCAAATTCAAAGGTACGCAAAAACTCTTGTGCCCTTTCTGTTTTAGGTGCCGAGAAAAACTCTTGTGCATCGGACGACTCTTCTACGATGTATCCCTGATCAATCAAGATGACTCGATCGGCAACTGCTTGAGCAAAGCGCATCTCGTGAGTTACCACCAGCATGGTCATTCCCTGCTCTGCTAGCTCCATAACTACCTGCAAAACCTCGTGAACCATCTCGGGGTCAAGAGCCGCAGTAATCTCGTCCAGCAAAAGCACCTCAGGATTAGTCATCAGAGCACGTACGATGGCCACACGCTGCTTTTGACCGCCAGAAAGCGCTGATGGATAAGCGTCCTTCTTCTCCCACAGCCCTACTCGACGCAGCAGCTCTTCTGCCTGACTTAAAACCTCAGCCTCTGAGCGCTTCTGCACTACCAGAGGAGCCAGAGTTACGTTTTTCAAAACCGTCATGTTGGGGAACAAGTCATAGCTCTGAAAAACCATACCAATGCCTGCTGCGGCGCTTTCCCTCTTCTGACCAGAAATAACCTGATCGTGGAGAAGCACTTCTCCCCCTTGGATATCTTCCAAGCCAACAATGGCGCGAAGCAGCGTAGACTTACCGCAACCGGAAGGTCCCAACACCACGACTACCTCGCCTTTATTGATGGAGAGCGAGATCTTATCAAGCACGGGTTTCTGACTTGAGGGATATACCTTAGTGAGGTCCTTAACTGCTAAAACGGTGTTACTCATGTGAGGCGCTCCTCTCAAGCCTGCGTGAAAGATACGAAAGTGGGAAGCAGGCAGCAAAATACAGGAAGAAAATAGCTCCGTAAATCCAAAGTGCTCCGTCGGTTGGGAACTTAAAGCGATAAAAATCGGTGATCTGACTACCAACTCTGAGCAGCTCAACCACGCCAATCAGATTACAAAGTGACGTTGTCTTAATCATGCGCGTAATCAAGTTGATAGCTGGAGGCAAAAGACGCTTGAAAGCCTGAGGTAGGATGACCTTAAAGAACGTTTGCTGGCGAGAAAGGCCAAGTACAAACGCACTGTCATACTGAGATGCTGGAATTGACTCCAACGACCCTCGTACCAGGTCTCCAAGCTCAGCTGCTCCCCAGAAGGTAAAAACCACAATTGAAGCTTCAATGCCATCAAAGTTGACATCAAACCATTCAGAAGTACCAAAGAACACCACAAAGAGCAGCACTAGCTGAGGCATAACACGAACAATCTCAAGGTACACACGAAGAATTGCGCGAACGACCTTGTTGTTGGATGTCATAAAAAGTCCAACGAGAATACCAAGAGGAATGGAAAGTGCCACAGAGATAAGGCCAATGTGCACCGTTGTTGCAAGACCTCCAAGAAGGCGCGTTATCACTCCTTCCTGCAGCAAAATGTTATCGACGGGCATAGTCAAGCCTCCTCTCCAGCCAGCTGCCAAGCAAAGAAATAGGAACAAGGATAATCACATAGGCAATTACCAGCATAAAGAGGGCTTCTGTAGTGTCGTACTGCATGCCAATAATGTCTTTGGTTACGTACATCAAATCTGCAAGAGCAATGCCGGAAACAACGGAAGATTCCTTGATTAAGAAATGATGTTAGCAACGAGGCCTGGAATTGCTACAGAAAGTGCCTGTGGAAGAATAACGTGCTGGAGCGCTTGAATCTTTGAGAGGCCCAAAACCTGTGCAGATTCAAACTGAATAGCTGCAACTGATTCAAAGCCTGCGCGAAACACCTCTGCCATATAGGAGCCACCAAGAAACGTTAAACCTACAACAGCAGCTACTTCTGCATCCATTTTGAGACCAACTTTAGTCAGACCAAAGTAGATAAGAAACAGCTGAATAAGCAGGGGTGTTCCTCTGGAAAGCTCAACATAAACAGCATTAAGCTGACTTAAAACAGGAATTTTTATCAGCGAAATCTGAGCACTTATCAAACCAACGATAAGCGAGAAGACAACTCCAAAGAAAGAGATGGAAAGCGTTATTTTTGCAGCTTCTGCATACAGTGGGAGGTGTTCCCCTATGAAGCTCCAGTCCATGCGAATAAATCCTCTCGGGATGTGTGAATACTCACACAAGAGTTACAAAATAGCTTTACGCCCGAGTCTATACCAGGAAAATTTTGCTCAGCGACAATTACACCCTGGTCGTATGTGACCCGGGCACCAGACACATCGCGGTGCATGCACAAAGTGCAGTGTATGTCGTAGCCATAATTCGCATGCGTATAATCCTAGCCGCAACTAGGATATTGTCAACTCACAATTGGTAAATTTTTTGATAATGGAAAATTCTTCCACTAAATCATCAACTGACATACGTGCATTAGCAGGACTTGTAGAGGGCAGTTGACGTGCAGAAATACCGGTTTGTTGCTCGGTATAGCGCTTGTAAAGTTTTGTTGCCGTCCCACCAAGCGTAAAAATGGCACAGATTGACGAATCTTGAATAAGAGCACCAATGTTGTGCGGAATCGGATTTGCAATAGAAGCGTCGCTTGCACCCTTAATGTCACAAGCCTTAAGCACATCACAAAGAGCAAGATGATGTCTTTTACAGAAGTCAATCTTTTCAGGTATGGACTGCAAGGGTTTCTCGGCATATAGCGCAGCAACTACGCGCCAGAATCTATTCTGAGGATTGCCAAAGTAAAAGCCGATTTCTCGAGACTTGGGACTAGGCATGGATCCCAAAAGCAACACGCGAGAGTCCGGGAAAATAATGGGATCAAGCGTGTTCTCTACATGTGTAAGCGCAGTTTTGGCAGCATCGCTGGCAGGCTGCGGTGTCTTTACAGCCACGATTACTCGCCTTCTTGCAGCGGCTCAACAAACTCCTGCAAATCATCAAGGCGCAGTACAGTTACTTGGCCATAGCCGGCTCCACCTGTAGTGCCTGTGTCAATTCCCCACTTATCGCCATCTGACTGGACCCATTGCGCAAGACCATCAGGAGTAGTGGCACTGCGGTTCAAGTTTTTTGCACCAAAGCTTGCTAACAAAGGCGTGGGTGTATGGCCGCAAATTACAATAGGATACGCTGCTTCTGACGTGCGGAAATCCGTAGGATATTGCCAAAACTCTTCACGAATCCACAAAAGATCATTTTCAGACTGCTTGCTCAAATACTGCTCCAAAGAAGCCTTATCCCAGGCAGTTGGCAAGGGAACTCCATTAGACTTTACACCCGCATGTACCAGAACAAAATCTCTACCTTGGACCTCAACGGTGGCGTACAAAGGAAGCGCCTGCAGCCAGTCAATCAGCTCACTATATTCTTCTTCAGAAAGCGTTTTAAGCTCAGCAAGTGTTGCGTCTCCCCCGTTAATCTGCCACATAAACTGGGCTTCAATATCGGCCTCTGGGTCCAACGCTTGCAGCGCAAGCTGCTCATGATTGCCCATTAAAACCGTACAGTTAGGAAGCTCGCGAATTGTCTTAATAGTGGCAAGCGAGCTAGGACCACGGTCAATCATGTCGCCAAGACAATAGAACACGTCTGACTCGGTTGGATTAATACGCTCCAGAGCACGCCTTAGCGGCTCCACATGACCGTGAATATCAGAAAAAACGTACGTTGCCACAAAAACCTATTCTGTCGAACCTTTATCTGCAAGCGTCTGACCATCAAAGTTCAGATTTTGCGTAAGCTCTTTTGCAGTATCAAGATTAAAGTCTGGCGAGAAGAAAACGTCAAGCGCATACGGCACATTTGCCAACGCATGGTCATACAAATCCCAGAAGCTCTCTTTGCGCACTTCTCCCGTAAAAGGATCAGTCCACTCATTTCCTGCTCTGTTATCAAAGTCAGAATCAGAGGATTCCCTTGCCCCGTGAGAGAGCGCCTCAATCAAAGAGAACCTATTTGTACCAAAAGTGCGTTCAAGATGACCAAGTAGCTTTCTCTTCTTACCTGTTGGAGAATATGCTAGATGTTGGATAATCCTAAAATCAACAGCAGCTGACGAGAAAATCCTGGTATCGGTAGGTTTTTCATACGTCCATAACAACGCAAAGAAAAACACCCTATCCAAAACGTAAAGCGTATGCAGCGATGCCTTCAAAACCTCGCTATAAGGCCTATAGGTAGCTACCGTTTTACCAAGATGAGCGTAAAGAATTGCCTCATCAAGGTCCTTCTCGATCTCTGCATGTACTTGATTTTTAGCAGATTCATCCAAGCCCTCTACGCCTTGAGAGATAAGCATGTTTTGCCAGTAATAGACAAAGGGATGAGCAGTGGAATCAAGCATATAGTGGCAGAGAAATCCCGCAATATAGGCGCGAGCCACCGCAACGTCTTTGAGTGGAAGAGGTGCAATTGCGTCTCGCATAGAAAGAAGGAGTTCAGGCGTTTTTTTCTTTATGCATGATCGACGCATATTTAGCGTAGCGATGTAGCAGCGGATCTGCTGCTAAATAAAAACAGCGGATCTGGACCTTGGTTGCCCAACAGAAAAAGCTTCTCGCTCTTCCATCGTAGAAAAACCAAGTTTGCCTGCAGCTATATCAAAGGCATCCTTGCCAAAGAAGTCATGAGTCAAAATTGCGGGCATGTCCATTCCTTTCAGATTGCTACCATCCATTTTACCCAGCAATGGCTCAGTGCGTTAGAGAGAATATAAAACAGCATGTAGTCACTATTGTGAGCACAAAACCTCTAAACTCTTTTCAGCTACCGCCTACCGAATAATGAGGCCTACCCTCTGTAGCAATACTTAAATATTTGATATCTTTAAACATACTTGGGGGAGATATTTTCTGTCTGAGCCATCTAGCTTGTATTGCGACTACAAGCTGGGAAAGTAAGGATCTAAGGAGTGAGACATTCCTTACGGCACAGTAAAGAAAAAACCTGCAAAGACAGAGAATATCTAATTGAGGGGAGCAATCATGGCAAGCTGCTATGAGAAGCTTATCTCTGCAGGTAACAAGAGTCTCTGCAGAGTCAAAACATCACGTTCTTCTGACATAAAGAAGCGTGAGTAACATGAATACGGCAAGAAAAATCAAACTCTATAGGATGCTTACGGCTCTTGCCTATGGCGACGCCTATGGCATGCCAACAGAGATGATGTCACCACACCAAATTGATTTTGCGTTTCCTGATGGAGTTCAGAGTCTTTCAAGTCCTCCAAAAAATGACTTCTTTGGAAGACCTTTTACCGCAGGTCAAACTACAGATGACACCGCAAACGCAATTATTCTGACAAAAAATATCATTGATAATCAGGGTATTTTTAATCAGTCAAGCTACTTTGACGCACTGGAAAACTATGTGGCAACAGAGCCAAATGCTGCTCAAGTAGTTGGTCCTTCCACAAGAGCTGCACTAGCCAATCGACTTTCTGGTCACTCACTTAAAACGTGTGGGCGTCTTGGTACCACTAACGGATGTGCCATGAAGTGCGCGCCGCTGGCTTCAATTGTGAGCTGGAAAGACAAACATGCGCTTATTAACAGTGTCACTGAGCTTGCGCTTCCCACTCACGGAACCAATGTAGCCATAATGGGTGCAGCAATGATCGTTTCCGCCATCAACAGGGGTCTTACAGAAAATTCGCTTACGGTGGAAGACGCTCTTGAAACTGCTTTAAGCTACGGGCACCGAGCGCTCTACACAAAAATTGGTACACAAATGCCTATGCCTAGCATGTACCAAAAGTGCATCATGGCGCTGGAGTTCTGCGAGGGTGCCAAAAACCTTGAGGCTCCCCTAGCAGCTTCAAGAGACATCTACGACTACTGCGGCTGTGGTTACGAAACCATAGAGACCATACCTGCAGTTCTTGCAGTGGTAAAACTCTCTCAGGGCAAAGTCTCTAGAGCGGCGAGAATAGCCGCGGAGATGGGCGGAGACACGGACACCATTGGATCTATTGCCTGTGCTATTTGCTCACAGATTCACTATGACGTTTTGCCTGATGAGGTGCGCCTGCTAGAGCGCGTCAATGGATACCAGTTTGAAAAACTTGCAAACGATTTGGAAAATGCCACTTCCCTACCGTATGATGTAGCTATCTAGTCTGCGCTCTTTGCGCCATAGCATACGTTTCTTGTAGGAGGCGCTATGAGCTCCTGTGCTCTTATCGATTTGCATGTCCATCTTGATGGATCAATCCCCCTTCCTGCCGCAGCTCAACTTGCAGCAGAAGCAGGACTTGATTTGTCTTTGGCTGAGCTTCAAGAAAAGATGCAAGTCCCAGCTCATTGCCAGGATCTTAACCAGTATCTTGCAACGTTTGAGCTTCCTCTCAAGCTTATGCAGTCAGCACAAGGCATTCGCGCAGTTGCAAAGGCATTCCATGAGCAGCTTGATGCAGAGGGTATTCTCTACGCTGAACCCCGCTTTGCACCAGGAAGTCTTACTGCAGAGGGTCTTTCTCAGCAAGAAGTTCTTGAGGCTGCTCTTGCTGGTAGAGCTGACTTCTATGCAGAGCATCCACAGTCAGCGCTCCACACGGCATACCTTATTTGCGCTATGCGTGGCACAGGTGAAGAGCTTAAGCGCAAAAATGAAGAGTCAATTGATCTAGCTGCGGCGTATCTTGGGAATGGCGTTGTAGCGGCAGACTTAGCGGGAGCTGAGGCGCTCTTTGCCACAGAGAATTTCTCGTCACTTTTTGCTGAAGCACAAAGAAAAGACGTTCCTTTTACTATCCACGCGGGAGAAGCTGCTGGTCCAGAAAGCATCAAGACTGCGCTTCGACTTGGCGCGCAACGCATTGGTCACGGTGTTCGCTCTTTGGAGGATGCGGACGTTATCCAGGACCTTAAAGCTGCAAATGTTGCCCTTGAAATCTGCCCTACCAGCAACCTTCAGACGCACATCTTTGAGTCAATAGAGCGCTTTCCTCTTGAGCAGCTGCTTGATGCTGGCCTGACGGTCACTATCAACACGGACAACATGACTGTCTCCAACACTACTCTCTCGCGCGAGTTTGAGCTTTTGCAGCAGCACTGCGGTCTAGACAAAAATACCGCACGTGAGCTGGCTGAAAATGCTGCACGTGCGGTATTTAGTGATTCTAGCGAGAAAGACCGTCTACTTGCCCACCTTAGGCAATAGTAGCCTCATATCCAGCCTGAACAACAGCATCAACCAATGCGCTATCAGCGACATCAGAAGATAGCTCAACTACAGCGCTCTTCTCGTCAAGTGAAACGGTTGCCTTAGAAACACCCTCGACAGCCTCAAGAGCCTGTGTGACGTGTGCAACACAGTGCTGGCAAGACATGCCCTCTACGTTTAGTTTCTTCTCCATATAAGATTCCTCCTTCTGTGACGCGGATGCGTCGATTGTGGACTTAGGTTGAACGTCAATGACTGGTTTTGTGTCATGAGCGTCTTGGCGAGTTGCTGAACTGGTATTCTTTGCTTCCAGGTACGCAGGCGCAGTGCATTGCATACAACAAAGACTGACGAGAAGCCCATGGCGGCTGCACCAATCATAGGGTTCAGCGAAATACCAAATGGATACAACAGGCCCATAGCAACAGGGATACAAATGGTGTTATAGAACAGTGCCCAGAACAGGTTTTCTTTGATGTTGGTCATAGTGGCACGAGAAAGCTCAATTGAAGTTGCAACATCAGCTGGATCAGACTTCATCAAGACAATGTCAGCGGACTCAATAGCAACATCGGTACCTGCACCAATTGCAATTCCCACGTTTGCTCGCGCAAGCGCTGGAGCATCGTTGATGCCATCGCCAACCATGACAACGTTTTCTCCAGCGTCCTGGAACTGCCTAATGTAGGACTCTTTTTGGCTTGGCAAGACGTCAGAGATAACCTGGTCAACGCCAAGCTCCTTACCAATGACGTTTGCCGTTGTTGCCTGATCTCCGGTAAGCATGACAGACTTAACGCCCATAGTACGAAGACGAGCAATGGTAGATGCGCTAGTTTGCTTAACCTTGTCGGCTACAGCAATGACACCAAGAAGCTTACCCTCAAGCGCAAAGTACAGCGGTGTTTTTGCCTGTTCAGCTAGCTGCTGAGCCTGGGAAGTCAGCTCTTGTGTGCTGATACCCTCCTGCTCCATAAGACGAGCGTTTCCTGCCACAAGGCGTTTCTCGCCAACCGTTGCTATAAGGCCACCACCAGCAACCTGTGAGAACTCCTGTACATCAAGAGAGCTGCCTGCAGACTCTCCAAGCTTCTCTTGAGCATACGTAACAATAGCCTGCGCAAGTGGATGCTCGCTCTTTTGCTCAAGCGCATATGCATACTCGAGCAACTGATTCTCGGAGGTACTACCTGCACAAAGAACATCAGTTACGCTGGCTTGCCCTCAGTGAGCGTTCCCGTCTTATCAAGAACAACCACGGTTGCTCTAACCGCACCCTCAAGCGCCTCGGCGGACTTGACCAAAATGCCATTTGAAGCGCCCAGACCGGTGCCCACCATAATGGCGGTAGGCGTTGCCAGACCAAGTGCGCAAGGGCAGGAAATAACCAGAACAGCAACAGCGTGCGAGAGAGCAACCGCAAAGTCACCAGGAGCTACAAAAACAAACCATGCTGCAAACGTTACCAGCGCAATTCCAATGACAACAGGTACAAAGATACCAGCAATGCTGTCAGCAAGACGCTCAATAGGTGCTTTGGAGCTTGTTGCCTCATCAACCAGGCGAATGATGCCTGCAAGCGTTGTATCATCGCCAACAGCGGTGGCACTCATCTTAAACCAGCCGCCGGTAGATACCGTTGCGCCTGTCACGGAATCGCCAACGGTCTTACTTACAGGAACGGGCTCTCCGGTAATCGCGGACTCATCGACAGATCCTTCTCCTTCGATGAGCTGGCCATCAACAGGAATCGACTGACCTGCCCTTACCACAAGCACGTCTCCCACCACAACGGTCTCTGCAGGAACTTCCTGTTCAACACCGTCTTTGACGAGAATAGCAGTCTTTGGGGCAAGGTTCATAAGTGCGTTAATTGCACCTGTGGTATGACCTTTTGCGCGAGCCTCAAAGAACTTACCCAAGGTAATCAGAGCAAGAATCAAACCTGCGGACTCAAAGTACATGCCGTGCATTGCCTGGTGAGCTGCAGTAATGTCTCCTGCAACAAAAGCGTTTGCCATCTGGTACAAACTGACAACACTGTAGGCAAACGACGCTGCTGAGCCCAGCGCAATGAGCGAGTCCATATTAGGAGTGCCATGCAGCAGAGAGCGGAATCCACCAACAAAATAGTGGCGACAAATAAACAGAATAGGAATGCAAAGCAAGAGTTCGGTAAGAGCCAAGTTCATCATGCCATTCATACCAGAAACAGCAGGCGGAACAGGTGCTCCCATCATCTCACCCATGGCAAGATAGAACAGTGGAATGGCAAACGCCATTGAGGAGATAAGTTCAATCCTCTTTTGCTTTACCGCCTTTTCTGAAGCATCGGTAGCATCTGCCTTAGTAGTTGCAGCAGAATCTTTTTTGTCGCTACGAGGTGTTGCCTCATAGCCTGCTTTGCTTACTGCGTCAGAAATCTGCTTGAGGGTATCTGGATTACCGTCGTAATCAACTTCCATAGAATTCTTAAGCAGATTAACGCGAGCCTCAGAGACACCAGAAACAGAGTTTGCCGCCTTCTCTACGTGCGCAGAACAACCTGCACACGTCATTCCTTGTACATCAAACTTTCTGATCCATAACGCCACCTTACATAAAACGCTTAAAGAGGTCCATGACCTCATTAATAACTTCTGTATCACCCGACTGGATGCGGTCAACCACGCAAGACTCCAGGTGATCCTGCATTACTTCTCTTGAGATGGCCTTAACCGCAGACTCAACTGCTGCAAGCTGAATAAGGACGTCTCCGCAATAACGATCCTCATCGATCATTGTTTTAATGCCATTGAGCTGGCCGATTGCACGGTTAATACGGCGAGAAACTCCACTTTTAAGCTCGCTTGAGCGAGGAGTAGCCTTGTGATCACAATGACAACAAGTTTCCTGTGGTTGGCTGTCTTTCTGAGCCATCTGTCCTCCTTTGCATACCCTAAGGGGGTATTAGTTTCTGTAAACAGTATACCCCCATAAGGTATTTTTATGCAACAAAAAAAACAGCGACCGAAGCTGCCGTTTTTTATCTACCCATGATTCCCATAAAACCTCCTTCAAATACCCTTATGGCTTATTAATATCCGAAGGAAATTACCCCTTATGGGTATCTTTATACAGTATTTACAAATGCATTCCCTCTATTTGACCAGTAATTCTCTGTCTGTTGTTGCAAAAAGAGATGAAAGCAAGCGTTATCAATATCCATAGAAGTTCTAAGAACAACGCATAACCACACAATAGAAACGCATCACTTGTATTAAAACTCAAAAATAATCCGACACTTTCAACAATCCATGAAATCGGAATGCACTTGCAGATAGAAATCAAAGGGTTTGGAAATAAATAAAGTGGTATAACAGCTCCAGAAAGTATGGGGATACTTATTGATAATAAGTTTAGTACAGCAAATCCATCAGTTAACAATAAACCAATTACTGAAGAAAATACTCCAAATATAGCGCCACCAAGAGAAGCAAGAATAAGGGATATGCATAAAGGAACAAGTAGGGCCAGAACATCAGCTGCTGCAATATAAAGAACAATAACTGAGGTTATAAGAGAACTCATAAAACAAATAACAGTAATTGTTATGTATCTAATTAAAAAGAATACCATTGAACGGTTTTGAGAAATTAAATACATAAAAAAATTGTTTTAGCAAATCGATCTTGAACAATAATATTGGCCGAACATTGCATTGCAGAAAGCCATGCTGATAAAGTTAAAATTCCTACAAGCAGTGACATACTTGAAGCAGAAAGCTGCATACCAAACAGAATAAAGTATAGATATGAAAAAAATAGGTTCAATAAAAAAATTGGATGCAAAAAAAGCTAAAAATAGAGCCGTAGCTGGATAAAGAAGTCAATGATATACAAATTGCAGGATAGATATATGAAGTAATTTTTTTCATAATTATGAACAATCTCCATCCTTGCGAAGATTTGAAAATGCTAATTGAATTAGAAACCGTCCTAAAAAAACATATGCAATCGAAAGAATCAAACAAACAACCGAATACAAGAAAAAAATCTTGGACAGTAGCTGAGGTAATTAACTTTACTGCTGGAGTCAAAGGATGTAAGTATGCGATTATACGCATTGGTAATGGAAAGTTTTCTATTGGTAAAACTATACCAGACCCTATCCATATACCAGTTAAAATAAGGCTTTCAAATGATGAAGCATTTTTTGTTAAAACATATAAAGAAGACAAAACCAAAGATGAAGAGGCGCATGCAACCGTTGAAAAAAATAGTGCCAATATCTCATTTATAGAAAGAATAATAGGAACATCAAAAAAATAAGCTAAGAAGAATAGAGCACGGTACTCCAAGAACTAAACCTAATGTAGTTGCAGAAAAAATAATTGGATAAAAAATATTAGCAATTCCCTTCGGACTTATAAACAAATAATCCAAAGTTCCCTGATAACGCTGATATCCAATAATACCTGTTGAGAGAATTGTAGAAGCCCATATAGTTGCGATAGATGAATAAACCCAAAATGAATGATTACCAGACCCCTGAATCATTGAAAAAATCTTAAACAAAGAGAAGCTAAAACATGATCCAAGAACACTTATTAAAAAGAATGGAGTCGTTAAAAACATACTCGTATGAAAGCGTAGCATCTGCAATTCTGAGCGCATATCAAAAATTGAATTAACACTATATTTCATTATCTTTTCCCATTACAGCAAGGTACACCTCTTCGAGTGAGGCACGTCTTTCATTGACTTTCTTCCAACCAAAATCATCAACACATAAATCAAAAACCATTTTCTTATTTCCTGACACATCCACATAAATTGAATCAAACTTCTCAAGAACTTCAACTGATGCAATTCCAGAACATTCCTTTAAGATTTTAATTTTAGATTCATCAAGACAATCAGTTATAAACGTGTATACGCCCTCTATTTTTACTTTCTGTCTTAACTCCTCTAAGCTGCCCAGAAAAATACACTTTCCTTTTTTGAGAACAAGCACGCGATCAGCTAATAATTCAACCTCTCTCATGCTATGAGACGTAAGTAAAATACCACTAGGGATATGACGTAACTCAGCGATAAGCCGCCTGACATCTGCCGCATTATTTGGATCTAAACCAGATGTTGGCTCATCAAGAAGAATTAAACTATGAGCTGAAATTAAAGCTCTTGCAAGATGAAGCCTTTGTCTCATTCCCCTAGAAAAAGTTGACACATTTTGATTTGAAAATTCAACTAAATGTACTTGTTGAAGGGCATTTTTAATTCTTGATTCTTGCTCATCAAAAGGGACACCACTCACTTGCGCAAAATATCTTAAGTTATTAATAGCAGTAGCATGAAGATAAAACCCATTTTCTCCACCAAGAACTAAAGAAATATTCTTACAAGCCTTGCGAGGACATTTAAGGACGTCTACACCACATGCTTCTACTTCTCCACAATCTGGGAGTAAAAGCGACGAAGCAATTTTTACTAAAGTGGTCTTTCCAGCGCCATTCGGTCCGAGTACACAAACTATTTCCCCTAAATGAACAGAAAACGACACATTATCTAAAACTATACGTTTCCCTTCTTTCATCCTGTATGATCTACTCACCTTTTTTTACATTCAGAGGAAGCAGAGTGTCATGGTCAAGATTTGATTCCCGCTGGATCATTTTCCATCTCCTCTCGGACCAAATTGTAACCATTCTCATTTCCAGTTTTACTATACGCAACGCAAAGAAATTTCCTTATTAAATCAAGTTGCGACACAAAACCAAATTTTTTGCAAACTTCTGACGCTCTTTCAAAATAATCAATAGATTCCTTCCATCTTTCTTGTAAATAATATACATATCCCACAAGTACCTCCGCTTCTGACTGAGAGGATATATGATTTTTCTTAACCCACTCTAAATTACATTTAGCCAAAAGCTCAGCTTCTGCAAAATTATTTTTAAGAAGGTACAACTGAAAAAGATTGCCTGATATCTGCTCTCTAATTCGTTTTTGCTGGATCAAGTCCAACTGCTATCAAATTGTCTCCCAAATTATTTATAGAAAGATTAGCTTCAGACAAAATAGAAAAAGATTTATCAAAATCATCTCTTTTTAAGTAAATAAGTGATTTCAAATTATCACACGCTGCTCTGAGGACCAACCCATCGTCTTGCGAAATATTAAATTCACATATTGAATGAGATATGAAACTCTTTGCATTTTCTAAATATTCTTCAGCTTTTATTCAATTCTCCTAGCCTTTTAATCAACCTAGAACAATATCTAATATATGTTACGACAATTTTATCTGAGATAATTTCTCGTTTTCAAGCAAACGAAGATACATTTGATCTGGGATTTTATTTAACTTCTCGTGATTTCCAATCGCAGAAGCAAAAGTAAGTTAATATTAAATAATCAGAACATGCTAAATTATTCTCCCAAAAATATTTTTTTCCTAATTCAGATACAAAAATCCCATCTTCCTGCAAAATTAACTAATACATCCACATGCGCAGATAAATCTAAAGTTGATAATCCTGAACGAGTCCACTTAGCAAAGAAGTCTTCTGGCTTTCCTAGACTCTGATCATACAAAGAAATGTCCAAGCTGTTCATTTTGCAATATTCTTCCAAAAGAATTCTAGGATCATTTCTAAAACGAACTCCCAAATCAGATAGATAATTTTGTGAACCAGCAGATCGTAACTCAGGGCATGCAGGAATAGAGGCAATAACAGCCCTTGAATAAATCGAATAAGGAGTTAATTTGTTCTTTAAAAATTTCACGAGATAAGTTCACATATGGGTTCTGTAACATTATAAACACTATCCTTATTATTAAAGGAAGCACCAGTCACAAACTGATGCTTCCATATCTTAACCATGATTCCAAGTAATTGAATTCCAGCCACAGACTTTAATAATGTCTTGTAACTCCTGTTGGAACTTTTTTTACTTCTTCGCATTCCTTCATATCCCCTCCTTTTCTTAATGAGTATCTCTATGTTAATAAAAAAATTTAGCATAATCAATTCTTAATAAATTTTTATATTAAAAAGACATAACAAGAATATAACTACAAACTATAGCGATGGTATCACTTATTTATCTCTTAATATTTTTTTAACTAAAAAAATATTAAGCCGTTTTACTAATCTTCTTCAACGTTTTTATCAACAGTACCATTAAGATCCAGAATATTTTGTGCCTCATCTGAACTTTCAAGAGCGGTAACCGTTCTTAATTTGCGATTCATAGCCTTTGTTCTAGTAGTAAGAATCTTATCAATGGTGGTTTCTGCAGTTCTAATCTGTTTCTGAGCCTTCTCAAGCTGTGCCTGATACGTCTCAAACTCTGTCTTAACTGCGGAGAGAACTTTTTGAATCTCGTCTGCATGCTTCTGAATAGCAACAGATTGAAATCCCATTTGAAGACTGTTAAGAAGTGCGGCCATGGTGGAAGGTCCACACACATTAACGCGATACTCTCTTTGTAGCTGCTCAAGCAGTCCCGTCTGACTGACTACCTCTGCATAAAGTCCTTCAAAAGGAAGGAACAAAATAGCAAAGTTAGTTGTCTCTGGTGGGGCAATATACTTTGTAGAGATATCTTTTGCCTCTGCCTTAATTCGAGTCTCTAGACCCTTTTTAGCAGCAGCAATAGCCTCTTCATTTCCTGCGTTAATTGCATCTACTAGGTGCTCGTACGTATCTCCTGGGAACTTAGAATCAATAGGAAGCCAAACAGTCTCCCCTGACTCTCCAGGCAACTTAACAGCAAACTCCACGCGCTCAGTAGAGCCAGAAACAGTAGCTACATTCTCTTCATACTGTTCTGGAGAAAGAATGTCTCTTAGAATTGCGCCAAGCTGAATTTCTCCAACAATTCCGCGAGTCTTAACGCCAGAAAGAACTTTCTTTAAGTCTCCAACACCTTCTGCAAGGCCGCGCATTTCTCCCAAGCCTTGATGAACTTGCTCAAGTTGCGTAGATACGCGCTGAAACGATTGGGTCATACGCTCATCAAGCGTTTTCTGGAGTTTCTCGTCAACGGTCTGACGCATGAGTTCAAGTTTTGCTTCATTCTCTTTACGCATGTCGCTGAGCTGTTTGTCAACAGTCTCTAACCTTACCAAGCTGCTCAGTTGAAGCCTGGGAAGTTGCTTTCATGTTGTCATCCACACGACGCTGAAAAGCATCAAAACGAGCATCAAGCTGAGCAATGCGTTGATCAGTCTGCTTTGTCTGATTTTGCAGTGTTGAGGTGAGCTTTTGATCAACTACCTCTCTTACCTTCTCAAGCTTTATATCCATAAGCTCTTGCATTTTTGCCATATTATCCGTAACACGACGATCCAACTCTTGGGAGCTTCTTATAAGCTCTGCAGATGATGTTTGACTTTGCTCTTGCAGCGTCTTTACTTGCGAGAGCTTAGAGGAAAGTGTGACAAGGCTCACGATAAGCACAATGACAACTACAGCCAAAACTAACAGCACAAGCAAATCCACAAGACTCCCCTAACTCATAGCAGAACAAACAAACGCAAACACAGCAAACACAATCTGAGTGTTAGCCAAAAATTCCGTAGATTGCTTCTGCAATGCTATTGGTAATGCTCTCTACGATATTCACAAATGGATTATCGGAATTAACATCTTTATCTCCATAAGGATTAGTGAAGTAATCCCAGAATTCTTCCCAATAGTTTTGCTGGCGGTAATACCTATAGGAATCATCATCTTCAGTACGATCCTGCTTATCATCAACGTTGTTTGTTTCGTTCTTGCTGTTCTTTTCTTTCTCTTTCATAGAAGAAAGCGTCTCATCAGAACCAAGCGTGACGTTGATAGTAAGGCGGTCTTCTCCACGTACGACCTCTACAGGAACGGTCTCTCCAATCTTGTGAGAGCGAACGGCAATAATAGCTGCATCAGCAGAAACTACGCGCTCTCCACCAATAGAGACAATAACATCACCCTTTTTAATACCAGCACCCTCTGCAGGACTATCATCAAGAAGGCCTGCTACATACGCACCGTAATCTACCGAGAGATCATTGCGCTTTGCAACTCGAGGAGTAACGGTCTGCATAGAAGGCCAATATAGGCATGCTTAACTTGTTGGCCAGAAAGAATCTGATTTGCAATATCAATGGCATAGTTAGAAGGAATTGCAAAGCCAATACCCGCAAATGACTTGGTATCTGACGAGAACAACGTACAAATACCCACAAGCTGACCATTAGAGTCAACCAGAGCTCCGCCAGAATTACCTGGGTTAATAGCTGCATCAACCTGGATGAGGTTTGCATAAATAGTGGTTTCTCCACCCTCTGTCTCAAGCATATCTCCACGAGAAAGAGCAGAAACAATACCTGCGGAAACAGAGTGATCAAGACCAAATGGGCTACCAACACTCATAACCCAACTACCAGGAGCCAGGTTATCGGAGTTACCAATCTCAATTGGGGTTAGGCTATCTCCCTTAAGGTCAGCATGAAGAACAGCAAGGTCAGAGGTAGGGTCTGTTCCTACGACAGTGCACTCATACTCTTTGTCATTAACGGAGATAGAGAACGTATCCATACCCTCAATGACGTGGTAATTGGTAAGAATGTCTCCATTTGTGTTCAATACAACGCCAGAACCGGTTGAGCCTGATGAATCACTGGTAGCCTTAACGGACACAACCGAAGGCAAAACCTTAGAAGCTACCGTTTCTGCCGTCTTAGTATCAGTTGGTTCTGCGGCAGGACGAGACGTCGCTGCTTGAGAAATAGTTGCCTGACCAGATACTGCAGGAAGCTTAGAAATTCCCTCTCCCAAAGCAATGGTAGGAACACAAGCAACGGCAAAAGCAATTGCACAAGCTGTTCTTTTTACGCTTGAGCTTTTGAACATAGACATAAATCCAGCCTGCTTAACTGACGAAAAACGCTTATTTACAGTGGAATCTGTGGTTAAACCATGTGCTTGGTTCTCCATAGACATCCTCCTTAACATCACTTTGATGCAAACAACTAACGCACATAATTCTGCGCTAAACATCAATTTTTCAATATGTGTATTCTACCCGTTATACCGGACAAAAATTCGTTTCTCATTATGAGAAAGACGCGCGGGAGTCCTGCTAGTAAGTAAGAAGTTTGCAGATCCCATTAAATGCAGTCTGTACCTGCGATTATGCTCTAAACAGATAGCCTACACCACGCACCGTCTCAAGATGAGCGGCTGCTTGAGGACCAATCTTTGAGCGAACACGCCTTACGTGAACGTCAACTGTTCTAGTGCCACCACAGTACTCAAAGCCCCAAACGCGCTGCAAAAGAGCCTCACGCGAGTATGCACGAGACGGATGGGTTGCCAAGAATGACAGCAGCAGATACTCCATATACGTAAGATCAACAGGAGATTCATCAATATAAACCTGATATGTTGCCAGGTTAATCTTTATATTGTCAACAATAACCAAATCTCTAGAAGTGCTCTCGGTACCTGGCCACAAAAGCAGCGAGCACCTAAGGCTAAACTCCTGGATAGTTGCAGTAGACAAAATAAAATCGCTCTTGCCCTGAACAGGCAGAACAAACTTAGAAAGATTATCAAGGTCAGCAACAAACAGGCGAGCAATTCCGCCATTTTGCGCAGAATAATTCTCTACCGTGCTAATAACATCCTGGGAAAGTTCTTTTTGATCAAGAATGATAAGGTCAAAGGTATGACCAGAAGCCGCAGCCTGAGAAAATGAGGCTGCATTTGCAAGAGCAATAGACACATCAATGACATGCGAAAGTTCACGCATACGTTCATGTAAGCGTGTCGTTGCAGATACAAGAAGAATATTCTTGTGATGCATCGATTCCCCCTAGGATAAGCTTAATCTTATAAAGCATACCACAAGCTGCGAATAAAGAGCAGATATACCTCATTATCTGCAATTAGGGCGAGAAGATCTTCTCGCCCTAATTTATTTTTTACGTTTGCGTATTAATTCTAAAGTATGGGTTTTACGCAATAGCGCCAATGAACTCAGCTGTTCGAGGGTTTTGTGGATTGTTGAAAATGACATCAGGAGTACCTTGCTCAACTACCACTCCTCCTTCCATAAAGACCACGCGATCTGCCACGTCTTTTGCAAAACCCATCTCGTGCGTTACCACAATCATGGTCATGCCAGAGTTCTTTGCCAAGTCGCGCATGACGTCCAAAACACCACGGACAAGCTCGGGGTCAAGCGCGGATGTAGGCTCGTCAAAAAGAAGCACGTTTGGGTGCATAGCAACGGCGCGAGCGATTGCTACACGCTGCTGCTGTCCACCGGAAAGCGCACCAGGCTTGAATTCTGCTCTATCGGCAAGGCCAACAGCCTCCAGCTGCTTTAGCGCCTCTGCCTCTGCCTCCTCTTTTGACTTTCCTAGAACCTTAATCTGACCAATCATTACGTTCTCTTTAACCGTTAAATGACCAAACAGATTGAACTGCTGGAAAACCATTCCCACATCTCTACGAAGCGCATTTACCTCTGCCTCGTTTGTGCCCGTAATCTCTTGGTCCTCAATAAGAATATGGCCTGCAGAAGGAGTCTCCAGCAGATTGATGCAACGGAGCATAGTGGATTTACCAGAGCCAGAAGGACCAAGCACAACCACAACCTCACCTGGCCAAACAGTCAGGTTAACGTCATTTAAGACATGCGTTGATCCAAACGACTTATTGAGGTGCTCAATACGAACAATTGGATGTTCACCTGACTCGAAAGCATGGTTAGTAAGCGGCTTATCGCGCTCAAATGCCTCTTGTGCAGCAACTTCAGCATCCAAGGCAGAATGTTCTGTGTTCGACTTCTTTTTGAAAGAAAAGAAAGACATTAGTTTTCCTCCTTGGAAAGAGCTTGAGTCTTACTATCTGCAGAACTTGCTGTTTTACCAGTTTCTGACTGCTCCATGCGTTTCTCGATACTGCCAACTACCTTAATAAGTGGCAGCGTAATTGCCAAATAGAACAGAGCCGCTGTCATGTAGGGCGTCATGTTTCCCGTTGAGGTGGTGAGGTTTTTAGCAAACATCATTAGCTCCATAACACCTACAGAAGAAAGCAGCGAAGTATCTTTATAGGACGTAATAAAGTCGCTGGTAAGAGGTGGGATTACTCGGCGGATAGTTTGGGGAATGATAATAAACGTCATGGTCTGGAAACGATTCATACCAAGAGAACTTGCTGCCTCATACTGACCCTGTGGAATCGACTGAATGCCCGCACGGAAGATCTCTGAAAGATACGCAGAAGAATTAATGGCAACCACAATAAAGCCGAGCAGATTAGTGTCCAAATTGATATTCAGCATAGGAAGACCAAAGAACAGAATATAAATCTGCAGGAAAAATGGGGTTCCGCGCAACAGATTGATGTATACCACTGCAAGCGCGCGCAGGAGCGGATTTTTGGAGATCTTAAGCAGGGCAAATCCCATTCCCAGCACAATAGCCACGGGATAAGCGCAAATTACAATTGCCAGACAAACCAGCCATCCAGGGAACAGCATTACAACGGAAGAAACAATCAGCTGAGGCTTTAAGAACATGCCCAAAAAGTGGTTGGAGTTCCATGCTTCAACCCAAGGCTGAGCGTCAAGCCAATTCACTATAGCCTGAACAGGGGTGTTAGGAATAATGGTGATTTCGGGAGAAGAAGCAAGCTTTTGAGTTCCCTGCTCAGTGGTATAGGTTCCCTCGACAGAGTACGAACCGCCGTCAGCAGGAAACTTCATGCCGGAAATCTCTACACGAATCAGCTTTTGAGCATCCACGGGTGTTGCAAAAGAGATCACAACCTGCGTTCCCTGGACGCTTGCAGTTGCCTCGATCTTCTCGCGCGTAAGACCTGAAAGAACGGTCACCTTAGTAGTTGCGCTCTGCAGATCGGAGCCCTCTGGAAGCTGCAAAGTAAGCTGAGAGACCTGCTCGTCCTCAACTGTTCCCTCCCAGGTCAAACGGGTCTCTTTACCGCCGATAACACCGTTACCTTCCGTTTGGTTTGATTTAGCCGTTGCCTTGTTTGTGGTAAGGGCAAACGCACTCTGAGCAGAAAACGCGCTCAGAGACATAAAGAACAGCCCGCTCAAAAGAAGCGTGGCGAGAAGAACTACAAGCAGCGTGGAGTGCACACGTGTATGCAAACCCTTTGACTCAGCCGTATCCTGGGTCGTAGGTTTGTCGTCAAAACTCGCAGATGACATGCACAAGGACAGTTGCTGTCCTGACATAGTTTTGTGCAAAAGTGCAATCACGTGATACTCCTTTAGAGCTTAGTTGCAATAAATCCTGATGAAAACAGTGAGTGCTTGAAGCCAAATCTGACTTCAAGCACTTTTGCTGAGCTGGTAAAACTAGATGTTAGAACCAAACCACTTGGACTTGAGAGAGGCCATAGTGCCATCTTTTTCCATATCTGCAAGAACCTTGTTGATTGCCTCGGTCAGCGCAGGATTGTCTTTGGAAACAGCAATGCCGTACTGCTCACCTGTTGGAATCTCTTTTGCAATAGTCAGATCAGAATATGAAGTGCTAATCAGATTGGAAGCAACAGGCAGGTCAATAACCATAGCGTCGTACAGACCAGTCTGAACTCCTGCCATTGCTGCAGCAACATCGTCTACAGAAACAATAGTTGCCTTTGGAAGGTTCTCCTTGGCCCAATCCTCGCCGGAAGTACCTGTCTGAACAACAACCTTCTTAGAGGCATCATTGAGTGTCTGCTCAGTCTCGGTGCTGCCAGACTTAACAACCAGAGACTGATTGGAGTCGAGGTAAGAAGTAGTGAAGTCTACCTCCTGTGAGCGATCGTCAGTGATAGTAATACCTGCGATAGCAACGTCTGCTTTGCCACCCTGCTTAATAGTTGGAACAAGGGTGTCAAACTTCTGGTTTGGCAGGTACGTAACCTCAAGATTGAGTCTTTTTGCAATCTCGGTAATAAGATCAACGTCAAAACCAACAGGAGTGGTTGAGTTACCTTCAAAGTACTCAAAGGCTGGAAACCAAGCTCTGCTACAACGGTCAGATGACCCTTAGTTACCAGCGTATAGCCGGACTCTGACTGTGCAGTGGTGCTCTGCTGAGCAGTCTCTTGTTTAGAGGGTGAGCAGGCCATAAGACCCATAAGCGCACATGCCATAGAAACAACTGCGGCGCCCTTTAGGGCAGCCTTCTTAGCTGTAGTTACAAATGAAGATTTCATATCTGCCTCTTCCTGAATAAATCTGAGCTGAAATTCATTGGAATGAATTATAGGAATCAAATATGAAAAAAATCTACTTATAATTTTCTTCGTATTTCTCGTTTTTTTATTGCATAAAAAAATGGTGAGAAGCTATATTTCTTTGTATAAATGACTATTATTGAGTCATTCTATCCAATAAAGCCCAGGTAAAAGTAATTTTTTCAGTTCATAAAACGGTAACAATTCGAGTAAGAAGACTACATTCTTTGCGTGAAACAAGGGTTTCTCGTCAAAAAACCCTGCTCTGAAAAAATCAGAACAGGGTTCAAAGGTACCTAATAAATGCAAGCAGAATAGTTGCTTAGCAACCAGCGTAGTATTTCTGGGTATCCCAGTCAGTGACGGTAAGGCAGAACTCACACCACTCCTCTGCTTTGCGCTCACACAGATACGAGAAGATATGCTCACCAAGAGCGTCTTTGAGAAGCTCAGACTGCTTGAAGCGCTCAAGTGCCTCTCCAAGATTTGTGGGGAGTTTCTCGCCATAATCAGCAGGATTTCCGCCCACAAACTCTTCAGGAAGAGAGAGACCCTCTTCAATACCCTTGAGGCCAGCCATAAGCGTTACAGCATTTGCCAAATAAGGGTTTGCAGTTGGATCAGGAATACGCAGCTCAGCACGGGTGGCAACATGCTTTCCTGGCTTATGCGTAGGAATACGAACCATAGCAGAACGGTTTTTACGACCCCAGGTTGCATAGGCAGGAATAGCATCACGATCAAAACGCTTATAGGAATTAACCGTTGGGTTAGTAATAAGCATGTACTCGGGAGCGTACTTAATAAGACCTGCAATGTAGTGTTGAGCAAGCTCAGAAAGGTGGGCCTCGCTCTCAGTCTTTGGAGCCCAGAACAGAGACTCGCCATCGTGGTCAAGAAGCGACTGATTCAAAAGCATGGCTGAGCCAGGAACTCCCTGAAGAGGCTTTGGCATAAACGAAGCAAACACACCGTGAAGTGTTGCAATATGCCTGATAACCAGACGAGCAGTAACAATGTTATCCGCGCAAGTTAGTGCTTCTGCATAACGGAGCTCAACGCCGTTTTGAGCAGGGCCAGCTGCATGGAAAGAATACTGAACAGGAATAGAAAGATTCTCAAGTGCACGAGACGTGGAGTATCGAAGGCTATGGCTGAGGTCAGCAGAATTCAAATCAAGGTATCCAGCCTGATCAATAGGCTTTGGCTCAGTCCCGCTCACAAAATAAAAATACTCAAGCTTAGGGCCAACATTTGCGACATAGCCTAGGTCTTCTGCCTTGATAAAAGCATTTCTCAGTACAAGGCGTGGATCGCCTGTAAAAGCCTCACGTCGAGGAGTTTGAATATCGCAGAATACGTTTGCAACTACACCATCATCTGTCTTCCATGGAAGAATCTGGAACGTATCTGCATCGGGGAACGCGAGAAGATCGGACTGCTCCTGGGAAGCAAAGCCGTCAACGTTGGAGCCGTCAAAACCAATGCCCTCAACAAAAGCCTCTTCTAGCTCCTCGGGGGAAATGGAGAGAGCCTTTAATCCGCCGAGTACATCGGTAAAACAAAGACGCAGGTAGCGAACGTCTCGCTCCTCTACCGTGCGAAGAATATAGTCAATTTTCTTATCCGTACTCATACGGTCCTCCCGGGTCAGAAAAACTGGAATCGTAACTACCATGACACATTCTTGTTACGGCTATGTTTCCACTTCCCTGAAACCGGGCGAATGGTAAAAATTGTTAATGAAATTGTGACAATTGACCTATTGAGCGTCAAAAGCCTTATCGACGTCAGAAATCATTTTCTGAGCAACACCACAGTGACCGTCTCCACCGTGATGAGTGCCACAGCTGCTGGATGAAGAACAGCCAGAACAAGAACCCTCTTTTGCGCTCTTAAGTTGAGAGCGGACGCAAAGAGCAACAAGAGCAATGACGATAAGGACAACCAAAATATCAATAGGACTCATACAGACACTCCTCAATTTGTTAACTACGGCATACTATACCCTCATTGCATGCTTGCATACGCTGAATCATAAATTATTTGCAGAATCTAAATTCTTACCAAAACAATTGAGAACTGCGCTCTAAGTCAAAGTGAACTGCCCCCCCATTTCTTATGTCCAAGTTTTGGGACGCAGTTCATATGCGGGTGATTATGATTCTGAAGCGTATTAACGTCGGCTTTTAGACCTGGCGCACAAAATAGCGCAGCTTTGGTAGGTTCTGCCGAAGAATCGACATGTTCTTAATCAAGATAGCAGGCAGTTAGGCGGTCGCACTACCTGATATGCATCTCTATGCATAAGCTTCATCTAATATGCTTATACATGAATAGACTTATATAAGAAATTTAACTATAGGTAAATTCCGCACCTAAGGAACACACTTAAGTCAGATATTCTGCTCAATTGCAGGCATATTACACTTCTAAGTCAGATATTCTGCATGTTTCAGCTATTTTCGGCGTAATGTATACGTCTTTTTAACAGATTATCTGACTTAGGTGTGTTTTGAACTGCTTTCTATTTCTCGTGTCCAAGAAATGGGAGGCAGTTCAAAGTTGGCACAGGCGATATGAAAATCTTTTAGACATTGATTCGCACGTATTTTTCGGTGTGCGGTAGAATATTATTCGCAAGCGTTTTGTCTTGCACCTGTATGTAAAGTATTGCCAAAAACTTGGTGTTTACCACGTATGGTGCACAAAGTTTGACGCGTAGAAAGGAAGCCTAATGGCTGAAGATCAGTACATGCACCTTGTTATTGTTCGCCACGGTGAGTCTGAGTGGAACAAGCTCAACCTGTTCACTGGTTGGACTGACGTTGACCTTACCGAGACTGGTCACGAGGAGGCAGCAGCGCTGGTGGTCGTGCTCTTAAAGAGGCTGGCTATGACTTTGATGTTTGCTACACTTCTCTGCTCAAGCGTGCTATTCACACTCTGAATCATGTTCTTGATGAGCTTGACCGTAACTGGCTTCCTGTTCATAAGACCTGGCGTCTGAACGAGCGCCACTATGGCGCACTTCAGGGTCTCAACAAGGCAGATGCCGCTGCTGAGCACGGCGAGGAGCAGGTAAAGATTTGGCGTCGCTCCTTTGACGTTCAGCCACCAGCTCTTGAGCCAGGTGACGAGCGCGATCCTCACGTTCAGGAGATGTTCCGCGATGTCCCAGCAGAGGACCTTCCATACACCGAGTGCCTGAAGGACACTATTGCACGCGCATGGCCTTACTTTGAGCAGGAGATCAAGCCACAGCTTGAGGCAGGTAAGCGTGTTCTTATTGCTGCACACGGCAACAGCCTTCGCGCTCTTGTTATGCAGTTTGAGCACCTCACCCCAGAAGAGATTCTTGAGGTCAACATCCCAACTGGCATTCCTTGCGCATACACCTTTGACAAGGACTGGAACATTGTTGATAAGCACTATATTGGCGATCCAGCTGTCATCGAGGCAAAGATTAACGCTGTTGCTAACCAGGGCAAAGCTAAATAAACAGCTTGCTAACACGCAATATTGTTAAGCAGAACGGGGTGGTTTAAGCCACCCCGTTCTTTTTTGCCTACTTATAGAACCGTGACGAATACGCCAACAGCTATAAAACCTGCTTTGAATAGTGTTACGATGTACCGCCGAGAAAAGAAGGGATTAAATGTTTAAAAGAGAGCTCAACGCAAAACTTGTTCTTTCTGTAATTGCAACAGGAATTATGTCCTTCTCGGGAGTTGTCGTAGAAACCGCCATGAACGTGACGTTTCCAACGTTAATGGAGGAATTCTCTATTGGCACCTCAACGGTACAATGGATGACCACCTCGTACCTTTTGATTCTTGCCATTATCATGCCTATGTCGTCGTATTTAAACAGACGATTCAAAACTAAAGTATCTTTACCGTGGCCATGATCTTCTATATCAGTGGCATTCTCTGCGGATTTGCTGCTCCAACGTTTATGTTATTGCTGCTTGGCCGTATTTTAGAAGGCATTGGCACCGGTCTAGCGCTACCACTGATGTTCAACATCATCACCGAACAGGCTCCACTTAAAAACATGGGTGTCATGATGGGCATCGGCATGCTAGTTACCGCCGTTGCACCTGCAGTAGGACCTTCAGCTGGTGGCTGGATTGCAGAGCATCTTGGCTGGCGAATGATCTTTGCCGGACTTCTCCCCTTCTTGATTGTGGCGTTTATTCTGGGAATTAGTTCAATCCAACAGAGCCATGAGACTGAAGTGATTTCTTTTGATGTCTTTGGCTGGCTGCTGCTTACCGTAAGTTTTATTGCGCTCATCTTTGTTATTGACGAGTCCAGCGCGTTTGGCCTGCTTAGCATTCCTGTTTTGCTCGCAATTATGATTTTTGTGGGCTCACTTATGTTCTTTGTGCGTCACGAAAACTCCTTTAAACACCAGGAGCAATCTAATAAATCTACAAAAATTCCTATCATTAACCTTGAGGTATTTAGCGAGAAGGGCTTTGTGCTCTCGCTCTTTGCTATTGTTGCTCTGCAATTTATTATTCTTGGTCAGTCGTATCTTCTGCCTAACTTCTCCCAGCTAGTACTAGGTGCAGGCGCTACCGCAGCAGGAGCTCAGATGTTGCCAGGCTGTGCTATTGGCGCAGTTATGGCACCAATTTCTGGTCAGATTTTAGACAAGCTGGGCGCTAAAAAGCCTATTGTTACAGGCATTCTTTGCTGCCTTACCAGCATGCTCCTTTTGCTGCTCTTTGTTCACCAGCTTACCGTAGAAATGATTACGTATATTTTTACTATCTTTGCCATTGGCCAGGCGCTTCAGATGGGAAACAATTTTACGGTAGCTCTAGGACATCTACCAGAAGACCGCAAGGCAGATGGAAATGCTGTTATCAACACACTGCAGCAGCTCTTTGGCGCTATGGGCACCAGCGTTATTTCTGGCGTTGTAGCGGCTTCTCAGCTTGGAGCTACAGACTTAGCTACAAGCACCCTTGCAGGAGCTCAGAATGCACTCTTTGTACTTGTGTGCGTAGCTTGTATCCCTCTTGTTACCATGGGAATCGTGCTCTTTGTACTGCCTAAGATAACAAAATAAAACGCAACTGCGGTATTTAAAAGAAAGCAAATTAAAAAGCTAGGTATCCAAAAGAAGGATATCTAGCTTTTAATTTAGACGAGTGAACTATTGCGCTACGACACAATAGCCGATAATTTCAGTCCAATAAACACAGCAACCAGGCACGTTATAACATTGACCGCAATATTCACACCTGCAGCGGCCCAATTACCTGCTTGAATAAAGGTAAGCGTTTCATTTGAAAAGGTCGAGAAGGTCGAAAGTCCTCCGCAAAGGCCCACAGCTAAGAATAGCTTTACCTGCGGCTGAAGTGGACTTGCAAGGTCAAGTCCCGTCACAAAACCAATAATCAAACCTGCTACTACATTTGCTGCTAACGTACCAACTGGCAGGTTAGGAATCCACTGTTTAAAAAGGACTCCCAACTGCCAGCGACCTAAACTACCCAGAGCTCCACCAAGAGCCACAGCTAACGCTTCAAACATAAAACGCCCCTACTCCAGCTCGCGCGATCCCGTATACAGCTGATAATACTCTCCATGCTTTGCAATAAGCTCATCGTGAGTACCACGCTCAATAATGCGACCATGTTCCAGAACCATAATGGCATCAGAGTTACGAACCGTAGACAGCCTGTGAGCAATCACAAAGACGGTACGGCCTGCCATCAGGGCATCCATGCCCTTCTCGATAAGTGCCTCAGTACGCGTATCAATACTGGAAGTTGCCTCGTCCAAGATAAGCACGGGAGGATCAGCAATAGCAGCACGCGCAATTGCTAAAAGCTGCCTCTGACCTTGGGAAAGGTTGGCGCCGTCCGAGGTAAGCACGGTGTTGTAACCACGAGGCATACGGCGGATAAACTTATCTGCGTTTGCGATTTTTGCTGCAGCAATAACCTCGTCATCAGTGGCGTCTAACTTACCAAAGCGAATATTATCTGCGATGGTACCCGTGAACAGATGTGTGTCCTGCAAAACAATGCCCAGGGAGGACCTTAGTGCAGACTTCTTGATGTCATTGATTGGAATGCCGTCGTAGGTGATGGTTCCGCTACGAACATCGTAGAAGCGGTTGATGAGGTTGGTAATTGTTGTTTTACCAGCACCAGTTGAGCCGACAAATGCAATCTTCTGGCCAGGTTTTGCAAACAGGGTGAGGTTTGCAAGAACTGTCTGATCATCGTCGTATCCAAAGGTCACGTCATCAAAGCGAACGTCTCCGGCAAGAGGGGTTTTCTCGCCAGACGGTGTGACCCAAGCCCAGGACTCTTCTCCAGACTCGTAACCACTAACGCGAACCAGGTCAACCTTGCCCTCATCAACCTCGGGAGTCATCTCCATAACCGCAAAGATGCGCTCAGCACCAGCAAGAGCGGTAAGCAGGAAGTTGGAGAGCTGTGTGAACTGGTTAAACGGCATGGCTGCCTGGCGAACAAAGACCAGGTAGGACGCAAGACTTGCAACATCCGCGTGTCCGTTTACGGCAAGCAGTGCGCCAACCACGGTGACCACGGCGTAATTGATATACGTCAACGAAACCGTGATAGGAACCATAGTTGCTGCGTAGCCCTGAGCACTTGTTCCAGAGTGCCGTAACTCCTCATTGACCTTTAGAAAATCAGCAAAGTTTGCATCCTCGTGATTAAAAACTTTAACCACTTTAAGGCCAGAGATTGTTTCTTCTGCAAAACCGTTAAGAACACCAAGGCTCTTTTGCTGCACCGAGTAATGCTTGGCAGAGCGCTTACTTGCATAGCGTGCATAAATCACAATCAAAACGTCAAAGAGAATAGTGATAAGCGTTAACTGCCAGTTAAGAACAATGAGCAGTACAAGCGTACCAACCATCTGAATAAACGCCAGAACAAGGTTGGCAAAGCTGTTGTTAAGCGCTTCTGAGATGGTATCCACGTCGTTGGTAAAGAAACTCATGATATCGCCGCGAGTTCGGCGGTCAAAGAACCTCAGCGGCAGCGACTCAATGTGCTCAAAAAGGTCTCGTCTGATGTCAAAAACAATCCTCTGAGCAGCGCGAACCATAATTTGCGTGTAACCAACACTAGTAAGCGCTCCGATTGCATACACAACCGCTGTGAACACAACAAGGTTGGTAAAGCCACTTACATCTCCCCTGCCCACTGCCGCAACAACAGGCTTAATCATATAGGTGCCCAGAAGCGCCGCTAAACCACTGATAGAAACAAGGAGTGCCACCAACATAAGGCGCTTCTTAGCATGACCTAAGTACGAGACAAACACTCTAATGGTATGTCCAATGTTTTGAGGACGTGCTCCTCCTGCGCGATTAGCCATGTGACACCTCCTTACCAGCAGCGTCAATGTCCGACTGACTACCGCCAGTCTGCGACTCATAAAGCTCTCTATAGATAGGGCTCTTGGCGAGAAGTTCTGTGTGGGTGCCAGTCATATGAACCCTACCGTTATCAAGAACGACAATCTGATCTGAGTCCATAACTGAGTTCACACGCTGGGCAATGATGATTTTTGTCATGTCAGCAAGTTCGGCAAGCCCTGCACGAATCTTTGCGTCGGTTGCGGTATCAACCGCGCTGGTAGAGTCATCAAAAATGATAATTTTTGGCTTCTTCAAAAGCGCACGTGCAATACAAAGACGCTGCTTCTGGCCACCGGAGACATTAACGCCACCCTGACCAAGGTCTCCGTCCAAGCCACCAATCCTGTCAAGAAACTCATCAACGCATGCAATAGAACACGCATGGAGCAGTTCCTCGTCAGTAGCGTTGGGATCTCCCCAGAGCAGGTTGTCGCGGACGGTGCCGCTGAACAGTACATTTTTCTGAAGGACAACAGACACTGCGTCACGAAGTGAAACAAGATTGTAGGAGCGGACGTCATTCTCGCCAACAAGCACGGTGCCTTCAGTTACATCGTACAAGCGAGCAATCAGCTGGATAAGGGTAGTTTTTCCGGAGCCGGTGCCGCCGAGAATACCAACGGTGGAGCCTGGCGCAAATGAGAGGTTAATGTCTTCAAGAACGTCCTCTTCAGCGCTCTGGCTGTACTTGAAGGACACGTTTTCAAAACGAACCTCGCCATTCTTAACGTCAGTCAAGCCGTGCTCTGGAGACTCAATAGCAGGCTCTTCGGAAAGAATCTCTCCGATTCGACGCACACTAGTAATGGCGCGAGCAGTAAGCAAGAACACGCCAGAAATCATCATAAGAGAGTTCATGATAAGCAGTACGTAACTCATGAAGCCCGTGAGCTCACCAACGCCCAGTCTGCCAGCCATAATCATCTGGCCACCAAACCAAAGAATAGCCACATTAGTGACATACATTGAAGCCTGGAAAATAGGCAGGTTTAAGACGGACGTTCCAAGGTCTTTGTAGCAGTCTGCGCATACTGGGTATTAACTTTTTCAAAGCGCTCGGAGACATATCCTTCTCGGACATATGCCTTAATCGCTCGCACCGCGGCAAAGTCTTCCTGCAGTGCCTCGTTAAGCTTATCCATTGCACTTTGCATAACGCGATACAAAGGACCAACGCGCTTCACAATAAAGAAGAGTGCAATAGCCAAGAAAGGCAGCACGGCAAAATACACTATTGCCAGCTCTGGGCTCATAATAAACGCCATAACCAAGCCCATGACCAGCATAATTGGTCCACGCATAAACGGGCGCGTACCCATTGCAAAGGCGTTCTGAATAATAGTTACATCAGAAGTCAAACGCGTAACCAAAGAAGATGAATCGTATTTATCAAGATTTGCAAAAGCAAACTCTTCCATACGACGATACTCATCTTGTCTGAGTTGAGCGCCCAGTCCCATGGCTGCCTTTGCTGAGTAGCGTGCATAGCCAATACCAGCAAACATGGCGAGAAGAGCAAAGACAACCATAACGGTGCCGTTTACAAAAACAGTCTGAAGGTTGCCTTGCAAAATGCCCTGGTCAACAATTTGGGCCATGAGTACAGGAATCACTAATTCGAGTAGGGACTCTGCAAACACGCAGAGTCCCGACATAACAAAGTCCTTTTTAGACGCGCCAAAATGGTCCAAGATTACCTTTAACTCAGCGCGAGCAGATGGAGCTTTTTCTTTTACAGAAGCGTCATTCATTACTAAAACACCACGTACCTTACTGTCTTGCGTTGCTTGGTTTGCTTATGCCTCTTTTGGAAGCGTTTGAAGCGAAACCTCCTTGAGCTGCTCATTAGAAACAGGAGAAGGAGCGCTAGACATCAAATCAGAGCCAGAAGTAGTCTTTGGGAAGGCCATGACGTCGCGGATGGAATCAGCACCTGCAAGCAGCATACACACGCGGTCAAGACCAAGTGCAAAGCCGCCCATTGGAGGCGCACCAAACGTCAGAGCCTCCATCAAGAAGCCAAACTGAGCCTTTGCGCGCTCTTCAGTAAAGCCGAGTTTCTCCAGAATCTTAAGCTGCAGCTCAGCGTTGTGGATACGCATTCCGCCGCCGCCAGCCTCAAAGCCGTCCATGACAAAGTCGTACGTATACGAGCCCATAGCCAGAGGGTCAGTGTCCAGAAGGTCAAGCTCATCCTCACGAGGAAGCGTAAAGGGCTGGTGCTCAGAGGCGTAAGACTGAGTCTCCTCATCCCAGTGGAACAGTGGGAAGTTAACAACCCAGAGGAAATCATGACCTTCTCGTGGTACATCCAGAACCTTTGCCATATGCAGGCGCATGCCACCAAGAATCTCATCTGTCTCCAGGCGACCGCCCACAGCAAAAAGAATCAAGTCCCCTGCCTCAGCAGACATCTCTGCACGTAGTGCCTCAAGCTCTTCTGGCGAGAAGAACTTGGTAATAGGACCTCCCACGGAGCCGTCCTCTTTGAAGGCGACCCATGCAAGTCCCTTGGCACCAAAGCCAGCAGCTACCTCGGCAAGCTTATCTACCTGAGAACGTGGCCAGGTGCCTGCACCCTTAACGTTGATCGCCTTGACATACTGACCTTCTGTTGTAGCAGCAGAGCTAAAGAGCTTAAAGCTAGACTGCTTGAAGATCTCAGAAACATCGTGGAGCTCCATGCCAATGCGAGTATCAGGCTTATCGGAGCCGTAGGTATCCATTGCGTCCCAGTACTGAATCTTGCGCAGTGGAGCTGGGAACTTAATACCCATCTTTGCAAAGCATCGCCCAGAATATCCTCAAGCTCAGCCATGACATCTTCCTCGCGGACAAATGCCATCTCCATATCAACCTGCGTAAACTCAGGCTGACGATCTGCACGAAGATCCTCATCGCGGAAGCACTTAGTAATCTGGTAGTAGCGCTCAACGCCGCCAATCATCAGCAGCTGCTTCAATAGCTGTGGAGACTGTGGTAGTGCGTAGAAGTTTCCGCCCTGCATTCTGGATGGAACCAGGAAGTCACGAGCCCCCTCAGGAGTGGATTTGAACAGTGCTGGAGTTTCTACCTCGGTAAAGTCACGCTTATGGAATGCCTCACGAAGCGCAAACGCAAAATCAGAACGCATACGAAGATTCTGTGCCATCTGAGGACGGCGCAGGTCAACATAGCGATACCTCAGGCGAAGATCTTCGTTAACATCAATGTAGTTCTCAATCTGGAATGGTGGAACTGCGCTGGTGTTAAGAACCTCAATCTTTGAAGCAAGTACCTCTACCTCACCGGTAGCAAGAGCCTCATTAGTCTGACCTTCAGAACGATGCTGAACCGTACCAGAAATCAAAACAGGCCACTCAGGACGAATCGTCTCTGCAGTTGCAAATGTTTCTGCATCAACATCTGGGTCAAACAGAATCTGTGTCAAACCCTCACGATCACGAAGGTCAACAAAGATCAGGCCTCCAAAGTCACGACGACGCCAAACCCAACCAGTGAGCGTAACGGTCTGACCGATATGCTCTGCGCGAAGCTCTCCGCAGGTATGCGAATGCATGCTGTGCAAATCAACAGCTGCGTGAGCGGAATAATTCTGGGGGGTTTCTGAGGAACAATCCATTGTTATCCTTTCGTCTTTGCTTCCCTGTGCCAAATCGGAAAGCGCCTTCAAGACGGCAAAAACGTGTAGACGGCACGTTCTTGCTCATAGATAAACCATTGTACTCTCCAACGTTTAGTCGAATCCTCTCAATCTAAACTTAGTGGAGATTCACGAGGAATAAATAACTTACCGTCACACTTTTACGCTAGACTGAAATTGATACACATGAGCCCTCTTACAGGGCGAGAAGAACTTGGAGCTTTCATGGCCTATAAAGCCGCTGTTTTTGATCTAGACGGAACACTTCTGAACACCATTGTTGATCTTGCTTGGGCAACCAATTACGCTCTTGAGCAGTTCAACATGCCCACCTATACCGTTGATGAGGTCCGTCAGATGGTTGGAAATGGCGTTGCTAAACTTATCCGCGATGCTGTGCCAGAGGATACTGATGACGCAACATACCAGCGTGTACTTGCGTGTTTTAAAGAGCACTACGCTGACCATAGTTTGGATAACACTGCGCCCTACCCTGGTATCCTTGATGCGGTTGATACGCTTAGGGCTGCAGGCGTTAAGTGTGCCGTTGTCTCAAACAAGCCAGACTTTGCCATAGCAGATTTAATGAGCAATTTCTTCCCAGGTAGATTTGACTTTGCGCTGGGCCAGCGAGATGACCTTAAAAGAAAGCCTGATGCCGAGCCTGTCCATTACGCCCTCGCTCAAATTGGTGTTGACCCTCAAGACGGTGTCTATATTGGAGACTCTGAGGTTGATGTTGCAACAGCACGCAACAGTGGCATGCCTTGCATTAGTGTTACCTGGGGATTTAGGGATAAAGAAACGCTTCTAGCTGCAGGTGCCACCATACTCTGCAATACTGCAGATGAGATGGTGCAAGAAATTCTCAAATAGTAGCACTAAATTTGCAACCATCCGCTCATTGCCGTTGAGCGAGAAAAACGTCCGCTTGCCTATGCCTCTCAATTCATCTGAATAAGCGTATTCTGAGGGCGGTATAGTCTATAAAAGTGCGTCCATAATTTGCGCGCAAGCGACGTGGAAAGGATTGCATCATGGGCAAGAAAAGTTCTGAGGTTCTCCAGATTTCTTACGAGGACCTGGTAGAGTACCTGCACAGTAATCACTCTGTGTACATGCAAGTCGGACACCAGGTTTATTACCTCACTGATGTCAACTTTGAGGCATGGAGAGCTCAAGACACCAGTATTAGAAACTCAAAAAACCACTTTGTAGATTGTTCTGAACTAGTTCCAACGGTAGACGAATTTCTCGCGCTTCCTTTTATTAATGGAAAAACCATTAAAGACGTTTTTGCGCATGCAACGTTCTATGCATCCATGAAAAACGAAAAATCTGAGTAATTCATAATAATCAGCATTTTGTTGACTATCTCTCAGCTAAAATTTAAAGGACCTGTTAACGCAGGTCCTTTTTTATCAGGTAAATTACCTTAATAATCTGCATCTCATATAAAAACGCCGATGCAGTGCACCGGCGTTTTACGTTTAGTTTGAGAGAACCTGCCTACTCAACAGGCTTCTGAACCTCAAGAACCTCGGCAATCTCAACCTCAGCAGAAACGGTGCCCGCAAGCTCTGAAATAAGATCGTTGTACTTATTAGCAGAAGCCAGCTCGGAAGAAGCGGTCTTTGCGTAACGCTTAACTGCTGCGGCAGCACGGTTAACGGCACTCAGGGTGCCAGCGCCTCCGACACAGCCGCCAGGACAAGCCATGCCCTCAAGAAGGTAGCCTGGATATTTACCCTTAACAGCATCCTTAAGCATAGCTCGACACTCAGCAAGGCCATCAACAGCCATGATAGGTACTTCTTTATCAGGGTACTTCTGGTGGATGACGTTTACAACTGCGCCTGCTACGCCACCGGCCACTGCAAAAGCACGACCGTCATGGGAGGCGTTTTCAAAGTCGGAGTTGTCGTCATCGAGCTTGGTGTAGTCAATACCCTTAGACTCCATCATTCCTGCAAGCTCCTCAAAGGTCAGAACAAAGTCAACCTCTGACTTAACGGAGCGGCGCAGTGCCTCAAGCTTCTTAGCAGTGCATGGTCCAATAAAGACAATCTTGGACTCTGGATTTTGTTTTCTTACTAGACGAGCAGTCAAAACCATTGGGGTGAGAGCCATAGAGATAGCATCAGCATGCTCTGGGTGCTCTTTTTTTAGCCATTGCAGACCAGGAAGGACAGCAGCTTGTTCCCATAAAGGGAAGCTTCTCTGGAACTTCTTTGACAAAGTCTTCTGCTTCCTGAACGGTACAGAGGTCAGCACCAGTTGCTACCTCTTCTACCTCGGCGAATCCCATCTCCTTGAATGCCTCACGAAGACGACCAACGCTGCCCTTGCCAAACTGACCAACAAATGAAGGAGCCACGATTGGCACAACGGTATAACCCTCATTGATAGCCTGAATTACCTGGAAAATCTGGCTCTTATCGGCAATAGCACCAAAGGGGCAGTTGACCAGGCACTGACCACAAGATACGCACTTCTCGTAATCAATGTCTGCGCGACCATGCTCATCAGAACCAATAGCATCCATACCACAAGCAGCGGCGCAAGGACGTACATGGTGATGAATTGCCTGGTAAGGGCAGACCTTGAAGCACATGCCACACTGAATGCACTTCTCCTGGTCAATGTATGCCTTTTTGTCTACGAAGCTAATTGCCTCTTTAGGACAAATCTCTCGACAAGGGTGCGCAAGACAACCTTGGCACGCGTTGGTAACGCGATACACGTTGTCCTCGCAGGCGTTACACGCAAACTTAACGATGTTAATCAGCGGTGGCTGGTAATAAACCTCAGGTCGAGAGGCCTCTTCTAGGCCGTCAGAAATTTTTTCTGGCTGATCCACGCCCTGCATAGGCATGCCCATAGTCATGCGAATGCGCTCGCCAACAATAGCGCGCTCCAAGAAGACGCTCTCACGATACGTAGCAATATCACCAGGAATAATCTTGTAAGGCAGCTCTTCCATCTGGCGAGCAATTTCATCAACGCTCTTATCTGCTTTTTCATACGCAAGCGTTGAAACTTCTTTAAATACCTTCCTGCGGATTTCAGTCAGGTTGGTATAGACACCTCGCATTGTGCCAGGCATTTCTCCCCCTCCTCGTTCACTTTATGCACGTCTGGGTAACGTATCCGCACAAAATGAATGTATGTCTCTACCACAAAGTATGTACTATAAGTCCACCTCGGTGACACCAAAATAAGAAAATCGCTCTGGAATATCCGTTTTAATCACAATTTTTGCGCCCGTCACTGGATGAATAAATCCAACGCGATATGCATGGAGCATTAACGGCTGCGGCCTATGCTTCTTTTTTTGAGGTGCGCTGCAGAGATGATACGCTTCCATACAGTGCGTCTCCTACCAGAGGAAATCCAAGTGACGAGAGATGCACTCTAATTTGATGCTTTCTTCCTGTCAGCAAATTGACCAGTAGCAAGCTTTGAGTTTGACCTTGTGCTGACGATGCAACCTTAATAAGGCGTACCTCCGTTTGAGAAGGCTTACCTGTGGCTGAGATTCTCATCTTCTGAGCGTCATGACGATCTTTTCCAATTGCCTTATCTATCAGCAGTTTATTTGGTTCAAATGCTCCCTTAACAGCTGCAAGATACTCTTTGGAAAGCTCCTTGGAGGCAATAAGTTGATCAAACTGTGGCTGCGTTTCTTTTTTGAGTGAGAAGAGCACAATGCCCGTAGTCTCTCTATCAAGTCGATTCAGAGCTTGGACCTGGGAAAGATCTATCTGGCTTGAGCTCTCAAGTGCGCGGAGTTTCTCGCGAACTACCTCAGTTAACGAGGGCTCCTGAGTACCGTCCGCATGAACGATAATTCCCGCCGGTTTATTCACGGCAAGCAGATACTCATCCTGGTACAAAATCTCAAGGTTGTTGTCAGACTGAAGAGCATCCACGCTACTCCCCTCGCTTAACTACGTAGCGCTGCTCAGAGAGAACCTGAGCAAATGACTCAATTGCGCTCCACACATGGTCAGTGCGTCGCCAGGCAACACTAACCGAGTACGACATCTCTTTTCCCAGTTCAATGATGTGAAGACCAGACGTTTCAAAGTCGTAATAAGAAGAGGCCACCAGCTCTGATGGCAAGAAGCACGCGCCGACGCCTCTCATGGCAAGCGCCAAAAGCGTCTCGGAGTTTCTGGACATGACCTTGATGGTAGGAGAAATACCCGACGCGGCAAACGCATGACGAGCAAAACTACCAGCAATGTCTCGCTTACCAACCGTTAAGAAAGGACAAGCTTCCAAGGCCGTGAGCTTTCCCGTCTTTTTGACTTGCGCGACAACCGAGTCAACCTTATCTGCATACAAAGATTCAAGAAGCGCTTGAGAAACTACCAGAACGATCTTCTCGTCAAACAGCTTTTTAACAACCAAGTCATACGACGACGAATTAACCGTTGCAACAATCAAGTCAAGCTGACCTTCGGACAGCCACTCAACAAGCTCGTCATTCTCGCCCTCATCAAGCTCAATGGAGATATTTGGGTGCAATTTTTGGAAAGCAGCAATGGAGCGCGGCATGATGATATGACCTCGTGTAGCAGTGACGCCAACACGCAGGCGACCTCGCTCGTTGCCCGCAATATCAAGAAACTCTTGATCCATAGCGCGCCGCTGAGCCTGGAACCTACGGGCATAGCGCAAGAACTCTTCTCCCGCAAACGTGAGCGACAGCGGGACCGTACGTTCTAGCAGCTTAGAGCCAAGTTCTTTTTCTGCAGCCGCAATATTTGCCGAGAGTGTTTGCTGCGTTACGCTCAGGCGTTCAGCCGCCTTGGTGAAGCTCTTTTCTTCTGCAACGGCAACAAAAATAATCCATGGTTTGAAAGTTCATTTTTGCTCCCACTGTATTACAAAAATTACTTGTAATTATAACCATTGAAAACAGTTGGACTTCAACTTTTTAGTTGCTTACTCTATTTACATAAGAAATTCGTTTGGAGTGGATGCATGGTAGAGCTAATAGTACTAAGTGCCTTTGCGGTGATGCTCATCGTAGGTACAGCCCTATCTTTCCCTCTTACATCTATCCTGACCATTGGTTTCTTCCTCTTTTTTGGCTACGGACTCTCTCGCAAAATCTCTGCAAAAAAGCTTCTTTTAGCAGCCTTTGAGTCTGTCTGGGAAGTTAAAACAATTATTGCGCTGTTTGCTGTTGTAGGCGCTATGAGTGCAGCATGGCGAGCAGCTGGAACCATTCCAGAGATTGTCAGCATTTCTGCTTCATTTATTTCTCCATCTATCTTTATTCTGGCAACCTTCTTACTCTGCACCATGATGTCCATGCTTTTGGGTACCGCATTTGGTACCGCTGCAACCATGGGCATCATCTGCATGTCTATTGGTAAGGCAATTGGAGCAAGCGAGTTCTTTATTGGTGGCGCTGTTCTTGCAGGTAGCTACTTTGGCGATCGTTGCTCCCCTATGTCTACCAGCGCAATCCTTGTTTCGCAACTCACCGATACCAATCTATCCAAGAACATCAATCGTATGCTTCGTACTAGCGTGGTGCCTTTTATTGCTGCATGTGTTATCTACGTGGCTTGGGACTTCTTCATGGCAAACACGGGAACTATCCCCGATGTTACTGGTCTTCTGAGCCGTTCCTTTAGGCTTTCTTTGATTTCGCTTACACCAGCACTGCTTGTAATTGTTTTCTCGCTTCTTAAAGTTGACGTCATTGTTACCATGGCATCCAGCTTGGTACTTGCCTGCGTTCTGTGTGTCATCGTCCAGCGAGTTCCTCTTGCAGATCTGCCAGTCATCCTGCTCTTTGGTCTTCGTGCTCCAGGAGCTACCGTTGCAAACATGGTGAATGGTGGCGGCGTTTTCTCCATGATGAACGTCTTGACAATCGTAACCATTTCTTCAAGCTACGCTGGTCTTTTCCAGACAACTGGCCTGCTTCGCCGTATGTGCCAGCTGGTGGCTGACCTCTCCGATAACTCCACGCCTTTCTTTGGCGTTCTGATTACCAGCATGTTTACCTCAATGGTTTCTTGCAACCAGACCCTGGCTATTATGCTGACAAACGATCTGTGCGAGAACGCAGAAAACTCTTCAAGCGCCCTTGCTTTGGATATCGAGAATAGCGCTGTAATTCTTGCTCCTCTGGTACCGTGGTCCATCTCAAACATCTCGGTGCTCTCTGCAATTGGTGCACCTTCTATGAGCCTTCTAGCTGCAAGCTTCCTCTACTTGCTGCCTCTTTGGACTCTGGGAATTTCCCTGTGGCTTCATCGCCGTCCAGCAAATTGACGGTCACCGCGCTCGTTGGCTTGGCCTTACCTCTGAAGATGTCCGCAGCTGCTCATGGCCTCACGTGCAGGACGAAGATACAACGGATGCGACTGCAAGCCTTCCTGCCGTTAAAGTTGCCTAACAAAACAAAACCTCTCATGCCTAAGACATGAGAGGTTTAAATTTGACTTCCAGTCCTATTTGTTACTGTCTTGCTTTAACCTCAACAACAAGCTGGTCAACAGGTACCTGTACCTGCTCGTGAGACTCCATATCACGAAGGGTTACCGCACCAGCTTCAACCTCATCTGGGCCAATAACCACGCAAAGCGTTGCGCCCATCTTATCTGCCTGCTTAAACTGAGCCTTCAGCGAACGACCAGTACGATCAGCCTCGCATCTAATACCAGCTTCACGCAATGCCAGCACGGTATCAAATACAACAGGAGCCTGCTCAGCGCCTGCGCAAGCGACATATACACAGCTTGGAGCTGCAGGCTCAGCTGCAACACCAAGAGCTTCTAGCGCCAGCATAATGCGCTCAAAGCCAACAGCAAATCCAACGCCTGGGGTTGGCTTTCCACCTTCAAGCTCAACAAGACCGTCATAACGGCCACCGCCGCCGATAGCGCCAACGCCAGCATTTGGAATCTCTACCTCAAAAACAGTACGTGTGTAGTAATCCAAACCGCGAACAAGCGTTGGATCTTCAACATACGAAATACCAGCAGCGTCCAAATATGCCTTGACCTGCTCATAATGAGTACGGCAATCATCACACAGGCTGTCAGAAATCAGTGGAGCGTCCTTCATAACCGCGTGACAGCTCTCGTTTTTGCAGTCAAACGCACGAAGTGGATTAATCTCCGCACGCTCAAGACAGTCCTCACACATCTCATCCTTGTGATCAAGAATGAACTGCTTGACCTTCTCGCGATATGCTGGGCGGCACTCCGCGTCACCCATGGAGTTAATCATGAGCTTCATATCAGCTGGCGAGAAACCCATCTGCTCGTAAAACTTCATCAACATGATGATGGACTCTGCATCGGCAGCTGGATCAGAGGCTCCAAGCCACTCGACGCCTACCTGGTGGAACTGGCGCAGACGGCCTTTCTGAGGACGCTCTCCTCTAAACATTGACTCGGCGTACCAAAGCTTTGCGGGAGTTCCTCCCTGTGGCACAAAATTGTGCTCAACAGCAGCACGGACCACACCAGCAGTTCCCTCAGGACGCATAGCCATACGCTGACGAGGCTTAAGACCGGACTCATTACCGGCAGCTAGCAGATCATCGAGCAGCGCGCCTGAAAAAACGCGGAACATCTCTTTGCGTACTACATCGGTTGACTCACCAATACCGTGAACAAAGGTGTCTACCTGCTCAAGTGCAGGAGTCTCAATGCGGTCAAAACCATAAGTACCAAACAGATGGCGGGCAATATCTTGCATATGCTCCCATGAGCGCATATAGCCGCCGTAAAGATCTTCGGTACCTTGAATTCTCTGACCCATGAATCCTCCTTGTTACAAACATAGATGTTTCTAGTTTACCCATGAGAGACAGCTCTGGCGCAGAAAAGCTTTTATAACTTTTGAAACCTATGAAAAAATCCGATTATTTTCTAGAAAACGTGAAAAAGTGCGTATGTGAGGGTTGCTTTTTAATTCCTACCATTTAGTATGAATTAGCAGATTTTGGGGTATGACAAACATCAGTGACATTGGCGTTTGTCTTTGCCACAAAACCGCACTAGCACAAGGTTTTGCTCGCCCTAGAGCTGACCAAACTTGCTAGTCACAAACGTATCACGTGCTTGCACGTAGAGATATTTGGAGAGAGATTTATGGCAACTGAGCTACTCCGTGTAAACGGAATTTCTGCAGGTACCGAGGAGAAATCCATCCTGCATTCAATTGATTTGAGCATTGGTGATGGCCAGGCTCACGTTCTGATGGGACCTAACGGCGCAGGTAAATCAACACTTGGCCGCGTCATTATGGGTGATCCTACCTATAAGATTACCGATGGCTCCCTTATCTTTAACGGCGAGGATGTAACTGAGCTTGCTGCAGATAAGCGCTCTCTTGCGGGCATCTTCCTCTCCTATCAGGCACCTGTTGAGGTTCCTGGCGTTCCTCTTTATTCATTCCTGCGCACCATTACACAGATGCGCCCTGAGCTTAAGATGACTGCTCGTCAGTTCCGTCAGCGTGTTGGCCAGATTTCTGATCAGCTTGAGCTTGATCAGGGCTTCTTGATGCGTGAGCTTAACGTTGGCTTCTCTGGTGGCGAGAAGAAAAAGGTTGAGATGCTCCAGCTTTTGCTGCTCCAGCCTAAGCTTGCCATTCTTGACGAGACAGACTCTGGCCTGGACGTTGACGCTCTCTCCGTTGTCTCAAAAGGCATTCAGGCCTATCGCGAGACCTGCGACGGCTCTCTGCTCATCATTACTCACAACACCCGCATTCTTGAGCGTCTTGAGATTGACCGCACTCACGTTATGGTTAAGGGTCACCTGGTGGCAGACGGTCCTGCTGACCTCATCAACCAGATTGACCACGAGGGCTTTGAGCGTTTTGAGAGCCAAACTGATGAGGGCGGTGCTAACTAGTGAGCGAGAAGAAGCGATCTGAGGTCGCTGACGTAGACCGCTCGCTCTACGACTTCACCAAGTCCGAAGAGGGTTACGAGCGCTACGATGATGGCCTTACTCCAGAAATTGTGCGTGCTATTTCCGAGAAAAAAGAAGAGCCCGAGTGGATGCTCCAGATGAGGTTGTCGGCCCTGGAAACCTATCACCAGCGCCAGATGGCTACCAACTGGGGACCTTCTATTGCAGGTCTGGATTTGAATCATATCTCCACGTATGTCTCGCCAAAAACTCAGCAGGCAAATAGCTGGGACGACGTACCTGAGGATATTAGGGATACCTTTGATCGTCTGGGCATTCCGCAGGCAGAGGCAGAGAGCCTGGCTGGTGTTGGTGCTCAGTACGATTCCGAGATTGTCTATCACAACATGCGTGAGGAAGTTGCTGAGCAGGGCGTTATTTACACTACCATTGAGGATGCTTTGCATGATCCGCAGTGGGAGCCTGTTGTTAAAGAGTACTTTGGCAAGCTGATTCCTCCAACAGATCACAAGTTTGCGGCTCTGCACTATGCCGTTTGGTCTGGCGGTTCTTTTGTGTATGTTCCCAAGAATGTCACTCTGGACTACCCACTTCAGAGCTACTTTAGGTTGAACGCTCAAGGTGCTGGCCAGTTTGAGCACACGCTTATTATTGTTGAGGAAGGCGCTGACCTGCACTTTATTGAGGGTTGCTCCGCACCTAAGTACTATGCAGCAAACCTTCACGCAGGAGCTGTTGAGCTCTTTGTTAAAGACGGCGCTCGTCTGCGTTACTCGACCATCGAAAACTGGTCCAAAGAACATGTACAACCTCAACACCAAGCGCGCCATTATTGGCAGCAATGCAAAGATGGAGTGGGTCTCGGGCTCTTTTGGTAGCCACGTTTCCTACCTCTATCCTTCTACGATCATGAACGGCGATTCTTCTAACTGTGAGTTCACCGGTATTACGTTTGCAGGCGCTACGCAAGACCTGGATACAGGCTGCAAGGTGATTATCAACGGCTCCAATAACTCGGCAAACGTTGACACTAAAGTCCATCTCCAAGGATGGCGGCGTCAACACTTTCCGCTCAGCCGTGACCGTTGGACGCAAGGCAGAAAACGCTCGCGTGGCGTTCTCGTGCCAGTCGCTGATGCTGGATAACATCAGCCGCTCCGACACCATCCCAGAGATGGATGTTCGCAATGCGACTGCTCAGATTGGTCACGAGGCAACTATTGGCCGCATTTCTGACGACACCGTTTTGTACCTGATGAGCCGTGGTTGCTCTGAGGCTGAGGCTCGCACCATGGTAGTAAACGGATTTGCAAACCCTGTCTCAAAGGAGCTCCCAATGGAGTACGCCGTTGAGATGAATAACCTGATTAAACTTGAGATGGAAGGAGCGATTGGCTAATGGATAACGTTTTGATTAATCGCGCCAACGTTCCTGCAGCTCAGACATGGAACCGTCTACGCGCTAACTCACTGTCGGTTACCGTCCCTAATCACGCTGATGCAGGCACAGTGTACCTGCCTCTACCTCGCCTTTTTGAGCGCATTGAGTGTGGAATGGGCCAAGAGATTACTGACTACGTAGAGTCACAGGCATTCAAGTCTGATTTCTACAACGTTCCCGCTCGTACCAAGCGAGAAGATCCTATTGTTGTTGCCGTTTCTGCTGCTCAAAACCAGTGTGCTAACACCGGCATCATTGTACGCGAAGGTGCCGAGACTACCGTAGTTATCGCTGCGTTTGCAGGCGATGCGAGCGACGGCGCACCTGCGGGCGGCGCCGCGAACGGCAGTAACGCGCTCCCAACAAGCGCTGCGCTCACCCGCATTGTGGTTGAGGCTGGTGCAAAACTGCACCTTATTGAGATGCTTGGCGTCAATGAGGGCCAGCAGCACCTTGAAAGCGTTGGCCTTGAGATTCACCAGGACGCTGCTGTTGACGTTAAGCAGTACGCTCTGGGTGGATCAACCATCGGTCTTGGCCTTACCGCCAACTTAGTTGGCGGTCAAGCTCGCCTTGACCTTAACAATCGCTATCACGCTACTCACGAAGAGACGCTTGATATTAACCACCTGGTACGCATGCGTGGTACCTCTACGCGCGCGCTGCTCACCGAGTCCGGCGTCCTTAACGAGGCAGCTAAGAAGACGCTTCGCGCAACTATCGATCTTGTCCGCGGTGCAAAGGATGCCCAGGGCAACGAGATTGAAACGGTCATGATTCTTGGTGACGACGTTGTCAACAAGACCATGCCTGCTATTCTCTGTGATGAAGACGACGTTGCTGGTAACCACGGCGCTACTATCGGATCCGTCTCCCCTGAGCAGCTTGATTACCTTGCGGCTCGAGGACTTTCTCACCAGGCTGCTGAGCAGATGTTTATACGCGCTCTTTTTGAAGACGCCATCATCAACGCACCTGAGGAGATTTCTCACCGCGTGGCTGTTGAGCGTTGCGAGGCTGAGCTGGGCGCAGAAATTGCTCACGACTATGACGGATCTGCAGCTAGTGACGACGCAGCTGGCAACTCCCTGGCTGCCAGTGATGGCAGGAATTCCGACGCTGAAGCCGATTCCAGCAAAGGTGGTATCGCGTAATGACCGACGCAGAAGTTGCTCAGATTACCGATAACCCTTACAAGGCAGATTTTCCAATTCTGGCAGCAAACCCCGAGGTAGCTTACTTGGACAGCGCTGCTACTTCTCAGCGCCCACGCGCGGTTATTGAGGCGCAGTCTAGCTTCTACGAGACCATGAACGCAAACGCACTGCGCGGATTGTATCGTTGGAGTGTGGAAGCAACCGCAGCTATCGAGGGAGCTCGCGCTTCAATTGCAAAGTTCATTGGAGCTGTCGATAAAAACGGCAAGCCAGAAAGCCAGCAGATTATCTTTACGCGCAACACTTCTGAGGCGCTTAATCTAGTTGCTTCAAGCCTTGGCCGCTATGCACTCAAGCCAGGTGATGACGTGGTCATTTCCATTATGGAACACCACTCCAACATCATCCCTTGGCAGCAGATTTGTAAAGGCTACCGGCGCTAACCTGGTGTACCTGCGCATGAATTCGCAGTATCAGATTACGCCAGAAGAGATCGCGTCAAAGATTACCGAGCGCGCCAAAATTGTGTCTGTCACACACGTCTCCAACGTACTGGGCACCCGCAATGACATCAAGGCTATTGCCAAACGCGCTCACACTATGGGCGCCTACATGGTTGTTGACGCCGCCCAATCCGCACCTCACATCCCTATTGACGTGCACAATCTTGACTGCGACCTGTTGGCATTTCTCGGCACACAAGATGTGTGGACCTATGGGTATTGGCGTGCTCTGGGGTCGCGCTGAGCTGCTCGATGCCATGCCACCGTTCCTCACCGGCGGCGAGATGATTGATTCCGTCACCGAAACCAGCGCTGTTTGGGCTCCTGTTCCCGAGAAGTTTGAGGCAGGCACGCAGGACGCCGCAGGTATCTATGCTACCGGTGCCGCTGTCGAATACCTTAACGGCTTAGATATGGCAAAAATCGAGAAGCGAGAAGAACTTCTCGCCAGGTACTTGGTGCAGCAACTGTGCACGCTGGACTTTGTAGACATCGTTGGCTCTAAGCTGGGACAAAACCACGTGGGCGCTGTGGCGTTTAACGTGCGCGACGTTCATCCACACGACGTCTCGAGCATCCTAGACATGAATAACGTTTGCATTCGCGCTGGTCATCACTGCGCCGAGCCGCTTCTGATTGAGTTGCACGAGTCCAGCACCTGCCGCGCATCCGTTGCGTTCTACAACGATAAACACGACATTGACCAGCTCATCGAGGGTCTTAACCAGGTATGGAAGATCTTTGGCAGCGCGGTCAGCAACAAATAAAACAAGGAGTTGAAATAAGTGGCAGCAAACGACCTGTATAACGCTGAGTTTATGGACCACGTTTCTCACCCCGATTACAAATACCAGATGGATAATCCCAACCGTCTCCCACGAGGGCGTTAACCCTTCTTGTGGCGATGAGCTCACGTTTTCCGTGCGCATAGAGGGCGGCAAAGATTGCCGAGGCTGCTTTTGTGGGCAGCGGATGCGCAATTTCTCAGGCATCGGCCGATATCATGAGCGATCTGATGATCGACCGCACCCCAGAAGAGGCCATTGAGCTCTGCAAACTCTTTGGGCGCATGATTCGCGGAGAAGAGACCGACGAGGCCGTGCTTGACCAGCTGGAAGACGCCAACATTCTGCACGACATCGCTCACATGCCCGCACGCGTTAAGTGCGCCGAGCTGGCATGGCATACGCTTGAGGAGATGCTTGAGGCCCACAGCAGTGGTTCTGCCGCCGCCGGTGCGTCTACCACCGAGGACGGTACCGAGTAGCGCGCTGAGGACGGCGCCGAGAGCAAGCACGCCGAGGACGGCGAGTAGCCGTGGCCGGAATGTTCTCTACAAAGGGAATGTACGCACTCCGCGCAATGGCTGACCTGGCCGTTCACGAGGGATGGGTCTCGCTGGGCGACGTTTCCGAGCGCCAGAACATCTCGCGCAAGTACCTTGAGCAGGTCATTGCGCTGATGCACAAGGCTGGATACGTCGAGAGTCTGCGTGGAAAGGGCGGCGGCTATCGACTCACGCGCAAGCCCGAGGACTACACGCTGGGTGAGATTCTTCGCGCAGCCGAAGGCAATCTTGCTCCCGCTAGCTGCCTAAACTGCACAAACACCACGCTCTGCCCTCAGATGGAGTCCTGCACCACCATCAATATTTGGCGCGACCTTGGGCGCATGACCTCCAGTTTCCTGGACAGCAAGACGCTTGCGGACATCGCCCACAACGAAGGCAACATGCACGTCTCCCCCGCCGACAATCCCACTGCTGAGTAAGCGTCTAAGCTGCGCTTTTATTGTCGTGTGCGGTGGGACTTGCACAGCGAGAAGACTTTGGAGTGCACTGAGTTTCTCGCGAGAAGAGCGCACCAGGAGTGCGCCGAGTGTGAGCCTGAAAATCACATCATGTCTGAACGATTTGCCGGATTCTCTTACCATGTCTGAGTGATTTGCCGGTTTTTCTCACCAAGTCTGAGCGATTTTACTCAGACTTGGTAAGTTATTCAGGCTCTGATTTCCTAGGGCTTGAACGATTTCCTAGGCTTGAAGAATTTATCGTAGATTCAAGTTAGTATTTCTAAATCTTTTCTAACTCTTTCCACAATTTAATTCTTTTCTCTCTTTCAATTTGCCTTTGTTTTGAAGATGTATGTCTTCTTGGTAGATTTAGCCTAGAGCGAATGACCGTAAATAGATTATCCATAAAAACGATATCGTCATATTCATTTTTGCTAATTACAAACTCTTCTATACCAGCAGCTAAAAGTTCGTTATTTCGTTTGTAGTCCCTGTCTGCGGCATCAATCGATTCATGAACAGATCCGTTATATTCAAGTGCTACATTTTTGAGTACCTCGTGCATTTGATACACCGCTGGATAGAAGTAGATCGATTGCACGATTTTTTTCTTTTTGAGATTTGATACCTGACATATTTTTGTATCTCAAATTCTTTGTTTAACTCAACGCATGGAATAGCATATCCACCTTTATACACTGGCAATAAAGCTCGAAGTGCCAGTTTAACCTCCATCGGCGAAGCTGCATTTTCAACAGACAAATCTGCCGCAGCCTTTACTTTTCTAAAAGATCTAGCACCTTTCTTTTTGGTGAGATATGCAAGTAATTCTGACTTTTTAAAAAAAGAGGCGTATACCAATTTGACTGCAATTCTCCTGTTGACGCATCAATAACAAAACGTCCTTGGAATTCTGAAATGAGGAGTACTAGTTCAAACAGGCTCAATTTAGAAGCCATTTGAAACAGCAATTCAAATGGAGATGAAATTAAAACTGAAGAGCTGTTTATATTCAGTTTTATCACAGAACCAAACGAAGCACAGGTATCCACATGAAAATGAATTCCCTCATAAACACAAGAATTCTTTTTATTACTCACAGTAATTTCGACTGGATTTTTAAGTTCAATACCATAATCTACTAGCAACTCGGCATTAATAGCTCTAACCAAATCGCGATAAGGAATATCCTCTTTGGCCAGTAATTGTCTAGTATCTAAATTGAACTTATTCAGATACTCATTAAATCCATGAGTTAAGAGTTCGTGTCTCCGTGTTCGCAAAGCACGATAAATTTGTAGAGCAGATGTATGTGAAAGGTAATATTCCATATGGAAATAGTATTTCTAAAAGTCAAATAAGCAAAACGACAAAAAAACCTACGAATATTTGACTAATACGGTATTTCCGCAGATAGATTAAAAAAACACCTTAAAAATATCATCTTATAAAAGTCCTGCTACAAAGGTTAGACCGCTAAATAAATGTACTTTCTCAATTTCGTGACAAATAAGTGACAAAAATTAGAATTCCATATTTAAATGAGTATTCTTCTCCATACTGCATGACGCAAATGAGTATTACTTGTTAATTGACGCTAGTCCGAAATGCGAACTTGACCAAGCGGCTTGCGCACTTCTCTTTCATGAAACTGAGCCTGAAATGTTTAACAAGTCTGAACAAAATCACTCAGATAAGGCGAGAAAAACAGGCAAATTACTCAGACATGGTGAGAAAATCCGGCAAATCGTTCAGACTTGGCGAGAAATTCAGGCTCACATCAAACACATCAACCGCCTCTCGCGAGAAGGGCGTGCTAAGTGCACGTCTTTCGCGCATACTGCGCCCAACAAAAAAACGGACCTGGAGAAAATCCAGGTCCGTTGCTTTAACTAGCAGCAAGAACGCGCTGTCGCATCGCACGTCATCGCATCGCGCACCCGCGCTCAGCGCATGCCGAAGGTTAGTTCCAAGCCTTACCGTCGGAACCAAACTCGCGGATGAGCTCCTTGGTGCGCTCAACGATTGCCTCACGACCAGGCTTTAGGAGCTTACGAGGATCGTAGCCCTTGCCGTTGTCAACAAGGCCAGCCTCGACGTACTTCTTAGTTGCCTCAGCAAAGACAAGCTGAAGGTCGGTGTTAACGTTGATCTTGGAGATGCCCATAGAGATAGCCTTCTGAACCTGCTCTACAGGAATGCCGGTGCCACCGTGGAGAACAAGTGGAAGATCACCGACGCGCTCCTTGATAGCCTTGAGCTGGTCAAAGGAGAGGCCCTCCCAGTTAGCTGGGTAGATACCGTGAATGTTGCCGATACCGCAAGCAAGGAAGTCAACGCCCAGGTCAGCAATCTTTGCGCACTGCTCAGGATCAGCAAGCTCACCCTTAGCGGTAACGCCGTCCTCGGTGCCGCCGATGCCGCCGACCTCAGCCTCAACAGAAATACCCTTTGCGTGAGCTGCCTTTACGACCTCTTCGGTGCGCTTAAGGTTGGTCTCAAATCAGGCTCGTGAGAACCATCGTACATGATGGAAGTAAATCCAGCCTCGATGCACTTGAATGCATCCTCGTATGAACCGTGGTCAAGGTGGAGAGCAACTGGAACAGTGATGTTCTTGTCCTCAACAAGACGACGAACCATATCTGCAACAACGCGGTAGCTTACCTGCCACTTTGCTGCGCCGCTGGTGCACTGAATGATGACAGGAGACTGGAGCTCTTCTGCTGCATCAAGGATTGCTGCGGTCCACTCAAGGTTGTTCTCGTTGAATGCGCCGATGCCATAGTGACCCTTCTCGGCACTCTGGAGCATGGCTTTTGCGCTTACAAGCATGCTAAACCTCCGTTTGACGGAAAACTGATACATATAAATGATACCTTGTTTCATCACCTTTGATAGGGTCGTTTTTAACAAAACACCGCGAGAAACCCGACGCACTTGATTGAGCGTCCCGGCGCACTTGATCAAGCAACTTGACGTGCGCTTGGACAAGTATCCCGACGGGTTTCTCGCCAACTGATGTTGCGATTTAGCGACGAAACATTACATCTCCACAAAAATGAGGTAGGCTATCAGTTCGAAGAAAGGAGCATCTTGTGAGCTATAAGCACTTTGATGCAGACAAAACTCGACTTGCTTCGCCCGCTCAACCTACAGATGACGCGGCGGACGAGAAGCCCGGCCTTCTGAAGGACGTCTCGATTACCCAAATTTTGGCAACGTCGCTTGCTGCGGTAACCGCATTTGTGTTGTCAAACCAGATTGGTATTGCTGGTTCAATCATCGGCGTGGCTGTTGGTGCTGCTGCGTCGGCGCTTGCTTCGCAGATTTACCAGAACGTTATTAGGCGCTCCACGCACAAGTTCCGTAGCAGCGACAACGATGACTACAACCAGCAGACATATCCAGACAGCAATCAGAGTACGCTCGAGGGCACGCAGTACATGCCTCGACCCCAATACGCACCTTCTCGCGATTACTACACCAACACTGCTTCTACCGCGGGACAATCGTCACAGGTAAATCGCGCGCCAAAGTTGTCGCGCAAGCGTGTAAGAGCGCTGACTATCGTGACCATTATTTCGATTATCTTTACCATTTCTGCCGTCATTCTTTACGCCATGTTCCTCAGCTATATCACCGACGGATCCGGTCTTGGACCAAAGGTCAGCACCACCCCAGTTGTGACAGAAAAAACTGCGGATACCAGCAATTCAACGGATAAGAAGAACGACTCCAGCTCTTCTAGCGAGAAGACCGACGAGTCTAGCAAGTCCACTGATTCCAAGGATTCCTCTTCGGAGAGCACTGACTCCAAGAAGTCAGAGACCACCAGCTCCGACAGCTCGTCTAGCTCGGAAAAGACAGGCGATTCTAGCAGCTCAAACAACTCATCGGAGAGCAACTCTTCCAGCAACAATTCCGGAACGGGCAACTCAAACAGCAATTCTGGTTCCAATCAGAACTCTGGCTCTGGCAATGGTTCTACCAGCGGATCTAACGGTTCTGGCTCGAACAGCTCCAACGGCGGCAACTAAGTCGCCAGTACGGCAGCCGCGGTCGCAGAACTACCGGCCCAGCAGCTGCCCACGCGGCCACTACGACGCACCTAACAGCAACAACAAGCAGCAGCTCACACAGAGCTTGCTACAGAAAGGATGGGTATGGAAACCACAAATGCATGGAAAAAGTACACCTCGGAGGACCTGGACAAACTCCAGTCGTTTACCGAGGGCTACAGAAAGTTTATCTCCGAGAACAAGACTGAGCGCGAGTGCGCCGCAAGCGCTATCAAGCTTGCCGAAACAGCGGGTTACGTTAAGCTATCTGACGCCATCGCTGCAGGTAAAACCCTCAAAGCTGGCGACAAAGTCTACGCAGACATTCGCGGCAAGTCCGTCATCTTTGTCCAGATTGGTACCAAATCCCTGGAAGAGGGCCTAAACATCCTTGGTGCTCACATCGATTCCCCTCGCCTGGACGTCAAGCAGAATCCTCTTGAGGAGCGCAACGAGCTGGCAACCTTTGACACCCACTACTACGGCGGCGTCAAGAAGTACCAGTGGGTCACCATTCCTCTGGCAATTCACGGCGTTCTTGCACTTAAAGACGGTAGCGTCGTAAACGTTTGCGTTGGTGAGGACCCAACCGATCCTGTTTTCTGTATCTCCGACCTTCTCATCCACTTGAGCGCTGAGCAGCTTGGAAAGACTGCTTCCAAGGTCATCGAGGGCGAGATGCTGGATCTTATTGTTGGCAACCGCCCACTTGTTTGGGGTCAGAACGGCGAGAAACCCGCTGATGCAGAGGGCGACGAGCCAAAGGAAGCTGTTAAGGCTAACGTCATCAACATCCTGAAGGACCTCTACGGCATTGAGGAAGCAGACCTTCTCTCCGCTGAGCTTGAGATTGTTCCTGCAGGTCCTGCTCGCGACATGGGCTTTGATCGCTCCATGATCTTGGGCTACGGTCACGACGACCGCAGCTGCTCCTACCCTTCCCTGATTGCTCAGCTTGAGTGCGACACTCCTGCTCGCACCTCCGTCACCATCCTGACCGATAAGGAAGAGATTGGCTCCGTTGGCGCTACTGGCATGAACTCTCTCTTCTTTGAGAACATCATGGCAGAGGTTCTGGCGCTTGCTGGTTTTGAGTCTCCACTTTCCCTGCGCCGCTGCATGGCTAACTCCTACATGCTCTCTAGCGACGTTTCTGCTGGTTATGACCCAAGCTTTGCTGGTAGCTTTGAAATCAAGAACTCCGCCATCATGGGTCACGGTCTTGCTTTTAACAAGTTCACTGGTAGCGGCGGCAAGGTTGGCTCCAACGACGCTGATGCCGAGTACGTTGCACTGATTCGTCGCATTATGGACAACGCTGGCGTCCAGTTCCAGACCGCTGAGCTTGGCCGCGTTGACGCTGGTGGCGGCGGAACTATCGCATACATGCTGGCAAAATACGGCATGCACGTCATCGACTGCGGCGTCCCTGTTCTCTCCATGCACGCACCTTGGGAGGTTGCAAACAAGGCTGACATCTTCGAGGCATATCGCGGTTACCGTGCATTCCTGGAGTTCAGCGAGTAATTAAGCTGCGCATATTAGCGGCGTACACAAATTCCGCGCGCAAATCGAGCTAACAAGAAAGACGTGAGAGACAAGCCTCTCACGTCTTTCTGTATCAAATCCAGGGCGAGAAACCCATCCAGCCCGCAGTGAACTGCCTCCCATTTCTTGGACACGAGAAATAGGAGGCAGTTAAAAACACACTTAAGTCAGATAATCTGTCAAAAAGACGTATACATTACGCTGAAAATACCTCAAACGTGCAGATTATCTTCATTTGATGTGTAATATGCCCGCAATTGTGAAGAATATCTGTCATAGGTGTGTTCCTTAGAAGTGGAATTTACCTATAGTTAAATTCTTTATATTTCTCTATTCATTATTCGGAATATTAGATGAAGTTTATGCATAGAGATGCATATCGGGTAGTGCGACCGTCTAGCTGCCTACTATCTTGATTAAGAACATGTCGATTCTTCAGCAGAACCTACCAAAGCTGCGCTATTTTGTGCGCCAGGCCTAAAAGCCTACGCTAACACGCTGCAGAATCATAATCACCCGCATATGAACTGCCTCCCATTTCTTATGTCCAAGAAATGGGAGGCAGTTCACAGCGCTCGTAAAGGATAACTACCCCAGCAACGAAAGCACTTCTCGCTTGGCAGCCAAAAACTCTTCGCTTAAGTCAAACGAAGCCAGTTCACTACCTTGACCAGCGTCTTTGCTAGAGTCCACTGCCGCTGCATCCGTGCAGCCCTGTGGCTCAATAACGCCCACAATCTTGGTTACTACACCCTGTGCTGGACTTCCCGCCATCACGTAAATACGCGAAGCCATGGCAACAGCCTCGTCAACGTCGTGCGTGATCACCAATACCGAGAGACCAAACTCTTTTACAGAAGACATGAGCCACGCGCGCATTTCTCGCCGTGTGAGAGCGTCAAGCGCCGAGAAGGGCTCGTCCAGCAGCATGATGTCTGAGCCGATGAGTGCCGTGCGCAGGAACGCAACACGCTGTCTCATGCCGCCTGAGAGCTCGTGAGGCCAGCTTCGTGCCACGCGCGCAAGTCCACCGCGTTCCAGCATCTCCTGGGCCCGTGCGCGTGCCTCAGAGCGCGAGACGCCCTTCAGCTCAAGCGGAAGCGCTACGTTGTCGATGATGCGCTTGCTTGGGATGAGCAAATCCTTCTGGAGCATGTAGCCAATGTGGCCCGGATGTCCCGTGACGTCGGAACCGTGCAGCAGCACCTTGCCCTCTTGCGGCTGCAAAAGCCCTGCAAGCGCGTGGAGTAGCGTAGTCTTGCCACAGCCCGAGCGACCAACCAGGCAGGTGATTGTACCCGGTTGCAGCTCGATTGAGATGTCCTTAGCAACTACCTGGCCGTTTCCCCAGACCAGCGTAAGGCTGCGTGCTTCAAGCGCCGGAGCGTTTTGTTGCGGCTCGCATGCAGCTGCAGCTTCAAGGTTCTTCTCGCCAGGAGCTTCTACGGCTGTGACTTCTGTTATGTCAGTAGTTTGCTTATCCAAGGTACTCACTAGTAAATCCTGCGGATGGATCAATCTTATTCTCAAGCAGCTGCTGGTTATTGAGCCAGGTATAGAAACGCTGCCAACGAGCGGAGTCAATAACGCCCCACTTCTCGGCGTCGTCAATGTACTTAGCAGCTAAGAACTTCTGAGAGGCTTTAACCAGGTCAGCGTCAAGTTCTGGAACAGCTTTGAGCAAAATCTCTGCCGCCTCGTCTGGGTTAGAAACGCAGAACTCGTAACCCTTTCTTGCGGCGCTCAAGAAGGCCTTAACAGCATCTAGATTCTCTTTTGCAAAACCATCGTTTACCGCAATAACTGGCGTATAAAAGTCAAAGTTTTGATCAATAGTTGCAAGGCAAAGTAGTTGTACGCAAAGTTTTGAACGCGAGCGTTTTGAACAGCCCACTGCTCGTACACCCAAACAGCATCAAACATCTTTGCTTTTAGGCCAGATACCTCATCATCTACCTCATAAGGTACCATTTTAAGCGTGGAGGGATCTCCTCCATCAGACTCCATAACTGACCTGATAGTAGCCTGCTCAACAGGGAGATTCCACGTAGCGTAAGTACGATCATTAAGGTCACGCGGACGAACAATGTGATCTTCTTCACGGCTCATAATGCCTGAAAGATTGTGCTGAATGATAGCAGCCACCGCAGTATATGGCAGCGGATTAGAAGATGAGAGGCTGTTAGCAATATAGTCCTGGTAGGTAACGCCCATCTGTGCGCCACCAGCACCAATCAGCGCATCGGCGCCGTCAGCAGGTGGCTGTTGGATGGTTATCTTGAGGCCAACCTCGTCAAAGTAGCCCTTCTCCTGAGCTACATAAATGCCGGTGTGATTGGTGTTTGGAGTGTAATCCAGGGCAAACGTAATCTCTGTGGGGCCGCCGGAATTCTGCCCAGCACCCTTGTTTGCGTTGGATGGAGCAGACGGCTGTTCAAGCGAGCAACCTGCGCAAAGTCCTGCTGTCGAGAAACCCATCGCAGCTAGAAAGCCTTTTCTTGTCAAACTCTTGCAATCAGATACGTTCATGCAGTTAATCACTTCTTTCTTTGAACCAGTTGAGATTAGTGCGTGGATCCTCCACTGTCTTGAGAGGTATCCCAAGGCAGTGCGCGCTTTTGGACAAGTTCTACGAGCTTCATCAACACGAGCGACAATGCAGAAACCACCACAATTGCCGCAAACATCCTGTCGTACGCAAATGCTTTTCTAACGCGCGTCATGTACACGCCAAGGCCAGCATCGCCACCCAGCCACTCTGCAATTACTGCGCCAATGACAGCGTAGGTCACGCTCATTTTGAGTCCCGAGAAAAACTGTGGTGCAGCAGCGGCCAACTTGACGTGCCAGAAAACCTGCACACGACTAGCTCCCATAGTGGTCATTAGATCAACCATGTCGGGATCAATTGATTTAAATGCCGAGTTCAGCGCTACGGTAATGGGGAAAAACGTTGAAATAGCTACAAGAACAATCTTTGGCAAGAGGCCATACCCCAGCCAAAGCACCAAAAGCGGTGCAATGGTCACAATAGGAATAGTTTGTGAGATAGTTACAAGTGGAGAAAGCAGGTTATCCAGCGTTTTGAAGAAGTCCATAAGAACCGCAAGCGCAAAGCCAATAAAAACTCCAATGGCTAAGCCAATAAGGGATTCTAGAAGCGTAATTCCTGTATGAATCATAAGGAGCTGGAAGTCTTTAACCAGCGCAAATACAACCTGAACAGGAGTTGGCACGAGGTAATTTGGGATAATTCCCACAACAATAACAAGCTGCCAAAGCACTAAAAAAGAAGCAAGGGATATGGCTTGCAGTGTAAACTGAGAAAGTTTTTTCATATGCCCTCCTTCTTGTAGTGCGTAAGGACGGCATTGAATCCCTACGCTGGCATTACCCAGATCAGGTTAATGGGTCGCAACATACGGTGTTGCCTCTCAGCCGGGCCATTTCCCAGCTCCCCGTTTTAATTATTATAGCGCGGACGTCTCTAACATCAAATAAATAGTTAAACAATCCCGAAACAGTGCACTTTAAAGTCCTATACCCCGAAGCCACGCGCTCCTAGCCTAACAGGGCTAACCCAGAAGCTCCTTAAGTCCCAGCTTATCTGCCTCAGTAATTTGACGTACGACTTTTGCTGGAGAACCAACAGCAAGAGAATTATCTGGAATATCCTTAGTGACCAGGCTATTAGCACCAATAACGCAGTTATTGCCAATAGTTACACCAGGAAGCACCGTTACATTTCCACCAAACCAGCAGTTATCCCCTACCGTAATAGGCAAAGCTCGCTCATACCAAGCGTTTCTCTCCTCAGCATCTAAAGGATGCTGAACGGTGTATGCCTTAAATTGAGGCCCCACAAAACTATGCGCACCAAAGGTAATAGGCGCGCAATCCATTAGGTATGCACCGTGGTTGATAAGCTATGTGGGCCAATCTTGATGTTGAAGCCATAATCAACATTAAAAGGGGAAACTGCTGCGCTTCCCTCTCCCAATTCGCCGAGAAGTTCGGTCAAAATCTGACGACACTTTTCTTTATCGCTTGGGCGAGTCTGGTTAAACTCCCAGGCTAGATCCTTAGCACGCCAAAAAGCTGCGCTTTGTTCTGCATCAGCTTCACCGCCACACCACTCACCTGCACTCATACGCTCAAGCTTTGATTTCTTATTATCTGAATTTGCGGTGGTCTGCTTTGGATCAATATCGTACATAGCTAACTCCTTGTGCTTCTTTATGTAACAGCAAGAAGTGTAATAAAAGAAGAGCCCCTGACGAGGCTCTTCTCGGCTAGTTTAAAGTTCTTGTAACCAACTACATTGCATCAAAAACATTTACCCACTTAAGCAGGAACTCTGTTTCTTTTACACGACCGCGCGCAAGCTCTGCTGCAGCAATAATGCCAAGCCAATCGTTTACATACTGACGTGTGCAGCCCTGCTTAGTGCAATAAAGATTGATGTACTTCTCGGCAAGCTCCTCATCACCATGAAGAAGCAGGTGCAGATAAGTTGTAGCGCAGTCTGCAGCACCGTTGCCCTGTGTTGCATGGGCCCAGTCAAGAATTACTGGAGCGCCATCCTCGGCGAGAATAACGTTGGAAGGAACAAAGTCACCGTGGCAGACCTTAGTGTGAGGCTTCATACCGTCAAGCTTAAGCAGAAGCTCATACCTTGTAGCCTCATCAAGAATGTCTGGAATACTATTAATCATTCGGGTGAACTTATCTTTTTGGCGAGTCAGAAGTGGCGCCTTATGAGCGTGGATGGCCAGCTCAATATCAACAAACTTATTGAGGTATTCATCCTCTTTTTCTGGATGCTCTTCAATGAGCTGTCTTATTGTTTTGCCTTCAACTTTTCTGGTTGAAACAGCCCAGCAATTACCAACCTTACTGATCTCTGCAAGAGCTGGAACATTAATACCGGCCTGTTCAGCACGAGTGAGGTTTAAAGCCTCATTCAGAATATCAGCAGAAGGTTTGCTTCCGCTGAACACCTTAACGACTGTGTCTCCGTTGTCGTACACAACCTTGTTATTACGCTCGACAATTACCTTTTTATCAGCTTTGAGCTCCATAACAACCTCCAATAAGGTACTCATGCAGATATTCACTATCCACCTAGTAGTATTGTCGTTCTTCTCTAACCTCTCCTGGCGAGAAGAACACTCTTATTGGTTAAACGGTTGGCAAATTCGGCGAACGTAAACATCCCCAGTTAAAACATCAATTTAGTCTCCTAACAAATCCCTCGCTCTCCGTGAAAGCGAGGGATTTGCATACTAAATGTAGGTATGTTGATTACTGATCTTTACGAGTGCGAGCATATGCTCCAACACCAACAAAACCAGCACCAACCGTAGCAAACGCAACCATAGCTACAACACTTGCATCACCAGTGTCAGGTGTGCGGTGCTTACGCTTCTTACCAGGCTTCTCTGGAGTTGGGGTTGGGGTTACTGGAGTCTCGGTGTTTGTAATGGTAAAGCCATTGACCATATCACCAGTAATCTCAGAAGTGTAACCCTCAATAGCATCCTCAGAAACGGTGTAAGCAATGACGTGATTATCTGCTGCGTAAAGATTTACACCAACAAATGAACCGGTCCAATTGTTTGCCTCAGAAAGGACAAGGGTCTGACCAGTGTCAACGCCGTCGGCAAGCAGGTGAACGGTTACAGAATCCTTCTTTGTACCATTCCAAACCTTGGTTACTGGAACATCGCGAGTTACAGGAGCATCGGCCTTATTGGTTAAGGTAGTAACGTTACCGTTAACCTCAGGAGTCTGAGCAGTCCAACCAGTTGGAGCAGACTCCTCAAAGGTCAAAGTTACATTGTCAGGAAGTCCGGTAAAGGTGTGCTCCCAGTTATTAGCTGCAGAAAGCTCAACGGAGTCAACACGATAGCCATCAGCAACAAGATAAACAGTGAGCTTCTCTGGAATAACTGCATCTGGATTTGCGGAAGTGTCCCAAACCTTCTTAACAGTTACATCCTGTGTGCCCTCTTCACCAGTAATAACGGTACCGTTAGAACCAATGCCACCACCACGCTGTGCAGTGTTGCCATAAATGAGCAGCTTAGCCTTATTCTGTGCGGCAGCAATTGACTCATGGCGTGGGTTGGATTCAAGCGCAAGCATATCGGTGTTGTTAACGATATTGCTTACTTCTTCAGTAGTATGACGTGCAGCAGCTGGATCAGCTTCACCAAGGATTGAAGGAAGGTTGATAGTAACAGCGCCATCCTTGGTCCAGTGTGCAGAAGCGCCACCAAGCATGTAATCAGAAATGGTTGCGCCGGCAGATTCACCTGCACCGCGAACGGTTGCAATCTCATCACCAGCGCCGTTAGCGGTGTTGTTGAAGAATGCTACACCGTTCTTAGAATGGAACTCAGCATCACCAGTTGGGCAGAACCATGCGCCGCCGCCAATAACTGTTGCAGTGTTGTCTTTAATAAGTGCGTTATTGATATGAAGGACATAAGGAACGGAAGCAACGTAAACTGCGCCACCCTGGTCATTTGCAGTGTTATTGATAATTTCGCCAGCATTAAGAGTTGCATTAGCAGATGCAATATAAATACCAGCACCAACACCCTTATCACCAAGCTGGTTGGTGCCATTACTGGTGGCCTTGTTTCCGTCAATAGAGCCGCCGTTCATGGTGAAGCCAGCGCGATAAATGTTTGGCCAGTTATTCCATGGAGCACCAACCTTGGAGTAAGGAACCTTCTGACCACCAACAACGCCAACAAACTGGTCGTAGGTAGCAACGCCACCGCCAGCAATGCCAGCAGTGTTGTTCTTGATGATGCCGTTGTTCATAACAACGTTGCCGTTCCAAGTTACATAGATACCGCCACCGGACTCAGAAGCAACATTATTAGTAATAGAGCCACCGTTGAAGGTAAAGTCTGCCTTTGACTTAGAGTCACCATACTGAGGATTACCTGCGTAAACGTGGACGCCTGCACCATCAACAGCCTTATTGTTAGTGATATATCCACCACCCATAGTGGCTGTTGTTGTCTCACCGTTTGGATCCAAGGCATAAAGCATCAGACCACCAGAAGAATTAATGGTAGAAGAAGCATCGCCACCAGTGATGGTTCCGCCAGTCATAGTAAAATCTGCATTTCTTACCATAACGCTACCAGAGTACTGATTGGTAAGAGTAGTGTTCTGAATGGTACCGTCACGGAGCTCACCTGTTGCACCATTTGCAACAGTGACTGCGCCACCAAGAGCGTTAGCAACCGTGCTGTCCTGAATGGTGCCGCCAGCCATAACAAACTTTGCACCAGCACCAGTGGTGAGAACTACGCCGTTATTTCCAGGATAAGGTTTTGCCTTACCGTTTTTAATAACGCCACGAAGCAAGGTAAAGCTACCACGGTTCTCAACGGCAAATGCAGTGTTGTTGCCATCAATGGAAGCGCCATCAAGAGTAACTGCGCCGCCAGAAGCAATCTTGAACATATAGAAATGATTAGAGCCGGTCATGGCACTTGTGATAGTTCCAGTACCCATCAACCTAATGTTCTTATTAGCTGGAACCTGGACTGGAGCAGTAATGGTAAAGTCCGCATTTACCTGAACGATAGTCTGCGAACCATCTGCTGGAGCAGCAGCAATAGCAGCCAGCAGCTCAGCCTCTGAGGTAACAGGGGTGGTGTCTGCGAGTGCTTGCTTTGCAAGTCCTCCAACGAGCGAGAGTGCTAGCACAAACGTAGCAACAATCGCCATGCTCCAACGTGAAAGCCTTTTCATGGCAAAACTCCTTGCGCTTAGGGAGCTTGTAGTAACAAAACAATAAAACAATTACTATAAAAGCGTAAAACAGTGCAACTTTAGCGTACTTTACTCTTCTTTATCTAGCTGTTCAGGCTCTTCTGGACGATGTTTTAGGCGATCGTATTCTTCTTCGGTCAAAACATCTTCAATTCGTAGGTTAACACCAGAAACTTCAAGGCCTGTCATACCGGTAATTTTCTCGACAATTGTATGCTTAACATCCTCAAAAATCTGAGGCGCATAAGAACCATATTTAATAAGTACAGAAACGGTAACATTTAGCGAGCTATCAGGCAGCACCTCTACAGTGACACCTTTAGCCGTATCGGATGCACCAAGTACATCCTGAACTCTGTTAAGCCAGTTTCCACGAGCACCCACCACGTTGGGGACGTCACGTAAAGCCAACGAGACGATCTTCTCGACAACTCCACCAGAGAAGGTAAGAGAGTCTGTATCCTCAAGATCTGCATCGGAAGGAACATCTGTTGTCTCTTCTGCAGGAACAATTTCTTCAGAGGTGGTCTCTTGCGAATTAGTAAGCTCTTCTGCCACAGCTCTCTCCTATCTAGTTTCTGTCCGTAAATAAGGAACGAATCTTTGCCAAAATGGTTGCCTTTCCGTCAAAAATCTGACCGATGGCAACTCCTACCAGTACAAACAATGCAACAACTAGCATTTTAAAAAGGCCAAACGTAAACAAAAAAATTGCAAACAAGAGGCCCAAAAATCCGCCAATAATGGCACCTGGATGGTCAACGACGTATTTTTTGCACTTCTCCTGCATCTTCTGAAAGAAGCTATTATCCATTGTCTGTGACCTCCTTTGCATCTGGCTCTGAAATACTCAATCGAATGTCTTTACCAGTCTGCTGAGCAGCGGCTTGAGTGGAAGGTTGCTCGTAAGATTGCTCTTCTACAATCTCTGATTCTGGCACAACCTCTTTTGACTGAGACAAAGACGCGCCTTCTTCATCTTTTGGCGAGAAGGAACTTGGCTTGATAAAAGAAAGATTAATGCTAGAAACGCAAGGTCCGCACACAATGGCAAGACCAGACTGAAGAGCGTTATAGAACTCAGAGCCCTTTGCGGTGACATCAACAGGCTCTTTGGGGAGAATATCAATCTGTACGGCTACAGAATTGTTCTTAGAAATCTGCACGTTAACACGGTGTGCAAGGCAAGTTCCATCTTCTTCAATAATATGGGCTGCCTGAGAAGAAATGGCATCTTTAGTGACGGAGATTGTTCCGCCTTCAACTGTTGCAACCGTGAGCTTTACCGTTTTTCTAATGAATAGAGCTCTGAACAACACCACAACAAGACCAAAGATGCTAATAGCCGCACAAGCGTTAAGAGCAATAAGGTAGGGCTTGTTAAACAAGAGATTAGTTGCCTGATGTGTCCAAGGACCAAACCACGTTAAAGCAAGGGCTAAAAACACAAAAGCACTTGCAAAAACATAGAGTATGTAGCAAAAACGCTTGAAGCCGCTCATGGCACCTCCACTTTCTTTTATATAAACAGTTTAACCCCAATACCGGACAAAAAGAGAATATAAAAACTGCCTCCCGGCGGAAGGCAGTTTTTAGTCTGTATATACCGTTAGCAGAAAATGAACTTAAGCGTTTCATAACGACGGAGCGAACAACTCCCGCCGCGTCGTCACAGGAATCCAGAACAGTCTCCATGCGGTCAAAAATACGAAGCCAAGCAACGGTGTGGCGACCAGGCATTTCATCACGGAACAAGCGAGAGAGTGCGTTGTGGTAAATAAGGTCTCCCTCGTCCTCAACATGTCCAACTGCAATAGCCTTCTCCATAACGGTAGGATCTTTCTTGTAATCACTCAAAACACTCAGCATCTCCCGGACCGTCTTGCATGCGCGAAGGGTAAGTTCAGCAAGCTGCATAGCCTCTTTACGAGTGTCGTCAACGTTAAAGAGATCAAGGCGCTCCGCAACAGAATTCATTCCGTCAACAATGTCATCAAGACGAAGAGCCAAATCAGAAATGTCCTCACGCTCAAATGGTGTGACAAAGGAAGCGTAAAGCTCCTTCATAATGTGCTGGACCTTCTCGTCACACTCACGCTCGTAAACCTTCATCTGAGGAATACGTGCAGCGGTCTCGGGAAAGCCTTCCATAATGACCACATACTCTTCAGCGGTTTCTACAATTTTGTCGCCAAACTCGCGGAACATAGTGTAGAAGACATCCTCTTTTGGCTTACCTAGCATGAATCCTCCAATAAAGTTGAGTGGTTCAATAGAACTCGTAAAAGACAGTTATACGTACTTAGAAAATCATCAGGAACAGTTTTGCAAAAAGAAAGCCAATAAGTCCGCAGCCAGGGAAAGTAAACACCCATGCTGCAACCATTTCTTTTGCAACGCCCCAGTTAACTGAACGAATATTTTTTGCAGCACCCGCACCCATCATGGCGGTCATTTTTGTATGAGTTGTTGAAACAGGAAGACCGGTCAGTGTGGAAAGCAGCAAAGATGCAGATGCCGAGAAGGACGCAGCAAAGCCCTGATAACGCTCAAGCTTTACCATTTCCATTCCGACTTTTTAATAATCTTTCTTCCGCCAATTGCGGTGCCGATAGACATAAGAGCAGCACACAGTACCTGCAGCCAGAGCGGGAACACATCTGCACCAGCAGCTCCATGACCTGCGGAAAGTGCAATTGCAAGCATGGCAATGGACATGAACTTCTGGCCGTCTTGTGCACCATGCATAGCAGCAACAAATGCTGAGCCAACAACTTGCAAATGCCCAAACATTTCATCAGCGCGCTGTCGATCAACGTTAACGCAAAGCTTATTAATTGCTTTAACAATGATCCAACCAGCGGCAAAACCTAATGTGGTTGAGAAGAGCAGACCAATTAAAACCTTGCTCCACTCGCCCCAGTTAACTGCACCAAAATCACCATGAATAGCAAGTGCTGCACCGGTGAGACCTGCAATAAGGGCGTGTGACTCAGAAGTTGGAATACCTAAAGCCCAAGCTCCTACTGCCCAAGTAACAATACCAACACAGCCTGCGGCAAGAGCAACAAGAGCCTCATGGTTATTACTACCAAAGTCAACCATGCCCAAAATTGTGTCTGCAACTGCAGTTGAAATGAGGCACATAGCCACCAAACCAACAAAGTTGCATACAACACTCATGATAATTGCATGGTTAACTTTAATTGAACGAGTTCCAACAGCCTCTGCAATAGCATTAGCCGCGTCGGTTGCACCATTTACAAAAATGCATCCAAAAACAAGGACAATGACGAGGGCCAAAAACGGATTGGCAACCATCATCTCAAAAAAGTGTCCGAGGGTTATCATTCGGTACCTTTCAAACCACTTTCATAACGGGACAATGATAATCGAAGTATCGTTCAATTATGTTTAAAAACATTCGAATAGCTAAATCAGCGCAAGTTGTTTCTTACGCCCTGCCTTCCCTCTTATGAAAAATGCAAACTGACCCGGGAGAGCTACCCAGTTAACCCAGAAGAGGTGCCTCAAAAGGACACCGCAGGTTACTAGGCAAGCTTTTTGATAATAGCTGCAGTAATTCTGGCAGAGCGCTCAGAAGCCTCACGTTCAAACGTCAAATAATCAACGCTTGAAGTAGTGCCGGGCTTATCGGACATAAGCCTAATCACCACAAACGGTGTGTGGTTAAGCCAAGCAACCTGAGCAATTGAGGCGCCCTCCATCTCGCAACAGTCAGCACCAAACGTTGTGTAGATGTGGTCTGCTAACTCTGATGAACTTACAAACTGATCTCCTGAAGCAACGCGGCCAGAAATAACCTGCAGTTGAGGAGCTACTTCTTTGGCTGATGCAAGTGCGCGCTCAATAAGACTCTCATCTGCTGTAAACGAGAAAACCGGAAGACCTGGAATTTGACCAGCGGCAAAATTGAGAGGGCCAACGTTCATATCGTGTTGAACTAAATCTGAGGAGATAACAATATCCCCAACCTGTAGCTCAGGGTTTAAAAGCCCTGCAATACCAGTATTAATAACATGTGTTACTGCAAACGTATCAATCAGGATCTGCGTGCATGCTGCTGCATTAACCTTGCCAATTCCCGACTGTACAACAACAACAGGAACATCTCCCAAAGACCTTCAACAAACTGCATACGAGCCTGATCATACGTGCGGTCAACGGTCATCTGCGCTTTTAGTAGCGCAACCTCTGGCTCCATGGCTCCGATAATTCCAATTTTCATATTAAGCTCCTACTCCTGCAAGCCAACTAGAACCAGCCAGGGCTCTTACAATTTTGTCTCGTACACTCATTTCGTTTGCATCGTCTTTGATGTGAACATGAATGATTACCTTGATGCCTGTCTCAGCAATGCTTGATGCTTCAACCTCAATAGGAAGTGTTCTATCAAGCTGAGGTGCAACTACCTCTTGAACAATTTCTGTTATTTCTTGCGTTACCGCATTCAGATCAACGGTTGGTTTAAGCACTATATTAATGGGCACCTCTGTCATATCCCACCTGGTACGATGCGCAAGTGCTGTTTTATTAAGTACTGAATTAGGAATGATGTCTACCCTACCTCCACGAGCACGAACTATGGTAGAGCGCCAATTCATATCAATAACCTCACCGGAGATAGTTCCAATGCTTACCTGATCTCCAGGTTTAACTACACCTCCCAGCATAAGACCCAAGCCTCCCACCAGGTTAGAAATGGTGTCCTGCAGGCCAAAAGACAAGGCAATGGAGGTAACTCCCAAGGCGGTTACAAACGCTGTTGGTTGAATACCAAAAACAGGCTGCAATACCGCGAGAATAGCAAACGCCCAGATAACTCCGCGCAGTATGTTGACAAAGATAGATGCCGACGGCAGTTTAGATGAATCCAAGGCCTTTCTTGAGAGCTTTATTGCAAAATGCTCTACAAGAAAAGCCACAAGGAACACAACAACAAAGATAACCAGCTTAAAAATGAAATCTTGTGGAGTAAGACCCAAAATCAAACCGTCATGCATCAATACCATGGCTATCCCTCAATTTTAACTATTGGAGCAAAGCCCTTCATGAGCTTCTTTGTCTTATTAGTACGCGTAAACTTGACCTCAATAGTATCGCCCTGAACTGCTAAAACAACGCCTGGGCCAAAGGTCTTGTGAGAAACCTGGTCTCCCACAGCAAAACTTGCAGAAGCGCGGGCTGGGTCTTTCTGAATAGGAGCTGTACGTGGAGCTGGAGCACCGCCGGTAGAGCGCGTGCGAGAACCAAAAACGTTTCCACCGTAGACCTCGGAGCCGCGACCAGAGCCAAAGGTTCCATGACGGTCCCCTCGCTTTGCCCAACCAACTCCAGAAAAACCAGCAGAACCAACTCCAATAGCTTTCACGTGCTCTTGAGGAATCTCTCCCACAAAACGCGATACAGGATTTGCCTGAACAGAGCCGTAAGTCCTTCTGGTAGATGCGTATGTCAAATACAGACGCTTGCGCGCACGCGTAATAGCAACATAGGCAAGTCTGCGCTCTTCTTCTAACTGAGCAGCCTCTGCCTCATAATTTGCATGAGGGAAGATTCCCTCCTCCATACCAGCAACAAAAACTGCAGGAAATTCCAGACCCTTTGCAGCGTGAATGGTCATGAGCGTTACTGCAGATGTAGAACCATCCAAGCTATCAAGATCAGAGCGAAGCGCCAGCCATTCCATAAAGGCCGGGAGCTTCTCTGCCACAACCTGTGGATGCAAACTCTCCTCCTGAGGCGTAGGAGCCGTCTCAACAGCAACACCAGCAAGCGTGCCGGTAGCAGCATCAAAGCCTGCTGCACTTAGCGAGGCAGCATCTTGTGCGTCAAGCGCTCCTGCTTCCCTAGTTGCTGCAAGCTCTCAAGCGTTTCTTCAATATCGTCGTGAGACTCGTCAAACTCTGCCGCAACGCCAAAGAACTCTCGAATGTTCTCGATACGTCCGTCAGCCTCAATGGTATGCTCAGCTTCAAGTGCACGAATAAGACCTGAGCGGTCAATAATTGCCTCAACTACCTCATCAAGCTCACCGTCAATATGACGGCCGTGCTCAATAGCAGACGTGAACTCTACCAGCGCATTTCTCACCTTTGCGGTAAGAAGGCTCTCCTCCATCACACATGCTTCACATGCCGAGAAAAACGACAGACCGTTATACAGTGCATACGTCTGAATTTTCTGAATGCTTGTTGCGCCAATACCGCGGCGAGGTGTATTGATAACGCGTAGCGCAGCCATATCATCATCAGGGTTTACAACAACCTTAAGGTAGGCCATAACGTCTCTGATCTCTGCACGATCAAAGAATCGAGTGCCGCCCACAATCTTGTAAGGAACACCTGCTCTGAGCAGCATGTCTTCAAGGATACGAGACTGCGCATTGGTTCGATAGAACACGGCAATGTTGTCGTACGACGTGCCCTTATCGTGCAGCTTTTCTATCTCAGAGCCAATCCATGCGCCCTCATCACGTTCATCAGATGCCTGATACACCTGGATTTTCTCGCCATCTCCTTCATCCGTGAAGAGGCGCTTTGGCTTGCGGTGAGAGTTGTGCGCAACAACTGCGTTGGCAGCCGCCAAAATATGTCCTGTTGAGCGGTAGTTTTGCTCCAGCTTAACAACAACCGCTTCCTCATAGTCTTTCTCGAACGCCAAGATGTTTTTGATGTCTGCGCCACGCCATGAATAAATGGACTGGTCATCATCACCAACGACCATGAGGTTTCGATACTTGGATGCCAAAAGCTTGGTAATTGCGTACTGAACGCCGTTGGTATCCTGATACTCGTCAACGTTGATGTAGCGGAAACGCTCCTGGTACTTAGCAAGCACGTCAGGATACTTAGAGAGCAGCTCAAACGCCTTAACCAGAAGATCATCAAAGTCCATAGCATTGGCTTTATCCAAACGAGTCTGGAGCGCACGATACACGCGGGCTACCACGTGATCCATAGGACTTGCTGCCTGCGCCTCTACATCATCGGGATACAAAAGGGCGTTTTTAGCAGCAGAAATCTTAGAACGAATGGAATTGAGCGGGAACTGACGGACATCAATATCCAAATCAGACAGAATGGTTTTTACCAGGCGTTTTGAATCGTCATCATCATAGATAGCAAAATTGGGGCCATAGCCAAGACGCTCACCATCTTCTCTAAGCAGACGAACACACATAGCGTGGAACGTGCAAACCCACATACCGCGAATATTATTTGGCAGCAGCGCCTCAAGACGCTCACGCATCTCTGCTGCAGCTTTGTTTGTAATGTAATGGCCAGAATCTGCCAAGGACGAACGCCTTCATCGGCAATCATGTGCGCAATTCTAAACGTCAGAACACGTGTCTTTCCCGAACCAGCTCCCGCAAGAACCAGCAAGGGTCCTTGTGTTGTCATAACTGCCTGGTGCTGGGCAGGATTTAAACCTTCAAGATCAATCTGCATTACGCCATCCTTGTGTCAATCATTCTTAGAATAAAAGTGTACCCCGATAACCGGACATTAATTGCGCTCGTTTCTACTGCCTCCACAATAAAAAACCGACCCCCAAAAGAGAGCCGGTTTATCTGCATAAATGCTGCTAGTGAACTTCTACACACGTATGGCGAGAAGATCTTCTAGACCAAACGCCTGCCTTAGTTCATGGAGTTTGTCTGACGGCTCTTTGCGCGAGCAACAACTGCCAGAGCAATCACGCCACCTGCAACACATGCCATAACAATAGCGCTGAGTGTGAAGTTCTCATCACCAGTGTATGGAAGTGCAGGGCCGCCGTAGTATGGGATAGCTGCAGGATTTGGAGCGCCTGGGAAACTTGGTGCAAGAGGGCCACCAGGGGTACCAGGAGTGCTTGGAGTACCAGGGTTTTCTGGAGTAGTAGGATTTTCTGGAGTAGTAGGATTTTCTGGAGTAGCAGGGTTTTCTGGAGTTACAGGAGCAACTGGCTCTGGCTCCCACTCTGCAACTAGAACAACCTTAGGAGTGGTGGTGGTAAGGGTTACCTGGTCTCCTGCCTGGTAGGTAGTGCCATCAAGCTTCCAGCCCTTGAAGACGTAACCATCGCGAGTTGGAACGGTAGCAGAGACAGTCTCGTTCTTAGGATCGGTGAGAGAGTCAGCAGTGTTGCTATCAATACCAAAGTAACCGCTCTGTGCTGCAGGAGCACCAGTACCGCCGTTTGCATCGTAGCTGAGCTCATACTCCTGGTTCCAAACAGCAGTCAGGGTATAAGGGCTTCTCAAGTTAAAGACAGTAGTCTCAGAAACATAACGCTTATCGCCAGCTGGGTTGTTGTTTGCATCTGCAGGAACAGCAGATGCACCAACGTAGCGGAAGTGGTTATCAACGTAAGAACGCTTCCAGAACTCAAACTTATAGCCATCGCGGACAGGCAGGTCCTCAATGATGTTGTACTCAGCAAAGCCATAAGTACGAGGGTTATTTGGAGTCTTGGACTCTGTATAAGTTGCGTTGCCATAGATGGTGCCGCCATTTGCGTCATAAATGAGCTGGTTAACTGCAGATGGTGTTGGAGAAGGTGTAGGAGTTGGGGTGGTCTCTGCAGGAATAACGTGGATGTGATAGCCAACCCACATGAGGTGAGTGGTGTTACCACCAACGTTAGCAGGGTCCGTTGAATCTCCCTGCATGGTAACAAGGAAGAATGCGGTAGCAGGCTGGTTAGCAGGAGTTACCTTACGACCTGTGAACTCAAAATAGAACTGACCACCGTTGTTAGTAACGGTGTTGCTGTTTCCGTAGAAAGCATAGGTGAAGTCATAGTCAGTAGCAGGAAGCTCAGGATAAGCACCTGCGGTGACCAGCGTAGTGGTTACGCCAAAAGGAGCAAAACCAGGACGAGTGGTGGTGTAGTGGGAATACGCACCAGTGTCTCTAATGGTCTGACCAACGCGAACAACAATCTCGCCATACTGACCAGGAACAGGAGTCTGGTGGCCAGAACGCTGAGGGTTGTCTGAAAGAACCCTGGATGTATCGGCATTACCGTCAGCCGAGAAAACAGAAACCTTTACACCTGGTGTAGATGTATCAATAGGATCTGCAAATGCAAGTTTTGGTGCAGAAACTGCAAGAACTGCGACAAATGCAAGTGCGAGTGCGCATGCAATTCTCTGAAGCGTCTTGATGTGGCGCATAAAACCTCCTGGAACTATTACAAGTAATTACGTACTCTTACGGCCAAAATTCAGCTGCAAGAGCATATAGGACAAGGCAACTCTTAGTAAATGAGTCCAGAGCGATTACATATATCTTTCATAGGTTTTCCACGTATTTTCCATATGTTTTGACATAAAAAGCGCGGCGAGAAACTCACCGCGCTTGAATGCATATGTTGTAACGCTTTCAGTCAGAGAATTACTTAACAAGCAGGAAGTATGCGATAACTGCAATACCCAGAATAATGCGGTACACGCCAAAAGGCTTGAAATCATGCTTGCGGACATAGCCCATAAGCGCACGGACCATAACAAGCGAAACAATAAAGGCTACCAAGCAACCAACACCCAAAATAATTGCCTCGGGAGCGGTGAAAGTGTTGCCCTTCATAAAGTAGCGCACAAGCCTCAAAGCAGAAGCGCCGGCCATAGTAGGAATTGCCAGGAAGAACGTAAACTCAGCAGCTACAGCCCTTGAACAACCAAGTGCTAAGCCGCCAAGAATAGTTGCACCAGATCTTGAAGTGCCTGGAACAATTGCAAGTACCTGGAACACACCAATACCAAGTGCGGTCTTCCAGTCAAGATTGTCAATGTCTTGAACGCGAGCCAGGTTGTCGGCTGAGGGGGCCTTCAGGGATGCGGCGGCATCTGGACGCATGTGTTTACCGCGAGGTGCTTCAACCTTTACCGTTGCAGCGACCTTCTCGCGATGTAGCTCAAGCACTATGAAGATGATGCCGTAGAAAATAAGGGTTGCAGCAATAACAAAAGGGCTTCCAAGATGCTCTTCGATGAAGTCGTTGAGCGGCAGACCAATTGCTGCTGCAGGAACGCAGCTAACCACCACTTTTGCCCAGAGTTTCCAGGTAGAGCGCTTCTCGTCCTTAGATTTCTTTGGCGAGAAGGGATTGAGCTTGTGGAAAAATCCCACACATACTGCAAGAATTGCGCCAAGCTGAATAACAACGAGGAACATATTCCAGAAGTCTTCAGAAACATTGAGTGGTAAGAACTGATTGAGTAGCAGCATATGGCCTGTTGATGAGATAGGTAGCCACTCGGTAATACCTTCAACTACGCCAAATAACGCTGATTTAAGCGCTTCAATCCACAAAATTGCCGACTCCACTAAAACCTCCTTGGGGACTGATTACGAACCTATTGTACGCAATCCGTTCGCCCTTTCTTTTTCTACCGTTCACGGCTTTATATAACGACTTTACTACTTTAAAAGTGCCTTGTTTTCTGCAAAGTTGGCATTTGGAGCCAAAAACAAGTAGAATTGACACCCTCGCACGAGCGGAGAGAAGCGATTATGCGTATTTTTGAGGTCAAGTGTTATCTGACCTCGCGCTTGAAGCCAGTAATGAGCGGACGGCATGAAATGCGTACTAATCGGAAGCCCCAATCGCGGAGGTCGATTTGAACAAATATATGCGTCATAGACGCTTACCTTCATGCTCTACCCTTATGACAGCACTTCTTGTAGCAGTGCTTGTTGCTAATACCTTTTTGTTTGGCGTCTCAAGAGCTCAGGCAGAGACTCTTGAAGAGCTCCAGGCCAAGGTAGAGCAGACCAATTCTGATTACGATGCCGCTAATCAGCGCGTAGCTGAGCTGCAAAGCAGATTGCAGACAATGAGGCTCGTATTGCAGAGATTGAACAGCAGCTCCCAGAGCAGCGCTTAAAAGCTGCAGAGTCTATTAGAGCTATGTATCGTATGCAGCAGGGCTCCATGGGAATTATTGATCTGCTTTTATCGGCAGATAACTTTAATGATTTGATTGCTGTTGTTCAGTATCTTGAGATTATCCAGAACAAAAATTCAGATGCTATCAACCACCTGGTTGACCTTAGCAAAGAGCTTTCTGAGACTCAGTCATCTTTAAATGCACAGATGGCAGAAGCAGAAGAGCAGAAGAAGGCTGCTGAGGATGCTATGAATGCAGCAATTGCAACACGAGAGCAGTTGCAGGCTGAGCAGGCTGCGCAGGCAGCAGCAGAGGCAGCAGCTGCAGAAGAGGCTCTGAAAGAAGCTTCTACTGAGACTACCTTTACCAACGCTTCTGGTAATACCACTGAGGTCACTACCCCATCAACTCCTTCGGCTCAAAATGTTGACTGGTCAAGCGATAAGACCAACTTTGTAAGCAGCTGGGGTGCTCGAATTGATGCGTATCTTGCTGGTTCCCCTCTTGCCGGCTACGGCTCAACCTTTGCTGAGGCTGCATGGGCCTACGGCGTTGATCCGCGTCTCTCGCCTGCTATTTCTGCAGTTGAGAGTACAAAGGGTAGGTATAACTTCCTCCCCTACAACGCATGGGGTTGGGGTTCTGCTAGCTGGGGTAGCTGGGAAGAGGCTATCTGGGATCATACAGCTGGTCTTGCCGCTGGCTACGGCGGAAGGCTTTCTGTTTCTGGCGCTGCAAAGTACAACCCAGCAAATCCAATGGTTGGTACTCGGCAGTTCTTACGCAGATGGAGCTCATCTAAGCTTCTGGCCACATAACCTTTAGAGAACGTTAAAACCCCGCAGTTTACCTGCGGGGTTTTTGTTGTCGGGTGCAGAGGCGATTGTAGGTTGAGTTGAGCTTGGAGTGGACGGGTTTCTCGCCAGATGACGGGTGGGCGCGAGTAGTGCGGGTGCGAGGGCGCTTCCGGGCGCGGCTACGCGGTGAGCACGACCATGGCGAGGATGAGGGCAAAGCCGATGAGGTCGGCAACGCTAAAGGTAGTTCCAAGAACCAGTGCGGTGGTAATGGTTGCCATAACGGGCTCGATAGTACCCAGCAGGACCGCTCTAAGTGAGCCTGCGTCCTTAACGCCCTGCAGGTAGAGGCCGTACGCCAAGAAGGTTCCCACCAGCACACCAATAACTACCAGCAAAACACCAAAGGCGTCCAGCTGAGGCATGTGATTCCAGGGCTGATAAAACACGGCAATCAACGTGCCTGAGAACAGAAAAAGCTAGGCCGTTAACGGTAAAGCTTCCCCACTTTTCCATCAGAGGCTTTGGCAAAATCGAAAGAGCTGCCTGAGCAAACGCGCATATAACGCCCCAGAAAATACCTGCTGTTGGCAAGCTAAGCGTGCCTGGATTTCCTCCTGTTACCAAGAGATAGGTGCCAATAAGCGCCAAAACAATACCAAGAATCTCTCGACGACGAGGCCAGCGCTTGCCAACCACACAGACAAAGGCTAAAACGCCCAGCATGCCCAACGACTGCATGATTGTTGCGGTTCCAGAATTAGTAGCATTAACTGCATAAATATAAGCAACTTGCGAGAAAAGAATGGCAAACAAGCTAACCACAAATATTTTTGCCAGCTCTTTTGGCTTCCTGATGACAGTTGTGAGATTTTTCCTATCAAACGCAAAAGCAGTTCCTAAGAATAACCAGCAAGCACAAAGCTCACGAATATCAATCAACCACATCGGATCAACGTGATAGGTATCAAGCAGGTATTTTGCAGCGGTTCCAAATGCGCCCCAGGAAGCTCCACCAATCAAGACAAAGAGCATTCCTCGATAGATTTTTCTCTTGTTATCAGGGGTTATTTCAGCGTCATCGCTTCCAAGTGCTTCCTCTTCTGCAGAAGCCTCTGTAGCATCTGCGGCCTTGGAAAACTCCACATCGCTCTCGTGAGAAATGAAATCATTCATCTGGGTATAAATCTTTCATTACAAAATACGGATACAAGTGTCACTTTTTCTCTGACGCGGTAGTATCACAATAACAAAAAACCACCTTACCCTGCTTTATGCGGAGCCTCAAGTCTCTAAACGGTTCAGATGGGCAAGATGGTCCAAAACGGCAATGATGCTCACGTAAGTTTTCGTATAGATTGGCAGCTTATGACATCCAAGTATTCGCAGATGGACAGCGCGTTTTCTGTTGGTACGCTTCATGCAGAAGACAAGAGCTTTGAGGTAATCTCAGCTGAGTGGGTTAACGAGATTTCTGGCTACACCTACATCTTTAAGCATGTTCCTACAGGCGCTCGCCTTATGTGGTTTGCCTGCGACGATGACAATCGCTCATTTGCCATTGCTTTTAAGACACCTCCTGAAGACCACACAGGCGTCTTCCACATCTTGGAGCACTCTGTTCTCTGTGGATCCGATGCCTATCCTGTCAAGGAGCCGTTTGTTAACCTGCTCAAGACCTCTATGCAGACGTTCTTAAATGCAATGACCTACCCCGACAAGACGGTATACCCTGTGGCCAGCACCAATGTGGCTGACTTGGAAAACTTGATGAGCGTGTACCTTGACGCCGTTCTGCATCCTGCAATCTATAAGCGCAAGCACATCTTTGAGCAGGAAGGTTGGCACCTTGAGGCTGACGAGCAGGGCAACCTAAGCTACAACGGCGTTGTCTTCAACGAGATGAAGGGCGCCCTCTCTGACCCTGATCGCGTACTCTACGATTCTGTGAGCGAGGCCCTCTTCCCTGACACCGCATACGGCAAAGAATCCGGTGGTAAGCCTCGTGCAATCCCCGAGCTCACCTACGAGAAGTTCCTGGACACCCACGCTCGCCACTACGACCTCTCTAACAGCTACACCTTCCTCTACGGCGACCTTGACTGTGAGCGTGAGCTCTCCTTCATTGCCCAGAGGTTTGCAGCTGCCGAGAAACGCGATGCAGGTGCCCCTAATCCGCTTAACCTGCAGGCACCCGTGTTGCCCGAGCCTGCTCAGGTCCGCATGAACACCACAGCCGACAACTCCAGTGTTGGCCTGGGCTACGTGCTTGGAACACCTGATCAGCGCAATAAGATGATGGCAGCAGACATCTTGTTTGACACCCTCATGGGCTCCAATGAATCCCCGCTCAAGCGTGCAATTCTTGACGCAGAGCTTGGCGATGACTTTAGCTACTATCTCTCCGACGACCTTGCCCAACCTATGCTCTTCTTGCAGCTCAAAGGCCTTAAAGAAGGTGCGGCTCAGAAGTTCCGTGAGCTGGTAGAAACCACCTGCCAGAAAATTGCCGCTGAAGGCATTGATCCAAAGAAACTCAATGCTTCCATTGCGCTTGCAGAGTTTAACCTACGCGAGAATGATCAGCCGTACTCAAACGATATTGAGTACACGCTGCGTTCGCTTTCAAGCTGGCTCTATGACGACGCACGTCCTCTGGACTACATCCGCTACGAGGACGCCATTGCCTACGTCAAAGAACTTGCAGATCAAAAGGGCTTTGAGAAGCTACTTCTAGAGCTTATCTGCAACAGCAAGCACGCAGCTCAGGTTGAGCTTGTCCCCACAGACGAGGGAGACACTCAAGAAGAAGCCGTTGAACTGGCACAACTTCGCTCCACGCTCACTGATGAGGATGTCGAGAAGATCCGAGCAGAAGTTGAAGCACTGCGTCTGGAGCAAGAAACACCTGACGCTCCAGAAGACCTAGCCAAGCTGCCGTCCCTCTCGCTCAGTGATATCGGTGCAGGTAGAGAGCGTCCTGCTGGCTTTGAGGTTGAAGCTCCCCTACCGTGCATTGCGCACGAGCTGGATACTCACGGCATCGACTACGTCTACCATTACTTTGATTTGACCCACGCGGTTACCTTCGAAGAGCTGCCACTTGTGGGTATTCTTGCAGAGGCGCTTAGCAAGCTTGATACGGCTGCACACACTGCGTCTGAGCTGGATATCCTTATTGAAAGCAACCTTGGTCACCTCTCGTTCTTCACGGATATCTACGACCGTGACACGCTTGACCAGGCACATCCTGCCTTTATTGTTGCTGCAAGCGCTCTTGCCGAGAAACCCAGGGGCTTGCAAGCATTCCTTCTGAGGTCTGGTCCAGCACGTGTTTTGATGACTTAGGCCGCCTCAAGAACATCTTGATTCAGCGCCGCATTGCACAGGAGCAGTACTTTGTAGGCGCTGGTCATACTGCCGCACAGAATAAGGCTTTAACCTCCTATTCTGCTGCTAGCCGCGTGAACGATGCGCTGACAGGCGTTGGCTTCTACGAGTACCTAAAGAACCTACTTGCCAACTGGGATGAGCGCGCTCCTCAGCTTGCAAAAGACCTGAATGCGCTTACTTGTAAGATTTTCCGTGCAGACAACGTTACCGTCAGCTTTACCGGCTCCACTCAGAGCCGTGAGGCATTCTGGCAGACAGCAGGAGACCTTGGCCTCAAGAAGGGCAATGAATCGCAGGTAGACAGTGCAACGCAGACACTTGTTGTTCCTGAAGGCAAATTGCAGCGCGTGGCCTACCTCATTCCGTCAAACGTTTCTTATGTTGGTCTCTCCTATCCAAACGTTGCCCACGCAACCAATGAACAGCAGGGTAACTGGCTTGTTGCAACCAGGGTTCTGGGTCTTGATTACCTGTGGAACGAAGTCCGCGTCAAGGGTGGCGCTTATGGCGTCATGTTCAGAAACTCTATTGCTGGCCTGCAGAGCTTTGTCTCCTACCGAGACCCTGCGCTTGATGCAACCCTTGACCGCTATGTTGGTGCAGGTAGCTGGCTCTCTGAGTGGACTCCAGACGCTGACGAGTTTGAGGGCTACGTAGTTGCCTCTGTTGCAGGTGTTGACGCCCTGTACCCGCTCGCATGCTTGCTCGCAGGCAGGACATTGAGTACTTCAACCACCGTGACCCAGAGCGCCTTCTTAAACTTCGCGAGAAGATTCTTCACGCCCAGGTTGAAGACATTAAGGCACTGGGAAGCACTATGCCTCAATGCTATGATGATCTCTCGATTGTTGTCTTTGGTGCGAAAGAGACCGTCGAAGCTTCCAAACTTGGTCTTGAGGTTGTCAACCTCTTTGGCGGCCAGGAGAACTAGGCCTGGTAGCTGCAATAAAAATGTAAAAGCCCTGTCATACACGCGTATGACAGGGCTTTTCTTGTGAGGTAAAACGTACCGCTCGACGACCTTCTCGCCAGATGACGCGCTTAGGCAGTAGGCTACTCGCTTCTCAGTGCCTGAACTGGATCGGACTTAGCTGCCCTACCTGCAGGAATAAGACCTGCAAGGAGCGTCAAGACAACGCTAATCAGAATCAAAATGAGCGCACCATTCAGCGGCAAGACCACCAGGTTGTCTACGTTAAACATGGCTTTGACCACAGCATTTGCGGGCAAAATGAGTAGCTGCGTAATGCCAATACCCATAACACCAGAAATAAGACCTTCGATAAACGTCTCCGCGTTGAATACGTTGGCAATGTCTCGCCTGGAAGCACCAATGGAGCGCAAAATACCAATTTCCTTTTTACGTTCAAGGACCGAGATAAACGTAATGATGCCAATCATGATGCTAGAAACAACAAGCGAGATAGATACAAATGCAATAAGCATCGCAGAAATCATGTCTACAATCAGTGTAACGGAGCTCATCAGCGCGCCGACAATGTCGGTATAGGTAATTACCTTAGACTCTTCGCCAGCAGCCTTTGCGTCGGCGTTGTACGTATTAAGAATTTCAACAATCTTTTCTTTACTTGCAAAGTCTTTCGGATAAATGTTGATTGACGTGGGCTTATTAAGGTCCGCATATCCCATCTTAGAAAGATTTGACTCATACGTTGCTGGCGTTGCCCTTAGCATTGACGCAGCAATAGCTGCTAGCTGCGATGGGTCAGCATTGAGCTTAAAGGCACTTGCGAGCGTTGCTTGATCTACCTGCATTGCATTGGACATATTTGCCGCAACGCCCTGCATAGCTGTATTGAGTGCGCCTGCAATCTGATTTTGCATTCTTGAAGCAACCTGCGTCATCACGCTGGTTAGCGCAGACTGCACGTAAGCACTCATAGCACGGGTAATAGCTGCAGAAAGTACACTTGCAATCTGTGATTGATAAGCACTCATAAGCCTCTGAGAAACCTCAGCCTGAACACTTGGAAGGTCTGGATTGGTTCCCAGCTTATTTGCTAGAGCACTAACCAGCTGTTGCTGCAGGTCATCGGTATCAACCGCAGAAGAAACCGTAGTTACAATCTGCGTGCGTACCTGATCTGTTGCAAGGTAGTCTGCCATGGTCTTACCGGGATTAGCGGCGCTCCAAGAGTTCCATCCCAGAGCAATATTGCCCATAAGCGAAGAAATAGCAGCTTGTCCTCCTGGTTTGAAATTAACGGTAATGCCAGAAAGAATCTGCTGAATGTCTGCTGCAGAGAGCTCTGGGAAAGCCGCAGCCAGCGCAGCTGGATCAAGCGAAGACGTAACAGAAGACAGAACATCGCTATCAGACAAATTAAGCTGTGACGGATCAAAAGCAGGTAACTGCACGTCAGAAGGTCAAGCGAGGACATATCCAAACCAGACAGATTAATTGACGAGAAGTTCAGCGCCTGTGAATTAAAGTTAAACGCCGAAGACAGCACGTTAGAATCAACGGAAATGAGAGAGCTGATAGAAAGACCCTCTGAAGTTTGACCGTTCTTCTCGTCCTCAAAGGTTTTACCAGTGAAAACGTCAACATCTGGACGATTCATCTGATCCTGGACAATAGGAGATGTCTCTGCATCAGAAATCATCTTCTGAGTCAGTTGTGGTGTGTAGTAAATGCCCTCAGAAAGCGCTCCCGTAGTAGTTGGGTCTTTTGCCTGAACAACACCAACAATATGCAGGTCAGGGGCATTGGCAATGAGGTTATTCATGTATGACTGATCATCGGATTTGTCTGTCCAGACACCAAGATTACTATCCCAAACATAACGTTGATTAGGCATAACCAGCTTAAACGTTGGAGACATCAACTGCTCGTAGGTGTATGTACTATGAGACTCTTCGATAGTGCTGGATTCTCCACTTGCAATTTTATCAACGGTAGAGCGCAGGCCAGCGTAATCACGCAGGCCAAGCGTATACTCCAAAAAATCATCCATGGTGCCGTTTGGACGCAACACCAAAACAGCCTCGTTCCAAGCAGTAGGCCATCTACCAGCTCGAACAGTATAGCGATCCTCGTAAATAGAAGGATTGCCAGGAAGCTCACCAAAAAGCGATGTACTTGCAAAAGAAGCCAGTGGACTATATGACGGAATCTTAGGCGATACCTTAGAGAAAGTAACGTCTGGCTGCACCTGAACAGGATTAGAAGAGCCAGAGTCCGCGCCTGCCGGCAGGTAGATAAAAGGGCTTACAGAATAGCCATACGTAATAGCGCTGGCATACGTGTTAATACCGCCGCCATTATTGTCGAGAAAAGCCTTCAAGCTGGTCAGGTCATTAGAACCAATACTTTCAGCCTGCATACCTAGCCTGTTGTTAGTAGGAATAGCACCTTCAGCAGGTTGATTTTCTAGCTTTGCAGCTTCTGCATTTTTCTGATTTTGCGTCATCTCGCTTTGTGCATCTTGCGTTTGAGAATCAGCCGAGTCAGAGCTGCTTCCACTTCCAGAAATAAAGGAAGAAATATTAACGGACTGTTCAGAGATGGTGAGTGGATACATTGAAAGCGTATCCTCCTCAACCTTTTTGATGTAACCGTTTGCACCATTTGCCAGCGCCAGAATTGCTGCAATACCAATAATGCCAATTGAGCCCGCAAATGCGGTCATAAGCGTGCGACCCTTTTTGGTCATGAGGTTATTAAACGAGAGGCCCAGTGCAGTCAAAAGCGACATAGAGGTCTTGCGAGAAGGCTTGGCTTCTCGACGAGCAACGCTTGCAACATCAAATGGATCTGAATCAGCAGTTACCTGACCATCTGCCAGCTCAACAATACGTGTTGCATATTGGTGTGCAAGCTCTGGGTTATGCGTAACCATAATAACTAAACGGTCCTTGGCCACTTCTTTAAGCAAGTCCATAACCTGTACGGATGTTGAAGAGTCAAGCGCACCCGTTGGCTCATCTGCCAGCAAAATCTCTGGATCGTTTACCAGCGCACGAGCAATAGCCACGCGCTGCATCTGTCCACCAGAAAGCTGATTTGGGCGCTTATTTGCGTGTGCTTTGAGGCCAACCTTATCAAGAGCTTCAAGCGCACGTTCATGACGTTCTGTCTTGGAGACACCAGAAAGCGTCAGTGCGAGTTCAACGTTACTCACCACGCTTTGATGAGGAATAAGGTTATAGGCCTGGAATACAAAAACCAATGCGGTTGTTTCTATAGGGTATCCCAGTCTCGCTCTTTTGAACTTCTTGGTAGAAATACCATCTACCAGCAAGTCTCCAGAATCAAAGCGATCAAGACCACCAATAACATTGAGCATAGTGGTCTTACCCGAGCCTGAAGGGCCAAGGATTGCTACAAACTCGTTATCCCTAAACGCAACGGAAATATGGTCCATTGCGGTTTGTTCAAATCCACCAGTGTTGTAACGCTTTGAAATACCTTTGAGCTCAAGCACAAGTTGCTTCTTTCTTGTTGGGCTGTATGGGGCGCGGAACTGTACCGTTAGTTGATTGCATCTCCGTCAGCTGCATCGGTATCAGCTACACCGATCTTCTCGCCAGCAGCTGTCTGAGCTACTGCGTCCTCTGCAAATGGATCAGCAGTGACGTCCTCAATAACCTTCTGCTGAGCCCAGCTTAAGCCATAGAACAGGCCAAAGAGCACCCAGAACCATGGCGCGTAGAGCATGACAACCATCAAGAGGGCAAAAAGTCCTCGGAGAAGAGTCCAAGGGAGCACCACAATCAGGAAGAAAAAGAATGGCAGTACAAAGAGGATTGCTGCAAGCGTGCGAAGTACAACTGCCACTGTCTTAGTCAACGAGAAACCCGTATTGCGTGCAATAAGCAGACCTACCAGGCCAGCAATGCCAAAATACAGCATGATTGGCGCAACAAAATAGGAATAGAACAGCGGTGTAGAAGGGTCTTGAGGCAGCGTTTGCCTAAGAACCATCAAAACAATTCCCAAAACCGTTAAAACGCCAAGAAATGATGCGTTTCCAATAAAAGTCTTTTTCGTCATAGTTAACTCCTTTGATAAGGGGTATTAAGTATAGTGTAACTAGTACCTTGTTCCCGACCTTGGCTGTTTCATACGCGAGATGTCGCTAAAACCGCTGCTCTCCATATGTCTCCGGGTCAAACGTTTGAATTAGAGGAGTTTTCATGACTGATGCAGAACTCAAAGCAAGCGCCGAGGCGTTTGTTAACGAGCACTGGGAAGAGATTATTGAGGATATCCGCTACCTTGTGCAGGTAGAGTCCGTTGAGGATCTGTCTCTAGCAGAGCCTGGCAAGCCTTGGGGTCCAAGTCTTATGAAGCACTTCGTCGCGGTCTTGAGATTGCAGAGCGCCTGGGCCTTGAGACTACAGATGTAGATGGCTACCTGGGCTTTGGCGACCTTCCTGGTGAGTCCGAGAAGTACCTTGCTACCATCGCTCACTCCGATATTGTCCCTCTGGGCAAGGGTTGGACGGTAGACCCGCTTGACGTTACCCGTCGTGAGGGCTTCATCCTGGGCCGTGGCGTTCTTGACGATAAGGGCCCTCTGGCGCTCTCGCTCTGGGCAGCTCACTTCTTTGTTGAACAGGTCAAAAAGACTGGCAAGAAGCTTCCTTACACCCTGCGTGCCATCGTTGGTAACAACGAGGAGACTGGCATGGGTGACGTCCCTTACTATCTCTCCAAGTATCCAGAGCCAGCATTCTGCTTCACGCCAGACGCTGAGTTCCCCCCTTATCTGCGGCGAGAAGGGCGTGTACCACGCACAGTTCACGTCTCCAAAGATTGCTGGCGCACACGGCGAGAAGATCGTTGAGCTTGACGGTGGTACCGTACCTAACGCTATTCCAGGTCTTGCAAGCGCACTTGTTCGCGCTGACGCATCTACCTTGGCTGACACTGATTCCATCAAGGTTGAGGACGCAGGCGTTGAAGATGATGGCACCAAGCTTGCTCGCATTAACGCAACAGGTAAGGGTGGACACGCTTCCATGCCAGAAGGAACTGTCAACGCAATTGGTCTGCTTGTAACTTACCTGCTTGACAACAACCTCTGTGGAGAAGAAGAGCGCGGCTTCTTGACCTTCTCGCAGCAGCTTTGCTCAACTACTGATGGTACTGGTACGGGCATCCAGAGTGCTGACGACAAGTTTGGTCCTCTGACCTGCATCTCTGGCACCATCCGTACCAAGGGTGATGTGTACGTACAGACTATTGACTCCCGCTATCCAACCTCTACCACCGGCGAGGCAATCACTAAGCGCATGACTGAGCTTAGTGAGGCTCATGGTTGCGCCTTTGAGGTTCTTTCCGATGCAGTTCCTTTCTACATTGACCCAAGCTCTCCTGAGATTACTACCCTTCTTGATACGTTCCATGAGTACACAGGAAGCAATGAGCAGGCGTTTGTTATCGGTGGCGGCACCTATGCACGTCACTTTAAGCGTGCCGTTGCCTTTGGTCCTTATGACAGCAAAGCTGCAAAAGACCTACCTGAGTGGGTTGGTATGGAGCACGGTCCTGACGAGGGAATCTCTGAGGAATGGCTCAAGCGTGCTCTTAAGATCTACATTGTCAGCATTTCTCGCCTGATGCAACTTGACCTGTAAATTAATTAAACAGCAGAAACGCTAAACAAAGCCTCTGTATTCCATTTGATTTGACTGCCTCCCATTTCTTGGACATAAGAAATGGGAGGCAGTTCATATGCGGGTGATTATGATTCTGCAGCGTGTTAGCGTCGGCTTTTAGGCCTGGTGCACAAAATAGCGCAGCTTTGGTAGGTTCTGCCGAAGAATCGACATGTTTCTAATCAAGATAGCTAGGCAGCTAGGCGGTCGTACTACCTGATATGCATCTCTATGCATAAACTTTATCTAATATGCTTAAACATGAATAGAGAAATATAAAAAAATCTAACTATCGATAAATTCTGTATCTACGGAACACACCTAAGTCGGATATTCTGCTCAATTGCGGGCATTTTACACATCTAATGACGATAATCTGCATGATTGAGGTATTTTCTGCGTCATGTATACGTCTTTTTAACAGATTATCCGACTTAGGTGTGTTTTGAACTGCCTCCTATTTTTTGTGTCTAAGAAAGGTTGTGTCCCGAAAAGTGGTGTAAGTAAGCATTTCAGGTGTTTAAAAGAAGTGCGGTTATTTCCTAAAATATAGTCACCACAACCAATTCAGAAAGGAAATAACCGCAATGCAAACTCTACACGAAACTGAGCTCTCCTACACCCAAGATCACAAATTAGATCTTAACGGTATGGCACGAACACTGCTGGAAGACTTGGTAAATACCGTAATGGTTGAACAAGTAGAAGAGCTTGGTTGTGTTCGTAATGGATACCGTGAGCGAAAGCTTGTAACGTCAGTTGGAACTCTTACCTTAAAAATTCCTAAACTTCGTGAAGGAACCTATTTTCCTGACGATATCGTAAGTAAGTGGAGCAGGTGTGATACAGCCCTTGCAAGCTGTATTTGTGATATGTGGACCCAAGGTATCTCAAACAGAAAGGTAGAAAAAGCACTGAGTGAGCTTGGTGTTGAAAAGATCAGTAGAAGCAGAGTCTCGAGACTTGTTAAGTCTTTAGATGAAGAGGTAGATGACTTAAGACACGGCTCTTTGTCTTTTGACAGCTGGCCTTACCTTTGGCTTGATGCAACCTATATTCCTATAAGAGAAGCAGGACACACAACCAAGCGTGCTGTTGTTATTGCTATAGCAGTAAACACAGAGGCTAAAAGACAAATCATAGGGCTTGAGTGTATAGATACCGAGTCTTATCTTTCCTGGAAAGACTTTCTTATTTCTTTGAAAGAGCGAGGACTTAGTGGAGTGAAACTTGTTATCTCTGATGCCCATGCAGGTCTTGTAAGAGCAATCGGTGAGGTGCTCAGTGGCGCTGCCTGGCAAAACTGTCTTTGTCACTTAGAGAGAAATGTCTTTGATAGATGTAGAACAAAAGCTCAGGGCAAAGCAGTTATTGCTGCTATGAAGCATACCTTTGAAGCCACTGATACTAATTTGGTACGCACAGGCTTTGAGCACCTCTATGAAGTGTATGAAAAGATAGATCCAAAAGGAGCACGTCTTCTAGAAGAGTCAGAGCCATATGTACTGACCTACCTAGACTTTCCAAAAGAACACGCTCATTGGATACGTACAAACAATCTCTGCGAAAGACTCAACAAAGAGATAAAGAAGCGTACACGTGTCGTTGGAGTATTTCCCTTAAAACAAGCAATGCTTCGCCTTGTAGGGGCTGTATGTATCAATCAAAACGAAGAGTGGTTTGTAGCAACGCATTTCATGGACAAACGCTCTCTTCTCTTTGAAGAGTGTCCTAAGAGAGAGTCATGTACACAAGAGACTATCGACCATCTCTTACAAGTAATTGATAGTGACTTTAACGCTTGTAAAGAGGTGGCATAATGTAGGCAAGAAGGTAGTAAGGAAATAGCCTTACACCACTTTTTGAGACGTAACTCTAAGAAATGGGAGGCAGTTCAGATACAGAGGCTTTTTGCAAGCAATTGCTTTTTACATGCTACGCATTGGAACAAATCTTCTTCCACAAGCGTAGACCATAGCTATTAGGAAGTCCTGCCTCAATACGAACAGCCAAGTACCATCCCGTGGCGTTATAAACCAACTCAAAGATATCTTGGCTGGTTACGGTAGGAATACCCTGCGTTAATGCCGTAAAGACAATTCTTGCTACGTCAAACAGAACGATAACGGTAACCGCAAGAATATACGGTCTAATAAATCGGGCATCATTTGAACCCTTTAGAGCTAAAGACCTGCAATAAGAGAAAATGCCGCACCAAGTGTCACCAAGAAAATGGTAAGAATACCCTGTTGCTCAAGAAATTGATTAACAGTTGCCAAGAACGGTTGACTAACAACTCTAGAAAGGTCATGCAGTCCAAGCAGAATCAGAACTAGAAAAAGTGCAATTCCGCTCAATACAATAGAGACCAGCGAAAAGAAATGAAGAACTCGCTGATGACGAGAACGCCAATACGTAGTTCCCACAATACCCTGGTCATGCTCCTTCTTTACTTTATCCGCAAGATTGGAACAAATTACCACGTAAACTATAGTATTAAGTTGAACAAAGGGATCAAGAATGATCAACTCTCCTCTACCCCAGGCCCATAAAATTCCTACCAGAATAATCAGGCCAATCAGATAGCAAAGAAATCTGTATGGTTCAACTTTTGATGAGTCTTTGGCAGCACGTAATCCAAATATTGAGGTGACAACTTGCAACATACCAATAAGAAGTACAAATACATAGCCCAGAAGTATGTTATTGCTAAACGTAAAATACACGCCACTAAACTCAAGCTTCTCCAAAGGAACCGCAGGTTGTAAGCCTGTAATAGTAGCAAAAAGAGACGCTAATGTTGTTAAAACATCTACCGTGCCCAAGATAATCAATACAATTGAGACAATACGTAAGATATGTTGAGCAGGGGTTCTAGGAACAGTAGCCTTAACTCGATCAGACGCAGGACGCTCCAATGGCTCATCTTCATCAACTACAAGGATTTTCTCGGCACGTTCTGCTACTTCAGAAACGTTTTCTGCCAGCTCAGAGGATGCCTCAGTAACCTTTTTAGAGAGCTCTCCTACCCTTGAATTTTCAGCCAGCTTGGCAATCTCAGCACCGATATCTTTCTTTTGTTCCGTTGGCACAACAAATCCTCACACTTGTCCAAAATGTTCAAATAAATCATAGCATTAGCTACTTTGCTGTGTTAGTATGTGCAACTGTCCGTGTACCTGCAAGTATATAAGGAGGCTTGTTCGATGCTTTTTTAATCTTCTCGTGAGCGTGTCACATGTCCACACCACGAGTCTGTCTGACATGTTCCACCACTAATCGAGGAGAAGTATGGAATCGAATAAGCTTTTTGCGGAAACACCACCATTTAAATTATTTATACGAGCAGCCCTTCCAGGCGCTGTTGCTATGCTTGCGTCGATGCTCTACGACACCGCAGATGGAATCCTTGTTGGACGCTATCTGGGTCAGGAGTCTTTTGGCGCTGTAACCATTGCCATTCCACTGGTCATTCTCTCCTTTGCTGTTGCCGACCTTATTGGCGTTGGCGCTTCTGCGGTTATTGCAGTTGAACATGGCAAGAAGAACCACCAGACTGCTAATAACATCTTTACCATCGCATTTATCATGCTTATTACCACAGGTGTTATCAGCGGCATTTTCTTCTTCTTTTGTGCACCAAACGTTCTGGCGCTGATGGGTGCTCAGGGTAAGATTGCCGAGCAAGGAACTATCTACCTGCGCGTATGGACCCTTTTCTTGCCGGTTATGTGCATCTCGTATGCCGTTGATAATTTCCTTAAGATCTGCGGAAAAATTAGGCGTTCTACCAGCATTGCCTTTATCTCTGCAATTTTGGGAACCGTACTTGAATACTACTTCCTGGGAGTTTTGGGATTATCCGTTGAGTATGCGGCACTGGGTTACTGCATCTCTATTACCTTCTCATCCCTTTACGGTGTTTGGCCCTTTATTGGCAACAAGCAGATTCTCAAATTTGTGAAGCCTCACTTTAATTGGACGCACATAAAAGAGATCTTTGTAAACGGCTTTCCTATCTTTATGCAGAACATCTCAAGTAGGATTTATTCCCTGCTTATGAACGCTGCCCTGCTCACCCTTGGTGGAGATATTGCCATTGCTTCTTACGGCGTGCTTCTCTACTCTGGCGGCCTTATCCAGCCACTCATTTATGGACAGGCCGACGCCATGCAGCCAGCTATTGGTTATAACTGGGGCGCAAAGAAAAAAGATCGAGTACTTGCTATCGAGAAGTACATCTTCTCCACAGGCATCATCATTGGCATCTTTGCCTTCTGCGTCTCGTTCTTCTTCTCGGAGTTCTTGGTCAAGCTGTACCTGCCAGAAGGAACACAAGAACTGCTTAACATGGCCATTCCAGCCATGCGTATCCATGCATTTATCTTCATTTTTAGCTGGATTACTATGTGCACCGAGAGTCTTGCCATCGCCCTGAAACAAACAAAGATTTCCAATCTTCTGAGCGTCTTTATGGCACTCATCTTCCCTATCAGCTCGCTTATGATGCTGAAGCCCTTTGGTCTGGACGCGCTTTGGTACGTCTCAGTTGTATCCAACATTCTCTCGGCACTGCTCTCCGTTGGCTGCCTCATCCACATCTATCGCAAGCACTTTAAGGGTGTAGACGCTGATGACGCAAACGATGCGTCTGAGCTCCAGGACGAGGATACCCAGCTCACCGAGGCAGAGCTTGCAGAGGCAGAGCTCGCAGCTTCCGAGCTCTCTGGTCCAGAAGACCACCTGGACGGCGAGTCCATCTCCCGAGCTCAATAGCCTGCGCGCCCAAGCGGCCGCAGTCCCGGCGCTCGCGGCTCCGCGCACCCGGCATGCTCCGCACAACAACGTACTCCTCACAAAACATGGCGAGAAGACCTTCTGATTCCAAGATCTTCTCGCCATAAACATAAGCGGTTATAGAACGTCTACCTACAGCGCAGCAAGTGCCTGCTCGACGTCGTTGATAAGGTCTTCGGTGCCCTCAATACCGCAGCTCAGGCGTACGGTACCTGGGGTAATGCCTGCTGCCACAAGCTCCTCGTCAGTAAGCTGACGGTGCGTTGAAGAAGCTGGATGCAAACAGCAAGAACGAGCGTCTGCAACGTGTGTTGCAATAGAGAAGACCTTGAGGTTGCCCAAGAACTTCTCGGCAGCCTCGCGACCACCAGCAACGTCAACAGTGATAACACCGCAGGAACCGTTTGGCAGGTACTTCTGAGCCAGCTCGTAGTACTTATCGCCTGGAAGGCCAGGGTAGCTTACGTGCGCAACCTTAGGGTTATTAACAAGCGCCTCGGCAACTGCCTGGCCATTCTTGCAATGCTGAGCCATGCGAACATGCAGAGACTCAAGACCAAGGTTAAGATAGAAAGCGCTCTGTGGCGACTGGATAGAACCAAAGTCACGCATAAGCTGAACGGTTGCCTTAGTAATAAAAGCGCCGCCGTTACCAAAGGTATCTGCATAGACAAGGTTGTGATAGGAAGGGTCAGGCTGTGTCAGGCCTGGGAACTTATCTGCGTGAGCAGCCCAGTCAAAGTTGCCACCGTCAACAATAGCGCCGCCAACAGCAGAGCCGTGACCATCCATATACTTAGTAGTGGAATGGGTCACAATATCTGCTCCCCACTCAAGAGGACGGCAGTTCACAGGCGTGGCAAACGTATTGTCAACAATCAGTGGCACGCCATGGTCATGAGCAGCCTTTGCCCAACGCTCAATATCAAGGACGACCAGCGCAGGGTTTGCAACAGTCTCGCCAAAGACGCACTTGGTATTTGGCCTAAATGCTGCGTCAATTTCCTGGTCAGTTGCATCTGGCGAGATAAACGTGCACTCCACACCCATCTTTTTAAGGGTGATAGCAAACAGGTTAAAGGTTCCGCCATAAATGGTGGAAAGCGCAATAAAGTGATCTCCGGCCTCAGCAATATTGAAGACGGCAAAGAAGCTTGCTGCCTGACCAGAAGAAGTCAGCATTGCAGCAGTGCCGCCCTCAAGAGCACAAATCTTTGAAGCTACATTATCAAGCGTTGGATTCTGAACACGAGAATAAAAATAACCAGCAGCTTTGAGGTCGAACAACTCTCCAAGCTGCATCGACTCGTCATATTTGAACGTGGTTGATTGAATGATAGGCACTTGCCTAGGCTCACCGCAGCCAGGCTGATAACCGCCTTGCACGCAGCGCGTCTCGATGCTCTCAGACATAGCATCCTCCCTCATAATCATCATCCACGCCGCGCAAACGTCTCTGCGCTCCAAACGTGGACTATGTGATTACCTTAGGATACTAGTCTCTCTACCCTCAATCACACGCTCAATCAAAACTTTTTCATGTTCTGAAACAATTGCGAGGTCTGAGGTAACATCTCTGAAGTCCATAGAATCTTTCCACTCTTTGACCAGAGAAATATTGCGCTGAGCTGTGCAAATAGTGCTGAGCTCAGAGTCAATGTCCTGCATAATCTGGGTATAATTTGCGCGTTTCTCGCCCAGCATATCACTGAGGTGGAAAGAATGTGCTCAACTTCACGAACTTCTCGCCTTGCATGGTGTACCTCAGAGAAGCTAGTCATATCCAGGCCAAAGAGGCGCGCATCAATAGTCTCCAGCATGTAATCAAAGCGGCTACTAATGTCTTCAAACGAGAGGCCATCCTGCAAAACAGCATCTGACCAAGCAGGCTCAAAGAGCTCATCCAAAGCGCAGCGCAGGCTACGACGGACAGCCTTCTTGCGCAGACCCTCGCAAATGCGATCGCGCTCAGACTCGCGAGCTGCTTCTACAGCGCTGACCAGCTTGGAGCCCTGAGAAAGCTCTCCAGACTCCATCAAATCTGCAACGGTATCAGAAAAGCCGTCAATCTCACGAAGACGCGTAGTTGCACCAAGCATCAGCCTATAAACAGGCTCAGCAATCTCAACTGCTTCCTCATTAAGAAGTGGCGAGAAAAACTTGGTAAGCAGCTGGGTTCCTCTAAGAGCAAACCTAAATGCTGCGATAACTGCAGGGTCTTCTGGATGAGCACGGAACTCTGTGTACGCGTCTTCCAGGTTAGTTGCTGCGTGAGCACATGCCTCATCCAGGGCATCAAGCGTCTCCCAAGGCTGAGTGGAAGGACCACTGACCAGCCAAAGAAGCTTACCGTGAGGCTCGCGAACATCTCCAAGCTGCTTCCAGACGCACTCGTGTTGATGACCAAGTGAACCACGTACGTCAATAGCGCATACGGCGCCCTTTGTCAGCGGAAGTTCAAATCCCAAAAGAGTCTCTGCAACATAACCCAAAAATGGGGCGTGACCAACAAGAATAAGCGTTTCTGCATCAGCGTGCTCAAGCTCTGCCTGAAGTGCAGGAAGATCTTGATCGTAAAGGGAGTCATGAATTTCCAGACCTTCTGCATCCAGAGCCTCTGCCACAATCTCTGCAGTCTCAAGCGCGCGAAGAGCAGGACTTGTCCAAATCTCAGCCTCTTCACCCTCTGGTCCCAACAAACCAAAAATATGAGGATAATTGGCAGATAAAGCCCTCTGGCCAGCACGTGTAAGCTCTCGACTCATGTCTTCAGAGCCACGTTCAGATACACCATGTCTAACAAGAACCAAAGTCTTTACCATGTTTACCTCCGCTGGTCATCTGCAGAAAACTGCTTCTTATAGCGTAATAGGACGCCCGCGCAATTTTGCACGAACGTCCCATTTTTTTACTGCCAACGGGCAAATATATCGGTATATGGCGAGAAAAAAACTTTTTATCTCGCATCTCTGCTATGCAGTTTTTTTGCATAACGGCTATGCATAACCTGCACGCAAAAAAATCCAACTTGAAAGACTTGGCAACTGTGGCGGTTAGGTTAGCTCGCCAATCGCGCTCTGCCACACCGCCTGTGACCCGCAATCTTAGAAGTCAGCGTTGCCAACGGTACGAGGATGAGGAATAACGTCGCGGATGTTATCCACACCGGTGAGGTACATAACAAGGCGCTCAAAGCCAAGACCAAAGCCAGAGTGTGTGCAAGAGCCGTAACGACGAAGATCCAAGTAATACTTGTAATCGTCGGGGTTCATGCCAAGCTCAACAATGCGCTTCTCCAGAAGCTCAAGACGGTCTTCTCGCTGTGAGCCACCAATAATCTCGCCGATGCCTGGAACAAGGCAGTCAGCTGCGGCAACAGTCTTGCTGTCATCGTTAAGGCGCATGTAGAAGGCTTTGATTTCTGCTGGATAATCAGTAACAAAGATTGGCTTTCCAAAGTGCTGCTCGGTGAGGTAGCGCTCGTGCTCAGTCTGAAGGTCAATGCCCCACTCAACAGGGTATTCAAACTTCTGACCAGCCTTTACTGCCTCCTGCAGAATCTCAATTGCCTCGGTGTAAGAAACACGAGAGAACTGGGAAGTTGCAACGTGGTTCAGGCGCTCAAGCAGACCCTTATCCACAAACTTGTTAAGCATCTCAAGTTCATCTGGGCAGTACTCAAGAACATACGCAATAACGTAGCGCAGCATCTCTTCTGCAACATCCATGTCCTGTGCAAGATCACAGAAAGCCATCTCTGGCTCAATCATCCAGAACTCTGCAGCATGGCGGCGTGTGTTGGAGTTCTCTGCGCGGAACGTTGGACCAAAGGTATACACGTCACCAAAAGCCATAGCAAAGTTCTCTGCCTGAAGCTGTCCAGAAACGGTAAGGTGAGAAGACTGACCAAAGAAGTCCTTTGAGTAGTCAACATCGCCCTTCTCGGTACGTGGAACGTTGTTCAAATCAAGTGTAGTGACGCGGAACATCTCGCCTGCACCCTCAGCATCGGATGCAGTGATGATAGGCGTGTTCACGTAGACGAAGCCACGGTCCTGGAAGAACTGATGGATAGCAAAGCAGCCACAGAACGGATGCGGAAGACTGCACGGAACATGTTAGTGCGAGGACGAAGGTGTTGCTGCGTACGAAGGTACTCAAGAGACTGGCGCTTCTTCTGCATTGGATAGTCAGGGCTGGATGGGCCCTCAATCACAATGGTCTGCGCCTGCAGCTCAATAGGCTGTGGACGATCAGGAGTAAGCTCAAGGACACCCTGAATAATCAGAGCAGCGCCAACGCCACAGGAAGCAACCTCCTCGTAATTGCCAAGGTTCTCACGATTCATAACAACCTGTAGGTCTTTGAAGCAGCTACCGTCATTAAGTGTGACGAAGCCAAAATTCTTCATATCCCTTACTGAACGTACCCAGCCGGCCACGGTAACTTTTTGGCCACCAAGTTGCTCTGCATCTGCGTACAATGCAGAAATCGTGATGCGCTCCACGGGCATACCCTCCTTGTAACTCACTCTGCAGGTCTATCCTGCGCTCTGCAGGACTATCCTGCGAGACGAACAAATATCTATTTAGAATACCGCATAACCTCATGGCAGGCGCTCACTTTTATATATCTGGCGGTAATTACGCTAATCTCACACAGCCAAGCCGGCACGCCATAAAACAGTGCGCCCTAAAACACCTATCCGCAATTCGGCTAAACTAGTGCAGTAGAACATACCTACAAAGTGCTGCCACCTCAAAAGGCCTGCTAAAGGAGAAGCCATGGAAGACTACAAGCGCGAATTTATTGAGTTTATGGTCCAGAGCAACGTACTTAAATTTGGTGATTTTACGCTTAAGAGTGGTCGCAAATCTCCTTTCTTCATGAATGCAGGCGCCTATGTCACTGGCGAGCAGCTCCACAAGCTGGGTCTTTATTATGCTCGCGCTATTCACGACAACTTTGGCCTGGATTTTGACGTAGTCTTTGGTCCTGCATACAAGGGCATCCCCCTTTCCGTTATCACTGCAATGGGCATCAATGAGCTCTACGGTAAGCAGGTTCAGTACTGCTCCAACAGAAAAGAAGCAAAAGATCACGGCGCCGACGCCGGCATGCTCTAGGAGCAGAGCTCAAAGACGGCCAGAGAGTAGTTATGGTTGAAGACGTCACCACTTCTGGCAAGTCTATTGAAGAGACCTATCCTCTGATTACTTCTATTTCAAATATCGAGGTAGTTGGTCTGATTGTCTCGCTCAACCGTATGGAGGTTGGCAAGGGCGGAAAGGTTGCAGCTCTTCAGGAAGTCTCTGAGCGCTGGGGCATGCCAACCGCAGCCATTGTCTCCATGGATGAGGTTACCGAGGCCCTCTACAACAACGAGGTTGACGGCAAAGTTATTATCGACGACACCTTGAAGAGCGCCATTGACGTCTACTACCAGCAGTATGGCGTTAAATAAGGCGAGAAAAACCTCTGCGTAGAAACCTGACTTATGACACTGACTCAACTTAAATACGTTCTTGCTATTGCTAAGGCGGGCACCATTAACGCCGCAGCTAAACAGCTCTTTATCTCGCAGCCTACCCTGAGTAGCGCAGTTAAAGAGCTTGAAGCCGAACTGGGAATCTCCCTCTTTAACAGGACCAGCAAGGGCGTTGAACCTACCGCAGATGGCGAGGAGTTTTTGAGTTACGCCAGGCAAGTTGTCATGCAGACTGACCTCATTGAAGAGCGCTATCTGGGCACCGCTCCCGCCAAACAGCGCTTCTGCGTTTCTTGCCAGCACTATTCCTTTGCAGTTGAGGCCTTTGTCAACCTAATTAAAGAGCACGGCGGCTCAAAGTACGACTTCCGTATCAGAGAGACGCAAACCTACGAGATTATTGAAGACGTCTCCAAGCTAAGAAGTGAGGTAGGCGTTCTCTACCTCAACTCGTTCAACGAGCGCGTTATTAGAAAAACGCTGCAGGACCAGGGCTTGGTTTTCTCACCATTGTTTAAATGCAAGCCAAGCGTCTTTGTGGGAAAGATAACCCGCTAGCAAAGCGCTCCTCGGTAACACTCAACGATCTTGCCCCCTACCCTCGCCTTTCGTACGAGCAGGGCGAGCACAATGCGTTTTATTTCTCCGAGGAGCTTCTGGCAACACTTGATCGCGATAAGGACATCATGGTCCGAGACCGCGCCACTATCTTCAACCTGATTATTGGCCTAAACGGCTACACCATTAGCACTGGCCTTATTAATGAGGAGCTCAACGGACCAAACATTGTTGCAATTCCTCTGGCTGTTGATGATTACATGGAAGTTGGCTACGTTACCCACGACGAGAAGAGCCTCTCGCCCTTTGGTGAGCTCTACATCGATGCGCTCAAGCGCTGCTGCCAGGCAGTTACGTGGGTGTAAGGGGTCTATAACTATCATTCAACATGGGCACTTAACGCAATAGCGTGCGTTTATTTATGTTTAATTAAAAGGAGCATGGAGCCCCGACTCACGTGGTGGATTTGCCAAAGTTAATTGGGACTTACTATGGCATCTCATGATTTTAGAGGCCTTAACTTGAAAATGCACAAGCTCCCAAAAGGAGCTTGTGCATTACTTCAATTCTGGATATTCCTTTACTACTAACTAAATACAATATTTTTTTCTATGTTTATCCTTTTCACGATATTCCTCAACTATTATAAAGATCAATTGATACTACAAATATAAGCCCTTTTCTACACTTTCCTTAACCAACTCTTCCGTCAGTTTCCATAATTCTTCAGATTCATCTTTTTATAAATTTTTTTCTTTTCTAATACCATGTCCGCACTTACATTATCAGGATTGTAATTTACTTCTGACACTTCTAAATGATTTATTAATGGTACCAATGCGTCTATTACTCTTGCATATCTCGCTTCAAAACTCTGCCCTGTTTCAAATTCCAACCAGGCATTTTTTTCATATTTAAATATTTTTTTCTTCTGGAAGAATGCTCATTGTTTTATTAATCGATTCAAGTTCTCTATCATGAGAGTGAACTTTATTTTTTTATCATCAAAAACCCAAGTATCACCAGCATAAATCTCACCTAAATCATGAATCAGTAACATAGTAATTACCTTTTCTATATTTAACTTTTCAGGATAAAATTCTTGAAGAACCATCGAAGCTATCGCACACTGCCAAGAATGTTCGGCACTATTTTTCAAATCTTCCATCAAGGGTTCTGTTAAATCTTGTTACTGACTTTAATTTCTCTATTTCTTTAATAAAAATCAACTGTACTATTCAAATTATTCATTGATACTGTAACCTCTCTAATATTTATTTACCACTAAATTTTTTTCGATTATTATATTTAAGCTTTTTATCTGTAAGCAAACAAAAAAATAGTCCATCTTTTTTTCTCCAACTGGGGCAATTTTAACAATCTGGCTTGTAGGCGTAATTATAAATGGCACCACCGTATTCTTAAGAATATTTAACTTCTTTTTCATTACCTATTTCTTTAGCATCTTTTTAAGCCAATGAAATTCTTCTTAGTTTTTTTAGTATTCTTCTCTTTCATTAAAACTAGATTCTGTTGAAGTTACTATAGTTGGAATGCAAAAAGCATCAAAGCCTAAATTATTGGCTAAAGTCTTTACCTGATCCATAAATTCGTCTTCTGAGAATACAAAGGGATATTCAATACGAATAACTGAAATTACCCTAACCACATATGACGGTTATCTGGAAAAACATGGTATTACGCCACAACATCCCAATGCTCATGGCAATCAAACAAGTGTGATTGATGTAACTATAGAAATTAAAAATGATAGAGAAGAGACTGAACCTATAGGAGGAATAGATTTTCTCGGCACGGTTTTAATTCCACAAGCCAACAACACCTATTACATTTGCGATTTAGGAAATGAAAATTCCCTTTGGCCGCTTTAGTTGCACTTGTAGGCCTAAATTCAAACACAATCATTCGACACGGGCGCTTAACTCAATAATACGAGTTAATTTTTTTATTTAAATAAATACATCTACATCAATCATCTGTACACACATAGAAATTTAGTTTTATTGAATAAGTTTCAAAAATAACGAAATTACTTTAACCGATAAAAATATACCGTTCACAGAATCAATAATCTGCTTTGCATTTCAAAGCTTATGATAAATACAAGTTAAGGTCTAATCATGAGATTAGTCAAACTTAAATACTAAGGAGGCGTTTATGAATCGCCTAAAGGTTTTAAAGCTATTTACAGTCTTGTCTATTTTTCTTTGTATTTTAGCAGTCCAGAATGTTGCTTAGGATTTGCTATGGTATCTCATGATTCTAGAAACCTTAGCTTAAAAACAAATAAACTTCCCCAAAAGGCTGGTTCTTTGGCAGTATTGATTGCTTGTGTCATCATTGCAGGGCTACTTTATTTTTATAGTCTTGCCCAAAAACAGGCTCAGCAAGAACTTTTTGCGCAGCAAGTGGCGCAAAGACAAAATGAGGCCTCGGAAACTTATAAAATTGGCGATACTGTACAACTAACTGGACTTGATCAAGAAGGAGGTAATCCAGCTGAGACTCCTTTTGGGGCTTATTTACCATGGATTGGTACAATAGAGGTAACGGTAACAGACGTAACCCTTTATCATTCTATAGACGAAGCAGGATTTACCTATGAAGCACTTAACCATTCGTCAGCACCGGAAAATGCAAATAGCTTGTATCTAGTCTATACGCTTCATTTTAAAAACATAGATGCTGTTCAAAAACGCACCTCAAACGGGATGAGCTCTATATTACTTTCTAGCTACTCAATTAATGCCGAAGGACACGATATTTTCATGTCCCAAATCACACCTGAAAATGCCCGAATTAGCAGTTCGGAAGTGGAAAAAGAAAAAGGATATTTTTGGATTAATGCAGGAGATGAATGTGACGTCAAACTTGCCTTTGTACTATCTCCAGAAGAGATGAGAGATATTACTTCTATTCATCTGGCAGATATGGGAGGAATTTATTCAAACGCAAAGTTAGTTGATATACAGTCTGCATTAAAAAGTGATAAGTAGGTGTTTGCTATGAATTCATTGTTCAAGTCTGAATTTAAGCGACAGCTTACCTATAACCCATTATTTTGGGCATGTGTTGCAATTGGCATCTGTATTGCAATACTTGCCGCTTGGATTGAAATTCAAATTGAATTAAATACCTTAGAGGCAACTCTTCAACAGGGAAATCATCTTTCTTATAACACTTTACTCTCCCTTGTTTCTGCTTATACCGCTTGGATCCCAACACGAATCGGGGAATTTTACAGTGGACTGTACTATCTCTTATGGCCGCTTTTAGCAACCATCCCAACCGCCTGGATTTTAAGCAACGATTCAAAAGAAGGAGTGCTGGAACAGCAATGTCTTAGAATTAGAAAGGCTTGTGTTATCAGGATAAAACTATACGTAAGTTTTGTTTCTGGTGGTATTTGCTCTACCCTACCTCTTATCCTTAATTTTTTAGCTGTAATCTGTTTCTTACCGTTATCTACACCAAAAATTTACGATGAGATATATACCGCAATCTCAATGAACTCTTTGTTCTCAGGACTCTTTTATAACTCTCCTCTTGCTTATGTCATTGCCCTCTCCGTATTAGCCTTCATAATTGGAGGGCTGTTTTCCTGCGCCGTTTGTCTTTTTGCCAGTTTAACTAAGACCACATTTCAAGCAATTTTTATTTCTTATTTCCTACTTCACCTGTTAGCATTCTTAGGCTCGCAATTTTCAGCAATCCTTTCCTCTGCCCACTTAAGAGAAGTAGGACAAAATGCATTCATTAAGTTAAATTTCTTTCAGTTGATAAGTTCTGAATATGCTTCAACAAAACTTGGATTTTATTGCTTCTGTTTTGTTTTGCTATTACTAGTAATCTTCATTTCTTACAAAAAGACTTGTAGGAGTGATTTGCTATGAAACATCAAATTTCAAGAAGCTTCACTCAACTTTTTGATATGCATAAAAATCTTCTAGCAGCGCTTTTTGTGATGTTGTTATCTTGTACAGCGTTTATTTCTTCTTTTGCACAATTCAGCTTAATTACACAAGGAGGATATTCGTTTTCTTTAGGTGATTTGATTATCGCAACATTCTTCGGTTCTGCCCACACGCTCTACGTAGAGTGGACCGCGCTTTGCATCTCTTTTCTTCTCATAATCATTATTTCTAGCTCAGACACAAATGAACATTTTTTTCTATTCAACGCATGATGAGGTTTGAGAAGAAAAACTAGATTTTGGATTTATAGCTATATAAATATAATCGTATCTTCTCTTTTTTTGATTGCCGTCTATATAATGACATACGTTATCTTACTTATTTGTACAGGTAATAGCCCTGATATTGCTACGCTAAATGTGGATATCTTCATTTACCATACCGTTCAAACTGGTACAGAATTTTCACTCACAACCCCAAAAGTATTAGCCCTTCTCGGCATTTATTATCTTGGTCTCTTGTTCTTTTCCTTTATTTACAAAGTAATGAAACTCTATACTCACAATTCACTAGCTGTATTACTAAGCGTAGCACTACTAGTTTTAGGAGAGTTTTTTCCTGAACTTCCATTCCCCTCTACATTAATGACTTTTTCGAGACTTCTTCCATTTAATCCAGAAGGATATAGCCTTTTGTATGCAACTTTATATTTTCTTATTGGAATCATTTTTTTAAACATTTTTGGCCTCATCGGAACTAAAAATGCAGAGTTTGGCGGTGAGTAAACATGTCGTACATTTTAGTTGAGCATCTAACAAAAGAAATCGGAAACGATACTGTTCTCAAGGATGTCACATTATCCCTGGAAAAGAGAGGGATAATTGGTCTCGAGGGCCAAAACGGCTCTGGTAAAACAATGCTTATGCGAGCGGTCTGTGGTCTCATTAAGCCTACCCAAGGATATGTTTCTATTGAAAACAAAAAACTCTGGGATGATATTGATTTCCCACCAAGTGTTGGCCTGCTCCTAGAAAAACCAGCACTTCTCAGCTCATATAGCGGTCGTAAGAACCTAGAGATTCTCTCGTCAATAAAACAAATTGCGTCTGAGCAAGATATTGATGCTGCAATTAAAAAAGTAGGACTTGATCCTACAGACAAAAGACCTGTTAGGAAATACTCTCTTGGCATGAAGCAACGCTTAGGAATTGCCATGGCATTTTTTGAGCAGCCTGATTTAATTATTCTTGATGAGCCAACAAACGCTCTTGATGAAGACGGTGTCCATATGCTCACAGAGCTCATTGTTGAACAAAGAGATAGAGGCGCAACACTTCTCATATCAAGTCATGATGCTGAGTTCTTAGAGGTTGTCTGCGATGTAATTTACAAAATGAAGCTCGGTAAAATTGTCGAGAAAATCGACGTGCAAAGACGTGCATCATGAAACTAAAGCAAACTACCATTATTTGCAATTGTCATAAGCCTTGTACTGGTTTGTGCTCTTGGCTACAGAGTTTGGTGGGTAAATACCCATGCACTGACTATCCCTGAAGAGATTTATCAAATGGGAGAATGGGTCCCCCTCGACGGAAATTTTCATTATTCGTCTTCTGAGAATACAAAGGGATATTCAATACGAATAACTGAAATTGCCCTAACCACGTATGACGGTTACCTGGAAAAACATGGTATTACGCCACAATATCCCAATGCTCATGGCAATCAAACAAGTGTGATTGATGTAACTATAGAACTTAAAAATGATAGAGAAGAGACTGAACCTGTAGGAGGAATAGATTTTCTCGGCACGGTTTTAATTCCACAAGCCAACAACACTTATTACATTTGCGATTTGGGAAATGAAAATTCCCTTTGGCCGCTTGCCCAGCCAAATATAACCACTTCGCGAATTGCCATCAAACCGCACACCTCGTATGTTTTTCATGTGCCTTATGTAGTAAATCTTACAGGAGAGGAAATCTATAGAAATCCGATTACTGATACAACATTTGATTTGCTTGTTTCTCGTCTACCTGTAGAAAAACGAATTCGAGTGTCTTTGTAGCAATTCTTACCACTCCAACTACAGATTTCGTCACCCCCACTACAGGTTTCACCACTCCAGCTACAGATCATGCCGCCCCTCCCACTACGGATGAATGGATTGTTAGCTGCCTCCCAACTTGCGCTAAAATAATACCTTACGTTTTTGAAGCGCAATGGGAGGCATCATGGGTCTTAAGTATGAAACCGCACGATATGAGGCATCATACGGGGCAATTTCACAACTTCCTTCTCCAGAGACCCCGGAGGTGGCTTTTGTGGGCCGCTCAAACGTGGGTAAGTCTTCCCTCTTAAATAAACTAATTGGTAGAAAACAACTCGCACGAGTTTCAAGCGTCCCAGGTAAAACCGCAAATATCAATTTCTTTGACGTTGATGGCGTCAAATTTGTAGACTTGCCTGGATACGGATTTGCACGAGTTTCTCGCCAAGAAAAACAGCGCTGGGCAGACCTCATTGGCGGCTACTTTGAGCAAGAACGCAGCTTTAACCTGGTCATTAGTCTTGTTGATATCAGACACGAGGCTCAAAAGCTTGACCTACAGATGATCAACTTTCTCCAAGAGGCTGAGTTACCCTTTGTAGTTGCGTTTACCAAGGCAGACAAGATTGCGCGCGGCAAGCAAAATCAAGCCGCGGCCGCCCTGCGCAAGGCATTCCACATCACCCCTGAACAGGCAATTATTACCTCATCCGAGACCGGCCTGGGCATTGACGAGTTGCGCCGCCGCATCGAAGACGCAACTATCTAGGAGCATCATGGATCCAATCCACCAGCAAGAGCAAGAGCACCTCTCCCACGTTTATCAAAAGCTTGTTGAGATTCGTGAGGATTTGGACACAACGCTCAACACCACGCAAAAAGATGCAGCTAGAGACCTTCGTCAGATGAGTGAAGAAATCCGCCCGGACTTTGGCGGAGCGGACGAAACCATCGAGACCCTTGCGGCCATTGAGACGCTCAACAGCGTTATTGATACGTACAACCAGTACCACGATTTTACTGTCGAGAAACTCGGTCGCGTTGAAATCCTTTTGAGGCAGCCTTACTTTGCTAAGGTCATGCTCAAATGCGACCCGGACGCCCTTCTCGCGATGTATACATTGGTGCGGCGGGCATTACGGACAAAGACCGTACACCGCTTATTGTTGATTGGCGCAGCCCCGTTGCCGAGACGTATTACAACCAAGAGATGGGTACTACGTCGTACCAGGTAGACGGCAAGAAAAGAACGGTTGAGCTGGAGCTTCGCCGACAGTTTGACATCACGCGCGACAAGCTAAACCTCTACTTTGACACAACGGTTGCCATCGAAGACTCTCTGCTGCTTGCTGCTCTGAAGCGTCAGCATACCGAGAAGCTGCAGGCCATCACCGCAACTATCCAGCGCGAACAAAACGTTGTGGTCAGACACGAGGACGTGCCAGTTCTGCTGGTCAACGGCATTGCAGGCTCGGGCAAAACGTCCGTTTTGCTGCAGCGTATCGCGTACCTTCTCTATCAGCAGCGCACCACACTTACCGCAGATCAGGTGTACCTGTTCACTCCTAACGAGATGTTTGGTCGCTACATCAACACCGTTTTGCCTAGTATGGGCGAGCACAATCCGCAGGTATTTACCTGGGATTCTTTCCTCAAAGCTTTGGGTCTAGCCGACCACGCATCGGGCGCCCACAACAACCCCGATTCTCTGAAGAAGCTTGAGGAACAACTTGCCTCGCTTGAGCTCTACGAGGACGACTTCAAGGCCATTTCTGTTGAAGGAACCACCCTTATCAAGCCAGCTCAAGTGGCAAGTTCTGTAGCAAAGTTCTCGCAATTCCCTGTGGGTCCGCGCCTCATTGCACTTGCCAAAGACGAGCTCCACACCCGCTTGGAGCGCAGACTTGGCCAGATGGCTCACAACGACGAAATCCAAGAAGAGATGCTCTCCCTTGACGTTGAGCAGCAGCTTGAGGTCTTTGGCCGCACCATCAGCCCTTCCGACGAGGAAGAAGTTCTGACGCGCACCCGCGAGTTTCTCAACTGGCGTTTTGCCTCTGCGCACGAGGTCATCGAGTCCGCTTCCTGGCTACGCATCGACCGCATTGGCATGCGCATGCTCAACGCCTCCGCGCTGAGCGGTGCCGAATGCGTTTACCTGCGACTTCTTATCACAGGTGCTGGCGAGAAAAACGTCAAGTTTGTCATGATCGACGAGGTCCAAGACTATACCGAGACGCAGCTTATGGTGCTTGGAAAATACTTCTCGCGAGCGCACTTCCTGCTTTTGGGCGACTCTAACCAGGCAATTTGGGAAGATACCGCAACGTTTGAGCAGATTGAGAAAATCTTTACCTCAACACACGGCGAGGGCGCCGTTTCTACCTGTAAGCTTCTGACCAGCTATCGTTCTTCTCCCGAGATTACCGCACTCTTTACCTCTCTTTTGAGCGAAGAAGAGCGTGGCCAGACAAGCTCCGTTCAACGCGGCGGTAAAAAGCCTGAGTTCTTTGAGGTGGTCGCTGACAACAAAGATACTGAGCGCGCCGAGTACCTGCAGACTATGAAGTCCCTTATTGAGCAGGCACAAGAGTTTGACGGACTGACCGCCATTGTGTGTACCGAGAAGTCTCGTGTTCGCTGGCTGGCCAAACAGCTGGAAGGGTCTGCAGTCAAAGTGCTCACCAGCCACGATTCCCTCCCTGCGAAGGGCGTTGTTCTTCTCGACCTTGCACTAGCAAAGGGCCTTGAGTTTGATCAGGTCATTGTTGCCGATGCGCAAGAGGAAGCGTATAAAGCAGACGGAATTTCTCGCCGTAGGCTCTATACCGCGCTGTCGCGCGCGATGCATCACGTGATTGTGGTCTCTCAGGGAAAGATGACTCCGCTGCTCAGCAAATTGCTTTAAAAAAAGCAATTTCTACCTGCGATTTTTTGGAAATTTACTGATTGAAGACGGCTGATTCGGGTAAATGCTAGTCATCGATAACATTTACCGTTGGAGGTTAGTATGTCCGAAGAATTGATTCCTGGTGTCATGAAGAACATCGACGCAAAGACTGTAGTAACCCTTAAAGACCAGGTTGCATGCCTTCCTGGCCAGGTCATCAGCAAGACTCTTGCGCAAACGATGCCGTCAGCGTTACCCTCTTTGGTTTTGGCGCAGGCGAAGAGATTGCAAGCCATCGTGCGGGCGGCGACGCATTTGTCACCATTCTTGAGGGACGCGCAAACATCACCATCGATGACGACGTCTACACCCTTGAAGCTAGTCAGTCTATTGTGATGCCACTTGGTCACCCACATGCACTTCAGGCTCCAGAAGAGTTCAAGATGCTGCTGGTTGTTGTGTATCCGCAGAAATAATTTATATATTTACCTAACAATTCCGCAGAATTCTGCATAATTCTACAGGTATTTTCTATTTGGCCAGGTAGACAGCGTGTCTGCCTGGTCAAATACTATCTCTGCACTGACGAACAGTATCTCTGCCTGGTCAAATACTAGCTTCTTCTGGCCAAATGCTATGTGTAATTACCATACACACCTCATAACAGAATGGGTATACTAGTTATGTCTGTGCAATCGGCAAAATGTTAAACCTAAAGAAAGGTGAGCTATGAGCCAGATTTTTGATGTTCACGCACGTGAGGTCCTCGATTCCCGTGGCAATCCAACCGTTGAGGTTGAGGTTGTTCTTGACGACGGCTCCTTTGGTCGTGCAATCGTTCCTTCCGGCGCTTCCACTGGTGAGTTCGAGGCTGTAGAGCTTCGCGACGGCGACAAGAGCCGTTACCTGGGCAAGGGCGTTCTGAAGGCAGTCGAGCACGTCAACACCGAGATCCGTGACCTCGTTATTGGTTGGGACGCAGAGGATCAGCGCGGCCTTGACCTCGCTATGATCAAGCTTGACGGCACTCCAAACAAGGGTCGCCTTGGCGCAAACGCTATTCTCGGCGTTTCCCTTGCTGTTGCTCACGCTGCAGCTGCTTCTGCTGAGCTTCCACTTTACGCTTACCTCGGTGGCGCAAATGCTCACACTCTTCCTGTTCCTATGATGAACGTCCTCAACGGTGGCGTCCACGCTGACAACAACGTTGACTTCCAGGAGTTCATGATTATGCCTGTTGGTGCCCCTGACTTCACCACCGCTCTTCGCTGGTGCGCACAGTTTACCACACCCTCAAGGACACTCTGAAGTCCCAGGGTCTCAACACCGGTGTTGGTGACGAGGGCGGCTTTGCTCCAGACCTTAAGTCCAACGAGGAGCCGCTTGAGCTTCTTTCCGAGGCTGTTCAGGCTGCTGGCTTTGAGCTTGGCAAGGACTTCCGCTTTGCTATGGACCCAGCTTCTTCTGAGTTCTACAACAAGGAGACCGGCAAGTATGACCTCAAGGGCGAGGGTCGCTCCCTTACCTCCGAGGAAATGGTTGCTTACTACGAGGAAATGGTCGAGAAGTTCCCAATCGTCTCCATCGAGGACGGCCTTGCAGAGGAGGACTGGGACGGTTGGAAGATCCTTACCCAGCGTCTGGGCAAGAAGATCCAGCTCGTCGGCGACGACCTCTTTGTTACCAACACTCAGCGCCTAAAGAAGGGCATTGAGTTCACGCTGGTAACTCCATCCTCATCAAGGTCAACCAGATTGGTACCCTGACCGAGTCCCTCGAGGCTATCGAGATGGCTAAGCGCGCAGGTTACACCGCAGTTGTCTCCCACCGTTCCGGCGAGACCGAGGACACCACCATTGCTGACCTTGTTGTTGCAACTAACGCTGGTCAGATCAAGACTGGTGCACCTGCTCGTACCGAGCGTGTTGCTAAGTACAACCAGCTTCTCCGCATCGAGGACGACCTCGCTGAGGGTGCTGAGTACCTGGGCATGGACGCTTTCTACAACCTTCGCTAAACCCGCAGGTTGTGGGCTAGACGGTGAGCGTTCGGTGACGGTAACGTAGCAAGTTCATCCGAGCTGCAACATCGTTTAGGCTGCTAGAAGCTACGAAGCCGCATCTCATTTGAGGTGCGGCTTTTTGTGTGCGCGTGCGGCGGGCGGCGCAGCGGTCAGGCGTCGAGTGCGAGCGCGGCGCGGCGGGTGCGGCGTCGGGTGCGAGCGCGGCATGGGACAGGAAACGGCTGCGAGACCTGCGGGTTTCTCGCCGCGTGCGGTTTTTTAGCGGGCGCACGGGTTCCGTAGGTGCATCCGCGTTGGCTTCGGAACGCTCGAACACACCTATGTCAGATAATCTGCTGAAAATGCCTATACATTCCGCCTAAACGCTCATCTCATGCAGAATATCTTTATTAGATGTGTTTTTCACCTTTGATTTTGCAGATTATCTGACTTAGGTGTGTTTGCTTAACCCTGAAATTTAGGGTAATTAAATCTTTGATATATCTTCATTCATAATTATGTATATAAGAAAGAACATATGCATAAATATGAATTGAGCAAACTCAGATGAGTTCAAATCACATTGCCTAAGCCATTTCACAATGCATCCGAGCCATCAAGCTTCACTTTATCTGCAGATTATTGTCAATCCTCCGTCAGCCGATATAACAGCACCGCAGCTCTTGCGATTTATTGAGGAAAATCGCTTTATTCTCAAGGCATCTCACTAACACCGTAGCCTCCTGCCGCGGGTATACTGGATACGTCAACTCTCGAGAATCCGAGGCACCCATGAACACCACATCAGAGCACGCAATTCGCACAATCCTGGTCGGACAGTCGGGTGGACCAACCGCGGCTATCAATGCATCGCTTGCAGGCGTTGTTCGCGCAGCTCATGCCCAGGGTCTTCGCGTGCTCGGGATGCGCAACGGAATCCAGGGATTTCTTGAGGGCAAGGTTGTTGACCTGACGGAAGCGCTTGAGCTCACCGCATCTGAACCAGAAGCGCTCGATCAAGCTGCCACAAATCCTGGCGAGAAGAACCTTCAGCTCCTAAGAAAAACGCCTTCGAGCTGGTTGGGTAGCTGCCGCTTTAAACTGCCTGATCTTAGGACGGAACTTGCTACCAGCTTAGAACCCGCACCAATCTCCCCTATTTACCAGCAGATTGATGCGCAGCTCAAGAAATACCAGGTGGACGCTGTACTTTACATCGGCGGCAACGATTCCATGGATACCACAGACAAGTTGTCTCGCTACTTTGCCCAGGTAGAAAGTCCTGTTCGTGTTGTTGGCGTACCAAAAACCATCGACAATGACCTCGAGGGCACCGATCACACCCCCGGTTTTGGCAGCGCAGCGCGATTCGTTGCATCCGTAACCGCCGAGCTCACCCGCGATGGCGCCGTCTACAACAGCAAAAATGTAACGTTCATCGAGGCAATGGGCCGCGATGCCGGCTGGCTCACGGCCGCCGGTGCGCTCGCGCAAGATATTTGCGGAACTGCTCCGGATTTTGTGCTCCTGCCAGAGATTCCTCTTGATGAGCATGCACTACTTTCGGCCATTGAACAGCGACTTCGCGAGAAAAACAATGTGATTGTAGTCGTCAGCGAGGGTGTCCATCATGCAGATGGCAGTTTCCTTTTTGATACAAAATCTGTCGCAATCGACACGTTTGGCCACCTTGCAGCGCAGTCTGGAACAGCGGCATACTTGTCGCAACTGGCTAAGAATCAGCTGGGCGTAAAGTCTCGGGGCATTGAGCTCAATACGCTGCAGCGCTGTGCCTCGCACGCTGCGAGTAAGGTTGACTTGGACGAAGCAGAGGCGCTCGGCGCCGCGGGAGTTGAGGCTGTTCTCCAAGGTAAAACGGGCGTTATGGTTGGCGTTCACCGAATTTCGGATGTCCCATACGTTACGGAGATTCGCACCACCCCTGTCGCCGAGGTTGCTAACAAGGTAAAGCTTGTACCTCGAGAAATGATTTCCAAGGACGGCTTCAACGTTACCGACGCTGCTCTGACATACCTGCGTCCTCTTGTCGCGGGCATGGAGGAGCCGGTTTCCACCGACGGACTCCCTCGTTTTCTTGCAGAGTTGTCATAGCAGAACCGTAGCGCCACATCAGTACCACGACGCGTGCCCCGAGCATCGCATGCGAGTCATGCGTACTACGCATCAAAAAATGTAATAACTTGCCACTTTAAATAGCAATTTTCTACCGCTCGCACGACGAAATTTTTTGCGAGCGGTATGGCTACGTACTCATAAAAGTCCAGTTAGAACGCGTGTAATTCCTTCTTTGTATAGTTTTTAACGTATGTCTTTTTGCGCAACTTGCAATCTTGGAGACGATTGCGACATACAAACGCAAACGTCCTCTGTCTTAACAACTAATGAATCACAGGGAGTTACATGCGTAAGATTAGAAAAAAATACTTATCGGTCAATCGGGCGGTCCAACAGTAGCAATCAATTCTTCCCTTGCAGGAATTATCACGCGTGCGCACGAAGAAGGCGTCGAAATTTACGGCATGCAAAATGGAATTGAAGGCTTTCTTAATGGTCGCTATACCAACCTGACCAACTTGTTCTTTCCACAGAAAATCCAACAGGAACGCGCTGCAGACGAGAAGTGCGGCGTTGACCAGCAAAAACACACCGTGGAACTTCTCGCCAAAACGCCTTCGAGTTTTCTGGGAAGCTGTCGATACAAACTTCCAGAAGTCGCTGAAGAAACGCCTATCTACCAGGACATTGAATGCCGCCTGACTTCCCTTGGAATCGACGGCGTTCTCTACATTGGCGGCAACGATTCCATGGACACCGTCAACAAGCTTGCGGCTTACTTTGCCCAGCACAACAACGACGTTTCCGTCATCGGCATCCCCAAAACCATCGACAACGACCTCGAAGGTACCGATCATGCCCCGGGTTTTGGCAGTTCAGCGCGGTACATCGCCACCATCGTTCGCGAGCTGGCCCGCGACTCCGAGGTGTATGGCAAGCCAAACATCACTATCGTTGAGACCATGGGCCGCGATGCGGGTTGGCTGGGCGCGGCTTCAGCTCTTGCTCGCGAGAAAAACGAAGAAGCTCCGGACTTTATCCTGCTTCCAGAAGTCGCGTACGACGAAGAACGGCTTCTGCGCAAGACGGCGGAGCTGTTTGAGCGCAAGAATAGCGTGGTGATTGTCATCAGCGAGGGTGTGAGAAGACCTGATGGTTCAACACTTCTGGACAAGAGTCATATGAAGATGGACGCCTTCGGCCACCTGGCGGACCAGTCCGGTAACGCCCTCTATCTGGCGGAACTTTCCAGAAGCACTTTGACGCCAAGATCAGAGGCATCAACCTCAACTCGCTGCAGCGCTGCGCGATGCACTCATCCAGCAAAACGGACCTGGACGAGGCATTTGAGCTGGGAAAAGCTGGAGTTGACGCGCTTCTTGCTCACAAAACAGGCTGCATGATTGGCCTGCAAAGACTCAGCGATGTACCGTACCAGGCTGAGATTCGTTGCATTCCTATCTCGGAAATTGCCAACCGCGTGAAGTCAGTACCTGCGGAAATGATTTCTGACGACGGTCTTTGGGTTACCGAGAAGGCCCTTGCGTATCTGCGCCCTCTTGTCTCAAATGAGGAACTGGCTTTTGATGCAGCTATCAGGAGATTTGTCAGCAGCAATATCTCGCCCGACAACAACGGTCTGTCACCATTCATTCCAAAGCTGGGGTAACGGTACCGTGCAGCTCGTTACTCTCCGAGGAACCTTACCTCGGGGTGGAGTTCAACATCAAACTGGCGCTTGACCTCTGCCTGAACATGCTCGATAACTGCATGAACCTCAGCAGCAGTAGCGTTGTCGTAGTTAACCACAAAACCAGCATGCTTATCGGAAACACCAGCGCCACCAAAGCGATAGCCCTTAAGACCAGCGTCAGTAACAAGCTTGCCTACAAAGTGACCCTCGGGACGTTTAAAAGTTGAACCAGCAGAAGGCAGCTCAAGAGGCTGCTTTCCTCGCGAGCGCGCGTGAACTCTTCCATCTTTTCACGGATCTTCTCGCCATCCGCGCGGTGGAGATTGAACGTGGCGGAAAGCACAATCATGCCTTCATCGGCAATTCTGCTGTGTCGATATCCCAGGTCAAGCTCGGAAGCGTCCAGCGTAGCAAAGGCGCCGTCAGCGAGAAGGACACGGACGGATTTGAGCACGTCAGCGATGCAGCCATCGTAAGCGCCTGCGTTCATGAAGCATGCGCCGCCCACAGAACCTGGGATGCCACAGGCAAACTCAAGTCCAGAAAGGTCCAGCTCACAGGCCATCTCGGAAGCTTCTTTGAGGCCAACGCCGGCCTGGCAGGTCATCTCGGTGTCGTCGATGCTTACGCCGGTCAGGCCGTCAGCGACGGCAATAATGACGCCGCGATATCCTGCATCAGAAACAAGCAGGTCAGAGCCGTAGCCGAGAATAAAATAAGGAGCTTCTGCGTCTTTAACCGCAAGGAGAATCTCTTTAACCTCATCGGGATCATCAGGGATGACATAGAGATCCGCAGGTCCACCCACTTTAAAGGTGGTGTGCTCGCTCATTGGCTCGTCTACCAGGACGTTCTCTTCTCCAACAATCGAGCAAAGCTTTCCGGCCAGGCTTTGTAAGTCATAGCCACTTTCAGACATGTAACACGCTCCTTAGTAAGTTACTTTTTATAGTTTATCGCAAGCGAGAAAAACGTGGCGTTGGGGCGAGAAAATCACGGCATCAGGACGAGAAAACCACGGTACTAGGCCGAGAAAATCACGGCATTGGGCCGAGAAAACGGTTACTTTGCAATTCTGTCAAAGAAATGTCCATCCCGTTTTATGTGTTATCAGCTGTTAACTCTGCTATAGTACTTATCGATATGTTTCAGAAATGGTTGCAATTACCTACTGGTGGTAAGGTGGCCGAGCTTTAGGGTTTGTAACAACCCAGTTCTATAAGCCATCAAGTCCGCGACCCGCAAAAAGGCGGTTAACCTGGTTAAAGTCCAGGACCAACGGTACAGTCCGGATGTCAGAAACGGAGACTTTTATGGCTTCATCCCACTCAACCCACGCAACAACCGCATCTTCTAACGGCTGGTCCACCAAGAGAATTGCTATTCTCGCCATGCTTTGTGCAGCTGCTGCAATCAGCACCATGGTGCTTCAGTTCCCGCTTATCCCAGGCGTGACGTTTTTGAAGTACGATCCATCGGGCGTCTTTGCCCTGCTCGCAGGCGTAGCTTTTGGCCCTGCTGCGGGCGCGATTGTCTCGGTGCTTCCCTACCTTCTGCACCTCACCACGGAGTCCGGAATTTACGGCACTATCATGGCAATCCTGGCAACGCTAACCTACGTTTTGCCTGTCTCGCTGATTGTGTACAACCGTTCCGAGAAGGTCAAGCAGCTGGTACTTGCCCTGATTGTAGGCAGTGTTGTCAGCGTTGTCGCATGCATTCTGGGCAACCTTGTAGTTACCCCAATCTACACCGGCATGAGCGTGGAGGCAGTAAGCGGACTGATTGTCCCTGCTCTTCTCCCCTTCAACGTGGTAAAGGTTGCCATTAACAGCATTATCTTTGTTGTGATTATGCGCTCAGCTACCTCACTTTTTGAGAGCATCAAAAACGGTGAGTAGTCTGCTGGACAACTCCCCAGATACACACACGTCTGAAAGCGCTGCACAAACTCAGGACCTCCCTGTAGCTGCAACGCTTTCGGACGTGACCTTTGTGCACGCAAAAGGCGTAGTTGCCTAGACCACGTCTCGTTCTCCATTCCTGCAGGTAAACGTACCTGTATTGTTGGCGCGAACGGATCGGGCAAGTCCACGGTGGCCTCAATTCTCTCTGGCCTTACCGCGCCTGACGAGGGCACCGTTACCTTTTTGGGAACCACCGTTGTCAACGATGGCCAGGTTGACTTTGAGGCGTACAAAACCATTCGTCCGCAGCTTGGGCTGGTCTTTCAGAATCCTGAGGATCAGATTATCTGCAGCGTGGTCGCGGACGATATAGCCTTTGGTCTGGAGAACCTTCAGGTACCCAGTGATCAGATAACACCGCTGGTAGAACAGCAGATTGAACTTGGCACTCTCACCGAGTTTGCGTCAGAAAATCCACAGATGCTTTCGGGCGGGCAGCAGCAGCGCGTGGCCATCTCGGGCGCGCTGGTCATGAAACCGCAAATCCTGATTCTTGACGAACCTTCCGCAGCTCTTGACGTTGTTCATAGAAATAACGTTATGGGACTTGTCGAGAAACTCCGTGCAGCTGGAAAGACTATCGTCCATGTTACGCATTTCATGGACGAAGTGGTTTCCGCTGACCACGTGATTGCCTTGGACGACGGCCGCGTTGCGTTTGAAGGAACACCCGAAGCCCTCTTTGAGCAGCATGAGCTGGTTGAATGCCTGCATCTCGAAGAGCCGTTTGCCTATCAGGTGGCGCAGGCGCTCAACAACCGCGGAGTTGTCGTGTGCAAATCCCCTTCGGCTCAGCGCGTGCTTGACGAGCTGACGGGGCTTCTCGCCACAGCGGCGCAGGGCGCGAGAAGTGCGGGCGAGGATGCAGTTGCATGTTGCGACGCGACCGGAAACGCGTCCGAGCCAGCAGCGGTTTCTGTGCGGGACGTGACGTTCTCGTACCAGAAACCCGTGCTCAAAAACATCTCGGTTGACGTGCAAAAAGGCTCGCATGTTGCCGTGATTGGCTCAACTGGTTCCGGCAAGTCTACCCTGGCGCGCTTGATTTGCGCACTTGATACGCCTGACGCCGGCAGCCTCTGTGTAACTGGTTTGGATACTCGACAGAAGCAAAATCGTAGAAAACTTCACGGCATTGTTGGCTACGTCATGCAGCGACCAGAGCGCCAACTTTTTGCACAAACGGTTGCAGAAGACGTGGCATTTGGCCCCACTAACCTGGGACTTTCTGCCTGCAATGTCGCAAGTGCTGTGGATGCTGCTCTAGAACTTGTGGGACTTTCCCACAAGGCAGATGCATCCCCTTTTGAGCTTTCTGGTGGTCAGCAGAGACTTTGCGCACTTGCAGGCGTTATTGCTATGCATCCAAAGGTGCTTGTGCTCGATGAGCCTACCAGCGGACTTGATCCCTACTATTGCTCTAAGCTTAGAAATTATCAACGCCGTTCTTGAGGACGGCTGTACCGTCATTGAGCTCACACACTCGATGGAGGATGCGGCAGAAACTGACCAGATTATCGTGCTTCATGAGGGTGACCTGGTTTTCTCAGGCTCGTCGCAACAAACATTTACTCATTTCTCAGAGGCAGAATTCCAGGAACTTGGTCTGGGCATTCCTCATGCGCTTGCTTGGGCGCAACGTCTGTCCCACACTACTGGAATCAACCTGGGAGAACCTCTGACTTTGTCTGAGCTGGTAAACGCGCTGGTAGACGTGCTTCCGCGCAATTTTGACGCCACGCAGACTGATAACGCTGGATACGCCGACGACCTCACGCAAGGAGATTGCTATGGCGCTTAAGATTTCCGTCGGCCAGTACTATCGCGGGGACTCGTCCATTCACAGGCTTAACCCCAACGTTAAATGCCTTGCTGCTCTTCTTTTGATGCTCACTACGTTTTTTATCCGCACTGCACCACAGCTTGCACTGCTGGTAGTAGGTGCACTTTTCCTGCTGGCTCTAGCAAAAATCCCCATCAAACAAGTGCTTAAGTCAATCATCCCACTTGCCTGGCTGCTTATCTTCCTCTCGCTCTTCAACCTGTTACTCACGCGAGAAGGAACGGTGCTTGTTTCCTGGTCAATCTTTACCATCACTGACGTGGGAGCATGGAGCGCTTTTTCTCTACCCTGTGCGCATTTTAGCTGCAATTTTGATGGGCGCGCTACTTCTACTTACCACCACTCAAACCGATCTGGGTAACGCCTTTGAAGCAGCTTGCGCGCCGCTCTCAAAAAAATTGGTCTTCCCGGTAAAGAAATTGCCATGATTTTTCTCGCTTATGCTGCGCTTTATTCCAACACTTGCGGTCGATGCGGTGTCTATTTCCGAGGCTCAAACCGCTCGCGCAGGTTACGTTGCTTCAGGCTCGCTTCCCAAAAGATTTCGCGCAACCTTCTCCATTGTGGTGGCGCTTTTAGCAAGTTCACTCAGACACGCCAACAACCTTTCCAAGGCACTTGACGCCCGCCACTATGTAGCAGGGGCTTCTCGCACACGTTGGCATCAACCAACCTTTGGCGCTCGCGAGGTAATTGCCTTGGGCATAACCGCCTGTTTTATCGCTCTTGTCTTTGTGCTGGCTTAAAAACTTTTAACTAAAAAATTTGTATTTTTAACGCTCTGTTACAACCCATTTTTCTTTTCTCGACAAGCGCCAATTTGTCCACCTAAGTAACGTACAATAAAGCCAGTAAAAGCGTTCAAGGCTTGCATTGAAAGGTGGCCCCATGGTCCTGCGCGTCTACGTCCAAAGAATATCTGGTTTCGAGGGCGAGGCAAAAGCCCTGCTCAAAGAAGTGAAAGACCTTCTTGGTATTACCGAGTTACAACGCATTGACCTGCTCAACCGCTACGACGTTGAGGGAATTTCAGAGGAACTCTTTGAGTCCTGCATCCCCACCGTTTTCTCCGAGCCACAGTCCGATCTTGCCAGCCGTACCATGCCAGAGTTTTCTTCTGAAGGTGCGGCTGTTCATACGTTTGCTGTTGAATTTTTGCCTGGCCAGTTTGACCAGCGCGCAGACTCTGCAGCTGAGTGTGTGCAGCTTATTAGCCAGGGTGAGCGTCCTCTTGTTCGCTCCGCACGCATTTATGTGCTGACCGGAAACCTCACCGAGGCAGACGTTGCTGCCATCAAGAATTACCTGATCAACCCTGTTGAGGCTCGCGAGGCTTCCCTTGAGCTGCCCGAGACCCTCAAGATTTCCATTCCAGAGCCTGCTGACGTAGAGGTTCTTGAGGGCTTTAACACCCTTGACCAGGACGGCCTCAAGGAGTTCATTGCTTCTCACGGCCTTGCTATGGACCTGGCTGACCTCACCTTCTGCCAGCAGTACTTCACCGATGAGCAGCGCGATCCAACCATCACCGAGATTCGCGTCATTGATACCTACTGGTCAGACCACTGCCGCCACACCACCTTTAATACCGGAATTACCGGCGTGCAGATTGATGATGACCTGGTAAAGGCTGCGTTTGAGAAGTACCTCTCCATGCGCAAAGAGCTTGGGCGAGAAGACCGCGCCGTGTCTCTTTGGGATATGGCAACTATTGGTGCAAAGTACCTTCGCGAGAAGAGCGTTCTCACCAATCTTGATGAGTCAGAAGAAATCAACGCCTGTACCGTAAAGGTAAAGGTAGACGTTGACGGCAAAGACGAAGACTGGCTTTTCCTCTTCAAGAACGAGACTCACAACCACCCAACCGAGATTGAACCTTTTGGTGGCGCAGCTACCTGCATCGGTGGCGCTATCCGCGACCCTCTTTCTGGCCGCAGCTATGTCTACCAGGCAATGCGCGTCACGGGCGCTGCAGACCCAACCGTTCCTGTTTCCCAAACCCTTCCTGGAAAGCTCCCTCAGCGCACCATTGTGCGCACAGCAGCAGCAGGTTATTCCAGCTACGGCAACCAGATTGGTCTTGCTACAGGACAGGTTTCTGAGCTCTACCACCCAGGTTACGTGGCAAAACGCATGGAGATTGGTGCCGTTGTAGGCGCAACTCCTCAAAGCCACGTCCGCCGCGAGCGCCCAGAAGATGGCGACATCATCGTTCTTCTCGGCGGCCGCACTGGTCGCGACGGCATTGGCGGCGCAACTGGTTCTTCCCCAAGGCTCATGACGCTGGCTCCATTGAGCGCGACGGTGCCGAAGTCCAGAAGGGCAACGCCCCTGTTGAGCGCAAGCTTCAGCGCCTCTTCCGCCGTAAAGACGCCTGCAAGCTCATCAAGCGCTGTAATGACTTTGGTGCAGGTGGCGTTTCTGTTGCTATCGGCGAGCTTGCCGACGGCCTTGACGTCAACCTGGATGCTGTTCCTAAGAAGTATGACGGCCTTGATGGCACTGAGCTGGCAATCTCCGAGTCTCAGGAGCGCATGGCCGTTGCGCTTGAGGCAAAAGACGTCGATCAGTTCTGCGCATACGCCCGTGAGGAAAACCTTGAGGCAACCATTGTGGCAACAGTCACCGAGGACCCTCGCCTGGTCATGCGTTGGCGCGGTCAGAAGATTGTCAACATCAGCCGCGCATTTCTCGCCTCAAACGGCGCACCTAAATCAATTACCGTGCGCCTGGCCAAGCCTCTTGCCTACCAGCGCACCTGGGCAGGCACAACCCTTGGCGAGAAACTCCACTCACTGGTACGCGATCTAAACGTTGCCTCTAACAAGGGTCTCTCCGAGCGTTTTGACTCCACTATTGGCGCAGGTACCGTCCTTATGCCATTCGGCGGCGCTCGCCAGCTGACCCCTGCCCTTTCTATGGTGGCTAAGCTTCCTGTTATGGGCCAGACCAACACCGTCTCGGGCATGGCCTGGGGCTTTAACCCTACCTCATGGAGGCTGACCAATTCCGTGGCGCGTACCTTTCTGTTGTTGAGTCTGTCTCCAAGCTGGTTGCTACCGGCTTTAAGTACCAGGACCTCTACCTCACCTTCCAGGAGTACTTCGAGAAGCTTGGTCAGAATCCTAACCGTTGGGGCAAGCCAGCCTCAGCACTTCTCGGCGCTCTAATGGCCCAGGTCAACCTTGGTCTTGCAGCCGTTGGTGGCAAGGACTCCATGTCCGGCACTTTTGAGGACTTGGACGTTCCACCAACACTGGTTTCGTTTGCCACCGGCCTTACCAAGGTGGACAAGATTGTCTCTAATGAGTTCAAGGGTGCAGGTCACAGGCTTATCTCCATTGTTCCATCCTACGACGAGTCCGGCCTTCTCCCCGATAACGACTCCCTGCTCACCGCATACAAGCTGGTCAGCACCCTGGTCCAGTCCAAGAGTGCGCTTGCCATTACCACGCCAGGTTACGGCGGCGTGGCCGAGGCTCTCTTCAAGAGCTGCCTGGGCAACAAGCTGGGCGTTGAGCTGGTCCCAGAGATTTCTGCCGACGCGCTCTTCTCGCCAACTTACGGCGCCTTCATCGTTGAGCTGGCAGACGGCGTATCCGTTGACGACGTCGACGGCGTGTGCGTGGCTCCTCTGGGCGTCACCACGTCCGAGTACGTCTTGAGCGCATGTGGCGAGAAGATTGACCTCTCTGAGCTCCAGGAAGCATGGGAGCGCCCACTTGAGGAGGTCTTCCCGTACCGCGGAGGCTCCGACGAGGCTGTGGAGAAAATCAGCTTCGACGGTGCATCCACACGACACTCCTATGCTGGTCCAGCCCTTATCGCACCTGCTCGTCCACGCGTCATCATCCCCGTATTCCCTGGTAACAACTGCGAATACGACGTCGCGCGCGCCTTTGAGCGTGCGGGCGCTGACCCAACCACGCTGGTTATTAACAATCTGACACCTCAAGACATTGTTGAGTCCGCAAATGCGCTGGCAGAGTCCATCAAGAAGAGTCAGATTGTCATGATTCCAGGCGGCTTCTCCGGCGGAGACGAGCCAGACGGATCTGCTAAGTTTATCTGCGCGCTCTTCCGCGCTCCTCAGGTTACCGAGGCTGTTCGTGAGCTTCTGCAGCAGCGCGATGGCCTTATGCTGGGCATCTGCAACGGCTTCCAGGCACTCATCAAGCTGGGCCTTGTTCCTTACGGCGACATTCGCCCTATGGACGACACCTGCCCAACGCTGACGTTCAACACCATTGGTCGCCACCAGAGCCAGCTTGTTCGCACCAGCGTTGCCTCCACGATGTCGCCTTGGCTCTCCAAGTGCGCGCTTGGCAACATCCACACCATTGCCATCAGCCATGGAGAAGGCCGCTTTGTTGCCTCCGACGAGCTGCTTGAGACGCTCAAGGCAAACGGCCAGATTGCAACGCAGTACGTTGACGCAACAGGCACTCCAAGCATGGACTTCTCTGTTAACCCTAACGGCTCCGTCCTGGCTATCGAGGGCATTACCAGCCCCGATGGTCGTGTCCTGGGCAAGATGGGTCACACGGAGCGCTCCGGTGCAGGCCTCTACAAGAACATCCCCGAGCTCACCGCCGGCGACCAGTTCCAGCCTCTCATCGAGGGCGGCGTCGAGTACTTCAAGTAAAGTGCGAGCGCAGGTTGCAAGTAATTTCTACCCGGTATCTATTTCGTGTGGATACCGGGTTTCTTGTGCGGAAACGCTGGGAGTGGACGGGTTTCTCGCCAGGCGGGCGGTACGAGCCGGGATGAACTGGGACGAGCCCGAAACGAACTTGGAGTGTGCCTGATTTTCTCGCCAAGTCTGAACGATTTGCCTGAAAAGCGCACCATGTCTGAACAATTTGCCGGTTTCTTACCATGTCTGAGCTGTTTTACTCAGACATGGTGCAGTTTTCAGGCTCGCAAAAATTGGGACAGCTACCCCGTTAGAATGCGCCTGATTCCTTCAAAGAATCTGTAACTTCTGCCTAAATACATAAAAGAATCTGTGGATTTGCCTGATTTTGTTAAAGAATCTGTACCTCAAATACAGATTCTTTGCACTATTTAGGCGCACCAGCCGAGAAACCAGCGTGCTCGTAAGCAGCGAGCACTTGCGACGTACCCGCAGCTGCACTTGCGTGCGCGCACCGCGCACCTGGCGAGAAACCCGTGCGCTCGCAACGCCCAACGTTTCGCGGAAAAGCCGTATACTTATGACGATATAAGTCCACGAAAGGATTGATATGTCTGACGCTCTAATCCCACAAAATTCCTGCGTACTTGTTACCGGCGGCGCGGGCTTTATTGGCAGCCATACCGTTGTTGAGCTGCTCAATTCCGGCTACGAGGCTGTCATTGTTGACGACCTCTCCAACGCTTCGGCAAAGGTTGTCGACCGCATCAAAACCATTGTGGGAGAAGAAAACGCCAAGCGCCTTTCGTTCTACGAGGCAGACGTTAACGACAAAGATGCGCTGAACCGCATCTTTGACGAGCACGCCATTAACTTTGTCATCCACTTTGCAGGCTTCAAGGCTGTCGGCGAGTCGGTTACCAAGCCTATCGAGTACTACACAAACAACCTGGGCAATACCCTCACTCTTCTTGATGTCATGAGAAACCATGGCTGCAAGTCAATTATTTTCTCGAGCTCTGCCACTGTTTACGGAGACCCAGATAACCTCCCTCTGACCGAGCAAAGCCCTAAGAAGAACGCGACCAACCCTTACGGTTGGACCAAGTGGATGATCGAGCAGATTCTTACCGACGTCCACACCGCAGATCCAGAATGGAACGTTGTCCTGCTCAGATACTTCAATCCTATTGGAGCTCACCAATCCGGCCTCATCGGAGAAGATCCTGCAGGCATTCCAAACAACCTGGTACCTTATGTGGCTCAAGTTGCTGTGGGTAAGCGCGAAGCTGTTCACGTCTTTGGCGACGACTACAACACCCCTGATGGCACGGGTGTTCGCGACTACATCCACGTTTGCGACCTTGGCTCCGGCCACGTAGCTGCACTTAAATGGATGGCCGGTCGCACGGGCGTTGAAATCTTCAACCTGGGCACTGGCACCGGTAGCTCGGTACTTGACGTTATCAAGGCTTTCTCAAAGGCTTGTGGCAAAGAGATTCCTTACGTTATTGAGCCTCGTCGCGCAGGTGACGTTGCAACCAACTACGCTGACTGCCAGAAAGCTGCTGACATGCTTGGCTGGAAGGCTCAGTACAACCTTGCCGACATGTGCCGCGATTCCTGGAAGTGGCAGTCGATGAATCCAGACGGTTATCGCGGCTAGGACTTCCGTGAACTTTACCGACTACCTCACACAAAAGCTTCCCGCCGTCGAGGCAGAGATTATGCGCGGGCTCCCCGCGGCGCTCGCGGCACCCGCGGCACCCGCAGCACCAGCAGCGCCAGCAGCGGCGCCCTCGGAGCGTACCCGCGCGGACCTGAACGCCTACCTCTACCAGCCACTCGCTCGCTTCAGCGCGGGCGGCGGCAAGCGCGTGCGTCCGGTCCTCTGCTGCCTGGGCGCCGAAGCAGTCGGCGGCTCAGCAGAAGCCGCCCTGCCTGTGGCCTGCGCCATCGAGGACTTCCAGTCGGCAGCCCTTATCCACGACGACATCGCGGACAAATCAGAGTTGCGCCGTGGCGAGAGAAGTGCCTCTACAAGACACTCGGGACCGGACTTGCCATCAACGTTGGTGATTCTGCCCTGGTCAATGTTGTCAGACGCGTTACCGTAGCCGACCACCTCTCTGACCAGCTTAAAGTTCGCGTTATCGACGCTCTTCTCGCCATGCAGGAGCACACTCTTGAGGGCCAGGCGCTTGACCTTGGCTGGGCTCAAAACGAGCGCTGGGATGTTACCTCTGACCAGTACCTCTTTATGGCGCTCTCCAAAACCGCCTACTACTCTGCAGCGTATCCCCTGGTACTGGGCGCGCTCATTGGCGGTGCCGACCAGAAGACGCTTGATGCACTCAAAGACTTTGGCCTCAAGGTAGGCCTTGCCTTCCAGCTGCAAGACGATCTTCTCAACCTAGTAGGAAACGCCAAGGTACAAGGCAAAGACTTTAGGTCGGACATCACTGAGGGCAAGCGCACGCTCGCCGTGGTCTACGCGCTTGAGCATCTTGGCCCAGCAGAAAAGACAGAGCTTGTCTCCATACTTTCTGCGCATACAAGCGATACTTTGAAGCTTCAGCGCGCTGTGGAGCTTATGGAAAGCGCTAATGCGATAAAATTTGTCCGCGCGCACGCTCTTGCCTTAGTCGATGAGGCAAAGCACGTGCTTGAAAACGTGATACTTACTGAAGACGCTCGCGACACACTTTTGTCTATGGCAGACTTCTTTGTGAACCGAGAAAGGTAATTATGGATCCAATTACTCCTGGTAGCACTGGTGCTGCCGTTGAAGACATTCAGGAACGCCTCGTAAGCTTGGCTATACCATCGAAGACGATGAGCGCCAGAGTCACACCTTTGGCAAGTCAACTGCTCGCGCGGTTGCTCGCTTTAGGCTTGACCACGACCTTTCTCTTGGAGAAGAAGTAGATGCCTCTACTTGGGCAATCATGGTCGATGAGGGCTATGAGCTCGGAGACAGAACCCTCTACCTGCGTCTTCCTAACTTCCACGGCAATGACGTGCGTCAGCTGCAAGAGCGTCTCAACATCTTGGGTTTCTCGTGCGGAAAAGTTGATGGCCATTACGGTGTTCACACCGAGGCTGCCGTTAAGCTCTTCCAGGAAAGCGTCGGCGAACTTGCTGACGGTATGGCATTCCAGGATACCCTCGACGCTATTGAGCGTCTGCGCCACGTTTGGTCTGGTAAGCAGGCAAAAGGCCCTCACCCACAGGGTCCTATGGGCTTTGCTCGTGCAGCAAACGTTCTTGAAACCACCTGCATTGCAATTACGGGAGAAGATCCTATCTCTAGAAACGTAGCTGCTCGCGTCTATAACCTTTCTAAGGCAACTACTGAGGCAAGCGGCATGACCATGATTGATCGCGCCGATTCCCCTACTGATGCAGCCACTATTTTGGTTCTGACCACAGCTTATGCCCCAAGCATGCCCGCCCGCGGACAAGTTGGTATTGGCTCTGTTTCTATGGAAGAAAACGAGACGCTGCCAGCAAGACTGCGCACTGCTATTGAGTCTGCTGATGCAACGGGCTCCCCTATCAAGATTGTGCTGCCAGAAGGAACAAACGTTGACGGTTCATTTACTACCGCAGATGCGCAGACTTTAGCAGTTCTTGTTCTTGATGCAATTTGTGGAGCATTTGCCTCGCTAAGCTGATACACTTATTAGAGTTGCGGACAAAACCAACGTAGTGATTACATTGGGGTATCGTCCAACGGTTAGGACACGGGTTTTTGGTGCCTGGAATGTGGGTTCGAATCCTACTACCCCAGCCATTTTTTACGCAACTTTTGTGTAGGGACGCACTCGTATCGAGTAATACGAAGTACTTTGGAGGCTTACGTATGCCACTTACTGCGATTGTCCTCGCTGCAGGTGAGGGAACGCGCATGAAGTCCCACCACCCTAAGATTGTGCACAAATTACTAGATAAACCTCTTGTTTGGTGGAGTGTCAACGCCGCAATTACTGCTGGCGCTGACCGCGTCATTGTGGTTGTTGGTAACCACGCTGACGAGGTTAAATCTGCACTTTCTTGCTTCCCTAACCTTGAGTATGTTGCCCAGACCGAGCGTCTTGGCACCGGCCACGCCGTCAAGGTTGTAAAGGATGCTCTTGGTGGCTTCAAGGGACCCGTTGTTGTTATCAACGGTGACGCATCTCTGTTGCGCGCACAGTCTATTCTCGACCTTGTCGCAGAAACTAAAGCTCACCACAACGCATGTACGGTACTCACCATGACGCCCCCAGATCCAACCGGATATGGTCGCGTCATTTCTTCTAACGGCCAGGTAACTGCCATTGTTGAGCACAAAGACGCTACGCCAGAGCAGCGCGAGCAAGAGCGTGAATGCAACGTTGGCGTGTACTGCTTCTGTGGCGGAAGACTGACCGCAAACATTGATCTTCTCGGCAATGACAACGTGCAGGGCGAGTACTACCTCACCGACATGGTGGGCCTTTACGTCAACCAGGGTGAGCCTGTTGCTGCCGTCCACGTTGACGACTACAAAGAGGCGCTGGGCGTCAATTCCCGCTCCGAGCTTGCTGTTGCCACCCGCATCATGCAGGAGCACATCAACGAGCACTGGATGAGCCAGGGCGTCACCATGTTGGACCCAACCTCCGTCTGGATTGGCCCCGAGGTCACGCTTGGTATGGACACCGAGGTTCTCCCACAGACCATGCTCTACGGCAAGACCTCAATTGGCGAGAATTGCGTGGTAGGCCCTAACACTCGTCTGACCGATACGCTTGTTGGCAACGACGCTGTTATCGATGAAACTGTAGCTATCAACGCACAGGTAGACGACTTTGCTACCTGCGGTCCTCGCGCTTACTTGCGCCCAGGCACTCACCTTATGCCTCACGCCAAGGCAGGTACCCACGTTGAGATCAAAAATTCAACTATTGGCGAGGGCTCCAAGGTTCCTCACCTCTCCTACATTGGTGATACAACCATGGGCTCCGGCGTCAACATTGGCGCAGGTTCAATTACGTGCAATTACGACGGTTACCACAAGTTCAAGACCCACATTGGCAACAACGTCTTTGTTGGATCCGATACCATGATGGTGGCACCCGTCTCAATTGGTGATGGCGCACTTGTGGGGGCAAGTTCGTGCATCACAAAGGATGTACCAGCAGATGCGCTTGCACTTGAGCGCTCTGAGCAGAAATTGTTGAGGGATACGCCGCCCAGAGGCGTCAAAAGCTTGAGAAAGAGGACTAGATGTTCGAGAACCTGAGTGAACCACTGTTAGTTGCTAGAAATATCAAGCTCTACACCGGTACAGGTAACCCTGAACTGGCTCGTAAGGTTGCAGACATTCTTCACCTAGAGCTACAAGGTCTTCTCCTCGAGAAGTTTGCTAACGGAGAAATCTACGCTCGCTTTGACGAGTCTGTCCGCGGCGACGAGGTCTTCTTCATTCAGTCCTTGGCAGGTGTCAACGTCAACGACCTGGTTATGGAAACGCTGATTGTTGCTGACGCTGCAAAGCGCGCATCTGCTAACAGCTTTACCGTAGTTATCCCTCACTACGCATATGCTCGTCAGGACCGCAAAGCTGCTGCTCGCGAGCCTATTACTGCTCGTCTGATGGCAAACTTGCTTGAGAACGCTGGCGTTGACCGCGTTATCACCCTTGACCTGCACCAGGGTCAGATCCAGGGCTTCTTTGATATTCCTGTTTCTCACCTGACCGCTCTCTACCTTCTGGGCGATTACTTTAAGAGCAAGCCATTTGACTGGGAGAATACCGTTGTTGTCTCCCCTGATATGGGTCGCGCTAAGGCAGCTAAGAAGCTCTCCGACTACCTGGACTGCGGCCTTGCTATTGCACATAAGAGCCGTCCTCGCCACAACGAGAGTGCTGTTATGGGCATTATCGGTGACATCAAGGGCAAAACCTGCATTGTTAATGACGACATGATTGATACCGCAGGTACCCTCTGCGCTTCCGTTGTTAAGCTAAAGGAAATGGGTGCAGGCGACATCTACGTCTGCGCTACCCACGGCGTCTTCTCTGGTCCTGCAATTGAGCGCCTCAACAATGCTCCTATCGAGGAGTGCGTGGTTACCGACGCAATTCCTTGTGCAGCAGCAAACCAGGAAGGCTCCAAGATCAAGACGATTACCATCGCAAACGAGATTGCCGAGGCAATCTACGCTGTCTACACCGACCGTCCTGTCTCCGACATCTTCGGCGGCGACTTTAACCTGTAACGCCGCAGGTCAGCCGCACGTGCGCGAGCGCGGGTCGCAAGTGATTTCAACCCGGTATCCATTTCGTGTGGATACCGGGTTTCTTGTGGCGGAAACGCTGCTAGTGGACGGGTTTCTCGCCAGACAGGCGGCGCGAGCTGGCGCGCGATTAGCGCGCGCCTTGAGCGAGCCTGATTTTCTCGCCATGTCTGAACGATTTGCCGGAAAACACGCCAAGTCTGAGTGGTTTTGCCGGTTTTTCTCGCCATATCTGAGTAAATTCACTCAGACATGATGCAGCTTTCGGGCTCAAAAATTCAGGGCCAGACAGTCTATCTTTCATGCGCCTGATTTCATCAACGAATCTGTAAATTTTGCCTAAAAGTGTAAAAGAAACTGTGGATTTGCCTGATTTGTTAAAGAATCTGTACCTCAAATACAGATTCTTTGCTCTTTTCAGGCGCACTTGACGAGAAGGACGCGCGATGGCGAGAAGCGCACCTGGCGAGAAACCCGTGCACTTGCAGGCGCACTGTAAGCAGCGCGCGTTCTAACAGGTCGTTCCGCTTTCGGAATCCGCAAGATCAACGTCGTTTGCAAGCGCCGCTTCCAGCGCAACCTGCAGTCCGCGAGTCATCATCTCCAGCGACATGCTTGGAACCTGGCGGGTCTTCTCGCCAGCGCCAGCTTTCTCGCCTGCAGCGAGGCCCTTCTCGGCAGCTGCAGCGTTTTTCTCGGCAACCTGCTCCGTTGCAAATGGTACGTGCAGAAACGTTCCGCGAGTCTCCGAGAATCTCGTGGCCAGCGCATGAAGGACCTGATACATGACGTCGTTGCAGACGTACGTTCCCGCAGTGTACGAGACCGCCGCGGGGATCTCCGCCTGGTTCATGGCGGCCACCATGGCGTTTACCGGCAGCGACGCAAAATACGCGTCGGGAGCGCCGTCGATGATGCGCTGCGAGAGCGGCTGCTTGCCCGCGTTGTCGGGGATTCGCGCGTGAGCCCAGTTGATGCCCACAAACTCGGGCGTAATCTTGCTTCTTCCACCCGCTTGGCCCACGCAAAGCACAATCTCGGGACGCTCCGCTTCAAGCGCGTCGATAACCTTCTGAGCACCAGCGCCAAACTCAACAGGTACGTGCAGTTTTATCACCTGAGCACCGCCAATAGTCTCGGGTAGCGCCTTCACGGCCTCCCAAGCTGGATTGATTTTCTCGCCACCAAAAGGCTCAAATCCGGTAACCAGAATCTTCTTCATTTTGCCTCCGCACCTCAGTTGAACGCCGCATGTCCCGCACGCTGCTCACCGCGCGCCGATCGCTGCACGTCACGCGCGCCGCCGCTAGGCTGCCAACCGCGAGCTCAGTTCACGCTGGTCGAACCTGTCGTTTTCCCTTACCATCATAAACGTACACATCTCAAACGGAAGGAAATTCGATGCACGGTAACAAAATTGTGCTTGTAGCGGGCCTGGGAAATCCTGGCGAGAAATACGCGCGCACCAGGCACAATGCTGGTTTTGCCGTCGTTGATGCCCTTGCCGAGCGCCACGGCGTTTCGTACTGGAAAAGCGAGGCGGGTTGCCAGGTCGCGGAGATCATCCTTCCCGCAGCTCCCGGAGCCGCATCTGGCGAGAAACGCCGTGTACTCCTGGCCAAACCCCAGGACTTCATGAACACCAGCGGTGGTCCCCTCTCCAAACTTGCTCGCGCACACCACCTTCAACCTGCGCAAATCCTGGTTATTCACGACGAGGTTGACCTCGCAGAGGGCCAACTCAACTTCAAGGAAGGCGGCGGACTCAACTCGCATAACGGCCTGCGCTCCATCGCCGACAAGCTCCAGACCAGGGATTTTATGCGCCTGCAGTTTGGCATCGGTCGCCCTCCTGGAAAGATGCCGGTGGCAGACTATGTTCTGCGCGAGCTCAAGGGAAACAACCTGGAAGACTTTCTGGTCACCGCTCAGACGGCCGCCGATCAGGTGGAGCAACTCCTCCGCGGCTAGCCATCCTCGCGCGTCACAACTCCTCTGCAGCTAGCAGTCACCGCGCATCACAGCTCCTCCGCAGCTAGCCCGCGCGTCGCCACTGCACGCCCTCTCGGCGCCGCACCCGTACGCCCGCGCGTCGCCGCGTCCGCACGTCCGCGCTGCCCCGCCGAGCTTCTCGCCCTCCGCAGCTAGCAGGCAAAACATTCTACGAAATATTTATGCTCATTCATGAATTACTCATGTCTTGAATCATGCGCAAATAGTACAATAGATATGTTGTTTGCGAATACGGGGTTACCCAGACCTCGTATGCGTGAGATACATGCGTCACCTGTCACTGTCTTCTTACCAGAAGGCACGTTGTAGTGCGGCGCGTCAACTCACTCGCAGTTTTGTTGTGTTAGGAGAGGAGTACCGCTGAATGTATAAGATCCTCGAAAAGACTCAGTTCTCCGAGAAGGTCTTCAAGTTCCGCATCGAGGCACCACAGATGGCCAAGCATGCACATGCTGGTCAGTTCCTGATGGTCCGCGCAAATGAGTGTGGCGAGCGCGTTCCATTTACCTTTGCGGATTGGAATCCTGAGGAGGGTTGGGTCGAGTTTATCTTCATGGTAATCGGCAAGACCACCAGGATGCTTTCTACCTACGAGGTTGGTGATTTCCTGCAGGACGTCACTGGTCCTCTGGGTGAGCCTACCGAGATGGGCGAGGGCAAATGGGCAGTTATCGGCGGCGGCGTTGGCCTGGCTATCGCTTTCCCTGTTGCTCGTCAGCTCGTAGCAGCTGGCCGCGAGGTCCACGCAATCATGGGCGCTCGTACCAAAGAGCTGCTGCTGCTTGAGGATCAGTTCCGTTCCATTCTGGACGACGATCACATCCACATCACCACAGATGACGGTTCTCTTGGCGAGAAGGGCGTTGTAACTGCACCTCTCGAGCGTCTTCTGCAGGACAAGCAGGTCGACCGCGTATTCTGCGTTGGCCCAGTTCCTATGATGAAGTTCTCCACTCTCACTGCCGAGAAGTACGACACACCTATCATCGCTTCCCTGAACCCAATCATGGTCGACGGCACTGGTATGTGCGGTTGCTGCCGTGTTGAGGTTGGCGGCGAGACCAAGTTTGCTTGTGTTGACGGTCCTGACTTTGACGCAACCAAGGTTGACTGGAACGACCTTCGCGCACGTCAGGCAGCCTACCTCACCGAGGAAGGCCAGTCCATCAAGGCTTACGAGGAGACGAGGTGCGCATGCCACAGGTAAACGGTCGCTACATTCCAAACGTCAAGGCACCTCGTACAGCTGACAACGAAGAGCCAGCTGCAGAGCGCGCACAAGACTTCCGCCCTGTCGACAAGGGTTTCACTAAAGAGATGGCAATTGCAGAGGCAAACCGCTGCCTGGATTGTAAGAATCCGCTGTGTGTTCAGGGCTGCCCTGTAAACATCAACATTCCTCGCTTCATCGAGGCTATCCGTGCAGAGGAGTTTGGTCGCGGTCTTGACATCATCCGCGAGTCCTCCATGCTTCCTGCAGTTTGTGGTCGCGTTTGCCCACAGGAGAACCAGTGCGAGGGCGTCTGCATCATGGGTAAGCGTAGCGAACCAGTTGCTATTGGTCAGCTCGAGCCTTCCTTGGCGATCAGCCTGAGCTTGCTTCCAAGCCAGCTATCGCTCCAAAGAACGGCAAGAAGGTTGCAGTTGTAGGCTCCGGTCCTTCCGGTATTGCTTGCGCTGGCGAGCTTGCTCGTAACGGCTTTGACGTTACCGTCTTTGAGGCATTCTTCACCGGCGGCGGCGTTCTGGTTTACGGTATTCCTGAGTTCCGTCTTCCAAAGGCTGTTGTTAAGCGCGAGATTGACGGCCTCCAGGAGCTGGGTGTTAAGTTTGAGTTCAACTCTGTTGTCGGCCGCATCACCGATGCAGAAGAGCTCTTTGAGCAGGGCTTTGACGCAATCTACATTGCAACCGGCGCAGGCCTTCCAAGCTTCTCAACATCCCTGGTGAGAACCTGCCAAACGTCTTCTTTGCAAACGAGTACCTCACCCGCGTTAACCTCATGAAGGCTAACAACTTCCCTGAGTACGACACCCCAACCAAGCACGGTAAGAACGTCGTTGTCTTTGGTGGCGGCAACGTTGCTATGGACGCTGTCCGTACTGCTAAGCGTCTTGGCGCTGAGCGTGCAATCATTGCTTACCGTCGTACCGAGGAAGAGATGCCTGCTCGTCGTGCAGAGCTGCACCACGCAAAGGCTGAGGGCGTTGAGGTCCTTCCTCTCGTCTCCCCTCTTGAGTTTGTCGCTGGCGAGGACGGCGCAGTTTGCGCAGTTCGCGTCCAGAAGATGGAGCTCGGCGAGCCTGACGCTGACGGACGTCGTCGTCCAGTACCTATCGAGGGTGCTATCGAGGACATTCCTTGCGACGTTGCAATTTCTGCAATCGGCACTAACGCTAACCCATTCGCAAAGATGATCGGCGACATCAAGCTCAACAAGTGGGGCTACATCGAGGCCGACGAAGAGGGCCGTACTTCCGATCCTCGCATCTGGGCTGGTGGCGACATTGTAACTGGTGCTGCAACCGTCATTCTGGCAATGGGCGCTGGTAAGGTAGCAGCTGCTTCCATCACCAAGCACCTCGGCTAATTCAGTTTCGCTGACGTAGCTTTGGCTCGCAGTTCAGTTACAGCTGACACAGTAAGCTAACATGCAATCACAAAAGACCTGGTACCACATGGTGCCAGGTCTTTTTCATGGCCAGAAACTCCGTGGCCCAACACCCGAGCGCACGAGTTTCTCGCCAAGCGCTCTTCTCGCCATCACGCGCCTGAAAAGTGTAAAGAATCTGTATTTGAGGTACAGATTCTTTAACAAAATCAGGCAAATCCACCGATTCTTTTACATTTTTAGGCAAAATTTACAGATTCTTTGCAGAAATCAGGCGCGTAAAAGATAGACTACGTGGCCCTAAATTTTGAGCCTGGAAACTGCATCATGTCTGAGTAAATTTACTCAGACATGGCGAGAAAAATCGGCAAATAGCTCAGATATGGTGTACTTTTCCGGCAAATCGTTCAGACATGGCGAGAAATCAGGCTCGCTCCAGGCGCGCGCTGATCGCGCGCCAGCTCGCACCGCCCGCCTGGCGAGAACCCCGTCCACTAGCAGCGTTTCCGCACAAGAAACCCGGCATCCACACGAAATGGATACCGGGTAGAAATCACTTGCAACCTGCGCTCGCACACGGCGCTGACCTGCGGCGTTGCCGTTGCAGCGAGCTGAGCGCGGCTACGAGAGCAGAAACTCTCTGACGCGAGCGGCAATACCTTCAGCGTCCAGACCAAAGTGCGAAAGCAGCACGTCGCCAGGAGCGGAGGTGCCAAAGGTACGCATGCCAGCAAAGCACATGGGCGTGGGCAGCTTCTCGGCCAGAAGTTCGGCAACTGCAGCTCCAAGGCCTGTTGCCACGTTGTACTCCTCAACGTATTGAGCTCCTACTATTGTTTTATCTCTACAAGTCCGCTTGGAGTCATTTCAAATACGGCATCGTACTTTGATTGTTGTGCAACATTGAGATGATGAGTTACCTCAATCATGGTAACTCCGCTTAGACTAAGCAGGTTATTCTCGACCTCAGTAGCCATGCGTGTGTCCAATGCGGACGTAGCTTCATCAACAAGCAGTAACTTCTTTCCATACAGTAAGGCTCGCGCAATAGCAATCCTCTGTCTTTCACCTCCGGAGAAGCGCTTTCCGTTCTCTTCCACTGGAGTGTCAAGTCCTTTTGGAAGAGCCGCAACTACCTCTGAGAGACCAGGCTTTTTAATAACTTCACCGATTTGCTCACTCGAATACGAACTTCCCAGCGTAATGTTATTTTTTAGCGTATCGTCAAACAAATACACATTTTGGTGAATCATTGCCGGATCACATAAAATATCTTTTGAACCGTCAATCAGAATAGCTCCACTCTGAGGTTTTATCTGGCCTGAAATCAGTTTTAAAAGCGTGCTCTTTCCACTCCCGCTTTTTCCGATAATCGCATACTTCCTCCCAGCCTTAAAGCACGCAGATATTTTAGACAATCCGGAAATTGAATCAGGATACTTATAGGTAACATTTTTTAACTCAATTTCATGCTCTACATCATAGTGCCGTTCCTTATTGTCAAACGGAATTTCTTCATCGTCGCATATAACCGCCTTCAAAACCGGATAGGCCGCTTTAACTTTGCCAAGCAATGAAGCAAATGTTGAAGCGGGCGCAATTACCTGACCGGACAGCTGGGTCACAGCCACAACGCTACCAAGAGAAACAAATCCTTGCACTGCGAAATACCCGTTATACCCATAATAATGAATTGAGATGAAACCGAGATTGCTGTAACAAGCCCAGATATAAGAGACGTAACTTCAGATAAATGTGCCTTCTTACCTTCCAACTGCTGTGCAACCATTAAGTGACGGTTTGTAAAGTTGCTTTCTTTATGAAATGACCTAATAACATCAAATCCAAGCGATATGTCACGAATCTGTCCGTTATACGAAACCGTATTTTTTACGATCTCTTCTTGGCAATGAGTAAGTTGTTTTGTAAATACTCCGGGAATGATTGTTGGAATTGCCATCACAAGTATCGAAATCACTGCCACTACTGGATTAATATACAAAAGCAAGAGACTCGCAATAGTAATTTCGCAGCATGAAGCAAATGCGTCAAGCAGTCCGCCAAGCCAATCTTTTTCAATGGTATCCATATTCTGACTTAAAAGAGAAAAGAACTCAGCACTATTCTCATGTATATCAAACGTATCTTTTCTGCGTAAATAAGCTTCTACGGCAGAATTTCTCATCTTAATTACAGTATCGCGAACCAAGCGGGCACGTACATATCCCTGTAGTATAAGAAGAATGCCGGTTACTATAGCATATATACAGCATAAGCCTATTAATTTAAGTAACCGGGTAATATCTCCTGAAATAATGACTTCGGAAACCGTGTTGAGAAGTGCGCTCAGTAAAAGAGCCACACCAGCAACAACGCAAGAACTCACAATTTGCACTAGTACAAAAATGGCCACGTTTCGTTTACCGGCATTCTTTAAAAGATATATTATATTTTTCATTCCACTCCAATCGCGCAAAACCAACTAAATGGCCATCACAAAATGATAGATACCTCTTTTAATGAATCTAAAAGAGGTATCTAACCTGCACTTTTAATGCTTAAAATGATTGTCATATGTATCGCCTCCCCCTCTCTTTGATGAGTACATCATCTCGAAAAAAGAGGAGGTTATCCATAACATCTCGTGACAATTCTTGTATTACCTCAAATGTTAAGTATCCATGCAAAGTATCAAAATAATAAGCATGGCACGTAAAAATTTTAACTTTTGGTAATGAAAAATATAGGCTGCCTTGCTCACTATCTCTGAGCGCTTAGACTTGGTTTTAAGCCCTAGGTTTAATTTTGAGTGCTTAGATTCTCTTCAACAAAAGCGCGCACCATTTCCGCATTATCATGTTGGCCAATAAGTTCCATATACGGAATAATCGTCTGCATTATTGAGCGTGCCTTCTCAATATTTCCGTTCCGAAATTCAGACCGACCAATCAAATAAAAAATCACCGGTAAAAGTATCTGCTCATGGCTTTCAATACTCAAATCTCTTGCCAGATACGCATGCTGAGCAGCTTCTTCAAACCTTCCCTCAAGATCCAAGCAGGAAGATATATTAACTTCAAGGTTGATGCGGACAATCGTAAAGTCATTGCTGCTTGATTGCTGATCGGAAAGGTTTCTTGCAAGTTCTTCTCCCACTCGAATAGCTTCAATACGAGCTTCCTTTTGCTGAAGTACCACAACCATCAAACCGATTATTTCAGCTTCAATAGGAGATAAAAGTTCATGTCGAAAATCAGATAGGTCAATATGAGGCTTTGTAAGCTCCAAAGCCTCACGTAACTTGACGTATGAATCTTCAGGATTCTTGTTCTGCTTGAGTTGTGCGGCTGCCTGTATAAGTAAAACTGACTGCCGCTCCAATGCGTGAGATGCATCATTTTCACTCAAGCCCTCCAGCAAGGATAGGCCTTGTTGGATTTTACCTGCTTCTATAAGCAGACTTGCTCGTCTTGTAATCTCATTAAAGCTACGTTGGCAATCACTTTGATAAAAAACGTCACAAAGTTGATAGGTACTCGCCCCAAGTCTACTCAACAATGCGTCGAGAATTACTTTGGAGGGCATCTGGCGGCCATTTTCAATTCTTGAAAGAGAAACCGGGGAGCAAATACCCTCTGCAAGCTGCTCCTGCGTCAATCCCTTACTATGACGAAGAGAATAAATAGTCTCTCCTAAAGAGTTTCCTTTCAAATTTCATCCCGTCTTTAATCGCTTGCACCATCAAAATATGACAAAGGCTACGAGAGCAGGAACTCCCTGACGCGAGCGGCAATACCCTCAGCGTCCAGGCCAAAGTGCGAAAGCAGCACGTCACCAGAAGCAGAAGTGCCAAAGGTGCGCATACCAGCAAAGCGCATAGGCGTTGGCAGCTGCTCAGCAAGAAGCTCAGCAACCGCAGCTCCAAGGCCCGTTGACACATTATGCTCCTCAACGGTTACCACATGACGGGTCTTCTCGGCAGATGCCAAAATGACTTCCTCGTCCAAAGGCTTGATGGAGAACACATCAATGACCTCAGCAGAGATCTTCTCCTCTGCCAGCAAATCTGCGGCTGCAAGTGCCTGAGCAACCTCAACACCGCAGGCAGCAATGGTAACGTCAGCGCCCTCGCGCAGAACGTTTGCAAAAGGCAGTCCACCCTTGAAGGACTCGTCGTAGATATCGGCAACCTTGTGACGACCCATGCGCACGTAGAAGGGACCATCGGCCTCGGCAGCAAGCCTAAGCGCAGCCTTAGTAGCGTTGTAATCTGCAGGAACAAGCACGCGCATCTGAGGGAGGGCACGCATCATGCCAATGTCCTCAAGAGACTGATGAGTAGCGCCGTCCTCTCCTACCGTAATGCCTGCGTGCGTAGGACAAATCTTCACGTTAAGACCAGAGTCGCAAACGGTGTTTCTGATCTGGTCGTAAGCGCGTCCGGTTGCAAACACGGCAAACGAGCCGGTAAACACAGTACGTCCTGTAAGCGCCAGTCCTGACGCAACGCCCACCATGTTTTGCTCAGCAATTCCCACGTCGACCATGTACTGTGGGAAGGCCTTCTGGAGGTCGGCAAGTTTAGTGGAGCCGGCAAGGTCTGCGTCAACGGCAACAATGTCGTGACCCTCGTTTACCAGCTCAACAAGAGTCTGACCATATGCCTCACGAGTTGCTCTAGACATTGGCAACCTCCTTACCTTCACCCTGAAGATCAATCAAAAGAAGCTCTCTTGCTGCATCAAGTTCTTCTCGCGCAAGATCAGCCTGCTCGGCCGAAGGAGCGTTTCCATGCCAGGAAGCCTGATCCTCCATAAACGAGACGCCTTTGCCCTTGACGGTCTGGCAAATAACCACGGTAGGCGCAGTGTTTCCTGCCTCGCGACCATCTCGTGCGGCGAGAAGGGCCTGGCGAACCTCAGTGACCTCGTGACCGTTAACGCGCAGCACGTTCCAGCCAAAGGAACGGAACTTCTCGTCAATATCGCCAAGAGAGCACACGTCGGTTACGTGGCCGTCAATCTGCAGATTGTTGAGGTCCACAATAGCAATGAGGTTATCCAACTTCTGGTGAGCCGCAAACATGCATGCCTCCCAGTTAGAGCCCTCCTGCAGCTCGCCGTCGCCCAGAAGGACAAATACCTTCTTGGCGCGCTCGCCGCTTTGCCAGAGCGTCCATAGAAAGGCCCAGAGCGCATCCTGCAGCTACCGAGAGACCCTGACCAAGAGAGCCGGAGCAAACTTCAATGCCAGGACATGCGTGGCAATCTGGGTGACCCTGCAAGCGACTGCCAGCTGACGGAGGGTAACCATATCCTCGTCGTGGAGCCAATCAAGCAGGTGGTACGCAGCATACAGCACAGGAGCCACGTGGCCCTTGGACAGGAAGAACCTATCCTCGGTGTGGTCCTCTGGGTTGTTGTGGTTGTACTTCATCACTCCCGAGAAGAACAGTGTGGCCACAATATCTGCCGCACTCAGTGAGCCACCGGGATGACCTGACTTGCTCTTCTCGAGCATGTCAATGACATCGCGCCTTAGCGTATTAGCTGCAAGCTTGAGCTCATCATCAGTGAGGTTGCGCTCGGGTAATGCAGATGTTCCCATTCTCATCCTCTCAAAACAAGTACGCCCAACCGAGGCTGGGCGTACTTCAATCACTATTATTGCTGAGCCTTAACCTTTTCCCAATCTGCCTCAAAAGACTTGAGGCCAGCATCGGTCAGAGGGTGCTTCAGGCACTTCTTCAAAGCTCCAAATGGAACGGTTGCAATATCAGCACCAAGCAGAGCTGCCTGTGTTACATGGTTAGGCGTACGGACAGAAGCCGTAATAATCTCTACGGTGTGATCAACGTTTTTATCCCATGCATAGTTCTCGATGCAAGAAACTACGGTTCCTAGCTGCTCAATACCGTCCTCACCAATGTCATCAAAACGACCAACAAAAGGCGAGATATAACGAGCGCCAGCGTTTGCAGCAAGAAGAGCCTGAGGTGCCGAGAAAATCAGCGTCATGTTGACGCGGATTCCCTCAGAAGCAAGCTGATGAGTAGCAGCAAGGCTCTCTGCACAGATAGGAAGCTTAACAACAATGTTTGGAGCAAGAGAAGCCAGGTGACGGCCTTCCTCAATCATGCCCTCAGTTGTTGTTGCCGTTGACTCAGCAGAAACAGGAAGTCCCTCGCAAAGCTGAGCAATCTTGACCATATGAGACTCAAAATCGGCAAGCTTGCCGCCAATCTTTGCATAGAGTGATGGGTTGGTAGTAACACCTGCCAAGCAGCCCCAGCTAAGAGCCTCAGAAATCTCGTCGATATCTGCCGTGTCAATAAAGAACTTCATGTGTAATCCTTTCCTGTACAAACCTAAACGAGTTTGGAAACGTACGTCGTACTAAGAAAGAGCTCATCCACATTGTACAGATTCTTATGTACCGTCTGTGGCGAGAAACCCAAAACAAGTGCAAAAAGGCCGTTTACCCCCTCAAACGCCTTATCAATTTTGCTGCGAACGTAGGTGGAAGCAAAGACAAGATCTTCTTTCCAGTTCTCGTTGCCGGTGTACCACATCTCTGCAACAAAGCGCCTGACGCCCTGAGGAACAAGCTGCGACAGAGCTCCCTCGTAGTCAGTGGTACCGGTAGAGAATGGAATCTCGCGATACGCACCAGCAACAGTCTCCTTGAGGTGAGCTGCAAAGATATGGCCTGCACCAAGAGCAATATCGTCAGCAACGGTGTTGCCATAAATAAACGATGCATTGGTGAGGTTACCAGCGTCGGGATACACACCAAGGTAAGGGCTGTTGATAAGGTTTACGTAGTGCATGGCCTTCTCGACCGTATCCATAAAAGGAGTCTCCATGGTCTCAAAGCCCATAACAATGCCCGCCTGAGCAGCCATTTCTACAGCCTTTGCCAGATTCTCCTCAAAGTACTTGCGCGTATCCTCTGCGCCGTCCTCGTAGTACACGTCATAACCAGCAAGCTGGATAGTATGAAGTCCCAGGTCACCTGCAAGGTCAAGAGCCTTCTGCATAATCTCAAGGCTGCGCTCACGAGTTGCCTGATCGCGGGAGCCAAAAGGATACTTACGGTGACCAGAAAGGCACATAGAACCCAGACGAACGCCGGAGTTTACCATTGCCTGACGAACTGCTGCACGCTCTTCACCAGTCCACTCAAGGCGAGAAAGACGAGCGTCAGACTCATCAACGGAGATCTCGGCATAATCAAAGCCAGACTCCCCTGCTACGCTGAGGCGTTCTTCCCAAGAAAGATCAGTTGGAGTGGCCTTCTCGTAAAGTCCTAGCTGATACTTGGACATATCTTCTCCTTTTAAAAACAGGCGGCCTTATACAAGACCGCCTGACTGAAACAGATTCTACTCACTGAACAGGCTTTAGTGATTACCCTGTCCGTAGTAGGCATTTGGACCATGCTTGCGCAGGTAGTGCTTGTCCTGAAGGTACTGTGGTGCCTCCTGAACCTTAGGGTTGTTAAGCTCGGTGAGTGTTGCCATCTTTGCAACCTCCTCAATAACTACTGCGTGGTATACAGCAGCCATTGCGTCTTTGCCCCAAGAGAAAGGACCATGGTTGTGAAGGAGCGTTCCTGGAACCGCAATTGGGTCCAGGTTAGCAAAGCCCTCAACAATAACGTTGCCGGTCTCAAGCTCATAGGCGCTTTCTACCTCGTCCTTGGTAAGGCTGCGCACGCAAGGAATGTCTCCGTAGAAATAATCTGCGTGTGTGGTGCCATAGCAAGGAATAGAACGTCCTGCCTGTGCCCAAGAAACTGCGTGGGTTGAGTGAGTGTGAACAATTCCGCCGATCTTATCGCCCCATGCACGATACAGGCATGCATGAGTTGGTGTATCGGAAGACGGGTTCATCTCACCCTCAACAACATTGCCGTCAAGATCACAGACAACCAAGTTCTCAGGGCTGAGCTCCTCATAGGAGACGCCCGATGGCTTGATAACAAACAGACCACGCTCACGGTCAAGTCCAGAAGCATTACCCCAGGTAAAAACTACCAGGCCATGCTTTGGCAGATCCATGTTTGCTTCATATACTTCATCACGAAGCTCTTTAAGCATCATAGAGACTGCTCCTTAGAGAACGCTACGGAATGGGACGTTTGGCTCGTGATCGAAGCAATCATGGAAGCCGCGGTCGTGATGGTAAGCAAAGCGGTCCTTATCCTGTGGATAGGTGTAGTGGCCGCCAACCTCCCAGAAGAATGGGTGGAACTTGTAGTCAAGGCGATCCTTACGCATGTCCCAAAGAACCTTAATCTCCTGGACGTCAGCCTGGAAGTTAGTCCAAACATCGTGGTGAATTGGGATAACAACCTTGGACTGAAGAGCCTCAGCCATGCGGAGCATATCGGTTGCTTCCATCTTGTCCTGGATACCAATTGGGTTGCAGCCAAAAGCGCCAAAGCAGACATCTACGCCGCCAAACTCCTGAGCGATGTCTTTGCCGTGCTTAGCAAAGTAAATGGAGTAGTGAGAGTCGCCGGAGTGATAGATGTTTCCACCAGGGGTGACAAAGAGGTAGTTAACTGCCTTCTCGTCCATGTCCATTGGGCACTTGCCCCAGAGGTCTGGGCGGTTTGCAGATGTATCAGTAGTGGTGACGATAATGGTACGGTCAAAGGAATCGTATGCAACGATCTCCATGTCCTTAACCTTGACACGGTCGCCAGGCTTAACAACAATGCACTGCTCGCGTGGAACGCCCCAGCCAACCCAAATGTCAACTGCATCCTTAGGACCAATAAAGGGAACTGGAATCTCTTTGCCATTCTCGTCAGTAGTAGTCATGTTGTTATTTACAACGTGAGCTGCAAGCTCCTTGGACATGTGGTCCTGGTGAATGTGAGTTACTACAACTGCGTCAAGGTTCTTGATAGCAAATGGATCAATAACAAAGGGGACGTTACGCAGGTTTGGCTGCATCTTACGAACGCCAGCCATGTTTGCCATCTGGTGACCAGGCTTCATGAGGCCGTCACCGTGGGTGCGCTTACCGTTGCCTGCCCAGAAGTCAACAGCAACGTTTGCTCCACCAGGAGTCTTAAACCAAATACCAACGCAGCCGAGCCACCACATCTCAACCTGGCCTGGCTCTACTACGGCATTATCAATCTCTTCGTTGAGCCAAGTTCCCCACTCAGGGAAGGTGCTCATAATCCAACTGTCGCGTGTGACGTCTTTCAAATCTGCCATTACGCGCTCCTTTCTATAAAACAGAGGACTAGTACTTTGATGTATACGCAGGTTGTTGAGCGGCGCTCAGGACTTTGCCTGCATGCTCAGAAGCTCATCCTGAGCGCTCACTACAAAACGCAGCCCTACTCCACTACTTTGTAGAGAGCCAGCTGGTCTGTCTCACGATATGCAGCAACAATGTAATCGCTGCCGTCATGCCTATACACCATGCAGTTTGCTGGTCCGAGGTCGTGGTCGATAACGTCTACGGTGTACTGGCCGTCAACGTATCTAACAAGCAACAAATCGCGACCATCTTTACGGTTGCCAATGACTGCGCACTTCTCGCCATTAAGGTCTGCTGCCCAAAGCGCATGAAGGAAGCTGCGCTTCTGTGGGTCGCACCAAACCTGCTCATAGCGATCGCGAGTCTGGCCCTCATGCCAAATTGCCAGCGTGTCACCGTGGAACTTGGAGAAGGTAAGAATCTCCAGCTTGCCATCGCCGTCAAAGTCTGTAGCAACAATATCGCTTGTTGGCTGGACCAGAAGGCAGGTGACATCCCAAGCACCTTGAGGGGTGGTTGGCGGCACATATCTAAACACGCCTGCGGCGGTTGAGATCAAAGCATACGATTTATCAGGTGCAGTCCAAAAACCGTGGTTCTGAACCTGATAGTTAGCAACACACGTCAGCTTAAGCTGATTGTCTGCCGTGTACTGCTCAAGGTTATCGCTCAGAGGAGCGGCCCAAACAGCACCTGGAGTGCGCCAATCATCCTTGACGCCGGTCTCAGCTCCACCCTTGATAGAGCAAGCAAGAACCCAAAGCTGACCGTCAGCAGCCTTCAAGATGCCAAAACGGTGAACATAACGGAGGTCGCAGAGAATCTGCTCAGACCACGAACCGTCTGCCTGTTTGGTATAGGATGCAATTGCCGCGTCGTCTCCACCAAAGTTTGGCGAGAAGAACTTGCGGGTTGCAAGGAACTGGTCTTTCCTGCCAGGGACCTGAGTAATGGTCATGACGCCGCCAGGGCCTGGAGCAACAGTCTCCAGAGGCTCACCATCAAGCGTAAAGCGACGGATTGGACCGTCCTTCTCGACAGCAGCTAAAAAGCTTGGTGTGTCTTCTCCCTCAAACATGCCAAGTGCATAGCACTTAGGCATCTCGGCAAGAATTTTCTTTTCAAAAGTCATTAAAGTGCTCGATTCTTTAGAAACCTAAACTATGCGGAAAACTTCTCTGCAGCGCCGGTTTCCTTGAGCTTCTCTTCCATCTCTGCGTCAGAAAGAACGTTGCGCAGACCAATGACGGTGACGCCAGCCTTAGCAGCATCGTCGTACATGTTCAGGAAGTTAAGAGGTGCAAAAACAATGTCGTACTGACGAGCAGAGCTTACGCCCTCAGACAGTGCGCAGTGGTGAATCTTGTCGACGCCCATGTTGAGCTTCTGAGTGACGCGCTCAGCGGTCATCTTCATCATCAGGGAGGTACCTGCGCCGTTAGCACATGCGACCAAAAATCTTTGCGTTCATGTTGACTCCTTCGATCAAACAAACTGATTACGGACACATTGTGTTTGTACCCATTTAGGCTCTATGAGCATCGCTTTTAGAGCAAATATGACATCAATCAATGTGCCGAGTATTACTAATAACCCTGAGCAGATGGGGGTCTGCTCAGGGTAGGAAGGAAAAGAGGGCTACTTGCTTTCCGCACTAGCTGCGGCGGCCTTCTGTGCACGGATTTCCTTGCACTTCTGGTAATCCTCAACCTCCATGAAGTACGTGTCCTTGTTTGCACGGTACTGGAGCTGTGGGATTGCGATAAGAGCAATAACAACAATTGCGAGACCTGCGTAGGACAGGAACTTCATGACGCCGGTCATGATTGGCCAGACAACTGCCCAGTCCCACATGCCAAGGTATCCACCGTATGCAGCCATGCCAACCCAGCCAGCGATAAGAGCTGAACCAAAGACCTGAGAAGACCAGAGATGAAAGGCATGATAAGAACTGCGCGGAGGCCGCCCTTGTTGTTTGCGTAAACGCCGATAGTAGCGTTATCGAAGAACAGTGGAACGAAGCCTGCGATAACAACAACTGGAGACTTCAGAAGCAGCAGAGCTGCGATTGCCAGGAACTGGCCAGCTGCACCCATGAGGAAGCCAAGGGTAACTGCGTTTGGAGAACCAAAGCCGTAGGTGACTGCGCAGTCAACGCCTGGGACGGAACCCTTGAGGAGCTTGTTAGAAATACCCTGGAAGGAGTTGGTGAGCTCAGTAACGAAGGTACGAACACCAAGCTGCAGGATGGAGAGGTAAACAGCAAACTGGAAGGAAGTGGTCATGATGTAGAAGAAGAAATCCTGACCTGGCTTCATGAACTTGTTCTCAAGCAGGAAGTCCTGACCAAGAACAGCAAGGATGACACCAAAGAATGCTGTCATGAGAATTGCAGTTGCAACGAGGTTCTCGTTGAAGATCTTAAGGAAGCCTGGGAGCTCGATGTCCTCAATGCGCTTGGACTCTTTCTTGGAGTGCTTAGAGAGCCACTCGGAAGCCTTGGATGCGCAGTAAACACCAAACATCTGCTGGTGAGCGATAGTAAGGCCAGCGCCATCAGTGAGGTCCTGGGTAGGTCCAATACAAAGGTTGGAACCAACTGCCCAGTAAAGGCCAAGGAGAACGGTCATAACTGCAAGGATGGTAACGTCGTTAAGCTGTGGGAAGCAGAAGAGGATAAGCCAAAATGCAGTTGCTGCCTGCTGAACCTGGACGTGACCAGTAGTAAAGATTGCACGAAGCTTAGTCTGCTTCTTAAAAGCAACCAGAACAATGTTCAGAATGAAAGCGAAGAGCAGAAGAAGCATAACGGAGGAGAAGGAACGACCTGCGATAAATGCAGGAGCGTCAGCTGCCTCCATGCCTGCCTGTACTGCGTTCTGGCCAAAGTATGGGTCAATGACCATTGCAGAAAGGTTGAAGCGAGCCTCAAGTCCAACAAGAACTGGACGGAATGCAGTTACCAGGCCGCCGGAACCAACCAGGAGGATCTGATAACCAATGACTGCCTTAAGGAAGCCAGCGAGTACGTCGTACCACTTCTTCTTAAGAAGAATGTAGCCGATAGCAACAATCAAACCGATGAAATAGGCTGGCTGAGTCAAGAAGTTGCTCGCAAACCATTTCCAAATACCAAGAACAATATCCATTGATACCCCTTTCAAAGGGTCCTACATACGTACCTTCTGCAGCCCACACTACAAAAGGAAATCCTCAATAACCTGCCCAGATGGGCACAAACGAGCGCGCAGACGACGCGCACAAACGAACGTGCTTACTCAGAGATAAGCTCGTCGATCTCCAAAAGCTCTTCTGGAGACTGAATATTCTTCAGACGCTCAAGGACCTCTTCATTCATGAGAACCTGAACAAGCATCTGCATATTCTTAAGGTGTGCTTCCTGATCGGTTGCGCTCAGAGTAAAGAAGGTCTTGACCTGCTTCTCATCGTCGCCATCCTCGAAGTTAACAGGAACATCGGAGTGCATAAATCCAATAGCAGTCTTGCCATTAGAGCCAATGCGAGCAGTGGAGTGTGGCATTGCAACGTTTGGAACGATAACAATGTAAGGACCGTACTTCTTTACGCACTCGATAATGTCGTCTGCATACTCTGGATTGACTGTTCCGTCAGCCTCCAGTGGTTTGCAGCACTCTCTAATAGACTCTTCCCACGTCATAGGGGTCTTTACGAATGCATAATGGTTCTGCTCGTAAATATCGCGAAGTAACATGCGATTCACTCCTCTCCAGTAGCTACTGTGAATCTTTCCTTGTGTTGGACTATAGCAAGACCACACAAGAACACATCGCTTAATGACAAAAACTTGAATCTTCTGAACTCTTCAACAATTAGATAAATAATTTATATGACATTTGACTTGCCGTATAACAAATTTCCCTATTTGTTGAACGTTTAGAACGTTTTACCAATCGAATCGATAGTGTTAGTATAGCTAAAGTTGGAAGTTAAGCAATACTTATCTATGCTCACTTTAGAGATTTACGTCATAAAAACCGTTGACCGTTAAAAAATATCCGTTTAAGTATTCAAAACGTTCATAGGATAAGGTAAGATACACTGAGATTCGCTGAAATACATCTACACAATTGTTCATGGACCGTTCAAAAGGTGCTATCAATTTGTACGATGTTTTTCACGGAACTGAATTAGTTAAATGTCTTATATAGTGTTCAGGAATATAAGGCTTTTAACTGTAGAAATGGCGTCATCACGTCACAGCAAACTGTTCTTTTGCACGTACTTCTCGCGATCTTTCTACGATCTTCTCGCGAACTATTTGCAAGTAGTCGGGTTTCTCGCCAGGCGTGTTGCTTGAAAAGTTTGCAACTATTTTCGTAGGTTTGTCAGCAGTTTGAGTTCTATTGGGGGATTCATGGCCACAAGTCGTTCATTTGTAGCATCGCGTAGAAGCTCTATCATGAGTCTTCTTGAACAATACCGCCAGGTTTCCGTCAGCGATCTTGCCGATAGGTTTGAAGTTTCTTCGCTTACCATTCGCCGCGACCTCGACGAACTTGAAGCTCAGGGCCTCATTTCTCGAAGCTATGGTATGGCCACGCTGCTTGACCCACTCTCAACAGGACTCAGCTCTAACCAGGTAACTGCAAAGTTCAAGCTTGCCCAGGCCGCCGCCAAGCTGATTAAAGACGGTGACACGGTCTTCATTAACACCAGCTCAACTGCTATTAAAGTCCTGGAATTCATCACCGCCGAGAACATCACCGTGGTTACCAATAACGGTAGCGTGCTGGCGGCTGACTATCCCCCATCAATGACCGTTTTGGTTACGGGCGGAGAAGTTCGCCCAGCTAAGAAGTCTATGACCGGCGATTTTGCGCTTGCTTCAATCAACCAGATTCGCGCCGCGAAGTGCATTTTGGGATGCTCGGGAATTTCTGCTGAGCGCGGCCTCACTACGCTGGTTTCAAACGAGATGCGCGTGAACTCGCTGATGCTTAAGCACTCTGAGCAGCACATTGTCTTAGCCGACTCGAGCAAGCTGGGAGTTAACTCCAGCTTCCAGTACGGATCCCCGTCCGATATCGATGTGCTTATGACGGACGAATCCGCGTCGATTTCGCAGGTAGCAGCCCTCGAAGCCGCTGGTGTTCGCAAGGTTGTGCGCGTGAGCCTGTAGGATTGTCGCAGCGGCCGGCTGTTGAGGCTGTCGGAGCTGTCAATTTTCTTGTTTCGCGAATCGCACATCAAAATTTTAACTACCATGATCCGAAAATATTCATCCTCATGGATATTCATGAGGATGAATTCATCTGTATGCATAAATTTTTTAGGACCCTATTTTTGGCATTTTGAAAACACAGCAAAGTCACTTAATCTGCAAAAACACCCCTCAAAAGTCTCATTTTACGCAGATTATCATCATTTACTGTGTTTTTTAGGGTTGTGTCCCGAAAAGTGGTGTAAGTAAGCATTTCAGGTGTTTAAAAGAAGTGCGGTTATTTCCTAAAATATAGTCACCACAACCAATTCAGAAAGGAAATAACCGCAATGCAAACTCTACACGAAACTGGGCTCTCCTACACCCAAGATCACAAATTAGATCTTAACGGTATGGCACGAACACTGCTGGAAGACTTGGTAAATACCGTAATGGTTGAACAAGTAGAAGAGCTTGGTTGTGTTCGTAATGGATACCGTGAGCGAAAGCTTGTAACGTCAGTTGGAACTCTTACCTTAAAAATTCCTAAACTTCGTGAAGGAACCTATTTTCCTGACGATATCGTAAGTAAGTGGAGCAGGTGTGATACAGCCCTTGCAAGCTGTATTTGTGATATGTGGACCCAAGGTATCTCAAACAGAAAGGTAGAAAAAGCACTGAGTGAGCTTGGTGTTGAAAAGATCAGTAGAAGCAGAGTCTCGAGACTTGTTAAGTCTTTAGATGAAGAGGTAGATGACTTAAGACACGGCTCTTTGTCTTTTGACAGCTGGCCTTACCTTTGGCTTGATGCAACCTATATTCCTATAAGAGAAGCAGGACACACAACCAAGCGTGCTGTTGTTATTGCTATAGCAGTAAACACAGAGGCTAAAAGACAAATCATAGGGCTTGAGTGTATAGATACCGAGTCTTATCTTTCCTGGAAAGACTTTCTTATCTCTTTGAGAGAACGAGGACTGAGTGGAGTGAAACTTGTTATCTCTGATGCCCATGCAGGTCTTGTAAGAGCAATCGGTGAGGTACTCAGTGGCGCTGCCTGGCAAAACTGTCTTTGTCACCTAGAGAGAAATGTCTTTGATAGATGTAGAACAAAAGCTCAGGGCAAAGCAGTTATTGCTGCTATGAAACATACCTTTGAAAGCTACTGATACTGATTTGGTACGCACAGGCTTTGAGCACCTCTATGAAGTGTATGAAAAGATAGATCCAAAAGGAGCACATCTTCTAGAAGAGTCAGAGCCATATGTACTAACCTACCTAGACTTTCCAAAAGAACACGCTCATTGGATACGTACAAACAATCTCTGCGAAAGACTCAACAAAGAGATAAAGAAGCGTACACGTGTCGTTGGAGTATTTCCCTTAAAACAAGCAATGCTTCGCCTTGTAGGGGCTGTATGTATCAATCAAAACGAAGAGTGGTTTGTAGCAACGCATTTCATGGACAAACGCTCTCTTCTCTTTGAAGAGTGTCCTAAGAGAGAGTCATGTACACAAGAGACTATCGACCATCTCTTACAAGTAATTGATAGTGACTTTAACGCTTGTAAAGAGGTGGCATAATGTAGGCAAGAAGGTAGTAAGGAAATAGCCTTACACCACTTTTTGAGACGTAACTTTTTTTAGGGCTGTAAGTTATGTTTTTGGCTCTGTATATACAGATTATCTTACTTTGCTGTGGTCGGCCTTCTAAAAACGTGCAGATTATCCGACACAGGTGTGTTCTGACAGCGCCAACGTCACCCAAACAAAAAGCCCCGCTAGCAAGCGGGGCTTTGAAGTACAGTTTTGTCGCGCTCGTGGCGCGGCGCGTCGCGAACCAGAGAGCTTACTCCTCCTCGAGAGCAGCAGCAATCTCGTCGGTAATGTTCATGGTGCTGTAGACGTTCTGAACGTCATCGAGCTCGTCGAGCTTATCGATAAGACGCTGAACCTTCTTTGCATCAGAAACTGAGACGTCAGTTGGGGTGGTTGGAACCATAGTAAGCTCGGAACCCTTAACCTCAATACCCTGAGCCTCGAGGCCCTTCTGGACATCCTGCATCTTGTCGTATGCAGTCCAAACAATCCACTGATCGCCAGCGTCCTCGTAATCGTTTCCGCCAGCCTCGGCAACTGCCATCATGAACTCGTCCTCATCGACAGCGTTCTCGCGGTCAGCAACCTTCTTCTCCTCGGAGACAATAACCTTATCAACTGCGATGGAGCCCTTGCGCTCAAACTGGAACGCAACGGAACCTGCGGTACCAAGATTGCCGCCAGAGTGAGTAAATGCGGAACGAACGTCTGCTGCGGTACGGTTCTTGTTGTCAGTCAGACAGTCAACGTAAACTGCGACACCTGCAGGACCGTATCCCTCGTAAACGATCTCCTCGTAAATGGCAGCATCAGCACCAGCGCCAAATGCCTTATCGATAGCGGCCTGAATCTTTGCGTTAGGCATGGAAACCATGCGAGCACGGGCAACAGCGGCAGACAAGCTAGCGTTGTTGTCCGGATTTGGGTCGCCACCCATCTTTGCGGCAACAGTAATGTTGCGGGAAAGCTTAGAGAACAGCGAAGAACGCTTAGCGTCGATAGCTGCTTTCTTGTGCTTGGTTGTGGCCCACTTAGAGTGTCCGGACATTGCACTCTCCTTCTTTAGAGGTTCGAAAACCTAATTATCACATTAGCCCTTATACGTTACACGAAATCAAGAAGCGAGAAAAGACTTATTTTGCGGATATGGAGACTTATGCGCGCCATACGCCGAGAAACCCGTCGACTCGCTGCCTCCGCACGCCTCCGTGCGCACCCCGCGCACCTCCGGCGCCGCCGCGCACCCCCGCGCACGTCCGCGCAGCACCTCCGTGCGACGCTCTCGCTCCTACTCTACCAGCTCAACGTGGATGGACTCCGCGATCTTCTCGACCAGAGCAAAGTCGCCCAGGCCGGCGCTCATCGCAACGTTTCCGCCGGTAGCCATCGCGCGCGTCAGAGCCTTCTCGACAGCCGATGGGTCGTCGAGCCAGATTGATATGAAGCTCGCAAGCGTAGAATCGCCCGCGCATGCCGTCGAAAGCACCTCTACCTGCGCAGCATTTGCGTGCCAGACATGTTCACCGTTGAAGAAGTACGCACCCTCGCCGCCCAGCGTGAGCAGGATGTTCTTTGCGCCGCGTTCGTGAATCTTGTGGAGGGCGAGAAGAACGTCTGCCTCGTTATGAACATCGACACCAAAGATCTCTGCCACTTCTTCGTCGTTTGGCTTGATGAGCAGCGGTTTTTCTCGACAAGTTCTGCAAGGTGTTTATGTGAGATGTCCAGGACCAGCTCAGCGCCGCGCTCATGGCAAAGATCAAAGAGCTCATCGTAGAAGGTTGGATCCATCTCAGGGGAAAGCGAGCCGGAGACCACCAGCACGTCCAGGTCGGGCGCAGTGCGCAGCAGCTCAAGCATCTCGTCTTGCTTGGAGCGAATAACGGGAGCACCTGCATTAGGGAACTTGAGCTCACCTTCTGGCGTGGTAACAAAAATGTTTACGCGAGTAATACCGTCAATCCACACAGGCCTGACCGGACAAATCTTAGATGCCTCTTCAACAATATAGTTGCCCGAGAAGCCACCAAAAAATCCCAGGATAGTGGACGCAACGCCGTAGTGAGCAAGCGTAAATGAAACGTTCAGACCCTTGCCGTTTGGTGTGTAAACGGCATCGGTTGTACGGTTGACATGCGTATAAGAAGGAACTCCCGAATTGACGTTCATGTCTATTGCAGGATTAGTGGTAAGTGTGTAAATCATCAAAGCTCCCTCTGAAACAAATATGGACCCGACGAAATCGCCGAGTCCATATTTTACTTCGATTATCTGAGTCTGCACCCAAACTGTACGTAAATTCTGGGCAAAACTCAAACGGTACCGAGTGTGTGCTAAGCGTAAAGCTTAGTCCTCGACCAGCTTGTTGCCGTTCTTGCGGTACTCGTATGCCTTGAAAGCAACAAAGAGAATACCACCAACAACAGCGCCAATGAGAATAGCGAGAACCCACTTAAGGCCGCCATCGACAACGGGAAGAACCAGGAAACCACCGTGAGGTGCTGGGTCATGAACGCCAAAGAGCAGCGTCAGGATGGAGCCGATGGAAGAACCGATCATCATGATAGGCATGACAGGCCAAATGTTCTTGGTCATGAATGGAATAGCGCCCTCGGTAATGTGGGTGCAGCCAAGAACGAAGTTGACCAGACCAGCGTTGAAGTCGGACTTGGTGAAATATTTCTTACCAACGACAACAGCAAAGGTGGTGATCAGTGGAGGAACAATACAAGCAGCAGAAACTGCAGCCATGAAGTTAGTACCAAACTCATAGGTTGGGGTACCAACACCAGCAGCAAGAGCCTCGGTCAGAAGTGCAGTACCGGTAACGTAAGCTGCCTTGTTGACTGGGCCGCCCATGTCAAATGCGGCCATGCAACCAATTGCAAGACCAAGGACAATTGGACCAGAAGCAGACAGACCGCGCAGGAAGTTCATCATGCCAGTGTTGATTGCTGCCATTGGACCAGAAATACCCAGCATAACCAGGCCAACAATGGTGGTGGAAAGCAGTGGGTACAGGAAGATTGCCTTCAGGCCATCAAGGTTCTTTGGAAGACCAGCAAGGAGCTTCTCAAGACCAACGATGACATAACCGGCAAGGAAGCCGCCGACGATACCGCCCAGGAAGCCAAAACCAACGCCAGCGCCACCAGCATCAATCATGCCAGTGTTAGGGTTAATTGGAAGACCCTGGATAGCAATCATACCTGCAACAAAACCAGGAACCAGAGCAGGACGCTTACCGATAGACTCAGCAATGTAAGCAGAAAGAACTGGAACCATAAGGCCCATTGCAATGCCGCCGATAATCTTGAGCATGGCAGCAAAGCTGTTGTAGTCAGGTGCAGTGGAGCTGAAGGAAGTAATACCCCAGAGGAATGAAACTGCAGTCAGAACACCACCAGCAACAACAAAGACCAGCATGTGGCTGACGCCGTTCATGAGGTGCTTGTAGATGATGTGGCCTACAGACTCCTTCTCAATGGTGCTCGAGACTGGAGCGTCATCTGCCTCTGCAAGCTCGCCCTCAGGCTGAGCAACAAGAGCGCGGTCGATAAGACCCTCAGCGTCCTTAATAGCAGCAGTAACACCAACATTTACCATTGGTTTCCGGCAAAACGCTCGGCCTGAACGTCCTTATCAGCAGCAACAACTACTGCCTTGGCGTTCCTAATTTCAGCTGCGGTGAGCTCGTTCTCTACACCGACCTGGCCGTGCGTCTCAACCTTAATGGTAAGACCTTTAACTGCGGCGGCCTTCTCCAGGGCCTCCTTAGCCATAAAGGTGTGCGCGATACCGGTTGGGCAACCAGTAGCAGCAACGATGTCATACTTTGACTCGTCAGCCACAGCACTCCCCTTTCATCCTAGTGCTCGGAATTGTTCCAAACACAACCAAAAAAGCTGCTCAATGTTAGCACTGAGCAGCTTCGATAACTACGTTTTTACATAAATTGTAACCGGAAAAATATGTTATTGAACACACTTTCATTTAGCGCGGCGTATGTGTCAAAAACACTGATGTTTTTCTCGCCAGGTACTCAAACGTACCTACACTTTTCTGGGCGAGAAGAACGTGCACCAGAAACTTGCTTCTACTCAGCGCTTTCCTGGCCAAAACGTTCTTTTCTCAGACGCAGTGCCTCATATGCGCAACCATACATTGCTGCCTGATTACCCAAGCTAGCAGCCTCAATACGAGCGCCCTTGCTTACCGGCAGAGCATACTGCTCAAAACACTCGCGAAGCTCGGTGGCAAATGTTGCAAACGAGCCCGCAACACCGCCGCCAATCAAGAACATGGCAGATCAACCACGCACGAAACCTGCGCCATAGCAAGACCCAGGTAGTGGCACATCTTATGGATAGCAAGGGTTGCGCATTCGTCGCCCTGAGCGTGAGCCCTAAACACGGACACCGTATCGGTCTCGTGCTCAATGTTCACAGGAACAACGCCTCGGGAAGCGCATTCCTCCAGGTACAGGCGGACAACACCCTTAGCAGAAGCATACTGCTCCAGGCAACCGTGGCGACCACAACCGCAGGTCAACGTCTCTTCTGGCTCAACAATGATGTGACCAATCTCACCGCCCGCGCCAAAAGCACCTGCAGCAAGCTTGCCGTCTACAACAACACCTGCACCAACGCCGGTGCCCAGCGCAATCAGCACAAACGACGGCACACCCACGGCAACGCCAGCCCACGCTTCGCCCAGAGCAGCGGCGTTAGCATCGTTGACAAACGCAATGGTTGCGTTTGGTAGGCACATATTGATTGCCTGCACCAATCCCTCAGGATCAATGTCTACATTGGCGAGAAGACCAACGGTTCCGTCATCTGCAACAGGACCTGGAATATCCAAACCACACGCAATAACATCGTTGCGGCTTGCTTTTTGGCCATGAACAATCAGCTTAATAGCATCGGTTACCGTCTGATAACCGCCCTCGTTATCAAGTGCGGGCGTCTTGACCTTCTGCTCAGAAAGTAGCTCTCCCTCTGCAGAGAAGAGTCCCAGTTTGATAGTAGTGCCACCAACATCAATGCCCAATACGTATTCCATAAAACCCCCTAGTTGCCGCGCTTAAGCGCACCCTCAACAAGTTGCGCAAGAACGTCTTCAACAGCGTATCCTGCAGCTTCAATAGCCATTGGAACAAGGGAGGTCTCAGTGAGTCCTGGGAATGTCTTAAGACCCATGACCATAACGTGATGTCCATCCCAAATAAAATCAATACGAGCAAGATCTCTGCAGCCGTACGCCGTAAACACCTCAAGGGCTGCGCGCTCAAGCGCCTCACGAGCAGCAGCTGGATCTGCGCCAAGTGCTGCCAAAGACTCAGGACGAACGGGGCAGAAGTGCTGAATACGCTCTGGATCAAGACGAGCATCCGTGTCGTAAATACCCTTGGTCACTGAAATCTCTACTGGTGGCAGGGTTTTTTCGCCATCTGCGTCAGAAAGCACGGTAACACTTACTTCAACACCATCAACCCACTGCTGGATAATGACGGAGTCGTCAAAACCAAGTGCGCCGAGAAGTGCTGGTCCAAGCTGGTCAGCGCTGTCAACCTTAGAAAGGCCCATAGCAGAGCCGCCATGAACAGGCTTGACTGCTAGAGGGAAGCCGACGCCGCCACCAAGGCGCTCGGGAACCAGATCTAGAGCAGCTGCGGCTCCAAGATCTTTAAACGCACTGGCAGTCAGCACAATCTGAGGAGGCCAGATGACCTCGGACTCCTCCTTTGACCAGGCCTGGCGCACAATAAACGGCATGTCAGCTTTGTTCCAGGCTGCCCTACAAGATGCAGGCCTTGAGCCCACATACGGAATTTTGAGGAACTCCAAAAGCGCAGGTACTGCACCATCTTCTCCGCCCGCGCCGTGAAGGCACACAAACGCAACATCGGGTTTCTCGGCACGAAGGGTGTCTACCAGGTGTGCGTCAGCATCAAGTGGTAATACCTCATAACCACGCTTCTCCAAAGCCTCAGAGACAAGAGCTCCACTTTGAGCGAGAAGTTCCTCTCAAATGAGGCTCCACCCATAATGACAGCAACTTTTGTAGCCATACTTAACACTCCCTTGCAGAGGATTGAGATTCAGAATGAGAAGACTCAGGTAGAGCGCCCGCCTCTAGGAATGCGCGATACAGCGCCATGCGATCTTGGACGCATAAAGACAGCCTGCGGATTGCCTCGTGGATGCGCTCTGGCGTCTCAAATGAGTAGCACAGGCGCATACTTGAACTAATACGCTGGTCAGGATAGCAATAAACACCTGGTACAAAGGCAACTCCCTCTTCAATTGCACGAGGAAGCAACTGCTCAGTATTGAGGTATGGCGGGAAGGTTACCCACAGGAACAAACCACCCTCTGGCTTAGTCCAGGTAACGTCTTTAGGGAAGAACTCCGCAAGCGCTGCGAGCATGGCGTCTTTTCTCTCTTTATAGCGAGACTTAGACACCTCAAGCGCTGCCTGCCAATCAACCTCATTGAAGTAGTGCTCAGCAAGAATCATGTTAAAGGGACTGGTACACAGATCAGAGCCAGACTTAGCAAGGTTGATGCGCTCAAGGAAGTGACGAGGTGCAACCATCCATGCAAGACGCAGTCCAGGGGCAAAAATCTTCGACGTGGTTCCCAAATAAATAACACTTGGATCAAGCGTCTTAAGACGTGTTAGATCTTCTCCTTCAAAACGGATAAGACCATACGGATCATCCTCAACAACAGGGATGTTGTACTGGCGCGCCAGCTCAAGAAGGCGCAGACGCCTTGGCATAGACATGGTGATGCCGGCAGGATTGTTAAAGTTAGGAATAACGTAGATGAACTTAGGCTTTCTACCTTGGCTTGCAAGCTCTTTAAGCTTTGCCTCGAGAAGATCTGTCCTAATGCCTTCTTCATCCATATCAATGGTGTGAACAGTAGGCTCATACGCGGAAAATGCCTGGAACGCACCAAGATAGCTTGGACCCTCGCAGATAATATCGTCTCCTGGGTTAAGGAAGACACGACCCAAGAAATCAAGTGCCTGCTGAGAACCAGAAGTCAAAATCATCTCGTCAGGATCAGCCTTAACACCCTGAGCAGCTAAAATCTTGCAGATGGTCCTTCTACACTCAATACGGCCATCAGAGTTGCCGTATTGAAGAGACCTGAGACCCTCAACAGCAACGCAGCGTCGAGCGCACTCTGCAACCTGATCAAGTGGCAGCGAAGAAATGTCTGGTAGGCCACCAGACAGCGCAATGACACCTGGACGAGACAGTGCTGCAAACAAATCTCGTACTTCGCTTTTTCGCATGGTTTGAACGCGATCTGCGTACAGATCACCCCACTGATCAAACGAGATTCTGCTGTCATCCATAGAACTCTTACTCCTTACAAGCCATCTTTGGGCAAAATTGTGCCGAAAAGATGTACTTATTGTTTTAGGACGTAGTCTTTTTAGTATCGCTCAAATATCAATAAATAACAGGGTAAAATATGACGCAATTGCTAAACGGTTACATATAACCGGCAAACATACTGGTCGCTCCTAAATTTTGTAGAGAGGATTTTTATGGACAGCGCACATAACACTGTTGAATTGAACGCAGCGCTTTCAAATCCCCGCGATGATATCGCTAAACTTGATGAACTTGAGAAGAAGCTCTTTGCTCTCAACTACGCAGCTAATGAGATTGGCTCTTTTGGACCATGTATCGATCCAAAAAGGCTGCTGAAGAGCGCGGAGAAGCCCTGGCAATCCTTGGCGAGCAGGTCCAGGAGACCCTCTGTGATCCTGCTGTTGGCGCACTGCTTGATAGACTTCACGAGAATCGCGCTCTACTTGATGAGACTCATCGCGCACAAGTTAAAATTCTTCGTCGCGATAGAAGCCAGCTGGTAGATGTACCTGTTGAGCTTCAGAGCAACTTTGTTCGTCTTACCACAGAGGCTAATGAGGTCTGGGAGCAGGCAAAGAACAGCGATGACTGGTCACTCTTTGCTCCAAAGCTGGATAGCTTAATTGAGCTTCGCAAAGAGATGTGCCAGGCACGCGATGCTTCTAAAGACCCGTATGATCTCTTACTCAGCGATTTTGAGCACGGCACCAACAGAGAGTTCTACAACACCTTCTTCAATAATGTTAAAGAAGTGGTAGTTCCCCTAGTTGCTGATTGCATGGCCTCTAAGCGCCAACCAAGCACCAAACCTCTTGAGGGTAAGTTTGACGTTAACCGTCAGTGGGATCTTGCAAAAGACCTGGTAAAGCTCCAGGGTCTTGACGAGGACGCTTATTGGCTTGGCAAAACTGAGCACCCTTACACCGGTGGCCCTGGTATCGGCTTTGTCATGGTTGCTAGCCACGCTTACGAGAATAACGTTCTCTCCAATGTCTATTCCATGCTGCATGAGAACGGTCACGCCCTCTACGAGCAGGGCATTAACTGGGAGTACCGCTTTACCTCTCTGAGCACTGGCACTTCTATGGGCATGCACGAGTCCCAGTCCAGGTTCTTTGAGAACTACGTTGGCCTTTCTGAGGCTTTTGCTGAGCCTCTTATTCAGCTTATGCGCAAGCATTTCCCTGGCCAGCTTAATCGCGTCACTGCCTTCCAGCTCTTCTCGGCAGCTAATAAGGTACAGCCAAGTCTCATTCGTACCGAAGCGGACGAGCTCACCTATCCTCTGCACATCCTCATCCGTTACGAAATGGAGCAGGCACTTTGTCTGGCGAGATTACTGCAAAGGACGTTCCAGCTCTTTGGGCCGAGAAGTACAAGCAGTACCTGGGCGTTACGGTTCCAAATAACACTGAAGGTGCTCTTCAGGATGTTCATTGGTCATGGGGTGAGTTTGGCTACTTCCCAACCTACGCACTTGGTAGCGCTTATGGTGCACAGTACAAGCATGCCATGATTGCTGAGGGCATGGACTTTGACGCCGTCTGCGCATCTGGAGATCTTGCTCCTATTAGGGAGTGGCTGGGCAGCCGTATTTGGACCTGGGGTCGTGCAAAAGACTCCAAGGAGCTCATCATGGGTGCATGCGGTGAGCCTTTTGACGTCCACTACTACACCAAGTATCTAACTGATAAATACTCTCGCATCTATGGTCTGATCAGCGCATAAGCGCACACCGTAGACGCGAGTAGAAATATCTGTCTTCTACCAATTAAACGAAAGGGATGAAATGAAAAAGTTTGTCGAGGAGTTTAAAGAGTTTATCCAGCAGGGCAATGTTATGGACATGGCTATTGGCATCATCATTGGCGGCGCATTTACCGCTATTGTTACCTCCCTTGTCAATGACATCATCAACCCATTTATTAAGCTGATCTCTGGTGGTGGTACCGAGGTTTCTGGTCTTTCTATTCCAGTTCCTGGCACCCAGAACGGCATTGACTTTGGTGCATTCATCAGCGCAATCATCAACTTCCTAATCATTGCATTCATTGTCTTCTGCATGGTTAAGGCCCTCAATAAGTTCATGAAGGCTTCCAAGCTTAAGAAGGACGAAGAAGAGGCTGTTGAAGAGGTTGCAGCTCCACACTGCCCACACTGCCTTGAAGAGGTTAAGGAAGGCGCAACTCGCTGCCCACACTGCACTGGTGAGATTGAGGGCGGCGCACACGCTGCGTAAGCTTTACACCAAGCTTTACATCACCGTCCTTTTGCGCATGTGAAAGTTGGCAAGAAAAAAGCAGGCATATCATATGCCTGCTTTTTTGTTAGTAAAAGAAACCAGAAAAGGCTGGGTTATTTCTTACCTGAGCCGCCCTTGCCGCCGCCACCATTTCCAGATGAGCTGCCGCCATTTCCTGAAGAGCTACCACCATTACCAGAACCAGAAGAAGTAGGGGTTACTAGCTTATAGCCGCCCTTACCATCTGGCTGCCAAGGGAACTCTGCCTTTGGTGGATACTCATATTTAGCCCAATCATCCTCACGGTGATTAAGGAGGGCAAACTTAAGAGTAAATCCAGGAGCATCAATACTGAGAAGCTTCTTATTTTCCGCAGTAGTGTATAGAACAGACTTAGATATCTGTTCGTCTTGTGAAAAGCCCTGGGCAAGAATGGGGAAAGAAAGTCCATCTGCCGAAGGCTCTTCTGCAACAATCTGAATAGGAGAAACGCTACCGTCTGGATAGAACAGTGCAGCAGCTCCATCCTTATGAGCAGAGAAGGTATACGCTCCGCCAGAACCCTTATTCATAGACTCAATCTGATCACTGGTCAAATCTTCTTTAGAACCATCTGCATAGTGCAAGCCAAAGAGATAATACGTACCAGGAATGGTGGCAGCAAAATTGACTACCTGTCCTTCAATATAAGCTATCTGTGAAGTATCGTCTGGATTGTCAGAAAGTTTTTTGAAATTAAACGTAATCTCACTCTTGGCATCACTGTACTTCAGATAGTTGTTGTCGTCCTTATCAAAAAGCATTGGCACACTATCGCCATCATCATACGTACATTGAATGGCAATAGTTCCTTTTGCTTCCCACTTACCATCATTCTTCACACCTTTAAAATTATGCATGAAGAAAGTGCCGTCTTCTTTGAATGAATAGTAAAGAACGGTTCCATCGTTATAGCCCTGATTAAGCATGCCACCATGGTCAAAGGTTTTGCCTTCCTTTGATCCACCTTTAGTTCCAACGCCATTGTCAACACACCAGACGCCAGTAATAATCTTAGAAAAATCTCCGGTTAGCGTTGGATTATCTGGAGTCTCCTCAAGCTTCACAAATTCTGACTGAGAAGGCGTATCCCCAGTACCGTCTTGACCGCCATTCTGAGGATCTTGACCAGCTCCACCAAGAACAGAATCAGGGTTTAAGATTGCCTGAAGGACATCACTATTACATGCAGCAAGCGTGCTAGCAGCACCGCCTGCAGCCAATCCCGCAAAAGCGCGACGAGTAATCATCTCTTTATTCATACGTTCCTCCTATAAGCGTATGGGAGTCCCAACTTTTTATATTCTACTTGAAACGAGTCAAATGTTACACATTAAGCTGCATTCGACTCATTTATCGTCCTATTTTATATGAGGAAGATGAGAGGTAATCAACGTCATAGTGCCCGTAAAGCGCAGGCTACCAGAAGACGCAGGTGCAATAAAATGCGAGCCCTTGCAAATCCTATGCTCTACTCCGTTGCCACCGTCAGCGCAAACCGTACCTTCTCCCTCAATGACACTTACGCACATAAACGGCCATGGCTGAGCAATAGTTTTTGACTCATGAATCTCATATTTTTCTACCGAGAAATACTTGCAACTCATAAGCTCAGTTTTGCCGTCAATTTCTGGAGCTGTGATTTCTCCAGATGTTGGAGCTTCCTGTGCATAATCGATGACTTCAAGACTCTGTGCTAGATGCAAGTCACGAGGTTTACCGTCATCACCTAAACGGTCATAGTCGTAGACGCGATACGTAACATCGGAGCTCTGCTGAGTTTCAAGAATAAGCGTGCCCGTTCTAATGGCGTGAACGGTTCCAGGATCAATCCTAAAGAAATCTCCAGCCTTGATAGGAACGTAATTGAGCAGTTCAGTCCACTTTCCCTGCTCAACCATGGCTGCAAACTCTTCTTTTGAGGAGGCATTTTGTCCTACAACAATATCGCCATTCTCTTTTGCATCAAGAATATACCAGCACTCAGACTTTCCCAGAGAACCATTCTCGTGTTCTGCTGCGTACATATCATCTGGATGAACCTGAACAGAGAGATCATCTTTTGCATCAAGAATTTTAATAAGAAGCGGAAAACGGTCTCCTCCTGCATTACCAAAAAGCTCTCGATGCGTTGACCAAAGCTCCGAAAGAGTTTTGCCAGCATATGTACCAGAGGCAACTTCACAGTCTCCGCTAGGATGTGCACTGATCGCCCAGCACTCTCCTACTGAGCCTTCGGGGATATCATAGCCATACTCTTCAGCAAGTCTTCTTCCGCCCCAAATCTTATTGTGAAAAAGAGGCTTTAAAAAGATAAGGTCGTTATATGACCCGTCTGTGTTTTTATCTAAATCTAGCATCGTAGCTCCTTATATGCAGTGCATACATGCTTTTCTAATAGCTAACAACTCTATAGTCTAACGGATTCTAATAACCTCAACACTAACTCATTTAGCTGCTTTTGACGGGGTTTCTCGCTAACAAAAAAGGCTCAGCTAAAAGCTGAGCCTTTGCAGTCAACGAACTAAGTGAAACTTAGAACATAACGTTGAAGGAATCCATGCTGTAGTCAGAACCATAAAGAGCAAGGATGGTACCACGAACAGTTGCGGATGCGTCCATCTTTACACCTGGGTCAAAGAATGCAAAGCCCTTGGTAGTTGCGTTAGGAGCTGCGTTAACAAACAAGCTCAGCTCATCCTTGCCAATAGCGGTGTCGGTGGTCTGAATGAAGATGTTGGTATCGGTCTTGTTAACAACCTCAACCAGATAGCCGTTGGAGTTCTCAAAGTCAACACCAATGCCGGTAACGGTAACGGTAATCTTATCGGTGTCAATAAGAACCTCAGTCTTATCGCCAGTCTTCTTAATATCATCAACGTACTTCTGAACGTTGGTAACCTGCTCTGAAGTGTTGTGCTTGTCCATCAGAGTTTGATAGAGCTGCTGAGAGTCAGAGTCACCAGCACGAGTATCTGAAGGCTTAGTTGCAGTATTTGCATCAGGTGCAGTCTGCTGCTGTTGCTGCTGCTGACCACCGCCAGTAGTGGTTCCTGGATCAGCAAGATTTGGAATAAGATTGCAGCCAGCAAGTGCAAGAACGGCAGAAGCGGATGCTGCTACGAGGCCGAGCTTATTAAACTTCATAAAGGTCTCCTTTGGGTGATTTATACCTTATAAGAGGATAACGGAAATAAGTAGATATTGTCAATTTTTATGCACAGATGAGCATCTAATGTTCCTCAACTAGAGCTTTAATGCCACCTTGCGTAAACATTACTGCTGAATTTATGTGACCGTCAGCCTCTTCACGAGTCTCATCATTTTTAAGAATATTGACAATGGTGGTCATTTCAGTTTGAGCAAGCCAGGTAATAATAAACTCATCATAGGGTTTAACCTGCGCAACGTTAGGATAAAGAATGGCTCTGATGGTTGCAGAAATAACCTCAGTCAACTCTTCAAAGAAATGGACAACATGCGGGTTTTCTCGGTTATTCACAAGAATCTGCACCACGTACCTATTGCCGTACAGAAGGTCTAAGAATTTCTCGAGCGTTTCTTTATTACCCAAAGGAGTGTCTTCAAGATCTCTTTCCTCAGAGAGCAGCAGATGATCTTTGTAGTCTTCAAGAATCTGAATTGCGCCTTCAGTGACAGGAATCAAACATTCTTAAAGAGGTCCTCTTTATTCTCAAAGAAGAAATAAAGAGCGCCCGTTGTAACACCTACATGTGCACAAATCTGTCTGAGTGAAGCTTTATCGTATCCCTGTAAAGCAAACTCTTGCTCTGCGGATTTAAGAAGCCTGTGACGTGTGTCACAACTTTCTGTTTGTGGTCGCCTCGACATTGCTGCCGCTCCTTTATAAATGTTTTAAATCCCCTTGTAATAAGGAGATTCCCCCAAATCAATACTACCTTGTTTTAAGGGGAACATATAACAGAAAGTTAACTAATTATGCAGAAATCTATAAGCGTTACATAACAACTTTTGTGATATTTACTTAATTCTTTGATATTGATTAGACGAGAAACACGTCAGAAGCATAATAAAACCCTGCTATGTTACATAACAGGGTTTTAAGACATACCGTTAACCCAAATTATCCTTACGCTTAATGAATTCTCCGCAGATATATGACTTTCTCAGATACTCGCGATTAAACGGATCTTTGACGGGAACAAAATCCTCTGGAGACTTAGCAAAGTGCATGGCAAAAAGCTCATGGATATGTGGATCAGCCAGCAAATAGCCGCGCGAGCAGTACGCCTGATACATCTGGGCGTCCTCGTTAAATTTGAACGAGCTAAAAGCGCAGTCTGAACAGTGTAGTCCAGCCATCTTGCACATCTCCTACTCTTCAGATAGCCCCATGCAATCTGAACAACGCTGAATCATACGCGTATACAGCAAGTATGGCATTGTAAACAATAAAAATAGTCAAAAATACTTATTCGACGCCAAGAATTTCCGGGAGCGTGTAATCTGAGCCGTTCCCCGAGGAAACAACAGGTTGGAGGTATTCTCTATTGTCATTTCCGTCATGCATAACAGTAGGATTTGGAAGATTGACACCCTCAGCTAAATTCTTCTTTTGCATCTCTGTAAGCTCTACGCCAGCATCAACAAGATCCTTGAGGTGCTCAACCCAAAGCTGATCAAGACTTAAAGAGAAGAAGTCAGCAATAACCTTTGCTTTATCAAATGATGGCCACTTGCGGCGCTCGGTGCAAATATAAGAGACATACGCACGTGACCATTGTGAGAATTCGCACAGGTCTACCTGGCGCTTGCCACTTTCTTGTAACAACCTTGCTACTGTCCTACCCAAGCCTGGGTCGGTCTTTTTGGTAACACCTGCCTTAGCCATCTCACAGCCCCATCTGCTCAAACGATGTCTGAAAAACACGCGTATGTTGTATGCATAGTCTCGTGTTGTTACCGTATGATACTACACTAAAATATCTTCAGATACAATTTGTTATGTTGTTTTACAAGCACAAATTTGAAGAAAATTGCATACCTGTTACGTAAATAAATCATAAGTGACTCTGTCGTCTGTGATTAATTGGCTATACAAAAGATATGCAAAAAAATCTATTACTCTATGCAAAATAATGTATCAGCGATTTTATGCAATAACAAAGAGCCTCTACGCCATCTGGCTTTTTAAGATTTTGGATGATCCATGCAGCTGGTTTCTGACACGTATAAAACCGCAGGAAAAATAGCTTAGTAGCTGTATTTTTTTACTTTTAAATACTTGAAATAATGGGTATATCAAAGATAGAGCAAATAGCTCTAAAGGGATTGCCATGAGGCAGGGCGACATGTGTGCGACCACGTTAATAGTCGTCCTGCCTCCATGGCATACGTTGCCTCGCAAATCGAGAAAACTAAATGGTCGGGGCCATTTAGCGATGAAATTGAGTGTTGGGGGAACTCAATCTCTCAACGCAACGTGTAAACTATTGATAGCAGAAAAAACTTTTTATATATTCGGGAATTAGAAGAATTTTTAAATTCATATAACACTTCCCGATTTTAGCGTAAAAATAGCGCAAGTGCCACACCAAATCCAAGAAATGGTGCAAAAAGGAAATGTATACATAAATATACTATCTGAACTGGTAATTTCTTCTTTATTTCTGTCTTCTCCCTTTAAAAAAATTTACACCAAATAAAGAACAGAAAAGAAAACATAACACCTAAAATATTTGCTAAAAATAAAAAGACAAATGTCTCTTTTTATTTCAAGATAAAAGGCATGTTGAGAGAATAAGTTTAATATCTCCCCTCCCAGAGAAGACATATGACCCATAAATTTTGTAACTATACCTACGGTAATCAGTACACATATAACAAAGAGCTCACTCCATAATGCATTCATCAGTAACTCGGCAGGCTTTTCATTTGTCACAAGCCAAATAGGCCATAAAAAAGCGAGCAAAAGAGGGATTCTATTTGGAATAGTGCGATTTCGCATATCCGATATTGAAGCCCAGATATACATGACAAAAATAACCAACTCTCTCATAGACACCTCCTCAGTCAACCTTAGCAGCATGGACAAGAATCAACTTTCCACACAGGTGCCGTTATTTAACTTATTGATGTAACAAGCTGAACATTCAACGTTCTTCTCGCCGCTCTTAGTTTTAGAGAGCCTTTTTGATTCTTCGGGATTTTCTTGCGACAAAAATCGGAAAGCTGTGAATGGTACACTTAGCACTCAGTTTCTAGAAAGGTTTTTCATGCCAAGCTCTTCGTATAAATCAAAACAAATGATTGTTATTCGTCGCGATCTTAAGATGCGAAAAGGGAAAATTGCTGCTCAGGCAAGTCATGCGTGTGTTGAAGCCACGCTTATGGCACTTGCAAAAGAGCATCGACTTGATCAGGTTCGCGTCACCGACGATCAGAATTGGGTCTATTTGGACCACGCCGATGAAGATACCACCGCAATCACCAACTGGTTTGATGCCGGTGTTGCAAAGGTATGTGTCTACGTTGATTCTGAAGAAGCGTTGCTTGAGCTTGCCGCTGAAGGAAAAGCTCGTGGTTTTGTCGTGGCCCTTATTAGAGACGCGGGATTTACCGAGTTCCATGGAGAGCCCACGTTTACCTGCCTGGCTTTTGAGCCACTGGCTGCAGAAGATATTGATCCGTTAACGGGCGAGCTGCCTTTATACTAGGCGCTCTACCTTTGTACTAGGCAATCTACTTCCGTACTAGCAAGCTACCACTGTCCTAGTAAGTTATCTCTGTACTAGCGAGAATACCTACATCAAGAAGGTATGACTCATGACCTCGTCAAAGATGGTGGTAACTACAAACATACCAATTGAGGCATAAAGGATTGCAGCCTGCCAAGACAGATGATTGGTCTCGATGTTTGAAATTCTAGGATCAAGCTTTCCGTCTTTGAGGCTAACAGGATCATCAATATCGCGGGTAAAGCCCATCTGACGGTCCTCATACTCTTTTCCGCTAAAGAGCAGGCCAACGCCGCAGGCAATAATTCCCAGCGAAGAAATAACATACATGACACGACGTACCCAGTCGATACCGGTAAACATATCCATGCCGCTGGTGAAGTACGCAAATGCAAAAATAATCGCGCTCATTCCAGCCGCAGTAAGACAACCATAACCAAATGCACGTAAAGCGCTCAGTGCCAGCTCTTTGAACTTCTCGCCGCGAGAAGGCGTTTGTGAAAACTTGCTATCCATACACAACTCCTTGGTTGTTTATTTGTTTTCTGTATAGCTTATAGCGTATAGGAAGTCTTGGCTTGATGATACAATTTCTACAGTAAATCTTGGCAGGAGGACGCATGCGTATCGGCTTTGATAACGAGAAGTACATCACTATGCAGGCGGATCGAATCCACCAGCGTATCAGTGAGTTTGGCGGCAAGCTCTACCTGGAGTTTGGCGGTAAACTGCTCGACGATAACCACGCCTCTCGCATCCTCCCTGGGTTTGCTCCAGACGCAAAGCCCAGATGCTCCAGCAACTTGCCCATGAGGCAGAAGTGGTCTTTGCCATCAACGCAAACGATATTGAAAACGGTAAGCGCAGAAGCGATATTGGCGTTACCTATGCCGATGACGTTCTAAGGCTTATGGACATCTTCCGTGCTCGCGGCCTTGCTATTGGCGGCGTTGTCATTACGCAGTACTCCGGTCAGCCCAAGGCAAAGGCCTATCGTGCACGCCTGGAAAACATGGGCATTGCTGTGTATCGCCACTACCCCATTGAGGGCTACCCTTCCAACATTGACCTGATTGTCTCGGCAGAGGGCTACGGTAAAAACGAGTACGTAAAGACTACACATCCTCTGGTGGTTGTAACAGCACCTGGTCCTGGCTCTGGCAAGCTTGCTGTCTGCCTTTCACAGCTCTACAACGAAAATGCCCGTGGAGTCCGTGCAGGCTACGCTAAGTTTGAGACCTTCCCTGTCTGGAACCTCCCGCTTAAGCACCCCGTAAACGTTGCCTACGAGGCGGCTACGGCAGACTTGGGCGATAACAACATCATTGATCCCTATCACCTTGAGGCTCACGGCGAGGTTACCGTTAACTACAACCGTGACGTCGAAGCATTCCCCGTGCTCAAGGCCATGATGGAGAAAATTGCAGGTACCAGCCCCTATCAGTCTCCAACCGATATGGGCGTCAATATGGTTGGTAACTGCATTGTTGATGATGAGGTCTGCCAGGAAGCTTCAAAGGCAGAGATTGTACGCAGGTGGTTTAGGGCTGCCGAGAAACTCGAGCGTACGGGTATGGGTGAGCGCGAACTTTCAAAGATTAATCTCTTGATGAAAGACGTTAACGTTGACCAGAACTTCTCGCCAGCTCATACTGCTTGTCTGCACAAAGCAGAAGAGACAGGAAAGCTTGCAGGTGCCATGGTTATGCCTGACGGCTCCATTATTACCGGCAAGACTTCAGAGCTTTTAGGTGCGCCTGCATCGCTTTTGCTCAACGCCCTCAAATACGTCGTTGGCATTGAGAAGAAGACGTTTATTGTATCGGATGAGGTCCTAAGGCCTATTTGCGCACTAAAAGAGAACAACTTTAAGCTGGCTCGCACCAGCCTCTGCGCTGATGAGATGCTCATTGCGCTCTCTATCAGCTCAATTACCAATCCGTTGGCTGGAAAAGCTGTTGATGCCACGCAACTACTCCACGGATGTGACGCGTACTTCTCGTCAATTATTCCAAGCGACGACGAGTCCATCTATCACAAGCTGGGCATTAACGTATGCTGCGAGCCAATTTTTGAACAAGGACATTTCTTTCACCAGTGATTTTTAAGAGCTCACATAAAAGCAAGAAAACGAGAAACTCTACGACTCGTTCTAAAACTAAACACACACCTGCTTCTGCAAACGCTTCAAAACGTAAGCAGCGGGCGATGCATACACTTGAGAAAAATTCCCAGAACAATCCTGTTGTCAAATGGGGTCTCATTGCACTGGCCATTGTGTTTGTGCTGGCATTATTACAATCGTGCCAGGGACTTTTCTCCCTGTCTTTTGATAACAACCTGATTATCAAAAACGAAGTCCCGTATGAATGGGAAACCTTATCTACGATGCAACGGGTCGCGCGCATTATGTGGTGGATGGAGAAGAACTCACACGCACGGGCGTTGATGTCTCTTCTCACCAGGGGTTTATTGACTGGGAGGCCGTTGCTGCCGATAACATTCAGTTTGCCATGCTTCGCATTGGTTACCGAGGCTCCACTGAAGGCGGCATTCGTGCAGATGAGCTGTTTGAAACCAATCTTAAGGGCGCACAAAGTGCTGGCCTTGATGTGGGTGTGTACTTCTTCTCGCAGGCTATTAACGTGGAAGAAGCTCGTGAAGAGGCCGCTTTTGTCCTGCAGCAACTAAAAGAAGCAGGAGTTACAAAGCTCAATCTTCCCGTTGCGTTTGACCTGGAGCCTTCCCCCGATTACAGCGGACGCGCCGATAACCTTTCCCCCGCAGAAACTAACGCTATTGCGCGTGCGTTTTGCACCACAATTCAAGAAGCGGGATATCGCGTCATTGTGTACGGCAACAAAGTTGATTTGAATCGCTTTGATCTTGTCTCTCTTGACGAGCCCATCTGGCTTGCACAATACGTTGATCAGCCAGACGTAAACTTTAACTTTTTGATATGGCAATACACCTCAACAGGACAAGTTGACGGTATTACCGGCTCGGTTGATTTGAATCTGGACTTCTCTGCCGTCTCTACAAGCAAGAGTCCAAAGTAGAGCTGCCACGCCCGCAGCCGCTAGTCGCGTCCGCAGGAGCTTCCACGCCCGCAGGCGCTAGGTGTGTCCGCAGGCGCTAGGCGCGTCCGCAGGAGCTGCCGCAGCTCAAAAGGCTATCCGACCTTCACGGAACCAGCCAGGGTAACGGTAGGATCAAGCGCCTGAGCATGCGCAAAAGCGCCTCCTGGGCTACATGAACTTACCAGCGTAAACACTACCCACAAGATAATGGCTGCAAGCAATACCGCCAGCGCCACACGACCTAGTCTCATGCGAGAAGAACGACGTCTTCTAGCCGCATATGCTGCCTGAGCTTCATCTCTGGGGTTAAGCGTGCCATAGTGATTGCCATAAGCAGTTCTTGCTCGACCACGTGCACGGGCGGCATCTGCTCGGGCATGGTTAACGGGATTTGTTGGGCGATCTTGCGTCATCCTACGCTGCGCCTGTGCACGGCTTCCAACAGCTGCGTGACGACCTCGTACCTCACGTGGAGAAGTAGAAGATTCCCCATTACGAGAGACAGTAGGTGGAACTTGAGCTGGACGCTTTTTCTTGCCAAAACCAAAGAGGTTATTCTCTGCCATCAACAATCCTTGCTAAAAGATTCGTTTACCGAAAAAAGAATACACCGACTTTGCTTTTCTCGCCTTGAAAAGCATCTATCCCGTTACAATAAAGCGCTATACAGACTGATTTTCTGTAAAGTCTGCACAATTGGAGTTCATGGGGGACGCGTGAAGAAACTTTTACTGATGGCAACAGGAGGAACTATTGCTTCTGTTTCCACTGAATCGGGCTTGGCCCCCTCACTTTCGGGAGAAGAGCTTTAGCCAACGTCCCTCTTGTTCATGACCTCTGCGAATTTGATTTCAAGCAAGTCATGAATATCGACAGCACCAATATGCGTCCTCAAAACTGGCTCCAGATCAGAGACGCCATTATTGAGTCGTATGATGACTACGACGGCTTTATTATCCTTCACGGCACCGATACCATGGCATATACTGCCGCTGCCCTCTCCTACCTCATTCAAAATAGCGAGAAACCCATTGTGCTCACAGGCTCTCAACAGCCAATGGCAAATCCGTTTACCGACGCCAAACTCAACCTCTACCACTCCGTTCTCTACGCACTCGACGACAGAAGCGCCGGAGTTGTGGTGGTTTTTGGCAACGAGGTTATTGCCGGCACCCGCGCTCATAAACAGCGCACACTGAGCTTCAATGCATTTACGAGCATGAATTATCCACCGCTTGCCCACATCCGTGGCAACAAGATTATTCGTAGTGCGCCAAATGAAGAGCAGGTAGATGGCGGTCTTACAACCTATGAAACGCTCAATACGCGTGTCATTGTACTTAAACTGACCCCCGAGCTTAATCCATCTATCTTCTACCTTCTGAAGAATGACTACGACGCCATTGTGCTTGAAACCTTTGGTATTGGTGGCATCCCCTCATACGACGGCTCTTTTGAGGAAGCTATCACCGATTGGATTGCGTCTGGTCGCACCGTAGTTATTACCACACAAGTTCCTGAAGAGGGTCTTGACCTGGGTGTATATGAAGTTGGTAGAACCTATCAAGATATGCCCGGCGTTCTCTCTGGAGACGATATGACTACCGAAGCCCTGGTTGCAAAAACTATGTGGATGCTTGGTCAGACCTCCGATCAACGAGAGCAAGAAAAACTGTTCTACCAGGTAATTTGTAACGACAGAATTCCACAGTCCGTGGATACAGAAATTTGCGAGTAGCCGATGAGAGACGCCACATTTAAACCTACCGTGCTCTACCTAATTGCGCTTATCATCTGCGGTTCTAACGGAATCGTTGCAAGCTTTATCAATCTTCCTAGCTACCAAATTGTCTTCTTCCGTATGCTTTTGGGCACGCTCTTTTTGCTCGTGGTTAAGCTCGTACAAAAAGAGGCTTTTACCATTCAAAACTACCCCAAGGACTTCCAGGCGCTCGTTGGATCAGGCATTGCCTTGGGTCTTCAGTGGACCTTCCTTTTTGAGGCGTATCGCCTGGTAGGCGTTGGTATTGCAACGCTTGAGTATTACTGCGGTCCCGTTATTGTAATGGCGCTCTCTCCCCTTTTATTTGGCGAGAAACTCACTGCTAAAAAGATATTAGGCTTTCTTGTAGTTGTTATTGGAGCTGCCCTTATTATTGGCTATGGAGTTGGACTGAACCTCTCGCCAGTTGGTCTTCTTCTAGGCGCTCTCTCTGCTGTTCTTTATGCCGTCATGGTTATTTGTAACAGACAGCTCAAAGATGTTTCTGGTATTGAAGGTACCAGCATTCAGCTGGGCATTGGCTGCGCTATTGTTGCTCTGGTTACTGTTGTATTCCATGGCATTGAGCTGCCCGCAGATCCAGCATCGGTAAATTGGCTTGCCGTTTTGACCATCGGCCTCTTTAACACAGGCCTTGGATCATTTTTGTATTTTCCACAACTTACCAAGATTCCAGTTCAGCGCGTGGCGGTCTTTGGCTACCTTGAGCCACTCTCTGCAGTTATTTTCTCGGCACTTATCCTTGGCGAGCCTTTTGGTCTTCTCAAAATAATAGGCACCGCCTGCATCATAGGCGGTGCCATCTTTGCTGAGCTTTCAGGTTCCTCTTCAAACAAATCAGAGGCTATCGAAACTCCACTGTAGCGTCTAAGCTGCGAGCAAGCCACGCGTACAAGCTGCCGCACAGCAACGTGCGAGTCGCGCTTAAGCTGCTGCTTACATTGGCATAGTTGGAGCGACAAAGACACGAGCTGCGTTCTCGCGGTCAAGATCATACAGATTCTTTGGATCTCCACCAAAGAGCTCGACTGCTTTGAGAAGGTCGGAAGCGTTTGCCTCTTCCTCGCCCTGCTCCTTAACGTACCAGTCAAGTAGCTGCATGGTGCGGAAATCATTTGCCTTCTGAGCGACGGCGTAGCACTCGTTAATGCTTGCGGTAATGAACTGCTCGTGCTCATATGCTGCCTTGATTGGCTCAACTACCTTGGTAAAAGGTAAGGTCAGGCTTTGCAATTGCCTCCATGGTTGGAGTCCAATCGTTATCAAGCAGGTAACGACGGAGAATACGTGCGTGAGCAAGCTCCTCCTGAGACTGGATAACATACCAGTTTGCAAAAGCCCTTAAGGCCCTGCTCCTCATAAAAAGTCTGCAAAGGTTAGATACAGATAAGCGGAATAGAACTCTTTGTTAATCTGCTGGTTAAGAATGTTGCCAACGCTTGAATCAAGTGCCATGTTCTTCTCTTTCCTCATAACATTTCTTTTTCCACAAAAAAATGAGAAGCCCTTTGACTTCTCATTTTTTTGATACCCAGTTGTTAGTCTCTTAAACAGGTTGCACAAAATCTTAATGATAAAAAAATAGTTACTATTTTTATCTCCTATTTGTGTGGGCTGCGCTTGCGCTGCCTATGCGCTAGTCGCGCATCAGTTTGCGATGGATGCGATGAGGACGAGCAGCCTCCTGACCAAGTCGCTCAATACGATTGGCCTGGTAAGCCTCAAAGTTACCCTCAAACCAGAACCATTTACCTGGGTTCTCGTCGTCGCCCTCCCACGCAAGAATGTGTGTAGCAATGCGGTCCAAGAACCAACGGTCGTGGCTGGTTACCACCGAGCAACCCGGGAAGCACTCAAGCGCATCCTCAAGGCTTTCCAGTGTCTCAATATCGAGGTCGTTGGTAGGCTCGTCCAGAAGCAGAAGGTTTCCACCCTGCTTGAGCGTAAGAGCAAGGTTTAGACGGTTCCTCTCGCCACCAGAAAGGACGCCAGCACGTTTCTGCTGGTCAGGTCCTTTGAAGCCAAAGCTGGCTACATAGGCGCGGCTTGGAATCTCCGTGTCTCCCACCTTGATGAAGTCGTTTCCGTCAGAGACAACTTCCCAGATAGTCTTGTCTGGATCGATTCCCTGCCTGAGCTGGTCAACGTAAGAAATCTGGACCGTCTCGCCAATCTCTAGCGTGCCGGAAGTGAGCTCCTCCTGGCCGACAATAGCCTTGAACAGCGTGGACTTACCAACGCCGTTAGGGCCAATCACGCCAACGATGCCGTTTCTTGGCAGGCTAAACGAGAGGTCGTCGATAAGAACGCGGTCACCGAAGGCTTTGTGGATGTGGTCGGCCTCCAGGACCTTCTGGCCCAGACGCGGACCAACAGGAATCTGAATCTCGGTAAAGTCGAGCTTCTTGGACGCGCGAGCCTCTGCTTCCATCTGCTCGTAGCGGTCAAGACGTGCGCGGTTCTTAGCTTGGCGAGCCTTTGGAGACGAACGAACCCACTCCAGCTCAGCGCGCATTTTCTTTGCACGCTTGGCGTCCTGCTGGTTTTGAGCTTCAAGGCGCGCAGCCTTGTTCTCCAGGTAGGTTGAGTAGTTGCCCTCGTAAGGATAGAGCTGTCCGCGGTCAACCTCGCAGATCCACTCGGCAACGTCGTCGAGGAAGTAGCGGTCGTGCGTGACGGCCATGACGGCGCCGGGGTAATCGTGCAGGAACTTCTCAAGCCAGAGCACCGACTCCGCGTCAAGGTGGTTGGTGGGCTCGTCAAGAAGCAGCAGGTCAGGCGCCTCGAGAAGCAGACGACACAGGGCTACACGGCGTTTCTCGCCACCAGAGAGATGGGTGACGGGAGAATCTGGGTCTGGGCACTGCAGCGCGTCCATTGCCTGAGAGAGCTGGCTGTCCAAATCCCAGCCGTTAGCTGCGTCAATCTCGGTCTGGAGCTGGCCCATTTCTGCCATCAGCGCGTCAAAATCAGCGTCAGGATTGCCCATCTCAACGCCGATCTCGTTGAAGCGCGCGATCTTGGCAAGCAGGTCACCGAAGGCGAGCTCGATGTTCTCCTTGACTGTTTTGGTTTCATCCAGCGGTGGCTCCTGCTGGAGCAGACCAACCGTGTAACCTGGGGTGAGCTTAGCCTCACCGTTAGAGACGTCCTCCATGCCGGCGATAACCTTGAGCAGCGTAGACTTTCCCATGCCGTTTGGTCCCACGACGCCGATTTTTGCGCCTGGGTACACGCCGACGGTGACGTCATCAAGAATGACCTTGTCGCCAACTGCTTTACGGGCCTTGTACATCTGATAGACAAACTCTGCCATGTGCTCCTCCTTAAGGGGCTGTCAGATGAAATATTCACATAGTCCATTCTAATGAAATATTGCGAGGACTCCACAGTAGAGAAGCTGGAAAGAGAGTGCGCAGGTGTGCCGCGAGGCGCAAGGGCGCGTCACGCAGTGCGCGAAAGTGCGAGACGCGGACGCGAAAACACACCTATGTAAGATAATCTGCTCAAAAAGCGTATACATTGCACCCAAAACCTCTATATCTTGCAGATTATTTGACTTAGGTGTGTTTTTCGCTCCGGATTTAGCAGATTGTCTGACATAGGTGTGTTGTTGAAGGCTTGAAAATAGTGGTAGTTAAACTATTTATCTATTGTTATTCATTATTACGTATATCGAACCTTATATATACATAAAAATGAATTAAGCCATTAATTGCGATCATGACTTACGCTAGATTGCCGTCTTCAGATGGTTTGTTGCAAGGAACTCCCAAATCTCCAAGCCATCTAGCACGCTCGAAATGCAAATTGCCATTCGACCGCACGTCACAAACGAGCTGGAAGAATGGCAATAAACTGTGGTTGACGTAGCCTTTTGTGGTTTGACGTATCCCTTTATGACGTAGCCTGGGCTTTTATGGTTTAACGTGGCCCTGATTTGCCTTTTCAACGGCGTCTTTAACCATCTGCGCATACAGGGTGCCACCACGATTAATGGAATCTGAATCAGAGCCAAAGTGAACGTAGTCAGTACCTGCCCAAATGTCAGGATTATCCTGAGCAATCTGAGCCCAATCCGCAATGGTAATGAAGTCGTACTGTTGAGCGAGCTCAAGCTCGTGCGCGCGAATAGCATTTGCGCCAGCATTTGGATCAGTGTTTCTACCGTCGTATGGGGTCACAAGATCAAGCGATGACCTCGTGGCAGCATGTCTACAATCTTGTCCACTGCATCGGAGCCACCAACAGGGTTGGTGCCCAGGGCAACAACAACGTCCTGGTAGAGCGTATTGTTGTCGATTGCAGACTGTAGCAAATCTACGCCCATTGCCACGTTTCTACTAACCGAAGCGTCGATTTGAGCATCGGGCAGAGCATCCTGCAGGTAAGAACGGGCACGAAGCGAAACAGAATCGCCGATATACGTGACGCCTTCAACAACGTTGTAGTTGCTTGCCTGCGAGGTGTCCGCGTGCTTGCGCGTCATGGTCATGGTGCTCTGCTCCTGCAACGAAGCGTTAAGCAGCAAATCATTCTGGAAATCGCTGAGTTGTGGAGCAGTTAGTGCAATAAAGGCAACAGCCGCAGCAAATGGAATGAGTGCAAGGCCAGTACCTCGCAAAACCTTCTGACCATCAAGCTTAATGTGCGAGAAGATCTTTGGGGATTTTCCTGCCAACGCTGGCTCAAGCACATAGAACGAGCAGCTTGCAAACACAAACGAAAGCACCAAGGTTAAGAGTGCAGCTAGGACGGGATTGGTCTTCTCGGCAAAAATAATGTACAAAGGCCAGTGGAACAGGTACACGCCGTAGCTGGTATCTGCCACAAAAGAAATAATTCCGGGCTCTTGGATGCCCTCGGTTTTTTGATGCAGCATGCGAGCAAAGAAAATCATTGCGGCTGCCGCGAGCGAGGCAAAAAGGAAACCAAAGGTGTACGTAAAGAGGTCCTCGAAGTGCATGAAAACGCTCAAGAAGACAAGAACGCCGCAGCTTGCTACAAGGCCCGCGAGCGTCAGTTGCGTTGAAAGCTTCTGCTCAAGCTGGTCAAAGAGCTCGCCCGTTTGAGCAATTCCTGCAACGCACGCCAACAGTGCACCAATAAAGAAGGGGAACACGTGCGTTTGCGTTGAGAAGTACTGGATAGAAAGATTTGTAGAGGTAGATGCACCTGTTGCCATCGCCAAATAGGTAGCGACCAGTAGTACCAGAGAAGCTCCGGCAATCTTTACCTTATAGCTTCTGATTGTTTTGCTGAGGCACGCAAGCAGCCAAGCGCACAGGCCCCAAAGCACATAAAAGTGCATCTCAACAGCAAGACTCCAGGTGTGCAGATACACATGAGGAGCAAATTGGTTCTCGTAGCTGTTGCCCAGAACAATCTCGAAGTAGTTAGTTAAAAAGCCAAGAGCTGCGGCAATCTGATACTTAATGCCGGCAATAAACTCGGTTCGCACAAGTAAAAGAAACGGCGTGCACACGAGCACCATAAACACAAGCGGCGGCACAATTCTGTAGAAACGCCTGCGTAGGAACCCAATGACGTCAATGGATCTAAAGCGAGCAAACTCGTCAATCAAAAGAGCTGTGATGAGATAGCCCGAGAACGTAAAGAATACGTCGACGCCAATGAAGCCGCCTGGAAGCGCGTCCTTAAAAAAGTGATATATAAGGACCAGAACAAGTCCTGTTATACGTACAAGCGAAAACCATTTAATTCGCACTTTGATAAATCCCTTGCTTAAAAGTTCCTTCGTACACAATATTGTCTTGTGTAGTGAGCCTTCCCTGGCCATCTGCCTGGCCTTTTACAAACTGACCTTCGTACGTCCAGCCATCTTTTGAGGTGTACGTTCCCGTACCTTGGAAATACCCGTCGACAAATTCTCCCTCGTAGGTATCGCCATTCTCAAAAGTCATCTTGCCTTGACCATTCATCTTTCCCTGAATGGTAGTGCCGGTATACGTCACCTGATTGTCGCCGAATACCAGCGTTTTTGACTTGGTCGGTTAACCAGAACAATAGAGAGCACCGCAAGTACCAAAATTGTAACAACGCTTACCAGCTCGAGCTTTCTTCTTCCCGCACTCACCGGGCGAGAATGACGCTGTTCTGGTTCTGGGTCTACTTGATTGCGAGGACGCTTCTCCACACGAATGTTTTTGCGTGAAGATAGAGGCGTTTTCTGTCGCCTCTTTTTTTCTGGCGCAACCTTAGATTGCGTGTTGTCTACGGGCTGTGTTGCAGGCTTTACTGCAGGCTTTTCCGCAGGCTTTACTGCAGGCTTTTCCGCAGGCTGTGCAGCAGGCTTTTCTGCAGGTTTGCGCTGCGTAAATGACGCAAAAGCAGACGAAAGCTGCTCAGATGCAGTCTGCAGAGGAGCTGCTGGACTTGCAGCAACATCAACCTTCTCTGCAGGAGCTTTCGGTGCCTCTATGGGCGCAGCTTCCCTTGCCTCAGATGAAGGCTCAGGGGCGTGCGCTGCTTTAACCATATGACGAGCGTTTCTTTTTTTAGCAGAAAAACGCGTAGGAGAACTCACTGGGTATTCCAATTCAATCGATTTGTTAACTATTTCATTGTACTAATTTCCTTCAACTTTTGAATTGTCATTTGTCCTATACACATTTACCAGATTCACAGGTACGCCCGCTGTTTTTCTGCGATTTTCTGTTCTAAGTAAAAACAGAGAGGGGTAAACTACAAGGTGGTATTAAAAAAGAAACAAAATGTGCTTACTAAAGTGTGTTCTAATTAGAAAGTTACATCATCGACATCATCAGGGAGGCGAAGATGGCAGAAGCAATTCGTAAAGTAAACATCATTGGCCATTTGAACCCAGATACAGACAGCATTTGTGCTGCAATTTCTTATGCGTATCTCAAAAATCAGATTGATAACCCTATCTATGAAGCTCGTCGCGCTGGCTCACTCAACCGTGAGACTGCGTTTGTCCTAAATCACTTTGGCTTCGAAGAGCCACAGCTTATTACTACGGTTACTCCTCAGATCAAAGATGCAGAGATTCAGACTCAGCCAAAGTTGATGCCGGAATGAGCCTCTATGCTGCTTGGCAGCTCATGCAGGACGTAAAACTTGATACGCTCTGCGTTACTGACGATGAAGAAGAGCTTACTGGCCTGATTGCTGTTAAAGATATTGCAAATGCAAACATGAGCCTTTCTGAGCCAAATCTGCTCTCCAAGGCAAAGACGAGCTATGCAAATATTGTTTCAACGCTTGGTGGCACCATGGTTCTTGGTGATCCTCAAGGCGTTGTTAAGCAGGGCAACATTCGCGTTGGTACCAGCGCTTCTGCTCTTTCAGAGATTGTTGACGCCGGTGACATCATTGTTGTTGCTGGTAATCATGAAAACCAGACTATCGCAGTTGAGCACGGCGCTTCCTGCCTTATTGTCTCTTGCGATGCTCCCATTGCTCAGGACGTCATTGACCTGGCTAAAAAGCGTGATTGCGCTATTATCAGCACTCCTCGCGATACCTTTGAGGTAGCTCGCCTGCTCATCATGTCTATGCCTGTACGTGAGAAAATGCTCACCGATGACATCCTCAAGTTCAGCGTTAACACGGCAATTGATGACGCTCGCAAGGCTATGACCAACTCAAGGCACCGCTTCTTCCCTGTTATTAACGAGAACGGCACTTTTGCTGGTCTTATCAGCGGTCCTGGTCTTTTGAACCCTCGCAAGAAGCACGTCATTCTTGTTGACCACAACGAGCGCGCTCAGGCAGTTGACGGTCTTGAGCAGGCCGAGATCATGGAGATTGTTGACCACCACCGCATCGGCTCCATTGAGACTTCTAACCCAATTACCTTTAGAAACGTCCCTGTTGGCTGCACCTGCACCATCATCTATGGCCTCTATCATGAGTACGGCATTGATATTCCTAAGAATATTGCTGGCCTTATGCTCTCTGCAATTCTTTCTGACACCCTTGCATTCCGCTCCCCTACCTGCACCGAGCGCGATATCGTCGCTGGTAAGAAGCTTGCGGAGATTTGCGGAGAAGACATTGACACCTACTCTGAGCAGATGTTCGACGCTGGTGCAGACCTCACTGGTCGTACTGCAGAAGAGGTCTTCCACGGTGACTACAAGGTGTTCAGCCGTGGCGGCGTAAAGTTTGGCGTTGGCCAGGGATCCTTCATGACCGAGTCCAGCCGCAAGGCCGCAGAGGAACTTGTTGGACCATTCTTAGAGACCGCCGCAAAATCCGAAGAGCTTCCAATGGTCTTCTACATGTTCACCGACGTTAAGAGCCAGGTCACCGAGATGCTCTTCTACGGTGCTAATGCTGCCAACGTCATCGAGCGCGCCTTTAACGTAACGGTTGATGGCAACATTGCTGTTCTTCCAGGCGTTGTAAGCCGTAAAGAAGCAGGTTGTTCCATCTCTCATGGCAACCCTTCAGACGCTTGCCGAGGAGGCCGCCAACTAACGCGCACTTCTCGCACGTCGCGCCTCACGCGAGCTTCTTCTGCTCACGCGAGCTTCCACTGCACGGACTTCTCGCCATTGATTGAAATGATAACGCCTACCTGCGTTTTTGCGGGTAGGCGTTTTTCTACAGGAGCTGTTCTATGACGGCGCCAATTCTGTCTCTGATCACCAGATTGGCGCGACCATCGTACGGCGTAGGTTGGTCGTTGATAATGACCATTTTGTTGCCCTCGTAGTAGTCGAGAAGACCGGCGGCAGGCTGTACTACCAGCGAACTCCCTGCAACCACAAGAACCTCCGCTTGTGAGATAGCATTCAGCGCGCCGTAGACCGTGTCCATATCAAGGCCCTCTCCGTAAAAGACGATATCAGGCCTAATAACTGCGCCGCATTGACAGAGCGGCACCACAGACGACTGCTCTTCAATCTGATCAAGCGTGTAGGTGTGGCCGCACTCGGGACAATAAAAACGCGTCTCGTTGCCGTGGAGCTCAAACACACGCTTGCTACCAGCAGCTTGATGTAGTCCGTCAATGTTTTGCGTCACCACCGCGCGCAACTTTCCCGCAGCTTCCAAGTCTGCCAGCCACTTGTGAGCAATGTTTGGCTGAGCCTCCCCCAAATGATGAGAGTTTCTAAAATACGTGTAATACGCTGCGGGGTAATCTAAAAACACATCAAGCGAGAAGATCTCTTCAAGCGTAAAGTCTGGCGCCTTACTGTAGGCAAAAGACTCCTCGTTATCGGGGTCAACCGTTACACCATTTCCCAGGTCGTAGGCTTCTTTTCCCATGTCATAGCCGTCTTGGCCTAGGCCAATAGTCATGTTTTCTACTTTGATACCGCCCTGGCGATACAGACCGTTAGTACCCCTAAAATCAGGAATACCGCTTTCCGTTGACACGCCTGCACCACCAAAGAAAACAATGTTATCTGACGACTGAATCCAGTCTTTAAACTGCTCAATCTTGGTCATTAGGCACCTCTAACCTAAAAAAGGGACCCGGATAAACTGGGTCCCTCGTCTCAAGCGCCGGAGCTCTTGGCGCTGAAAACGCTAGTAATCAAACTCGTCAGGAACATACTCGGTAAGGCATGCATCCAGACCGGCTTCAATTTCCTCATGGTTCATATGACGGCCAATGAAGCACAACTTAGTTTGACGATCGCCCAGTTCATCATCCCATTCTGCGCGTAGCTCGGGTTTCTCGTCAAGAAGGGTTTCTCGCTCATCCTCTGGCAGCGATGCGTAGAACATGCCATTCTCGTAGAACTGGACCTGCTTGCCAGCCTGCTCAAATACGTAGCTCATCTCGGGGTCTTGCGAAATCCAGATGCTACCCTTGACACGGATGATATTCTTTGGCCAGCTAGCCACAAACTGGTTAAGTTTGTCCAGGTCAAATGGCTGACGGCGGCGATACACAAAGGTGGTAATCTCGTACTCCAAAACCTCTGGGTCTTCGTGCTCCTCAGGGTGTTCCATTGCATCCATCCATGCAGCGGAGGCGTAGGCTTTGTCAAGTCAAAACGGCCCGTATTGATAAGCTCGCTCATTGGAATGTCACCGTTGACCGCCTCAACAATAACGGCGTCTTTCTGCAGACCGCGAACAAGCGCCTTGAGCTCGTGAAGCTGCTCTGGAGTAACCAGATCGGTCTTGTTGAGCACCAGCGTAGAGCAGAACTCAATCTGCTGAATAAGCAGGTTCTCAATGTCGTCCTCTTCAATATCAGGGTCGAGAAGATCGGCGCCGTTGTGGAACTCCTCAAACATGCGAGCACAGTCAACAACTGCGACGATATTATCAAGGTTGAGGTGAGAATGATTAGTTGCATGCTGGCTCTGATTGCAGAATGCAGAAATGTTATAGGTAATGGGGATTGGCTCGCAGATGCCCGAAGCCTCAATAATAATGTAGTCAAACTCCTCGGTATCGGCCAAATCACCCAACTGAAGTGCCAAGTCATTAGAAAGGGTGCAGCAGAGACAACCGTTGGTCAGAGGAATAACGTCGCCCTCTTTAGCGTAGCCGCCATCCTTAATAAGGCCAGCGTCAACGTTAATCTCGCCAATATCATTGACAATGACTGCTGCGTGAATACCTTCAGTGTTAGAAAGAATGTGATTCAAAATAGTGGTCTTACCTGCGCCTAAATAGCCGGTAAGCAGCACAATTTTCACCTGCTTTGGTTCAGACATAGTGAGCTCCTATCAAATGTCAAACTTTTATATCAAAGAATAAACTTCTTACCTCTAAAAAGTGGGCCCTGACGCTTAAGTGAGTCAGGGCCCAACCTTCGCGTTACAAATTATCGAGCTGGAAGCTTAGAAGCTACCGCGATCAATAATCTTGCCTTCCTTCATGATGACATCCATGTTCTCAGGTGTGAGGTCGCGGATGTTGTTAGCAACGTCGCCCTTGACTACGAGGATATCAGCGGAGAGGCCTTCCTTGACAGCACCAAACTCGTTCTCTTTGCCCAGCATCTTTGCGCCGTTGTAGGTAGCAGCTGCAACAGTATCAAGGATGGAGATGCCAACCTTCTCGACAAAGTCATACATCTCGTCGATGGTGACATAGCCGTAAGGAGTGACAAAGCTGAAGGAGTCGGAGCCGATGGTAATGGTGATACCCATATCATAAGCCTTACGCAGGTTAGCGTAGGTGCGTGCAAGGCCCTTCTCGACAACAGTCTCACCTGGGAATGCGTCAAGCTCTGGAGTCCAGTCTGGTGGATAGGTTCCGTACCAAGTTGGCAGGAAGCCGATGGTTGGGGTGAAGTATGTTCCCTGCTCAGCCATAAGCTTCATGGTGCGCTCGTCAAGCTCAAAGCCGTGAATGAGCTGCTTGCAGCCAAAGCGGACGCAGTCATATGCAGCGTCAAAGTTGTTGTAGGAGTGAGCGTACAGAGGGATGCCTACCAGTGCGCACTCGTCAGCAATTGCCTTGATCTCCTCGGTGCAGAAGAGCTGCAGACGGTCGGAGTCCCAGCGCCAAATGCCGCCACCGGTTGCCCAGATCTTGATGCCGTCAGGCTCTTCACGAAGACGACGGCGGATTGCCTTACGAAGCTCCCATGGACCGTCTACCTGGTCGCCCCAAGGGTGTCCGTCCTTGGAAATCTGCAGTGGCAGGTGGTGAGAGTCACCGTGACCAGCAACGCGGCAAAGGCCAAGGCCGGTAGCAAAGATACGAGGACCCTGCATAATGCCCATGTTAACGAGGTCGCGGATAGCAATACCATTGCGGCCAATCTCAACGACAGTGGTAAGACCGTGGGTAAGAGCGTCATAAGCCTGCTTGACTGCGCATGCCTGCTTCTGAGCAACGGACTCGATAACCCAGTCGTTATCGTTGTCGGTCAGGTTGCCGGAGAAGTGCAGGTGTGTATCAACAAGACCAGGCATTACGGTATGACCGGATGCGTCACGTACCTCATATCCCTCTGGGACCTCTTTGCGAGGACCAGCATAGGTAATCTTGTCGTCATCGATAAGGACAAGGGAGTCCTCAACTGGAGCAGCGCCAGTACCGTCAACGAGCTTGCCGCCTACAAAAGCATACTTACTCATGTTTCCCATCCTTCCTTTGTTGTCCGCTCACTTCTTTTAAACGGACGAGGTTTACTTGCATAGTAAGCCCCGGTTAACTCCATTGGAATAAGTTAGCCTTGGTTGCCGGTAAGCGGAGCAAAAATACCCATGAACGGATGTTCAGATATCAATAATTTCATATAAACATCTAAAGTATTTGATTACTTCATATTTGCTATGACTACATTGCATAGTTGTGTCAAAACAGTTTTTGTCCGGTATCCGTGGTAAGGTTGAGAAAACAAATTAAGGAGGGGCAATGTCTCAGAATTCTTCATCGCAGTCCAGCTTTTTTGCACTTATCTCTCGCATGCGCTACATTGAGCGCTGGTCACTTATGCGCAATTCTCGATCAGAAAGCCTTGCTGAACACGCCCTTGACGTGGCCGTTATTTCTCACTGCCTCGCAACTATTGCAAATGTGCGCTATCACAGAAATCTTGACGCAGATCGCGCAGCCCTTATTGGCATATATCACGATGCCTCAGAGATTATTACCGGAGATATGCCTACACCTGTTAAATATGCTAATTCAGAGATCAGAGATGCCTACCATCAGGTAGAAGCACGTGCCGAGAAAACCATTCTCTCCACACTGCCAGAAGACCTGCAAGATGCCTATGCTCAGGTGCTTACTCACAGCGCTGAGGCTTCAGAGAGTGAAGCTTATCTTAGAAAGCTTATTAAAGCTGCAGATAAGATTGCAGCACTTATTAAGTGTATTGAGGAGGCTCAGTCTGGAAACTCAGAATTTATTACCGCTGAAGCCTCAACTCGTGGAGTTGTTGAAGATTTAGCAGATTCTCTTCCAGAAGTGCGCGATTTTATGACAGAATTCCTACCTTCGTACGGAGAAACACTTGATCAGCTTCTGTAAAGAAACGCTGATTTTGTCTGCTTGTTAAGGAGTTGCTTTGCACGCACTACATGCACGTTTGCCTAAAAACTTTGTTCTGGAAGAGCGTTTAGAGGCGTATTCCAGTGTTATTGAGCCTCATCCAGAGGCTTTGAGAGGTACGTGGGCTTCTGCGTGTGCGCCAATTACTGCTGAGGGGCATGTTCCCTTCTCTGAGGTCCGTGTAGACCTTGGCTGCGGCAAGGGATCTTTTACTGCTGCTCAAGCTAAGGCAAATCCTAACGTGCTTTTTGTAGCCATTGATACAGAACCTATCTGTATTTCATATGCTGCTAAAACAATGTATGAAGCAGGAATGCCTAATGCCATCGTAGTTCCTGGTACCGGCATGAAGATTGATGAGTACTTCTCGCCAGAAGAAGTCTCTGTTATTTACCTCAACTTCCCTGCACCATTTCCTCGAATCAGACAGGCAAAGTTGCGTCTCACTGATGCTGAGCGTCTTATGCAGTATAGAAATGTTTTGGCTAAAGAGGGTGTTGTTCGTCTTAAAACGGACAGTCAGCCACTTTTTGATTTTTCTCTTGAGCAAGTTGAAGTTGCTGGTTACAACTTTATTTGGAAAACGCGAGATGCTCAAGACGATTTTCCTCACGATGTTCCCAGTGAGTACGAACAAAAACTTGGCGCCCAGGGTGCTAAGGTTCATGCCTACCTGATTGCTCCGGGTCCTGTACCAGCAGATTTCACGCCCACAGAGCCTGTCAGTCTTGTTGACTACCTTCCAGAAGATTTAGAGTCACTAACCTACGTTCCTCATGGAATGGAAAGCACGGTCCGCAATCTTGCAAACCGTGCTCGTAGACTTCGTAAGAAGGCTCAGTAATTTGTAATTGGCTCTGTGTAGAAACAGCCGTTTGTGAAAACAGCCTTTGTAGGAGCGCTCCTTTGCGGGCACTCCTTTTTTAGGCAAGCAACCTTGGCCTCTTTTACCTGATTGACTTTATATTCAAAGCTCTAGTGGAATTAAGAACCGCAAGCACCATAACACCCGTGTCTCCAAAAATAGCCAACCACATAGGAGCCAGACCAAGGGCCGCAAGAATCAAAACGGCAACCTTAACGCTAATGGCAAACACAATATTTTGCTTAGCAATACCGAGAGTGCGACGAGCAATCTTTACTGCCTTTGAAAGCTTAGAGAGTTTGTCATCCATAAGAACTACGTCGGCGGCCTCAATAGCAGCATCAGACCCCAAACCGCCCATAGCAACGCCTACATCAGCGCGTGCAAGAACGGGTGCATCATTGATGCCATCGCCGACAAAGGCAAGAGACTTACCAGCTGCCTTCTGAGCGAGAAGACCTTCGACCGCAGATACCTTATCCTGTGGGAGAAGCTCAGAGCGGACCTCGGTGATGCCCATCTTAGCAGCAATGTCTTCTGCAACGTCGCGTTTATCGCCCGTGAGCATAACAACCTTAGATACACCAACGTTTGAGGGAAGCGATTGCTGCTGGAGCATCAGCTCGTTCGCGGTCAGAAATAACAATGTGGCCCATGTAGGTTCCATCAACAGCCACGTGAATAATGGTTCCGTGGTTCTCGCACGCTTTCCAAGAAGCTCCTACGCTCTCCATAAGTGCACAGTTACCAACGGCGACGTTCTTACCATTCACGTTAGCGCAGATGCCCTGACCAGCAATTTCTTTGATGTCCGTGATAACACAGCCATCGTCCTCGCTTGGATAAGCAGCACGAAGAGCTGCAGCAATGGGATGCGTGGAGTGCATCTCAACGTGAGAGGCTAGGTGCAGAAGGTCCTTCTCGCCAATGGTTTGCGGGTGAACAGCAAGGACCTCAAAAACACCCTCGGTCAGCGTACCGGTCTTATCAAAAGCAACGGTATCAAGGGTAGAAAGCATATCAATGTATGAAGAACCCTTGATCAGGATGCCCTCCTTTGAAGCAGCGCCAATGCCGCCAAAGAAGGTCAGTGGCACAGAAACTACCAGCGCGCAAGGACATGATGCAATAAGGAAGGTGAGCGCCCTTACAACCCAGGTAGAAGCGTTAGCTACAAAGTCTCCCGAAAGCAGTGGTGGCAAAAACGCCAGCGCAATGGCACTGTAAACAACTGCTGGAGTATACACGCGAGAAAAACGACGAATAAAGCTCTCGCTCTTGGACTTGTTTTGGTTTGAGCTCTCTACCAGCTTAATAATGCGGGAAGCAGTAGAGTCTTCATAGAGGTGAGTAACGCGGGCGCGTACCACACCGGAGAGATTTACACAGCCTGAGATAATATTGTCCCCCACCGTTGCATCGCGAGGAACACTCTCACCGGTAAGTGCAACCGTATCAAGGCTGGTAGAACCTTCGACAATCTCTGCGTCCACTGGAACGCGATCGCCAGACTTTACCACAATAATCTCTCCAAGCCCAACTTCTTCTGGAGAGAGATAGTAAGCAGCTGTCCGTCACGTTCAACCGTTGCGCTGTCAGGACGGATATCCATAAGCTTGGCAATAGACTTCTTGCTGTTATCGGAAGCAAGGTGTTCAAACACCTCTCCTACCTGGAAGAACAGCATGACAAAAACGGCTTCATCAAACATAGGAGAACCGTTAGGCACAAAGCCAATGAGCAAGGCACCAACAGTAGCAATGGTCATGAGCAAGTCTTCGTTAAAGCACTCGCCCTCAGTGATGCTCTCCCATGCTTCTAGAACAACATCGTATCCCGCAACAGCGTAAGGCAACAGGTAAAGCAACAGTGCCTGCCAGAGCTGCAGGTCAAATGCGTGTTCAACCGCGTAAGCAATACCTAGCAAAACAGCAGAACAGACAATGCGAGCAATTTTCACCTTTGTCTTTGAGCTCATAGCTCCTCCTTGGGTTGTTGTTATGCCTAGTCTACTCCTTAAATTGATATATGTACATATATTCATACAACAATCTTAAGGAACTTTTCACAAGAAACTCCGCGGGCGAGAAACCCGTGGAGTCCCAGATAGACATAGAGTTTTGGACGTACTCCTGGCTGCTGGCTTGACCAAAGTCCTAGCAAGGCGATCTTCTCGCCAATTGGTCTTCTCACCAATCGGAAAGCTAGTTGATCAGCGACGCGGGAGTTGGGATGAATCCCTCAAAAATGACAGGCGCACCTTCAAGCTCGGAGGCAATCATGTCCTCCTCGCTCCTAACGGTCCAGGTGATAAGGTGTGCGCCCATGGTATTGCAAGCCAGCTTAACAAAGGGGTTCTTGCGATCTTCAAACTTGTATGAAATGAAGTCTGGACGACCAACAGAATTACCAAAGAGAGCTGTAGCGCCCGCTCGTGTAGCAATGTTCATGTGCTTGGTCTGACGATCAACCAGGAAATTCTCCGAAAGCTGACCACGGAGCATCTCAGGACGGTTCTGACGCAGCCACTGCAAAACGCGAGGATCAAAGCTCTCGATGCATGAACGAACGGGGCGAAGATCAAGAGCCTGCATAATCTTTCTGTCAGCTGCTCAGCGTTATTGTTGCGCGTCTTAGCCTCAATAATCAAAGGTGCAGGTAGCTCACCGGAACCACTCCATGCATAGACCTCAAGGACTTCCTCAAACGTTGGAATCTGCTCGTCAGTAGCAAGAAGTCTCAAACCACGAAGCTCTTCAAGTGTGGACTCCTCAACAATCTTCTGTACGCCACAGAGGCGATCAAGTGCTGAATCGTGAACAACAACCAGCTTATTGTCTGCGGTCAGGTGAACATCAACCTCGGAGCCAAAGCCCTTCTCGACAGCTGCGCGGAAAGCAAGCAGGGAGTTCTCTGGAATGCCTGCCTCGTTGTTGTAGAGGCCGCGGTGAGCATAGCGATGGCGAGCAATCTCATGCCAACGCTCCAGGAGCAGGCGGTCATTTTGCTTGCGAGGAGCAATGGAATAAGCACCGTATGCAGCCAAACCAAGAGCAGCACCAGCCACAACGCCACCGGCAATTGCCGCATTTCTAAACGACTTACGCTTCTTGGTAGAAGCTAACAGAGCGTCAGAATCCTGTCCGTTTTGAGCGGCAATTCCCTCAACAACATCTGCAACTGCGATATCTGCGGCAGCATCCTGGTGCTCAGCGAGGGTCTCCCCCATCTCTTCAAGCGACTCTGCAGTGCTTGCAAGCTGCTTTGAAAGCTTGTTCTTTGGGCGAGAAAAACGATTCTCTAGATTAGCCTGAAGCTGTGCCTGAGCAGCCAAAACTGAAGTCTGAGCCGAACGAAGCGCAGACTGAGCACGAGCGACTGATGACTGAATAGCATCGCCGCTTGGCAGTGCTGGCCTAATATGAGCATTAAATCCAGCGGTAATCTGCTCTTTTGCGATATTGCCTGCTAAGTTAGCAGCCTTAGAAGCCGTTGTAGCAAGCAGCTTTCTTCCAGCCTCGGATTGAAGTGCTGCCTTTGCGGCATACTGAGTAATTGCTAAACCTGCAGCTCTAACTGCAGCTCTCTTAATAAAACGACCAATCATGTAAGCTCCCTTCAATCTAGCCTTATTCTATCAGTCCAGTTCTCGCTTTTTCGCTACGTATTGCGACTTTCTGTGCGTAATCAGTATCTTTGTCTGTTCAAAATCGAGTAGTATGTAGTCCACTAACTACTATCTCAGGAGCATCATGGCTGTTATAAAACAAGAACACGCTCTCTACCTGTATAAACTACTCAAAGCAACCATTGGCGTCTCTAAGCAGACTCCCCTCTCTACCGTTGAGAGTGTACTCATTGAAGACGACCTTGCACCGCAGGATTTTGGCTTTGACGACATCCGCGCCCTCATGGAGGCGTGCCCCGATTTCATTAAGATCACAGCCTTCAAAAAGGGTTACGTCTACGCAACGCTTTTGACTTTTGACATCTTTGAGGCTGCCCTTGTAGCTGGCGAGAAAAACGTCGAGTCGCAAAACAACGGCAAACCATGGAAACGCCGCCGTGGAGCAAAGTCCATTCGAGCTCTCAAGCCAAAGCACTTGATAGTTGAGGCGGAGCCTGAAGCGGAAGAACTTCCTACCCAGAAAGAGTCGACGGAGCCAGAGGAGGTGCCTGTCGTAGAGAGCTCGGAGGAACTGTCTGTTGCAGAAACAGCACTAGTCGCAGAGGAGTCTGCTGCTGAGGCGCCTGAAGAAGACATCCAGCAAGAATCTGCCGATGATGCCACTCCAGAACCCGCTGGAATCGATGATGTCGCTCCGGAATCTGACGAGACCAAAACACCAGCTCCAGAGCCTAAAGCTGACGAGCCTACAGTGCCCGAACCTGTAGTGCCCGAGCCTACAGTGCCTGAGCCTACCATCTCGCTTACCGTTACCTACAATCCCTACGACGGCTCCGATGAAGAGAAGACGCTTGAGGCCGCTCCTTCAGTATTGCAACAGGCACTGAATGCAACAAGTTCTGTCTCTAGCACTACAGTTTCTGAATCCCAGGCTTCTACGCAGGTAATCAATCAGAATGAGACTCATGCCCCCGCCCCAACATACCCTGCCAATTTTGAGGAAGACGTCCACGTTAACAACGAGCTTCTCGGCATTTTGTATCAGATGGCTCCCGTCGACGCCAACGTTCTCAAGCAGCTAGAAGAAGACTTCAAACTTGCCGAGTCTTCTCGCGCACTCATTTCCAAGGGCGGCACGTTCACGTTTAACACACGTTACAAGAAGCCGCAGACAGACGAGGTTATTACTGCTACTATTCGCAAATCTAAGCGCGGTGCTCTGCGTCCCTGGACGCTCTTGAAGCTCAGCGTTTCTGCAGATGAGCTGCAGGATCAGGCAGTTGATGTACTTCACGGACTGCCAAAGTCTGGCATTGCTTCATGGGAAAAGCTTCCTGCTGCAGCAAAGCAGCTACCTATCAACCCTGTTGACGTGGTTATGAACGAGGCCCCTGTCTCCGACTGGAACGCACTTTGCACCACCTATCTGAGCGACGCACCCTCATTACAGGCGGCACAGGCTTGCCTTTCTGCAGCGTACGTCTACAGAAAGAACGAGCAGCAGCTCATGCACACCGATGCTGACTTCTCGCTTCCCGTCCCAGCTGCCGCACCCCTGCTCTTTGATCCCGAGCGTGGATTTAATGACAACTCACCTCTGGCGCAAAACGCCCTGCGAGCTGCAAAGCGCGGATGGCGCATGGCCGTTGAGCTCTACAATCCATCCAAGCACTGCGTCTACCTTGCACTTCCCACCACCGATGGCGAGAAACCCCTTGCGCTGGTATTTGACACGTCAGCAGAAGGCCCTTATCACGTTGTTACAACACTGACTATTGAAGAAGCGTACCCACTCGCGCGCATCTTCTCTGATGGTCTACCTGCATGGATTATGCCGGAATAACCTCAGCTCACAGACAAGCTTCCTTCGCGAAACAGCTCGTACAACTGGTCACCAAAAAAGCCGCGTCGTGTGGACGCGGCTTTTCTTGTAGTTGGATTTCTCGACGACGGGTACACCAGGTTTCTCGTCAAGTACACCGGGTTTCTCGCCAGCAGGCAGATTACCGGACACCTAACTTAGTCGTGCCATGGTTCAACAGGCCATTCGTTGCCCGTGAGGCTCCAATTCTTCATGTCGTTGGCGTCGCCGTTAATGACAAACTCCCTGACAAAGATGTCTCGCTTGCCGTTTGAAATGGTCTCGATGTAATAGCGAGGACGAACATCTCCCTCGTGGACCTCATCAAGTGGCGTTGTGTAGTTAGAAAGTGTCTGCTGGTCAACACCCATGTCCTTCAGGGTTTGGGCCAAAATGTCATAGTGCCAGACAGGTGCGTCAGAAATCTGCATAGGCTGAGCCGCCTCTTCAGCAGTCTGACCTGCAGGCTTGTACATGATTACTGGAGCGGAAGGTGTCTGAATATCGCCGCCCGTCAAGTACCAATCACCATGGTCAGCGGTAATGATGAAAGACGTATTCTCATACACTCCCAAACGCTTGAGCTCAGCGATGTAGGCTTCAACAATTCTGTAAGCCGCGATGGTTTGCTCGTCAACGTTTGCTTACTTGGATCTTCAGTGCGCTCAACGTTGCGATCAAGCGTGTAAGGTGGATGCGAGCCAAACAGATGAATGAAACGGAATGAACCGTTCCGACCAGTATTGTCAATCGAGAGTCCGTAGTGCTGCAGCTCCTGATAATACTTGAGATCGTCCTCGGTGTATGGCTGTGAAGAGAGATCAACTTCGTCCATGTTGACTGACTTGCGCATGCGCATATTAAGATCCTCGGTATAATACCAGAATCGAGGCTTAAACACCCAAGGCATGTCCCTGCAGAACGCCGTCTTATAGAGAATGCGCAGTGCACCAAAAACATCCAGCTGATTATCAAGTCCCCTACCAACAGGTGGATGGTAGTTAACGGAATATTTCTGAGCTGTTCCTCTATAACGGTTGTAATTGAGCTGGTCGGTGTACAGGCCAGCCTCAAATCCAGCATTCTGGATATCCCTGAGATACTGATCACTCTGTGCCCAGTTATAAACAAACTCGTTGAAATTCTCGCCAGGCTGAGGACGTGTTCCAAAAAGCAGCGATGGTACACCATATCGAGTAGGAATCATAGAACCTACAGAGTTTCTATACCACGTAAATCCTGTTAAACCGGCAAATGTCTCTGGACGTTCATCGTAGAGTCTCTGAACAAAGGCGGTGTCGGTAGTATCAAGGACAAACACCACGACGTTCTTCTTGGAGGAAACGTTGTAGAGGCCCTCGCGCGTTGCGATAACCTGCTGGTTTTCGGCATGAGCATCTATCGACGCTGCGATTGAAGGACCCCAGAGACTTGCAACGCCCACTGTCTGGACAATGATAAGAGCGGTTGCGGTTACTAGAAGACCTGTTCTAAGCTGACGTGCTTTTAGGAGCGAGAAGGCCACTGCAGCTGCAATGATTGCCAGCCAGATGAGGCCAGAGACAATCATTTGGGTTGTGAAGTCTGACCAAATAACCTCGTGACCATCTGCAAGTGGCATACCACCGTTCAAGAATACTGCCTGAACGTATGACGCCACACCGACGGCGCCTACAAATGCAACGGCAACGTTAAACACACGCTTACGCAGGAGTGATAAAGCACTGTAAGAATGATCGTAAGGATAAGACCTGCAATAATAACGGGACCTGCAACATCGTTGAGGTTGAAAGAAAGGTCTCGCGCATTGCTTGCCACCAGCTCAAGTGGGGCTACGACCAAGATAGTAAAGACAGTAAAGAAAGAGACAAGAAATGCGACACCAATACGACCCTTAGGTTTGAGGGTTCCCTCTTTTTGTTCCTTGAGACGAACAGCTTCTGCTGCAAGGATTTCTTTCATCTGAACGTTTGCAGCTTCTGCACCTTTGGCGTCAACCTTGTGAACTTTGCCTTCGACAATCTTATTGGCGTTCTCATCAATCTTAAGCAGACGGAAGAGCACCTTACGAGAGCGCCTAAACGCAACGCCAAGGACCGCAGAGAGTGCAACTACAACTGCTGCCAGCGCCTGGATGGTGTAGGTCATGACAGATGGGTCAACGTAAGCCTGCGCTGTTGCAGGCAGAAGAGCCCACCATACAAATGTCAGTACTGCGACAAAAAACGCTCCATGAAGGAAGGACGCGCTGCTTTGAATAGCGGCGCTGCAAGAGTTTCTCATGGTAGAAGTTGTTGTTTTAGTCACGAGAAACACCGTCCTCATCAGTTGTCTTTGTGGCGTCTTTAGTGGAGCTGACGGCGTCGCTTTTCTCGGCGTCGTCTGCAGCGTCCGCAGCAGCGTTCTTCTTGGTAGTAGCGTCGTCTGCAACCTCAAAAGCCTCCTCCTGGTGCGCCAAAACGCGCTCAAGGATGAACTTACCTGCGGCTTCTCCACCATGACCGAGATTGAAAATCATGTTATTGCGAATCTCTTCAATCTTGTGCGACCAGCTATCGGTCTCTTCCAACATCTGCGCAACCGCGTCGCCCAAGCCCGAGAGGTCTTTAGATCAAAGCTGCGGCCAATCTCATTCCTGAGCGTAATGTCACATGGATCCGAATGAATCTTGCTCCAGTCGGGGTTATTCTCCTTCATCGCGGTATCAATGAAGACCGACGGCTTGAGCGTGGTAAATGAGAACTCCTCAGCAACACTCGACCAGTCAGTAAACAGCAGATCAGCCGAGAGAACCGAAGTGTTGGAGCTGAAGTCAGTCTCAAAGGAGAGCTCCTCTGGGTCCGCGTCAGCGTAGCGAGCAAGAATCTCCTCCATGCGGGCAGGATAGCGCTTCAAATACTCTGGGTGTGGGCGGACCACAATGCGCCAGCCGCGGCCCATGAGCTGCTCAAGCAGGCCGTCAAGGCAGCTGTCCATCAAGTTGTCATACTGCCACGAAGGACCAATCAGCAACAGGGGTTTCTCGCCAGGTTTGCGCTGGCCCAGATTCTGCTTCTGGTAGTTTTTGATTGACCTATCGAGAAGATCGTAGCCAATAGCAGGCTTTCTCTTGGATGGCGTACCGTAGTACTTCTCGACCAGCTCAAGATCGTGCTGCTGGTGAGGGCCAACGCAGAGGACGTCGTCGTAGTAGGTGTACTCGTTGCGCGTTGAGGTGACCGTCATGGAGGTCATATGGTGGCACATATACATGTATTCAGCGTCTTTGCGCACGTAGGAGCGCTTCATGTAGGAGCTCTCCAGGTCGCCGAGGGAAGTTACCACAACATCAGCGTCGAGCTTCATGAAAAGCGTGATAAGGCGACGCTGACCCAAGTAATACGGAATCAGGCGAGGCTGCTGTTTTGCCAGTTCAAAGACCTGGTCGTTAGGGTCAGAGGTGACATAGTGGATACGAATGTCAGAGTTTGCCAGCAGCCACTCGATGGCACCCTGGAAGTATTTGTAGAAGCCGCTGGACTCGGAGTAGAAAACCAGGTGCTTGCCGATGGTGTCAAAGAAGCGCTTGTAGTCCTCCTTTTCTCGAGCAGCATGAGGATCGCGCTGGAACCATTTGTGTGTGGACTTGGTTGCTGCATCCATTGCCTCAAACTCGTCACGAGCAGCGTTAAGATCGTCGTAATCAACCTGTTTACGAGGGTCGATAATGATATTGCAGACAATTTGAACCAGAATTGAGAGAAGGTTTGAGCAAACCCAATAGAACGCCATGCCGCAGACAACATAGACCGCAAGCACAAGTGACATTGCAATAGAAAGGCCATTAGTGGTGTTCTTCTCTGCACGAGACTGCTCACGCTGAAGTGGATTCAACTTGTTGGAAGCAAGGCCAAGAGCAACCGAGGACAGAGCTGCCGCGAGAGGCATAATCCAGGTGATGCCGCCGTCAATAATTGGGTCATGCCCAAAAACTCTGTACCCGGAGCGCCGGAATCAGTGATGCCATGAATGACGTCTACCAGACCAAACAGGATGACTACCTGGATAGCCAGAGGAATAAGGCTCAGCAGCGGGTGATAACCTGCCTTTTTGTTGAGCTCGTTGGAGCGCTCCTCGATGGTTTCTCTGTCGCCGAAGTAGCGTGTCTTCAAGCGGAAGGTCTCGGGCATAAGACGCACCATAACAATGGAATTTTGCTGTGTCCAAAGCGCCAGAGGCATCAGGATGATTTTAGTTGCAAGGGTGAAAAGGAAGATTGCCGCCCACCAACTGCCGGTCAAGTCGTATGCGGGCTGAACGATAAGTGAAAAAACGTGCGCGAGCTGCTCCATATACAAACCTTCTACGAGAAAACTTCTACGAGAAAACTCTACAGAAGCCAATAAAACCTAAGACCTGAAAAACCAATGGAATCCATGGCAGGCTAAAAGAAAGCTACGGCATCTAAATGAAGTCTGCAGTATCTAAAGTTAACCTGAAGTATCCATTTGTGCATAACTGATTTATGGTATCAAAAAACGCTATTTATCGGCAGTTTAAAGCAAATAAACAAAATGGAATATCTTTGATTTACATGGATAAAATTTATACATAAATTGTTCTTTTTCAAATCATTCTCTTAAAGTTACGTAGGCAATTGTCTTTCTCGTTAATCAAAATTTAACCCCTGAAATGGCATTTTATTTGATTTTGGGGTTGCAATCGCAGTTCTGCTGGCTAAAATACTCTCCATGTTATTTTTAATATTCGGCGCATTAGAGCGCTTTTGAAATGAGGAGATTCTATGCAGGCAAATCTGCAGGAGCTAAAAGAGACCTATTCGCGGCAGACGTATAGTGTGTTTTCGATCAACCGCCAGCAGAAGATTGCTGACTCCCAAGTTACTTTTTCGCTTGCTCATTCTGTTTTCATTATTCCTGTGTTTGGATCAGCTGAGATTACTATTGGCGGCAAAGAATTTATCTGTGAAGGAACCACAGTTGTGCACGCTCCTGCAGGTCAGACCGTAACGTATCGCACGCTCTATGGACGCTCATTTGACCATGTAAATATCTACTATGATGGCGTTCAAGGAGATACCAGCAGCCCAATCTTCAATGCATACGCATTTGATCCTCAGGGATTCGATCGTATTCTTGATAAGACACTTGACCTGGAAAAACTTAACACTACCCCATCGCTGGACAACCGTGTCGCGCAAATTGTCAACGGTACCGAGCTCATCAAATCAATGTTCCTGCTCACCAACAGCCAAAGTCCAGGAGAGCATGGCCGAGGCTCGCACGTACATTGAGCTCCACTTTGCAGATCCAATTACCATTCCCGGTCTAGCTAAACGCTGTGGAATGAGCACTCAGCGTTTCTCTAACAATTTTGTTCAAACATTTGGCGTTCGCCCAATGACATTCATTATTGCGAAGCGTCTTGACCATGCTCAGCAGCTGCTTCAATCTGGTCTTTCTGTGCGCGAGACCTCCGAGGCTGTTGGTTACAATGATCCGTTCTACTTCAGCAGGCTCTATAAGAAGCACATGGGCGTTACACCTCAGGACGTTCATGACAGCTATGAGGGAAATGTCCTGATTAAGTAGGCGGTGTTACGAAATAGCTAAGCACAGTCTTTTTAGTACCAAAGTTAAGGGTCAGAACGTTCTGTTCTGACCCTTTTTGCATAATCAGGTTGTTATATTCATTTCTGTGAATACGTAATTTTTGAGCTTTAAATTATGTGCCTAAAAAGGTAAAAAACCCGTTTAGTTGGGGATGAAAATTGAAAATTAGCCGATTTATCCCCAGCTAAGACGATTTTTTACCGCACTAAAAACTTTTATCTGGGCAAACGTTGTATGCAGAAAAATGAAAACCCCAACTAAACGGATTTTTTACCACTTGGAGACTTATTCGAGCGTTTTCCGAAGAATCTGAGGCATCCGCTGCCTACTTATCAGTCGTTTATCAACCTTCTTTGAGCGTCTCTACAAGAAACCAACGGCACGCGAGCCACAAAAAAATCCCAGCACCCGAAGGTGCTGGGATTTTGCACTTGAAACTTTAAGGGCAATTAAGCAGCCTCAACAACTTCCTCGGAAGCGTTGTCTTTCTTAGCAAAGTGCTCAGCAACGTAACCAGTAATCAAAGGAGTCAGGATTGCAGTAACGATAACTGCAGCTGCTACCTGTGCGTTTGCTGTTGCAAGAGCAGCTCCGCCATACAGCGCTGGGTTAGCCTCTGCCATAGCAGCAGGTGTAAGTGCATTTGCACCTGCGCAGGAAGAAATAGCAACACCAGCAATACCAGTTCCGCCAGTTGCACGATCAACAAAGTAGTTGATAAAGCCACCGCAAACGGAGCAGATAACGCCAAGCAGAATACCTGCAGGACCAGCCATGATGAGAGAATCAAACTTCATGGTTGTGCCCATAGCAAAGAAGGTCATGACAATAATTGCTGGCAGAGCGCTTGTGAGCATCTTCTTCATGGATGGGAAGCAGTTGCCAAGCAGAATACCCAGGATAATTGGGAGAACTGCACCAAGCAAAGACCAGTTAATTGGAGACTGACCAGTTGCGCCAAGAGCAAGCATGGTAACTGGAGGGCCAACTACCAGCGTAGTAATTGCAACTGCACCCTGCTCATACTCGTTACCATAATCAGCCATCAGTCCTGCATACATGGAGTTGTTTGCACCAGAGCAAGCCGCAAGGATGACCATGGAAGAAAGGCCAAGCAGGTTATCGTTCAGGAAGAACAGAACAGCAAGACCAAGAGCAACGCAGAACACAACCTTAGAGATGATGATGATTGCGCCGCGAAGTGCAGCCTTTGGTGCACTCTTGAACGAAATAGTTGCGCCAACGCACAACATGAAAGCGCCGACCAGAGCAGCAGTACCCTTAACGGTCATAGCTGCAGAAAAGCTACCAAGCGTTGGGAATACCTCTGGGAAAAATGTATTCATGAAAACGCCAAGAAGCAGTGGTACCAGGATGTTTGCGCCTGGAATGCGGCCCAGTGCCTTAAATGGGTGCTGAATAGAAATTGATTCTTTTGTAGCCATCAACAATCACCTAGTCCATAACAATGCCGCCGTCGCAGTCGCCAACCTCACCGTTGACGAAGCTAGCAGCGTCGGAAGCAAAGAACAGTACCATCTGTGCAGGCTCAGATGCCTGTGCAGGACGGCCGAGAGGAATAATGCCTACGACCTTCTTGTACTTCTCCTCATCGTTAGAGAGTGCAGTGGTCATATCTGTAATGGTAAAAGATGGGCAAACAGCGTTACAAGAAATGCCGTACTTGCCGCCCTCTTTGGCGATAGCCTTGGTAAAGCCGTTCATGCCAGCCTTGGAAGATGCGTAAGCAACGGTACCAAGGAGGCCGCCGCCAATCTTACCTGCAACGGAAGAAACGTTAACAATACGAGCGCCGCCACGGTCAATAAAGTGCTGCCAGAGAGCGTGAGTTACGTTGTAGGTACCAGTGAGGTTGGTGTTGATGGTGTTGTTCCACTCTTTGTCGTCAACCTCGGTAAAAGGAACGGAGCTGATGCGACCAGCGCAGTTGATAAGAACGTTGACGTCGCCGCACTCCTCAAGAATCTGAGCAACGGTCTTCTTGACACCCTCTGCGTCTGCAATGTCCATTGTGTAGAAGAAGTTACCCTCGCCAAGCTCCTCGACAAACTTGCGACCAGTGTCCTCGTGACGAGAGCAAACGATTACATGTCCACCTCCAGCAACAATACCCTTGGAGATCTCAGCGCCAATACCAGCGCTTCCGCCTGTAACCAGAACCAACTTACCTGTAAAATCGAATGCCATGCTCTCTCCTTTTTTTACGAGCACAAACCATTAGGAAACACAAATAAATTCTAGCCATATTCACATAATTTTCTATACAAAAAAATATTTTTTTGTTTAACCACAAATCCTATGGTCAAATGCGTTAAAAGAAAAATAATTTGCTTAAAATGTGACATAAATGACACATTAAATTTCATGTTCAATCTTTTTGGACATTTGTCTGCAAATCTAAAAGTCTTTTTCTTTCCTCATAAAATCTCAAAAAGTTAGACATAGCTAACTTTTTAGGAATACAATATGGCGAGAAACCCGTTGAGCTCGTAGCTCCAAACTCCTAACTCTTGGCCTCACGCTATCAGTTTCTTGCTTTCAGTCCCGTAGCTACCTGCTCTCATCTCTTTGAAGGAAGTCACTATGAAACATTGCTGCACGCATAACCCGGCAGTCGCAAACCCACATCCGCACGCCACCCGCAACCCTCTCCTAACCCGCAGGTCAGCGCTGGCCTTGCTCGGCGCAGGTTCCGCAGCAGCCATCGCTTCTCTCGCCGCATGTGGCCCACGCGATTCCGCGGCAAATTCAAGCTCCGCACAAAACCCAAATTCATCGGCTCCCCTTGTCTTGACCACTTTCACCGTCATTCAAGACATGGCTTCTCGCGTTGCGGGCGAGTTTTGCCAGATAGAATCCATCACCAAAGCCGGTGCCGAAATCCACGACTACGAACCCACGCCCGACGACCTTAAACGCGCGCAAAAAGCCCAGCTTATCCTCAACAATGGTTTGGGGCTTGAGCGCTGGTTTGAGCGCTTTGTTGCCGACTCGTCAGCACAGCGCGCTGACCTCAGCGAAGGCATCACCGTCATCCCCATCGCCGAGGGTGACTACCAGGGTCAGGCCAATCCGCATGCGTGGATGTCGCCCACAAACGGCAAGATCTATGTCGAGAATATCGTTCGCGCGCTCAGCAACCTTGTCCCTGACCACGCCAAAGACTTCGAGGCCAACGGTGACGCATACAAAAAGGAGCTCGACAACATCTCCTCTCATCTGATCGAGGAGCTCAGCGCCCTGCCGGAGAGCCAGCGCACGCTTGTGACCTGCGAGGGAGCGTTCTCGTACCTGTGCCGCGACACCAACATGAAGGAGCTCTACCTCTGGCCCGTCAACGCTGCTGACGAAGGTACTCCACAGCAGATCGCCAAGGTTGTCGAAGCCGTAAAGGCGCAGCAAATTCCTGCGGTGTTCTGTGAGTCAACGGTCAGTCCTAAGGCAATGCAGCAGGTAGCCGACGAGACGGGTGCTGTCCTCAAGACTGACGAGAAGAACATCTTGTACGTAGACTCCCTCTCGGAAGCTGACGGTCCCGTGCCCACCTATCTTGACCTGCTGCAACACGACGCAGACGCAATCGTATCTGGTCTCATAGGAAGGTAATTGTTCGATGAATCTTTGTGTTTCGCAACTTTGCGCCTGGTACGAGAAAAAAGACCGCGAGAAACCCGTCATTTATGACGTGAATTTCTCGCTCTCAACAGGAGATCTTTGCGCACTTGTAGGCGTCAATGGCGCCGGAAAATCTACGCTCTTCAAAGCACTGATGGACACCATCGCATGGGAGGGTTCACTTACTTGGGGTCAGCAACCTCTTTCACAGGCGCGCAAGCAGGGCAAAGTAGCCTACGTTCCTCAAACGGAGGCAATTGACGCGACGTTTCCGCTGCTCGTAAAAGACGTTGTTATGCAGGGAAGATATGTTCATCAGGGCTGGATGCGCATACCTTCCACTCAGGATAAAGAGCTGGTTGCCCAGGCACTTGAACGCGTTAACCTGGTCGACCTTGCAGATCGTCCACTTGCTCAACTCTCGGGCGGACAAAGAAAGCGTGTTTTTGTGGCACGCGGAATAGCGCAAGCTGCTGAGCTGGTATTTCTCGACGAACCGTTTGCGGGAGTAGACGCTCGCTCTGAGGCTATCATCACCGAACAGCTCAATAATCTCAGTAAAGAAGGCAAAACATTGCTCGTTTCAATTCACGACATCAATTTGGCTCAGCAAAAATTCCCGCTTTGCCTGGTCATCAATAAAACCATAACCGCGCAGGGTCCATCGAAAGAAATTCTTTCTGGAGACGCCCTCCTGCAGAACCTTGGTATTTCCGAAGATGCCCACATTGAGGAGGTGCTCCATGCCTGAGGTAGACATTCTCCAATACGCATTCATGCAGCGAGCCCTCATCACCGGAATTGCAACCGCCATAGTCTGCGGGCTTTTGAGCTGCTGGATCACACACATGGGATGGTCGCTTATGGGTGACGCCATCTCGCATTCTATTCTCCCGGGCGTGGTCATTGCTCACCTGCTGGGGCTTCCCTATCTGGTGGGAGCACTTGTGTTTGCTCTCATTACCGTGGTGTTGGTCGGGCAAGTCAAAAAGAGCCAAATTGTGCGCCCCGATACTGCTATTGGTATTGTATTTACAACGTTTTTTGCGTTAGGAACAGTTCTCATATCCAAGGTTCCAAGTCAGATTAACCTCTCACACATACTCTTCGGAAACCTTTTGGGGGTCACTACTCCCGACATGCTGCAAGTTCTTTGTATTGGCCTGCCTATTGCAATCCTGCTCATCCTTAAAAACAAGGACCTGACCTTGCTTTCATTTGATCCCACGCAGGTTCAAGCAATCGGTCTTTCTACTAAAACGCTCACTTCATTCTTGCTTGTTGCCTTAGCCCTCGCAATTGTCATATCGCTCCAAGCAGTTGGCGTCATTTTGTCAGTCTCGCTGCTTATTGTTCCGGGTGCCTGCGCAAGGCTTCTTACCAATCAGATGCGGCATATGCTCTGGATTTCTCCGCTTATTGCCACGGTCAGCGTTTTGATTGGAATAACAGGTAGTTATTACTTAGACGCCTCTTCTGGAGGAATGATTGGACTCACCCTCGGCGTGGTTTTTTTGTATCATTTTTATACTAAAGAGTTTACCAAAGCTTACTTTTGGACATATACTAAACAAGAACTAAGAAAGGAGGACCAATGCATACACACAACACCTCAGAAGCCCAGCTCGCTCACACAACTCGTGCGCAAAAGCTCTTGCACAGGCAAGCCTCAGCGGCTCTCAGAACATCCATTGGTCTTATGGTCGGAGCTCTTCTTATCGCAATGGTTCATTAAGGCTTCAACTTAAATAATCACCCAGATTTGGCGAGAAACCCCTTCTATTCAAAGGGTTTCTCGCTAAATTTTTATATAAGTGTTTGAACGAGAATACCTACGGATACTGACGCAAGGTTGGCCAAGATTGAAAGAGTCCATGGGGTGTTGCTTACTCTTTTTACCTTGTAAATAAGACCTTCAACAGCAATAACAACCAGCTCAACAGTTATGACGCACGCCCAGTACTGAACGTCGTTAGCAACCACATCAACAAGAGCGCTTGTGATAAAAACGGCAATTGGATTAGTAAGCACTTGAGCAGCAACAACAATCAACAGTGCTTGATTGTCTGTAACGCCCAGCGATTTTGCGACAATAAGCTCAACAGTAATAGTCAGAATCAGACAAAACGCAAATATCGGAATAATGGTTATCAAATACGGCAATAAAAATATTTGGTCGTCCATGCCATTAGCCTTCTGCTTGTTTGTCTTCAGCCACAAGATAGTCTTCAGCTGCACACTCATCTTCAACCGCAAGCTCATCAACCTGATCAGATAGCTCTGCGATTAGAACATCTTCCTCTACAGCCTCAACAACTTGTGCTGCCTGGAACATACGCTCATGACCAAATGGGCCCGTAGCCACGGAATCTTTGACTAACGTAAGACCTACGCCCAACGCAAATGCCGAGACCAAACTGATACCAGAGAGCATTACAGGATGTTCAATACGGAATCCTACGAGCGCAGGTAAAGCGCCTATCGCCAAAGAGAAACTGGCCAAGCCAAATGCGGTTCCCTTTGCTTCGTGCAAAATATTAGCCAAAGAAGCCAGCGTGATCGCCATTGTAAAGTTAAAGAAAAACACAGCTAGGAGGCCCATAAGAGGCATCTCCCATGAAGGTACAAATAAAGTAGCTGCGGCAATGAGCGAGAAAATAGCTGTAGTTCTAAAACCAATACGGTCGGCAATCATTCCGCCAAGAGCTTTACCTGCAAATACACCAAGAATGCTGAGGCCTAGCAGGAGCATTTCGCTCTTCCAAGGAAATGCCATAACCATGCCGGCATAGCTTCTCAGCGCCACCACAAGGCTCAGCAGTGCAATCGTAAGCAATGTATTGAATGAAAGCTTCGAAATATCAAACGAAACGTTATGCACGTTCCAGTACTTCTTGTTAACCTTTTGTACTACAAGCGTGATAAGCGCGCATAAGAACAACAGCACAAGCAGGGAAAACGCAATCTGAAGTCTTCCCATTTGAGCACTTTGTGTACCTAAAAAGACTCCAATTGCACCAGTTGCAATAAAGATTCCCGAAGGTCCTGCATGTTTTTGCGAGATATTAAGGACGCTCAGTCCACCTGCACTATGAAAGAGCGCGTTTCCAATCGCAAGCAAAAGAATCGCAAGCCACTCGAGAAGGGCTATAGGGACCAGAGAAAGAATAACTCCAGCGCCCACTAAAGCATACGAAAGTAAGACGGCATAGGAGTTCTTATCCAGCTGATCCAGTGCAATGCCTATAGGAAGCTGCAGGGTAAAGGCAACTATGTCATACAGTAAAATACTTAGCGCAACAACTTCTATCGAACCTTGGCCAGACTCTCCCAACACTCGGCTTACCGCGCAGAGCATGGTGGATACGCATGCAAAGTCAACTACAAAGTGACAAAGTGCATACGCAAAGGTAGTGACTTCTTTTTTGGGAAGAATCTGCTGTGTTGTAGGCAAATTATTACCTGTTACGCCTTTTAATCATGATAAATCCGACTACAGCCACAAGAACAACGACTGCAATCAAACTTGCATGAGAAGTAGCTAGACCAACTCTTGGCGTATTACCAACTCTTGGCGCATCAATAACATCAGCTTTTACCATAACAGAAATCACGGTTGCCATTACAAAAGTGCTGATAGCAAGCACAATTTTATGGGCTGATCCTAAACTAGCACGTAGATGACGATACAGTGACATAGTACCTCCTTCATCAACTTTTTAATAGTTTACCAGTACACACGCCGCGTTCCAAATGTACTCCCGTAAACGGCATAAAAAAGCGCCTGACGAATGTGAACTGCCTCCCATTTCTTTGACATAAGAAATGGGAGGCAGTTCATGAGTGGGTGATTATGATTCTGCAGCGTGTTAGCGTCGGCTTTTAGGCCTGGCGCACAAAATAGCGCAGCTTTGGTAGCTTCTGCCGAAGAATCGACATGTTCTTAATCAAGATAGTCAGGCAGCTAGGCGGTCACACTACCTGATATGCATATCTATGCATAAACTTCATGTAATATGCTGAATAATGAATAGGAATATATAAGAAATTTAACTATAGGCAAATTCCGCTTCTAAGGAACACACCTATGTCAGATAATCTGCACAATTGCGGCCATATTACACATCAAATGAAGATAATCTGCACGTTTGAGGTATTTTCAGCGTCATGTATACATCTTTTTGACAGATTATCTGACTTAAGTGTGTTTTGAACTGACTCCAATTTCTCGTGTCCAAGAAATAGGAGGCAGTTCACGAATGTCAGGCGCTGTGCAGTTAATTGAGGTTTTTCGCAACACGCTAGGTTTAACGTTGCAGTTATCCCGGCTTTTAACCTTGTTCGGATTAGTTTTCAGCCTTATTGATCTTCTCGCCAAGCTTCTTGTCAATGACGACGTAGAGGTAACCCAAGGCAACAAAGACAACAATCAAAATCACAATAGTCAGAGCAACCGTTGGAACTCCCAGCTTGTCAAAATCCATAAAACCATAAGGCCAGCGAGACTTCTCTTTAATCTGCACGCCAAAGCCCAGAACCAAGACAATGATGTACGCAAAATACGTGAGCGGATACAAAGGCCAGATCAGAGGCTCTTTAAAGCTCATGGTTGGCTTCTCATCAAAGAGCAGCCAGTCCAAAACGGCGCAGATTGGGGTCACATCGTGCAGGATAAAATTGTTGAACTTAAAGACGCCATTTACAAAGACCTCGCCGTGGTCAAGCAGGAAGTAAGCTACCAGGCCAGTTACCGTAATGCCCAGCATAAGCATGTGCTTAACCGTTGGCATCCATGGCTTCTGAGCGGTCTCGGGATGCTTATAAGCCTGGAACAGCGCGCCCCAGAAATAGGCAACAAGCAGCACGTTAGAGATGTTAGTGAAGTAGTACAAGAAAGAAACGCGGAAGTTCATTCGGAAGACGCCCGCCGAATCACACAGCACAAAGGTGCCAATCACAGCAATAAACAGCTTAAAAATAAATGACGCTTTCTTTGATTTAATCAACGCAGTACCTCCTTCTGTAAAGCGAGAGGTCACTGTAAACCTACCGCACCGCGTCAAAAATACGTAATTCTCAGAGTTAACAGTTATGTTTCAAATGAAAAAGATTCAAAAAAAATGCGGTCTTCTCGCTTTTGTGGCGAGAAGACCGTGGAGTTGTGAGAAGAATCTGGAGTTGCTGTCTTAATCAGCGCGAGCCTAAGACATCCGCAGCAGCGAACCTTTGTCATCTACCAGCGCTTAATTACTGCAACGCATGCTTGATGACAAGAATTGGGTGGTGCAGTAAAAGTCGTGGACCCGAAGATTTCATGACCTCTTTGACTCGAGCTCGCATCTCTTTGTTGTAGCAATGCGATATGCATTTTGAGCAAAAACGTCTTTGTCTCAATATGAGGACAGCGATCTACACGCGTATGTGCGTATTTCTCTAGCTCAGCGCACTCTTCGCACAGAGGCTCATGAGCTTTTGGTGTGGTGGTGCTTCTCGCAATAGAAGCGAATCATAAGCGAGAAGAGATCCTTTTTCTTTTTGGCGCTTTCGTTCAATTTCTTCAGGCGTCATTAGCTCACACGTCCCCCATCAACGGTGTAAACAACATCTGCAATTCCCATGGTAGAAGCCCTGTGAGAGACAAGAACCACAGATTTATGCTCAGTCTCTTTATCAAGTGAGCGCAAGATAATAGCCTCGTTTAGGCTGTCTAGGTTACTGGTTGGCTCGTCAAGCAACATGAGTGGCGCGTCATGTAAGAATGCGCGAGCAAGGCCAATGCGCTGGCGCTCTCCGCCAGAAAGTGAGTCGCCAAGCTCTGCAACAGGCGTATCGTACCCCTGGGGCAGCGTGGAAATGTACTCGTGAATTGAAGCCTTCTTGCACGCCTCAACAATCTCTTCATCCGTTGCATCAAGCTTTGCAATGCGCAGGTTGTTCTTAATGGAATCGTGATACAGATGCGTATCCTGCGTCATGTAACTCTCAAGATCACGCAGGTTAGAGGTATTAATCTGCTCCAAAGGGGTTCCAGAAATTTCAATGGCACCAGGTGTTGCTGGCCAGAAACGCATCAAAAGTTTAAGCAGCGTAGACTTGCCTGAGCCGCTCTTTCCCACAATTCCCACGATCTTATCGGTAGGAATATCCACGGAAATGTTGTCTAGAATCTGCTCGTTATCATACGCAAATGAAAGCTTAGAAACGCGCACACCTTCATAGGAGATGTCTTTTTGGTCCACTACGTCTTCAACCAGGGGTTTCTCGTCCAGAATATCCAAAACGCGATTACCCGCCGCAAACGTGCTGGTCAGCGTTGTACCAAGTGCCGCCAAAGCAACCACAGGGCCAAACGAGCTCATCAATGCAATAGTGACAATAAAGGCTTCGTTCATAAGAATCTGCTGGTTATTGGCCAGATAGAACGAACTAAAGAACATAACAAGGACGGAGAGCAAAATAACCGTTGACGTGACGGCATCGTTGACACCAAATGCCTTCTTAACTGCCTGTTGTCTGTCACTTAACTGATCAGCTAGTTGACTTGTTTCCTCAATCATCTGTGCACCGGTGTTGTATTGCAGAATCTCGTCAAGACCACGCAGGTTATCAAGGGTAACCGTCGAGAGGTTACCAGCAAGATCTCTTGCCTCAGCAGAGTCTTGCTCGGAGCGCTTAGACATAGCAAGCGGAATTGCCACGCCAACTACCAGATAAGAAACAAGTGCAATAACACCTAAAATCCAGTTGGAGCTACCAGCAATAAACCACACCATAACAATGCAGAACACAACCGCAATGCAAATAGGCGAGATAGTATGCGCGTAGAAAACCTCAAGCAGCTCAATGTCAGAGGTAATAACGCTCATCAGGTTGCCTTTATTCTTGACCTCAAGCTTTGCAGGAGCAAGCTTTCTGAGCGCCGTGAACACACGGTCTCTAATAAGCGCAAGCAGTTTAAACGCAATAAAGTGGTTGCATTCCTGCTCGGCATAGCGCAACAGACCGCGGATCAGGGCAAACAAAAGCATGCCGCCAAAAGAGCAACACCATAGGAGAAGATGAAGCAAAGCCCATAGCGCTGAGCAGCGCATATGCTCCAAAAATGCTGATGAACGTGGCGGCAAGGTTACCCAAAACACCCATCAAAATTGCAAGTATCATAAAGCCAGCCAGCGGACGAACCAGCCCCACCAGTCTCAGCATAATAGTGAGCGCACTACGGCGAGAAGTACGTGCAGTTGTGGCGCTGTTCTTAACTTCTGTTTTCATTACGCCTCAGCTCCTTTCACATAATTCTCAAGCTCGGTCTGGGCCTGCGTCATTCGCTTATACTCGTCATTTGTTGCAAGCAACTTTTGATGAGTGCCACTTCCAACAACGCGGCCATGTTGCATCACAACAATCTGATCAGCATTTTTAACGTTTACTAAGCGGTGAGAAATTACCAGCACCATCTTTGTCTGAGCAAGCTGGTGAACCTGCTGCATAATAACGTCTTCACTCTCAACATCAATATTTGAAGTAGCTTCATCAAAAATGTACATCTGGCTATTGTGAAGCAAGGCTCTGGCCAGTGCTAATCTCTGACGCTGACCACCAGACAAGTTGGAGCCCTTCTCGGCAACTGGCGCGTCAAGTCCACCCAAAGACTTTACGAACTCAGCAAGATTGACCTGTTCAAGGGCATGCCAGAGCTGTTCTTCAGTTGCCTCTGGGATTACCCATGGCAAGGTTAGAGCGAACGCTTCCCATAAAGAGATGTGCTTGATGGCCAATATACGTAACGTTTTGAAGCAAATTCTGGTCAGAAATGTCTGACAAACTGGTATTTCCAAACAGAACATCTCCAGAATACGAGCGGAGTTTTCCGGTCAGAAGTGCTGCAATTGTTGATTTTCCGCAGCCTGACTCTCCTACCAGGGCATTCAAAGAGTTAGCGCGCATTCCAAAAGAAACATTCACCAAGATGGGCTTCTCGCCGTCGTAGGAGAAAGAAACGTTGCGCAGCGTCAAATCACTGGACTCAGGAACTGTCTTGGTACCCTGCTCTCGAACAGGCATATCAAGCAGGTCAAAGATCTTGTCCGACGCTGCCATACCGTTCATGGCAATGTGGAAATAACTGCCCAAAAAGACGCATGGGCAAGAAGAACTCAGCTGAAATCAAAATGACAAAAGACGCCTTCCCACATAAAGAGGAGGTGGTCATTTACCTGCTGAATTGCAAGAATTGTACCGAGCGCGCTTCCACCAAATGCAACCACGTCCATCACGGTGATGGAGTTGAGCTGCATGGTTAGAACCTTCATGGTAATACGCCTAAATGCTCAGCTTCATCGTTCATCTGCTTGTGTTTAAAATCCTCAGCCTTGTAAATCTTTGCTGTGGTAAGACCCTGCAGGTTCTCCAAAAACGTATCGCCAAGCTGCGTATACTGGCCCCAATACTTGGACAAAAGTTTCTTTGCAAACTTCTGGATAAGAACGATGGTCATGGGAATAAGCGGAACAAATACCAGCAAAACAATACCAACTACAGGACTAATAAAAAGCAACGTCAGGAATAGTGTGAGCGGAGCCAAAGCTGCATAGAAGAACTGTGGTAGATACTGCGCAAAATACGTTTCTAGCTGGTCAACGCCTTCAACTGCCAGCTGAACAATCTCACTGGTCGCATATGAATTTTTATACGAGGGACCAAACTCTAAAAGCTTCTGATAGATTTTCTCGCGAAGGGTCTTTTTAACCCTTTCTGCTGCGTAAAAGCTTGTCTTGTGCTGAGCAAGTTTGCAGAAATACCTGATCACAATAGCAATAAGGCAGAGTGCAATAAACACCAACTGCTCGTCGAGGACAAAATAATCCATGAACAAAGCTTCTATCATTCTTGCCAGAGAGTACATAAATACAATATTGGCAAGCAGCGCAATCCACTGGTAAAGCACGGTCAAGCCAATGTATTTTTTGACTCTCCTCAATGAGGGCAATGAGGCGTTTGTTGATCATCATATACAGACTTCTTTCGCTCTTCTTACAAGCAGAATCTTTAATCCACTAACTGTTTCATTTACTTTACATGCAGTTTTGTCGTTGCATATACGAGTTTGCCTTATGCAACATTTAAAAACAACACGCAAAATAGCAAGAAGAACTGCTATTTTTGAACACGTTCCCAGTCCGCTTTTGTGAGTACTGAGATACCAAACTGCTCTTCTTTGCCTGTATATTTATTCAAAGTCTGTAAAGATTTCTACTTCTGTGAAGCCACACTTTTGAGCCACTGAAGCAGATCTCTTATTACGCTCAAGATATCTAATAATCACCTGGTCAACGCCATGCTCTTCAAATGCATAGGTAGTAAGAGCTTGAGCACCCTTCAGATGCAAACCCTTGTCCCCCAATAAGGACGACCAATCCAATAGCCAATTTCTGCCTGATGCAGCTGTTTTGAGGAAATCTTTTGGATCAGGAATTTCTTTCAAAGTCCAATGACATCGAGCCAATTACATGACCGGTCTTTCATGTCTTTTACGGCATAACAGGACTTATCGGACAATACGTTTGCAAGAACCTGCTTGGAATCTTTCTAAAGTCTTATGAGGTTCCCATCCACAAAGTGGACCGATCTCTGGATCTTTTGCTAGTTCATAGAGCTCTTCAGCATCAGATGCATGCCATGGAATAAGAAACAATCTCTTAGTGGTAATCATACAAACTCCCTTTGAAACTCTTTTGTCTCTTACTGTTTCTGTCTTCAGACTATTTTTTTACTGTCCAATCTGTTGGACACTCATGCTCTTTTTAACATCTCTACTCTATCCTCAACATCTTCTAAGGAGGCTCTTATGTATAGTCCTACAAAACTTGTTGATTCCTTTGTTATTTCCGGTCTTCCCTACTACGACGCTCCTCTTATCTTTTGATCAGCTCAAACTTGGCTCAGATCTGACCATTGTTCCTGAACGCGATAACCCTTACGATCCAGAGGCTCTTGCTCTGTACTCTAATGACCACAAGCTGGGCTTTTGTTCCTAGAGAAAGCAATTCTCTCTGGAGTACTCTGCTCTTCTACGGACATCAAAACATTATTACCTGCAAGATTACACAGCTCAGCGATCACCATGGTCATCTTCTCGTTAAAGCAGGCCTTTACGTCATTGATGCTCGCTAATTGGTACTCGTGAACTGTCCGGTTTAGCCCGTCCGTTTTAGCCCGTCTTCGCCGTTTAGCTAGTCCTTTTCTCTGATTGGTAGCTCTGAAGAATTCCCGCTCAGATACTCTTGATATTTCTGCCTGGTCTTCTTTGGAGCTACCAGTTCAATATCTGTTCCAAATGTTGCAAGCCAACCATAAAACGTTGGAGCTTCCATTACAGAAACATGCACGTCAGCCGTTGTCCCATCAGAACTTGGGATTGTTCAAAATAATGTTCTTGCCAAAGCGGTCATACACTGAGCACATGACGCGCTCATTGACACGAAGTGTGACCTCAACAACCTCGCCCGAGTACATGCCAAAGACGCGCTCTTGATACTTGTCTATATCAAACTGCTTAATCTGCTCGTTAACCGTGGCGTCAGCATCAGCAACCTCAAGCCTAAACATGCGGTCCACGCGATAATTGACAAAGTTTTGATGCTTATCGTTCCACACAATAAGATAGTAAAAATCGTCAATATACGTAAGCTGAACAGGCGTTTCTTCTCTTACAGGAAGCTCTTCAATAACCTTATCTTTGAAGCCCTTCTTGCGATACTTAAACGAGACCTTTTTCTTCTGCAAAAGAGCCGTTTGAATAGCATTAAGCGCATAAAACACAGACTCATTTTGCGACTTAATACGACCCTCAACATGAATACGCTTCTTGAGCGTATCAGAGGTGGACTTCCCGCCCAGCTCTCCAATAAGGCTCACCAGATTGTTTGCCTTACGCTCCGTCAAAAACTTTGATGACTGTACGGCATCTGCCATCAGCATAAGTTCCTCTGCCTGAAACTTCCTGGTAGCCAGGCCATATTCAACAGGATGGCGCTGATAAGACTGGATATCGTAACCAAAATTCTGCAACGACTTAATATCGTCATACAGCGTCTTGCGTTCCACACTAAGCCCGCGTTCAGCAAGTCTTTCGATAAGCTGAGGAGTACTCAGACCGTGGTCATCATCGGTTTCTTCTTCAAAAATCTGAATGAGATGCAAGCAGCGGGTCTTCTCGCTTGGCATACTGCCTCCGAAGTCTAGCACCAATAAAAAACTCCTGTCCATTTTAGTGGACAGGAGTCGAGAAGAACGTATGGTCAAAAACTCTTCGGTAAACGGCGAGTGAGTCGCAAACAGACCGTAAACCAGCCGATGTTTAACCCCAAACCTCTTCTGCAATTTCTTTAACCAGCGCAATCTTTGCCCACTGCTCATCTTCGGTGAGCTTGTTACCAATCTCGCAGCTTGCAAAGCCGCACTGGGGAGAAAGACAGATGTTCTCCAGAGGCACGTACTGAGCCGCCTCATGAATACGTTCAATAACCTTAGCTTTCTCTTCCAGCTGGGCGTGCTTGGTGGTGATCAGACCAAGCACAACCTTTTTTTACCAGCTGGAACAGAAGCCAGGGGCTCAAAGCCACCGGAGCGATGATCATCAAATTCTAAGAAGAACGCGTTTACGTGCTCTTGAGCAAGAAGAGCATCGGCCACATCGTCATAGCCACCCTCGCAGGCCCAGGTACTATGGAAGTTGCCGCGACAAACGTGCGTGTTAATAGTCAGGTCAGCTGGAGCCGCATCAAGAACGCGGTTATTAATCTCCAAGAGCAGCGCTTTGATTCTCTTAAGACCCTCCTGGTCAGTGCCAAAGAAAAGTTCTGCACGTGGGTCAACCAGCACGCCCCATGAGCAGTCATCAAGCTGAAGATTACGACAGCCTGCAGCATATACCTGCTTAATAAACGCACCGTAGCCAGCAACAATGTCTTCAAGAAGGTCCTGATCGTTGGCATAGTACTTGTTAGTCTGCTCGCGGTTCATGGGCATAATGAACTGCTCAATAAACTGCGCAGGTGCAGGAATAGTAAGCTTGGCGACGGTAGTCTCGTCCTCAAACTGCTGAACAAAGCGGAAGTGCTCTATAAAGGGATGCTCTTTGGTGAGCTCCACTTTTCCTACAAGGAAGGTGTCGTCAATCTCTGCAGTCTCATCGTGGAAAGGAAGGCCGGTATTAGTTGGCGCATGGCCAATACCTTCGAACGCCCACATAAAATCGAGATGCCAGGTTGCACGCCTAAACTCACCATCGGTGATGACTTTAAGGCCCGCCTGCTTTTCCTTTTGGATAAGCTCTGTAATAGCTTTGTCCTCTACTTGCTTGAGCTCATGTGAATCGATCTGACCTTTTTCAAACTGAATACGAGTCTGCTTAAGATTCTCTGGACGAAGAAAGCTGCCAACAACATCAAAGCGATGTGGAGTAGTTTTATCATTTTTGATTGCCATAATGACCCCTTTGAACTGCTTACGAGAAACCAGTATGACAATCAAAACTTCACTTGTGAAATACAAATACTTAACTAATTCATATAGCTAATAACTATATCTTAACGTTTACCGTTCCACTCATCTAAGAACTGATCAACATACTCACGCATGTACTTCTCGCGAGCTTTTCCTAGCTCTTTACCACTGCGCGTATTCATCATGTCTGTCAGTAAAAAGAGTTTCTCGTAGAAGTGGTTGAGCGACGTTGATTTGTGTGAGTGATACTCCTCGCTGCTCATGTTGAGAGTTGGTGGTTCGTCCGGATCGTACATACCACGACCGTGACTTCCGCCATAAGCAAAGGTGCGTGCGATGCCAACAGCACCAAGCGCGTCCAGGCGATCTGCGTCTTGAACACACATACCCTCAAGCGTTGAAGGAACTACCGAGTCTGTTCCCGAGAAAGAAACCTCATCGATTGAGGTACAAATTGCCTGGATAGTAGCCTCGTTGACAGAATGCTGGCGCAGAAAACCAACGGCCCTATCCTTATGCTCATGCGTCTCTGGAGAAAGCTTGATGTCATCAACATCGTGCAAAAGTGCAGCAAGGGCAACAATCTCTTGATTTGCCCCCCTCCTCTTGCGCAATTCTTACTGCCATTTTGTACACACGCAACGTGTGGAAGTAATCGTGGCCACTAAAATCTGTGGAGAAAGACCTCTTTTACAAAGTCCAAAGCGTCATCGATAATTTTTGAGTCCATAACTCCCCGCTCAACACATTCAAACGTATCTCTCACGCATTATTTGCGCAGATTGTGCATCCTCTTAACTGTCTTTTTCTTAGTGTACACAGCCTCTCTTGCTTGAGAATTTTGAAGCTCAAATTTCATGAAATTGTTAACTATCCAGCTTCCACTATTCAGTTTCCGAATAACTCACATTTGTCTCAAAATTTAATACATTTCTATTGCAATTTTTATCCGTTGCACGTTTATGACAAATGTCGAGAAAATCGTTAAAAATAGAGCAATTTAAATGCTATTTTTCAACGTACCAAATATTTTGATTAAACTATTTATATAACATGATACGAAGATGTTTTTTTGAAATGTGTTCAAACTATAAAAAAATCACTGGTTGAGCTAATAATTTTTACCAAAAATAATGGATAATTATCTGTACGAAAAATGCTCTGAATATGTGTCATTTGTCTCTATCGTGCTTATCGTGATTTATCACTTTTCAGCACAAGATTTAATTGCAAATTTTGTTGGGGTATTCACTATTTGTTAGGGGTAGGTATGGAAAGAAAAAACAAGAACTTTGCAAGCAAAGGGGCAAAGACAGCTATGTCTTTGGTACTCGCGCTCTCTTTGGTCCCTTCTTCAGCGTTAGCAGAAATTGCTAGCACTCAAGAGGTAGCTCAGACGCAAGAAGTTGCAGCAGCTCAAACAAGTGATGCAACTGCCTCATCCTCTGAAAGCAACAGCAGAGACCTCTGCTGAAACCACCACTAACGCAGAAGCTACTTCCAACCAGCAGACCTCTGAACAGACTGCTGCTCCTGCAGAAAGATCTTCTCGCCGTGTTACAAGAAGCCTTTCTTACATCTCAACTGAGCTCTGGGTAGACGGAACCAACGGTAGCGATTCTAACGAGGGCTCCAGCTCCGATCCTCTTAAATCTCTTCAGAAAGCACTAGAGCTGTGGGGAGAAACTTCTTCAATCAACACCATTCATCTCAAAGGCAACCTTGATCTGACCTCTACGGTTACCATTCCTTCTGGTATGACTCTCAAGATTGAATCTGAGGGCGCAACTCTTACGGGCACTGGAAACAGCATTGACGGTCTGGTTCTTTCACCTGGCTCAACGCTAACTGGCACAGGCACTCTTACCATGTCAGGCTTCAAAACCGCCCTCACTGCAGAAGATGGCTCAACCATCACCGATGGTACCTATGTCTTCAGGAAACAACGCAGGTTCCAGCAGTACTCGTGGTATTTCCCTTGGCGGAACCGTTAGCGGCAGCACCAACAAGAACAGCGTTACCATCACCGCAGACGATAAGAGCAATACCAACTTCTTTGAGTCTGGTGTCACCTTTAAAAACGCTACCATCAAGGTAACTTCTCAAGCTCGTACCTGGAACGATGCCCGTAATCTCAACCTTCAGAACACAGATCTTACTGTTGAAGGCTTTGGTCAGACTTTCTACGTCAACCAGCTCAACATGAATGACTCCACCCTGACCATTAATCCTTCATGGTACGGCGCTACAGGCATGACCATCCAGGGAACTTCCAATATTGTTAACTCCACCATTACTGCAAATGCTGGCTCAACATCTGGCATTTCTGTTGGTGTAGCTGGTGGAACAGTAAACGTTACTAACTCAACCCTTAACTTCACTAACGGTGGAACTGGCGGCCTTAACGTCAACACTGGTGACGTCATCATTAACAACTCCACGATTAAGGGAGACGGTCGTAACTCTGGCGCCCTCTTTGGAGCTCAGACCAACGGCTCCATCCAGTTCACCGGAAACAGCCTGGTAGAAACCCCTGCCACCAAGAACTCCGATAACGGCGCTGGTCAGACTCGTCAGAACTACAACGTTGTTGGCGGCTCTTACCTGATCAAATACGCACCAAGCTACAACAGTGGCTTTGGTAGCACTATCCCTACAAACGGCGCAGCTAACGGCAATGAGGTTCTCTCGCTCTTTACCCTTGCTGACCCATCAACTAACTCTCTGAGCCTCATTAATGCTAACGGAGCAACCTATACCTACCCAGTTGCTAACGCTTCAAGCGATGGTCAGAAGCACGTGTGGGCACCTGCTGCAACCGTTACCTTTGACCTCAATACCCCAGGCGTTACCGGCGTCAACCCAACATTTGCTGACGGCACTACTGCTAACAAGACTGCTCTTGCTATGCGCGGCAACTCTCTTGCAAACGCTTCTTCTGTGGCAGGAGGTACAACTACTCTACCTGCAGATCCTTATGCAAGTGGTCAAGAGTTTGACGGCTGGTACTACACCGACGCTGCTGGCACGGAGCACCAGTTCACCGCTGATACCCAGGTCACCTCTGACATGACAGTCTATCCACATTGGAAGGCCAACACTGCTTGGCTCTATGTCAGGTATCACAACGGCAACGGCGTCTCTGTCATTGACCGCGTTGCCACCAACGCTAGCCGTACCGTAACAGTTCGCTCTGACGCTGATGTCAACAACCTCGACAACAACTTCAATATTGCTGGTAAAACCTTCAAGCGCTGGACCACCCAGGCAAACGGCGCTGGTGACGAGGTTGCAGCTAATTCCAACCTGGCTGTTCCTGCAGGTACTGATACTGTTGATTTGTACGCAGACTGGGAGGAGCAGCATCTTACCGTGTCCTTCTCGGCAAATGGTGGAACCTTCTCTGCAAACAGCGTCTTTAAGCAGAATCCAAACGTCTTTGACATCACCACCGATGCAAACGGCGGAGAAGTTGCAACTATCAAGACTCACCCAACTGTAGCTGAGCAGACTACTATTAACGCTCTTCTACAGAATCTCAGTGGCAATACTTTGACCACAGATACTGCTGGAATTGCAAGCTCAACCAGCACCAACACTAATACCGCTTATACAGAGATTGCAACACTAGAGAATTACGTTTTAGATAACACAGATGAACCAATAACTTTCCTTGGTATGGTTTTTGGTCACAACTACCACTACTGGTTCACTGACGCTGCAGGTAACTCCGCTGCAACCATCGACGGTGGTGCAACACTTACTAACGATGTCACCTATTACCTCAAGTGGAAGGAAGATCCTTCCATCCAGAGAGTAGAGCTTACGAGCGATCTTCCTGCAGATATGTGGAGTGATTCTCAGAGCAACACCACTCAGATCAAGGAAGTTTCTAACGATAAGAGCTTCAGTCTTACAGGCGCTATTGACGCTACTTCCGTCATTAATCAGATGAGCGCTTTTGAGAATGGCATTGCTGGCGGCCTCGACGACCTAACCAAGATTACGCTTTCTGGCACAACTTCTACCTTTACTGCAAAGCTCACACTTCCTGCTGGCGTTGTTGTCCCAGCTAATCCAACAGTAACTACCTCTGGCCTTGGTGATCTCTTTGAGGTTACAAACGTTTCTGTGAACGGTCAGGAAGTTACCGTTACCCTGAAGCTCAAGGGCACTTACACCAACTACAAGCAGCTCAAAGACGCTGTCGAGACAGTTGGCAAAGACGATGCGGCTACCGCAGAAATTGCAAGACCTCTTACCGTAACTGTTGATGGTCTCACACTTGACCCAACTCAGGTAACCAATGGTCAGGAGCTCACCGCTACAGGTACTCTTACTGGCACCTTTGAGTCTTTTGCAAAGAACACCGTCACCAACGTCACCAAGAAGTTCGAACTTTCTTGGAACGGCGTTCAGATTGCTGCGAGCAGAGATCCCTCGTGGTACCGGCATTCAGCAGACTCTTATTGTGAACAACCCAATTGAGATGAACCTTCCTGCAGATATGCTTGCTGACGAGAATACCGAGCATGACCAGGTCATCACTATGAAGGCAGGTTCTACCTTTAACCTCACTGGTTCAATTCTTGCTTCTTCTATCCAAGAGCAGATGAACAACATCGAGCGTGCCTACCCTAATACCAACCATGACACCATTACGCTGAGCAACCTGAAGTTCAAGTTCACAGCAACTCTGACTGTTCCTGAGGGAATGACACTTCCAAGCAACCTTGATGCCAACACCATCCAGGCTTCCAACTTTGGTAGCGGCTTTAAGGTCAGCGATGTTCAGGTCAACGGTCGTACGGTTACCGTCACCTTTGAGCTCAGCGATCCTTCCTCCATTAGAACGTACTCTGACCTCGAGCGCATTGTTGATGAGGCAAGTGCCAACGATGGCTGGATGAAGCTCACCATTCCTGGCGTCACCATTGACTCCAATGTTGCTGCAGGCACCCAGCTCACCGCTGTCGGTACCGTTACCGGCTCCTTCAGCGCTATTGCTGATTCCGCAGCTGGCAACCGCAAGGTCTTCTCGTTCACCTGGAATGGTGTCCAGTGGCCAGATGGTAAAGACGCTGTTGCAACTGATAACGACACAATCCAGCTCACTATTACTGTTGCAGAGGATGAGACTCCAGAGACTCCTTCCACTCCAACTAAGCCATCTAAGAAAAAGAAGCAGAAGACTCCATACACCGGAGATGCTTCTGCTGCAGCACCTCTTGCTGCGCTTCTCGCTGGTATGACCGCTGTAATGACTTCACTTGGCATTACTAAGCGTCGTAAGAATAAATAAGAAAGAAAGTGATTGGTTCTGTATCGCTCTAGTTAGGATGTGCTATGAAAAGTAAGGCAAGGATTGTAGCGGGATTGCTTTTAGCTGCCGTTGCATTCGTCGCAGCATTGCTGCCCAACCTTAGCGTAGCTTACGCAGAAGACACCACAGGTCTTCAAATCAATGCTCTGAGCATTGAAGATGCGTCAACTCACGCCCAAGTTGCTGACCTTCTTGCAGGTCAAACTCCCTGCTCTTAAGGCGGGAGTCACCTACGCCTTGAATGTTGGCTACACAATCCCTGCATCGTTGCAGTTCTCTCCAACGTACCTCAACGTGAGGTTTGGAGACGGACTCTATGTCACAGGTACTCCAGGTGCAACGTTTACCGTTGGTGGCATCTCAAACACCAGCTTCTCTGACCTGGTTACCACACCTACGGGAACGGGAACCCTTCCTTACGGCTATCCTGGCGCAAGTTCCGAGAAGAACCGCAGTGGTGATCTGGTCTATATGACCAAGGACGGCCTTACCCAGGTTTCTTCCACGGGGAGAAATTCAGTTCAAGCTTGATGACGCTGTTGAGAACCAGAGCGCAAGCCAGGTTATCGCAAACGCAATTCGTGTTAGCTTGAGCACCGCTGCAACACAAAACATTGATCCACATACCTCATCTGTTACTGCAGCTGACGCCATGACCTATGGTTTCTGGGCTGATCAGTCCACCGAAGTTCTCTCTAAGGGTGGTACCACCTCTACCCTGAAGGTTTCTACCACAGGCTCTAAGGTACTCACCGAGGCAAACAGCAAGACTACGGTTCAGGTTGTCTATCCAAGCGATATGGAGCTTGTTGGTGTTGAAGAAACCAGCTTGTATCACTCCATGGGAACTGTTGTCAACACCACCGATGATGGCACTAACAAGACCGCAACGGTTGAGTGGAACGAGCCAGGTTCTTACGCAGGCACTCCTACCTTTAAGCCACAGATTAAGGTTCCTGCATCAAGCACCAGACCTAACAACTCAACCTTTAACGTCATCATCAAGAACCTCACTATGTCCGTTTGGAATGACACTCCAAACGTCAACCGTACCTCCGCAAACGCTTCTTCTACGCTTACAGTTACCGTAATTGACGGTCTTAACCCAGAGCGTCTTACCACACACGCCCTTGTCGATACAGCTCCTAACTGGGCATACAAGAAAAACGATACCTACAACGTTCGTCTTGGCACCTACCTCATCAAGAACGAGCTCTCCACAGACACCGCTCCAAAGACGCTCGAGATGACCCCATCGATCAGAACCAGACCGCTATCATCCGCGGCGTCACCATCCCTTATATGGTTGGTATGACCTATGGTCCAATCCACTGGACCGCATCGGACGGTACGAGCGGAACTGCTGATCCAAGCATTCTGCGTAACTCTGGTGTCTCAGCACTTATCACCAACACTGCCCTAGGCCTTGATATCAATACCTCCATCACTTCCATCAAGGTTGACCTTGGTCCAATTCTTGGCGGATACGATGGCATTAGTCAAATGAGCGATCTTCTCGACGCATCGAATCCAAACAACAAGTATGTCACTGATGAGTACTACGGCTGGAGCTACATCTCCAACGGCGTTTACGGCTCTTGGAAGAAGGGCACTAACGCCGACGTTGTCACTAACGTCAAGCTCTACAACACCGGTACCACTCCTGACACAGGCGTTACGCTGACCGCCAAGTCCGGCGCACCTAAGGTTCTTAACGGCGTTGGCAAAATCGATAAGACCCAGATTAACGGTGGCGATACCTTTAATATTTCTGGCCGCATCGACGACGCTAACTGGGACTGGAACCCTCTTCAGGAGCCAGTGCTCTACGTCATCATGCCTGAGGGCTTTACCTACAGCAACCTGACCGTCACTAACGGCACACTCAGTACACCTGAGTTTGTTGGCACCTTTGATAAGGATGGCGTTGCAGTTAGGGTCTGGAAGTACACCATTGATGTTGGCGACGGGACTCGCGGCCAGTATCAGCCAAACTTTACCAGCAACAACATGAATCTGAGTATGGACGTTCAAACCACTAATCTTGCCGCAAGAGGTACTTACCACATCAATGACTTTATTGGCATTACCACCAAAGACTTCAAGGAAATTGGTGCTCAGATTAAGGCTGAGAAGTGGGACAGAGACAATTGGGACACTTCCCAGTACACCAGCCTATTTGGCAACAGCGTCAACTCTGGCGAGACCATGGTTTCACTCTCCGAGGGCCCTGGTATCAACATTGCACAGGCATCTGCTATTGCCGCTGCATCTACCCTTTCTGTAAAGGACGTTATCTCTGGAACCGTTACTGATTACACGTACGACTCCGCTAATCCAGGCGCAACTACCCCTGTTATGCAGCGTGGAGACACCGCAACTGTTCACATTGCTGTCCGCAATAACACCGGTAACACCGCAAATACCACGCAGCTGTTTGTTCCACTGCTGTCCAAGTCTGCAAACCGTGGCGCTGGCATCAATCCAGAAGGCGCAACTCAGCTGCCTCTGGCACTTGAAGGCGTAAGTTCTTCTTCCAACTTCTCTTACCAGTACATCAAGCTGAACCCTGGTGTTACCTACACTGCAAACCATGCTCCACAGCCTGGCGACTACACCGTAGTCACCAATCCTGCTGAGGCCGACATGGTGCTGTTTACTTCAACGCACGCACTTGCTGCAAATAGCGGCGGCTTTGTTGACGTCACGTATAAGGTTGCCGACAACGTTGACGCTTCCTACGACGGTAATCGCAGCGTATTCAGCAGCGTTCTTGACTACGACATTGCTGGTAACCACTCCACTCGCACCCTCTCCACTCACGCTCTGAGCTATGCAGGCGTTGACCTCAAGATCAATAAGGTCTGGGACGATAACAACGATGCAGCTGGTAAGCGCCCATCCACAGCTGATTTTGGTGCTAACAATTTGGTTCTCTCTAACGATAAGAACCTTGATACCAGCACCATTACGCCTGAGGTTACCGATAACGGCAATAACACCTACACCATTGTCTACAAGGGTCTTCGTAAGTACGTAGACAATACTGCTGCTGATACTGTTTCGTACACCATCACCGAGAACGTTCCTAATTCCTACGTTTCAACTAGAAGCAGTATTTCTCGCGTCGAGCAGTACACCACCACTCAGTCGCTGGTAAATGTCTACAATGTCAGGCCTACCATTGTGACGCCATCCGTTACCAAGATTGTCGAAGGCGATTACCCAGTTGTTCCTATACCTGGAGGGCCTTCACCTGCGTCTCTGGTTAATTCTTACCTGAGCTCAAGTAACGTTAGCGCAGCAGGCGCCACAAGCACTGCAAGCGCGACAAGCGCCGACGACACTGCAAGCGGCAGCTTTGCCGAGAGCCTGATCAACAACTTCCTGGCGAATGGCTCTGAAGACGAAGGCGACGCTCCTAACGTCTTTATCTTTGAGATGACACGCCTTGATCCATCCAGCCCAATGCCTGAGGGATCTACCGGCAATACCGCTCGTACACGCAGGCTTCTTGGTGGCGACGCTGTATTCCGCAACATTACGTTCACTCAGCCTGGCACCTACGTGTACACCATCAAAGAGGTTACCGGCACCCAGAACATCCAGTACGATCAGAGCGTCTACACCGTTACCTATAACGTTACTGACGACGGTACTGGCCAGCTTGAGGCAACACGTACTATGACCAAGACCGACGAGGACGGAAACGTTACTACCGTTGACCTTGGCGAGTATAACGATGCAACAGGCGCTGTCTTTACTAATGTCTATCCTGATCCACTGCCAGCCAGGGACTATCCAGTTGTCCAGAAGGTTGTTACTGGTAACGCACCAGATGCTCCAACCGACTATCCATCAGTTCTCCCTGATGACAACGGTGGCAATCCACGCACTGCAACAACTCAGGATGTCTTCAAGTTCACGCTCACCCGCAACGATCCTTCCTACCCAATGCCAAACAACGCAACAACAGATAGCGTTGAGACTTCTGTTGATGTTTCTGGCGATAATAACTTCGGTGAGCTAGTCTTTACGCAATCTGGCACCTATGTTTACACCATCAAAGAGGTTACCGGCACTAACCAGAGGGTTACTTACGACAAGTCCGTCTACACCCTCACCTACACCGTCTTTAAGAATGATGATGGTGAGCTTGATTTCACCTACCACATTACTAAAGACCGCTGAAGATGGAACCGTAACAGAGATTGATCAGTGCGAGTGCAGAAGCACGCCTCCTCTGGTATTCACAAACGACTATCCAGAGCCTGAGCCTCAGCCAACACCAGATCCTGAGCCAACTCCTAGCCCTGATCCACACAAGCCTTCTAAGACCAAGAAGAAGCGCGTTCTGCCAGACACCGGCGATGTCGCTGAGCTTGTAATTGCCTCTGTTGGCATGGTTGCTTCTGGCATCACCGCTCTCGGCTTTGCACTAAGGGCTCGCAAGCAGAAGTAAGACCTAACTGCTAGAGCGATCTTCTCGCCTCTAAGGTTTTATCGTTTTACGAAATAACCCCGGACTTTCCCGGGGTTATTTTTTTGTCTGAGTTTTTATGCAAATTCATCTTTGAGAATTTGTCCATTAACGAAAAAAATATACGACCTTTTACAGAAATACTTTTATCTCTCATCTGTTTCGAAATCATAATTTCTAATAATTACTGAAGAAATCTATGTCGTTCTATTCTTCTGTCCATTCTGTTGTACAGGAGTTCCATTTTAGCTGGAAATACTAATCGTATAGATTTCTCTTACAGAAAAGGACTTCTTATGAAGCCTACAATTGATTTAGATGCAGCTCGTAACAAATTGGTTGGCGGCAAGGATCAGCTTCTTAAGAAAATCGATGAAGCACACATTCCCGCTAATGCACAGAGCATTATATCTGCTGCAGGAGATGCTCTGTCTGCAACAGCTAAAGGAGTTGCAGATAACGCAATCGAAACTGCGTCTAACGTCTCAAAGGCTGTTACTGACGGAGTTAATGTTATTAAGGAAAACACACCTGCAGCACGTCGCAAACAAGCTCGAATGAGTGGATTTGGCGACGGAATTAAACAAGGCGCTTATCTTGCCGGAACAAAACGTTTTAACTTCCTCTATGCATACGTTGCTACAATGTGCTATTTCCTCCGAGCCGATGGAGAGTTTTCATCACAGGAACAACTTTGGGTCGAAGAACAACTCGATAATCTACAGCTAGGTTTCACGCTTCCAGAGGCCGTTAAAGATAAGTTGCTTTCTATCATTGCGGATAATTCTTTAACTTTTGATGTTGTTAAGGAGTTTCTTGAGCCTGTTGAAGTTTCTCAACTAGAATCAATTTCCCAAAAAGTACAGATTGCTATCGAAATCGATGAGGAAATTACCGAAGAAGAACTAGCAGCAAATGAGCTCTTTAATGTATACATTACAGAGAGAGTTGCAAACGATATTGTCAATGACCAGCGCATTGAAGAAATCATCAACTCTTCGGTAATAGAATATGGTAAAAATCTCGACCGCATTGACTATGAATTTAAACAGCTTACAAAACTTCAGGATTCAGATGCGGCGTTCCTTATTAGTGCAACTGCGCTTCAAGTCATAAGGGTTCTTCTTATTAACAAACTTACTGAGATTGATCCGGCTGGATCAAATAATTTTAAAGAAGCTAGACTTCATGATGTCCAAAGTAAGATTTTTTTAATCAATTTGATGCTTCCGAAGAAGCTAATAGACCTCTTTACGCCTCCAAGAGCCATATCTTATCTGCTCGTGGAGTTCCTTATGATGCCACCCGTTTTTCTGACGGCAATTTTGGAATATTTAAAGGGGCCAATCATCGCTTTGGAACATTTGGTCATGACCCGATTCTTGGACTGATCTTTGGAACAGCCAATATCATGACTAACACTCTTACCGCTCCTAATCCAAATCCCCTTATCGGAAAATTCGGTTATCTGCCCACATCCTTTAATGTAGAGTACGATCCACTTGGGAAGAATCCTCATATTACAACTCCTACGTCTACGCTATTACTTTTGGGTGCTGCGGCAAAGAGAATTCCTTCTGAACCTGACGCAGCAGCAGCTGCATTAATTAAACAAATCATCCATATTGGAACAGATCTATATACACCAGTAGGAATCCAGTTACCAATTGAAAACCTAATTCTCAATAAAGCAACCGCTGAAAAACTGACTAGCTATGTCAATATGGGAGACATTGTTAAAGTTGGCGGTCAGGCAGTAGGTGCAATTGCAATCAATTGGCTTGTTGCCACACTACATGGATGCTCTCTCTTTAATAAAGATGATGGAACTGAATTTTGCTCTGAAATGCACCAAGTCAGAACAAAAAAGATTCTTCTTATCTCGAATTCTATTGCCACATCAAGTAGCGTCATTCAGGCTGCTATCACAAAGAATCCTAGAAACCTTGATATTGGTGGAGCTGCAGTTTTAATTTATAGACTCTTTACAGATACGAAATTCATATCCAAGCTCAAGCAGGAGTTTATGACGTCTGAGCTGGCAAAAAGTATATGACCAGAGGGTTCAAGGACTTCTATAGTCTATGAACTAAATGAAACAGCCGCCTTTGACTAAGTGAACTGCGTCCCAAAACTTGGACGGATTTAATAAAGAGCTAGGCCACCAAGGACTGATTTCGGAACTCCTCCGAGGTCAGTCCTTTTAGTTTAACCTGACGCCTTTGTGTATTCCAGTACATAACATATGCGTCCAAATCAGCTTTGAAAGAATCAAAGTTAGGCCACGTTCTTCCTCGGAAGAACTCGTCTTTCATATGGCCAAAGACCTGCTCGGTAGCACCGTTATCTATGCAGTTACCCTTTCTGGACATGCTCTGGACAATCCCAGCGTCTTTCAGTCGCTTACACCATGCGCTGAGCTGGTATTGCCAACCCATATCGCTGTGCAGAATCGGAGTTACGCCTTTAGGTATCTTCGCTAAAAGTTGATCGAGAAGAGCTTTTTGCTGAACCATGTTTGGACCCCTCGACACACTCCATGCGACAATCTCTTTGCTTCCGAAGTCATAGACGGGAGCAAAGTATGCCTTGCCCCACGCCTGCTTAAACTCTGTGACGTCGGTACCCATCTTCTTCCACGGTCCATCAGCAGAAAAGTCGCGTCCTATGACGTTTTCAAAGGTCTTACCGACAACGCCTTTATAGGAGCTATAGCGGTGATAGTCTGTCTCACGCCGTATCCTACAGCGAATACCCATCTCACGCATGATTTTAAGAACAGTCTTGTCGGCGATTCTTACACCCAGCTCAGCGCGCAGACACATGGCTATCTGTCTGTGACCACAGCCGTTTGTAGTACGCGAGAAAATCTCTGCAACCGCGCGGTGTAGCTCTGGGCGTGTTGGCTTTACTGGGTGAGCTCGTGCGTAGTAGTAGGTAGACCTTGAAAGCCCTGAGCACTCCAGCAAATAGCACAAAGAGTACCCCTCACTGCACAAAGCACTCACAGCTTCAACCTTTACCCCGGTCAGAGCTCGTCTTTCTCGACCAGGGCGCGCAATTTTTTTAAGTAGGCTACTTCGGTCTCGAGCCTGCGGCAGCGCTCCTCAAGTTCCTGCTCGCGGGTGCGTTTCTGTGGCTTGGACTTAGAGCCTTTAGGTCTTCCTTTTGGCTTTGGCTTAAGAGCCTCTGCGCCACCTGTACGATAGAGCTTGCACCAGCTCTTAAGTGGCGCCAGCGACATAATCTTAAACTCGGCCATTGCCTCAGTCCTTGTCATGCCACCCTCAACGACAGCTCTTGCTGCAGCAACTTTTTGCTCGTAGGTATAGGGAGCTTGCTTGCCATCCATGGTCAGTAGCACCTCGCTTCAAACGCGTGGTATATATGGTGCCATTCTTTCACAGTTGAGAGTGGAACAGAAAGAGTACTTGCAACCGCACAAGAACCCCTGCCAGAAGCAAAGAGCTCTACTGCCTTTCTCCTCACCTCTACATCGTGCTTTACCCTACAATCCATACGCATAAAAAGCCTCCCATTTCTTATGTCCAAGAAATGGGAGGCAGTTCAAAGAAGGCGGCTGTTTTCTTGGACAAGACGTTTTTCTCGCCAGAGGTTACTCTCCTAGCATGGTTTGAAGGTCGTAACCAAAGGACTTAACAAACTCGTAAGCGTCCTTCTGCCAATCCTCTTTGAAGACGCCAGGAGCGGTTTCGAAGAAGCTAGAGTCCAAATAACGAATAATAATGAAGTTGCTGTTTGGCTGGTCGAAGCCATTGCCTCTAGTGAAATCAATGCCGTGACCAGTATTTCTTCTCATTGCTGCCTCAAGAATAGGAACTGTGAGCTCGTTGACAGGAACTACGATGTCTGCCCTATCAAAGAAGCCACCTTTTTCTTTAGTGAAGACAAAGAGATTGTTGAGTGCGCCACCAGCAACACACTGAACTCGACGGATGTCGGAAAGCTTGACCTGATGCTTTGCGCCGGAAATCACGCCGTTTGCGATAGTGATCTTTTTCTCTCCTTGAGGCTGAACCCAAGCTTAGTGTTTAACGTATCAAGGTTATTAGGGAAACTCAGTAGTAAGCTTATTGGCTGCAAAAGCGAGGATGATAGTCTTTGTATCTAGGATGTTGTGTCCAAATCCACGAAGCTTAAGGTCTGTGTCAATGCTAACGAGATTATGGCCGTCGTTATCTTTAAAGGTAATCTCGTAAGGACCGTTTGAGCTGCAATAATTCAGTAAGAAGGTTGAACCGACCTCTGAAAACAAAACCTTGACCTCTGGCTTTCCATTACCTGGAACATAAGCCAGACCATCTTTTGTAACGGTATAAGAATACTTGTCGTCGCACTTAATTGATACCTGTCGATCCTCAAAAGATGCTTCTCATAGGCCTTTTACCTCCACGTTTTGCAGTACAGAAAATAACTAGGAACTACCCTAAAAATTATATCGTGTTGCTGGATAATTCTTTGCTGCACACTAAGTTTTCGGCGGATGAAGATCAACTTGACGTTGGCAGAGCCGTCAAAAATCGTTTGAGTAGTTTGATTCCTGCATAATGGAGTTTGTTTATTCATAATCGTGAATACCGCAATTTTAGGGTACTGATTTTAGTGTCCAAAAAGGTAAAAAAGCCGTTTAGTTGGGGATGAAAATTGAAATTTTGTTATTTGATGCCCAACTAAACGCATTTTTTACCATAGTTAAAAATTTTTCCTGGGTAAACGCGTATGCAAAAAAATGTAACCCCCAACTAAACGCATTTTTTACCACTTAGCGCTAAAGCGGAAGTGGGAACTTTACAAAACACCAGGATAGCGACGCGGGATAGTTCTGCGCCGCACATACGGTGACCTTGGCAGCTTGGTCGCTTTAGCGGTTTTGGTGCGCTACACAAAACAGGCTCCTGGTTTTACCAGGAGCCTGTTTTTAGTCAGCTATCACGAGTTGGAAACCCTAACTATTAGCTGTTCTTTCTTCTCAGAGCAATACCAAGACCACTCAGAGACAGAGCTGCAGCTCCAACGATTGAAGCAATGCCTGAGGCGTCACCAGTATAAGGAAGACCTGGCTTCTTAGGCTCTGGAGTAGTAGGTGGCGTAGTTGGAGGAACAACAGGAGCAGTGTTGGTCACTGTGAAACCGTCGTCCTGATTACCTGTGATCTGGGTTGTGTAGCCAGAAATAGGAGTCTCGGAGATGGTGTATGCGTACTCGTGACCATCAGTCTTGTCGTAGAACTCAAGGTTGCTGAAGGTGTGCTTCCAGTCGTCAGCCTTGGTGATGGTTACCCTATCAACCTCGACACCATCACGATACAGAACAATCTCAGCAGAGTCGCCTTCCTGGTTCTCCCAAACCTTGGTGACCGGAATATCGCGAGTCTTCATGTTGGTGTTGGTTACTACATAGTTAGTAGCGTCGCCAGTAATCTGCGTGGTGTAGCCATCAACTGCATCCTCAGTAATGGTGTAGTTGATCAGTGCGCCATTGTTGTACTGGTTAAGGTTGCTGAACGTGTGCTGCCAGTTGTCTGCAGCAGTCAGAGTAGCGCTCTGAACCTCGACACCATCAGCGAGCAGGTGAATAGTTACGCTATCAGCAGGTGCACCAATCCACTTCTTTGTTACTGGAACAGAAACCTTACCTTCAATGGTGTTGGTAACTGTAAGCTCAGTAGCTGAAGAACCAGAGTAGGAAGTAGTGTAGTGAGCAATTGGGTCTTCCTTGACGGTGTACTCAATCTCGTGACCAGCAGTGTAACGTGGGAGGCCGTTGAAGATGTGAGACCAGTTGTTGCCTGTGTTCAGATCAAACTCGTCCACCTGGGTGCCGTCTGCATAGAGCCTGACGTGAACACTAGTAGGACGCAGGCCCTGAGCATTATTGTCGTCAACCCAGACCTTCTTAACTGGGATACTCAAAGCCTCAGGAGCATGCTGGTTTGTAATCTCAAAGCCATTGATGCTTGTGGTGTAGTCAGGTACTGCATCCTCAGAAACGGTGTAGGTAATCTCTGTGTTGCCATTGAACTTAGGCAGGTCAGAGAAGGTGTACTCCCAGTTATCTGCAGCAGTGACTGTCTTGTGCTGAACCTCAACACCATCTGCAAGAAGCCTGACAACAATGGAAGCAGGGCGCTTACCGTCGTTGTTGTTAGAGTCGTCCCAGAGCTTCTTGCCAGAGACGGAGACCTTCTCCTGCTGCAGCTGGTTGGTAACACTCAGTGCAACGGAATCGTTTGGTGAATTCTCATCTGCCTGACCAGAAGTAGCAGTCACCTTGTACTTCTTGCCATTGTAAGTGACCATGCCATTGGCGTCTGTGCCTACCTCTTCAAGAGTGTAGACGATAGGAGTCTTTGTGCTGGTACCGTCGTTGTGAGTCTCAACAGTGTACTTACGAAGATGCGTGAACGAAGCAGTCCAGTTGTTGGCCGCGGTAAGGTCAAGCGTCTTACCAGTATCAACACCGTCGGCAAGAAGCTTTACGGTAATGGAGGTAGCATCTGGCTGAGCAATTGCGTTGCCGTCAGCATCAAGCCACTTCTTCTCTACCTTGACATCCATGATGTCAACAAGCTGGTTTGCGACCTTCTCGGTACGACGCATAGCAGCTTCGTTGTTGTAGATAACGCTCATGTCGTTGTATGCAAGAGCCTCGGAGAGGTTTGGATCATACAGAGGAGCCTTCATGGTCAGGACCGCAGACAGAACAGTGTATGGAGGCAGATAGTGCCATCCTTACCAACAATCTTGATTGCCGTTACCTTAGTGTAGTCAGCTGGAGTCTTAGTCCATTCTGGGCTGTTAATCTCGTTGATATCGTTCTGAGCTGGGTGCTCATCGGTACGATAGTAAATATCGTACTGGGAGCTGACGTCAGTTGAACCAATCTTCAGATCAATAGGACCCTGAAGGGTATTGCTGAATGCAGAGTTCCTACCATCACCAACGTATGGCAAAACGTCATACATAAGAATCTTGTTCATTGGCGTGTTGTAGTAGTTACGGATGCTCAGACGATACTGGAACAATCCGCTGGTATCAGTGACGCCGCCAAAGTCAGTCATGATAGTAGCCGAGGTAAATGCCCTACCGTAGAACGCACCGCCGCCAGCAATGTTTGGCTCAAGGCTACGAATATGCTTATCGGACTGGATACTCTCAACGTTGTTGCCCAGAACCTTTGCGGTTGCCTTCAGAATAGTCTCGTCAGTGACACCATTCATGTTGATGTCTAAATCGTCTTTTACAAAGTTACTGGCGTTGTACATACCAGAGAAATCATCTGGAGTACCGTGAGTCCAGTTTGTTGCGTAGAAATAGACGTCATTATTGTTGTTTAGAACGTCATTCTCGGCCTTAGAAGGAATGATGTCGTCGTTGATTACCAGGTTTCTAATCTCATAACCCATGGTTCCATACTGATACACGTATCCAGATGGAAGGGTAATCTTGATTGCATTGCGTCCAGTCTCGTTGTAGTTCTTGATGTACTCAACCTTCTCAGGCTGCAGTGAGTCAGCAATTGGTGAAACAGAGGTATTCTCGTCATAAGAAACGCCAGCAGGGAGAAGATCGACGAAGGTTGGATTCTTCAGGTAACGAGCAGGTGAAAGCTCTGTCAGCGCAAAGCCCACGCGAGCACTAAAGCGCTCGTTAGGCATACCAACGCGCTGGTACCAAGAGGACTTGGACAGCCAGACCTTCTCGCTAAATGGAGTAAAGCGAGTATCCCAATTTGCAGAGAAGTTCATTGGGGTCTTGGTACCGTCGGTATTAACTTTATTGGCGTTGACCTTGATGATGTTGGTAATAGGTCTGTCGCTGTAAACCTCGCCAAATGGGTTCATAAACATCATCTGGATGTTGAAGTCAATGTTGCTAGTTGGCTGCAGGGTTACATTCTTGAAGTAAATACCAATCTTCCTGTACTGAGGAGAAACAGCAGAAGCATTGGACGGATCGAGCGTACCCTGGTTAATCTGGTCCAGATAGGACTGCAGCTGCTGCTGGCTAGCCGAGTTCATGTCAGCACGGTAAAGCCAGTTTGCACCATTTTTCTTAGTAGGAATGATGTCGTAGCTTCCATCAGCTTTATAACCACGAACCTCAATCTGGTCCATGTTAAGACCAATACGCTGTCCAACTGCAACAAGATTACCAGTCAGCGCAGTCATAAAGAGGCGATTGTCTGTGTTAGCAACATCCTCAATAAACTCGATGTCGGTGAGTGGTGTATCCAGCTTGTTAACCAGCTTGATAGTGTAGTCAAGCTTCTTAACCGCAAGACCATTCTTGTCGTACTGGATGGTAACGGGACCACGCTTACTGAGCATGCCGTTGCCGCTGAAATCATTACCAGCAAGGCGGAACTGCTTGGTATCGTCGTCAAAGTTGTGCTCGTTGCCTGGGACTTGGCCAACTGTCTCTTCAGCGGCACTTGGGTTATAAGGAATGCCCTGAAGAGTAGCAGTGTTGTTAAATTACACGGTTAGTTCCATTGAGGTAACGAGCTCCTGGGAAGGAAAGCTTGAGCTGGGAATACGCAGGAAGGTTATCTCTGATATAGTCGTTGAGAATGGTGGTTCCTTCAGGAATATCAAACTTGAGGGTTACGGTACGTCCATCTGGGCCGAGTGTCCAGTTAGGGTTCTTAGCTGGATCAAAGTGCGCAGTTACCGTCTGGCCAGCATCGTTTACATATGTTGGAAGAGTATCAGTAATAATGATGGAACGATAAGCGCGATAGTACTGGTAGAGTCTAAAGTTGAAGATAACGTCAGCTGTCTTGTCATTTGAAAGTGCATTTGAGCTACCTGGGGCATTAATGCCACCGTACAGAAGCTGGTCGTTACTCTCTTCACCAGCAACTAGCTTCATAAGCCAAGGCTTGTCGTAGGTAATGGAGTATGTCTGATCAGGCATGTTAGCAAGCTCGGTGCCGTCTGCATTGTACACACGAACAACTGGCTTGAGCTGGAAATCTGCTGGGGTAACCATGTCTCTGAAGCTCATAACGTAAGGGAGCTCCAGCTTAACGGTGGTATCGATAGTGTTGAGGTACAGGCGCTTAATGGTCCTGCCATCAGGGGTAACGATGGTCTCCTCGCGCTTGATAATAGGCTGAGTAGCTGCTGCTGGAGTAGCAAAGTTATCAAGATAGGTGTTAGGCGTAATGTTATTTGTATTGTTGATATTTGTATCAGACTGCTTGGTGTTTACCTCAATCTCCAGGTAAAGACCGTCGATTGGCTTATGGAGGCCAGTCGCGTCAATCTCGATACCTGTAGAGATGTTTGCATTGCCCTTAACGGTTGTGGGTGAAGTGGGTTTAAGGTTGACAGTAAGTTCTCCATCAGCGCCAAAATCAATGTTTTGTGTTAACGGATATGTCACTGCCTTTGCAACAGTGCTTGTACCCAAAATAATGATACCGGTGAGCATCATTATTGCTGCAAACATAGTTGCAAACGACTTCTTAAAGTTACTCATATCAACCCCATCTTTCCTATCGAACGTACCCCTGGAGATATATAAAACTCCACTAAACATACTAATGGTTTTTGACAAAATATTTAAAGAAATATTGTGTTCAAATAAAGTTTTTTATCTCAATCTTGGACAAAGACTTTGAAAACTGACTAAATTGCGCACAATTAATGCTACAAAGTGCGTAGATTTAACTTCATTACTCCTGGCGAGAAAAAACGTGCACACCAAGCCATTCTTTTATCCATTTCTTTTATGCTCCTTCAAAAAAATTGGCTGGCGTATACGCGTCAGCCAAGAATAATTCTTCGATCAGTACTTTCTGCAAAAAATGATACTGGAAATGAATACATATCAACAATAAACAAACATCCCTATGAATAAATAATCAAATTAACTCCATAGTTTTTCTTCACTTTTTGGGGACCGAGAGCGGTCTTAATTTTTGGGGCTGGAAGCGGTCTTCACTTTGAGTTTAGGGACATCTGAGCTTTGAGTTCAGAGGTGGTCTTCAGCGAGCTGCCAAAACTGTAGGGTTTCTCGCTAAAATGTTGTGGATACAACAAATGACCGTAACAAACAAACGTAAAATAAAGTTACTGCTATGCAATCTGCTGATAAAATTAAACAAACTGCTGTTAGACACTATAGGAGAGTCGTGCCAGAACGAGCCTACATTTCCAGATCAACTCACCTGATGGGCGCGACTATCACCATTTCTTTATTGCCACCCTCCAATGATTCGCAGGAAGAGTACACTGCAGAACAGCTACTTGACGATGTCTTTGAACTCCTTAACATCTATAACCAGCGGTTTAGCGCAAATGATGCAAACTCCGAGCTGATGCAGGTCAATCATGCAGCAGGCAAACATCCTGTCCCCGTTGACCCCGAGCTGTTTGAGCTCATTCAGATTGGCAAAGAACAAAGCCTTATACCTGCAAGTCATTTAAACATTGCACTTGGCCCCTTGGTACAAACCTGGCGAATCGGCTTTTCTGACGCTCGCATTCCAAATAACACCGAGGTCACGCACGCGTTATCGCTTACTGATCCGCAACTCATTGAATTGGATCCTCTGAGCTGCACCGTGTTTCTCGCCAAAAGGGGTATGAAGCTAGACCTGGGATGCCTGGCAAAAGGCTACATCGCCGACAAAATTGCAGAATATCTGAAAAGTCAGCATGTTACCTCCGCGCTTATCAACCTTGGCGGTAACATTAAGACAATTGGCGACAATGTGCTCGCGGACAGGCCGTGGCAGATTGGCATCCAGGATCCGCGACAACCACGAGGCACCAACCTTGCTGTGCTACCCATTTGTAACCAGTCCGTGGTGACCTCCGGTACCTACGAAAGGAAATTGCAGGTAAACGAGCACACCTATCACCACATTCTTGACCGAGACACCGGCTATCCAGTTGACACGCAACTTGCAAGCATCACGATTATCTCGGACAACTCGCTTGACGGAGAAATTTGGACCACGCGCCTTTATGGCGAGAAACCCAATCAGCTCCTTGCTCGTGTGGAACAAGAAAGGCATTGAGGCACTCATAGTAACCACTGATAATCGCTTATATTATTCGTCAGGAATCTCGCCTGAGTTCCTTGCGTAATTCAGAAAGGAAGTTTGATGCTTAACTTTGTTGGCCTTATTGGCACCAATTCAAAAGAGTCAAATAACCGAAGACTCCTGCAGTTTATGCAGAAGCATTTTGCCGACAAGGCCACTATTGAACTGGTAGAAATCGACAACATTCCCCTGTTCAACAAGCCTCAAAAGATGAAGGTTCCCGAGGTTGTCTCCGAGCTTGCAAAGAAAATTGAGGCCGCCGACGGCGTCATCATCGCAACCCCAGAGTACGACCACGCTATTCCAGCGGTCCTGCAAAACGCGCTTGCTTGGCTGTCCTACGGCATCTTCCCTATGGTCAACAAGCCAGTCATGATTGTCGGTGCATCCCTGGGAACGCTTGGATCTTCTCGCGCGCAGCTGCAGCTCCGCCAAATTCTGGACGCTCCCGAGCTCAAAGCCGCAATCATGCCAGGTTCTGAGTTCCTTCTTGGTCGCGCCGCACAGGCCTTTGACGAGAAGGGCAGCTTAAAGGACAAGGCTACCGTCAAGAAGCTTGACTTGCTCTTTGACGATTTCCGTCTGTTTGTGAAACTCAACGAAAAAATGGCCGCATCGCGCGAACTTCTCCGCAAAGAGGCCGAGAACTTTGACTGGGAAAACCTGTAGGTCTGGAAGGAACTACCATTATGAAATTTGTAGGAATCGTTGGTTCAAATGCGGAGATTTCCTATAACCGAAAGCTTCTGCACTTCATCAAAAAGCACTTTGCCAAGCAGTTTGAGCTTGAGATCCTTGAGATTGATAACATTCCTCTATTCAACCAGGACCTCAAGTGGGACGAGAACTTCCAGCTCCGCCTGCTGTACAACAAGATTACCCGCGCTGACGGCGTCATTATTTCTACGCCCGAACACAACCATACCATCTCACCTGCGCTTAAGAGCGTCATCGAGTGGCTCTCCTACGATGTGCATCCATTTGAGAACAAGCCTGTCATGATTGTCGGAGCTTCTTACTACGACCAAGGAACTTCTCGCGCGCAAGTGCATCTGCGCAAGATTATGGATGCTCCGGGCGTAAACGCATACGTTTTACCTGGTAACGAGTTCCTTCTTGGAAAGGCCAAGCAGGCTTTTGACGAGGACGGCAACATTATCGACGAGCGCACCGTCGGCTTCCTGGGCCTTTGCCTGGATAACTTTGTCAAATACGTAGAGGTGGTCTCCAAGTTGAAGAAGCCAAAGCCAATCGCGCCAGAGGATCTGGACGTAACCAACTCAATTTCCACCACTATCCAGGGCATTGATCCCGACGATCCTGATTGGGTCGAGAAGGCCGCCGAGCTTGTGGGCGCGGTCTCGGGCGACACATACGTTAAGCTTGATCACGGCATTTTGACGGTCAACCAGATTGACATGTTCCTGAAGGCAATGCCATTTGAGCTGACCTACGCGGACGACAACAACCAGTTCCTTTACTACAACAACGCTCATGACAATCCAGACACTATGCTGGCAAAAACGCGTGCCAGCGCAATCGGGCGACCGTCTTTCTACAGTTCACAGCTCTCTTCCTGAGGGTCGCATGAAAAACGTTGAGTTTGTCATTGGTGTACTTCGCAACGGCGACAAAGAGTACGTTCGTACCATTGTCCCAGGTACTCCTGCTGATATCATTAATACCCACAACTACCAGGCAATGTACTATCTTGATGGCTCGTACGCAGGCATCAATGAGATTGTCTTTAACTTCAAGCCATGGTTGGATTGGTACTTGCAAACCACAGGTCAGCGTCTTGTAAGCGCTAACGGAGCAGTTGTTCCACCAGCTGGCGCCCCAGCTCCTGCCGCAGGCGCTTCCACACCAAGTGCAGGCGTAGATGCGACCTCTGGAGCAAGCGCTTAACGTGCAGCTACGCGCACCACGACGCGCAGCCGCGATGCAGCTACCTGCGTCTGCGTGCGCCTACGTGCGCCTACGTGCGACCAAGCGTAATGATGCACAACTGAAGTGATACACTTCCCTCGCCTTCCAGAAATAGATCTCTGGAAGGCGAGTTTTTGTATTAAGTTGCAAAATTTCTATTTAGGCTAAATATGTATTCATTTCTACGAATATCTATGCACAGATATTCAATTTTGTGTATCACTCAATTTTTGGGCGAAAATTTAAAGGGCTAAAAAGGTAAAAAATCCGTTTAGTTGGGGATCAAAACTTTAAAAAGTCATTTTTATGCCCAACTAAGACGATTTTTTACCACCATTGCAATTTTTTATCTGCGAAAACTCGTTATACAGAAAAATGAAACCCCAACTAAACGCATTTTTTACCACTTTGGATAGAATCAGCAATTGGCATTACTGGACACACCTCAATTAACTGGGCATCTTTCTAACCACTGCTCATCGCTTAACTTGTCGGATATCGCTGAGCATTACCCATCGTCATCCGGCAGTCACTACCCATTGAACTTGTTGATCTTTCGATCGTAAGTAAGCAGGCCGTTTACCTCTTCTTCAACGTCAGATACCTGCGTATAAACGTACCCAGCAAGGCCCTCATCCTGCAGCGATTCCACCTCTGCAAGCAACTTTTTAACAGCAGCTCGCCAATCCTCAACTGTGGCAAAATCCCCATATCCATAAGAATGGTCAAGTGACGTATGACCTGATGTCATCTGCGCCAGACCACCAAACTCAGAAATTATTGCTGCTCGATTCTCCCGTTGCTTTCCATGCCAACCCGCACGAAGCGGTCGGAAATAATTGTGAATGCTCAGGAAATCGCCGCATCCCTGATCGTACCAGCCGCTTGTTGCATCAATTGGTCGTGTTGCATCCAAGGCGCGAACAGCCTCAGTAGCAGCCCGTGCATCAAACTGTCCCCAACCCTCGTTAAAGAGCGTCCAAAATCCAATCGAAGGATGTCCATCCAGGAGCTTGACCATTTCCTGACAAGTTTCTGTCCACTCCTTGCGATAGCCTTCGTCACCTGCGGATAAAGCCTCGTGATGACTTGGTGTTGTGTCGTCAAATCGTCCCCAGGTAAAGCTGAACAGCGTCGGCTTCTGACTCGTGTGCCAGGGACTATATGCGCTACCTCCCGAAACACAATCCTGCCAAACCAGCATGCCAATACGATCGCAGTGGTAATACCAACGCTCGCTTTCAATCTTGATATGCTTTCGCAGCGTATTAAAACCAGCCGACTTCATGGCCTCTATGTCATATACCAGCGCATCGTCGGATGGCGCCGTCAGCAATCCGTCAGGCCAATAGCCCTGATCCAGCACGCCACGCACAAAATACGGCGCTCCATTCAAATGCACCCTTGGCACACCGGCCTCGTCAGGCTTCACCTCAACAGTACGAAACGCACAATAGCTCCGAACAAAATCGACCGCTACACCATCCCGCCAAAGTGTTGCCTCCACGAAATAGAGGTACGGTCTCTCCGGAGACCACAACTGCGGTTTGTCTACCTGTAGTTCCTCGCAAATTTTTCCTGCTTCGCTCACCGGAAGCCTGGCGAGAAGAACGTCTTGCCCAAGCTCATCCTTGAGCGCCAACTCCAGCTCCAGTGCCTCCGACTGCAAGCTTGCCTGCCCGCTTACCTGTACGTTCGTCTTAACTTCAAGCACGCCGTACATGTCGCCCTTCAACGTTAGCAACTCAAGATGAGCTGCAGAAACAACTTCATACCAAACGCTCTGCCAAATGCCACTTTGAGCGGTGTACCAAATGTCGCCACGAGAAAGTCGCTGTTTACCTCGCAGTTGAGAGCCGGCGTCACTTGGATCCCAAACGCAAAGCACAAGCTCAGCGGTGGTCCCACTCTTCGCCGCAGTCGCCACCTCAGCCGCACTCTCAGCCACGCCTTCCGCCTCGACCAACCCAAGCAGATCCGTGATGTCAAACGAAAACGGCAGGTAGCCGCCGGTATGCGTGCCGGCGAGCTTGCCGTTTACAAAACACGCGCACATCCAGTCGACAGCATCAAAATGCAGAATAAGTCGCTGGTCATCGACCAGTTCTGGCAAGTCAATTTTGCGCCTGTACCATAAAGCTCATACGGACGCACCGTTCGACCAACCCCAGAAAGCGGAGCTTCTGGCGAGAATGGCACCACAATCTGCCCATCCCAACGGGAAGGAATCTCCTGTAGCGCGAGGGTTTCTGCGTCCACCTCGCCATCTACCGGCGCAATCGCATACTCCCACACGCCGTTCAGCATCACGTAATTGTCGCGCTGCATACGAGGACGCGGATGCTCAGGCAACACGTTCGATGTATCAAGCGCCTCTCCCCAAACAGTCGTCAGAGAATTAAGCGTCTCCTCCGTATGCTTTTTGGGCGCACTTGCCAAAACACGACGAATATCCAGCATCGCATATCTCGTTTCTCATGAAGCAGCAGGTACAAGCACTAACAAACTAGCATGACGTATATAGAGCAGGCACGACACAAGCATGCCTAGCGGACGTATGTATATCATAGCCGCTTCGTAAAAGTATTTATATAGCGAGAAAATCAAACAAGCCCCAGCTCAACTATGGGACTGGGGCTCGGATAAAAACAAATGGTCACGTTTATATTCACGTTAAACGTTAGCGCTTAGGAAACCACGGAATGCAGCGATTAACTCGCTTGCAGTACTCTTTGTACTCATCGCCAAACTGCTCGAGAAGCCACTTCTCCTCTGTAACCTGCATCATCACAGATAAAAGCGCCCAAAACACAAGGGGTAGTGGTAGCAGATAAAGGTTACTAGAGAGCAGCGCTGCACCTGACATGACAAACGCAAATGCGGAGTAGATAGGGTTTCTTACCAGCGCATAAACACCAGTGGTTACCAGCTGATTTGCAATGATCTTCTCGCGAAGCTTTCTTTGATGGCAGCAGAAACCCAGAGCCAAATACCCACGATCAAAAAAGCCGTGCCTACAGCATGCATTACGCCAACCGTTGCTCGAATACGCAGATACGGAAGAAAACCCAGCTTGGACAGGGTGATGCACGCAACTGTCAGCACCGCGATGGCAATCACGTAAGAGGGACCGACGCCAAGTACCGGAAGATGATCCTTCTTCTCGTTCTGAGCAGGCATGGGTTAACTCCGTTCGATTAGCATTTTGTTAGCTATAGCTAACTACAGCATAAAGTTTACACCTAAAACTACACTTTGACGTGAGGATTTTTATACTGACCATGTCTGTTCGTTGCCCCCTTACCATACTGAATGGCAAACGTAGGACAATGATGTAGACAACGAAGACATGCGGCGCACTGATCTTTAATCCACACAGGTCTCTTATCCTTCATCTGAATGGCCTGAACTGGGCACTTTCGTGCGCAAAGACTACATCCGATGCACTTATCTGAAACCGAGAAGTGCTGTGTCTTCCTTTCGTTGTTATACATGGAATCCATAAAAAGTCTCACTGCATACGGAACAACGCCCTGCATGTGATTACCAACAGTACGCTCTTTGATGCCGCTTAAAACAGCATTGATATAGCTCTCGGCGTTGTCGTTAATTTGCTGGACCTTTGTCTTGTCGCTCAAATCAAAAATTGGAGTCCAGGTATCAGGCATTTTGACGCTAAAACCAGCGTTGAGCTCTAGTCCTTTGTTGGCAAGAATCTTTTTTGCGTCAACAAACGTGCAACCAGCCATTATTCCGTACGTTGTTACAATGAACGAGTACGGCGCAGAGGCACTTATGACCTGGAGATTCTTCAAAAACTCCCGAGTTGTAATGGGAAGTTCCCAGTTATAAACTGGCGTCACGATGCCAAGCATCTCATTTTCTGAGAGATTTACCTGGCCATTTGAAACCTCAATCGAGACTGCAGTGTCATCAAACTCCGCAGCAATTCGCTCGGCAACATATTTGCAGTTGCCTGTTGCAGAAAAATACAAAATCATGTGTCCCTCTCCCGCGCGGTAGTTGTCTACCCACGCTTCCCTTGCACTAATAATAAGCTATTTCACCTGGTTAATATCAGTTACTATCCACTATATGAGTGTCCATTACACTGGACACTCAAAACTCTTTTTAAGCCTATGATTATTTAACGATGAGAAATAAATTACCTGTTCAAACAGCTGATTTTTTCTCTAACATCTCTGAAAGGAACGCATCATGGAACGAACAATTGACGTATCTACAAAATTGAGCACGCAAGTTCCGCCTGACACCATTAACGTTGATATCACAATTCGAGGAACTTCCAAGATCCGTGAAAACTGCACAGCCAAATATAATACGCTGCTTCAAACAATAAAAGATGCGCTAGAGAAAAACGGGTTACCTGCCTCAATTCTAAAAAACAATAACTATTCAGTTTCTGGACACGAAGTAAACTGGTACAAGAAAGATGATGAGGGTGACTATTATGTCGCCGAGAAAAAATTTCTGGGATATGATTTCCGCGCAGAACTATCTGTTGAAGAACATCTTGAAGAAGATCTTGTCGAGAAAATCTGGAAAGCACTCAGTTCATGTGGTGATGAAGTGACCTTTTCAGTTGAGTTCTCGATAGCAAATAACGACACCATTAAAGACAACCTATCTGCAGATGCTATTATTGCCTGTCATCAAAGCAAATCTTCTTGCTAAGGCTGCCGGAGCAAAGGTGGTTGGGCTTAAGCATGCAAACTACGACTTTAACAGAAGAGAACTAGCGTATAAAGCCCGCGATCATATGGCTTTTTATGATTCTGATTGTGGAAACCAAGTTCCTACATTTGATTCATCAGACATAGACATCAGTTGCTACGTCAGCACCTCATGGGACATCGAGCTGCTCCCACCGGATGATCTGCTGTAGCCACACAATCCACCACGCTTCAAAGGGTTTCTCGCCTGGCGAGAAACCCTACTTGTAGTACGTCATTTATTTCAGTAAGCGGTCTGTGAACGCAAGCCGCCTTCTGGATGCTCCCCGTTTACTGATAGCGGAGCGATTCCACAGGATTGAGCTTTGAGGCTCGACGAGCAGGCCAGTAGCCAAAGATGAGTCCGATGCCAATGCAGATTCCCGAGGTGATCATCACGATATTTGGGGTGATGATGGGCGTGATACCAGTTTCAAGCTGTATCATGCTGCCAAACGAGCCGGCCAGTCCCCACGCTCCGGCGTAGCCCAGGGCAATGCCAATCACACCGCCCATGATGCATATCAAAATGGACTCGCACAAGAACTGCTTGGTGATGTCGGACGCTCGAGCGCCAAGAGCTTTACGCAGGCCAATCTCCCTAATACGCTCCGTCACGTTGGTGAGCATCATGTTCATGATGCCAATGCCGCCAACCAGAAGAGAAATACTTGCCGTAGCGGTAACCAGAACCTGGAACGACATCAGCGTGGCATTCATCTGCTCAATGATGGACGAGAGCGTCATGACCGTTACGCGGTCTTCTGCCTGCGCGGAAGGAATGTTAAACCAGTCCAGCAACCAGGACTTTGTCTCATCCGCAAGCGCCTTCATGTCAACGTTTTCGCGAGCGTAACCAAAGACCTGGCTGATAGTTTTGGTGCCCGTCAGGCGCGCTGAATACGTGGAGTACGGTATATAGCCAGCAGTGTATCGCCTTGCCCGCCCCCATTTGGGCCACTGTCAACCACGCCCACAATGGTGTAGCTATCGTTGTTGATGCGAACAACCTGTCCAATGGACGCGTCTGCACTGCCAAAGAGCTTCTCGGCAGACAACTTGTCGAGAAGAACGTTTCTAGATGTGTCATCTACGTCGGACTTTGTGAAGAGTGAGCCCGCGGATGCCTTGAGGCCCATAACGGTGAAGTAGTCGGGTGTGCAGCCGATGATTCGCGCGTCAAACTGCTTCTCGGACGAGTTGACGCGGGCCATGGTGGAGTCGATACCGGTGACAAGCTCGTAGCCAGGTACGCTGAGCTGCAGCATGTCAAGATCTTGCTGCGTGACCTCGCGATCTGGCCACGCGTAGATCATGACCATGCGCGACTGATTGAGGCCCAGCGAGCTGACCAGCGAATACTTGATGCCGTCGATAAGCGCTGTCATGGCAATAACCGCGCTGATGCCAATAACAATGCCTAGCACCGTCAACAAGCTGCGGCCACGGTTAGCGTTGAGCGCAGACAGAGTTTCTCGCAGCAGATCCATCAACCTCATAGCGCGCCACCTCCCGTCGCGGCATGTGCGCCCGGTGCAGCATGTGCGCCCGCTGCAGTACGCGTGCCCGATGCAGCGCCCTCAGCCGTCGTGGACTGTGCAGCGTGCTGTCTCACAAACTCCTTTTCCTGCTCGTCTGTGAGCAGGCGGCCGTCACGAATGTGTACCACGCGGTCAGCCCAAAAGGCAGTCTCGGGGTCATGTGTAATCAGCACGATTGTCTTGCCGCGCTCCTGCATGGACTTGAACGTGTTGAGTACCATCTCACTTGTTGCAGAGTCCAGATTGCCTGTTGGCTCATCGGCAAAAATAACCGCCGGGTCGTTTACCAGCGCACGAGCAATGGCTACGCGCTGCACCTGACCGCCGGAAAGTTCGTTTGATTTGTGCTCGTAGTACTCCTCGGGCAGGCCAACAGAACGCAGCGCCTTCCAAGCACGCAACTCTCGCTCTTTTGCGGGAATATCCGAGTAGATGAGCGGCAACATAACGTTTCGCAGCACTGTAGTGCGCGGTAGCAGGTTAAACGACTGGAAGACAAAACCCAGACGCGTAGCGCGAATCTCCGCCAGATCGTCATCGGAAAGATCCGCAACCTCAAGTCCCTCGAGCTTGTACGAACCAGCAGTAGGCGTATCCAGGCAACCCAAAATGTTCATCAGGGTTGATTTGCCCGAGCCTGACGGACCCATGATGCAAAGAAACTCGCCCTTCTCCACAGTCAGAGAAACGCCTCGTAAGGCGTGCGTTAAACCTGCAGCCGTCTCGTAAATGCGATGCAGCTTATGTACTCAATTACCTTGGACATACGCGTCGCCTACTTGGAATCATTGGAGCCTGTTGCATCAGTCGATGAGCCAGACGTTGCGCCTGCCGGAGCATCCATAGCCGCGCCCTGAGATGGGCCGCCAGCGCTACCGCCAATCATCACCTCAGTGCCGTCATCAATACCGGCGCCCTCGATGACGGCTGTCGTAGAACTTTGCGCCTTTACGGTCACCGATACGCGCTTTACCTGAGGATAGCCCTTCTCGTCACGAGAAGTAACAACATTGACGTAAGCACCATCGCCATCGTCCATGACAGCAACAAGGGGTACGGTCAGTACGTTATCCATGTGCTGAATCATAATGTCCACGTTAGCAGTCATACCCGGCTTGATGGATGCATCGGGACTGCTAATGAGCAGGTCAACGGTGTAAGAAACAATGGATCGACCAGGGTTATCGTAACTTGCGCTCGCATCGGCACCGTTGGACGAAACAGCAGAAACGTGAGTGACCACTGCGTCGCAATACAGGTCTCTTAGAGCCGTAAAGCTAACCTGAGCCTTCTGGTCAACAGCGATGCGAGAAATGTCTACCTCGTTTATCTGGACGTTCACTTTCATCTGGGAAAGGTCCGCGATTGTAATCAGAGGACCGGCGTTGCCAGCACCTGGCGTGGACGAGCCAACCGAAGCGCCGTTCACCGCGTTCATCACAATAACCGTTCCGTCACAAGGAGCGGTGACTACGCGCTTATCTGCCTGGGCAATTGCGTCGTTATAAGCAGAACGAGCCTCCTCAAGAGCAATCTGGGCGCTCTCCAGATTTGCCTCTGCCGCTTCAACAGCCGCAGCAACGGACGCTGCGTTTGCTTCTTGTCCGTCCTCGCCCGCCTCGGGGACACCGTTGCGTGCGGACGCTAGGGCTGAGCGAGCCTTACTGACCTCGTTCTCGGCTGCTTTTACCTGCTGAGATGCCTTACGAACAGCCTTATCCAGCTCATCGTTCTTGATGGTAAAGAGCTTGTCGCCTTTATGGACGTATGTGCCCTCGGAAACCTGAACGTCCTGAATAATGCCATCTACCTCGGGAGTTACCACGGTTGACGACACGGGCTTAATGGATCCAGACGCGGAAACAGAATCGCTGAACTCGCCGCGCGTGACAAACGTGGTGCTTGGCATCACGGTAGTGTTCTGGTTCTGGCCGCCCTGGCACATAGGCAAAATAAACAATATGACGAGAAGAACAAAGACTCCAGCGGCTATTCCTGCCTTGATAAGTTTCTTTTTACGACGAGCTTTACGGTGACGAGCCAAACTCTCGTACGCCTCACGAGCCTCAGCATCTTCTTCGCTCTCGCCTGGAGAAATGACACCAATCTGGGAGCCTAAGTTAACCGTCTGATCAGCTACCGTTGGGAGCGTAGACGCAAAGGTTGCCTGTTGATATCCCTCAGGAGGTGTGGGGATGTTGGGGGCTCCAGCACCCTCACCAGCAGCATCCACAGCGCCAGCGGAACTCGCGCCAGCAGTGCCCGTGCCTGCGTTGCCAGCAGCGCCCGTGCCTGCGTTGCCAGCAGCGCCCGTAACGCTCGCATTTCCCTCGTTGGCTTCTTGTTTTGAACCGTGATTGAAGTGAAGCATAGGTCCCTCCGAAATCCATGCTTAGAACACGAGAAATCCCAGAAGAAATCGATTTGATCTTTTAGTTTATATAAAATTTTTTTCAGCAGAAGTTAGCTTGCTTGAACAACTACGGCGAGCGGTATGAAAGCAGCGGTCTGTGTCAGCGAGCTACTTAAACACAAACACGCAACCACCGTAACTGTCCAACGAGTTTCTCGCTTCTATTGCACTACCAGCTGAAAGTTGTCATTTAATCGCTGAATGCTCCATTTTATCGATGTAGCGGAATCAACCAGCGAGAGATCATGTGAGACCAACAATAAAGCTCCTGGATATTCAGACAGCAAACGTTCAAGTGCTACGGTTGAACCAAGGTCCAAATAGTTAGTTGGCTCGTCCACTACGATAAGCTCTGGTGATTCGAGTATTCCCAGTGCAAGCATAAGCTTTCTCATTTCACCTGGACTGGTTGACTCACCAGCAAGAACATAATCAGGGTCGGAATTGAGTTGTGCCACAATAGACAACACTCTTCCGCGTTGGGAGTTTGATAGCCCTTTGATTTTTCTTACTGTCTCTGTTTTTTGCAGTTCGGTTGGCTCCTGAGGAATATATAACATCCGCACATCGTCAGAAATACTTGAAATAATTTTCTTTATCAACGTTGTTTTGCCACAGCCATTATCGCCAACAACACCAATATGATCCGTATTACCAATAAATAGCGGTGGGGTTTGTAGGCAGCTCTCTCCCATGAGAATGTTATTAGGTTCCATCCTCAACAGAACTTTTCTCTTACTTGCCTCACTATCCAACCAGATATTGAAATCGTATTGTTTCTCAACCCTAATATCTGTGGCTGTACCCGTTGCCTTCTCAAGTCTATCCCACATGCGTACAGCCAATTTTCCCGCTTTACCATCTTGGCCTGAAACTATATAGCCCCGCTTTTTTGCACGCGCATCACTGTCATGCTTGTCAATAGTTCTTCCACTTTTGCGCGCCTGAACTCTAGAAGCCTCTTCTCTACGTCGCTGGGTTTCTCGCTCTATGCGAGTCTTCTCTTTTTGCGCCGCTTCCTTTGCGTGTAATGCGCTAGAGCGTTCAAGCTCTACCTGTGATGATGCCTGAGAATAATTACCAGATTTCATGTTTGCCGTGCCGTTAGCTACAAACAAACATTGAGTACAAAGTTTGTCCAGCAACTCCCTATCATGTGAAATAAGCACCCCAATACCCTTGAACTGCGACAAGGCCGCAAAAAGAGCATGTTTTGTTGATACATCCACATGATTAGTGGGCTCATCTAGCACAAGAACGTCAGGTGATGCCCATAAAGCACACGCTACCTGGAGTCGTTTCTGCTGACCACACGAAAGCGTCTCAAAACGCCAAGGCCAATCTTCTTCTAACAAAAGCTCTCGCCTCAGCTTAATTGCCACATCATCATAGGCAACCGCAAAATCAAAAAGAGTAGCTGGTATCTCCGTTGCATTTTGAGCACAATATGCCGAGAAAAACGATGGGCTTACAACTCCCCTGTCAGGTTGCAATAGACCGCATACGATACGTGCGAGGGTTGTTTTACCAGATCCGTTATTACCAACAAAGCCGGTCCATCCCTGTGGAAGTGTAATAGTCACATCATGTAAGGTGGGCTCTACCGCTGATGGATAGGTATATTCAATATTTGAAAGATTAAGCTGCATGATACCTCGGTTCTGCCGAAGACCACGCGGAGTAGCATGCAATTATGCACAGATAAATGGCTATAAATTAAGACATGAGTAAGCAATACTACACCCGCGGTAGTGTCGTCGGTGACGTTACGTGAATTCGGGCTTTATGAGTATCGCTAGTTTTTCATGCACCTAATCCCTTCTCGCACCAGCGCTTGCCAAAGGCCCTGGTGAATCAATTGAAACCATAATAGCTTTGAGAACACACTAGTACAAGAAGAGATTACTGAGGCAAAAAAATAGTTTTATCCTAAATCTTCAGCTCAAACTTTTCTTTATCCAACATTTTGATTACCTTTGCTGGACTTTCAGCCACAACTATTCGACCGTTACTGACTTTGCAAGGTTTCTTGGCTTATCAACGTCACAACCACGTGCAAGAGCCACGGAGCGCGCAAAAAGTTGAAAGGTACCGAAGCAATGATTGGCGAGAAGGCATCTCTGACTTTAGGCACGTAGATGACATAGTCGGCATGCTTTTTGATTTCCTGATCACCTTCGGTCGCCACGGCAATAATCATGGCGCCGCGTGCTCGAGATTCTTGGATATTGGAGATCATCTTGTCGTATACCGGAGAGTTAGTTGCCACGGCAATGACAGGATAGCCTTTGGACAGAAGTGCAATGGGGCCATGCTTCATTTCTCCTGCAGCATATGCCTCAGCATGAAGATAGCTAATTTCCTTGAGTTTGAGGGCACCTTCGTAGCAAATAGCGGCTCCCATGCCACGACCAATGAACAAAGCATCATTGGCATCTTTGCAGGCTTGCGCGGCAATGTCGATAGCTTTTGTATCGCTGAGGACTTCTTCGACCTGCTCGGCGGTATCGGCAAGTTCTTTAAAGAGCAAGCGTATCTGAGCAATTGAGAGCTTTCCTTTTGCCTGCGCAAGAACCATAGCAAGAAGCGTTAGGCTCACAATTTGGCCAAGGAAAGATTTGGTTGAGGCAACGGCAATCTCCTTGTTAGCCTTAGTGTAGATAACACCGTCAGACTCACGGGCCACGGGACTACCAATGACATTGGTGATGCCAAAAACCTTAGCGCCTTTGATGCGGGCGTCGCGGATGGCAGCAAGAGTATCAGCGGTCTCACCGGACTGAGAAACAGCAACTACCAGCGTTGACGGAGTAATAATGGGGTTACGATAACGAAATTCACTCGCAGCTTCAACTTCGACAGGTATGCGTGCCCAGCCTTCGATAAGCTGACGGGCGATAAGACCGGCATGATAGCTAGTTCCGCAGGCAATGATATAAACGCGATCAATTAAACGGAGCTGTTCCAAGGACATACCCAGCTCATCAATGGAAAGTACGCCGTTAGTCAGACGTCCTGCAAGGGTATCGCGGATGACACGAGCTGCTCATGGATTTCTTTGAGCATGAAATCGGGGTAGCCGCCCTTCTCGACAACATCAACATCCCAATCAACATGCATGACTTTAGTTGAATGGGATTTCCATCAGCATCGGTATAGCTGATGCCATCGGGCTCCATAACAGCAAACTCGTTGTCGCCAAGAACAGTGACATCTCGGGAGGCTTCGATAACCGCAATGATGTCAGATGCAACGTAGCTGCCCTTCTCGCCATGTGCAAGGACAATGGGAGAATCTTTGCGAGTAACTACAATGCGACCGGGTTCCTGAGAGCATATAACAGCAAGGCCATAGGTTCCTACAATTTGCGAGCATGCCTTGGCAACAGCATCGCGAAGGTTGCCTCTGTAGGCTTCTTCAATAAGGTGAGAAACGACTTCAGTATCGGTATCGCTGCGGAATTTGTGCCCCCGAGCCTCAAGCTGCTCACGGAGTTCGGCAAAGTTCTCGATGATGCCGTTGTGTACGACGGCAATTTGATTGTCACAAGAGGTATGTGGGTGGGCGTTGCGCTCACTTGGAGCGCCGTGCGTTGCCCAACGGGTATGTCCGATGCCACAGGGGCTTGCATTATTGAGGTACTCCACCGCTTCAGCTAATCCCGCAACTTTTCCTACGCGATGTACGACCGTAAGTTCTTCGTTGGTTGTGTTTTGCAAAGCAATACCGGCAGAATCATACCCACGGTATTCGAGACGTTTAAGACCTTCAATGAGGACATCTTTTGCACTTTGGTGTCCGGTAAAACCAACGATGCCGCACATATATAAACTCCAATCGTGTGCTTCTGGGAGTGTCACAGAAACGATTAGTTTTAATCAACCCACTCTATTTTAGCGAGTTATATAGGCGAACTTGTATGGTATTAAAAAGGCAGTCGGCAAATACTTATCAGAAAGCGAATAGCAGCTATACGATTCAAACGGGACATAATGATACAAATGGGCTATTGACTGAGTTTCTCTGTGTCTATCCTTTATAAGTTAGATAGAGCTAACCGAAAGGAGACGCATTATGTCTGAAACACCCTCAGTCAAGAAAAAAGGGTTGCAACCGAAGGACCTTATAAACATCGGTATCTTCACCGCTCTCTACTTCATAATCATCATGGCTGTGGCAATGCTGGGCTACGTTCCCATATTCATTCCATTGCTCTCCGTCATCTGCCCACTTATCGGAGGCATTCCGTACATGCTCTATATCACAAAAGTAAGGCATTTCGGAATGGTTTTCATCATGGGAACCATCCTCGGTCTCCTTATGGGTCTCGGTGGCATGGGCGTATATGCCTTTATTACAGGGCCAGTATGTGGTCTTCTCGCCGACCTTGTCCTCAGAAGCGGTAACTATAACAGCGCAGGGCGCGCCATAATTTCGCACGGAGTCCTGAGCGTATGGTTGATAGGCAACTATATTCCCATCGTCATGAATCGCGCGAGCTACTTCGCAGGTATCGCCTCTGGCTACGGACAGGAATATGCCAACGCTCTCTCCAGCTACATTCCTGACTGGAGCCTTCTACCTCTTGCTCTTGCTGCATGTATCGCGGGATGTATCGGAGCCGTCATCGGCAAGAAACTCCTCCACAAGCACTTTGAGCGAGCCGGCATCGCATAATGAAAAAGGGGCTGTTCCTCTCAACTGCCAATAACCGAGGGCTCGTGCTTGATCCCCGCACTAAAGTGCTTGCCACACTCGTCGTCTCAACAATTATGCTTGGGTCTTATAACGTGGGGCCTCTCCTTGTGGTTAAGCCGCTGCTTATTGCAACACCTTTCATCATGCTAGCCCTCTCTCACCATTTCCGCTCAGCAATCACATACCTCACGTTATACGGGGCTGCAAGCGCTGTGGCAACAATCGCGGAATCATGCCTCACTGGAGTTGCTCTCTTTGCCACGCTGGGCATCTCGGGAATCGTAAGGCAGTTCGCCCCTGGTATTGCCATGGGAACCTGGCTAGTCACAACCACGTCAGTCAGTGAGTTCATGGCAGCATGCGACCGTATGCACATGCCTCAGGCAGTAGAAATTCCCTTTGTCGTAATGCTTCGATACTTCCCAGCGATAGCCGACGACTACCGACAGATAGCTGCTGCTATACGCATGCGCAGCAGCAAGACGTTCAGAAACCCTATCTCCGCTATCGAGAATTGCCTGGTACCGCTGCTTGTCTCGGCAGTGCGAGGCGGTGAAGACCTCTCTGCTTCGGCGCTTGTGCGAGGGCTCGGTGGACCAACAGCTCGCACAAACATACATGAAGCGCGCATGCGCATAAGAGACTGGATAGTAATCGCCTTTCTCGCCATAGCTGCTATCTGCGCGGTGATCACGCCCTTGCTCTACTACTAGGATTGAAATGATCGAGATAAAAAATGCGTGCTACCAATATCAAGCAAGCGAGAAAAACAGCCTCTCCGAGGTCAACCTTAACGTAGCCCCTGGTGAAGTAGTCTGCCTGACAGGTGCCTCAGGATCTGGAAAAACAACCCTAACAAGGCTCGTCAATGGCCTTATCCCCCATTACTATGAGGGGAAACTCTCGGGGAAGATTGAAGTCTGTGGTCTTACACCTTCCAACCACGAGCTTTGGGAACTAGCGCCAAAGGTCGGATCGGTCTTCCAGAACCCTAAAACCCAGTTCTTCTGTCTGGACACAACTGGTGAACTCGCATTTGCGTGTGAGAACCAAGGAATAGCGCCTGACAAGATACGCACACGCTTAAAGGACGTCACCAACGCGCTTGAGCTCACAGATCTTATCGACCGCAGCTGCCTCTCACTTTCTGGTGGAGAAAAACAACGCGTTGCTTGTGGCTCGGCCACTATGCTTAACCCAGATGTTCTCGTCCTTGACGAACCATCCTCCAACCTTGACTTTGCTTCCATCGGGCTTCTCCGAAAGATTGTTGCAAAATGGAAAGCTGAGGGCCGCGCTGTGCTCATCTCCGAGCATCGACTCCATTGGTTGGAGGGCATCGCCGATCGCATTATTGTGATGCGATCAGGCAGCGTGGAACGCGAGATTGACTCCAAGCAATTCTATGCATCCACTGCTGCCGAAGCACGAGCGCTTGGTCTACGTGCACCAACCTTTGCAGCTATTGCAGCTGAACAGTGCTGCGCACGATGCGAGAAGAACGAGTTTGTAGAAATACGGGACATGAACTATCGCTACCCGCAGTCGAGCCGTGGCATCAACGTTTCTCGCATCGCTTTCAGGCGAGGAGGTGTCACTGCCGTCATCGGAAGCAATGGTGCCGGAAAGTCTACCTTCGCGCGCTGTCTCTGCGGTCTTGTTCGCAATTGCAAGGGAACCATAGACGTTGGAGAAGGTCCTAGCCCATTCTCAAGCAAACCAAGGAACGGCTCCTTGGTTATGCAGGACGTGAGCCATCAGCTTTTCCGAGAGAGCGTATTTGATGAGGTACTCGACTCCACGAGAATTGCTGACGAGCACCTTACCCGTACTATACTTGCATCGTTGGACTTAACTGAACTGGCACAACGCCATCCGCTGTCGCTTTCAGGAGGCCAAATGCAACGCGTTGCCCTCGCTACGGCACTTGCATCAGGTCGTGACCTACTCGTGCTTGACGAACCTACCAGTGGACTTGACCTTGCCCATATGGAACAGGTTGCTGCAAGCGTTACCGCAGCAGCGGCGGAAGGACGAGCTGTCGTGGTTGTAACACACGATCCTGAGTTCATCAGAGCATGTTGCACCGACTTTGCCCGCATGGAAGACGGATCATTTGTAGACCAAGGGGGCGCTCGATGATGCGGGCTGGTCAAAGGTGCTGTCATTTTTTGAGAACACTCTTCAGAAAAACGAAGGGGATTGGAGACACGATGGACATTGCTAACTATGCTGACATGGGTGGCAACGTCCGTCGCGTGACACACGATACAGATCATTCTGTATGGAGGGCGGAAGGTACTGACGGACAAGGCATCATGACAATGCACGACGTCATGCCTGGAATTACCCTCATGTTCAATGACTTCACAAGCGTATGGAACCTTGAATCGGGCTTTAAGCTTACCCCAGGATCACGCATGCTCTGCCTGAACTATTGTCGAGAAGGAAGAATTGAGTGGGAGTCTGGGACTGACTCATGCCTGTACCTTGATGTAGGTGATCTTGGCATTGACGATCACGCAAGACATGAAAGTCTCTTTCGATTTCCGTTTGGCCACTACCGTGGTGTCACCGTCTGTCTTGATCCCGACATAGCAGATAAATCGCTGCAATCAATGTTTCCCGAGGGCTTTCCTGTAAGTGTTAAGCAGCTCTACGAGAGGTTCTGTTCAGGCGATGAACCAAGTGTGCTCCGTAGCGGACCGTCGGTCGAGCATATTTTCTGCGAGATATATAACGCTTATGACCGCTTTAGAGATGCTTACCTAAAACTCAAAATTATGGAGCTTCTCTTGTTTCTCGGCAGTAATATTCCTGAAGGCGGACGTATTGGACAGTACGGTCTCACACGCGCACAGGTTGATAAGGTAAAGGAAATAGAACGAGCTATAACCTCTGATCTTTCTTCCCATAAGACACTCAAAGAGCTCTCACAAGAGTTCGAGTTTCCCTATGCCAGCATGCAGCGGTGGTTCAAGGAGGTTTATGGCACCAGTGTGCACGTATACCTCACACGCTATCGCATGGCACAAGCTGCAACCCTCCTCCGAACAACCTCCAAGCCAATCGGTGAGGTGGCATTTGAAGTCGGATATACCAATGCCTCAAAAATTTGCTTCCCACATTCCGTAGTGTCGTTGGCATGGCACCTGGCGATTACCGTGAAAGCGCTGGGCAAGAAAGATAATCCACCCACATAGATACACTTGGAGCTAGCCGCGACAATCGGGCTTTTTCTCATGCAACGAGCTATGAATACAATTTGCTCATACTCGTCGTTTGGGAGGACCCATGGACCCTAGCAAAAAGAAAAAGAGCAGTTGGATACGGCAGCTTGCTTTTATTTACACGCGGACAGCGTCTAAAACTTGGAGCCTCGCTGTTATGTGCTGTGGTAGGTGTTGTTGGAGGCATTGTTCCCTTTTTTGCCGCCTACAAGTTGATTGCGCTCTCATTATCAGGCACCCTTGCCATCAGTGAAGTTGGACACTGGGCGCTCATTGCCCTTCTCGGAGTGGCAATTCAGACAATAGGCTATCTAGCCTCAACATCGACATCACACAGCGTTGCCTACCATACGCTTGAAAACTTGCGAAACGCCGCTTGCAAACATCTTGCTGCATGCTCCCTCGGCGATGTTCAATCAGCGCCCTCTGGAGCACTTAAGGAAAAATAATCATTGACGATATTGAGCAAATGGAGCTGCCCATTGCCCACGTTATCCCGGAATTTACCAGCAATGTGCTTCTTCTCATCTTGTGTTTTGCAATCGTGTGCTCAATTGATATCCGGCTGGCTCTCTCTATGCTCATCGCACCAGCCTTGTCAATTGTGCCTCTTTCGCTCCTTTTTAAAAACTTTGAACGAGACTATGCAGCGTACTGGACAGCAAGTGAGCGCGTTAACTCAACTCTTGTTGAATACATCGATGGCATCGAAGTCATCAAGACCTTCAACCAAGCTGACTCCTCGTACGCTCGCTTTCGTAACGACATCTCTGAATTTGAGAAACTAACGCTTGCCTGGTATAAGTCAGCTCGTATCCCCATGAACGCCATGTTTGCAATACTGCCAACGCTCCTTTTAGGAGTTGTGCCAGTCGGATGCATTCTTGTGGCCTCGGGAAGTATCGACGTAGCCCAGGTGGCTCTTGCATGTATGTTGTCAATCGGCGTCATTGGTCCTCTCACCAAAATTACCCAGTACACGAACATGTTTAAGGAAATCGAGAAGGTAATGGACAGCGTTAGTAAGCTGTTAGAGATGAAACCCTTGCCCGAAGTCTCCTCTCCCGCACTCATCACGTCTCACAATATCTCATTCAAGAACGTCCGATTCTCATATTCCAACGAAGAAGTACTCCACGGAATCTCTCTTGAAGTGCCTGAAGGTACCTCATGTGCTCTGGTGGGACCAAGTGGTTCTGGAAAGTCAACAATGGCCAAGCTCATTGCTCGATTCTGGGACGCGGGATCAGGAGCAATCCGCATCGGGGAAACTGACGTGCGCGATATACCACTTGATCAGCTCGCTGGTCTTGTAAGCTTTGTGACTCAAGACAATTTCCTCTTTGATCGAACAATCTTTGAGAACGTAAGGCTCGGACGTGAGGGCGCAACTGACGCCGAGGTAGAGCGCGCACTTGCCGCTGCGCACTGTGAAGAGTTGGCAGATAAGCTTGCAAATGGATTTGAGACCCTTTCCGGAGAAGCCGGAGGAGCTCTTTCGGGTGGAGAACGCCAGCGTATCTCTATCGCACGTGCCTATCTGAAAGATGCACCGATTCTTGTGCTCGATGAGGCAACTGCGTTCATAGACCCCGAGAGTGAGGAGCTCATCCAGCAGGCGCTTTCAGAGCTTGCACGTGGAAAGACGCTGATTGTAATCGCGCACAGAATCTCAACGGTGCGTAATTTTGACAAGATAGTAGTCATGGATTCCGGAAACATCGTCGCTGAGGGAACACATACGGACCTCCTTGGTTCAAGTGATCTCTATCGCCGCATGTGGGAAGCACACATTTCCAATGGAACTCATGAAGTGAAAAAGGAGCAGCGTAATGTTTAGTGCGCTTATAAAAGTGGTGCGTTGGACGGGCAACAAGAAAACGCGAATCCTCTTTGGCTTTGCATACTCTTTTCTTATCTCACTTGTTTCTGCAGCACCCATCGCTATTGCCGCCTGGGCCATGTGCGGGTTTCTCGGCTTATCAAATGGCGAGAAACCCAATCTTACAATTGCACTTACGGCTGGACTGGCCATTCTTGCTTCGATTGTGCTACGCGCAGCACTTATGTGGTTGAGAGCACGAGCCGAGGAAACCGTAGCTGCAGAACGTTCCAACGAGGTGCGTTTACGTATCGGAGAAGCGCTGAAACGTGTCCCTCTTGGTTACTTTGACAATCACCCATCAGGAGAAATTCTCTCGGCACTCACAACCGAGCTGTCATTTGTGGAAATCCATGGTATGCGCATGGTAGACATACTTTGGCAACGGATACATAACCGCAGCTGCAATGGTGGCGTTTCTCGCCTTCATGGATCTGCGGGCCTGTATCCTTGCATTGGCTGCGATTGCGGTAGCAACGGTGGTACTGGAGCTGATGTTCAAAAATTCCGCGCGTTTGTCGCCCGCGCAAAATGACGCACGCGAGGATATGGCTCAAGCAACGTTGGAATACATCCACGGTATGCCTGTTGTTAAGAGTTACCGGCAGGTAGATGCTGCTGTTTCAGCAGTACGCTCCGCATACGCACGTTCTAGAAATGTAAATCTCAAAACCGAGCTTGCTTTCCAACCCTTCAACGCCTTGCTTCTCTTTGTGACACGCAGTGCTTCGATTGGCGTCATTTTTATCGTATGTATCTCTTTCCTGAACGGCACGATATCTCTGCTTAACTTCTGCACGCTGGTGATGTTCTCCTTTATGCTGTTCCAATCAATTGAGGCTTGTGGCGATGCTGCCTACGTAATTGGACACATCGGAGAAGTTATCGACCGTCTTGACGCTATCGAATCCGCACCTGCAATCGATGACAATTGCAAAGCTGTGAAACTTGAGCATCACAACCTTGAGATGCATGACGTCTCATTCGCTTACGGAGATGGACCTCTTGTGCTCAACGGAATGTCTTTGTCCATTCCCGAAGGAACAACTGCAGCTCTTGTTGGAGGAAGTGGTTCAGGTAAGACAACTGTTGCCAAGCTGTTTGCACGTTTCTATGATGCAACAGGCGGCTCCGTACGCATAGGAGGCCACGATGTACGTGAGCTTTCTTGCGACAGTATTCTTGAGGACTTCTCCATGGTCTTCCAAGACGTCTATCTTATGGATGACACGATTGAGCGTAATATTGCCCTCAGCAGGCCAGATGCACAGTTTGAAGAGATTGTAGAAGCAGCAAAGGCCGCACGCTGCGATGAGTTCATAAAAGCCCTACCTGAGGGATATAAAACAAAGTTGGAGAAGGTGGAGCTCGACTATCTGGAGGCGAGAGACAACGCATCTCAATTGCTCGCGCAATTTTGAAGGATGCGCCTCTTGTTGTTCTCGATGAGGCAACGGCAAGTGTTGACCCAGAAAACGAAGCAGAAATTCAAGCAGCCCTTGCCCAACTCTGTAAGGGAAAAACTGTGCTTGAAATTGCGCATCGTCTCTCAACAATTGAGGAGGCTGACCAGATTTTCTTCCTTAGAGATGGACGTGTTGCAGAACAGGGCACCCATGAGGAGCTTATCTCGCACAGCGGTCCCTACCATGACTTTGTTGAAGCTCGCTCGCGTATTGAAGGCTGGCAGATTTCTAAGTAATGGCGAGATACATGCAAAGTTTTGGGAAATAAGCACAGAAGAATGAACAATCATAACCATCCACACTTCAATTTAGGATTCTTATTCTGTTGAAATTTTACCATGATTCAGGAAGTATTCACTCATTCAGGAAGCAATTCGCGAATAGCTTCCTGAATGTCTTCGCGAATTGCATTAAACAACAGCCCTAGGACTTCGAATCGTTCCATAAACGTCATTCGCCCTGTCGAGACGACTCGCTGAACAAAAGCCTATATTTCAAAGGGGTCGTTCCGTAAGCTCTTTTGAAAGCCTCGCTGAACTTTCCCGCGTTGGCGAATCCCACGGAGTGCGCAATTGCGGCAACCGAGTCGTCTCCTGTCTCGAGCAAGAGAGCAGCCGTCCGCATTCTCTTCTTGTGGAGGTATTCCGATATGGGGGCTCCGTAAACCCCCTTGAAGCATGTTTTCAACGCGGTCGGCTTGACCCCGAGCTCAGCGGCGATGGATTCGATGCTCTTCCTTTTGGACAGATCTCCCGCAAGAATGCGCTCCGCCTCCTTCGCCAAATCAACCTGGCGTTTCGTGAGGATGGTCGAATCGAAGTCCCTTGCCGGCGCGCCGTCTTCCGCAAGCTTCAGCAGAAGCTGCGCGATGCCTATGCGGGCAGAGGCGTCTTCCGCGAATCGGCGGGGCTCGAATATGGTTAAAATGCTCGTTCCGTCGCGTCGTCGCTCCTTTTCGTCCAGCTTCGCATTTCCGGCGTGCTCAGCCGTGCGACGACGGCGGCAAGATCGATCCCCGCCTCCACGAAGAGCCGAGGAGGCGTGTTGAGACACGATGGATGGATGAAGATCTCGACCCCTTGGTAGAACCCGCAAGGGAATGAGAACTCCGATGCCGTCGACGTCTTCACGGAGAGCTCACCTGGCCCCAGATAGAAGCTCCTGCCGTCGTTCATGGAGACCTCTAATCGGCCTGCGATGCAGTAGTTGAGCTTCACACCCTCGCCGATGCCTTTGGTCGACATCTTGAACCCGGATGACTTCATACAGTGTTTCATCACCAGGATCCCCTCGATCGATTCCATCATTTCCGTGAATCCGCCTTCGGGATACGAAATCATCGCCCTTTCCCCTTTGAACACCACCTCGAAGGGGAGCGAAGGTGTGCGTTCCAAGGTCTGCTCTATATGGTCAAGTATGCGCAAGACTGCTCCAAGCGTCCGAAATGCTCGTTCCGTCGTACAGTATATCGCAAACAGTTAGCCAAGGTTTACCTTTATACCAACGTTGCGTTAAGGAGGTCGGCCTCATGGCTCACAAAGAAAAGAAAGGTTTGGGCGGGGTTCTGTCCCGCTCGGGGGTCCCGCTTTCTGGCGTGGCGCCCGGCGTTGCGCTCGCGGTGCTGGCGGCATTGCTGGAAACCGTCCCTGTTTTTGCGGTGTTCTTCGCGCTCTCGGCGCTCGCGGGCTTGCCGTTGCCGGCATGGTTCCCGGCATCTGCATCGGCGCTTGCCGTCTGCGCGGCCGCCGCCGCAGTCGGCGTGGCGGGAAGCCTCCTTCTGTCCTTCGCCTCGTCGATGCTGTGCCACAAATTCGCGTTCCGCGCAATCTGCTCCGTTCGCATCGGCCTCGTCGAGCATATCAAGCGCCTGCCGATTTCGTACTTCAAGAAGAACGCGTCGGGCAAGCTCGTGCAGGTCGTCCAGATCGACGTGGACCAGCTGGAGGGCTTCATCGCCCACCAGCTCCCTGATTTCGCGAGCACCGTCGCGCTGCTCGCCCTTCTCGTCGCCAGCATGGTGTCCTTCGACGCCCCGCTCGCCCTCGCCGCCGTGGCGGTGCTGGCAGTGGGGTTCCTGGGGCAGTTTGTGCCCATGGTCAAACTACTAAAATCAGGCGCCATGAAGGAGAACTTCGACGCCCTTGAGCGCATCAGCTCCGCGGCGACGGAGTACGTCCACGGAATGCCCTCAATCAAGATGTTCGGCCAAACACCCAAATCCTTCGCCGGCTTCCAGGACGACATCGAGGCGTACCGGGACTTCACCTCGGGCATGAGCCGCCAGGTAGGAGTCGGTGTGACGTTCTTCCGGTCGGTCGTCATCTCGGTGGCGACGTTTCTGGCGCCTCTCGTCGTGGCGATTTTCTCCGCCGATCCGGCGAGCCCCGATCTGGCTGCAACGGCGCTTTTCTTCCTGGTGTTCGCCCCGGCGGCCGCGATGCCCGTTTGCAAGCTGCGCTCGTTCTCCGAGGGCATGAATCTGCTCTCGGAGTCGGTCAGCCGCATCGCTGCGGCGTTCGAAGAGGAGCCACATCGGGCAGCGGGCAGCCGCGAGCCGCAAGGGTTCAGCGTTGAGTTCGACCACGCTTCCTTCGCCTACGGCGACGCCCCCGTCCTCTCGGACGTGAGCTTTACGGCGCGCGAAGGGGAGCTCACCGCGATCGTGGGGCCCTCCGGATCCGGAAAGTCTACCGCAGCGCAGCTCGTGTGCGGGTTCTGGATCCCGACGGAAGGGCGGGTTCGCATCGGAGGGGAAAGCGTCACCTCGTTTTCCGAGGGCGGGCTGTCCAGCCTCGTCTCCTTCGTGTTTCAGGAAAGCCACGTGTTCTCCATGAGCGTAGCGGACAACATTCGGCTCGCCCGTCCCGAAGCGAGCGACGAAGAGGTAGCGCAAGCCGCCCGCGCCGCGCGTTGCACAAGCTTCATCAAGGCTTTGCCGGACGGCATGGACACGGTGATCGGCGATGGCGGCGTCGGACTTTCCGGCGGCGAGCGGCAGCGCATCGCGATAGCACGCGCGTTCCTGAAAAACGCGCCCATCCTGGTTCTTGACGAGCCCACATCGGCGATGGATGCCGACACCGAACGCGAGGTGCAGATGGCGCTTGCGAGCTTGGCTGAAGGGCGCACGGTGATCATGGTCGCGCATCGGCTTTCCACTGTTGTCGGGGCGGGCAACATCATCGTCCTAGACGGCGGCAAGGTGGTCCAGCAAGGCAGGCACGAAGAGCTCCTGTCCGAGAACGGAATGTACCGGCGCCTGTGGGAGGCGTCCGTCGAATCGGCGTCGTGGGACGCCGGGAGGTGATGGGAAATGGGTATGATCGACAGCATTTCGTGCGGCCAGGCGCGCAGGCTCGCGAAGCCGATAGTCCTGACCACTGCGGCAAACATCGTCGAGCTGGCGCCGTTCGCATTTCTGACCCTCGTCGTCGCCCAGATCGTGTCGGGTGCTGCGGACATCGCGGCGATGTGGGCGGCGTGCGCGGCGATGGGGGTGCTCCTCGTCGCCACCTTCGTCGTGGAGCACTTCGCGATCAACGCCAGCTTCTCCGATGGCTACAAGGTTTCCGCGGAAAGCAGGACGCGGTTTGCCGAGCATATACGCAAGCTTCCGCTGGGGGTTCTCGACGAAGGAGGGCAGGCGCGCCTGACCAACACCCTCATGAGCGACATCGCCGTCACCGAGCGCGGGATGACGCACGTGCTTCCCCAGGTGGCAAGCGGAATCGCCATCGTCTTCATCGCCTGCGTGGTGCTCGCTTGCGTCGATTGGCGCCTCGCCGCCGCCTCGCTGCTCGGCCTGCCGCTCTCCATTGTCATTCTAGCGGCAGGGCGCAACCTTCGCGAACGCAGGGACGAGCGGCTTTCGGCGGCTCGCGTGGAGGTGGCGTCGAGCTTGCAAGACTTCTTCTACGGCATAGAGCCCGTGAAGGCGTCGGGCGAAGCCGAGCCCGTCATGAACCGCGTGCGCTCCGCATGCGAGGCCTACCGCGATGCCTGCATCGACCAGGAGCGCGTGACCGGGGCGCTGAACCATCTATCCGGCATCGCGCTCAAAGCGGGGCTTCCGGCCACGCTCACCGTTGCGGCCGCTCTTGTGGGAACCGAGATCGACCCGCTGGTGCTCGTCTTGTTCCTCATGGTGGGAACGCGTATGTACGATCCTCTGTCCGCCGCAATCATGAACTGGGCGGAGCTCGAGACGTCCGCCCGCGCAGGTCGGCGCGTTCTCGAGGTTTTGGAGCAAAAACCGCTTCCCGGAAGCGGGGGTATTGAGGGCACGGAGCTTTCGATGGAAGGTGTCGGCTTTACGTACCCGGGATCCGACTCGGCGGCGCTCGAGGGCGTGAGCATTCTTGCCCGCACAGGCTCGCGAATCGCCGTTGTGGGGCCGTCGGGCTCGGGCAAGTCCACTTTGCTCAAATTGGCGGCGCGCTTCTACGACCCAGCGAGCGGGGCAGTGAAAGCTCGGCGGGGCCGACATCTCCCATGCCTCGCCCGAGTCGTACTACGAGAACGTGTCGATGGTGTTCCAGGACGTCTACCTGTTCAAGGACACCGTGGAGAACAACATCCGCTACGGGCGCGAGGACGCCACCCACGACGAGGTTGTCGAGGCGGCCAAGGCGGCGCGCTGCCATGGGTTCATCGAAGCCCTGCCGCAGGGATACCAGACGCCTGTCGGCGAACGCGGGTCGACCCTTTCCGGCGGCGAGCGCCAGCGCATCGCGATAGCGCGGGCGATCCTGAAGAACGCGCCTGTGGTGCTTTTGGACGAGGCGACGAGCGCGCTCGACCCCATCAACGAGCGCGAGGTGCAAAAGGCGCTGGGCGCCCTGTTGCGGGGCAGGACCGTCGTCATGGTGGCTCACAGCCTTCGCAGCGTTCGCGGCGCCGACGAGATCGCCGTGCTCGAACGGGGGCGCATCGCCGAACGGGGAACGCACGATCGCCTCATGGAAGAGGGAGGGCTCTACGCGAGCTTCTACCGCCTCCAAGAGGATTCCGAAAACTGGAAGATTGTCTAGCACGCAAGAGAAAGGAATGCCCAATGGAAAAGAACGGCACCCAGGTTCGCGACACGAGAGGCGCGAAAGGAAGACAGAGCGCGTCGAAATCCCGACGGCTCGTGTCCGCGGGAGTGTGGATAGCGCTCTATTTCGTCGTCTTCGTCATCTTAGGTTCGGTCTGCATGCCCATACCGCCCCTCTACCTCGTGATGCCTGCGCTCATCGCCTTTGTCGCCGCGCCTGTGTTCAGCATGCTCGTGGCAAAGGCGCCCGTCCACGGTCCGGTTTTCATCGCCGCCGTCCTGCCGTGCGCGTTCCTTATGCTCCAGGGGAACATCTGGGTGGTGGGCCTCACCGGGGTCTTGGCGGGGGTCCTCGCCGAGTTGTGCCTAGGAGTCGGGAAGTTCGAAAACAGGAAGTGGAATCTGGCAGCATACGTGCTGTTCACCCAGAACCTGTTCGGAGGATTCCTGCCCATCTGGATCATGCGGGACCTGTATTTCGAGAAGACGGCGGCGATGGGGGCGGAGTTCTGCAACGCTTTGGCGGCCCTGACGCCCACGTGGGTGCTCTTCGCGCAGGTCGCCCTCGTCGCCGTCTGCGCGGTTGCGGGATTCTTTGCCAGTCGCGCCCTGTTCAAGAAGCATTTCGAGAAAGCCGGCGTGGTTTAAGATGCGCGGTTTCCCGACGCCCCTTGTAAGAATAGACCTCCGGGCGAAAGCGGTGGCTCTCATCGCGATGAACGCGGTGCTGTACCTGTCCACATCGCTTGCGGTCGAGGTGTACCTCATGAGCTTCGCAATCGCGCTTTCCGTGTTGTGCGGCCGCTTTGTATCGGCTGCGCGCTTTGCAGCGGCATTCGCCATCCTCGTGGCCGTTGAGCTTGCCGTGGTGCCAGTTTTTGGAGGGTTTCTCGGCGGGCTTGTCATGTTCGTGGCGGTCCTCGTCCGCAAGATTCTCCCCGTCCTCTCCGTGGGGCTCTCATCATCGCCACCACCGAGGTGAGCGAGTTTCTCGCGGTTGCCGCGAAGCTCCGGGTTCCCAGAGCCGTGACCGTGCCCCTCTCGGTCGTCTTCCGCTACTTCCCCACGTTGAGGCAAGAGTGCTCGGATGTACGGGACGCTATGAGGATGCGGGGGATCAACCTGTCGTTCGAGCACGTCGTCGTGCCCGTCATGATGTCCGCCGTCAACGTGAGCGACGAGCTGTCCGCCGCCGCCCTGTGCCGCGGCATCAACCGGCCCGGGAAGCACACATGCCTTCGTGACGCCAGGATGTCGTTCATCGATTGGGCCATCGTGGTCATCGCCTTGTTATCGGTTGCGGTCATATGCGCGCTCAAGCTCTAGGGGGTTTTGTGATGATCGAGTTCAGCCATGCGACGTTTGCCTACGAAGGTTCCAGCGCCCCGGCCTTGAGGGATTTCTCGCTTTGCGTTGGCGCCGGGGAGTGCGTGGTGCTTTGCGGGAAGAGCGGGTGCGGGAAGTCGACCGCCTTGCGCCTCGTGAACGGCATGATTCCGAATTTCTACGACGGTTCTCTCTCCGGATCCGTCTCGGTAGCCGAGAAAGACCCCTTCGAATGCGAGATATGGGAGCTGGCGGGCATCGTCGGGACCGTGTTCCAGAATCCCCGCACGCAGTTCTACACCACCAACACGACGTCCGAGGTGTCTTTCGGCTGCGAGAACATGGGGCTTGCGCGAGAAGAAATCGCCCGGCGGGTGGACGAGGCGTTCGCTCAGACGGGGATCGCGGAACTCAAAGGCCGCAGCATATTCGAGCTGTCCGGAGGAGAGAAGCAGGCAGTCGCGTTCGCCGGCGTCTCCGCGATGTCTCCGAGCGTGTACGTCCTCGACGAACCCTCTTCCAACCTCGACCTGAGGGCGATAGACGCCTTGGGAACGATCATTGCGAGTCTGAAGCGCCGCGGCGCGACCATCCTCGTCGCCGAGCACCGGCTCGGATACCTCGACGGCGTGGCGGACAAGGCGGTTCTCGTCGAGGACGGGAGGCTCGTCTGCGAGATGTCGCTGGAGGACGTCGGGCGCATGAGCCGCGAGGACCGGGCGAGGACCGGCCTGCGCCCCCTGCGCTGCGAGCTTTCCCGCGGCTTTCGAAGGCCGACCGGCGCCCCCGAGGAAAAGCGTTGGGCAAATAACCTGTGCCGACGTGGGCTTCTCCTATCGGGGCGCCTTCGTCCCCGCCCTGGACATCGCCTGCATGGATGTGAGGATGGGAAGTGTGACGGCCGTCCTGGGAAGGAACGGCGCGGGAAATCGACGTTCTCGCGCTGCCTCGCAGGGCTCGTCAAACCGAATATGGGGAGGTTTCTCAGGGAGGCCCGCCCACTCTCTGAGCGGGAGCGCCTCGCCATGAGTTACGTCGTGATGCAGGACGTGAACCACCAGCTCTTCTGCCCGACCGTGCGCGAGGAGGTTCTGCTCTCCGCCGGCAAGAGCGTCGTATCCGGCCTCGAGGAGATCTTCGGGAGCCTTGATCTCAAGGGTTTGGAGGACAGGCATCCCATGTCGCTTTCGGGAGGGCAGAAGCAGCGAGTGGCCATAGCCTCTGCGCTTGCCAGCCGCAAGAAGGTCCTCATCTTCGACGAGCCGACGAGCGGCTTGGACTACAGCCATATGCTCGAGGCCGCCAGCTTGTTCCGAGCCATCGCCAAAAGCGGGCTGGCGGTGCTGGTGGTGACGCACGACATGGATCTCGTGGCGGAATGCTGCGATTTCGCGGTCGTGCTGGAAAAAGGGGCCGTTCTGCGGGAGGGTCCGGTCGACGCTGGTTTTATGAGATGGGCGGTCGAGTATTTGCGACGCGGCGTCGCGAATGAAGAAGCGAGAAAGGGAGCGTCATGACTTCCGGGTGCGAGTCCTCCGAGGACTATCTCGAGGCCATCCTGGTGATCCGGAGGGAGCGCGGATGGTGCCGCAACGTCGACATCGCCGAGCGCCTGGGCGTCACGAGGCCGAGCGTCACCAAGGCGCTGGCGGGTCTCTCGTCCCGGTCGCACGTCAAGGTGGTCGACCGCGACGTGCGACTCACCCCCGAGGGACACCGCCTCGCCGGCGCCACGCTCGAGAAACACGAGTTCTTCAGGGCGGCATGCACCGCTTTCGCCCGCCAGAGCTCTCGCTCGGGCGGCAACACGACATCGAGCGGCGTCGAAGGCAACGAACATCGCGCCATCGCCGCCGAATCCCGTAACTCTGAGATGCAGCGTCTGCCGCTCCGAAAGGAGCAGAGCATGACGGCCGAATCAGCGGGATGCCCGTACGTCAAGGTTCCCCTGCCGATCCAGGACACCTAGGTAAACGCCGTACGGAGACCGCAAAAATGCCCATTGAGTTCGATTTGAGTTTCACAGGCCCCGAAACGGCCCAGTTTCGTCCTCGGGAAACAAAAAAACAGCGCGTCTACTCACTTGGGATAAATCCTTACTCCCATTCCTCCGAATACCGCCCCGTACTTTGCCGTCTTGAAATGCGGGGAGTAAATAGCGAAATCGTAGGTGAAAGGGAGTAAAACGGCAAAGAAAAAGCCTCCGTCCCAACATGGAAACGGAGGCTAGATTATCGTATTTGCTCACCAATGTCGCTGGTAGCTTTGCCGTGGCTCTCGTACGAAACGAAACTTAGCGGAACAGTGCGGCACTCAAAAGTACAGGTCAAAACCCTATCGACCTATTCCCACTCAACTGTTGCAGTTGTCCATTTGGCATTAGTTGATTCCACCTCATACCACCTCGTCCGTCTCGTGCTGCCTCGCTCGAATCATTCCCAAATCAACCATTGATTCGGACGGAAAGGAATAATTGCACCTTTGCTGGAAAAATACGCTTTGCGGACTTGATTATTCCCCGAAATCCCAGCGGGAGTAATAGCGGGTAGCTTAAAATCGGTCTCTTCTCCCGAATCAGCATCGAACGGACGCCAGATTGATCTTCCTAGGCATACTCTATGCAGGTCCTGAATATACAGCAGCTGGAAAGCTGCAGATACGAGATGTTCCGACGAAAATGATGATTGAGCCCCAGACCAATATAATGACCAACCTTGGCTATTACATCCGAGCCCACGAATTGAACGCCTTTCAGGAAATTATCGACGGCATGGACTAACGTCGCCCGCATATAAGGCCGTGGCGCGCCAACGCCTTCGATTAGCCTGAGCAGACTCCACCTTGCTTGTATTGCCCGTGAAAGAAAGAGGATTGGGCGACCAAAAGTAAAGAAAGAAATTAAGCCAGCGGAACACGCGCGATCTCAATTTATCGTATGGCCCCCCGATAATCCCCGATGCTCTTTGGGTTATCAGCAGCCATGGGGCCATCCTGCCCATCTTTTGACTTTCTTGTTGCGAGGCGTCCCTTAGATAATCCCCGCCTTCTCAAAATGCTTCCTCATGATCTTTAGCGAGACGAACGCACCGACAAGGCTCATTACCGTCGTAAGGACAACCATTCCGACGTACATGGGACCCGAGAACATCGCGACGAACTGCGCCATGGTCTCATCGGTGAGTCGCAGTATTTCTTGGCGCTCGGAAAGATACTGAGCAGCTGAAAGGTATATAGGAAGGGTGTAGAGCGCCGACTGCAGCGTGCAACCGACGCCGTAAGCCGCAACGAGACCTTTCCTGTTCGAGTACCCAATCCGCGTGGCAACTACCTCCGCAAGGGCCCAGCCTGCGATACTGCCGATGACACCGAAGACATTTGCCGCCATCAGGCCAGGCAGCACGTTTATGGTTCCCATGATGAAGAAGGTTCCGGTCTTCCTGACCTTTGCGGCAAGGAGCAGATAAGCTATCGATGTGAAGAAGCAGACGATGGGTATGTTGGCGACTGTCCCCACGACGGTAAGACCAGCGATACCTCCCACTACGAAGAAGATTAGGAGAGACAGCGCTCCGAAAACTCCAATGGATACGAGATCTCGAGCACCTATGGTCGAGGTTTCGCCTTTTTCATAATGAGTCCTTTCTTCCGTTCTGGTTTAAGACGTACAGGTTTGACGAGGCAAGTCTCGTCCTGAGCCCTTCTATCGCGGTCCGAATTGAAGCCACGCAAGTACTCCAGTTGCCAGGAGGGTCAAAGCGGCTGCCACGGCGTCTATTCCTCCGAAAGACAAGGGCCGCAGCACCGTCGCTTTGGCCTCGCCATCTAAGCCGCGGGCAAGCGCGGATGCCGCCAGTTCGTCGGATATCCTTACGCTCCTCATGAGGAGCGGAACTATCAAAAGCTCGCATGTGAGAGCTGGGTGTCGGAATGCGAACCCTCCTCCTGCGAGCACGCGCCGCGTTTTTAGGCTTTCCATGAGATGCGAGGCGTCCCTGCGTATAGTTGGGAAAAACCGCAGAATGACCGTGCATGGAATGAGAACTACCTGCGGAGCCCCCATAGACTGCAGCGCAGCGAGAAGATCCTGCATCGAGGCCAGTTTAGAAAGGGAGACGCCTAGGAGAGCCAGAACTACGAACTTCTGGGCCATGTAGCTCAGCATGACCACAGCGGTCATAAGCGTTGTACTTCCGACTCCCTCGACAAGAGCCATCACGGCTGCTATGAAGCCATAGGCGGCAGATAGGGCGATGCACGACCGCCATGCCCCGGAGACGAGCGCGCATGCCGCACCGATGGCGCATGCCGCATGGGCTGCTTCCGGTCGGTTGGAAAGCATTGCGGCAGTGCCCAGAAGGCAGGTTGCGAGCAGAGCCGTCCGCGGGTCTATGCGTCTACATGAGCGTCCCATTGCACATCTCCCTTCCAAAGCGACTTCAAGAGCCTTTCTCGCGCCGAGCCGTCAAGGGCGAAGTCATCAACGATGATCCCATCCCTCAGATGGAGGATGCGGTCGCAGGCGGAGAGGAGGAACTCAGGATCGTGCGAGACGGCGAATACGACGCTTCCCGATTGTGCGAGCGATTGGATTGCGGAAGAGACTCTCTCCATGTTCTCCCTGTCCAAGCCGCTCGTCGGCTCGTCGAAGAAATAGGAGGCAGCCTCATCGACGACAGCGCATGCTATCGCGAGGCGCTGCTTCTGTCCTCGCGAAAGTGTTGCGGGATGAGCTTCCCTCATATCCCATAGCCCCAGCCTTCTGAGTGCTCGCTCACAGGCATCGGCATCTCTCCGCCCGCCCAACGAGAGCTCTCCCAGCACGCTATCGGAGAAAAGCTGGTAGTCGGAATCCTGCATGACTAGTCGGATGCGCCCCAGCCGCTCCTTTGGCGAAAGGGGCCTGCCGTCTAGAGACACGGTGCCCCTATCCTCTTTCTCAAGTCCGCAGCACAAGCGCGACAGAGTTGTCTTCCCCGCACCGTTTTCCCCTATGATTCCGACCACCTCGCCGGATCGGGCGGAGAAGTTCAGGGGGCCGATGGTACGGGAGCGGTGTGGTGTCGATTCTGCACTTCTCGTCAAGCGCCGCGACCCGTATGAGAACGTAAGATTATTTATCTCGAAGGCCGCATTCTCACACTTTGACAAGGTCGGCTTATGGTCGGGCATAGCGCTTAGCGCCGACTTCAGCTGCAAGTTCCTTAGACCCATATGGGCGAGCGTGGAGTCGCCAAGGGACAACGCGCTGGCTGCGTCGTATACGTGGGATACGACACCATCTTCGATGACGACCATCCGGTCGATGAGATCAGACAGATAGAAAAGTCGGTGCTCCAGAACGATGACGGTCTTTCCCTCGCGTTTCAGCTCGGATAGTGTCTTCCTGAGGGTCTCCACGGCTTCCATATCGAGGTTTGCGGACGGCTCGTCGAAGACGTACACGGAAGGCCCCATCGCATAGCAGGAGGCTATGGCCACCAGCTGCATCTCTCCACTCGAGAGCTCGAATACGCTCCTATCCCGCAGACGCTGAATGTTCATGCGTTGGAATGCACTTTCGACCCGCTGCGCGACATCGTTGCGTGGCAGTCCCGCGTTCACGCAGCCGAATGCCACCTCGCTCGTCGTGTCGGTCATGAAGAACTGGCTGCGCGGGTCCTGGAAAACCGAGCCGACCATCTTTCCGATGTCTCCGATTCCCATCTCGCGCGTTTCCGTTCCGCCGACTTTCGCCGTTCCTTCCAGCTCGCCCTCGTAGAAATGAGGGATAAGACCATTTATAAGTCGCGCGACCGTGGTTTTCCCGCAGCCACTTCTTCCTGTCAGGAGCACGAACTCGCCTTCATGAATATCCAAGTCGACGCTGTGGATAGCATTGCTGCTCTTTCCCGAGTATCGGAATGTCGCCTTGCCGAGAGCTACATGCGCAGAGGCGTTCATGCCCGACCTTCCGTCTTGGCTCCCTGCTCCCAAAGGGTCCGATAGTAGCCTGCGTTCTCCTCGAGAAGCTGCTCGTGGGTGCCCCGCTGAACGATTTTTCCCTGCTGCATCACGATTATCTGATCGGCAGAGCGAATGGTACTCAGATGGTGTGCCACCACAAGCACCGTACGGTTTTGCGCCAGCGCAGAGACTGCCTTCTGCATGAGCACCTCGTTGACCGGGTCCACGTTGCTTGTCATCTCGTCAAGGACGAGGATGGGGGCATCCTTCAAGAATGCTCGCGCGACGGATAGCCTCTGCTTCTGGCCGCCCGAGAGGCCTACACCGTTCTCCCCGATAGGCGTTTCGTAGCCCTGGGGAAGCGACATTACGAACTCATGGATGCAGGCTTTCTTGGCCGCCTCCACCACCTCCTCGTGTGTCGCGTTTGCCTTTCCGATGCGAATATTCTCTTCGATGGTGTCGGCGAAAAGCCGAACGTCCTGCATGACGACGCTGATGGAGGCCAGAAGGTCATCGTAGGGGATGTCTCTCACGTCTACGCCGCCGACACTCACACTTCCCGCGTCCACATCCCAGAACCTCAGCAGGAGGTTGGTCAGCGTGCTTTTGCCTGATCCGGACTCGCCCACGAGTGCCGTCATAGTGTGTTCGGGGACCGTGAAAGTCGCTTCGGACAGCTTGAATGAGTCCCTTCCGTAGGAGAAGCGCACCCTGTCGAACTCGATCGAGTGCGATGAAGGCACATGCGGGTCCTCGGGCTCTGGGACGGCAGGCGCGTAGACGATCTTCTCTATCCTGCGGAAGCTGTCCCTCACCTTGAGGTAGTTCATCCAGTGTGACTCCATGGCGAAGAACGGCTTGTAGAACTCCACGCTCGCAACGATGAAGCCGATATAGACGAACAGGGGTAAGGAGCGATTCAACATGAGCAGGGCGCCGCCTGCCGCCATGACCACGAAGGCGAGGTCCGCCATAAAGCTGTAGGCGGACAGCACGAGCGCCTTGTTTCGCGAAGCTGTCTTGCTGCTCTCGCCGAAGTTCGACACCGTTGCCTCAAGCCTGCGGTCGAGAGCCTCACTTTCGGCAAAGGCCTTCAGCAGTGGGATACCCTTCACGTACTCGACGAACAGGCTTGTCATGTCTGCTGCGTCGTCGCCGCATTTGCCTTCGAGGACCTGCGCCTTTCTCAGTCCCGCCGTAAGAAAGGCCAGTGCTATTGGCAGGGTCGAGATCATGAGTAATGCCATGCGCCAATCGACGACGATTGCAGCTGCGAGCAGGATAGCTGCGACGATGAAGTCAGCTGCCATTCTCGTCCAGAGATGCCCCACCACCATCTCCATGTTGTCGATGTCCTTGTGGACGATGTCGCCAATCTCTCCCAGGCGTTCTCCTGTGTAGAAGCCGAGGGAGAGCTTTTTCAGACGCCTGACGATGGCGATTCTGATTTCAGCACGAGGTTGAATCCCGCGCAATGCTTCTGCTTGTCGGCCACGATGCCGCTTGCCCCTTTGACAAGGAGAAGGCAGATAAGTTCTATCCAGTAAGGAATGAGGTCGGCAGATCCAGCCAGGACCGAATGGATTGCCGCAAGAACGACGAAGGCCATCGCCACACTTGAAAGCGCGTAGATTGAGAAGGAGACAATGCTTATGGCCATCATGCGTCGGCCGACAGGAGTCATCTGCTCAAGAATCTCCCTTACCATGATGTGACCTCCTTGATGTCCCAGTTATCCACCTGCTTTTGCTTGTCGACCATCTCCTGATAGAGAGGACATGTGCGCATGAGGTCTTCGTGGGTTCCGGAACCAACCACGCGCCCTTCCCTCATCACCACGATCTGATCCACCTCTCGAATGGCGTTCAGGTGGTGGGCTATGGTCACGACGGTCTTATCACGGGACAGGTCGTCTATCGCTTCTTGGATGAGGGCTTCGTTCTCGGCGTCGACTGCGGCTGTCGCCTCGTCGAGAATAATAATGGGGGCGTCTTTCAGCATCACCCGGGCGATCGAGATGCGCTGGCGCTCGCCACCCGAGAGCTGGATGCCGCCCTCGCCGACGACAGTTGCGTAGCCCTGCGGAAGCTCGGAAATGAAGTCGTGGATGCGCGCCCTCCGGGCCGCCTCGACGACCATCTCATGTGTTGCGCCCGGCCGGCCGATGAGTATATTCTCCTCGATACTCTGATTGAAGAGGAAAACATCCTGTTGGACTATGGAGAAGAGGCTCGATACCTGCCTTTCGGAGAGGCGAGACAGGTCTCGTCCACCCACAGTGATATGTCCGCTGTCAGGTTGCCAAAATCCCATGATTAAGTTCGCGAGCGTGCTCTTCCCGCATCCCGAGGAGCCAACGAGCGCGTTGGTGCTTCCCTTGCGGAACACGAGGTCGATCGAGTCGAGGGCCTGCTTCCTCTCGTTGCTGCATCCATCGCTCTTTGGGTAGGAGAACGAGACTCCGTTTAGCTCGATGTCTCCCATGCGAGGCTCCTTAGAGTCCTTGATAGGGTCTGCGGCCTCAACGCCCAGCACTGATTCGATGCTGTCATCGCCTGGTTGAACATGAAACGATAGTGCTGCAGAGTCGCCGTCTTGGCCACCGAGGAGGTGAAGGCCGCGGAGAGCACCATAGACAAGATGAGGCGTTCGATGGATATGCTGCCCGTGGAGAGAAGCCATGTTCCCACGATCAATACGAGCACCGTCCCAGATTCCATAAACAGGGCGATGAGTGCCATGGGGACAGAGACGTCGTTCATAGAGCTCGTCGCCCAACTCACGTAATCGCGTGCCGCCTCGATTGTCTCTTCCGTCTTGCGCTCTTCCTTTCCAAATGCTTTGATGACCGCTACGTTGGCAACGTATTCCATAAGACTGTTCTGCATACGGGAGGCGTACTGGGCTACTATCTCGAATCCCCTCGCCCAAGCGGGAGCTGCTGCCTTCTTCACGAGCCACATGAGAGGCAGGCCCGCCAACATGCACAGAGCGAGCCGCCAGTCCACTGCGAGCATGAAGATGAATGCGGCGGCGGGAAAGAGGGTGGCCGAGGCCGTTTCAGGTAGCCCGTGGGCAAGGTATACCTCCACCTGCTCCACGTCGTTGCGCATGACGTTCGCGAGGTCCCCTGGCCTTCTGATCTGAAAGAAGCCGAGAGGGTGTTTTTTCAGATGACGCACGATACGCAGGCGGATGTCCGTCAGGTACGAGTACGCCACCCGATGCGCCTTCCATGTTGCCGCGAACATGCATGCCGCTTTCCCCGCCACGCATGCCGCCATCGCTACAGCGGCGCAGGCGATCGCCAAGGGCGAGAGGGTGCCATCCAAAAACAGATGGACAAGGTAGATTACGAGAACCGTGGGCACGAGCCCAAGAACCGCCCTGATCAGAAGCAAGGCATTAGATAGTCGGCTTTTCGCCATCATCTCTCTAACCAGCTCCCTCTTGTCTTTCATAGGATCTCTCCTCCAATATTAAATAAAGATTCGATATTGTAAGTAGATTAAGGCCTATATCAGTTCGACTAGACTAACTATACCAATATTGAATTAAAATTCAATATTGAATGTCAGGGTATCCGAATAGGGTGGTAGAAAGATCTGTCACAGGGAGTTCACCCCTTCGTAATAGCACTGGGCGATAAGTACGAGCATCTCACGAGCTTCATTCTCGCTGCTGTAGTGGCGGGCTACCTCCATTAGGCTCTCCACGAAGTTGCTTGCGAGCACGTGGACGAGCAAGTCCGGGTAGTGCAGAACTGCACGCTCGTTCATCATGTATCGGATATGCCGCTCGATGCTCTCTACGAAATCGTCCTTCGCATGCTCATAGGCGGTACCCTGGCTCTTGTCAATTAGGATAACCAGCAACTTGTGATGAGCCAGCATGTTGAGCAGGGGTCCCTCGGCGGCAATCTGGTACCTCTCAGAGGGCGTATTCGCAATGATAGATTCTTCTTCACGTGCAATCCGGTTGAAGTCAAAGGGAGCAGACGAAACGACGCCCTCGAATAGCTTTTCCTTGTTTTCGAAGTACGAGTACAGTAGGGCTTACCGACACGTCTGCGAGCCTCGCGATGTCCTGCAAC